>OUNM010572596.1_pt1 | contig 1068568 bp, 990 predicted proteins | sample 1769961 | NCBI WGS metagenome assembly OUNM01 (sample SAMEA3914820, study PRJEB12502) | metagenome | biome: forest; material: soil | place: USA | collected 2012-03-12 | depth 0.3 m
ACGTCCACCTGCGAGCCGGGCAGGAACGCGACGGCGCCGTCGAGGTCGACGGTGAAGCCGCCCTTGACGCGGCCGAAGATCACGCCGGTGACGCGGGTCTGCTCGTTGAAGGCGCGCTCGAGCTTGATCCAGCTCTCTTCGCGGCGGGCCTTGTCACGCGACAGGACGGCTTCGCCCAGCGCGTTCTCGACGCGCTCGAGATAGACCTCGACCTTGTCGCCGACGGCGACCGACGCCGGCACGCCCGGCATCGAGAATTCTTTGAGGGAGACGCGGCCTTCGGTCTTCAGACCGACATCGACCACGACGAAGTCGTTCTCGACGGCGACGACGGTGCCGGTGATGACGGCGCCTTCCTGAGGGGATTGGGTCTCGAAGCTGGCTTCGAGCATGGCCGCGAAATCGTCGCGGCTGGGGGAAGAAAAGGATTCGTCTCTGACTTTGGTTGCGGTCGCGTGGCGAGCCATTCGGGTAGGTTCCAATTCGTACGTCTATGCCGATCCGCCTTCGCCCGATGGGCTTCGGCGTGATGGACTTCCCGCACGGACACAGGTCCGCTTGGGCGGTTGATTGTCAGCAAAGTTCGGGTGGCTCGGTGAGGCCGCCGGGTCTCCTAACCCCTGTGGCGTGCCTTGAGCGCGCTTTCGACCTTGGGAGAAACCAAGGCAAGAGCAGCCGCGAACGCGGGCTCTATACCTAAAGCGCTGGTATCGAGCAAGGCGGCATCGTCCGCCTGTTTCAGGGGCGAAACCGCCCGGGTCCGGTCGGCTTGGTCGCGAGCGACGATTTCCGCCAGCAATTCCGCCTCGTCCCGGGCGATCCCCATGCCCGAAAGCTCCAGCCAGCGCCGGTGCGCCCGCACCTCCGGCGCCGCGTCGACGAACAATTTGGCCGTGGCGTCCGGCGCGATGACGGTCCCGATGTCCCGTCCATCGACCACCGCGCCCTGCCCTCCCGGCGGATGCTGGATGAAGGAGAGCTGGAAGTCGTGCAGCGCCGCCCGCACCGCCGGGATCGCCGCCACCTGCGACGCGACCTTGCCCACCAGATCGGTCCGGATCGCCGGATCGCCCGCGCGCCCCAGATCGATGCCGTGCGCGCCTTTGATCGCATCCACTTCGTTGCCCGGATCGCCGTTCGCATCGAGCACCGCCAACGCCGTCAGCCGATACAGCGCGCCCGAATCCATATGCGCAAAATTGAAGTGCCCCGCGAGCCGCTTGGCGAGCGTGCCCTTGCCTGAGGCCGCCGTCCCATCGACGGCGATGACGATGCTCATGATGCTGGCCTCCCAGCGGACGGCCCACTGGATTGCGGATTCCTTTCGGCGCGCAGGCCACGAACGGCAGAAAAAATTATCCCAGCCGCAAGGAAAACAAGGGGCAAAACCAGCGTGAATATCTCAAATGAACTCGTACCCACGAGTCGCGAAAACCCAAGCACGTCGTGGATACTCGATACGGCGATCGCAAAGCCGGCGACCGCAATCAGCTCTTGGCTGCCGGTCAGAGCGTCTCTGCTCCAGAAAAGACGTACCGTGACCAGAAGCATCAATACCACGAAGGTTAGAGATATTCCCACGACGGTCGCTTTCTCCACAAACGATCTATTCAAATCGACTTCCCAGTTGTACGGCCTCCCTTTCACACTGAGGGATCTACCCGAAAACCTCTTTTCGACGAGATATACTGCCGCTGGAACATTGCCATCGGCGGTATCAATCGAAATTCGAGGCAGCACCATCAGACTGTCGAAGGGGTAGCCATCAACCGACGGCACCGCTCTGAGCTTGAACAGCGCGCTCTCGCCTGAGACAACAGTCATCAGAGTATTTCGAAGCTCGCCGTGTTGCACACAATTGAGCTTCAGCACTCCAGAATAGTTGGCGTAGAAATCCGAGAAATTGTCGCTTACACCGATTGTGACGCAGCCCTCCTTTTCCTTGAGCGCAGGCGGAAGTGAATCATAGTCGATGACCGCGCCTACCGACGCCTCTACGGCGTTTTCATCGGGAAGCGCCCGGTGAATAATGATTTCGATTTTGAGAGGCGCGTTCTCGCTCTCCGAGTAGAGGATTTTCTTATCGTCCGATCTGTCGAAAAAATCTGAGTTCGCGAGCGGAACAAAAATCAGCCCAATTAGCGCTAGCCCCGAAAATGCCGCCAACCCGCCAAGGACGAGCGCATAAGCCCACATTCGCCGAGTCGTCATCTTAAGTATTAACCGCCTGGAAATCCGCCCCCAGGTCTCGCATCAGTTTCTCGAACTCCGGGAAGCTCGTCGCGATCATTGCGGTGTCGTCGACGCTCACCGCGTCTCTTGCCGCCAGCCCCATACACAAAAAACACATCGCGATGCGGTGATCCATATGCGTCGTGACGCGCCCGCCGCCCGGCACGCCGTCCGCGCCGCGGCCCTCGACCGTCAGGCTGTCATGCGTCTCGCCGGTCGAAAGCCCATTCGCCTTCAGGCCCGCCGCGATGGCGGCGAGCCGGTCGCTTTCCTTGACGCGCAGCTCTTCGAGCCCGCGCATCACCGTCCGCCCTTCCGCGAATGCCGCGGCCACCGCGAGGATCGGATATTCGTCGATCATCGATGGCGCGCGGCCGGGTGGCACCTCTACGCCTTTCAGCATCGAAGACCGCACGACGAGATCGCCGATGCTCTCGCCGCCGCTCTCGCGCTCGTTCTCGACCGCGATATAGGCCCCCATCTCGCGCAAGGTCGTGATCAGTCCGGTGCGCCGCGGATTGAGCAGCACCGCCGGAATCCGCACATCCGATCCCGGAACGATCAGCGCCGCGACCAGCGCGAACGCCGCCGACGACGGATCGCGCGGCACGTCCACCGCGCAGGGCTTGAGCTCGGCCTGCCCCGTGACGTGAACCGCCTCGCCCTTCGCCAGGGCTTCGACTTCGATCTCCGCGCCGAATGCCGCGAGCATCTTCTCGGTATGATCACGCGTCAGCTCGTCCTGCACGATGCGCGAGCGCCCCGCCGCGCCCAGCGCCGCCAGCAGCATCGCCGATTTCACCTGCGCCGACGCCACCGCGACGCGATGATCCACGGCAATCGGTTGCGCCGCGCCCGTCAGCGTCACCGGCATCAGCCCGCGCGCCCGCGACGTGTACGCCGCCCCGAAATGCCGCAAGGGATCGAGCACCCGCGCCATCGGCCGCCCCCGCAGCGACGAATCGCCGGTGAACACCGCGGTGATCGGCGTCGTCGCCATCGCCCCCATCACCAGCCGCGAGCCCGTCCCCGAATTGCCGAAATCCAGCACGTCGTCCGGCTCGCCCCAGCCGCCGACCCCGGTGCCGCTCACCGTCCAAGCTCCTGGCCCGGCGCGGAACACCTGCGCGCCGAAAGCCCGCATGGCGTCCGCGGTATTGAGCACGTCCTCGGCCTCAAGAAGCCCGGTAATAGCGGTCTCTCCGACCGCTAGCGCCCCCAGGATCAGGGCCCGGTGGGAAATCGATTTGTCGCCCGGCACCATGGCGGTGCCGCGCAAGCCGCCGCTGCGGCGGGCTTTCAGCGGCCGGGAGGATGGGGAACGCGTCATGGCGCTTTCTTGAACGCTCGAGCCGGCGGATGCAACGGGCGGGCGGCCGCCGAAATCCGCCCTCGGCCGCGAAAAATGATGCTTTGACAGGCCGGTGCAGAAGTGGCAAACGACCCGACTTCCAAAGAAACCCACGGGAAGCAAAAGCTTGGTCAAGGCAGAACTCGGATTGAAACGCGTGTGCCCGTCTTGCGCATCGCGGTTCTACGACCTTCAGAAGCGTCCCATCGAGTGCCCGAAGTGCTCCTTCACCTTCGAGCCGGAGGCGATGTACAAGCAGCGCCGCCCGCGCCAGCCCGAAGCCGCCGCCGCCCAGGCCGTCCCGGCCGATGCCGATGATGACGAGGACAATGAGAACGAGGACGAGGACGAAGAGGCCGAGACCGAGACGGTGATCGAAAAGGTCGCTGACGAGGCCCCGATCTCCGTCGCCGCCACCGGCGAGGACGAAGACGAGGAAGAAGCGGCCGAGGAGTCCGAGACCGAGGGCGCCGGCATGTCCGTCGTCGACGAGGACGATATCGAAGACGTCGTCATCGAGGACGACGAGGAAGACGAGGAGGACAACAGCCTCCTCGAGGAAGACGAAGACGAGAACGACGACGTCAGCGGCATCATCGACGCCGACATCGAAAAGGACGAACGCTAGAATTCGATTTGCCCCGGCGGCCCAACGCCGGGTTCTGGAACGGGGCCTTAGCTCAGCTGGGAGAGCGCCTGCATGGCATGCAGGAGGTCAGCGGTTCGATCCCGCTAGGCTCCACCAACCTACGCTGCGCAGCAGCGGAGGTTGCCCGCCGAAGCCCACTTGGGCGTAGGAGGGCTGCGCCAAGGTTCGCGCAGCTTCGGTTGGCAAGCCCTCTTCGCTCCAACCGGCAAACCAATCGTCGCTTCAAGCACACCGAATCCGATCTAAGTTACCGGCCGATACCACCGGGCGGTGTGTGATGAAGTATGTCTATTTGCTGCAGAGCGTGAACTATCCGGATCAAACCTATTACGGCCTGACAGACGACCTGAAAAACCGCCTGAAGGTGCACAACGCAGGCGGCTCGCCACATACGGCAAAATATAAGCCTTGGCAGCTCGAGACTTATGTGGCGTTCAGCGACGAAAAGCGCGCTGTGGACTTCGAACGCTATCTCAAGTCCGGGTCTGGCCGCGCTTTCGCCCGCAAGCGTCTCTGACGCGCGCTCACTTCCCGCCGCGGCCCGCCGACCAGGCGAGACAGTCGGAATAGGTCTTGTCGCGCACCTGCTGCTGCGTCGCGGCGTCGAAGCCCTGATAGTCCGCGTCCGTCATCCGCTCCTCGGCGACACGGCTGCAGCGATCCGCGGCGGACGGCGACGCGGAGACCGTGGCGACGCTGGCATAGGTCGGCGCCGGCGCGTCCGGCGCCGCCGCGGCGGACGGCGGATAATCGTCATAGCTCATGACATGCGCCCAGTCGGCGTCGGAACAGCCGGCCAGCAGCGAGGCCGCTGCGAGCAGCGGTAGAATTCGGCGCACCACGGACCTCGTTCGGCTTGTGAAAGTATTCGCCGGCAATCCTCGTGAGTTTTGCTTGGCGATGCAAGAACTTCGCTGGCGCGAATGCGGCGCGGAACGTCGCGCGCCCGTAACAATGGCGCCGCCGCGCCTGCGACTTGCAGTCGGGCGACAATTCCGACAAGACAGGCCCCGCCATCGCGCCTAGCGTCCCATCGCCATAGCCCAGCGGAATTCCCGGATTTGAACGCCTTCATCGATGCCCGAACCGTGCCCGCCGGCACCGTGCTGGAACCGGACCTGGCGATCGTCGGCGGCGGCCCGGCCGGCATCACGCTGGCGCTGGCGCTCGCCCACACGCCGTTGCGCATCGTCCTGCTCGAAAGCGGCGGCCTCGATTTCGACAGCGCGACCCAGGCGCTCTATGCCGGCAGCACCGCCGGGGTGCGCTATCTGCCGCTCGATGCCTCGCGCATGCGCTATCTGGGCGGCAGCACCAATCACTGGGGCGGCTGGTGCCGTCCGCTCGACGCCATCGATTTCGAGGCGCGGGACTGGGTGCCTTATTCCGGCTGGCCGTTCGGCATTGCGGCGCTGAAACCCTATTTCAAGCGCGCCCAAGCGCTCATCGAAGCCGGCCCGTGGAGCTACGACGAATCCGACGCCGCGATGCAGGCCCAGGCGCCGATGCTCAAGCTCGGCGATGGCGGCGTCTATACGAGCTGGTTCCAGTTCTCCAAACAGCGCGACAGCGTTTTGCCCACCCATTTCGGCGAGCGTTACGGCGACGACCTCAAGCACATTCCCAATCTGAAGGTCTATCTCCAGGCCAACGTCACGGCGCTGAACCTCGCCGCCAACGCCGCGAACCTCGACACGCTGAGCGTCGCGACGCTCGGCGGGCACAAATTCAGCGTCAAGCCGAAAACGGCCGTGCTTGCGATGGGCGCGGTCGAGAATGCGCGGCTGATGCTGGCCTCCAACGGCGTCGCGGCCGGCGGCGTCGGCAACCAGAACGGCCTGGTCGGCCGTTTCTTCGCCGATCACCCGATCCCGCGCGACACCGCGACGCTGGTTTGCTTCGCCGGCGACATGGCGGGCTATTACTTCAATCCGGCGCAGGTGAACGGCGCGCTGATCCGCGCCGCCTATGCCCCGACCGACGCCTTCAAGCGCAGCGCCAGGGTGCTGGGCTCGCTGACCACGGTGGAGAATCCCGTCGATCTCAACGATCTCGACAAGGCGGCCATCGTCACCGCGGCGCTCGCGGTCGGCGCCGATGCCAGCGCCGCCAAGGCGTTCTCCGTCGGCTGCGGCCTCGAGCTTGAACCCGATCCCGACCGCCGCCTCACCTTGACCGGCGACCGCGACAAGCTCGGCCTGCCGCGGCTCAAGCTCACCAACCGCGTCTCCGATTCCGATTTCCAGCGCTATCGCGACACCATGAAGGAATTGGGCCGGCAATTGCTCGCCGCCGGCAGCGGCATGATCCGCCTCAACTACGCGACGCGCAGCGAATGGGAAGGCGCCCTCGACTGGGGCGACCACCACCTCGGCACGACCCGGATGCATGCCGATCCCAAACACGGCGTGGTCGACGCCAACAGCCAGGTCCACGGGATCGGCAATCTCTATGTCGCCGGCAGCGGCGTGTTCCCGACCTACAGCGCCTCGAACCCGACCCTCAACCTCGTCGCCCTGACCCTGCGCCTGGCGCAGCACTTGCGGAGCCTGCCGCGATGAGCGACCTGAACCGCAAGCCGGGCGGCCTCAGCCGCCGCTCCGTCACCATCGGCGGCGGCATCGCGGCGGCGCTCGGCATCGCCGCGCTCGGCGTGACGGTGCCCCGGCTGCTCGGCAAGCACTACAGGCAAACGCCTTATGACGACATCCTCGGCCAGCTGAAGGACCGCGACGCCGCCGCGCGCCTCGGCCAAGCAGCCACCGGCCCGGCCAAGCTCGACCCCGCTGGGCTCGCGAGAAATCTGCGCCGTCGCCTGGAGCGTCGCACGCTTGCCGACGTCACCGATTCCGATCTCGCACAAAACCATCTTGTCGAGGTGCATGGCTGGGTTCTGCCCGAAACCGTCGTCCTCGTGTCCATCCTGGCAGCCACGCAAAACTAATCCGGCTTGCGCAGGAACGGCCGCATCGCGGCCACATGGAGCGCGGCGAACTCGATCCGCCGGATCCATTCCAGCGCATCGCCATCGCGCCGGTCGGCGTCGGCACCGAAATCCTCCATCGTGCGATAGAACAATCCATCCGCTTCCGCATAACCGAGCGACAATCCTGCCCGCTCGGCCAGCAGCGGCCATTCGACGTCGTTGGCGACGGTGTCGACCGTGCTGCTGCGAACAATCTCTTCCGCCGCACGCCGCGACAACCGCCGCACCGCGAACATCAAATCCCAATCATGGCCGCTGAGCCGGGCATAGGTCTGGTTCACCAGCCGCTCGGTCTCCCGCAAGCGCTCCGGCTCGGCGGCGAAGGCGCGCTCCGACCGCCCGACGACGAGCAGATCGGCTTCAGGCGCCGCCGCCAGCGTGGCGCGCAATTCGGTCGCGTCCGCCTCGGCCCAGCGCAGCAGATGATCGAAATCGCTGTACAGGATGTTCGGCGCCCCGCAAGTCAGCGCCAGAGCGACCGCATCGCGCCGCGCCCGCCCGATCCCCGCTTCGCCTTGCGGATGGATCATCGTGTTCGCGCCCAAAAATGCCTGCGCCTCGAAGATCAAGGCATCCGGCGTGGCATCGCTGACATTGAGCGCGACCCCCGCGAAGACATCGCGCAGCACGGGCGCCAGACGCTGCAGCGCCGGCAAAAGCTGCGCGTGCGGATCGTGGATCGTGGCGGCAAGCGCGACCGTCATCATCCTGCCGCCTGCGCCGCACGAGCCGGCTCGGCGCGGATGAGGCCGCGCAGCGAATTGCCCAACAGAATCTCATCCCCCCCCGCCAGATCGTCCGGCGTCAGCACCGCCTCTTCACACAGCCCCTGCTCGAGCAATTCGCGGCGCAGCGCCCCGTCGAGCAAGCCGCAAGACAGCACCGGCGTGACCAGCCGCCCGCCCCGGCGCAGGAACAGCGTGCTGCGGCTGCCTTCGGTGAGTTCGCCGCGCTCGTTGACGAACAGCGCCTCGTCGGAGCCCGCCGCGCTCGCAAGACGAAGCTGCTCGGCATCGTAAAATTCCCGCCACGTCGTCTTGTGGCGCAGGAGCACGTCCGCGCTGTTCACGCGATGCGGCGACAATGCATAGGTCCACACCTTCGGTGCCGCACCCACCGGCGCCACGGTGCAGGCGAACGCGCCCTGCTCGTCCAGCGTCAGCCGCACCCGCAGCGCCTCGCGCGCACCCGCCACCGCCGCGGTCAACGCCGACAGCGCCGCCGCGCCATCGAACGGCAGCGAGAGGAACGCCGCGGATCGTTCCATCCGCGCCAGATGCCGCTCCAGCCGCACGAAACCGCGCTCGTGCCGCAGCGTCTCGATCAATCCGATAGGCGCACGCGCCTGCTCGAAATAGCGCGCCTTCAGCAGGCACTCGGCATACTCGCCGTCCGCGTTCGAATCCTGCACCACCGCGCCGCCGATGCCGAGCGTGCCCTGCCCGCCCTCCAGGACGACGGTGCGGATCGCGACGTTGAACGCGGCGCTGCCGTCAGGCGCGAAATACCCGATGGCGCCGCAATAGACGCCGCGCGGCGATTGCTCCATCTCGCGGATGATCTGCATGGCCCGGATCTTCGGCGCGCCGGTGATCGAGCCGCAGGGAAACAGCGCCCGCACGATCGCCGCGACGCCCGTCGCCGGCCGCAGCTGCGCCGTCACCGTCGAGACCATCGTGTGCAGCGTGGGATAGGTCTCCACCGCGAACAAATCCCTCACCGCCACGCTGCCGATCAGCGCCAGCCGCCCGATATCGTTGCGCACCAGATCGACGATCATCAGGTTCTCCGCCCGGTCCTTGGGCGAGGCAGCCAGCGCCGCTTTCGCCCGCGCGTCGGCGCGTTCGTCGTGCCCGCGCGGTGCCGTGCCCTTCATCGGCCGTGCCGTAATAGCGCCACCCGGCGCGATCGCGAAGAACTGCTCCGGCGACAGGCTCAGGATCTGCCGCGTTCCGTCGTCGATGAACGCGCCATGCGGCGCCCGCGCCGTGGCGCGCAGCCGCAGATACAGTCCCATGGGATCGCCCGCGAACGCGAAGCGCGCGCGGAAGCTCAGATTGGCCTGATAGATATCGCCCGCTGCGATGTCGTCGTGCACAAGGGCAAACCGGGCGGCATAGGCCGCCGCATCCCATTCGTGCCGCAACGGCCCGGCATAGGCGGCCCGGGCTCGCCCCAGATCGGCACGCGTGATGGCTTCGGGCGCGTCGAACACCCCGAACCACAGCAGCGGCAGGTCTCGCTGCGGCCATTGCAACGCCGCCAGATGGGGCTCCAGCGCATAGCCGAGCTCATAGCCGAACCACCCCGCGACGTGCCGGCCCTCTGCCAGCGCCGCCTCCAGCGCCGCGAGCGCGCCGGGCACATCCGCCGGCGCCAGGGCTTGAATGACGGAGCTGGGCCGCCCAAATCGCAACAGGCGCTCCGCCCCCGGCGTGGCGTCGTCCAGGATGACGGTCGGCGAATAATCCACCATTTGTCCTGTAAATTTAGTTCCATGCCCTTGATTTGCGCGGAACGCACCCCACATTCTTACCAGACGGTGATGCCCGGACGGGGTCACGAAATGCATATCGGCTGCCCGTGTGGAGCCGTCACACTGCCGAAGCCGCTTGAAGGAGGGCTTTGAGATGAACCGCAATGTCTATTTCAACAGCCCGTTTCTGTTGGGTTTCGAGCACCTGGAACGCCTGCTCGAGCGCACCGCGAAAAGCGCCGCCGACGGCTACCCGCCCTACAACATCGAGCAGTCGAGCGAGCAGAGCCTGCGCATAACGCTTGCTGTCGCGGGCTTTGCCCGCGAGGAGCTCGCCGTAACGGTCGAAGGCCGCCAGCTCGTGATTCGCGGCAAGCAGGTTGACGCAAACGACAAACAGTTCCTGCACCGCGGCATCGCCGCACGACAATTTCAACGCGCCTTCGTGCTCGCCGAAGGGATCGAAGTCCTTGGAGCGGAGTTGCAGAATGGGTTGCTCATGATCGAGTTGGCCCGTCCTGCGGCGGAGAGCGCGATCCGCACCATCGAAATCGGCGTACCGAAAGACGCCGGCACACTAATTTAGAGACGTGAAGGGCGAAGGAGAACGGTCATGAGCGACGAAGTGAAAATCGACAACGAGAATGCCCCCGCCTTCGGCGGCGGCCGCATCACCTACATCAAGCCGACCGGCGACGAAGAAGCCCATCGTCTCGGTCTGATCCCCGCCGGCATCACGCTGCCGCCCGGCGTGAAGCTTTACGTTCTGCATGCCGTGGACGGCAGCGTGCTCGGTTATACCGACGCCTATGCCAGCGCCTATGGCGCCGCGGTGCAGAACGAACTGACGCCTGTGTCCGTGCATTAGCCCCCCTCCTGCCCGGATAGAGGTTCAACGGGAAAAGCCGGTCGTCCGAAAGGACGGCCGGCTTTTTCTTTTCCGGCACCGGTTCAGCGGACCAAACTCCCTCCGACCAATATCAAGAACAGGCCAATCAGGGCGATCACGACGGCCGACAACACTGCGATGGAAAAGACCCGCTGGATACGGTGGCGTTCCGACCAAGGCGACATGTCGTAGGCGATCGGCCTTGGCGGCGGCGGAGGGGGATCTGTGAGGCCTCCTGCCCTTGCGGGAATCGGCACAACATCGCCACCCGTTGCTGGCGCGCGGTGTGGCTCGCCCGGCGGCACCAAACGCGAGAACCTTAGCGCGCGCAACCGTTGCTCGCCGTCGACAGGTGCGTTTACCGGATTGCTATTGGCCATAGTCCCAGTCACGGGCATTTCTATCTTCTCTACCTTCTCTACCTTCTCTATCTTCTCTACCTCCACTACCGTCTCTATCTTCTCTATCTTCGGCTCCGGAGGTACGTCCGGCGCTGCGGCCGGACCGGCAGGCCGCATTCGGGTCAGCGCGGCGCCGACAGCATCCACCACCGCATGAAGATGCTCGTCGAGCGAGCCCTCACAGGCGTCGATCCATTGCGGCGTGCTGAGAAAGAACTCGAGCGAATCGCCGACCGGAACGTCGCCAATCCGCACGGGAACGATGGGAACGCGCTTGGTGAAGGCCCGTTCGACCTCACTCGCTACACTGGGCGACTGGTTCGCGTTTTCGGAAAACGCCAGCACCAACAGCTTGGAAGTGTTGATCGCCCGGATGATCGAGGCGGGACAGTTGGCGCCCGGCGCGATATCGCGCGGCGCAATCCAACACCCTATCCCCCGGTTCTCCAGAGCAGCACAGATGGCGAAAGCTGCCGGCTTATCCTTGCTGGAATAACTGAGGAAAACATCGTGCGCCACAGCTGCCCCCGTGCGGGGAAGCCGTGCGGCCTACCGCACAGCTAGATTGATCCGGGTCCTGGCGTCATGCAACCGAAGCCGACGCGTCAGGCCGCCTGCGCTCCGGCGGCGCCCGTCGTATCCGTCAGGATAGCGTAGATCGCCTCCGCGCTCTTGGCGGCGCGCAGCTTCTCGGTGGCGGCCTGGTTGCGCAGCAGGCGCGAGACCCGGGCGAGCGCCTTCAGGTGATCCGCACCGGCGCCTTCCGGCGCCAGCAGCATGAACACCAGGTCGACCGGCTGGTTGTCGACGGCGTCGTAGTCGATCGGCTGCTCGAGTCGCGCGAACACGCCGACGATGTCCTTGAGATCGCCGAGCCGCCCATGCGGGATCGCGATGCCCTGCCCCACGCCGGTGGTCCCAAGCTTCTCGCGCTCCATCAGCGTCTCGAAGATCTTGCGGTCGGGCTGGCGCACGATGCCCGCGGCGCGCGACGCCAGCTCCTGCAGGAGCTGCTTCTTGCCGTTGACCTTCAGCGCCGCGATGACGGCAGCCGGCTGGAGCAGATCGGAGATCTTCATGAGCGACCTTCTGATCAGGCCTCGGCGCGCAGGCGCGCCTTGGCATGGTGGTTTTTGAGCTTGCGCTTGTAGGTGCGCAACTGCGTCTCGAGATGCTTGAACGCGACGTCGAAGGCGCGATGCGCGTCGGCGCCCTTGCCTTCCGCCTTGAGGACGGTGCGGGAATCCAGATGCAGCGTGCAGTCGGCGCGGTAGAACGAGCCGTCATGGCTGAACACCACCTGTGCCTCCGCGCCGCCGTCGAAATGCTTGGCCGCGACCGCTTCGAGGCGGGCGCGCACGCCGGCCGGAAGAGTCTCGCCGATCTTGATTTGCTTACCTGAAACCCGAACTCGCATGGCCTTCTTCTGTGCTGGCCGGAACGCAGACGGCGTCACAAATGTTCCGCTTTTTCGGGATGCCCCGGATGAAGGCGCGCGTGGTAATCCGGGCCTTACGGAAAGTCAATTCTTGCAATTCAAAGGCGTTAAGACGCCTCGATTTCCGCCCGGCGATTCCCGGCTTTTCCAACCGTTTATGGGCCGGATGCTTGTCGTTTACCTGCCAAACATCCGGCCCAATAGGCCCCCCGGCCCCGGCGCGGCAACACCACAAATATCCGGCACGCGCGTCAGCGATACGCCGCCGCGGCCTCGTGCCCGCCTTTAAGCCGGCGGCGCTCCACCGAAGAGGGGATGCGCATCGCCTCGCGATACTTCGCCACCGTGCGCCGCGCGATGTTCACGCCGTCTGCGGTCAGCAGCGACACGATGCGGTCGTCCGACAGGATCTCCACCGGCTCTTCGTTCTGGATCATTTCCTTGATGCGGTCGCGCACGGCTTCCGCCGAATGCGCTTCCGCGCCGCCGACAGATTGGATGGAGGCCGTGAAAAAATATTTAAGCTCGAACAGCCCGCGCGGCGTCGAAATGTATTTGTTCGAGGTCACGCGGCTCACCGTTGACTCGTGCATCTGGATGGCATCCGCGATGGTCCGCAGGTTGAGCGGCCGCAGGTGCCGCACGCCATAGGTCAGAAAGCCGTCCTGCTGCCGCACGATCTCGGTCGCGACCTTCAGGATCGTGCGCGCCCGCTGGTCCAGGCTCTTCACCAACCAGTTGGCATTGTTGAGGCACTCGGTCAGATAGTTCTTCGAATCCTTGTCGCGCGCGCCCTTCGACACTTGTGAGTAGTAGCGCGCATTGACCAAAAGTCGCGGCAGCGTGTCCGAATTGAGCTCGATCGCCCAGCCGCCATCGGCGCCGACGCGCACGAACACGTCCGGCACCACCGGCTGCACCGGCTCGGTCCCGAAGGCGAGGCCCGGCTTGGGCGTCAGCCCGCGGATCTCCGCGATCATGTCGGTGACGTCCTCGACGTCGACGCCGCACAGCGCCGACAGCGCCGCCAGGTCGCGCCGCGCCACCAGGTCGAGCCGCGTCAGCAGCGCCGCGATGGCGGGGTCGTACCGGTTCTGCGCCTTCAGCTGCAGCGCCAGGCACTCGGCCAGATCACGCGCGCCCACGCCGACGGGATCGAACCCCTGCAGCGTGCGCATCGTGTCTTCGACCTCGCAACGCGGAATGCCCAGCCGCTCGGCCACTTCCGCGATATCGGCGCGCAGGTAACCGGCTTCGTCGACGGAATCGATCAACTGCAGCAAGACAAGTCGTTTTTCGGCGTCGAGCGCCGCGATCGACACCTGGTCGATCAGGTGATCCTTCAGCGTCCCGCCATCGGCGAGCGTCGATTCGAGCAGGTCTTCGTCGCCCTCGAACGCATTGCCCGACTTCACCGTCGTCCAGTCGGTCAGCGAGCCCGTCTCGCGCGTCGGTCCCGGCTGCGGCGTGTCGCCGTCATACATGTTCTCATGCGCCGCCCCGTCCATGTCGGCGACCTTGGAGAAATCCTCGCGCGACAGCTCCGAATCCACGGTCTCGGATTTGCTCGACGCCTCCGCATGCTCGCGCTCTTCCGCCGCCGGCGCAGCGTCGTCGCGCTCCAGCAGCGGATTGCGCTCCAATTCCTGCTCGCAATATTCGGCGAGCTCGACATTCGACAATTGCAGCAGCTTGATCGCCTGCTGCAGTTGCGGCGTCATGACAAGGCCCTGGCCTTGCCGGATCTCCAGCCGCTGCCCTACGCCCGCCATGTCGACGCCCCAAACACCATGGCTACAGCGAGAACCTTTCGCCCAGATAGACGCGGCGCACGTCGCGGTCGGCGACGATCTCCGCCGGCGTGCCTTCTTTCATGACCTGCCCGTCGTGCAGGATGTAAGCGCGGTCGATGATCTCGAGCGCGTCGCGCACATTGTGATCGGTGATCAGCACGCCGATGCCGCGATCCTTCAGATGCACGACCAGGCTGCGGATTTCCGCGACCGCGATCGGATCGATGCCGGCCAGCGGCTCGTCGAGCATGATGTAGGAGGGATGCGTCGCCAGCGCGCGCGCGATCTCGACCCGGCGGCGCTCGCCGCCCGACAGCGCGATCGACGGCGTATGGCGCACATGCGTGATGCCGAACTCGGCGAGCAATTCCTCGACCATCGCGTTCAGGCGGTTGGCGTCCGGCTCGATCAGCTCGGCGGCGGCGCGGATGTTCTGTTCGGCGGTCAGCCCGCGGAAGATCGACGCCTCCTGTGGCAGATACCCGATGCCCAGCCGCGCGCGGCGATACATCGGCAGCCGCGTCACATCGGTGCCGTCGACCTCGATGGTGCCGGCATCGGCCGGGATCAGGCCGGAGATCATGTAGAAGCAGGTCGTCTTGCCCGCGCCGTTCGGGCCAAGCAGGCCCACGACTTCGCCGCGCTTCACGGTGAGGCTCACCGAGCGCACCACGGGACGGCGGTTATAGGCCTTGGCGATGCGCGTCGCGACCAAGCCCTTGCCGCCCTCGATCACGCGAGGCCGGTTGGAAAGTTCCGCAGTCGTGTCGCTACCAGTGCTCATCGGCAAGAACCATGCCCGTTCGTATTTAAGGAAGGATGAATTGCATTTGGTGGCCGCCGGCCCTCATTTTCCGCCCGTCTGCGGCGGCGGGGTAAACAAGCCCTGAACGCGCCCATTGCCGCCACCCGGAACCACCGTGCCGTTGACGCGCCCGCCGCCGCCCAATTGCGCCACGCCGGTGACGAGATTGACCGTCAGCTGCGCCCCGCGCATCACGTTCTTCTCTTTCGTCAGCACGACATGCCCGGTCAGCGTCACCAGGCGCGGCGCCACGTCGTAGACGCCGGCATCGCCCGTCGCCGTCCCCGAGGCAGAGTTCACCACCACATTGCCGTTCGCATAGATCTTGTCCGGCTTGCCGCTGATCACGTTGATCCGCACCGTGTCGGCGCGCATCCGGATCTCGCCCTGCGTGATGATGACGTTGCCGGTGTATGTCCCGGTGATCGCGCCATTGTTGCCGCTCGCCGGGTTCTTCTCCGCCACGAAGCGGTCGGCCGACACTGCGATGGGCTGGTTGGCGTCGTGCTTGGCCGGCAGCGGCCCGGCGGCGCCCAGCAGCAGCAAAGCCAAAGACGGAGCGGCAAGCCAACGCGTCATTTCTTCATCTCACCGGGAAGGAGCGTCATCTGGACATGGCCCAGAAGCGTGATCTGGTTGGAATTGCGGTCGACCTCGAACGCATCGGCGCGCAGCGTTCCCGCCGGCCCATGCCCCGTCACTTCGGTCTGTCCCTTGAAGATGCCCTGCTTGAGATCGACATCGGCGCGCGCCGTGTGCAGCTCATAGCCGTCGTCGGAATACATCGCGATCCCGCCGTCCAGCGCCAGCCAGTGCTTGTCCATGTCGATCAGGCCATGCACCGCCGTCGCATTGAGCCAACGGCCCTTTTCCAGCGTCAGGTCGGCCTCAACCGTCTTCAGATTGGCCCGCCGCACATTGGCGCCAAGCTGCTGCGCCGAATCCGCGGTGATCAGGAAGGGATGGCCCTTGCGGTCGGTCCCGGTCAGGCGCGGCTTCAGCATCGCCAGATCGTTCTGGATCGTGCCCAGGCTCTGCGTCGTCAGCCGCATCTTGTCGGACTGCCGCGGCACCAGCGAATAGGCGATCACCGCCGCGATCAGCACGCCCGCCGCGATCGGCAACGCGCGCTTCATCACCGTCACGAAGCGCGAATAGCGCAGCGCGTTCATCGCATTGTCGCGCGTCCGCGCCGTCCAGTCGCGCCGCGACCGTGCCGGGTTGAGCGGCTGCGACACGGCTTCGCTGACGCGCCGCGCCATGCTCAGGAAAGTCCCGCGCGCAGGATGTCGTGCACGCTGATGAAGCCGAGCGGCTTGGCGATCTCGGCCTTGGGATCGACCACGAACAGATGCGTCACCTTGGGCGGCTTGGCGTTCATCACGCTCAGCGCCTCGGCCGCCAGCATCTCCGGCGGCACGGTCTTGGGCTTGGCCGTCATCACTTCGCGCGCCGTGCGGTCGAGCAGGCCGGGCTCCATGTGCCGGCGCAGGTCGCCGTCGGTGATGATCCCGATCAGCGCGCCCTTCTTGTCGACGATCCCGGCATAGCCCGCGATGCCGCCGAACTTGCCGGAGGTCATGGTGATCAGCACCTCGCGCATCGGCGTCTCCGGCGCGACCAGCGGCAGCTCCTCGCCCGAATGCATGATGTCGCTGACGCGGATCAGCTTCTTGCCGAGCGAGCCGCCCGGATGGAAATCGCGATACTGGTCGGCCGAGAATCCGCGCCGCTCCATCAGCGCCACCGCGAGCGCGTCACCCAGCGCCAGCATCATCGTGGTCGAGGTCGTCGGCGCCAGCCCCATCGGGCACGCCTCCTGCGCCTTGGGCAGGAGGAGCGCCACGTCGCTGGCCTGCAGCAGCCGCGACTCCGGATTGTTCGCCATCCCGATCAGCGGAATGCCGATCCGCTTGGCATAGGTGATGACGTCGGCCAGCTCCGCCGTCTCGCCCGAATTCGACAAAATCAAAAGCGCGTCGGCGCGCGTCACCATGCCCAGATCGCCATGGCTGGCCTCGGCCGGATGCAGGAACAGCGCCGGGGTCCCGGTCGAAGCGAAGCTCGCCGCGATCTTGCCCGCGATATGCCCCGACTTGCCCATGCCGCTGACGATCACGCGGCCGTTCACCGACAGGATAGCGTCGATCGCCTTGGAGAACTCGCCATTGAGCGTCTCGCCCATGGCCGTGATGGCATCCGTGGCGTGCTTGAGAACGCGGCGCGCCGCCGCCAGATCGCGGGCCCGGCTGGATGCCGGCTTGACGGCTTTGATTTTGGCAGAGCCCATGCAGCCTCTTGTTTTCGTTAGGCAAATCGCGCGGTTTGCACCGCTCCGGAGCCGTCGGCCCGGCTATAGGCGAAATTCATGCCAAATGTGTCCCATCGCCCGGCCGGGTTCAAGTTACATTATTGCGGTGCGGTAAACGCCCCCTCAACCATCCAGCAGTTGCGCGAACAGCGGCGTCAGCACACCCGCAAGGGCGGCGGGACTGGCCGCCTTGAGCGCGGACAATTCGAGCGATTGCCGCATGAACTGAACCCCGGCGACCAGGGCAAAGATCAGCGCCGCGCGTTCGCCGGCATGCGGCCCTTTGAGCGCCCCCGCCAGCAGCCTCTGATAGCGCTTGTCGATCTCCGCCCGCCCGATCTTCGCAGCCGATTTGCTGGACGCCGAGTGCAGCATCATCTGGAAGCCTTCGAGCGGCGTCGCGCCCGGCGCGGTGATCGCGACCAGCGCCCGCGCCATCTGCGCCGCGCGATCCGGCGCGTTGAGATTGGCGGCGCTCAATATCACGGGCTCCTCCATCGTGGCGGCGGCGGCTTCGGCGAACAGCTTCTCCTTGGAGCCGAAATAGCGGTTCACCAGCATCGCGGTGACGCCTGCCCCTGCCGCGATCTCGCGCACCCCCGCGCCGTCATAGCCCTGCGCGGCAAAAGCGCGGCGGGCGGATGTCAGGATCGCGGCACGCGTCGCCGCCGCATCGCGGACATGCCCGGCGGCGCGGCCGGCTTTCGGCTTTTTCGCGTTTTTCATAGGTATACACTTGTAGACTTCTGGTTTCGACCTAAGTATACGCCTGTAGACAAACTCAGGGAAGAGCGGCAATGGCGGACGAAACGGTTCTGGTGACGGGCGGTACGGGCTTTATCGCACAGTACTGCATCCTGGCCTTGCTCAAGGCCGGCTACCGCGTCCGCACCACGGTGCGGTCGCTGGCGCGCGAGGCCGAAGTGCGCGCGATGCTGAAGGAAGGCGGCGCCGAGCCCGGCGACCGTCTCGCCTTCGTGCAAGCCGACCTCGGCGCGGATGCTGGCTGGGCAACGGCCGCGCAGGGCTGCACTTATGTCATGCACGGCGCTTCCCCCACGCCGTCGGGATCACAGACGAAGCTCGAAGACTGGGTGCGCCCGGCCGTCGACGGCCAACTCCGCGTGCTGCGTGCCGCGCGCGATGCCGGCGTGAAGCGCGTCGTGCTCACCTCGGCCTTCGGCGCCATCGGCATGGGGCACAAGCCGCAGACGCGGCCCTGGAACGAGACCGACTGGACCAACCTCAAAGGCAAGGTCGAACCCTATCAGGTCTCCAAGACGCTGTCGGAACGCGCCGCCTGGGACTTCATTCAACGCGAAGGCGGCGGTCTCGAGCTTGCGGCGGTCAATCCGGTGGCGGTGCTCGGACCCGTGCTCGGGCCGGACTACTCGCACTCGATCCGCATGATCTTCAGCATGCTGAACGGCATCCCGGGCTGCGCGAAGATCAACACCGGCTTCGTCGACGTGCGTGATGTCGCGGACCTGCATCTGCGCTGCATGCGCGACCCCGCGGCGAAGGGCGAGCGCTTCCTCGCGATCTCCGGCCACAGCCTCTGGATGATCGACGTCGCGAAAATCCTGCGCGCGCGGCTGGGCAAGGCGGCCGCCAAGGTGCCGACGCGCCAGATCCCCAAACTGATGATCCGCCTCGCCGCCTTGCGCGATCCGTCGATGAAGATGGTGCTGCCGTTGCTCGGCATTAGGATGGACGCCACGAGTGAGAAGGCGCAGCGCCTGCTCGGCTGGAAGCCGCGCCCGGTCGAGGAGTCGGTGGTCGCCACCGCCGAAAGCCTGATCCGGCTCGGTCTGGTGCGGACGCCCTGACAAATAATCGGAAAAAATTCCGCACCTGGGTCTTGAAGGCAACTATCGGTTGCTTATCTGCCACACGCAGAGATTGAGACGACCAGATGCCAACCAGTATCTAACGCGAGACCAGACAGGGCCGGGTGCAAGCTCGCGTGCATCCGCGTGACCGGGAGAGAGGTTGACCAGCGGGGCTCTCCGTCACAAGGTCTAAGGGCGGTAGGAGTGGAGTGCCTTGTCGGCGCGCCGGATGCGGCGCGGCGCAGGCTGCCAGCTGTAAACCAGGGCGGATCCCGGCGTCGCGTTCGCGGGGTCCGCCTTTATTTTTGGCTCCCTGTCATGCCCGCGAAGGTGGGTATCCAGGGCAACAAGCGCTAATGCGCGAAAATATCCACGTCTTCCCAGCCCGCCAGATCGAGCTCCGCCCGGTTCGGCAGGAAACCAAAGCAGGCATCCGCCAGCGCCGTCCGATGCTCGCGCGCCAGCATCGTATCGAGCACCTCTTTCAGCCGGTGCAGATACGCGACGTCGTTGGCGGCATAGGCGAGCTGCTTCTCGGTCAGCACCGGCGCCCCCCAGTCCGAGCTCTGCTGCTCCTTGGACAGATCGACGTTCAGAAGCTCTTTCACCAGATCCTTCAAGCCATGCTTGTCCGTATACGTCCGCACCAGCTTCGACGCGATCTTGGTGCAGTAGATCGGCGCCGTGACGACGCCGAGATATTTGCGGAACATCGCGACGTCGAACCGCGCAAAGTGAAACAGCTTGAGGCTGTTCGGATCGGTCAGCATTTTTTTGAGGTTCGGCGCCTCGTAGGCGCCCGGCGCGAACTGCACCGCGTGGCACACCCCGTCGCCCGACGACAGCTGCACCAGGCACAGCCGGTCGCGCACCGGATTGAGTCCCAACGTCTCGCTGTCGATCGCGACCAGCGGTCCGAGGTTGAGCCCGTCGGGCAGATCGCCCTTGTGCAGTTTGATCTTCATGCCGTGCCCGTCCTTACCAATCGGGTGAGCCTCCAATAAAGAAGTACGACCGGAATGGAAAGAATTTCCGCCGTCAGCAAGGCGAACCGCGCCCCGATCCGGTCCGCCAGCGCGCCCAGCGCGAACACCGCCAGCGCAAAAGCGATATTGCCGCCGAGCGAGATCAACGAACCCATCGTCGCGCGTTGCGCATCGCTGAACGCCTTCTGCATCAGGCTGCCTTGCGCCATCACGCCTGGCCCGAAGGCGAGCGACGCAACCGTCCCGATCGCCGGGCTCGCCACCGTCGGAACGCCGACCGCGGTGAATCCCAGCAGGCTGCTCATCGTGTTGCACCAGACAAGCACGCGAAACTCGCCGAAGCGCTTGATGATCGGTCCCGCCGCGCGAAATCCGATGGCAGCGAAGGCATTCCCCAGAAATCCCGCGACGCCCAGCGCCCAGGCCGGCCAGAACAGTGCGACGAAAGCGGGATAGAACATGTGCTTCGCCTCGCCTATTCCATATCCCAAGATCGCCGCAACGCTCAGATCGCGCAGCCGCACATCGCGCACGAACCCGGCGACCGCCTCGCGCAGATGCGAGAAGATATTGGTGGGAATGGCGCCGGTCCGCGCCGGCTCGACCAGCAACGCCGCGAAGCCGAGCCCCACGATCTGCGGCAACAGCGACAGCACGAACATCGCGCGCAGCGGCAGCCAGAACAGCGCGACCGCCGCGACCACCGCCGACACCGCCAGCGCCAGCTGGAACATCGAGCTGACGCGCCCCTGCCAAAGCGCGTACTCGCCTTCCGCGCCTTCGCCGCGCAACGTGTCGTACAACATCGCCTCGTTGTTGCCGCTGAAGAACGAGAAGGCGAGCCCCTCCAGCACTGCCCCGCCCGCGAGCACCGCGAAGTCCTGCCCCAGCGCGTACAACGCAATCGACGCCACCGATGCCGCCTGCCCCAGCAACAGCGTCAGCTTGCGTCCCGCCATGTCGGACAGCGTTCCGGTCGGCACCTCGAACAGCGTCGCCGCGATCTTGGCGATCGAGAACAACAATACTGCCGAAGCATAGGAGCCGGTGACATGCTGAAAATAGATCACCATCACCGGCGCATAGACGCGAAAGTCGTTGCAGAAATTGAACCCGCTCAGCAGCGTGATGTTGCGGCGCGCCTGCGGGCTCACGGCCGCACCAGCGTGTATCGCTGCCGCGTCCCGCCCTCCGGTCCACGCGCCAGCATCTCGCCGGCGACGAACCCGAAGCGCTCATACAGCCGCCGCGCCGGCCGCCCACCCACGCTGTCTGCGCCGAACGTCGCCAGCGAAATCGTGCAAGGCCCCGGCCAAATCTCGAGAACTCTGGTCAGCAACGCCGCCCCCACACCCTGCCCCCGCGCCGCCTCGCGCACCGCGAGCCAGCGGATCCAATTGTCCGGCGCCTGCCCGCCCAACAGTATGCCACCCAGCACTGCGCCATCCGCCCCACGCACGCACAGCGCCGATCCGCGCGCGATATTGCTCTTCAACGTGACGTCGAACATCGGCATGTCGCCAAACAGCGGCTCGACCTGGCGCACGATCTCGAGCCAGGACGGGATGTCGGCGATGGTGGCGCGAGAGACCGTGTCAACGTTCTCCGGTGACCGGCGTCCAGCTCGGCGGATCGCTGGCGGGAAAGCTTTCGCGGGAGGCTTCGTCGACATCGTCCGGCTTCCGGCGTTTGACTGTTTTGCTTGCCCGCACCGCTTTCGGCCGCGGCGTCTCCCACATCGGAGCGGCGCGCCTCTTCGCCTTGCGCTTCGGGGCGGCTTTCGCCTTCACGGCTTTCTTCTTCGCCTTCTTCGCGGCGCGTTTCTTCAAGGCCATAGCCACACCATGGGTTTGACGGGAGCGATGCTATGGTATGACACCAGCGACAACAACGGTTCTCGTCCCTTCATGATCTCCCTTTTCATCGGTGCCGGCGCGTTCGGCGCGACCATGCTGGGCGGGCTGGTGGCGTTGCGCCTCAGGGACCGGTTGCACCTGATCCTCGGCTTCAGCGCCGGCGCCGTGGTCGGCGTCGCGTTCTTCGACCTGCTGCCCGAGGCCCTGCACTTGGCGGCCGTCGCGCCGTCGGTCACCATGCTCTATGTCGCCGGCGGCTTCCTCTTCTACCTTCTGCTCGACCGCCTAGCGCTGCTGCATGCCGCCGGCCACGAGCATGATCATGATCATGGACATAGCCACGGTGCACCGCGAAGCGCCCTCGGCGCCGTCACCCTGGTGGCGCACAGCGTGTTCGACGGCATGGCGATCGGCTTCGCCTTCCAGATGTCGAGTGTGGTCGGCATTGCCGTCGCGATCGCCGTCCTGACGCACGACTTCTCCGACGGCATCAACACGATGAACGTCGTGCTGAAAAGCGGCGGTACCCGCCGCGACGGTCTTCGCTGGCTGCTCGCCGACTCGCTGGCGCCGATGCTCGGCATCGCACTGGCGCTGCTCGTCCACCTGCCCGCTGCCGATTTCGGCGCGGTGCTGGCCGTCTTCGCCGGCCTGTTCCTCTATCTCGGCGCAAGCGACCTGGTGCCGGAAAGCCACCACGCCCACCCCAAATTCCTCACCACCGCGATGACTGTACTGGGCGCGGCGCTGGTCTATGCGACGAACGCGATCGTGAGCTAAATACTTCTGAAAACATGGACTTTCAGCATCAAGATTGAGACATTGGGCCGATAGCCAGCCAGGGAGGCCGGGATGAGCGAAGCACTTGCGCCGAACGGGACGCACAGCCCGCGCCTCGCGAGTTTGCTCGGCTTCCTGTCCAGCGATCCGCGAAACACCCGGATTTTATCCGACGCCGCATCGGCCGCGGTAGACGCCCAGGAATTCGAGCTTGCCGACGAGTTGCTGGAGCGCCTGACGCGGGAAAACGCGATGACGCCCGCGCTCCTCAATCTCAAAGGCATCGCCGCAATCGGCCGCGGCCGGAACCAGGACGCCAACGCGATCTTCGCGCGGCTGCTGGCCGAGGGTTCGAGCGATCCTGCGCTAAGGTTCAATCTCGCATGGACCAATGCTCTTTTGGGCGATTATCACGGTGCTTTCGAGCTGCTTGACGACGCGACGGTCGCCGCATCGGCGCGCGGCCCGGCCTTGAAGGTCCAGGTCATGCATCATCTGGGTCTGCTCGAAGAAGCGCTGGCCCAAGCCGACCGGATGCTGGAGCGTCATCCCCGGGATCAGGACATGATCGGCGCATTGGCCAGTCTGGCAATCGATGCGGAGCGTCCGGACCTCGCGCTACGCTTTGCCGCGCTCGCGCCGGAGAGCCACGAAAGCCAGGCGGCTATCGGCATCCTGAAGCTTGGCTCGTTCGACAACGCCGGCGCCGCGGCGGCGTTCGACCGGGCAATCGAAAAGCAGCCGCGCAACGCACGCGCCTGGATGGGGAAAGGCCTGGCGCTGCAGTCGCGCGGCGAACTGGCCGCCGGTTCGGAGGCGATCGATAAGGGCGCCGAACTTTTCGACCGCCATGTCGGCTCGTGGATCGCGGCGGGCTGGGCACGTTTCGCGGTGGGCGATTTTCCCGGCGCCCGGCAGCGGTTCGAGCGGGCGTTGGCGCTCGACGCGAACTTCGCGGAGAGCCACGGTGGCCTCGCCGTGATCGATTTGATCGAAGGCGATCTCGAGAACGCAAAACGGCGCACCGCGGTCGCGCTGCGCCTGGACCGCAACTGCTTCGGCGCGGCGCTGGCCGCCAGCCTTATGCTCCAGCAGCGCGGCGATTGGCGCGCGGCTGCCGCGATCCGGACCAAGGCCTTGAACGCGCCCGTCGGTCCGGACGGCTTGACGCTCGCCCAGGCGATGATCGGCTTCGGGCTCGCGCCGCGCAACTGATCCTTACGTGGCGCGCAGATCGGCGATCAGGCGGGACAAAAGGTGCGAGGCATTGCGGTCGTCCTCGATTGCGTCCGCCACACGCTGCACGATGTGCTGAAACTGCGCGTCGTTTATCAAGCCGTCCCCGAATTGCTCGGCCAGCAGATGCTGGAGGAAAGCGCGCCGCAAAGTGCGTTCGTCCGCGCTCTCGACGGCCGCTATCGCTTGCAGGCCGGTAGGATCGGCGGGCGCGGAAGTGGACGGCCGGTCTTTCCGATCGGATCGTCCTGCGCCAGAGGCCTTGGCACGCTCTTGCAGCTTCTGACGCAGCAGCAGGACAAGTCGGTCGGTGCTCGAAATCGGATCCATGGCGCGGCCGGTCAGTGCCGCGTCGACTTGATGATCGACTGTTGCAGGAGAAAATCGACGGCCGACGGCGCCGTGCTGCCGCCTTCGGATTCCAGCTTACGGGCGCGGATTTCATCAATGATGCGCTGCATATCCTTATTCATCGGTGGATTCTCGGTGTTGCGCACCATGCCCTCCTCCAAACAGCGTATCGCGTCGGAGAACTGATTGCCGATCAGATGGGTCAGCCCGTCGACGAAAAAGCGCAGATGATGGCCGTCCGGCAGGGAATGAAGCGGTCCCCACGCCTCTTGCGCGGCGATGGGCTCGCCGCTGGTCAGCAGCAGGAAGCCGAGTTGGAAACGCGCGACCGCGAAATCGGGCTGAAGGTCGACGGCATGGCGCATCGCGACACGGGCTGCTGCAAAGTCGCCCGCGCCCGCCTGGAACGAGCCCTTGAGGAAATGCAGGCGGGCATCGCGCGGATAATCCGCGAGAAGCGCGTCGAGTTCTCCCAGCGCGCGCCCCACATTGTCGTTTGCCGTCGCCAGAACCGCAGAAAGCCGCGCCGGCGGGCAGATATTCTCGCTTTTGGCCATGATTGCTAACTCCCCAGCTTGAAGTGCCCTCGTTCGCGAAGCCGCCGGCGCAGCAATTCCAGCGCTGCGCGATGCAATTGGGATATCCGCCCTTTCGTCAAGGCGTATATTGCGGCGATCTGGTCGAAATTCACGCCGTTCATGTAGTGTTCGTGCAGGATATCGCGTTCGCGCTCCGGCAATTGCGCCAGTTCGGCGTGCAGCAACATCACCAATTCCTTCCACGCGACGCTGTCATAGGCCGTGGATGGCGCGGCGCCGCCTTCACCACTGCCGTCATCGACGAATAGCCCAGTGCCCTCAAGCATGAAGCCGAGCGCCAGGCCGACTGCGATGTCCGTCAACCGCTCCAGCGCCTCCTGCGTCCCGACCGCGTCGTCGGAGGCTTCGCTCAGCGACGCCATCCTCTCGCGTTGGGCGCGATGGCGCCAGCCGATCTGCTCGCGCATCTCGCTCATACGCGCGATGCCGTCGCGAATGCTGCCGGCGACGCGGTGGGCGGCGAAGGCACGGAACGGCACTCCGCGCGACGGATCGAATCTGTCCAGGGCCTCGAGCAGGCCGGCATAGGCGAGTTGCTGCAGATCCTTCACGTCGATGTCGCCGCGCGATTTTTCGCGATACATCCGGCGGGCGATGCCGCGCGCATAACCGGCGTGAAGCGAGAACAGCCGCGCGCGGGCGGCGGCCGATCCGTTTTCTCGAAACGCGGACCACAACGCACGCTCGTCGTCGTCCGGTGCGAAGGGAAACGGATGCGCCGCCATCTCTGTCACCGAAAGCTGCCGAGCACGCCCTGCAAGACGATACTCCAGCCGTCGATCAGCACAAACATGAGAACCTTGAGCGGCAGCGACAGCGTCGCCGGTGGAACCATCAGCATGCCCAGCGACAACAGCACGCTGGAAACGACGAGGTCGATCAGCAGAAACGGCAACAAGATCACGAAACCGATGCGGAACGACACCCGCAACTCGTTCAGCATGAAGGCCGGAACGAGCTCCATCAGCCCCACATCCGCAGCGCGCGCCGGAAGCGGCTTGTGGGCAATGTCGTAGATCGTTTTGATATCCTGATCACGCACCTGGCGCAGCATGAAGTCGCGCGCCGGCCCGCTGCCGCGGTCGATCGCCTCGCTAACCGTCAGCTGGCCATCGAGGAACGGCTTGAGCGCCTGGGCGTCGATGGTCTCGACCGTCGGAGCCATGGCGAAGGCGGTGAGAAACAATGCGAGGCTGAGCAGCACCGCGTTCGGCGGTGTCTCAGGCATGCCGAGCGCGTGGCGGATCATCGACAGCACGATGACGATGCGCACAAAGGACGTCGTCGAGATCAGAATCGCCGGCAGAAACGCCATCAGCGCCAAGATCAGTCCCGTGCGCACGAGGTCGGCGGTCTTGGCATCCGTCGCGCCCGGCGGTGCCGGACGGGCTATGTCCAGCGTCGGAGCAGGTGCTGCCGGGAGAACAGGATGGCGCGGCGCCGCGAACGCGGGGGCCGTGGCGAAAAGACCGAGAAGAATGGCGAGACACAAGCAGAGCTGCCGCATGGGATTCATGCCTTGGGCGGCGAAACAGGGGATGGACCCAATTCGCGCAGCACCCGGGCGCCTTGCGCACCCGACGCCACCAGGAGGTCCTGCCCGTCACACGACACGATGTTGAGCTCGACCGGCCCGGCGAGCCGCACGCTTTCGACGACCTTCAGACGCCTGCCGCTGCCCAGCGCGAGAAAGGACGGCAAGGCGCGTCCCCCGAGCCTTGCCCGCAACACCAGCATCGCGAAGATGCCCAGGGCGAGGCAGAGAAGTAAGGCAAAGATCACGCGCCACGCGGAAATACCGTCATCCGCGGCGCCTTGACCCAGGGTTTGCGCAAAGACCGGTTGCGAGACCGCAACCGCCGCAATCGCCCAGATCAAACAGGCGCGCGTCTGCCGCTGAGTCATGGCTTCTGAGAGATTTCGACGATGCGCACGCCGAATTTTTCGCCCACGGCAACGATTTCTCCCCGCGCCACCAAGCTGTCGTTCAAATAAAGATCGACGTGGTCGGATAGCGCCGTGCCGAGTGTGACGACGGCACCCGATTTGAGCGCCATCATCTCCTCGACCGTCATGCCGGCCTCGCCGAGCCGTGCGACAAGGGACACCCGCACGCCGCGCAGCACCTCGCTGCCGATACGCGCGCCGGCTTGCGGCGCCTGTGATCCGTCCGATCCCGTGTCCGCTACTTTTACAATTCCACCCGACATCTCTTATCTCGTTTCTACAGCTGAATGGTCATACGGCCGCCGCTGCGGCCAAGCCGTCCACGTGCCATCGTGGCGCCTTGCACGAGGCAAAGCTCGATTGAATCGGTCAACGCGCGGTCCAAAACCACCACGTCGCCGACGCCCAACTCCTGGACGTCGCTGAGCGCAAGCTCCGCCTTGCCCAGGACGCCCTCGAGCGCGACACGCGTCGCACCGAGTGCCGCCAGCCGCCCGCCGAGCGGCGTGGCCGAAGGCCTGGCAGCACCCAGATGCTTCTTGATCGCGGTGACCATTGCCTCGCATGGCAGGCTGACGGTCATGACTTCCCGGCCATCCAGCGTGATCCCTGCCTCAACGCGGGCGGTCTCCTGCGGGCTTGCCTCCAGCCCATTGCCGAGAACGGCGATCAGGTCTTCCGCGATGCGGCGCGCGAGTGCATCGAGAAGGACGTGATCGGCATCGTTCAGGTTCTTGGTACTGAGGTCGGTCGCCAACGCGGCTTCGAGCAAAGTGCGCTTGCCGCGTCCCGTCATCTCGACATCTGCGGACGCTCCCTGCAGGGAAAATGCTTGCGGCGCGCCGACTCCGGCCCGGATCACCGGGCCGGCACGGACCTCGGCACTCGCGAACCAGCGCCCGGACCAGAGCTTCAGGGGTTCGGACAACGCGGCTGCGACCGCAGCGTCCGTGAACGCCCCTTCCGGCAACCAGTTTCGGGCGCTCAGCTCCACTTACTGTCCCCGGATCGCGAAAAGTTGCTGGATCATGTCATTCGAGACGCTGATCACTTCCGAGCAGGCCTGGAAGCCGCGCTGCAGAAGGATCAGGTCGCCGAACTCCGAGGACAGATCGACGTTCGACGCCTCGATCGATTTCGGCGTCAGCGCGCCCAGACCCGACGTGTTGCTGGCACCCAACGTCGCCGTCTCGCCACTCAGATTCCGGTAAACGCCGTTGTTCTGGCGCGTGAGGAGCTGCGGATTGCGAAAACTCGCCAACGCGACCGAGCCGCCCGATGCCGTCTTCTGGTTGGAATAGGTGAGCAGGATCGCGCCGTGATCGTCGATCGTTATCGTGCTGAGCGTGCCCGGCGCGTTGCCGTCGATCGTCGAGGTCGCAATTGTCGAGGTACCCGCGGAGAACGAGGTCACGGCCGAAAAGTCGAGCGTGACGTTCATCGCGCCGGCATTTGCCGGCGTGAAGGTGACCGACGGCGTCGACGATGTCGGATCGGCGGTCGTCCCGGTGAAATCGATCGTTGCGGTGCCGACGGCATTGTTGAGGGAGTCGGTGATCGTCACGTCCCATTCGTTCGTGTTGGTCGTGGACTTCTTGAAATCCAGCTTCCAGACATGCGAGCCGCCGTGATCGTCGAACACGGTGACGTTGGAGACGTTGGCGTCGGTTTCGTCTGAGCCGATGTTTCCCGTGAAGGTGATCTTGGTCGTCGCAGTCGGTGCGTTGGTCTGCTTGTCGTTGAGGTTGATCGCCACCGGCTGGCCGTTCGCGTCCAGCACAGCCAGGCGCTCGCCGGTCGCTTGATCGGAGATGAATCCATCCTTGTCGACAGCGAACGAACCGGTGCGGCTATAGGCAATCTGGCCGCTCTTATCCATCACGACGATGAAGCCACTGCCCTGGATCGCCAGATCCAGATCATTGTTCGTCGCCTGCATCGTGCCTTGGCTGTAGTCGGTCAGCGTGCTGGCGATGTGCACGCCAGCGCCAGTGTCCTGCTGCCCGCCGCCCAAGAACGCCACTCCGCCCTGATCGACCAGGTTGGAGAAGCTCTCGATTGTCTGTTTGTAGCCAATCGAATTCAGGTTGGCGACGTTGTTGCTGATCGTCTGCAGGCCCTGCGTGTAAGCGTCCATGCCCGTCAGGCTGGTCAAGATGGCACCGGTGATCATGAAGGCTCCTCCTGTTGATTTCAGCGAATTTGGGAAATGTTGGAAAGCGACAGATTGGCGATCGTCTGGTCGTCTGCGGTCTTGATCGTGAGCTCAGGCGTGCCCGAAGCAAAGGAGACCGCCGTCACGGTTCCCGAAAGCGTCGTGTTGTCGGCTTGCGTTAGGTCGACAGTACGGCCGAGCAGACCGGTCGCCTGCGATGCCGCCTGCGCTTCGAGCAGGCTGCTGATCGAGTCGTTCAATTGCTGGCTCTGCTGCAATTGGGCGAACTGGCCGAGCTGCGACACGAACTCGAAATTGTCGAGCGGCTTGAGCGGATCCTGATAGGTCAGCTGCGTCAGGATGATCTTGAGCATCGACTGGAAGTCGAGACCGAAGGCAGCGGTCGAGGATGTAGCGGAATTAACGGGCGCGACTGCCACGGCTTCCTCCTGTCATGGTTGCAAAGCTTCCCGGATCGCCATTCAGGCGGATATCGGCCACGTCGAAACCGAAACTCGCGGCGGTGTCTTCTACGATGCGGCGAAGCCTGGCGAAGTCCTCAGGGCCATCGGTCGCGCTTCTCAAGCTGACCGACAGCGCGTCCGCCGGACCGGACAGCGCTACGGCGACAGGCGCGGCGCTGGCGGACGACGTTTCGAATTTCCGCGCCCACAGTTCCGGCGGCGCGGCACCGTCCACGGCAGATTCCGTCCTGGCCTCCGGCAACGTCGATGCTTCGACAACCGGCAATGTCTGCAACTCGGCCGAAACGGGGGAATGCGCCGACGCGCTCGAGGCTGCGGAAGCCGCTTCCCCGATCGCACTCGCGCCAACGGACGGCGCCGGGTCGCCGGCGTTCATCGACACATTCGGTTCCGCCGACGCAGATCGCCCGATCCATTCTCGCATCGAGGCGCGATTTCTCGGTTCGATTTCCAGGTTGAACACGCTGCCAGGCTCGCCCGAACGAGCGGCCGCGAGCGCCGCCGGCAGAGAAGCGACACGGCCGGGCGCATTCTCACCATCGCGCCCGAAGACACCCAGCGCCGCGAAGGCAAATGTGTGTCTCTCTTGCGCGTGTGGTTCGACTTCCAGATTGAACCCGTTGTACGGCGTGCCCTGTCGGGCAGCCGTAAGTGCCGCTGACAGGGAGGCGATATTTTGTGGCGTGTCCGCTGCGCCATGCGCGGCAACATCGAGCGCCGAGGACGCTTTGCGCGCTCCGGGTACAAGCGGCGTCAATCTCGGCTGGGTGCCATCCAGCCGTGCCAACGGGGGCAGGATCGGCGCGATGGCCGGTGCTCCTGGTAGAACAGGCCCGGGCTGAGGTGGCCCTTCTCGGTTCCCAAGGTTTATCGGTTCGATTTCCAGATTGGATGCATCGTCTTGCGCGCTGCGGTGGATCGCCTTGAGCCCGGGCGGGAGCGATACATCGCGCCCAGCCGTGTCTGTGCCACCAGCGGCGTCGCGATCGAGCAGGGCTGCGAACGAGCTATCCGGCGTGGATGCGCGTAGCAGGGTTGTTGAGGACGATGGCGGTCCAGCGCTGCCAAACGGTTCGATCACGACCATGTTTTACCCCGCCGATGGAGAATCCGGTCAGCCGCTTCGTTCAGCGCTTTATCCTCGCGCTTCGCACGCGTTTTCCTGGCAGCATCCGCCAACACGTCTAGCGACGTATCGGATTTGTGCTGCGCCTTGCGGAATTCCGCCGCGCGCTTCTCGCGATCTGCGCGGCGGCGCTCGACCTCGGATGTAGCGGCGCGCACCTTGGCTTCGTCGCGCATCACTGCCGACGACCAGCGCGCGACGGCATCGACCGGCAGCGACGCCGACGACAACGCGCTTTGCCACTCGATCTCGGACGCCGCGCACTCCTGTTCACGGGATTCAAGTGCCGCTTGCGCGTCATCAAGGATACGCCCCGCACGCGCCACATCGCTCATCGCGCGGTCCGACAGCGCATCGAAGACGCGCACCACCTGCCGCAACTCGACGAGCGAAGGTTGGCGCGCCATCAACGTTTCTCCCCAGCGAGTGCCGCAAGTGCGGCGCGCGTATCTGAAAGGCTCGACCGTTCCTCACGGCCCTGGCCGAGAAAGCGCACGATCTGCGGCTGACGCTCAACAGCCATGTCGACGGCCTCGTTGCTGCCTTTGGCATAGAGTCCGGCGTCGATCAGCGTTCGAGCCGATTCATGCTTGCTGAGCCATTCGAGCACCTTCAGCGCCGACAGCCTTTCCGATGGCCCCACCAACCCTTCGGCCTGCCGGCTCACGCTCCTGAGGACGTCGACGGCGGGAAAGCGGCCCGTCTCAGCCAGATTGCGGGAAAGCACGATGTGCCCATCGAGCAGCGACTTCATCATCTCGCAAAGCGGATCGTCGACCTCGTCATTCTCGCTGAGCACCGTCATGATCGCCGTGATGGCGCCGCCCGATTTTAGCGCACCGCAGCGTTCGACCAGCTTGGGGATGGACGCGAAGACGTTCGGCGTATAGGCACGAACCGTAGGCGGTTCTCCAGCGCCGAGCCCGATCTCGCGCATCGCCATCGCCAGCCGCGTCATGGAATCGAGCAGCAGCAGGACGTGCTTGCCCTCCCCGCGCCAATACTCCGCCAAGGCCAGGGCCTGGCGGGCGGCGCGCACGCGAAACGCCGCGGTCTGATCCGAAGTCGCCGCGACCAGAGTGGCCCGTCGCCTGGCGTCGGCATCGAGGCCATGGTTCCAGATCGCTTCGACTTCACGGCCGCGCTCGCCGACCAGACACAATACAAGAATGTCGGCGTCGCTTTGGCGAGCGATCTGCGACAGCAAACTCGTCTTGCCGACGCCGCTGGCCGCGAAAATTCCCACTCTTTGGCCTTTGCCCAAGGTCAACAGGCCATCGATGGCCCGAATGCCGGTCTCAAGTATGGTTTTCGGCGACATGCGCTCCAGCGGGGTAACCGCCTGCCCCGCCAACGGATGCCAGTGCCGCGACTGGATTTCTCCCATGCGATCGATAGGCCGGCCGAGCGCATCGACCGCCCTACCCAGGAACGCAGACCCGACCGGCGCATGTCCGGCTTCCGGACGCGCCACGACCGTGGCGCCGGAGAAAGTCGGCGCGTTGTCCTCGAACGGCGAAAGCATGATCGAGTCGCGATCGACGCGCACGACTTCGGCACAAAAGCTTCCGCGCTGACCGTGGCTCATCGTCTCGACATCGCACAAGGCACCCAGCGGCACGGCCGGGCCGTCGGCCTCCAGATATGTCGGTAAAACCTTTCGAATGCGCCCGGTGCGCAGCACCGGATCGCAGGCCCGTATACGTTGTTGCATGACATGCAGGGTCATGACGGATCCGGCTGCGAAAGATTGTCCAGGAGTCGGGATAGCTCGCCCCATTGCCGGCCGATACCGACCTCGACACGGCCGAGTTGAAACACCATCGTGCACGCACCGGTCGCCATGTCGGCGTGCGCTTCCACCGATGCGGCCACCGTCGGGAGCCGGCGCGTCAACGCCGCCAGCGCTTCGTCGTCGGGAAAGTCGGCGCGCGAAACCTCAATGCGCAGAAGGGCGCTCTTTTCGATGCGCGCGAGTTGCGTTGCCACGATGTCGCGGACCAGTGCGGCGCGGTCGGTGTCGCCGCCCAAAATCTTCTCGACGCATTCGCGCGCGAGAAGGGCGGCCAGGCGATCGAGCGAGCTGAGCCCGGCCGCGATCGATTTTTGCGCCGCGCCGGCCTGGCTCTCGAGCGCGGCGAGGCGCTCGCGTTGGAGGTCCTGAGCCTCGGCCAGCCCGGCGGCGCGGCCTTTGCTCTCGCCGGTTTCCAGCGCGCGAGTGACGTCGCGGTGCAGCGCCTCGATCGCGCTATCGCGCTGGCTCAATTCCTCCTGCAGCGCCGTGACGGTTCGGCGCAAGCGCTCGCGCTCTTCATCCTGCCGCTGCAACAGTACGACCTCGGCCGGCGCGAACTGGCCTGCGAAAGGCCGGACCCCGGAGAGCGCCGAATGATTTTGCGACTTGATGACCCCGCTCATGCGCCAGCCCTCGACTGCGGCGGATAAAGCGTCACCGCACTGGCCTTGAGCGCCTCATGGACGGCGGTGGTCAGGCCCGCGGCATCCGGCGCACGCAGGATGTCCACGAGCCACGGCGACAGGCGCGCCGCATCGAAAGATTCCCGCACCGCCGCATCGCTGCCGGAAAAAACCGTCAAGTGCTCGCGCAGGAGCGCTTCGACGGCCGTGCGTTGCGGCGCGTCCAGTCCACCGAGCACAGCCGCGATATCCTCGGCGTGCATCTGTGCCAAGTCGCTGACGACACGCCGCAAGGCCGTGTCAGCTTTGCTGAGCGGCATGGCCATCGACCTCCCTCAGCGCTGTTTGAAGCTTTGCGATGAAATCCAGCCGCCGCTTTTCGCTGAGACGGCCCCGTTCGCGCATCCGGCGCAGCACCAGCGCCGCCCCGGCGAACATCGCGAGGAGACCGATCAGGACAATCCCGCTGTCCATCAACAGATTGCGGTCGTCATCGCTTGAGGCCACACCTGCGGCGATCGGGGGCAACGGCGCCCGCAACACCGGCGAATGCTCCATGACGATCGCGGCGGCGGGCAAGGTTGGCGGCGGCCCGAACGCGATCATGTCGGCTTGCGCAGTCGTGGACGCGATCGCAATTGCGGCGGCGGCGCGCAAACCGTCTTGCGCCGCCTGATCCAGCAGCGCGGCTGTCGAAAGCGTAACCCGCAGCGGGAACTGGCGCATCGCGGGGCTCCAACCGGACAGAACGTCCTGCCCAGCCGCCGCGAGATCGGCGCGAACCGAGACCGCAACGGGGGCGGTGGAACCGCCGTGGCTCAACGCTTCCCGGATACGCGCTTCGTAATATTCCTCGACCGCACGCTGCTCTTCGACCTGCGGCGCGGCATCCACCGCCGGGTGCACCGGCTCGGTATCGCCCACGACATTGCCGTCCTCGTCCAGGATCACGACATTGGCCGCGTCCAAGCCTGGCACCGCTGCGGCCACCAGGCGTTTGATGCCTTTGGCTTCGTTGTCCAGCAGCTTGGCATCCTTTGCCATGCGAACGATCACCGATGCCTTGGGCGGAACGCGATCCTCGCGGAAGAGGCGGTCCTCTCCGAGCGACAGATGCACGCGGGCGGTATCGACATGGTCGAGCGCCATGATCGTACGCTCCAATTCGCCCTGGAGCGCACGTTGATAGTTGATCTTCTGGGCGAAGTCGGTGATGCCCATGTCCGACTTGTTGAACAGCTCGAAGCCGACGGTGCCCTTGAGCGGAACGTCCTGGGACATCACGTTGAGACGCGTCGAGTCCACCACGTCGTCGGGCACAAGAATGGTGGCGCCGCCATTCGCCAGGCGATACGGCACCTTCTCACGGTCGAGCACCGACACGATCGCGGAGGCATCCGCCGGGCGAAGATCGCTGAACAACGGCATGTAGCTGGTGCGCAGGAAGGCGAACCAGATGCCCGCCAACACGGCGGACAGGATGCAAACACCGGCGATCGCCAGTTGAAGCTGGCGCGTGGGGCTTGCGTCGCGAAACCAATCGAACACGTGAGTTCAGTCCCTGCTGTAACGAAACCTACAACTGCATATTCATGATCTGCTGATAGCCATCGATCAGGCGCGTACGCATCTGCGCCATCACCTCGAGCGATATCCGTGCCTGTTCGAGCGCATAGGTGACCTGATGCACCGGAATCGAATCATCGAGCGCGAAGGCGCGGGCGAGCGTGTCTGCCTGCTGTACCTTGGCGTTCATCGCGTCGATGCCGCCGGTCAGCATCGAAGCAAAGCCGCCTTGCGGCGCGGCCGCCGGTGCCAATGCCGGCGCCAGCGGCACGACCTGCTGCAAGGACGCCTCGCGCAACGGCGCGGCGGTTACCGGGACGATGGGTGCCGCGGTCATGAATGCCTCCCGATCTCGAGCGCCTTGGCGTAAATCTGACGCGCCGCGTTCATCGCGACGATGTTGGCCTCATAAACGCGGGTGGACTCGACCAGCGTGAGCATTTCCTGCGCGTGGTCGATTCCGGGATAGGTGACCATGCCATTGGCGTCGGCGCTGGGATTGCCCGGCTCATGCATCAGGCGAGGCGCCGCGTCGTCTGGAACGACGGCCTTGACTTCGACGCCTTTGAGCGACGCCAGGTCGGCGCTGTCCAGATGCGCGGCGAAGCTGCCGATCGGACCGGACAGGATGTGCTGCGCCCGATAGAGCGTTCCAGCGGGACCGCGGGCCGAGTTGATGTTCGCGAGATTCTCGGACGCGAGTTCAATGCGCCGCCATTCGACGTCGAGCGCGGTGCGGCTTATCTCCATCGCTTGCATGTCAGCTGTTCCCCGTGACGGCGAGCGATTGCAATTGCAATTCGCGGTTCAGAATATCGGCGATCGCGCCGTAGCGGCCGGCCGTGCCGGCGGCCGTGGACATTTCCAGATCGAGCCTGAGCTTGCCGTCCGCGGTATCCGGCGCCGCCGCCTCGATGCGCGGCGTGACGGATGCGACTGCGCTCGCGCCTTGCGCGGCCGCGTCAGAAAGCGCTTGCTCGAAGCTCACCTGCAAGGGCCGATAGCCGGGTGTCTGGGCATTCGCGATGTTCTGTGCGGTGACGGTGGCGCGGGCGTAGAGGCCGTCCAGAGCCTTGATCATTACAATCGCGGAAAAGTCGCTCATGCCGGTTCCCTACTGCACGATGATGTCGGCGTGGAGCGCGCCGGCGGCCTTGATGGCCTGAAGAATGGCGATGACGTTGCGCGTGCCGACGCGCGCCTGAGTGAGACCCCGCACCAGATCGGCGACCGTGGTGTTCGGGAAGCGCACCGCCGTATCGTCGGTGGTATCGGAGACGTCGAGCTGCGTGTTGGTCACGACCAGCCCATGCCGCCCTCGCCCACCATAGCCTCCGCCATAGCCATAGGCCGGATAGGCGTCGTCCGAGGTCACGGTCACCTTGATATCGCCCTGCGCGATGACCACGCTCGACACTTTGACGGCGCCGCCGGCAACAACGGTTCCCGAGCGCTCATTGATCACGACACGCGCGGCCTGGTCGGGGACGACGGCAACGCTCTCCAGCGACGCGACCAGCCGATAGATGTCGGCGCCCGGTGCGACGGCAATGCGTACGGCTTCGGCGCTCTCGATCGTCGCGGAGCCCGCACCCTGGGTGCGGTTCACGGCATCGGCGATGCGAGCGGCGGTGGTGAAATCGGGTTCCTTCAGGATGAAGGTCAGATGGCCGTCAGCCGCCGCAAGACCCGCCTGGACCTGCTCCTCCACCGTGGCACCGCCGGCGACGATGCCCGTCGTGGGATAATTCTTCTGACGCAGGTTGTAGCTGTCCTCGAAATTGTACCCGCCCACCACCAGCGCACCCTGCGCCAGGGCGTAGTTGCGCTGGTCCGGACCCAGCATCGGCGTCATCAACAGGATGCCGCCGACCAGGCTGCGCGCGTCGCCGATCGATGTCACCGTGACGTCGATCTTGTCACCGACATTGGCGGAGGGCGGCAGCGTTGCCGTCACCATGACCGCGGCGACATTGCGGCTCTGCATCTGCGCGCCCGACACGTTTGCGCCAAGCCGGCTGAGAACGTTGCTCAAGGCCTGCTGCGTGACGATGCTGCGTGGCGAATCGCCCGAGCCCGAGAGGCCGGTGACGATGCCGTATCCGATGAGCGCGTTGTCGCGCCAGCCAAGGAACCGGCCCAGGTCTTTCAGACGGACATCGTCTCCCGCTGCGGCAGCCGGCGGCACTGACGCCACCCTGACGGCGAAGGCCGGATCGGCGGACAAGGCGCCAATCAGACAGAATCCAATGAATACAAGCAGCCGGCTCATGGCAGACCCAGCCAGTTGAATACGCGCGTCAGCAGCCCCGGCGCGGCGCTGCGCGACACGAAGCCGGCGCCGTTGTAGTCGATCGTGGCATCGGCCAGCCGGCTCGATGCCACGCTGTTGTCAGGCCCAATATCGGCCGTGCGGACGACACCCTTTATGCGGACATCGGTGCGCTCGCCATTGATGTTCAGGCTCTGCGTTCCGGAGACGCGCAAATCGCCGCTCGGAAGAACTTCGTCGACGCGCGCGCTGACCAGCGCCACGATCGTGCCGCTGCGGCCCGTCGTGCCTGTGGTGTTCGAGCCACCTTGCAAGGCAACACTGCCGCCCTCGTTGAAAGCCGAGCCGGCCGAGATCTGTCCGCCGATGTTGCTGCTGCGGCTGGAACCGTTCGAGGCGGTATTGGTGCCCGATGCGCTCTCCGAGATGACGATCTCGATCACATCCCCGACGCGGCGCGCGTTGCGGTCGGAAGCGAGCGACGGCCAGTTGCCCCCACGATAGAGATCGGTGGCATGCGCCGCGCCAAATCCCAGGAACAGCGTCACCAGCAGCAGGGAGGCGATCCGTTTCATGGCTGCGCCCTCTCGTATTGGACCGAGAGAACGTCGCCGTCCGCGGCGCGGACGAAGAGATGTTCGCCGGGGCGTGCCGCCTGCAACGCCTCGACCTTCCGCTCGATCCGCGCGGAACCGGAAAACACGACAAGGCTCAGCGTGTCGCCGGGCAGAACCATGCGCGCTCCGAATTCGGGATAGCGGGCGACGATGTCCCCCGCCGCAATGGCATGCGAAACCCGTGAGACGGACGCCACAGCATCGTAAGCAAAGGCGCGCCCAACGCCGGCAGCGGGGCAATCGACATGCCGAAAGGAAGCGTCCGCAGGGATGGCATAAGCCGGCAGCGGCTTGAGTGCTGCGAGGCACTGGGCCGGATGCAAATTCGCAGCCAAAGCCGCGCCGTGCAGCGCCACTGCGAAGCCCGCACCCAACAACGCGAAGGCTATACTCACACCTCTCACAAACGCCCCCAAAACCAACCGTATTGCGCGGTCAACGCCTCAACTGATTCACGATGGACATCATCTGGTCGCCGGCCTGGACGACCTGTGCATTCGCCGCGAAAGCCCGCTGCATCAACAGCAGGTTCGTCATCTCGTCCGCGAGCTCCACGTTTGAGCCCTCGAGCGAGCCTTGGACCAGCACGCCGGTGCCATCCTCGCCGGGACGCGCGGTGACCAGATCGGCGGGATCCGCCGCCTCGTAATAACCATTGCCGTCCGCGACGAGCGTTTCGGGTGCTCGGCTCATCACCAGATCGATGTGTCCGAGCTGCTCGACGGTTCCGTTCGCATTGCCGGAAACCGTGCCGTCGGGCGCAATCGTCAGAGCCGTCGTTCCTTGCGGCACCGAAATCATCGCGCGCAGCGGCGTGCCGTCAGTCGCCGCGAGATAGCCGTCGGCATTCACCTGCAACGTCCCGCCGCGCCACAGGACGTCGCGTCCGGCCGGCCCCATCACCTCGATGAAACCCTCGCCATTGATCGCCAGATCGAGCGACGAGCCGGTCTGCTGCAAGGGTCCCTGCGTCCAGATCTGCGGCGTCGACGCGATCATGGCGCCGGCCAAGGCATCGCCGCGGCGCGCGGCCGCGACCGGATCGCCCGAGGCGCCGCGCATCGGCGCGACGAGGTCGACAAAGCGGACCGCCGAACGCTTGAACCCGCCGGTATTGATATTGGCGATATTGTTCGCGACAACGTCGAGCGCACGCTGCTGCGCATCGAGGCCAATGGCCCCGACATAGAACGCACCGTTCATCCCCAAACGCCCCAATGTATTACGCGCGACCGAAAAACGCCGGCCTCAAGACTGCCCGAACGCGGTGATTGCGCGGTCCAACAGATCGTCTTGCACTTGCACGATGCGCTGCCCCGTTTCGGCAGTCCGCAGCGAGGTCATCAGCGAAATCATTTCTTCCGCTGTCGATACATTCGATGCTTCCAGCATTCCCTGGCGAATCTTCGGCGACCCCAGGTCGTTCGCACTCCCCGGCGGCGCGGCGAACAAGCCGGTGCCCACCGGCGAAAGAACCGACGGATCGGTGAAGTCCGCCACGGCGAGCTTGCCGACAGGCTCGTTGCTCTGAAGGATCGTTCCATCCGGCTGAATGGACACCGAGCCGGTTCCGTAATCGCCGCTTTGCAGCTGCACAATCGCACCGCCATCGGTGGCGAGCCGGCCCTGCGCATCGCGGTGGAACGCACCGTTGCGCGTATACAACGTCGTATTGCCCTGCTGCACGACGAAAAATCCGCGTCCTTCGATTGCCAGATCCAGGGGATTCGCCGTCGTCATCAGCTTGCCTTGCGAAAAATCGACGGCAGCGTTGCCTTGCGACGGACGCGACGCACTCGGAACATCGGCAGAAAGCAATTCGGCGAAGCGGTGGCGCGATTTGTATCCCGCCGTCGTCATATTCGCGATGTTCTGGGATGCGATATCGGCTTGCCGCTGAGAAGCCGCGAGTACAACGCCACCGATTTCGAAAAGCCCCCCCATTCAGAATTCGTAGCGCCGCCTCCAATCGAAGGCAAGTGGATAATGGCCTTCTTCTTTGCACGGAATATTTTTGTCTTCGTCAATCGACCTTGACGACCGCGAACGACTTCAAATCGACAGTTGCGGGCACCTCGTTGATGGATAGTACCGACAAACGCGGGATGCTGCGGCGCGTAAACGTCTTCAGGTAGCGCCTGATTTCAGGACTACACAGTAAAACCGGAGAAAGATTGTGGCGAACCATGTTGTCTGCCGCAGGAATAAGCTTGCGAATAAGTTGTTCCGCAAGTCGCGGTTCCAGAACGAGATTTGCGCTACCATCGCTCTTTCGAATGTTCTCGCTGATCTGGCCCTCGACTCGCGGATCCAGACTGAGAACCGACAATTGGTCATTGTTGCCGCGTAAGCCCTGGCAAATTCCGTGACTGATGCGTTGCCGCACTCTTTCCGTGAGTTCCGACATGTCCTTTACGGTACGTCCCAGATCGACGAGGGTCTCCGCGATCTGGTCGACGTTCCGGATGGAAACGTCTTCCGACAGGAGATTTTGCAGGACACGCTGCACATCCGACACCGTCATGATCGCGGGGATTAGCTCTTCGATCAGCCCTGGCTGGCGTGAACGCACGCCTTCGAGCAACGCCACGACATCCGCGCGCGACAGCAGCAACCCCGCTTCGCGCCGCAACAACTCGCCCAGATGGGTCATCAAAACGGTGACGGGATCGACCAGGGTGTAGCCGAGTTCCCGCGCTTGTTCCGACTGCGCCTCGTCGATCCAGACGGCCGGCAAGCCGAAGGCGGGATCGCGCGCTTCGACGCCCGGTATGGCCGCGGCAGTCGGCGTGGCGCGCACCGCCAGCGTCTTGTCGGCCAGTATCCTGCCCCCACCATGGCGGGCTCCGAACAGGGCGATCTCGTATTCGTTTGGCGCGAGCCGCGCACCGTCGTGAAAGAGCACTGCCGGAATCGCAAAGCCGCTTGTCTTCTCCTGCTGCGCCCGAAGCGTGGCGATGCGCTCCGCCAAAAGCGGCTTGATGCCCAGCCACCGCTCGCCAAGTTCCCGGCCGAGCAGGATTTCCACCGGCGGCGCCGCCGTCGAAGCCGCTTTCTCCTGGCCGGCCGCATCCGCGTTATCGAACAGAGATTGGCTTTCCTCCGCCTTCCGGCGCCGCCGCGCCGAGAAATAGGCGGCGATGGCAATCAGGACGACAATCACCATCGGCCATTTCGGCATGCCGGGAAGCGCCAGAAGCAAAAGGATCGCGGCCAGGACGATCAGCGGGATCTTCGGAACCGACGACAGCTGGCTGAAGACTTCCGTGCTCAGCTGCCGGTCGGCGGACGAGCGCGTGACAATGATGCCAGTGGCTACCGAAATGACGAGCGCGGGAACCTGGGTGACGATGCCGTCACCGATTGTGAGCAGCGTGAAAGTCGCGAGCGCTTCGTTCCAGTCCATGTTCATTTGGACGACACCGACGATCCAGCCCGCGATGATGTCGATGAGCAGGATGATGATGCCGGCGATGGCGTCGCCCTTGACGAATTTGCTGGCGCCGTCCATCGCGCCGTAGAACGCCGCCTCCTTTTCGAGGTCCTTGCGCCGCCGCTTGGCCTCGTTCTGGTCGATCAGGCCCATATTGAGGTCGGCGTCGATGCTCATCTGCTGGCCCGGCACCGAGTCGAGGACGAAGCGCGCCGCGACCTCGGACACGCGCTGCGCGCCGGCGGTCACCACGACGTACTGCACGACGATCAGGATGAAGAAAACGACGAGCCCGATCACGAAATTGCCTTGTACGGCAAAGGCACCGATCGAGCCGATGACATTGCCGGCATTGGCGGTGGTCAATATCAGCCGGGTCGCCGAAACGTTGAGCGCCAGCCGGAACAGGGTCGCGATCAGCAGCAGCGACGGAAAGGTCGAGAATTCCACCGGGCGCCCGACATAGAACGTCAGCAGCAGGATCGTCAGCGCAAACGCGAAATTGATCACGATCAGAAGATCGATCAGCATCGGCGGGATCGGCGCGAACAGGATCAAGAGGATCGCGATCACGCCGATGACGAGCACGAGATCGCGATTCTGCTGGAACATGTTCTTAAACATGGGCTTGACCGGCCTCGGCGGCGCCGCGGCGGCGCAGCGCGTTGTAGATGTCGGCGACGGGCCTGTAGCAATGGCCCGGAATTGGTTTGTCGAGCTGGGCGCCGCGGAACAATTCGCGCGCCAGCGTCCTGTCCTGGACGACCGGGACGCCATGGATGAACGCGAGCCGCTTGAGGCGCTGCGCGAAGGCATTGGTGCCGATCGACACGATTTTCGGCGCCTCCATCGTCTTGCGGTCGTAGCGCAGCGCAATCGCGATGTGTTCGGGGTTGGTGATCATCACATCGGCGCCCTTGAGGCCGCGGATGCTGCGGCTGTTCTTGGTGTATTCCGCATGGAGCTGCTTGCGCTTCTGCTTGAGCCGCGGATCGCCTTCCCGGTCGCGCGACTCGCGGCGGATTTCGCGCCGGCTCATCCGCATGCGTTTGAAGAAATCGCGGCGCACGATCATCTGGTCGAGCACGGCGAAGAACAGCGCGCCCAGGGCGAACGCCGCAAGGAGCTTGGTGCCCGACGCCGCCATCGCACCGATCAGGCCGCGCGCGTCGAGGATCGATCCGGCTCCGGCGCGGAAGGCCGCCGTGATGAGCAGATAGCCCAGCGCCGTATAGACCAAGAGTTTCAATATGTTCTTGGCGGTCTCGATGAGAAGGCGCACCGAGAACAGCCGCTTGAACCCCTTGGCCGGATTGAGGCGCGTGAAGTCCGGACGCAGGGTCTCGACGGAGAAGACCGGCCCGGTCTGTACGATCTCGAACAGCGCGACGACGACGAAGACAAGGACCGCAAAGAACGCCAGCGGCCCGATCGCGGCGGCAAAGAGCTGGCTCGCGGCCACATATATGGCGGCGGGACCGTCCGCCAGCTTCGCGGCCTCGGCGAGGCTGCGCTGCACGGCGATGGCCAAATCGGAGCCGAAACGCGGGGCCGCAACCCAGACGAAGCCGAGGAGCGCCGTCAACCCGGTCAGGAAGCCGAGATCCGTGCCGCGCGCGACGGTTCCCTTTTCCCGGGCGCGCGACAGCTTGAACGGCGTGGGCTGCTCCGTCTTGTCCTGGTCGGTGTCCTCGCCGCTCATGTCAGCCGGGGCAATGCGTCGAACAGTTGCGCGGTCATGCGCAGGAACAGGCTTCCGGCCAATCCGAAGGACGCCGGCAAGGCCAGCAGCAGCACGATCGTCTTGACCTGGAACCCGAGGATCAGAACGTTCATCTGGGGCACCGTGCGCGACATCAGGGCGATCATGATGTCGACCATGAACAGGCAGAGCACCACGCCGCCGGCGATGCCGAAGGCGGTGAGCATCTCCAGCGACAGGAAGGCGAGCATGCGGTCGAGCGACACCGGAAGGGTCCAGCGCCCGAGCGGCACCGCGCGCAACGACGCCGCCAGGAAGCGCAGGAACGCATATTGCCCGCCGGCGGCGAAGAACACGCCGCCGGCGGCGTAGGCGAACAGCATCCCGATCAGCGGGGTCTGCTGCGACGACGCCGGGTCGACGATCAAGGCGAAGGCGTAGCCGGCCTGGTTGTCCACCGTCCGGCCGGCGAGATAGAGCGCGCCATAGACGAGCTGGAACGCCAGAACCAGCGTCGCGCCCAGGAGCAGCTCGCGCACCGCGGCGGCCACGACGGCGTGCAGATCGGCGGCATCGATCGCCGTTTGCGCCGGATAGGCCGAAACGAGGGCGATGGAGAGGCCGAGGCCGAACAGCAGGAGCAACGTCCGCGGAACCCGGATGAGGTTGAAGGGCGGCGCAAACGCGAACACCGGAGCGATCCGCAGACCGAGCAGCAGACAAGACGCAACCCAATTTGCCAGCAGCGTTTCGCTCATGATGGCCTAGTTCAGATCGGGAATCAGCGCGATCATCTGCAGCGCGAACAACGTGATGCGGTGGATCATCCAGGGTCCCAGCACGATCAGCACGATGGCGGAGACGAAGAGCTTGGGAACGTAGCTCAGCGTCATTTCCTGGAGCTGGGTGGCGACCTGGAACACACTGATCAGAAGGCCGGTCGCGAGCGCCGCCGCGAGCACCGGGCCTGCGACGATCATGCTGTTCCACAACAGCGAATTCATGAGCCCGAGAGCCCAGTCCCCCTCCATCGACGCCCCAACTCGACTTGTACTTTTTTTTATTAGACACGCTCTTTCGCGCTTTGCAAGACGACGCAGCGAAGTTCAAAGCATTTGGATGGCGCGGTTATTCAAGTTCCAAGCATACCCACTGTCGTGGAAACTTGCAGAGCGGCCCGCAATTCCGAACTGACATAATGTCCACTGAACAAATGCCAGTATATGCGTGCCCACGCGGTGGTGTGCCGGTCGAAGCAATCCGCTAGCGCTTGATCATTGTTTTACGGATTTTGGCTTTTGAAGCACCACCGGCGAATGCTGCCGGGCAGACGTGCTTATCTGCGCCCGTTCCAATGCGCGGAAGCGAGACGGGGGCACCACTCAAATGTCGCGGGCACCGCCAATGACGCGGCGCGGAAAGAGGACGCCGGTTGAGGTCGGCGTCGGCGGGAGTTTGGAATTGGGAATGCGGAGAATCAGTTTCAAGGGGGCGCACGAAATTTTTTCGCGCATCCCGGACAGCGTCTCGGCGAATTTCTACTGTGCGGGGTAGCTCTTCATCTCGCCCGACAGCCGGTCCCAGCGTCCCCGCGCGAAGGCCGTAACCGCTTTCTGCGATTGATCGCCATCGTGGAAGCCGGTCAGGGTGATCCCGAGATTCAAAAGGACGATGAAGCCCAGGAACTCTTTTGGCGCGCCGTCGCGCGCACACAGCTTCTGAAAGGCCTGACTATCCTTGTAAAGGTCGATCCCCGACAGGCTCACCGCCGCCGTGGGAAGAAAATACACTTCCACGACCCCCGCCGCGGCGATGGTGGCACCGAAACCGTCGTAGCGCGCGACGGTGTCGCCCAATCGATTCTTTTCCAGCGATTTGGGCTCGCCCAGCGACGATTTCACATCGTCGTAAGACATGCCGAATTTCAGAGGCCCCGCCGAAACGTAAGGCTCGATTACGAACATCGTCAAAGACCCTTGTTCAAAAAGCCTTTGGAATAAGCATAGTCGAGCATTTCTCTGATCGCCGAATTGTATTTCGTCGCCACGCCGGTGGCCTGGGTGGACACGCGGCGGACATCCGATATCTCCCGCGCCACAGCGTCACGCATATTCCCGTCCTCGATCAAGCCCTTGATCTCGGACCGGTACAATGCGCCCGCCAGACCCTGGCTACCATGGCTCGATGTCAGCAGGTGGTCGGCCTGGTCCATCTGGATGGCGGGGCCGCTGTAAGTCGTGTGCGGGCTTACGCTATCCGCCGGAATGTGGTGCCGTTCGATGACACCCCTCTCGGCAGAAAGCCGGCCATAGGCACCACCTTCATAAGAGGCCGGCGCGCTCGGGATGTCGCCGACACGGCAGGCGTTGTGGACCCAGATGCCCGACGTGCCGACGTAGTAGGTGTGGAAGCCGTCCACCGCGAAGTTGAACACCGCCTCGCGAGTACCCGTATCGGATACCGACACCACCTCCGCCTCGCCGCCTTCGCCCTGCTGCAGGCGGTTGCCGGCGACGAGATCCTTCGCCTCGGTCCAGCCCCTGCCCTGCACCCAGAAGGGATGCGGACCGGTGGCACGCAGCGTGCCGAGGGCACCCGCGGCGTCGCGGAATGCGACCTCCACCACGGGATGCTCGCCCAGCGAGAAGGTGTCGACCACGCGGCGATAGCCCACCGCGCCGCCGAACTCCGGCTGCGACAGCACCCGCTCGCCGATCTCGATTTCCTCGATCGGCTTGAGGCCGCTGGCGGTGTGCACCAGCGTGCCCGCGACGAAGCAGTAGCCCATCGGCGCCACCTCTTCGCTCACGGCCGGCACGGCGTCCATCGTGGGCGCCGCCGCCGCCATCGCAGGTTCGCCATCCGTGGCGGCGACCACCGGCCGGGCCGCGTCCGCCGGCACCGCGTCGGGCGCGTTCAAGCCGGCCCGCGCGTCGCTGCTGACGCCGCCGAACGTCGCCGTGTCGTCGGCCACGATCCCGCCGGCATCGAGGCCGGTGGTGGGACGCGCCGTCGACGCCATGCCGCTCGTCTCGACCTCGGAGGCCGTGGCGGAGGGCGCGCTGTCGGCCGCCGGCGCGAAGCCGTCGGCGCGCGAGGCAGCGGATGCTTCCGCACCGCCCGCGCCCTCCGTGCTCTCCAGCGTCCGGCTCGCGGCCGCCGAGTCCCCGGCGAGGTCCAAGGCTTCCGGCGCCAGGGTGCGCAGCAGCGGTGAGGCCACCGCAAGCGCTTCGTCCAGCACGCCGTCGGTTACCACGCCGCCGACCACGGCGATCGTCGCATCCGCGCTCTCCTTGCCGAGCAGCTCCGGCAGCGTGCCGTTCTCATAGGCCTGGATATGCTGGTTCACGATGTTGACGGTGCCGTTGATGACGTCCTGCGCCAGCTCCACCTGCCCCCAGGGGGTCGAGGCCTTCTCGGCGAGCTCGCCGACGGCGACGACGGTGTGGCCGATGGCCGTCGCCGTGTTGACCGTCGCCTGCCACGGATGGTCCCAGGCGAACTTCAGCAGCGAACCGCCGGCGTGCCAGGCATTCTCCAGCTCGCCGCCGAAGGCCGACACGAACCGGTAGGCGGTGCTTTCGTTCGCCTTGTTCTCGCGGGCGACTTCGGCGTTGTACGCATCCACCGAAGCGGCATAGGCCTGATAGTTTTCCCTGTTGAACTGCTCCCTGGACTCGAGGCTGACGACGACGCCGAGGGCGGGGAAATCGGTGGTGGTTTGTCCATCCCACAGATAGGCATTCTGCTTGTTGTCGCCGGACCAGATCAGGCGGACCAGCGTCTCGGTCTGCGAATTGGCGTACCAGGTGGAATTCAGGGTCCAGGTCTGGGCGGTGATTTTGCCGTCGGGGGTGAAGACGATGTTGGATTGATCGCCGCCCGGCACCGGCTTGAACACCTTCTGGCCGGTATCCGGGTCCACGGTCCAGTCGTATTCGTCGCCCGCGATATCCGAGCGCGCCGTCGCGGACATATGTATCGGGTCGTCGTTACCCGACGTGACCACGTCGGCCGGAGCCGGCGTGACGTCCGCCGCGACCGGCTGGCCGTTGACCTTGAGTATCTGCAGCTGGCCATCGACGACGCCAACCTTGTACGGGAAGTTCGTGGACTGGATCGCCTTGATCCGTCCCGTCATCTCCGGATCGATGTTGTTCGCCCACCAGTCCTGGAACTCGCGCTCGACGGTGCCCAACAAGGTGAAGCCGTTGAACCAATGGCTTGGATTGAGATCGTTGAAGATCTCCTGCGCGCCGCTGTCCGAGTCTTTCGCGCCGGACGCGGCCGATGTGCCGTCGCCCGATTTCTGGGCGTTGTTGGCCTCGCTGTTCTGAAGCTCGTCGCCGACAGCCTGCGAGATCGAGCCGGGCAGCGCGGAGACCACGTTGTCACCGAAGTCCGAGCCGTTGATCAGCGACCTTGTCGCGGCCTCTGCGAGGTCGCGCGCCGTCGCCTTGATCGCGATGCGCAGCCCGTCGTTCAGCAGGTCGCTTCCGGTGCCGGTGAAATCGCCCTTCACCAAGCCGCCGACCTCGCGGCCGACGCCTTCGCCGATCCCGGCCGAGGCGACTTCCGCCCAGTCGAACTTCTTCTGCAGGCCGATCGCGATCGAGATGCCCTGCGTCACCGCATCGGCGGCGGCGGCCTCGATCGCCGCCTCGACCGGGCCGGCATCGGGCAGCGGCCCGCCGACCAGAGAGGCGATCACGCTCTTGCCGAGCTCGGCCCAGTTGAATCCCTTCTGGTTGCCGATCGCCATGCCGAAGAGCTGGCCCGCGATGTCGCCCAGCACCGCATTGCCGCCGGTGACGACGGTGACGACGATGGTGACGATGGCCTGGAGGATCTGGCCGAAGATGCCGCACGGCGTGTGCTGCTTCTTCGGCGGCAGCTGCGGCAGCGTGGGCGAGAGATTGCCCAGCATCGAGCTGGCGTCATAGACCTTGAAGGTCGACGAGGTGTTGTGAAGGTTCGTCACCCGCGACGGGATGATGAGGACCTGGCCGGTCACCAGCGTCGAGCCGGCGTCGAGGCCGTTGGCCTGCGCGATCAGGTACCACAGCGAGGAATCGCCCCACACCGCGCCGGCGACGCTCTGCAGCGTCTCGCCCGAGGTCGCCGTGTAGGTCGTTGGATTGCTCTGGCTGTAGCCGTTGATGGCCTGGTAGTTCTGGTCGAAATCGCCGTAAGCCTGGCCGGGATTCGTGCCGCCGCGGAACGGGCCCGCGGGATTGGCCGGCGTCTGGCGCTGCTGGGTGATCGACGCGGCGTAGTCGACATTGCTCGACCCGTCATTGCCGACGTCGCCGAGCGAGAAGCCGTCGAAGTAGTAATAGAATTCGGTGGGGTGCGAGTTGGTGTAGCTGCCGCCGCTCTCGCTCTCCTGCCGCTCCTGGATCTGGCCGTCGGTGTTCAGATAGTAGGTGATCGAGCGCGAGGTCGAGCCGCCGTTGGGGTTGGTGAAGCTCACCTGCGAAAGGTGGCCGAAATTGTCGTAGATGTAGGTGGTCTGGACCGTCGGCCCGCTCGAGGGGACCGTGGTCGCGGTCGATTGCTGCGCCGAATCCCACCAGGTGAAGACGTTCGTCGTCGTGGAATTGAGCGCGTTGCCGCCATTGGTGAGCTGGTGCGAGGTCGAACCGGTCTGCGCGCCGCCCAGGAAATGCCCCGCGGAGTCGGTGTAGCTGTAGTTCGAGCTGGTATCGATCGTCGTGTTGTCGCTGCGCTTGGTCCAGACGTCGTCGGCGGTCACCAGCGACGTGTTGGTGTAGCCCGTGACGACGCGCGAATAGACGAGCGCCGATGCGCTGTACTCGTACTGATAGGTCAGACGGTCCATCAGGTCGTAGAAATACGTGGCCGAGAAGGTGCCCATGCTGCCGCCGGTGCCGCTCATCGCCGTGATGTCGCCGTCGGTGTTGTAGGTGTAGGTCTCGACCGTCCCGTCCTTGCCGTTGGTGACGGTGCCGCGCGTTCCGTCGCGGTTGTAAGTGATGGTCGAGCCGGTGGCGCCGGCGACGATGACGTGCGAACCGTTGAGCGTTCCTTCGCTCAGCGTGAAGCGGTTCATGGCGTCGTAGAGATAGTAATAGTCCTGGGTGCCGTTCAGCGGCGTCGCGTTCGGCGCGCCGGTCGTGGTGTCGATCGTCGTGTACTTGGTCAGCATGTGCTGGATGTTGCCGGCCAGATCGTAATCCCAGTGGACCGCCACCGGCAGCGCCGTCTGGATGACGGTGACATAGGGCGTCGTGACGATCTGCATGCCCGGATCGGTGTAATCGGTCATCCGGTTCTCGGCGTCCCACTTCATCGTCTTGGCGCCGTAGTAGGTCGTCGTGACCGGATAGCCGAAAATTCCGCCGCCGGTGAGCGCGGCGGTGTCCTTCGTCATGTTGCCGTTGTTGTCGTAGGCGTAGTAGTCGCCGACCATGTCGGTCAGGCCGCCGGGAATGGCGATGCCGTAGCTCTTCGACGCGGTCATGCCGGTGTTCAGATAGGTGAAGACATATCCGTCGATGAAGCTGCCCGTCGTGCCGTCCGTCTCGGTCAGGACGCGGCCGGCGAGATCGAAGGTGTAGGTGTAGTCGTTGTTGCCGAAATCCTCTTTCGAGACGAGGTTGCCGAAATAGTCGGTGATCTGCCACGCGTCGACGGCGGCCGCCTGGTTGTTGGTGACCTTCTTCCAGCCGCCGAAATCGCCGAACCCGGTCTCCGCCGCGCTCGCCTGCCAGACATAGCTGTAGCTCGTGACGTGACCGTCGAAGTCGGAGGACTTGGTCACGCGTCCTTGCGCGTCGTAATCGGTGGTCTCGTAGACCTTTTGGCCCGCGCCATTGACGAGCACGTTGTTGGAATGCGTGAGGCGCTGCCCGAGCTCGTCATAGGTGTAGTAGTCCTTGAGCCCGCTCTGGTGATCGACCTCCTTGAGCCGGCCCAGATTGTCGTAGCTCAGGCTGTCGTCGTGCTCCTGGTTCGCCCCGGCGCCGACCGTGCCGACGATGGCGTTGGTGTTCTCCTTTATGACGTCGTTGAAAGCGTCGTAGGTGTAGGAGAGCGTGCCGTTATCGGGGTGGTATTCCTGCAGCGTCAGCGCGTCGGTCCCGTCATAGCCGGTGCCCGCGAGCAGCGAACGCTTCGTCCAATGGCTGCCCTGATCCGCATCGATGGTTTCGATCATGCGGCCGGAGATGTCGTAGAAATATTGCAGCTGCGGCGTGCCGGGCGCGACGCTGCCGTTGAGGGCCATGACGTTGACCGTCGGGAGGGTCTCGAGGATCACCTTGCCGAGCGTGTTGTAGGCATAGGTCGTGACGTTGGTGTTCGCGTCGGTCTGGCTCTTGACCTCGCCGAAGGCGTTGTAGGTCTGCGACGTGGTGAGGGTCGTCTCGGTCGCGGGATTCATGGAATCGAGCTGGCGGAACGGCGCGACGGTCGACAGCGCCTGGTCGCGCGCATCGTAGGTCGTGAACGTCATCACCAGCCCCGTGACGTCGACGGCGCCGATCGCCTGGGTGTGGTTGGTGGTGACGAGCCCCAGCACGTCGGATAGCTGCATCGCCGACAGCGCGCCGGAGGTCAGCGCGACGCCCGAGGTCTCGAACATCGCGGTCTGGTGGCCGTTGGCGTCGTAGAGATAGAATTTCGTGATGCCGTCGCCGGCGTTCGACTGGATCATGCGGCCGGCGTCGTCGTAGACGTAGGACTCCTGATAGGCGCCGTTGCTGCCCTTCGCGACGACCTCGCCGAACGTGTCGTATTTCATCTGGGTATAGTCCAGATTCATCTGGTCCCAGGTGAGATCGGTGTTCTGCACGCCCTTGCCGTGATAGATCACCCGCCCGAGCGCGTCGTAGCGATAGAGATCCGCCTCGGTCTTCGCCGGGCCGGTGGTCTGGGTGCGCTGGTATTCGCTGACGAGAAGATTGCCGTCCTTGTCGTAGAAATTCGAGCGCGTGTTGTTCATCGCGTCGGTGACGGTGGCCTGGCGGCCGACCTGGTCGTAGGTGTAGCTCGTGATCCGCGCCAGGCCGCCCAGGCGCGCATTCTCGACCGAGCGCGAGATCTCGTCGAACGCGTCGAAATATTCGTCGACCGTGTCGTAGAGCGTGCCCTGATTGTCGTAGGTCGCGGACTGGGTCTGCCGGCCGAGCTGGTCGTAGGTGTAATTCGTGATGTCGCCGGTGGCCTGGGCCTTGGACGCCACCTCGCCCAGCGCGTTGTAGGTGTAGACGATGGTCGAAGCGACCGACGCGTCGGTCTTGTTCCAGTTGCTGTCGAACGACGACGCGATGACCGCCCGGCGCGACTCGGTCAGGCACCGGTTCATCAGATCGTAGGTGAAGTCCGTGGTCCGGTCGTTGACCAGATCGGCATTGCCGCCGATCGACGGCGTGACGCCCACGGTCAGCGTGCCGCCATAGGCTTTCGCGTAGCGATACTCGGTCGTCACATTGCCGAACGCATCCAGGTCGTATTTCGTCAGATATTTGTCCTGGTCGACCTGCGCGATCTTGAGGCCGCGCTTGTCGTAGAAGAACCACGAGGTGTTGTTGCGCGCGTCGGTCTGCTTGACGAGGTTTCCGTCGAGGTCATAGGTGTTGGTGACGGTGATCGGCGTCGCGGACGCGTCCGTCTGGCCGTATTCCCAGCTGAGCGCATTCGCGCTCGAGACCGTCGTCGTCTTGAGCTGGTTGTTCTTGTAGTAGGTGTAGGTCGTCAGGCGGGACGGATCGGTGTCGACCGGAGGCGGCCCGCCGGGCGTAACGGGCAGCGCGATCGGCAGCGAATAGACCTGCTCGCTCTTCATGTTGCCGTTGAGGTCGTAGTCCCAGGCCGAGTAGGTGCCCTTGGCCGGCGAGGTGCTGGCATCGGTCTCCGAGATCTGCCCGATCTTCTGGTTCGACATGTTGTAGTAGAAGAGCGTGCGCGCGCCGCTCGGCGAATCCTGCTCGATCAGGTTGTTGTTCGCATCGTATTTGAAATAGGTGTTCAACACGGCGTTGCCCGCCGAAGTCCAGTTCGTCGCGTTGTAGTATCCGACCGCGTCGGTGTACTGCCGCGTCACCCGGTCGTTGTCGTCATAGACGTAGGTGGTCGTGCGCGCTTCGTTGGTGTTGGAGCCCAGGACCGCCTGCGTGCGGTTGCCGCGGCCGTCATAGTAATAGCTGTTGACGACCTGCGACTTCTCGGGCGTTCCCGAGGCCCCGACATAGACGGTCTCCGGCAGCGTCTCGGTCTTCAGCAGGCCGCGCTTGTCGTAGGTCTTCAGGATCACGGCATTGAGCTTGTTGGTGAACGAGATCTCGTTGCCGAAGGAATCCAGGCCGTAATATTCGCTGGCGTTGGTGGCGTCCGTCAGCTGCTTCAGCCGGCCGAGATTGTCGTAGAAGAATTTGCTCGTCTCGTCGGAGCCCGGGGTGGGCGGGATCACGGACGGCGGCTGGCCGGCCGAGAACGGCGCGGTTATCTTGGCCCAGCCCTGCGTGACGCTCTTGGCCTGCCCGAACGCGGTATAGGCATATTGCGTGTAGTAATTCTCGCCGTCGATATGCAGGACCAGCTGGCCGTCATTGTCGTAGAAATTGTAGGTGGCGATGTTGAGCGGGTCGGTGGTGACGAGAAGGTCGCCGAACACGTCGTACTGGTAATGCGTGACCGCCGTAGTCGCGCCGTCGACCGGCTCGGTCTTCTGCACGAGATTGCCCACCGCATCGTAGACGTAGGACGTCCGGTTCAGCAGCGCGTCGGTGAAGGCGGTGAGATTGCCGAAGGCATCGTGCTCGTACTGCACCGTCGCGGTGCGCAGGGAGTCGATGGGCGTCGTCTTCGACTTCATCCGCCCCATCTGGTCGTAGGTGAAGGACGTGACGTTCAGGAGGGCGTCTGTCTGCTGCTGCAGATTGCCCAGGCCGTCATAGACGAACTGCGTGACGCCGTTCATGCCGTCCGTCTGGGTCGCGACCCGTCCGGCGCCGTCATAGGAGGTCTTGGTCGTCGCGGAATCGGCGGTGCCGTCGGCTTCCGTCGTGCTGATCACGCGGCCGAGGCCGTCATAGACATAGGTGGTGATGAAGTTCTCGCCGTCGATCCGGTGGCTGACGCGGCCGGCCGGATCATACTGATACTGCGTGACGACGGCATCCGACGGCGGATTGGCCGGCACGATCCCGTCCAGCGTGCGGGTCGTGTCGGTGGCGCTGTAGCGGCCGGCATAGCGGATATCGCTCGTCAGCTGTCCGGCGGCGTTGAAGACATGCTTGGTGACGTAATTCTCGCCGTCCATTTCGTAGACCATCCGGCCGGCGGCGTCGTAGAAATAGCGGCAAACGCGATCGGAGGTCGTCGTGTTGCTGGTGACCCAGGCCGCCATCGTCGCTGCGCTGGGGTCGGACGACGTGGTGCGCGGCGTCGAGAACTGGATTTTTTTGACGACGTGACCGGTCCCGTCATAGCTGTAGGACGTCACCGCGCCCAGACCGTCGATTTCATAGGCGGTGCGGCCGTCCGCATCATAGACAGACCAGTTCACCCGCGGCACGCCGACGGACGCCAGGTTCTGCGCGGCGATCGCGGTGGCCATCGCCGCCGTCGTGGCGGGCACCGCGCCGGTGAGCGCGGCCGCATAGGCGATGGTGTGCAGCAGGTTTCCGGCGCCATCGTAGTCGTACTCGGTCGGCACCTTGTTGGAATCGAGGACGTATTTCAGGCGGCCTTCGAGGTCGTAATAATACCGGGTGTGCGTATCCGCCGCCGGCGCCAGCGTGATCGAAGGCACGATGACGGACAGGAACGCGCCGGCCGTGTTCGCCGGCTTGTTGGCATACGCGATGCTGTCGGTCACCTGTCCGAAGGCGTTGTAGATCGTCTGCTGCACATACCCGTCGGCGTCGAGCGTGCCGATCAGCCGGTTGTCGGCGTCGTAGTAGTTCGTGGTGATGCGGTCCTTGGAATTGTCCGCGGAGGGCAGCACGAGCGCGGTCGGCGGCGTGGTCTTGAAGCCATGGACCTGCGTGCTCGTGAGCGTGGCAAGATATTGCCGCGTCGAGGTCAGGTTGCCGAACGCGTCGTAGGTGAACGTGATGACCTCACCCAGGGCGTCGATGGTCTCGAGCACCTCGCCATTGGAATCGTAGACGCTCCATGCCGACTCGTTGGCGGTGTTGGGGGCCAGCGCCGCGACCGCGGCGGCAATGTTGGCCGTCGTGAAGCTGCCGGGCGCCGCGATCGGCGTGGCGTACTTGTAAAGCGCGACCATATTGCCGGTGCCGTCGTAGCGGTATTCCGTTACGTCGAGAGTGCCGGAGACGGTGAACCGCAGCCGCCCATCGGTGTCGTAGAGATAATGGGTGTGGACGTCGCCGGCGGACGTCGCGATCGAGTTGACGATGGCGGTGAAGGCGCCCGTCGTGACCACCGGCTTGTTGACGAAGGCGATGGATTCGGTCTTTTCGCCGAACGCGTTGTAGATCGCCTCGGCGATTCCGCCGTCGCCGTCCATCGTCCCGATGAGCCGGCCCTCGCCGTCGTAATAGTAGTTCGTGACGGTGTCGGCGACCGTCGTCGCCACGGTCTGCACCGTGGTCGGCGGCGCGGTCTCGAACCCCGTCACCGTCGCGGGCGAAAGCACCGTCGCATAGGCCCGGGTCGCGACGAGCTCGCCGGCGCCGTTGTAGGTCGAGGACGTCACATTGCCCGCGCCGTCGATGGTCTGCACCACGCGGCCGTCGACATCGTAGATGCTCCAGAGTTCCTGGACGGACGGGTTGGCGAGCAGCAATTGCGCCGTGATGGCGCTGGCGACGGCGGCGGTGGTCGGATAGGAGCCCGTCGCGGTGAGGCCGCTGGCGTAGCGATAGACGGCGATCACATCGCCCAGCTGGTCGTACCGGTATTCGGTCGGCACGAGGTTGCTGTCGAGCATGAACCGCAGATGCCCGTCATTGTCGTAGAAATAGCGGGTGTGGACGTCGTCGGTCGAAGCCGGGATCGTCCCGACGATGGTGTCGAAGCTGCCGGCGGTCGACAGCGGCTTGTTGGCGTAGACGAAAATATCGCTCTTCTGGCCGAACGCGTTGTAGACGATCTTGGTGACGTAGCCGTTGGGGTCGATCGTTCCGACCGTCCGTCCGGCCGCATCGTAATAGTACGTCGTGACCTGGTCCGCGGACGACCCCGACACGGTCTGAACGGTGGTCGGCGGCGTCGCCTCGAACGCCAGGACGGCGGCCTGTGAGAGGACATTGGCGAAGGACTTCACGCTGACGAGGTTGCCGAGCGCGTCATAGGTGCGATTTTCGACCGTGCCGTTTCCGTCGATGGTCTGCACGACGCGGCCGAGCGCGTCGTAGATGCTCCAGAGCTCGCGCACCGTGCCGGCGGCCATCAGGTTGGCGCTGGCGATCTGGGCTGCGATGTCGGCCGGCGCGAGCGACGCCACCGAGGCAATCGAGCCCGAATAGGTGTAGGTCGACAGCAACTCGCCGACGCCGTTGTAGTGGTACTCGGTCGGCACCAGCGCGGTGTCGATCGCATAGCGCAACCAGCCGTTCTGGTCGTAGGAATAATAGGCGAGCCGGTCGTTGGCCGCGTCGGCCGTCGGGAAAACGGTGCCCGTCGGCGGCACGGTGTAGAAGCCCTGGACGACGCCCGCGGTAAGCCGGGTCGCGTAGCGCCGCGATCCGGTGAGCTGGTTCTCGCCGTTATAGGTGAAGCTGACGGCGGCGCCGGTGCTGTCGATCGTCTCGATCACGCGGCCGGCGCTGTCGTAGATGCTCCAGCCCTGCCGGGTCTGGGAGTTGCCGATCAGGTTGAGCGCGGTGATCTGGCCCGCCACATAAGCCGTGCTCCAGCTCCCGGACGGCGCCGCGATGCTGTCGGCGTATTGGAAGGTCGCGACGACGCGGTTGAGGTTGTCGTAGCGATATTCGGTGACCGCCAGGGTGCCGTCGACGAGATACTCGAGGCGGCCGAGCGTGTCGTAGAAGTAGCGGAGATGCGTGTCCCGCGCCGTGGCGGTCATGGACCCGACGACGCCGGAAATCGGACCGCTCTTCACCGTGGGCTTGTTGACGTAGACGATGACGTCGGTCTTCTCGCCGCGCGCATCGTAGATCGTCTGGGTGAGATAGCCGTTGGCGTCGATCGTGCCGACGACCCTGCGGTCGGCATCGTAGATATAGGTGGTGGTGCGGTCGTCCGCCGTGGCGGCCGGCGCCTGCACCGCGGTCGGCGGCGCCGTGCGGAAGCCGGCCAGCGTCGCGGCCGACAGCAGCGTCGCATAGGTGTCGGACGAGAGAAGGTTCGACATCGTGTCGTAGGTGAAGTCGGTCACCGTTCCGGTGGGGCCGATCGTCTCGATGACGCGGCCCTGCTGGTCGTAGATGTTCCAGCTTCCCTCGAACGCCGTGGACGACGCGAAACCGGAGATCTGCGACGTCACATAAGCGACCGTATAGGAACCGCCGGCGGGCGGCGGGCTGACGGCCGCACCGTATTTGTAGGTGGCGATCAGCCGGTCCTGGTTGTCGTACACATACTCCGTCGGCGCCATGCCGGGATCGAGCGAATAGCGCAGATTGCCTTCGTCGTCGTAGACATAGCGCGTGGTCTGGTCCTGCGCCGACGCCGCGATGCTCTGAAGGGTCGTGACCAAATTGTTCGAGGGCGATGTGGGTGCCGAGGCGTAACGGGTCTCCTGGATCTTCTGGCCGGCCGTGTCATAGCCATAGGCGGTGACGAAGCCATCCGGATCGAGCACGCCGGCAAGCCGGCCATCCGAGTCGTAATAGTAATAGGTCGTCGAGGTCTGAGCCGCCGTGGCGGTCGGGTTGACCGGGCTGGTCGGCGCGGTGGTCCTGAGCGTGTTGAGCTGCAAGGCGGTGAGCGTGGTCTGGCGCTCCTGGAGCGACTGGACCTCGTTGAGGCCGTTATAGGTGTAGTCCCTGGTCGCGCCGACCGAGTTGATGACCTCGACGAGACGGCTGTCGACGTCGTAGATGCGCCATTCCCAGCTGTCGCCGCTGAGGTTCGTGGTCGGCGTGATGTCGGCGAGCGCGACGTTGGCGGGATTGCCGTTGGCGTCGATCAGCGACCCCAGCGCCGTCGGCGAGATCAGGTTCACATAGCGGATCGTGGCGACGAGGCGGTTCACCGCGTCGTAACGGTATTCGACCAGCGCCCCGGTGGAATTGATGTCGGCGACCTTGCGTCCGATCGAGTCGTAGAGGAAGTACGTGTTGTTGCCCAGGGCATCCGTCACCATGCGCAGATTGCCGTCGGCGTCGTAGGCGTATTTGATGGCGGACGAGGTGATGTCCGTGCCGGTCTCCCGCGAGGAGATCAGGTGCCCCGCGGCATCGTATGTGTCGGTCTCGACCCGGCTGTTCGCCGACGTGATGGTCGTGACGAGCTTGTAGTTGTTGACGACATAGGTCGTCGTGGTGACCGCGCCGGTGGCGCTGGTCGCGCTGATCACCCGCCCCAGCCCGTCATAGACAAAGGCCTCGCCCTGCTCGCCATCGACATAGCGGCTGAGCAGGCTGCCATACTGGTCGTAGACATAGTGGGTGATCGTATACGGCGCGGTGGTCAGCCCTTTGCCGTGGACATTGGCCTTGCTGTAGGTGGTCACGCTCGAGAGGTTGCCGCGATAGTCGTAGGTGTAGTCGGAGCGCTCGACGGTGCTCTTGTCGGCGATGCCGGCGACCCAGGTGTCGAGCGCGCTCTCCGCGATCGAGGTCGAGCTGCCCAATCCGGCGATGGGGAAGACGTTGTCGCGGTAGACGAGGACCGATTGCGGCTTCTCCGTAGCGCCGACCTTGTACTCGGTCACCTCGCCCAGCGCGCTGACCTTGTAGTGCAGATTGCCCGCGATGTCGTAGGCGTAGCGCGTGGTGTTGGCGACGACCGTGCCGGTGCTCTGGTCGGTGAAGCTGTGGGTCTCGGTCAGGACCTCGTTCATCGCATTGTAGGTCCAGGACGTCGCGTTGCCGTCCGGCGCCGTCATCGACGTCATGTTCCCGGTGGTGATGTCGTAGCCGTATTGCGTGATCTTGTTGTTGCCGTCGGTCGCCGAGATGACGTTGCCGTTTCCGTCATAGGCGAAATGGACGGTCTCCTGGGCCACCTTCGCCGAATTGCCGACGCTGTTGTAGCCGTAGTCGATCTGCGTCAGCTCGTTGAGCGGATCGTAGGTCAGGCGCGTCTGGATGCCCTGCGGGTCGGTGACGATGGTGTTGAGCGTGTTGTAGGTGAAGTTCGTCGTGTTCGAGGTCGTCCCGTCCATGACCTGCGTGAAGCTGGCGACGCGGCCCAGCGAGTCGTAGGCGACGTTGATCTGGAAATTGTTGTTCGACTGGTGGATCTGGTTGACCCGGCCATTGACGTCGTAGCCATAGGTCTCGACATAGGTGTTGCCGTCGGCGGTCGAGCCGTCGGCCGGCGACAGGTCGGTCGTCACCTTGTCGAGCCGGTTGGCGGTGTAGTGATAGCGCGTCCGCGTCAGGCTCGTGCCGTCGGCCAGGAAGGTATCGATCTCCTGGATATTGTTGCCGCTATAGACGATCTGAACGTGATCGCCGCCCGTGGTGTAGATGTCGGTCAGCAGGTTTCCCGACCAGCTGTAGCTGGTCGCATTGAATTCCCGGTCGAGGCTGACGGAGAGCCTGCCCCAATAGGCATCGCTCGGATCGCGCGGGTTGACGGCGCCGACGTCGTATTGCTCGGTCAGGCCGGTATCGCCGTCCTTCCAGATCCAGGTGTTGTCGACGTCGCCGCCATACTGCCAGGTGAGCGTGTCGTAGGCGCCGGAGCCTTCCTTCGCCACGTAGGAGCCGGCCAGCGGACCGTTGACGACGTAGGAATAGACCGTCTGCGATCCGTCCCAATCGATCCGCGTGATGGTGCTGTTGAGGGTGTTGAGCACCCCGGTCAGGTGGGTGACGGTCTTGGCCGGACCGAGCGACCAGTTATCGCCGTTGTCGTCCGTTCCGGTGCCCAGGCTGTTGTAGGCGAGATTGACGATGCCGTCGGAGCCCTGGCCCAGGACGATCTCGTCGGTGCGCAGGATGTTGAGGTTGCCGTTCGCGGCATTGACGGTGACGTTCTCGCTGTTCGGTCCGAACGCCGCGGTGCCGAGCTGACCTCGCGACCCCAGCACATACCCCGATGCCCGGACAACACCCAGTCCAGCGCCTGTGACGATCGCGACCATGGCAAAGCCCCATCAATGCGGGCTCACCGATGACGAGACGCAGAGCCCCACGCTTTGATGATCGGGACGGGCGCGAAACGGTTTAGAGGTTTTTAAGGCTCCGCCCCGCGGAAGCCGGCAACATCCCCCCTATACCCCTGCGTTTCGGCGCCAGCGGTCTCCGGGATTCCTCAGGTATTTGGCGAAAATATAGCCCCAGGGAAGCAGGGGAACGATGACGACGACCGGCGCGATTTCGAAGAACGATTTGCGGGTATCGGCGTCGATCTGGCCGGCAACCGACAAGGGCAGCGCGAAACCGCACAGCCAGATCGTTTTCCAGAGCACCTCGTAGACGAGCAGCGGCAGCATTCCCAGCGGATACCGGATCCCGGCAATCGACAGGAGCGCGAGCGCCAGAAGGAAGCTGTGCGCCATGGCGCCGGTCGGCGTCCAATGCGGGTGGCGCAGGAATGCCTGCAACTGGATTGAGCCCTCTCCCGCCGCAAGGATCGCGAAGCAGGCACGCAGAATATAAAGACGCCACAAGGGCACGGCGTCGCCGGCGCGATCGCCGCCCAAAACCGCATCCCGGTTCGCCGCCGCGTCTTGCATCTGCGTCAGACGGCCGAGGCCGCCGACAATTTCACGCCAGGGTCCGCCGCGTTCTGATCCCATGTCCAGGCCTGCCGGATGATGATCACGGTGCAGACGGTCTCGATCGTTGCAAAGAACAGATATTCGGGCAAAGCCGGCGTGCTGCCCCAGCCGGCGAGCGGCGGAACGTAGGTCAGAACGCCGTTCACGACGGTCACAATGACGCCAGAGACGATGTTCGCCCATCGGTTCGCCCGAAACGGCAGCAGCCGGCACGCCACGATCATGGCCATGGGTATTTCCATCAAGACGGCCGCACCCATCAGGGCCAGGGGCGGGAGATGCACGTGAAAATTGGGCCTGCCGATGATGTCCCAGAGACCGACAACGTCCGCATACAGATAATTCAACAACGCGAACAGCCACAGCAAAGACAGCCGCTCCTTGATGTCGTGCATGGTAACCTCCTCTGGCGTTATTTGCGTCGGTAGACTTGAACGTTCCGGATCGGCGCCCCGCCCGGAGCCGTGCCGACGGTGGTCGAGGTCAGCGTGTTCAGATCGCCCGACATGACCTCGCGCGTCGTCAGGATGGGCTTGCCGTCGATCTTGAGCGTGCTTTCGAGGGTTTGCGGATCGACCTGCCGGCTTGACGCGGCTTCGCCCGGCACGGGACCGGCAACGGGATAGTCGGCACCGTCATTGGCATAGGCGATCTCGAAATGCGTGACGGTGCCGTTCTGTGCCGTCACGTCGATGGCCGTGCTGAACCTGCCATTGCCGATATCTCGTGTCGTCTCGATAACGGCGGCCGGCGCCAGGCCCGGGCTGTAGCTCGACCTCGCCGCGTCCAGCACCCAGGTCCCGGCGAAAGGGTCCGCCGCAAAAGCGGGCACGGTGGTCATGACAAACGCGGCGAGGCCGGCGGCGCACCCCAACCCTTCGCGCCTCACAAGCGTCCGCCCCGGCGTCATCACTCCACCGCCTTCAGGATGGTCTCGACGCGCGTCATGCGTGTCTTGATCTCGGCAAGTTCGCTCTGGATCGCCGACAGCGTCACGGCATTGCCGGCCTGCGCCGTCACCGCGTCGGAGGCGAGCTTGCGATAGGCGTCGGTATGCGCGGCATCGGCGCGCGCCACGGCGGCGGCTTGCAGAAAGCGGATGCCGAAGATGATGATGACCGTTCCGAACAGCGCGGCCATCGAGATGAAATAGATGGTGGGGGACATGGTTTTTCCTTTCATTTGGAATCGGTGAGCGATCTGGCGGCGGCCGCGATGGCCGCCGGAGTGAGAGCGAAGTCGAACTTGGCGACTTCGAAATAGTTGAGCGCCTTGCCGTCGGACGAGAGCTCCAGTTTGGAGGTGACGAGCCCGGCCTCCTCGAGTTTCTGCAAATGCAGATGGAGCAGCGGACGGCTGATGCCCAATTCGCGCGCGAGCTGGCTGACATAGTTGCGCCCGTCCTTGGTCAGCGCGGCCACGATCCGCAGCCGATGCGGATTGGCGAGCGCCGCGAGCGCGGCCAGCAACTGATCCCCTGTCAGGGCCAAGAAACAACTCCATCTGTCATACGTAAGAAATAACTTACATATGATAGATAGGATTTCAAGGGTGTGTTGGCGAATTGTTTGGACGTGGCGCAAGGGAGAACGACGTCCGACGACGCGGCGACGTCGAACGATGGCAAACGCCAAGGCAGCTATTTTATTGGGGTATGCGGAGTCGCCGATCTCTTGCGAAGGCCGGCGAAGGAACAAATGGTGCCCAGAAGAGGACTCGAACCTCCACGCCTTGCGGCGCTAGTACCTGAAACTAGTGCGTCTACCAATTCCGCCATCTGGGCAGATGGAAGGGCGCGATGTTTAGGGGCCTCTTCCGCCGCTGTCAACGAAGCTGCCCGCCCGCCGCCTCGGCGGCGGAAAAACCAGCACGGCGAGGCTGTTAGCCCCCACCTTCAAAGGCGCCTCGCGACACCTTATCTTCCGGTTGCGGCCGCCCTGGCCCGCGGAGGGATTCCATGCTCGTGACGACGACGGAGAATGTGCGCGGCCAGCGCGTGAAGACCTCGCTCGGCCAGGTGTTCGGCGTGGTGGTGCGGTCGCGCGGCCTCGGCGGCAACATCATGGCGGGCCTGCGCTCCATCGTCGGCGGCGAAATCCACGAATACACCCAGCTCCTGGAAGAGACCCGGCGCCAGGCGATCGACCGGATGGTCAAGAACGCCACCGTCATGGGCGCCAATGCCGTCGTGATGATGCGATTCGATTCGTCCGAGATCGGCCAGACCATGAGCGAGATCGTCGCCTATGGCACAGCGGTCGTCCTGGAACCGGAGGCCTGACCATGCTGCGCGGCTTTCTGCTCGGGGTCGGTGCGCTCGCCATGCTGTGCGGCCTGATCGCGCTCGCCACCGGCGCGTTCCCGCCGGCGGCGGTGTTCGCGTTCTGGGGCGCCCTGCTGCTGATCGGCGTCCTGTGCGAGCGTGTGGTCTACAAGCAGCCTTTGTCGGCCCGGCCCGGCGCCGGCTGGGAACGCACCACCGAACGCTTCGTCGACGACCGGACGGGCAAGCCGCTGACGGTTTATGTCGAACCTGCGACGGGCGAGCGCGCCTATGTCCAGGAGTAAAGCCACGGCCTTTTCCTCGCCCGCCGTCCCCGCTATGAAGCTGGCATGAGCACATCCCTCGTCACGGTCTTCGGCGGCACCGGTTTTGTCGGCCGCCACACGGTGCGGGCGCTGGCCAAGGCCGGCCACCGCATCCGCGTCGCGGTTCGCTATCCCAACAAGGGCTTCTTCCTGCCGCCGATGGGCACCGTCGGGCAGATCGCGCTGGTCAAATGCGATGTGCGCGAGGCCGACCAGGTCGCCGCCGCGCTGCGCGGCGCGGATGCCGCGGTCAACCTCGCCGGCGTGCTGGTCTCGCGCGGCGAGCAGAGCTTCGAGGCGCTGCATGTCGAGGCGGCGGAGAGCATCGCCAAGGCGGCGCAGGACGCCGGCGTCAGGACGCTGGTCCATGTCTCCGCCATCGGCGCGGACAAGGATGCGGACAGCCACTACGCCGCCAGCAAGGGCGAAGGCGAGGCGCGGGTGCGCGAAGCGTTCCCGGGCGCCACGATCCTGCGGCCGTCTCTGGTGTTCGGCGCGGAGGATGAATTCTTCAACCGCTTCGCCGCGCTGGCGCGGGTGCTGCCCGGCCTGCCGTTGATCGGCGGCGGCCATACCAAATTCCAGCCGGTGTTCGTGGGCGACGTCGCCGCCGCGATCGCGCGCGCGGTCGACGATGCGGGATTTGCCGGCAAGACCTATGAGCTCGGCGGGCCGACTGTCTACAGCTTCAAGGATCTGATGCAGATCGTGCTGCGCGAGACCGGGCGCAGCCGCTTGCTGGTCCCCCTGCCCTTCGCGCTGGCCAGCCTCAAGGCGATGTTCCTGCAATTCCTGCCGGGGACGCTGCTGACGCCGGATCAGGTGCGGCTGCTGAAGTCGGACAATGTCGTGACGAGCGCCGACACGCTGGCGGCGTTCGGCATCGTGCCGACCTCGGTCGAGGCCGAAGTCCCGGCCTATCTGTGGCGCTTCCGCGCCAAGGGGCAGTACGACGAGCTGGTGCGCGACAAGATCATCGAAGCGCAAGCACCGCAATAATCGCCAGTCCCGCCGCGATGCGGTACCAGCCGAAGGGCCGCAGGCCATAGCGTCCGATGAAGGCGATGAAGCTGCGCACCACGAACAGCGCGACCACGAACGCCACGACGAAGCCGATCGCGATGTCGAGACCGGCATCCATGTTGAGCGCGTGGCGGTTCTTCCACAGATCGAACACCGTGGCGCCGAACATGGTCGGCACCGCGAGGTAGAAGGTGAACAGCGCGCCGGCCTTGCGGTCGACGCCCACCAGCTCGCCGCCCAGGATCGTGGCGCCGGAGCGCGACACGCCCGGCACGATGGCGAGGACCTGGAAGAAGCCGATCTGCAGCGCCTTGGACAGCGGCAGCTTGTTGCCGTCGAGGTAGCGCGGCGGCGGCGCCAGGCGCTCGAAGATCAGGATCAGGATGCCGCCCAGGATCAGCGTCGCGGCGATCACCTTGGGCGCGACATCGGGTGCGAACAGCACCGATTTGATGAAGCCATGCAGCGCCGCGCCGATCACGGCGGCGGGCAGGAACGCGACGATCACGCCGAGCGCGAAATTCTGCGAATCCTTCGAGGACGGCAGGGTGACCAGCACGTCCCAGAAGCGCCGCCAATAGACCGCCACGACGGCAAGGATGGCACCGAACTGGATGACGATGGGAAACACCTCGCCGGGCGGCTGGAAGCCGAGCAGGTCCTGCACGATCAGAAGATGCGCCGTCGACGAGACCGGGAGGAATTCGGTGAGCCCTTCGACGATGCCCAGAATGATCACGTTGAGAATATCGTGCATGGGTATAATCACGCCTCGCGGTCAGGACGCCATAAACATCGAAAAAAGCCAGCCGAAACACGGCTGTCACGCGACCTTTGCACCGCATTGTCGGCAAATTCAATTCGAATCCGAACGCGCCACGTAAATTCGCCGAAAGCCGCGAGATGCACTCTGTCCGCGCGCCGGATTTAGGCGCGGCTGCAAATTTTGAAATCGGGGCATGTCATGACCAAACTGATCCAGACCTTCCTGCACGACCAGCGCGGCGCCACGGCCATCGAGTACGGCCTGATCGCGGCCTTGATCGCCGTCGTCATCATCGGCGCCGTCTCCATCGTCGGCACCAGCCTGTCGAGCACCTTCACGACGGTTTCCGGCAGCATCAAATAACGCCGCCTTGCGCGCGCAGCGGGCAATCTTGCTATGCTGCGCGCATGAGCGGGGACGAGCCGGGCGATGCCGTGGCAAGAGGGCGGTTGCACGCCTTCTTCCATTGGCTGTGGCACGGGCGAGAGGGCCGCAAGACACCCTGGGTGCGGCGCGTCCTGTCCGTGCTTTTTTTCTTCGCCCTGCCCGCGCCGGTGTTTCTGCTGCTGGTCTTCCGTTTCCTGCCGATCCCGTTCACGCCGCAGATGGCAATCAACCTCGTCACCCTCAATCCGGTGCACTATTCGTGGCGGGAGGCGGACGAGATTTCGCCCTATCTCGGGCGCGCCGTGATCGGCTCGGAAGACCAGAATTTCTGCAACCACAACGGCTTCGACTTCAAGCAGATGAACGATGCCTGGCGCGACTATCGCCTGCGGCACAAGCCGCTGCGCGGCGCCAGCACGCTGAGCCAGCAGACCGCGCGGGAGGTCTTCCTGACCTCGTGGCGCAGCGTCATCCGCAAGGGCGTGGAAGCCTATCTCACCGTGCTGATCGAGGCCTTGTGGCCCAAGAAGCGGATCCTGACCGCCTATCTCAACGTGGTCGATTGGGGCAACGGCAATTTCGGGGCGGAGGCCGCGGCGCAGAACTATTTCGGCGTGCCGGCCTCCCAGCTGACCCAGGCCCAGGCGGCGCGGCTGGCGGCGGTCCTTCCCAATCCCGAACGCTTCAAGGCCGACAAGCCCGGCCGCTATGTCCGGCGCCGCACCGGCACGCTGGTGTCGCGCGGCCACCAGGTGGTGCGGGACTATCTGGACTGGTGTCTGAAGTAGGGAAATTGCTCTACATTGCGCCGCGATGCGCAAATTGATTCATCTCACCCTGTCGCCCGCTTCGCGGCTGGTGCGCCTTCTGGCCGGCGAGAAGCGGCTGGCCTGCGATCCGGTGCTGTCGGACGATCCCCTGGCGCATCTGCCCGCCTTCATCGATCTCGACGGCACCACGGTGACCGGCCTGTGGGCGATCGTCGATCACCTCGAAGGCACCTATCCGGATCATCCCCTGATGCCCGAGGATCCCGCGGCGCGCGGCGAGGCGCTGCGCTGGCTCGACTGGACGATGGGGCCGCTGCACGAGCAGGTGACGCGGCGCATCCTGTTCGAGAAGGGCGCCCAGCGCTTCACCGGCGCGCCGCAGCGCCTGGCGCCCGACATGAACGTGGTCCGCCAGGGCCGCGAGGCGCTGCGCGGGGCGCTCAAGACGCTCGGCGAGACGGCCGAGGCGCGCGGCAATCTGGCGGTGCGCGAATGCACCATCGCCGACCTTGCCGCCGCGGCGCATTTGTCGACGCTCGACTATTTCGGCGAGGTTCCGTGGACGGAGTATCCGCACGCGGCGGAATGGTACGGGCGGATCAAGTCGCGGCCTTCCTTCCGCACGCTGCTGGGCGACCGCGTGCCGGGCCAGCCGCCGACGGCGAGCTATGCCGAGCTCGATTTCTAAAGCCGATCCCAAAGCCGAGATCGTCCGGCGCGCCCGCGCCGAAGGCTTCGACGTGGTGCGCTTCGCGCCCGCCGCCGCGCCGACGCAAGCGCCCGAGCGACTCGGCGCGTTTCTCGCGGACGGCCGGCAGGGCACGATGGATTGGCTCGAGCGCAACGCCGACCGCCGCGGCGATCCAAAGGTGCTGTGGCCGGCGGCGAAGAGCGTCGTCGTGCTGGGGCTGAATTACGGACCGCAGGGCGATCCGCTCGCGGTGCTGGCGCGGCGCGAGGCCGGCGCGATTTCGGTGTACGCGCAGAACGAGGATTATCACGACGTCATCAAGGCCAAGCTGAAGCGGCTGGCCGGCGGCATCGCGGCGGCGTTCGCTTGCGAGGTGAAAGTGTTCGTCGACACCGCGCCGGTGATGGAAAAGCCGATCGCGCAGAACGCCGGCATCGGCTGGCAGGGCAAGCACACCAATTTGGTCAGCCGCGACTTCGGCTCCTGGCTGTTCCTGGCCTCGATCTTCACGACGCTGGATCTCGCGCCCGACGCGGCGGAAGAGGATCATTGCGGTCAGTGCACGCGCTGCCTCGACATTTGTCCCACGCAAGCGTTTCCCGCGCCTTATCAGCTCGACGCCCGGCGCTGCATCTCCTACCTCACCATCGAGCACAAGGGTCACATCCCACGCGAATTCCGCACGGCGATCGGCAACCGCATCTATGGCTGCGACGACTGCCTGGCGGTGTGTCCGTGGAACAAATTCGCGCAAGCCGGGCACGAGAACCGGCTGCAGGGGCGCGAAGAGCTGGCGGCGCCCTTGTTGCGCGATCTCGCCCGGCTCGACGATGCCGCGTTCCGCGCCCTGTTCCGCAAATCGCCGGTCAAGCGGATCGGCCGCGACCGCTTCGTGCGCAATGTGCTGATCGCCATCGGCAATTGCGGCGATGCCGATCAGGCGAGCGAGGCCGAGCGGCTGCTTGACGACGCCTCGCCGCTGGTGCGCGCGATGGCGGCGTGGGCGCTGGGCAGGCTGGGCCAGACGGATGCGTGCGAGCGCCGGCTGCGCGTGGAGGGCGATCCCGACGTCGCCGCGGAATTGCAGAGCGTCCTGGCCCGCAGTTAATGTGCTGCCGGCGGGGCGCTGTCGGCGAGATGCTGGCGCGCGGTCTCGGCGGCGGCGCTTCCCGGATTGCTCGACACCACGGCTTGCCAGTCGATGCGCGCGCCGGCGACGTCGCCGGATTCGAACTTCGTGGTGCCGCGTTCCAGCAAGGCGTCGGGATTGTAGGGCTGCAGCTTCAGGGCGCGGTCGAAGTCGATGCGCGCATCGGCCTTGCGCCCCAGCGCATGGCGCGCGCTGCCGCGCAGCACATAGAGGTCGGCCCGCTCGGGGCTGACCAGCAGCGCCGCCGTCAGGTCGGATTCGGCCTTGGCCCAGCTCTGCTTGCCGGCGAAGGCGCGGGCGCGGTCGGACAGGATGTCGGCGTCGAGCGGATCGATCGCGAGCGCCGCCGAGAACGAGGCGATGGCGCTGTCGGGCCGCCCGGCGAGCAGCCAGGCGTTGCCGCCCTGGTCGTACAGCGCGGTGCGTGTCGCGGCGTTGGTCGCGAAGCCGCCGCGCGCCAGCGCGTCGAGCTTGGCGCCCGCCTCGGCATAGCGGCGCAAGCCGACCAGAGCGAGCGCGGCGCAATGATCGGCCGGCGCACCGCCGCCGGTCTTGGTCCACGCCTCCGCCGTCATCAGCGCCACCGCCGGATCGACCTGCACCCGCGACAGGCACTGGTCGTAGCGGTCAGTGGCGGCCGGCGCCGCGGCGCTACCCGGGACGGATGTGCCGAGTAGCCCGATCAAGGCGGTTGAAAACATGAAAATCCTGCAACGCATCGGACATAAAGCCTTCACAGAGACAGTCAAAGGACTACCATGCCGCGCTTAACAGGATCGATGGAGCAATTTGCATGAAACATTTTCCAACATTGGCCCTCACCGCGGGTTTCCTGCTCGCCGCCGCGGCAGCGGCGTCCGCCATGACCCCGCCGCCGGCACCGCCCTCGCACACCGCCGGCCTCATCCAGGTTCGCGACGGCTGCGGCCACGGCTATCACATGAACCGCCACGGCCACTGCATCGAGAACGATGACGACCGCGGCTGGGACGACCGCCGGTATCGCGGCGATGGTTGCGATCGCTGGCATCACCGCCGGCACGGCCGCTGCGTTCCCAATTGGTAACTCAGGAACCGTCGATCATCGCCGCGAGCACACGCAGGATCAGCGCGATCTCGTGCGGCTTCGACAGGCGATGATCGCCGGACTTGACCAGCGTCAGCTCGCTGTCCGGTCCAAGCCGGTCCAGCAAACGCAAGGCATGCGCGAAGGGGACATCGGGATCGGCCATTCCCTGCACGATGCAGATCGGGCACGTCACCGCGATCGGACCGCCGAGCAGCAGGTGCTTGCGCCCGTCCTCGATGAGCGCGCGGGTGATGGGATAAGGCGCGGGGTCGTATAGCGACGGACGCAGCCATTCGCCCGTTTCCCAGATCTGCCGCCGGACGGCCTCGTCGAACGAGTCCCAGAGTAACGCTTGCGTGAAGTCCACGGCCGGGGCGATCAGCAACAAGCCGGCAACCCGCTCGGGCCTTGCCAGCGCGGCGAGCAAGGCCAGCCAGCCGCCCATGCTGGAGCCGGCCAGGATTTGCGGTCCCTCGCTCAGCCCATCGAGGACGGCAAGCGTGTCGTCCAGCCAGCGGCTGACCGTGCCTTCGCGAAAATTTCCGCTGGACGCGCCATGGCCGAAATAATCGAAGCGCAGGAAGGCGCGGCCCCGCGCCCAATCGTCCAGCGCCAGCGCCTTGGTCCCCGTCATCTCCGATTTGAAGCCGCCCAGCCACACGATGCCGGGCGCCGCGCCGGCGTGGCGGACATAGGCGATGTGTTCGCCGTCCTCGCGGATCAGTTTGCCGTGCATCGTTCCCGCATACTGGATCGTCCGAGGCCCGGCAAACTGGCACCGGCGATTTCATCTGCTAGTCTGGCCGCCGGGAGGACTTCATGGCCAGGATTTTATCGCTGCTCGCGGCGCTCGGCTTCGCGCTGGTGTTTTGGACCGGCGCGGCGACGGCGCAACAGGCCGGCCCCATGGCCGCGCCGACCGCCGTCATCGATAGTCATTCCCTGCCGCCGCTCAGCGCCGGCAAGCCGGTTTCGTTCGACGCGCACAAGGCGACCGATGCCTATCTGGCGCAAGTCAGCGGCGCGGCGCGGGCGCGCTCGGATTCGTATTTCGAGGGCGGTTACTGGCTGCTTCTCGTCGATGCGCTCTACGCCATCGCCATCTCGGTGCTGCTGCTGTGGTTCAAGGTCTCGGCCAGCATCCGCGATTTCGCCGAGCGCCAGACCCGCTCGCGCCTGTGGCAGGTGCCGCTCTATGTCGGGCCCTACATCCTGCTGTTCACGGTGCTGAGCTTTCCGCTCAACGTGTATGAGAACTTCTTCCGCGAGAAATCCTACGGCCTGATGAACCAGACGTTCATCGCATGGTTCCTCGACGTCCTCACCAGCACGGGACTTCTGCTGATCGCCGGCACCGTCGTCGCGACCCTGATATATGCCGCGATCCGGCGCGCGCCGCGGACCTGGTGGATCTGGGGCACGGGCATCGTCGCGGCGTTCTTCGCCGTCGTCCTGGTGATCGGACCGGTGCTGATCGCGCCGCTGTTCAACACCTATACGCCGTTGCCCCCGAGCCCCATCCGATCCGACATCCTGTCGCTGGCGCGCGCCAACGGGATTCCGGCCGACAACGTGTACATGGTCGACGAGTCGCGCCAGTCGGACCGCATCTCCGCCAACGTCTCGGGCTTCCTCGGCACGACGCGCGTCTCGCTGAACGACAATTTGCTCAAGCACAGCTCGCGTGACGAAGTCCTGGCGGTGCTCGGTCACGAGATGGGCCATTACGTGCTCGACCATGCCTTCCGGCTCCTGCTCCTGCTTTCGCTGGTGTTCCTGGTGCAGTTCGCTTTCGTCAATTGGAGCTTCCGGCTGCTGACCGACCTGTTCGGCGGCAATTGGGACGTGCGGACGATCGACGATCCCGCCGGCCTGCCGCTGCTCTATGCGCTGTTCGTGGTGATCGGGCTGGTGCTGACGCCCGTCACCAACACGATCAGCCGCACCACCGAAATCCAGGCCGATATGTTCGGCATCAACGCGGCGCGCAAGCCGGACGCCTTCTCGACCGCGGTGCTGAAGCTGAGCACCTATCGCAAGCTCGATCCCTCGCCGTGGGAAGAGGCGATCTTCTACGACCATCCGTCGGGCCGCACGCGCATCTGGGAGATGATGCGCTGGAAGGCCGAGCACCTGAACGATCCCGACATCAAGGCCGGGCCCGTATCGCCGCAATGAGGCTGTGGGCCGCCCTGGCGATGCCGCTGCTGCTGCTGCTACTCGGCGCGGCGGCGCCAGCGGACGACCGCTATGTGCTCGACGACACCCATGTCGTGAATTGGGAGACCAGGGATCACGCTCGCCAGTTCCGCCTCCTGATCGCGCTGCCGCGGCATTTCGAAATCCGCAGCGAGAGCTTTCCGGTCATCTACCTGCTGGACGCGGACTACTCCTTCGCGATCACGCGCAACGTGCTGCGCCATTTCACCGACCGCAGCCAGCTGCACGACGCCGTCATCGTCGGCATCGCCTATCCGGGCGCCGAAGAAGACATGACCGTCTATCTGCGCAACCGCACGCATGACTACACGCCGACCAAGGCGGCGGGCGGCTATGGCCCGGAGATCGACGCGTTGTCGGGCGGCGCGGGCGACTTCCTCAAGATCCTGAGCGATGAGCTGCTGCCGGCGATCGATGCGCGCTATCACACCGATCCCAACGCGCGGATGCTGGTCGGGCATTCCTATGGCGGGTTGTTCGCGACCTACGCGATGCTGACGCGGCCCGGCCTGTTCCGCGATTACATCGTCGTCAGCCCGTCCTACTGGTATGACGACAGGATGATGTTCGGGCTGGCGCGCGATTACATTGCAAAGCACGACACGCTGACGGCGAACGTCTTCTACGGCGTGGGCGCGTATGAAAGCGGCGGCGCGATGGCGGACGACATGAAGGCGATGGACGCGCTGTTCACCGGCGCCGGGCTGAAGGGCTACCACTCGACGCTGAAGGTGTTCGACGGCGAGACGCACAACTCTGTGTTTCCATCCGCGGTGACGCGCGGACTGCGCACGCTGTTCGACTTTGCCGGCGAGAACCAACCCACCGTGGTACCGCACACGTGACGGGCTTCGCGCGCACCTTCGGACAGCCCGGCGCGCCGCTGCATGTCGCCGCGCACAGCCATCATCCCTGGCCGGACGTGTCCTTCGAGGCGCAGGCCGCGGCGTGGAACGACGCGGCGCGGTTGCTGGACCGCAAATGGGATTACGTGTTCGAGCACGTCATTCCCACAGCGCAGGCGCATATCGCGCGCCAGCTCGCCCTCCCCGACCCGTCCAGCATCGCATTCGGCCCCAACACGCATTCTTTCGTCGTGCGGCTCCTTTCCTGCCTGCCGCGGGACCGACCGTTGCGCGTGCTGACGACCGACGGCGAGTTCATGAGCTTCGCGCGCCAGCTCGCGCGGCTGGAGGAGGACGGCGCGGTATCCGTCACCCGCGTCGCGACGGAACCGTTCGACAGCTTCGAAGTGCGCTTCGCCGCCGAGGCGGCCAAGGGCAGATACGACCTCGTCTTCTTCAGCCAGGTGTTCTTCGATTCCGGCTTCGAGGTGCGCGACCTCGCCGGCATTGTCGGCGCGGTGCGCGACGCGCGCAGCCTTGTCGTGATCGACGGCTATCACGGCTTCATGGCGGTGCCGACCGATCTCAGCGCCGTCGCGCACCGCGCCTTCTATCTCGCCGGCGGCTACAAATATGCGATGGCCGGCGAAGGCGCCTGCTTCCTGCACTGCCCGCCGGGCTACGGCCCGCGCCCGCGCGACACCGGTTGGTATGCCGGCTTCTCCGCGCTGGAGGGCGGCGGGGCCGGTGTCGCCTATGCCGCCGATGGCAGCCGTTTCCTCGGCGCGACCTTCGATGTCACGGCGCTCTACCGCTTCAATGCGGTACAGGATTGGCTATCGTCGAGCGGCCACACCGTGCCGGCGATGCTTGCGCATGTGCGCGGAATGGAAGACGTGCTCCTGAATGAGACCCGCGATTCGCAGGTGGGGCCCGCGAATCTCACCGTGCCGAACCGCACGCAACGCGGGCGCTTCCTCGCCTTTCGCACCGGCCGGGCCGGTGCCCTCGTGGAACGGCTTGCGGCGCAGAACATCATCGCCGACCATCGCGGCGACCGGCTGCGCATCGGTTTCGGCATCTATCACACCGCGGACGATGCCCGGCGCCTCGCCGCCGCATTGAACGGGACCGGAACTTAAGCTCCGCGACGGCATTACCTCCCCGATACTTATGCGGGGATTTGCATGACTCTCCTGATCATCATCATCCTGGTCGTGTTGCTGCTCGGCGGCGGCGGCTTCGGTTACAGCCGCTACGGCGCGGGCGGCGCCGGCGGCATCGTCGGCACCATCCTGATCATCATCCTGATCCTCTGGCTGCTCGGCGTCCTGCACCGCTAGGAGACGCCCGCAAGGGCGCGCTTCAGATATCGGGCTTTTGAGCGGGGTCCGGCTTGGCAAGCGGCAAGAGGCCGCCTGGCTGCCGCGCCCCGCCGGCCTTGAGCTTCGCGATATAGGCAAGCTCGTTTTCCGCCGTGCTGTTGCCGGGCGCCAGCTTCAGGGATTCGCGATAGGCGTCCTCGGAGTCGTCGAGCCGCCCCAGTTCGGTCAGCGCGAAGCCGCGGTTGCGATAGAAATGCGCGCGGACATCGTCCGGCAAATCGGTCATCGCAAGGCCTTTCGCCGTGATGTCGAGAGTCTCGTCGAAATGCTTGAGGGAATTGGCGGCGGCGCTGCGTTCCAGCATCAGCCAAGGCTTGTGCTCCCCGAGCGGCGGGATGTAACCGTCCATGTCATAGATCGCCAGCCCCGCATCGAGCACGCGGACCGCCTCGTCCGGCTTGCCGACCTCGTCGTAATAGGACCCGAGATAGAGGGCGATCATCGGATAAGGGTTGTTGACCGCGATCGCGTTCTGCGTCGAACCCGTCTGCCTGGCGGCGATGGCGGCTTCGGCCATTCCCGCCAAGGTGTCCGCCGTTCCGTCGGTGAGAACGTAGATGTCGCCCGTTGCGGGCCTCGTCGCCAGGATCGCATCCTTCGCGCCGGCCAGCGCCTGCTCCATCTCGTCGACATGATCGCGCATCCCCAGGATGCCGGAGCTGTTCATGTCGGTTTGCGCGGCGGCGAGCACCGTGGCGGCGACGGCCCAAGGATGCTCTGCGGGCGGCGCCGGCGCGTTCGCGCCGGTGTCCTGCGCCAGGGCTGCAACGGGCAATGCGAGACCGGCCAGACCCAGGCCGGCGGCCATGGCAAGCGCGAGATGCAACTTCATGGCGGTCGCCTCAATGGGCCGGAGTGGGTCCTTGCGTCGTCGGCGGCACCGGCGGGTGCTTGCTGGCGTAGAGCGCCTGCGCCTGTTGCAGCGCATAGGCGCGGATCGCCTTCACGTCGTCGGGGCTCAGGATGTCCTTGAACGACGCCATGCCGGCATCCTGCAGCGCGCCTTCCAGGAGAATGACGTCGTACTGGTTCCACACTTCCGGCGACGCCATGCGCAGATCCGGCACTTCGCCGGACGACACCATCAACACGCCATGGCACACCGCGCAATTGTTGTGGAACAGCGCAAAGCCCTTGGCCGCGAGCTTGGGATCGACGGTCTCGGCCGGCGGCTGGGGCACGTTGGTGGAGATCTCGGACGGGATCGCCTGCACCGTCTTGTTGCCGCCGATGTGGAACGCAAAGATGCGGCCCTGGTTGTTGCCGTATTTCTGCAGCGCCGTGTTGGGATCGGAGGTCGCGCCGAGGCCGCCCGAACCGCCGAACGCCGCCGCGATGGCGACATATTGCTCGCCGTCCACCGTGTAGGTGATCGCCGGCGCGGTCATGCCGGTCTTGAGGTCGATCGACCACAGCCTTGTGCCGGTCTTGGCGTCATAGGCCGCGAAGATGCCGTCCGAGCCGCCGCCGAAGACCAGGCCGCCGGCGGTCGTCAGCAGGCCGCTGTTCCAGCCGCCGGTCATCGGCACTTCCCACACCGCCTTCTGCGCCACCGGGTCCCAGGCGCGGATGAAGCCCTTGGCCGGCGCGGGCATCTGGCCCTTCTGGATGCCGGCAACGATGAGCTGGCCGAGCTGCGCGAAGTCGCTGACGTTCCACGCGCCGGGCTTGTAGCCGAGCGTGTGCTGCTGCGCGTAGATGAAGCCGCCGTCGATCACCGGGATGTAGACGAGCCCGGTCTGCGGGTTGAACGCCATGGGCTGCCAATTGTGCGCGCCGACCGGTCCGGGGATCTGCACCGAGGGATTGCGGGCATAGCGCACGCCGGGGTTTTCGATCGGGCGCCCGGTCTTCATGTCGACGCCCTTAGCCCAGGTGATCGTGGTGTAGGGCGTCGCCGAGATCAGCTCGCCGGTGGCGCGGTCGATGACGTAGAAGAAGCCGTTCTTCGGCGCCTGCATCAGGACGTGGCGCAAGACGCCGTTGATCGTGATGTCGGCGAGGATGATGTGCTGCGTCGCGGTGTAGTCCCAGTCGTCGCCGGGCGTCGTCTGATAGTGCCACACCATCTCGCCGGTCGAAGGCTTCAGCGCCACGATGGACGAGAGGTAGAGATTGTCGCCGCCGCCCGGCGAGCGGAGGTTGCGGTTCCACGACGCGCCATTGCCGGTGCCCAGATAGATCAGGTCGAGGTCGGGATCGTAGGCCATCGAATCCCACGGCGTGCCGCCGCCGCCCTGCTCCCACCATTTGTGCGGCGTACCGCCGTCGTTCCAGGTCTTCAGGGCGTCGGCCATCGCCTTGTCTTCCGGCGGCTGCTTGGGATCGCCGGGCACGACGTAGAACCGCCACATCTGGCGGCCGGTGTCGGCGTCGTAAGCGGTGAGATAGCCTCGCACGCCGTATTCGGCGCCGCCATTGCCGATCAGCACCATGCCTTTGACGATGCGCGGCGCGCCCGTGATGGTGTAGGGCCGGCTGCGATCGATGGTGTTGATGTCCCAGATCGGCTTGCCGGTCTTGGCGTCGAGCTTGACGAGGCGGCCGTCGAGCGTGCCGACATAGACCGCGCCCTTCCACACCGCGACGCCGCGATTGACGACGTCGCAGCAGGCGAAGCGGCCCCACTGGCCGGGCACTTCGGGATCGTAGAACCAGATCTGCTTGCCGGTCTTGGCGTCCAGCGCCCAGACTTTGCTCCATGAGCCGGTGACGAACATGATGCCGTCGGACACGATCGGCGTGGATTCGAGCCCGCGGATCGTGTTGGTGCGGAACTCCCACGCGACGCCGAGGTCCTTGACCGAATTGGTGTCGATGTCCTTCAGCGGCGAATAGCGCTGCTCCGAATAGGTGCGGCCATGCGCCAGCCAGTCGCCCGGCGTGTCGTCGGCGTGGATGATGCGTTGGCCATCGATATTGGCGGCGGTCTCGAGGCGCGAGGACGGATCGGAATTCTCCGCCGCTTGTGCCGCGGGGGCCGGCGGCGGCGTGGCCGGCTTTGCCGCCGCGGCGGTCTTCTGCCCATCCGAACCGCCCGGCCCGCAGGCGGCCAGCGCAAGAGCGAGAACCGCGGCCAAACCGGCATGGCGACACGACAACATGAAGACCCCCTGGCTAAAGCCCGCGCTTATGACAGGGCGCGAGTCCGCCTCAGGCTACACGCCCGGCGAGGCGGGAGGGAGGGGGTATTTGGCGGTTTCGGCGCCGCCTCAGGCGTGCCCGGTGATCAGCCACAAGAGGATGATGATCGGAATCGGCACGCCAAGCAGCCAGAGACATCCGGAGCGCATCAGGCTTTCACCTTCTTTTTGGCCGCTTCGAATTTGCGGTTCATCGCAATGCGGTCGTCAGAGTCGAAATGCTTGCGCACATCGGCCCACACGTTGCGTTCTTCCTCCTCGACATGGTGCTCGACGAGTTCCTTGAGCACCTTGGCCGTGGCGGTGAATTCCGGCGACATTGCATTGGCGATCTTGCCGAGCTTGGCCAGCGTCTTGTCGCCGAGTTCGTGCTCCAGATAGCCCTCTTCGCCGTCGACCTTCGCGTCCTTGTCCTTCAGCGCGAGAATCGCGTCGTAGACCACCTTCTCCTCGGCGCGCAGATGGGGCACCAGCGCGGCCTTGATCTTCTTGACCAGCGCCTTGCGCTCGGCGGAATTGTCGGCATCGACCAGCTTCTTCAGCATCGCGCCGACCTCGTCATGCTCCTTCTTGAGCGTGTCGAGGATGTCCTTGTCGCCGGGCCGGACGGTGCCCTGTCGGTGCGAAACCGCACGCTCGAGCTTCTTGCCCGTCGCCCTGATGCTGGTCATGAGATCCATCGTGTTCCCCGTGGGTGATCCGACAGGGAACGGAATGGATGTCGAACGGTTCCCGCGCGGCTAGCGCTTGCGTCCAATCAGGCCGAACAGGATCATCACCACGCTGATGCCGCCGACCACGCCGGCGGCCTCGCCGACCGTCTGCATCATCGCGCGCGGGTCGTTCGATTGCGGCGCCAGGGTCATCATGTAGAGGAAGAACCCGATCGCGAGGACGAGCAGCACGCTCCCCACTATAATGAGTCGCAAATTTCTTTCCCGCATCTTCGGTCCCCCGATGTTTTTGCGGGCCCAGCCTAGCAAAACCGCGGGGGCGCCGCGACGGATCAGGCGCCGTCCAGCGTCCGCTGCATGACCGCCGCGCCCGCGCTCATCTGCCCGTCGATATAGGGCGCCATCGCGTCCGGCGTGACATCCGTCGTCCAGATGAAGCGGCAACCCGTCCGCTCGGAGACGATCTCCGCCGAGGCGCTGTGATGCGTCAGCCGCTCGCTCGGAATGGTGTAGACCAGCCGGCGCAGCGCGGGGTCGCAGGCGACCAGCACTTCGCGCGCCACCGAGCCATTGGCGAAGGTAACGAGACGTGCCCCGTCGCCATCCGGTTTCGACGCGGTCACGAAACCCGGCGCGATCCGGGTGTGGACGTTCTGGAAGTCGGCAAGCGCGTCCCACACCGTGTCGGCGGACGCGCTCAGATGCAGCACTTTGCGGATCGAGGCCATGTCGTTCTCCTGTTGCGGTGCGCAAGAGATGACACGCGCGGCGGCGGCGTGCTGGCCGCTTTCGGACGCCACAGGCTGCTGACAAGTTCCGGCCAGATCGAGTGCTAGAGACGGCACGCAACCTCTTCGGATTTTCGTCATGAGCGCCGCCGATTTCGATTTCCTCGTTGGCTCCTGGACCGTCAGGCATCGCCGCCTCAAGGCGCGGCTCGCCAACTGCACCGAATGGGAGGAATTCAACGGCGCCAGCACGCTGTGGCCGCTGCTGGGCGGCGCCGGCAATGTCGACGACAATGTGCTGGAGCTTCCGGGCGGCACGTACCGCGCCGCGACCTTTCGCAGCTACGATCCCAAGACCGGGCAATGGGCGATCTGGTGGATGGACGGCCGCAACCCACACGCGCTCGATGTGCCGATGAAGGGTAGCTTCAACGACGGCGTCGGCACCTTCCTCGCGGACGACACCTTTGAGGGCAAGCCGATCAAGGTGCGCTTCCTGTGGTCGCGCATTGCCGCCAATTCCTGCCGCTGGGAGCAGGCGTTCTCGCAGGACGGCGGACGCAGTTGGGAAACCAACTGGGAAATGGATTTCCGGCGGGCGTGAGGCTCAGCCGGCGCGTGCCGCCTTGCCGCCCGGCGCCGAGACCATCAGCTTCACCAGCTCTTCGGTCACCTTCGGCTCGAGGCCTTCGGTGTGGCCCTTGTCGATGCGCACGACGTCGGCGATCACGCGTCCGTCTTTCGCGTTCGGATAGACGAAGACTTCGGCACGTCCGGGTCCGGGCTTGAGGCCCCAGCCTTTGGTGGAATAGCTCTCGCGCGTCGTGTCGTGGATCTTGCCGCCTTCACTGTCGACGATGTCGGGGCGCCGCTCGCGCGGGCCGGCGCCGTAGCGCTGCGCCAGAGGCGAGGTGTCGGGCAAACGCGCGATCTCGTGTTCGCCGACCGCGAAGATGTGCGACAGCTCACATGTGATATCGGGCGGTGGCGGGAAGGCCGGGAAGCTGAACTTGACGCCGGGCGGCATCGGCACGGCGAAGCCCGGCGCGCGCTCGGCAGCGCCGATGCGTCCGCCCGACAGACTCAGGAAACCGTCGACGCGGTCCTGGAAGAATGTGTCCTCGCCAAGCAGGCGCCGCGCGGTCATCCCGCCCTGGCTGTGCCCGACGAGCCAGAACCGCGCGATGCTTGCTTGGCCGCATCGGGCGAACACCATCTCCACGATGTTGCGCAGATGTGCGTCGTCCGCCGCGCCGACCCAGCGCCGCGCCGGCTCTTTGGTGGCGGCGGACGGAGTCGCGATCACGAGACGATACGCGTCCTTGAAATCGACAGCCGGAAAATAGGCGCGCTGCCAGGCACCGACCGAGCCGCCGCCATGGAGGTTGAGCAGGAAGGTCAGTTTCTCGCCCGGCCGCAGATCGTCGGGATCGTCGAGATAGAATTTGCGTTCGGTCTTCGCGTCGGTCGCGGTGATGCTGGCCATGGCGGTCTCCCCGGAGCGTGCCGGTTCGCGCGCCGGCTTCTGCCGCAGTCTAGGCAGCGCGCCGGGGCGGACCAACGGGCGGCCCCGATCCTGCGTCAGCCTGTGCCAATGGTGACGCGAACCGTCCCGAACCGGCACAGCCGCGCCATCGGCGGGGCCGCCGAATGGCTCCGTGAACTGGCAGAAATCTTGCTCCTGTCAGCGCAGACGGAATTGCCGGCGTGTGGGACATATGAAGAGCCTGAAGGAAGTCATCAGCGGAGCCGTGTTCAAGGCGGTCGGCTACCGCCCGCAGCAGGTCTCCACCGCGGCGTGGGACCGCGAATATCGCGACGGCGCCTGGCGCTATCTGGGCGGCATCGGCAGCATCGCGGGCCTGGCATCGATCCTCGGCTATTGCCAGTTCCTGGGTCCCAGGACGATCCTCGATGTCGGCTGCGGCGCCGGCGTACTCGCCTCCAAGCTCAAGGTCCTGCCTTACGCATCCTATCTCGGCATCGACATCTCCGCCGAGGCCATCGCCCAGGCCTATCCGGTGTGCGACGAGCGCACCAATTTCGCCGTCGCCGAGGCGGACGGCTTCGAGACCGAGACGCGGTTCGATCTCGTCATCTTCAACCAGTGCATGAACTATTTGCCCGATCCGGCGGCGACCATGGCGCACTACGCGAAATTCCTGGCGCCCGAGGGCCACGTCATCGTCTCGATGTACGAGACCGCGCGGGCCCGCGCCGCCTGGCCGCTGGTCGCCAAGAACATGCGGATCGTGGATTCGATGTCTTATATCCAGGCCGAAGGGCGCGGCACGACCAAGGTCCTGACGCCCGCCTGATCTCAGCGCGACGCGACGACGAGACGGATATCGGCGGAATCGGCAAAGGCGCCCGCCGCGTCGACCGCGATCTGCTGCAGCGCGCTGGCGGCGGCGCGGCCGATGCCGCCCTGCCCGTTCTGGCAAACGATGCCGGCGTCGACGTTCGAGATACCGCTCGCGGTGAAGGCGTGATGCAGCAGCGGCCGGTTGCGCCCGCTGACGTCGATCGTCGCGCTCAACATCAAATTCGAATGGACATGCGACGTCAGGCCGTCCTGCGCAAAGCTGACGTTCGGTGCCACCGCCGATGCAGCGACGAGAATCTGGCCGGAATAGCCGCCGGCGCGCACTTCGTCGGGTGACAGGACATGATCGACCGGCGTCACATCATCGGCGATCTGGCGAAAGCCCTCGATCAGATAGCGCTGCATCGCACCGTCCAGCGCCACGGCGAAGGTCATGCCGCCGCAGGCCAGTTCGGGCGCCTCGACCGTGCTGTCGAGCTGGTGCGGCGCGACGGCCAACGCCCAGCGCCCCGGCACTTTCTGGGTGTACGCCGAAACCACTTCGGGCACCGAAACCGGCGGCGCATCGGGAACGGAGGCGCAGGCCGCAGCGGCCAGCAGTGCGGCCGCTGAGAACGCGCGCGAAAGAACAGGATGCAAAGCCATGGAGATGTGCCGAGAGACGCGGCCCTACTCTCCGCCGGCATGGTTAAAATCCGATAAATCCGCCGGTCCGGCCTATTTGAACAACGCCTTGGGCAACAGCACATGCATGCCCTTGTTGCGGTCGACCACCTCGGTGACGTCGAGGTCGCCGGCAACGCTGGTCAGCATGTAAGCGTCATCGCGGCTGAGATGCTTTTGCGTCACCAGAAAATCGACCATCTCGCGCACCGCCTTGTGCGCCGCGATGGAGAGATCGTCGTCGAAGCCCATCGCAATGTAATGCGTCGGGGTCTCGGCGCGCGGATAGGAGATTTTGAGGTCCTTGCGCACGATGAATTCCAGCGTGCCGATCAGAGAGGTCTCCATCGCCGTCACGTCGACCTCGCCATTGCCCTGCCCGGCATGGCCGTCGCCGATCTCGAACAGCGCGCCCTTGTTCCACACCGGCAGATACAGCGTGGAGCCCGCAACCAGCTCCTTGTTGTCCATGTTGCCGCCGCTGATCGTCGGCGGCGTCGAGTCGTAGCGTCCGAAATCGGGCGGCGGCGCGACGCCCATGCTGCCGAAGAAGGGGTGCAGCGGAATCTCGACGCCCGGCGCGAAACTGGCGACCATGCGCTTGGCGTCGAGCGGGATGATCTTGATGCGCGAATAGGGAAAATCGTCGGTCAGAATGCCGGCGCCATAACGGAAGCCGTTATAGGCATAAGGGATCGCCAGCTCGATCTTCTTGATGCGGATTTCCAGCGTGTCGCCGGGCTCGGCACCTTCGATATAGACCGGGCCGTTCAGGATGTGTCCGCCGGGACCTTTGTCGGTCACCTGGGCGAAGACGTCGCGCAGCGCCTGCTCGACCTGGTCGGGCGCGACGCCGGCTTTCTCGAGGCCGGTCGGGCTGTTGGTCAGGAGGGTGCGGAACACCACAGTGTCGCCGGAATGGATGCGCAGCACCGGCGGTTTTGCCGCGTCGTAATTGCCCCACGCCACCGTCGCCGGTCCGGCGTTCAGGGTGAAGGTCGCGGCGTGCGCCGCCAGCGGCGTCAGCGCCAATGCGAACACGATCCCACGCAGCATGCTTTCCCCCAATTCGAGTCTGGAGGCGCAGCTTGCCTTAAGGATGCGCCGCCAGATAGGCCGCGACCCGCGCCTCAGCGTTACGCCGGATATCCATTGCGAACAGCGGATAGTCCAGGCCGTGGTAATTGCCGCCCAAGCCGCCCTTGGCGAACGGTCCGCCGCTCTGGTCCTTCACGAACAGCGCGCCGCCGCGGCATTCGGCGCTGGTCCACGCTTTCATCGGCGCCTTGAGGGGCGCGAACACCACGCCCGTCGCGTGATCGTCGCCCCAGATCTTGCCCTGGAATTCGCCGCTGATCGGCACTGCGCCCTGATGCAGGCCGGCCGGTGCAAGACCGCCGTCGCGCGTCCAGGTGAGCGGATTGATGCAGAGCAGCTTGTCCTCGGTGGCGGCGCGCCAGGGCTTGGCGCCGTCGGCATAGGTCGCCCAGTGGATCATGCACTGCGTGTCGGTCGCGGAGGCGCAAGCATGCACGCCCTTGAGCGCGTCGACATCCTTGTCGGTGATGCCGCCGCCGATCAGATAGGCCGCGACCATGCGCGCGGCGAGCGGTGTGCCGGCGATGCGGCGCTTGACCAGATTGAAGCCGTGCTCGGTGCCCTGGCTGTGGCCGGCGATGATGAAGGGGCGGCCTTTGGAATAGTGCTCGAGGAAATAGGTGAAGGCGCGGTCGACATCGGCATAGGCGAAGTCGCCGGCCTGCTTGAAAACGCCCGGCGGCGCGTGGATGTAGCGGAAGATCGTCGTCTCGCGGTAACGCGGCGCGTAGATCGCGCAGCAGCCGTTGAAGGCGCTGGCCTGGTTCGCCATCATCCAGCGCGTGTTCTCTTCGGTCTGGCTGTTCGCGGCCAGCGGCGAATTCCAGTCGGCGGCGTTCATGTAGCCGGTGGGGTGGATGAAGAAGACATCGACCTTGGGATCAGTCGGCGCCGGCGCGACGCCGGCCGGGACATAGGCGGTGAGGCCGGGCTTCGACGGCAGGGCCGCCCAGGACCGGCTATCGGCGTAGTCGGGCGCCGGCGCTTTGTATTTCAGGTCCCAACCGTGACTGGGCCCCCAAACATAGGCGATGACGTTCGGCGCGGTCCCGGTGAAGAAGACGATGGCGGCCGCCGCCGCCACCACCACGATCAGTCCCAACACCGCAAACAGGAATTTTCGCATCGCCGCTGTCTCGCGCCACCCATGCGAGTATGCCGGAGGACGCGGCCGGGCGCGATGGGCGGTCAGTCTTTCGAGTCGATGACGGTCTGGATCGCCCGGGCGAGGCGCTTGGTCACCACCGGATCGCTGCCGCGCGCCGGACTCACTTTGAGCAGCGAGCGCAGCACCATACTGCCCAGCACGAAGGACGCGGCCAGCATCGCGCGCTCCTTGCGGCCTTCGCCGCGCAGGCGCTTCTGCAATGGACCGGTGAATTTCTTTTCGATGGCCGAGCGCAGCAGCGGCGCCGCCTCGCTGCTCGAAGCCGCGCGTAGAATGATGAGCAGGTCTGTCGGGACTGCATCCGTAGCGTTGCTGCCGCCCACATCGTCGAGCAGGACGCGCGCCGCGAGTCCCTTGCCGATATTGCCCATGGGGCCGTCGAGGATTTCGGCGCAATCGGGCTGGGTTGCCAGAATTTCCGCCAGAAGCTCCTGCTTGCTGCCGAAATAGCGGCAGATCAGCGCCGCATCGACGCCCGCATCGGCGGCGATATCCCGCACGCCGGTGTGTTCATAGCCGTTCGCCGCGAAGCGCGAACGCGCCGCTTCCAGGATGGCCGCGCGCGTATCGGCGGCGCTTTTGCGTCGCTTGGTCGCGGGAACGGATTTCGTTTTTGTCATGGCTACGCGGGTTCGCACAATTCCGTGTCAACACTCGTTGACATGAATTGTACCGCGGCGCAATAAGACCTACATACGGTCACCGGCATTTCGCGTTTTACGGATTGAAAAATGGCTAGCACTGAGGCCGCGACCTGGTCCGAACGGGTCCATCGGGCCGTCACCGACCGCGTTCCACCGCGCGTCGCGCAATTCCTCACCTTGCGCATGCTCATGATGCTGCTGATCACCGGCGGCGTGCTGGTGCTCGTGTTCGCGGTGATCGCGCTCAAATCGAGTTTCTCGGGCGGTGGCGGCGCCGGCGGGCCGCCGGTGCAGACGGTCTCCACCGTGCACGCCCGTCCCGCGAGCTGGCAGCCGCAATTGCGCGCCGTCGGCTCGCTGCATGCCTATCAGGGCGCCGATCTCGCCTTCGAAGTCGCCGGCCTCGTGACCCGCATCGGCTTCCAGCCGGGACAGGACGTTGCCGCCGGCACGCTGCTCGTCCAGCTGCGCGACGATACCGACCGCGCCCAGCTCGCCGCGCTGCGCGCCAGCCTGGTGCTGGCGCAGCAGACCTTCGCGCGAGATGCGACACTGCTCAAATCCAACGCCATCGCCAAGGCGGATTACGACACCGCCGCGGCCAACCTCGCCAACATCCAGGCCCAGATCGTCGAGCAGCAGGCGGTGGTCGACAAGAAAGCGATCCGTGCGCCGTATAGCGGCCGCGTCGGCATCCGCCAGGTCGATGTCGGACAGTATGTGAATGCCGGGACGACCATCGTCACGCTGCAGCAGCTCAATCCGATCTATGTCGACTTCCAGGTGCCGCAGCAGCAGTTGAGCGCGCTGGGCGTCGGCGGCCGCGTGACGATCGCCACCGACTCGTTCCCCGGCACGACCTTCGCGGGCACGGTCACGGCGTTCGATCCCAAGGTCGATCCGACGACGCGCAACGTGCATGTCCGCGCCTCGATCCAGAATCCGGAAGCCAAGCTGTTGCCCGGCATGTTCGCGACCGTGATCGTGTCCTATGGCGCGGCGCAGAACCCGATCACCCTGCCCCAGACCGCGGTGGTGTTCAGCCCCTATGGCGACACGGTGTTCGTGGTGACCAAGGGCCAGGACGCCAACGGCCATGAGACGCTGACGGCGCAGCAGCGTTTCGTGACGCTGGGCGACACGCGCGGCGACCAGATCGCGGTGCTGAGCGGCATCAAGCCGACCGATGACGTGGTCAGCGCCGGCCAGATCAAGCTCAAGAACGGCTCGCCTATCGCGGTGAACAACCAGATCGCGCTGCCCAACCAGGCCGCGCCCACGCCGAAGGACAATTAGGCGGATGAATTTCACCGCCCTTTTCATCCGCCGCCCCGTCCTGTCGATCGTCGTGAGCCTGGCGATCCTGGTGATCGGCATCCGCGCGCTGACCTCGCTGCCGATCCGGCAATATCCGCTCACCCAGAACGCGGTGGTGACGATCTCTACCAGCTATTTCGGCGCCAGCCCGGAAACCATCGCCGGCTTCATCACCACGCCGCTGGAAAACGCCATCGCCCAGGCAAACGGCATCGACTACATGACGTCGAACAGCATCTCCGGCGTTTCGACCATCCAGGCGAACCTTCGCCTCAACTACGACGCCAGCAAGGCGCTGTCCGAGATCATCACCCAGGTGAACTCGGTCAAGAACCAGCTGCCGGCCGACGCGCAGGCCTCGGTCATCAGCATCGCGGTCGGGCAGACCATCGACGCGATGTATCTGAGCTTTAACTCCGACGTGCTGCCGCCCAACAAGATCACCGATTACGTGATCCGCGTGGTGCAGCCGCAATTGCAGGCCATCGAAGGCGTGCAGCAGGCCGAATTGCTCGGCGCCAAACGATTCGCGGTGCGCGCCTGGCTCAACCCCGACAAGCTTGCGGCCTACGGCCTGACCGCCAGCGATGTCTCCGCCGCGCTGGGCAACAATAACTTCCTTTCCGCCGTCGGCACGACGCGCGGACAGATGGTGCAGGTCAACCTTACGGCTTCCACCAACCTGCAATCGCTCGCCGAGTTCCGCGACCTGATCGTCAAGCAGGTCAATGGCGGCTATGTGCGCCTGTCCGACGTCGCCAATGTCACGCTGGGCTCGGAAGACTATGATTCCCAGGCCGGGTTCGACGGCAAGCCCGCCGTGCAGGTCGGCATCAAGGTCGCGCCCACCGCCAACGTGCTCGACGTGATCAAGCGCGTCCGCGCTGTGTTCCCCGCGATCTCGTCGCAGCTGCCGCAGGGCCTGACGGCGCATATTGCTTATGACTCCACCGCCTTCATCACCAGCGCGATCAACGAAGTGATCTGGACCCTGGGCGAAGCCGTGATCATCGTGATCCTGGTGATCTTCGCGTTCCTCGGCTCGCCGCGCGCCGTGTTCATCCCGATCCTGACGATCCCGCTGTCGCTGATCGGCGCCGGCATCTTCATGCTGGCCTTCGGATTCTCCATCAACCTCCTGACGCTGCTCGCGCTGGTGCTCGCCATCGGTCTCGTGGTCGATGACGCGATCATCGTGGTGGAGAATGTGAGCCGCCATCTGGAGCTCGGCGAGGACCCCATCACCGCCGCGCTCGCCGCCGCCAAGGAACTGGGCGGCCCGATCATCGCGATGGCGCTGGTGCTCGTCGCGGTTTACGTACCCATCGGATTCATCGGCGGGTTGACCGGCTCGCTGTTCATCGAGTTCGCCTTCACGCTGGTCGGCGCCGTCGTGATCTCCTCCATCGTGGCGCTGACGCTGTCGCCGATGGTGTCCAGCCGCTTCCTGCTGCCGCATTCGGAGACCAAATCGGGGTGGGAGAAGAAGCTCGTCACCTTCATCGACGACCGCTTCGAGCGCCTGCGCCACCGCTACCAGACCCTGCTGCACAGCAGCCTCAACGAGACCGCGGTGATCGTGGTGTTCGCGATCATCGTGCTGGGCAGCATTTATTTCCTGTTCACCGCGGCCAAAAGCGAGCTGGCGCCGCAGGAAGACCAGGGCATCATCATCTCGCAGATCACAACCGCGCCGACCTCGACGCTGCAGCAATCGCTGATCTACCAGTCGGCGACCTATACGGCGGCGCGCACCTTCCCCGAGGTCGATCACGTCTTCCAGATCAGCTCGCCGACCCGCAACATCGCCGGCCTCGTGCTCCTGCCCTGGGGCAACCGCAAGCGCACCGCCGACGACATCCAGCCCTTGATGCAAAAGGCGTTCAGCAACGTGCCCGGTTCGCGCATCGCGGTGTTCCAGCAGCCGCCATTGCCCGGCCCGCAAGGCCTCGGCGTGCAATTCGTGATCCAGACCACCGAGCCGTTCTCGCGCCTCAACGACATCAGCAGCCAGGTGATGGACGCCGCGCTGAAATCCGGCGCTTTCGTCTATCTCGACTCCGATCTCAAATTCGACAAGCCGCAGACCGAACTGATCATCGACCGCGACAAGGTCGCCAGCTTCGGCCTCACCATGCGCGACGTCGGCAGCGCCCTCACGGCGGCGCTGGGCGGCGGCTATGTCAATTATTTCAGCCTGTCGGGCCGCGCCTACCAGGTGGTGCCGCAGGTCGCGCAGGCGGCGCGCCTGAACGCCAGCCAGTTGCAGAACTACTACATGAAGACATCGACCGGCGCCGCGATCCCGCTCGGCACCGTCGTGTCGCTGAAGGACAGCGTGGTGCCGGAGGCGCTGAACCACTTCCAGCAGCTCAACGCCGCGACGATCACCGCGATCCCGGCGCCGGGCCTCACCAGCGGCGATGCCATCGCGCGGCTGCAGCAGATCAGCGCCAAGATACTGCCGACCGGCTACCGCATCGACTACGCCGGCCCGACGCGGCAATTCGTGCAGGAATCGAGCGCCCTGCTCATCACCTTCTTCTTCGCCATCGTCATCATCTTCCTGACCCTGGCGGCCCTGTTCGAGAGCTTCCGCGATCCGCTCACCATCCTGATCAGCGTGCCGATGTCGGTGTGCGGCGCGCTTATCTTCATCGCGATGGGCGTCGGCGGCGCCAGCCTCAACATCTATACCGAGGTCGGCCTCGTCACCCTGATCGGCCTGATCAGCAAGCACGGCATCCTGATGGTGCGCTTCGCCAACGACCTGCAGGCCGAAGGCAAGGCCAAGCGCGAGGCGATCGAGGAAGCCGCCGCGATCCGTCTGCGCCCGATCCTGATGACGACCTTCGCGATGGTGCTGGGCGTGCTGCCGCTGATCATCGCGTCGGGCGCCGGCGCGGCGGCGCGCTACAATCTGGGCCTGGTGATCGCGACCGGCATCTCGATCGGCACGCTGTTCACGCTGTTCGTGGTGCCCGCGATCTACCTTTTGATCGCCGAGACGCATCACGGCGAGGCAAAGACCGCCGAAGCGGCGCGCTAAGCTTCGTCCACCGGCACGACGTCGACGCCGACCTCGACGATGTGATCGCCGCCGCCGGTGACGATGCCGTTGATCGGCGCGATGTCGCTGTAATCGCGGCCCCAGGCCACCGTCACATGCCCCTCGCCCGGCCGCATGTCGTTGGTGGGATCGAGATCGACCCAGCCGAAGGGCGGCGCCCAGACCGAGAACCAGGCATGGCTGGCATCGGCGCCGAGCAGGCGCGGCTTGCCCGGAGGCGGCTTGGTCAACAGATAACCGCTGACGTAACGCCCCGGCAGGCCGAGCGCGCGCAGGCTCGCGATCCCCATATGGGCGAGGTCCTGGCACACGCCCGAGCGCATCTCGAACACGCGCTCGACCGGCGTCGCCGCGTCGGTCACCGTCGTGTCGTAGCGGAAGTCCTTGTGGATGCGATGCATCAGATCGAGCGCGCCGGCGAGGATCGGACGCTTGCGCGGAAAGCTCTGGGCCGCATAGGCCGCGATGCCGGCATTCGGCGCGCTGAGCGGCGCGTCGAACAGATACTGGATAGCCTCACGCGCCTCGGCGCCGTGCTCCTGCTCCATCTGGGCGTGGACCTCTTCCCAGGGCAACGATTGTTCGGCGGCAAGCGCCGCCGGCGGCGCGACCTGCACCCGGCTGTGCGAGACGATCTCGAGCACCGCATGCTGCTGATCGACCGCGAACCATTCCGCCGTGTTTCCGAAATAATCGACGATGGCGTGGCGGCGCGCCACCGGCACCGATATGTTGATGCCTGCCGCTTCGACGCGCTGCACCGGCGTGGCGCGCGGCGTCAGATGCGCCAGATGACAGGAATAGGAGACGTTCTGCAGATAGCGGTACTTTGTCTGGTGGCGGACGGTGTATTCCATCACGGCACCTCGCGAGCCGGCGCGGCGCCGGTGCGCCGGCGGATGGCATGCTGGAAATAGGCATCGGTGATCGCGTCGGAGACATGCGCCATCGCAGTGCCGATCTTGCCCGTGAAGCGCGCCAGCGCCGCCCGCTTGCCGTCGTCGCCGGCTTCGGCAAGCACGACGGAATTGGCGCCGGCGGCGGCAAGGCGCGCGTCGCCGGCGATGTTGAAGGCGGTGTCGTGCCGCTGTGCCGGCGTGCGGCGCGGCAATTCCTTGAGATTGCGCTCGATCGCCGCGAGCTGGAACGCCGCGCTGCGCGGATTGCTTTCGTCCAGCAGCAGCAGATCGACCAGCGGCGGCACGTCGAACGCGTTGAGGTTGCGCGAGCGATAGGTCATGGCGCTGTCGGCGATTTCGAGCACGGCGCGGATGCGCTGCGTCTCGGCGTCGGACACCGAGCCCACCGCCTCGCCGACGAGCCAGGCCAGATGCGCGGCGCGCTCGATCCGCCGGCCCAGATCGACGAACAGCCAATTGGGGCCGCGCGTCATGTTCTCGGCGCACAATCCGGAAAACGCCGCGGCGCGGCGCACCAGCTGGTCGAGATAGGCTTGCGCCTGGCCGGTATCGAGCGGCGCCGCCGAGGGCGGCGGCGGGGCGCTCTCGGTCATCAGATGGATGACGCGCCAGGTGTCGAGCGACAGCCGGTCGCGCGCCGACCATGCCGTGTGGCGCGCCCGCGCGAGAAGCGGTTGCAACCCTTGCTTGCGGTCGTAGATGAGCCCGCGCAGCGCGGAAAGCAGCCCCGCATCGTCACCCGCCGCGGCCTCGCGGACGGCCTGCGACTGCGCCTTGCCATGACCGAACAAAAAGCGGTCCGCGATGTCGCTGACGAAGGCGGGCTCGTCACCCAGCCGCGCCGCGACCGCGCGCAGCACGCGCACGAAATTCTCGGCACGCTCGGCATAGCGCCCGAGCCAGAACAGATTGTCCATCGCGCGGCTCGGCGGCGCTTCGCCGGTGCGGCGGATCTCCGGCGCGCGCACGCTGGGGCGCAACAGGCTGAACGTGTCGACCGGACCTTCGCCGCCGACCCAGACATCCTTGCTCGCCGCGCCCGACTGGATCGACAGCGAGCGCGCATGATCGGCCTGCGCGACACGCACCAGGCCGCCCGGCATCACGACATAGCCGTCCGGCGTCCACGCCGCGAAGACGCGCAGATTCACCGGCCGCGTCCCGAATTTTCCGTCTTCGTAAACCGGCGCGAGGCCGAGCGGCACGGCATCCTGCGTCACCACGGTGGCGCCGCGGCGCGCGATCCGCTCTTTCAGCTGCTCGACCTGGCCGAGCGACAATTCGCTGCCGAGCCGTGCGGAGGATAGCCGCGAGAACAGCGGCCGGGCGTCGAACGCATCGCGCACCACCACGCGATCGAGCCGCGCGAACGCCTCCTTGCGCCCCCAGGCGGTGCCGCACCACACGGTGGGGATGTCGGGGATCTTGAGCTCCTCTCCGAACAAGGCGCGGCACAGGCCCGGCAGATAGGCGTCCATCGCCGGCGATTCCATCACGCCGCCGCCCAGCGCATTGGCCAGCACGACGCCGCCGGCGCGCGCCACATCGGCAAGGCCCGGAACGCCGAGCGCGGAATCGCCGCGAAACTCCAGGGGGTCGCAATAATCGGAATCGACGCGCCGGAAGATCACCGCGACACGCTCCAGCCCCAGCAGCGTCTTGAGGAACACCTGTCCGTCGCGCACCGCGAGGTCCTCGCCCTCGACCAGCGTCAGCCCGAGGTAATGGGCGAGATAGGCGTGCTCGAAATAGGTCTCGTTGTGCGGACCCGGCGTCAGCAGCACCATGCGCCCGTTGCGATTGTGGGCCAGCGACAAAACGCTTTCGCGCAAGCGCCCAAAGAACGACGCCAGCCGCTGCACCCGCATGTCGTTGAACAGGTCGGGGAAGGTGCCGCCGACCACGATGCGGTTCTCCAGCGCGTAGCCGATGCCGCTCGGCGCGTCGGCACGGCTGGCCAGCACCATCCACGAGCCGTCCGGCATGCGGGCGAGATCGGCGGAGTAGAGATGCACATGCACGCCCTGCGGCGGCGTCACGCCGACCAGCGGCCGCAGGAACTGCGGATGGCCGAGCACCAGATGCGGCGGCAGCACGCCCTGCGCCATCAGCTTCTGCGGCCCATAGATGTCCTTGAGCACTTCGTTGGACAGATGCGCGCGCTGCACCACACCTGCCGCGATCGCCGTCCAGTCGGCCGCACCGATGACGAAAGGCAGGATGTCGAGCTGCCACAGCCGCGCCTGGCCCTCGGCATCGTCATAGACGTTATAGGTGACGCCGTTCTCGCTGATCGTCGCCTGCGCCGCGGCGCTGCGGCGGGCATATTCCTGCGCCGGCATCGCGGCGATGGCGTCCGCCAGCGGCTTCCACGCCGCGCGCACCGCGCCGTTCGCGTCGTGCAGCTCGTCGTAACGCGCCGGCCGCGCCGTGACGTCACTCATCTGCGGATCGCGCGCCGCAGGTCGAGCGTGTGCGGGAAGTCGAGATTCGGCGCTTCTTGCGGCGGCTCGAAGATGCCGCCGGTGAATCCGAACGGCTCGAACCGTGCCAGGCGGCGGCCTTCGGCTTCATAGGCGTTGACCGGAAACGTCACGTAGTTGCGTCCCCCCGGATGCGCGACGTGGTAGGTGCAGCCGCCCAGCGACCGCTTGCGCCAGCCATCCCACACTTCGCAGACCAGCGGCGCATGCGCGGGAATCGTCGGATGCAGCGTACTCGCGGGCAGCCAGGTGCGGAAGCGCACGCCGCCCACCGCATCGCCAAGCGAGATCGGTTTGAGCGGCACGCTGCGGCCATTGACCAATATCTTGTGACGGCCCGCGACGAGGCCGGAAGCTTTGACTTCGAGGCGTTCGACCGAGCTGTCGACGAAGCGCACCGTGCCGCCGACCGTGCCCTCCTCGCCCATCACGTTCCACGGCTCCAGCGCCTGGCGCAGCTCGACGCCGACGCCGCCATACTGGATCTTGCCCGCGAGCGGGAAACGGAACGCCCAATGCGGCCGGAACCACTCGGCAACGAAGGCGAAGCCGTGCGCGTTCAGATCGGCGATGACGTCGACAAGGTCGGCCCACACGAAATGCGGCAGCATGAATTGGTCGTGCAGCGCGGTGCCCCAGCGCACGAGTTTGGCGTCGTAAGGCTCGCGCCAGAACCGCGCCACCAGCGCGCGCAGCAGAAGGCCCTGCGCCAAGCTCATCTCCGGATGCGGCGGCATCTCGAAGCCGCGGAATTCGACGAGGCCGAGCCGTCCCGTCGGGCCGTCCGGCGAGTAGAGCTTGTCGATGCAGATTTCGGTGCGGTGCGTGTTGCCGCTGACGTCGATCAGGAGGTTGCGGAAGATGCGGTCGACCAGCCAGGGCGGGATGCGGCCCACCTCCGGATCCGGCACTTCGTCGAACGCGATCTCCATCTCATAGAGCGAATCCAGGCGCGCCTCGTCGATGCGCGGCGCCTGGCTGGTCGGACCGATGAACATGCCTGAGAACAGGTAGGACAGCGACGGATGGTTCTGCCAGAACGCGACCAGGCTGCGCAGCAGATCGGGCCGCCGCAGGAACGGGCTGTCGGCCGGCGTCGCGGCGCCGAGCACGATGTGATTGCCGCCGCCGGTGCCGGTGTGGCGGCCGTCGAGCATGAATTTCTCGGTGCCGAGCCGCGACTGCCGCGCCTCTTCGTAGATCGCCTCGGTGATCGCGACCTGCTGGCGCCAATTGTGCGCGGGATGGATGTTCACCTCGATCACGCCGGGATCGGGCGTCACCTTGATGACGTTGATGCGCGGATCGTAAGGCGGCGGATAGCCTTCGATGTGCACCGCAACGTTCGCCTCCGCCGCCGCGTCCTCGATCGCGGCGAGCAGGTCGAGATAGTCCGCCGCGTTCTCGGTCGGCGGCATGAACACGCTGAGGCGGCCGCCGCGCGGCTCGACCGTCAGCGCAGTGCGCACCGCCGTGCCTTCGACCGGCTGCTCCTGCTCGACCTGTGTCTTGCGCTGCTCCCACGCGGCGTCGCGGATGTGGCCCGAAAGATAAGGCTGGCGATAAGAGTCGCGCTCTGGCAGCGGCGGCAGTTCCTCGAACGGATCGGGCGGCGGCACGTAGGGCCGCGCCGTTTCGGCGAGCCAGGGCAAGCGGTCCATCGGCAAGCGGAAACCGGCCGGTGAATCGCCGGGGATCAGCGTCAGCCGCCCGGCGCGCGTCACCCAGCGGTGGGAGCGCCAGCGGCGCCGGTCCGGCGCGTTCCAGCGCTGCACCGGCAGCACGAAGCCGGCGACGCTGTTCAGCCCGCGCTCGAACACGCGCGACAGGCGCGCGCGCTCCTCGGGATTTTCCAGCTTGGAGTCGAGCGGATCGACATTGACGGGCAATGCCCGCTCCTTGCCGAGGTAATGCCAGGGGTCTTCGTAGGCCGGCATGGCGTAGTCGGGATGGATGTCGAGCCGGCGCGCGATGCCGCGCACCAGATTGCCGGCATCTTCGGTGGTCGGCTTGTGGTCGTCGCGTTCGCGCGCGATGCGCTCCGGGTCGCGCCACAGCGGCATGCCGTCGCCGCGCCAATATAAGGCGAACGCCCAACGCGGCAGGCTTTCGCCCGGATACCATTTGCCCTGCCCGTAATGCAGCAACCCGCCCGGCGCGAACCGTTCCTGCAAGCGGCGGATCAGCGTGTCGGCGAGGCCGCGCTTGTTCGGTCCCACCGCCGCGGTGGTCCATTCCGCGCCGTCCATGTCGTCGATGGAGACAAAGGTCGGCTCGCCGCCCATGGTCAGGCGCACGTCGCCGTCCTTGAGCAGCACGTCGATCTTGTCGCCGAGCGTGTCGATCGCGCGCCATTGTTCGTCGGTGTAGGGCTTGGTGACGCGCGGCGGCTCGACCACGCGGGTGATCGACATCTCGAATTCGAACGACACCTCGCACTCGTCGAGCGAGCCGGTGATCGGCGCGGCGTGCGTCGGATTGGCGGCGCAGGCGAGCGGGATATGCCCCTCGCCCGCAAACAGGCCCGAGGTCGGATCGAGCCCGACCCAGCCGGCGCCGGGCAGATAGACCTCGCACCAGGCATGCAGGTCGGTGAAGTCCTGCTCCGTGCCCGAGGGACCGTCGAGCGACTTCTGGTCGGCCTTCAGCTGCACGAGATAGCCCGACGCGAACCGCGCCGCGACGCCCAGATGCCGCAGCAACTGCACCAGCAGCCACGCGCTGTCGCGGCACGAGCCGGCGCGCATCTCCAGCGTCTCGTCCGGGGTCTGGATGCCGGGCTCCATGCGGATGAGATAGCTGATGTCGCGTTGCAGCCGCGCATTGATGTCGAACAGGAAACCGGTGGTCGGCTTTTCCGTGCGCGGGATCGCCGCGAGATAGGCTTCGAAGCGCGGGCCGACCGTCGCCTTCTGGAAAAACGGCTTGAGGTCTTCGAGCAGCTCCGCCGGATAGGCGAACGGAAACACTTCCGCTTCCGGCTCGAGGAAGAAATCGAACGGGTTGATGACGTTGAGCTCGGCGGTGAGATCGACCGTCACCGTCAGGTGCTCGGTCTTCTCCGGCACCACGATGCGTGCCAGCCAGTTCGACTGCGGGTCCTGCTGCCAGTTGAGGAAGTGCTCGCCGGGGCTGACCGTCAATCCATAGGACAGGATCGGCGTCCGGCAATGCGGCGCGGGCCGCAGCCGTACGATCTGGGGACCCAGGTTGATCAGGCGGTCATAGCGGTAGCGGGTGGAATGGCGCAGGGCGACTTGGATGCTCATCCCGGCACTCTGCCGCAGTTGCGAAATAGCCGCCACAGGGTCCTTCGCAGATGCGGGGAACCCGATGCTTTCTTCAGCGTTTTCAATCACCTAACGCGGGCGAATTTTTCCTCATGAAGCTCTTCAGCTGCCAATCCTGTGGGCAGATCCTCTATTTCGAGAATTTCCGCTGCGAAAAATGCGGCCATGTCCTCGGCTACCTGCCGGATCGGGCGACGATTTCGGCGCTCGAACCGGAGCCGGGCGACCTTTGGCGCGCCTTGGCGGGCGGGCGGCGCTACCGCTTCTGCAAGAACCAGCAATGGGGCGTGTGCAACTGGCTGGTGCCGTGGCGTAGCAAAGAAGAGTTCTGCGCCGCCTGCCGCCACAACCATGTGATCCCCGATCTCAGCGTGCCGGAAAACGAGAATTACTGGCGCCGCCTCGAAGCGGCCAAGCACCGGCTGTTCTACACCTTGCTGCGCCTCAGCCTGCCCCTCGCCAACCGGGTCGACGATTCCGCGCATGGCCTCGCCTTCGACTTCCTCGCCGAGGCGCCTTTGACGCACGGCCAAAGCGTGATGATCGGGCACGACAACGGTCTCGTCACCCTCGCGATCAGGGAGGCCGACGATTCCGAGCGCGAGCGCGTCCGCAGCGCCATGGGCGAGCCCTATCGCACCCTGCTCGGTCATTTCCGCCACGAGGTCGGGCATTATTTCTGGGATGTGCTGGTGCGCGACGCCGGCCGCACCGACACCTTCCGCGCCGTGTTCGGCGACGAGAGCGCGGACTACAACGCCGCGCTGCAAACCCATTACGCACAAGGCGCGCCCGCCGACTGGCAGCAGAATTACGTCAGCACCTATGCCAGTGCCCATCCGTGGGAGGATTTCGCCGAAACCTGGGCGCATTATCTCCACATCGTCGACACGCTGGAGACCGCGGGCGCGTTCGGCATGCAGATCAAGGTCCGGCCGGGCCGGCGCACCAGGATGTCGGCTGCGATCGATTTCGATCCGCATGCCGAAACCGACACGGCGCGCCTGATCGACGCCTGGCTGCCGGTCACCTTCGCGATGAACAGCCTGAACCGTTCGATGGGCCACAACGACCTTTATCCGTTCGTGCTCGCGCCGGCCGTCATCGCCAAGATCGACTTCGTGTCAAAGCTCGTGCATGGCGGCATCTGACGCGCCGGACGGATCGGCCAGCGCAACGACGATCTGGCGCGGCCCGGCAAACGGCGCGCGGCCATGCGCGGCCAACATATTGTCGAGCAGCAGCACGTCGCCAGGCGACCACGCGAACATCACCGTTTCCGCGCGGTAGGCATCGCGGATCGCCGCGAGGTCGTCCGGAGCGATCGGGCTGCCGTCGCCGAGCAGCGCGTGGCGCGGCAAGCCGCTCTCGCCATGCTCCGCGAGCAGATGATCCTGCAGCTCCCGCTCCAGCGCCGAGACGTGAAACAGGTGCGCCTGGTTGAACCACACCGTCTCGCCGGTTTTCGGATGCATCGCCGTTGCCTGGCAGCGCTGGCGCGTGATCAGGCCCTGCCCGTCTTTCCATTCGAAATCGATTTCGTGGGCCCGGCAGAACGCCTCGACCGCGGCGCGATCATCGGTCTGGAAGACGTCCTGCCAGCGCAGATCCAGGTTCGGGCGATAGTTGCGGACATAGAGCACGCCATGCCGCGCGAAACGCGCCCGCACCTCGGCCGGTATGCGGGCATGGACCGCCCGGCTGTCGCTGATCGGCGTCTCGCCGCCCGTCTGCGGCGCGATCCTGCAGCAAAACGCGACGCGGCCCGGCCAGGCGCGCGCATAGGACATCTCGTTGTGCTGCGGGATGGTCTGCGACGCGGGATATTCGGTCGAGGTGTAGACGCCGGGATGCAGCGCACGGCGCGGCGTCGAGCGATAGCGGTATTCCATCGGCGCATCCGATGCCGCCGCCATGAAGGCACCGAAGGATTCGAGCGTGGGCGGCGCGAAGCCGCGCAGCAGGACCGCGCCGGCACGCGCCAGGCAAGCCTCGATGAGGCCGCGATTGCTTCGCGTCCAGGCGGCCATGTCGAGACCTTCGATTTTGGCGCGGATCGTGATGGGCAGTGTTCGTCCCGGCGCCGGCGGCACGACGCTGGCCGCATCCGATGGCGAGATCGCGCGCCGTGCCGCGCCGCTCGGCCGCGCGCTCACGGCCGGCCCGCGGGCTTGCGCCGCGCCGATTTCAGCCGCTCGCCGCTGACGAGCTTCAACGCGCCGGCCTTTGCCGCGCTCAGCCCCTGCGCCACCGCCGACAGGCTGAGATCGGGCTGGCGCGTCGCCATGTCGAGGATCCATTCGTAATCCGCCATCCAACCCTCGACGGTCGCGGCGTCGAACAGCTCGCTCGCATAATCGCAGACGACCGCAAGACCGTCGGCGTTCTCGACGGGATTCCACGTCAGATCGCGCCGCACGAAGCCGGAGAAATGGGTGCGCAGCTCCGCCGCCAGCCCGAAGAACGCGGCGTCGTTCTCCCATTTGTCGTAGTTGAAATGCACGTCGAACAGCGCCGCCCGCGCCGGATCGCGCGCGACACCGAGCGCACCGACGAGCCTGGCGAGCGACACCTGCTGGTGCGCCTGGGCATCGAGCAGCGCCGGGCGGAGCTTGTGCAGGACATCCTTGAACGAGTCGTCCGGCGCGGTCTGCAGCCGCAAGGGCAGGACCTGCACGCAATAACCGACGAGCTCGGCACAGCCCTGCGCGTTCTGTCCGGCGGCGGAAATTCCCACGATGTTGTCGCTCGCGCGCGTCAGCACGTGCAGCAGCGTGTGCAGGCCGGCCAACAGAAGCATGAACAGCGTGCAGCCCTGCTGCGCCGCCGCTTGCGCGAGGCGCGCCGAAAGCTCGCCGCTCATCGGCCGACGCAGCCGCGCGCCGCGAAAGGATTGCACCGCGCCGCGCGGCCGGTCGAGCGGCAGCTCGGTGCGCGGCACGGGCTTGGCCAGCGCATCCAGCCAATAAGCCTGGTCCTCCGCTTGCGCGCGCAGCGCCTCGGGCTGTGCGTTGCGGGCCAGATAAGCAGCGAATTGCGGCGCCGGCGGCAGATCCGGCGCCTCGCCGCGCGACAACGCGGAATACAGCAGCCCCAATTCGCGGGCCATGGTCGCCAGCGATTGGCCGTCGACGACGATGTGATGCGCGGTGACGACAAGCCGATGCGTGTCCGGCGCGAGCCGCAGCAGCGCAAAGCGGACCGGCGGTCCCGATACGAGATCGAACGGTGCGGCGGCGGCGGCCTCGGCCCATGCATCGGCGCGGGCTTCGGCCCCGTCGCCCGACAGATCGGCGAAAACCGGTTCGGACACCTGTGCGTCCGGCGTCTGATGATGTCCGGCCGCATCGATGCGCATGCGCAAGGCGTCGTGGCGGGCGGCGAGATGCTGCACGGCGGCGTCCAGCGCACGCCGGTCGAGCGGGCCCTGCAGCACGATGGCGATCGATTCGTGATAGGCCGCCGAGGCGGCATCGCCGAACCGCGACAGGGTCCACAAAGCGCGCTGCGCATCGCTCAGCGCCGTCCGCACGGGCTTGGCGGCGATCAGGAGCGTTTGCTCGCCGGCGCTCGGCGCTGGGCCCGAGGACAACGCCGCGATGTCGGCAAAGCCGCTTTGGCCCAGAACGTCCGTCCACGCCGCGGAATCGAGCAGCGCATGATGGGGCCGCAGCGCAGGATCGGCGAAGCGCCACCAGCCTTCCGTCAACCCGAAGACGAGATCGAGCCAACGGGCGCGCCCGGTTCCCTCGAGCAGCAGAAGAAGTCCACCCGGTTTGAGCAGGGCTTCGACATGCGCCAGCGTCTCGCGCAGATCGGCGGTGGCGTGCAGCACATTCGCGGCGATCACGATGTCGGCAAGCGGCCCCGGCTCCGGCGCCTGTTCGACGTCGAGAAGGCGGTACTGGACGAAGGGATAGGCCGCGAAGCGCCGGCGCGCGGCATCGAGGAACCGCGGCGACAGGTCGGTGAAGACATATTCGACATCGCGCTGTGCCAGCGCCGGCAGCAGATAGCCGGTCGAGCCTCCGGTGCCCGCGCCGAGCTCGACGATGCGCAGCGTCCTGCCGGCCGGCATATCGGCAGCGGCGAGATCGACGGCGCCGCGCAGCAGGGTGTTCACGGTGCGCGCCATCGGCGAGTTCGCATAAAGCGCCAGCGCCGAACCGAAATCGCCGCCCGGAAACAGCAATTCGAGCGCGTGACGCCGTCCGCTCAGCACCTCCGCCAGCGCCGCACCGCAGCGCGCGAACATGTCGAGCTCCTGCGCGACGGCGGGGCATTGCGCCTTCAGGTCGCGCGCCTGCGCTTGCGGATCGTCGGCCGGAACCACCGACACGACGCGCCAGGCATCGGGTCCGGCGAGGGCCAGGTCACCCTCCTCGCCAAGGATTTCGAGCAGGCGCGCGAACAATTTGCGCTGACCGTCGACGATGCTGAGCCGGCGCGCGAGATCGGACGTCGTGAAAACCTCGCCGGCGGACGGCCGGTATCCCAGATCGGCGAACGCCTTGCGGACATAGTCTGCCGCCAGCCGCTCCATCTGCGCGATGCCGCGGTCATAGGATGCCAGGTCGTTGGCACGGCGAAGCTCGGCGCGCTGCGGCAGAAGCCTGGCGTGCAGCTGCGGCGGCGCGGGAAAGCTCGCGGCCTCGTGGGCGGCGGCATCGCGCGCGCCGGCAAACCAGCCGGCCGCCAGCATCTCGTCGACGGTGCTGCACACGGCATCGACGATGCGCGCGATATCAGCCTCAGAATGCTCCGTCGACAGGAAGCAGGTGCGCCCCTCCCAGACATAGATGCCCTTCTCGCACAGGCTGTAGAAGAACGGATCGATGTTCTCGTGCGTCTGGAAGCGGAACAGCGACCCGAACCGGGCGACATGGAGCGGCAGGCCGTGCGCCGTGAAATATCCGTTCAGCGTGCGCGTCAGTTCGGCGGTGCGGGCATTCAGGGCCTCCTGCAGCGCGGGACCCTCGGCCTTCAGGTGGCGAAGCACGGCGCACGCCGCGGCCATGCCGAGATGGTTCTTGTTGAAGGTGCCGGCGAAGAACACCGTGTTGGCACGCGGGTGACTGGCATCGCCGTAGTCCCAAGCTCCGCCGTCTATCCCGTCGAGCAGGCTCGCCCGTCCCGCGACGACGCCGATCGGCAGGCCGCCGCCGATGACCTTGCCGTAGGCCGCGATATCGGCCTGGACGCCGAACAGCGCCTGCGCCCCGCCCGGATGGACGCGAAAGCCGGTCAGCACCTCGTCGAACACCAGCACCGTGCCGGTTTGCGCGGTCAGCGCGCGCAGCCGCTGGAGAAATTCGCGCGGCTGCAGATCGGGATTGCGGCTTTGCACCGGCTCCACGAGAACCGCCGCGAGCTCGCCGGCATGCGCCGCGATCCAGTCGAGCGATTGCGCTGCGCCGTATTCCAGCACGACGACGTCCGACACGGCGCTGTCGTTGACGCCGGCGCTGCTCGGCATCGCGGTGGCAGCCGCGAGCACGCCGTCGGAGTGGCCGTGATAGGAGCCGGCGAACAGCACGATCTTACCCCGCCCGGTCGCGGCGCGCGCCAGGCGCAGCGCCGTCATCACCGCTTCGGTGCCGCTGTTGCAGAACGCGGCGCGCTCCGCTCCGGTCAGCTCGCACACCAGCGCGGCGACGTCGCCGGCGAGACCCGATTGCGGACCGATCTGCAAGCCCTTGCGCGCCTGTTCGGCGATGGCCTCGGCGACGAAGGGCGGATTGTGCCCGAACAGGAGTACACCGAATCCCATGGCGATGTCGACATAGTCGTTGCCGTCGACGTCGCGGATATGTGCGCCTTGCGCAGCGTCGCCGACGACCGGATACAGCATCTCCTTGATCGAGGGCCGGAACCCGGCGCTGGCGCGGCTGTCGGCAAGCACGCCGCGCGTCCGCTGCGCGCGGTTTCGCGACGCTTGCGTGCGCGCGACATAGCGCGCGGTCAGGGACTCGACATAGCGCTTCTGCTCCGGCGACAGCGCGCTGGGCGCCGGGCTCGGCGGCGAAGTCTTCGGCACGCTCGGCGGCGGCGGCGCAGCTATCTCCTGCCGCGCCGGTGCGCCATGCGCCTGGAGGATTTCGAGTTGCTGCGCGATGATGCGCAGCTGTTGCTGCATCAGCGCGGCGATATCACCAGACGCCGCTGGCAGCGGGCCCAATTCCTGTGCCGGCGCGGGCAACGCCGGCATGCTGGCGGTCGTGCTTCGCGCGCCGATATGCGCCGCAAGTGCGGCCGGCGTGGGAAATTCCTCGAACAGCTGCTTGACCGAAACCTTGACGCCGAACGCGCGGTCGACCTGATGCACGGCGTCGACCAGCACAAGGGAATCCGCGCCCAGCTCCAGGAACGACGCGTCCATGTCGATGGCGGCGGGCGCCTTGCGCAGCAGCTTGCCCAGGATCGCGCGCAGGCTTTCGGCCTGGTTGCCGGTGGCTGGCTTGATCTCGGCGGGCGGCGGCGGCAAAGGCACAACGGCCGGCGCCGCGGCGGCCTCGTCCGTGTACCAATATCTCTGGCGGCGGAACGGATAGGTCGGCAAGACGGCGCGCGCGCCGTCCGCTTGCGCATGCACGCCGCGCCAGTCGATCTCGCAGCCCTGCACATAAAGCGTTCCGAGCGCGGCCAGCATGCCTTCGGCCTCGTCGCGCCCGGCCGGCAGCGACGGCACCCACACGGCATCATCGCGCAAGCCACAGCGTGTGCCCAAACGCGCGAGCGCCGAGCCGGGCCCGATCTCGACGAAGATCTTACGCGCATCGCCGGCCACAGCGCGCAAGCCATCCAGGAACTGCACCGGCTCGCGCAGATGGCGGCCCCAATAGGCCGCATCGGGCGCCTGGCCGGAGGGCCACGCCGCGCCGGACAGCCCGGCGACGAGCGGGATTGCGGGCGCGGCATGGGAAATCCTGCGCGCCGCGGCGTCGAGGCCAGGCAACATCGGCGCAATCAGCGGCGAGTGAAAGGCGTGCGTGGTGTCGAGGCGCTGGCTGTCGATGCCGGCGCGCGACAGCACGCGCAGGACCGTATCGAGGACAGCGGCGTCGCCGGACAGCACGGTGTTGCGCGGCCCGTTGATCGCGGCGATGGCGACCGCATGCGCGTGCGGCTTCAAGGCCTCGCGCAGCTCTTCGGCGGGCGCGAACACCGCCGCCATCGCGCCGGTTTGCGCGAGCTGCGCCGTCAGGCGGCCGCGCTCGGCGACCAAGGACAGCCCCTCCTCGAGGCTGAAGACACCGGCGACGCAAGCGGCCGCGTATTCGCCCAGGCTATGGCCCATCACCGCCTTGGGCACGACGCCCCAGCTGCGCCACAGCCGCGCGAGCGCGACTTCGATCGCGAACAATGCCGGCTGGACCACTGCGGCGTCGGCGAGCGTCGAAGGATCGTCCGAATTCAGGACGTCGCTCAAGATGCTGCGCGAGCCGATCGCCCGCAGCACGGCATCGCATTGCGCGAGCGTCTCGCGGAATGGTGCGAACCGGGCGGCAAGCCGCCGGCCCATGCCGACAGTGCTAGAGCCCTGCCCGGTGAACAGGAAGACGACGTCCGGCGCGCGCCCGCGCGGCGCCATGCCATGGACGGCGGCAGGATTGGCGTTGCCCGCGCCCCAGTCCGACAAGGCCTGCGCGACCTGCGGCCGCGACGCGCCCGCCGCCGCGAGCCGGTGCTGGAAATGCGCCCGCCCCAGTGCCGCGGTCGCGGCGATATCGGCGAGTGGCGTCTGCGTGTCCGTGAGATGCGCGGCATATGCCGTGGCCATCTCGCGCAACGCCTCTTCGCTGCGGGCCGACAGGGTCAGGATCGCGGCTTCGTCCGCCGGGGCCTCGCGCGGCGGCGCGGGCGGCGCCTCTTCCAGGATGACGTGGCAATTGGTGCCGCCGAAGCTGAAGCCGCTGACGCCGGCAATGCGCGGCGTGTCGCCCGCATTCCATGGCGTGCGCACGGTGGGGATGTCGAGCGGCGTGCCGGCAAACGAGATATAGGGATTGAGCGCGTGCAGATGCAGATGCGGCGCGATCTCCTTGTGCTGCAGCATCAATACGGTCTTGAGCAGGCCCGCCATGCCCGCGGCGGCTTCGAGATGGCCGATATTGGTCTTTACCGATCCGATATGGCACCGCAGGCCCTCCGGGCGCCCTTCGGATAGCACCGCCTTGAGCGCGCGGATCTCGATGGGGTCGCCGACCTTCGTGCCGGTGCCGTGCGCCTCGACATAGGAGATCAGGCCCGGCGCGATGCCGGCGCTCTCGCACGCCTTGCGGATCACCGCCTGCTGCGCCGCGCCGTTGGGTGCGGTGATGCCGTTGCTGGTGCCGTCCTGGTTGATCGCCGAGCCGCGGATCAGCGCGAGAATATTGTCGCCGTCGCGCACCGCATCGCCATGGCGCTTGAGGATCAGGACGCCACAGCCTTCGCCGCGGACATAACCGTCGGCGGCGGCATCGAAGGCGCGGCAGCGCCCGGTCGGCGACATCATCCGCGCCTGCGAGAACGCGACGGTCATGTCGGGCGACAGGACGAGATTGACGCCGCCCATGATCGCCAGGCTCGTCTCGCCGTCGCGCAAGCTCTTGCACGCGGTGTGCAGCGCCACCAGCGACGAGGAACAGGCGCTCTCCATGCCCAGGCTCGGGCCGTGCAGGTCGAGGAAATAGGAGAACCGGTTGGCGGCGAAGCTCAGCGTGCCGCCGGTCCCGTCATAGCGGTCGATCGCCGCGATGTCGTGGCACAGCATGCGGGTGTAGTCGGTGTTGCCGATGCCGATGAACACGCCGGCGTCGCCGCCGCGCAGGCCGTCCGGCGAGATGCCGGCGTGCTCGAGCGCCTCCCACGCCGTCTCCAGCATCAGGCGCTGCTGCGGATCCATGCGCGCCGCTTCGCGCGGCGAGATGCCGAAGAAATCCGGATCGAACTTGTCGACGTCGGCAAGGAAGCCGCCCCAGCGCGTCACCATCCGTCCGGGCACGGACGGATCGGCGTCGTAATACGCGTCGGCGTTCCAGCGCTCGGCCGGCACCTCGCCGACCGCGTCGACGCCGCCGCGCAACAGCTGCCAGAACGCCTCCGGACCCCGCGCGCCCGGGAAGCGGCAGCCTATTCCCACAACGGCAATCGCTTCGGCGGGCATCCCCGCCTCAGGCCGCTTGCGCCGCGTTCGCGCTCTCCAGATACCCCGCCAGCGAAGCGATCGTCGGATAGTCGTAGGCCAGCGTCGGATCGAGATCCTCGTTCAGCCATTCGCCCAGATCGCCCATCAGGCGCAGCGTGTCGGACGACGACAGGCCGTAGCGGTTGACCGGCACGTCGCGCTCGATCTCGTTCTGTGGCATGTCGAGCGCCTCGGCGATATAGGCCGTCAGCCAGTCTTCGATCGCCGAACGGTCGGCACCGTCGCGCCGCACCTTGCGGAATTCCTCGGTGACCACCTCGCCCGGCTTGCGCGCCGCCAGCGCGTCGACCAGTTCACAATAGCGCTTCATCGCCGCGGCTGGTTCGGTGCCGCGCAATTGTTGCCAGGCCTGCCACTGGATGAACTTGCGCGGATGCAGCACGGGATTGGGCTGCCGCTCGGTGTTGTCGCCGGCGAGAACCTGCTGTTGCAGCGCCTCGATCTCGAACTGGGTCTCGTTTTCCGGCACGCGCACCTGGCCGAGGCGCAAACGATTGTAGGCGTGCTGGAACGCCAGCTCCGTCTCGTCCAGATCGTGATGATCGCGGATGACGTTGCGGCCATAGCGGTCCTCGCCCGACACCAGCACGTTGAAGTGGCGTTTGACGTTGTGCCCGTTCTCGTCGATCCACGCGCCCTTGAGGCGGCCCGGATAGACCAGCGTGCTCGGCCGGACATAGCGCCCGATGATGCCGAGGCGGCGGCGGTTGGAATTGTTGGGATAGGAGCAGTGCATCGTGCGCTCGGTGAAGACGATCGCCTGGCCGGATTTCACCGGCACGTCCTCGACCTCCCAGTCGTTCTCGTCGAAATCGTAGCCGATGGAATACTGCTTGTTGCGCTGCCACACCGTCTTGTGCGCGCTGATGCCGGCGAACACGCCTTCCGACGCCGGCGTCGCACTCGGGATGATGTCGAAGGTGCGGTGCTGCGAGCCGTTGGCGAAGCGCATGCAGCCGTTCTCCTTGTCGGCAGGATCGATCGCGACCCACACGGTCAGGTTCAGCTGCTCATCGACCTCGTCATAGACCAGCGTCTTGTTCTCGTAGTCGATGTCGCTCGAGGTGTAATACTCGACGGCCTGGTGCCACTTGATGACGCCCTGCCCCGGCATCTTGCAGAACACGTTGGTGTACCAGAGCAGCAGATCCGGCCCGGCAACGGCGCGCAGCTTCTCCGCCAGGCCCGCATTGCGGAACATCTTCATGATCGGTTCATGAAACAGATGCAGGTCGCGCGGTGTGTCGAGGCCCAGCACGTTGTTGTAGAAGGTCATAACCTTCTGGCCGCCGACCTCCTCGATCATCAGGGCGTTGCTCTCCAGGCAGTTGCGGACGTCCGCGATCTGCTCCGGCGTGAACAGGTCGACCACGACCCAACCCTTCTTGCGAAAATGCTCAATCTGCGATGGTGACAGCATGCCCGTGCTCCGGCGGTGAGGAATGAACGGTTGGCGCGAAAGGATCGCTCGCGTGGACGGCCGGCAACGCGCCGGCGAGATAGAGGGCGCGGCAGCGCGAACGCTGGATCTTGCCGCTGGTCGTCTTGGGGACCGTGCCGGGCGCGGCCAGCAGGATCGACGAGGCACGCAGATCGTGCGCCTCCGAAACGGCGGCGCGGATGTTGCCGAGGATCGCCGCGGGGACGAGGCCCGCCAGATGGCTGCGCCGGACTTCCTGGACGACGACGAGGCGCTCGCCATCCGCGCCCGGCACGGAGAAGGCGGCACCGTGATCGGCGCGCAACGCCGGATCGGCGGATTGAACCGTCGCTTCGATATCCTGCGGGTAGTGATTGCGGCCCTGGACGATGATCAGGTCCTTGAGCCGCCCGGTCACGAACAGATCGCCGCTGTCGATGAAGCCGAGATCGCCGGTGCGCAGGAACGGCCCCTCGTCCGTGTCGGCAAGTCGCGCGCCGAACGCCGCCTGCGTCTCGCGCGGGCGCTGCCAATAGCCTTGCGCGACGGATGCGCTCGACACCCAGATCTCGCCGACATGTCCGGGCGCGGCGCGCAGGCTCGTTGCAGGATCGACGATTGCGATCCGCGCGCCGATATCGCTCCGGCCGACTCCGACCAGAACGGTTCCGCCGGCTTTGGTGGATTCGGCCCGGCCCTGCTGGAGCGCGACGACATCCGCCTGGAACCGGCGCAGCCTGGTGCCGCGCGGCTTGGTGGAGACTTTCAGCGTCGCTTCCGCCAGGCCGTAACCTGGGCAGAAGGTATCGGGGTGAAAGCCGCATGGCGCAAAGCGTTCCGCGAATGCCGTGAGCACCGCATCGCGCACCGGCTCGGCGCCGTTGAGTGCCACCTGCCAGGAGCCGAGGTCGAGCGCCGCGATGTCGTCCGGCTTGGCGGTCTCGGCGCAGAGCTGGTAGGCGAAGTTCGGCGCGGCGCTGTGCGTCGCACGAAATTGCGTGATCGCGCGCAGCCAGCGCATCGGCCGTTGCAGGAACGACGCCGGGTTCATCAGATAGCTGGGGAAGCCGTTGTACAACGGCTGCAGCACGCCATAGACGAGTCCCATGTCGTGGAACACCGGCAGCCAGCTCACCATGCGGCTCTGCGGCCCGTGCCCCCAGCCATCGAGATCGGCGAGCGTCGCGAGGAAATTGCCGTGGCTGACCATCACGCCCTTGGGATCCGCGGTCGAGCCCGATGTGTATTGCAGCAACGCGAGGCCGTTCGAACCCGGCGACGACAAATCGTTCGCGACCGTTTCGCCTGCCGCATCCACCGGCATGCACAGGCATCCCAGCGCGGCGAGCGCACCCGTCAGGTCGGCGCGTCCCTGCACCGCGGCTTGCGGCACGAGGGCGATCGACGCCGAACAGTCGCGCGCAATGGCAGCCAAGCGTTCGAGCGCGCGGCCCGGGCGCGGCAGGTCCGCCGGCACGGCGACAAGGCCGGCATAGAGGCAGCCGAAGAATCCGAACAGGAAGTCACGTCCCGCCGGCAGCAGCAGCAGCACGCGCTCGCCCGGCGCCGCGAATGTGAGCAGATGCGCCGCAACCGCCCGCGCGCCCTTGTCGAGATCGCGATAGGTGATCGCCTCGCCGGGCTGCTCGCCGCGCAGCAGCACGCAATATGCAACCGCGTCGGGCGTTTGCGCGGCGCGCAACTGGAGGATCTGGTTGAGGTCGGCGAAAGGCGATGGAGCAAAACCGGCGGTGCCCCTGCTTGCGCCCGTGAACGGCGAGGGGTCAGCTCCAGTAATAGACACCCTGTCGCCCCTTGGAGAACGCGACGAAGCCGCCGATCGTCACGCGCCGTCCGGCCTCCTCCACCGCCGATACGCGGTGCAGGATGTTGCCGCCGTCGAACACCACGAGCGAGCCCGGCGACGGGGTGAACCCGATGCGCGCGCAGCTCTGCATCACTTCGCCGATCGGACGGCCGCCGGCGGTCCCGGTGCGGCGGATGCCGCCGCCTTCGGTGTCCAGCCACTCGGTCTGGTTATATTTCAGATCGTAGAGCAGCAGCTCGCCGCCGGCCTTGGGCGTTTCGAGGACGACGAAGTAGCTCAGATGATCGCTGTGGTTGATCAGCGTCGACAGATGGCGATAGCCGACGGTCGCGTGCAGGAACTGGTTCTCGAAATGCCAGCCCATCTCCTGCCCCACTTCGAGGACGCGGATCGTCGCCGGCGTGTAGGGATTGCCGTCGGGCGCGGCCGGCAGGGTCACGCCGCGGCCGCTGGCCATCGCGGTCAGGATTTCGGTGATGCGCGTTTCGAAATCGCGGCCGGCGCCGAACAGATCGGCGCAGAAGCTGCGGAATTCCGTGGCCTCGCTGCGGTAGCGTTCGAGATTGGACTCCGACACATAGAGTGCCGGCCCATAGATCAGGATGTTGCCGAACGGCGCATCCGGAAACGGCCCGACGCGCGTGAGGCGGGCCGCGACCGCCTCGACCTCGGCGCGGGTGAATGCATCGCGGATGACGAAGCCATCGACGCGCCCGTCGCAAATCTCCTGGAGCCCGTCGGGGCGGTCGCCGACGTCGTCGGCGGAAATCTCCTCCAGGCGATACAAGGGTGCCGCGGAGCGAATCTCGCCCCGGTGGGACGCGACTTGCGTTGCGCTGGCAGCCGACATCTTCACCTCCTGGGAACGTCCGCTTCCGTGCCTTTGCGAACAAGCGCGGTTGCGGCTTCGAATCTGGGCCCGCGAAGGGGCCGCGCGGTCGGATGACCCCACTCCCGCAGGCGGGAACGCATGGGGCCAACCGGCGCGAAACGAACGCCTAGTGCTTCTGAACCTGGCTGCCGATGTGGCAGCTGGTCGTGCAGAACGCGTCCATCAGCACCTTCACCGGCTGGCTGGTGTAATAGAGCGTCTTCATGTGATCGAGATACGCCTTCACGTCGGCTTCCGTGAACGAGTAGCCCTTCTGCTTGCCGACATCGACGAGCATGTGGACCGTCGCCGCCATGTCGTCGGCGCCGGCGTTACCCGACGTGGCCGCCGCCGAGACGTGCTTCTTCTTGCTCGCTTCGAACGCCGAGGTATCGGCCTTCTTGTCGAGCTTGCCGATGAATTCCACCAAAGCTTCCATTGTCATGAATTTTCTCCCTCAGGATGAGATCGTGCCGCCGCTGCTTCACTATCGAGCGAACAATAAACAGTTAACCGCAAAACAGTTGAACAGTAAACAACAAATATAGATCGTGACTCGTCTTGCCGATTGATTGCCATTGCAAACAAACATCTGACACGTACGTCATCATATATTCATAGGACTCGAAATTCTGAGTCCCGTGCCGCAGTGTTCGATTGCGTACAAATTAAACTTCGAACAAATATTGGTGACGCCTAGTCGAACAGGTCCGGCTCTTCCGCCGCGATCTGCTCCCAATAGGGCAGGAACGAGTAGATCGCGCCGAAATCCGTCCGCGCCTGGCCCGCGGCGTGGCGCGCCACCTCATGGCGCATCGGCCGTGTCTGCCCGGCGGACTCGGCGAGCAATTGCACCCGGCAGGCATTCTCCATCGCGATGTAGCGCCAGACCGTGCCTTCGACCGTCTGGCCCACCGTGAAGAGGCCATGGCTCTGCATGATGATGGCGTTGAGAGGCCCGAGCGCCCGTGTGAGCTTCTCGCTCTCGGTCGCTTCCAGGATCACGCCCGAGAACTCGCTGAAAACCGTGTGATTCTCGTAGAATGCCGCCGAGTCCTGCGTCAGGGGATCGAGCAGGCGGCCCAGCGTCGACCAGGTCTTTCCATAGACCGAATGGGCGTGCGCGGCGGAGACGACGTCGGGGCGTGCCTTGTGAATCTCGGCGAGAATGGCGACCGCGGCGGTGTTCACGAACGGCCGCGACTTGGCCGGCGGCTGCAGGATCTTGCCGTCCGCGTCCAACAGCATGAGCTCCGACACCCGGATCTGGCTGAAATGCACTTGCGCCGGGCTGATCCAGAAGCAGTCGGTGAACTCCGGATCGCGCGCGGTGATGTAGCCGGCGCCGCCGAAGTCGAATCCGCTGCGCGCGAACAGGCGATAGCCGGCCGCGAGCCGCTGCTTGCGGTAAAGCCGTTCCTGTTCGAGCGTCGGCTGCACCGGAATCGGCACATCGGGGCCGGCGGGAAGCACGGCGTCGATCATGGACGGATGACGCGCGGACATGCCGGCAGCGCGCGAGACCGCAATCGTCACGGCAAGTCCCCCCAGTTGCGATCACGAGAGATCGACTGCGTCTTGAAGTTGTACAACCAACCGAAGACTACGCCGGCAGCGTCCTATACTACCTTTTATTATGCCGGACCATATTAAATCCAGGAAAACTGCCGGCGAATGGACAATAGATGTCCGCCTGCCGTTGCGCGGCGGCGCAGAGCCTCATGCGAAGGCCCGCGCCAGCGCCGCCGCGACGGCCTGCACATGCGGCTCGCGCAGCATCGAAATGTGATCGCCCGGAACGGGTTCGACGCGGACGGCGCCGCGCACCAGCGCACGCCAATCGAGCGCCTCGTCGCTGAACGCGCGGGCTTCATCGGCGCGGCCCGGCGCATAATTGCGCTGCGTCGCCCGCAGCAGCGTGACGGCGCCGTCGCCGAACGCCATCGGCTCCGGCAGATAGGCCACCGCCGCGGCGTGGCTGGCGCGCTGGACGGCGAGAATCCGCGCCACGAGATCGGCGCCGGCATCGTCCGGCAACAATCCGGCGCGGCGCATCGCGTCCAGGAAGAGCGCGAACTGCGCGTCCTGCGGCAGGCCGTCGAACGCGTCGCCGCCAAGACCGAGATCGGCGCCATGGAACGCCTCCAGCACGCCGACGCGCCGGCGCAGCCATTCGCCATCGCTTGCCGCCGGCGCGGGACGGTTCTTGGCCACCGGCGCCGGCGAATCCATCAGCACGAGGCGGTCCACCGCGCGCCCGCGCGCCCGGAATTGCCGCACCATCTCGAACGCGACGAGGCCGCCGAAGGAATGGCCGCCCAGATGCAGGCGTCCGCGCGGCCACGCTTGCGCGACCGCATCGACATAGAGCGAAGCAAGGTCCTCGACGCGCGCGCACGGCTCGGCCCCCGCTTCGAGTCCGGGCGCCTGCAAGGCAAAGACCCCCTGCCCGTCCGCCAACCCGCGCGCGAGCGGCAGATATCCCGCGACATTGCCGCCCAAAGGATGCACGCAGAAGAACGGAACCGCGCCGCGGTTCGGCTTCAACTCGACGAGCGGCGACCAGCGCGATGGCGCAGCGTCGCGGCGCAACAGCACCGCCAGTGCCTCGATCGTCGGATGGGTCAGCATCGCGGTCAGCGACACGGCGCGGCCGAATTGCTGCTCGATCGCGGCCAGCAGCTTGACCGCCAGAAGCGATTGTCCGCCGGCGTCGAAGAAATCGTCGCGCACGCCGAGCGCCACGCCGGGCAGCACCGCCTCCCAGATCCGCAACAGACGCAGCTCCAACGCGTCGCGCGGCGGCACCAGGCCGTCGGCACCCTTTTCGGCCTGCGGCGCGGGAAGCATCTTGCGGTCGATCTTGCCGTTGGCGTTCAGCGGCAGCGCGTCCAGCCAGACGAACCGCGCCGGGATCATGTAGGATGGCAGACTTCCGCGCAGCCGCGCCTTCAAGGCGCGGTCGCCAGTTTTCGCGCCGGCGCCGCGCGGCACGACATAACCGATCAATTGCGGCTCGCTGCCGGCGCTCTCGAGGGCGACAACTGCGGCCGCGATGCCGGGCTCGGCGCAGAGCGCGGCTTCGACGTCGCCGGGTTCGATACGCATGCCGCGCAGCTTGATCTGCCCGTCGCGGCGGCCGCGATATTCGATCTGGCCGTCGCCGCGCCAGCACCCCAGATCGCCGGTCGCATACAGCCGTGTCGCGCCGCCGTCCGGATCGGGCAGGAAGCGTTCGGCGCTCAGGTCGGGACGGCGGCAATATCCCGCCGAAACACCGACACCCGAAATATAAATCTCGCCCACCACGCCGGCCGGCACGCGCGCCAGATGGGAATCCAGGATGCGCACGCCGACGCCGGCCATCGGCCGGCCTATGGGCAGCGCACCCGGCCCCGGCGCAAACGCGCCGATCGTAGCGCAGACACTCGCTTCCGCCGGACCGTAGGCATTGAGGAAGAGCCGGCCGCTCGCCCATGCGCGCGCCAATTCGGGCGGACAGGCTTCGCCGGCGACGACGAGCGTCTTGAGATCGGGAAATTCCTCGGGCGGCAGAATTTTCAGCATCGCCGGCGGCAAGGTGACCACACTGATGCGCGCATCGCGGAGCAGCGGCCCCAGTCCGGTCAGCAGGCGCTCGCGCGGCGCGAGCACCAGGGCCGCGCCGGCCAGGAGCGCCGTGAAGATCTCGCTCGCGGCGGCATCGAAGCTCAGCGAGGCGAATTGCAGGACGCGGCTCGACGCATCGATCGCGAACGCTTCGATCTGCGCCAGCGCCAGATTGCACAGGCCGCCATGGCCGAGCATCACGCCCTTGGGCGCGCCCGTCGAGCCCGAGGTGTAGACGATGCAGGCAAGATCGTCCGCCTGCCCAGGAACGGTGTCGCTGCCTTCCGCGCGGTCTTCGGCCAGCGCGTCCAGATGCAGAATCTTCGCGCCCGAAGCGGCCTCGGCAAGTCCTCCGGCGCTCTCCAGCGCGGGCTGCGTGACGATGAACCGGACATCGGCCTCCCGCACCATATAGGCCAGGCGTTCGGCGGGGTAATCGGGATCGAGCGGAAGATACGCCGCGCCGGCCTTGAGCACGCCCAGGATGCACGCGACCATGCCGAAGCTTCGCGTCAGGCACAGGCCGACCGGCATGCCGCGCCGCACGCCATGGCGAACGAGCGCCGCGGCCAGCGCATCGGACCGCGCGTCAAGCTCGGCATAGCTCCATTGCGCATCGTCCATCCGCAGCGCGACGGCATCGGGCGTGCGGCGCACCTGATCCGCGAACAAGCCGTGCAGCGATACCGGTCCCGCGATCTTCGCCGGCGGTCCGTTCTCGAACGCGCGGAGCGCGCCGTGCTCCGCGTCATCCAGGATATCGATCGCGGCGACCGCGCGGCCGGGATCGCGGAGCGCGGCGGCGAGCACGCGCTCATAATGACCCAGCATGCGCTGCATTGCCGGCGCGTCGAACAAGGCGTCGGCATAGTCGATCATCGCGCAGAGCCGGCCGCCGCGCTCCGCCACGACCAGCGTCAGGTCGAATTTGCTGGCGCGGATTTCGGTTTCGATCGCGTCCACCGAGATTCCCGGCAGCGAGAGGCCGCCGGAAGGGGCGTTCTCCAGCACGAACGCGACCTGGAACAGCGGCGAGCGGCTGGGATCGCGCGGTCCCGCGATCCGGTTGGCCAGTTGCTCGAACGGCGTGTCGGCATGGGAATAGGCGTCCAGGCACAGGCGGCGCACCCGCTGCAGCAATGCGCGAAACGAGGGCTGGCCCGAAAGATCGGCCCGCAGGACGAGCGAATTGACGAAACAGCCCACGAGGTTTTCGAGCCCGCGCCCGCCACGGCCGGCCGTCACGGTCCCCACGACGAGATCGTCCTGTCCGCTGTGACGCGCAAGCACCGCCAGGAACGCGGCCAGCAACACCATGAACGGCGTGGCGCCCGCCTCGCGCGCGAGACGCTCGACGCCCGCGGCGACCGAAGCGGGGAGGACGCGGCCGACGCGCGCGCCGGAAAAATCCTGGACCGCCGGCCGCGCGCCGCGAATGGGCAGGTCGAGAACCGGCAAAGGCGGCCCCAGCGCCGCGATCCGCTCTTCGCAAGCTTCCCGCGCGGCGTCGTTCGCCAGCGCGCGCGCCTGTGCCCTGGCATATTGCGCATAGCTGAGCGTCAGCGCGGGAAGCGCCGTGGCCGGGTCCGCATAAACGGCCGACAATTCCCGCAACAGAATGCCGACGGACCATTCGTCGGCGACGATGTGATGCACCGCCAGACCCAAGATCCATTGCTCCGGGCCGTGCTCGATGGCAAGGGCGCGCAGGAGCGGCGCCTGGGACAGGTCGAACGGCGCGCATGCGAAGTCCGCGACCAGGCGTTCGGCCTCCTCTGCGCGTGTGCAGCGGCGCACCACGAGCGGAAGACTGACGCGTTCGGCGATACGCTGGAGCGGTTCGCCGGCAATTTGATGGAAAGAGGTGCGCAGGACATCGTGGCGCTGCGCCAGCTCTTGCAGCGCGCCTTCGAACCGCAACGGATCGAACGCACCCCGCAGGCGGAACGCGCCGGCGATGTTGTAAGCCGCGTTGCGCTCTCCCAACTGGTCGAGAAACCACATCTGCCGCTGCACGCTGGACAGCGGCGCGTTGCGCAGAAGATCGACGATGGCGGCGCGCTGCGCCGCGATCTCCGCCCGCAACGGCGGCGCCAGCGCTCCTTTGGGCGCGGTGAAGCGCAGATGATCCTCTTCGAGCCACAGCGTCACGCCGGACTGCGCCAGACGGTCGAGAAGCTCGGCGGCGCTCACAATTCGCCGCTCTCCATCTCGGCGCTCTCGCGCGCGCGGACGGCATCGACCTGCCGGGCGAAGGCGCACAGCGTCGGAGCCTCGAACAGGCGGCGCAGCGGGATCTCGATGTCGAACGCCGTCGCGGCGCGCGAGATCGCCGACATCGCGAGAAGGGAGTCGCCCCCGCTGCGGAAGAAATCGTCGTCGCTGCCGATGCGCGGCCGGCCCAGGAGCGCCGCCCAGATCGCGGCGATCCGGCGCTCGGTCTCGGTGCGCGGTGCGACATAGGGCGCATCGTCGAGGCCGGCGGCGTCCTCCAGCCCCGCCAGCGCCAGCCGGTCGAGCTTTCCGCTGATCGTGCGCGGCATGGCATCCAGCACGAAGATCGCCGACGGGATCATCTCGTCCGGCAGGATTCTCGCGAGGAAATCGCGCAACGCCGGCGGCGAATCCTTGTCCGCCAGCGTCACATAGACCTGCAGCCGCGCGCCGCCCTCGCCGTCCTGGCGCACGATCGCCGCGGCTTCGGCGATGCCGGGATGGCGGCGGCACGCCTCTTCCACCTCGGACAGCTCGATGCGGACGCCCCGGATCTTCACTTGCGTGTCGGCGCGGCCGAGGAATTCGAAGCTGCCGTTCGGCAACGTCCGCGCCAGATCACCGGTCTTGTAGACGAGATCGTCTTTGGCATCGCTGAACGGATTTCGGATGAACGCCGCCGCTGTGAGCTCCGGCTGGTTCAGATAGCCGAGGCTGCGATACGGCGTGCGGATGTAGATTTCGCCAACAGCGCCGGGCGGGCATACGCGTCCCTGCGCGTCGAGCAGGAGCGCCGCCGTGCCGTCGATCGGCTTGCCGATGGGCACGGAGCGCCGCGTGCGGTCTTCATCGCCGACGACATGCGCGAACTTGATCATCGTCGTCTCGCTCGGGCCGTAGAGATTGACGAGGCGGATGCGTTCGCCGAACACCGCCATCCAGCGATCCACCGCGCCCGGCGGCAGCACCTCGCCGGCGAGCAGGATGTGGCGCAGATCGGGCAGCCGGCCGGGCGTCAGATCCTCGCGCAGCAGCGTGAAGAACAATGACGGCACGCAATGCAGGAGTTCGATGCGCTCGCGCTCCAGCCAGTCCAGGAAGGCGCGCGGATCGAGAATATCCTCGCGGCGTTCCGGCACGCAGGACGTGCCGCCCGAGCACAACGGCACGAACATGTCGCGCAGGAACGCATCGAAGCTCGGCGTCGTCAGTTGCGAGACGCGGATCGGCCCGTCGATCGCCAGCGCCTTGCGCTCCCAGCGGATGAAATGGGCGACCGCCTTCAGCCGCCCGACGATTCCCTTGGGCCGCCCGGTCGAGCCCGAGCTGAAATAGACATAGCAAGGCGCATCGGGCGACACGGCGACGGCCGGGCGCGTGTCGCCGGCAGCGATATCCGTGTCGATCCGCAACAGGCGCGCCTTGTGCGGCAGGGTCTGCGCCAGCGCCGCGCTTTCACCGTCGCAGGCGATCCAGTCCGGCGCGGTCTCGTCCAGGATCGCCGCCAGGCGCGCCGCGGGATGACGCAGATCCAGCGGCACGAACACGCCGCCGGCCTTGAGCACGCCCAGGATCGTCTCCATCACAACGATCGGATCGGCGGCGAGGATCGCGACCGTCGGGGCCGGCCCGCCGGCGAGCAACGCATTGGCGATCCGGTTGGAACGGGATTCGAGCGTGCCATAGCGCACCTGGCGCGGCCCGCGCGCGATCGCGACGCGGTCCGGGAACTGCGCCGCCACCGCGCTGAACCAATCCTGGATGAAAGGCGTCATGCAGCTAATCTCCGGTCTCGAGGTCGGCCATGAAGGACTGGGCGGCGGTGCCAAGCGTGATGTCGCGCAGCGGGCGGTCCAGCATGGCGGGAAATCCGGTCAGCAGATCGCGCCATTGGTCGAAGACCGCGCGCAGCACCGCTTCCTCGAACCGCGTGGGATCGTAGGTCACATCGACCTCCAGTCCCGCCTCGACGGTGATGCTGAGCGGATAGGTGGTGCGATAGATCGAACGCACCTCGCCGATATGCGAAGGCCGGTCCGGCGCGCGCAACGCGCTGTCCACCGGATAGTTCTCGAAGCTCAGATGGCTTTCGAACAGCGGCCGCCCGGGGCGCACACCCGTCCAGCGGCGGATCTGCGCCAGGGGCGTGAACTGGTGCTCGAGCAATTGCGATTGCCGCGTCTGTCCCTGGCGCAGCCAATCGGCGAGCGTCTGCTCGGGCTCGACGCGCAGGCACAGCGGCAGGACGTTCATCATCAGGCCGACCATCGTCTCGACCCCGGGAAGATCCGGCGGACGGCCCGCGACGGTGATCGCGAAGACCACGTCGCGTTCGCCGCTGTACAGCGACAGAAGCAGCGCCCACGCGCCGTTGAGCAGCGTGCCTAGCGTCACGCCGAGGTCTTTTGCGACGCCTTGCAAGGCCGCCCGGTCCTGCTCCGTGAAGGTGAAACCCAATCGCGCATCGCGCGGCGCCAGGGGCGCGGGCGCGTCGCGCGCGAAGGCGAGCGGCGTCGGCAGCACCGCGTCGCCGAGCGCCCCGCGCCACCAGGCCTCGTCGCCGGCATCGTCCCGCGCCGCCAGCCAGGCGACATAGGCGCGATAGGGCGCGGCATGCGGCAGCAGCGGCACCTCGCCCCGGTCGAACGCCTGGGCGTAGTCGAGCACCTCGCGCAGCAGCAGCGAATTGCACCAGCCGTCGAGCAGCAGATGATGATGGGTCCACACCAGCACATGGCGCCCCGGCGCCAGGCGGGCGAGTGCCAGCCGCATCACCGGCGCGCGGTCGAGCGCGAATTCCTGCGCCCAGTCCTCCTTGAGATAATCGGCGAGCGCGGCGTCCTGTTCCTCCCGCGAAAGCCCGGTCCAGTCCCATTCCACCCAGGGCACATCGACCCGCCCGAGCACCACCTGGACCGGCGCCGCGACGTTCTTCCACACGAACACCGTGCGCAGGCTGGGATGGCGCGCGACCACCTGCTCCCACGCCTTGCGCAGCGACCGCGCCGTGACCGTGCTCTCGATGGCGATGAGCTTCTGGACCTTGTAGAGCGAACGGTCCTCCGCATACAGAATATCGAACAGCAGGCCCTGCTGCATCGGCGACAGCGCGAAGATGTCCTCCACCGACAGCTTGTGCAGCGCCCGCTGGTGGTTTTCCTCCCCGGCGCCTTCCCACAGAAGATGCAGCGTGATGAGCTGCTGCAGGCTGGACATCGGATGGGCATCGCTGCGCGCGTAATGCGCGAGGATCGTGTCGAGCTCGCTCTGGCTCAGCCTGGCGAGCGGAAAATCCGACGGCGTATAGAGCCCGCGCAATTCGGCGGCGCAATGGCGCACGATCTCCGCGATCTGCGCGCAATAAGTCTCCGCGAGGCGCGCGATGGTGGCGCGATGGTGGATCTGCCGGCTATAGGTCCAGCGCAGGCGCAACTGCCCGCCGCTCACCATCGCATCGACGGCGATCGTCTGGCGCCGGACGCTGTGCGGACTTCGCTCGGCGCCGGGCGGCTCCTTGGCGAAGCGCCAGCCGCCGGCGAGCGGAAGCGCATGGTCGACCTGCCCCAGATAGTTGAAGCTCAATTCCGGATCGGGCGCCGCCGCGAGCACCGCGTCGCCGCACAGATAGCGCAGCACGCCGTAGCCGGCGCCGCCATCGGGTACCCGCCGCAGTTGCTCCTTGACGCTGCGCAACGCGGCACCGATATCGGCGCAGCCTTCGGTCGATAGGCGCAGCGGCCAGCGCGCGGTGAACCATCCCACGGTGCGCCCGCAATCGGCATCCGGGAACGGCAGCGCGCGGCCATGCCCTTCCATCTCCACCCGTATGCCGTCGCGCCCGGTCCATGCCGCCACGGCCCGCGCCAGCGCGGTCAGCAGCGCGTCGTCGATCTGCGTCTGATAGGCGACCGGAACGTCGCGCAGCAGCGCCCGCGTCGTCTCGGCATCGAGCACGACGTCGATGCTGTCGGCCGCGCCCACCGTGTTGCCGCCGCCCGGCATGTCGGCCGGCAGCGCGGGCGCGGGCCTGGCCGCCGCATGCCACAGAGCGGACTGCGGCGACGCGCCCTTCGCTTCGGCATAAGCGTGCAATTGCTCGGACCAGCGCTTGAAAGCGGTGGTTTTCGCCGGCAGCTTGACCGGCGCGCCGTTGTCCAACGCGGCATAGGCCGCCGCGACGGTTTCGAGGAACGGGCGCCACGACACCGCATCCATCACCAGATGATGGACCGCGAACAGGATGCGCGAGCCCTGGCGCAAATCGAACACCATGGCGCGCACCAGGGGCGGCGACGCCAGATCGAAGCCGGCCTGCAGAGCCGACGCCGCCTCGTCCATCGCAGCCTCCGCGTCCGCGCGCGCCGACAAGTCCAGGCGCGCCACCGCCACCGCCGGGGCAACCGCGTCGTTGTGCTGGACCCAGCCTTCCGCCTGCCGCTCGAAGCGCATGCGCAACGCGTCGTGATGCGCGATCGCGCGGTCGAGCGCGCGTCCCAGAATGTCCGGATCGACGCGGGCGCCGGTCTCGACCAGCAACGCCATGTTCCAGTGCCAGGGCTCGCGCGGTTCGTGCTCGAAGAACCATCTTTGGATCGGGGTCAGCGGAACCGCGCCGCTGACGGCGCCCTGCTCCGCAGGAACCGCCATGCGCCGCGACGCGACTGCGGCGAGCTTGGCGATGGTGCGCCGCTCGAACAGCTGCAGCAGCGTCACGTTGAGCCCCGCCTCATTGGCGCGCGCGACGATCTGGATGCCGAGAATGGAATCGCCGCCGAGATGGAAGAAATCGTCGTGCACCCCGACCGTGGGCAGCGCCATCACGTCCGACCAGATTTGCGCGAGCTGGGCCTCCATCTCGCCGCGCGGTGCCGCGCCCCCAGGCCCCGCGGCCTCCGGCAGCGTCAGCGCGGCGAGCGCCGCGTAATCGCATTTCCCGTTCTGCGTCACCGGCAGCGCCCCGAGCATCACGATGCGCGCCGGCATCATCTGCGGCGTGAGGTGCCGTTCGAGATGCGCCCGCAGGACCGACGCGGCAAGATCGCTCGCGGCGGCGAACAGCACCAGGCCTTGGCGTCCCGGCGCCGTCTCGCGCAGCAGCGCCGCGGCGGAACGCACGGCGGAATGCGCCTGGGCGGCGGCTTCGATCTCGCCCAGTTCGATGCGCACGCCATGCAGCTTGATCTGCCGGTCGCGCCGGCCGAGGAATTCGAGTGCTCCGTCGCCCAGGCGGCGCACCCGGTCGCCGGTGCGGTAGACGCGCAGCGGCGCGGTGTCGAACGGCGCGATCGTGATGAAGGACGCCGCGGTGCGTTCGGGATCGCCGCAATAGCCGCGCGCCAGGCCGGCCCCGGCAATGTGCAGCTCGCCCACGACTCCAGGCGGCACGGGATATCCGGTATCGTCGAGGACGATCGCCGCGACATGGGCCAGCGGCGTGCCGAGCGGCACGGTCGCCGACGGACAAGCGGACTCGCCATCTGTGAGCTCATGCACCAGCGCGCCGACCGTCGCTTCGGTGGGTCCGTAGTGATTTGCGATCCGGCACAGAGCGCCGCGCGCGCGCAACGCCTCGGCAAAGGACCGATCGAACCGCTCACCACCGAGGATCAGCATCTTCGCCGGAAGCAGCCCGTCCGGCGCGGCATCGAGCAGCGCCTTGAGATGGCTCGGTGCGATCTTGAGACAGTCGACGCCGCCTTCCGCCGCGAAGCGGTGCGACAGCGCGCCGGCGTCCAGCATCTCGCCACGCCCCGCCAGCACCAGTTTGCGCCCCTGCAGAAGCGCGCCATAGAGCGTCGTGTTGCCTAGGTCGGCGGCGATGCTCGAAACATGCGCGAAGCTCTCGCAAGCGCCGAGCGCAAGGCGGGCGCAAACCCCGTCCACATAGTTCAGTATCTGGCGATGCTCGACAGCGACGCCTTTGGGCTCCCCGCTCGATCCGGAGGTGAAGATCACATAGGCCAGATCGTTCGCCGCCGCGGCGCCGGACACCGGCGCAGCGCTGAGCGCCGCCACGCGCACGGCCTCGGCGGCGAGCGTGAGACAAGGAACATCCTCCGGCATGTCGTCCTGCGGCTCGGACGCCATGACCAGCCGCGCCCCGGCGGTCTCGACGATCTTGCGCAAGCGCGCCGGCGGCGTCCGCGCCTCGACCGGAACATAGGCGCCGCCGGCTTTCAGAACCGCCAGCAGGAGAACCGGCAGGAGCAGCGAACGCTCGACCGCCAGCACGACTGTGCTGCCGCGCGTTACACCCAAACTTTGCAAGTGACGCGCCCAGCGGTTGGAGTCCGCGTCGAGCTCGCGATAGGTCAGATGGCCGCCCTCGCACGCGACGGCGATGTGCTGCGGCACGCGCGCGGCCTGCGCCGCGATGCGCGCGTGCAATGTGCCGGGGTCCGGCGCCATGCCGGCCTCAGCGTCGCGCACCCACTCTCCCGGCCGCAGCCGCCCGAAGGTTTCCAGCGCGGCTTCAGGATCGACCAAGGCGTCTTCCAGGATACGGCGGAACAGATCGGCGTAGATTCCGGCCTCGCGCGCGTGCAGGCGTGCCGCGTCGAAATCGAGCGCAATCGTCAGGGCGCTGTCGTCGGCCACGACGCAGGAAAGCTGCACCTGAAAGCGGTCGATGCAGGCCGTGAAGCGATCCGGCCGCAGCGTGATCCCGCCGCCGCTCGCGGACCGCGCCGCGAAGAAGGAGAAGCCGGCGGGAAACACGACCTCGTCTTGTGCGGTATCGTACGCCCAGGAAAAGGCGTCGGCGTTTTGCCGGACCTCCGCGATGGAGCGCTGGAGCGCTTGCGCGAAGGCCGCAAACGGCCCGCCGACCTCGGCGAAAAGCGGCAGCGTATGCGTCATCGGGCCGATGGCATGCGCGAGCTCGGGGAATTCACGCCCCTCGCAGGCATAGCCGACGGTCTGCCCGTCTTCGCCGCCAATCTTTTGCAGCGCGGCGAACCAGCAAGCCGCCAGCACGGTCTGCGGCGACACGCCAAGCCGGTTCGCGGTCTGCTGCAAGCGGGTCATCGTTCCATCGGGCAGCGGAATCGCATGTTGCTGCGGCTGGAACGCATCGTTTGCGCCGGCACGCCGGCTGAGCGGCAGAGCGCTGGACAAGGTCCGCGGATCGAACCGCGCGCGCCAGAACGCCTTGCCGGCCGCGGCCTCCTGCGCCGCCGCCACGTCATGCTGCCATTGGGCATAATCGGCGTATTGCACGAAGTCGGGTGGCGCCGGCCCGCCGGCGAGATGGCGGCACAGCGCCTCGGCCAGGATCTGCAGACTGCCCAGATCGCCGCAATGGCCCGGCAAGCGCAGCGTCAAGCGTCCGTCTTCCTGGGACAGGTGCAAAGGCTTGCCACTCGGAGACGGCGCCTCGGCCACCACCTGGAGCGGCACCGCCATGCCGTCGAAGCCGTGCAGTTCGGTGCGCAGGATTTCGTATTCGGCCGTGGCGGCATCCAGGGCCTTCGCCCATTCGTCCATGCAGACGCGTCTGTCGCCAAGGATGTCGAACGTGACGCTGACGTAATAGGGCGCTTCGGGAGCACATCCGCCCAGACGCCAGAGCCGCCGCTGCTGCGGCGACAGGACGAAGCCTTCGAGCGGCAATACTGCCCCGACCATGACAGTTTTATATCCAAGTCTGTTCCTTTTATTTCACGATATTCTCCCGGTGCGGAGCAAGTCCTTTATTTTCTTGGTCGGTACAAGAATTATGCGCTGCATTCTTCTGTATAAGGCCGGGCGGTTGGACTAAGACTTTTGCCCGCTGCCGCGAGAACCAAACCTGTCATGAGCGCGCCTTACCGGAACCCGGCCGCCTCGTTCGACCTGCACCGGCTCGCGGCCAGGGCGATGCCGCTCGGCGAGCGGCTTGCCGATCCGGCGCATTGGGGCGAACCGGATGGCGGCACGGAGCGGTTGCTGGCGCAATGGCAGGATCAGACGGGGCGCGGCTTCGCGCGCCGGCTCGCCTGGAGCGGCATCGCGCCGGAGGACCTTCCACGCCTGCTGTCGACACCGCGATACGGCGCAGCGGGCGAAACGCCGCCATGGTTGCCGATTGTCGAGGAGGTGATCGCGGAGGCGCGCCGCGCGCCGCACGATGCGTCCGCCAGCCCGCTGTGCGATACGGATGCCCTGCTCCTGCCCCGCGATGCCGGCGAGCCGCTGCCGTTCGAAGATCTTCTGTGGCCGATGATCCGCGTCGCGCGGCACCGGCTGCGCGGCGCGCTTGCGCCGTTGCGGCATCGTTTCGGGGGCGATCTCACATCTCTCATGGCCGATACCGCCTATGCCATGGCGGAACGGACGCTTCTGGCGCAGCTCGCCAATCTGAGCGAGAAGGCATTCGGCCTCGAATTCGCACGCGGCCGGCCTCTGACGCACAATCTGCTGGGCCTGCTTCCCGGGGACCCGCCGCGGGAAAACTACCGCCGCTTCGTCGCCGATCATCTGGCGCACGGCCTGACGCTGCTGTTCGATGCTTATCCCGTCCTGGCCCGGCTGGTGGGGATCGCCATCGGCAATTGGTGCGCGGAGTTCGCCGAATTCGCGCATCGCCTCGCCGGCGACCGTGAGAGCATCGCCGACGGCGCGGAGATCGGCGCCGCCGTGGCGCTGTCCCAGGACCTTTCGGATCCGCATCGCGGCGGACGCTCGGTGCGGATCGTCACGTTCGCCAACGGCCGGCGCGCGGTCTACAAGCCACGCAGCGTCAAGCCCGAAATCGGACTCGATGCCATTCTGGCCTGGTGCAACGCCAGGGGCGCCTCGCCGCCGCTGGCGCGGATACGCCATCTGGATCGCGGCGCGTATGGCTGGGCGCTCGATTGCGTCGCGGCGGCGCCGTGCGCCGATGCGTCCGCCGCCGCGCGCTTCTACCGGCGCGCCGGCATGCTGCTGTGCATCGCCTATGTGCTCGACGCCAACGATCTGCACAGCGAAAATCTGATCGCCGCCGGCGAGCATCCGATCGTCGTCGATGCCGAGACCCTGATGCATCCGCGCATGACGCCGCCCGACGCGGCGCCGGAGGATATCGCCATCGTCGCCAATTCCGTGTTGCGCACCGGGCTGCTGCCGCGCTGGAGCTTCGGCGGCGACGGCCGGGTCGCATTCGATATCAGCGCGCTCGGCCGGCCGCGGCAGCAGGACACGCCCTGGCCGGTGCTGCGCTGGCAGGCGATCAACAGCGATTTCATGACGCTGGCGCCGCGCACCGTCCCCTTGCCGCCGAACGACAACGCGCCGGTGCTGGACGGCGCCGAACTGTCCGCCGCCGATCATGTCGACGCGATCTGCGACGGCTTCGCCGGCCTCTACCGCATCCTGGTGCAACACCGCGCCGAGCTTTCGGGCGCGCCGCTCGCCGCCTTGCGCGATCAGCCGGTGCGCTTCCTGTTCCGGCCGACGGAAGTCTATGGCGCCCTGCTCGCCGCCGCGCGCATGCCCCAGGCGCTGGGCGACGGCGCCGCCCGCAGCATCGTCCTGGATGAGATCGCCACACCCTTTCTCGGCAGCGGCGAGCCGCCCCCGGCCTGGCCGCTCATCGCCGCGGAGCGCGATGCGCTCGAGGACCTCGACATCCCCTATTTCGAAACTCGCGCTTCATCGCGAACCCTTTGCGCGGATGGCCGGCCCATCGCGGCGCTCTTCGACAAAAGCGGATTCGATTGCGTCCTGGAAAACCTCGCGCGGCTCGACGACAACGATCTCGCTTATCAGACGCGGCTGATCCGCGGCAGCTTCGCGGCGCAAAGCATCCAGGTCTCCGACACGCCGGCAGCCCGGACGGACGCCCCGCCCCCCGCCTGTTTCGCGCCGGCGCAATTCCTGGACCGGGCCGCGCAGATCGCCGGCGCCATCGCGGACCAGGCGATCGACGACGGCAAGGGGCATGTCGGCTGGCTCGCGATCCGTTACGCCGAAGCGGCGCGCCGCTACCAGTTCGAGCCCGTCGGATTCGATCTGTACGACGGCCGGTGCGGGATCGCACTCTTCCTCGCCGCGCTCGACGCGACGCGCGGCACCGATGCGTTTCGCGCGCTTGTCCTCAAATCCCTGGAACCGGCGCGCAGGCTGGCGCGCGGCGCCAAGGCCGGCACGCTCGATCTCGGCGCGGGGACCGGGTTGGGCGGGATCGTGTACGCCCTGACGCGCATCGGCGTCTGGACCGGCGCGCCGGCGCTTTTGGACGACGCGGCAACCGCCGCAAGCGCCATCGACGCCGGCACGCTGGCGCGCGACGCCAAGCTGGACGTGATCGGCGGCGCCGCCGGCGCCATTCTCGGACTTCTCGCTCTATATAGAGAGACAAAGGACGAAAGCGTCCTCGCGCGTGCCGCCGCTTGCGGCGATCATCTGCTGGCGCAGCAATTGGAAAGCGGCGCATGGCACACCATCGCCGAACGGCCGCTGACTGGATTCTCGCACGGCGCGGCGGGCATCGCATACGCCCTGCAGCGCCTGTACGCCGCCACAAGCGCGGCGCGCTTCGCCAAAGCCGCTGCTGCCGCCATCGCCTTCGAGCAGGGATGCTACGACGCCGCGGCGCGCAACTGGCCGGACTACCGGCGCGGCGACGATGCCTTCGCGATGAGCTGGTGCCATGGCGCGCCTGGGATCGGACTGGCCCGGCTCGGCGGCACGGCCGCCGGCGACGACATCGAGAACGCGCTGAGCGCGACACGCGCGGCCGGATCGCAAGGCGTCGATCACCTCTGTTGCGGCACGCTCGGCATGGCCGAAACCCTGCTGACCGCCGGACTGCAGCTGCAGCGGCCCGATCTGGTGCAGGCGGCGCGCGATCTCGGCACCGGTGTGTGCGTGCATGCCGGCGAAGCCGGCGGCTACCGCCTGCTGCCCGGCATCGCGGGCGGCGCCCTCAGCCCCGGCCTGTTCCAGGGCATGGCCGGCGTCGGATATGAATTGCTGCGGCTGGCACAGCCGGATCGCGTGCCGAGTGTCCTGCTGTGGGAGTGAGATACATTCGATGACCGTTCCACCGCTCGCGGATTTCGCCGTCGTGCCGCGCCTCATGGGCATCTGGCACAGCGAGTTCATCGCCCTGGACGGCGACGCGCGGGAAACCCGGCGCTTCCATTCCACGATCACGCAGAAAATCGAGGGCGGACGCTGGGTGCAGAGCAACGAAAACATTTATGCCGACGGCAGCAGCGACACCTGGCGGTTTTTCGGCGACCCGATCTCGCCGACCGAAGTGCGGCTCGAAAGTCCCGACGCGCCCTATGACGGCTTTCGCATGCTGGTGCGCGAAGTCGCCGACAACATCGTGCTGCTGCAAGTCTGGGACATTGCGAGCGGCGCCGTGCTCGCGACCGAGACGTTCACGCTGGTGGATGCCGGCACGCGCGTGCGCACCATCCAGCAATTCTCGCCGCCCGACGGCGCCCTGCGCGGCTTCATGGCCGTGAAGGAACGCCGCGTGGCGTGATGCTCACGCAAAGAACGTGTCGCGCAGCACGTTGAACGACAGCACGATCAGCAGCAGATCGTCCTCATAGCGCGGATCGAGCCGGAAATCGGGCGTGCGATAACGGGCCTTGAGCGCCTCGACGGTCTCGGCGCAGAAATATCCATCGCGGCGGATGCGCGCCGGTGACAGAAGGTCCTCCACCCAGCCCTGTCCGGCGGCGAGCAGCACGGGACTCGATACCGAATAGAAGCCGAACTTCTCGCGTTCCAGGATGGCGGCGGGCACGCGCCCCGCGGCGATCCGCTTGACGATGTATTTCTCCTCGAAGCCGTGCAGCTTCAGGTCCGGCGGAATGGTCGCGGCGAATGCGATCAGGTCGCGGTCGAGGAACGGATAGCGGCCTTCCACGCCATGGGCCATCAGCATGTGGTCGCCGTGGTCGCCCAGAAGATGATCGGCAAGGCGCAGCTTGACGTCGAGATAGGAGCGCTGATGCAGCGGATGACGGCCTTTCAGGCGCGCGCCGTCGGCGACCGGGTGCGCGAGCGCGCCGTCACGCAGTATCGTCTCACGCAGCTGCGGCGCATACAGCGCGGCCCGGGCGCGGCCGAACTCCGCGTAGTTGCGCTCATAACCGACGCTCGCGTCTCCCCACAGGATTTCGCGTTGTTTTTTCTCTTCGTCCGGCACCGCCGGCGGTCTCGCGGCACGCGTCCGAAACGCGTCGAAGCGATATCCCGGATAGCCGGCGAAGAATTCATCGGCGCCCTCGCCCCCCAGCACGACCTTCATGCCGGCATCGTGCGTCGCCTCGGACAGCGCCAGGGCGCAAGTGTTGTACGTCTCCTTCACCGGCCGCTCGGCGTGATAGATCATGCGCGAGAAGCGCGCGAAGATATCGGCCTCCGAGAACCGGATTTCATTGTGCTGCGAGCCGATCGCGGCCGCGACGATGCGTTGATACTTTTCCTCGCTCGCGCGCCGGTCGTCGAACGCAACGGAAAACGAGCGCATCGTGGTATCCGGCAACGCCGCATGCGCCGCCGCCGCGACCAGCGAGGAATCGAGTCCGCCGCTCAGATAAAGCCCGACCGGCACATCGGCGCGCAAACGCCGGCTTACCGACGCGGCGAACAGCTCGGCGAGACGCTCTTCATAGTCCGCCGCGCCGAGCGCCGGCGGCGCGTCCGCGGCGGGATAGTCCACGTCCCAGTATTGCCGCAGTGAGACCGTGCCGTTTTCGCAGATCAGCGCATGGCCGGGCGGCAGCGCCGAAATTCCTTCGAACATCGTGCGCGGACTGACGAGTCCCGGGAAGCAGACGACCTGGTCCAATCCGACGAGATCGACCTCGGCGCGCACGGCCGGATGCTTCAGGATCGCCTTGATCTCCGACGCGAAGATCAGGAGGCTGCCGCGCCGCGCGTAATAGAGCGGCGCCACGCCGAAGGGATCGCGCGCCAGCAGCATCCGGCGCTTGGCCGTGTCGTAGAGCGCGAAGGCGAACTGGCCCTCAAGCTTGTCCAGCAGGCCGTCGCCGAATTCTTCGTAGAGATGCAGGATCGGCTCGCAATCGCTGCGGGTCGCGAGCTTGTGGCTTGCAAGGTATTGCGCCGTCAGCGCGCCGGAATTGTAGATTTCGCCGTTGCACACGAGGACCAGCGAACGGTCCTCATTGTAGAGCGGCTGGTCGCCGGTCTGCAGATCGACGATCGCCAGGCGCCGGAACCCGAGTCCGGCGCAACCCTCGATCGCGAGCCCACGCGAATCCGGGCCACGATGGATCAGTGCCTCGGACATCGCATGCAAGACGGCGGGGTCGGCCGGCGTTCGATGGTCGAGATCGATGACCCCGGAAATTCCGCACATCGGCGCCGTCTCGAGAACACTGACGCGCCGAACGCCGCGTCCTTCTATCTGATCCGGAAGCACCAGCTTGCGCAAGCGCACGGCGCGTACTTATCTGCGAAGCGGAGACCTTGCCGCATGTCACATCCGTCTGCCGCGTCGCGCGGCGCGCTTCTCGCGTCGCTGTTCGATCCGGAGGTGGTTACGCTCCTGGCCGCGCCGGCGCCCGCCGATGACACGCTTTATCCCGAAGAGCGCGCGCACATCGCCCGCGCCGTCGCCAAGCGCCGCGCGGAGTTCGGCACCGGGCGCATGCTGGCCCGGCGCGCACTTGCGACGCTGGGCATCGCGCCCTGCGCGCTGGTTCCTCATGCGGACCGCTCGCCCTATTGGCCGCCCGGCGTCGTTGGAAGCCTTTCCCACACCGCCGGCTGCTGCGCCGTCGCGCTCACCGTTTCGCCGCGCCTCCGCGCGCTCGGGGTCGACGTCGAGCAGGATACCGCGCTGGAGCCGCGCTTCGAACCCACGATCTGCACGCCCGCGGAGCGCAGCTGGCTGGATCGCGCCGGCGAAGCGCAACGCGGCGGCAACCTCAAGCTGCTCTTCAGCGCCAAGGAAGCCTTCTACAAGTGCCAGTACGGCATAACCCGGACCATGATCGGATTTCACGACGTGACGATCGATTTGGACCTGGCATCGCGGACATTTTCCGTCGACGCATTGACGCACGCCGGCGCCGCATGGGACGCCATGCGCGGCATCGAAGGAAAATTCGTGCAGGGCGCGGGGCTCGTGATGACCGCGGCGGTGCTGCGGCGCTGAGTTCGGGCTCTTAGATGAGCGCCTGCAAGATCTTCAGCATCGTGTCGATGTCCGGCATGGGCGTCACCGCGCTGATCTGCGTCGGCATGCGGCCCTTGATCAAGGGATCGGTGTCGGCGCCGATCGAACCGATCGGTCCGCGGAACCCGTGATCGCGCCAGCCGATGGATTGCAGTTGCGGGCTCATCAGCGCCTCGATCAGCTTGTTCGCCTCCGGCGCCAGCGCCAGCAGCGGATGCGCCGAATAGACCGTGGGCGTCGGATAGAGCGCGACCGGCTGCGCCGGCCCGCCGGCCGACACGACGCGGCCCCAGCGATCCGGATCGGCGATGATCCACTCGACGAGCTGGTTCTCATAGCCGACCACCAGCGGCGAGGCGCCGGGTCCGCTCGCGATGTAATCGTCGAACACCTTGCCGGACGAGTCGGGCTTGTAACCCATGCCGCGGAACAGCTCGACCACGGTCGGCAGCACGCTGGCCAGATTGGCTTCGTTGACCACGTCGCCCGCCAGCAAATTCGCCGCCAGGCCGGCGAACATGAAGCCGGAATTGGACTTGTTCGGATCGGTGGAGATCATCCGGATCGTGCCGTAGAGATCCTGCGTACCCAGATCGCGCCACGCCTTGCGCGCCAGCACCGCCTCGATCAATCCCTTGGCGTCGACGATGAAGTAATGCGCCCCGCTCTTCCTCGCGAGGCCGGCGCGCACCAGCCCTTCGGCGAACGGCGTCCAGGAATAGATCACGATCGGCGAATTGAAGATCACCTGGTCGTTGATCACCTTCGAATAGCGTTTCGCGAGTTCCACCAGCGGGCTCGAAGACGGCCACAGGAATTGCGGCTTGGTGCCCAGCAGCTGCGGATCGCGCGCCATCTCCACCGAGCCGGCGCGCTCGGCATCGAGCGCCAGCCCGAAGCCCTTGAGCGCCTCGATGGTCTTGGGGTTCTGGATGAACGCCATCTTCTCGCCGCCGGCATAGCCCTTGAGCGTCGTCACGTCGCCCAGGACACCGCGCACCGCGGAGCTGTCGCGGAACAGCACTACGCCGCCGGTGACGGCTACGCTGGCGCCCAACACGCCAAGGCCCACCATGGAACGCCGGCTGAGGCTCATGCGGTTTTCTCCAGATCGGATTTCAGGGAGTCCTTTACCACCTTCAGGCTCAGATCGAGCGCGTCGAGTTCGGGGGCATCGGCCTCGGTCGAATATTTGAGCGCCGCATCGTTCAGCGCCGCCATCACCTCGCGCGCCTGCGCCTTGCGTTCGGGCGGCGAGCCGGCATTGGCCTCCAGCGTCTGCCAGCCTTCCGCGATCTGTGCCGCGTTGGGCAGATAGAACGTCAGGAACCGCCGCACCGCCATGGCGCGCGTGGAATCGCCTTGCACATGGGAGATGATCTTGGCGGACGTGTTGGCCAGCGCCAGCACCGCGCTCTGCATGCCGGAATCCTTGATCGACGGCGCGATCCGGCGGATGCGGTCGAGCGCCGCCGTGCCGTCGCTGACGAGGCCGCGCACCGTGTCCGACTGCGCCTCGCTCATCGCGTCCAGATTGAGCCCGAAGCCGCTCGGCCGCAGCGTCAGCACGAGCCCGCCGAACACGCCCAGCGCCACCGCCAGGCTCAGCCACAGCGGCAGCCCGAGCCCGAGCGCCAGCACCGGAAATGCCAGCGCGCCCGCAAGACCTGCAATCAGCGTGGAAGTGCCCCGTTCCATCGAACCTAGTTGTAGCCCCGCACGGAACGGAATGCCTGGGTCAAATCCGACCGCCCGTCGAAAACCCGCGCCCGCGTCAGGTCGGCCAGTGCGTCGAGCTGGCTCTTCTCCGCATCGCCGAAGGTCACGCCGAAGATCGGCACGCTGTGCCCCTCGCGCCGCCACATGTCGTCGAACCCGGCATGCGCATCCGACCTGCCGTCCGTCATGATCACGATGGCCGGCAGATACTGGTTGGTGTCGAGATAGGGCTTCATCTCGGCCAGCGCCCGCTCGGCGCAGGCATACATGTCGGTGCCGCCATCGGCGTGCTGGGTGCCGACGTCCGCCGCGAGCTGCGCCTGCGACGCAGCGGTGCCGTCACCCTGGTTCACCGTGCGCACCCGTGCATCGAAGGGCAGGATCAGGATGTGATCCTGCGGCGTCCATTGGATCAGGCTATGCGATGCCTGCGCCGGGTCGAACAAGGTGTGGATCGCCGCCTGGACCTGGTTCTCGCCGTCGCCCTGCATCGAGCCTGAGAAATCGAGGCACATCGCCGTCAGCGACGGCTTGCGCAGCACCTCCTGATAGATGGACAGCGCCCGCGCGATGACCTTGGCCTCCGGCATCGCGATGGACGGCACGACGCGGCCGGGATCGAAGTTCCAGTCCTTCTCCGGCGGCGCCGGCTTGGCCATCCCCAGCGCCGTGCGCCGGCCGAACGCGGCGATCTTCGCCTGGATGTCGGGGCTCAGCAGATGCGCCTGAAGCTTGTCGAAGAAATCCTTGGTGTCCGTGTCCTGGCCGTGCTCGACATAGCCCAGCGGCGCATCGGCATAGCTGACGCCGTCCGCCGGATAGACCGCATAAAGCAGCTCGCCGTTCTGCTGCCGCAGGGCGTCGTTGGTTTCCTTGAGCAGCGCCTCGTAGTTCCACATCGCGTCGTACGGATGCCCGTCCTTCGCCGAAGCGAGATAGAGGTCCTCCAGCCAGCCCGATGAGCCCGAGCCGCGCGCCACGCCTTTGAGCAGCGCCTTCACCTTCGCCTGCGCATTGGGATCGTCCAGCGCGCGCGGATCGAGCCGGTCCGGCGTGCCGAACGCCGCCGCAAGCATGGTGAGATAGGCCGAGGCGCCGGAGTTGGATTGCGTCGCCGAGGTCATGATGAAGGTGAGCTTGCCCGCCGCGACCGCGGCGAGGATGTCGTCCATCCGGACCGGCTTGCCGATCCAGCCGAGTTCGCGCGCCTTGCTCATGCGCACGCCCAGGATCACCGGGCTCGACGCGATCGATTTCAGATCCTTCACCCGGCGATGGGTGTCGTAGATGTCGAGCCACAGGCTGGAGGCCGGCCACACCGCGTCGACGTCCGGCGCATCGCCGCCTTCCAGCATCAACCCGATGTCGAGCGAGCCCTTGTAATCGATCACGCAGGTGACGTTCTGGTCCGAGCAGAATTCCTGCACGATGGGCTCGAAGGTCTTCTCCTCCGATCCGGCGACGATGTGGAAGGTTTTGCTGCTGCCGCCGCAGCCGGCCAGCAGGAGCGCCGCCGCCGCCAGCCCGATCCAGCGCGCCGTCATGGCGCGGGCGCCGCGGCCAGCGCGACCTTGAGCGCCGAGGTCTGGCGGTCCATCGCCGCCTCGATCTCGCCGCGCTTGCGCCGCCCGTCGGCCTGGATCTGCAGCACGCTCTGGATCGTGTCGATCAGGTCCTGGTTGGTCTTCTCCAGCGTCTCGATGTCGACGATGCCGCGCTGGCTCTGCGTCTCGATGTCGATCGCCTGGGTCTTCATCATCTCCGAGGCGTCGCGGATCATCTTGTTGGTCGCGTCGGTCACGGTCTTCTGCATCTCCAGCGCTTCCTGTTGCCGCGTCAGGCCGAGCAGCAGCACCATCTTCTGCTTCCACGCCGGCACGGTGAGCGTGACCGAGGCCTGCAAGCTTTCGATCAGCGTGGTGTCGCCGTTCTGCACGATGCGGATCTGCGGCATCTGCTGGATCGCGATCTGCCGCGCCTGCTGCAGATACAGCACCCGCTTTTCGAGCCGGTCGAGCGACTGCACCGCGTCCTGGTATTGCTGCGCCGTGATCACGTCCTTGGTCGCGTCGCCGGTGTTCGCCTTGGCCTTGCTTTCGAGATCAGCGAGCTCGCCCTTGCGGAAATCCTCGGCGAACGCCTTGCCCGCCGCGATATAGGCATCGAGGCTGCCGATCGAATCCTGGGTCTGGTCGTAGAGCCCGTCGAGCATCGTCACGTCGCGGCGCATCAGGTCGATGCGCTTCTCGAGCTCCACCGTGATGCGGTCGATCTGCGCCGCCACGGTCTCGAAGCGCGACTGGAAGCGGAAGATCTGGCGCCGCAGGCCGCCGAACAGCCGCGTGAAGAAATCCTGCTTGGACAGCGACGCCGGATCGAGGCCCTGCGCCTTGGAGATGATGTCGCTCAGCAGCGCGCCGGTATCGCCCATCTCGCGGTTCTTGGTCTGCGACAGGATCTTGTCGGCAAAGCTCGCGACGTCGCGCTGCGCCCGCTCGCCGAAAGCGGTGATCTGCGCCGTGTCGCCGATATGGATGGAGGCCTTGATGTTGGCCACCTTGGCCGGATCGACCGTCAGCACAGGCAGGCTGCCGGATATCGCGTGCGCGTCGCTCATGGTCGGTATGCCCCTCTTGGAAAACCCTTGGTCGTGCGTTCTTGCGACACAATTATGACAGTCCGCGGACCTGTACGAGACGTGAGTACGAACCAGGCTCCCTACAAGGCCGCCTGCCCCCTTACTTTTGCTCTGGACGCTTCTGCTGTGACCGATCAATCTGGAAAACGGCGGTCCACCCCCCGCCCAATGATAAATGGTAGCGCTACCTTACAGTCACCACGAGGAAACCCGATGAACCCGCCCGCGCTGTTCCTGACCTGCGCCGTAAGTCTGCTTCTCGCCACGAATATCGCCGCGGCCGCGCCGGCCGACAGCATCGTCGTTGACGCCCGCGTCACGATCCTGGAACGCGCCGACGCCAGCCTGCCGATCAAGCGCGCGACACAGGATCTTCAGGACGACTTCGCCAAGGTCTTCGGGACGCGGCCCAGGATCGTGAGCGACGCGCAAGACGCCGGACCGGTGACGATCACGATCGGCGAAGAGAGCACGCTGCCCCCAGCTCTGCGCCCCGCCGGCGCCACCGCGCCTGAAAGCTTCTCGATCGCGGTCGCGCGCACCACGGAGGGCACGCGCACCATCGTGCTCACTGGCCCGGACATGCGCGGCACGCTCTATGCGATCTACCAGTTCTCGCAGGACTATCTCGGCGTCGACCCGATGTACTACTGGACCGACAAGGAGCCCGTCCGGCGCAAGAGCATCGCGATCCCGGCGTCGCTCGCCCGCAGCTTCGCGCCGCCGCTGTTCAAATATCGCGGCTTCTTCATCAACGACGAGGACCTCCTGACCGGATGGGCGCCGGGCGAGGTGAAGGACAAGACCGGCATCTCGCTCGCGGTGTGGGACAAGATCTACGAGACCATCCTGCGCCTGAAGGGCAACATGGTCGTGCCCGGCACCTGGATCTTCCCGACCGATCCGCAGAACAAGCTGGTCGGCGAGCGCGGCCTGATCCTCACCCAGCACCACGCCATTCCGCTCGGCGTCAACGTCGCGCGCTGGCCGGCCGGCGTGCCGTACAATTACTCGGCCCATCCTGAGATCCTCGAGCGCGCCTGGAAGAACGCGGTCGCGGCCTACGATCCGCACCAGGAAATCCTGTGGTCGGTCGGCCTGCGCGGCTTGTCCGACACCTCCTACGACACCATGGACCCCAGCGTCATCGGCGATGACAAGCACCTGGGCGAGCTCATCAGCAAGGCCATCGCGACCCAGATGCAGATCGTGCGCGACGCCCATCCCGACGCGCAATTCGTCACCGATTTCTGGCAGGAGGGCGCCCGGCTCATGCAGCAGGGCAATCTCACGATTCCCAAGGGCGTCATCCCCGTGTGGGCGGACGTCGGCTACGGTCTGCTGCAGGACGGCGGCAAGGTCGCGGCCGGGCAAGGCGCCTATTACCACGTCGCGATGCTCAACGGCCGCGCCAACCAGCTGTCGGAGATGGTGTCGGTCGACCGCATCTACGCCGAGCTCGGCCGCTACATCGCCGCCGGCGCGACGCAGTATTTCCTCGTCAACACCAGCGACATCCGCCCCGTCAGCATGACGGCGAAAGCGGTGATGGACGTCGCCTGGGGCGGCGTGCCCGCGAGCGGCGGCGCCGAAGGCTATTACCGCGCCTGGGCAGCCAGCGAGTTCGGCGACAAGGCCGCCGCGCCGCTCGCCAAGGTCTACGACGCTTATTTCAAGGCGTTCTCGCATCTGCCCGAGGGCACGCGCGGCGCCGGCACCGAATATGGCGACCAGCTTTATCACAGCGAGGCGCGCCTCCTGCTGCTGACCGCGATGGTGAGCCCGCCTTATTACGCGCTCGGCGCGCAGGACCCGAAATGGACCGCGGCCCGCATCCTCGGCATCGGCCTCAACCCGAACTACTACGGCGAGATCAAGCCCGACTACGCCGCGCAGACCATCGCCCGCGAATTGAAGATCTGCGCCGAGGCCCAGCCGCGCTGGGACGCCGTGTGGCGCGACGCTCTGGCGGCGGAAGCCTCCGTCGCGCCGGAGCGGCGGCAATTCTACGAAGCGGAGATACTGACGATGATCGCGATCAACCGCGACAGCAACCGCATCCTATACCTCGTGGCCAAGGCGGTGCAGGCCAAGCAGAACGGCGACATCGCCGGCGCGCGCGCCGCCGCGACGCAGACGCTCAAGGCGTTCGACGAGATCCACCGCTACGAGACGAATGCCGAATACGGCAAGTGGAAGCACTGGTATCGCGGCGAGTGGCTCGATGCCATCGGGGAGACGCGCGCGATGGTCGAGACCTTCCTGCGCTATCTCGACGATCCGATGACGACCTTGCCGCCGCCGGTCCTGGCGAACGCCTGGGAGGGCTACTATCACATCCTGCACTACGAGGGCGACCAGAGCGTCGACGTGCACTGATCCGGCGTTCGAAAAAACACAGTTGTCATCCCCGGCCGAGCGCAGCGAGGGGAAGGGGATCCAGGTAGGAAACACCGTCACGGTGGGTTGGCACCTGGGTCCCCTTCCCTCGATGCGCTTCGCGCATCTCGCCGGGGATGACAGTGAGTTTTTGCTTTAATTACTATGAATACTATGCTTGATTACTTCCCATAGCGGCCATACCACAAACAAAACCGGCCGCCGGCAAAACGTCGTGGGACCGGGGCCATGCATTCGACGCTTTTGTTCTGCTTTTCCGTGCTCGCCATTCTCGCGACGCCCGGCCCTACCAACACGCTGCTCGCGATCTCCGGCGCCTCGGCGGGCTTTCGCCGCTCGCTGCCGCTCGTCCCCGCAGAGTTGATCGGCTACGTGACCGCCATCCTCGCGATCGGGCTCGCCGTCGGGCCGGTGCTCGCCGCGACCGGCCTGTTCCTGGCTTTCCGCATCGCGGCGGTCGCCTATCTCATCTACCTGTCGGTGCGGCTGTGGCGCTTCCCGCCGCTCGACGTCGCCGTGCAGCGCGTCATCAAGCCCCGCGACGTGCTGGTGACGACCCTGCTCAATCCCAAGGCGCTGATCTTCGCGCTCGTCATCCTGCCGATGCAGGACGCGGTGTGGCCGCGCTATCTGCTCGGCTTCTGCGCGATCCTCGTGCCGGTGTCGCTGCTGTGGATCCTGGCGGGCGCGGGGCTCAAACGCTCCGTCATCCCCGCGGGCGGCACGCGCATCGCGTTCCGCGTCGGCGCCGCCGCCGTGATGGGTTTCGCCGCCGTGGTGTTCTGGCCGGTGCTCACGGTCGCCTGGCCGCGCTGAGCGGTCAGGAAAACACCACCGTCTTCGAGCCTTCGATCAGCACCCGGTGCTCGGCATGCCAGCGCACGGCGCGCGCCAGCACGCGGCATTCGACGTCGCGGCCGAGCTCGACGAGTTGCTCGGGCGTATGCTCGTGATGCACGCGCTGCACGTCCTGCTCGATGATCGGACCTTCGTCGAGATCGGTGGTCACGTAATGCGCCGTGGCGCCGATGATCTTCACGCCGCGCTCGTAAGCCTGGTGATACGGCTTGGCGCCCTTGAAGCTCGGCAGGAACGAGTGATGGATGTTGATGCAGCGCCCCGCGAGCGCGCGGCATAACTCTGGCGACAATATCTGCATGTAACGCGCCAGCACGACGAGATCGGTCTGGTGTGTGTGCGCGAGCTCCAGGATCTTCGCCTCCTGCGCCGCCTTGCCGAGGCTGCCGGGGATGTGCACGAAGGGGATGCCGTTCCACTCGACGAAGGAGCGCATGTCCTCATGATTCGACACGACGGCCGGGATCTCCACGCCGAGCGCGCCGGAGCGCCAGCGGTGCAGCAGGTCGTACAGGCAATGGCCGAATTTCGAGACCGCGATCACGATGCGCAGCTTGCGCGACGCATCGTGCAGCGCCCATTCCATGTCGAAGCGCGCCGCGATCGTCTCCAGCCCGGCGCGGATCGTCTCGATCGGCGACATGCGGTCGCTGTCCGGCCGGAAAATCAGCCGCATGTAGAACCGCTTGGCGACCGCGTCGTCGAAGTGGTGCGACTCGGTGATCGAGGCCTCATGCGCCGCAAGAAAGCCGGCAATGGCCGCGACGATGCCCTTGCGATCCGGGCACTTGACCGTGAGGACGTAACGGCTGGCTGCGTTCAAGACATCAACGGCCGGCGGTGATCACGGCGCTGTAGGTGCCGGTCGCATCGCTGCCGACGAAGGTGTCGCCGACCGCATACGCCTTGATCGGGAAACAGCTCGGCTTGCCGCCGCTCGACAGCGTGAAGCAGCTCTGCCCGTCCGCATCCGCCCAGGTGCCCTTCAGCGTCTGGCCATTCGGCAGCACGATGGAATAGGAGTGATCCGCCTCGACATACACTTTGACGACGCGGCCGTCGCCATAGGTCGAGGTGATCGTGTTGCCATAGGCGCCGCTCCAGGTGTCGGCGAACGCCGGACCGCTCGCGGCGGCGAGCAGGACGGTGGCGAGAAGCAGCGCTTTCATGGGTCCCTCAATCGGTGATGGGTTGGCCGAGCAGGTCTTCCGAGCGGTCGATCTTGATCAGCACCGCCCAGCCCTTCTTCTCCGGATCGGATTTCTTCTCCGCCTCGATCAGGCGCTCCCACACCTTGTCGTAGACGGGACCGGATTTGTGCACCGTCGCGGTGCCGTAGAGCCGCGCCAACCCGCCGATCGGCAGCACGTCGCGCTTGCCCAGGTCGAAGAAGAACACCGTCGTCTTGGTGCCGTTAGCCATCTGGCTCGATGTCGTGCCGCGGCCGCGCTCCCACAGCGAAATATGGCTGTCGTCATAGACCTGCGTCGAGCCGCGCGGCGTGATCTGCGCGAAGCCGTCGGCCAGCACCGTGCCGATCAGGCAGGTGTGCATCGGAAACGCTTCGTCGATCAGCGGATGGATTTTCTTCGGGATCGTGCCCATGGGACCTCAGCGATAGGTGTTGTTGGAGGTGTGATCGCCCTTGAGCCATTTCCACAGCTCGTCATGCGCCTTCTTGCGGCGCACCTCGTTGATCAACGTCGCGTTCGGCGCGTCGCACGTGAATTCGAGGATCATGCCGTTGGGATCGGTGACGTAGACCGAGCGGCAATAGCCGTGCTCCAGCACGAAGTGCCCGGGCTCGGTATAGCCTGCGGCCTTGATGCGGGCCTCGATCTCCTTCTGGGTGTCGGCATCGACGTTGAGCGCGATGTGGTGGAACGGCGAGAACGGCATCTGCGGTCCGAACTGCTCCTGATCCTCAGGCTTGGCGAACTGGAAGAAGGCGAGCGCGCCGCCGTCGCCGATGCCGAAGAAGCAATGGCAATAGGTCCGCATCGCGCCAAACAGCTCGTCGGATTCGCTCCAGGTCGCGATCAGCGGCAGGCCGATCACCTCCTCGTAGAATTTGCGCGTCGCTTCCATGTCCTTGGTGACATAGGCCGTGTGATGCAGGCGGCTGGGAAGCTTGGCATTGTCGATCGTCATCGATCCCTCCTTGAACGTCACCAGAATTTCTTCGACGCGATGGCCGCGCCTTCGCTCAGCGCGGCGAGCTTCTTCCACACCACGTCGGGATCGACGCCGCCCTGCCCGACATGGATCGAGAAGCCGCAATCGACGCCCGCCATCACGTTCTCGCGCCCGACGAGGTTGGCATAGCGCCCGATGCGCTGCGCCACCAGCTCGGGATGCTCGATATAGTTCGACTGGCATTCGATCACGCCGGGGATCAGCACCTTGCCTTCCGGCGGCTTGATCTCCTCGAACATCTGCCATTCATGCGCGTGACGCGGATTGGCGGCCTCGAACAGGATCGCGGTCGGCTTGGCGTGGTTCAGCACGTCGATGATGTCGCGGAACGGCACGTCGCAATGATGCGGTCCGGGATAATTGCCCCAGCACATGTGCATGCGCAGCTGCTCCGCCGGTATGTTGCGCACCGCATGGTTCAGCGCCTCGATATGCATCAGCATGCGTTTGCGGAATTCCTCGAGAGAGAGATCGGCATACTGCACATGCCGCCCCATCGCCAGATCGGGGCAGTCGAGCTGCAGCGTCATGCCGGCATTGGCGATGGTCTCGTACTCGTAGCGCATCGCCTCGGCGATGGCGTAGAGATATTCCTCGTGGTTCTTGTAGTAATCGTTGCGGAAAAACAGCGAAATCACGCCCGGCGACGCCGCGCTGGAGAACAGCCCCGTCACCTTCGCGCCCTGCGCCGCATCCGCCAGGAATTCGACATCGTCCTGGGGCGATTTGCGGTCGCGCACCGAGATCGGGCCGTTGCAGCCCGGCGTCTTGCGCGTCCGCCGCCCCGGATCGCCCGCGACCCGTTCCTGGCTTTTGGGAAAGCCGACCAAATCCTGGAACACGAAACTGTTCGAGGTGCCGCCGAAACCGCTCAGCCGGTCCTTCACATAGGTGGCATAGCTAGGCTTGGACATCTCGCCGTCATTGATAACGTCGACGCCCGCATCGGTCTGGTGCCGCACCATCTCGCCGATGGCGGAGCGCACCCGCGTTTCGAGCGCCGCGGCATCGACGGGCACGCCCTCTTCGCGCGCGAGCATCATGCGAATGAGGTCGTCCGGCCGCGGCAGGCTGCCGGTATGCGTCGTCAAAAAGCGGTCGGTGCTGCGCGCCGTCATGATTTTCGCATATCGAAATTATTTTCGGATCAGAGGTTAACGCGCCGCCCGGTCAATTGCAAAGCGTCAGCCCGCCTTCGCGCCGTCATAGGATATCGCATCCGCCGCGGCGTTCGACATGATGAAGCCGATGGAGCGCTGCGCCTCCTCCTGCAGGTGCGCCAGCAGCCCCGCGGTGCGCGCAAGGATCGAGATGCTCTTGAGGGCGGTGAGCGGGAATCCGATCTCCAGCAGGATTGCCGGGATCACGCCGTTGATGTTGATCGGGAGCGGCCGGCCGAGCGCTTCCGGCAGCACCTCCTTCACCGTCTGCAGCATGTCGAGATACGGCCCTTTGAGATTGCGCTGCTTCGCCAGCGCCAGCAGGACGTTGGCGCGCGGATCGCCTTCGGAATGCTGCGGATGGCCGAAACCGGGGATTGGCGATTTGGTCGCGCGCATCGCGCGAACCCGCTCCGCCACGACTTCTTTGGGGCTCTTGCCCTTCGACGCCTCGACCAGATCGTGCAGGAAATAACCCGCGGTTTCCGCGCTGCCCAGCACCACCGAACCCGAACCGAGCAGCCCGGCCGCGACCGCGCCCTGGATCGCTTCCGGCGCCGCGACGAAGGTCATGCGCGCCGCCTGCACGCTCGGCACCAGGCCGTGCTCAGCGATCGCGACCAGCAACGCGTTGACGAAGAAGCGCTGGTCGTCCGTCGGCTCCTTGCCCATCAGGAGCAGGAAGAAATAGTCGGTGAAGTCGATCTTGCCGATCAGCTCCTTGCACAGATCGCGGCCGCGGATCGTGATCGAGGCCGCGTCGGCGGTGGAGATCGCGGTATAAGGATTGTCCTGCTTGCCGATGCGCATCGAAGGTCTCCGCTGAAGTGGCCAGTTCTACCGAATATCGAAATTGACTTCGATATACGGAAATCTTTAGTCTGACCGGACCGCGTTGGAAAGTACGGTACGGCGCCTCCCTGGAGCAAGCATGACCAAGGTTTTAGGCGATGTCCGCGTCCTGGAGATGGGCACGTTCATCACGGGTCCGGCGGCCGGCATGATCCTGGCCGACATGGGCGCCGACGTCATCAAGCTGGAGCGGCCCAAGACCGGCGATCCGTTCCGCGCCTTCAATGGCGGCCTCTACAGCCCGCATTTCCAGACCTACAACCGCAACAAGCGCAGCCTGACCGTCGACACGCGCAAAGCCGCCGACCTCAAGCTGCTCGACGAGCTCGTCGCCAACGCCGACGTCTTCATCCAGAACTTCCGTCCCGGCGTCGCCGAAGAGCTTGGCGTCGGCTGCGAGCGGCTGCAGCAGATCAATCCCCGACTCGTCTATTGCGGCATCTCCGGCTTCGGCCATGACGGCCCCGATGCCGAGCGCCCGGCCTACGACACCGTCGCCCAGGCCGCGAGCGGCTGGCTGCGCCTCCTGATCAATCCGAAGAACCCGCGCGTCGTCGGCCCCGCCATCGCGGACGCGGTGACCGGCTATTACGCCGCGTTCGGCATATTGGGTGCGTTGCACGAACGCCAGAAAACCGGGCGCGGCCGGCGCATCGACATCTCGATGCTCGAGGCGATGTGCCACTTCAATCTGGACGATTTCACGCATTACTTCTCGCAGAACGAGATCATGGGCCCGTACAGCCGCCCCAGCGTGTCGCAGTCCTATGTCTTCGCATGCGCCGACGGCAAATGGATCGCGATGCACATGTCGTCGCCGGAGAAATTCTGGGAAGGCCTCGCCGCCGCGATCGAGAAGCCGGACCTGTTCGCCGACCCGCGCTTCGCCGACCGCCCCGCCCGCATCAAGCACCAGGACGATCTGATCGCGCTGATGACGCCGATCTTCAAAACCAGGTCGCGCGCCGAGTGGTGCGCCCGGCTCGACAGCCAGGGCGTCCCCTTCTCCCCGATCTACGATTCGAGCGAGGCGCTCCAGGATCGCCAGGCGCAGCACCTCGGCATCGCGGTCGAAGGCCGCCATCCCACCATGGGCGCCTTCCGCACCGTGCGCTTCCCGGTGAATTTCGACGGTGAGCACGCCACCGGCGTCGTCCCGCCACCAACCCTGGGCGAGCACGATTCGGAGATCCGCGCCGCCGCGGCCGCGATGTGGCGGCGTGCAGCGGAATAGCCGCACTCGGGAACAATTCACCACCCCGTTCGACTATCGAAATTGACTTCGACAATCGAAATCCCTAGCGTTTTTGCCGGAGGATTCCGCCTTTCGACCCGTCAAGCGGGCGCGGGCGGACGCGCTTAGGCCGGCGTTTCGCGGCCGCTGACGGGGGTAACGCATATGACTCGGATCGGTCGTTCCAGCGCGTTTGCGCAGCTTCTTCTGGCAGGCGCGGCACTTGCCGCCCTGACCATCGACACGGTGCCGGCCTTCGCCGCCGACACCGGCGGCATCGAGACGGTGGTCGTCACCGCACGCCAGCGCTCGGAAGACATCCACGATCTGCCGGCGCAGGACACGGCGTTCACCGCCGACCAGATCCTCATGAAGGGCATCGAAACCCCGGCCGACTTCCTCAACGCCGTGCCGAACGTCACCTTCATCGCGACGCAGAACGCCGGCACCAGCTTCATCGTCATGCGCGGCATCAGCCAGGCGCGCAACAGCGAGCCCTCCGCCGCCATCGTGGTCGACGGCGTGCCGATGACCCAGCCGGCGCAGTTCAACCAGGAACTGCTCGACATCTCGCAGATCGAAGTGCTCAAGGGCCCGCAAGGCGCGCTCTACGGCCGCAATGCGATCGGCGGCGCGATCCTGATCACGACGCAGCAGCCGACCGACGAATGGACCGCCAGGTTCACTGCCGGTTACGAGAGCGGCCCGGGCGGCAAATTCCAGGGCGTCGTCAGCGGCCCGATCACCGACACGCTGAAGATGCGCGCCGCGGTCTCGTTCTTCGACAGCGACGGCCATCTGCGCAACGACGACACCACCGACTCCTCGGCCCGCCGCGACGCCGATCCGGTGTCGGACCTCAACGCCCGCGTCTCGTTCCTCTACACCCCGACCAGCGCCTTCACCGCAGACCTGCGCCTTTCGGCCGACCTGCTGCACACCCGCGGCCTCTACTACATCGTGCCGCCCTTCGGCTCGCCGGACTTCAACAATCCCAATTTCACCGCCCAGCCGATCAACCTGAACAATTCGGGCTTCAACGACCGCAACATCTACGACGCGGCGCTCAAGCTGACCTACAACACCGCGGCGGGCACCCTCACCTCGATCACCGGCTACAACACGGTGCGCGAGATCCTCACCGGCGATGGCTACACCTTCGATCCGCACGGCATGTCGAAGATCTTCTTCGACTTCGACCAGAGCCAGTTCCTCAACGTGAAGACCTTCAGCCAGGAGCTGCGCTTCACGTCGCCGTCCGACGCGCGCTTCCGCTGGATCGCCGGCGGCCAGATCTTCTCGACCGACCGCTTCATCTCGACCGGCAACATGTTCGACGTCGCCGACGAAGGCGTGGTGCCGATCTACTATCACCCCAATCCCATCGGCTTCGCGCCGCAGGGCCAGATCTCGTTCCTCGCCGACCAGCAGAACCAGTTCGCCTGGGCGCTCTATCTCGACACCTCGTTCAGCATCACCAATGCGCTCGAACTGTCGGCCAATGTGCGCTACGACCGCGACCACCGCTCCAACACGACCGACACGCCGCAAATCTTCCTGACCTCGGCCGGCATCCCCGGCCACACCGGCGACAAGCGCGACCACACCTGGGACGCGTTCCAGCCGCAGGTGATCGCGCGCTACACGATCGACGAGGACCTCAACGTCTATGCCAGCTACAGCCGCGGCTTCCGCAGCGGCGGCTTCAACCAGACCGGCGTCGCGACCGCGGCGGCGGCGGCGGGCTTCGACAATGTCGGCGACATGTTCAACGCCGAGACCGCCGACACCTTCGAGGTCGGCGCCAAGAGCCGCTGGTTCGACGACAAGCTGATCCTCAACGGCAGCGTCTACACGACCAACGACCACAACGATTACTACTTCGTGTTCCTGGCCTCGAACTCGACCCAGAACCTCGGCAACATCGCCGGCGTGCGCTTCACCGGTGTCGATCTCGACGCCACGGCGCGCATCACCGACGAGCTGACGGCCAATCTCGGCTTCGGCTACACCGACAGCGACATCACCAAGTTCAACGGCGCGTCCAGCGCCCTGGTCGTCGGCTCGCGCGCGCCGCTGGTCTCCGACTACACGCTCAATGTCGGCCTGCAATACGAGCATCCGATCACCGAGGACCTGACCGGCGTGATCCGCTTCGACGACAATTTGATCGGGCCGACCACGTTCGTGATTCCGGTGCCCGCCGCCGGCGAGCCGGTCCCGGTCGTACGCGATCCGGTCAATCTCGCCAATCTGCGCGTCGGCATCCAGAGCGACACCTGGCAGCTGACCGCCTGGTCGAAGAACCTGTTCGACAAGCAGTACAACACCGAATATTCGACCGGCGGCTTCCTGTTCAAGGGCGAACCGATGAGCTGGGGCATCGATTTTACGAAGAAGTTCTAGGATCGCTTAATACCCACAACCGTCATTGCCCGGCTTGTCCGGGCAACCCAATTTTCTCACCGCGCAAAGAAAATTGGGTCGCCCGCATGAAGCGGGCGATGACGGATTTTGGGTATTTCAACAACCAGAAAATCCGCTCAATCCGGATGCACCGACCGCAGCAGATAAGGCTGCCGCCTCAGCGCCTGCTCGATCACCCGCGCCGCCGTCTGCAGGATCGGCAGCCGCGTGCGGATCAGCTCCTCCTTGCCCACCCGCGACGTCGAGGTCGAGCAGTTGATCGCCGCCAGCGAGCGCCCGCTGTCGTCCAGGATGGGCACCGCGAGTGAGATCAGCCCGTAGTCGAGCTCGTCCTGCGTCGCGGCATAGCCGCTCTTGCGCACCTCGTGGAACAGCTTGCGCAGCTCGGCGCGGCCCGTGACCGTATTCTCCGTCAGCGGCGTGAACGCGCCGGTGTCGAGATAATGGTTGCGCACATCCTCCTGCTCGAACGCCAGCAGCGCGCGCCCCAGCGACGTCGCATAGGCCGGATAGCGCGTGCCGACGCCGGCGGCGAGCCGCACCATCCGGTTGGTCGAGACATGCACGAGATAAAGAATGTCATAGCCGCTCAGCACCGCCAGCGAGGAACTGTCGCCCGTCTCGTCGCGCACCGCCTGCAGATGCGGCCGCACCAGTTCGCCGACGCTCATCGAATCCAGATAGGCCGACGCGAAACTGATCACCTCCGGCCGCAGCAGGAAGTGCCGGTGATGCTTGGCGACATAGCCGAGCTTGACCAGCGTGTTGAGGCAGCGCCGCGCCGCCGCCGGCGACAGGCTGGTGATCTCTGCCACCTCGCTCAGCGTCATCTGCGGGTTCTCCCGCCCGAAGGCACGCAGCACCGAAAGCCCGCGCTCCAGCGTCGACAGATATTCGCCGTCGGCCTGGGTCTCTGTCTCGGTTTCCATCTTCGCTTTCCGGCTGCGTCCGGCGGGTCGCACGGCATTAGCGGCGCGAATCCTGTGTTTGTCCATCGCGGCGGAGCGAATTTCTCCACATATTTCGCTTATCGAAATAGTCGCCGGATATAGAAAACCGTGTAAGGTGCCTCGCGACCCCGCTTCGAGGACCCTCGGCATGCTGCCTTTGCTTCCCACCAGTCTCGTCGGTTCCTACGCCCAGCCCGACTGGCTGCTCGACCGCAGCAAGCTGGCCAAGCGCTTCCCGCCGCGCGTGCGCGCCGGCGAATTGTGGCGCATCGATCCGCAATATCTCGAGGAAGCGCAGGACGATGCCACGCGTCTCGCGATCCTCGACCAGGAACGCGCCGGCCTCGACATCATCACCGACGGCGAGATCCGCCGCGAGAGCTATTCCAACCGCTTCGCCACCGAGCTCGACGGCGTCGATCTCGACAATCCCGGCACCGCGCTCGACCGCAGCGGCCATCCCAATCCCGTCCCGCGCATCGTCGGCAAGATCCACCGCCGCGGCCCGGTCGAGGTCCGCGACCTGAAATTCCTCAAGAGCCAGACGTCCAAGCCCGTGAAGATGACCGTGCCCGGCCCCTTCACCATGTCGCAGCAGGCGCAGAACGACTTCTACAAGGACGAAGGCGAGATGGCGCTCGACTACGCCGCCGCCGTCAACGCGGAGATCAGGGATCTGTTCGCCGCCGGCGCCGACGTGGTGCAGATCGACGAGCCCTATATGCAGGCGCGGCCCGACAAGGCGCGCCAGTTCGGCGTCGCCGCGCTCAACCGCGCGCTTGAAGGCGTCAGCGGCACGACCGCGGTGCACATCTGCTTCGGTTATGCCGCGATCATCCACGAACGGCCGGAAGGCTATTCCTTCCTGCCCGAATTCGCCGGCACCACCGTCAAGCAGATCTCGATCGAGACCGCGCAATCCAACCTCGACACGTCGATCCTGAAAACGCTGCCGGACAAGACGATCATCCTTGGCGTACTCGATCTCTCGACCCATGAAATCGAGACGCCGGAGATCGTCGCCAGCCGTATCGAGCGCGCCCTCCCCTATGTCGACCCCAAGCGCATCGTCGTGGCGCCCGATTGCGGCCTCAAATACCTGCCGCGCGCCGTCGCGTTCGGCAAGATGAAGGCGATGGCCGACGGCGCCAAGCTCGTTCGTCAGAAGCTCGCCTCCTGACATGGCGGAAAGGCCGGCCCTCCTCCTGCTGCCCGGCATGATGTGCGATTACGCGGCGTGGCAAGCGCAGATCGACGGCCTCGCCGATCTGTGCAGCCCGCGCCTCGTCGATTTCCGCGATGCCGACAGCATCGAAGCCATGGCGGACATCGCGCTGTCGCAGGCGCCGGCTCGCTTCGCCCTCGCCGGCCATTCGATGGGCGGCCGTGTCGCGCAGGCCGTCTATCGCCTCGCTCCCGAACGCATCAGCCACCTGGCCCTGCTCGCCACCGATTTCCGCGCCCCGCTCGACGAGGCCGAGCGTGCCGCCGAAGCGGCCCGCCGCGACGGCATGCTGTCGCTGGTCGGGTCCATCGGCCTCGACGCATTCGCGCGCAATTGGACCAGGCAGGTGGTCGCGCCGTCGCGGCTCGATGACGAACCGCTGCTCCTGGCCGTCGCCGAAATGATGATGCGCCACACCCCGGCGCAACTCGCCGCCCAGACGCTGGCGGGCCTCACCCGGCCCGACTTCGCCGATCTCCTCCCCACCATTTCCTGCCCGACGCTCCTGATCGCCGGCGCCAAGGACACGCTGCGCCCCGTCGAGACCCTGCGCGGCATGGCATCGCGCATCCCGCACGCCAAATTGCTGGTGTTCGAGGACTGCGGCCACATGATCGCGATGGAACATCCGCAGCAGACCACCGACGCGATGCGGGCGTGGCTCGCGGCGTAAAATAAATTTCCGATAGCCTATCCCTGTCGCCGAGAAACGACGTCGTTACGTTTCAAGCGCTTGTTCGCGACCGCACGGGGATAGACTCGTTTCTGCAACTTGCGCGGCCACGCCGATACGCTTGAAGCAATGCCGCGAACGACCATGTCCACGTCCCAGAGCCGCGCCTGCCACCCGCCGCGAAACCGGGATGCACCGTAAGGGGGGGAGGGGGTAGCAGATTTTCGACGAACAATTATGTTGCTGAGCGTTTGTCAGTCTCGGCGAAAAGGTTGGAAATGCAGACCCTGAGCCGCAAGGCGCCCCTGTCCCTGCCCCGCACGGTCGCGGCGCCGCGCTATGACTTGCGCGCCGGCGCGCCCGGCATCGTGCATATCGGGCTGGGCGGTTTTCACCGCAGCCACTTCGCGCGCTACCTCCACGACCTGATGGAAATCGATTCCGGCGCCCTGCCCTGGGGCATCGTCGGCTGCGGCTTGCGCGAAAGCGATGTCCCCCTGCTGCGCGCCCTCGAACGCCAGGACGGGCTCTACACGCTGGTCGAACGCGATGCCGATGGCGAGACCGCAACCGTGATCGGCTCGATCGTGCGCGTCATCGATGCTTCGGTTTCGACGACGGAGTTGCTGGCTGCCATCGCCAATCCACAAATCCGGATCGTCAGCGCCACGGTGACGGAAGCCGGATACCATCTCGATCCGTCGACCAAGACGCTGGCGCTTGCCAGCCCGGCGATCCGCCGCGACATCGAAAATCCGCGCGCGCCGCGCACCTTGCCCGGCATCCTCGCCGAAGCGTTTCGGCAACGGCGCGAGGCGGGGCTGCCGGCGTTCACGGCACTCTCCTGCGACAATATTCAGCACAATGGCCGCGTGCTGCGCGGCGCCGTCCTCGCGCTGGCGAGAGAGATCGACACGGCACTCGCAACCTGGATCGCGGAGCATGCGCGGTTCCCCAGCTCGATGGTCGACCGCATCACGCCGGTTCCGACGCTCCGGGAAATCGAAACCTACGGCGCCGCGGCGGGGATCGTCGACGCGGCCGTGTTGTTCAGCGAGCGCTTCCGGCAATGGATCGTCGAGGACGATTTCGCCGCCGGCCGGCCCGACTGGCCGAAAGTGGGCGCGCAGTTCGTGCCCGATGTCGCGCCTTACGAAGCGATGAAGCTGCGCCTGCTCAACACGAGCCACCTCGCCATTGCGAGCCTGGGTACGCTCGCCGGCTACGAAACCGTCGAGCAGACGATGCAGGACGACGGCATTCGCCGCTACATGCGCCGGCTGATGGACGAGGAGATCGGGCCGCTCCTCGCGCCCGTGCCGGGGATCGATCTCGTGCAGTACAAGGCGACTCTCATCGCGCGCTTCGCCAATCCCGCGATCCGCGACACGGTGCGGCGCATCAACACCGACGCGCCGATCAACCTGCTGCTCGATCCTTTGCGCGACGCGTTGGCCGCCAACGCACCGCTCTCGCTCCTGGCGCTGGCCCTCGCCGCCTGGTGCCGGCGCGTCTGCGACGACATCCGCCGCGGCGAGACAATCGGCGGTGCGAATGCCAATGCGAACGCCGACTTGCAGCAAGGCGCGTCGGCCGGCGGCCCGGCCGCGCTGTTGGCGCTCGAATCCGTTTTCGGAACCCTCGGGCGCGACCCACGCCTGACAAACTCCGTACACGGATGGTTCAGCGTATTCGAGGCCGGCGGGGTACAGGCCGCGCTGCGGCAGGTCTGATCAGGCGCCGGCGAGCCACGCCAGCGCATTGCGCAGGAACTTCTGCTGGATCGGCGCGGAAAAGTCCGGCACGCGCTGGAACAGGATTTTTCCCCGGCCCAGTTTCGCGCTGAAGGTCCCCGCCCCGACGCGGCGGTCGTGGTCCCGGCTGTATCCGACAAAGACATCGACCCCCGGGCCGTCGACCACGAGGCCGTTCGCCTGGCGGCCATGCGCCTGGAATTCCAGACCCATCGCACGGTTCGACGGCAAGCCGTCATAGACCGGATGGTCGCGCAGGAAATACCAATTGCCCATCCACGGCGCGCGCAGGCGCCCGACCTGCGAGTCGTATGTGAAAGCACCGGCATCGGCGAGCTGGCGCGCGACGCCGTCGGCGAGTCCGTCTTCCTGCGCCATGACGAGCAGCGGCGTGCCGGCCGCGACCGCCTGCAACACCGTCTGCGGCAGTTCGCCGGGTGCCGGCGTGGTGCCTGCCGCGCGCTGCAGCGTGAGACCGGCGTCACCGCCGAGCATCTGCGCCGGCGTCGAATGCGCGTTGAGGCCAGAGCTTATGATCGCGTCGTAGGATGCGCCCGCCGCATAGTCTTCGACGGCAATGCCGGGGATCGCGGCGAGCTGATCGCGCAACACGGGCCAGACGCCCACGACCGCGACGCGCAAATCCGTGTCCGCAACCGGCCGCAGCCTGGTATCTGCCACCCAGATGCCGCGCGTCTGCGCCACATGCGGCATGCTCGGGAGCGAGAACGTGAAACGGTACAGCCCTTCCTGCGTCAGCGGTGGCGAGACGAAGCCTTCCTTGACGAGAGAACTGAACCGGTCGGGTTGGCTCGGCGGAACAGCAAAAGTGCCAAGCTTTGAAATGCGTCCCTTCGGATCCGTCATCGCGAAGGTCAGCTTACCCGGCGCCGCTATACCGGTGTCGTTCAGGAGATAAAGATCGAACACGGCGCTCGCGCCCGCCGCGACGGTCAGGCTGCGCTGCTTGGCGACGGGGCGAACGGGCAGAAGGCTGGCGCGGATGAGCGCCGGATCGCTCTTGAAGTTCCGCAGGTTGTCGACGATGCCCGAATGGTTGTCGATCGCGGTGGTCTCCCAGCCGCTGATCACCGCCGCATCGGTCGCGTCGTTGATGCGGGCGTTTTCCATGTATTGCTGCCAGCTCTCATAGCTTTTGCGCCCGATGGCGAGGAACAAATCCTCCACGGTCGCAAACGCCTTGCGAAAGCCCCAGCGGTCGAGAAACGCGTCGTAGCCCGCGACGATCGCGCGGCGGTCCGCGAGGTCGTAGCTGTGCCCGCCGCGCTGCAGGGTCTGCGCGATGGCGAGCGGATGGTTGTCCGGCACGGCGCAGCCTTCCATCTCGCCGAACGTCACGATCTGCGGCGCGAGCGGCTGGCGGTAGTTGAAGGTTTCGGGATCCGTGTAGAACGCGTCGTACCACTGATCGCCGGCGCCCTGATGGTCGTCCCACCAGCCGCCCCAGGCCTCCTTGTCCGAGCGGTGCAGCGTTGCATCATAAGGCGCGTACCAGGCCTGCGCCGCCTGCGTCGGCGGCGCGACCATGCCGTCATTGAGCAGGATGGTGCGGCTCGGGTCTTCGGCGCGCATCGCGGCCAGCACCGCGAGCGTGTCGGGATTATTGAGATCGGCGCCGGCCTCGTTCTGCAGCGTGTACTGGACCAGCGACGGATGGCTGCGGAAGGCGCGCACCATCGCGGCGCATTTGGCGACCATATAGCGTTGCGCGAAGCGGTCGGCCTCGCCGGCGGGCGGCTGCATCACGACGCTGTGCGCGTCGATCTTCGTGCCCTCCGGCAATTTGCCGAGCGCAAACTTTCCGCCGCCGGGCTCCATGGTGCGCAGCAGGCCGAGCCGGTCCTGGGCGGCAAACACGTCCGCCTTGCCGACATTGCGGTGGAAGCTGAGACAATTGAGCCCCAGCGCCTTGGCCTGGTTCACTTCCTTTTCCGCCAGCTCCGGCGTCGGCCACAATCCGTTGCCGCCCCAATAGCCCCAGCTGATCGCCGAATAGAGCTTGATGCGGCGCCCGTTCAGACGAAACAGCGCGTTCTTGCCGAGACCGTCGGGCGCAAACCAGCGGAAGCCGAAGGCCGTTTCCTTCGTGCTGTCGTGCTTGCCGATGCCCAAGCGTGCGCGAAGGCGATAGAGAACGGGCCGGCGCAAGCTCCAGGGTTTCGCGCCGCTCACCCGAACCGAGAATTTGTGCGTGCCGCCGCTCCCGCGTCCGGCAGGCTCGATCAGCGCCGGCACCTTGCGGCCCGATTGCTCATCGACGACTTCGAATGTCAGACGCGCCGCGTCAACGCCTTCCAGTTCAAGCCGGACGAAGGCATCGACGTGCGACGCGTCGGGCCTGTTCAGGACCCACAGATCGTCGATACGGCCTTCCATCGGATGGGCGCTCAGCGTCATGCCGCGATCGAGGCCGCCGAAGCCGTGCGAGCACGGCACCTTCACCTTGCCCCACGAGATCGTGTCGCCGTCGATCCAATCGTAGCGCCCGCCGGGGTTGGTGATGCGGATCGCGAGCGTGTTGCGACCGCCGGGCTCCGCCGCAGCCGTCAGGTCGCAGACGAACGGCAACTCCTCGAGGATGGAATAGCCCACCAATGTGCGGTTCAAATGGACCTCGGCCCGCATTCGTGCGCCGCGGACGCAGAGCAGGATGCGCCGGCCGTGGAATTCCGCCGGGATTTCGATGTCCTTCCACCACCACGACACGCCGCGATAGGCACCGTTGCGCGGCACCGGATCGCTCGGCGCCCAGGCATATTCGTGGATGGTGTAAGGCTGCTCGCCGAACTTGCCCCAATAGAACTGCTCGGCCGTCGCTGGCAGTGCGACGGTAACGCCCGCATCGGCGCTGAGTGCGTCCCAGCCGCCACTTGGCGCGTTGACCGGCAGCGCCGAAAGCGCGACATCGCCCGGCAAATGGATGGCATCGTCCTGCCAGGCCGCTTTCTCGTCGATCCAGAGCCGCCAGCCATCGTCCGGCACGGCGCGCTCGGTGGCGGGCGGCACGGCATTTCGCGGGCCAGATTTGGCGGCGGCAGCAGGCGCCAGCATTCCGGTCGAGCCGGCGAGCAGGACGAAGTCGCGGCGATTCAGGCGGGAAGGCATGACGACATCCGTTCCATCGCGCTCACCGGCGCGACCGCGCAAGGCATAGCATGAAAACAAACGCGCCCCAGGGCGTGAGCCTTGGGACGCGCTGTCCGCGAAACATCGAAACTTCGCTCAATCCGTCTTGGCGGTGACGTTGAAGAAGAACGTCTGGCCGAACGCGTCGTAGGTGCCCGGCCAGGTGTTGCCGTAGCTCGACTTGATCTCCACCGGCGGATCGACGTTGAACAGGTTGTTCACGCCGGCGTTGAAGGTCAGATTGTCGGTGACGTTGTAGCTGCCCGACAGGTCGAAGTAGTTGTAGATCGGGATGACGGGATTGGTCAGCGTGTTCAGCGGCGCCACGGTGCCGACGCCGGTGCGCAGCGGCAGCAGATAGCGGTCGTCCGTCACCGAATCCAGGAAGCGCCAGCGGACGCTGACACTCAGCGGACCGTCGTTCCAGGTGACGCGCGAAACGCCCTTCCAGCGCGGCAGCGGCTCGCCGCACGTGCCGCCGAAGGCCCCGATGCAGTTCGTCGAGACGGAGCCCGGCGTGTTGGCGAGCGCCTTGTTCTCCATGGCAAGCGACCAATTGGTGCTCACCGCGAAGGTACCGTCGTCGCCGAGCCAGCCGCCCCAGCCCGGATCGAACGAGTAGTCGCCGCCGAAATCAACGCCCTCGACCTTCAGCGAATTCAGATTGGTCTGGCCGAGATTGATGTAGGTCGGCGCCGCGATCGCGCCGCTCGAGTCGCGGTGGATGGCGGTGCAGTTCGCGTTGGTCGGGTCGGTGCCGTTATAGCAATTGTTCAGCACGCCCTGGGCCGAGCCGCCGAACGTCGCGATCGCGCCCTTCACATTGACGCTGTAGAAATCGACGCTGGCCGACAGGCCCGGCACGAAGGTCGGCGTGATCACGGTGCCGAAGGTGATCGTGTCGGAGGCTTCCGCCGACAAGGTCGGGTTGCCGCCGGACTGGAAGCCGACAAGCTTGGAGGCATCCTGCACCACCGTGGTCCAGACATTGCCCGAAGGCACGCCGGTCGCGATGCACAGGTTCTTGAGCGCGGTCGTCTGCTGCGCCAGCGGCTGCTGGCTGCCGCAGGGATCGATGGTGTTGGACTGGAAGTTCAACGCCGTGCCGCCGAACAGCTCGCCCACATTGGGCGCGCGGATCGCATGCTGGAACTGTCCGCGGAACGCGATGTCGTCCACGACCTTCCAGTCGGCGCCGGCGGAGTAGGTCCAGACGCTGCCGACACCCGCCAGGTTGTAGGACGAGTTGCGGAACGCCGCGTTGATGGTGAACTTCTTGGCCAGCGTGACGTCCGACAGTACGGGGATGCGGATTTCGCCGAACACCTCGTTGACCGTCTCGCTGCCCTTGGTGGGAAGGCTGCCGTTGAAGCCGGTCGGCTCGCCGGTCGCAAGATACGGGTCCGGAATGTATTGCGCCGAAGCGAAGCGCCACTCGCCGCCGAGTGCGAACGCCACGTCGCCGGCCGGAAGGGTGAAGGCGGTGCCGCTGATCGAGGCCACGGCGCCGGCCTGCTCGGCCTTCGTTGTGTAGCTGTCGGTGATCCCGACGGCGGCGATGCACGCCGCCGACATCGTCGCGCCGAAGACGTCGCAGACCGGGTTCGCGGCCGGCGACGCGCGCAGGATGGCGCTCTGGATCGCGCTACGCGACCCCACGCCGGTCAGGAAGTTGGTGTCGAGCGTCCGGGCATAATCGTAATAGATGTCGTAGGACAGATCCTTCAGGAAGTCGGCATTGACGCTCCCCAGATTGCCGCGGAAGCCGCCAGCGAAGCGCCAGGCGACGCGGTTGACGGAGTCGGTGCGGTTGCCGAGCTCGACGAAGCGCCGGCTCATCTTGAGGATGGCGAGACCGTCATTCGGCGTCGTGGTGAAGGTCCGCGAACCTTCCGTGATGCTGGTCGGGCCGGTCTCCAGCTGGTCGAGGCGGACCAGCACGGCGTCCAGCGCCGGGCTGAGGAAGGGGTTGTTGGTGTTGACGAGGATGGACTGGCCGCCGAGGTTGCTCGGCGTCAGCTGGACGTTGACGGTGTTGTTGCTGAAATGCATTTCGGCATAGGCGGTGACCTGCGGCAGCAGGTCGTAATGCGCGAAGCCGTTGATCATCCAGCGCTCTTGCGGGATCTGCATGAAGTTGAGCGCGGTCGTGTTGTAGAGATCGGTCGGATTGTTCACGAGCCGGGCCGTTGTGCCGGCATTGTCGAACGTAAAGCCGTTGCCGTTGAGCCCGGCAAGGCCCGCCGCGCCCAAAAGCGCCGTCAGGGCGGGATCCGTGCCGGTGAAGGCCGGGATGAACTGACCGTCGGGCGTGCTGGTGCTGCCGCCGGCGGTGAAGCCCATGACGCCGCCGGACGCCGCGCAATTCGCTGCCGACGCGCCGTTGGCCGTGCCGGGCAGGGTCTTGCTGAAGGTCGCCGGCGTGACGCAGCTTTCGTTCAGGGGATTGATGGCATATTTGACCTGGCTCTGCGTGATCGCGCCGCGATTGAGATAGTCGATCGACACCGCGACGTTGCCGCGGTCATGGTCGAAATTCGCGCCGGCCGTGAGGTCGAGGCTGTAGGTTGGCGTCGCCGTGTCGCTGTCGAAATTGGTGTGCGCGTCGATCTGGGCGCCGGAGAAATCCTGCTTCATGATGAAGTTGATGACGCCGCTGATCGCGTCGGAGCCGTACACCGCCGAAGAACCGCCGGTCACGATTTCCGTCCGCTCGATCAGCGCCGTCGGGATGGTGTTCAGGTCGGTGGTGAGGTTGGTGCCGTTGATCGTGAAGCGGCGGCCATTGACCAGCACCAGGCTGCGCACTTCGCCGAGGCCGCGCAGATTGATGTAAGCGCCGCCGCTGCCGCCATTGGCCTGCTGGGTGTTGGAGCTCGGGCCGCCATTGGTCGCGCCGACGAATTGCGGGGTCTGGTTGAGCAGGGTTTCGATGTTCGGCGAGCCGGAGAGCTTGATGTCGTCGGCGCTCAGCGCCGTCACCGGCGTCGGCGCGTCGTAGGCATTGCTCACCGCGAGGCGCGATCCGGTGACGACGACCACTTCGGGCGTTTCGGCATAGGCAGCGGACACATCGCAAAACGCCACACCTGCGACGGCCAACACGGTGCTGCACAGCAATTGTGCGCGGCGCCCTACTCTTCCGGTCACATACATATGGAAAACCCTCCCGCTTGATTGGTCGCAGGGGTTTTGAGACGGCAGTCTGGCTCCGGTGGTTTCGCCCCTAAGAGTCCAAAATGTCTTTTAAGTTCCCAGCCCCTGATTCGATCATAAATGTGCATTTATGATCATTGAAGATCGATATCTATCATAGCTGCGCATTGATGGGAAAATAAAAAACGCGTTTTGCGCGCTTGCCGTGATGAAAGTGTCGTCAAAGGCACAGCGCAAGTTGTTGCAGCGCAAACGAAATTGCCGTGCCACGCATGCTGCGCCGCAGCGATCAGGGGCCGGCAGTCGTCTTCTGAATGGTAACCGGCCCCAGCAAGCCCGACTCGCGCAATGGCGCATCCGCCCGGTAGGTCGGAATCGTCGTAAACGTGTATTTCGTCGTGACGTCCGGCTGTGCATCGCCGATCAGGCGGTTCACCCAGAGATTGGCCACCGCGATCTGCACCACATTCCGGCCGGGACGTGCCGCCTTGGTGATGTCGACACGGAACGGCGGCGTCCAGACCGTGCCGAGCACGTGGCCGTTGAGCGTGACGCTCGCAAGCTCGCGGACCTTGCCCAGATCCAGCGTGAGCTGGGCGCCGTTCGCGACAGAAGATGCCGAAAGATCGAAGCTCGCCGTGTAGGTCGCGGTGCCGGAAAAGTACCGCACGCCGGGATCGGCATCGTCGCTCCAGGAATGAAGATCGTGCTGCACGACAGCCGCCGGCGCACCGCGATGCGGCTGGAACACAATGCGCCACGGCCCCGAAAGGTTGAGAAGCGTCGCGCGCGCCGTCGGCAAGATCGTCGCGGACAAGGCTGGGCTCTTTTTGCGGAAGACAACAAACGCGGAGCCGTAGGGCGGCAATGTCAGCGAGACCTGTGTCGCGTCACCCACTTGCTGAAAACTCGCTCGCGAAACCTCGCCTGTTACCGCATCCCATATCTCCGGCAGATATCCGCCGACGCGAAACTTCGCCGTGAGATCTTCCGCGCGGTCTTGACGATTGCTGACGAAATAGACGTCGCCGTCCGCAAGACGGCGGTGCAGATAGAGCAACCGTGTATCCGGCTGCGGTTTTGTGTATTCGAAATCGGGCGGGAGATTCAGCGCCGCAAAGGCCTCCACCAACGATCCCGACGGATAGACCATGCCTTGACCGTAGGGGTGCGGCTTGGCATCGGCGCCGAACAGAGTCCGGGCAAGACTCTCGAATTGTGCCGGGTCGTCCTGCAGGCTGGGTGACGCTGCCGGCCGCGTGCCGACCAGCACGGCACCCTGCCCTACCAGGTCGTGAATGCGCCGCAGGACGGACAGCGTCATGAACCGGCTGCTGCCGCCCAGATACAGCACACGGTAGCGCATGCCCGATCGGGTCGCGAGATTGCCATGATCGACCGAGAGTTCGTTCGCCAACGCATCCGCGCCGACAAAATCGAACGCATGGCCTTGCGGCACGTCATCGACCGGCTTGTCGCCGAACAATCCGGTGACCGGTGCTTCCTGGCCGTAGAAATACGCCACGTCGGCGACGGCGCGGCCCTGCTCAAGCATGAACGAGCAGCGCGCCATGTAACGGACCCAGGCGCCGGCCTGATCGCTCCAGCTTTCCAGGCGATTGAAGAACTGGCCATAGCCATTCAGCGATAGCCCCGGCAGCCTGTCGACCGGCTGGTGCACCGAGGTGTGGATCACAACGCGGTTCACGCCGCGCGCGAACTCCATGTCGATCAGCGGTTTCAGCTCGCGCGGCGCGAAGGCCCAGGGGCGGCCGGCCGAGGTCAGCGATTCCGCCGCGACCAATTTCTGGCCGTAGACATGGGCGAGCGACGCCGCGCCGAGGATGTCCGCCTCGTAGGTCAGCGCCGACGGCCAGCGCTCGCCATAGGTCCACATCGCGCCCATCGGGATGCCGGCGGATTGGCGCATCTCCATGTCGTCGCCGAAGGTCGGGCGATGGTCCTCGATCGCCTCTTCATAGCTTGTCAGCCCGCGTTCGCGCGCAATGCGCGCGATCTCGCCGTAATGGTTGCGCGCCAGCAGCTCGGCGATGGTGCGCCGGAAGTCCCAGAGGAATTTGTCGCTGTCGCCCGGGCTGCGCACCACGACACCCGCGAGCGCCGGAAGCCACGGCACCGGATCGTAGCCGCGCGCCTTGCGGAATTGCGCGAGCAAATCCTCGGTCCAGTTCTGCATCCCGGTTTCCGCGCTGTCGACGACCACCGATTGCAGTCCGCGCTTGCCGAACAGGCCATGCCCCGTGACCTGTTCATACGTGTCGAGATAGTGCTCGAGATAGGCGCGCACATGCGCGGCGTTGAGCTTGTCGACCTCGAGCCCGGTCGCCTCTGCCGTGGCCGGGTGGTTCTCCGAGCCCGTCAGCGAATAGCCGAGACGCAGCACTGTCCAGCGGCCGGGTGGTGGCGTCCAGTCGAGCGTTCCGTCGGCCTTCATCTTGTCGGACAGGACCACGACATCGTGCGGATCGACCGCGCTCCCGGGCGCGGCGGCTACGCCATTAGCCAATGTATAGAAGTCGCGCGGCGGCGCTGCGAACTGCGCCTTCATCTCGAACGCGTTCACCGTGGCGGCGGCGTGGAAGACGAGCTCGAACAGTTTGTAGACGCGATGCAGTTCGGCAGGTTTCGGCGCGCTGTCGAGCAACCCCGGCGCGGGATCGCGCGGACGCAGGCTGGTGGGCAGCGGCGGCCCCGGATGGAGCATGACGCGAAAGAATTTTCCGGTCGCCGGCGCAAACGCATTCGTCTGCTGCACCATAACGAGCCGCTGCAACTGCGCCGCCGGCGGCACGTCGGCGACATGCCGCCAAGCCGTACCATCATCGCTGGCTTCGACCACCGCAGCGAACCCGAGTCCTTTGGTGACGGCCAGCGCGAAGCTCAATCCCTGAATCGTTGCCGGCTTGTCGAACGCGATGCGGATCCAGACGTCGTCGGTTTGCGCCGCCGGCGCGAGCGTCGCGGCCCTGGTGAAATCGCTGTCGCTCAACATTGCCGCATCGAGCGCGCCGAGGCTCGACGTCGCTTCGACGACCTTCGGCTCTGCCACCGGCGTGCGATAGGCGATCACGATGCTGTCGCGATAGAACCGCAGGCGCGCCGCCGCAGGCGACGGCGGTATATCGCCGGCCATCGGCGCGTTCTGGAACGGCCCGATGGTATCGGAGGGCTGCGGCAGGACGCCGTGGAACGGACCGTCCACTTCCGTCGAAGTCCACACCAGCTTCTTCATGCCCTGCTGCGGCTGCACCCAGGGACCACCGGTTTCGCTCCAGCCGGGCGAGGAGTTGATCGAAAGCTCCATGCCCAATCGGTCGGCGAGGCGCGCGGCATAGAGAAAGGCATGCTTCCATTCGGGCGACATATAGACCAGCCGGTGCGGCACGATCTGCGGCGTCGCGATCGAGGCATCAATGGCATCTACGCCGCCGATCCCGATGCGATGCATCCATTCGAGATCGCGGCGGATGCCATCTTCCGTGACATTGCCGTTCATCCAGTGCCACCAGACGCGCGGCCGCGCGATTTGCGGTGGGGTGCGGAAACCGTCAAGCAAGGTGTCGCGAGAACCAAGTGGATGAGGTGCGCGCGCCGGCGGCGCGGCGAACGCGATCCCGGCAGCCAGAATGGCGCCAATCGCCAGAATTTCGAACGGCAATCTGGCTCGTTTCGTCATGCCGTTGCCGCCTCCGCGCACGTGCTCACTATAGAAAAAAGAGCACGGCCCGAGGGAGGATCGGAGCCGTGCCAATGTGGGACCGCTACATAAATTTTTGCCCACATATGCGCAGTAAGAACCAGAATCTCCTCAATTTCAATCATAATCAATCGAAAATGTGCTATGTCCGACGCAACAAGACGATACGGGAGGCTTTCGATGGTCCAACTTCACCGCCGTGCGCTGCTGACGGCCTCGAGCTTGGCGCTCCTTCCCTCGTCACTTTGGGCCGCAGGGGCTAAGCCATCGGCGGATGTCCATAACGTCCGGCAATATGGCGCGAAGGGTGACGGTGTCGCCATCGATACCGCCGCACTGCAGCGCGCCATCGATGCCGCTTCGATGGCCGGCGGCGGCACGGTCTATCTTCCGCCGGGCCGCTATCTGAGTTTCTCGGTCCAGCTGCGCAGCCGCATCACGCTGCTCTTCGCGTCGGGCGCGGTGCTGATCGCCGGCGATCCGGCGAAGCATGGCGGCCGCTACAATCCGCCGGAGCCCAACGGCGCGGCCGATCCCTATCAGGATTTCGGCCACAACCACTGGCACAACAGCCTGCTGTGGGGCGAGAACATCCAGGACATCGCGATCATGGGCCCCGGCCTGATCGACGGCTCGGGTCTTACGAATGTCAGCCCCAATGCGGGATGGACCATCGGCATCGGCCGCGACCTGCCGCCAAGCGCCGAGCGTGACGCGCGCATCGCCGATCACGAGGCCGGCGTGAAGGCGATGGACGGACTCGGCAACAAGGCGATCGCGCTCAAGAACGCGCGCAATGTGACGCTGCGCGACGTCTCGATCCTGCGCGGCGGCCATTTCGCCATCCTGCTGACCGGCGTCGACAATGTCGTGATCGACAGTATGATGATCGACACCAACCGCGACGGCATCGACCTCGACGTGGTGCGCAACGCGCATCTGTCGAATTTGAGCGTCAATTCGCCAACCGATGACGGCATCGTGCTGAAGAGCTCGTTCGCGCTCGGCGTGGCGCGGCCGACGGAGAATGTGACGATCACGAACTGCCAAGTGACGGGCTACGACACGGGCACGCTACTCGATGGGACCTTCAAGAAGACACAGCTGCAGACACTCGACCGCCACACCGTGAGCGGCCGCATCAAGCTGGGCACAGAGGCCAATGGCGGTTTCCGCAACATCGCGGTGTCGAACTGCGTGTTCGATTGCTGCAACGGTCTCGCCATCGAGAGTGTCGACGGCGGCGTGCTGGAGGACGTGACGGTAAACAACATCGTGATGCGCGACACCACGCTGGGGCCGCTGTTCATCCGCCTCGGCGACCGCCGCCGCGCCCCGCCCGGCACGCCGATGGCGATCGTCCGCCGCGTCTCGATCAGCGACATCGACGCGGTCAGCCTCGACCCGCGCTATCCCGCGGTGATCTCGGGCGTGCCCGGCGGCATCATTGAGGACATTTCGATCCGCGGCGTCCGCCTGCTCTTCCCGGGCGGCGGCACCGCCGACGATGCGGCGCGCAAGCCGCCGGAAGCCGAAGGCGGTTATCCCGATCCCGACATGTTCGGACCTTTGCCGGCCTGGGGGCTATACATGCGCCATGTCCGCGGCGCGGTGCTGCGCGACATCGAACTGTTCAGCGCGAAAGCCGATGCGCGGCCGCCGGTCGTCCTGGACGATGTGACGGAGTTGAGCGCGGAAAACGTGCTCGCGTCGCCGTCCGCGGGAACCGGTTTGCAGCCGCAGAAGTTTTGAGGCGCGTCAGACCTCTGCGACGATCAGCTTGACGCCGCTGCTCTCGACCATCTTGGCCGAGGCATCGTCGATGTCGCTGTCGGTGACCAGCGTGTGGACGCGCGAGAGTTCGCACAGCAGGTGGCCGGCCGATGCCTTGAACTTGCTGCTGTCGACCAGGACGATCAGTTCGTCCGCCTGGTTGAGCAGCTTGCGTTCCGCCTGCACCAGGATGATGTCGCTTTGCATCAGCCCATGGCGCGTGACCGCGGCGGCGCCGACGAACATGCGCGAGGCGCGGAAGATGCGGGTATCGACGTCCTCGAACGGGTCGAGCACGATGTTCTGCTCGCGGAACACCACGCCGCCGGTGATCGAGATGCCTGTGTTCGGCTGTTGCAGCAGCGCGCTGACGATGTGCAGCGAGTTGGTCAGGACCTGAAGCTTCAGCGGCTCCAGATGCGGGCACATATGCAGCGTCGTGCTGCCGCCGTCGATGATGATCGCCTCACCCGGGCTGCACAGCTCGGAGGCTGCCTTGCCGATGGCTTCCTTGGCGGCGCGGTTGCGGTTGATGTTCTCGTGGAACGGCACGCCCTGGAGATGGTGGCCGCTCATGTGATCGACGCCGCCGGTCGGCTGCACCCCGCCGCGCACCCGGACCAGGCGGCCGACGGTCTGCAGGCGCTCCAGGTCGCGGCGCAGCGTGGCGGGAGAAGCGGTCACCCGGCGCGACAGCTCGCGAAAGGACACGAAGCCCTTTTCGTCAAGAAGGCCCAGAATGACTCGATCCCGCTCAGTCGCGTGCATTTTCACACTCATATGCGCGAGAGACACGGCATCGACCGGCGCTTGTCAAGCGGGTCACGGCTAGACGATGCCCGCCCCGGCATTGGCCGGCTTGCGCTCCTGCGCCTTGCGCGCGCGCCAGCCCGATTCGCGATAGGCCGATATCGGATCCGCCGCGCCGCCGGCTTCGATACGCGCCAGCGCCAGGATCGGCGCGACGTCGGTGTTGTAGCCTTGGCGCAGCGTGCGGAAGGCCTCCATCACGTCGTTGCCGTTTCGATAGGCGAACAACGCCTCGCGATCGACCACCTGCGCCCGGGCGAAGGCGCCGCCGATCGCTTCGGCGCTCGACAGCAAGCTCTCGATGGGATCGGTAACATTGTGCGACTGGTCGATCATGTAGGCGGGCGCAAATTCGTCCGGCGCGGCCCGCTCGGCCTCGGCGAGCTCGTTGAACACCAGATAGAGCTGATGCGGATTGATCGAACCCGAGTCGAGATCATCGTCGCCGTATTTGCTGTCGTTGAAGTGAAAGCCGCCCAATTTCCCGAACCGGCTAAGCCGCGCCACGATCTGCTCGATGTTGACGTTCGGTGCATGATGGCCGAGATCGACGAGGCATTGCGCCTTGGGGCCGAGCTCTTTGGCAACCAGGATGCTGGTGCCCCAGTCGGAGATCACGGTCGAATAGAACGCCGGCTCGTAGAGCTTGTGCTCGATCAGCATCCGCCAGTCGGAGGGCAGCGCGCCGTATATCGCGTGCGCGCTTTCCAGATAGCGGTCGAGCGAATCGCGCAGGCTCTGCTGGCCGGGGAAATTCGTGCCGTCACCGATCCACACCGTGATCGCCTTGGCGCCGAGCTTCTCGCCGATGCGGATGCAATCGATGTTGTGGCGGATCGCCTGCTCGCGCACGCCGCTTTCGGTCGCCGTCATGCTGCCGCTGCGATAGCTCAGCGCCTGGCCTGGCTGATCCTGGAACGTGTTCGAATTCACCGCGTCGAAGCCGAGGCCGAGCTGCTCCGCCTCCTCGCGAAAGCCCGACGGATCGTCGACCTTGTCCCACGGAAAATGCATCGAGACGCGCGGCGTCATGCGGCACAGCTGGTTGGTCACCGCGCAATCGGCGAGCTTCTCGTAGACATTGGTCGGCTCGCCCGGAATCGGAAACTTGGCGAAGCGTGTGCCGCCGACGCCGACGCCCCAGCTCGGGATCGCCACGGAAAAATCGGCAACGCGCTTCTTCACCGCGTCGATGTCGATGTGGCGCCGCGCCAGTTTGCGGCCCAGCGCGTCGTAATCCTCGAGAATGGAGTCGAGATGCTTGCCGTTGTGAAGCTCGATCGCTTCCGGCGCCAGGGGCAACTGGAGTGTCGTCATCGTCATCCTCGCCTGACCGTGGCGCCGCTCTATCTTCTAGCGCGTGAACGTCTGCACATTTCCGGCATCGACATTGATGATGTTGCCGGTCGATTTGGAGGACGCGTCGCTCGCCAGGAAATATACCGCCTCGGCGACGTCCTCGGGAAGCACGTCGCGCTTGAGCAGGCTGCGGGCGCGGTAATGCTCTTCCAGCTCGGCGCCGGCGTCGACGCCATACGCCTTGGCGCGTTCGGCCCGCCAGCTTCCGTCCCAGATGCGCGATCCGCGCAGCACCGCGTCCGGATTGACGACGTTGACGCGCACGCCGAACGGGCCGCCTTCGAGGGCCAGGCAGCGTGCCAGATGCAAAGCGGCAGCCTTGGCGGAGGCATAAGCCGACGCATTGGTCGCCGCGGCGATGCCGTTCTTCGACCCGATGAAGACGAGCGCGCCGGCGCTCTTCTTCAGGAGCGGGAAGGCGGCGCGGGCGGTGAGGAAATAGCCCTTGGCCAGCACATCGTAATTGCGGTTCCAGATGTCGAGCGTCGTCTCCTCGAGCGGCGCGGACGAGGCGAGGCCGGCATTGGCGACGACGATATCGACACCGCCGAATTCACGAGCCACGGCATCGAAGGCGGCGGCGATCTGATCCTCGCGCGTCACGTCGCATTCGACCGCGCGTACCGAATCGGCGCCGAATTTTTTCACCAGCGCGGCGCGGGCCTCTTTCAGCGCCGCGGCATCGTAATCGGCCAGCATCACGCAGGCGCCATCGGAGAGCATGCGCTCGGCCACCGCGTGGCCGATGCCACCGGCGCCGCCGGTGACGAGGACAACGCGCCCTACGAGCGGCTTGCGCTTCGGCAGGCGCTGCAGCTTGGCTTCTTCGAGCGCCCAATATTCGATGCCGAAGGCTTCGCGTTCCGGCAGGCCGACATATTTGCCGATCGCCGTAGCTCCGCGCATCACGTTGACCGCATTGCCGTAGAACTCGCTCGCCAGCCGCGCCGTCGTCTTGTCGGCGGCGAAGGTGAAGCGCCCGACGACCGGCATCAACACGACGACCGGATTGGTATCGCGCACCGGCGCATCGCCCGGCCGGACGTTGCGCGCGTGATAGGCGGCGTGCGCCTTACGATAGGCCTCGATGGACGTTTTCAGATAGGCATCGTCACCGACCCGCGCGGGGTCGAGAACCAGCGGCTCGATCTTGGTGCGCAGGAAATGGTCGGGGCACGAGGTGCCCAAGGCCGCCAGCTCGGGAAAATCGCGCGAGCAGACGAACTCCATGATCTCCGCATCGTCGCTGAAATGGCCGACCTTGTGATTGCCGTTCCACATCGCGGCGCGCAGGCGCGGCATCAGCTTCGCGGCGACGGCGGCGCGCGCCGGCGGCGCCAGGGGCGCAACCGCTTCGCCGCCGAACGCCGGCTTGCCGGCCGACTTTTCGTTCAGATGGCGCGCGGCGCGCGCGATGAGATCGATGGTGTTCAGGTAACAAGCCTTGGAATCCGCGCCCCAGCAGATCAGCCCGTGATTTTGCAGCACGATGCCGCGCAGGCCGGGACGCCGCGCCACGTAGTCGCGCAGGCGCAAGCCGAGATCGAAGCCTGGCCGCTTCCACGGCAGCCAGCCGACATCCTTGCCGTAGATCGTTTCGGTCGCGGCCTCGCCGTTCGACGACGCAGCGAGCGCGATCACCGCATCGGGATGGACGTGATCGACATCGGCGAACGGCAGGAAGGCATGCAGCGGCGTATCGATGCTGGCGGCGCGCGCGTTGAGATTGAACGTGCAATGCGGCAGGTAGCCGACCATCTCGTCTTCATGCTCGACGCCGCGATAGAGTTTTTCCAGGCGCAGCAGCTTGTCGAGATACAGCGTGGCGAGACCGTCCAGCTTCATCGAGCCGATATCGCCGCCCGAGCCCTTGACCCACAGCACCTTGACCGTCTCGCCGGTCAGCGGATCCTTCGCGTCGATCTTGCCGGAGGTATTGCCGCCGCCGAAATTGGTGATGGTCAGGTCGCTGCCCAGCAGGTTCGAGCGATACAGCAGCAGATGTTCGGGGGAGAGCGTCGCGGCGGTGTCATCCGACCAGCGCGACTCGGGTACCGCAAAACGCGTTGCCTGCGTCATCAAGAAGACCTCAATCCCACCAACGATCCGAGGCGCCGTCCCCATCTCGACTCGACCCGGGTGCGCAGCCAATTTTCCACTGAACGATCATATTTGACCAAAATCATTCAAACAAGCTCATAGCAGTGACAAGGCAAATTTTGGCGGAAACTGCCCGTTTCATGACGCGCTGGCGGCCGAAATGGTAGCGCTACTTGACCCCTCCACTCACATTCGACCAAAATTACTCAAAATAAGAAAAGGGGAGGGATGTGGGCAAAGGCTGCGCCGTTGTCCTCGACGTCGGCAAGACGCTGGCCAAGCTGACGCTGTGGTCGCCGGACGGGCGGCTTGTCGATCGCTGCTCCCGGCCCAACGTGCCGCAAAGCACCGGCGCCTACCCTGCCCTCGACGTCTCCGGCATCGCCGAATGGCTGGCCGCGACCCTCGCGCGCTTCGCGAAGCAAGGCGAAATCGCCGCGATCATCCCCGTCGCCCATGGCGCCGCGGCCGTGGTCCTGACCGAAGACGGCAGCTGGCTGCCGCCGCTCGATTACGAGGCCGAACTCCCCGCCGACATCCGCGCCGGCTATGTCGCTGCGCGCGATCCTTTCGCCATCACGGGCTCGCCTTGCCTGCCGGCCGGACTCAACCTCGGCGCACAACTCTTCTGGCTGGATGCGATTGCGCCGGACAGGGCGCGGCACGGCCGGATCGTGACATGGCCGCAATTCTGGGCCTGGATGCTTAGCGGCGTCGCGGCGAGCGAAGTCTCCAGCCTCGGCAGCCACACCGATCTTTGGTGTCCCGCGAAAGCATGCCCCTCGCCCTTGGCGCAAGCACACGGTTGGGCGGATCGTATGGCGCCGCTGCGGCGCGCCTCGGACATCCTGGGACCGGTCACGGAAGCATGGCGCACCCGCTGTGGCCTGCCCGAGGATTGCGTGGTCCTTTGCGGTGTCCATGACAGCAATGCCGCGCTGCTGGCTATGCGCCTCTATCCGCAGGTCGGCCGGCGTGAATTCACCGTGCTTTCGACCGGCACCTGGTTCGTCGCCCTGCGCGCGGCAGCCTCGGCTTCGGACGCGCTCGACGAAACACGCGATTGCCTGATCAATGTCGATGTCTTCGGCACGCCCATTCCGTCCAGCCGGTTCATGGGCGGCCGCGAAGTCGAGCTCATCGAGGCCAGCGCGCCGAGCGATACGGGCGCGCCAGACCAGTTGGCCCGCGCACGGCGACTTATCGAAACCGGGGGCGCCGCCCTGCCGACATTCCAGCGCGGCGTCGGACCGTTTCCGTCCGCGGCTGGCGGCTGGTCCGGCGCGCGCCCGAGCGATCCGGCCGACCGCCGCGCCGCCGCCAGCCTCTATCTCGCACTGATGTCCGACACGTCGCTGGATCTGATCGGCTCGACCGATCGCCTCGTGATCGAGGGCCGCTTCGCGCAAGACGCCGTGTTCACGCGCGCGCTCGCCGCCTTGCGGCCGCGACAGACAATTTATCTGTCCCAGATGGCGGACAATGTGCCGTTGGGCGCGCTCAGCCTGCTCTATCCCGATATCGGTGCGGACCTGTCTCTCACGTCCGTCGCGCCGATCGACGCAGATCTCGGCGCCTACGCCGCGCAATGGCATGCGCTGACGCAGAGCGGCCACCGCGTTCCGCACTTCGCACCCGCATGAGCATCGCGCCCATCACGACATAAGAACCAGCAGGAGGATTTGTGGCCATCGACTCTCAAGCCGACACCGCGGCGCCGACACGCAACCTGCGCGGACCGCTCGCCTTTGCGATCAGCTGTTTCCTGATCTGGGGCCTCGCCTATGGCCTGCTCGACGTGCTCAACAAGCATTTCCAGGAGACGCTGCATGTCGGTAAGGCGCAATCGACCTGGCTTCAAATGGCCTATTTCGGCGCCTATCTGCTCATGAGCCTGCCAGCCGGAAACCTGCTGCATGCACGCGGCTACAAATTCGGCCTCGTCACCGGCCTGATCGTCACCGCGGCGGGCGCCTTCCTGTTCGTCCCGGCGGCGCAGGTCGAGAGCTTTCCGTTCTTCGTGCTCTCCATGTTCGTGCTGGCGACGGGGCTTTGTTTCCTCGAAACCTCGGCCGACACCTATGTCAGCGTGCTGGGCGAGCCGCAAAACGCCTCGCGCCGCCTCAACCTCGCGCAATCCTTCAACGCGCTGGGCGTGTTCTTCGGGCCGATCATCGGCGGCTCGCTGTTCTTCAACGAAAGCGTGACCCGATCGCTGGGTGGCGCGCAGCACTCGGTCCAGATCACTTATCTCGTCATCGGCGTCGCGGTCCTGCTGTTCGCCCTCGTCATGTCCCGCGCCCATCTGCCGGAGATCGCCGATCCGGCGCACGAGACCGCAGCCACCGGCCCGGCCAAGCCGCTGCTGCAGCAGCGCCACTTCGTGTTCGGCGTGATCACGCAGGCGGTCTATATCGGCGCGCAGGTCGGCGTCGCCGCCTTCTTCATCAACCTGACGACCGAGACCTGGCACGGCACGACATCGCAGCAGGCGGCCTATCTGTTGTCCGTCGCGACGCTGGCCTATCTCTTCGGCCGCTTCATTACGACCGCGCTGCTGCTGCGCTTTCCGCCGCGCCTGATCCTCACCGTCTATGGCATCGCAAACGTCGCGCTATGCCTCGTGGCCGCCGCCGGCATCGAGAAATATTCCGCCTTCGCGCTGGTCGGCGTGTTCTTCTTCATGGGCACGATGTTCCCGACGATCTTCACGCTCGGGATCCGCGATCTGGGCGCCTCGACCAAACGCGCCTCGTCCATCATGGTGATGGCCATCGGCGGCGGCGCGTTCCTGCCCTATCCCATGGGCCTTATCGGCGACGCCTACGGCATGCCAGCGGCGTTCCTCCTGCCGGCCGCCGGTTTCGCGCTGGTCGCGCTGTACGGATCGGTCGGCGCCGGGCGAACGGCGTCCTGACGCATATCGCCTGGGTTCGCCAGTTGCGAGAATACTCGCGATATAGCATATGTCCGGGTGCTTCTGGCGGTTGTGGGTTTGATGGCGGCGGTCACCGCGGTTCGGTTGAGACGCTGGCGCGTGAATTCCGCGCCCCGTTTTGCCGTGCTCCTGACTGCGCTGGCCTTCCTGCTGCAGTGCCTCGTCACCCAGATGCACATCCACGGCGCGCCGCTCGGCGACGCGGTCAAGGTCTCGGCCATACAATCGCAGGCACCCGGCAAGGCCCCGGCGGACGATCACAGCCAGCGCGACTGCCCCTTCTGCCAGGCCATCGCGCATGCCGGAGCATTCCTGACGCCCACGGCGTCGCCGCTTGTTCTCTCCACCGCCGCCACTTGCGCCGCGGTATTCCTCACCGTGCGCTCAGCCGCCGTCTCGGCCGCACATAGCTGGCAAAGCCGCGCCCCACCTTCGCGTTGATCGTTGCACCCAGGCGCGCGCCGCTGCCGAAGCACGGCAGGACGCGCATTCCGCGTTGCGCCGGCCGCGCCGCGCAGATCGATCAACACCGTGGTTATCGTCGTGGCGACATCATTTGGACTTTTGACGCGAAACGGGATCGCAAAGACGTTTCCGCCGTTCGCCGGCGCGCTGCCTCTCATGGCACTGCTACTGGCGTCGGGCTGCACGGTGGGTCCCGACTTCGAGAAACCCGCGGCGCCCGATGTCGCCACGTATACGCCTGCCCCGCTCACGGCGACGCCGGCCACGCCGAACGTCGCCGGCGGCGGAGCGCAGACCTTCGACATGGGCGGCGATATTTCCGGCGATTGGTGGACGCTGTTTCATTCCAGGCCGCTCAACGAACTGATCGACCGGTCGCTCACCAACAACCACGACCTCAAGGCGGCGCAAGCCGCGCTGCGCGTGGCGCGCGAGAACGTGCTCGCGCAAAAGGGCGCCTACTATCCGTCCATCACGGCCGGCTTCTCGGCCAGCCGCCAGTCGCAGCCGGCGACGCTCGCGCCGGTGCCCAGCAACAACGCATTCGATTACGATCTCTTCACGCCCGAAGTCGCGGTATCTTACACGCCCGACGTCTTCGGCCTCAACCGGCGCACCGTGGAGTCGCTGAAAGCGCAGGAGGAGGCCAGCCGCTTCCAGATGATCGCGGTCTACACCACGCTGACCTCCAACGTCGTGGTCACGGCGATCCAGCAGGCCGCGACGCAGGAACAGATCGCCGCCACCCGCGAGCAGATCGACGCCGACACCAAAGCCCTCGAGATCCTGCGCTACCAGCTGAAAAAGGGATATGCCAGCGGCATCGACGTCGCCGCGCAGGAAGCCCAACTCGCGCAAGTCGCCGCTGCTTTGCCGCCCCTCATCAAGCAATTGGCCCAGCTGCACGACCTGCAGGCCGATCTGGCCGGGCAGTTTCCCAGCCAGGCGCCGGGCGACAACTTCACGCTCGCCAGCCTGCAATTGCCGCAGGACATTCCCGTGAGCCTCCCCTCTACACTCGTGGCGCAGCGGCCCGACGTGCGGCAAGCCGAAGAGAACCTGCACGCGGCGAGCGCCGCGATCGGCGTCGCCATCGCCAACCGGCTGCCCAACATCCAGCTCACCACGAATGCCGGCAGCGAGGCGCTGGTCCTTGGCCGGCTGTTCGCGCCCGGCACCGGGTTCTGGAGCGCCGCAGCGGCACTGACGGCGCCCATTTTCGATGGCGGAACACTACTGCACCAGGAACGCGGCGCGCGTGAAGCTTACATCCAGGCGCTCGAGCAATATCGCAGCACCGTGCTTGCGGCTTTTCAGAATGTCGCGGACACGCTGACGGCGCTGCAGCAGGACGCCGAAGCCTTGAAGACCGCCTCGACTGCCGCCGACGCCGCGAAAGTGACGTTGGATCTGACCCAGCGCCAGTTGAACGACGGCTATGCCGCCCCACTGGCGCTGCTCAATGCCGAGCAGGCTTATCAGCAGGCGCGCGTCGCGCTCGTGCAGGCCCAGGCCGACCGCTACTCCGACACCGCGGCGCTGTTCCAGGCGCTCGGCGGCGGCTGGTGGCATCGCCCCGATCTGACCGGAACGGCCGGAGACAACCATGATCAATAAGTCGCCACGCAGTCCGCACAAGCTCCTGGGCGCGTTCGCCGTCGTCGCGGCGTTGCTGCTGGTCGGCTGCGGGCCGAAATCCAGCGACGCGCCGCAAGCGCCACCCGGCAACATCGCGCTGACGCAGGATCAGCTGCGCAACATCAAGCTCTACACCGTCACGCTTGCGCGCTATCGCAAGACCATCGAGACCAGCGGCGCCGTCGATTTCGACAACGACCAGGCGACCAGCGTGCTGGCGCCGTTCTCCGGTCCGGTGACGCGGATCCTCGTCAATCCCGGTGACAAGGTCGCCAAAGGACAGCCGCTGGCCATCGTGGACTCGCCCGACTATGCGGCAGCGGTCGGCACCTATCAAAAGGCGATCAGCGCAGCGCAGACCACGCGCCGCCTCGCCGATCTCGACAAGGATCTCCTCGCCCATCAGGGCGTGGCGCGCAAGGAAGAGGAACAGGCGCAAACCGATGCCGTCAGCGCCGAAGCCGACCGCGACGCCGCGCGCCAGGCCCTCGTCTCGCTCAACGTCGATCCCGGCACCATCGAGAGCATCCGCCGCGGCCGGCGCGTCGTGCACATCGAAGGCACGATCCGCGCGCCGATCGCCGGCACCGTCGCCGAGAAGCTGATCTCGCCGGGACAATTCCTGCAGGCCGGCACCACGCCGGCTTTCACCATCGCCGATCTGTCGCGCGTCTGGGTTCTGGCGCAGGTCTTCGGCACCGATCTCGCGGGCGTCAGCGTCGGCGACCGCGCAGAGATCGACACCGGCGGCGATGCCAGGCCGATCTCCGGCAAGGTCGACAACATCGCCGCCCTCGTCGATCCCAATACGCGGTCGGTCGACGTGCGCGTCGTCGTGCAAAATCCCGGCAATCTTCTCAAGAAGCAGATGTATGTCCGCGTGCGGATCGAGGCGCAGCAGGAGAGCACCGGCCTGCTCGTGCCGGTGTCGGCGATCCTGCGCGACGATGAGAACCTGCCCTTCGTCTATGTCGCCGACCGCGACGGCAGCTTCGCGCGGCGCCATGTGACGCTCGGCTATCGCAGCGGCGACCGCACCGACATTTCCGAAGGCCTGAAAGCCGGCGACCGCATCGTGATCGACGGCGCGCTCTTCGTTCAGTTCATGCAGAGCCAATGAGCGATCCCGTCACGCCGCAATCGCCGCCGCGAACCGCTTCGTTCATGAACCGGATCGTCGCCTCGTCGCTGGGGCAGCGCCTGCTCGTCGGGCTGGCGGCGCTGCTGCTGGTCGGCGCGGGCATCCGCGCGCTGGAGCGGCTGCCGGTCGACGCCTATCCCGATCTTTCGCCGCCCATCGTCGAGATGGTCACCCAATGGCCCGGCCACACATCCGAAGAGGTCGAGCGGCTCATCACCGTGCCGGTCGAACGGAGCTTGAACGGCATTCCGGACACGGTTTCGCTGCGCTCGATCTCGCTTTACGGCTTGAGCGACGTCGTCCTGACCTTCAAGGACGGCACGGACAACTATTTCGCCCGCCAGCAATCGCTCAACGAGATGACCGGCCTCGGCCTGCCCGACGGCGTCGTGCCGTCGATGTCGCCGCTCTCCTCGCCTTCGGGGCTGATCTACCGCTACGTGCTGCAAAGCCCAGACCGTTCGGCGATGGAGCTCAAGACCTTCGAGGACTGGACCATCGAGCCGCAATACCGGTCCGTTCCCGGTGTCGCCGACGATTCCGGCTTCGGCGGCGGCACCATGCAGTACCAGGTGCTGCTCGATCCCGTCCGCGTCGCAGGCCTCGGCTTGTCGGTGCAGCAGGTGGAAGCGTCGCTCGCCGCCAACAACGCCAATGCCGGCGGCGGCTTCTATTCGCAAGGTGGGCAATTCTATTACGTCCGCGGCACCGGACGCATCGAGACGCTGGAAGATATCGGCAACATCGTGCTCCTCGTGCACAACGGCACGCCGGTGCTCGTGAAGGATGTCGGCCGCGTCGCGATCGGCATCGCGCCGCGCCTGGGCGAGTTCGGCTTCCAGAAACAGGACGACGCGGTCGAGGGTGTCGTCCTGCTGCGCACCGGCGAAAAGGCGCAGGACGTACTCAAGGCCGTCGAGGCGAAGACGCGCGAGCTCAACAACCATGTCCTGCCCAAGGACGTGAAGATCGTTCCGTTCTACGACCGCAGCGACCTGATCGCGCTGACCACGGACACCGTGGAAAACAACCTGCTGCGCGGCATGTTCCTCGTCGTCGTGATCCTGATATTCTTCCTCTACGACCTGCGGGCGGGATTGATCGTCGCCGTCACGATTCCGCTGGCGCTGCTCTTCGCCTTCGTCTGCCTCGATCTGCAGCATGCCTCGGCCAACCTGCTGTCGATCGGCGCGATCGATTTCGGCATCCTGGTCGATGGCGCCGTGGTGATGGTGGAGAACATCTTCCGCCAGATCGCGCTGCGCCGCGGCACCCCGTTCAACATCATGGAGGTCATCAAGGACGCCGCGGCGGAGGTCGACCGCCCGCTGTTCTACGCCGTCGCGGTGATCGTGGTCAGCTTCCTGCCGATCTATGTCCTGTCCGGACCTTCGGGCACGCTGTTCAAGCCGATGGCGGACACGATGGTGTTCGCGCTGGTCGGTTCGCTGATCGTCACGCTGACGCTGCTGCCGGTGCTGTGCTCCTGGCTGATGCGCAACGGGGTCCGGGAGCGGCGCAACGCGGCGTTCGAGGTCATAAAGTCCTTCTATGTCGCCGGACTGGACATCTGCCTCGCCAATCCCTGGGCGACGACGCTCGCGTCGGCGGCGCTGCTGGCGCTGTCGCTGCTTCTGATCCCGTTCGTCGGCGCGGAGTTCATGCCGCAGCTGGATGAGGGCGCGCTATGGGTGCGCGCGACGATGCCCTACACGATCTCGTTCGACGAATCGGCGCGTATCACGCCGCGGATTCGCGATGTGCTGCGCTCGTTTCCCGATGTCACGCTGGTCGCCTCCGAACTCGGCCGGCCGGACGACGGCACGGATTCCACCGGCTTCTTCAATGTCGAGTTCTATGTCGGTCTCAAGCCCTACGCCGACTGGACTGGTCCCTATCGCAACAAGGCCGCACTGATCGAGGCCATCAACGCCAAGCTGCAGAGCTTTCCGGGCATCATCTTCAACTACACCCAACCGGCCGAAGACGCTGTCGACGAAGCGGAGTCGGGCCTCAAGAGCGCGCTTGCCGTCAAGGTCTTCGGTCCCGATCTGAATACGCTTCAGAACAAGGGCAAGGCCATCAAGCGCATCCTGGAGCAGGTGCGCGGGATCAAGGACGTGACGCTGGTGCGCGAGCTCGGCCAGCCCAGCCTGAACATCAAGGTCAACCGTGCCGCCATTGCCCGCTACGGCCTCAACGTCGCCGACATCAACGCGCTGATCACCACTGCCATCGGCGGCGACGTCGCGACCTCGGTGGTGCAAGGCGAGAAGGAATTCGATCTCGTCGTCCGCCTGGAACAGAAATACCGCGACAATCCGGAGGAGATCGGGAACATCCCGGTGCTCACGCCGGCGGGGCAATCCATTCCGCTCAAGGAATTCGCCGACATCCAGGTGACGAATGGCGCGTCGTTCATCTATCGCGAGGACAATTCGCGCTACATCGGCGTCCAGTTCTCGGTCGAAGGACGCGACCTTGCCGGCGCGGTCGATGACGCGATTGCACAGATCGGCGAAAAGGTGCCGCTGCCGCCCGGCTATCATCTGGATTGGGGTGGCGAATACACCGATTATCTGGCTTCGAGCCGGCAATTGGCTGTCATCCTGCCGCTGACGCTGTTCCTGATCTTCCTGCTGCTGTTCGCACTCTACAGCAATTTCAAATTCCCCTTCATCACCGTACTGGGCGTGCTGCTGTCGGCGCCGATGGGCGGCATCGTGGCGCTATGGATCAGCGGCACGCCGTTTTCGGCATCGTCGGGGATCGGCTTCCTGGCCTTGTTCGGGGTCTCGGTGCAGACCGCCGTCGTCTTCATCTCCTATGTCAACGAGCTGCGCCGGGATGGCGTGCCGCTCGACAAGGCGATCCGCGAAAGCGCGATCTTGCGGCTGCGTCCGATCATGATGACGGCGTTGGTCGCGGCCCTCGGCCTTTTGCCCGCGGCGCTGGCCACCGGCGTCGGCACCGACACGCAAAGGCCGTTCGCGCTGGTCATCGTCAGCGGCCTGTTCACGCGGCTCCTGATCAGCATCTTCCTGATGCCGGCGCTCTATGCCCTGGTCGCCCGCCCCGACGACCGGCTGGAAGTGTGACGGCGCCGGACGGTCCCCGTTTCCAGAGTCGGCGACCGTCGCGATCGCGACGCTGGCGCGGCTGGTTCGGCCCGGATCTTCGGACACCGTCCGTGCTTGCCACCCAAGGCCGCGTACGTTAGAGGCACGATCCCACCGGCGGTCTTGCGAGCGTATCGCCGGAACATCCACCTCTCGAGTCGGCATGACCACAGGCACGATCAAGTTCTTCAACGCAAAAAAAGGCTTCGGCTTCGTGACGCCCGATAGCGGCGGCGCCGATATTTTTCTTCCGGCCGCCTCGCTGACGGCTTGCGGCATCGCGACCGTCAGTCCGGGTCAGCGGGTGTCATTTGAGCACGCCGCGGACAAGAAAGGCCCCAAGGTCGTTTCGCTGCAATTGCTGGGGGTCGTGGCCGCCAAGGCTCCCGCGCCCGTCGCGGAACGCGTCGAGGTCTATTGCGATCCGAGCTCGGATGCCGTTGCCGATGTTCTGGGCGTCATCCGCGCCGCGGGATACCAGTTGCATCTGCTGGACTACACCACGACTCCGTTGAGCCCGGACCGGTTGCGGGCCTTGTCGCACTTGCTGATCGGCTCGGACAAAAGCCTCGTGCGGCGCCACGATCCGCTCTTCCCGGCCTTGCAGCTCGATGACAGATTCATCGGGGATCAGGAATTCTGGACGGCGATCGCCGAACACCCAGCGCTCATCAACGGTCCGGTGCTGGTCCTTTCCGGCAAGGCGCGCATCTGCAAGACGCCGGACGAGGCTAGGCATTTCCTGGACGGAAAAGGCGCGCCTGCCGCAGCGAAACCAAAAACCCTATCGCCGCGCATCGCGGCCCTGATCCGGGGCGAGCCGCTTGCGGCGCTGCCCAAGGCCGAGGCGGCGGCGCCCGAGCCGCCGCCGCTGAAACCTGCTTCGGTTGTGCATCCGGTGGCCGAAGCGGCCGTGAAACCGAAACGCAAAGTCGCCGCCAAGCCCCGCGCCGCAAAAGCGGAAAAGAAGAAAAGCACGGCCAAGAGTCCGGCAAAGCCGGCCAAAAAGAAAAAGAAATAAGGCTGTTCTAGACGTGCCGCAGCAGCATGCGGACGGAAAGATCGCCGGGCGCGATCTCGATCTGCGCATTGTCGACCGCCAGCACGCGCGTTTCACCGGCCATCAGGTCGAAACAATTGTCCGAATAGACCGTCGCAGGATGCGCCACATCCAGGCGCACGCCATAGTGATAGGCGGTGCCGGTCAGCGAGACGCGCAGCGTGTGCGGGTCGACCTGTTCGGCACGGTACACCGGCAAGGCGTCCGGCGCGGGAATGTCCTTGACCGGCGCGAAAAAATGCCGATTCGGCGGAAATTGCGGCGAGCGCGCTGTGAGGACGCGGTCGGGGCTTGCGCCCAGACGCCCGGCCTCGGCCGTCCAGACGCATCGGCTTTCATTGGCGCCAATGCGAATGTCGAGATTTTCAGACCAGATTTCGCCGCTTCGGACCGACGATAGAGCGAGCTGGCAAGACACCTCCAGCGCCTCGCGCGTGTCATTGCTGATCCAGAACTCCACGCCGCCGTCGCCGAGCGTCTTGAACGAGCCGATGATCGGCGCATAGGCGCGCTTGACGAAGTGGTAGCCTGCTTTGCCGACACCGTCATAGTCCACGATGCTCCAGCTGATGCCCGGCCAGCAATCATTGTGCTGCCAGATCAGGGAGCCGGAGCAGTGCGGCTTGCGGCGCCGGAAATGCTCGATGGCGAATTTCAGGCCCTCGGCCTGGGTAAGCTGCGTGAAGTCGACGTACTGTGCCATCGTCTGCGGCAATCCGGTCACGGGAATGAGCATGCCCGCGACCTTGTCCTTGGGATTGTCCTTCACGCGATTGAGGAAGGCTTCGCTGTCGATCGTCAGGCTGCCGGGTTTCACCCAGCGCTCGAGCGTGGACAAGGCCGGTGAGGCCTGGATGCCGTACTCGCTGACGAAGCGCCCCATATCCTCGGCGTAGCGCGTATAGGCCACGCCTTCCGGCGAGCGGTCGACCGTGCCCACGATCGTGTCGTCCGGGATGGGCGGAATGCCGTGCCACACCGTCCAGTCATGCACGTCGCCGGCCTTCATGCTGTTGGCCATCGGCCCGCCGTAAGGGCTTCCCGGCCAATAGGGCGTTGTGGAATCGAGGTCGGCTGCGATCTTCGCCAGCACGGTGTCGAACAGCGTCTCGCCCTCATAGGGCTCGTTGCTGTTGGTCATCCAGTTCACCAGTTCCTGGATGATCTGGCCTTCATTGTTGCCGCACCACAGCGCCGTGGACGGATGATTGCGCAACCGCTTTATCTGATAAGCGGCCTCGGCCTCGACATTCGCAACGAAATCCGGATCACCCTCGGGATAGCGCGCACAGGCGAACATGAAGTCCTGCCACACCAGCAGGCCCAGCCTGTCGCACAGATCGTGGAACACATCCGGCTCATAGATGCCGCCGCCCCAGACGCGCACCATGTTCATGTTCGCGTCCGCGGCGGCTTCCAGCAGCTTGGCGTAATCGGTTTGGGTCAGCGCCGCTGGGAACGAGCTGGCCGGGATCCAGTTCACGCCCTTGGCGAAGATCGGCACGCCGTTGAGGACGAAGCGGAAGAACTCGGCGCCCGCCTCATCCGGATCGGCGCTCCGGTCGAGCGCGATGGTGCGGATGCCGAATGTGAGCGCGCGGCTGTCGATCTCGCGGCCGCCATGGAGCAGCGTCACGCTCAAGCCATAGAGAGTCTGCGCACCGAGTTCGCGTGTCCACCACAATTGCGGATCGGGAATCTGGAGGTCGACCGTGTCGGCCTGCCCGAGGACATGGCGCAGGATGACTTTGCCGCTCGGATCGGCAATCGCGATATCGGCAAGCAGGGGCTGGCGCGCCGCGAAAGCGTCGATCTCGAGCGCGATGCGGATGCGGCCATCGAGACCGAGCGTGGTGACCTGTACGTCCGCGAGCGCGGCGGCGGTCTCGCGCACGATGCGCACCGGCTTCCAGATGCCGACCGTCGGCAGGCACGGACCCCAGTCCCAGCCCCAGCCATATTGCGCCTTGCGGATCATGTTACGCTTGGATGCGGCGATCTGTGCGCCCGAGGCGGGGAACGCCTTCAGCGGCATGTCGGCAGTAATGACCGAAGGCGGCGTGAAGCAAACAGCAAGATCGTTCGCGCCACCGCGCAGCAGCGCCGTGATGTCGAAGCTGAATTCGCGAAACATGTTGTCGGTGGTGCCGAGGCGCTCGCCGTTGAGCCAGATCGCCGCGAAGGTATCGAGCCCTTCGAAGACCAGCCGTATACGTTCGCCCTGCGCGGAGCGCTCCGCGGTGAAGCTTGTGCGCCACCACCATTCGCGGCCCTCGACCCAGGCGCAGTCGCCTTCGTTTTCGTCGGCGAACGGATGCGCAATGCGTCCGGCCGCGTGCAGCGCAAGATAGGTGTCACCCGGCGCGGAGACGGAAATCCAGCCCTCGTCGCGGTCCGCCCCGCCCTCGCCCGGCGCGAAATCCTTCAGCTGCCAATGATCGAGTTGCATTGCTGTCATTGCCGCCTTGCGGTGAGCCGCGCCTGGATTGCGGCGTGCGCGGCGCGGTCGAGCCGGTAGCGCCAGAAGAACACCAGCGAGGTGAGCGCGATGACGATGCCGACCGGGCCGACGAGCAAGCCCAGATTGCGCCACACATCATGCGGGATCGTGACGGCATGGCCGGTGGCGATCTGCTGGCTCGGGAAATGGATGGCATCGAGCAGGAAGCCCGACACCATCGAGCCCAGGCCGGATGCCGCCTTCCCTCCGAAACTGAGGCTTGCGAAATAGAGGCCCTCGCGGCGCGTGCCGAACAGATATTCGTGCTCGTCGACGGCATCGGCCATGGCGGACTGGAACGCGATGGCGACCAAGGTGGTCACGATGCCGGTGAAGAGACCGACGCCGATCAGCATGTGCTCGCGCAACGCCGCGCCGGGCGGGAGCAGGCCCGCGACGTCGATGAGGTTCGGCACCGCGGCCACGACGCAAAGGATGGCGAGCCCGGCGAGGATGATGGTGCGTTTCTCGATGCGGCCGGTCAGCAGGAAGGCAACCGGCAGGCCGAGCGCGATGCCGCCCACCATGCTCAGCGACACCGCCTTGATCTGCCCGACGTCGAGCCCCCAGAAATACTTGTTGCCGTCGAGCGCCAGCGTCTGGACCACGCCCAGACCGATGAAGAACACCAGCACGCCCAGGAACAGCAGGCGGAACGACGGGTTGGCGAAGACCTCGCGCACTTCGGCGACGAGGCGGCGGCCCAAAGGATGCGCCGACGGCGTGGTGACCGCGAGGCGCGGCAGCGCGCGCAGCGACGATACCAGCGTGACGATGCCGAGGGCGACGACGATCGCCGCACTCGTGCCGCCAAGCGGCGCATAGCTCGCGCGGTCCAGAAGCCCCTTCGCGCCGCCGAGGAAGACGCCGTAGCCCAGGAGGATGGCGACCATGGTCGCCAGCATCGCGAAGATCACGCGGAAGGCAACGACGGTGGAACGCTCGTCATAGTCGCTCGAAAGCTCGGCGCCGAGGCTCATATACGGAATGATGAAGCCGGACAGCGAAATCCGGAACACGATCAGGATCGCGAGCGTGTAGGCGAACAGCGCCATGCCGGAAAACGCGGGGATGGCGAACAGCAGGACCGTGGCGAGCGCGACCGGCACGAGACTGACCGCCATCACCGGAAGCCGGCGGCCCCAGCGCGTGCGCAGATTGTCGGATACCGAGCCCACGACCGGATCGGCGACCGCGTCGATCGCCAGCGCCAGGAACATCGCGATGCCGGTGAGCGAGCCGGACAGCCCGCAGACATTGGTAATGTAGAAGAAGAAGAACGTGTTGATCAGCGTACCCGGAACGCTCTCCACGAACTGCCCCGCGCCATAGCCGAGCTTCAGGATCATCCCGAGCTTGCCCTTGGGCGCGGCCGGCGCGTCCGGCACGACGACGAGGGGAACCGCCTGCTCGAGGCTCATGACGCCGCCTGGGTGAAGATCTTGCCGGGATTCATGATGTTCAACGGATCGACAGCATGCTTGATCGTGCGCATGAGGTCCACGGCATCGCCGAGTTCCGCCTCGAGCGCTCCGATCTTGCCGATCCCGATGCCGTGCTCACCGGTGCAGGTGCCGCCCATCGCCAGCGCGCGGTCGATGAGGCGGTTGTTGAGCCGCTTGGCCTCGGCGAACTCCTCAGGCCTGGCGGGATCGATCACGAAGACGACGTGGAAATTGCCGTCGCCGACATGGCCCAGAATCGGCGCCGGAATATCCGTGGTGAGGAGGTCGGCCTTGGTCTCGTGAATGCACTGCGCCAGCCGGCTGATCGGCACGCAGACGTCGGTGGGCCATCCGACCGAGCCGGGCCTGAGCGCGGTCGCGGCGTAGAGCGCGTCGTGGCGGGCTTTCCACAGCGCCGAGCGCTCCTCGGCGCTGGTGGTCCAGTGGAACGCGCCGCCGCCGTTCTCGGCGGCGATGGCGGAGACCGCTTGCGCCTGCTCCTCGACATAGCGCTGCGAGCCGTGGAATTCGAAGAACAGCGTGGTCGTCTCGGGATAATCGAGCTTGGACCATCGGTTGATGGCCCGCATCATCGTGTCGTCGAGAATCTCGACGCGCGCGACGGGAATGCCGAGCTGGATCGTCTGCACCACGGCATCGACCGCGCCGTCCAGCGTGGCGAAGCCGCACACCGCCGCGGCGGTCGCTTCGGGGATGGCATGGAGGCGCAGCGTCACCTCGGTGATGATGCCGAGCGTGCCTTCGGCGCCGACGAACAGGCGCGTCAGGTCGTAGCCGGCGGAGGATTTGCGCGCGCGGTGGCCGGTGACGATCTCGCGGCCGTCGGCGGTGATCACTTTCAGCGCCAGGACGTTCTCGCGCATCGTACCGTAGCGCACCGCATTGGTGCCTGACGCACGGGTCGATGCCATGCCGCCGATCGTGGCGTCGGCGCCGGGATCGATCGGGAAAAACAGCCCCTGGTCGCGCAGATAGGCGTTGAGCTGGTTGCGCCGCACGCCGGCCTGCACGGTGCAGTCCAGATCGCTCTGCCGCACCGCGAGCACCGTGTTCATCTCGGACATATCGATGCAAAGCCCGCCATGGACGGCGGCGATATTGCCCTCGACCGAGGTGCCGACCCCATAGGGAACGATCGGCACGCTGTGCGCCGCACAGGTACGCACGATGGCGCCGACCTCTTCGTTGGAATGCGGGTAGGCAACCGCGTCGGGCGGCAAGGAGCGGTGATGGGTCTCGCTATGGCCATGCTGTTCCCGGACGCCCTTGGCCGTGGTGAAGCGCGGACCGAGAAGGGCCGTGAGCTGTTCGACAAACGGATGCGGCAGCGGCAGCGAGGTAGATTGCGTCATCGTAAGTCTATGCCGCCAGCGAGAACTGCCGCAGGCGGAATTCGCTGGGGCAGACGCCGAAGCGCCGCGCGAAAGCGCGCGCGAAGCTGGCATTGTTGAGATAGCCGGCCTCGTAGCCGATATTGGAGACCGGCCGGTTGGTCGTCTGCAACAGCATCGACGCACGGCGCAGACGCTCCTCGCTCAACGCCTCGGCGATCGAGGTGCCGAAGACGGTCTTGAAGCCGCGCGTGAGCTTGGCGCGGTTGAGGCCGCAGGCGCGGCTGATGCTGTCGAGCGTCAGCTTCTTCTCGAACTGTTCGGCGATGGTGCGCCTGGCGGCAAACAGCCGCTGCATGTCCGCTGCGGAAAGTCCGCTGCCCTGGTGCAGCGCGATCAGCTTGCCGTGCAGGGCCAATTGCGCCGTTTCGCACAAAAGTTCGAGCCCCTTGGCCGTGCGATAGGCGGCGAGCGCCACGCCGGTCAATTCGGATTGATACGCTTTCGCGGCAATCGCCAGCAGATCGGACGGCAGATGGAAGGCGCCGAGCTGGAGCTCTTCCGACTCGCCGTTCAGGGCGGCGCTGAACGCGCCGATCCAATCCTCATGCACCAGGCAGGTGATCGCCGCCGTGCCGCGCGCCGCGCCGGCCTTCGAGATTTCCAGGGCGGGTTCGCTGCCCAGGCGATAAGTCACCCGGAACCAGGCACGACCCTGCAGGACCGCGGGAACGGAGGTGCCGGAGCCGAAGATCATGACGACGCGCGGCGAGATTCGCAGGATCTGAGAGTCGAGGCCATCCGGCCGGACCGCGGCGGACGGCGCAATATCGGCGCCGCTCGCGGACGCGAAGTTCGGCCACGTCTCACCCGCCAAGAGATTTTCCGTCATGCCCGCTCCCTACGCGCGGCCGTCTTTGCGGCACGTCGCGGGGCGGACCCTAGTACCTATCAGATAGGTTTGCAATAGCTGTCTGACAGGTGCGCCAAATGCGCGTGATAGCCCAACGCAAATCGGTGCGCCCGCTTTCGCGCGCGCACCGATGGCGTCTTCAAGGATTTGGGAATTACGGCAGGTTGGCCGTCAGCTGCAGGCCCACCGTCCGCGGCTGGATGACCGCCGCGGAATAGGGATTGCCCGCGCCAAGGAACAACGTCTCCGAACCGAGTGCCGTGATGCCGCGCGAGTCGCTGAGGTTCTTGGCGAACAGCGAGATGTTGAAGTTCTGGTAATCGACGCCGGCATGGAGGTCGAGCACCGTATAGCCCGGCACCGTCACCGGCGAGCGGCCGCTGTAGTCGGACGCCCGGTCGCCGACATAGTTCAGCGCGCCGCCGATATCCGCCGTCACCGAATCGGCGAGCGGGAAGCGGTAATCGGCGGTGAGCGCACCCGACCATCTCGGCACGAACGGCAGGCGATCGCCGTCCGCGCCCTTCGCCGCCGGCGCCGCCGACGTCAAATTCGCGTCGATATAGGAGCCGTTGAGCCCGAGGCTCAAACCGTCGATCGGCACATAGGCCAGGGCCAGTTCGATACCCTGGGTGCGGGCGCTGCCGCCATTGACGATGAAGTTGAAGCCGCCGCTGCTGGTCTGGATCTGGATATCCTTCCAGTCGGTATAGAACAGCGCGGTGTCGAAGGTCAGCGCGTTGTCGAGCCAGGCCGATTTGTAGCCGGCTTCGTAGCTCGTCAGTTTGTCGGGCGCGAAATCCTGCGGCACGCCGGGAAGGATTGCCGTTGGCGGCACCGCGTTGGGGCCGCCCGGGCGATAGCCGGTCGACGCTTTCGCATAGATCATCTGGTCGTCGTCGATCTTGAAGCGCGGCGTGACCTGCCAGGTGGCGATGCGGTCGTCGGACGTCTTGGAGAAGATCACCGGCACCGCGCCGATGATCAGGCCTTCGTAATCTTGGGCGTAATGCTGGTTGTCATACGCCAGGCGCACGCCGGCCAGCACGTCGAACCTGTCCGTGAAATGATAGGTCGCGTTGCCGTAGACCGAATACTCCGTGTACTGCGACTTGATGAAGGCGTGTACCAACGGAAGCGGCAGCGGTATGGTCGTGCCGGTGTTCGTGAACACGGCGTCGAAGCCGGGGATCTCGTTGATGTCGTTCTCATGCGTGAAATACAGGCCGACCTGGTATTCCAGCGCGCCGTCGAACGCGACGTCGCTGGCGCGCAGATCCTGCGCGAAACGCTCGGTGTCCTCGTGCGAATGGGTGATGACGCCGAAATTGGGGATGTGGAACGTCGCGCCCAGCAGGAAGCCGTAGGAGTTGGTCGCGTCGGCCTGCACCTTGGTCTTGATCGTCTGATAGGTCGTCGACGAAACGACGTTGAGGCTGCCCCAATTGCCGTCGACCGTGCCGTTGTAGAGACGCAGCGCTTCTTGCTGGAATTCGGGGAAGTTGCGGAAATTCTTCAGATCGCCGAGCAGCGGCGCCAGGGTGGTGGCGTTGACGTCCTCGGTCGGCGTTCCCTCGTCGTGGATGTCCTGGACGATGGCGGACAACTGCAGCTTGATGTTGTCGTCGATGTTCCACAGCAGCGCCGCGCGGCCGCCGCCGAATCGACTGGCATTGTCGTTGGCCTTGCCGTTCACATTGTCGATGAAGCCCGGTTCGTAATGCTCGTAGGCGTTCACCTTGACCGCGAGCGTGTCGGCGAGCGGAACATTGATCGTGCCGGACAGGCGATAACCCTCCCCGCCCCCGTCCACGGAGTCGCCGCCGATGGTGGCGTGGCCGGAAAGGCCGGACGTGTCGGGCGGCTGCATGACATATTTGAGGAGCCCGCCCACGGCATTCGCGCCATAGAGCGTGCCCTGCGGGCCCTTGAGCACTTCGATGCGCGCGACGTCGGCGGGATCCAGATCGGCGGTGTTGCCGCTGCCGCCGGTATAGGCATTGACCGATCCGACCGGCGCCTCGTCGATGTAGATCGCCGTCGTCGCGCCCGGCTGCGCCTGGCCGGTGGTGATGCCGCGCAACGTGATCTGCTGGAAGCCGGGGTTTCCGGACGAGAGCGAAAGCCCTGGCACCTGCGCCGCGTAATCCTTGATGTCGGTCAGGCCCTGGCTGGCGAATTTCGAGGTGTCGAGCGCCGTGACGGAGCCCGGCACGTCCTGCAGCTTCTCCGTCTTCTTTTCCGCCGTGACTACGACGGTTTCGATCTGTTCGGCGGCGAACGCGGCGCCCGTCCAGCAGAGCCCGAACAGCGCGGCGAGCGTGGTGCCCAGGAGAAGACGCGAATGAAACCCGGCATTGGAATGGCGACGCATGGTACCCCTCACAGGACGCAAAGCTGCGGCTCAACACTACATGCGGGGATGGTGTGTGAAGTTTCGGCGACTTTGCCGATCCGCTCTTTGGCTTTGCGCGGACGGCCGTGTTCCATACGCCCGCGCGCGGCCCCGATAAGGAAGCTGGCACCGGAGACAGAAAATCATGCAAACCATCCCGCTTAACGATGTTGCGGCGCTGTTTGACGGTCACGTCGATTGCTTGATCGGCGAAGACGGCATCCGGCCGGTGCGCTACCGCCTTGCCGATGCGCCGTTCCTCGATCCGCATGTGCCGCGCGTCGCGTCCTTCGCCGGCGGCGTCCGGCTGCGCCTGACGACCGACAGCCGCAGCATCCGGCTCGCGGCGCACCAGATGCGGGCCAGCGCGCCCGGGCGCGAAGGATGGACGGCGGATTACGAACTGCACATCGGCGGCATGCCGGCGCGCATCGCAGCGGCCATCGGCGGCGCGGACATCTTCATCGGCGGCGCGATCGCGGGCGACCCGCGCGCCGTGCTGACGCTCGACGATCTGCCGCAAGGCGACAAGCAGATCGAGCTCTGGCTGCCCGCTTCCGCCATCGTTTCGGTTACGGAGCTGAAGATCGACGACGGCGCACACTGGGCGCCGTGGCCCGATACAAGGCGGCGCATGATTTTCCACGGCAGCTCGATCACGCAAGCGGTCGACGCGAACGGTGGCACGCGGACCTGGCCGGCGATCGCGAGCGCTCTGTCCGGTGTCCGCCATCTCAATCTGGGCTGGGCGGGCTCGTGCCTGATCAGCGGCTTCGCCGGCCGCCTGCTGCGCGACCAGCCCGCCGACGCCATCGTCCTCGAACTCGGCGCCAATGTCTGGGAGAATGGACTGCTGAAGGAGCGCACCTTTCTCGATTGCACGCACGCCTTGCTCGCGATCGTCCGCGAGCGGCATGGCGAGACGCCCATCGCCGTGATCTCGCCCATCGCGTTCGGCCGCGGCGACGCGGCCAGCAATGATGGCGGCATCGCGCTGGGGCGCATGCGGGAGCTGCTCGAAAGCGTCGTCGCGGGACGCCGTGCCGGCGGCGACGCGAACATCCACTACCTGTCCGGCCTCGAATTGTCCGGACCCGGCGACCTGGAGCATGTGCCGGACGGCATCCATCCCGATGCGCAAGGCAATCGGCTGATGGGCGCGCGGTTCCACGCCCATATGCTGGCGCCGGGAAAGCCTTTGGCGCCGCGCTGATCTCTACATCCGATACTTCGCCGCCGGCATTTCCGGCTCGAACGCAGCCGTCGAACGATCCAGGCGGTAAACCTCGCGCGTGTCCGCCGCGAACGCGTTCCAGGGCAGCTCGCCGGTCTTCGCGAATCGGACCCAGATGTCGTGCATGTGCTGCGCGATCTCCTGCGGCGGATGTTCGCCGGCGAAGCCGAGCGGTCCGGTGCAGGACGGCAGCGTGTTGAACACGAACGGGAGCTCCAGCGCATGACAGGCACCGAGACGGCCGCCGAACGCCGGCGAGCGCCAGCCGAACTCGTAGACATGCGTGCGTCCGCGATGCGCCAGTGCGAACTGCCGGACGGGATCGCGGAACACAAGATCGCTGAGCGCGCGCGTGAGGACCTCGCCGGGCTTGCCCTCTTTGCCGAGACCGTAATCGGCGAGGATTTCCGGCGCGTGCGGTGTCAGCGCGGCCAGCAGCGCCGTCACCATGCCCGCATCCTCGAGCGCGATCACGCCGGTCGGGACGAAGTAGATGTTCATCTCTTCGCTGCAGGATCCGATGAGGACTTCCACCTGCGCGCTCGCGCCTTTCGCCAGGGCGTCGAGCGTCTTTTCCGGCACGACGTCGTCGCCCAGCAGGGGCAAGAATTTGCTGAGACCGAAGGTCCGGTCGCGGCCATCGGCCTCGCGCAAATCGAGGCCGGAGCCCGGCCGCGTGACGATCTCCACCGCGTTCGCGCACTCTTCGAGGGACTTCGAACGGAATCCTTCGGCATCCGCCGATACGCCGAGCGTCTCCGCGAGCTTGGCGATCAGCACCTTCGCCGAATGCATCGTCCGCAGCATCGCGCCATGTCCGCTCTGCACGATCGCGCGGCGGAACAGGCCCTTGGCCAGCGGCGAGCCGAGCAGGCTGCCGATCGACATCGCACCCGCCGACTCGCCGAACACCGTCACATTGGCGGCGTCGCCGCCGAAATTCCCTGCGTTCTGCTGCACCCATTGCAACGCCGCGATCATGTCGCGCAGGCAGATATTGGTCGCGGCGCCCGCGAGCGGCAGGACGCCTTCTATTCCCATGCGATAGCAGATGCTGACCAGCACCACGCCGTTCTTCGCAAAGGACGTGCCGTCATAGGCGGCGCATTCGGACGTGCCCGCGACCCAGCCGCCGCCGTGGATAAAGACCATGACCGGCAGGCCCTTCGCCGCCACGTCGGGAGTCCAGATGTTGGCGGTCAGATAGTCGTCGCCCTTGTGCCAGCCGTCGCCGATGAAAGGTGTCGTGTCCATGCCGGGAAATGCGCGGATCGTCTGTGGCGCGTTGGGGCCTTTGCGCGTCGCGTCGCGTTCCCCGCTCCAGCCCGCATGCGGCCGCGGCGCCGCGAAGCGGTTGGCGCCGATCGGCGCGGCGGCATAAGGCACCCCATAGAATCGGCACACGCCATCGACGATGGCGCCCCGGACACGCCCTGAGGTGGTGGTGGTGGTGCTGACGGAGCCCTGCGCGGTCATGTGCCCTACCCTGTGTTGTATTGTACCTATCAGACAGGTATCTTGCAGCCTTACGACAGGTTCTGCGCCGGAGCAATACTGCTAGACTGGCCGGCGCGAGTGATTTGGGGATGCTGTGGGCACGCTGGTACTGATCGACAAGCTCGATGGCGAGGACGGCCGCACGCTGGTGCAGCGCGCCGTCGATTCCATCACGGCCTATATCCGCTCCGCCAAGCTCAAGGCCGGCGACGTCCTGCCCGGCGAGATGGAATTCGCAGCTGAGCTCGGCGTCAGCCGTGCGGTGATCCGCGAGGCCTTCGGCGCGCTTGCGGCGCTGCGCCTGATCGACGTCGGCAACGGTCGGCGCGCACGCGTCGGCACCTTCGACGGCGCGGCGATCGCCGCGGCGCTGGGTCATGCCGTCAACACCTCGCAAGTGACCGTGCCGCAGGTCTGGGACGTGCGGCACACGCTGGAGCGGCGCACCGCGGCGCTCGCGGCCCAGAACCGGACCGACCAGGAAGCCGAAGCGATCCTTGCGCACGCCCATGCGATGGCCGCGAACCGGCGCAATTTCACGCGCATGACGGAGCACGACATCGCATTGCACCAGGCGATCGCCGCCGCCAGCCACAACATCCTGTTCAGCCAGGTAGTCGCCTCGTTCGGGGTCCTGATGAAGGAAGCCGTTCCCGTCGCGTGGCGCACGCGCCAGACGGATGAGCAGCGCTCGACCATCCTCAAGCAGCACATGGAGATCGCGCAGGCCATTGCCGACCGCGACGCGGTGCGCGCAGAGCGCGCCATGGACCGGCACTTCGACGATGCCGTCACGCGCCTGCTCGAGGCGGGCTACGCCCAGCGTTGACGTCTGGCGCGATGGATCTCACCCAGCAAATCGACCACCGCCTGCCGGATGGGCGCAACCTGGCCTATGCGGCCTGGGGGCCCGCCGGGCCGACCATCTTCCACCATCACGGCACCGGTTCGTCGCGCTTCGAGGCGGCGGCGCTGGCCCGCGCGGCCGAGGGTTTGCCGCTGCGCGTGATCGGCATCGACCGGCCGGGCTGCGGCGCCTCGACCCAGGATCCCCGGCGCGATTTCCACTCATTCCAGGCCGATGTCGAGCACCTTGCCGACAGCCTCGGCATCGAACGCTATTGCGCTTCCGGCGTCTCGGGCGGCGCGGCCTTCGCATGCGGCGCAGCGCTTTCCCCGCGCGCGGTCAAGGTTTATCCGCTCAACATGCCGCCCGACTTGGGAAGCGCAGCCGGGCGTCTCATACCGTTCAGCTTGCGTTTCATGATCTGGCTGACGATCCGGCCGGCCGTGTTTCGCAGAGCCGCGCGCCGCGCCGCTCTCAACCCGCTCGGCCGCACCGAGCAATCCAACATGCCCGACATCGACAAACGCGTGCTGCTGCAGGAAATCCCGGATATCTGGACCGCGGCCATCACAGAAGGCACGCGGCTTGGCACCGACGGCGTTGCGCGCGACACGCAGCTCCTTCGCAAAAGCTGGGGCCTCGATTGGAACCGGATGGTCGCACCGGTCGAAGTGCGCCAAGGGCTGCTTGATCCCTTCCTGCCCTTCCCGCGCGCGCTCGCGAAAATCCAGCCCGGCGTGTCGCTGATCGAATTCGAAGGCGGCCATGTCGCCGCGCTCGGACGCAGCGTCCTGCGCGGCGTGGCGGAGGCAGCCGCTCAATTGATGCGGCGGGCGCCCTCGGGCCAATAGGGCTTGCGCAACTCGGTCTTGAGGATTTTTCCCGCGCCGGAGAGCGGCAGCGGCTCGGTGCGGATCTCGACGCTGCGCGGGCATTTGTAGGTGGCGATGCGGTCGCGGCAATGCGCGATGAGCTCCTCCGCGCTGGCCTCGCCGCGCAGGCGGACGATGGCGTGGACGCGCTCGCCCCATTTGTCATCGGGCACGCCGATCACGGCGCATTCGACGACGTGCCGGTGTGCGGCGAGCGCGTTCTCCACTTCGGCTGAATAGACGTTCTCGCCACCCGACACGATCATGTCCTTCACACGGTCGACGAGGTAGACGAAGCCCTCCTCATCCATGTAGCCGGCGTCGCCGGTGCGCAGCCAACCGTCGACGATGGTCTGCCTGGTGAGTTCGGGCTGGTTCCAATAGCCGAGCATGGCGCCCGGGCTGCGCACGAGGATCTCGCCGACCTCACCCGGCGCGACGTCATTCAGGGCTTCGTCCGCGATCTTGATGTCGACGCCGACGATGGCGCGCCCCGCCGAGCGCAAATTGGGCTTGCGGCCCGGCGCGGCGTTGTGGAATTCCGGCAACAGGAACGTGGCGACCGGCGAAAGCTCGGTCTGGCCATAGGCTTGGCGGAACTGCGCGTTGGGGAACATCGCCATCGCCTGCTGCAGCAGCGTCTCGGAGATCGGCGACGCGCCATAAGCGATCTGGCGCACCGACGACAGGTCGGCGGCGTTGTTGCGCATATGCTCCGCCAGCATGCCAAACATGGTCGGGACCAGCACCGCATCGGTCACGCCTTCCGCGGCGACCGCGTCCACGACGTTTTGCGGGCTGAAGAACGGGACCACGACATGGGTTCCGCCGATGATCGTGATACCGATGACCATGGCGACGTCCGCCAGATGAAACATCGGCGGCGAATGCAGGAACACAGCATTGTCCTGCATCGGATGCGTGGCCTGCGCGCACAGGAAATTGGCGACGAGGCTGCGGTGCGACAGCATCACGCCCTTGGAGCGCCCGGTCGTGCCGCCGGTATAGAAGAGACCGGCGAGGTCGTCGCCCTCCCCGCTTGCGTCGGGCATGGGAGACGATGTGGCGATGAGGTCATCAGTGCCGATCGTGCCGGCCGGCGCCTCGCCGTCGTCCATGAAGAACGTCGCTTGCAGCGCGCAGGCCTGCGCCAACGGCGCCGCCATGGCCGCGAAATTCTTGTCGACGACGAGAAACCGCGCGCCGCTGTCCTGCATCGCATAGACGTGCTCGGCGAGGGCCCAGCGCGTGTTGCCGGGCACGATGACGCCGCCGGCCCACCAGACGGCAAGATAAAGCTCGATGTAGCGGTCGCTGTTGAGCGCGATCACCGCGACCCGGTCGCCGCGGACCAGCCCGTGCGCGACGAATCCCGCGGCCAGCCGCGCCACCCGGTCCTTCACGTCGCGCCAGCTGCGCCGCCGCGCGCCGAACACGGTGGCCGTGGCGTCCGGCTTCAGCTGCACCGCGCGATGCAGGCCTTGCGTGAGCTTCATGTCGCGTTCTCCCCGGCCGATCAGATGTTGATGCCGCCGCCCACCATCAGGACCTGGCCGCTGACGTAATTGCTTTCCGGGATGCAGAACAGATAGACGGCGCCGGCGGCTTCTTCCGCCGTGCCGGCACGGCCCAGCGGCACCATCATCGGCAGCGTCTGGCGCGTCGTGGCGGGAACGCCAACCTGCATCTCGCGGCCGTCGATCATCACCTTGGAGTCCGGCTGGTTCATCGCCTGCGTCAGGCGCGTGTCGATGAAGCCATAGGCGACACAGTTCACGTTGACCTTGTAGCGACCCCACTCCTTGGAGAGTGTCTTGGTGAGGCCCACCAGCGCGGCCTTGGCCGAAGAGTAGTTCGCCTGGCCGGCATTGCCGTTGGTGCCCGCCATCGACGAGATGTTGACGACCTTGCGGAAGACCTCGCGGCCCTCCTCGGCGTCCTTCTTCGCCAGCACGCGGATCGGCTCGGCGGCGGCGCGCAGGATGCGGAACGGCGCGACGAGATGGACATCGAGCATGGTCTGGAACTGCTCGTCGCTCATCTTCTGGATGACGCTGTCCCAGGTGTAGCCGGCATTGTTGACGATGATGTCGAGACCGCCAAATTTTTCCATCGCCATGCCGACGAAACGGTCGGCAAAGCCGGGCGCGGTAACGCTGCCGGCGCAGGCAATGGCTTCGCCACCCGCCTTGGTGATCGTCTCGACGACCTCGGCGGCCGGCGCCTCGTCGAGATCGTTCACGACGACTCGCGCGCCCTCGCCGGCGAGCTTCAGTGCCAGTGCGCGACCGATGCCGCGACCGGAGCCGGAGATAAGGGCGACCTTGCCCTGCAATTTGGTCATGTCCTGTCTTTCCTCAAGAGCGTTAGGGCAGCGCGATGACGGCATCGCCCGCGAGCGTGTGAAGTCCGGCATCCGTTTTCGCGCTGATCTCGAGCCGGACGCGTTTCTCGCCCTCGGCTTCGAACTTTTCGACGACCTTGCCGGTGCATACGACCTTGGCGTGGACCGGCGTGATCGCGGTGAAGCGCACGCCCCAGTGCCGAATGCGGTCCTGCGGCACCCATTTCGTCAGAAGCTGTGCGAGGAACGCCATGGAGAGCATGCCGTGCGCGAACACGTCCGGCATGCCGAACTTCTTGGCGAAATCGATGTCGACATGCATCGGATTGTGGTCGCCGGACGCGCCGCAATAGAGCGCCAGCACGTGGCGCGTGATTTCGCCGCTCGTGTGCTCGGGCAGCGCGTCGCCGACCTGGACCTGATCATAGGTGAGGCTCATGGCTCAACCATTCCTGACGACGATGATGGTGCGCGACACACCGACATCCTCGCCGTCCTGGTTCACGGCGTGGGTGTCCTGCACGATGAAGCCGAGCGCGCCGCCTTTCTTGTCGTAGATGTCCGCGACCTTGGTCTTCAGCGTGATGGTGTCGCCGGCATAGATCGGCTTGCCGGTGGTGAATTGCTGCTCGCCATGCAGTACGCGTCCGATGTCGATGCCGAGCTTCGCCATCACGCCGTCCTGCGCCGGCGCCATGGTTTCGAGGCAGAACAGAAACGTCGGCGGCGCCGGTAGGGCGCGATGCCCCGCTGCCTTTGCCGCCGCCTCATCGAAATAGACCGGGTTCTTCTCGCCCGTCGCGCGCGCGAAGAATTTGAGCTGGCCCTTTTCCACTTCGACGGAACGCGGCCTGGTCTCGAGCCCGATGAGCGACTTGTCGAGCATCACGCCCGCCCATAGAGCGTGACGACGCAGGCGCCGCCCAGGCCCAGATTGTGTTGCAGGGCATGCGTCACGCCTTCGACCTGGCGCTTCTCGGCCTGCCCGCGCAATTGCCAGACGAGCTCGGCGCATTGCGCCAGGCCGGTAGCGCCGAGGGGATGCCCCTTGGACAGCAGGCCGCCCGACGGATTGGTGACGACCCTGCCGCCATAGGTGTTGTCGCCGTCCCAGATGAACTTCTCGGCGGTGCCTTCCGGCGTCAGGCCGATCGCTTCGTAGGTCAGCAGCTCGTTGGCGGTGAAGCAATCGTGCAGCTCGACGACCTGGACGTCGTCCGGCCCGACGCCGGCCTTTTCATAAACGCGGCGCGCGGCCTCCCTGGCCATGTCGTAGCCGATCAGCTTGATCATCGAATGATCGTCGAAGGTGCTGGCATAATCCGTTGTCATGGCTTGCGCTTTGATCGCGATCTCGGCCTTGATGCCGTGCTTCTTCGCAAACGCCGGCGTGCAGACGATGGCTGCGGCGGCGCCGCAGGTCGGCGGGCAACACTGGAAGCGCGTGAGCGGGCCGTAGATGTGCGGCGAACCCAGGACCTCTTCGACGCTGAGCTGATCCTTGAAGATCGCATAGGGATTGTGCTGCGCGTGCGCCCGCGCCTTCGATGCGATCTTCGCGAAGGTCTCGCGGCGGGTGTCGTATTTCTTGGCGTATTCGGCGCCGGCGCCGCCGAAGAACTGCGCCGCGCCGGGCGCTTTCGGATCGAAGCCTTGCAGCGCGTTCATTTCCCGCGAGAAGCGCTCCAGCGGATTGGGACGGTCGGTGAAGGCCGCGCCGAGCGCGCCGGGGCGCATCTCCTCGAAGCCGAGCGCCAGGGCGCATTCGACGATACCGGCTTCGACCGCCTGCCGCGCCAGGAACAGCGCCGACGAGCCGGTCGAGCAATTGTTGTTAACGTTGACGATGGGCACGCCCGTCAGGCCGAGGCGATAGACGGCGGCCTGCCCCGCAGTCGAGTCGCCATAGACATAGCCGACATAGACCTGCTGGACGGCGTCGTAGGGCAGACCCGCATCCGCGAACGCGGCCATCGCGGCCTTCTCGCCCATGATGTTGTAGGTCTCGCTGGCGCCGGGCTTGGTGAAGGGGATCATTCCCACGCCGGCCACTCGGACTTCATTCGACATGTCGTTCTCCTGTTTCCAATTCTAAAGCGTGCGCGCGATCAGCATCTTCATGATTTCGTTGGTGCCGGCGTAGATCCGCTGCACCCGCGCGTCGGCATACATGCGCGCGATCGGATATTCGGTCATGTAGCCATAGCCGCCGAACAGCTGCAGGCATTCGTCGACGACGCGCCCCTGCATGTCGGTGGTCCACCATTTGGCCATCGCGGCGGTGGTGGGATCGAGCGTGTCGGCAAGGAGCCGCATGAGCAGTTCGTCCACGAAAACGCGGCCGATCACGGCATGGGTCTTGGCTTCCGCCAGCTTGAACTGCGTGTTCTGGAAGCTGATCAGCGGCTCGCCGAACGCCTTGCGCTCCTTGACGTATTCCGCGGTCAGCCGGACGGCGTTTTCCATGGCGTGAACCGCGCCGAACGAGCATTGCAGGCGCTCCCAGGCGAGCTGCACCATCAGCTGCACGAAGCCCTGGCCTTCCACGCCGCCCAGCAGGTTCGCCTTCGGCACGCGGACGTCGTCGAAGAACAGCTCCGAGGTGTCCTGGGCATGCATGCCGATCTTCTGCAGATTGCGGCCGCGGCGGAAGCCTTCCGCGTTCTTCGTTTCGACGCCGATCAGCGACACGCCGCGCGATCCGGCCTGCGGATCGGTCTTGGCCACGACGACGATCAGATCGGCGTTCTGGCCGTTGGTGATGAAGGTCTTCTGGCCATTGATGATGTAGTCGCCGCTGTCGCCCCGCGCCGTGGTGCGCACCGCTTTGAGGTCCGACCCGGTGCCCGGCTCGGTCATCGCGACGGCGCCGATCAGTTCACCCGACGCCATGGCGGGCAGCCAGCGCTGCTTCTGTTCTTCGCTGCCATAGGTGAGGATGTAGTGCGCCACGATGGTGGAATGCACGCCGTTGCCGGCGCCGAAACCGCCGGCGAGGCCGGCGCGGTCGATCTCCTCGGCGATGACGATGTCGTGGGCGCGGGTTCCGCCGCCGCCGCCACAGGCTTCCGGGATGCTGGCGCACAACAGGCCGGCGGCGCCGGCCTTGCGCCAGGCATCGCGGTCGACCACGCCTTCGTCGTCCCAGCGTTCGCGGTGCGGCGCGAATTCGCGCGTGAAGAACCGGCGCGCCTGGTCACGCAGAATACCGAGCTCTTCGGTCATCCAGGGCGAGGCGCGGTCGTTCATGGGTGTCCCGCCGTTGAAAATGGCTTTGCAGACCTAAGAATAGGTGTATGTTACTGTCAAGTAGCATGTCGATATTTCTGGTAACATCAGGGATGCAGATGGCAAAGCGGGCGCTCTCGCCGTGGCAACGCAAGCCGGACGACATGGCGTCGGTGCGCGAGGAAAAGCGCCTGGCGGTGCTGAAGGCGGGCGCGGCGGCGTTCCGCGAGCGCGGTTTCGAAAAGGCCTCGCTCGACGACATCGCCGGCAAGCTCGGCGTCACCAAGCCGACGCTCTATTATTATATCACGGACAAGCAGGACATCGTCTACGCCTGCAGCGCGCTGGCGAATGGCGAGCTCATGGCGCTGGCCCGGAGCCAAGATCCGAGGCGGCCGGGGCTGGAGTCGCTTGAGGATTTCTTCCGGCGCTATGCGGAAGTCATCGCCGGCGATTTCGGCTATTGCCTGACGATGATCAACGAAAACCTGCTGCCGGCGCCGCGCGTCAAGGAGCTGCGCCGCAACAAGCGCGAGCTCAACTCCGCGGTCATCGCGATGTTGGAGCGCGGCATCGCCGACGGCTCGATCGCGCCCTGCGACACCAGGCTGGTCAGCTTCGCGCTGTTCGGCGCCTTCAACTGGGTGGCGCGCTGGCATTCGGGCTCTTCGGCCACGACCGACAAGATCGCCGAAGTGTTCATGACCCTGTTCACCAACGGAATCGCCGCACAGCGGCAACAAAGAGGAGATCGCCGATGACAGACCCTGTCGAAATCGTCAAGCTGTGGCCGGACGGTCCGCCGTCGAAGCTGGCGGGCGTCGGGCCCGAGGCGCAATACAAGGCGCCGGTGGGCGTGGCGGCCGAGGCCACCATGCTGCGCAACGTGTCGGAGCCGACGCTCAGCGTGTTCCCACCCACCAACGGCAAGCCCAACGGCGTCGGCGTGATCGTGTGCCCGGGCGGCGGCTGGCGCATCCTGGCGTGGGAGCATGAAGGCACCCAGGTGGTGAACTGGCTGACCGCGCATGGCTACGCCGCGTTCCTGCTCAAATACCGCGTGCGCGGCACGCCGGTGGCGCAGGCCGATTACGACATGGAAATGCTGCAGATGCTGTCGAAGATCGACATGACGCGCACCGCCAAGACCGCGTTCCGCGCGATGAGCGACGCCGTGCCGGCGGAATTGTTCATGGACGGGCGCGAGGTCGCCGCCGATGACGGCCGCCGCGCGGTAGCGATCGTGCGCGAACGGGCCCGGCAATGGGGCGTCGATCCAGCCAGGATCGGCATGATCGGATTTTCCGCCGGCGCGTTCCTCGTGGCCGACGTCGCGATCGATCCGCGCGCGGCGCCGCTCGCCTTCGTCGCGCCGATCTATGGCGGCGACTCATTGGGACGCCCGATCCCGGCCGACGCCCCGCCGATGTTCACCTGCGTCGCGCAGGACGACATGCTCTATCGCATCGTCGAAAGCCTCTATTCCGACTGGACCGATGCGGGGCGCTCGGCCGAGATGCATGTCTACCGCCGCGGCGCGCATGGCTTCGGCATGGTGAAACAGGGCCTGCCGTCGGACCGCTGGATCGATCAGTTCCACGACTGGCTGGTCGATCTGAAATTCGCGTAAGAGGAGCACCACGCATGACGGATGCCGCAAGCTTCATCCACCCCGACTACCGGGAATGGCTCGAGCTGATCAAGTTCACCGGCGCGCTGCCGGCGCCGACGCTCGAAACGATGCACGCCAACCGCGCCAACCCGAACCCGATGCTGAAGCCGCCTCTGGACTCGCCGGCCTGGGAGACGCGCACGATCCCGGGCCCGGCCGGCGCGCCGGATGTCGGGATTGTCATCGTCAATGCGGGAAAGCGCGGCGCGCCGCGGCCATGCATCCTGCACACCCATGGCGGCGGCTTTCTCTACATGCACCCCAAGGACGTCGTGTTCCTGCTGCAGGAGACGGCGGCAGCGCTCGACTGCGTCATCGTCTCGGTCGATTACCGCCTGGCGCCGGAGACGCAGTTTCCCGGCTCGCTCGAGGACAATTATGCCGGGCTGAAATGGCTGCACGCCCATGCCGAGGAGCTGGGCGCCGATCCCGCCCGCATCGCGCTGATGGGCGAGAGCGCGGGCGGCGGCCATGCCGCGATGCTGGCCATCGCCACGCGCGACCGGGGCGAGGTGAAGGTGATCTACCAGGCCCTGACCTACCCCATGCTGGACGACCGGACCGGCAGCAGCCGCGCCGTGCCGCCGCATATCGGCACATTCATCTGGCGCGCGGCCGAGAACAAGTTCGGCTGGACCTGTTTCCTCGGCATGCCGGCAGGCTCGCAGACGGTTCCCTACGGCGCCGTCCCTGCGCGGGTGGAGGACCTCAGCGGCCTGCCGCCGACCTTCATCGGCGTCGGCTCGATCGACCTGTTTGTCGAGGAAGACATCGAATATGCCCGCCGCCTGAACGACGCCGGCGTGCCGGTCGAGCTGCACGTCTATCCGGGGTGCGTCCACGCCTTCGACGTGCTGCCCACCGCCAGCGCTGCGCGGTTCAAGGCGGCGCTTTTCCAGGCCCTCGGCGCTGCGTTTGCGCAATCCAACGCGGGATAGAAAGCCGGCTGGATGGCGAACACCATCCAGCCGCTCTCCTCAGAACGTTCTGGTGATGCGGATGCCGAACTGCCGCGGCGCGCCCGGGAAGCCGAGCTTGCCGAGCAATTCCGTCGACACATAGTGCAGATCGGTCAGGTTCGTGCCGTAGGCGACGGCCTGCCAATCCTGGTCGAAGTCATAGGTGATCTGGCCGTTGAGCAGGTTCTGCGCCGCCAGCCGGTCATCCGGCAACAGCGGATTGCCGGAGACCTGGAACACCGAACCCCACCGCCCGCTGACGAAGCCGTAGTCGAGGCGCGGCGTCAGCGTCTGGTCGTTGCCCAGATCGAAGGCGTATTGGGCGCCGATCTGCGCCGTCCATTTCGGCGCATTGGGCAAGGCCCGGCCCGAGAGATTCTGCACGCCGACGAACGGGTTGCGCGCATCGATCGCGAAGAAGGCCGGGATGGCGGTGTCTTCATAAGACGTGCCCAAGTCCAGCGACAGGCCGCCGAACACCGCCTGGACCTGCGCCTCGATGCCCTTGGCCGTCGTCGTGCCGGGGACGTTCAGGTCCTCGGAGCTCGATCCGCCCAGCGCGTTGACCGGATCGAAAAAGCTCATCACGAAGTTGTGGTACTGGTCGTAATAGCCGCCGAGCTGGGTCTGGACGTGGCCGTCGAAATAGGTGCCCTTCCAGCCCACTTCGTAGTCGGTGACGTCTTCGCCCGTGTACTTCGTGCCGTCGCCGTTGAGGCCGGCGGCCTTGTGGCCGGTGGCGACGAAGGCATAGAGGAAGTTGTTCTCGTTCACCGACCAGTCGAGGTCGACTTTGCCTGTCACTTTCGAGTCATGCGTGGTCGCTATGACGTGGATCGGCGTGAAGAACGGGAACGGCGCGCCGTCGAACAGCGCGTTTTCGCCCTGGTTGATGTTCTCAAACGACTCCGAATAGCGCAACCCGACCTGGAGCTTGAGGGCATCGGTCAGCTTGTAGGTGCCCTGGCCGAACACGCCCCAATTGTCTTCACGCGCAAAGCTCTGGTTCGCGTTCAGCACCAGCCCGCTGGTGAGCGTGCCGCCCGGCGCCGCCGAGGTGTAAAGCCGCGGCACGAAGATCTGCTGGTCGAGATAGACCGCGCCCAGCACCCAGGTGAACGGTCCGGTATCGGGCGAGATCAGGTTGAACTCCTGCGAGAGGACCTGGACCTTGCCGATCGACCCGGTCACGGCGGGGCCGAAATCGACCGCGCTGTTGATGAAGGTCGTGTCGGTGCCGTCGGTGTCGATGTTGAACTTCACGACGCCGTACTGGTAGCTGGAGATCGATTTCAGCGTGAGGCCGTTGCCGAATTGGTAATCGAGGTTCAGCACGGCGCGGAATTGCTGGTCGATGCCCTGCAGATGCGCATCCGACGTGACGTTGAAGATGTTCTTGGTCGAGCCGCTGAACGGCGACCCGATCGGCGCGCCGTGGTCGATGTAGTTGCCGTCGAGCTTCAGGACCGCCTTGAAATTGTCGGTGGGCTGCCACAGCGCGCTGAGGCGCAGATTCGCCATGTGCAGATCGCCGTCGTTCCCGGTGAACGGCCCCGTCACGTGGTAGAACGAATCCCGGTTCTCTTCGTCGGTCGCGATGCGCACCGCGAAATCGTCGCTGAGCGGAATGTTCACCGCGCCCTGCACGCGCGCGTCGTTGTAGCTGCCGTACTGGCCCTCGACGAAGCCCTTCACGCCGTCGAGGCTCGGATCGGTCTCGGTGATCAGGATCGCGCCGCCGGTGGCGTTCTGGCCCGCGAAGGTGCCTTGCGGACCGCGCAGGACCTGGATGCTGCTGATGTCGTAATACGGTTCGTCGGCGACGAAGCCATTATAGGTCGTCGTGGCGCCGTCGCGATAGGTCACGACGCCGACCGAATCCTGCGCGCCGCCGTCGTTCTTGCCGATGCCGCGGATATTGAGGAGCACGTTCTGGCCCGAATCCTGAACCGTCAGCGACGGCGTCGTGAAGGCCAGCGAGTCGAGCACGTCGATGTTGCGCGCCTTGAGATCGGCCCCACTGAGCACGGTCACCGCGATGGGCGTCGTCTGGACGTCGGTGGCGCGGCGTTCCGCCGTGACCACGACCGTCTCGATCGCGCCATCGGCCAGCGCGGGCGCGGCGGTCGCGAGCGCCAGCACGCCCAGCGCGGCGCTCTGCATCCAACGGGACTTCCAACGGCTCTGCACGAATTCCTGGCTGCGCATGACTTGTTCCCCTCGTTATTTTTCCCGTCAGGCTCGTGCCTGCATGGTCGTCGTTACGATCCGACTTCTTACGCAGCGACTGCTTTGCGCAGTTCTTCCATCCAGACCCAGCGTGGATCGGGCGCGCCGAGCACACTGATCATGGTGTTGCAGACATAGGCCGCGGCGATGCCGCTCTCGGGATGGGCGAAGGCGCTGCGGCCTCCGGCGCCGTCATGGCCGAACGATCCCGGTCCCAGCATCGCCGCCGGGTCGCGGGTGAGCTGGTAGCCCAATCCGTATTGCATCGGTGCGGCGCCGAGCTGGAGCTTGCCCAGATCGCCGGCGGGCGACATCGCACCGGTGCGCAGCGTCCGGGCCTTCTCGACCGTCTCAGGCGTCAGCAGCCGCACGCCATCGACCTCGCCGATCATCGCGGCATACATCTTCGCCAGCGACGCCGCGTTGGTGATGCCGTTGCCCGCCGGCACCTCGGCCGCGCGCGCCTCCCGGTTGTTCATCTCTTCGATCAGTTCGTTGGTCTGCTGCAGCGAGAACAGCGTGACCCTGGCGAGACGCGTGGTGACGTCGATCCCCATGCCGACGAGCAGGGCCGTGATCTGCTCGGTCGTGAAGGCGGCCGTCGCTTGAAAATGCGGCGCGACGCGCGGCTCCTTGTCGGCCGGAAGACCGATCCAGAAATCCAGCCCGAGCGGCGCGACGATCTCCTCGGCGAAAACGCGCGCCACGCTCTTGCCGGTCACGCGCCGGACCACGCCGTCCAGCAAGGAGCCGTAGGTGAGCGGGTGGTAGTGGCACGACGCACCCGGAATCCACAGCGGCGCCATGGCTTCCAGCGCGGGAAGATGCCGATCCAGCGTGAGCAGATCCCGCGTCGTGACGCCGCTTTCGGGCTCGACGCCGGACAGCCCGACCGAATGGCTCATCAGGTGCCAGATGCGCGCATCGGCCTTTCCGTTGACCGCGAACTGCGGCCAATAGTCGGAAACGCGCGCCTCGTAATCGATCAGTCCGCGCTCGGCGAGCCGGTGCACGACAGCGGCGGTGGCGCCCTTGGTGCAGGACATGATCACGGTGATCGTGTCTTCGTCATAAGGCCGGTCGTTGACCTTGTCCCGGCCGGCCCAGATGTCGACGACCTTCTGGCCGTGGCGATAGATGCAAAGCTGGGCGCCGCCTTCGTCGGCCGCCTGGGCCGCGCCGAACGCGTCGCGCACGCCTTCATACCCCCGGGCGGTGAATCCGCTGACCGTCATGCTGCTCCCCGCGACCTGTCATATAGGCCTAATTATTTTACTGACTGGTAAGTCGAATTGTTGTAACAGTCAAGCGGTTTCGATTTTTCGCGGCGCAAGCTATGGAACGCGAGACCAATGTGGGGGGCATCATGGCCGCGCGGGCGAAAGCCAAGTCACGACCGAACCAGCGCTACGAGCAGCGGCGGCTCGAGGTCCTGCGCGCGGCGGCGCGGACCTTCAGCATCCGCGGCTTCCACCTTGCGACGCTTGACGACGTGGCCGAGGAGCTCGGCGTCACCAAGCCGGCTCTCTACTACTACGCCAGGAGCAAGGACGAATTGCTGATGGCCTGCATCCAGATGGCGCTGGAGGTTCTGGGAGCGGCGTTGGACAAATCCGCGGCGCCGCAATCCGGCCCGGTGGAGCGGCTGCGCCGGTTCTTCACGGTCTATGCCGAGACCATCTGCGAGGACTTCGGCCGCTGCCTGATCCTGACCGAACCGCGCGACCTTTCACCGGCATCGCGCAAGATCAACATCACGGCGCGGCGCGCCCTGAGCCAGGGCGTGCGGGACATCGTGCGCGAGGGGATCGAGGCGGGAGTCATCAGGCCCTGCGACGACCTCGCGCTCGTCAGCGCCCTGTTCGATGCCTTCAACGGCCTCACGAAATGGCTCAACCTGAAGGGACCGACGCCGCTCGCGAAGATGACGGAGCAGTATCTCGACATCTTCCTGTACGGCGTCACGACCGCCGCGCCGCGCGCATCATTCGTCAAACCCTTATCCATAAAACGCCTCTGAGCGCACGGCAGAGACATCCGGGAGATCGAAACATGACGCAGACCTATGAGCCGGCCGCCGCGATGCCGCCGCCGCCCGATACGCTGAGCGAGCAGGCCCGCACGGCGCTCGCCGCCATGTCCGCCGGCATCCCCGCCGATCTTGCCAACATCGACATCGCGATCATGCGGACCTTCGCCGAGCAGATCCAGGCAGGCCTGGGTGCCGAGCAGCAGAAGGCCTATCCGGTGACCGTCGCGGACGACGTCGTCGCCGGCGTGCCGGTGCGCCGCATCGTTCGCGCCTCCGGCCAAACCGACCGCCGCCGGGTCTTGATGAACCTGCATGGCGGCGGCTTTTGCGTCGATGCCGGCGCGCTGACGGAGAACATCCCGATCGCCGCGCTCACCGGGATCGAGGTCGTGGCGGTCCGCTACCGGCTGGCGCCCGAGCACCCCTACCCAGCCGCGGTCGACGATGCGCTCGCGGTCTACCGCGCGCTGCTCGCCGAGCACGATCCGCGCGACATCGGCGTGTACGGCACCTCGGCCGGTGCCGTCCTGGGGCCGCAACTGATGATGCGGCTCAAGGCGGAGGCGTTGCCGCTTCCCGGCGCCCTCGGCGTGTTCTCCGGCGAAGGCGATCTCGTCGGGGTCGCGGACTCCCTGCGTATCTTCGCCCGCGCCGTCGAGGCCGAGCTGCTCATTCGCGCCAAGCAGGACTATGTCGGCACCTCCGACCCGTACGATCCGCTGGTCTCCCCGATCCGCGGCGACCTGACGGGATTTCCCAGGACCTTGTGCGTTTCGAGCGGCCGCGACGTCCTTCTGAGCGGCACCGTCAATTTCAGCCGCGCCCTGACCGATGCCGGCGTTGCATCCGAGCTCGTGATCTACGACGCGCTTCCGCACGCGTTCTGGGCCAACATCATCGCGCCCGAAAGCGACGACGCCTTTGCGCGCATGTCGTCGTTCTTCACCACCCATCTCGGAGCGCGATAGCCCGAGCGCCGGCTCCAGCGAATCCTGTTTGAAATCGCGGCGCAGTATGCGGCGCGAACGTCCGCTTTATTGACTTCAAGTTCCCGCCCTTTCATTGTGACATTGCTAACATTACAGGACGAGATAACAACTCAAGGCATAGTCTTATAATATTGATCCGCGGGGGCGCGTATGAACAAGAGCATGGAACGTCGGCGTTTTCTGCAATTGGGTGTCACGTCCGCCCTGGTGATCGGAGCGCCGGTCATTGCCACGCCCGCCAAAGCAGGCGGGATCTGGAATTGGGGCGTTCGAGCCGATTGGCATGGCGGCAGCCAGGCCGCCCTTTTCCATACGGTGACTGTTCAAAGCGATCCCCTTCCAAAGGGGGTGGACGTCTTTGCCTATGTCTACCTCACGCAGATGATCACGCACCGGCCGCAGGACCCGAACAACACGCCGGGCGCGTATGCCTTTATCGGCCGCTATGCCGTCTGGCAACCGGACGGAACGCAAAGCGCACCGATCAACATCGCCGAGCGGCACCAGAACGACATGTTCATCAAGAACTGCGCCTGGGTGTCCGTGGATCTGGCGGTGCGGGAGTGCGACGCGGTTGCGAATCTCACGCTGATGCAATGGACTTGATGCTGCGCGCTATAGCGGCGTGCCGGGCAATTTGCGTCCCGGACCCAGCATCCGCCCCTCGAACGTCAGCTCGACGGACTTGATGCGCTTCAGGTCCAGCCAGGTGTTGCCGTCGAGGTCGAAATCGATGCGCCACAGGGTGAAAGGACTGAGGCCGATATAGCCCTGGGCGTTGTCGCCGAGGCTGCCGCCGGCGGTGTTCACCTTGTTCCTATAGTCGATCTTGTACAGGCGCACGCGCGGCCGGTGGCTGAAGACATGCAGGGCGCCGGGCTTGTCGCGCTTGGTGTTGCTGTTGAGCACGGCCTGCCCGCCATGGATCAGGTTGATGGACAGCACCCGCTTGTCTTTTTTGTCGAGCTTTTCCGGATCGATCACGATGTCGGGAAAGACCAGCTTGAACGAGCGCGCGATGATGTAGCTCATGTTCTCGAAGTCTTCCTTGTCGCGGATATCGAGCGCGAATGCGAGCGACTTCGTGGCCGGCAGCGCCGCGAACTCGTCGGGATACTCCTCGGCCGAGATCTTCAGCTCCTGGTGGAAATCGTCGAACTCCTCGTTTTCCTCCCTGAAGCCGTCGATGGCCTTGACCAGGCGCCGATGCGTGTCGGCCAGCGTGGCGACGTTCAGGTTCTCGGTCTCGAGCGGCCGGCTCTTCAGCGACCAATACTGATAGGCGCGGTTCTCCAGATAGATGTTGCGCAGCAGGTCGCGCTGCGCGTCCTCGTAAGCGTCCCTCAGATAGGCGGTATAGACCGGCAGCACATTGTCCTGGTGCGCCGCCATCTCGGCGTTGATGTGCTGGATGCCGCTGAACAGTTGGTCGCGCTGGGTCTTCGCGGTCAGGAGCTGAGCCACCTGCGTCGTGTAGTTGTAGGCGGCCATGTTGCGCGCCTGGCAGAGCACCAGATAGTGGTCCAACGCCTTGCGCAGCTCGCCGGCGGCATCGAACTTGCCCAGATATTTCTTGAGCATGTCGTCGAGCTCGGTGCCGTCGACCGCGATCTTGACGGCATTCGGATTTTCGACGTCGGCGAGCTCCTTGATGGAGGAATAGGCCTTCTTGAGGCTGTCGATCGTGGCCTTCGCCTTCTTGAAGACCTCGACGACACCTTTGACCTGATCCTTGAACTCGATCGCCTTCTTGACCTTCTCGATCGCGGTCTTGACGCCGCCGGCGCCGCCGACCATGCCGCCAACGCAGCCGACCACCGTGCCCAGCATGTCGAGGAAATCCGTCAGGCTGAGTTCGCTTTCCTCGCGCAGATGCTTGATCAGCTGGTCTTTGAACTTCAGCTGCCCCTCCAGCAGCACAGTGCGCTGGAGCGCGATGTCCTCCGAGCAGTCCGCGATCTCGGTGCGGAAACTCTCGATCTGCTCCTTGATCGCCGCGATGTCCTCGTCGAAATCCTTGACCTTGGTATCGATCTTCTCCTTGGCGGCCTTGAACGCCGCCAGGCGGTTCGCGTCGGTCTCGCCCTTCTTGAGATATTTTTCGTACTGCTCCTGGATCACCTCGCCGATGGTGATCATCTCGCCGGTCCGCTTGGCGAGGTATTTGAGGCTCAGCACCGGCGTCCAATTGTAGGTGTGCCCGTAGAAATCCAGGCCCTGCTGGAGCCGCATCAGCGACACCATCGCGCTGTTGTGCATGCCGGCGCGCACCTTCTGCTCCGGCGCGGAGACGCGCGCAGCGTCGATGCCGGCGCCGGTGAAGGGCTGGTTGATGTCGATGAGCCAGGAATAGGACGCCGACACCGAAGCGAGATCGGCCTCGGTCTTGGCGTTGAGGAAAGCCATGTCGGCCGCGTTCTGCGCGATCAGCAGCTGGCTGAGGCTGAGCGATTGCGCCAGCGCCGCGAACGACAAAGTCGGCACCTGACCCGCGGCATAGAGCTTGCCATTGAACTCCAGCTTGGCGCCGGCTTTGCCGGCCGTTCCCTTTTTTCCGCCGCGCTTGGCGGCCGAACCCTCCGGCCCGCCCTGACCATCAGGCGCCTTCTGGTCTTCGACCGGGCGGCCGGTTTTCTGGTTGAACATCTTGCACACCGCGCCCTGGCCGCCGGGACCGCCGGCGCCTCGCGCACCGGCGCGGGCTTCGACGCCACCGTCACCGCCGCTGACGTCGTAGACGATGTCCGCCGCGGCGGGATCGAGGACGTTCAGCGCGACACGCCCGCCAGTGCCGCCATCGCCGGACGTCCCGGGCGAGCCGCCCTGCCCGCCTTGATGACCGTTCTTGCCTTGCGCCTCCTCCGGAAAGCCGTAGCCCTGCCCGGTGTCCACGCCGTGTTTCGACGTCTTGGCGCCGTTCTCGCCTCTTTCGCCTTGGACGCCGGCGTGCCCGTCCTGTCCGCGTCCGCCGGGGCCGCCGCCGGCGAGCAGCATCAGCGCCGTCTTGCCGATCGCGTCACCAAGACCATGCATCAGCGGCTCAGTCGCGGCGGTGCGCAGATGCGCGGCGATCTGCTTGCGCAGGGTCTCCAGCGCGGCATCCGAAAATACGCCGGCGCCCATCCTGTTCTTCACGGCGATCGGCTTGTCCGAGGCCAGCGTCAACGTGGCTTCGATCGCGTTGACCTTGCCGCCCGCGGCGATCTTCGCCGTCGCATCGACCGTGCAGCCGAACGGCTCGCTCGACACGCGCCGGTTGCCCTCCTGTGCCGTCACCTTCAGCTCCGGAAGGGACAGGCGCATGGCGATGCGGCCGGTGCTGCCGTCGAACCGCGCCGCGACCGCCGAAAGCTTGGCGAAGCCCTCGATCCGCGCATCCTCGAGTGTGACGGCGACTTCGTAATTGGTGTAGAGCGCGATCTTGCCGATCTCGAACCGTCCCAGCCCGCTCGCAGAATCGAGCTTGGGCGGATGCTCGGAAAAGACCCGCGCCCCGAGCGCTCCCATCTCGGTCGCCGACAGCGGACGCGCGCCCGCGATCGCGTTCGAAAGCAGCCGCGCGTTGATGACGATGTCGCCGCTGCCGCCGCCGGTGGTGCCGTCGGCGCCATCGGTTCCAGCGGCGCCCGGCTTCGCGTCCTTCTGGTCTGCCGGCTCGCCGGCGGTAAAATCCTTGTCGGCATGAGCGCCGCCGACGTCCAGCATGGCCGGCGTCTCGATGACGATCTCGCGCGCATTCAGCTCGATGTTGCGGCCGGGATTTTGCAGAAGGCCACTGAGGACGATCCGGTCGGCAAACACCGTAAAATGCTTCGCCGACGGCAGGCGTTTGCCGGCCACCGGCTGATAGGGCAGATGCGCCTGCGTCAGGCGGATTTCCTGGGTGTGGATGCTCAACCGGCCGTCACGGTCGTCGACGATTTCCCGATTGAGGGTTGCAGCGGGCGCCGCGCCTTTGGCAGTCATGTCTTGAGGTCCGTATCGGATAAGTCATGGAGCGCACGATTACTGCGCATAATTTCAAACGAACCTTGATTGAGTCAACCGAAAACAAAATTTCCCTTGGCAATACGCTTGCGCACTTTGTCGTTGCATAGTCTGCGCGGTCTCGTCCCCGACAATTCGATGACACATCGCAACGCTCCGCGCCCGATGCAGCGAAGGCGCTTTCGCTCACGCGCTATGCGGTCCGCGGCCGACCGCGGCGATCTTCCGGGACAGTCTTGCGCCGACAACGCAAGGCATCTGGCGCAAGCGCTCCGCCAGGAGCGCCGCGCGTGCCGCGTCAGGGCCTTCGAAATCCGCGACCACGAACGCGGTGCCGCCTCTGGCGGGCCGCAGCGTCAGCGCAAGCGGCGCGTGCCCCGCCACCGAGAAAGGCGCAAGAACGCGCGCGAGGACGCCCGGCTGACTTTCGATACGCAGGAATATCCGCACGCCGGCCACCCACCTACTGCGCCGGAACGAACGCCAGATCCTTGTAGTCGAAGCTGAAATCGGCCAGCGGCGACACCGGACGCATCTTCACCGACACGATCCTGCCCTTGTCGAGGACGAACTCGACATAGGCAGCCTCGATGGTGCGGTCAGTCCAATCGGCGCGGAAGGTGTTGCCGCCGACCGGCACCAGTGGCGCTTCCATGTCGGGCGTCAGGTCGAAGCGCAGCCACGGCTTGCCGTCGCGCAGCGACACGGTCGCCGTGCCGTACCAGGGATCACGGTAGACGCCGGCATAGGATGCGAGCGGCAAAGTGGGCGCGGCAGCGGTCGCAGCCGGAACGGGCGGCGCTTCGACCGCCTTCTGCGCCTTGGCATTCATGCCGTCGATCAACGCCTTGAACGCAGCGTTCCAATGCTGGTCCGGCAGGCCGAGATAGTAATCGAGAAGATGCAGCGCGACGGCGCGGCGCGCGGCGCCGTCCTCGGAGTTGATCATCACCGCGATGCCGACCTTCTTCTCGGGAATCAAATAAAGCGCCGCGACCGCGCCGAGTACCGCACCGGTATGCTCGATCACCGTATGGCCGTGATAATTCTCGATGAACCAGCCGAGGCCATAATCCTGGAAGGCAGGCGCCATCGCGGCGGCCATGGGCGAGCCGGGAACGGTGGGCACGGGACTGTCGGCGACCGTCACGACCGGGGTCCACATCTCGTTGCCCTGCGCCTCGGAGAAGATGCGCGTGCCGTTGGGCGCGAGGCCGGCCGCTAGCTGTGTCTGCATCCAGGCCGCCATGTCGGTGGCGCTGGCGTTGATGCCGCCGGCGGGTCCGGCGGTCTTGTCGTCGAGACCGCGCGGCAGGATGCGCAGCCGGCCGATCCCCTGGATCGCGCCATCAGTGCGCGCGTGCAGCGCGATGCCGTTGGCCGCATTGGGATCATAGCTCGTTGCCGCATCCGTCATGCCCGCGGGCGTCAGGATGTGCATTTGGACAAAGTGCTGCCAGGTCTCACCCGACACCGCCTCCACCAGCGCACCGGCGACGATGTAGAGGATGTTGTCGTAAGCGAAACGTTCGCGGAAACCGGTCACGGGTTTCAGATAGCGCAGCGCATGCACGATGTCGGCGCGGCTGCGCGTCGTGCCCGGCACGATCAGCAGGTCGCCCTCCCCCAGCCCAAGCCCGCTGCGGTGGGTGAGCAGGTCGCGGATCGTCATGTGCTCGGTCGCGTAAGGGTCGTACATCGCAAAGCCGGGCAGCCTGTCGACGACGCGGTCGTCCCATTTGAGCTTGCCCTCGTCGACCAGGATCGCGAGCGCCGCGGCGGTGAAGGCTTTGCTCTCCGAGCCGATCGGGAAGATCGTGTGCGCGTCGACCGGCGCGGGATCGCCGAGCTTGCGGATGCCGTAGCCCTTGGCGAGTACGGGCTTGCCGTCTTCGACGATGGCGACGCTCATTCCCGGCGGGCCGAAGGTTTGCAGCGATTGCGCGACGAAGACATCGAGATCGGCGGGCGGCGCGGCGAGCGCCGGCGCCGTGAGCACCGACGCCGCGAACGCTGCGCCGAACAGGCGCGACAGATGCATGACCGCCTCTAGAGGTTGAGCGTGAAGTTGGCGAGCCCGTAATCGTAGATCGCCCACAGGCCGTAAAGCCCGGCGAGCGCAAGCACCACGTCGCCGGTGCGCACCAGCCAGCCGCCGGGGCCTCGGATCGCGCGCAGCACGCCGTTCGCCACCATCGCCAGACAGCCGAAGATCGCGAGCACGCCGATAACATAGAGCAATATGATCCACGGATTGAGGCCACCGCCGAACAGCAGGAATTCGTTCGCGGTGACGGCCGAGATCAGACCGCCCCAGCCGAAGGCGACGAGCAGCACGAGCACCGCGCCGAGGCGCGCGCCGAGACGCAGGCGGCTCGCCATCGGCTCCAGCGCGAGCGGACGCTTGAAGCGGCGGCGCGCGATCCAGCCGCCGAACCAGATCGCAACGGTGAGCAGGCAGATCGCCAGCGTTGCCATGCCGAGCAGCTTGAGCATCGGCAGGGTGTCGAGACCGCCCACGCGCTGGAACAGCTCCACGGGCAGGAAATCGTCGGACGCGAAGTGATCGATGTTGCCGTCTGCATCGGCGACGAATTCGAGATGGGCCTGACCGTTGGTCTCGACATAATAAAGCGGCCCGACCTCGCGCCATTTCTTCGGCGCGCCGGAATCGTCTTTGAACGCGTCGACGGAGATGGTGCCGTCGGGCAGCGCGCTGACCGTCGCCTGGCCGAGCTGGAAGATCAGGCGCAGCACCGAATCCTTGCGCCGGCTGGCCTGGTAGGAGCCGGCGACCCTGGCGGCGTCGGGTTTCGGATCGGCGACGGTCTTCTCCACCGGCGGCGTATAGGGGAAATAGCGGTCGAGGAAGGCACGGAAGATCGCCGTGCGGACGGTGTCGGCGGCGCCTTCGTGGCCGGCGCTGTTGAACGACATGAACACGCCGACGCCGGCATCGGTGATCAGATGCAGATCGGTGTGGAACGCCTCCAGATCGCCGGCGTGGCCGATGATGTGGTGGCCATTGCGGCTTTCCTCATAGAAGCCGAGATCGAAGCCATTCAGCAGATGCGGCGCCAGCGTGTAGTTGCGTGTCCGCATCAGCGCGACCGTTTCGGGTTTCAGGATGCGCGCGCCATCGAGCGTGCCGCCGTTCAGATGCGCCAGCATGAAACGCGTCATATCGGTCGCGGTCGAGGACAGCGAGCCGGCCGGCGCAGGTTCGACCACTTCGAACGGGATTGGCGTGGCGTCGGACGCCTCGCGGTAGCCGGTAGCGACATCCTTGGCGAGCGCCGGCGGCGGCAGCTGGCGGAACGAGGAATGCGCCATGCCGAGCGGCTTGAAGATGTGATTCTCGATATAGGTCTCATAAGGCTCGCCGGAGACGCGCTGCACGATGTAGCCCGCCATCGTCGTGGCGTAATTGGAATAGGCGACCACCTTGCCCGGCGGGAAGATGCGGTTGGGCATGTGATCGAGCAAATATTTGCGTAAGGGATAGAGCTGCTCTGGCTTGGCGATCAGCGTGTCGGTCACGACCTCCTCGAAGCCGGCGGTGTGCGTCATGATGTTGCGCAGCGTGATCGGCTTGCCGAATTTCTCCGGCAGCTTGAAATCGAGATAGGCGTTGACATCCTTGTCGAGGTCGAGCCTGCCCTGCTCCACCAGCTGCATCATGGCGGTCCAGGTGAAGAGCTTGGACGTCGAGCCGAGGCGGAACAGCGTCTGGTCGGCGATCACCGGCTTCTTGTGCGCGAGATCGGAATAGCCGTAACCGTCAGCGAAGATCATGCGGCCGTCTTTCACGACCGAGAAGGTGGCGCCGGCAATGTCGCCGCGATGGATCGCATAAGGAACGAGGCCGTCGAGGAAGGCGTGCAGGTCTTCCGCCGTCAGTTCGTGGGCGGACGGCGCGGCGGCCGGCGGCGCGACCGCCGCAGCAGTGGTGCCGGCTTTCGGCGCGAACGGCACGGGACCGGTCGTGGGCGGCGCGGCGAGCGCGGCGGACATGGCGATGGCCGTCAGCACGAGACCGGCCGTTACGAGCTTCCTGATCATGATCGGCTCTCCGTTCGCTTATTATAAGGTAGCGGCTGGCCCCAGCCCTGTCGGGGCAAGGTGAGCACGCCATTGTGATAAAGGACGCTCGGCGCGCTGTCGCGGGCCAGGAACATCGCGCCGTCCATGTCGACGATATCGCAAAGCTGGCCGAGGAGCGCGCCAGGGATCATGGCGCGCGACGTCCCGGCCATGCAGCCGACCATCGGCCGCATGCCGGCGGCGCGGATCGCATCGACCATCAGCAGCGCTTCGGTGAGGCCGCCGCACTTGTCGAGCTTGATGTTGACGAATTCGAAGCGGCCGCGCGCGCCGGCGACGTCGGCCAAGGTCTGCACGCTTTCGTCGGCGGCGAGCGGGATCGGCGAATTCAAGCCGTCGAGATCGGCGTCGCGGCCGGCGGGCAGCGGCTGCTCGATCATCGCGATGTCGAGCACCTGCAGCACCGGTAGCAGCGCTTCGAGACCGGCGCGGGTATAACCTTGGTTGGCGTCGACACTGATCCAGGCATCGGGCCGCGCATCGCGGATGGCCGTGAGCCGTTCGACGTCGCCCGCGCCGGTGAGCTTGACCTTGAGCCGCGGCGCGATGCCGTACCCGTGCGCCACGGCCGCCATCTTTTCGGGCGTATCGGCACCGATGGTGAAGGTTGTCGCGATGGTGTCGGCGGCGGGCAGACCCGCGATCTCCCAGGCGCTGCGCCCGGTCCGCTTGCTTTCGATATCCCACAGCGCGCAATCGATGGCGTTGCGGGCGCCGCCAGCCGGCAGCACGTCGCGCAAAGCATCGCGCGTGAGGCCTGCCTCGATCGCGGGGCGCACGGATTCGATCTGCGCGGCGATGCTCTCCGGTATCTCGCTGCGGTAGAACACACCGCTGGCCTCGCCTTCGCCGGTGACGCCGCCCTGCGTCAGCGCGACGTGCACCACCGCTGCGTCCGCGATGACATGGCCCGCGATGCGAAACGGCTCGTTGAACGGCCAGCGTTCCGTCCGGATGTCCAACGTCAGCACGATTTTCGTCCGTTCAAAAAATTGCGGCGCGCTTCCAAGGGGAGAAGCGCGCCGCCGCGCATCAGAACTTCGCGCGCAAGAGCACTCCGAAGGTCCGCGGCTCGATCACTGAGACCGATCCCGAGCCCGGCGCCGCGGCGGCCGAGGTGTTGGCCGCCGAGTAGAAGGTGAAGCCCTTCTCGCCGGTCAGGTTCTTGCCGTAGAGCTCGGCTTCCCAATTGTCCCAATCGACGCCCAGGCGTGCCTGTATGGTGGTGTAGCTCGGAAGCTCGACCTGGCTGCCGCCGGCCTGGAAATCGGATTCGCGGCCGTCCATGTAATGGAGCGTGGCGCCGACATAGGGCGTCCAACCGCCGTCGAGCGGCACGCGGTAATCGCCGTCGAGCGTGCCGCTCCATTTCGGCGAGAAGGGCAGCGCATCGCCCTTGAGGCCGCCCACGATGGCCGGTGTGTCCTCGGTGAGCGACGCATCGACATAGGCGCCGCTGAAGCCGAGCGTGAGATTCTCGACCGGCTGCCAGCTGGTGTCCCACTCGAAGCCCAGGCTGCGCGCCGAGCCGCCATTGATGTCGACGCCGGTATTGGCGATGACCGTCAGGAGCTGGATGTCGCTCCAGTCGATGTAGAACGCGTCGAGGTCGAACGAGAGCTTGCCGTCGAGCAGGTCGCCCTTCACGCCGGCCTCATAGTTGATCAGCGAGTCGGCGCTGTAGAACGCCGGCGCGCCGGGCGCGCCGCCGATGGGCAGCAGATTGGGGCCGCCGGGGCGATAGCCCTTGGCGATGCGGGCATAGGCGCTGACCGCGTCGGTGAGCTTGTAGTCCGCGGCAACCGACCAGGTGGCCACGCCGCCGCTCGAAGCGCCGACTTCGCTCGCAAGTCCGCTCTCGACGGCGTGCTGGTTGTTGCTGGAATAGCGGGCGCCGACGCTGACGTCGAAGACCGGCGAGAAATGATAGGTCACGTCGCCGAAGGCGGCGATCTCAGAATAGCCGGAATCGAGCAGCAAATCCGCGAGCGGCGCACCGTGCGGCGCGATCACCAGGTTCTGCAGGATGCCGCCGGTCTCGTTGGTGTAGTAGAGCCCCGCCAGCCAGTCGATCTTGCCGCCGTTCGGGTTCGATGCGAGCCGCAATTCCTGGGTGAACTTGCCCAGATGCGCGAAGGCGTCGATGTCGACGCCGAACACGCCCGTGCCATCCGTCACCGCATAGCTATGAAAGGACGAATAGCTGGTCGACGAGGTCAGGGTCGCGAAGTCGAGGTTCCAGTCGGCGGTGGCGTTGAAAACGCTGTAGCGCGAGACGTCGGTGCCGTTGACGGTGCGCGCCTGCTGGTAATCGCCCAAAACCGGAATAATCTTGCCGCCGACCACGTTGACGTCCTCGGTGGCGTCGCTGTTGGCGTTGACGTCCTGCTCCACCGCCGACAGATGGATGGTGAGCTTGTCGGTGGGGCGCCAGAGCACCGCCAGGCGGCCGCCTTCGCGGCGCACGCCGTTGAGGTTCTTCAGCCCCCGGCCCGGATCGTCGATGTAGCCGGGATCGAAGCTGTAATTGCCGCTGGCGCGCACCGCCAGATCGTCGCTCACGGGCACATTGACCATGCCGCGCGCATAGACGCCTTCGCCGCTATCGTCGACCGTCGTGCCGCCGATTTCAGCCTTCGCCGCGAAGCCAGCAGTGTCGGGATCGTTGGTGACGAATTTGAGCAGGCCGCCCAGCGTGTTCGCGCCGTACAGCGTGCCCTGCGGGCCGCGCAGTACCTCGACGCGCGCAATGTCGAACGTGTCGATATTCGGCGCCATGTTGAGGCCGTTGACGAGCGCGCTGCTCGAGGCATAGGGCGTCTCGTCGACATAAGTGCCGATGGTTGCGCCGTCGCCGCCCGCGTTGATGCCGCGCAGCGTCAACTGCGGCTTGCTGGGCGAGGCCTCGATCAGGTTCAGGCCCGGCACCGTGGCGACATAGGCTTCGAAATCGCGCGCGTTGAGTTTGTCGAGCGTCTTGGCGTCGACGGCGGTGATGCCCATCGGGACATCCTTGAGCGACTCCGGCCGTTTCTCCGCGGTGACGACCACCGTCTCGATCGAATTGTTGTCCGCCGCGAAAACCTGGGCGCACAGCGCCGGAAGGACGGCCGTCCCCAGCAACAAGGTTGTGACGATGCGTTTCATTCCAAGCCCCCTGATTTACGCGACAGGAGAAGTTTCTCCGATTTTTTCTAATAATGCAACATTTTGCAGATATGATAAAATCGACACGGCGCGCGAACGAAAATAAACTCGGCGCAAGGAGAATCGTCGAATGGCAAAAGACGGGCTGAAACTGGCGGTACAGGACCAGACCGCGCGCAAGGCGGCCCGGCCCGGTGCCGCGCTCCGGGCGCTGCGCACCCAGCGGGGCTGGACGCTGGCCGATGTCAGCGAGCGCACCGATCTGCCGGTTTCGACGCTGTCCAAAATCGAAAACGACCGGATGTCGCTGACCTATGACAAGCTGGCGCGGATCAGCGCCGGGCTGGGCGTCGACATCTCGCAGCTCTTCATGCCGCAGGTCGTCGGCATGTCCGGCGCCACGGTGAACGGGCGTCGCAGCATCACGCTGGCCGGACAGGGCCAGGCGATCGAGACCGACAATTACGGCCACATCTATCCGGCCGCCGATTTCCTCAACAAGCATTTCGTGCCGGTGATCGCCGAGCTGCACGCGCACACGATGGAGGAATTCGGCGAGATGGTCCGCCATCCCGGCGAGGAATACGCCTATGTACTCGAAGGCACCGTCGAATTCCATTCCGAGCTCTATGCCCCGCTGATCCTGCGCAAGGGGGATTCGATCTATTTCGACAGCGGCGTCGGCCACGCCTATCTCAATGCCGACAACGGCCCGACCCGCGTGCTGTCGATCTGCTCAGGCCCGGAATCGCAGGTGATGGAAGCGGTGCGCCGCGAGGGCATCGGCCGCAAGCCGGCGAAGGGCAAGAAAGCCTAACCGAGGCCGAGCGGGTCTTTCACGCGCGGGAAGAAATCCGGATCGCGCTTGCGGCGATACGGAATGGCGGCGAAGTCCATCTGGATCGCGCCGGGCGTGGCGACCGTGACGAGGCGCTCGGCGATCGGCTTGAAACCGGCCTCGAAATGACGGCTCGATTTCACCGCAACGACCCGCCGGCCTTCGAGCGGGATTCCCAGACCCGTAAATGCATCCGGCGCAAAAACCTGCGTGCGGACCGAGCTTAAGACGACGTCGATGCCACCGGCCTCGATCCAGGCCGCATCGCCAAGCTGGGCGCGTGACGGACCAAGCCCCTGCTGGTCGTGGTTGCTGCGCAGGCCTTTCACCGTCGCTGTCACATCCAGCGGATCGCCGGACGCCGCGCCGCTTTTGCCGCCGATACGCAAAGGAAACGACGCGCCCACACCAGCTTCCTGACAGGCGCGCACGCTCATCGGATCCCACACGCAGCCGAACGCAGCGCCTCTCAATCCGGCGTTGAGCATGGCACGCAGCAGCGTGACATTGTCGCCCGGCGCGCCGCCGCCCGGATTGTCGGCGGTGTCCGCAAGCACCGTGAGACCGGTTGCATTCCCGGCGATCGTCAGCGCATCGGCCACCGAAGTCAGGCGCGGCAGCAGCGCTTCGCGCGCCGCATAGATTTTCTGTCCAAGCTCGGTCGCGACGCTCTGCGCCAGCGCGCTGTCGCCGTCGGTGATCGCCAGCATGCGCGAACCGGTGTCGGGCGTATCGCCCCAGGGAAAGCCATGCGCGAAACTGACGGACAGCACGCCGTCGCGGCGCTCCGCCGCCTTGCAGGCGAGCACCAAGCTGCGCATCGGCTCGATGGTGGTGGGATAGAACCCAACCATGCGCATGTCGAACAGATACGAGACCGGACGGATTTTGCCTTGCGCCGCCGCGACGCAGATCTCGAACGCTTCACGGCCGCGCTCGATGTAGTCGATATGGGGATATTCCTTCATCAGCACCAGCGCCGTGCCCTGCTCCACCATCTGCGGCGTGAGGTGGCAATGCGGATCGAGCACCGCGCCGATCCCTGCCGCCGGGCCGGCGACGGCCCGCAGGCGCGCGAGAAGGTCGCCCTCGCAATCGTCGCACGCCTGCGCCGCCATCGCGCCGTGCAGGAACAGGAGGATCACATCGAACGGACCCTTGTTCCGGACATCGTCGACGATGGCGTCGCGCAGCTGTTCATAGACACCCTGTACCGCCCGGCCCGACGGATGCGCATGGGCGAAAAAGCCTTCCACGAATGCGAAGCCGCGGTCGTGACACAGCGATGCCCAGCTCGCCGCCAGCATGCCCATCTCGCTCTGCGGCGCGCGGTTCCTGACATCGCCGTGATACGGTCCTTCCTCCGAGAAGCCCTGCATCCCGGTCGGCCATGGCGCGAACGTGTTGGTCTCGGTGCTCAGACCGGCGGCGTAGACACGCACGGGAACCCTCATTTTCTATTTGTGAAAATTTTTTCCTGTCTGTAAAGGTTGCGCATGGCCCGCGGCGCTTGGCAAGAGGCGCTGAGGAGCGGTGCGTGGGGCGTCGCGCGGGACCGATCGCGGTGAGCGCGCCGGCATGAGTGTCGAGTCTTTCGATATCCTGGTGATCGGCGCCGGCATTGCGGGCGCGTCCGTCGCGGCGGAGCTCGCCACGACGCATCGCGTCGCGCTTCTGGAGCGCGAAGAGCAGCCCGGCTATCACTCGACGGGACGCTCCGCGGCGCTGTTCTCCACCAGCTACGGCAATGCGACGGTGCGCGCCCTGTCGCGCGCCAGCCAGGACTTCTTCCATGCGCCGCCCCAAGGCTTCGCCGCCGCGCCGCTGGTGCGGGCGCGCGGCACGCTGCACGTCGCGGCAGACGAGCAGCTTTCCCGCTTCGAGGCCTTCGCGAACAGCCCCGATTTCGCGGCGAGCGCCGTGCGGCGGATCGATCCGGCGGAGGCGCGGCGCCTGTGTCCGGTTCTGCGGCCCGAGCGCGTGCGCGCCGCGCTGTTCGAGGACGACGCGGCGGATGTCGACGTCCACGGCCTGCATCAAGGCTATCTGAAGCGCTTCCGCCGCGCCGGCGGCACCCTTGTCACCCAGGCCGAAGTGCTGTCGCTGGATCGCACCGGCGGGCGCTGGGCGGCGGTGACGCGGGCCGGCGTGTTCGCCGCGGCGACTATAGTGAACGCGGCGGGCGCCTGGGCCGACAGCGTCGCCGCGCTGGCGGGCGCGCGGACGCTGTCGATCCAGCCCTGCCGCCGCACCGTCGTGCTGGCCGAGCTGCCGTCCGGCATCGCCGCCGAGAACTGGCCGATGGTCATCGACATCGACGAGAGCTTCTACATGAAGCCCGATGCGGGTCTGCTTCTGGTCTCGCCGGCGGACGAGACCGCGTCGCCGCCTTGCGATGCGCAGGCCGAGGAATACGACGTCGCCGTCGCCATCGATCGCGCCGAACAGGCCACCACGCTGTCGCTGAATCGCATCCGCAAGCGCTGGGCGGGCTTGCGCTCCTTCGCGCCCGACCGCTCGCCGGTGGTCGGCTTCGATCCGGTGCGCGAAGGATTCTTCTGGCTGGCGGCGCAGGGTGGATACGGCATCCAGACCGCGCCGGCCATGGCGCGCCTTGCCGCCGGCATCCTGCGCGGCGACACGCTCGCCGCCGCCGTCGTGCCGCTCGTCGCGGACCTTTCGCCGCAACGTTTCATCGCCCAGACCGTTCGGAGCGCCCCATGAGCAACGAGGCACCCGCCGCCGGCGAATGGTTCGGCCATCCCCGCGGTCTGACGATCTTGTTCCTGACCGAGATGTGGGACCAGTTCTCGTTCTTCGGCATGCGCGCTCTGCTGGTCTACTACATGACCAAGCAGCTCATGATCGGCCAGGCGCATTCGTCCTATATCTACGGCCTTTACACTTCCTTCGTGTATTTCACGCCGCTGATCGGCGGCGCCCTGTCCGACCGCTATCTGGGACGCAAGCGCGCCGTCGTGATCGGCGCCTCCGTCATGGCGCTCGGCCATTTCATGATGGCATTCGAACCGCTGTTCTACATCGCGCTCGCGACCATCGCGCTGGGCAACGGCCTGTTCCTGCCGAGCCTGACGAGCCAGATCAACGAACTCTATGCCTCTGGCGATCCACGGCGCGGCACCGCCTACAGCATCTATTATGTCGGCATCAATCTGGGCGCGTTCCTGGCGCCGCTCGTCTGCGGCACGGTCGGCGAGCTGTACGGCTGGCATTACGGCTTCGGCCTGGCCGGTATCGGCATGATCGTCGGCCTCGTGACCTATCTGTGGGGATCGCGCTATCTGCCGCGCGACCGGCCGCCGGCGCGCACCGAGATTCAAAAAGCAGCAGGCACGCCGTTCGCGACCTACCTGCTGCTGTTCTGCGTGATTGCGATCGTCGTGCTGTTCCGCGGCGCTTACGAGCAATCGGGCAACACCTTCGCGCTGTGGGCTGACACGGGTGTGAACCGCCATGTCGGAAGCTTCGCGATTCCGATGACCTGGTTCCAGTCGCTCAATCCGCTGTTCATCTTCCTGTTCACCCCGCTGATCGTCGCGCGCTGGAACGCGCGGGCGCGCGCGGGCGCCGCCACCGGTGCGGTGAGCAAGATGGCGATCGGAGCGTTCACGGTGGGCGCGTCCTATTTCCTCCTCGCGGCGCTCACGACGCTCATGGGCACCGTAAGCTGGCTGTGGGTGGTTGCCTTCTTCGTGGTCTATACGGTCGGAGAGCTGTTCATCCTGCCGGTGGGATTGGGGTTGTTCGGCCGCCTGGCGCCGGCGCATCTCACCGCCACCGCCATCGCCGCCTGGTTCATGGCGGCTTTCTTCGGAAATCTGCTGGCGGGTGGCGTCGGGGCGCTGTGGAGCGTGATGTCCCCGGCGGCGTTTTTCGCGGCCGTCGGCGCCCTCGGCGCGTTTTCCGGGCTGTTGCTGCTCGCCCTCAGCCCCTGGGCCGGCCGCACCGAGACGTCCGCCGAAATGTCCAAGGACCCGCCGGAGCTCGCGGCCGCGGATCTCGCAGCCGAAACACGCCACTGAAGATGCCGTGTTCCGCGGTGTGTGTCGTCAGGACACGCGAACGGGACGCACCTTCTGCCCCGCAGTCAGGCGCTCCGCACCGCGCACGATGATGGTGTCGCCGGCGCGCACGGCGCCCTTGATCTCGACCATCGCGCCCTGCTCCGCGCCGGTCTCCACCGTCACGCGCTGCGCCAACCCATGCGCATCGACCTTGAAAATATAGGTGTTGTCCTCGCGCAGCACCAACGCGTCGCGCGGAACGGCAAAGACGTCGCGCGGTGCCGCGGAAGGGATCAGGACCTTCGCCGCGTCGCCCACCAGTCCTGCGCCGGCGGGCAGCGTCAACCGGATTTCGATCGTGCGGCTGACGATGTCGCCGACCGGAACGATGGCGCGCACGGTCGCCAGCACCGGCTTGCCTTCGATCTCGGCCGTCAGCGGCATGGTCTCGTGGACATTGCGCGTCGCGTCGATCGGCGCCTGCAGGCTGACCTCGAGCGAGCCGATGTCGACCAGCCGCAGCACAGGCTTGCCTGCCGTCACATACTCGCCGGGATTGATCAGCCGCGCCACGACGCGGCCCGGAAAGGGCGCGCGAATGCCGCCATGCGCCAGCTGGTACTCGCTGCGCTTCAGGGCGGCCTGCGCCTGCGCCAGCGCGGCGGCGTCCATGTCCCGCGTCGCGGCGGCCTGGTCGCGCGTCGCCTTGGCGATGGCGTTCTGCTTGAACAGATTGTCCATGCGTTCGGCCTGATTGCGGTCGAAGCGAAGCTGCGCCGCGAGCCGCGCCGCGTTGGCGCGGTCGGATGCGAGTTGCATGGTGGCGAGGCTCGGGTCGACCCGCACGACGATGTCGTTTTCCTTGACCACGGTCCCCACATCGGCGACCCAGGCGACGCGGCCTTCGACCTCCGAAGCCAGCTGGGAATCGTTGCGCGAAACCACGGTGCCCGGCACGGCCACCACCGGTGCCATCTTGGACATGCGCACGACGGTGACGCCGACCGTCGGCGGATCGGATGGCGGCGCCGCCACGGCGGTTGACGCGAACAGGAGCGCCGCAGCGCAGGCGAATAGGGATTTCACGCAGCTTTCCTCAAGAACGGTGTGACCGGCGCCAGGCTCAACTCCGAGTTCCGCTCCCCGATCCGCAGCATGGCGGGCATCAGCACCAGGGTGAAGACATGACTTACCAGAATGCCGCCGACGATGACGGCGCCCAGCCCGCGATAGATTTCCGTGCCGGGGCCCGGCACCAGGACCAGCGGCAGCATGCCGAATATCGCCGTCAACGTGCTCGAAAAGATCGGGCGCAGGCGGGTCTCGAGGCTGGAGCGCACGGCGTCGACGCGCGACATGCCTTCCAGCTCCGCCTGGCGGGTGCGCGCCACCAGCAGGATCGTATTGTTCACCACCAGGCCCAGCACGATGATGAACCCGATCATCGTCAGAAGGTCGAGCGGCTGGAACACGAAGAGGCCGAGTAGGCGCAGCGCCGCCATGCCGCCCACCGTGCCGAGCGGCAGCGCGATGGTGGCGATGAACGCGTCCCACACCGACTTGAACAGCGCCGCCATGATCAGGAACAGGATGAGCACGGCGAGCGCGAAATTCTTACCCATGCTCCACAACGCATTGTCCAGGTGATCGGCGGCGGCGCCGTAGGTGATGTTGCCGTCGGCCGGAAGCAGCGCGCGGATCTGCGGCTCGATCTCGCTGCGCACGATCTTGAGCACGTCCTGCAGCGCCATGCCGCGCGGCGGCTGCAGGTTGAGCGCGAAGGTGGAGCGGCGTCCGAGGCGATAGATTCCGCTCGGCGCCAGCGTGCGCTCGGTCGAGACCAGATGGCCGAACGACACCACGCCGCCGTTCGGCGTCGCCAGCGGCGCACCCGCGACGGCGTCCGGCGAGGTCAGGGGCTGGGATTTGAGGATCAGAAAGAGCTGCCGCTCGCCGTCGAAGCGCTGGCCGACATAGGCGCCTTCGCCCAGCGCCTGGGTGATCGTCCCGACATCGGCGCGGGTCCATCCGACCTCGGCGATCGAGCGGTCGTCCGGCATCAGGCGCAGCTGCGGCTGGTCGTAGTCGAGCGTCGGATTGGTGTTGACCACGCCGTCCGGAAACCGCGCCGTCAGCAGGTCGAAGCCCTTCCTTGCCGCCAGCCGCATGGCCTCGGGATCGTTCGACTGGATGTTGATCGAGACCCCGCCGCCCTGGTCGAAACCGCCGAACAGGCTGCCCATCTGGGCGAAGGTCTGCGCATCCGGGAGATCGCGCAGGATCTCGTTGCGCACGATCTGCTCGAGCTTGGGGAAATCGCGGTCGTCGGGCACGCGCACCGCCATGTCCATGAAGCCTGGACCGTCCTGCTTCACATAATAATTGAGCAGCTTCGGCTGTTTGGTGCCGTTCATATAGGGCGTCAGGCGGGCGATGATCGGGCGCGCCACCTCGTCGCGCACCACGTCCACCGTGGCGCTCGAGGGCAGCTGGATGAAGCCGTCGATCGCCGCGCGCTTGACCTGCGGCAGGTATTGCAGGCTCGGAAGCAGCAGCCAGGTGCCGAGCGCCGAGCCGGCGATCAGCCCGCCGATCCACAGCTGCCGCTTGCGCGGCGTATCGGTCAGGTTCATCAGGAAATCGGTGATGCGCCGCCAGGTCTGCGCCAGCTCCGACACCTTGGGCGCCGTCTTGAGGAACAGCATCGAGGTCACCGGCACGACGGTGATGGCGACGATCAGCGAGACGAACACCGCGAAGGCGATGGTGAGCGAAAGATCGGCGAACAGCTGGCCTTCGACGTCCTTCAGGAAGATCACCGGCAGGAAGATCGCGACGTTGGTGGCGGTGGAGGCGAGCAGCGCGCCCCAGACCTGGCCGGTACCCTCCTCCGCGGCCTTGCGTGGGTCCATGCCATGCTCGCGCAAGCGCAGGATGTTCTCGAACGCGACGATCGCGGCGTCCAGCACGATGCCGGTGGCGAAGGCGAGGCCCGCCAGCGACACGACGTTCAAGGTGCGGCCGGTCAGATTCAGAAAAACAAGGACGGCCAGCAGGCATATCGGTATGGCGGAGGCAATGATGAGCGTGCCGCGCCACTCGCGCATGAAGAACCACAGCACGCCGACCGCCAGCAGGATGCCGAGGATCAGGTCCGAGGTGACCATCCCCATCGCCTGGTTGATGAAATGCGACGGATCGAACGAGTATTGCAGGCTGACGCCCTGCTCCTTGCCGACGCCGTCATTGATCGCCTGGAGCTCGGCCTTCAAGGCATTGACGGTCGCCAGCACGTTCGCACCAGAGGCGCGGAACACCTGCAGGCCGAGGGCCGGGTTGCCGTTCTGGTAGGCGAAACCCTGCGGCTTGCTGCGGCCGATATGGACGTCGGCGACGTCGCCCAGATGGACCGGCTTGCCGCCGCGCCATTCGAGGATCAGCGATTTGAGGGTGTCGACCGAGTATCGACCGCGCAACGACAGCCCATAGCGCCGGCGCCCGACATCGATCGTCCCGCCCGAGACGTCCTCGGCGCCGCTGATCTGCTGCGCCATCTTGGGGATCTGCACGCCGAGCTCGGCGGCGCGCAGCGGATCGAACACGATATCGATCTCGTCGGTGCCGCCATTGGCGTTGATCTGCGCCGAGCCGACGCCGGGGATCGCTTCCAGCCGCGGGATCACCACGTCCTTCAGGAAGCTGACATAGGAATTGACGTCGCGCTTGTTGCCCGGCAGCTCCTGCATGAAGACGTAGAGCAGCAGCGCGTTGGCGTCCTGCGTGCTGGCGAGCTGGATGATGGGCTTCTGCGCGTCGAGCGGCAGCGGCGGCAGGCGGTTCAGCCGGCCGACGATGTCGACCAACGTGTTCTTCATGTCGGTGCCGAGCGCGAAGGTCAGCTGGATATAGCCGCTGCCCTGGTTGGCGAAGCCGTCCATTTCCTGCAAGCCGGGGATGCCTTGCAGGACCTCCTCCTCCGGCTCGACGAGTTGCGATTCGACTTCCCGCGGTGTCTCCGAGCGCCAGTCGGTCTCGATCCCGATCTGCGGACGGTCGATGTCGGGAAACAGCTGGATCGGCAGGCTGTACAGCGCGAACAGGCCGAACAGCAGCGTCACGGCGACGCCGACCGCAATCGCGGCCGGGCTTTTGAGGCCAGCACTTGTCAGCGCGCGCACATGTCCCTCCCACAGGATCGTTCGCCGGCGCCGCGCTCCGCAGCAGTGGCGAACGGGGGCATTTTCGATGTTTCGCGCAGGTTACAAAAGCGGCCTTTCACGCCCATTATGCCGTAAAGCGTCACATTGCCGTGAGCACGATGGGCACGGCGTCCATGTCCGCGTCCCGCGTGCGCGGGTCACTATTGCAGAAAACGAATAGCGGATCGTGACGCTAAACTTTCACATCGGTGTTTGTGCCGTCGTCGGCTTCGGCGACGACCCACGCCAATGTCAGCAGCGAAATGCCCGCCATCACGAGCAGCAGGGTGAATGCCGGCGCCGAAAACTCGCCCGAGAGGAAATCGCGCCAGCCGACGCGCACCAGCGGCGTTGATTGCAGGCTCAGCCAGCAGACGGCCGCACCGATCACGAGTCCCATCGCCAACGGCCACACATGGCGGCGCCGCCGCGGTGGCAGATGCTGCATCATGTCTTCGCAGAAGCCCTCGTCCGGCACCGGCCCTTCGAACTGCGCCAGCAGCAGGGCTTCCACCGCATCGTGTTCCGGTTCGCTCATGACGCTTGCTCATTTCGATTCAGTTCCTGCCAGTCCGCCAGCAGCGCGCGCAATTTTGCCTTGCCCTGCGCTGCGTGCGTTTTCACGGTGCCGAGCGGCATTTCCAGTACATAAGACGCCTCGCTGTGGCTCATGCCCAGCTGCACGCAATGCAGCAGCACCGTCTGCTCGGCGGCAGACAAGCGCTGCATCGCGCTTTCGATATCCAGATGCAGGTCCATCGCATGCCCCGCAACGGCCTGCGGGCGGGCCTCCCCGTCAGGCTCGCTGTCATCGGTGGGCAAGGAGGGCTTGCGGCGTGACTGGAGAAAGCAGGTATAGGCGATCCGGTGCAGCCAGGTGGAGAACCGTGCGTCACCGCGGAATTGATGCAGCCGCCGCCAGGCCAGCAGGAACGTCTCCTGCGCCAGATCGTCGGCCTTGGCGTGATCGCCCTTCAGCAAGCGGCGCAACTGGGCGCGCACCATGCCTTGGTGCCGCCGCAGCAGCTGCTCGAACGCGCGTCGGTCGTCCGCCAGCAGCACACGGGCCACCAGCATTTGATCGACGCGCGCTTGAGCGGCGACGTCAGTCACGCATGTCACCGCGCCGGTTCAGCCACCAGCTCGCGAGATAGCCCAGACCGACCATCAGCGGCAGCAGGCCGAGGCCCCACAGGCTGCTGACACGGTCGCCATTGGCGAGCTCCAGCGGCAGGGCCAGGAACAGCGCCATCAGTCCCAGGCCGCCGCTCATCAGCACCAGCGCCCGGCGAAGGTCGGAACGCACCGCCAGCGGCTCGGCAAGCAAGGCCGGCGGCAGCGTCACGTTTTTCTCGGCGAGCTGCACCAACATGCGATAGCGCGCCTGCGTCTGCACATAACGGTAGCGCAGAACGATCAGAACGATCGCCACCGGTGCCATGGTGAGCACGAGCGGGATGAAGATTTCAGGTGTCATGGCAGTCCTCCAGAAATATTGGTTATTGGGCGGCGAGCAGGTCGGCGATGGTCTCGGCCAGCAGCATCGCCGTCTGCGAGTCGCCTTCGTTGCTCGTGATGGCGACGGTTGCTCCGGTTTCCCACACGATCGCGAGGTCCGCGTTCATGCCGTCCGCGCCGCCCGCATGCCCACGGATATGGCGACCATGCGACGGGCGGTCGCCGAACCCCGCCGCGTATCCGCCCGGTCCCGCCGGCGCTTCGTTGTCGAACATCTTCTGCAGCGTTTCACGCTTGACCAGTTTGGCATCGCGCAGCGCCGCGGCAAACCGCAACAGATCGGCGTTGGTGGAATAGCCGCCGCCCGCCGGGCTTCCCTTGAAGGGCAGCGTCATCCAATTCGCTTTCCAGGCGGTCGCGAACAGACCGTCATGATAGTACCCGGTCGCAAGCTGCGGCGTGACATCCTCCTGGGCATCGAATCCGCTGGACGTCATGCCGGCCGGCGCGAAGACGTGGCGCTGGATATAGTCGAAATAGGTCTCACTCGAAGCCTTCTCGACGATGCGGCCCAGGAGGATGTAGCCGGCATTGCTGTAATTCCAGTCGCCGCCCGGCGCACCGAGCTTGGGCTGGCGCGCGATCAAGTCGAGATAGTCCGCCGGATTGACGAATCTTTCGCGGCTCTGGAAGAACTCCGGCACGAAAAAATCGCCGAGGCCTGCCGTGTGATGCAGGAGCTGCCAGACCGTGATCTTCCGCGCTGTCTCCTGATCCGGATATTCCGGCACCACCTCAGCCAGCGTCGAATTCCACGACAGTTTTCCGGCATCGACGAGCTGGGCGATGGCGACGGCGGTGAACATCTTGTCCATCGAGCCGATGTGGAAGCGCGTCTGATGATTCACGGGCGTACCGAAAGCGCGCTCGGCGAGCCCGCGGCACTCGTCGAAGATCGTGGTGCCGCCGTCCGCGACGGTCAGGCAGCCGGAGAAATCGTTGCTGCGGACGATCCGGTCCAGCGCCGCGCGCGCCAGCCGCGCGACGTCTGCCTGCGGCACGGCCTTGTCGGGCCACCCGGCATAAAGTGTCGGATCGTCGACCGGGACCAGGGCCGCGACCGCCAAGGCACCCGGCTGCGCCGGATCGGGCGCCAGAAAGAACGCCGCCCGCTGCCCCGTGCGGCGCGCCTTGATCGTGATGGCGAGCATCGGCCCCTGTGTGTGCGCCTCGACCAGATCCACGCCGCCGCTGTCGCGCGCCGCGGAGGCCAGGGCCTTCAGGAAGTCCGCCTTGTCGCCACCGGCTACCGCGGACGACAGGATGGAGGGCGCCCATTGCCGGATGTGTTCGGCGGTGTCGGCATTGACATGCTGGATCAACGTACTGCCCAGCTTGCCTGCCGGCGTGTCGGGTAGCGTGGGCGGCGCACCTAGCGCGGTGGATATATAAAGCGCCACGGAAAACGCGGCGAGCGGCAGGAGCCGCCGGCTGGCCGGCTTTGTCTGGATGCACAAACGCATGGTGAACGATCCCTCGGTACCCATCGCACGGGTGGTTTCGAAGGGTTAGATACCGTCCGAGCCGGGATTGGATGTGCGCCCGCCCAAAAACAGCCGCCGCTATGCCAGCCGGCTCGCGATCGCCTTCAGCACCGCACTGGTGCGGTCGCGCGCGTCGAGCTTGAGCAGAAGGCGCGATACGTGATTCTTCACCGTGCCTTCGGTCAGGCCCAGCATCGCGCCGATCTCGCGATTGCTGAATCCCCCCGCCATCAGCCGGATGACGTCGCGTTCACGCTCGGACAGCGCTTCGGCCAATCCATCGGCGAGCCGGGCGGATTGCCGCCCCTGCAGATTGCGCAGCAGGGTTTCGGTGATGGAGGGCTGCAGAATGGTGCGGCCCTCGGCGACGGCGCGGATGCCAGCATCCAGCTGTTCGAGCGAGACGTCCTTGAGCAGGAAGCCGCGCGCGCCCGCCTTGCAGCCGTCGAGCAGCACGTCGGCATCGTCGAAGGTGGTCAGCACGATGAAATGCGGCGCCTGCCCCGGCCTGGCGAGCTGATGCAGGACCGAGAGTCCGTCCAGGCCCGGCATGCGGATGTCGAGCAGGACCACGTCCGGCGCGGCTGCAGGGATCAGGCTCAACGCCTCGATGCCGTCGATCGCCTCGCCGACCACCTCGATGTCGGGCAGCAAGGAGAGCAGACTCCGCACGCCCTTGCGCACCAGCGTCTGGTCGTCGACGAGGAAGACGCGGATCACGGCTTGGACGGCTGCGCCGGAATCCAGCCGGCGACGCGGAACCCGCTGCCGCGGGCGCTTTCGAAATCGATCCTGCCGCCCAGCTGTTCGAAGCGCTCGCGGATTCCGCTGAGCCCATAGCCGAGCGTAAATCGCTCCGCGCCTTCGCCGTCGTCCCGGCTGTCCAGCCGCACGCCGCTCGCATCCGCCTGCAGCGCGAGCCACAGATTGTGCGCGCGGGCATGGCGCCGTGTGTTGGTGATGATCTCCTGGGCCGACCGCACCAAAGCCTGCGCGGTTTCCGGCGGCTGCAGCACGAGCAGATCCGGCAGATCGAGGTGAACGATGAGCTCCGGCGCGCCTGCCGCCAGAGCCTCCAGCGCCGGCTTCACGTCATGCCCCTCGTAACGGCGCAACGTGCCGACGACGTCGCGGACTTTGGCGAGCAGCGACTTGGCCAGATCGCGCGCCTCGATGACGCTGGCCCGTCCCGTCTCCGGCGCGACATGGCTGGCATATTCCAGCTGCAGGCTGAGCGCCGTCAGGTCGTGACCCCACGCGTCGTGCAGCTCTCGCGAGATCCGCATGCGCTCGGCGGTCGCCGCGCTGTCGGCCAGCAATGCCTGCGCCGCACGCAATTCCGCGTTGATCCGGCCCAGCGACTGGCTGGTTTCCGTCTCACGGCGCCGGATATGCACCGCGCCCACCGCGATCACCTCGGCAGCGACGTTGAGGGCCCAGTACAGCCAGCTCAGCATCTCCGGCAGATGCTTCCAGCGCGCGAACCAGATCAGGAGGGATTGAACGAGCACCCAGGACAGCGCGGCGCGCGTCTCGAACAGCAATGCGACTTGCAACGCCACCGGCGCCAGTAAGGGCCCGGGATCGCCACGGCCCGGCACCGTCGCCATGGCGATGACCGATATGGTCTCGATTGCGGCGAGCAGGATCTGACCGGTCCGCCACCGGCGCCCGACCGCAAGTGAAGCCAGCAGCGCGGCACTATATATCCCGAACAGCGACACCCAGATCAGCGCCGGCCCGCGGCCTTCCGCATCCGGCAGGATGATGGCCATCGTCAAGACGCCGATCGCCAGCCAGATCGTGACCGCGATCGCGAGAAACAGCCAGGGATAGCGGTAAGCCCATCGCATCCGCCCAGCCTATCACCGCGCTGGCGGCACGTAACGTGACGAAAGTCATGGCGCCGTGCCGTGCCGAACCGCACTTTCGCGCCTCCGGCCCGCCATCCAGTGTCCGCCTGGGGTTCAAGACCGGTGCGAAAGATGCGTGGCGTCGTGGTGGCTGCACTCGTGGCGTCGTTCATCGCACCGGCTTACGCCGCCGATACCCCGCCATCCGATCAGACCGGCGCGCCGACCGACGCCTCCCGTGGAGTCATCGCCTATCCGGCTTCGTTCTTCGCCACCATGGGGCTCGACACCGCCTATGACATGGTCCTGCGCGTGCCGGGATTTTCCTTCGACGACGGCAGTGCCGCCCGCGGCTTCGCGGGCGCCGCCGGCAATGTGCTGATCGACGGCCAGCGCCCGGCGAGCAAGACCGACGATCTGGTCGGCATCCTCAAACGCATTCCGTCGGCGCAGGTCGAACGGATCGATCTCGTCCGCGGCGGCGCGCCGGGCATCGACATGCAGGGCAAGACCATCGTCGTCAACGTCATCCGCCGGAAAGACAGCGGTTTCCACGGCGTGGTCACGGTGGCGGCCTACAAGCCGGAGGGCATCACCTTCGATCCGCAAATCAAGCTGGAGGGGACCTGGGGCTGGGACGATCGCGTGCTGGAGGCGTCCTTGCTCGTCGCCCGGTATCACGACACCAGCCAGACCGACGGGCCGCATGACGTCTTCGGTCCGGCCGGCGACCTTCTCGACAGCTCGCGCATGGACAACCGCCTGATCAATTTTCAATACATCGCGACCAGCGCCTACGAGACGCCGCTGTTCGGCGGCCGCTTCCGCGTCAACCTCACGCTGGAGGATCAGCCCTACGACAAATTCAATATCGACAACTTCCAGATCGCCGGACGCCAGGTCGAGCGCGAGCGCGACGACCAGACCGACATGGAGCTCGGCCAGCACTACGAGCGCGATCTCGGCAGCACGCTGAAGCTGGAACTCCTCGGCCTCGAGCATCTCAACAAGAACGGCTTCGCCTCGACCTTCGACACGCTGACCGACAGCCAGGACTTCAGCCTCGACGATCACGGCGGCGAGGTCATCGCGCGCGGCATCCTGCATTGGCGGCCCTCGGACAGCTTGACGGTCGATAGCGGCGGCGAGTTCGCCGACACCTGGCTCGATACCCGCACCGTCTTCACCGACAACGGGACCGCGGTCGCCATTCCGGCCGCCGATGTGCTGGTGCGGGAGCTGCGCGGCGAGGCGTTCGCCACCGCGACATGGCGGCCCTCAGCCACAATCACTGTCGAAACCGGCATCCGCGGCGAGGTTTCGACCATCTCATCGTCGGGCGATGTCGTGAATACGCGCAGTTTCGCTTATCCCAAGCCGCGTTTGCTGGCGACCTGGTCGCCGGATGCGCAAGACCAGGTGCGCGTGCGGATCGAGCGCGAAGTCGGACAGCTCGACTTCAACAACTTCACGGCCAACGCCGCGCTCAACGGCACCGGCATCGTCGCCGGCAACCCCACGCTGTCGCCGCAGCGGGACTGGGCCTTCGAGGCGGCCTATGACCGGCATTTCTGGACGGATGGCGTGGCGTCGCTGACCGCGCGCGAGATGATCCTGCAGGACGTCGTCGACCGTGTGCCGGTGTTTGCGTCCTCGGGCGTGTTCGACGAGCCCGGCAATATTGGCGGCGGCACCGAGACCGACCTGGTCGCCTCGTTCAGTCTTCCCCTCGAGCGCCTCGGGCTGACCGGCGCGACGCTGCGCGGAGCCGGCACGTGGCGCGCCTCACAGGTCACCGATCCGACGACCGGGCTGTCGCGCGCGATTTCGGGACAGCATCGCATCGATGCCGAACTTCACTTCAGCCAGGACCTGCCGGCGCTGCGGGTGAATTGGGGCATCGATTTCTATACCGGCTTCCTGGAGCGCTACTACCGCTTTGACGAAATCGACAGCACCTATACCGGCGGCTACAACCGCATCTTCGTCGAGTACAAGCCCCTGCCGGACCTTGCGCTGCGCGTCGAGACCTACACGCCGAGCATGTCCTACAACATCACGCGCCAGGTGTTCGGCGGGCCGCGCAACATCGATCCGCTGCAATTCACCGATTTTCAGAACCGGGGGATCGGCATCCTGAACTTTTTCCGCATCCGCAAGACCTTCGATTGACGAAGCGGGCGAACGCTGGACGCCGATTTTTGAAATCCGAACCGCGTAATCGCCCGGGTGTCGGCACTCTGGGCATCGCAGCACGCTGCGAGATGCCGTTACTTTTCTTTGTCGCCAAAAATTCTATCGATGAGCGGCACGAATGCGACCGCGAGACCAATCATGACCACCACAATGATGGTTCCGTCCCAGATTTGCTGACCAAGGGGTGAGAGCCTGCCGTAGTAGTGGGCAATGGGGTGACCCAGCAGAGGGTCCAGCGCATGCACCGAAAGCATCACGCCGAGAAAAAGCGAAGCAAATGGCCACAGGCCTTTTCGGGTCTGACGTTCCTTCGTCATGTCGCTAGCATGGCATACATGGAATCCTGGCAGCCGATTTAATCGTACGGCAACCGGCCGAAATCAACGAAACTGCGTTCAACAACCCCGGCGTCAAGACACCGAATTGCAAGCCGTCGGCGCAACATCCCCAACGCCGCAGACGTCCTGCAACGCTCGCGCCTCAACCTTTCGACAACAACACGACTCAGCCGGCATGCGGAGACGGGACGTCATCTAGTATCACCGGCGGCGGTTCATTGTCATCATGCCACACCGGCCTGTCGTCCGGAATGTACATCTGATCTATGCCCAACACCGCACCGGCATGGTTGATAAGTCCCTGTATGCCACCGCCACGGTAATCCGCGCCGTGCTTGTAAAACGCGTCGGTAAGGAAGAAGAGGCCGGCCGCGAGTCCGACTTCCGGCCCCAATGTTACGCCGGCAACGCCGACAATGAGGTCCGTGGTAAACTTCCAGGTGGGCTCTTTGTGGTCGCCGAAAATCTGGTTGCCGACTTCAAGTCCGATGCCGAAGCCTCCCAGGAACTCACCACCAGCCTCCGCAATTCTTGTTATGCGCAGCGTGGTCCAACGCCCGGCAGATCCGCCCGTCCAGCCTTTCCCGCCCCAGTATCCAACCGGATTGCGCCCGGCCTTGAGCGCTTTGATGCTATATCCGACGGATTCGGCGCCGGCCCGCAATTCCACGCCCGAGCCCACAATTCCAGCGATCGTCCCCGTGTTTTGAACGGCATTGTAGGTGTCGTTGGACGAAGGCTTGCCGCTATCGGCCGGCGCGGCAGGAGTTTGCCCAGAACCAGCACCGTTGCTTGTCGGTGCGGCGGGCGTTTGCGGCGCGCTGGCGCCACCGCCAGGTGTCGTGCCCGACCCACCCGCCGCCATGGGCAGCGCCAGCGGGCCAGTGGCGCTCATGGGCTTGTAGTAGGTGTTTCCATTCTTGTCTTCGAGCACCACCACGTACGTGGCATTCCCCGGTATGAACCCGGGGAACTGGCCGACGTTGGAGTAACCACCAACCGGATGAAGGCCCTCTGCACCTCCTATCGGACCCATCGTGTGTGTCTGTCCGTCGACGCCAGTGTATACAGCGCCCGGACCGTAATAGACGTTGTGTACCCAGATCCCGCGCTCACCGACGAAGTAGGTGTGATCCTCCTCGACGGCAAAGTTGTAGACGGTGCGCAAGCCTTCTGCGCGCGCCGTACCGACGAACTGCGATGTGCCTCCGTCCCTCAGCGCAAATTGATCGCCGGGCCGCAGCTCGGCCGCCGCCCGCCACTCCCGGCCGTTGACGAAGAAGCGATGGTTCGGGGTTGTGGTGAATGTTTCTTGTTCGCCGGTCGGATGCCGAACCGTGAGATCGAGAACGGTCTTGGAACCATGTTGGTAGGTTTCAAGGACTTTGCGCCATCCGACAGTTCCGTCTGCGTTCAGCTCATGGCGCGCCGCGACCCAATCCCCGGCAGAGATCTGCTCGATGGGTTTCAGGCCGTTCCTCGTGTGGATCAACGTTCCCGCGACGAAACACGCTTCGTTGATGATGGCCTGGCTGCCGTCAGCATTGAGAAGCGGGGTAACGGTGCCGTCGCTGTTGATTTGCATCGCCGGCGATCCGTCGATGAAATCCCCCGCGTCGTACATTTGCCGGTACGTCTGGATCGCGGCATCCAACGGATCTGTCCCATTGGCCGCCACCTGCGGCGCCTGATCGGCTTGTACGTCGGGTGTCCCTGCGCTGGAAATTCCATCTTCGACAAGTCTTCCGATGGTATTCCCGATGGCATCGGGGAGCGCGGCGACGAGATTGTCGCCGAAGTCGGTGCCGTTGATCAGGGTGCGCGTCGCCGCGTCGGCGATGCTGCCGGCGATGCCGGCGACGCCGCTCAGCAGATCGTTCTGGAAAGCGGAGTTGCCGTCGGCGCCGACGCCGATCCAGCCGCCGACCGCGCTGCTGATGCCCGCGCCGACGCCCGCCGCCGCTACACCGGCCCAATCGAATTTCTTCTGTAGCCCGGTCGCGACGCCGATGCCCTGGGTGAGGATGTTGCTTGCGACGCCGCGGGCAATCGCACCGCCGATCGGACCAAAGCTGCCAAACGCGCCATTCAGGCCGGTCGAAAGATTGGGCCCCAGCCCACCGCTGACGGCGCCGCCGATGGCGGCGAGTCCAACCGCGCCCCAGTCGAACTTGCTCTGAATGCCGGTCGCCAGGCCAACACCTTGGCTGACGATGCTGCCGGCCGCGCCGCCCACGGCGCCCGCCACGATGGCTTCAGGCAGCGTTGCGCTGGCGATGATCGCACCGGTGGTCGCGCCTTGCACGCCCAACAGGCTCAACGTCGCGCCGGCGGTATAGAACGCGACGACGATCGCGATGACGGTGAGCAATATCTGCCCGAACACGCCGCAATTGCTGTTGTGCTTTGCCTTGGGAACCGTCGGCGCGACGTCGCCGATCGCCTGGTTGGGGTCGTAAACCTTGAACGTGTTGGCGTTGTTGTGGATGTTGACGACGCGGTTCGGGATCGAGATCGTCGCGCCCGCCACCAGCGTGCTGCCGGCCGTCAGCCCGTTGGCGTCGGCGATCAGGTACCACAGCGAAGAATCGCCCCACACCGCCTGCGCGATCGACTGCAGCGTATCGCCCTGCGCGATCGTGTAGCTGCTCGACGCGGAATCCACCGCGTCGCCGTTCAGCGGATCGTAGGACTGGTCGAAATTCGCATAAGGCGACGCCGAGGTGCTGCCGTTGCGGTAATAACCCGAGCCCGTCGCCGTCGTGTGCTGCGTGATATCCGCGGCGTAGTCGGTGTCCGAGGTGCCGTTGTTGGAAGTGTAACCGACGATCTGGCCGTTGAAGGTGTAGCGCATCTCGTGCGGCGTGTTGCTGCTGCCGGAGGCGTTCTCGTCGCGCTTGAGGATCTCGCCTTGCGCGTTGGAGTAGAACTGCACCGTGCGCGGATGGCCATCGGCCACGATCACGCTGTCCAGCGCGTTGCTGTCGTCGTACTCCCAGGTGCTGGTGTTGTAGGTCGTGGGGTGCGTGGTGTCGCCGTAGTAGACCTGGCCGGTCTGCAGCGTGCCGTCGTACCAGAAATAGGTGTTCTGCGTGTCCTGGTGGGTGGTGCCCGCGCCCGAGCCGGTCACCACCGTGGTGGTCGCGATGTGCGTCACCGCCCCGCCCTGATAGGCACCGCCATAGGTGAACATGTGCGTGGTGACGTTGTAGGACACCGCCGCCGTGTAGTCATAGGTCGAGGTCTTGGTCGTGCTCGACGAGCCGGTGTTGCTGAACACAACGTCGCTGAGAACCTGCGATTTGGCGTCGTAGGTCTGGTCGTGGCTGAACACCGCAGTCGAGCCGCCGCTGTCGTACTCCTTGTAATCCAGGACGCGGCCCATGGCGTCGTAAGCGTACGTCGCGCGCTGCACGCCGCCGATCGTCACCTTCGCGATCAGGCCGTCCGCCGTGTAGGTGTACGCCTCCGACGACGTGCCGTCGTTCATCGTCGCCCGCGTGCCGTCGTAATTGTAGGTCAGCACCGTGCCGCCATAGATGTAGCCCGAGCCCGCCGTGCCGAAGAACGATCCCTTCGTCGTCACGAAGCGGTTCATCGCGTCGTATTTGTACCAATTGTCCTGATACGAATCGGTCGATGCCACGGTGCCCGTGGCGCCGAGCGCGCGATACGTCGTGCTGGTCTCGCGGATATTGCTGTTGAGATCGTACTTCCAGGTGATCGAGATCGGCGCGGTGCCGGCATAGCCGCTGTCCGTCTCGGTCGCGAGACGGCCGTTCGAATCATAGGTCGCGGTGGCGTTCTCCAGCGACGTCGTGTCATAGCCGTGCTTTATGTAGAGCCATTCGTCACCGTTGTAGTGATGCTCGGACGTCCACTTCTCCTTGACCGTCGACTCGCTGGTACGGTTGCCGTTGGCGTCGTAGCCGTAAGTGGTCGTGGTCTTGTCGGCCGCGTTGTTGGAATATTGGTCGGAGAAATCGGCGCTGCCGGTGATGTAGCCGAAAGTGTTGGAAATCTCATAGCCGTTCGCGATGCTCGCGACCTCGCCCAGGGCATTGTAGGTGTAGGCGGTGATGTCGTAGCTGTTCACGGCGTTGATGTTCGCCATCCACGACACGCGGCCGGCGAGATCGAAATTGATCGTCTGGCTGTGGCCGCCGAAATCGGTCTTGTCGACGGTGCGGCCGAAATAATCGTCGTCCTCGGTCTCGCTGCGGATCGGCGAAGAGCCGGTGAGATCGTACTGGCTGGTGGTCTTGGTCCAGCCGCCGAACACGCCCATGCCCGTGGTGACGATCGAGGCGGACCAGACATAGCTGTAGGTCGTCGCATAGCCGTCGAAGTCGACGTTTCTGGAAACGCGGCCCTGGGAATCGTAGTCGGTCGTCTCCTTGACCGAGGAACCGAGGAAGTTGTTGCTGTGGGTGATGCGGCGGCCGAGGCCGTCATAGGTGTAGCTGTCGATAAGGGTCTGCGCCGCGCCCGTGGGGTTGCCGGCCGTATAGGCGGCGCGCGTCGGATGGGTGTCGATGATGAGCCGGTCCATCGCGTCATAGGCGAAGGTTTCGACGCTGCCCATTTCGCTGGTGGTGCTGCGCAAATCGCCGAACACGTCATAGCCGTGCGCCAGCACGCCGCTGTCGGCGTGGAATTCCTTGAGCACGAGCGGATCGGTGTCGCCATAGCCCGTGCCGGTGAGCAGCAGGCGTGTGTTGATGTTGCCGTTGGCGTCCTCAGTGCCGACGACGCGGCCGGACAGGTCGTAGAAATTGTTGAGCGTCGGCCGGGCGTAGGAGGTCAGGCCCGTCTCGTCGGTATAGGCGACGTTGGGGTTCTGCTGCTGAATGACCTTGCCGATGGTGTTGTAGGTGAAGTTCGCCGTGTTGCCGAGCGCGTCGGTCTGGCTCGCGACCTCGCCGAACGCGTTGTAGCTCTTGGAATGGGTGAAGGCGCCGCTGGCGGTGTAGGCGAGCTTCATCTGGGTTTGCAGGCCGCGCTTGTCGTAGGTCGCGACCGAGAGCTGCATGCCGGGAACGGCGACCGAGCCGATGGCGCCGCCGCCGGCGGTGAGCAACGCGATGGCCTGGTCGAGGGTGATGGTCGACCACGAATAGCTGGACGGCAATGCGTTGCCGTCCGACGTGATCGTCAAGGTCTGGTTGCCGTTGGCGTCGTCGATGTAGAGCTTGACCGTGCCGTCCTCCGCAGTCGATTTCCAGACATGCCCGGCCTTGTCGTAGGAGAAGGTCTCCTGCGTGCCGGCCGTCGAGGTGCTGGAAACGCCGCGCGCCGTGACTTCGCCGAAGGCGTTGTATTGGATCTGGGTATTTTCGCCGAAATTCCAGTTGGTGCCGTCATAGGTCGCAATTGCCGTGAACACGGCGCGGCCAAGCAGGTCGTAGCGGGTGGCACTGGCCTCGGTGACGGCCGTGGTGCCGTCGGACAGATAGCGCGTGTAGCTATCCTTCACCTGGCGGCCATCGACGTCGTATTCGTAATTGTGCACGAAGCCCGCGGCATCGGTCATCGAGGTGAGCCGGCCGCCCACGCCATAGGTAAAGGTGGTGACGTGGCTGGTGTTCTGGACGGTGCGGGTGAGGTTGTTGAGGCCGTCATAGGACTGATTGGTCACGGCCGTGACCGAGGCGCCGCTGTAATCGGTGAAAGCCTGGCCGGTGACGGCGGTCTGACGCCCCAGATAGTCATAGCTGTAGGTCGTGACGTCGCCGGAGGCCTCGGTCTTGGTGGAGACTTCGCCGAGGCCGTTATAGGTGTAGGCGACTATCGCGGTGGTCGCGGCGGCACTGAGCGCGCCGGTGGAAGCGTTGACCGTCCAGGCGACAACGCCGGTGCGCTGCTCCGTCAGGCGCCGGCCGTTGCGGTCGTAGGTGAAGTTGGTGACGCGGTCGTTGGTCGTGTCGGGCGTGGTGCTGGGCACGGTGGTGGAAGGCGGCGTCGATGGTGCTGTGCCAAGCTTGTTGGCGAAGCGCGTCTCGGTCACGACGTTACCGTCGGCGTTGAGCGCATAGGTTGTCAGGTAGAGTTCCTGGTCGACCTCAGCGACCTTGCGGTCGTTCTTGTCGTACCAGTACCAAACCGTGTTGCCGCGCCCGTCGGTCTGGGCAATGATGTTGCCGCCCTTGTCGTAAGTATTGGTGATGACGATGTCGCTCGTCGAGGTGGTGTAGGACGAGCCCAACTCGCCGACCCGCACGCCGACGACCCTGGTAGTCAGGAGCTCGTTCGCCTTGTCATAGGTATAGAGCGTCTCGCGATAATTGCCCGTGCCCGACGGCGGCGTGCCGCCCGGCGTGGGGGGCAGCGTGGTGAGCTGAGTCTCGTAGACGCGCTGCGACGTGATATTGCCGTTCGTGTAGGTCCAGGTCGACAACGTGCCCAGCGCGTCGATCTGGGCGATCCTGCGGCCCAATTTGTTGTAATAGAAGAGCGTGCGAGCCCCGGCGGCATCGTCCTGCTCGATCACGTCGCCGCGGTTGTCGTAGATGGTATGGGTGGTCGGGGTCACCAGGCTGGTGGTCTTCAGGTCGCTCGCCGTCACCGAGACCTGGTCGGTCGTGGTCGAGATCACGCGATTCAGCTTGTCGTAGACGATGTTGGTCGTGCGGTGATCCGCGAGACCGGATGCCTCGACCATCTGCGTGCGGTTGCCGCGCGCGTCGTATGCATAGGTGTTGGTGACGCTGCTCGCTTCCGTGGTCCCGTCCGCCCGCACCGAAGAGATCGGCAGGACTTCCGAGATCAGCTGGCCGAGCTTGTCGTACGTATAGTACGTCGTGCCGCCCAGCTTGTTGCGCATGCTCAGGCGCTGTCCATAGCCGTTCAGCGTGTACTGCTCGTAATAGCCCTCGGCATCGGTGGTTTTCGTCACCTGGCCGGTCTTGTCGCGCACGAAGGTCGTGGTCTCGTCGGCGCCAGGGGTCGTGGGCACGGTGGGCGCGACGCCGGGCGTGATCGTGGCGGTGACCTTGGCGACGTAATGGACGACCGAGGTGACCTCGCCGAACAAATTGTAGTTGGTGCGCGTCGCGTAACCCTCGGCGTCGATCGTCAGCGTGAGGCGATCCAGCGAGTCGTAGAAATTGTAGGTGTTGTTGCCGCGCGAATCGTTCAGCACGATCGCGTTACCGAAGGCATCGTACTGAAAAGTGGTCACCGCGTAGTTGGACGCGTCGATCGGCACGCTGGACGACAGCAACTGGCCCAGCGTGTTGTAGGTGTAGGTCGAGGTATTGCCGCGCGCATCGGTCCTGGTCAGGACATGGCCGAGGCCGTCGTAGGTGAAGCTGGTGGTGGCGGCCTCGGGGGCGCCGTAGGCGGCAGTCTGGCTCGAGACCCGGCCTGCGGCGTCGTAGACGATGTGCGTCGTGGAGGCATCGGCCGTGCCATAGGCCACGGTCGTGTCGGTAACGCGGCCAAGCGCGTCATAGACCGTGTGGGTGCAGACACCGAGCCCGTCGAAGCTGTCGGTGATCCGGCCGTCGACGTCGTAGGTAAAGCTCGTCTGCACTGCCGTCGACGGCAGCGTGGAGCCGATCTGCGCCGCGATCGCGGACGGCACGACTCCGGCGTAGGCGTAAGCGTCGGCATACTGGATCTGCGACGTCATGTGGCCGGCGGCGTCGTAGCGGTATTCGGTGTAGTAGACGCTGTTCTCGTCGGCGATGCGGCGGATGGTGTAGAGCAGCTTGCCGGAAACGTCGTAGGAATATTCCGTGATCCGGCGGTCCGCAACCTGCGGCGCCGCGGTATTCCACGTGTTCATGTCGGTCTGCGACGGGTCGGTCGTCGTGGTGCGGATCGTGCCCCACTGGAAGGTGCGCCTGACCTTGTCCAGCTCGGTGTAGGCCGTCTTCGTGACGCGGCCTTCGGCGTCGATCTGGTAGAGCACGCGGCCGAAGGAATCGTAGACATTCCAGCTTCGGCGGGTGTCCGTATTGGAGGCGAGTCCGAGCGTCGTGATCTGGCCCGCGATATAAGCGGCGGTGTAGGTCGAGGCCGTGCCGATCGGGGCGCCGTAGACGAACGTGTGCAGGAGATTTCCGGCCGAGTCGTAGCCGTATTCGGTGACGGTCAGCGCGTTGTCGAGCATGTATTTCAGCGCGCCGCGGCCGTCATAGAAGTAGCGGGTGTGGATGTCGGAGGCGCCGGTCGTGATGCTGTTGAGCAGGTTCGTGAAGCTTCCGCTGGCGCGCAGGCTCGACGACGTGATGCCGGCATAGGAAACGGTTTCGGTCTTCTGGCCGGCCGCGTTGTAGATGATCTGGCTCAGATACCCCGCGCCGTCCAGCGCGCCGATCAGCCGGCCGTCGCTGTCAAAGAAGTTGCGCGTGACCGTGTCGTGGCTTGAATCGGCGGTGGGCAATTGCAGGGTGGTCGGCGCCGTCGTCCGGAAGCCGGTGACGGTGCCGCTCGCGATCGGATTGGCATAGGAGGTCGTCGACACCAGGTTCGAGCGGCCGTCGTAAGCGAAGACCGTGGCGTCGCCATTGTTGTCGATGCTCTCGATCACCCGATTGGCGGTGTCGTAGACCCGCCATGACCACACGTCGCCCGCATTCGCCGTCGGACGGATGGTGGAGAGGGCCACATTGGTGGGATTGCCGTAGGAGTCGACCAGCGACGACAGCGACGACACCTTGTTGGCATAGGCCGTCGTGCTGACCAGCCGGTCGCTCGCGTCGTAGCGATATTCGGTGATCGCGCCATCCGCGGCGATATCGGCGACCTTGCGGCCCACCGTGTCGTAGAGGAAATAGCTCTTGTTGCCGTTCGCGTCCGTGACCATGCGCAAGCGGCCCAGGGCGTCATAGGCCGAATAGGACGTGGTCGTCGCGAGCCCGCCCGAGCCCGATTGCGCATAGCTGATCAATTCGCCGGCCGCATTGTAGGTCGAGGTCTCGACCAGGCCGTTGGACAGCGTCATGACGGTGCTGTTTGCGCTGTTGCTGAAGACGTAGCTCGAGGTGGTGCCGTTCACCGCGGTCGAGCCGGTGATGCGGCCCAATCCGTCGTAAATGAACGTCTCCGCCGTCGAAATGCCGCTGGTCTGGCGGCTCAGCAGGTTGCCGTACTGGTCGTAGACATAGGTCACGACCGTGTAGGGCGCGCTGGTCTGGCCCGTGCCGTCGGCATTGGCCTGGCTGAAGCTCGTCACCGTGCTGATGTTGCCGCGGAAATCGTACGCCGTGTCGACGCGCGCCACCGTGCTCTTGTCGGAAAGGCCGGCGGCCCAGCTCGACAGCGCGCTCTCCGAAATCGTGTCGGTGGTGCCGAGCGAGCCGACGTTGTAGGTGACGTCCCGATAGGTGATCGACGAGGTCTGCTGCCCGACGCTGTTGTAGCGATATTCCGTCACCTCGCCCAGGGCGCTGACGGCAAAGCGCAGGCGGCTGGCGCTGTCATAGGCGAAGCGCGTCGTCACCGGCTGGCTGGCGGTGGTGGCGCCCCAGGCGGGAACCGTTCCCGAGCCGGTGATGCTCACCGTCGCGGTCGCGGTGTGCCCGTGGCCGTCCGAAATCGTATAGGTGATGCTGTCGGCGCCGGCGCTGGTGCGGGTGTAGACGATGGCGGTACCGCCGCCGGCGATCGACACGACGCCATGCGCGGGTGTCGACACCGCCGTGATCGTCAGCGTGTCGACGTCGAAATCGGCGTCGTTCGCGCGCGGGTCGAACTTCACGGCATCGCCGATCGCGTTGACGACCAGGGCATCGTTGACCGCCACCGGCGCCACGTTCCCCACGCCCGTGGTGTCGGCGACGCTCACGGTCGCCGTCGCGGTGTGGCCGTTTCCATCCGAGGTCGTGTAGGTGAAGCTGTCGGCGCCGGCGCTGGTGCGGGTGTAGGTGACGTTGGTGCCGCTGCCGCCGATGGAGACCGTGCCGTGCGCCGCACTCCCGACCGCGGTGATGGTGAGCGTGTCGCCTTCGAAATCGGTATCGTTGATCCTGGGATCGAAGGTCGCACTGCTGCCGACCGAGGCCACGATGGCCTTGTCGTTCACGGCGGTCGGTGCGGTGTTGGCAACGCCCGTCGTTGCGGCGATGGTGACCGTCGCGGTCGCGGTATGCCCTTGCCCGTCCGAGATCGTGTAGGTGAAGCTGTCGGCGCCGGCGCCGGTGCGGGTGTAGACGATGTTCGTGCCGCTGCCGCCGATGGTGGCCGTGCCGTGGGTGGGCGTCGACACCGCGGTGATGGTGAGCGTGTCGTTATCGAAGTCGGCGTCGTTGACGCGCGGATCGATCGTCGTGGAGGCCCCGACAGCGACGAGATAGACGGTGTCGCTTAGCGCGACCGGCGCCACGTTTGCCACGCCATTGGTGGCTGCGACCGTGACCGTGGCGGTGGTGGTGTGGCCGTTTCCGTCCGAGATCGTATAGGTGAAGCTGTCGGCGCCCGCGCTGCTGCGGGTGTAGGTGATGTTGGTGCCGCTGCCGCCGATGGTGGCGGTGCCGTGGGTGGGCGTCGACACCGCGGTGATGGTGAGCGTGTCGCCTTCAAAGTCGGTATCGTTGATCCGGGGATCGAAGGTGGCGGTGCTTCCGACCGAAGCGACGATGACCTTGTCGTTCACGGCGGTCGGCGCGGTGTTGGCGACGCCGGTCGTGGCAGCGATGGTGACGGTGGCCGTCGCCGTGTGCCCCTGCCCGTCCGAGATCGTGTAGGTGAAGCTGTCCGCGCCGGCGCCCGTGCGGGTGTAGGTGATGTTCGTGCCGCTGCCGCCGATGGTGGCAGTGCCGTGCGTGGGCGTCGATACCGCGGTGATGGTGAGCGTGTCGAGATCGAAATCGGCGTCGTTGACGCGCGGATCGATCGTCGTCGAAGCCCCCACGGCGACGAGATAGACCGTGTCGTTGACCGCAACCGGCGCGACATTCGGCACACCGGTGACGGCCGCGACGGTGATCGTGGCTGTCGAGGTCTGCCCCAACGCATCGGTGACCGTATAGGTGAAGCTGTCGGCGCCGGCGGTGCTACGGGTGTAGGTGATGTTGGTTCCGCCGCCACCGATATAGGGCGTGCCATGCGCGGCGACTCCAACCGCGGTGATGGTGAGCGCGTCGCCTTCGAAATCGGTATCGTTGACGCGCGGATCGAAGGTGACCGTGCCACCGATTGTGGTGATGATGATCTTGTCGGCGGCGAGGCTCGGCGCGTGGTTGGTGACGCCGGTCGTGGCGGCGACGGTCACGGTTCCCGTCGTGGTGTGGCCGTTTCCGTCGGAGATCGTGTAGGTGAAGCTGTCGGCGCCGGCGCTGGTGCGGGTGTAGGTGATATTGGTGCCGCTGCCCCCGATCGAGACGGTGCCGTGCGCCGCGCTTCCCACCGCCGTGATGGTGAGGGTGTCGCCGTTGTAGTCGGTGTCGTTGACCCGCGGATCGAAGGTGGTGGTGCCGCCGACCGTCGTCACGATGATGGTGTCGTTCACGGTCTTGGGCGCGTAGTTGAACGCGGCGGTCTGATTGACGGTGATCGTGGCGGTCTTGCTGTGGCCGTGACCGTCGGAGACCGTGTAGGTGAAGGTGTCGATGCCCGCGCTGGTGCGGGTGTAGACCGGCGAGCCGTCCTCGTCGGTGGAGAGTGTGCCGTGGGAGGGCGTCGAGATCGACGTGATCGTGAGCGTGTCGGCGTCGAAATCCGTGTCGTTGCGCAGCGGGTCGAATGACACCGAGTCCCCGATATTGGCGACCAGGAGCTGGTCGTCGACAAGCACGGGCGCGGCATTGGGAACGACGTCGGTCTCGATCACCGTGACGGTCGCGGTTGCCGTGTGACCGTGGCCGTCCGAGACCGTGTAGGTGAAGCTGTCGCTGCCGGCGCTGGTGCGCGCGTAGTAGACGCCATTGTCAACGGAATCGAACGTAACGGTGCCGTGCGCGGCCGTCGACACCGCCGTGACGGTCAGGGTGTCGTTATCGAAGTCGCCGTCATTATAAGTGGGAAGAAAGCCATAGGATTGGCCGACCGTCGGCGCCAGCAGGGTGTCGGCATGCGCGACGGGCGCTACGTTGGCGCTGGTCGTGCCGTCCCCGATGGTCACCGTCGCCCACGCGGTGTGCCCATGGCCGTCGGTAACCTGGTATTGCAGCGTGTCGGTTCCCGCACTGGTGCGGTGGTAGCTGATGAAGTTTGTGCCGCCGTCCCCAACGAACATCGCGGTGCCGTGCGTCGGTGTCGTTATCTGCTCGATCGACAGCGCGTTTCCGTCGGGATCGTAGTCGTTGACGAGCGGATTGAATTGCTTGGTGTCGCCCACAGCGACGCTGAGTGAATCGTCGGCCATCACCGGCGGCAGGTTCGGCTGGCCGTTATCCGTCACGGAAACTGTCGCGGTCGCTGTGTGGCCGTTGCCGTCCGAGATCGTGTAGGTGAAGCTGTCGTTTCCGGCCGCGGTGCGCGAATAGGTGATCGCCTTGCCGCCATTGACGATGGTCGCGGTGCCGGCAGTGGGCGACGACACGGCGGTGATGGTCAGCTTGTCGCCGTCCGGATCGCTGTCGTTGGCGCGCGGATCGAAGGTCACCGAATTGCCCACGCCGATCGATATGCCGTCATTGGCCGCGATCGGCGCTTCGCCGACATCGTCGGTGATCGTCGCCGTGGCGGTGTGCCCGTTGCCATCGGAGATCGTGTAGGTGAAGCTTTCGGCGCCGGCGCTAGTGCGGGTATAGGAGATGGCCTTGCCGCCGCTCACGATGGTCGCGGTGCCGTGCGCCGGCGTGCCGATGGCCGTGATGGTGAGCGCGTCGCCGTCCGGATCGCTGTCGTTGACGCGCGGATCGAAGACCAGCGTGCTGCCGACGGAGAGCGAGCCGATGCCGTTGGTCACCGCGGTCGGCGCCGTGTTCGTTGCCCCGGTCGCGCTGCCGACCGTGACGGTCGCAGTCGCGGTATGGCCGTTGCCGTCGGAGATCGTGTAGGTGAAACTGTCCGCGCCGAGGCTGCTGCGCGTGTAGGAAATGCGCGTGCCGCCGCCGGTGATGGTGGCGGTGCCGTGCGACGGCGTGCCGACCGCCGTGATGGTGAGCACGTCGCCGTCCGGATCGCTGTCGCCGGCGCGCGGATCGAAGCTCAGCGTGTCGCCCACCGCGACCACCGTGATGGCTTGCGCCACAGCCGTCGGCGCGCTGTTGCCGGCGCCGCCATAGACGGCGGCCACCGTCACCGTGGCGGTCGAGGTGTGGCCGTGACCGTCGGAGATCGTATAGGTGAAGCTGTCCGCGCCGGCGCTGCTGCGCGTGTAGACGATGGCCTGGCCACCGCTGGCGATGGTCGCGGTGCCGTGCGTCGCGGCCGACACCGCTGTGATCGTCAAAGCATCGTGCTCGGGATCGGAATCATTGGCGCGCGGATCGAAGGTCAGCACGTCGTTGACCGCCGCGACGACGATGGAGTCGGCTGCCGCCGTCGGCGCGGTATTGGTCCCCGAGATCACGTCGGTGACGCTGACCGTGGCGGTGGTGGTGTGGCCGTGCCCGTCGGAAATCGTGTAGGTGAAGCTGTCGGCGCCCGCGCTGGTGCGGACATAGGAGATCCGGGTGCCGCTGCCCGTGATCGTCGCGGTGCCGTGCGACGGCGTGCCGACCGCCGTGATGGTCAGCACGTCGCCGTCCGGATCGCTGTCATTGGCGCGCGGATCAAAGCTCAGCGAGTCGCCGACGCTCACCACCGTGATGCTGTCGTTGCCGCCCGTCGGCGCCGTGTTGCTGCCGCCGGCGGTATCGGTGACCGTGACGGTGGCCGTCGCGGTGTGGCCGTGGCCGTCGGAGATCGTGTAGGTGAAGCTGTCGGCGCCCGCGCTGCTGCGGGTATAGGCGATGGACTTGCCGCCATTGACGATGCTGGCGGTGCCGTGCGTGGCGGCGGAGACCGCGGTGACCGTCAGGACGTCGCCTTCTGGATCGCTGTCATTGGCGCGCGGATCGAAGGTCAGCGCGTCGCCGATGCCGCCCACCACGATCGCATCCCCGGCCGCCGTCGGGGCCGTGTTGGTTGCGGAAATGACGTCGGTGACGCTGACCGTGGCGGTCGCGGTATGGCCGTTGCCGTCGGAGATCGTGTAGGTGAAGCTGTCGGCGCCGGCGCTGGTGCGCGCGTAGGAAATGCGCGAGCCGCCCCCGGTGATCGTCGCGGTACCGTGCGACGCGGCGGACACCGCCGTGATGGTCAGCACGTCGCCGTCGGCGTCGCTGTCGTTGGCGCGCGGATCGAAGCTCAACGAGTCGCCGACGCTCACCACGGTGATGCTGTCGTTCGCGGCGGCCGGCGCCACATTGGTGCCGCCGGTCGAGACGCCGACCGAGACGGTGGCGGTCGCGGTATGGCCGTGTCCGTCGGAGACCGTGTAGGTGAAGCTGTCCGTGCCCGCGCTGGTGCGCGCGTAGCTGATCTGGGCGCCTCCGTTCACGATCGTCACGGTGCCGTGCGACGCCGCCGAGACGGACGTGACCGTCAGCCGATCGCCTTCCGGATCGCTGTCATTGGCGCGCGGATCGAAGGTCAGGGTGTCGCCGACGCCGCTCACGATGATGGAATCGGTGGTGGCGGTCGGCGCGGTATTCGTCCCGCCGCTCACGTCGGTGACCGTGACCGTGGCGGTCGATGTGTGGCCGTGCCCGTCGGAGATCGTGTAGGTGAAGCTGTCCGAGCCGGCGCCGGTGCGCGTATAGCTGATCTGCGTGCCGTTCACGATCGTCGCTGTGCCGTGCGACGGCGAAGAGACCGCGGCGATGTACAGAGAATCGCCATTCGGATCGCTGGAGACGATGCGCGGATCGAAGGTCGCCGTATCTCCGACACTGGTGACGAGCAAGCTATAGGCGCCGGCGGTCGGTGCCGTGTTGGTCCCGGTGGCCGGAGCCGTGTAGTGGGTCTCGGTGAGCAGCTGGTTGTTGGTGTCGTAGGTATAGCTGACGGCCTCGCCGAGCTGGTCCTGGCTCAGGATCAGATTGCCGTTGTTGTCGTATTCATAGGCGGTGACGTTGCCGCTGCCGTCGGTCGCGGTCATCACGTCGCCGCGTCCGTTGTAACTGTAGAACAGGGATTGCGCCGCCGCGCCGGCCTGCGCCGGCGGCAGATCCATGCGGACGAGCTGGCCATTGGCATCGTAGGTCAGCGTGGTGGACTGGTTGAATGTGTCCGTGACCGTCGTGGAAAAGGTGCCATAGGTGAAGGTGGTGGTGTTGATGACGCCGCTGGACATCGTCTGAGCCACCGTGTGGACGCGGCCGCTGCCGTCATAACCGATGGCGAGATAGGCGCCATCGCTCTGGCTGATCGATGCCACGCGATTGGCGCCGTCATAGGTGTAGGTCGTCGTCACCGTGTTGCCGTCCGACACCGAATTGTCGGTTGGCGACAGGTCGGTCGTCACCGTCGAGAGGCGATTGGCGTCGTAGGTGTAGCGCGTGCGCGTCAGCGTCGCGCCGCCGGCGGACGTGGTGGTGATCAGGGAGATGTTGTTGCCCGACCAGGTCAGGTCGGTGTGCTCGCCATCCTGCGTCGCGATCTGCTTCAGCTGGTTGCCGAGATAGGTGAAGGTGAGCTGGTTGCCGGCCGTGTCCCTGGAGGCGGTGATGCGGCCGCCATTGGTGTCGTCATAGGTCTCCACCTGCCGGCTGTCGCCGTCGGTCCAGGTCCAGACGCCCGACGCAAAGGTCAGCGTGTCGTAGGCACCGCTGCCCTGCATGCAGACATAAGCGCCGCGCGTCGCGTCATAAGTATAGAGTGTGTCCGAGCCGTCCCAGTCGATCCGGGTCACGGTGCTGCCCGCGGTGCCGACCGTGCCGGTCAGGCCCACCACCTGGCGTTGGGCGTTCAGCCGCCAATTGTCGCCATTGTCGTCATTGGCGGAACCCAGGCTGTTGTAAGCCCGCGAGATCACGCTGTCGGGGCCCTGGCCGATGAGGATTTCGTCGGTCCGGTTGATGATCAGATTGCCGGTGGCGGCGTTGACCGTCACGGCCTCGCCATAGCGGCCGAATGTGGCGCTACCCAGCTGGCCGCGCGAGCCCAAAACCCAGCCCGAACCGCGCTCAAGGCCAAGCCCCGTGCCCGTGACGATCGCTACCATGGTGTAAACCCCAGCCGGTATGCCCTTGGAGCGATCCGCACAAGGCAGACCACCCCTCCTATTGGCTCAATCGGCACATCGCGGATTTTGTTTAGCGATTTTTAAATATTAGGGCTCTCGCCTGCCGGCATCCGGGATGGACTTGGCCGGCAAAATGCTGGCGAATATTGGCTTGACTCTGAAGAAGGTCGAACATGGCTGTCGATGCGCCAGTATCGGACGGTTCGCGATTGGAACGCCTGTTGCGCTACCTTCAGAGCGACCCGGGCAACGCCACACTCCTGGCCGATGCGGCAGCGGCGGCCTTCGATGCGCGGGATTTCGACCAAGCCGCCGCATTGCTGGGCCGCCTGGCCGCGATCGGGCCTTTGGCCGCGAACATGGTCAATCTGGCTGGACTGGTCGCGCTGGCGCAGCAGCGTTTCGGCGACGCCGCGGCGATCCTGGAAGGGCTGAGGGCCGGTGGCCGCGACGACGCGGCGCTGCGCTTCAACCTTGCCTGGGCAAAGGCGATGACCGGCCAATGGCAGGGCGCGCTCGACCTGCTGAGCGACGAAGCCGTCGCGGCATCGGCGCGGGGACCGTCGCTCAAGATCCAGATGATGCATCATCTCGATATGCTCGACGAGGCGCTGGCCTGCGGCGCGCAGCTGGCGGAGCGCTATCCCGACAACCAGGCCTTGATGGGCGCGCTGGCGACGGTGGCGCTCGATGCCAAGAATCCGGATATCGCCCTCGCCTATGCGCAGCGCGCCGGCGAGGACGGTGAGGGGCGCGCGGCGCTCGGCATCCTGACGCTCGGACAATACGACACCGCAACGTCGCTGGCGCTGTTCGACTCCGCATTGGCGCGGCAGCCGCGCAACCCCCGCGCTTGGGTGGGCAAAGGGCTGGGCTTGCTGGCAGCGGGCGATGCGGCCGCGGGCGCCGAAGCGATCGATCGCGGCGCCGAGCTGTTCCGCGAACATCTCGGCTCGTGGATCGCATCGGGCTGGGCCCATTTTATCAATGGGGATTACGCCAAAGCGCGCGCCAGTTTCGAGCGGTCACTGGCGATCGACGACACCTTTGCAGAAGCCCATGGCGGTCTGGCAGTTCTGGACATCGTCGCCGGCAAGCTCGACGAGGCCAAGCGGCGCTGCGACATCGCGCTCAGACTCGACCGCAATTGCTTCGGTGGCGCGCTGGCCAAGGTTCTGCTGCTCGAGCGCAGCGGACACTCCGAGCTGGCGCAAAAAATCCGCGAGGTCGCGCTCAACACGCCGATCGGGCCGAACGGCCAGACCATCGTACAAGCCATGGCGGGCTTCGGGCGCAGTCCGCGAACGCAAGACCGCACGCGCCGCGCAAACCCGCAATCGGGCGGCACGAAAATTTCCTGATTAGCGCATCTCTGCCGCAGGCGATCCTGGCCCCAGAGATTCGCGCAATTCGCAACCCGTCAGTTTTGCGCGTCCGCCGCTTTCTGCGCCGCGGCCGCCGCGGCCTTGAGCCGCTCCATCTCGCCACTGCGGATCATTTCACGGCGCTCTTCGAGGCCGCGGTGAAGTTCGACCAGCACTCTTGCTGCGTGTGCGTTCTTCTGGATTGCAGCCCAATAGGCGGCGATGTTTGCAAGTTTCGGGATCGGCGCGTCGACGCCGATGACCGGCAGGACGTTCTCGACCCGGAAAAGTCCGGGCACGAGCGCACAGTCCGCCAGCGTGATGCGGCCGCAGCAGGCGAAGCCATCCCTGCCGATGAGCTTGTCGAGCGCCTCGAGGTTCCGCACCACATCGGCCGCGAGCTGCGCGCTGACCGCATTGTCGCGTGCAGCGGTGGGCGCTTGACGGGACAGAGCGCCCGTCTGACGGAACAGCGCGAACGTGTTGTTTATGATGTAGATGTCGGCGATGCGGGCAAGCATGCGGATATGCGCGGTCTCGCGCGCCGTGGCTCCGAGGAGCGAAGGCTCGGGATAAATCTCTTCGAGATATTCCGCGATCACCCCGGATTCGGCGATCGCGACGCCGTCGACATCGAGTATCGGAACGCGCCCGATCGGAAATCGCTCGCGAAATTTCGGCATGCCCCAATCCGCAGGCTGCTCGATGGCGATACCGGTGATGCCCTTGGCATAGATCTGCATGCGGACGCGGGCGGAATAAGGACTGATATCGGCGGAATAAAGCTTCATCATGACGATACCTTCCGAAAGTCCCTCGCAATCCGTCAATTTTGCGCGTCCGCCGCCTGCTGTGCGGCGTCTCTCGCGGCCCGGAACCGCTCCAGCTCGCCACTGCGGATCATTTCCCGACGTTCTTCGAGCCCGCGGTGCAGTACGATCAATGTTTTTGCCGCGTGTTCGTTTTTCTGGATGGCCGCCCAATAGGCCGCGACATTTGCGATTGCCGGAATCGGCGCAGCGACGCCGACGACGGGCATGATATTTTCAACGAAGAACAGTCCGGGCACGAGCGCGCAATCCGCCAGCGTGATGCGGCCGCAGCAGGCGAAGCCATCCGTGCCGATGAATCTGTCGAGCGCCTTGAGATTCCGCACCACCTCGGCGGCGAGCTGTTCGTTGACGGCGTCGTCGCGCGCGGGGGTCGGCGTCCGGCGGCCCAGGGCGCCGGTCTGGCGGGACAGCGTGAACATGTTGTTTATGATGTAGATGTCGGCGATGCGGGCAAGCATCCGGATATGCGCGGTCTCGCACGGCGTGGTTCCCAGCAGCGAAGGCTGGGGATGGATCTCTTCGAGATATTCCGCGATCACCTCGGATTCGGGAATGGTGTCGCCGTCGATATCGAGAACCGGAACGCGCCCGATCGGAAATTTCTCGCGGAATTTCGGCATGCCCCAGTCCGCGGGCTGCTCGAAAGCGACGTCCGCCATGCCCTTGGCGTAGAGCTGCATCCGGACGCGGGCGGAATAGGGACTGAGATCGGCGCAATAGAGCTTCATCATGGTTTGACACCCTTAGTGGCGATTTCTCATGACCTGCTGCAATCCTTGCAAGCAGACCGATCCGCATTTGTGGTACATTTCGCGCATGCCCCCCACCATCACAAGGGTGGCAAGCAGCACAACACCACCAACGAGAGCTGCCAACAGAATCGGCTTTGCCATTCTCATGCGCCGGCCCGTGCTGCGAGGGGGTCCCGAGACATAAGCCTGCTTCAGGTCGCCGCCGGTGATCATTGAAGGTCCGTCGTGATGTAGGCGAAAACCCTGCGCGGTCCGGGCCACTGGAAGACCCCTGGCGTGTTGAGCTGCTGCCAGACATTGGCATTGAAGACATTCTGGACCTGAAGGCGAAGAGTGCTGGTCGCTCCGAAGGCGTTGAATTCGTACCGCCCTCCGAGATTCACGATCGTCGCGGGCTTCGTGTACACGACGTTGTCGACGCTTTCCGGCGCGGGCCCGTTGTGCACGGCCCGTACATCGAGCGACGTCGCCGGCCACCACGGCAGGACATAGTTCGCGCTGGCCACGTATGTCAGGCGCGGTTGACCGACGGCGACGGGTCCCACGCCGTCGGCGGCGAGGTTCGGCCCCGTGATGCCGACCACGCCGTCCAGAATGCCGATGTTGACGTTGAGGTTCTCGATCACCTCGCCCGCAACCGAGAACTCGATGCCCCTGGCCTGCTGCACGCCCAGTTCCCGATCGATGTTGCTCGTATCGAGATTGAAATACGGCTTTTGCAGTTCGAACACGCCGGCATTGATCTTCAACTTCGGCGTCACGGCATAACGCGCGCCCAGATCGACCTGCCAGGTCAGGGACGCGGGCAGGACCGCTCCGCTATTGCTTGCGGAATTCGGCGCGACTCCGGAATTCTCGAGCCCCTGCGTGTAACCGGCATAAAGCGTCAATTGCGGGGTGATGGCGAAGGCGCCGTTGGCATAGGCCCGAAAGGGCTGCGCCGCGATCTCCGACTTGGGGTTGCCCGGAGTGGCCGCCGTCTCGCGGTAGTTTTCTTTTTGGACCCCCAGCTCGAGCACGCCCTGGCTGCGCCAATCGACACGATACGCAACGCCCACGCTCCACAATTGGGCCCGGTCGACCGAGCGCGCCGAAAAGGTAAAGTCGGGCTCCGGCACTTGGACGATCGTGCCGATGGCGGCGGGACCGACATCAACGACATCCTCGCCGCCGTAGCGCGATGTGGTGGCGCGTCCGCGCGCCGAGACGATCACCTGCTGGCGCCAATCGCCCGTCAGGAACGTGCCCGTCAGGCGCACTTCGCCGGACGTGGAGGACGCGTTCTGATCCGGAAAGCCGACAACGACATGCTCGGACTGACCGTTTGGCTGAATGCCGGTGTAGAGATCGGCGAAACCTGAAGGGTTATCGTTCGTCGACCGGAAAATCCCGGCGCGCAGCAACCAATTGTCGGTCAGCTGCGCGTCGACCAGCACCCCCAGATTTATCGTCGTGTTTTGGCCCTTGGCCCAATTCTGCGCCACATACCCCTTCGCGATCAGCGGAGGCAGGAAATCGCCGGCGGCGAAGAATTCCGGAACCGTTTTCGCGGCGGTGGTCTGCTGCCAATCGACCAGCGCCCGCACCGTCACGCGCGAATTCGGCGTCCACTGGGGCGTGGCGCCCACGCTCATGACGCGGGACGTCATTCCAGGATAGAAGAGCCCATCCGTGGTTGATTGCGTGCTGAGCTGCACACTTGCCCCGATCGGCAGCACAAGATCCTTGCCGGCCAGGGGAACGCTGCCATCGATGCTGATGCCCCAGGCTTCGTAAGGACCGGCACTTGCGATGATCGTCGCGCTGGGCGTATCGCCCCCCACATTGCGCAGCGTGTAATCCGCGATGCCCGTCGGCGCGGGAAACGGATAACCGATCTCGCTGACGCCAACATGAATGGCCGAGCCCTCCACGACGCGATTGGACGGCTCGCCCTGCAAGTCGAAATACATGCCGTCGATCCGCGCATTGCCCGCCGATATCGGACTGAACCCGCGAACCGATCCCGGACTGTAAAGACCCACCTTCTCCAGCCCGAGCGAAAGCCCGAAGGCGTCGTCGGCCGAATTTACGGGATTGTCGGACGCGTGCTGGGCCCAAGCGGCACCCGCGGGGAGCGTCGCGAAGACGGCCGCAACGGCGACAGGAGATATCCGGCTCCAAACAGACGACATGTGCACCCCAGCTCAGACCGTCCGAGAGCGGCGCCCTCGTTCGAGATGGCGCGCTCGCAGCTGCAGTCAATCCGCAGCGAACATGGCACATGCAAAACGTTCATCAAGTTCATTATAATCACTATGATATTGCGATTTTTGCAGCATCTCCCTATAGCTGTTCTCGCACCCGGGTGACCGCCATGTTCGAAGACATTCATGCACTGGTTGAATTTGCCAAAGCCGGATCGATCGCGCGCGCGGCAAGCCGCCTGCATCGCACGCCCTCCGCCATAACGCGCCAGATACAAAGGCTCGAAGCCGAACTCTGCGCCCAGCTGCTCGACAGATCCGTCAAGCCGCCGCGGCTGACGCCTCTGGGCATCCGGGTCGTGGAACAGAGCCGCGACGTGCTGAAACGCGTCGACGATCTCAAGGCTCTTACGGCGACAAATGTGGAGCCTTCGGGACTGTTCCGCATTGGTGTTGCGCATCCCCTTGCCGACGGCACGCTGGTCGAGCCGGTGCAGGCGCTGACCAGGCGTTTTCCGAAGCTCAGGCTTCAGCTTCTGAGCGATACCGGTCTCACCGCGCAAATCCGGGCGGGACAAATCGATCTCGCGGTCCTGACGCTGTCGGATCCAAACATGGTGCCGCCGCCGCTCGTGACCGACATTGTCGCCACCGATCGCATGGTGATCGTCGAGAAAGGCCGATCGCGGGGCGCGCGGACGCCGACATGGGAGGCGTTGTGCGCGTCGCCATGGGTTCTCAATCCGCCCGGATGTTCGCTGCGGGCCGTTCTCCTCGGCGCGTTGGACAAGGCCGGGCCGCCGGCGGTGGTAGCGGCCGAAATCCACAACATGCATCTGCAGCTCGCACTCATCAAAGCGGGTTATGGACGGGGCCTGCTTCCGGAGCGCTTTGTCCGGCGCCACGCCGGCGGCGACATTCGCATGGTCAAGCCGAAAGGCTTCGAGCTTCAGATGTCGATCGCGATCGTGCGCGCCGGACCTTTGGGATCTCTCGAACCCGTCGCCGCTCAATTCAAGGAATATCTCGCGGCCGCCTTCGCGAGATGATCGCAGTCGCCATGCCTCGTAGTGCGTTCGCTGCCGGTGGGCGTGATTTCGGCGTCACACGTGACGGTTCGGAGTTTGGGAATTTGGAATGGCACGGCGGGCCGTCCGCCTCAAACCGCGCGCATTTGGTGTAATTATCTGAATTGGATAAGCTATTCTGCACCTCGCCCCCGATTTTTAGTGCTTTGGGAGCGAATAGCCGAGGGCGAACCTGTTATCATGAGCGACGCCCCGCGCGGCCTCTCCCCCGAGCAGCGTTACAAAGCCGCGGTCGCCCTGCATCGCCAAGGCATGCTGGCGGAAGCGGAACGCCATTACCGCGCCTTGCATCAGACCTATCCCAATCACCCCGGCGTTCTGCACGGCTTGGGCTTGCTATGTCTGCGCAGCAATCGCCTCGAGGGAGCGACGGGATACCTCCAGCGCGCGAGTGCCGCCGCGCCGCAGGACGGTGCGATCCAAACCGATCTCGGCAAGGCCTATCTTCTGCTTGGGCGCTACGAAGACGCGCGCCGTTGTTTTCAAGGGATACTGGACCGGCAGCCGGCGCAGACGGCGGCGCTGATGGGTTTGGGCGACGCGCTGAGCATTCTCGGCCCACCCGCCGACGCGCTGGCCACGTTCGAGAAGCTGCTGGCGATCGACCCGAATTATGCCGCCGGGCATTACGGACTCGGCGTCATCAGGACTCAGCTGGGCGCCTTTTCGGAAGCGCGCCGGGCTTTTGAAGCCGCCATCGCGCTTTCCCCGCGGCGACCGGCCTATCATCGCGCCTTGGCGGAGGCAGAGCGCTTCGGCGAAGGCGATCCCCGGCTGGTGGCGCTGGAGACGCTGGCACGAGACGCCGACGGTTTTCCCGACGACCAACAGGCCGAAATCCATTTCGCCCTGGCCAAGGCTTATGACGATCTGAAGCGTTTCGACGCGGCGTTCGCGCAATGGCAAAAAGGCAATGCCGCAAAGCGCCGGTCGATCTCCTATGACGAGGCAGAGGTCGGGCGGTATTTCGATGCCGTCGCCGCCGCCTTTACGCCGAGCCTTGTACAAGCGAACCGGATGACGGGCTTCAAGTCCGAGCTTCCTATCTTCGTCGTCGGCATGCCGCGCTCCGGAACTTCGCTGGTCGAGCAAATACTGGCGAGTCACCCGGCCGTCTTCGGCGCCGGCGAGCTGCTCTACATAAATGATTTCGTGGCCGATGGTCCGTGCGGCGCGGACTATCCATCCGGCATTGCGGCGGTTCCGGCCGCGGCGTTTCAGCGCTTCGGTCAACTCTACACGCAGCGCCTCCGCGCCCTGGCGCCGCAGGCCCGGCGCATCGTCGACAAGCTGCCTGCCAATTTCCGCCATCTGGGGCTGATCCATCTGGCGCTGCCGGGCGCGCGCATCATTCATGTGCGCCGCGATCCTGTCGACACCTGCTTCTCGTGCTATTCCAAGCTCTTCATGAACGGCCTGAACTTCGCGTACGATCTGGGCGAGCTCGGCCGGTACCACAAGCGTTACGAAGCTCTGATGGCGCATTGGCACGCCGTCTTACCTGACCATGCGATTCTCGAGGTGCAATACGAGACACTGGTCGATGATTTCGCCGCACAGGCACGCCGGATCGTGGCGTTTTGCGGCCTCGACTGGGATGAACGCTGCCTGACATTCTACGAGACGCGCCGAGCGGTGCGCACGCACAGCCAGGTACAGGTCCGGCAACCGGTGTTCAACAGTTCGATCGGACGTTGGCGGCCATACGAAAGATGGTTGCAACCGCTGTTCGATGCCTTGCGCTGACGGTGCCTAAGGCTGCGCGCCGCTCCATTCGTGCTTGAGCAGCGCGGCCACCGTGCCGGCAGCGGGCCCAATGACGAGATGGACGCTGTCGCTGCTCGGCATCGCGACGCCGCGCACACCGAGCGCGCGCAGCTTGCGCACATCGATCCCCTCTCCCGCCGCGACGCGCAGGCGCAAGCGGCTGGAGTCGGTCTCGACCTCTCGGACGTTCGCGGCGCCGCCAAGCGCCGACAGCAAGGCCGGCATATCGGTGACGGGAATGTCCACCGCGCTCGCCGCCGAAACGGGGCGCACCGCCGGCGGTGCGATTGCCCCGGACGCGGCCCGCCGTGCCGTGGGCAGCGCGGCGCGCATCTCGCCGGCGACCTGGTCGGCGATCGGCCCCAGCACGACCTGCAACGCATTGGCCGATGGCCTCACCAGGCCCCGCGCGCCGAGCGCCTTCAGGACCTTCTCATCCGCGGCTGCGCCGTTCACCAGCACGAGCCGGAGCCGGGTGGTGCACGCATCGACGGTGACAATATTGCCCGCGCCGCCCAGCGCCTCGACGAAGGCGAGGCCTCGCCCGCCCTGCGCGGCGGCAACAGGGGCTGTGTCGCCGGCGTCCTGTTCACGGCCGGGCGTCTTCAGGTCGAAGGCGCGGATCGAGAGACGGAACAAGCCGTAATACAGCACGGAATAAACGGCGCCGACCGGCAGCAACAGCAATGGACGCGTCGCCTTGCCGAAATTGATCACATAGTCGAACAACCCGGCTGAAAAGCCGAAGCCCAGCCGCACGCCCAGGATGTTCATCACCACCATGGCGAGGCCGGTCAGCACCGCGTGGATCGCATAAAGCACCGGCGCCAGGAACATGAAGGTGAACTCGATCGGCTCGGTCACGCCGGTGAGGAAGGCGGTCAACGCCATCGACAACAGCATGCCGCCGACTTCCTTGCGCCGCGACGGCAGCGCCGCGTGGTACATCGCAAGACACGCCGCCGGCAGGCCGAACATCATGACCGGGAAGAAGCCGCTCATGAATTTTCCGGCATCGGGATCGCCGGCGAAGAAGCGCTTCAGGTCGCCGGTCGTGCCGTGATAGTCGCCGACGATGAACCAGGCGATGTTGTTGATGATGTGGTGCAATCCGGTGACGATCAGCAGGCGGTTCAGCACGCCGAAGGCGAACAGTCCCAAATCGCCGGCGCCGAGCACGCCGTGGCTGAGCGCGTCCATGCCGGCGGAGATCGCCTGATAGCCGAAGCCGATCACGGCCGCGAGCACAACGCCGAATGCACCGCTGGCGATGGGAATGAAGCGGCGACCGCCGAAGAAGGCAAGGAACTCCGGAAGCTTGATGTCGCGATACCGGTTGTAGAGCCATCCCGCGATCAGGCCCGAGGCAATGCCGGTCGGCACGCTCAACTTGGCGAGCGCCGCGGCCTTGAACGCGTCGGCGGCGAGCGCCTGTGCCGCGGCGCCGCTCATGCCCGCAAGCGCTGCGGGCGGCACCGCGATCAGCACCTGCGCGCCCTTGCTGGCGACCAGGAAGCCGACCGCACCCGCCAGGCCCGCCGCGCCATGATTCTCGCGCGCCAGCCCGACAGCGACGCCGATGGCGAACAGCAAGCCGAGATTGGAGAAGATCGCATCGCCGGCTGAAGCGATGAAGGCGATGTTGAGCAGGTCGGGCTGTCCCAGGCGCAGCAGCAAGCCCGCGGCCGGCAGCACCGCGATCGGCAGCATCAAGGCGCGGCCCAGCGGCTGAAGTCTATCGGCGATGGATGTCATCTGAGCGTCCTCGCAATCATCCGGCGGGTAGGCATTTGGCGGCGAGGGCACGGACAGCTTCCGCCGAATCTTGCTTCTGCGCCTCCGCCGCGGCGGCGCGGCAGGCTTGCAGATCAAGGCGGCGCACGGTTTCCTTCATGCGCGCGATCGCGCTCGGCGCCATGGACAGCTCGCGGACTCCCATGCCGATCAGAAGGGACGCCGCGAGCGGTTCGCCCGCCAGCCCGCCGCAGACCCCGACCGATCTGCCATGCGCCGCGCCGCCGGCCGCGGCCTGCGCGATCAGCGACAGCACCGCGGGATGAAACGCATCGACCTGCGAGGCGAGTTGGGCATGCCCGCGATCCATCGCCAGCGTGTACTGGGTGAGATCGTTGGTCCCGATGGACAGGAAATCCGCCTCGCGCGCGAACCCGGCCGCAAGCACGGCGGCGGCCGGCGTTTCCACCATGATACCCAATTGAACATTGCTCGAAATACCGCGCTCCCCGCGCACATCGTCCAGCAAGGCGCGAACGGCGCGAAGCTCGGCCAGCGAGGTGATCATCGGCAGCATGATCCGCGCCGCGGGCGAGACGCGCAGGATCGCGGCAAGCTGCGGCCGCAGCAGATCGCTTCGCCAAAGCGCCGCACGGATACCGCGCAAGCCCAGCGCAGGATTTTCCTCGGCCGGCAGCGGCAGGTAGGGAACCGGCTTGTCGCCGCCGATATCGAAGGTGCGGATCTTGAACGGCCGTCCGGCCAAGGCTTGCGCGATGTCCTGGTAGGCCGCGGCCTGCTCGGCTTCCGAGGGCGGCGTCGCGCGGTCCTGGAACAGGAATTCCGTGCGCAGCAGGCCGCAGCCTTCCGCGCCCAGGACGACGGCCGATGACGCCTCGGCGGCGCCGGCGCCAAGATTGGCGAAAATCTCGATCCGCGTGCCGTCGGATGTGCGGCAGTCGTCGCCGGCACGCGCCAGTGCCGCGCTCCGGCGCTGCCGCTGTTCGTCGATCTGCGCGCGCGCACGCGCCAGCACGTCCGCATCGGGATCGATGTGAAGCAGGCCGGCATCCGCATCCAGATAGAGTGTCGTGCCGTCGGGTATGGCTCGGACCGCGCTGCCGGCGCTCACCAGCGCGGGCACGTCCATGCCGGCGGCCAGGATCGCGACATGCGAGGTCGGTCCGCCGGCCGCGGTGCAGATGCCGGCCATGGCACCAAAAGCGGCGAGTTCGGACGGCAGCAGCTCATCGGCGATCAGGATCGTACCGGGCGGCAGCGTCATCGTTTCCGGCCCGGCATGGCCGGCGAGTTGCCCCAGGACCTGACGTTCCAGATCGATCAAATCGCCGGCGCGCTCTTGTATGCGCGCGTCGCCCGCGGCCTGGAAGGCTCCGACATAACCGCGAATGGCCTGGCGCCAGGCGAAGGCGGCGCTCTTGCCGTTCCCAATCGCGGCGGCAGCCTGGCGCGCCAATTCGGGATCGTCGAGCAAGGCGATGTGCGCGCCGAGGATCTCGCGGCGCTGGCTGTTGCCGGCCGCGGCCAGACGCTCGAGCCGCTGCCGCAGAGCAGCCAGCGCCTCAGCGAGCGCCGCTGCCTCGCGCCCGGCGCCACGTCCCTCTTCGACCACCGTGATTTCCACCGGGCGGAACTGCAATGCCTTGCCGATGACCTGCCCGGGTGCGCCGCAGATTCCGCGCACCACGCCGGGCGGCAGCGTATCGCCAACGAGCGGCTGTGCCGCGACCGGCGGCGGCGCATGCGGCGCCTCTTCGATGCCATGCGCGATCGTCTCGGCCAGCGCGTCGACGGCGCTGCGCGCATCCTTGCCGCGCGCGCTGAGCGTCACCTGCTCGTCCTTGCGCACGCCCAGCGACATCAGGGCCGCGACGCTCCTGGCGTTGATGCTGCGGCCCCGCACCGACAGCGCGATGTCCGCCTCAAACCGCTTGGCGGCGGTCGCAACGAGCGCGGCTGGGCGGGCATGCAGACCATGGGCCAGACGGACCGTAACGGCGCGTACGGCTTCATCCGCCACGTCCACCGCTTCGGGCTGCCGCGCAAGCGGGCGCAATTCCATCAGGAATTCGCCGACGGCGATCTCCCGGTCGATGCTGCGGCGCGCGATGTGGAACGCGTCGCCATTGGTGACGACCACGGGCGAGATCAGGCTCTTGGCGCGACCGGCCACGAAATCGAGGTCGAAGGTGATCAGGAGCTCGCCGGTGCGCACCATCGCGCCTTCGCGCACATGGGTGACGAAGCCCTGGCCGTGCAGGGCGACGGTTTCCAGTCCCACATGAATGAGGATTTCCGCGCCGTTCGACGCGCGCAGCGTCACCGCGTGATGCGCCAGCGACACCACGAGCGCGTCGCAAGGCGCGTGCACCGTCGCATCGGTCGGGTCGATGGCAAGTCCGTCGCCGAGAATCCGCTCGGCAAAGACCAGATCGGGCACTTCTTCCAGAGACGAGACCCAGCCGCGGATCGGCGCAACGAGCACGAGATTGGACAAACAACTGGCTCCTCTGCGCTAGCCGCCCGGCACGAGCCGCACCGTGTGCAGGGCCCAATAGGGATCGAGCTTCGCGCGTGTGAACATGAAACAAAGATTGTGCACGCCGGTTTGCGGCGCCATGGGGCCGCGCACCGTGCTGAGCGCGCTGTCCGGCCCCGGATGCGGCATGGGCAGGACCGCGATTCTCGGCCCGTCGCAGCGATCGAGATGGACTTCAAGCTCGCCAGCCGCCGTCGTCGGCGGCCGCAGCACGATCTTCTGCGCGTCCGCGCCGATCTGGAAATTGAACGGCAGCAACCCGGCCGAAACCTCGACCTGGGAGATACCGTCCAGATCGGCCTTCTCGTAGATCCAGCACGGATTCATCACATCGTGCAGGAACACCGGGCGCGGCCCGCGAACCGGCGCCGGCCCTTCGATGGAAAGCGTGATCGCGTTGCTGCAAAGTTTCAGCTCGTGGCTGTCGCGCACGAGGGGCGACGCCGGCGGCGGCGGCGAATCCGACAGATGTTTTGCATAGGGCAGTCCCAGCCCAGCATAGCGCCCGAGCTCCGCCGGCATGCGTGCGAGGAAATCCGCGCGGTCTCGCGATATCGCCGGCGACCAGGCGATGTCCGCCAGCGCCGCGGCACGCGGAAAGGCGGCATAGGCGACATTGTCTTCCTCGCGGATATGCTCGGTCCAGATGTTCGCCTGCACACCCAGGATATGGCGCGCTTCGTCCGCGTTGAGCGCCCGGGGCATCGGATCGAAATCATAGACATTGCTCAGGGAGACGATCGCGCCCCGCCCCGACGGCTCCGCCGGTCCTTCTGCCTGGCGATTGTCGAAATACAGCAGCGGCGCGGGCGACAGAACCGCGTCGTGTCCGGCCTTTGCGGCGGTTATCGCACCGTCGATGCCGCGCCACGAGGTGATCGCCGCATCCGGCGCGATGCCGCCCTGCAGGATTTCGTCCCAGCCGATCAGGCGCTTGCCATGCGCGGTGAGGAATTTGCCGATGCGCTGGATGAACCAGCTCTGCAGCGCGTCCTCGTTCACGATGCCCAGGGCGCGCATCCGCGCCTGGATGACAGGCGATGCTTTCCACTGATCTTTGACCGCTTCATCGCCGCCGACATGAACATAGGTGCCGGGAAACAACGCCATGGTTTCCGTCAGCACGTTTTGGAGAAACGCGAAGGTTCGATCGTCGGTGTTGTAGAGATAAGGAAAGACGCCCCAGTCGCTCGACACCGCCTTTGGCGGCGGCGCCGACCCCAGCCACGGATAGGCGACGATCGCTGCCGCGGCGTGACCCGGCATCTCGATCTCTGGCACGATGGTGACGTTTCGGGCGGCCGCGTACGCTACGATCTCGCGCACCTGTGCCTGCGTATAGAAGCCGCCATACAAGCGTGGCTTGTGCGTCTTTGGATCGATGTCGTGCTGTGCGCCGGCCGGCACGCGCCACGCGCCGATCTGCGTCAAACGCGGATAGCGTTTGATCTCCAATCGCCAGCCTTGATCGTCTGTCAGGTGCCATTGCAGGACATTGAGCTTTTCGCGCGCCATGGCGTCGATGAAGGTTTTGACGAAGGCGACCGATTGGAAGTGACGCACGGAGTCGAGCAGGACACCGCGCCACGCGAACCGCGGCGCGTCGTCGATCCGCAGGGCGGGAAGCACCACCTGGGAAGCAGCGCCGGACGTCTGTGTCAGGAGCTGCCAAAGCGTGATCGTGCCGTAGAACAATCCCGCGGTCTGCCCGGCCGAGACGGTGACGCCTTGGGGCGTGATCTCCAAACGGTAGCCTTCCTTGCCCGTCGCATCGGGATCGGCAAGCCGGCGCAAGACGATGGCGTGCTCGCCGGCTGCGCGCGGCGTCAGCGTCAAGCCACGGCTGCGATGAACGAGCGCGGTGAAATAGGTCGCGACGCGCGCACTATCGGCGTCGGCGCTATCGAACACGAGCGCCGTGCCGTCGCTGACGATGAACTGGCCGGGCTGCACCGCCAGATGTGCCGGCTCCGGGATCAGCGATAGAGATGACACTGCGGCGGGTGCGACAGCCCGCACCGGCACGGCCGGGCGGACCGGCGCCGGCGCGGCGCAGGCAACCAGCAGCGAAAGCGCTGACGCCGCGACAAGGGCCGGGATGCGAACGATCGATGGTGCCATGGGCCTTTCGCGCATGTCGCGACGCGTGCTCGCGTGTTTATCGCTTCAAAAAGAAGGGCGGAGAACTTTCGCTCTCCGCCCTCAATCCTAGCAGTGCGACGGGGGTGACGCACTGCCTTCTGCATCCAGGCCCCGCAAGCCCGGATGCCCCTCAATACTTCAGGCGAACGCCGGCGAAGAGCTGGGTGCCGTTGCTGTAGAAGGCACGCGGCTGTGTCGTGTTCGCGGCATAGTATTTGAGCGTCTGGTTGGTCAGGTTCAATGCGTCGAAGGTGATGGACGCCCAGTCCGTGACGGTGAACTGCACCGAAGCATCCAGGGAGCCGTACGCCGCCTGGTTTTCCGCGGAGCTGCGGTCCAGCCCGACCAGCATCTTGGAGCGGTAATTGTACGACAGGCGGGTGCTCAGCCAGCTGTTCTCGAAATAGCCGGTGAGGTTAGCGGTGTCCTTGGAGTCGCCGACCAGCGGGCCGCCGCCGGCATCGGTGCCGGCCGCATGGGTGTAGTTGGCGTTGACGCCGAAGCCATCCCACAGCGGCTGCTGCCAGCTCACTTCGATGCCCGCGTCCTGACCGCTCGAATTGAACGGCGAGGTGATCGTATAGGTCGAGAACACCGGCGTCGGGCTCATGCCCGTCAGGGTCATGTTCACATAGCTCGCCTTCGCGGTGCCGTAGGACACGTAGGACGACAGGTCCATGTAGAACAGGCTGACCGAGAACAGCGACTGCGGCGCGTAGTACCATTCATAGCTGAGGTCGTAGTTCGCCGACTTGACCGGGCGCAGATTGGGGTTGCCGCCCTGGCCGGTGAGGTTGGTGTCGGTGAGCTGCACCGCGCCGCCCAGCGCGCTGTAGTCCGGCCGCGACATGGTCTCGGCCGCCGCGAAGCGCAGAACCATCTCGTCATTGAGGTCGACGCTCAGATTGACGCTCGGCAGCACGTCCCAATAGCTGTGGGTGATCTGGGTGATGCCGTAATTGCCGAAATCGCTGTGGAAGCCGGTCGGATCGTTGACGTACTGCTTGATATCTTCGCGCGTGTTGACGAGGCGCACGCCGAAATTGCCCTTCCAGTGGTCGCCGCCGATATTGGCCATCGCATAGGCGGCGGTATCCTGCTCGCTCATGTTCATGCTGGCCGGCCAGTCGAAGCGGCCATTCGCCGGATTCGAGATCGCGGCCGGCGTCTGCGGATAGGGGCGCCAGCTGGTGTGGTTGAACAGCAGCTGCTCGATCAGCGCGGTGTTGCCCTCCGGCAGATTGGTCAGCATGCCGGGGATCTTGAACGCATCGGCGAAGTCGGACGGATAGTTCTGCGTCGAGACGTCGCTGCCGATGGAGCCGGCATAGGACACGCCGCCGTTGAAGAGGTCGTCCTTGCGCGTGTGCTCGGAATAACGCACGCCCGCCTTCACCGACTTGATCGGGCCGACGTTCAGCTGCTGCTCGGCATCGATCTGGCCGTAATACTCACTGTCGACGGCGGTCGAGACCGCGGTCCAGGCCCAGTCATTGATGAGATTGGCCGGGTTCGCGAGATTCACGCCGGGGACGGTCACGACCGCGACGCCCTGCGAGAAGTCATAGGTGCCGGGCGCGCCGGTGCCCAGGCCGACTTCGCCTTCCCATGCGACCTGCGGATCGGTCTTGCCGACGCCATGGCTGTAGCCGGCCTTGCCGCTGAACGTCAGCGTGTCGGTGGGCTTCCAGTCGCCCTGGGCGCTGAGGAAGTAGGTCTCGGCGCCGCCGCCGGGACGCTGGATGAAGTCCGTCACGAACGGCGCGACAGGCGCGCCGGCATGGGTGCTGTAGGGCGTGCCGGTCAAGGGATTGATCGTGCCCGGAACGAAGGCGGGGAACGCCGCCGAGATGATCGTGCCGTCCTTGATCGTGTAGCTGGTCGGGATGTTCTGCATCGTGGAGAACTCGTTGGTTCCCCAGAACATGTTGTTGTTGTTGATGTTGCTCGCCGAGAGGTGCGAATAGAAGCCGGTCACCTTCACGTCGAGGCTGTCGTTCGGCTGATACTCGACGGTGACGTTGCCGCCGGTGCGCACACGCTGCTGCATGAAGAGGGCCGAGCCGATCAGCGTCGGATAGGCCGCGCCGGCAAGATCGGGATGGACGCCCGCGGCGGCGTCGCCGGTGCAGACCGGAACGGCCGGCGGGACCGGCGTGGTGCAGCTATAGGGCTGCACGGTCGAGTAGCCGAGGAATTCCTGGCCGTCGCGGCGGATGTTGCGCGCTTCGTAGAAGCCCTGGATCATGACGCCGAACGTGCCGGCATCGTTCTTCCAGTTGAGCAAAGCGTTGAGCTGCGGCGTGGTATCGCCGCGCAGCGTCGTGTAGGCGGCTTCGGCGCTGCCTTCGATGGTGAGATTGTCGTGGAAGTTGAGCGGGCTGCGCGTCTGGATGTCGACCACGCCGGCGACGCCGCCTTCGACCAGGTCGGCCTGCTGGCTCTTATATACTTTCGCGGTGTCGACGATCTCGGACGGCAGGAGGGTGTAGCTGACGCTGCGGCCGATGGTCTGGTACTGGTCGAGAATGAACCAGTCGCCGTTGGCGATGGTGTGTCCGTCGACCAGGGTCTGGGTCAGGCTGGCATTGGTGCCGCGGATCGAGACACGGTCGTTTTCGTCGAAGCCGCCCTCGCCGCTCGCGGCCGAGACCGTGTTGACGCCCGGGACGCGCTGCAGCGCGTCGGCGACGTTCTTGTCGGAGAACTTGCCGATGTCTTCCGCCGAGACGGCGTCGACCAGGCCAGTCGAATCGCGCTTGATGTCGATGGCGCGGCTCAAGGATTCGCGAATGCCGCTCACGACGACGGTTTCAATCTGGTCGGCAAAAGACGGCGTTGCGGCGAGCAGTGCCGCCAAGCTGACCGAACCGGCCAGTAGCCCCCGAAGTGACATGCGATGGTCCTCCAATAAGATGCGATCCCCTTGACTGGCTGGCCTGTCGCTGCCGATCGGCAGAAGAACCAATCCAAGTCCAATATAGAACCATTTATCGATTGGGCTTCCCTGTCAAGCGCGATTTTACAGGGTTTTTCCTATTGACGTGAAGCTACGTACATGTGGTACTAGATTGGTCATACGAATTGAGACGAAATTTCCCGGCTGTTGCATGGGAAGCTCAGGAGAGCGAAGTGGCGCTGCTCACCATCATCGGCCAGCTCGACGATGCGGCGAATCTGCCGCTGTACCAGCAGCTGCAGCGCGGCCTGCGCCAGGCCATTGAAGGCAAGCTGCTGGCGCCGGACGACGCATTGCCGCCCGAGCGCGATCTGGCCGAGGAATTCGCGGTCTCGCGCATCACGGTTCGCAAGGCCATAGACGGCCTGGTCGCGGAAGGCCTGCTGACGCGCAAGCAGGGCTCGGGCACCTTCGTATCGAGCCGGGTCGAAAAGAACTTCTCGAAGCTCACCTCGTTCACCGAAGACATGATCGCGCGCGGCCGCGTGCCGACGAGCACCTGGCTGCGCAAGGCGCAAGGCACGGTCACGCCCGAGGAATCGCTGACCATGGGCCTCAGCCCCGGCACGCCCGTCTATCGCTTTCACCGTTTGCGATTCGCGGACGGTGCGCCGATGGCGCTGGAGGTCTGCACCGTTCAGGCGTTCTGCCTGCCCTCCATCGACGCGGTCGAATCGTCGCTTTACGACGCGCTCGAAAAACATGGCTATCGGCCGACACGCGCGCTGCAACGGCTGCGCGCGGTTTTGTTCACTGCCGAGCAGGCGGAATTGCTGCGCGCGCATGAGCGCGATGCGGGATTGCTCGTCGAGCGCCGCGGCTTCCTGCCCGACGGACGCGCCGTGGAGTTCTCGCAGTCGTTCTATCGTGGCGATACCTACGACTTCGTCGCCGAGCTGAACGCGTCGGATCTGGACAAGTGAGCAGCACGGCATCGCAGATGTATCGCGAAGCGGCGCAAGCACCGGACGTCGTGGCGCGCCAGCTTTCCGCCAATCACGCGATTATCGGGCGAATCGGCGATCGCCTGCGCGCGCGGGCGCCGCGCGCCATCGTTACCGGCGCCCGCGGCAGCTCCGACAACGTCGCCACGTTTGCGAAATACCTGATCGAAACCCGCACCGGCATCCTGACCTCTTCCACCGGCCTGTCGACCAGCTCGGTTTATGCGACGCAGCCCAAGCTCGACGACGTGCTGTTCCTGGCGATCTCGCAGTCGGGCAAGAGCCCCGACCTGCTGGCGACTGTCGAGAGCGCCAAGGCCGGCGGCGCCTTCGTGCTTGCGATCGTCAACGACGAAACGAGCCCGCTCGCCGTGCTGGCGGATGAGATCCTGCCGCTGCATGCCGGCCCCGAGGCCAGCGTCGCGGCAACGAAGACCTATCTCGCCTCGGTTGCCGCTATCGCCGCGCTTGTCTGTGAATGGACGCAGGATCGCGAGCTTGCGCAGGCGCTGCGGAACCTGCCGAGCCTGCTGCGGCAGGCCTGGACATGCGACTGGAGCAGCGCTGTCACGGGACTGAAGTCCCGCCGTGATCTCTACACCATTGGCCGCGGCGTGGGCTTCGGAGCAGCGCAGGAAACGGCGCTGAAATTCAAGGAAACCACCGGCCTGCACGCCGAGGCGTTCAGCGCGGCGGAGGTGCAGCACGGCCCGATGGCGCTGGTGAAGAAAGGCTTTCCGATTCTGATGCTGTCGCAGCGCGACGAAACCCGCCCCGGCCTGGAAGACCTCGCCGCCAAACTCGTCGATGCGAGCGCCGAACTTTTTGTTGCCGGCTTCGCCGCGCCGGGCGCGGCGGTGCTGCCGACCGTCGCGGCGCATCCGGTGCTTGAGCCGATCCTGATGATGCAGAGCTTCTACCGGATGATCGACGCGCTCTCGCTGGCGCGCGGGTTCAATCCGGATCGTCCGCCACATCTGAACAAAATCACCGAGACCATCTGACATGCAAACGGCGTTGATCAACGGCCGGGTGATGACGGACCGCGGCGCCGTCGAGGAATGCGCCGTGCTGATCGAGAACGGCCGCATCGCTGGCTTGATGCGGGCCGCCGATCTGCCCGCGAGCGCCGTGCGCCACGACCTGAAGGGGGGGCTTCTGCTCCCGGGCTTCATCGACACCCAGGTCAATGGCGGCGGCGGCGTTCTGTTCGGCGATGCACCGACCGTCGAGACCTTGCGCGTCATCTCGGCCGCGCATGCCCGCTTCGGCACCACCGGGTTTCTGCCCACGCTGATCAGCGGCGATTTTTCGCTCATCCGCGCCGCCATCGCCGCCGTCGAGGCTGCGATCGCGGCCGGCGTGCCGGGCGTTCTGGGCATCCACATCGAAGGACCGTTCCTCAATCCCCGACGCAAGGGGATCCACGATGCGGAGAATTTTCGTGCCCTCGACGGCGACGCTTTCGAGCTTCTGACCTCCGTCCGGCGCGGCAAGACGCTGGTCACCTTGGCGCCGGAAAAAACCACGCCGCAAGCCATTGCCGCCCTGGCGAAAGCCGGCGTGATCGTCTCGGCCGGACATACCGATGCGGCCTATGGCGATATCCGCGCCGCGTTGACGGCCGGGCTTTCCGGCTTCACGCATCTGTTCAACGCCATGTCGCCGCTCCGCGCACGCGAGCCGGGCACGGTCGGCGCCGCCTTGGGCGATGCGGAAAGCTTTTGCGGCATCATCGTCGACGGCCACCATGTCGATCCGGCCACTCTGCGCATCGCGCTGGCGTGCAAGCGGATCGACCGGCTGATGCTCGTCACCGATGCGATGCCCAGCGTCGGTGCACGCGACAAGAGTTTCCGGCTGCAAGGCCGCACCATCTCCGTGAAGAACGGCGTCTGCACCGCGTCCGATGGAACATTGGCGGGATCCGATCTCGACATGGCATCGGCGTTGCGCAACGCGATGGGGCTGATGGGAGTCGATCTCGCCGAAGCCGTCGTCATGGCCAGCCGCAATCCCGCCGCGTTTCTGGGCCTTTCGGACGATGTCGGCAGCTGCCGCATCGGCCAGCGTGCAAACTTCGTGCTGGTCGACGATGCGCTCCAGGTCCAGGACGTGTGGATCGACGGCCACATGCGACAGGCATCGTGATGTCGCCGAGCAGCGTGATCGCGATCTTCGGCGCGACGGGCGATCTTGCGCAGCGCATGCTGTTCCCCTCGCTCTATTTCCTCGATCGCGAAGGACTGCTGCCTGCCGATCTCGTCATCATCGGCTGCTCGCGCGGCGCGCTGGGCGATGCGGCGTTCGTCGCCCGCATCGGCGAGGCGATCCGCGCGCGCGCCGGCAACCACTGGTCGGAGCCGGATTGGACGAAGTTCCAGCAACGGCTACGCCATGCCGCGGTCGATGCCGCCGATGCGGCGTCGTTCGCCAATCTGCGCGCAGCGGCCGGCGGCCGGGAAAACATCCTGTTCTATCTGTCGACCTCACCGACACATTACGCCGATATCTGCGCGAATCTGAAGGCAGCCGGACTTGCCGGCCCGCACAGCCGCGTCGTGGCCGAAAAGCCGATCGGTCGCGATCTTGCCAGCTGCCGCGCCATCAACGATTCGCTGGCCGAAGCGTTCAGCGAAGACCGCATCTTTCGCATCGACCACTACCTCGGCAAGGAAGCGGTGCAGAACCTGCTGGCGCTGCGTTTCGCCAACACCTTCTTCGAACCCTTGTGGAGCAAGGCCAGCATCGAGCAGGTGCAGATCACGGTCGCCGAGACCGTCGGCGTGGAGGATCGCTGGTCCTATTACGACGAATACGGCGCGATCCGCGACATGATGCAGAACCATCTGCTCCAGCTTCTCTGCCTCGTGGCGATGGAGCCGCCGGTCAGCCTGGATCCCGACTCGGTGCGCAACGAGAAGGTCAAGGTGCTGCAGGCGCTGCGGCCGATCGAAGGCCGCGATGTCGTCCGGAAAACCGTGCGCGGCCAATATGGCGCCGGCATTGCCGAAGGCCGCGCGGTGCGCGGCTATGCCGATGAAAGCGGCGGCCATGCCAGCCAGACCGAGACCTTCGTCGCACTCGAAGCCCATATCGGCAATTGGCGCTGGGCGGGCGTGCCCTTCTACCTGCGCACCGGCAAGAGGTTGCCGCTGCGCCGGTCGGAGATCGTCATCCAGTTCCGCGATGTGCCGCACTCCATCTTTCCCGGCAACGACCTGCTCGCCAACCGGTTGACCATCCGTCTGCAGCCCGAAGAGGAGATCGCGCTGCTCCTGATGAACAAGACGCCAAGCCTCGAGCAGAACGGCATGCAGTTGAAGCCGCTCGGCCTCAATCTGAGCCTCAGCGACACGTTCAAGACGCAGAGCCCGCGCCGCCGCATTGCCTATGAACGGCTGCTGCTCGAAGCTTTGCATGGCAACGGCACCTTGTTCGTGCGCCGCGATGAAGCCGAAGCCGCCTGGTCCTGGATCGACGCCATCGTCGCCGGCTGGCAGCGCCAGGGCGCGCCGCCGTCCGTCTATGCCGCGGGAAGCTGGGGCCCGTCCGCCGCCGTCGCCCTCACCGAACGCAATGGACACAGCTGGTATGAATGACCTCGCCTCCCCCGACGGCGCGCAGGTTCTTTTTCGCGACTTTCGCAACGCAGATGACATGTATGCCACGCTGGCCGGCGAGATCGCCACGCGGCTCACGGCGGGCGTGGCGCACAGGGGCCGTGCCGGTTTCGTCGCCTCGGGCGGCACCACGCCGGGCGCCCTCTACGATGTCCTGGCGGCGCGTGAGGCGCCCTGGAAGGACATAGCGATAACCTTGTCGGACGAACGCTGGATCAGCCCGGCGTCGAGCCGAAGCAACGAGAACCTCGCCCGCACACGCCTCATGACCGGTAAAGCCGCGGCGGCGCAGCTTGTGCCGATGATGACCGCGCGGGATCATCCGCGCGATGCGCGAGGCGCGGTCGATGCCGCCATCGCAGCGATGCCCCGGCCGTTCGACGCGGTGCTGCTGGGCATGGGAACGGACGGCCACACGGCTTCCCTCATTCCGGGCGGCCAAGGTTTGGCGCGCGCGCTGGACCGCTCCGATCCGGCGCTGGTGCGCGCCATCGACCCACCGGACCTCGCCGCCATGGGCGAACGCATGACATTGACGCTGAGGGCCATCCTCGATGCGCGCTGGATTGCGCTGCTCATTCGCGGCGAAGAAAAGCTCGCCGCCTACAAATGGGCGCTCGCCGGCAGCGACGTCCTCGAAGCGCCGATACGCGCCGTGCTGCACCAGGCCGTCGTGCCGGTCTCGGTCTTCTGGTCCGTCTAGGAGTTCGTCATGGCAGCGGCGCTCCACCCCACAATCGACGCGGTGACGCAGCGCATACGTGTCCGCTCGCGCGACACACGCGCCGCCTATCTCGCCGGCATCGCCGAAGCCGCCGCGCGTGGCCCGGCGCGCAACCAGCTGGATTGCGGCAACCTTGCGCATGCCTGCGCCGCATCCGCTCCCGCCGACAAGCTGCGTATCGCGCAGGGCGGCGGCATGAATCTCGGCATTGTGACCGCTTACAATGACATGCTGTCGTCGCATCAGCCTCTGGCCGCCTATCCCGACATCATCAAACGGGCGGCCCGCGAACAAGGCTGCACGGCGCAGGTCGCGGGCGGCGTTCCGGCCATGTGCGATGGCGTCACGCAAGGCCAGCCGGGCATGGAGTTGTCGCTGTTTTCGCGCGACGTGATTGCGCTCTCTACGGCGATCGCGCTCAGCCACAATGTCTTCGACGCTGCCCTGTGCCTGGGCGTTTGCGACAAGATCGTGCCGGGAATGGTGATCGGCGCGCTGTCCTTCGGGCATCTGCCGGTGCTGTTCGTGCCGGCAGGACCGATGCCGTCGGGCATTCCCAACAAGCAGAAAGCGGGCGTGCGCGAAGCCTTTGCTCGCGGCGAGGTCGGACGCGCGGCCCTGCTGGAGTCGGAGACCGCATCGTACCATGCGCCGGGCACCTGCACCTTCTACGGCACGGCCAACTCCAACCAGATGCTGATGGAGGTCATGGGCCTGCATGTTCCCGGGAGCGCTTTCGTCAATCCCGGCACGAGATTGCGCGAGGCGCTGACACAGGCAGCAGCGCATCAGGCCTGCGTCCTTGCGCGCCACAAGACGGCCGGGCTCGGTTCCATGATCGACGAGCGCACCATCGTGAACGCCATCGTCGGATTGATGGCAACGGGCGGCTCGACCAATCATACGCTGCATCTTCCGGCCATGGCGCAGGCCGCGGGGATCGTCCTGGACTGGGACGATTTTGACGAGATCTCGCGCGTCACGCCGCTGCTGGCGCGCATTTACCCCAACGGCGCCGCGGACGTGAACGCCTTTCATGCCGCCGGCGGCATGGCGTTCCTGATCCGCGAATTGCTGCAGGCGGGTCTGCTGCATGCCGACGCGAAGACCGTGACGGGACCTTTGGCGGCTTATGCCCGCGAGCCTTATCTGGACGGCGACGGGCTTGCCTGGCGCGCGCCACCGCTGAAGTCGGCCGATCGCGATGTGCTGCGTCCTGCCGGCGATCCGTTTGCGGACGAAGGCGGCCTCAAATTGCTGGGCGGCAATCTTGGCCGTGCCGTCACGAAAATCTCCGCCGTCGCCGCGGCGCATCGCGTGGTCGCCGCACCGGCAGCCGTGTTCGAGGACCAGGACAGCTTTCTCGACAGTTTCCGGCGCGGCCAACTCGACCGCGACGTCGTCGCGGTGCTGCGCTTCCAGGGACCCAGGGCCAACGGCATGCCGGAGCTGCACAAGCTGATGCCGCCGCTCGCCGTATTGCAGGGCAAAGGCTTCAAGGTCGCGCTCGTCACCGACGGACGGCTTTCCGGCGCCTCCGGCAAGGTGCCCGCCGCTCTGCATGTGACGCCCGAAGCGATGGATGGGGGGCCGCTCGCACGTCTCGCCGATGGCGACATCGTCCGTCTCGATTGCGAACGCGGACGGCTCGAAGTGCAGGTGCCGCACGAGATCCTGATGGCGCGCCAGCCCGCGACGCACTCTGCGCCGGCGCGCGGCTGCGGCCGCGAGCTGTTCGCCGGACTGCGAGCGACGGCTGGTCCGGCCGATCGCGGCGCTTCGGTGTTCTTTTGAAGCCGAAAATCTCTTCTAGAACCGCACTTGCGCGGGGAAATATTTTTCGATCAGAGCTTCGTAGTACGGCCTAAGCACCGTCGCATCGGGTTTTGCATGGTCTTTGGAATAGAGATCGTACTGGTTGAAGAGTTTCACCCAACGGAACATCTCGCGGTCGCGATCGTCCATCAGATAGGCGTATTCGTTCTCCCGGTGGGCGGCGTAAAATGAATGGTATCGCAACATGTAGAGCGCGGGCTCGGGAAGGTAGGGCCGGGCGACATGATAGACATACTCATCATGTCCCCATGAGAGATCGACGTTGTCGAGGCCGCAATTTTCCTCATAGACCCCGAGTTTCGTCTGGTACCGAGGATCGTCGCTATCGGGATTTTCCTTGAAATACTCGGATAGAACGATCTTCGGCGAATACGCGCACCCCGTGGGAAATGTGTCGCCCACCACCGCCCACTGCGGCTCACCCCAAAGGCACAGCACTTTGCCGAGATCGTGAACGAGACCGGCGAGCTGAAACCAATCCGGATGTCCGTCACGCCGAATGGCTTCCGCGGTCTGAAGGCAGTGCTCGATCTGGCTGAGTTCGGTGTCTGGATCGCTGTCGTCGACCAACGTGTTCAAAAACTCGAGCGCGGTCCAAATGCCCATGCGCTGACGGTCAAGTCCGAGATATTGCTGCTTTTTCGCCTGCACAAACGCGCGCGTCTGGTGTGCGTGGTTGAGCCGGTAGAACGTGTGAACGCGTGCGGGAGCGGGTTCGTACGCCCGGAAATCCTCGACCTTTTTGTCCAGGTCCACGCGCAATGAACCGTTCGGGGACGGAGCGCTCGCGGCGATTTCAGTCATGCAGGCTCCATGGAAAAAGATCAGAGGCTTCGCCGATGTCGCTTCAAGCCATCGTCAAACCCGCGACGCGTTTTTCCGGATTTGGAATGGTACGGCGCGCTGTTCGCTCGAACTTTGCTCTGCAGAACGTCATTCCCGAGAGAATGTATGCCGCAAACATGCCGTTGTTCAAGATGCGGCCGCGATCACACGGCGCCGAGATGCGCGCCTTTTCCCGATCATCTCTCAAATGTCCCGGTCCTATCGCTCTGTCAGCCCCACCAGAGCCGGGAGAAGTTCCGCGACCGATCCGACAACGATGTCCGCACCAGCGTCCAGTAGTGCCTGACGCGCGGCGGCAAGCCTTTGAGCGCGTTCCGGTGCCGGTAACGCTTCAAACGCTTCGAGCGGCAATCCGAGCGTGTTGCCGGACGCGACGCCGACCGTGAAAGCGCCCGCCGCCTTGCCTTCCGCGATGCCGGCTTCCGCGTCATCCACCTTGACCACGCGCGACAGGGGCCAGACGCCGAGATCCACACATGCCTTATAGATCATCAGTGGCGACGGGCGGCCTTCCAGCGTCTCGCCGGAACAGACGACATGCTCCGGGGCATAGCCTTGCGCGGCCGCGCTGGCCAGAACCGGCGCCATCATCTCGCGCGTATATCCCGTGGAAGATGCCACGCGGAGGCCCGCTTCGCGCAACGCATCGAAAGTTTCCCGCGCACCGGGGATCAGCACGGAGGCCTGCGCCGCGTGATCGCGCATCAGCGGCCCCAGGCGCGTCATGATGCGTTCGACATCTTGCGCATCGGCATCGCGGCCGTGCCGTTCGCGCCAGGCGCCCGCGACCCGCGGGATCGCCAGCAAACCCATCACGTGATCGCGCTTGGCCTTGCCCATGTCCTGGCGCGCGGCCGCTTCGTCGATGCACACGCCTTCGGCGTCGAACGCCTCGATCAGGGCCTTGACCGGTGCCTCGCAGCCGAAATCGACCATGGTGCCGGCCCAATCGAAGATGACCAGGTCGAAGCGATCCTTGAGACTCATGTCTGCATCCTTGTGTCGAAGAAGCTGGCGATCAATTCCTCGCCGATCGCAAAGCCCGTCGACGCGCCCGCGCCGCAGGTGACGATGGCGATGCGGACGGACGGCTCCGGCGCGTCGATCAGAACCGGCTCGGCGGCGGAGGCGTAGGTGCCGATCCAGCGCTCCAGCACCGGCGGCGGCGCGATGCCGAGCGCGGCGCCGAACTCGTCCAGGATCAGCGCATCGACCGCGTCGTGCGCGAAGGGGTCGGGCGTGGCGGCGTAGTGATGGCTGTCGCCCACCACAAGGCTGCCGTCGGCGCTCTGCACGACGATGAGGTGGATGCCGTGCGCCAGATGGCGCGGCTGTTCGGCCGCGAGACGCGCCTTGAGCGGCGCGGCGGTTTCCAGTTCGGAATAACCGCGATAGCGCCCCAGCCCCAGATCCGACATCAGCGCGCCGGGCAGCCGGAAGCCGGGATCGGCCAGGCGCAGCATCTGCAGCTTGCAGCGCGTCAGATCGCGCGCGCCGAGACGATCCGTATACAGAGTGTTGAAATCGTCGCCGGGGCACACCGCGACGCGGTCGGCCCGCACCGTGCCGCGCGACGTCAGGACCATGGGCAGCTCGATCGCGCGCACCGCGGTCTCGCGCAGGAATGTCACACCGTGCGCGGCTTCCAGCCACGCCGCGAGGCGCGGGATGGCCTCGCGCGACTCGACGCGCAGCTCGACCGTGCTTTCGAGCACCGCCAGCGTGTTCGGCATCGCGAGCTCGGGACAGCGCCGGCGCGCCTCCGCCGGGCTCAGCAGGCGGCAGCCTTCCGCCATCTCCGTGCCGAGGAACGCTTCCAGCACGCCGACCGCTTCGGGGCGGCGAACCGTCATCCACAGGCCGCTATGCACGATGGGGATTTGTGCCGCGGCGGCGATTTCGCGCCACACGTCGCGGCTGCGTCGGGCGCGGGCCCACATCGCCACACGGTCCTGGCCGGTCACGGTGATGAAGCCGAAATTGCGCACCGAGGCGCCGTTCGCCTGGGCGTCGCGGTCGATCACAACCACGCGCATACCACGCCGCACGGCGGCAAGCGCCGTGGCGAGCCCGACAATGCCGGCGCCCACGATTGCGAGATCGAACCGTTCGGCCGTTTGTCCCACCACTCTTCCCACGCGCTGTGATCTTCACGCGCAGTATAGGCGGCGCGGTGGCGCGTTCCTATCGCGATGAGTGTCATCACGCTGTAACGCGCGCAACGTTTGATGACGTTTCATCCGTCACAGAGTCTTCATGTCACGCACGCCGCCCCGCTGGCTTCAGAACGCTTCGCCCGCGATGTTCACGGCGTTCGCGTCACTGGCCGGGTTCGCGACCTATTTCTCCATGTATGCGTTCCGCAAGCCGTTCACCGCCGCGAGCTTCGCCGGCGTCGAAGGCTGGCACCATGCGCTGGATTTCAAAATCGCGCTGGTCCTCGCCCAACTCGTCGGTTACGCCGCGTCGAAATTCATCGGCATCCGCGTCATCTCGGGCATGCAGCGGACCTATCGGGCACAGGCGATATTGGGCCTGATCGGCGTATCGTGGCTGGCGCTGATCGTCTTCGCCGTCGTGCCCGCCGATTTCAAGGTGCCGGCCATGTTCGTCAACGGCTTGTGCCTCGGGATGATCTGGGGGCTGGTGTTCTCCTATATGGAGGGCCGTCGGACTTCAGAAATTCTGGGCGCGGTGCTGTGCGCGAGCTTCATCGTCTCGTCGGGCGCAGTGAAATCGGTCGGCATCCTGCTCGTCAGCCAGCTACATGTGCCGGTGTTCTGGATGCCGGCCGCCACCGGCCTGGTGTTCGTGCCGCTGCTGCTGCTGTCGGTCTGGGGCCTGTCGCTGCTGCCGCCGCCGAGTCCGCAGGATGAGGCTGCCCGCGTGCGCCGCGCGCCGATGACGGCGGCGGAGATCCGCGATTTCCTGCGCGACTATGCGATGGGCATCACGCTTCTGGTCATCGTCTATGTCTTCATCACGGCGCTGCGCGATTTCCGCGACAATTTCGCGGCAGAGCTGTGGACGGCGCTTGGCTATGCCGACCCGGCCACCGTGTTCACCTCGACCGAGCTGGTGGTCGCGGCCGTGGCGCTGGTCGCGATGGGCGTCATCGTCGTGGTGCGCAACAACCTGCGCGCGCTGACCGTGATCCACGGCCTGCTGCTGGCGGGGCTGGTCCTGCTCGGCGGCTCGACCCTGGCCTTCGACGCGGGATGGATCGGGCCGCTGCCCTGGATGATCGCGAGCGGCGCGGGTCTCTACGTCGTTTACACGCCGTTCAACGCCATGCTGTTCGACCGCATGGTCGCGGCCAGCGGGCGGGTGGCCAATGCCGGCTTTCTCATCTATGTCGCGGACGCGTCGGGTTATGCCGGCAGCTGCGCATTGCTGCTGTGGCGCAATTTCGGGATGCAGCACGCGCAATGGCTGGCGGTGTTCCGGATGTCGATCTATGCGACGACGGTCGTCGGGCTGGTGCTGGTGACGCTGTCGCTGCTCTATTTCAACGGCCGGGCGGCACGCGCCGCCGTGCCGGCGCTGGCCAGCTGATCGATCAGCGGACGATAGGCGGCGAAATCCGCCGTCGCGAAGCCCGCGATCTTGGCTTGATCGTCCCAACGCCGCAGCGACACCGCCGCGCGGAAAAACGGCGCCGCCTCGAAGGCCGCGATCTCCGTGGCCGGCATCGGCCCGCCTTGCAGACGCAGCGTCGTGACCGAGGCGGGGCTGAGCGCCGCGAAATAGTCCGCATCCGTCGCACACAGATAGCGCTTTGCCGGGACATGCAGGCGCACGGGTTCGCAGACCTCGGGACCGAAATGCCGCGCAAGCCAGGCGGCGCCGATGCGTTCATGGCCGGCGTCCTGAGTCCATTCCGCAATGTCGTCCGGCGCGTGCGCGAGGAGATGACCGATGTCGTGCAGGAGCGCCGCGACGACAAGACTGTCGGGCGCGCCGGCCTGCCGCGCAAAATGCGCCGCTTGAAGGCCGTGGGCGGTGACGGACACTGGCTCGCCCAAATAGGCGCCGGCGCCGTGGCCGTCATAGAGCGCGAAGATCGTGTCGTAGATCATCGATAGCGCGTCACCGCATCGCCCAGCGCATCCTTGAGCTCAGCGAGCCAAGGCTCGTATTTCTTCCACTGGTCGACGCCGTCGCGGAAGATCGGCTGGCGCACCTGTTCGGAACTCGGCGTGCGCACGCTGCGCTGCGTCTTGTGGAAATCGACGCAGGCCGGCTCGAAATCCAGGCCGCAATGCTCCAGCAGGCGGCGCACGCTGCCCTCAAGATCGTCGACCACGTCTTCGTGATGGACACGCAGAACCCGGCCCGGAAGCACGCGGTCCCAATGCGCCATCAGGTCGAGATAGGTGCGGTAGTAGCGCGCGATGTCCTCCGCGCCATAGGTGAACTCCTGACCGTTGGCGAAGAGCTGCTTGAGATTGCTGAAGCAGCACGACATCGGCTCGCGCCGCGCGTCGATGATCTTCGCGTTGGGCAGCATCAGATGGATGAGCCCGATATGGCGGAAATTGTTCGGCATCTTGTCGATGAAGAACGGCCTGCCGCCGCGCTGCACGCGCGTACTTGCGAGATAACGCTCGCCGAGCCGACGCGCGTCCTCGGGCGTCAGTTGCGCCAGCGCGCCGGGATAGCGCGGCGCGGCGGGATCGTGGTCGCGGCCCTGCATTTCGAGCACCATGCGCGACACATCGGCGAGTTCCTGTGTGCCTTCGACCTGGGAATGGGACGCGAGGATCTGCTCCAGCAACGTCGAGCCGGAGCGCGGCAGGCCGAGGATAAAGATCGGATCGGGCTCCGGCGCGCCCCACCCTGCCCGCGCGCGAAAGAAAGCGGCGGTGCAGACTTCGATCTGCAACGCGGTATTCAGCTCCATGGGTTCGGGGCTGTAACGGTTCTCGGCGCGCTTGAGGGCATTGCCCGTCTCGTAATACCGCCAGGACGCTTCGGTCTCGCCGCGATCCTCCAGCGCCTTGCCGAGCGCGAAGCAGAGGTGATGGCGGTCGACCGGCGCCGTGCCGGGCGCGGCCTCGGCAGCCTGCATGGCGGCGATCTCGGCGTCGGTGAAGCGGTAGGTCTTGAGATTCGCCAGGCTCCAATAGGCGTCGCCGAAATCGGGGCGTGCCGCGGCGGCGGCGCGATAGGCGGCGATCGCCTCGGGCACGCGGCCGACGGTCTTCAGGGCATGCGCATGCCACAGATGCAGATCCGGCGCGGCGGGGAATTGCGCGAGCAGGCTTTCGTAGATCGCGATCGCCTCCTCATGCTCGCCGAGACCGACCGCGGCGGTGGCCGCGAGCGCGCGGTAGTCCGGATTGCGCGGATCGAGGGCGAGAAGCTTGTCGAGTTGCACGCGCGCCTGCGGATATTTGTGCCGCTTGACCAGCACATCGGCATAATCGTAGCGCGCCGCGCGATGGTTCGGCGCAAGCGCCAGGGCGCCGTCGAGCAGCAGCTCGGCATCGTCGAGCACGTCGCGCGCGATGCCGATCCTGGCGAGGACGCGCATGCCCTCGGGATGGTCGCCATGGCGCAGCAGGAAGGCGCGGATAATCTGCTCGGCCGGCACCAGATCGCCATCGGCATGCAGCGACGTCGCGGTGACAACTTCCGGCGGCAAATTCTTGAGCGTCGCGACATGCGCCGCCGCGGTGGCCGCGTTGGCCGCGTCGCCCGTGATGCGGTAAAGGCCTTCCAGCATGCTCCAGCTCTGAGGCAACGCCGGGTTGATGTTCACCGCGCGGAGCAGCGCGTCGATGGCGGCGGGCGCGTTCTTGCGCGCGACATGACAGAGCCCGCGCTCCTGATGCATGCGGCTGAAACGCGGCTGGAGCTGTTCGAGGCGCTCGAGCGTCGCCAGCGACGCGTCGATCTGCTTGAGATGCCGCTGGCTGATGGCGGCGATCAGCAGCAGGTCGCGGTTGTTGGGAAACGCGGCGAGCAGCGCCTGCGCGCCCGGCAGCACCTCGCCGTGGCGGCCGGCCTTCTGCATCTCGCGCAGATGGCGGACGTCTTGTTCTATCGAAGGTGTCGCGGTCATGCGGTCCATATATGAAACAGGCGGACGTCGCCGCCCGCCTGTTCGCATTCTATCAGGAAATCGGGCTCAGAACGTGTAGGTGAGCTTGAACCCCACGACCCGCGGCCGCAGCGGCACTTCCGATTTGATGAACTGCGCCGACGAGGTGAAGGTGCTGGCATGGCTGTCGCCGAGGTTCTGGCCGTAGATCTCCGCCTGCCACTTGTCCATCGTGATGCCGTAGGAGGCATCGAAGGTGGTGAAGGCCGGCTGGAGGTAGCGCAGGAACGTCGTGTTCGGCACCAGCACGCCGACGCCCGAAGAGTAGGTCGCGGGCTGATTGAACATGCTGCCGGTGTAGCTGACGCCCACCTGGCCGAACATGTTGTAGTCCCACGACGTCCACTCATAGCGCGCGCGCAGATTGCCCTGGAATTTCGGCGAGAAGGCCGGAACCGTGCCCGGCGCGCCGAACGGGTTGACGAAGGGCTGCAGCGTCACGCCGCCCTTCGGGATGATCTGCGTGATGCAGCTGCCGAAGGTCGGTGAGGCCGGATTGTTGGAGACAAAGCACGGATTGCCGGCCTGGGTGTCGTCATTGTAGGAGCCCGAGCCGGACAGCGTCAGCCCGTCGGTGACCACCGCCTCGATCTGCGCCTCGATGCCCTTCACATGATAGTCCGGGCCGTTGATGCCGAAGGTCGTGTTGCCGAGATAGGGCGGGTTGAAGAACAGGAACTGCACGTTGTTCCACTGCATCAGGTAGGCCGAGAGGTTCACCTGCAGCTTGTTGTCGAGGAACGTGCCCTTCATGCCGACTTCCTGGTTCTGCAGGGAGTCGGGGCCATAGCCGTTGGGCTTGATGAACTGCGGGATGCCGCCGGGGCCGGGCGCGACCGCGCTGACCGAACGGTTGAACGCCCCGGGGCGGAAGCCTTCGGAGAAGGTGTAATACGCCATGATGTCCGGCGTGATGTGCCACGTGACGTTGGCGCGGCTCTTGAAGCCGGCATAGGTCTTGCGGTCGTTCGCGGCGTCGATATTGACCATGCCGCCGGTGCAGGTGCCGTTCGCGACGTTGAGGCAGCTGGTGTTGGTGCCGTATTGCGAGCCGACCTCGAAATCGCGGTACTGATACCAGCGCGTGCCGGCCGTCACCGTCAGCGTGTCGGGGATGATGTCGTAATCGGCGGAGGCGAAGAACGCGGTCTGGTCGTAGCCGCGCTGCGTGTCCTCGCCGAACGCGGTCGAGTCGCCGCGGACGCTGGGATCGTTCATGGTCGAGCCCGGCGCGGGGCGGACATCGGCGAGGCAGACCGGCCCGCCGCCGAGCGCGGCGGTGAGGTTGGCCGGGGTGCAGGACTGGATCGTCTTGTAGTCGAAGTTCATCACGTCGTAGATGCGGAACTGCTCCCAATAGGCGCCGGCGATGACGCGGAAGGGCCAGCTGTCCGGCGTGCTCACGCGGAATTCGCTGCTCAGATGGGTGCTCTTGATCGTGTCTTCCCAGAACCCGACCGGCGAGAAGCAGGTCGGCGCGCCGGCGCCGAAGCCGGTCGAGCCGCCGGTGCACTGGTAGTACATGCCGCCGGCCGAGCGCGAATAGTTCGCGTAGTCCATCTGCTGATGGATCTGGCGGCTGGTATAGCCGCCGGTATAGACGACCTTGAAGTCGCCGACCTTGCCGTTCACCGTCCAGGCGGTGTTCTCATACTGGTCATGGGTGAAGGACGGCGTGAAAGCGGTGACCTGCAGATCCTTCAACGTCTGGAAGTCGGAGCCGGTCGGATATTCGACCGACAGGCCGTCGGCGTCGAGGCTGTCGAAGCTCTGGGTGATCAGCACGTTCCAGTCATTGTCGATCTGGTAGAGCCCTTCGATGCGGCCGCCGGCATATTCCGTCGGGTTGAAATCCTTGCGCGCGATCGAGGCGTTGTTCGCCGTCGGCAGGCCCGCGATGGTGCACAGCCCGGACACCGAGCCGGCCGGCAACCCGTTCGGGCAGATGTTCATGCCGTTGGGATGGATGCCGAAGTAGAAATTGCCGAGATCCTCGTTGGAGCGCGTGAAGGTGCTCGGCACGTTGTCGATATAGCCGCCCTGGTGCTCGTCATAGGCGACGACGCGGACCGCGAGCTTGCCGTCGATGATCGGGATGTTGACGACGCCGTTGACGAGATAATTGGGGGCGCCTTCGGAGGTCAGGCCCGCGCCGACCTGCAAGCTGCCTTCGAACGAATCGAGCACCGGCTTCTTGGTGATGTAGCGCACCGCGCCGGCTTCGGCGCCGCCGCCGAACAGCGTGCCCTGCGGGCCTTCGAGCACTTCGATGCGGTCCATGTCGGCCATGTAGATGTCGACGTTGCGCGCCGGGAACTGCATCGACTGGTCGTCGAGATAGATCGCCACGTTGGGGAAGTTGCCGATCGTGCCGCTGGACTGGTTGCCGCGGAAGCCGTTCGACAGGCCGCGCATGATGATCTCGCCCTGGCCCGGGCCGTTGTTGCCGTAGGTGACGTTCGGCGTGTAGCGCAGGAGCTCCTGCAGATTGACGACGTTGAGATCGTCGAGGCTCTTGGCGGAGAAGGCCTGGATCGTCGAGGGTACGTCCTGCACGCTCTGGTCGCGGCGTTCGGCGGAGACGACGACGGTCTCGATGCCGCCGGTCGGCGCATTGGCGTCGGCGGCGTAGGCGGCGCCGCAGCCGCTCAGGATCGCCGCAACGGCGCACGAAATCTTGTACTTGGCCTTCATGAAAATAACCCCCGCATGTGCTTTTGCCCGAACGCGCACAACGTTGCGTTGAGAATGACGCGCCGCTGAACCAGTGCATCGCGATCCGGCGCGCATGAAAGCGCGTGCCGGATTCGCCGCCCCGGGAAAAACACTAGATGCGGGATGTGACAGCAAAGCCGCGGAACTTTGACAGTCAGCGCTCAGACATATGACAGCCGCGATTCATCCGAACGAAAGATCGGCGAAGCAGAGGCACGGGCGATTGACGACCGGCGGCGGCGAATGTCCAAAGCCGTCGCCGCGCGCAATCGTCATGCGCAAATGCACGTGAGCGATATCGATGTCGAGAAGAATGGGCTTCGGGAAAGCACCCGGCGATCGAATGGTACAGCCAATTGCTTCGCTCGAACTGTTGGAGACGTGAGCCCCGCCGGTTCGCCACGCGGTGCTTGCGCTTGACTTCCCCCACCACCCGACCCAGATTCAGTGTCTCAAGCCCATACCTGAACTCAGTACCCGATGCTTGCAGCAGGGAAGGAGTCCGGCATGAGTAGCAGCCGCAGCCAGATCACGCTCCGCCACACGGCAGGACGGTCGGCATGAGCGCTGCAGCACGCGCAGCGTTGGCGCCCAAACCCGAATCGACGGCCGCCACATCGTCGCTGAACAGCCTGCGCATCAGCCGGCCGGGCGACCTCCATGAGCGCGAGGCCGACCGGGTCGCCGACGCGGTCGCATCGGGCGGACATGCCTCCAACTGGCGGCCCACCGCCGCGCGTGCCGGCGTGGTGCAGCGCGACGCTGCGCCGGCGTCCGGCGGGGGCGCTGGCCTCGGCGCGGCGCTCGGCTCGCCCGGCCGCCCGCTCGACGGCGTGACGCAGCAGATGATGGAGTCGCGCATCGGCTTCGACTTCAGCGGCGTGCGCGTCCATACCGATCCGCGCGCCGCCGCCTCGGCCCGCTCGCTGGGCGCGCGCGCCTACACCGTCGGCAGCGACATCGTGTTCGGCGCCGGCCGCTTTGCGCCGCAGACCACCGAGGGCCGCCGCCTTCTGGCGCACGAGCTGACGCATGTCGTGCAGCAATCGCAGGCGGGCGCGCCGGCGCACCCGCACTTTCCCATCTCGCGCAGCGGCGAGCGCTGGCTGGCGCGCGATCCCGATCCCAACGCTGTCGCCACCGCGCCGCCCAAGGCGACGCGCATCGTGCGGCTCGACAACAACGTCTTCGGCGAGCTCGGACGCGGCAACACCCAAGTGGCCAACGCGCTGCGTGCGATGGTGCAGGATCCCAACACCAAGGTGCAGATGAGCCGCGGCGTCTATATCGAGACCACGCGCGTCACCGGCGACCAACTGGCCGTGCGCAAAGCGCTGATCGAAAAGCTCCATATCGAAATCGTCGACGAGCCGCTCGCGGCGCGCACCGAGACCTACGACAAATATGCGGGGTCGTCGGATTTTCCGACCCATGGAAAGCCAAAGATCACCGGCGGCGAGCATGCGACGCTGGAGGATCTGCCGCACATCGCCTCGGCCAAGGCAGGCGGGCCCGAGGTCGAGTTGTGGAGCATGGACGGCCGCGTCCAGGCCAATGCGACGAAGTTCGGCGTCAAAGTCGCGCCAGAGTCGAAGATCCCGCTCTACAAGAACGTGCCCGACAGCGCCGCCAACGTCATCAAGCTCTTTCCGGAGGTCAAGCCACCTTCCGGCGGCGGCGGCGGCACCAGCGGCGGACCGCAGGGCGGCCCGCCCACTCCACCGCCGCAGAACGGCGGCGGCTCGGGCGGCGGCGGAGGCGGCGTCAAGGCCACGCGCGCCGCGGCGCCATCCATCGGCGCGGTGCCCGATATGGGCGCGCCGATCCCGGAGAGCAAGAGCCAGGCCGTGGCGCGCAGCCGCGCCGTCGCGCAGCTCGAGAGTGAGGTCGCGGAATCGGCCCGCCTCACCGGGCGGGTGCGGGTCTATGCGGCGGCGTTCGGCGCCGTGATGCAGGCCTATACGGCGCTCAGCGTCATCGCCGATGCGCAGAAGATGCTGGCGGACGGCACGCTGTTCGGCGACGCGCAGCGCCAGGCAGAGTCGCTGGACAAGCGCAGCGCCTCCGACCTTTCCGACGTCGAGTCGATGCTCGGCGGCATCTCGCTGCTGGACATGCTGGAGCGGACGAGCAACGCACTGGAGCGCCGCGACAGCTCGGCCCTGTTCGATCTCAGCGATTCGATGGGCTCCCTCGGCAACGCCCTGGACACGCTCCGCGGCCACTTCGCCGACATGGCCAATCAGCTCTCGTTGCGCGCCAAGGCGCTGGAGGTCATGAAGAACTATTTCGAGAAGATGGCGCATCTGCCGGTCGACCCCCTCGCCGGGACGATCCCGCAGGCGCAGGCCTTCAACATGTGGCAGTCGGTCGAGAAGATGATCGGCCCGATCAACGCCGCCGCCGCGAATTACGGCAAGGCGGCAGAGCAGCTTTCCTACTATTCGAACTACGCCAATTCGCTCGCGAGCCAGGCCAACGCGGCCGCCTGGGTGCTGATTTTGCGGCGCGTTCAACAGGCGGAGATCGACGCCAAAGCCGCGCAGGCGGCCAAGCCGAAGGCAGCGGCCACGCCCGCAGCCGACGCCGGCAACGCTCATCCGACGCCGCCCGGGGTCCATTTCGACGAAACGCCGCGCGGCTTTCCCAGCGTCGAGGAACAACAGGGCAAGCAGCCCTGCCCCAACTGCCACACGCCGAACGAGCCCAAGCGGCCGGACCTGTCGAAAGAGTTCAAGCCGATGACCCAGGAGGATCTTGCGCGGTTCTTCGGCAGCGACAAGCAGTAGCCCCGCCGCCCTCCAGCCTCACGGCCGCGCACGGAATGCTGCCTCAAGAGGTGCGCGCAATTGCGGCGGATGCTCCTGATTGTCCGCAGTTGCCGAGGCGCTCGGCGATACCGGCTCGGCCCCGGTTCGCCACTCATCGCATGGCTATTCCTAGGGCTGCGAGTTCAGGTCTGCGGCCTAGCCTAGTCCAATGTCGCGGGAATGCTGTTGTACTGGATAAAGACCATGGTCGGTGTCGGTGCGAACCGCGTGACGATGTCTGTGATGTCGAACTGCGCGATTGCGTTGGTGTCGATGCCGAGAATCTGGTGGTTGGTCCCGGCAATGGGCTGCAGCGACCAGCTCGGCACACGGCGCCGATGCGTTCTCGAACAGCACGTTAAAGATCACCAGAAGCGTGAAGCCCGAACCGGTGACCGGATCGGTCGGCTCGCCTGCCGGAAGCGTGATCGGCGCGTCACCCTGATGTTTTTGAGGCTGGCACGCTTGCCATCGCGGCGTCGAATTGCCCCCGGCCTTCAATGCCTCGCGAGACTGAAATGGAGGTCAGCGATCTGGCGGCAGAGACTGGCGGGCGGAGGGGACGAAAATTCCCTGATCTACGCGTCTCTGTCACAAGGCCAGAGACCAGTCATGCACGCAATGCGGCCGCAATCGGCGCGGTTCGCGCTGATACGTGGGGGTTGGGAGTTTTGGGGAAATGGAATGGTACAGTTGGGTGGGTTCGAACCGCCGACCTCCGGATCCACAATCCGGCGCTCTAACCAACTGAGCTACAACTGCACATCTTCGAAACGAAGGGGCGGAAATTATGGCCCCGCTCCCGGAAAAGCAAGGCGCTTTTAAGGGCTTATCGCGATATCCGGCACGTTTTGAACGCCCGCGGCCCGGTTTGGCCCCCACATCTGGCGGCCTCCGCCCGGCGCGTTAGGATCGCGCCCGATGAACCGCAAATTCCTCTATGGCCTGGCCGCCGTGGCGCTGCTCGCCGCGGCGATCGCCGCCGTGCCGCTGCTCGTGCCCACCACCTCGCTGCGCGGCGAGATCGAGAGCCGCGTCGCCCGCGCCACCGGCCGCGCCTTCCACATCGACGGCGCCCTCACCTTCTCGCTGTTTCCCGTCCTCGGCCTCGACGCCCGCGACGTGCATCTCGCGAACGTGCCGGGTGGCCACGCCCGCGACATGGTGCGGATGGACCGCATGCGCATCGCGGTGAAGCTGTGGCCGCTGCTCTCCGGCCGCATCGAGGCCAGCGAGATCGTGCTCGAGAAACCCGTCATCGCGCTCGAAGTCGCGCGCAGCGGCGCCGCCAATTGGGAGCTGGTCCGATCCCACACCGAAAACAGCGGCGTGCGCATCCCGCCGCACACCTTGTTCGCCGGCCTGCGCCTCGAAGACGGCGCGGTTTCCTACGACAACGACCGGATCGGCCTGCATCGCGGCATCAGCGGCCTCGACGCCGACGTTGCGATCAGCCAGCTCGACCGGCCGGTGAGCGCGCACGGCACCTTCGTCTTCCTCGGCCGCAAGCTCGCCTACACCGCGAAGGTGGCGACACCGGCGACGCTGCTCGCGGGCCGCGCCACCGATGTCGACATCGCGGCAAGCGCCGACTTCGTCTATGCCGCTTTCATCGGCTTCGTGTCCAGCGACGGCACCGCCAAGGGCAATGGCTCGCTGCGCACCGCGTCGCTGAAGGACCTCGCGGCCTGGCTCGGCCATCCGGTCTCGGCCGGCAACGGCCTCGGCCCGCTCACCGCGCTCGCCGCCGTCGCGGCGAAGGACCGCCGCATCGTGCTGACCGGCATCCAGGCGCGGCTCGACGCGATGGCCGTCACCGGCGCGCTCACCGCCGACACGCGCGGCAAGGTCCCGCACGTCACCGCAAACCTCGATATCGACCGGCTCGATCTCAACACCTACCTCCAGCTCGGCGGCGCGCCGCCCGGCAAGCCACGCCCGATGGGCCCGCCGGCCGGCGGCTGGAGCAAGACGCCGATCAAGCTCGATCTACTCAAGCTGATCGACGGCGATCTGACGCTGAAGATCGGCACGCTGAGCGTGCTGCATCTGAAGACCGGCGCCACCACCATCGCGCTGGCGCTGCAGGACGGCGCGATGACCGCGCATCTGGGCCCGATGCAGCTCTATGGCGGCAGCGGCACGGCCGATCTGCAGGTCGACGCCAGCGGCCCGGTCCCGCTGCTCGCCAATCGGCTGAGCTTCACCGGCATCGCGATGTCGCCCTTCCTCGCCGACACCATCGGCGTCGACAAGCTGAGCGGTCCGGGCAACATCGCGCTCGACGTGACGTCCAAGGGCGCCTCGCCCGACGCGGTGATGCGCGCGCTGTCCGGCAAGGGCGCCGTCGCCATCGGCCGGGGCAGCGTCCATGGCGTCGACATGGGCCAGGTGGCGCGCACCGTTCAGACGATCCTCAGCGCCGGCGCCACCGGCCAGAGCGCCACCACCGATTTCGACCGCTTCGGCGGCAGCTTCCAGGTCCACGGTGGCATGTTGTGGAACGGCGATCTCAAGCTCGACAGTGCCTATCTGCATATGACCGGCGCCGGCCATCTCGACCTCGGCAACCAGACCATCGCCTACCGGATCGAGCCGAAGGCGGCGATCGGCGGCCGGCTCGACATCCTCGACGTCGGCGTGCCCTTTGCCATCGCCGGACCGTGGAGCCATGTGCATTATGTTCCGGACCTTACGGGCGCGGTAACCGGCCTGGTCGGCAGCGTGATCGACAAGGGCACCTCGCCGATCGTCGGCTTGTTCCACGGCTTGATGGGCGGCGATGCGGCCAAACCGCCGCCGAAGAAGAAAAGTAAGAGTCCCCCGCTTAGAAGCATCTTCGGGCTTCCTTGAAGCCGCCAGAGAGGTCCCATGTCGCGACGTTTGACGATCATCCTCGCCGCTGCCGGCGCCGTGCTGCTGATCCTGGTCGGCGCTTATTTCTGGCTGACGCGGACGCTGCCGGTCCTGACCGTCGCGACCTGGTCCGGCGCCTATGGCCGCGCCCAGGCCAACGCCATGTTCCGCCCGTATGGCAATGCCAAGGACTACGATGTCCGCCTCGCGCTTTATGACGGCGGCGTCGCCGAGCTGCAGCAGATGGTCGGCAACAGGCGCTACGACTGGGACGTGATGGATTTCGAGCTGCCCGACGCCATCGCCGCCTGCCGCCTTGGCCTGCTCGAGCACATCGACCCCGCCGCCCTGCCGGCCGGCGCCGACGGCACGCCGGCGGCCAAGGATTTTGTCAGGAACGCCATAGGCCCGTGCTGGGCCGGCAGCGTCGTCTATTCCCAGGTCATCGCCTATGCTCCGTCACGCTTTGCCGGCGCCGCCGCGCCGCGGACCGCCGCCGACTTCTTCGACCTCAAGCGCTTCCCGGGCCCCCGCGCCCTGCGCCGCGGCAGCGCCAAGTTCAACCTGGAACTCGCCCTTCTCGCCGACGGCATGAAGCCGGGCGACGTCTACGACGCCTTGCTCACGCCGGTCGGCATCGACCGCGCGCTGACCAAGCTCGCGACCCTCAAAGGCTCGCTGGTGTGGTGGAACAGCTCGGCGGATGCCGTCGCGATGCTGAACGACGGCCGCGCCGCGATGGCGACCGTGCTCAACGGCGACATCTACGATGCCGCCCAGCATCATCATGCGGTCGGCACGATCTGGGACCGCCAGCTCTACGAACTCGACGTCTTCGGCGTGCCCAAGGGCGATCCCAGGAAGGAAACGGCGCTGGATTTCGTGGCTTTCGCGACCGGCGCGCAAAGCCTCGCGGGCGTGGCGGCTTGGGTACCCTATGGACCGGCGCGGCGCTCCGCAGTGCCGCTGGTGGGCAAAAACCCAGAATTGGGCATCGACATGACGCCTTATCTTCCGACCACGCCGGAACATTTTGCCACCGCTTTCGCCATCGACGACGAATGGTGGCAGCTGCACGGCCCAGACATCGAGCCGCGTTGGCAGGTCTGGCTCGCGCAGCAATGACGCCGGTTTTCCGATTATTTCGTGAGCGGATGATTCGCTGCAATCTTACGCGGGGCTGACGGCAACGTGCGCTTACGCGCATTGACATCGCTTTAACCCTAACCGAGCTTCACTCCAGCGAACCACCCGGGCGGACCAGCAACAGCCGATGTTCAGTTATGTAATCCGGCGACTGCTGGGCGCGATTCCCACCCTTTTCATCATCGTCACCCTTGCCTTCTTCATGATGCGCATCGCGCCCGGCGGCCCGTTCGACAGCCAGCGCCGCCTGCCACCCGAAATCCTGCACAACATCGAAGCGGCCTATAACCTCGACAAACCGCTCTATCAGCAATACGCGATCTATCTGGGCAAGCTGGCGCATGGCGACCTCGGGCCGTCGTTCAAGAACAAGGATTTCACGGTCAACGAGATGATCGCCGACGGCCTGCCCGTCAGCGCCAAGCTCGGCCTCTCCGCCATCCTGCTCGCTTTGATGGTCGGCGTGACGATGGGCACCATCGCCGCCCTGCGCCAGAACCGCGCGATGGATTACTCCGTCATGTCGCTGGCGATGATCGGCATCACGATCCCCACTTTCGTGCTGGCGCCGATCCTCACGCTCGTCTTCGGCGTCTACGGCGTCAGCCTGTTCGGCTACGACATCTCGCTGCCGGTCGGCGGCTGGAACGGCGGCGCGCTGCGCAACATGATCCTGCCCGTGATCGTGCTCGCCTCGCCGCAGGTCGCGATCATCTCGCGCCTGACGCGCGGCAGCATGGTCGAGGTGCTGCACTCCAACTACGTCCGCACCGCGCGCGCCAAGGGCCTGTCGAGCTACATGGTGGTGATCCGCCACGCGATGCGCGCCGCGATCCTGCCGCTGGTGTCCTATCTCGGCCCCGCCATCGCCGGCATCCTGACCGGTTCACTCGTTGTCGAGCAGATCTTCGGCCTGCCCGGCATCGGGCGTTACTTCGTGCAAGGCGCGCTCAACCGCGACTACACGCTGGTCCTCGGCGTTCTCATCTACTACGCGACCTTCGTCATCCTGCTGAACCTCCTGGCCGACATTCTCTACGCGGTCCTCGACCCGCGCGTGAGGTACGTGAAATGAGCGTGCCGCAGAACCCCATCCTCCACAGCCGCACCGAAGAGATCATGGAGCGCGCCGTCGACGTACGTGGCCGCAGCCTGTGGGACGACGCGCGCCGCCGCCTGTTCCGCAACCGCGCCGCCGTGGTCAGCATCGTGATCCTGGGCCTGATCGCCCTCGCCGCCGTGATCGGCCCGGTCTTCCTCGCCTATTCCTACGACTACATCGACTATTCGGTGGTCTCCTGCGCTCCCGATTGGTGGCCGGACCCGTCCGTGCTGTGCAATGCCGGCGGCACGCACTGGTTCGGCACCGACTCCGTCGGCCGCGACCTGCTGGTGCGTACGCTCTACGGCGCCCGCGTCAGCCTCGCGGTCGGCCTGATCGCCACGCTGGTCAGCCTCGTCATCGGCGTCCTCTACGGCGCCACCGCCGGTTATATCGGCGGCCGGATCGACGAGTTGATGATGCGCTTCGTCGACGTGCTGTATTCGATCCCGTACATCTTCCTCGTCATCATCCTGATGGTGATCTTCAACCGCAATTTCTTCCTGCTGTTCGTCGCCATCGGCGCCGTCGAGTGGCTCACCATGGCGCGGATCGTGCGCGGCCAGACGCTGTCCTTGAAGCAGAAGGAATTCATCGAGGCGGCGCGCGCCGGCGGCGTCGGCCCGGCCGGCATCATCGCACGCCACATCATCCCCAACGTGTTCGGCCCGGTGATCGTCTACGTCACGCTGACCGTTCCCGCCGCGATCCTGGCGGAGAGCTTCCTGTCCTTCCTCGGCCTCGGCATCCAGGAGCCGCTGACCTCGTGGGGCGTGCTGATCTCCGAAGGCGCCAACCAGATGGAGACGGCGCCCTGGATGCTGATTTTCCCGGCGGCATTCATGGCGGTCACGCTGTTCTGCTTCAACTTCATCGGCGACGGCCTGCGCGACGCCCTCGATCCGAAGGACCGCTGAGCCATGACCGGTCCGATCCTCGAAGTCAGCCACCTCAACGTCGAGTTCGCGACGCCGGACGGCACCGTGCATGCCGTCAAGGACGCGAGCTTCGCGATCAACGAGGCCGAGTGCCTCGGCGTGGTCGGCGAATCCGGCTCGGGCAAGAGCCAGCTCTTCATGGCGACCATCGGCCTGCTCTCCGCCAACGGCAAGGCGAGCGGCAGCGTCAAATATCGCGGCCAGGAAATCCTCAACATCAGCCAGCCGCGGCTGAACAAGCTGCGCGGCTCCAAGATCACCATGATCTTCCAGGACCCGTTGACCTCGCTGACGCCGCACATGACCGCCGGCGCCCAGATCATCGAGGCGCTGCGCGTCCATTCCGGCCTGCCGCGCGACGAGGCCGAGAAGCGCGCACTCGAGGTGCTTGAGCTCGTGCGCATCCCCGAAGCCAAACGGCGCATGAAGCAATATCCGCACGAACTCTCCGGCGGCATGCGCCAGCGCGTGATGATCGCGATGGCGACGGCGTGCGGTCCCGATCTCCTGATCGCCGACGAGCCGACCACCGCGCTCGACGTCACCGTCCAGGCCCAGATCCTCGAGATCATGCGCGACCTGAAGGTCGAGCTCAAAACCGCCATCGTGATGATCAGCCACGACATGGGCGTGATCGCCGGCGTCGCCGACCGCGTCGCGGTGATGCGCCAGGGCGAGATCGTCGAGAGCGGACCCGTCGACGACATCTTCTACAAGCCGCGCGCCGACTACACCCGCATGCTGCTGGATTCGATGCCGCGCCTCGACCGCCCGGACCGCGAAGGCCATGCCCATGTTGCGGCGCTCAAGAACGACAAGCCTTTGCTCGAGGTCGACGACCTCAAGGTCTATTTCCCGGTGCGCGGCGCCGGCCTGTTCGCCAAGCCCAAGCCGCTGCGCGCCGTCGACGGCGTCAGCTTCACCCTGCGCGAGGGCGAGACGCTCGGCATCGTCGGCGAATCCGGCTGCGGCAAGTCCACGCTGGCGCGCGCCGTGCTCAAGCTCCTGCCCAAGACCGCCGGCACAGTGGTGTGGATGACGCGCGACCTCGGCGACATCTCGGCCGGCGACCAGCGCCGCCTGCGCAAGGAATTGCAGATCGTCTTCCAGGACCCGCTCGCCAGCCTCGACCCGCGCATGACGATCGGCGAGTCCATCGCCGAGCCGCTCAAGACACTGCGCCGCGACCTGTCACGCGACGAGATCAAGCGCCGCGTCCGCAAGATCATGGAGCAGGTCGGCCTCGAACCCGGCTGGATCAACCGCTATCCGCACGAATTCTCCGGCGGCCAGAACCAGCGCGTCGGCATCGCCCGCGCCATGATCGTCGAGCCGAAACTCGTGATCTGCGACGAGGCGGTGAGCGCCCTCGACGTCTCGATCCAGTCCCAGATCATCGATCTGATCGTGAAGCTGCAGACCGATTCCGGCATGTCGCTGATCTTCATCAGCCACGACCTCTCGGTCGTGCGCCAGGTCAGCCACCGCGTGATGGTGCTCTATCTGGGCCGCGTCGTGGAGTTCGCCGACCGCGAGACGATCTACCGCGACCCGCGCCATCCCTACACCAAGGCGCTGATCTCCGCGGTGCCGATCCCCGACCCCAAGCTGGAACGCGCCAAGACGCGGGTGAAACTGTCCGGCGACCTGCCATCTCCGCTCGACACACGGGCGCAACTCAACTTCATGAAGTCCAAGCTGGTCGACGACGCCGATGCCGAGCAATACCGGCCGCAACTGATCGAAGTCGCGCCCGGCCACCTCGTGGCCGAGCACGACTGACCGCCGCTACTTCAGCCGCGTCACCTTGAACACGGCGGACGAGTCGTTGATCAGCATATTGTAGCCGCCCATCATCCCGCGCTTGATCACGACGGTGTTCTTGCTGCTGCGCGAGAAATGCGCCGGCGTGACGTCGTTCTGCAATTGCTGCCAGACCTGGCCGTTGTCGAGGAAGACGATGAACTTGCCGAACGGCGTGAACGAATAGGTCGACACCGTCGAGGTGATGCTGTCCAGCGCCACCGGTTCGGCGGGCGCCGGTGCGGCCTGTCCCGGCGGCGGCGCCGGCGCTGTGAGATTCTCGGCGCCGAACTGCTCCGGCCGCACCTGCTGCCGCGGGCTCGTGCCGAAGACGTGGAACGGATCGTACCAGGCGCCATTGTCGGCGGACTGCGCCGGCGGCGGCGTCACCGGTGCTGTGGCGGGCGGCGCAACTGGCGGAGGCGCCGATGCGACGGCCACCGGCGGCGCCACGGCGGGCGGCGCGGCGACGGCGGCATGCACCGTCGGGCCCAGCGCGTCGTAACAGGTGAGCCGCGCCGCGTTGTCGGCGATGGCGACGCATTTCGCCATGCCCTCGGCGAGATCGTCGCGCGGACCGGCCTGCGCGGCGAGGGGGATCGAAACGAATGCCGCGGCGGCGGCCAGCTTTGCGAGTTTCATGATCGACATGTCCATCGGTTTGGGGCGCTACTTGATGCGCTTGACCTTCATTTCCATCGTCTGGCCGTTGAGCGACAATTGGTACGATCCCATCATGCCGCGCTCGATCGTGACGACATTCGTGCCCGTCTTCGAAAAACGGATCTTCGTGTCGTCGCTCGGCAATTGCTTCCAGATCTGGCCGTTGTCCAGGAAGACGATGACCTTGCCGACCGGGTTGAACGCGTAGTCGGTCACCGTGGCCGTGATGCTGTCCAGCTCCTCGGGCGCTTCGCCGGGCTTGGGTGGCGGGGCCGGCAGGTTGTCGGAGCCGAACTGGCCGGGCGTGGTCTGCGCCTTCTGCGGATCGGTGCCGAACATGCGGCCGGGATCGTACCAGGACCGGTTGTCGGGAGGCGGCGCCGGAGGCGTCGCGGCGGGCGGCGCAGCGGCCGGCGGAGCAACGGGCGGCGGCGATGCCGCGGCCATCGGCGGGGGCGCGGCGGGGGCCGGCGGCACGCCGGCCTTGGCGGCGCGGAAGCTGGGGATCAGGCTGTCATAGCACGCCAGCCGGCCATCGCCGTCGCCGATCACCGAGCATTTCAGCACGCTGTCGATCAGCCCCTCCACGGGCGCCGAGGCGGCAAGCGCCACCACGGGCAAGACAACCAACGCCGAAATCGCGGCGACTTTGGCAAGATTCATTTCGGGTCCATCCGTGGGCTGAAGGCCTTAAGCCGCAGGTTTACAGTTCGATGATATGGTATCGACTGAGGGGCGGCGAGGGTTTTGAGGCGTATGAGCATTAACAATTGGTCGCGACGCGGACTGATGGCGGGCGGTGCCGCCGCCGTGCTGGTGGCCGGCGCCTGCAGCCCCAAGGGCGGCGGCCGCACCTTCTCCACCGCCGATGCCCGCACGTTAAATCGCGGCAATGGCGCCGAGCCCGACACCATCGACCCGCACAAGGCGTCCGCGAATTACGAGAACAATATCATCGGCGACATGTTCATCGGCCTGATGACCGACGCGCCGGACGCCGGCGCGATCCCCGGCGCGGCTGAGAGCTTCACCGTCAGCCCCGACGGCCTCGTCTACACCTTCAAGCTGCGCCCCCACACCTGGTCCGACGGCAAGCCGGTGACGGCGCACGACTTCGTCTTCTCCTATCGCCGCATGGCGGACCCCAAGACCGCCGCGCAATACGTCTCGATCCTCTACGCGATGAAGAACCTGGCGGACGCCGCCGCCGGCAAGGCCGCGCCGGAGTCCATCGGCGCCCGCGCGCTCGACGACAGCACGCTGGAGCTGACCTTCCTCTACCAGGTGCCGTACATCCGCGAGCTCCTCACCCACTACGCGACCTTCGCGGTGCCGCAGCATGTCGTCGAGAAATACGGCGAGGCCTGGACCCGCGCCGGCAACATCGTCAGCAACGGCCCTTATGTCCTCAAGGAATGGATCCCGAACGACCACATCCGCCTCGTCAAGAACCCGTTGTTCTTCGATGCGGATAAGGTCGCGATCGGCACCGTGAACTACTATCCGACACAGGACTCCTCCGCCGCGCTGAAGCGATTCCGCGCCGGCGAGTTCGACCTCGTCACCGACTCCGTGCCGCCGCAACAGATCAACTGGCTGAAGCAGAACATGCCGAACGATCTGCGCCTGGCGCCCTATATCCTGTCGCAATACGTCCAGTTCAACCTGACGCGCAAGCCGTTCAGCGATCTGCGCGTGCGCCAGGCGCTGTCGCTCGCGATGTATCGCGAAATCCTGACCGAGAAAGTCCTGCGCGCCGGCGAGACGCCGGCTTATGCGTTCATCCCGTCCGGCATGCCGGGCTACACCAGCGCGCAGCTCGCCTTCAAGCACGAGCCGATGGCGCAGCGCGTCGCGCGCGCCCGCGCCTTGCTGGCTGAGGCCGGCTACGGCCCCGACAATCCGCTCACCTTCCGGCTCAACATCTCCGGCGCCACGGAATCGCACCAGATCGGCGTCGCGCTGCAAGGCATGTGGAACGACATCGGCGTCAAGGCGGCGATCGATCCCTATGACAGCCAGATCCACTACAACATGCTGCGCAAGCGCGATTTCGACGCGACCTGGGCCGGCTGGATCGCCGACTACCGCGACGCCAAGAACTACCTGATGCTGTTTGAGACGGAGACCACCGATCTCAACTATGGCGGCTACTCCAACCCCAAATTCGACGCGCTGGTCGCCGCCTCCGACCACGAGCGCGACACCGGCGCCCGCGAACTCTTGCTGCGCCAGGCCGAGCAGATCCTGCTCGACGACGTCGCCATCGCGCCCGGCGATTTCGGCGTCACGCGCAATCTGGTCTCGCACCAGGTCAAGGGCTTCATCGCCAACAACGTCAACATCCACCGCACGCGCTATCTGAGCCTCGACCGCGCCGACAGGACGGCGTGATGCGCGTTCCGCGCTTCACCATCGCCCTGATCCTCGCCGCTTTGGCTTGCGCCCCCGCGAGCGCCCTGACGACGCTCAATCGCGGCAATTCCTCCGAGCTCAAGAGCCTCGATCCACACTTCATCGACGGCCTCAACGAATCCAGCGTCGAGGGCGACATCCTGATCGGCCTTCTGACCATGGACGCTGCCGCCGCGCCGATCCCCGGCGCAGCGACGAGTTGGACCACGTCGCCCGACGGCAAGACCTGGACCTTCCATCTGCGCGACCACCTTTGGTCCGACGGCACGCCGGTCACGGCGCAGGATTTCGTCTTCGCCTGGCAACGCCTGCTCGATCCCAAAACCGGCGCCGCCTACGCCTACAATCTGTGGGTCGTGAAGAACGCCCACGCCATCAGCCTCGGCAAGCTCCCGCCCAGCGCGCTCGGCGTCCACGCGCCCGACGACAAGACGCTGGTCGTCGAGCTCGAACATCCCGCCGCCTATCTGCCCGAGCTTCTCACCCACGACACCGCCTATCCCCTGCCGCGCCACGTCGTACTTGCCAAGGGTAATACCTGGTCCAAGCCCGGTACCTTCGTCGGCAACGGCCCCTATGTCCCGCGCGAATGGGTCGTCAACGACCACATCACGCTGGTGAAGAACCCGCGCTTCTACGACGCCGCCCATGTCCGCATCGACGTGGTGAACTTCTATCCGACGCCCGACAGCGACTCCGCGCTGCGCCGCCTGCGCGCCGGCGAGCTCGACACCCAGACGCCCATCCCGCTCACCCAGATCGACTGGCTGCGCAAGAACATGGCCGCGACGCTGCACACCAAGCCGTTCCTCGGCCTCTCCTACATGTCGCTCAACACCCGCCGCCCGCCTCTGAACGACATCCGCCTGCGCCGCGCCCTCAACCTCGCCTTCGACCGCGAGACGATCACGCAGAAAGTGCTGCGCCTCGGCGAGCCACCGGCATACGGTATCGTGCCGCCGGCGACCGCGAACTATCCCGGCGGCCAGAGCCTGGACTTCCGCGCCCTGCCGATGCCCGCGCGCATCGCCAAGGCGCAATGGCTGATGACCCAGATGGGTTATGGCCCCGACAAGCATTTGCATTTGACGCTCGAGACCTTCGACGAACCCAACAACCGCCGCATCGCCGCCGTCACCCAAGCGATGTTAACGCAGATCTGGGTCGACCTCGACATCGTCGCGATCGACGCCGCCGTGCACAGCCGCAACATGCAGCAGGGCAATTTCGACATCGCCGTCGCCTCGTGGTTCGCCGACTTCAACGACGCCACCAACTTCCTCGATTTGCTGCGCTCCGACAGCGGCAACAATTACGGCCGCTACACCAACCTCGTCTTCGACCGCGCCCTCGACGCCGCCCAGCAGGAACCTGACGCCCACAAGCGCGGCGCCCTGCTTGCCGCCGCCGAAGGCCTGGCGCTGAAGGACTATCCCTGGATTCCCATGCGGTTCCGCACCACTCAGGACCTCGTTCAGCCTTATGTAAAAGGTTGGGTGGACAATGCCCGCGACCTGCACCGCACCCGCTGGCTGTGGATCGAAGGCCACTGATCGCGCAAGCGTGACCGTCGCCGCCCGCGCCTGCGTTATACCTTACGAGTCGACAAGGACGTCCCTCTCATGACCGCCTCGCGGATCGTTGCTTTCGCCGCCCTGATCCTGCTCGCCGCCTGCTCGCGCTCCGGCACCAACCAGACGGTCCACACCGCCGACTATCTCGTCCGCGGCAACGGCGCCGAGATCAAGAGCCTCGACCCGCACTACATCGACGGCCAGTGGGAAGCCAACGTCGTCGGCGACCTGCTCGTCGGCCTCACCACCGATGCCGCCGACGGCACCCCGATGCCCGGCGCCGCGACCAGCTGGGAGATGTCGCCCGACGGCAAGACCTGGACCTTCCATCTGCGCGATCATGTCTGGTCCGACGGCACGCCGGTCACCGCGGAGGACTTCGCCTATGCCTGGCGCCGCATCGTCGATCCCGCGCGCGCCGCGCCCTATTCCTATTATCTGTGGCTGATCAAGAACGCGCATGCGATCAGCGACGGCAAGCTGCCACCCAGCGCGCTCGGCGTCGAAGCGAAAGACGACAAGACCCTCGTCGTCACGCTGGAGCATCCCGCGCCCTACATGCTGGAATACCTCCTGCACCAGGCCGTCTTCCCGGTGCCGCGCCACGTCGTGATGGCAAAAGGCAACGCCTGGGCCAAGCCGGAGAACTACGTCGCCAATGGCCCCTACCTCCCCAAGGAATGGGTGCCCAACGACCACGTCACGCTGGTCAAGAACCCGCGCTTCTACGACGCCAGGAACGTCCGTCTACAGACGATCATCTACAAGCCCAGCTCCGACACGCTGGCGGCGCTCAAATCGATCCGCGCCGGCGAGCTCGACACCCAGAACCTCGTGCCCAATTCCGAGATCCGCTGGATGCGGCGGAACATCCCGCGCACGCTGCAGCTCAAGACCTTCCTCGCGGTCGGCTATCTGACGCCGAACATGGCGCGCAAGCCATTCCAGGACATCCGCATGCGCAAGGCCATCTCGCTGACCTTCGACCGCGAGACGATGAATGCGCGGATTCTCACGCTTGGAGAGCCGGCCGCCTATCACTTCGTGCCGCCCGGCACCGCGAACTATCCGCAAGGCGCGCATATCGATTTCCAATCCATGCCCTATGACAAGCGCCTCGCGCTGGCCCGCAAGCTGATGGGCGAGATGGGCTACGGCCCCGACAACCATTTCCACACGACCTACGACTCCACGACCTCGCCCGACTCCAAGCGCACCGCCGCCGCGCTGCAGGCGATGCTGCGGCGCGTCTATATCGACGTCGACATCGTCAACTCCGACACCCAGATCTATTACCGCAAGCTGCAGGAGGGCCAGTTCGACCTCGCCAGCGGCGTCTGGGTCGGCGATTTCAACGATGCCAGCACCTTCCTCGATTTGCTGCGCTCGGGCAGCGGCGACAATTGGGGCAACAATTACGGGCGCTACGACAATCCGCGCTACGACGCGCTGCTCGACCAGGCGAACCAGACGTTGGACCTCAAGGCGCGCGGCGTCCTGCTGCGCCAGGCCGAGCAGATCGCGCTCGATGACATCGCTGTGAGCCCGACCCGCTTCACCGTCACCCAGGACATCGTCGAACCTTACGTGAAGGGCTGGATTCCCAATGTGCGCGATTTCAACAAGTCCCGCTGGCTGTGGATCGACCCCCACGCCAGGCCGGAGCGCGGCGACTGACACGCGGCGAACCCGTGCCGCAGCAGTCCTCCGCACCGCAATCGTCGCTTTGGCGTGGATCGCCGGCGCGCTCGTCCCCGCCGCCGCTGCGGATATCGCCAAACAGACGCTCACAATCTCCGGCCGCGATCGCACCTATTGTCTCTACGTCCCCGACAGCGCCAAAGGCGCCGACGCGCCCGTCCTCCTGCTGCTGCACGGCTCCGGCGGCAACGGCCTCGGCATCGCGTCGCTGTGGAAAGACAAGGCCGACCGTGAAGGCATCGTCTTGGTCGCGCCCGACGCCTGGCGCAACGACGCCTGGCGCCCGAAAGACGACACGCCGCACGTCCTGGGCACGATGATCAACGACGCCGCGACGCATACCGGCATCGACTTCCGCCGCCTCTATCTCTTCGGCCAGTCCGGCGGCGCGGTCTATGCGCTGTTGTTGTCGATGATCGAGAGCCGTGCCTTCGCCGCCACCGCGATCCACGCCGGCTCGTGGCGCAACCCGAGCGACTTCAAGATGATCACGCTCGCCACCCGCCGCATGCCGCTCAAGATCATCATCGGCGACCAAGACGAGTACTTCTCGCTCGCCTCCGTGCACCAGACCGCGGACGCTCTGAAGAAGGCCGGCTTCCCCATCGACGTCGAGATCGTCCCCGGCCAGCATCACGGCTTCAACGGCGAAACCGCGCCCGGCACCACGGACTCCGCCTGGGCGTTCCTCAAGGACAAGGCGCTGGACGGACCGCCAGTGTTCACCGACTACATACCGTGATCCATGCGTTGGCGTGTCTTTGCTGCACATGAAATTCCATTGTGCTTGAGGTAAGCTCCCTTTGGGGGGCGGTATGGTTGTCATTCTGCATGCGATTGAGGACGCGCGCGCGGCGCGAAGGCTGGCGGCACGGCTGCGCAAATTCGCCCTCTCGAGAAAATTGCGGCGCGATATGGCAATGCCGAAAATGCCGTTTCGCGACGTGCGGATCGCGGCCATAAGCGGCGCGGTCTCCGCGGACGCCTTGAAAGGTGTGATCGTCTGCTCGCCAAATCTCGCGCGAAGCGCCGCGTTCGATGGCCTTTCTCCTCACGATTTGAGCGAATTGGTTCCGGTCATTGTTGCCGGGCAGCCCTCCGCGAACGCGCCGCCGCAATTGCGCTGCTTTCCGCCCGTCCTCGCCAAATCGGTCGACGAGCGTGGCGTGCTCGCCATCGATCTGCAGAAGGACGCCGACGGCTGGCACGACGGATTGCTCAAACTCGCCGGACGTCTTCTCGGCATTTCCTTCGGTGCGCTGAAGGATCGCGAGGCGGTGCGGCAGAGTCGCCAAATCCGCACCTTCGCCGGTCTGGCGGTGGGCCTGACCCTGATGATCGCCCTGTCCGGCGCACTCTATTGGGAGGCGCTCTACGCCTCGGATGCGTCGCTCTCCGCCTGGATCGTGGTCATGGGGTTTCTGCACTATGAGGCCAGCGATATGGGTGAGTTCGCCGGTGTTCCCGGACCGGCCTCGCCCGCCTCGCTGGCCGCAATGAAACGCACCGATACCGCGCTCGACCAGATGGTGGCGCTCAGCGCTGCAAACTCCGGAATCGAGGGCACCGCAAGGCTCGTCGCGGCGCATGCGCATATCGAACTGGCGAACATCATGCGTCTGCGGGGCGAGTACGATGCGTCGCTTCGCGAATCCGCCTTGGCCGTCTCCGATGTCAGCTCGCCGCAATTCAACGCCGAGCTGATTGGAGGAAAGCCGATCGAATGGCGCATGACGGTCATGGACCTCGCCGCACAGGGCCTCGCATTGTCCGGCGACTTCGGCGGAGCGGCGAAGGCATATGAAGCAAATGCGGCGCTGGCCATCACGTTCGCCAAAGGCGAACCCGGCTGGACCGATTATCCGTCTTTTGCCGCGGTCTCGCTTGTCAGTGCGCTGTCCAGCGAAGAACAGGCGCGCGTGAACGAGATGAATCTTCACGGCGTGCGTGCCGCGCAAAACCCGCTCGACCCAATGCTGGACGCTTTGGCCGGCCGCATCGATCGGCTATTGGCGCTCATGCCCAAAGGCGGCAATTGTACGCCGACCATCGTCATATCCTACGTTGCCGGAGAGCCTCGGGATTGCCGTATCCAGCGGCTGGCGATCACCGCGAACCTCGACATGGTGCGCATGAATATCGCCTCCGCCCGCCAAGCCACGAGACGGATTTTGCGGCAAGCACCGCCGCCCGAGAGCGACGTCGCCGACGCGGTTGCACGCGCCGACAGGAGCGTGGCGGCATTCACGGCCACCGGCTATGCCATTCCCGATCTTGCCAGGGATTTCACGCGGGCGAAAAGAACCTTTGCCAGTGTCGGCAGCGATCCTCACGCTTTGCTCGAAGGACTGAAACAGCAGGCGGAAATAGATCGCCAATGGGCGCGGGACAACCCCGACAACACAACCGCGCTGAGCCAGCCGGTCTCGACCCTGGGGACGCTGGCGCTGCAGCAGGCCCAGATGCACGATACGCAATACCCCGCCGCGCTGTCCGAGGCCGAGGACATCATCCGGCGCCTCGGCCGGCTCGATCCGGCCAACAAAAGGCTCGCTTCCGCGCTGGGAGATTTTCTCTTCGCGAAAGCCAATGTTCTCGCTTTCGCCGGCGTGTGCGACGCCGCGCGCGGCGCCCGGGCGGAGGGTGTCGCAACCTACGAAAAAATCATCGCGCAGGAGCGGCATAGCCTCGGCTGGCAAAGGGCGCTCGAAGGCGGCCGCCAGGGACATCCGTGCCGGCCAGGCACCTGGGCCGGTCCGGCGCTCGGCGAAGGATCCCGGCCGTGAAGTACAAGGCTTTTCTCAGCTACAGCCACCGCGACGCGAAATTCGCGCGGCGGCTGCATCGCCGGGTCGAAGGTTTCGCCATGCCGTCCTCCGTCCTGCGCAAATACGGGATCGGCCGCAAGCGGCCTTGTTCTCCGATATTTCGCGACCGCGACGAGCTTGGCGCCGACCCGCTCCTGCGCCCGGTCGTGATGAATGCCCTGGAGCAATCCGAGCATCTGATCGTCCTGTGCACGCCGAGTTCGGCGCGGAGCGAATGGGTCGCCACCGAGATCGCGCATTTCCTGAATGCGCGCGGTCCGGACAATGTCATCATTGCCATTGCCGGCGACGATCCCGATGCGCCTGGGCAATCCGACATTTCGCCGAGCCTTCTGCCGCCGGCGTTGCACCCACTCTTCGACTCGGGAAAGGCCAAAGTCGTCGATTTTCGGGAATACGCGCAGGGATTCGTCGTCGGTTCCGTGGAATTGTCTTCCGCGCTGTCGGGTGTGACGGCGTCCGAGCTTCAATCCATCGATACGCGCCGCCGCCGCCGCCGGATGGCCACGATCGGCGCGTTCGTGCTTGCCGTTTCACTGCTGGCGGTATTTTCGGGGTTTGCGCTGGTCTCGGCGTTTCAGGATTGGCGCTCGGCGAGCCAAAGCACGCTGCTGGCCCTGAACTACGCCTATACCGGCATCACCGATTTGATAAGCCTCGGCTATCAACAAGGGCCGGTGACCAAAATCACCACACGCGCGCTGAACGGGGCATCCGACCGGATGCAGGTCTTTTATGACCTTCCGTCGCCGATCATGGTCGGCGGTGGCGGCGACATCGTGGACATGGCGCGTTTGGACATCGAGCTTGAGCGTTATCGCAATTACAACCTTGCCGACGACATCGACAACGCCGAAGCCGCCGCGCGGCGCGCCCAGAACATAGACGGCATTCTCATGGCCCGAAGCCGCTCCGCGCTGCACACGTGGTTCACGCGAACCACGACGGGCATCGATCTCAACGCGGAGCAGTCGTTGTTCGGTCAGTACGACTATCAGACCAAGCTCGCGCTCGCGGACGTGAGCGGCCGGACCGGCGACTGGAGGGACGCGGAAAAACTCAGCACGGCCGCACTCGCTGCCGCCAGAGGCATCGCCGCGAAACCCGGGGCATCGGACGCCGATAAAATCCGCGTGGTGGAGGCCATGCTGTACCTCGCGGGCGAAAAGGCACTCCCCGAAACGCCGGACGGTGGCTGGACCTCCGGCTACACCGATGTCGTCGCGGCGATCGAGGACCTGCCAAAGCACGGCGATACGGGCTGTTGCGGCGGAACCCAGTCATGGGCCGCGGTGCGGGAACGATATCTTGCGATCGCGTATATCGGATTGGTGGGCAGCGCGGCCGCGCGGAAGGATTTCACCGTCGCCCGATCGAGTGTCTCCAGGACGTGGGAGCATCTCGACCGTTTCGAAGCCTTGTCGGGCAACAAGGCTTTCGCCGCAATATTGAAGGCGGACCAGTTGGGATATCAAATCGAGTTCGCGGCAACGAAAAGCGAATGGGAGATGATCGAATCGCGTGCGGCGCCCGTACTGCCCATCGTCGGCGAATTGGCGTCCAACAACGGCGACGCGTCATGGGTGGTCAATCCTCTGGCCAACCTGCTCATATCCCTGGCCGAGGCGCGCGCCCGCCTGGGCGAGCTCACTTACGAGCAACCCATGAATGCGGCGCTGGCGCTGATCTCTGAAGAGCAGCGGGCGGACAGCCAGAACACGACGCTTCGGTACTCCTTGGGAAGCATGATGGGCTACGCGGCCCGCGTGCTTTCCGCCGCGAACCGCTGCCAGGACGCGATGACGGCCGGGGAAGCGCAATCGCCGTCCTCAATTCGATCGCCGCCCGGGAGAGCCACATCACGGCCTATTGGCGCAGGCTGCACGACATTCGCGCACTTCCTGTTTGCACAAACCCGCCGGCCACGCATGGGATCTGACGGATTGCGCCTTTGACGCGGCGGCGGCGCGCGCGCCCCGCTCTGCGGCAAACCCGAGACAAACCAACGGCAATCCGCTAGAAGGCGGCGACGATCCCGTAGCTCAGCAGGATAGAGCAACGGTTTCCTAAACCGTAGGTCGCGCGTTCGAATCGCGCCGGGGTCGCCAGCATTGTCAAAGCGGCGCAGACGCCTTGGGGCTGGGGCCGTAGCAGAGGCGGACGATGCGGTCCGCAAAAACCAGCAAGACAAGGGCAAGGACGAGGTTGAACGCCACGAACACCTTGTCCGTCACAAGATGGTAATCCGGCAAGGAGAGCGGCTCGAGTGCCGAACTCGATGCGCTCGAGGGCACCACATGCGCCATGCGCATGAACAGCCATAAAGCGTCCGAAAGGCCGTTGTAGACGAACCAAACGCCCAGAATCCGCAGCGCAGCCCCGAAGATTTCACGTCCCGGCATCGTTTCCCTCCACGGTCGATCCGGCGAAGCCTATCTTATGTGACGATGCCTGCCCAATTTGCTCCGGCAGATCGCGGCATCTTCGGAGCCTAAAGCGCCCCCACCGCTTCGAGCCGCTTGCACAGCGCCACCGCATAATCGCGCGTTACCGGTTTGCCGGCGCTCTGCTGCGTGCGCTCGACGCAGTCGCGGACCTTCGGATCCAGCCGGTCGGCGAGCGCGGCGACGAGGCCATAGCCCGCGAGCGCCAGGATCGCGATGAAGATCGCCCCACCCACATAGAGCTCGAACCGTGCTAACGTACCCTTGCGCATCGCATGACCGTCCATCCCGCGCACCTTGTCTAGCACGCCGCGATTGATCCGTCCGCGCCGGCCTGCCGTATAGCCGCCAAACGAGGGGAACCCATGCGCCAGGACATCGAATTTCGCACCGGCGACGGCACCATCCTGCGCGGCTGGCACTACGCTGCGCAAGGCCGCACCGGCCCGGCGCCCGCCATCGTCATGGCGCACGGCTTCTCCGCCGTGAAGGAGATGTATCTCGACAAATATGCCGAGGTCTTCGCCGCCGCCGGCCTGTCGGCGCTCGTCTTCGACAACCGCAATCTCGGCGCCAGCGACGGTACCCCGCGCCAGGAAATCGATCCGCTGCAGCAGATCCGCGATTATCGCGACGCCATCACCTTCGCCCAATCCCTGTCCGGCATCGATCCCGCGCGTATCGGCGTCTGGGGCTCGAGCTACAGCGGCGGCCACGTCCTCGTCGTCGCCGCCACCGACCGGCGCGTCAAATGCGTCGTCTCCCAGGTCCCGCTGGTCAGCGGCCACCGCAATGTGCGCCGCACCGTCCGTGCCGACCTGGTATCGGCCGTGCAAGGCATGTTCGCCGCCGACCGCGCGGCGCGCTATGCCGGCGCCGCGCCGCAGACGCTGCCCATCGTCAGCGACAATCCTGCCGTCCTTGCGGCGATGGCCAGCGCCGATGCCTTCCAATGGTTCACGCAAACCGCCGCCGCGCGCGCGCCGTCCTGGCGCAACGAAGTCACGCTGAAATCGGTCGAGATGTACACCGACTACGAGCCCGGCGCGCATATCGGCTATATCAGCCCGACGCCGCTGCTCATGCTGATCGCCGATGACGACGTCGTGGCGGTGTCGGACCTCGCCTTCGAGGCCTATGGCAAGGCGCTGGAGCCCAAGCATCTCGTCACGCTGAAAGGCGGCCATTTCGACGCCTATGCCGGGCAGGGGTTCGATGTCTCGGCGGCGGCGGCGCGCGACTGGTTTGTCCGCCATCTCGCCGCCTGACTTGACGTCCGGCGCGCAAAGCCGATAACCCACATAGGGTATCGGAGCTTCGCCATGCTGTCGCAGAAGGCGCGCTATGCGCTGCACGCGCTGATCGTCCTCGCCGAGCACAGCGGCGAGGAGCCGATGCAGATCGCCGCCATCGCCGACGAGGCGCGCGTGCCGCGCAAATTCCTCGAACAAATCCTGCTCGACATGAAGAAGCGCGGCATCGTGAAGAGCACGCGCGGCCGCAGCGGCGGCTACCTGATCGGCAAGCCGGCCAAGGACATCAGCTTCGCCGACGTGATCCGCGTGATGGACGGCCCGCTCGCGCTCGCGCCCTGCGTCAGCGTCACCGCCTATCACAAATGCGAAGACTGCGTCGACGAAGCGACCTGCGCGATCCGCAAGGTCCTTCTCGCCGCGCGCGACGCGACCGCGCAAGTGCTGGAGTCGCGCACCATCGCGCAAGCCGCCGTGACCGCGCGCAAGGCCGGCTGGGCGTAAGGCCTCACTTAACCTCGCCCGCACTTCGCGGGAGAGGGTTCGTAGCGACAGCGTACGAACGAGCGAAGCGAAGGTCAGGTGAGGGGCCGTCTATCCGCGCGCATACTTCCCCTCACCTAGCCGCTGCGCGGCCGTCCTCTCCCGCTTCGCGGGCGAGGATAACCATTCCCCATCTCCCTCGCTGTACATATACATCTAAATCTCTATTGACTTGGTAGGAATTCAGAAGAATGATCCGCCCTCGACACGGCGCGAGCGCGCCGCTTCACGAAGGGGTTCTCAAGAATGCACACGCGCCTTTCCGCCCTGGCCGCTCTTCTGCTGGCCGGCACCGCATCTCTCGCGTCGCCCGCCCACGCCGCATCGCCGTCCGCGAGCCCGACCACCGACGAGCGCCTGCGCGCACTGGAAGACGAGCTCGCCAACGTCAACGCCCAGCTCGGCGATCTGAAGCGCAGCCAGTCCGACCAGTACGGCGACGTGAACCGCCAGATCGGCGGCCTCGTCCAGCTCAAGCTCGATAATGGCCGGCCGACCATCACCACAGCCGACGGCAATTTCAGCCTGCAGATCCGCGCCCTGGCACAGCTCGACTGGGCCTATTATTCGCAGAGCAACACCGCCGCCGCCCTCCCCGCCGCCTTCGGCCCCGACCTCGGCAGCGGCGCCAATTTCCGTCGCGTCTATCTCGGCCTGCAGGGCAAGGTGTTCGGCGACTGGTCGTACAACCTCAATTTCGACTTCGGCGGCAGCGGCGGCACCGAAACCCCCGGCCGCGTCCAATCCGTTTACCTGCAATATGATGGCCTGAGGCCCTTCGCCTTCCGCATCGGCGCCTATCCGCCGCCCGCGAACATCGAAGACGGCACGTCCGCCGGCGACACCATCTTCCTGGAGCGCAACGCGCCTTCCGATCTGCAGCGCAACATCGCCGGCGGCGACGGCCGCGTCTCCGCCTCGGTGCTCTACACCGGCGACGAGCTGTTCGGCGCCGTCTCCTACACCGGCAACAAGGTCCAGGACGGCGCCAAGGCGCTGGCCGCCGCCGGCGCAACCGCCGCCCCGAACTTCGATGAGCAACAGGCCGTCGTCGGCCGCATCTCCGACCGCTTCTGGCACGACAGCGACAGCAATTTCGTCGTCGGCGCCAACGGCACCTATGTGATCAAGCCCCCGGATCTGGTGGCGCACGGCGCGGCGAACCTGTCGACCACGCCCGGCGCGACCGCGCTCAACGCCTTCACCTTCTCCGATCCGCCGGAGCTCACCGTCGACTCCAACGGCACGTTGTTCGACACCACCGGTTCGCTCCCCACCAACCACGTCACGCAGTGGGGCCTCGAAGCGGCGGGCAACTGGCTCAACCTCTACGGCCAGGGCGGCTATTACGGCATCCAGGTCGACCGCGCGCCGGTCGCCTTTACCGAGTTCACCGCCGCCGCGACCTCGCACACCCGCATCCTGCAGCCCTCGAACAACAGCTTCAGCGGCTGGTATTTGCAGGCCTCGTGGATTCTCACCGGCGAGCAGAAGCCCTACAACGTCGCCACCGGCTCCTTCACCGCGCCCAAGGTCGCGCATCCGCTCGGCTTCGGCGACGATTCCGGATGGGGCGCCTTCGAACTCGCAGGCCGCTACAGCGAGCTCGACCTGAACAGCCACGCGCTCGACACCTCGACCGTCGTGACCAACTGGGTCGGCGCCAACCGCACCTACACCTTCTACAACACGGTGCGCGGCGGCGATCAGCGCATCCTGACGGCGGAAGCCAACTGGTATCCGAACAACTTCGTGAAGTTCGCGCTCGCCTATCAGTACATCCAGGTCAGCCGCTTGCAGAATCCGGCGACGGTGACGACGGCCGGCGTGCCGGCCCTGCCCACCGTCAACGGCGGACAGAATCTTTCGACCGTGGCGCTGCGCGCCCAAATCTCGCTTTGAGCGTTTCCTCTAAAGGTGGATGGGAGTTTATCTGAAATGACACGGTTCTTCAGTGCCTTAGCCGCACTTGCCATTTTTATGAGCAGCACCGCGCAAGCCGCCGACATCACATTGTTGAACGTCAGCTATGACCCAACGCGCGAGTTGTACAAAGCGATCAACACCGCCTTCGCCGCCGACTGGAAGGCCAAGCACGGCGACAACGTCACGATCAACCAGAGCCATGGCGGCTCCGGTGCGCAGTCGCGCGCGATCATCGACGGCCTCGACGCCGACGTCGCCACCCTCGCCCTCGCCTACGACATCGACGCGATCGCGGCCAAGGGCCTGATCGCCAAGAACTGGCAGTCGCGTCTGCCCGAAGGTTCGACGCCCTACACCTCGACCATCGTGTTCCTGGTGCGCAAGGGCAATCCGTGGAAGATCAAGGACTGGCCCGATCTCATCAAGCCGGGCATCAGCGTAATCACGCCCAATCCGAAAACCTCCGGCGGCGCGCGCTGGTCGTTCCTCGCGGCCTGGGCTTATGCGCTGAAGGCGCCGGGCGGCAATCCCGACAAGGCCAAGGCCTTCGTCGCCGCGCTCTATCACCACGTGCCCGTGCTCGACACCGGCGCGCGCGGTTCGACGACGACCTTCGCCCAGCGCGGCATCGGCGACGTGCTGCTGTCCTGGGAGAACGAGGCGCATCTGGCGCTGAAAGAACAGGGCGGCGACCAGTTCCAGATCGTCTATCCTCCCGTCTCGATCCAGGCCGAGCCGCCGGTCTCGCTGGTCGACAAGAACGTCGACAAGCACAACACCCGCGCAGTCGCCACCGCCTACCTGCAATTCCTCTACACCAAGCCGGCGCAAGAGATCGAAGCGGCGAATTTCTACCGCGTACGCGATCCGCAGATCCTCGCCGCGCACGCCGCCGACTTCCCGAAGATCACGCTCTACAATTTCGCGGAAATCTTCGGCGACTGGAACAAGGCGCAGTCGACTTACTTCGCCGACAAGGGCGTGTTCGACCAGATCTACAAGCCCGGCCAATGAGCACTGATATCGCCTTGGTGCTTCCTGCGAGGCGATGGCGGAACCCGAGTGCGCTGCCCGGATTTGGGCTGACGCTCGGGTTCACGCTGTTCTATCTGTCGGCGATCGTCCTGGTCCCGCTGGCGGCGCTCATCATCCGTCCGTGGGAATTGGGCTGGAGCGGTTTCTGGGACGTCCTCAGCAACGCCCGCGTCCTCCACGCACTCAAACTATCGTTCGGCGGTAGCGCCATCGCCGCGGCGATCAACACCGTGTTCGGCCTGATCGTCGCCTGGGTGTTGGTGCGCTATCGCTTCCCCGGCAAGCGCCTCGTCGATGCGCTGGTCGACCTGCCCTTCGCGCTGCCCACCGCCGTCGCCGGCATCGCGCTGTCCGCGCTCTATGCCCGCAATGGCTGGCTCGGCGCGCCGCTCGAAAGCCTCGGCATCCACATCGCCTACACGCAATTCGGCGTCGTGCTGGCGCTGACCTTCATCGGCCTGCCCTTCGTCGTGCGCACGCTGCAGCCGATCCTGTCCGAGCTCAGCAAGGATTCCGAGGAAGCCGCCGCCACCCTCGGCGCCACCCGCTTCCAGACCTTGCGCCGCGTCGTCCTGCCGATGCTGACGCCGGCGCTGCTCACCGGCACCGCGATGGCGTTCGCCCGCGCGGTCGGCGAATACGGCTCGGTGATCTTCATCGCCGGCAACCTCCCCGGCATCTCCGAGATCGCGCCGCTCCTGATCGTCATCAAGCTCAACGAGAACGACTATGCCGGCGCCGCCGCCATCGGCGTCATCATGCTGGCCGCGTCGTTCATCATGCTGCTGGCGCTGAACCTCCTCCAGGCCTGGGCGAGTTCACGCCGATGAAACCGCGCAGCCCGACGCAAGACCACATCCTCGTCCGCTGGAGCCTGACGCTCATCGCGCTCGCCTTCATCGGCCTGTTCCTGGTGATGCCGCTCGTCACCGTGTTCAGCGAAGCCTTGAGCGACGGCTGGCAGGCCGCGCTCGACGCGATCAAGGACCCCGAAGCCCAATCGGCGATCCGGCTCACGCTGATCGCCGCCGCCATCGCCGTGCCGCTCAACGCCGTCTTCGGCATCGCCGCCAGTTGGGCCATCGCCAAGTTCGACTTCTGGGGCAAGGGCTTCCTGATCACGCTGATCGACCTGCCCTTCTCCGTCTCGCCCGTCGTTTCCGGCCTGATCTACGTCCTGATCTTCGGCCTGCAAGGCTGGCTCGGCCCCTGGCTCGCCGAGCACGACATCAAGATCATCTTCGCCCTTCCCGGCATCGTGCTGGCGACGATCTTCGTCACCTTCCCGTTCGTGGCGCGCGAGCTGATCCCGCTGATGACCGACCAGGGCCGCGACGAGGAAGAGGCCGCCGTCTCGCTCGGCGCATCGGGCTGGGCGACCTTCCGCCGCGTGACGCTGCCCAATATCCGCTGGGGCCTGCTTTACGGCGTGCTCCTGTGCAATGCGCGCGCGATGGGCGAGTTCGGCGCCGTCAGCGTCGTCTCCGGCCACATCCGCGGCCTCACCGACACCATGCCGCTGCAGATCGAGGCGCTGTACAACGACTATCACTATTCGGCGGCGTTTGCGGTGGCGACGCTGCTCGCTTTGCTCGCGCTCGTCACGCTTGCCCTGAAATCATTCCTGGAATGGCGCTTCGCGGACGACATCGCCGCGACCCATCATCATTGAGGCACACCGTATGTCGCTCGTGATCGAGAAAGTTCAGAAGCGCTTTGCCGATTTTCAGGCGCTGCGCGGCGTCAGCCTCACCGCGCCCGACGGCGCCTTCCTCGCGCTGCTCGGCCCCTCGGGCTCCGGCAAGACCACGCTGCTGCGCATCCTGGGCGGGCTCGAGCACGCCGATCTCGGCCATGTCGGCTTCGCCGGCCTCGACTGGCTGACGCTCCCCGCGCGCGAGCGCCGCGCCGGCTTCGTGTTCCAGCAATACGCCCTCTTCAAGCACATGACCGTCGCCAAGAACATCGCCTTCGGCCTCGAAGTGCGCCCGGCCAAGAGCCGCCCCACCCGCGCCGAGATCAAGCGCCGCGTCGACGAACTCCTCTCGCTCGTCCAGCTCGAAAATCTCGGCGGCCGTTATCCGAGCCAACTCTCCGGCGGCCAGCGCCAGCGCGTCGCCCTCGCCCGCGCCCTCGCCATCGAGCCGCGCATGCTCTTGCTCGACGAGCCCTTCGGCGCGCTCGATGCGAAGGTGCGCAAGGATCTGCGCGGCTGGCTCAAGGGCCTGCACACGCGGCTCGGCCTCACCACGGTTTTCGTGACCCACGACCAGGAAGAAGCGCTGGAGCTCGGCGACCTCGTCGCCGTGATGAACGAAGGCCGCATCGAACAGATCGCGGCGCCCGACGTGTTGCGCAGCAAACCCGCGACCCCGTTTGTGGCGGACTTCCTGCAAACCGCCACAGCGCCGCCGCCGCCCGCACCTAGGCCGTTCAACGTCGTGGCGCTGCACTAAAACAAAAACCTCCCTCGCCCCCGCGAAGCGGGGGAGAGGGCCGGGGTGAGGGGGTGGCGCAGAACAAAGCTCGCCGCCGAAAACAACTCACCGCATGTCCTGCATCAGACGCGCTCCACGCGCAGCGCCCCCCTCACCCTGCCCTCTCCCCCGCTTCGCGGGGGCGAGGGTTCTTCACTTCGCAATCTTCCCCTCGTGCTTCGCATCCTCGTTCCAGAAGAACACCACATCCCCGTCCGTATGCAGCAGCTTCTTGTCCTTGTGCGGATAATCGAAGCTCCCCAGCAGATCCCGGATCAGCTCCAGCCGCGCGATCTTCTTCGTATCGCTGTGCACGATCCGCCACGGCGCCGCCGGATGGCTCGTCCGCTCGAACATCGCGTCGCGCGCCTTGGAATAGTCGTGCCACTTCTTGCTCGCCACCGCGTCGATCGGCGAGATCTTCCAGCGCTTGAGCGGGCTGTCCTCGCGCGCCGCCAGCCGCTTCTTCTGCTCCTTCTTGGTGATGTCGAGATAGTATTTGCGTAAGTGAATCCCGTCGCGCGCCAGCATGGTCTCGAACGGCACCACGTTCTCGAGGAACGCCTCGACCTGCTCGTGGCTCGCGAACCCCATCACGCGCTCGACGCCGGCGCGGTTGTACCAGGAGCGGTTGAAGATCACGAACTCGTCGGCGCTCGGCAGATAGGGCACGAAGCGCTGAAAGTACCATTGCGACTCCTCGCGGTCCGAGGGCTTGCCCGGCGCATGCACCCGCGTGTCGCGCGGGCTCATATGCTCGGTCAGCCGCTTGATCGTGCCGTCCTTGCCGGCGCCGTCGCGCCCCTCGAGGATCACCAGCACGCGCTGGTTGGTCTTGAGCAGATGGCGCTGCAGCGCCACCAGTTCCACCTGAAGATGGTAAAGCTCGCGCGCATAGTCGCGCTTGTCGATCTCGGCCTCGTGTTTGGACATGAGCGGCTCCCGCGTCGCGCCGCGCTGCATTCCGGCGCTATTAAGAAAAAACAATAGTCCACAAGCCGTCGTGATCGCCGTCCCGGCCTTGCGCGAAGCAGACTAGAGCCCTATCTGCCGCTTGCCAAACGAGGGAATCCCATGCGCTCCGCTGCCCTGAAATCCGGTCTCGCCGCCTTCACGCTCGCCGCTTTGTCCAGCACCGCCGCGCTTGCGCTGACGCCCGACGAGATACTCAAGGCCAATTACGCCGCCAGCGGCGGCGACGCCTGGAACCGCCACGCCGCGATGGTCCAGGACTACGACTACGCCGGCAACGGCCTCACCGGCCACGCCTCCGGCACCACCGACCTCAAGACCGGCGCCTTCGAGCAGCACTTCAATGTCGGTCCCCAGACCGGCGCCAACGGCTATGACGGCACCAAGGTCTGGAACAAGGACAATGCCGGCATCGTCACCCTCCAGGAGGCCGCCGATGCCGTCCCGCTCGCGGTCAACTCCGCCTATCGCAACGCCGGCCTGTGGTGGAAGGCGGACCACGGCGGCGCCGCCATCGTCTCCGACGGCGTCAAGACGGACGCTGGCGCCAGCTTTGACGTCCTCACCATCGTGCCGGTCGGCGGCGCCAGCTTCGACGCCTGGTTCGACGCCAGGACCCATCTCCTCGCCCGCATCGACGAGCGCCAGGGCGGCGTGATGAACAAGACCACTGCCTCCGATTACCGCAGCTTCGAGGGCACGATGCAGCCAGTGACGACCGTCGTCAGCACCGGCGACGCCAAATACGACCAGCACCTCACGCTGACCAAGGTCGCCTTCCTCGCCAAATCCGATCCCGCCGTCTATGCCCCGCCGGCCTCCGCCGCCGCGGACTTCGCCATCGCCGGCGGCGCGCACGAGGTCACCTTCCCGTTCGAGCTGATCGCCAACCACATCCACGCCAAGGTCATGCTCAACGGCAAAGGCCCCTACACCTTCATCTTCGACACCGGCGGCGTGAACATCATTACCCCGGCGCTCGCCCAGGAGCTTGGCGTCAAGATCGAGGGCAAGGCCGAGGCGCACGGCGCCGGCAACGCCACGATGGAGATGGGCCTCGCTCATGTCGACGAGCTCAATCTCGGCGGCGCCACGATCAAGAACCAACTCTTCGTTTCCCTCGCGCTGGACGACATGTTCCCCGCCAACGGCGTGCACATGGAAGGCATGGTCGGCTACGAGACCTTCCGCCGCTTCATCACCCGCATCGATTACGGCGCCAAGACCGTCACCCTGATCGATCCCAAATATTTCGATCCCAAGGATTCCGGCACCCCCATCCACATCGCGTTCAACGGCAACGCAGCCGTGGTCGACGGCACCTATGACGGCATCCCCGGCAAGTTTCAGATCGACACGGGCGCCCGCTCGGCGCTGACGCTCGACGCGCCCTTCGTCGCCGCCAACCACATCCGCGAGAAATCCGGCAAGGGCGTCGATGCGGTCGATGGCTGGGGCGTCGGCGGCCCGTCCCGCGCCTACGCCGTGCGCGGCGCGCGCCTCACCATCGGCAATGCCGGCATCGAGATCGCCCACCCCGTCACCGGCCTCGGCACCGACACCGCCGGCGCCTTCGCCGACCCCAGCCTCTCCGGCAATATCGGCGGCGGCATCTTGAAGCGCTTCGTCGTCACCTTCGACTACGCCCACAACACGATGTACTGGAAGCCCGTCAGCGGCCCGGTCGCCGACCTCGACACCTATGACCGCGCCGGCACCTGGTTCAACGTCGAGCCCGAAGGCTTCAAGGTGATCTCCGTCACCGCCGGCAGCCCCGCCGACACCGCGGGCCTGAAGGAAGGCGACGTCATCACCGCCGTCGACGGCAAGCCCTTCGCCGGCCTCGTCCTCCCCGACCTGCGCCAGCGCCTGCGCGACGATCCCGTAGGCACCGTCGTGACGTTCCGCCTCGCCACCGGCAAGGACATCAAGATCACGCTGAAGGACCAGATCTGACGGCGTCACTCCACGCCGGAGAAATCGATCTTCTTGAAGGCGTGGAAGTTCTCGTGCGGATAGAAGAACGGCCGCGGCGGATTCTGGCCGGCCAGGGTCATGGCGATGTCGCGCCGCACCGTCGGCGTCTGCCGGTAATACTGGTGCGTCGCGTCGAAGCCGGCGGGGTTCTTCTTGGTGTCGATCGTGTCCTTCAGCCCGATGCAGTTGACGAAGGTGTAAACCTCCGACGGATAAGTCTTGAGATCGGGGCGCCCCGGCGGGCCGTAGAAGCCCAGATGGTAGAGATGGTTGGCGATCCGGCTGAGATGCATCAGCCCGTCATTGCGGTTGAAATAGACGACGATCTTGTTGCCCAGCCGGCGCAGATTGGACAGCCGCCCGCCATTGGGCTCCGTGAAGGTCGAACTCTCCTCGTCACCCGCCGGAAGCAGGATCGTGTCGAACAGCGGCGCCCCCGCTGCAGCAGGAGGCGCGCGGAAGAACGCCTCCACCGCGCCGCCCAGCGCATGGCACCCCATGCTGTGGCACAGCAGGTGCATCTTGCGGTTTCCGATCCGCGCGCGCAGCGCATACAGCAGCGCTAGAAAACGGCTGATGTGTTGGTCGCTGGCTTCCGCCGCAGACCAGTCGTGATAGTAGCCCTCGGGCGCGGTGAACAGCAGCGTCCAGGGCTCGTCCAGGCCGTAATCGGCCTTCGCCGGCCACGAGAAGGTGATCATGTCGTAAGACCGCGCCCCGCCCGCCACCACGGTCTCGTTGAGCCATGCCTGGTTATAGGCCGCGCGCGTGATCGAGTCGGTAAAGCCGTTCATCGCGCCGTGGATGAACACCACCACATCGTTCGGCGATGCCAGCAAGGCGGCGAGATCGGCTTCGGCGAAGGCGCCCGGCGCCGGCGTCGACAGCGCCGTGACCGTACCGCTGTTCTGGTCCTGGGTGTCGATGTTCTCGACGGTGGCGACGCCGCACAGGAACGGCGCGTCGCGGGCCACCGCGTCTTCGGCGAAAGCCGGCATCGCACCCGCCGCCGCATGCATCACCCGGTTCGTCGCGAAATAGATGTTCTGGCTCATGACAATCCCCTCAAATATTCGCCAAGTAAAGGCCCGCAGTACCGCGCAAGTCCATACCGCTTTACCAGGCGCCGCGCTGTGACGTGGGTCACGCGCGGGCCGTTCACCGCGCCGCGATATCTGGTACTGTCCGTGCGCCCCGGACTCACCTTCGCAAACGAGACAATCCATGCCCATCTACCGCGCCCCGCTCGACGATTTCCGCTTCGTCCTCAACGAGCTCCTCGAGATCGACAAGCAGCGCGACCTCCCCGGCTTCGCCGACCTCTCCCCCGATCTGGTCGAGGACATCCTCACCAATGCCGGCAAGTTCTGCGAAGAGGTGCTGCAGCCGATCAACCAGTCCGGCGACGAGGAAGGCGCCCATTTCGAGAACGGCGTCGTGCGCACGCCCAAGGGCTTCAAGGAAGCCTACAAGGCCTATTCCGAGGCCGGCTGGGGCGCCCTTTCCGCGCCGGCCGAGCTCGGCGGCGCCGACTTGCCGATGACCATCTCCATGGCCGTCGCCGAGATGGCGATGAGCGCCAACCAGTCCTTCGCGATGTATCCCGGCCTGACCAGCGCCGCCTATTCCGCGCTCGCCGCCACCGGCCTGCCCTGGATGAAGGAGCACGTCGCCAAGCGCATGATCAGCGGCGAATGGTGCGGCACGATGTGCCTGACCGAGCCCGGCTGCGGCACCGATTTGCGCCTGATGAAAACGAAAGCGGTCGAGCAGCCCGACGGCACCTACAAGCTCAGCGGCACCAAGATCTTCATCTCGGGCGGCGACCACGACCTGACCGACAACATCATCCACATGGTGATCGCCAAGATCCCCGACGAAGACGGCCACATCCACGACGACCTCTCGACCGTGAACTTCTTCATGGTGCCAAAATTCCTCGTCGCCGAGGACGGCACGATGGGCGCGCGCAACGGCGTCACCACCGGCGGCATCGAGAAGAAGATGGGCATCAAGGCGCAGGCGACCTGCGTGCTCAATTTCGACGAGGCGACCGCCTGGCGCCTCGGCCCCAAGCCCGTCCCGCCCAAGCCGGGCGAGAAGCGCTCCGCCAGCGCCGGCATGGCCGGCATGTTCGGCATGATGAACGGCGCGCGCCTCGGCGTCGGCATCCAGGGCATCTCGATCGGCGAGGTCGCCTACCAGAACGGCTATCAGTATGTGCACGAGCGCCGCGTCGGCCGCGCCCTCACCGGCCCCGCCGAGCCCGACAAGCCCGCCGACCTCGAGATCGTGCACCCCGACGTCAAGCGCATGCTGCTGCACGCGCGTTCCTTCGTCGAAGGCGCCCGCGCGCTCGCGATGTGGACCACGCTCAACATGGCCATCGCGCATTCGAGCCGTCCCGAGGCCGAAGCCGCCGGCCTCCTCTCCGACCTCATGACGCCCGTCCTCAAAGCGTTCTGCACCGACATGGGCTTCGAGGCGGCCAATCTCGGCATGCAGGTCTATGGCGGACACGGCTACATCCGCGACAACGGCGTCGAGCAGTTCGTGCGCGACGGCCGCATCAACCAGACCTATGAGGGCGCCAACGGCGTGCAGGCGATGGACCTGGTGGGCCGCAAGCTCGCCCGCAAGGGCGGCGCCGCGCCGCTGGCGCTGGCCGGCGAGATCACCAAATGGCTCGGCGAGAACGAGACGGACGCGGCGATGGCGCCTTATGTGAAGGCGATCAAGCGCGGTTTCGAAAGCCTGCAAACCGCCACCATCTGGCTCGTCACCAACGGCCGCGCCAACCCCAACAATGTCGGCGCCGGCGCCACGGATTATTTGCGCCTGATGGGCATCGTGGTGGTGGCGTGGATGTGGGGCCGCATGGCCAAGGTCGCGAACGCCAAGCTGGCCGCGAACCAGGGCGACGCCGCCTTCTACAAAGCCAAGCTCGTCAGCGCCAAATACTGGATGGAACGCCTCATCCCCGAATGCCCGATGCTGCTGGAACGCATCCAGGCGGGCAGCGAGACGGTGATGGCGTTTGAGTGAGAAACGATGGTCTCTGACGATGAATATCTTGAACGAATTGTCAGAGGAATCAACGCGTTTGCAAATCCGGACGCAGACGTTCGCTGGAACGAAAAGATTGGCGGGCGTCAATTCGACGTTGTCGTCCGCTTCACGTCGGGCCCATATCGTTTTCTTTTAGTTGTCGAGGTTAAGGACAAGACGCGAAAAGTATCAGCCTCTGAAATTGAGGCATTTATCACGAAGGCTGACGACCAACTCGCCGACAAGAAGATTTTTGTTGCAAGTGCCGGGTACCAAAGCGGCGCAATCGAAGTAGCAAAAAAGCATGGTGTTGAATTATTTTCAGTCACGTTTCTGCCCGGGACACTCGAAGATACTGATGACAAAACATTCATCCTTTTAAAGCGATCGAAAGATGGCTCGGTCAAATTCGAAGGTGTCGCGAGATCGATTGTGTCGTCCGAGCCGACTTTAGCAATCGGAAATCCGACCGAAGTAAATGTGATCGATAAATGCAAACTGCATTATTCCGATGGTTCGTGCCGCTCGATCCCGAGTGAGCCTACGCAAATGAAATATTATATGGAGCGGTCGAAGTTTTCTGATGGCCGTTCAATTCACGACGTCATTAGAGAAGATACCACAACCCCGATTCGAGACGGTAAGCGTGTAGAAAAAGTCATTTCGATAGATCCGCCTCTCGCAATTACTCCTCCGGACTTTTATTTTATACCTGCCGGACACGTAAAAGGTGTCGAGTTTAGCTATTTCTCAGCTTTTGCAAGGCCTCTAACGGGCAATGCGCAGATCGAACCAACGTCAGTTGCGCCAAAAGTTGAATACAAAAATATAAACTCTGGCGAAACCATCACTATGGATGCGTCTGCGTTGCCTGTCGCGGACGGGCGGATCGAGATAGATCATTTCTATTTCGGATATCACCCGTTGAGATATTTTTATTGCGATGGAATTGATGGGGACGTGATCAAGTTCATCCTTGTTGAGAGCTTTCAAAGCGGCCAGCTTTTTCAAGCTACTGTGAGGCAGGACCGAAAATATGCTTGGCAGTATATGCCTGTGAGAGACGAGGACATATTAGCTCGATTAAGATCGCGCCTTGCGGACTATAAAAGGCTTCCGTCAAAGAAGCTCTAGTTGGATTTTTGCGGTCACTGGTGGGCTCAAATTCGATTAGAACGAGTTACGTAACCGTTTATCGGCAACGGCGATGCGCGTCGACCTTGGCAATGAAGTTGTGTCGCGCGTTGACCGAGATTCCGGCCTCGAAAATATTTCTCGGCGTATTTCACCCACCTCTATCCCACACCCTCTTCGCGCTCGCACCTGAAACTCTTGGCGAATTTATCTGCCACTCGGGGATAGAGCATCACCGCGAAGGAGGTGCCCTCCCGTGCCATCCCTTGAACCCACCTCCCACGCCTCCATTTCACGCGCATGACCCATGCCTGTGCCATTGCCGCCATCGACTCCGCCGTCATCGCGGCGGCGCGTCTGCGTGCGCCGCGCAGGCGCCCGCGCCCGACAAAAAGGACACCCCCACCCCCCTCTGGATTTTCGACGAACAATTATGTTGCCGAAGCCAAAAAGCCGCCCGGCGCAAGGCCCGGCAACCGCAATGCCTGGCGTCACGGGCTGCGCAGCGCCGCCCGGCGCGCCCGCCGCGCGCTGATGCGCGACTGGTTCCAGTCGATGACCGACATGATGCTCGCCGCGCAAATCTGGAAAACCCTGCCCGCCAGCGCCGAGGCGCGCGCCGCCTTCGAGGCCGCCGCCGCGCGGGCCGAAGCGCTGGCGCACCGCTTCGCCGCCTCGCGCCCCACCTTCCCGCACATCGCCGCCGCGATCGGCAAGCTATCCGCCGCCAACCTCGCGCTGCCCGGGCGCGGCGATGCTGAGCGCCCGCGCCGTGACGGGCGAAATGCCCACACGCGGCGGCAGCTTGGCCGGCAGGTTCACGTTCCAGGCGAGCCCCAGCCACTCCAGCACCTGCACGAACCGGTAGCCGATATCGATCTGCCCGCGATACAGACCGTGCCGTGCCGAAGCGGGGAACGCGTGATGATTGCTGTGCCACGCCTCGCCCATCGTCGGGATCGCCATGAACGGCACGTTGTGCGCCTGGATCACCGCGCCATCGACGATCCAGTCCTGCGGCCCATGCGTGTGCGCGAAATAGGAGATGAACCAGTGCATGGTCGTGCACGCCGCGACCCGCACGCACACGCCCCACACCACAAACGGCCAGCCGCCGAACAGGAACAAAACCACGCCCAGCGGAATCTGCTGCAGCATCCAGGTCCGCTCGAGAAACAGGATGAACCGGTCGTCCGCGATGCCGGGTCCGGGATCGAAGCCCGGCGGCCGCGCCAGCTTCAGCCGGAAATGCAGGTAATAGAATCCGTCGACCAGCAGCGCCTTCTCGTGCCGCAGGAAGCCGTGGCAATCGGCCTGGCGCTGCGCCCAGTCGCGCGTGTCGTGCAGCCGGATGGTCCAGATCGGCCCGCCCATTCCGACCAGCGTGCCGCAATAGAGCAGCACATACTCCACCCATTTGGGGCACTCGAAGCTGCGATGGATCAGCCGGCGGTGGAAGCCGACCGAGTGCCCGGCGCACAGCGTCACCGCCGCCGTCACGAGAAACACACCGAGCGCGCTCCATGAGAACGTCAGCGGCCCCAGCACCAGCGCCGCCGCCAGCATCGCCGCATTCCACAGCGAGCGCGGCACGTCCCACACCACCGTGCCCGCGACCGGGCTGGCATTCTCCAGATCGCGCAGGGAGTTCACCTTGAAAGCATCGTCGTTCATGGCGCGCGCCTCCGCTCAGCTCAGCCGCAGCCGATGCGCCGCCTCGACTCGTGGCGCGCGTCGCACCAAAGGCTTGCCGCCCAGCATCGCCGCCAGCGCGCCGTCGAGGCCCGGATGCGCGAACGCGAACCCGCTCGCCAGCGCCTTGTCCGGCGTCACACGCTGCCCGCCCAGCAAAAGCTCCTTGGCAAAATCGCCGCCCGCCAACCGCAACGGCCACGCCGGCAGCGGCAGCAGCGCCGGCCGCCACAGCGCGCGGCCCAGCGCCTTGGCGAAGTCCGCATTGCGCACCGGATTCGGCGCCGTGGCGTTGACCGGCCCTTCGAGTCCGGGCGTCGCGATGACATGCGCGATCAGCCGCACCAGGTCGTCGCGCGCGATCCACGACATCCATTGCGTGCCGGCGCCGATGCGCCCGCCCATCCCGAACTCGAACGGCATGAGAAGCCGCGCCAGCATCCCGCCCTCCGTCCCCAGCACCAGCCCGATGCGCAGGCACGCCACGCGCACGCCGAACGCCGCCCCCTTCGCCGCCTCCGCTTCCCACTTGGCGCAGACCTCGTGGCTGAAGCACGCCGTCGCGCCGTCGTCCTCGCTGAGCGCCTCGTCGCCGCGCAGCCCGTACCAGCCGATCGCCGACCCATTCACCAGCACCGCCGGCCGCCGCTCCAGCCGCGCGATCAGCCGCAGCACCGCGCCCGTCACCGCCAGGCGCGACGCCACGATCCGCGCCCGCTTCGCGCGCGTCCACAAGCCGTCGGCAATCGGCTCGCCCGCCAAATTCACGATGGCATCGATCCGCTTGGTCGACGCGATCTGCTCAAGATCCGTCACCACCGTCAGCGGCGCGCCCAATTCCGCCGCCCGCGCCGCATCGCGCGTCAGCACGATGACCTCGTGCTCCTCCGCGACCAGCCCTTCGACCAGCCGCCGCCCGATGAACCCGGTCGCGCCCGTCACCAAAATCGTCTGCCGCCGCGGCAGCGCCATCACCAGCGCCCCCGCCGGCTTGCGCGCCAGCCGCACCGAGCGGTTCGCCGCCGCCAGATCGCGCACGCCGCAGATCACGACGCCCACCGCCGCGATCGCGCACAGCATGCTCCACCCGCCATGAAACGCCGCCGCGACGCCCGTCGCCTGCCCCGCCCAGCCGGCCAGCACCGGCGCCCCCAGTACGAGGATCGCGCCATAGTTCAGCGCCAGCAGCGTATGCGTCACGCGCTCCGTCGCCGGCAGTTTGCGGCTGCGGTCCTCCTCGACGAAATCCATCAGTGTAAGGATCAATTCCCCCGCCAGCAGCGCCAACATCGCCATCGCCAGAACGCCATGCACCTCCGCCCAGCCCAGCACGCCGAACAGCGCCGCATAGGCCAGATTGCGCGCGCCGTGCAGCTTGAGCTCGCGCCGCTGCGACGGCCGCCACGCCAATCGCTCGGTCAGCTCGTGATGATAGAACGTATCGAACGCCCCCATCGCGATCTGCACCGCGATCAGGCTCCACAGCAGATTGGACGTCATGGGCTTGCCTCCTTGAACAGCGCCGCCTGGTGGATGCAATGCCCGAACTTGGGATGCACCACGTCGAGCGCAAACAGAAACCGTCCGGCGCCGCAGTCGCGATGCGTCACGGTCAGCGCACCGGGCGTCAGCCAGCGCGGCAGCCGCAGCCGCCGCCCCAGCAGCGTCGCGAAATATCCGGCGCTCTTGAACAAGAGTGCGCCATCCTCGACATGCACCGTCAGCGCCATGCCGACACCGCGCCCGACATATTCCTCGAGCCCCGTGGCGCCGCCGAACCGCTTGGCGGAATGCACGACCTGCGGAAAGCCGCCCCGCCGCGCATACATCCGCGTCCAGATCTGCCCGCCGCTGCGCGCATCCTCCGTCACGGTCACCACCGCCGGCATGCCGAGATCGCCATGCAGCGGCAGCGGCGAACCGATCAGCCGCGCCGCCTGGCAAAACACCCAGCCGGCCCAAGTCCGATGAAAATGCGTAACCTCTCCGGCATAAACGACGCTGTCGCCGCCCGCGAGCCGCTCGCTGAAACGCCGCCGCACCGCATGCGGCAGCGCGTTCCACGCCGCCGCGGGCAGCAGGCTGCGGAAGCGCAAATCTCCGACATGACCGGCACAGACATCGATGGAGGGATCATGAAGGCCGAGGCGCTGCACCTGCGTGTTCATGATCGGCCTCCGCTATTTTGCTTTTCTCGCCGGCAGGAAGCTGACGATCTTCGCGCCGAGCCGGATCAGCGTCATCAGCGCCGGCCGCGGCACCGCGACCATCTGGTCGTACCAACCCGTCATCGTGCGCGTGAAATCCTGCATCGCGCGCAACCGCTCCGCCGCCACCGGATGCAGCTTGGGATCGCCCGCCGCCTCCTTGACGCAGGCATCGAGCGCCGCCAGCGCCGGATCGAGCTCGCGCGCCTTGCGCCCCGCCGCGATTTTGGCCGCGATGGACCAGATGTCGGCATCGGCCTCGAAGTGATCGCGCCGGTCGCCCGGCATCGGCACGCGCCGCACCAGCCCCCAGCCCTGCAACTCACGCAGCGAGTTCGACACGTTGGAGCGCGCGATGGAAAGCCCATCCGCGATCTCCTCCGCCGTCAGCGGCCGTTCCGAAAGATAGAGCAGCGCATGGATCTGGCTGACCGAGCGGTTCACGCCCCACTGGCTGCCCATGTCGCCCCATTGCAGCACGAAGCGCCGCACGGCCGGGCTCAAATCATTCATGACGGTTGTTTCTGTCATGACAGAAATATCAGACAGAACAGCCCAGGAGTCAAGACCCGTTGATCAACCATCTCCGATTTCCGCTAAAAAGAGCCGCACCCAGCGCCCGAGCCGCCATGAAAACCCATCACGGCCACCTCTCCACCACGCCCGCCCAAACCGGCCTTCCCGACGGCGTGCCCAACCCCGTCCGCCCCGAACGCTTCGCCGGCAAAACCAAGCCCAGCTCACCCAGCTCGCCGGCCTCACCCAGTTCGGCGTGAACCACGTCACGCTCGCGCCCGGCGCGTGGTCGGCGCTGCGCCATTGGCACGAGGGCGAGGACGAGTTCGTCTACGTCCTCACCGGCCATCTCACCCTGATCGACGACAACGGCGAGCACCCGCTCCCCGCCGGAAGCTATGCGGGCTTCCCCGCCGGCCATGCCAACGCGCACCACCTCGTGAACCGCTCCGACGCGCCGGCCAGCGTCCTCGTCGCCGGCACGCGCAAGCCCGGCCTCGAAACGATCCACTATCCCGACGATTTCGCGCAGCCGCGCACCATCCGCCGCGACGCCGCCGGACGGCGCGAACCCGGCTGAAATATTTTCGCGCAAAGAGATTTTCAGATCGCCGCGTCCCCTTGAACCGGGCCGGTCCAACGATCATCTCTCCCGCATCCCCATCGCCGCATTCGCACGAACACGTCCCGCGGCGCGCTCGCCATCGTCCGGCACGCGTTTTACACTCACCCGTCACAGAGGCTCATTGCATGCCAAACGAACCGTCACCCTGGAAAGGCGAACCACCCTCGTCGCGTACCCGCCTGTTCATCTGGCTGGGCATCCTGGCGGGTGTCGTCGTGCTGGCCTGGATCGCGGTCCGCGCCTTTCCCGAGCGTACGCCCTCCGGCGACGATTTCGGCAATGCGATCTATTTCTTCACCTTCCTGACGGTGATCTCCGCCAGCGTCGTGTTCAGCCGGCAATTCCATCTGCGCGAGGCGGCGCGCAACGCCGTGCTCTGGATCGCCATCGGCGCGGTGCTCGGCGTCGGTTATCTCTATCGCGACGTCTTCTCCGATTTCGGCGCGCGGCTTCGCGGCGAGATGCGTCCCCACGATCCCGTCGCCGCCGGCGCGCACACCGTGGTGCTGAGCGCCGACGAGAACGGCGATTACTTTGCCGTCGGCGAAGTGAATGGCACGCGGGTGAATTTCCTGGTCGACACCGGTTCGAGCGACATCGTGCTCAGCCCCGCCGACGCCCAGCGCCTCGGCATCGATACCGCCGGCCTCAGCTATATCGGTGAAACCGAAACCGCCAACGGCACCGGCCATGGCGCACCCTACAATGTGCCCAGCCTCGCGCTCGGCCCCATCCAGATGTCGCATGTCGACGTCTCGATCAACCAGGCGCCGATGAGCTCGTCCCTGCTCGGCATGAGCTTTCTGCGCCGCATGAAGTCGTTCGAGTTCAGGGAGGGCAAACTCTATCTACATTGGTAGGCCGCTCAGGCCGCCACCGCGATCTTGGCGAGCTGCCCCATCAGCCGCTTCACGCCGTTGAGGCGCGATTCCGGCGACGGCCAGTCGCGCGTCACCACGACCTTCTGGTCGGGCCGTACCTTCATCACCCCCGGATGTTCGCTGATCAGCTTGACCAGCGCGAGCGGATTGGGGAACGCATTGCCGCGGAATGAAAGCGTGCCGCCTTTCGGCCCGGCGTCGATCTTCTCGACCAGCGCGACGCGGCACAGCTGCTTGATCGCGACGATGTCGAGCAGATGCTTGACCTCGTCGGGCAGCGGCCCGAACCGGTCGATCAGCTCTGCGGCAAAGCGGTCGATGTCCTCGCGCCCGTCGATCGATGCCAGCCGGCGATACAACGACATGCGCACATTGAGATCGGTGACGTAGCCTTCGGGAATGAGCACTGCAGCGCCGATATTGATCGTCGGCGACCATTGATCGGCGATCTCGCCGCCGCCGTCGCCCAGCCGCATCTGCGCCACCGCGTCCTCGAGCATCTCCTGATAAAGTTCGATGCCGACCTCGCGGACATGTCCCGACTGCTCCTCGCCGAGCAGATTGCCGGCGCCGCGGATGTCCATGTCGTGGCTCGCCACCGAGAACCCTGCGCCGAGCTGGTCGAGCGATTGCAGCACTTCCAGGCGCCGCGCCGCGGTGTCGGTCAGCTTGCGGTCCGGCGGCGTCGTCAGATAGGCATAGGCGCGCTGCTTGGCGCGGCCGATGCGCCCGCGCAGCTGGTAGAGCTGCGACAGGCCGAACATGTCGGCGCGATGCACCACCATCGTGTTGGCGCTCGGGATGTCGAGCCCGCTCTCTACGATGTTGGTGGAGATCAGCACGTCGACCTTGCGCTCGTAGAACGCCGTCATCACCTCTTCGAGCACTGCAGCCGACATCTGGCCATGCCCGACCGCGACTTTCACCTCCGGCACGGTGGCCTTGAGGAATTCCTCCGCCTCGCGCAGATCCGCGATGCGCGGCGCGACGTAGAAGCTCTGCCCGCCGCGATAATGCTCGCGCAGCAGCGCCTCGCGCACCACCAGCGGATCGAACGGCGTCACGAAGGTGCGCACCGCGAGGCGGTCGATTGGCGGCGTGGTGATCAGCGACAGGTCGCGCACGCCGGACAGCGCCAGCTGCAGCGTGCGCGGGATCGGCGTCGCGGTCAGCGTCAAGACATGCACGTCGGCCTTCAGCGATTTGAGCTGCTCCTTGTGCGTCACGCCGAAATGCTGCTCCTCGTCGACGATCACGAGGCCGAGATTCTTGAACTGGATGGATTTGGCGAGCAAAGCATGCGTACCGACCACGACATCGACCTTGCCCTCGGCCAGATCGGCCTTGGTCTGCTTGGCCTCCTTGGCGTCGACGAAGCGCGACAGCTGCCGCACCGTGGCGGGAAAGCCCTTGAAGCGCTCGCTGAAATTGCGGAAATGCTGCCGCGCCAGAAGCGTCGTCGGCACCACCACCGCGACCTGCTGCCCGCTCATCGCCATCACGAAGGCGGCACGCAGCGCGACCTCGGTCTTGCCGAAGCCGACATCGCCGCATACCAGCCGGTCCATCGGCCGCCCCTTGGCGAAATCCTCCATCGTGTCGCCGATGGCTTTTTCCTGGTCGTCCGTCTCCTGATAGGGGAAGCGCGCACAGAACTCGTCATAGAGCCCCGACGGCGGATCGACCGGCGCCAGCGTCTTGAGTTCGCGCGCCGCCGCGATCCGCATCAGCTCCGCCGCGATCTCGCGCACCCGCTCCTTGGCGCGCGCCTTGCGCTGCTGCCAGCCCGCGCCGCCGAGACGGTCGAGCTGCGCATTGCTCTCGTCGGCGCCGTAGCGTGTCAGCAGTTCGATGTTCTCGACGGGAAGGAACAGCTTGCCGCCGTCATATTGCAGTTCGAGGCAGTCATGCGGCGCCCCCAGCGCATCGATGGTCTTGAGCCCCAGATACCGCGCCACGCCATGCTCGATATGCGTGACCAGATCGCCCGGCGCCAGGCTCGACGCCTCGGCGAGGAAGTTCTGCGCCCGCCGCGCCCGCGTCGCCGCACGCACCATGCGGTCGCCCAGCACGTCCTGCTCGGAGATCAGAGCGAAATCCGGCGCCTCGAAGCCTTTCTCCGCGCCCAGCACCGCGATGCCGACCGCGTCGGCATGCATCTTGAGCGCCTCGGGCCAATTGGCGACCGAGCGGATCGGCGACACGCCATGATCCGACAGCACGCCACCCATGCGCTCCGACGAGCCGCCGCTCCACGATGCGACGACGACGCGCTTTCCGGCAACCTGCAGCGCCGCGATATGATCGGCGGCGGACTGGAAGACGTTGATCTTGCCCGCCGCCCGCTCCGGCTGGAAATCACGCCCCACCTTGCCGCCGGCATCGACCGACTTCATCGACTCCGGTGCCTGGAACGGCGACAGGTCGCGCACCGCGTGCTTGCCCAGCGCCGCGCCCCACTCGGCATCGGTGAGATACAGAAGCTCCGGCTTCAGCGGCTTGTAAGGTGGTGCCTTGATCGTCTGTTTTTCGGCATCGGGCTTGGGCCGGCGAAACTGCTCGCGGGTCTCGAAATAGTCTTTGACGAGTTCGAGCCGCGCCTTCTTCGTCTCCTCGGTCTCGTAACCCAGCATGACCAAAGCCCGCGGCACGAAATCGAAGAACGTGTCGAGCTTCGGATAGAACAGCGGCAGCCAATGCTCCATGCCCGGATGCTTGCGCCCCGCGCTGACGGATTCGTAGAGCGGATCGTCATTGTTCGCCGGCCCGAACTGCGCCACATAACCGGAACGGAAGCGGCTGATCTCCTCCTTGCCCAGCGGCACTTCGCTGGCGGGAAGCAATTCGATCTCGTCGATCTTGTCCGACGACAATTGCGTCTCGGCATCGAAACGGCGGATCGCCTCCAGCGTCTCGCCGAAGAAATCGAGCCGCAGCGGCTGCGCGATCCCCGGCGGCCACAGATCGACGATGCCGCCGCGCAGCGCGAAATCGCCCGGCTCGCGCACCGTGGAGGCGCGGACATAGCCGTTGCCCGCCAGGAACGCGACCATCCGGTCGCGGTCGACATCGTGCCCGGCGCGCGCGAAGAAGCTTGCCTGCGCGATCCAGTCCTTCGGCGGCACGCGCTGCAGGACGGCGGCAACCGTCGTCACCACCAGCGCCGTGCCCGGCCCGTCGGGCCGCGCCAGCGCCGCCAGCGTCGCCAGCCGCGTGCTCTCGATATCCGGCTTGGGCGAGACGCGGTCGTACGGCAGGCAATCCCACGCCGGGAACGACAGCACCGGCAGATCCGGCGCGAAGAACTTCGCTGCTTCGATCACCGAAGCGGCATGCACGTCGTCCGACGCGACGAACACGACGAGGCTTTGCGTCCGCGCCGCCGCCTCGACCGCGAGCCACGCGTCATAGCCCGACGGCGCGCCGGTAACGGCGAACCGCCCCGGCTGCTTGGCGATGTAGTCTACGCGTTCCACTTGGGATCCTTGCGGCCGCACACCGCTTTGAGCCGCGCGAACAGCGGCGTGTCGTATTGCGCCGGAGCCGGCGCAGCGCCACGCAACCAGGCATACACCTCCTGGTCCGGCGCGATCAGAAGCGCCTCGAATTGGTCGAGCTCGGCCTCGGACATCCCGGCCAACTCTTCAGCCGCGAAGGCGCCGAAGATCAGATCGACCTCTTTGAAGCCCCGGCGCTGCGCCCGGAACAAAAGCCTTTTGCGGCGGGCCCCAAAAGACCCACCGTTTTCATCGCTATCCATAGGGCCGATATAGCATGCGTTCCGTTGAGAACAACCGCCGCGGGCCATATTCTTTGCCCACGATGCGCCCTTCGATTCTGTTCCCGCTTTTCGCCGAAATCCGCACGCTGGGCGGCGTCGGTCCCAAGCTGGAAAAACTGATCTCGGGCCTGATCGGGCCGCGGCTGGTGGACCTCGTGTTCGACCTGCCCACGGGCCTGATCGACCGCTCCTATCGCCCCAAGCTGATCCAGGCCGAGGCCGGGCGTATTGTAACCGTCACGGTCAACGTGCTCGACCACATCCCATCGCGCGACCGGCGCCAGCCCTATCGCATCCGATGCTCCGACGACACTTCGACCCTGGAACTGATCTTTTTCCACGCCCATGCAGACTACCTGCTGCGCACGCTTCCCGTCGGCACCAAGCGCATCGTCAGCGGCAAGATCGAGCGCTACAAGGACAAGCTCCAGATGACCCATCCGGACCACATCGTGGCGCCGGAGGACGAAGGCGGTCTGCCGCTGCACGAGCCGGTCTATGCCCTCACCGAAGGCCTGACGCTCAAGCCGCTGGTCAAGGCGATCCGCAGCGCGCTGATCGCCGTCCCCGATCTCCCCGAATGGGACGATCCGGCGTTCCTCAAACAACAGGACTGGAAACCCTTCGCGGACGCGTTGCGCGAAGCCCACGCTCCTGCCAGCGACGCCGATCTGCGCTTCGAAACCCCGATCCGCAAGCGCCTCGCTTACGACGAATTGCTCGCCAACCAGCTGGCGCTCCTCCTCATCCGCCGCCAGATGCGCGCCGCCAAGAAGGGACGCGCCTTGATCGGCAACGGCCAATTGAAAGCCAAGGCCATCGCCGCCCTGCCCTTCGCGCTGACCGAGCCGCAGCTCGCCGCCATTGCCGAGATCGAGGCCGACATCGCCGCCCCCGCCCGCATGCTGCGCCTGCTGCAAGGCGACGTCGGCGCCGGCAAGACCATCGTCGCGTTTCTCGCCCTCCTCGGCGCGGTCGAGGCCGGCGCCCAGGGCGCCCTGATGGCGCCGACCGAGATTCTCGCCCGCCAGCACATGGCCTCGCTCGAGTCCTACGCGAAAGCCACCGGCATCCGCCTCGGGCTTCTAACCGGCCGCGAACGCAGCACCCGCGACACCACCCTCGCCGCGCTCGCCAGAGGCGAGATCGACATCCTGGTCGGTACCCATGCGCTGTTCTCCGAGGACGTCGCCTTCGCCGATCTCGGCCTCGCCGTGATCGACGAGCAGCACCGCTTCGGCGTGCACCAGAGGATGCTCCTGCAAGGCAAGGGCGGCCGCCCCGCCGACGTCCTCGTCATGACCGCAACCCCGATCCCGCGCACGCTCGCACTTACCGCCTATGGCGACATGGACGTCTCGCGCCTCACCGGCCGTCCGCCCGGCCGCAAGCCGGTCGAGACCCGCACCATCAGCGCCGAACGCCTCGATGAGGTCGTCGAGCATTTGCGCAAGGCCATCGCGCGTGGCGCCCGCGCCTATTGGGTGTGCCCGCTGGTCGAGGAGTCCGAAAAAATCGATCTCGCCGCCGCCGAAGAGCGCGCCGAGATGCTGAAGCGCACACTGGGTCCGAATGTCGGCCTCGTCCACGGCCGCATGAAAGGCCCCGAGCGCGACACCGAGATGGCGAAATTCAAAGCGGGCGAAACGCAAATATTGGTCGCCACCACCGTGATCGAAGTCGGCGTTGACGTCCCCGAAGCCACCATCATGGTCGTCGAGCACGCCGAGCGCTTCGGCCTCGCCCAATTGCACCAGCTGCGCGGCCGCGTCGGCCGCGGCGCGGCGAAATCGAGCTGCCTGCTGATCTATCACGGTCATCTCGGCGAAACCGCCAAGGCCCGCCTCAAGACCATGCGCGACACCGACGACGGGTTCGTTATCGCCGAAGAGGATCTGCGCCTGCGCGGCGCCGGCGAGTTGCTTGGCACCCGCCAGAGCGGCCTGCCCGAATTCCGCCTCGCCGACCTCTCGGCCCACGCCGACCTCCTGGCCGTGGCTCGCGACGATGCCCAGTTGGTCCTGACCCGCGACCCCGATCTCCAGTCCGAGCGCGGCCAGGCGCTGCGTACCCTGCTCTATCTGTTCGGCCGCGATGAGGCCGTCCGTTACCTGAAAGCCGGTTGAAGGTTCCGCCGCGTGAGGGTGTAGGATTCGCGCATGACCGATTTCGCCCCCGCACTGGAGCGCGCCCTCGCTGCCGCGTTTCCCAACCTGCAAGGCGTGAGCAACGCCACGCGCCTCTCCGGCGGCGCCAGCCAGGAGACCTGGTCGTTCGACGCTGTCACGCCGGCCGAGACCGTGCCGCTGATCCTGCGCCGCACGCCCGGCGGCGCGCCACGCGTCGCCACCGACACCTCGACCTCGGTGCCGCTGGAAACCGAAGCCGTCGCGATCGAAGCCTCGCGCGCCGCCGGCGTCCGCGCCCCGCGCGTGCGTCATGTGCTGCGCCCGGAAGAGGGCATCGGCGAAGGTTATGTGATGGACCGCCTGCCCGGCGAAACCATCGCCCGCAAGATTTTGCGCGACAAGGAATTCGATGCCGTGCGTCCCGACCTTGCCCGGCAGTGCGGCGCCGAACTCGCTCGCATCCACGCCGTGGAATTGACGCCCGACCTGCGCCGTGTGTTGCCCGTGGTCGACGGCCCGACCCAGCTGCGCCGCTACCGCGACATCTACGATCTCTACGACTACCCGCACCCGATGTTCGAGATCGCATTCAAATGGCTCGAGCCGCGCATGGCCTCCACCAAGCGGCAGACACTCGTCCACGGCGACTATCGCCACGGCAATCTGCTGATCTCGCCCAAGGGCGTCGAAGCCGCGCTCGACTGGGAGCTGACGCATATCGGCGATCCGCTCGAAGACATCGGCTGGATCTGCACCAACACCTGGCGCTTCGGCGTGCAGGAGAAGGTCGTCGGCGGCTTCGGCGATCTAGAAGACCTGCTGGCCGGCTACGAGGCCGCCGGCGGCGCCCATATCGGCATCGACGAAGCGCGCACCTGGATCGTCTACGGCTCGCTCAAATGGGGCGTGATGTGCATGAGCATGTATCAGGGCTTTCTGCGCGACCATTCGGTGGAACGCGCCGCCATCGGCCGCCGCTCGTCGGAAACGGAAGTCGACCTCATCAACCTGATCATCCGCGGGAAAATCTGAGCATGATGGACCAGCCCTCGATGCAGGAACTCGTCGCCGCGGTGCGCGACTTCCTCGAACAGCGCGCGATGCCCGAGCTCAAGGGCCACACCGCGTTCCACGCCCGCGTCGCCGCCAATGCGCTGGGCATCGTGGTCCGCGAGCTGGAGAGCGGCGCCGCATCCGGCGAGGCCGAGCGCATCCGTCTCGCCGCCCTGCTGCGCCATGACGGCACGCTGCTCGATCTCAATCGCGAACTCTGCAAGCGCATCCGTGGGGGCGAGATCGGTCTCGAAACACCCGGCCTCGCCGAGCACCTGACCGTCACGACGCGCGACAAGGTCGGCATCGACCAGCCCAACTACGGCGGCCTGAAACGCCTGCTGGCGGACGGCGTCTAGGCCGGAACCGTCTTGCCCTTCTCGTCCGTCAGCGCGAGGCGCCCGAACGCCAGCGCGGCGACGCTTGCGCCTTCGATCCACGCCGCGATCACGCCGGCCCAGTTCGGCGACGGCAGTTGCGGATAGAACAGCATCAGCCCGGCATTGGCCTGCAGCCCGGCCAGGATGGAAGGGAACAGCACATAGAGCGCGAACAGGATTGCCAGCGCCGCAAAATCGCCGCGCCTCTTGCCCGGCAAGGTCTGCATCAGCACGAAGATCGACACATCGCGCGTGATGAAGCCCATCGTTGCGAGCACCAGGGGCTGGCCCACCGCCGCCGCCTGCGCATCGCGCATCAGCCAGAGGAACAGCGCGCCGGCCACGGCGAAGGTCGCCCAATAGCTCATCATCCAGGCCTGCAGCCCGAGCAGGGCATGCGCGATGTGCCCATGCCGCATCTGCCCCAGAATCCAGCGATAGTGCACCCGGTCCTTGGGCTCGAGCAGCACCATGACGTAGGTGAGGAACGCGAAGGTGGTTCCGGCCAGCAGCAGGCGCAGCGCAATCACGTCCCAGGGCTTGAGATCGGACGACAGCCACGCATCGAATCCGGCGACGTAGAGTCCCATGAACGCAAGGAACGCCAGCCACACCAGCGGCCCGTTGCGCATCTTCAGCTCCAGCCGCATCTCGCGATAGCAGCCGAGCAGCGTCCAGCCCGCGAAGATGCCGACCGACGTCAGCAGGAACACCCGCGCATCGATCGCGACGCCCCACCAGGTGACGAAATCGGTCGGCGGGGCCCGCAGGATCAACGCGTTCGCCGGGTCGGCGGCGCTCCACGCATAATAAACGAACAGCGCCGCGACGAGACCGATCATCTGGTAGATGAAGATCTCGAAGCGCGAATGGCTCTGGCGCCGCCCGATCGCCATCAGGCTGGCGAGCAGTGCCGCCGACTGCGCGATGATGCCGATGCCGACATGGTACAGACCCTCGATCGCGGCCGTCACCGGCCTCTGATGCACCGCCACGTTGACGAGGATCAGCGCCAGGCAGATCGCGCCGCCCAACCAGTTGTAGATCGTGGCGCCGAACAGCTTGCCCCACATCATGGTGCCGGCGCCGAGCGACGACAGGCGCTGGCTGTCCCAGGTGCGGTCACGGATCTCGCCGACCACGCTCAGCGCCGCGCTGCGCGAGCCCCACACGACGACGATGAGGTAATACAGGAATGAAGCCGCGCCCGACGGCGTCCATTCGTTGCCGACCAAAGCGGCGGCGAAGAAGATCAGCGCCAGCACGCCGATCATCAGCGCGACCCGGCGCGGCGTCAGTTCCAGCCACAGATTGCGTTCGAATTCGGGGTTCATCGTCCGTGCCCCACCTGCGCGAAATAGGCGTCTTCCAACGCCTTGCTGGATTCGGCGAAGCCTGCGACGTCGAAACCCGCGGTCACCAGCTCGCGCACCAGCTTGGCCCGCGCCCCCGCATTGCGCGTGAAGACGATCAGCGCATGGTTCTGGTCCGCCTCGACGACATCGGCGCCCCGCGCCGCGAGGAAGTCTTTCAGGTCGCTGCGCGCCGTGGCGAGCTCGATCAGGTAGCGCGGCCGGGCATCATCGCGAACCTTGATCGCCTTGCCGCCGGCGATCAGGCCGTTCTCGATGATGATCATCTCCGAGCAGTAGTCTTCGAGCTCGGCCAGGATGTGGGACGACACGACCAGCGTCATGCCGCCGTCGCGCAGCTGGATCAGCAGCGTCGAGAGGTCCCGCCGCGCCTGCGGATCGAGGCCCGCCGCCGGCTCGTCCAGCAGCAGGACGCGCGGCTCATGCACGATCGACTGGCCGATGGCGAGGCGCTGGCGCAGGCCGCGCGACAGCTCCCCGGCCTTGGATTCGAGCCGGTCGAGCAGCCCGACCCGGCCCGCCGCCTTCTGCACCGCCGCCGCCGTCAGCGCGGAGGCGATGCCGTGCGACCGCGCCGCATAGGTGAGGCAGCGCCGCACCGTCAGGTCGTCGTAGAGGCCGTAGAAATCGGGCAGATAGCCCATTCGGGCATGGATCTCCCGCGCCTTCTGGGTGGTGTCGAGCCCGTCGATGACGACCCGCCCGGAATAGGGGTCCTCCAGCGCCGCCAGGCAGCGCAGCAACGTCGTCTTGCCCGCGCCGTTGGGCCCCACCAGCGCCGTGATCGTCTGGTCCGCCACCGTCAGCGACACGCCCTTGAACGCCCGCGAGGTCGGGTATTCGTAGACCAGGTCTTTGACTTCGATCATGACGCCCGGATCGGTTCGCAGCAGCCCATCCTATCGGGTTTGAATCGCGCGAAACAGCGGCGCCGCAAAAGCGGCTGTGACCCGATTTCGGCACCGCGCCCGCTATCTCGGCCGACCGCCTTCGCGCATCATGGGTACATGACTCGCATGAATCGCCTCGGCCTCGGCACGGTCCAGTTCGGCCAGGCCTATGGCGTTTCCAACACCCTCGGTCGGGTGCCGGCGGAAACGGTCGCCGAAATCCTCAGCCGCGCCGCCCAGGCCGGCTTTGGCACGCTCGACACCGCTGCCGGCTACGGCATTGCGGAAGACGTGCTCGGCGGCCTCGCGACGTTCACCAGACCGTTCCGCCTGGTGACCAAGACGATTGAGCTGAAGAACGGGCTCGACGCCGTCATCGCGCGCGCCCGCCAATCGGTGACCACATTGGGCCGCAAGCCGGTGGACCTGCTGCTGGCCCACTCCGCCAGCGATCTGGTCGGCGATGGCGGCGATAAACTCTGGAGTGCGCTGCTCGCGCTGCGCGACGAAGGCCTGTTCGGCGGCATCGGCATATCGGCCTATGTCGCCGACGATCCCGTCATGCTGGCACGCCGGTTTCGGCCCGCCGCAATGCAGATACCGTTCAGCCTGCTCGACCAGCGGCTGCTCCGAAAGGGTGCGTTAGCCGAACTCAATGACCTCGGCGTCGAGATTCACGCCCGCTCGCTGTTCCTGCAAGGTTTGTTGTTTCTGCCTGACGACAAGCTGCCCCCCAAACTCGCATCGGCCGCCGATCACCTGCGAAAATTGCGGAAAACATTTCAGGATGCCGGAACATCGCCGTTGGCAGCCGCTCTCGCGTTTGCACTGGAGCGGCCGGAGATCGACGTCGCCGTGGTCGGCGTCACGACGCCGGCCGAGCTCGAGGAAATTCTGACCGCGGCGGCCATGCCCGCACCTAAGCTGGACTGGCCAACTCTTGCGTTGAACGACGAACTCGTCCTGACGCCGTCACGCTGGTGATCAGGAAAGCTCGGCGAGCTCTCCGAGCACGCCGGCGACGCGCGCGACATCGGCGCGTCCCATCGCCGGGAACATCGGCAGGGTGAGAATCTGCTCGTAAACCGCTTCGGCGGCTGGGCACAGTCCCGGTTCGTAACCGCGCGCGCGATAGAAGCTGTGCAGATAGACCGGGGCGTAATGCACGTTGGCGCCGATGCCACGGCTGCGCAGATGCGCGAACGCCTGCGCCCGCCCGATCCGCAGTCTGGTCAGGTCGAGCCGCACCACATAGAGATGATAGGCGTGCGTCCGGTCGGCATGGACGCGCAACGGCGCGACATGCGGAACATCGGCGAGGGCCTCGGCGTACCACGCGGCAACGTCGCGGCGCCTGGCAACCCACTGCGGCAGACGATCGAGTTGCGCCAGCCCGAGCGCGCATTGCACGTCCGGCAGGCGATAATTGTAGCCGAGCTCCACCATGTCGTACGCGAAGGTACCTTCGCTTTCGCGCTTGCGGTGGTCGCTGTCGATGCCGTGATTGCGGAAACGGCGCATATGCGCCGCCAGTGCCGCATCCGCGGTCAGCGTCATGCCGCCTTCGCAGGTCGTCAGGTGCTTCACCGGATGAAACGAAAAACAGCTGATATCGGCGAGCGTACCCACCATGCGGCCCTTATAGGTCGCGCCCGGCGCATGGCACGCATCGGCGACGATCTTGATATCCGTCCCCTTCACGATGGCCTGGAGCGCGTCATAATCCGCCGGCTGGCCGGCATAGTCGACGGCGACGATCGCCTTGGTGCGCGGCGTGACGAGCGCGGCGACGCGCGCGGGATCGATCAGCAGCGTGTCGGCATCGACATCGGCGAACACCGGCGTCGCGCCCTCATAGATCGCGGCATTGGCCGAGGCGGCAAAGGTGATCGCCGGCACGATGACCTCGTCGCCCGCTCCCACTTGCAATGCCCGCATCGCGGCATGCAGTGCGGCCGTTCCGCTGTTCACCGCAACACCTTCGGCGGCGCCGCAGAACTGCGCGAAGGCTTTCTCGAACTGCCCCACACGCGGCCCGGTCGTCAGCCAGTCGGAGCACAAGGCCTCGACCACCGCCTTGATGTCGGCATCGCCGATCTCCTGGCGGCCATAGGGAAGGAAATTCGGCTTGGCGTGGCTGTCGTCGCGGTCAGGCATAGGCCATCTGCAACAAGGCTTGCAGTCCGCGGGCGTCCAGGGCTTCCGGATTGGCATCGCTCGAATAGGAGAAGCCTTCCGGCACCGGCATCGCGCCGCGCGCCAGATAGGCCTCGCGCGCCGCCGTGGCGAAGCTCTGAAGGATCACGTAGCGATCTTTCATGTCGACCGTCCAATGCGAATCGTCGGCCGGAATCATGGTCTCGTGCAGCTTCTCGCCGGGGCGGATGCCGACGATGTGCTGCTTGATATTGGGATTGATGAAGGTCGCGAGGTCCGTGATCGTGGTCGAGGCGATCTTGGGCACATAGATCTCGCCGCCCTGCATCATCTCCATGCTCGACAGCACGAAGTTCACGCCCTGGGTCAGCGTGATCCAGAACCGCGTCATGCGCGGATCGGTGATCGGCAGGCTGTCGGCGCCGTCGGCCATCAGCTTCTTGAAGAACGGCACGACCGAACCGCGCGAGCCGAACACGTTGCCGTAGCGAACCACGGAGAACTTGGTCCCATCGGCGCCGGAGAGGTTGTTGGCCGCGACGAAAATCTTGTCGGACGCCAGCTTCGACGCGCCGTAGAGGTTGACCGGATTGGCCGCTTTGTCGGTCGACAGCGCGATCACCTTGCGCACATTGCGGCGCAGCGAGGCATAGACGATGTTTTCCGCCCCGAACACATTGGTGCGGATGCACTCGAACGGATTGTACTCGGCCGTCGTGACCTGCTTCATCGCCGCGGCGTGCACGACATAGTCGACGTCGCGCAGCGCCAGATCGAGCCGGTCGCGGTCGCGCACGTCGCCGATGAAATAGCGGATGAAGGGATATTGCGACATCGGGAACTCGAGCTGCATGTCGGACTGCTTGAGCTCGTCGCGCGAGAAGATGATGATGCGGCGCGGCTTGTAACGCTCGAGCACCGTCTTCAGGAAATGCTTGCCGAAGGAGCCGGTGCCGCCGGTGACGAGCACGGACTTGCCGTTCAGGTCGAGCCAGGGCTGGGAGAAATCGCGGAATTGCGGCGCGGGCTCGGCCAGCGCGGGAGATTCGGCGGGAAACCGCGTGCGCGCCAGGGCGACGGCAGACTTGCTCATGGGCAAAGGGTCCTCTTCAACCTTTGCAGTCTCGCCAAACGTCCTTAACAAGTGGTTCCGGAAAAGATCGAATTGTTGTCATTTGGCCGGCACGAGAAGTGTGCTAGCGGTTTTTCCGTAGGTTTCGCTGGTTAGCAAAAGGTAAACGATGCGCATCGCCATGATCGGAACGGGCTATGTCGGACTGGTGTCCGGCGCCTGCTTGTCGGAATTCGGCCACCACGTGGTCTGCGTCGACAAGATGGCCGACAAGATCGCCGCCCTGCGCGCCGGCAAGATCCCGATCTTCGAGCCAGGTCTCGACGAGGTCGTCGCCGCCAATGTCCGGGCCGGCCGGTTGACCTTCGAGACCGACATCGCGGCCGCGGCGCGCGGCGCCGACGCGATCTTCATCGCCGTCGGCACGCCCAGCCGGCGCGGCGAGGGCGATGCCGACCTGCAATATGTCTACGCCGCCGCCGGCGAGATTGCCGCCGCGCTCGACGGCTACACCGTGATCGTCACCAAATCGACCGTCCCGGTCGGCACCAGCCGCGAAGTCGAGCGCATCATCCGCGCCGCGCGCCCGGATGCGCAGATCGACATGGCGTCCAATCCGGAATTCCTCCGCGAAGGCTCCGCGATCGAGGATTTCCGCCGCCCCGACCGCGTCGTCGTCGGCTGCGACACCGACCGTGCCCGCGAGGTGATGCGCGAGATCTACCGCCCGCTCTATCTGCACGAAACGCCGATCGTGTTCACCAGCCGCGAAAGCTCCGAGCTGATCAAATACGCGGCCAACGCCTTCCTCGCCACCAAGATCACCTTCATCAACGAAATGGCGAGCCTGTGCGAGAAAGTCGGCGCCGACGTCCAGGACGTGGCGCGCGGCATCGGCCTCGACGGCCGCATCGGCGGCAAGTTCCTGCACGCCGGCCCCGGTTTCGGCGGCTCGTGCTTTCCAAAAGACACATTAGCATTGCGCAAGACGGCGCAGGACGCCGGCGCCCCGACGCGGCTTGTCGAAGCGGTCGTCGCGGTCAACGATGCCCGCAAGATCGCGATGGCAGAGAAGATCGATCAGGCTTTCGGTGGCGTGAAGGGCAAGACGGTCGCCATCCTCGGCCTGACCTTCAAGCCGAACACCGACGACATGCGCGATGCCCCCAGCCTCGTCATCGTGCCCGATCTGCAGGCGCGCGGCGCCACCATCCGCGCCTTCGACCCCGAAGGCAGCCGCGAGGCGCGCGGCCTGCTCAAGATGGATTTGTGCAAGGACGCCTATGACGCGCTCGACGGCGCCGACGGCGTCGTCATCCTGACCGAATGGAACGAATTCCGCGCCCTCGACATGACGCGGATGAAATCGCTGCTGAAGCAGCCGCTGATGGTCGATTTGCGCAACATCTACAAGCCCGCGCAGATGGCCGCCGCCGGCTTCACCTATGTCAGCGTCGGCCGCGCCACCGCGAAACCCTGATCGGCCGTGCCCGCGGCACCTCACATTCCAGGCGCCTTCGCGCACACGAGGCTCTATGATCTCGCCTGCGCCGCGCCGCTGATCGTCGTCTACGGTTTCGCCTGCGCGGGAAACGCCATCCTGATCGCACGGCAAATCCCGGCGGCGCAGAGCGGGCCTGCACAACTCGCCATTGCCGGCGAGGCCCTTGCGATGGCTTATCTCGGCCTGCAGATCGGCTTGTGCCTGGTTCGCCGGCTGCCGCTCGCCAAATCCGAAGGCGCCTTGCCGCGCATCGCCGCCGTTCTGGGCGCCAATTTCAATGTCCTGTTGCTGCTCGTGTCGCGCGTCGCGCTCGGCGCGACCGCGGCGGCGATCTCGGTCGCGCTGATCACGCTGGGGACGGGCGCCTGTATCCTGGTCCTGGCGTATCTCGGCCGCGCCTTCAGCGTCTTTCCCGAAGTGCGCCAATGGGTGCGCAGCGGTCCTTATCGCTACATCCGCCACCCGCTCTATCTGGCGGAGATGGTCGCGACGCTGGGCATCGTGCTGCAATTCCGCCAGCCCTGGGCCGCGCTCATCGCAGCCATCACGTTCGGGTTTCAGCTTTGCCGCATGCACTTCGAAGAAGCGATTCTGCGCCGGACCTTCGCCGGCTATGACGAAGCGACCCGAGGCATCGCGCGCCTGATCCCCGGCCTCTATTAGGCGACGAAACCGCGCTCGCGCAGATAGGCCACGATGGCCGCGGCGTGCTCGGCCGCGTCGCCGTTGACCGTCTCGATGCGCAGCTCCGCGTTCTCCGGCGCCTCATAGGGACTGTCGATCCCGGTGAAGTTCTTGATCTCGCCGGCCTTGGCTTTCACATAAAGACCCTTGGGATCGCGCTGCATGCACACATCGATCGGCGTGTCCACGAACACCTCGATGAACTCGCCCTCGCCCAGCAGCTCGCGCGCCATGCGCCGCTCCGAGCGGAACGGCGAAATAAACGATACCAGCACGATCAGCCCCGCATCGACGAACAGCTTGGCCGTCTCGCCGACGCGTCGTATGTTCTCCACCCGATCCGCATCGGTGAAGCCGAGATCGCGGTTGAGCCCATGCCGCACATTGTCGCCGTCCAGCAGATAGGTGTGCCTGCCTTCCGCAAACAGCGCCCGCTCGACCAGATTGGCGATGGTCGATTTGCCTGAGCCCGACAGGCCCGTGAACCACAGCACCGCCGGCTTCTGCCCCTTCTGGTCGGCGCGCGTCTGCTTGTCGACGTCCAGCGCCTGCCAGTGCACGTTGGTCGCACGGCGCAAGCCGAAATCGATCATTCCGGCGCCGACCGTCGCGTTGGTCGAGCGATCTATCAGGACGAACCCGCCCATGTCGCGGCTCTGGCGATACGGATCGAATGCGATCGGCTGCGAGGTCGAGAAATTGCCGTAGCCGACCTCGTTCAACTGCAAGGTCTTGGCGGCATGCTGGTCGAGCGTGTTGACGTCGATCTTGTGCTTGAGCGCGGTGATCTGCACCGGCACCGTCGCGGTGCCCAGCTTCAGCAGATATTGCCGGCCCGGGAGCAACTCCTCTTCCGCCATCCACAAAAGATGTGCCGCGAACTGCTCCGACACGTCGGGCCGCGCATCCGGCGCGCACAGCACGTCGCCGCGCGAGACATCGACTTCGTCCGCCAGAACCAGCGTAACCGCCGCGCCAGCCGCCGCTTCGGGCAAATCGCCGTCCATCGTAACAATGCGCTTGACCGTGCTGGTGCGGCCCGATTTGGCCACCGCGACGGTATCGCCCGGCCGAATGCGGCCGCCCGCGATGGTCCCGGAGAACCCCCGGAAATCGAGATTGGGCCGGTTCACCCACTGCACCGGAAAGCGGAACGGCTTGTCGGCCAGCGGCGATTCGACATCCACGGTTTCCAGATGCGTCAGCAGCGCCGGGCCGGAATACCATGGCGTATTCCCGCTCCGCGCGATGACGTTGTCGCCGAAGCGGGCCGAGATCGGGATCGGCACGATGCTGGCGAAGCCGAGCCGCTCGGCGAAATTCGAGAACTCCCGCACGATGCCGTCGAACACGTCCTGCGAAAAGCCCATCAGGTCGATCTTGTTCACCGCCAGCACGACGTGCCGGATGCCGAGCAGCGAGGCGATATAGGCATGGCGCCGCGTCTGCGTCAGCACGCCCTTGCGCGCGTCGATCAGGATGATCGCAAGGTCGGAGTTCGACGCACCGGTCGCCATGTTGCGGGTGTACTGCTCGTGCCCCGGCGTGTCGGCGACGATGAATTTGCGCTTGTCGGTGGCGAAGAAGCGGTATGCGACGTCGATCGTGATGCCCTGCTCGCGCTCGGCCTCCAGCCCGTCGACCAGCAGCGCGAAATCGATGTCGCCGCCCGTGGTGCCGAACTTCTTGGAGTCGCGCTCCAGCGAGGCCAGGGTGTCTTCGAACAGCAGTTTGGTGTCGTAAAGCAGCCGCCCGATCAGGGTGGATTTGCCGTCGTCGACGCTGCCGCAGGTCAGAAAACGCAATAGCGATTTCTTTTCCTGGGCGGCGAGAAAATCTTTAAGGTCGGCAGGGGCGTTCATCAGAAATACCCCTCCTTCTTCTTCTTCTCCATCGAAGATTTCTCGTCGGAGTCGATCAGGCGCCCCTGGCGTTCGGAGGTGCGCGCCGTGAACATCTCGGTGACGATGCCCTCCAGCGTGTCCGCATCGGAGTCGATCGCGCCGGTCAGCGGATAGCAGCCCAGGGTGCGGAAGCGCACCAGCCGGTTCTCGATTTCCTCGCCCGATTTCAGCTTCATGCGGTCATCGTCGACCATGATCAACGTGCCGTCGCGCTCCACCACCGGACGTTCCTTGGCGAAATAGAGCGGCACGATCGGGATGTTCTCGGCCAGGATGTATTGCCAGATGTCGAGTTCTGTCCAGTTCGACAGCGGAAAGACGCGGATCGACTCGCCCTTGTTGATGCGCGTGTTGTAGACGCGCCAAAGCTCGGGCCGCTGGCTCTTCGGGTCCCAGGCGTGGCTCGCATTGCGGAACGAGAAGATGCGCTCCTTGGCTCTGGACTTCTCCTCGTCGCGGCGCGCGCCGCCGAACGCCGCGTCGAAGCCGTATTTGTCCAGCGCCTGCTTAAGGGATTCGGTCTTCATGACCTGGGTGTGCAGCGCCGATCCGGAATCGAACGGATTGATGCCGCGCTTCACGCCGTCTTCGTTGATGTGCACCAGAAGCTTGAGGCCGAGCCGCTTGGCCGTCTCGTCGCGAAACTGGATCATCTCGCGGAATTTCCACGTCGTATCGACATGCAGCAGCGGAAAGGGCGGCTTGGCCGGATAGAACGCCTTCATCGCCAGGTGCAGCATCACCGACGAATCCTTGCCGATGGAATAGAGCATCACCGGATTGGCGAACTCCGCCGCCACCTCGCGCATGATGTGGATGCTCTCGGCTTCGAGACGCTTCAGATGGGATATTACAGGCGCTTTTGTGGACAAAAACTTGGACCCCGAAGAGTTACTGTGAAATAGGCTGCCCGCCGGTCCGATGCAAGGGAGGGCCTAGTTCAAAATCCTCGGCTGCAACGGCTGAGGCGGCGGCGCCAGCGTCACAGCGAAGCGGATTCGGCCCAGCGGCCGGCCATCCGCGGTGGTGATGTTCACCCGCCAATCGCCCGCCTTGGGCTTGGATTTGATGGAATAGGCCCGGTAGCCGGCATCCCGCCCGCCCCGGATCGGAAACGCGACCTTGGATTGCAGCAGCCACTTACGGCTGGCCGGGTCGAACCACTCCCAGCGATGCTCGACCGTGGTCGCCAGCCGCCCCGGCGCGAAGATCGCGGCGTAGAGATACAGCTTCTCGCCCGGCTGCAAATGCAGCATCGGCGGCGCACCGTAGTAGGTCGTCCAGGGCTGAGGCTCCTCGACGGCCTGGTAGACGTTCCCCACCTTTTTGACCGAATGGTAGATGCCGGCATCCGCCAGCGCGAGCGGCAGCGGCGGCAGAATCTTGGCGAAATAGAAAACGCTCACGGCGGCGTAGACCGCCAGCACGCCCACAAGAATCTGCAGCCGCACGACCCGCCAGCGCTCCCGCCCCAGCCACGCCAGCACGTCGGCATAGAACCAGAACACCGCGAGCGCCGCGATGCCGCTGGCGATGAACGGGATGGTCCCGATCATCGCGATCAGCACCGGCACGACGAGGATCGCGTAGGAGAACAGCGCGAAGAAATACAGCAGCAGCGAAAGCGTGAAACGCGTCGTGTACTTCTTGAAGAACTCGTTGCCGATGAAGATGCCGGCCAGCAGCAGCAGATAGGGCCATGACGCCCACAGCGACGCGCTGCGCAGATAGAACACGCAAAAGCCGCTGAGCAGGCAGCCGAGCGCGAACTGCGTCGCCGCCGTCAGGATCGTGCGCGTCCGCTCCGAGGGCTGCCGTTCGGGCGGCCGCGATTCCAATCGGTGCGAAACCGCGATCGCGATGCCGGCGACCGCGAGATAGCCGAGGAACACGATATGCGTCGATGCGTGATCGATGCGGCCGAAGGAGTAACTGTCGAACGCATAGCCGCCGGCCATCGATATGGCTGACAGATGCCGCTCATATTGATGCGCCAGCGCGAAGACGGTCTTGATCGGCTGGATGCCGCGCCGCGCCGGAACGGGTTCACGACCTTCTGCCGGAGGCTCGAAAGCCGGCTGTTCCGATATCGTCATGCGCCCGGCCAGAACCGCTACGATCCGGCGGCCGACTTTTCGGGCGCCCGGCCATAAGCATCGTCATAGCGCACGATGTCGTCCTCGCCGAGATACGAGCCGGACTGCACCTCGATCAGCCGCAGCGGCTGCCGGCCGGGATTTTCCAGCCGGTGCTTCGCACCCAGCGGAATGAAGGTCGACTGGTTCTCGTGCAGCAGGAAGACCTTGTCGTCGCACGTCACCTGCGCCGTGCCCTGCACCACGATCCAATGCTCCGCGCGTTTGGTATGGCTTTGCAGCGAGAGCCGCCCGCCCGGCTTCACGATGATCTGCTTGACCTGATAGCGGTCCCCCTCGTCGATGCCCTGATAGCTGCCCCAGGGCCGGAACACGACCTTGTGCTCGAGGAGTTCGGGCCGCTCCGCCAGCTTCATCTGGTCGACGATCGCCTTCACGTCCTGGGCGCGGTGCTTGTCGGCGACGAGAACCGCATCCTCGGTGACGATCACCACCAGGTCGCGGACGCCGACCAATGCGGTCAGGCCCTTTTCGTTGCGCACGAACGAGTCCTGCGTCTCGTGGATCAGCACGTCGCCCTGGATCACGTTACCGTTGGCGTCGCGCGTCTGCAGCGACCACAGCGCCGACCACGCCCCGACGTCGCTCCACCCGATGTTGCACGGCACGACCGCCGCCTTGTCGGTGCGCTCCATCACCGCATAGTCGAGGGAAATGCTCTTGGCCTGCTCGAAGGATCTGGCGGCGAGCCGCACGAAATCGAGATCGCGCGCGGCATCCTTGAGCGCCGCGGCACAGGCATCGACCAGCCCCGGCTCATAGCGCCGCAATTCGTCCAGCAGGACATCGGCGCGGAACACGAACATCCCGCCATTCCACAGATAGTCGCCGGATTCGAGATAGGATTGCGCCGTCGCGCGGTCGGGCTTTTCCGCGAAACGTTTCACCGCGTCGACGCCGGGTGCCACTTCCGGTCCGCGCTGGATGTAGCCATAGCCGGTCTCCGGCGCGTCGGGCGTCATGCCGAACGTCACGATCCGCCCCTGCCGGGCCGCGACCGCGGCGCGCCCCACCGCGGCGCGGAACGCCGCCTCGTCGGTGACGACGTGGTCGGACGACAGCAGCAGAACGATGCCCGTCGGGTCTTCCGCCGCGATCGTCAGCGCCGCGACCGCCGCGGCCGGCGCGGTGTTGCGGCCCATCGGCTCCAGCACGATGCCCTTCGGCGTCACCTCGATCGCCTGCATCTGCTCGGCGACGAGGAAGCGGTGGCTCTCATTGCACAACAGCAGCGGCGGCTCCGCGCCGGGCACGCCGGCCCGCAGCACGGTGTCCTGGATCATCGTGTGGGCGCCGTTCAGGGCCAGCAATTGCTTGGGCATGGCCGCGCGCGACAGGGGCCACAGACGCGTGCCGCTGCCGCCGGACAGGATCACCGGAAAAATACGCTCGGAGGTCGTCATGAAAGGCAGCCTTTCGGGTCGGCGGCGACTGTATCACGGCGGCGCCTCCTGGCACCCCCGGCCCGGCCCTATCGTAAACGCCGCCGGCGGCCGCGACCCTCAGAAAGTATAGGTAATCGCGGCTTCGATCGACGCCTGGAACCCGTGATAGGGGCGCGGCTGATCGTCCTGCAGCCGCCCGGCCAGTTCGATACGCACGTCACGCCAGGGGAAACTGACCCGTGCCTCGCCCATGTTGATGTGCACCGGCGCCGTGGTCACGACGTTGCCTGCCGAATTGTTGGGATCGGAGACCGCCGCATGGTGGAACGTCAGCTGATAGTTCCAATCGTCCCGGTCGCGCCAATTCGCCTGCACCGTCAGGAGCGCGGAGTCGCTGTCCAGGCTGAAGCCGAGCGTACGGCCGCGATAGCGCATGCCGTCCGGATAATCGCCGTTGTTGTACGCCACGCCATGCAGCACGTCGCCGAAGCTGAAGATGTCGAGCGTCGCCACGCTGTCGGTGTACTCCGCCGTCAGGCGCACCGGGTCGTCGCCGAGCGGCAGCCATATGCTGGTGCCGAAAAGATGGCTGGTGCCCGAATGGCTGATCGGATTGGAATCCTCGTTCATCAGCTGCATGTAGACCTGAAACGGCGTCTGCCCGGCGATCGAGCTGTATTTGATATCGATCACGCCTTCGTCGTTCGTATGGTTGGGATGGGCGTTGTTGTTGGCGAACTCGAAATAATATTTGAGGGGCACGCAGGCATGCCCGGTGCCGCACATTTCCTGGGTCCGCGCCAGCCCGATCTCGAGACCGGGCAGCGGATTGAAGGTCACGCGCAGCCCGTCATAGATCGTGTTCACCGCAAGGCGGCTGTCGTCCAGCAATCCGACCATGAATTCGGCCTGCCACGGCCCCAGCCAGGACAGCAGCGGCGAGGTGAAAGCGCTCGTCTCGTCGCGCTCGATGCCGATCTGCGGAAACGGCCGCGCATTGTTGGATAGCGACAGCGCCGAAATCCAGCCCGGCCCCCACCAATGCGTCAGATAGCCGGCATACACGACCGCGCCGCCGATCTTCTGCGCCACATAGCTGCCGTCCGGCACGAAGGCCGTGCGCCCCGTATGCGCGTGCAGTTCTGCGCCCGCGCCGAGGCGGATCGCCGTGGTGTCGCCCATATATTCGACGGAGAACTGGCCTTGCGCCGTCTCGCGGCCGAGGCTGTCGAAGCCGCGCACCACGCTGGCGCTGTTGGTGCCGTCGATCGTCGCGGTGGCGCGGACCGCGCCGAATTGCATCTGGCGCTCGGCGGTCTTCAGGACGCGTTCGGCGGCGGCGCGAACCGTGCCGGGCTGGTCGCCCAGCCCGCCTCTTGCCTTCAGGCGCGTCACGATGCTCGCCCAGGGCAGCGGCCAATGCGTCGTGATGCCGTCGATGACGCCTGCGGCTGCCAGGACTTCGATATCGGATCGCAGTTGGCTGTCGCCGACCTCGGCCCAGGGCGACGCGCCCGCCGGCGCCCAAACCAGACTGGCCGCGAGCGCAACGACGAGCAGGCGAGCCAACCGACAATTCATGGCGAACCGAGTGAATCCAATTATAATCTGTTCACTAGTAGGGGTCATTTGCAAAAGAATGGCAACAATCGCTGCGGCATATTTTTCCGCCGCTCTGCGGATGGCCGTGCCATGGTCGCTGCAAGGCCATCGAACACTAGCGACGGGGCATTAACTGTGAAACTGCGTTGGGCTGCATTGCTCGCCGTGCTCCTCGCGGGCGCGACACCGGCCGCGGCCGGGCCATGGTCCGTGACGCTGTACGGCGGTCCCGCGACCTACACGATCTCCTCCGAAGTCGTCCAAGGCCATTTCGGCATCAACGCCGGCGTGCTCGGCATTGCGGCGGACCGCCGGCTGGCGCGGCTCGGCTGGGGCTGGAATCTGGTCGGCGAAGGCCAGTTCCAGGTGTTCGCCGGCAAGCACAGCTATCCCAGCGTCTCGCTCGGCCTCGGGCTCGAGTTTCACGACTTCCCATGGGAGCGGCATCTGCCCACCGCGTTTTCGGTGTTCATGGGGCCGACCTATTCCGTCGACCCCTACCAGTTCTACGCGACCAATCTGTGGGGCAGCCGCAAATCCTTGCTCAACTACGTCTCGATCGAGCTCGCGGTCGCTCTGCCGGACACGAAACGCTGGGACATGGTGCTGCGGACCTATCACCGCTCCGGCGCATGGGGCGTCTACACGCTCGACGCCGACGAAGCCACCGTGGTCGGCGTCGGCGTGCGCTATCGGTTCTGAACGAGCCGCTAAGCGACCTTGAGCCCCTGCGGCCGCCGCAGATCCTGCGCCAGTCCCTCGCCCATCAGGTCGATGAAGTTGTCGCAGTAGAAGCGCTCGACCTGTTGCGGCGTACAGCCCTGCAGCGACTCGCCGAACCGCTTGAGCGGATTGCGCCCGCCTTCGACATGCGGGAAGTCGGAGGAGAACAGGCACACCTCGTCGCCGCTGTTGCGGATGATCCAGCCGGTATCCTCGTGCGGATAGGGCGTGACGCGCACCTGCCGGCGCACGAATTCCGACGGCTTCATCGACAGCTTCTGCAGCCGCTCCTCGTTCTTGACGAACGCCAGCGCCGCCGAATCCATGTTGCGCATCCAGCCCGGCACCCACGAGGCGCCAAGCTCGATCGCGCCGAATTTCAGCTTGGGAAAGCGGTCGAGCACGCCGTCGAAGATCATCGCCGCCAGCGTCAGCTCGACGGAGTGCGGAATCGGCATGTAGCTGACGGAGGTGAAATTCTCCTCGCCGCCGTGGAAATCCTTCACCCGCGGCAAGCCGTTCTCGAAGTAGTCCGGCTTGAGCTTCTCTTCGCCGCCGACATGGAAGACGATCGGCAGGCCCGCCTCCTGCGCCATCACCCAGATCGGATCGTGCGCGATGTGGCTCGGCGCATGCCCCTTGGGCGGCTTGGAGGGAATGAGCAGCGCCTTGCAGCCCAGATCGATCGCCTCGCGGGCGCAGGCGATGGCGCGGTCGAAATCGACCAGCGGCACATAGCCGGTGCCGAGGAAGCGGCGGTCGACCGAGCAGAAATCGACCATCATCCGGTTGTGCGCCTGCGCCGCGGCATAGGCGAGCTCGGCCGGACCGCTTTCGTCCAACCCGAAATTGCCCAGGCACCAGGTCGTGAAGATCAGCTGGCTGGCAAAGCCGAGGTTGTCCAGCGTGCGCGGGCGGTCGTCGCGCCGGAACGAGCCATGCGCTTCGTAGTTCTTGCGCAGCAGGACATTGCTGTCGGCGCCCGAGCGGAAGTCTTCGCTGTCGTGCAAGGCGCGCGCCTTGCGCACCCAGCCGGCATCGCGCGGGTTTTGCTTCAGCTTGGGCAGCGCGTCGTAGGCGGCGCGAAATTTCGGATCGAAATAGGCATCCAGGCTGTCCGGCAATTCCATCAGATGGGAATCGGCATCGTGCACGATGCGGTTCTCAACATAGGGCATTGCGAATTCCTCCCGCGATTTTTTCCGACCCTATCACAAATCCGGTGCCGCCGAAGCGCCGCCATTGCCGCCCGCGCCGGATCGGGCGTATGACCGGGGCGATGCCGCCCGAGATCTCCCAGCCGTTACGCCAGCTCGCCGCGCTTCTGCGCGCGCCGCTCCTGGGCGAGGCGCCTTCGGCCGCTGCCGTCGATCCGCAAATCACCGAGTTCGGCATTCGCCGGCACCGTGTGGGTCCGTTGCTCTATGCCGCCCAGAAGACCGGCAATCTGAACGCCGACGCGGCCGTTCTGGCGCGGCTGGCGCAGCAATATCGTACCAACGTCTTTCGTGTCGCGATGACCGACGGCCTTCTGCGCGATCTCGCGGGCAAATTTTTCGCAGCGCGCATTCCCTGGCTCACCTTCAAGGGCGTGCCGCTGGCGCGGCAACTCTATCCTGATCCCGCTTGGCGCCATTCGCATGACGTCGACGTGCTGGTGCCGGCCACCCAGCACGCCCGCGCCTCTCGCCTTTTGCTGGCCAACGGCTTCGAGATCACGAACACCCACCTGCGCCCCGACCACTGGATCGAACGTTCGATGGCCGCCATCGCCAAGGACGTGATGTTTCATCATCCGAAGATGGGCATCGATCTGGAGCTGCACCGCCGGCTGTTCTTCGGCCGCGGCGAGGAAAACAATATTCCGCTGCTGCGCGAAACCTTCCAGCCGCGCCTCAGCCAAGCACCCAGCGATATTCCGGTCGCGCCGGCTGGCGCGGGCGCGGCGCTCTATCTGCTTCTGCACGGCGCGAGCAGCCGCTGGTTCCGGCTCAAATGGCTCGCCGACCTGTTGCCGTTGACCCGCCGGATCGACGCGGCCGAGTTCGAAGCCATCGCCGCGGCCGCCGGCCGGATGGGCGCCGAGACGACGGCCAAGGCAGGTCTGCTGCTGTTCGACTGGGTGTTCGGCGACGTCATCACCGGCCCGCTGCGGCTCTGGCTGCGGGAGAGCGCCGGACGCGATGCGGTCGAGGCGCGAGCGCGAACCTATCTAGAGGCATTGGACCGGTCCGCCGCCAGCCAGGCCTCTGTTGAAGGCGACCGGTTCGATTCCCTCAACATGTACTACTCGACGCTCGACTCCGCGGGCTACCGCGCCGCAGTCGTCCTGCGCGGCGGCGCGTGGGTCGCTCTGCGCGCGTTGGCGGGCGCAGTGCAAAAACGTGCGGCGGCGCAACCTGCCGCGCCGCCCGTCGCCGAACAATCGGACTAATCCTGCGCCACCAGGCAGGCCAGCCCTTTGGCCTTCAGCGCCTGGCACAGCCGGGGCGCGGCACCCGGCTCGAGCGGGCCGACCCGCAGCCGGTAATAGAGCCCCTTGTGCGGCAGATCGGCCGGCACGATGACGGGAGACAAGCCCGCAAGAGCGTCGCCGGCACGCGTTTGCAGGCCGATCCAGGCGGCGTTGGCTTCCGCTTCGCTGCGCCAGGCGCCCAGCTGAACCGCATGGCCCTGCCCTGCGCCGGCATCGTTGATGGCGGGCTTCAGCACGAGATCGGGCTTGGGCCGGCGCGGCGGCGCCAGATGCACGACGGCAGGCGCGTCCGAGCCGCCCGGCGGGCGCAGCACGATCGGTGCGCTTGCCGGATCCGACGCGGTGCTGGCACCCAGCGCCGTCAGGCGGTCGGCAGCCAGTGCAAACTGCGGATTGGCCGCCAGCGCCGCGCGGTAATACTCGCGTGCCGCGGTCGGCTGGGCCAGGGCCTCGGCGATCTGGCCCATGCCGTAGTCGGGATACTCCGGGTGCGGATTTCCGGCGGCAATCGACGCCTCGTAATCGCGCCGCGCCTCGGAAAGACGTCCAAGGCGGCGATAGGCGTTGCCCCGGTTGTTCAAAGCCGCGGCCAATGTCGGATCGAGCCGCAGCGCACCCGTATAATCGCCGATCGCGTCTTCGGTGCGGTTCAATTCGTCGAGCGTGACCCCGCGGTCGTAGAGCGCCCGCGCTAGCTCCTCGGGCTCCAGCGCCTTCGACGTGATCGCGGTCGTGAAATCCGCCAACGCATCGTCCCTTTGCCCCAGCGTCTCGCGCGCGAGGCCACGGCTGACAAGCACGCGCGCGGTGTCATGGTCGGAAAGCCCGCCGGCCGCCAGCGCCTTGTTCGCCATGTCGAGCATCTGGCCCGGCGTGTTCGCTGCCGGCGCGTCAGCCGCATGCACGGCGCCGGGCGACACCGCCAGCAACGCCATGACCATCGCCCAGCCGAGTTTTCGGCCTTGTCTCATTGCCCACCAGCACTGTGCCTTCAGCGGCGATGATAGTGCCTGAACCAGGCGACGAAACGGGAAATCCCCTCTTCGAGCGAAACTTTCGGTGCAAAACCGAAGTCGCGGGCGGCGCGGGTGATGTCGGCATAGGTCTCGCGGACGTCGCCGGGCGGACCGTCGCGGAATTCGAGCGTGGCCTTGCGGTTGGTCGTGCGCTCGATATGGCCGATCAGGTCGAGGACGCTTTCGGGATGTGAGTTGCCCAGATTGTAGACCCGGTGCGGCGCCTGCCCCTGCTGCGCCGCGTAAGGCGTTTCGACGATCCGCAGCAGCGCCGCCACGATGTCGTCCACGAAGGTGAAATCGCGCAGCAACGTGCCGCCGCCGAACACCGGGATCGGCCTGCCCTGCAGGATCGCATCGGTGAACGACCAGTACGCCATGTCGGGCCGCCCCCACGGCCCATAGACGGTGAAGAATCGTAGCCCGGTCTGCTTGAGGCCGTACAGCTCCGCATAGGAGTGCGACAGCAGCTCGCAGGACCGCTTGGTCGCGCCATAGAACGACACCGGCTTGTCGGCGCGCGCGCTTTCCGAGAACGGCGCCTTGGTGTCGTTTCCGTACACGGAGCTTGACGAGGCATAGACCAGATGCTGCAGCCCGGCATGATGCCGCGCCAGTTCCAGAATGTTGGCATGGCCCACAAGATTGGCTTGTGTGTACGCCGCCGGATTGGTCACCGCATAGCGGACGCCGGCCTGTGCCGCGAGATGCAGGATGACGTCATGGCGCTCGCCCGCTGCCGCTGCGGCCAGGGCATCGGCGTCGGAAATATCGGCTTTCACGAAGCGATAGCCCGGCCGTTCGCCGATCTGCGCAAGCCGTGCATGCTTCAGGGCGGGGTCGTAATAGGCGTTGATCTCGTCGATTGCCGTCACCGTGTGCCCGGCGGCCAGCAAGGCCAGCGTCGTGTGATAGCCGATGAAGCCGGCACCGCCCGTGAGGAAGATTCGCATCTGCGTGGTCCAGCCCTTGGCGCCGCCTCCGATTGTAGACGGTCACCCGCTATGTATGCCAAGAAGTCCGCCGCATAAACCGGGTGCTCCATGGCCTCTCCCCGTCCCGTCCGCAAAGCCGTTTTCCCCGTCGCCGGCATGGGGACACGGTTCCTCCCCGCCACCAAGGCGGTGCCCAAGGAAATGCTCACCGTCGTCGACAAGCCGGTTGTTCAGTACGCGGTCGAAGAGGCCAAGGAAGCCGGCATCGAGCAGTTCATCTTCGTGACCGGCCGCGGCAAGCACATCATCGAGGACCATTTCGACCACGCCTACGAACTCGAAGCCCTCCTGTCCGCGCGAGAGAAGACAAAGGAGCTGGACAGCCTGCTCGAAGGCCTGCCGGTCAGCGGCTCGGTCTCCTTCACGCGGCAGCAGAAGCCGCTCGGCCTGGGCCATGCCGTGTGGTGCGCCCGCCATCTCGTCGGCGACGAGCCTTTCGCGGTCCTGCTGCCCGACGACCTCCTGGTCGGCAAGCCCGGCGCGCTGAAGCAGATGATCCAGGCCTACAACAAGGTCGGCGGCGGCGTGATCATCGCCGCCGAGGAAAAACCGCTGGAAGAAACGCAGCGCTACGGCGTTGTGGCGCCCGGCAAGACCACCGGCAATATCACCGAAGTGAAAGGCGTGGTCGAGAAGCCCAAGCCCAAGGACGCGCCGTCGCGCCTCTGCGTGATCGGCCGCTATATCCTGCAGCCGGAAATCTTCACCGAGCTCGACCGCCGCGAAAAAGGCGCCGGCGGCGAAATCCAGCTCACCGATTCCATGGCGCGCCTGATCGGCCGTGTGCCGTTCCACGCCGTGAAGACCGATTGCGCCCGCTACGACTGCGGCGACAAGCTCGGTTTCCTGCAAGCCAATGTCGCGGTCGGCCTGGGCCGCCCGGACATGGCGCCGGCGTTCCGCACGATCCTGACCGACCTGATGGCGAAGTCGAAGTCCTGACGGCTTCCGTCAAGCCTTCACGACATTGCCGCCGGTGAAGCCGTTCTTCGCCATCACGTTGCGCGTATCGACGATCAGCTTCGCCTTGGTGGCAAGCTGTGCGTAATCGACGGCATCGTGATCGGTCGAGATCAGGATCGCATCGTATTTCGCGATCTCCTCGCCGCTGACGGCAGCTGATTTCCAGCCCGTGAAGTGCCCGTGCTCGCGCGTCGGCGGGATCTCGGCGACGTGCGGGTCGTGATAGGCGACCTCGGCGCCGCGCTTTTCGAGCAGCTCCATCAGCTTGAACGACGGGCTCTCGCGGATGTCGGGCACGTTCTTCTTGTAGGCCAGACCGATGACCAGGATGCGCGCGCCGCTGAACGATTTGCGGCTGCGTTCGTCGAGCGCCCGGCCGAGCACGTCGACGACATAGCGCGGCATCGAGACGTTGACCTCGCCCGCCAGCTCGATGAAGCGCGTCGGCAGCTCGAACTCGCGCGCTTTCCAGGTCAGATAGAACGGATCGATCGGGATGCAGTGACCGCCGAGGCCCGGCCCCGGATAGAACGGCATATAGCCGAACGGCTTGGTCTTCGCCGCCTCGATCACTTCCCAGACGTCGATCCCCATCGCGTCGTAGATGACCTTGAGCTCGTTCACGAGCGCGATGTTCACCGCGCGGAAGATGTTCTCGGTGATCTTCACCGCCTCCGCCGCGTCGGGCGACGACACCGGCACGACCTTCTTCACCACCGCACCGTAGAACGCCGCGATCAGCTCCGAGGCCTGCGCCCCGTCGCCCGCGACGACCTTGGGAATGGTCGTCGTCTCGAAATTCGCATTGCCCGGATCTTCACGCTCGGGCGAGAACCCGATAAAGAAATCCGTGCCGGCGACAAGCCCGCTGCTTTCCAGGATCGGCTTCAGCACTTCGCGCGTCGTGCCCGGATAGGTCGTCGACTCCAGGACGATCAGCTGGCCCTTGCGCAGATACTTGGCGATCTCGCGCCCGGTGATCTCGATGTAGGACAGATCGGGCTCGCGATAGCGCGTCAGCGGCGTCGGCACGCAGATCGCAACCACGTCGCACTCGGCCAGCCGCGCGAAATCCGCCGTCGCGGAGAACCGCTTGGCTTCCACCAGGCGCGAAAGTTCCGCGCTCGCGACGGCGGCGATATAGGACTCGCCGCGGTTGAGCTGCGCCGCCTTGTCCGGATCGATGTCGAATCCGAGGGTCGCGAACCCGCCGCGCGCCGCCGCCACGCCCAGCGGCAAGCCGACATAGCCGAGCCCTACCACACCCGCGACGGCATCGCGGCTGGCGAGCTTGGACCGCAAGCTCTCGAACGACGAACCCTGACTCATTGCCGACCCGACCTATCCCGTGACCCCGCGCACGAAGGCGCGGGCCGACAAATACAGGGGCGCCTCGCGATCCACAACACGCAATGCGGTCAAGGTTTACCGAAGCCGGAAACCACCAGATCGACGATCCGTTCGGCGGCATGGCCGTCCCATTTTTCGGGCCGTTTACCGTCCATCGAGCCCAACGCCATGGCCTCGCCGATGGCCTTGATGATCCCGTCGCGCGACGTTCCGCCCAGCCGGTTGGTGCCTTGCGTGATCGTGATCGGCCGTTCGGTGTTGTCGCGCAGGGTCACGCAGGGCACGCCGAGGATCGTCGTCTCCTCCTGTAGCCCGCCGCTGTCGGTCATCACCAGCCGCGCATGCCGGTTGAGGCTGAGGAATTCGACATAACCGAGCGGATCGGTCAGGTAAATGCCGGGCAAGCCCGGTTTGGCGACGAACCGGTTTGCGAAGCCGAATTTCTCGATCCGGCTGCGCGTGCGCGGATGGATCGGGAACACGACCGGCAGGTCCGGCACCGCCGTCGCAATCGCCGACAGGATCTCGTCGAGCTTCTCAGGTTCCTCGACATTGGCCGGCCGGTGCAGCGTCAGCGTGCCGTAGGTCCCGGCGGCGAGCCCCAGCGTGGCGTGATAGGCCAGCCTCTCGGCGACCTTCAGATGCGCCATCAGCGAGTCGATCATCACATTGCCGACGAAATGGATGCGTTCCGGCCTCACCCCCTCGCGCAGCAGGTTCTCGTCGGCCAGGCGGTCGGTGGTGAACAGGTGATCGGCGATGGCGTCGACGCAGAGCCGGTTGATCTCCTCCGGCATCGTCATGTCGAACGAGCGCAGCCCGGCCTCGACATGGCCCACCGTCATGTTGAGCTTCTTCGCCGTGATCGCCGCCGCCAGTGTCGAATTGACGTCGCCGACCACCAGCACGAGGTCCGGCTTCTCCGCCTCCAGCACCGGTTCGAGCAGTGTCATGACCGCCGCCGTCATCTGCGCATGGCTGCCCGATCCCACCGCGAGATTGTGATCCGGCGCCGGCATCTGAAGGTCCTGGAAAAACGATCCGCTCATCCGCGCGTCGTAATGCTGGCCGGTGTGCACCAGCACATGGCGCACCTGCGGCGCGCGATCCCGGAACGCCGCGATGATCGGCGCCATCTTCATGAAATTCGGCCGCGTGCCCACGACACTGAGAATCTTCACGGCCGTCCCTCTTCCGCTTTCGCGCCGCCACTTTGGACCAGGGACTGCAAAATCGCCAACATGCGGCCTGCCAGCACGGTGCGGTCGTAATTCTTCGCCGCCGCGAGCCCATTGGCCGACAGCCGCGCCCGCAACGCCGGATCGCCGGCCAGCTTCAGGATGTCGGCGGCCAGCACCGGCGCGTTCTCCGGCTCGAACACCAGGCCTGCCCCCTCCGTCTCGACGATGTCGGCGGATTCGCCCGCGACGCCGTGAAGGATGGGCACGCCCATCGCCATGGATTCGAACATCTTGGAAGGAATGACGGTGGTGAACAGCTCGGTCTTCTTCAGGTGGATGATCGTCGCATCGAGCAGCGCCCAATAGGCCGGCACCTCGCTCTTGGGCACGCTGTCGACGAACAGCACATTGTCCAGCCCCATCTCCTGTGCCTGCGCTTTCAGCGCGGCTTTCCGCGCCCCGTCGCCCAGGATCAGGATGCGGACATCCGCGCCGCCCGGCATGTCGCGCAGCAGCTTCGCCGCTTCGAGCAGCGTCTCGATGGCATGCGCCATCCCGATGGTCCCGATATAGCCCGCGACGAACTTGCCGCTCAGCCCAAGCCGGCTCGCCAGCTCCTCGGATTTCGCGCGCGGCTGGAAGCGCGAAAGATCGGCGCCGTTGGTGATGACGTGAATCTTGTCCGGCGCGATGCCCCGGGCCGTGAGATTGGCACGAAACGCCTGCGTCACCGCGATGACCGCCTTGGCCCGCCGATAGAGGAACAGCTCCAACCGCTCCAGCGTCGACAGCACGAAGCCGTCCTTCAGCGCGCCGACCGCCCGGATCGATTCCGGCCACAGATCGCGCAGCTCGAAGACGAAGGGCCGGAATTTGAAGCCGGACACGACATATCCCGCCACCGCCGTGAAGAATTGCGGCGAGGTCGCGACGACGATGTCGGGGCGGCGCACGAACAGCGCGGCGATCGTCGCCATGCCGGCATAGCTCAGATAGTCCAGGCTGCGCTTCAGGATGCCTTCATTGGCCGTGACATAGCTCCACACGCGGACCACATCGACGCCGTCCATCCGCTCGCGCGCATAAAGCCGGTTGCGATAGCCGTCATGCACCCGGCCTTGCGGGAAATTCGGGGCGCAGGTGATGACGGTCACCGTGTGACCCGCCCGCACCCATTCGCGGCAATGCTCGAACGTCCGCGATGCCGGCGCGTTGACCTCCGGTGGAAAATTGTCCGAGAGGAAAAGGATGTGCAAAGGACTACCAGCCGAACACGGTTTCGAGCGGACCGCCCGCGAGCGGCACGGCGATCTGCTGCGTCGCCACCGAGCGCCCGAACTCGGGATGCCACGCCGACGCGGCAAGCGTCCCCGGCTGCGACGTCGCCCATCGCGCCGTGCGGCCCGACGGCAAGACGAGCGAACCGGAACGGCGGTCCGCATCCATGCGCGCCATCACGCCGGCCCCCAGATGAAATCTCGCCACCGCTGTTTCCATGCGCCCTTCGATAGCGTCCGACACGGTCAATTGTCCATCGCGCAACAGCCAGGACCGCTTGTGGATCGGCCGCCCCCTGCGCCAAGCATAACCATCATGTAATGCCGACAATCTCGAGGCACCGCCGCTTTCGCCCGTCTCGATGTTCCGCACCCGCGCCCGCCGCCCGACGCGAAATCCGCTCCAGACCTCGGAAGAGCTCACGCCGTCGATCTCCACCGTGCTGTGCGCCGCCGTCGAACGCTCGAAATCGCGTTCTGCCCCGGTCCCGTACCGCGAGGTGCCGCCATTGACGACCAAGCGCTCGGCACCCAGCGACATCTCGAACGACAAGGTGTCGGCATGGGCGTGCCCCGGCAGATAGTCCGGCCCGATCGGCGCGACATCGCTCAAAACAACCGCATCGGACGCACACAGCCGCACATAGCCCGACGGCATCAACCGCGTCAGCGCGTCGCTGCCGGCTTCTGCCGGGGCCAAACCCAGCCGCGACGCATACGCTTCCAGCTCTGCCGGTTCCGCCGCAATCCCGAACGCCGCGTCGTTGAAAAACGCGATCCGTCCATCGCCCAGCGTCATGACGCGCAACCATCGCCGCATCCGCGCGATACGGTCCGCAAGCTCGAGCCCCGGATCGCGTCCGAACGCGCGCCCGGCATTCAGCACATCCAGCAGGTCTTCCAGGATGATCGCGTGGTACATCGGCGACCGCTCGAAATGTCCGCCATCGGCGAGAATCTGCTCGCCGAGTTCGCGCCGGTAAATCTCGAGCCCCCGCGCCAGCCATTGCCCGGCCTCCGCACCGTCGAAAAACAGCCCGGCGAAGACCAGCGCCTTGGCATTCGCGAGCAGATGATTGCCCAGGAGATGCCATTCGACATGTGATTGCAGCCAACGCGTCTGAACGGCAAGACTCTCAAGCGCGCGCGCCTCCAGCGCATGGCCGCGCAACGCCCATTTGATCCAGTTCACGATGCGCAGCGAGGTGGGATAGGGCTCCCAGCCATTACCCCGCCCCGGCGGGTTCTCGTCGATCCAGCGCGCGATCAGCGCGCGATGCCACGCCGTCCGTTCATCCGCGCGCGCCGCGTTCAGATCGTCGAAATAATGCAGATTGTAGAGCCACAGCTTTTCGCGCCGCGTGTCGTTCCACGCGCCGGGTCCCGCGATATCGCCGTCTTCTCCGAGATACCGCGCCTGTACCGGGGACAGCAGCGAGATCGGCCGCTCCACCGGTGCCACCCACGTCCCTTGCAACGGGCGCCGTGCCGGCACACTGCCGAGCTTCGGCACCGGCCGCGCGAGCTTGTAATAAACGCGGCCGTAAATCTGCTGCGGCTTGAGATAGGACGCCGTGCGCAGAAGCCTCAGCACGCTCATAGGCGATCAATGCGCACGTTCGGCCGCTTCGATCGACACGCGGCTGACTTCCAGGATTTCCTCGGGCGGGATCGGCGCAACGCCGCCCGCCTTCACCGCCGCGACGAACGCCGCGGCGCACGCCGCTTGCCCCTTGTCCTGCGACCACGAGGTCTGGCTCGAAAACGACGGCCAGCCATAGCCCTTCAGGCTGCGATAATTGTCGAGCACCAGGACCCGTCCGGCGCAGAACGCTTCCAGGCGCTCCTTCGGATACCCCTTGTGCCCATTGGCGAGATAGTTCACCACGCCGAACGACCCGTCCTCGAACCGCAGCGTGATGCTGGCGATGTCGCTGCGTGCGGACGCGCCGCCCGCAGGCACCGCCGTCACGTCGAAATCGCGGATCGGGCTGCCCGCCAGATGGCGCAGCAGATCGATGAAGTGGCACGCCTCGCCGACGATCCGCCCGCCGCCGACCGCTGGATCCTGCGTCCAATGCTCCTTCGGAATCGCACCCGCGTTCACCGTCATGACGAACGCCTTGGGCGCATCGGCCGTCGCCAGCAGCGACTTCATCGTGGTCACCATCGGCGCGAAACGCCGGTTGAAACCCACCATCAGCAAGGCCGGCGAACCCGCCAGCTCCGCCTCGATCGCCGCCAGCTCGTCGAGCGTCAGGCACAGCGGCTTCTCGACAAAGACATGCTTGCCGTTGCGCAAGCCCTCGATCACATAGCGGGCATGGCTGTCGTGCCGCGTCGCGACGCAGACCATGTCGACCGCCGTGTCCTGCAGCACCGAATGCGCGTCGCTGGTCACAACCTGGAAATCGGATTTGCGTCCCTGGTGCACCGCGGACACGCCGCTCATCGACGCGATGGTATGCAGCTCCGCGCCCGCATCCGCGAACGCCTTGATCAGGATACGCCCACCGTAATTGCCCGCGCCGATGAAGCCGGCCACGCCCTTGCCGGCACTCGCCGGCCGCGCCCGCAGCGCCACGCGCTGCGCGGTCAGGCTGGCGGCATCGCGCGGCGGATAGGTCACCAGAATGCCCAGCGACCGCTCGGTCGACGAAGACAGCACGTCGTAGCCCCTGGCCGCGTCCTCCACCGTGAAGCGATGCGTGATGAGCGGCCGCGCATCGACCTGGCCGGATGCCATCATGTCGAGCACCGCCTCGAAATTGCGCTGCTCGGTCCAGCGCACGAAGCCGACGGGATAATCGTGCCCCGCCTCCTCGTAATCGCTGTCGTAACGCCCGGGCCCGTAGGAACAGGACACCTGGAAGCTGATCTCCTTCTCGTAGAAATCGACCCGGTTCATCTCGAGGCCCGTGACGCCGATCAGCACGATGCGGCCGCGCTTGCGGCACATCTTCGCCGCCTGCGACAGCGGCTCGCTGCTCTTGGCGCTCAGCGCCAGCAGCACGCCGTCGACGCCGCGCCCGCGCGAGAAGGCCGCCGCCTTGAGCAACGGGTCCTCACCCTTGGAAAGGTCCACCGTCTCGGCGCCGAATTGGCGCGCCAGCGCCAGCCGCGCCGGATCGGTATCGATGCCCAGCACGCGGCAGCCATTGGCCCGCAGCATCTGCACCGCGAGCAATCCCACCAGGCCCAGGCCGGTGACGACGAACGCCTCGCCCAGCGTGGGCCCTGCCAGCCGCATGCCTTGCAGCGCGATCGCGCCGAGGATGGCAAACGCCGCGTTGTCGTCATCGACGCCGTCGGGAATTTTCGCGCACAAGGTCCACGGCACGACCACGATCTCGGCATGCTTGCCGTTCGAGACCACACGGTCGCCGGCCTTGAACCCCTGCACCCCGGCGCCGACCTCGAGCACCCGGCCGACATTGCAGTACCCGACCGCCGTCGGCTGATCGAGCTTGGAGCGCACCGCCTCATAGGTCGACGCCAGCCCGTCCGTGCGAACCTTCTGGATCGCATCGCGCACGCGCTCGGGCTGCTGCAAGGCCTTGGAGATCAGCGAGCCGCGCGCGAAGTCCACCAGGGTGCGCTCGGTGCCCGCCGAGATCACGCTGACGCTGGTGGCGATCTGGAGATGCTGCGGCCGGGCGCGCGGCGCCGGCACGTCCTCGATGAGCGTTTTGCCCCCACGAAGATCCTGCAATATTTGCTTCACGGCTCTTGGCTCCGGCCCATCGCGCTATTCAAAATCATCTTACACGGCCAAGGCGTTGACGGCGCCCGCTTTCGTTGCGCCGTCGATGAACCGGCGACACCACAGCTCCATGCACATCACCGAGAACAGCGTGTACGACCCGTCGCGGCGGCCACTGAGATCGTCCTGCCGCAGCCGCGCCACGGCGCCCGCGTCGAACAGGCCGCGCGCATTCAGCGTCGCCGGCGACAGCAGCTCGTCCGCCATCTCGCGCATGTCGTGCTTGAGCCAGCGCCGCAGCGGCGCGCCGAAGCCGGTCTTGGGGCGGTCGATGACACTCGCCGGCAGCACGCCGCGCTGCGACTCCTTCAATATCCATTTCGGCTTCAGCCAACGGCATTTGAGATCGACCGGAATTTCCGACGCGAATTGCACCAGCTCCAGATCGATCAGCGGCACGCGCACCTCGACGCCCGCCGCCATGCCCATCTTGTCGGTATAGGTGAGATTGTGATCGCTCAGAAAGAATCGCCGCTCCAGCGCGAGGCATTTCTCCAGCGCCGGCTCGTCGGGCTGCATCGCCATCACGCGTTCGAACGGCTCGAACACGTCGTCGTCGCGGCTCGCGTTCTTCGCGTCGCCCGAGAGCAATTGATCGGCGGTGCCGAGCGCGCCCCACACGAAGCTCGCCGCGACCCGCATGTCGCCTTCCTGCGACAGCGCGCCCAGCGCCTTCGCCATGCGCCGGCCGAGGGCCGAGCTCTGGTCGCGTTCGCCCGCCAGCGACACCAGCCCGCGCCGCACCGGCCCCGGCACCGCCGACCAGAACTGGTCGAACGCCAATTGCGTGTGCCGGCGATAGCCGCTGAACAGATCGTCGCCGCCCGCGCCCGACAGCAGCACCTTGATGCCGTGTTCCCGCGCCAGCTGGCTGATATAGAGCACGTTGAGACACGCCGGATCGGCCAATGGCTCGTCGAGCATGCCGACCATGTCCCCGACCCGGCTCGACAGCTGGTCCGGACGGACTTTCACGACATGCAGATCGACGCCCAATTGCTTCGCCGCGTCACGGGCATAAGGCAGATCGTCCGCCGCGCCCTCTTCCGCGTCGCCCGTATCGATGGTGAAGCACTGCACGCCGCGCGCCTTGTTGCGCATGGCCGCGACCACCGCCGTCGAATCGAGCCCGCCCGACAGGAACGCCCCGATCGGCGCATCGGCGACCATCTGACGGTCGACGCATTTGTCGAGCAGCGCGCGCAATTCCTGCGCGCAGTCCTTCGCCGACCAGTTGGCGCGCGGCTGATAGCGCGGCGGCGTCCAATACTGCCAGCGCCGGGCCACCGCGCCGTTGCGCAGCACCATCGCGGTGCCGGGCTCCAGCTTCTTCACCGATTTGAGCGGTGTCTGCTCGCCCGGGCACCACAGGAACGTCAGGTATTTGCGCACCGCCGAGACATCGAGCGTCAAATCCAGCGCCGCCATCTGCTCCAGCGCCTTGATCTCGCTGGCGAATGCCACCGCGCCCGGAACCTGCGCGTAGTAGAGCGGCTTGATGCCCATCTGGTCGCGCGCCACGAACACATCGCCGGTCTGCCGGTCGTGGATCGCGAAAGCGAAAATGCCGTTCATCTTGTCGAGGATCGCCGGCCCGAGCAGCGCATAGCCCTCGAGCAGAACCTCGGTGTCGCAATCGCCCTTGAAGCGGCAGCCGCGCCCGACCAGCTCGCGCTTGATATCGAGATAATTATAGAGCTCGCCATTATAGGTGATCGTGTAACGCCCATCGCCGCTGACCATCGGCTGCGCCCCGGTCGGGCTGAGATCGATGATCGCAAGCCGCGTATGCCCCAAGCCGACCGTGCCGCTCGCATCGACGAAGGCGCCGTCGCCGTCCGGGCCGCGAAGCTTGAGCGCCGCGATCGCCGCCGTCAGGCGCGCACGGTCGAAAGGCGTCGCGCTTTGAATTCCGACAATGCCGCACATCTCAGCGCACCGCTCGACGATTCGTTGGGACGGCAGGCCGCGGTCTAGTCATATTGCGGCACTCTTGCGTCCGGTTTCCCAGGAGCGACCGGCGTGGGTTCGTACCCCCGGCCCGACCACTCCATTTCGAGCCGCTTATAGCGGATCAGGCGATGCACGTCGCGGCGCAGCGACGCCCAGATGATGCCCGCCCGCCCCGCGCGCCAGACGCCCGAAACGAGCAGATAGTAAAGAAACAGCAGGTTCGGCAGCAGCGCCGAGTCGATAAAGCGGGACTTCAGCCACATGCGGCGCTCCAGCGCAGTGCCCAACAGCCGCGGCTTCAGCGCCAGCGCATCGCCGCGCCAGCCCGCCAGCGCCTCGGCCGTCGTATAGGCGTTCTGCTTGGCGACCCAGTGGTCGAGATTGGGGCTGTCCCGGTGCTCGAGGATGCCGCGCAGGCGCAGCAGCCGGCCCGGTACGTCCGGATGCTCGTTTACCAGCACGTCGGAAAACCGGCAGGTGCCCGTGCGCCAGATCCGCAGGATGTCCTGCTTGATCGGCAGCGCCTTGCCCATGAACCACAGCTTGCGCACCAGCACGAAGCCGTCGGCGCTGCCGGCCGCAAGCGCCTCGCGGATGGACTCTTTCAGCGGCTCGGTCAGCCGCTCGTCGGGATCGATCTTCATCGTCCACGGCGCACGTATCGGAAGCTTCGTGGCCGCGAAATTCCACTGGTCGCCGAAGCCGCGGAACTTCCGCTGCACCACCGTCACCCCGCGCCGCAGCGCGATATCGACCGTGTCGTCCGTGCTGTAACTGTCGACGAGGAAAATCTCCTGCGCGAAGCCCGCCAGGTTGTCGAGCACCGCGGCCATGTTGTGCGCCTCGTTGCGCGAGATCATGACCACCGCCAGCGGCGCGGGTGTTTCGGGAGCTTGCGACATCAGTTCAGCCGCACGGTGTCGGGCACCGCTCCGCCATTGGCGAGCCAGCCGTAGACCGCTTCCATCTTCTGCGCGATGGGCGCCCAGGAAAAATCCCGCTCCATCCACGCCTTGCCGTTGTCGCCCATGCGTTGCAGCGCCGCGCGCTCCAGCGCCATGGCTTGCGTAAACGCTTCAGCCAGCGCACCGGCATCCGGCGCCACGCACCAGCCGGCGCCGTTGTCCGCCAACCCCTTCCACGGCGTCCCCGTCGTCGTGACCACCGGGACGGCGAACGACAACGCTTCGGCGACCGACATTCCGAAATTCTCGCTGAACGACGGCAGCACGAACAGATCGGCGGCCGCCAGTTCGTCATCCTTGGCGCGGCCATAGCTCGGCCCCACGAATGTCACGCGCTGCAATCCCTTGTCCGCCGCCAGCTTCTGCAATTGCGCGGTGTAGGCGCGCTCGTCGGGACCCACCAGCCGCAAGTCCCAATCGGCATGCGCCGCCTCGACCCGCGACCAGGCCTCGATCAGATTCTCCAGCCCCTTGATCGGATGGATTCGGCCGAGATAGAGCAGACGCCGCCGGTTGCCCCGCTCTCTTTGCGCCGGCGCGATGTCGATCCCGTTCGGGATGATCGCGACCGGTTGCGACAGGCCCAGGCGCCGGCAGTCCTGGTATTCCTGCTCCGAGGTCGCATGCAGGCACGACACGCCCCGCACCAGCGCACCCTGCACCGCGCCCCAGAATGCGTTCTTGCGCTGACGCGAAATCTTCAGCGCTACCGGGCTCAGCGTGCCGCGCGGCGACAGCACGCTCGGCACGCCGGCCTTTTGCGCCGCTTGCAACGGATAGACCGTCGGCATCAGCCAAAGCCCGTTCGAATGCACGATATCCGCGTTCCGCACGGCCACGCTCAACGCGTCCCGCATGCCTCGGGAAAACCGGAGCGATTTGAACAGCGGCAGGGCCTGCCAGTCGAGCCGGAACGTCCGGTGCCGGGCGCCGTGCTCCAGCGCCACCGGGCTGCCGCCCAGCGTCATCAGCTCCACCGAATGCCCGCGCGCGGCCAGAGCACTGGCCAGCCGGGGGACGCTGTAGGACGGACCGCTCGCGATCTGCTCGATGGAGGGGACGACCTCAATGATACGCATGGGGCAATTTTACTAGGGCAAGCGTGTCGAATTTGCCAGACCTGTGAATGACAGCCCTAGACGACGCCGAATTCCTTTGCGACATGCCACGCCCAGCGCCGGCCCCAGGTCCCGGTCATGCTTGGCGGCGCCTGGAAATTCAGCTGGCTCAGCCACTCGCCGATCGGCAGGCCGAACCCGGTCTTGCTGTGCGAGACGATGGCCTCGGGCAGCGGCCGCGCCGGCGCCGACGCCAGGATGCGCTTGCCCTTGCCGTCCTTGAAAGAGCCGATGAACGGCGCCAGCCGGTTGAGCAGCGCCCAATCGACGAAGGGCGTGCGCAGTTCGAGCGAGTGCGCCATGCTCGCCCAGTCGGAGTCGCGCAGCAACTGGTTCTGCAGGTAGCGCGTCGATTCGAGCGCCGCCACCGCCGCGGCATCGCACCGCGCGTTGAGCGCCGGCGGCACGTCCTGCGCCAGCTGCTCCAGGGCATCCGCCGCCGGTTTCGCGCCCATCAGAGCCGCCAGTTCGTTCGGCATGACGACACCGCGGTGGACGAAGTAGGCCCCGTGCCAGTCCCCGCCCAGCGTCCCCAACGCCGCAAGCTTGGGGCGGCGCAACGCATCGGCAGCGAGCGACAGCGATAGCCTCGCCAGCGCCCCGAGCGGCGGCACGCGCGCCAGGCCGCCGATGGTCCGGCGCGTCCGCGGGATCGTCTGGAACGTGGTGTAGCCGCAGAACAGCTCGTCGCCGCCGACGCCCGACAGCACGACCTTGTAGCCGCGCTCGGCCACCGCCTTGGATGCGAACCAGGTGTTCACCCCGTCGATCGACGGCTGGTCCATGGCGCCGAGGATGGCCGGCACGTCGCCGAGGAATTCGTCGCGGCCCACCAGGCGCGGCGACATCTGGATGCCGTAATGCGCCGCGATGGAATCGGCGCGCGGCCCCTCGTCCCGTGCCGTGCCGGCGAATTCGCGGAAGCGGACCGTGATGCCTTCGATCTTCTGCCCGCGCTCGGCCATCAGCCCGGCGATGACGCCGGAATCGACGCCGCCCGACAGCAGCACCGCAACCGGAACGTCGGCGACCAGATGCGCCGAGACCGTGTCCAGCAACGCGTCCCGCACCGCCGCGCCCACCTCGCCCATGGGACGCTCGAGGTCCCGCCAGGGCGCCGAGATGTCCGCGAACGACACGGGCTTGGACGCCTGCCGCATGTCGTCGATGACGACATAGGAGCCGGCGGGGACGGATTTGACGTCTTGATAGAGCGTGCGCGGACTTGGGACGCTGCCCCACAGGAAGAATCCCGCGACACCGGCGGAATCGACCGTGTCGGAGACGAGCCCGGTCGCCATGAGCGCCTTGACCTGCGACGCGAACATCCAGCCCTTTGCCGTCCTGGCCAGATAGAGCGGCTTGATGCCGTAAGGATCGCGCGCCAGCACGAGCTGGCGCCGCTCGATATCCCAGATCGCAAAGGCATACATGCCGCGCAGCTGCGCCAGCGCCTGGGGCCCCTGCCGCCGATAAAGCTCGAGCACGACCTCGGTGTCGCTCTTGGATTTGAGCTGCACGCCGGCCTGCACCAGGCCGTCGCGCAGGACTTGGTAGTTGTAGATCTCGCCGTTGAAGACGATGACGCTGCGGCCGTCTTGCGAGACGAAGGGCTGGTTGGCGCGGGCGTCGAGATCGATGATCGAGAGGCGGCGGTGGCCGAAGCTCAGTCCGCCGCGCGGATCGTGCCACGCGCCTTCCGAATCCGGCCCGCGCAGCTGCATGTACCGCGCCATCGCCTGCGACGGCGAGGCCGTGTCGTCACCGATATCGAAGAATGCGCCGGCGATCCCGCACATCAGCTTGTGCCGCTGGCCGGCGAGACGAGGTAATCGCCATATTTGAGCGCGCCGTCGACGACCTTGGTAAGGCGCGCCGCGTTGACGAGGCCGCGGCTATGGATCTCGAAGCGAAACACATCCGTCGGATAGGGAAATAGCCCCTTCAACACCTGCAGCGAGTTGAAATCCTTGGCCGTCGGCCCGCCGATCTCGAGCCAGACGAAGGGCTTGTCCCGCGCCAGCGTCTCCTGCAGGCCGCGAATGACCGAAAGCTCGAAGCCCTGGACGTCGATCTTGATCGCGTCGACCGGGCCGACATTCTCGCTTGCCACAAACCCGTCGCCGGTCAGCACCTTGACCGTCCCTACGAGCTGCAGCGGCTGGTCGTACAGCTCGTCCGGCGAGCAGGTGCCCAGCCCCGCATTCTTGTTGTCGATGTTGTAGAACGGAATCTCGCCGATCTTGTCCGCCAGCCCGAGCTTGTGCAGCGTCACATTGCTGAAGCCGTTGAGCCGGACGTTTTCCTCGAAGCTGGCCCACAGTTTCGGGTTCGGCTCGAACGAATGCACCGCCTTGAAGTGATGCGAGAACGCCAGGCTGTGCGTTCCGACATTGGCGCCGACGTCGAGGATCGTACGCCGCCGCCCGGCCGGGATCTGCGACACGAACAGGCCGATCAGCTCTTCCTCATAGTGGCCGAACAGATACATCCGGCGGTCGATGAAGGACGACAGATCGCCCGCGAAATAACCGCTCGCATTCTTCACCACGAACGGCGTGGGCTCCGTCGGCGGCCGGCCGAGCGCCGCCACGGCACGTTCCCATCCGCGGACACGCCGCAATCCGCGCAGGCTGCGCGCGAGGCGGGCCGTCAGCGGCGCCGATTGTCCCGCCGGTTTCGTCCCCGGCGCGTTGCTGTTGGCGGCAGGCTGCATCGTGTCCGTCCCGAAGGTGTTGAATTTGTCGAAACCGCCCGCGGCGACGCCGAACGCACCCAGCAGGTCGTTGCGCACCAGCGCATAATTCCCGTCGAAGAAGGTCTCCATCTCCGGATGCCAGGCGGCGAACCGCTCGAGGCCCTCCGGCACGATCTTGCACACGCTATAGGGCAGCGTTTCGACCAGCTCGAAGACCTGCACCAGGAAGGTGCGCGTATCGATCCAGCAATGATTGTACTCGAACTGCAGGACGCCGATCCGGCCCTGCTCCAGCAACGGCCGCGCGCCCTGCATCACGCCGAGGTCGAACCCCTCCACGTCGGATTTCACATAGTCCGCCTCGCGGATGCCTTCTTCCTCGAACACCGCGGCGAGCGTCGTCACCGTCACATCGGCCCTCGCGATGCCGGCGTCGATTTTCTCCGCGTCCGGCAGCAGGCGCTGGGTGCCGACCCGCGTGCTGCGGATGTCGAATGCGGAAACGCCCGCCCGGTCGCTTACCGCTTCGGTGCGCACCTTGACGCGATACTGGCTCGGCGCCGCCTTGAGCCGGTCGAGCAATTTGGCGCGGCTCTCGTCCGACGGCTCGAACACGACGAGGCTGACCTCGGTAAGCCCCGCCTCCTGGCAGGTGTTCAGCAGATGCAGCGACCAATAGCCGGTGAAGCCGCCGACATCGACCACGGTTAACGGCTTGCCCGTCTTGCGGGCGTGGTTGACGATGGCGCGGTGCAGGCCGTATTCGCCGTTCGTGGCGGGATCGCCGTCGCCGTCCCGGCGGACGTGGAAATACATGCGCCGGCTGAGCCGCCAAAGACCGCGCCGGCTCGCGAGATATTCCAAAACCCTCATGGCGGCGGCAGGCATGCTTTCGAGAAATCCGTAACGTGTTTGGGGTCTATCCGAAGCCAGTTCCCACCGGAAAATCAGGCGCTTGCGCCGGAGGCCGGGAAACTCGCATGCCGCAAAATGAGCGTCAACGCTGCTCCTTGAGCACGCGGCGCAGGCTGATCGCCGTCATCAGGAATTGCAGCGCAAAACCCGCGCAATTGGCTTCCGCCGCGCCGATTGCGCCGTTCCGGCGCACCAGCACCAGGCTGAACAGAAGATTGCCTGCGGCGCCCACCGCCAACGGCCAGATGACGCGCGCCGAATGGCCGAGCGAGAACATCCGGTTCTGCAAGGCGATCGTGCAGCCGCTGATCGCGAAGCCGAAGCCGATCCAGATCATGATGGGCACCGCGCCGGCACGATACTGGCGCGCCAGGACGATATCGACGACCCATTGCCCGGCGAACACGATGATGAGAATGCCCAAGAGGCTGATGGCGACATAGCCGGCCATCCAGGTCAGGAAGATGCGGTGCGCCCGCGCGTGATCGTTCGCATTCTGGGCGTCGAACAGGCGCGGCCGGAACAGATCGCCCATCGCGGCATTGGTCAGCGTGAAGCCGTTGCTCGCGATGGCGAACGCGGCGAGATAATGCCCGACCACGGCCGCGTTGACCGACGCACCGAGCACATACCGGTCGGACAGATTGGCGGCCCAGGTCAGCAAGGCCAGCGGCACGAACGGGGCGCCGTAAGCCCACAGGCGCGGCCATTCCTGCGACATGCGATTGAGATCGATATGGCGCAGAAGATGCGAGGGCGCCACCAGGGTGGCGGCGGCAATGGCGACGGCGATGGCGGCGACCTGTCCCCAGACGAACGCCTCGGGCCGCTTCAGCCAGACGATGAGCCCGCACGTCGCCGCAATGGTGAGCACGGCTTCCAAAACCCGCACGCCCATATAAGCCATCATCCGCTGCTCGGCATGCAGCCGGCCGAGCAACATGGTGCGCGCCGTCGACACGCCGGCCCACAGCAGCGCGGCGAACGCCAGCGCGAAACTGGCCGTGGCGATGCCCGGCACCAGGCCGAAGCCGAACGCGATCACGGCAAGCAGGCCCAGAATGGCCGACGACGCCAGCGCCCACTGCATCATCTGCGCGGTGAACGCGTCGCCGCGCCCCGCGCGCAGGGCCTCCGTATGGTAGCGCAGCTGGGTGGAGCTGACCGGAAGGACGAAAATCTGGATCCCGAGCGCGAGCGCGCCCAAAGCGAGATTGGCGGTGCCGAAAAGACTCGCCGGCGCCAGCTCGGTGTAGAGGCGCAGCGCGCCCACGCCCAGGACCGCGATCAGCCCGTTCCCGACCATCACGGCGGCGCCGGTGCGCAGATTGCTGCGGGAAATCATCCGGCGGCCGGCCGGCGCAGCAGATCGATCTGCTCGCAGATGGCCGCCGCGCGCGCGTCGTAGCCATAGGCCGGAACGCAGCGGGCATAGGCGCGCTCGGCCATCTCGCCGCGCAGCGCCGGATCGGCCAGATAGCGCTCGATCTTGGCGATCATTTCGTCTTCGTCCCGGAACAGCCCCACCTCGCGATCCGCGACGAACAGATCGCGGACCTCGGGATTGTCGATATGCAGCATGAACCCCTTGCAGGCGGGAATTTCGAAGGTGCGCGTCGACACCCAGTCCTCCCACCCTTCCGGCGCGATCGCCCCGGCATGGATCGCCAGGTTGATCCGGCTGCGCTGCAGGATGCGCGAATAGACGTCGCCGCTGAGCGCATAGCCGAGCGCGCGTTCGCGCAGCGCCGCGTCCGCGGCCGTGCCCCAGCGCCATCCCACGATGAACAGGCGAACCCCGGGCAGCCGCCGGACGATCGCGCCGAGCCAGCTTTCCTTATAGGGGGCGTGGTTGCCGACATAGGTCACGTCCGCCAGATAGTCCGCCTCGTCCAGCGACTTGAACTGCGGATAATGGACCTCCGGGCAGTAGCCATGATGCAGGAAGAAAACGCGCTGCGGATCGAGGCGGGTCTTCAGATAGTCCATCTGAAACGACTTGGTCGTGAAGAACAGGTCGAACATCGGCAGGATCGCGGCATCCAGCCCGGTGTGCCGGAAATGGACGTCCGGATAATAGTTGACCGTCGTGACGCCGCGCCGCTTGAGGAAGGCGAGCGTTGCGGGACGGATCTCGAGGCCCTTGACCGTCACGAACACCGTGGCGTCGTAGCGCTCGACCTCCCGGCAGATGGCGGCATTGTAGGCGTCGACATTCAGCGAGCGGGTCAGCCGGCCCATGACCCGTGCCGCCAGCGCCTCGCTGGTGGAAAAAAAGCCCCGCAGATCGACTTCGCGCACCGCCCAGCCCTGCTTGCGCATGCCGTGCGCCAAGGCGGCGCCGACCGCTCCGAACTGGAACTCGGTCGCGAACACCGCGCGCTTGTCCTCCAGCATGGCGTTCTCCGAAACCTGCGCGCCTAGCGGATGTGATGAATGCGGTGATGTTCCTGCGCCACGAGATTCATGTCCGAGACCATCATCTCGGAGACCAGCTCCCGGAACGTCGTCTTGTGCCGCCAGCCGAGCTTCTGGTGCGCCTTGCGCGCGTCGCCGAGCAGCTCGTCGACCTCGGTGGGCCGGAAATAGCGCTTGTCGACATGGACCAGATCCTTGCCCGTCGCTTTGCAGATGCCGATTTCATCGACGCCTTCGCCGCGCCACTCGAGCGAACGGCCGACCTCCTGGAACGCCAGCTCGACGAATTCGCGCACCGAATGCGCTTCGCCGGTCGCCAGCACGTAATCGTCGGGCTGCTCCTGCTGCAGCATCATCCACATGCCCTCGACGAAATCGCGCGCATGCCCCCAGTCGCGCAGCGCGTTGAGATTGCCCAGATAGAGCCGTTCCTGGATGCCGTGCTCGATCGCCGCGACGGCGCGGGTGATCTTGCGCGTCACGAAGGTCTCGCCGCGCATCGGCCCTTCGTGATTGAACAGGATGCCGTTCGACGCATGCATGCCATAGGCTTCGCGGTAGTTCACCGTCGTCCAATAGGCGTAGAGCTTGGCGACGGCGTAAGGCGAGCGCGGATAGAACGGCGTCGTCTCGCGCTGCGGGCTCTCCTGCACCTTGCCGTACAATTCCGAGGTCGAAGCCTGGTAGAACCGCACCCGGCCGCCGATGCCGAGGATCCGGATCGCCTCCAGCAGGCGCAGCGTGCCGAGCGCGTCGGCATTGGCGGTATATTCGGGCGTCTCGAAGCTGATATGCACGTGGCTCTGCGCCGCCAGATTGTAGATCTCGTCGGGTTGGGTTTCCTGGATCAGGCGGATGAGGTTGGTCGCGTCCGTCATGTCGCCATAGTGCAGCGTGAAGCGGACATCCTTCTCATGCGGATCGATGAACAGCTCGTCGATCCGCGAGGTGTTGAACGATGACGAGCGCCGGCGCACGCCGTGGACGACATAACCTTTCTTCAGAAGCAGCCGCGCCAGATAGGCGCCATCCTGGCCGGTTATTCCCGTAATCAAGGCTGTCTTACCGGACACGCGGGGGCTCCTGGCGCTGTGGCTCTTCTGGCTCTGCCGGCACGGTCTTGCGACGCAATTTTGTGTGTCGGCGCCCGACGCTTACAGGAAAATCCCGGCCTTGGACACAGCAATCCTGCCGCGTCCCGGCCGTCTGCCGCGGCGCCGATCCGGGCCTATTCGGCGGGCGCCGGCGGCGCCAGCGGCACCGGCCTGTCGTCCCGCACGGCCTGCAGGATCGCGCCATAGGGGAACTCCACCACCGCTTCCAGCAGGAAGCGTGTGCCGTAGAGAATGACCGCGCCGCCGACCATGTCGGCCACCAGATAGCCGTCGACGCGGAATCCTTGCTTCATCGCCAGCAGCACGATCGGAAAATACAGCCACTGCCCCTTGTGCAGAACCCGCAGCGAATAAAGGCTGAGAAAGGCGAAGAAGATCCCGAGCAGGAATGCCGCAATCACGACGCCGGTCCAGCCGTTGTTCCAATAAGCGTCCGCGAACAAGCCCGGACTGCTCTGCGAAAACGGGTTGCCGGTGATCGCATTGTTATAGTCCGAGGCGATCTGCGTGATGATCGGCTTGTCGGGCCAGAACAGCCGCGGAACGAACACGACGAAAATATTGTCCAGCGAATGCCCCGGCGTGCCGCTGTCGTATTGGTCGACCGCATAGGCCGATTGATTGACGTAACTGATGCGCGACAGGGCGGCGTTTCGGGTGCCCGGGTTGTCGTCCTGCGCCTGCACATAGCTCTGCGCGACGGTGAAGGAATTCCATACGATGTCGAAGCGGTCCGAGAAGCCGGCCGCCTGGTCGGCGCCGAAACGGGTGTTGAACTGGAACCGGCTGAGCTCGACGATCGGCACCAGCACCGCATAGGCCACGAGGAGCATCACGCCGATCACGGCGAGTTTGAGGATCGAGAGGTTGCTGTGCAGGAATGCGAGCGCGAAGATGATCAGCGATATCAGAACCGCGTATTTCTGAAGCGTGAGAATGCCGATCGTGATGTCGAGGATCACGAACAAGACGATCAAGGGCATGGCGCTGCGGCGATATTCCAGCGCCCACACCGTCAGCAGATACATCGCGGCATAGGTGAAGTTCGCAAACGTCGTGATGCTCTCCGGAAGGATGAACGAGCTCAGCCGGAAATAGTAGGGAATGACGAAAAAATACTTGATGACGCCGCCGAGCACGAGGAACGCCATGCCGACCGCGAACAGCACGGAGCCCTGGGCCTCGCGGTCGCGCTGCAGCGCGACGTCGTGGACGCTGGTGAACCGCGACATGCCGATCGTCAGGTTCGCCGAAAGCAACAGGATGAAGCAGGACAGGGCATAGATCAGGTTGAGCTTCCAGACGTCGTGATCGTCGAACGGATAGAAGCCCTGCAGGGAGGTGATCGTGGCCTCGTCGCCGAGAACCGGGACGAGGTTGCCGACGCCGTAATAGACGGCCGTCGCGGCGCGGAACCAGAACAGCGCGGTCCAGATGGTGTTCGGATCCCGCAGGATCATCTGCAAGGATGAGACGCCCAGCAGGCCGACCAATACGATCGGACCGATCGTATTGATGCTCTTGGTGGTTTCCGCGTTGTTCGGATCGAATGCGAGCAGATAAAAGCACACCAGTGCCGCCAGGCCGAGCAATTCCCAGGCCGGGGCCGTGGAGGCGCAGCGTGACGGGCTCATCGCGCGGCCCCGTCGGCGTTCGAAGAAGACGGGAGCCAGCTCATGGCTTCTGCGCCACCGTGATCGCCATCCGGCCCCACGCGACCGGGAACAGGCGCCCCACGGTCTCGTCGATCAGGCGCAGCAACGCCTGGTAGGGCAGTACGATCGGACGGCGGTCCAGCACGGAGAGCACTTGGCCGAACCACTTCGCGGAGCCGCTCCACCGTTTCATCTTCAGATAGACGCTCGTCGACTGCAGCGGCGTGCGCTCGAGCGCGAGCGATTTGGTGATCTTGAGGCCGTGCGCGCGGAACAGCGCTTCGTTCTGCGCCACCGATTGATAGCCGACATGGCCGTCCGCATCGAGGAACAGCGCCTGGTAGAGCTGCGGATTGCGCGCCCGCAGCCAGGAGATCAGCGGATTGTGCGTCGCGACATCATAGATGAAGACAATCTGTCCGCCGGGCTTCAGGATTCGCGCCACCTCGCCCAGGATCTTTTCCTTGTCGCCGGCCGCCATGTGCTCCCAGAAATAGGAGCTGATGACGGCATCCACCGAGCCGTCGGGAATCGGCTTCAGGCTGTCCGACCGGACGCACAGGCTGTACTTCTTCGCCGCCAGCGCCAGCGCCTGCTGCGACACGTCCACGCCGATCACCTGGTATTGCGCGCCGAGCCATGAGACGCCGCCGGCGCAGCCCATTTCCACGACCCGCGCGCCGGGCCTGAGCGCCTTGCGCACCGCCCACAGATAGCCATTGCCGATCAGCCATAGCGGCAATTGATGAAGGAAATTCTTGCTCCGGGGTACGTAGCGCACTTCATTGTTGAACGCGCCTTCGTAGAAGGGATCGTCCCTACCCATAAAATCGGCGACGCCGTCGCGGATGGCATAGTCGCGCGCGCAAACCGGGCAATGCAGCGCAGTCCCGGTCCGTTGCAGCGCGGCCCCGTCGTCCGGGCAGCACAGCGCCGGCGCTCCGTCATGGGCCGATAGGACTGGCGAATCCATCACATTCCTCTGCGGCCGCGGCCGCCTGCACCGGCTTTGTAGCCGCTCACCGGCCGGGTTCACAATCGCGCGCCGCGGACGCAACCGGCGCTGCTTATTCCCCGGCCGGCGTCCGGTTAAGACAGAAATCGACCGCGGCCAGCGTGTTGCGCACCGCCATCCGGTAGTCCAGTTCCTCGGAAATCCGCAGCGAAGCGGCGCCCATTTGCGCCAGTTTCGCGGGGTCTTGCGCCAGGTCTGCAAGCGCTCCGGCAAGGGCCGGGATATCGCCGCAGCGATAGATCAATGCGTTCTCGCCCGGTCTGGCGATACTGGTCGGCCCGATGGCGCCGACGTGATCGCTCAGCACCAGGGGCAAGCCCATGATCGCCCCTTCTAGCACGATCACGCCGAACGTCTCGATCTCGGCCGGATGCACCATGAGGTCGGCGGCGCAATAGTAGCCCGGCAGATCGTCGATATTGACGAAACCGAGGAACCGCGCCGGCAGGTTCTGCGCCGCCGCTTCGCGCTCCAGTTCCACCCGCTGGGCGCCGTCGCCGGCGAACAGCACTTTGATGCGCCGTCCCGCCGGCGCCGCGCCGCGCAGCTGCGCCAGCGCCGCGAGCAGGTCGCCAGGCCGCTTGCGCGCGATGATCTTGCCGACGAACAGCACCGCCAGGTCGTCGGGTTCGAGGTTCAGCTGCGCGCGAACCCGCGCGCGTTCCACCTCGCGGCGCGCCCGGAAGGACCAGAACCCTTCATCCACCATGTTGGGCACGCGGAATATCCGCTTGGCCGGCACGCCGAAGGTCTCGAGGTATTTCTGGTTGGCGTCGCCGATGGCGAGAAACGCGCTGAACTGCTTGAGCACCAGCGGCAGGACCACCGCTTTGGCGACGCGCATCGCCGGACTGGTGCCGACATGTAGCGAGCTGTCCGAGTTCATCAACGCCGGCACCCCGCGCCGCCGGCACCATGCCAGCGCGCGCAGCATCGTCTTCTGCGTGTAGCCGTGGATCAGGACGATATCGGGATCGAACGCGTCGAGCGCCTTGTTCAGCGACGGATTGTCGATGTCCGAAAAGGTCAGCTTGGTGATGCCGTCCGCTTCCGGCAGGAAAGTGTGCGCATATCCGGCGAGCAGGTCGGTCTTCCACGCCAGCTCGATGCCCATCCCCGCGTCCAGGGTCTTGGCGATGCCGACCTTGGTGGCGAAAAACGCCCGCAGGTCGAGATCGCCATATTTAGTCAACGCCCGGTAGAACGGCGCGTAATAAGGAATGGCATGCGATACCACGACGGCGAAGCGGATCTTGCGGTTCATCGTGCCGCGCCCTTGCTGCGGACCACGTCGCTGACGATGGCCTGTGCGTTGCGCTCGAACGCCGGATAGGAAAACGCCTCCAGCAATTTGCCGTAGTCCTGCCCGCGCCGCTTCAGCGCCTCGAGGATTCCCCGCTTGATGTCCATCCGGTCGCGCGGGTCGGCCTGGACGATCAGCGCATTGGCGACCGGGTCGGCGCGCTCCGCCGGATCTTCCAGCGCCGCGCCGACGACAGGCACGCCGCACGCCAAAGGCTCCAGGAACGCAAAACGGAACGGATAGCTGTCATAGGTCGGCCCGCTGCCCGCCATCGCGACGACGTCGGCCAGCCGGTAATGATCGGCCTTTTCCGCCTCGCTGACATAGCCCGTGAACGCGACGCGGTCGGCGACACCCAGCTCGCGCGCCTTCGCTTCGAGCCGCGGGCGGTCGTCGCCGTCGCCCATGATCAGGTAGGCCGCATCCGGCAGCTCGCCCAGCAGCAGCGGCAGGGTCTCGATCACTTCGTCGAAGCCTTTGTTCTTCTCGGACGCATCCATCCGCCCCGCCGTCATGATGACGGTCTTGCCGTCCATATTGTACTTCCGCAGCAAATCGGACCGCTTGTGCGCCGCGCCGAACGCCGTGAGATCGACGCAGTTCGGCAAATAGTATGTGACCGCATCCTCGATACCTGCCCAGTGCTTCAGCCGCGCCGCGGTCACTTCGCGGATCGTCGCGAAGCGGCGGATCCGCCGGCACGCGATGTTCACGCTTTTGCGCGTGTTGGGAGTCCAGGCCTCCAGCCCATACACCACCGGCAGCACCGGACAGCCGAACCGCAGGCCGAGCAGCTGCGCGAAGGGCAGCAGATGCAGATGCCCGCACAGGATCAGATCGCACGGACCCTTCTGCGCCATCAGCTTCAGGACCGACGCCGCAAAACGCGGCAAGCTTCCCGCAGCGCTTGTATCGAAGCGGAGATTGGCCGGCATCGGCTCGAGTGCGTAGGTGACCACGCGCGGGATCGCAACCACCTCGCTGACGTCCGGGTGGGCACAGACGGCCTTGAGCAGATTGCGGGTATACACGGCGATGCCGCCGCGTCCGCCATAGGCATCGGTGACCAGGGCGATGACCTTGTAGCTCATGAGACGAACGCGGCCCGCACCCTGCTCATTTGCCCACGATCTCGATCTCGGGGAGCGGGAAGATGAACTTCGTCCCCGCCGCCAGCGCCTTGGCCTCGCGCTTCAGGAATTCGTCGCGGAAGTGCCAGGGCAGCACCAGGTAATAGTCCGGCTTCATCGCGCGGGACTGTTCCTCGGACACGATCGTGATGTCGGTGCCCAGGGTGCGCGCGCCGTGCTTGTCGGGATTGCGGTCGGCCGCATAGGGCACCAGGCGCTTGTCGATGCCGCACCATTGCAGGATCGTGTTGCCCTTGGTGGAGGCGCCGTAGACGTGCACCGTCTTGCGCTCGCGCTTCAGCTTCTTCAGGAGCGCCGTCAGCTTCTTGCGCTGCGCCGCGATGCGCTTCTGGAACGCGGCATAGGGCTTGTCGGTATCGAGCTCGAGATCGAACTCCTTGAGGCGCACCACCTCCATCTCCCGCTGCCATCCGGCATTGGCGTATTTCGCGCAGTCCTCGTGCGTCGCGTAGCAGCGGATGCTGCCGCCATTGATGTCGTTGAAGCCGACGCGGAACACCTTGAGCCCGCAGCGGCGCAGCAGGTTCTCGATCACCGCGAAGCTGTAATATTCCAGATGCTCGTGGCACAGCGTGTCGTAGGAATTGCGCTCGAGCATCGCCGGCATGTACGACATCTCGAAGATCCACACGCCGTCGGGCGCGAGCAGCGCCTTGAGCCCGCGCACGAAGCCGACCGGATCCTCCAGGTCGTAGAACATCGCCACCGAGGTGACGATGTCGCAGCGCGTCTCGCCCAGCCGCGCCATCAGCGCCGTCGAGGGAAACAGATCCTGCACGACCTCGAGCCCCGGCCCCGCGGTTTGCGCCACGTCCGACGGATCGACGCCGATCCGCCGGAACCCGTCCGGATAGTTCTTCAACAGGGTCCCGTCATTGCAGCCGATATCGAGCGCCACTGCCTTGGGATTGCCCGACAGTTCCATCGCCGTCGCGGCGATCTCGCCGAGATGGTCGCGCATCGTCTGGTTGGTGCCCGAACGGTACCAGTAGGATTCGTAGAGCACCTGCGGCGGCACGGTGACGGCGAGCTGCAGCAGGCCGCAGGCATTCTCGTCGAGCTGCGGGTTGCAGCGCACGAGTTCCATGCCGATCCGCCGCAGCGGCGGCATCGGCTCGTCATCCTTGACGAAGGAGCCCTGCAGGTATTGCTCGCCCAGATCGATGACGCCGGTCAGCGCCGGCGACTTGCAGATGCGGCAGGTTTTTCGATGTACCAGATGCATGTCTGTAAGGCCTTCAGTCGCGTGGTGCCGAGGTTCTGACCGGTCGGCGGGTTGGGGGGAGCCGCTAGGGCGCGTTTCGCGTCGTTTCCAGGATATCAGATAGGGTTTGGCTAAGGGTATATATCGGCTTCCAGCCCGTTGCAGCCGCGAGGGCGGCATAAGAGCCCAGCACGCGGCGTTGCTCGGCGGCGCGGACCAGGCCCGAATCCAGCCCGATTTCGATCGGACAGAAGCTGAGCCGCACGAGTTCCTCGAGCACGTCGCGCATCACGGCCTCGCGGCCCGAACACACGTTGAAGACGCTGCCGGCGGGCGCCTTGTGCAGCATGAGGTCGTAGGCGCGCGCGACGTCGCGCACGTCGGTCAGATCGCGGGTCGTGTCCAGCGCGCCGGCCAGGATCGTCCCGCGTTGCCCGCTGCGCCGGATCTGCTCGATCTGCTGCGAGAAATTGCCGATCGAAAACCGGTCGCTCTGGCCCGGCCCGATATGGGTAAACGGACGCGCCACGACGATGTCGAACCGGCGTTGCGCCAGCCATTGCCGGCACAGCATCTCGCCGGCGACCTTTGCCACGGCATAGGGGCTCAGCGGATCGAGTGGCGAGCTCTCGGACAGCGGCAATAGATCGGGGCCAGGATGGCCGTAGACCTCGCTGGAGCTCACCTGCAGGAGCCGTCCGGAAAAGCCGCACGCCTCCAGGGCCGAAAGCAGGTTGAACAACCCGCCGAATCCGATGTCGTAGGTCTCTTTCGGGTGCGCGAACGATTCCCGCACCGTCGTGACCGCGGCGAGATTGACGACGACGGCCGGCATCGTCCGCCGCACCAGCTCACGGACCGCCGCGGCGTCGCGGACGTCGCACGCGCTGCGCCCCGGAACGAGGACGTCGTAACGGTCGGACAATTGCCGGCTCAGATGCGGCCCGACGAATCCCGAGCCGCCGAAGACGATCGCCTTGGCCGTCATGACCGCCGCCGTGAGGCCGCTGCACCCGAAGTGCGGGCGCAGGCCGTTCGGTCGCCATGAGGTGCGGAACGAGGCTTCACCGGACGCCTAGGATTTGGGCGTGACTTGCCAGCGGTCCACGGCCATCGCCGGCGGACGCGGCCGCCGGAACAGGCCGCGAACCCGGTCTACGACGTCGCCCACCCCCATCTTCAACTGCGCCAGCAGGAAAGCCGCGCCCATGCCGAGGACGAGGAACAGGAAGGTGTAGAGGCCGATGACCTGCGTCGGATTGGGGCTCGTCGGGCCGCGCGACGCAACCGGCGCCTCCAGCGGATCGGCGGCGTAGTCGAGGCCGGAGCTCGCCAGCATGCGCTGCTTTTCCTGGTCGATCAGCGTCGCCACCAGCGATGCGCGCACGTCCGTGGTGGTCGTGCCGACCAGCTCCTGGTTCAGGTAATCGATATAGCGGTTGGCCCGGTCCAGCGATTTGTCGCGCAGCGCGCCGTCGACGGCGCTGTGCAGCTTCGAAAGGAATTGCCGCCCCCAATTGGGATTGGGGACGCGAACGCTGATCGTCACGATCGGGCTCGCCGCGCTCTTCGACACGGTGACGAGGCCGTTCAGCGCATCCTGCACGCGCGCCGCGTCCGGCGGCTCCCACGGCATGACCGGCGCGCCGATGAGCCGCGAGAAGAACTGGCGGATGGGACGCATGAAGCTTTTGGGCTCGCGCCAGCGCTTGCTGGCGTCGTCCCACTCGGCGGCGAACATCGTCCGCATGAAATCGGGCTGCTTGGCGAGCACTTCCGCCGCCGGCCGGCCGGTCAGCCCCGCCTGGTACAGTTCGAAACCGATGCCGTTGCCGGTGGAGGGCAGCGCGACGCCCGCCAGGGCGGCCAGGCCCGTGATGCGGTCGGCGCCGCCGCGCGTCTGGGCTTGTTCCAGCGCCACCGACGCAACCCGCAGCGTCACCGTATAAGTCCGCGGCGCCCGGTGCAGCTGCACGATCCCGACCAGCAGGCCGACGACGGCGAACCCGACGACCAGCCATTTGTGCTGCCAGATGCCGCTCACGATCTCGCGGATGTACTGGCTTTGCGAATTTCCCTCTTGCGCTACCGCCATGTGGCAGCCTCACGCCCCGCGAAACGGCCGCATACTGCCGCCATGACTAATTGTTCCTCGTAACGACGGAGAAGGACGCTGCGGAGATCGCCAGCTGGCTGACGATCTGCGTTGCCGTGATCAGGAATTGCGACAGGTTGAACGGGCTGAGGTCGCGCGGCACGATGATCGTTGCGCCGGGCGGCACGGCATGGTGATCGAACGACAGCCAGTTCTCCGAGCGCGGCGCGGCCGAGCCGTCCGGCAGTACGACGAAGATGCGTCCCTCGTCGGCGGCCTGGGACACGCCGCCGGCCAATTGGATGTAGTCGGACACCGAGAATTTCGGATCGAAGCGGAACGCGCCCGCGCTCAGCACCTCGCCGGTGACCGTGACGGTGGAGGGCCGTATCGGGATATAGAGCGTGTCGCCGGCTTCGAGCAGGATGTCGTTGGCCGGATTCACCGCCAGCACCGCCGGATCGGTGATGATCGACATGCGGCCGAGCGTCGGCGTGGTGCGCAGCTGGTCCGCCAGCGAGGACAGGAACTGCGCCGCGCTCGCACCCGAATTGTTCGACGAGTTGCTGCTCGTCAGGTTCAACTCGCCGCTGACCAGCGTCACGAGCTGAGAGTCCAGCGTCCGCGCCTCGCGCTCATTGCCGATCTTCTCGGCGACCGCCACCGAGCGCCGCGTGAACACCGCGCCGTAGGGATAGGCTTGCTCCGTCAGGCCGCCGGCGCGCGCCAGCAGGGAGGACAGACGCTCGCCGCGTATGATGTCGAACGTGCCCGGATAGCGCACCGCGCCGGTGACCACGACGTTGCCGTCCTGGCGCTCGGAGAAAACAGGCCGCACCCGGATGACGTCGAAGGGCTGGATCGAAACCGTCTTGAAGTCGCCGCCAGCCTCGCTGAACGTCTTGCGGTCGGTGTGGGACGCGCCGTTATGCGGATCGACGGTCGTCGACGTCACCTCAACCGAGGAGAGATCGGAATCGCGCATGATCCCGCCGGCCGCCGCCAGCATGTCGCCCAGGCTGGTCCCCGGCGCGGCGACGTAGGCGCGCGGATCGCCGACCTGGCCGAGCACCCAGACGAGGTTGTTGGTGATGGTGTGCAGCACGGTTTCGCCCGTGACGCCCAGTTTCTGGGAGATCTGCCAGGCTTGCGGTGAATCTTCCATCGCGTCGGGGGACTTGCCGCCCACCGGCGTGGTGAACGTACCCGAATTGTTGGTCGCGGTCAGCGTCAGGCCGGTCGGGCGGTTGTCCGGACTCGGCGCCTTGGGCGGAATGCTGCTGTTGGAGGGAGTCGCAACGGGCGATGTCTCGTCATTGGTGGGCAAGGTCTGCGGCGAAGGCGTGCTGCCATGCCCCGGCATATCTGCCGGCGTGCCGGATTCGCTGGTGCCGGGCTTTACCGGGGCTCCGGAATCGTGCCCTCCCACCGTGGTGCCATTGGCCTCGGTGGCCAGCTTGGCGATTTCCGGGGACGTCATGACGTAGACGATGTCGTCGTTCTGCAGCGGCACGTCGGTATCGCCGCGCAGGACCCTGTAGAGCGAGATCGGCAACAGGACCTTGGTGTTGGACGCGCGGTCGCGGCGCGCGATGAACGCGAACAGCGTGTAAGCGTCCGGATTGAGGTCGTCGATGCTGTGTATCAGCTGTCCGACCGTCGCGAACGCCACGCGCGGCCGCACGCCGGGGATGCGCACCGCGCCCAGCAGCGTCACGCGGTCCTCGACGACGTCCTTGTTCCCATAGACGAACAGCATTTCGCCGCTGCGCACCACGCCGTTGTTCGGGATGGCGACCTGCCGCGTCGAGCCGTCGGGTTCGAGCATCAGCTTGGTGAGGCGGTAGGTGCCGGCGATTTCGAATCCGCCGGCCATTTGCGCCAGGCTGCGCGCGTCGATCGCCTGTACGCCGCGCGGCAGCTCGTAGATCGCCTCGTGCTTGATGTCGCCAACGATCGCGACGGTCGCGCCGATCGGCGGCACGAAGATCTTGTCGCCGTCCTGCAGCGTTCCCAGCGACGACACGCCGCCGCGCACCAGCAGCGAATACAGATCGATCTGACGGATCGTGCCGCCGCGGATGATCTGGATCGCACGCAAGGTGCCGGTCTTGCTGACGCCGCCCGACAGCAGCAGCGCATCGAGCGGACTGGCCAGCGCGCCGACGGTGCGCACGCCGGGCGCGCGCACGTCGCCGGTGACGGTCACGGTGATCTGGCGCAATTGGCCGACCGAGATGAACACCTTGGTCGATACGTAAGCCCGCGCCACCGCGGATTCGATGTCGGCGCGCACGTCGCCCAGCGTGCGGCCGGCGGCCGAGATCGGATTGAGCTTGGGCAGCACGACCTGGCCGTTGCGGTCGATCCGCGCGTGGAAATCGGAGTTCTCCTGGCCGCGCATCTGGATGACGAGTTCGTCGCCCTGCCCCAGGACATATTGTTCCTGCGTCGCGCCGAGCTGATTGGCGGCGACCGCGGTCGGCACGCCCAGCATGTTGTAGCCGAATTGCGGGATCAGCCGGTCGCGTATCCCGAGGCGATCGGAGTAGATCCTCTCCAGCCGGGACGGCGGCGCGGGCGCGGTGTCGACCGCTGCCGGCTGAAGCAGCTGGACCGACGGCTTCACGCCCCGATCGGAATCATTGTCCCCCTGGTTCCGCAAGGCCCGCAACACATCGGGGTCTCCGCCGACCTGCGCGGCCGCCAGATCGACGACGCTCGCGGCCGCGAAGATCACGGCAAAGAACATCAGAAAGCGGCTGAGTTTTTTAGACGGCGGCCAGCGCATATAGTCGCATTCGGTTGGGGTCCAGCTTCAATTATTTCTATTGAACGCCAAAGGTTTAAGCAAGGCGTTGCCGCCCCGAAAATCTCGCCGCGCGGCACCCCCATCGACCGCCATCGCCGGAGCGCGCGGGATATACCGCGCCTTACGTTGCCGACAACTGCGCTCCATCGTCTCAACAGGCGGCGGCAAGGATTTCGCCTCGCCCGGCGGCCAACTTGCCAACGCGACAAGGACCAAGGCATAGAGACACGAAAGCTGGCAAAATGGCACTCCGTGGGCAGGCGAACTAGGCTTGTGCGCTGCAAATTGCGCTCGATCTGCATGCGGCGGTCCATTCTCGGAGTGGCGTTCGGGAGTTTCGCGCTTGCCGCGCCCGCGCTCGCCGATACAACCGCCCCGCATTCGACCTATGGCGATGTCGGCATTCTGGACATGCCCAGCGCCCGAATGACGGATGACGGGCAGTTCGGCGTCACCGCCGGCTTGCTGAACAACAACCAGCGCTACGATTTCTGGTTTCAGATTCTGCCCTGGCTCGAAGGCTCGTTTCGCTATGCCCATATCGGGCACTTCGCGGTCAACGGCCCGCTCTACGACCGAAGCCTGGGCGTGAAGATCCGCTTCAGCCGGGAGACGGAGAACTGGCCGGAGATTTCGCTCGGCATCCGCGATCTGCTCGGCACCGGCGTCTACGGCTCGGAGTATCTCGTCGCCTCCAAGCGCTTCGGCGATTTCGATCTGACCGGCGGTCTGGGCTGGGGCCGGCTTGCCGAGGACGGCACCCTGCCCAACCCGTTCGGACTGATCTTCAAATCGTTCAAGGTCCGCGACCAAGGCAATTTCGGCCTGGGCGGCACGGTCAGCTTCAACACCTTCTTCCATGGCCCGAACATGGGCATCTTCGGCGGCGCGATCTGGCACTCCCCGGTCGACAAGCTCGACCTGCTGCTCGAATACAGCAGCGACCGCTATAACGAGGAGCGCGCCAACAAGGCGTTCAGCGTCCGCATCCCCGTCAATGTCGGTCTCGCCTATCGGCCGCTCGACAACATGGCGATCTCGGCCGGCTGGTATTACGGCACGACCTATGGCGTCACCATCACCGTCAGCGCCAATCCGACGATTTCGGCGGCGGCGGAGCGTCTCTCGGAAACCTTGCCCCAGCCGATCATCCGCACCCCGGCGCAGCAGAGCGCCGCGCTCGCCGATCTGCTGAAGCCCGGCCAGAGCAAGATCGCCCTCGCCACCGCGACGCCGTGGGTGCGCGTCGCGCCGACCCCGCCGGATCCCAACGCCCACGTCGTCGCCTCGCTGATGGCGATCGGCACCGGCGTGCGCGGCGTCGAGATCTACGGCAACACCCTGATGGTCGATGCCCGGCAGAACAGCGCCAAGACCCAGTGCGGCGTCTACGCCAAGATCGTCTCGGCGGTGGATGGGCGCATCCGGACGATCGCGGTCACCGACCTGCATGACGGCGACGGGCAGACCTATTTCTGTCCCGTCCTGCAATCGGCGAATTTCGTCACCGATTCCGATGACGGCTCCACGCAGCCCGCGGCCGGCGGCGACGCCGCGCCGCAATCCGATTCCGGCGACGCTGCCGGACCGTCTCCCGCCGATTACGAGCGCAAGCTGCGCACCGAGGTCGCGGCGCAGTCGATCCGCATCGAGGCGCTCAGCGTCGAGCGTTCCCATGTCTGGGTCTACTACTCCAATCTCAAATACTATTCCGAGGCGGAAGCGGCGGGCCGCGTCGCGCGTCTGCTGATGGATGACACGCCGCCCTCGGTCGAGATCTTCCATCTCGTGCTGGTCAAGAATGGCCTGCCGCTGCGCGAAATCCAGATGACGCGCAGCGCCCTCGAGCGCGCCAATTCGACCTACGCCTCAGGCTCGGAGATGGGCCTGGCGATCGAGCCGCTGGTGCCGCCGCTCAGCAATCCGATCCTGGAGCGGGCGCAGGACGAATCCTATCCGCGCCTGCACTGGTCGATCGGACCGGGCCTCAGCACCGCGCTGTTCGATCCGGCCGAACCGCTTCAGCTGCAGCTTCTGGCGTCGCTCAGCGGCTCCATCGAGGTCACGCCGAACCTGACCTTCGAGGGGACCGGCGAGGTCAACATCTACAACAACTTCAATCTCAATCTGCAGCCGGACAGTCAGCTGCCGCATGTCCGCAGCGACATCCTGGAATATTACCGCCACGGCATAAACGGCATCGCCAATCTCGACGCGGCCTACCGGCTGCGCCTGTCGCGCACGATCACCGCCGAGTTCAAGGCCGGCTATCTCGAAAGCATGTTCGCCGGCGCCGGCGGCCAGGTCCTGTGGCGCCCCGAAGGCCAGCGCTTCGCCGTCGGTATCGACGCCTACGAAGTCTGGCAGCGCGATTTCGACCGCCTGTTCGGCGTGCAGAGCTATCACGTGCTGACCGGCCACGTGTCGCTCTACTACGCCTCGCCGTGGTACGGCATCAACTTCAACGTCCATGCCGGCCGCTATCTTGCCGGCGACTACGGTGCGACCTTCGAGGTGACGCGGCGCTTCTCCACCGGTGTCGAGATCGGTGCCTTCGCCACGTTCACCAACGTGCCGTTCGCCAAGTTCGGCGAGGGCAGCTTCGACAAGGGACTGATCATCCACATCCCGCTGGAATGGGCCCTGCCCTTCTACAGCAAGTCGTCCTACGACCTTCTGCTGCGCTCGCTGACCCGCGACGGCGGCCAGCGCCTCAACGACGACGATTCGCTGTACAACGAGACGCGGCCCTTCAGCTACGAAGAGGTCATGGGACATGTCGATGACATCACCGCGCCCTAGTTCCTCACACGGCGCCACGCGGCGCCCTGGAATCGTGCATCGCGCCGCGTTGCTGGCTTGCGCCGCCCTGCTGGCCGGCTGCAGCTCGGATGGCGGCGGCGACTGGCTCGCGATGTTCCAGGCAGCGCGCTACCAGTGGGAGAATCGCGACGCAGCGGCCGGCATCGACGAGGCCGCCGCGATTCCCTATGCGACCGTCGGCGTGCGGGTGGATGGCGGCCGCGAGCAGATCCTGGTCCTTGCGACCGACGCCCAGGGCGAGCGGATGTGGACGGCAGGAACCGCGGTGGCGATCACCACGCGCAATGGCCACATCATCCGCACCGCCGGTTTCGGCACCGATCTGTCGGGCTACGGCAATTGGGACACCCATGCGGACTGGACCCAGCCGCAGGCGCACAGCTGGACCGCCGACTTCGCCGATCTCGGCCTCTATTCGATCCCGATCGCGTGCCGGACGAGCACCGCGGTATCCGATCCGATCGTCATCCTGGGCAAGTCGTTCGACACGATGCGGATCGACGACACGTGCCAGAGCGACCAGCTCAACTGGTCGTTCGTCGACAGCTATTGGGTAAGCCCACAAACCGGACGCGTCTGGCGCTCCCGCGAGCAGGTGCATCCCAAAGGCCCGGTGCTGGAGATCGAATTGCTCAGGCCGCCGCTGACACCCGGCTGAGGTGCCTGCGCATTCGCCTGCATCCGTTCCGGACGCTCAGGACTCCAAACACGCAAAAACGCCGGGCGCTCAAAAACGCCCGGCACCTGAAAACGATCGGCATTTGAAAACGAAAGCGCCGGAGAAACATGATCCCGCAGGGATCGTTTCTCCGGCGCCAATTCGAACGGCTGTTACGCCGAAATTCTCAGAGATGCGTGTTCGTCGTCGAACCGCCGGAGTGGCCATTGCCGCTGCCCGACGCGACAAGGCCGATGCCGAGCGCGACGAAACCGATGCCGGCGATCCAGACCCACAGCGGGGCGCGCATCGCAGCTTCCTTGACGCCGGCCGGCTTGCCGGGCGCGAGAGCAGCCTGATCAGAGGCAGGAGCCGCGAAAGCAGCCGTACCGGTCGTGACCAACAATGCCGACGCGAGAGCCGCAGCACCAATTTTCCGCAACATGAAATTCCTCCTGATCAACCTAGGTTTGACTTAACGCGACGGCCCCACTTTTGTCAACCAAATGGCCTGCTAATCTGTTGCTCTGTCGCAACAATATCGCGTCCAAACGGCGTTCAAAATTCCAACCCCCGCGGCGAGCAAACGCGCCAAACGCGAATTGGTTTCCCACATTTGGTGAGCCCGGATGGGTTCGAACCATCGACCCTCTGATTAAAAGTCAGATGCTCTGCCACTGAGCTACGGGCCCGGCCAAATGCGCGCGGACCATATGGTGGGGGTCACCAAGGGTCAATCGAGGTTTTCCGCGCCATTTTCGCGGGGTTTTCGGGGGTAGGCAGCGAAAACTTCCGCTGCGGCCGCCGTGGCGCGGCCTTGCGCAATACCCTCGCGTAACGCCGCCATCATGAACTGGAAATACTGGAGATTGTGCCAGGTCAGCAGCATGGACGCCAAAATTTCATTCGCCTTCACCAGGTGGTGCAAATAGGCGCGGCTGAACTGCCGGCAGGCCGGGCATGCGCACGAATCGTCCAGCGGCGCCGAATCGTCGGCGTGGCGGGCGTTTTTCAGGTTAACCGTGCCGTTCCGGGTGAAGGCCTGCCCGTTCCGGCCCGAGCGAGTCGGCAGGACGCAGTCGAACATGTCGACGCCCCTGAGCACCGCGCCGGCGATGTCGTCCGGCTTGCCCACCCCCATCAGGTAGCGCGGGCGGTCGGCCGGCAGATACGGCGCCGTGGCATCGAGCGTCTCGAACATCGCGCTCTGCTCTTCGCCGACCGCGAGACCGCCGATCGCATAGCCGTCGAAGCCGATCTGCTGCAGCGCCTGCGCCGAGCGCTGGCGCAAATCGGCGAACACGCCGCCCTGCACGATACCGAAACAGGCGCGGCCCGGCTGCTCGCCGAACGCCGTCTTGGAGCGCGCCGCCCAGCGCATCGACAGCGCCAGCGATTTTTCGATATCGCCGCGCGCCGCGGGATAGGCGGGGCACTCGTCGAGCACCATCTGGATGTCGGAGCCGAGCAGGCGCTGGATTTCCATCGCGCGTTCCGGCGACAGGAATTGCTCCGAGCCGTCGATATGCGAGCGGAATTTGACGCCCTCTTCCGTGATCTTGCGCAGCTTGGACAGCGACATCACCTGGAAGCCGCCCGAATCCGTCAGGATCGGCCGCTCCCAGCCCGAGAACCGGTGCAGCCCGCCGAGCTGCGCCATGCGCTCGGCGCCGGGCCGCAGCATCAGGTGATAGGTGTTGCCCAGGATGATGTCGGCGCCGGTTTCGCGCACCGATTGCGGCAGCATCGCCTTGACGGTGCCCGCCGTGCCCACCGGCATGAAGGCCGGGGTGCGGATGTCGCCGCGCGGCGTCTTGATGATGCCGGTGCGTGCTGCGCCGTCGGTCGCGGTGATTTGCAGTTCGAGCGTGCTCATGGCTTGCGCAATAGCAGGCAGGCGTCGCCATAGGAATAGAACCGGTAGCGCGCGCGGATCGCCTCTTCGTAAGCCGCCATCATGACGTCGCGACTCATGAACGCACTCACCAGCATGAACAGCGTCGAGCGCGGCAGATGGAAATTGGTCAGCAGGACCTCGGCGGTGCGGAACGCGTAGCCCGGCGTGATGAAGATGTCGGTCTCGCCCTGGAATGCCTCGATCCGCCCATCGGGCGCCGCCGCGCTCTCCAGCGTGCGCAGCGAGGTCGTGCCGACGGCGGCAATGCGCCCCCCGGCCGCCCGCGCGCGATTGAGCCGCTCGGCCGTCGCACGATCCAGCTGCGCCCATTCGGGATGCATGCGATGCGCCTCGGTATCCTCGGCACTGACCGGCAGGAACGTCCCCGCCCCCACATGTAAGGTCACCGTCTCGCGCCCGACACCCTTGGCGGCGAGCGCGCCGAACAGCTCCGGCGTGAAATGCAGGCCGGCGGTGGGCGCCGCCACCGAGCCATCCTGCGCGCCATAGATCGTCTGGTAGTCCGCGCGGTCGCGGTCGTCGGCCTTGCGCTTGCCCGCGATGTAGGGCGGCAGCGGAATCTCGCCTTGCGCCGCGATAGCGGCATCGAGCGCGGCGCCGGCACGCTCGAACCGGATCTCGATCTCGCCGGCCTCGAGCCGCTGCCTGACCTGCGCCGCCAATCCATCACCCAGATCCAGCCGGTCGCCTTCGGCAAGCTTGCGCGCCGGACGCGCGAACGCCAGGAACGCATCCGGGCCGATGCGCCGGTGCAGCATGATCTCAAGCTTGGGCGTCGTGCCGCCGCGGCCCACGCGCTGCCCGCGCAGCCGCGCCGGAATGACCTTGGTGTCGTTCACGACAAGACTGTCGCCGGCGCGCAGATACTCTGGCAGGTCGCGCACCGTGCGATGTGCGAGGCGCCCGTCCGGCCACACCACCAGCAGCCGCGCCGCGTCGCGCGGGCTCGCGGGACGCAGCGCGATGAGGTCTTCGGGCAACGGGAAATCGAACTGGTCGACGCGCATGGCGAAAGGGTTGAACCCGAAGGTCCGGCGCGACGCAAGCGCTTCAGGCTTGCGGCGCCGCGAGCCGGCGATAGGCCAGGCAGGAGCCGATGGTCGCCAGGATCTGGCAGACCGCGATCGAGATCGACAGCGACAGCGCGATGACGATCGTCGCCGTGCCGTTCATCGCCATCATCCGGGCGGCGTCTTCCAGCGTGTTGATGTTCGGCGCGAAGGGCGCGTTGTCGAGCAGCATGCGCAGGTACTCGCCCAGCGTCTGGAGCACGATGGCGGGAATCACGAACACGGCCACGCCGACCGCCGCCAGCCGCCAGGAGCGCCCCTGCGACAGCTGCCAGCCGCGCCGCAGCACGCGGCTGCGCTCATAGGCCGCCAGCGCCGGCAGCAGGACGCCGCAGCGCACGAAGAACACCGCCGCGAACAGCGCGAAAAGCGGCCACGCGATCAGCGCCGCATAGTCCGGATGCCGCGGCAGCAGGAAGTGATGCGAGAACGAGACGAGGCCCTCGCTCACCGCCGCGCCGGCGGCCAGAACCGCCAGATAGCGCAGCACCGCCGCGTAAAGCCGCGCTTCGAGCGCCATGCGCCGCAAGCCCGGGCTATGCGGCCCGCCGTCGCCGCGCACGATCCGCGCCACGCCGGCACAGGCCATGATGTTCAGCAGCAGCCAGACGAAGAAGCCGGCGGCCAGGACGCTCATCGTCAGGCTGGCGACACGCCAGCTCGGTGCGCTCAGGTAATAGGCCAGGAGCGAAAAATAGGCCTTGAACAGGAACAGCAGGACCGCCGCGGCGAGGATGACCGGGACCGCGACGGCGCCCAGGATCGCACCGGCATGGCCGAGCGCGAAACGGTAGGTGTCGACGACGATCGCGCGCGCCGAGAACGTGCCCTCCGGCTCCAGGGTCGAGGCGGGAATGGTCAGCGAACTCACTCGCGGCCAGCCGATGCATCTTTGCCGGCGACCACGCGCGGCCGGACCTTGGTCTCGCTCTGCGCCGGAGCGCCGCCCGCCGCCGCGTCGGCCTTCTCATCCACTTCGGTGAGCCAGGCGAAGCTGAAATAGAACGCGGCCAGGACGACCATGCAGACCAGCGCGAGATGCGGCACCAGCGACGCGATCAGCGACGACGCGCCGACCACGCCAGATAGGTGCACAGGCCCGCGGTCTTGCCGATGCGCTGCTGCAGGCGATGGTGGAAGTGATCGCTGTCGGCGTCGGACGGCGCCTGCCCTTGCAAGGCCCGCCACACGATCAGCCTGAGGCTGTCGGTGATCGGGATGAAGAACCAAACCGCGATCGTCTCCGCCGAGACGCCCCAATGATTGTGCGCCCGGATCGCGAGAATCCCGAAGACGAATGCCACGCCATAGGTCCCCGCGTCGCCCAGGAACACGCGGCCGGCCATGTTGAACAGGAAGGTCACCACGACGGTCTCGAACATCGCGCCCGCGATGCTGGCGGTGCCGTCGCCGGTCACGATGATCAGGCACGCGGCCCAGATCGCGAACATGCCGGTGACGATGCCGTTCTGGCCGTCCGCCCAATTGACCGCGTTGACGTAGCCCGCCATCGCCACCACGACGAAGGCGGCGGCGAACCATTGCGGGATCGCGGTCGGTTCGAAATTGCCCCAGTTCAGCTGCGTCGGGATCAGCTCCGGATCGATCACCATCGCGATGCCGGACAGAAGGAACAGCGACAGCAGCCGGCTGGACGGCGAGGTCGGCGTCTGGTCGTCGGCATAGCCGATCAGCGTCGCGCCGGCGCCGCACAGCAGGACCACGTCCAGCAGGCGCACATCGATGCCGGAATTCCACAACAGGGACGCCGCCGCCCACAGCACCATCGGCACCATGATGGCGAGGCCGCCGACCAGCGGCGTAACCTGGGCGTGCTTCTTCCGGACCGTGTCCGGATGGTCCATGACCTGGAGCGCCTCGCCGATCGTGCGGGCATTGAGCAGAATCGTCAGAGAGACGACGAGCGCGCCAAACAAAATGGCCGTGCCTGCCTGCGTCGCCAACTCGCCGTGCATCGAAAATCCCCACCGTCACCGCCGGTTACGCGGCAACTCTTATCCGCCGGATTGTATACCAACGGCTCGGCAAACGGTTGCCATCACGGCAAAATCAATTTGTCCGTCTCTTACAGTATCGGGAATTTGAGACAAACCGGCAACAAATACCGGTCACACCGAAGCAAGCACGGCGTTAACCACCCGATCCTGTGCCTCGGCATCCAGATAGGGATGCATCGGCAGGCTGACCACAGTCCTACTCAGCCGCTCGCACACCGGCGTCGGCGCGGCGGGAAAGGCCTTGTAGCCCTTCTGGGCATTCAGCGGGATGGGGTAGTAGACCGCCGTCGGGATGCCTTGCGCCTTGAGATCGGCCTGCAGCTTGTCGCGGTCGGGAACCTGGATCGTGTACTGCGCCCAAGTCGATTGCGCGCCGTCGATCACATGCGGCACGCGGATGCGATTCGAGCGACCCAGCGCCTCCGAATAGCGTCGCGCGACCGCTTCGCGCTCTTCGATTTCCGCCGGAAAGATTTTCATCTTCTCGAGCAGCACCGCCGCCTGGATCGTATCGAGGCGCGAGTTCACGCCGATGCGTACGTTTTCGTACTTGTCGCTGCCCTGGCCGTGGATGCGGATCGAGCGCAGCACCTCGGCGAGTTCGTCGTCATCGGTGAAGGTGGCGCCACCATCGCCGAAACAGCCCAGCGGCTTGGCCGGGAAGAAGCTCGTCGCGGCCGCATCGCCGATGCTGCCGGTGCGCTTGCCGTCGAGCGTGCCGCCGAAGCCTTGCGCCGTGTCGGCCAGCATCTTGAGGCCCTCGCGCGCGACGATCGGCGCGAGGCTGCGGTAATCGGCCGGCTGTCCGAACAGGTCGACCGGCATCACGGCGCGCGGCGTGAGCTTGCCCTCGCGGCGGACCAGCGCGATGGCCGCTTCGAGGCTCGCCGGGTCCATGTTGAACGTGTCTTCGAGCACGTCGACGAACACCGGCGAGGCGCCGGCCAGCGCCACGACTTCGGCGGACGCCGCGAAGGTGAAGGCCGGCACGAACACCGCGTCGCCCGGACCGATGTTCCAGGCGCGCAGCACGATCAGCAGCGCGTCGGTGCCGTTGGCGCAGGCGATGCAATGCTTGACCCCCGCGAACGCCGCGAGCTTGGCCTCGATCTGCGCCACCTGCGGCCCCATCACCCATTGGCCGCCCTCGACGACGTCGAGGATCGCGCGATTGAGCGGCTCGCCGAGACGGCGGCGCTGCGCCTGCAGGTCGATGAAGGGGATGGGTGCTGTCAAAGCCTCAACTCCACTGGAAAGACGGGAAGGTTCTAGGCGAAGGCGCGAGCCCAAGACGACACACAATATGTTGCCGATTGCGTCGCCGCCGCCCTAGGCTGCGCAAAGGCAGGAACATCGCATGGGCTTGGACCTTTCATCCCCGAACGCATCCAACGATCGGACCATCGATCACTTTCGCGTCCATGGCTGGATGCGCGTGCCCGAGGCTTTCAGCAATGCCGAAGCCGCCGTGATGCGCGATGTCGTCTGGCGCGGTCTTGGCGATGTCGGCATCCGGCGCGACGCACCGGCGACATGGACCGTCGAACGGCCCGTGAAACTGCAAAAGCTGAAGGACCACCCCGCCTTCAACGCCGTCGGCAGCGCCCGCCTGCTGGCGGCCATCGGCGCCCTTCTAGAAACCGATGTCTATGACAAGCCGAAAAAGTGGGGCGCCATATTCGTGGCCTTCCCCACAAAGGATGCATGGGAGGTGCCGGCGAGCGGCTGGCACATCGATGCGAACTACGGAAGCCGGCTGGCGCCGCCGAAGGGCGTGCAGACCCACGCCCTGTTCGGCGAGGTCGCGCCCCGCAGCGGCGCGAGCCAGATCCTGTCGGGCTCGCATCGCCTGATCCACAAATGGTTCGCGGACCATCCGCCGCCGCCCGGCGCGCGCAGCGCTGACATGCGCAAATCGTTGCAGAGACATCCCTATATCCGCGACCTGCATGAAGCGGGCGACCGGCAGAGCCGCATCGACCGCTTCCTGAACCGCGCCGAGACGGTAGATGGCATCCCGCTGCAAGTGGTCGAAAACACCGGCGCGGCGGGAGATGTCATTCTCCTGCACCCGTTGACGCTGCATGTGGCGGCACCGAACAACGGCGACGCGCCGCGCTTCCTGCTCAGCGGCGCCGTCACGACCGATATGCACGGCTGGGCGATGTAAAGGCAGTTAGCCGCGGGCGGCTTTGAGGGCCGCGATATAATCGGGCAGCGTGCGCTTGGCGGTCCAGCCCAGAGCCCGCGACTTGGTCGTGTCGAGCACCGCGTCCATGCGGTTGCCGCGCCGCTCGGGCAGCATGCTGACCGGGCCGCCGAACATGTGCGCCGCATCGAGCACCGAATAGGAATCCGCCGCGCCGAGTCCGAACTCGTCGCCCTCGCCGCGCTCGCCCACCATCATCAGCCCGTCCACGATGTCGTCGACATGGGTGAAGTTGCGCTTCTGCGTGCCGGGCGAGACCACGGTCAGCGCCTCGCCGCGCGCGATCTGCTGGCGGAAGATCTCGATCACCGTGCCATAGGCGCCGGCGCGCTCGCCGGGTCCGTAGACATTGTAGAAATAGGTGATGGCGAACGGCACGCCGTACCAGGCGCCGTAGTTCCGCACGAGCTCGGTGTTGCTCGCCTTGGTCCAGGCATAGGGGCTCTGGTCGCGGCCCATGCCGCCATCGCCGAACTTGGTGCTCGACCCGGCATAGACCAGCTTGCCGACTTTGCGGCCCCGGCAGAATTCGAGCACGCCGAACGTTCCGACCTTGTTGAGGTCCCAGACCAGCGCCGGCTCCTCGAGGCTCTTCTCGACCCGCGAATATTCGCCCAGGTGATAGAGCAGGTCCGGCGTTTCCGGCAGCAGGCTCGCGATGTCCTTGGCGTGGCCGCGGCGATAGTCGACGCCGGAAATGTGGTTCTCGACGAGCCCGGTGAAGTAATTGTCGAGCGAGATGACGCGGTGGCCTTCGCCCACCAGCCGGCGGCACAGATTGGTGCCGATGAACCCGGCACCGCCCACGACCACCACCGTCTTACCGCCGCTCATCTTCCACCATTGCCGATTGCCGCCGCCCAAGGGCAGCGCCGTCGCCGATCCAACTTCCGATTAGAGATCGGCCTCGACGCGCAGCGAGACGATCTTGTCCGGCGTGCCGCTGACCGAGCCGCTGCTGCCGTCGCCCTTCTTGATGGCGTCGACATGCTCCATGCCCTCGATCACCTGGCCCCACACCGAATATTGCCGGTCGAGCCAGGGCGCGTCCGCGAAGCAGATGAAGAACTGGCTGTTGGCGCTGTGCGGATTGTTGGTGCGCGCCGCGCTGCAGGTGCCGCGCTTGTGCTTCTCCGCCGAGAACTCCGACTTCAAATCGGGAAGGTCCGAGCCGCCCGAGCCGGTGCCCGTCGGATCGCCGGTCTGCGCCATGAAATCGGGGATCACGCGGTGGAACACGACGCCGTCATAGAAGCCCTTGCGCGCCAGCTCCTTGTAGCGCGCGACATGGTTCGGCGCGAGATCGGGCCGCAGCGCGATCACGACCTTGCCGTCCTTGAGTTCGAGGATGAGGGTATTTTCCTTGTCGCGTGCCATTACTTTCCTGTCCGTTCCTTGCAGCGTTTGATCAATTGTTCGGCAACGTGCGGCGAGGTGAAAGGTCTCACATCGCCGCCGAGCAGCGCGATTTCCTTCACCAGCTTGGAGGCGATCGCCTGCATGCGCGGATCGGCCATCAAGACGACGGTCTCGATCTCCATGTTGAGGCGCTGGTTCATCGCCGCCATCTGGAACTCGTATTCGAAGTCCGACACGGCGCGCAGGCCGCGCAGCACCATGGTGGCGCCGATGCTCTGCGCGAAATCGACCATCAGCACGTCGGAGACCGGCTTGACCTCGACGGTGGCGCGGCCCTTGGGCACCTTTTCCGCCTCGATCCGCACCATCTCCATGCGCTCTTCGAGCGAGAACAGCGGCGATTTCGACGCATTGGTCGCCACCCCGATCACCAGCTTGTCGACCAGCTTCACGGCGCGCTTGACGATGTCGATATGGCCCAGCGTCATGGGATCGAACGTCCCGGGATAGAGGCCGATCAGCGGCTTGCGCGTGATTTCGCCGGTATCGCTCACGTCTCGCTCCCCTCGCCCGACACGTCCTCGATCCGCTCGACCGAGACGACGCGCTCGCCCTCCTCGACGCGGAAGAGCGTGACGCCTTGTGTAGCACGTCCGGCGACGCGAATGCTCGCCACCGGCACGCGGATCGTCTGGCCCTGGTTGGTGATGAGCATGAGATGGTCGGATTCCTCGACCGGGAACGACGCCACGACGCCGCTGTTCTTGCGGCTCGCCGCCATGGCGACGATGCCCGAGCCGCCGCGGCCCGTGACGCGATACTCATAGGAGCTCGAGCGTTTGCCGAAGCCGTTTTCCGACGCCACCAGCACGAACTGCTCCCGGGCGCCGAGCTCGGCATAGCGCGCCGTGGTCAGCGTCGCCTCCTCGACCGTCTCGTCGTCGTCGCTCGCCTCCTCGGCCGGACCGGCCTCTTCGCCAAGCTCGGCGCGGCGCGCCGCGCTCGCCTGCTTGAGATAGGCGCGCGCCTCGGCGGTCGAGGCATCGGAATGGCGCAGCAAGGTCAGGCTGACGACCTCGTCGCCGTCCGCCAGCTTGATGCCGCGCACGCCGGTGGAATCGCGGCCCTTGAAGACGCGGACGTCGGTCAGCGCGAAGCGGATGCACTTGCCGTTCCGGGTCGTGAGCAGCACGTCGTCCCGGTCGGAGCAGACCTGCACGCCGACGATGCCGTCGCGGCCGCCCTCCTCGAACTTCATCGCGATCTTGCCGTTGCGGTTGATGCTGGCGAAGTCCGACAGCTCGTTGCGCCGCACGTCGCCCGAGCGCGTCGCGAACACGACGTTCAGCTCGTCCCACTTGGTGTCATCCTCGGGCAGCGCGAGGATGGTGGTGATGCGCTCGCCCTCGCTTAAGGGTAGCAGGTTCACCATCGCCTTGCCCTTGCCCTGGATGCGCGCCTCGGGAAGCTTCCAGACCTTGAGCCGATAGGCCATGCCGGTCGAGGAGAAGAACACCAGCCAGGCATGCGTGTTGGCGACGAACAGCGAGGTGACGAAGTCTTCCTCCCGCGTCGCCATGCCGGCGCGGCCTTTTCCGCCGCGGCCTTGCACGCGGTATTCGTCGAGCGGCGTGCGCTTGATGTAGCCGGCATGGGTGACCGTGACCGCGACGTCCTCGCGCTCGATCAGGGCCTCGTCCTCGACCTCGACCTCGGCATCGATCAGTTCGGTCAGGCGCGGCGTCGCGAACTCGTCGCGGATGGCCTTGAGTTCGGTGCGGATGATCTCCAGCACCCGCGGCCGCGAGCGCAGGATGTCGAGATAATCGGCAATCGCCTCGGCGAGCTTCTGCACCTCGTCGCCGAGCTCGTCGCGGCCGAGCGCGGTCAGGCGCTGCAGCCGGATGTCGAGGATCGCGCGCGCCTGCTCTTCCGACAGCTTGATGGTGCCGTCGGCCTGGATGGTGTGGCGCGGATCGGCGATCAGCTTGATCAGCGGCTCGACGTCGTGCGCCGGCCAGTTGCGCGCCATCAACTGTTCGCGCGCCGCGGTGGCGTCGGCGGCGCCGCGGATCAGCGCGATCACCTCGTCGATGTTCGCCACCGCGATGGCGAGGCCGACCAGGATATGGCCGCGGTCGCGCGCCTTGGCGAGCTGGAAGCGCGTACGGCGGGTCACCACTTCCTCGCGGAACGTGAGGAAGGCGCCGATCATCGACTTCAGGTTCATCAGCTCGGGCCGGCCGCCATTGAGCGCCAGCATGTTCACGCCGAACGTCGTCTGCAGCTCCGAGAAACGGTAGAGCTGGTTCAGCACCACCTCGGACGAGGCGTCGCGCTTGAGCTCGATCACCACGCGCATGCCGTGGCGGTCGCTTTCGTCGCGCACGTCGGAGATGCCCTCGACGCGCTTGTCGCGCACCAATTCGCCGATCTTCTCCTGCAGCTTGGCCTTGTTCACCTGGTAGGGCAGCGCGGTGACGATGATCGCCTCGCGGTCCTTGCGGATCTCCTCGACGTCGCATTTGGCGCGCATCAGAAGCGAGCCGCGGCCCCGCGCCAGCGCGGCGCGGGCGTTCTGCTTGCCGATCAGGAGCGCGCCGGTCGGGAAATCCGGCCCCGGCACGATCTCGGTCAGCGCCTCGAGGTTGATCGAGGGATCGTCGATATAGGCGAGGCAGGCGTCGATCACCTCGCCCAGATTGTGCGGCGGGATGTTGGTCGCCATGCCGACCGCGATGCCGCCGGCGCCGTTGACCAGGATGTTGGGAAAGCTCGCCGGCAGGACGGTCGGCTCGCGCTCGGACGCGTCGTAATTGTCCTTCCAGTCGACGGTGTCCTCGTCGATGCCGACGGTGAGCTGGTGCGCGATCTTGGCGCGGCGCACCTCGGTGTAGCGCATCTGCGCCGGGGAATCGCCGTCGACCGAGCCGAAATTGCCCTGACCGTCGATCAGGGGCACGCGCATGGAGAAGTCCTGCGCCATGCGGACGAGCGCGTCGTAGATCGATTGGTCGCCGTGCGGATGGTACTTGCCGATCACGTCGCCGACGACGCGGGCCGATTTGCGGTACGGCTTGTTCCAGTCATAGCCGTTTTCGTGCATCGAAAAGAGGATGCGGCGGTGCACGGGCTTCAATCCGTCGCGCACGTCGGGCAGCGCGCGCTGCACGATGACGCTCATCGCATAGTCGAGATAGGACTTCTTCAGCTCGTCTTCGATGGCGATCGGGCTGATGTTGGAGCCGCCCGGCGGAGTGCCACTGGCGGGAGGGGTATCGCTCAAAACGCGTTCCTTATCGGGAGGCCGGAAGAGCCTCAAATCCAGTCCCGTTAGGTAGCATTTCGGCGGTCGATTCGCCTAGGAAAACCTCTGGCCGGCGGGGCGAAAAGCGCCCGATAAAACCCGCTCCGGGCCGCTAGGAGGACCGCCCTTGTTCGCGTACAGCTAGCGCCATGGCGACGGGTGCGGAATCGGGACAGACGAGCATGCAGGCGCTGTGGTCGCTCGTCCGCAGCATCGCAGCCTATGCCGGGCGGCGCGGCGTTTTCGCCGCGATCTACATCCTCCTGGGCGCCGTGTTCGAGAGCTTCGGGCTCGTCCTGCTCATCCCGCTCCTCGCGCTGGTGATCGGCAGCGGCGGCGACAGCCGCCTCCAGCGCATCATGAGCCCGGTGTTCGACGCCGCCGGCGCGGCCACGCCGGTGGAACGCCTCGCGCTGCTGCTTGCCGGCTTCGCCGCGATCATGGTGGTGCGCGGCGTCGTGATCTCGCTGCGCGACAGCACTGTCATGGCATTGCAGTTCGGCTATTCCGAGCGCCTGCGCGGCGAGATCGCCGACAGCCTGGCGGCGGCGGGCTGGTCCAGCGTCCTGCGCCTGCGCCATGCGCGCGTCATGAGCATCATGAGCAGCGACATCCAGCGCATCAGCGCCGCCACCAGCTTCCTGCTGCAGACCTGCATCGCCATCGTGATCCTTGCCGTGCAATGCGTCTTGTCTTTCATCCTGTCGCCCTGGCTTGCGCTGCTGTCCTTCGCGCTCCTCGCCGCCGGCGCGGTCGCGATGATCCCGGTGCTGCGCCGCGCCCGCGCCCATGGCCACATGGTGATCGGCGTCAATCTCTCGCTGCTCGACACGGCCTCGCAATTCCTCAGCGGGTTGAAGCTGGCGCTGAGCCAGGATCTGCAGGGCGCCTTCGTTGCGGAATACCGCAGCACCCTGCACGGACTGACGATGCAGCAGACGCGTTTCACGCGCCGCCAGACCGTGGCGCGCGTCGCGCTGACCACGCTGACCGCGCTGGTCGGCGCGGCGGTGGTGCTGCTCGGCTACGGTCTGCTGCATATGAGCGCGCCGCTGCTCATCGCGTTCCTCCTCGTGGTCGCGCGCATGAGCGGACCGGCGACGCAGATCCAGCAGGGCTTTCAACAGCTGGCGCTCGGCCTGCCCTCCTATGAGGTCATCACGGCGCTGGTAACCGAGCTGCGCGGCACGGCGCGCCCGGCGGGGCTCGCGCAACGCGCGCTGCCGCACGGCGTCGTCGCGCTCGAAAATGTCGGCTTCCAGCACCCGCAAGGTGACGACGACAGCGCGCAAGGCGTGCGCGGCGTCAGCCTCAGCATTGCGCCGGGCACCTTTCTCGGCATCGCCGGCACCTCCGGCGCCGGCAAGACCACGCTGATCGATCTGCTGGTCGGCCTGCTCCAGCCGCAGACCGGACGCATCCTGGTCGGCGGCGTCGCGCTCGACGAGACGACGCTGGCGAGCTGGCGCGCAGGCCTCAGCTATATCGCGCAGGACTCGTTCCTGTTCCACGACACGGTCCGGCACAATCTGCAATGGGTCAGGCCCGGCGCGAGCGAGGCGCAGATGTGGGACGCGCTCGCCCTGGCCGGCGCCACCGAGATCGTGCGCCGGATGGATGGCGGCCTCGATGCCGTGATGGGCGAGCGCGGCTCGCTGGTCTCGGGCGGCGAACGCCAGCGCCTCGCGCTGGCGCGCGCGCTGCTGCGCCAGCCGAAACTGCTGATCATGGACGAAGCGACCAACGCCATCGACGTCGACGGCGAGCGCGCCTTGCTCGAGCGCCTCCTCGCGATGACGCCGCGCCCCACCATCGTGATGATCGCCCACCGCAGCGAGAGCCTCGCCCTGTGCGATCATGTCGTACGCATGGAGAATGGACGTCTTGTCGATTAAAACGGCTTTGGTTTGATCCATCCACCCACACCCGTCATGGCCGCCCTTGTGGCGGCCACCCAGGATCACAGGCGGCAGTTGTGATCTTGGGTGGCCGCCACAAGGGCGGCCATGACGGTTGAAAGTGATTCAACCAATCTCCCCAAAGCGCTTTGACCAAGCATAGCCAAACGCCAAATCCGAAAAACAATGATCAAGCGCTTGTGGACCCGGCCTTTCGGCGCCTAGCCCTAGACGAACCGCGCCATCTCGACGAAGCCGGCTTCGACCGGATAGCCGGTGACCTCGATCTGCGCCGCATCGAGCCAGGCATGCGCCGCCATCGCCTCGCCCGGTTTCTTGGCGACGCCGAAATGCATCGTGCTCGCGATATGGCGCCGCCGCAGCATCGCCTTGGCGGCGATCGCTTGCGGCAGGCAGACGGCGCGGAACGGCACATAGCGCGCCGCCCGCGTCACCGCCCAGCTGATCTCGCGCGCCAGCGCGGACTGTTCGGCATCGAGACTTGCCGGCGCCGCAACGGCGACCGCGGGCGGCATGAAGGTGCCGAAGCGCGCCGCGAGAACGCGGAACGGCACGAAGATCAGAGCGAGGCGCGACACGGCCAGCCACACCACCGCCTGCAGCAGCAGCATGCGGTGCCCGTTCGAAAGCCGGTAAAAGCGCTTGACGACACGCCGCAGGAAATCGGCGCCCCGCGCGGCGCCGGAAGGAGCGGCCGCCTCAGGCATCGCTGGCGGTGACGAGGCCCTGCGCGACCATCTCGTCGAGGAACGACTTGGTCTCCGCGCGGCACTGCGCCTCGTCGACCTGGAAATGCGCCGTCAGGGATTCCACCAGCCGGTCGAGGTCGCTGGGCGTATCGAGCAGGCCCCAGATCGCGGCGCCGACCTTGTCGAACTCGAAATACTGCCAGTTCTGGGTGTGCAGCAGCACGACCTCGCCGCCGACATCGGCTTCGATGACGTCGCCGGTTCGCGTGTAGACGCGGGCCGTGGAACTTGTGCTCGTCATGTCTCGAAACCCTGTGCTCGCCGAACTTTATACCGCGTGCTTAAACCGGGCAACGCAGCGCCGCGTCAAGGGCTTGGCGGTCCGGCGCGATTAACTTTCCTGACGGCGGCAACTCCGTTAAGCAGGCGCATGGATCAGCCCGAACCCGTGCCCGGCATGCCCGGCGCCACCATGCGCCGCGTGGCGGAGCTTCCGACGCACTTGCCGGACGGCAGGCCCGCCGGGCAAGGCGCGCAGGCGACGCCCGGCCGGCTGCTCCTGGTCATGCCCGGCACCGGCAGCTTTCTCGCCCGCGACGGTTCCGCCATCGAGTTCACCGAGCACGCCGACGCCGACAGCGGCGCCATCGCCTTGTTCCTCAACGGCACCGCGCGCGGCGCGTTGATCCACCAGCGCGGCGAATTGCCCTTGCATGCCGCGACGCTGGTTCCGCCCGGCGGCGGCAAGGCGCTGGCGATCTGCGGCCGCTCCGGCGCCGGCAAATCGACGCTCGCCGCCGAACTCAGCCGGCGCGGCTGGGCGCTGGTCGCCGACGACACCACCCGCGTCACCTGGGACGGCAGCCACGCCATCGCCTGGCCGAGCCGCGACACGATCAAGCTGTGGAAAGACGCCTGCGAGATGGCCGGCATGGACACCGGTGCGCTCGAACGCGTCATGCGCAACATGGACAAGTATTACATCCGCGTGACATCGCATGGCCGGCCCGTGCCGCTCGGCTGGATCGTCGAACTGACGCCCGACGGCAATTGCGAGCCGCTCTCGCCCGGCGACAAGATGGCGCTGGTGACCCGCAACACCTACCGGCCGTCGCAAATCCGTCCGCTCGGCGTGCAGCGCGAGCACGTCCGCATCGTGGCGCAGACCGCCTCCGCCTGTGACGTGTTCCGCCTGCCCGGTGACCGTTCGCTGAGCCTCGCCGCGCTCGCCGATGCCGTAGAGAAAGCGATCCGCTGACATGTCGGCGCTTGCCGGATTCTGGCGCTTCGACGGCAAGCCGGACACCGCCGCGTCCTGCGCGCGGATGCTCGCCGTCCAGGCGCTCTACGGCCCGCATGACGAACATCAGTGGGACCTCGCGTCGATCAGCATCGGCCGCCGTCTCTTCCGCACCCTGCCGGAGGACATCCACGACAATCAGCCGCTCAGCGGCGGCGATGGCCGCTTCGTCCTCGTCGCCGACATCCGGCTCGACAACCGCGACGAGCTGACCGGCCTGCTGGAGATTTCTCCCGAGCGCGCCCGCAGCCTGGCCGACGCCGCGATCCTGCTCGCCGCGTGGGAACGCTGGCAGGAGAATGTGTTCGACCGGTTGGTCGGCGACTATGCCTTCGCCCTCTGGGACCGCAAGGAGCAACGCCTCGTGCTCGCCCGCGATCCGCTTGGCGCGCGGCCGCTGCACTATCATCGCGGGCCCGATTTCTTCGCCTTCGCCTCGATGCCCAAAGGCCTGCATGCCCTCCCGCAGGTGCCGCGCCGGCCCGACGAGGAACGCATCGCCGAATTCCTCGCCCTTCTGCCGGAGGACGGCCCGCGCAGCTTCTTCAAGGACGTGGAACGCGTCGAAGCCGGCCATGTCGTCGTCGTGACGCGGTCGGGGATGACGGCGCGGCGCCATTGGGAACCGCAGCACAAGATCACAAAGCTCGCGAGCGCCGGCGACTACGCCGAAGCGCTCCGCCACCATCTCGACCAGGCGGTGCGGGCGCAGCTGCGCGGCGCCGGCAGTGCCGTCGGTGCGCATCTCAGCGCCGGCTTCGACAGCTCCGCCGTCGCGACCAGCGCTGCCATCCAGATGGCGGCGGCGAACGGCAAGGTCGTGGCGTTCACCTCGGTGCCGCGCGAGGGCTATGACGGCTTCGTGCCCAAGGGCCGCATCGGCGACGAAGGCCCGCTCGCCGCCGCGACCGCGGCGCTCTATCCCAACATGGAACATCTGCGCATTCGCGGCGGCGACCGCTCGCCGCTGGCCGATCTCGACCGCAACTTCTTCGTCTTCGAACGGCCGATCCTGAACCTTTGCAATCTGGCCTGGATGAACGCCATCAACGACACGGCCAAAGCGCGCGGGTTGCGCATCATGCTGACCGGCCAGATGGGCAATATGAGCATCAGCTATGACGGGCTGACCCTGCTGCCGGATCTGGTGCGCCGCGGTCATGCCGTCAAATTGCTGCGTGAAATGCGCGGGCTGGTGCGGGGCGGCCATGTGCGTTGGGCCGCGGCGCTCAATGCCGCCTTCGGCCCCTATACGCCCTTGCCGCTATGGAGCTGGATCAATCGCATCTTCGAGAACCGCAAGGTCGGGATCGAGACCTATTCGGCGATAAATCCCAGCCGGCTCGGCCGCGCCGAGCTCGAAGCGCGCGCCAAGGCTCGGAACGTCGATCTCAGCTACCGGCCGCGCAAGAACGGCTTCGAGACGCGTCTTTGGGTCCTGCGCCGCGTCGATCTGGGCAATTATTCCAAAGGCATGCTCGGCGGCTGGGGACTGGACCAGCGCGACCCGACATCCGACCGCCGCCTCATCGAATTCAGCCTGTCGATCCCCGAAGAGCAATGGCTCCAGAACGGCGAGACCAAGGCTCTGACGCGGCTGGCCTTTGCCGGCCGCCTCGCACCGGGCGTGCTCGCTTTGCGCGGCAAGGGTTTCCAGGCCGCGGACTGGCACGAGGGCCTGACGGCCGCGCGCCCGCAATTGCGCGAAGAGATCGAGCGGCTCGACGATTGCGATCCCGCCGTCTCGGCGATCGACCTGCTGCGTCTGCGCAAGCTGGTCGAGGATTGGCCGCAGGACCGCTGGAACGGCACCGAAGTGATGAGCCAGTATCGGCTGGCCTTGTTGCGCGCGGTCTCGACCGGACATTTCCTGCGGCGCTCGAGCGGTAGCAACGCCTGATACGCCGGCGTCAGCCCCAGATTCGCAGGAAGTGCCGATCGTGCCGCCCGAACGCGGTGACGGTCTCGCCCGCCGCGAGTTCGCGTGTCCCGATGAACGGCCAGAACATGATCGCCCAGGCCGAGCGCGGCGCGTCCGGCAGCGGGCTGTTTTCGTACCAGTCTTCTTCGTCCATCTGGAGCGCGATCCATTGCGCGATGCCGTTGGCGCGGCCGCCGGTGCTGGTCAGCGCCACCGATGCCGTCGCCTCGGGATAGGGACCGCCGGACTGGAAGTCGAAATCGAACAGGTCGGCCGGCGCGCTCGACAGCGTCAGGCGCCGGTCGCTGCGCTTGATCTGGTAGGAATTGGCGGCCAGCCGGTTGAACGGCGAAAGGTCGAAACCGTCGATCGTGTCCATGCGCTCATTGGCGATGTCGGCGTCGTAAGCCAGCGCCACGCGGACGACCCCGCGCGCCGGGATGATGCGCGCGCCTGGCTTCAGCAAGTCCCTCACGGCGTGTTCGGCGACCGGCAGTGCATCCTCGCCCAGCAGGTTGTTGCTGACGATTTCCGAAACCATGACGTCGGCCCGTCCGCCCATGTCGGTCTCGACGTCGAGGTCGTAGGACTTCTTGGACACGACGCGCACGCGGTCGGACAGCCCGTTCAGCGCGACGATGTCCCGCGCCGCGTCGGCCACCGCCGGCATCATCTCGCAGGTCACGACCTGCCCCGCGCCGGCCCGCGCCGCCATCATCGCCAGGATGCCGGTGCCGGTCCCGACCTCGAGAACCCGGCTCTGCGGTCCCACCGCCCGCTTGATGGCCGCCTCATAGCTCGCATTGCGTCCCGCATCGCGGACGATCTTGAAATGCCAGACCGGCACGTCCTTCGACAGGATGCCGGACACCAGGCTGCGCACTTCCGCATTGTCGGGCGCCACCCGCAGCGCTTCGAGAGCGATTCCCCGGGCCTGCGCGTCTTGCCCCTTCTGCAGGACGATTGCGGCCAGTTGCGCGAGCGCAACAGGGTTCTTCGCCGCTCGGGCGGCCAACGCATCCAGCGGCATGGTTTTATTCATTAATTTTAGGAGCTTAGTGTCGGGGACAACATATTATTACATGGCGTGCCGCCGCAAGGCGACTTTGTGCGGCGGGATTTGTGAAATCTTGTGACAGTCGTCGACCGCATTTTTAGCCAAATCCGTGGCAATAGAGCAACGACACTGCTGCCTATCCTGCTTTCATTAGCTACTTTCTTCTGCTAGAGGTTGGCTCTCAATTAGGTAGGGATTTTCCACGATGAATCAGGATATTCGCGAGCAGAACTTGGATCAGGCGAAGCTGGCCGCGAAGGCCGAATGGCAACGTCCGCAGCTGCGCCGGCTTGAGGCCTCCGAGTCGGAAGCCACCGCCGGTCCGGGCGACGACGGCTACCACATCTCCTGATATCTGGGTCGACATGGCTTACCGCGGCGCGATGCAGTCTAAGGCTCTCGTACCGGTCCGGTAGGCAGGTTGGCCGGTTTTGGCGCCCTAGGCGCTAGGCTTGGCCACCGATCTAAAGATAAAAGCCCGGACACAATGTGTCCGGGCTTTTTTCCGTTGTGCGATGGCAACCGCGAACCGGCGGGAAACTATCGTTCCGTCTTTCTCCATACGCCAAAAAACAAAACGCCCGGGCGGTGGCCCGGGCGTTTCGTCTTTTCGGTCGACGAAGCTTAGGACTTCGGGATCGTCGTGGTGAACGTGCCCGTGGTGGTGTTCGTGTTGATCACGTTGTCACCATAGGAGAGAATCGCACCGCCGCTGGCCGGGACGATGAACACGCCCGTTCCGTTGCCCATCAGGGTCGATTCGCTCAAGCTGATCACCGCTTTGCTGCCATTGGCGAGCAGGCCATAGAGGCTGCCACCCTGGACGACGCTCTTGACCACGCTGATGTTCGCCTGGGTGCCGGACGCGATCGCGCCGACTTCGACGGAGCCGCCGGAGATTTGGCTGTTCGAAACGACCAGCGAAGACAACCCGGTGCCGCCCGTCGTATCGAGCTTGATGCCCGTGGTGTTGTTCACGACCTGAACGTTGTTGATCTCCGCAATGACCGCGGCGCCGCCGGTCGGCGCGATGTTCACGCCGCCATTGGTCGTTCCGTTGCCGTTGGTCGAGATCGTCGAGTCGAAGATGTAGAGGTACTCGTTTTGCGTGGCAGACGGCACGAAATTCACGCCAAAGCCGTTCGGCGAGCCGCCCGTGAAGTTGCGGATCTGGCAGTTCTGGATGATCAGCGTCTTGCCCGCGACGAACTTCACGCCCGCCAGGCTGTTCGAGCCGACCGGGCCGCCATCAAGCTGGAGGCCGCGCACGACGACGGTGCAGTTCGGATCGGTCGCGCAGTTCACGGTGACACCGTTGGTGCCGGCGACGAGGATGCCGGCTTCGCCGATGCCCTCGTTCGCCAGCGTGATCGCCTTGGTCACCGTGACGGCGCCGAAGCCACCCGGATCGAGCGTGTCGATCTCACCGCCGGCAGCGGTCTTGGAGATCGCGCCCGGGAACGTCTTGCACGGCGCGGTGCGGCTGCAGGGATTGACGTCGTCGCCAACGCCCGAAATCCAGGTGCGCGTCGCTTGCGCCTGGGCCGGCAAGGCCCACATCAGCGCCAGAGCACCTGCCGCCAAAATGCCTGCCATTCTTCCGTACTTGCTCATTCTTAACCCTCCTTGGGGGACTCTTGCGTATGTCCCGACTACTACAATGAAATTTCGTTTGGACACATGGACGCGCCCCTTGCGCCGAATTTCTAGCACAAGTTTCCGGGGGTAACCACGGCTAACGCGGAATTAGGCAAGAAACCGATCACACGAAGCGTGACCTCGAAGCGACAGTCGCCAGTCATAAAATTGCGCGACCAAGACATCACGGCTTCCTGGCCGGGAACATCGGCGCGCGCACCCGGTCGCCCGGCGCGATTCCCAAGGTCCGCGCCAACCCGCCATTGATTTCGATCACCACCCGAATCGGCTCGGCGGAGGCGATCTCGGCAGTCGAGAACGGCACGGCATTGGCGGCAATCGTCGAAATCGTGCCGTCCGCCCGGACAAACAGCATGTCGAGCGGCAGGGGCGTATCCTTCATCCAAAAGGCCGCCATCAGCGGCTTTTGAAAGTCGAACAGCATGCCGGCATTCGGCGCCAGATGGGTGCGGTGCATCAAACCAGTCGCGCGGGACGCATCGTCGGCGGCGATCTCCATCCGGAAGCTGCGCAGGCCGCCGTGAGTCGCGATCGCCACGGTCTCGACCGGCAGATGGCGCGGCGCCGCAGCGTCAGCCGCGGGAACCAGCAGCGCAAAGCTCAGCACGGCAAAGGCGAAAGACCGGAACGTCATGCGCATGGCATCGCTCGCATACACCAAGAGTGACGACGCGTGGCGCCGACCGCAGGCGGACCTTATAATGTGTGCAACAGGAGTTGATAGATGCCGGCAGGCCAGGATGCGGTTTTGAGCCAGAGCGACACGGAACCGTCACATCCGGTCCGCAAGGCGCTATGCGCCCATCTGATCGATTCGGGGAAACTCACGCCGGCCGGTGTACAACGCGCCGGCCGCCTGGCGGCAGACAGCGGCGAACGGCTCGAGATCGTGCTCGCCCGTCTGGGTCTCGTTTCGGAGATCGATATCGCACAGGCGCTCGCCGCCCTGCTCGATTTGCGCCTCGCCGCCAGCGGCGACTACCCGGCCGCGCCGGTGCTCGAAGATCGCCTCAACAAACAATTCCTGCGCGAGGCCCAGATCGTTCCGCTCGCCGACGGCGCCGCCGGTCTCGTCGTTGCGATGGTCGATCCGCTCAACGACTACGCCGCCGAGGCCGCGCGGTTCGCCTCGGGCAAGCCGATCCTGCGCCGCGTCGCGCTGCCCGCCGATTTCGAAGCGGCGTTCGAACGCCTCTACGGCACCGGCACGTCGCAGATCCATCAGATCGCGCAAGAGACGAGTGGCCGCGCCGAGGACATCGCCAATGACGACGCCGACCGCGTCAAGGACAGCGCCAGCGACGCGCCCGTCATCCGCCTCGTCAACCTGCTGATCACCCGCGCCGTGGAAGCACGCGCCTCGGACATCCACATCGAGCCAATGGACGGCGAGTTGCGCGTCCGCTACCGCGTCGACGGCGTGCTGCACGAGGTCGAATCGCCACCGCGCAATCTCGCCGCCGCCGTGCTGTCGCGCATCAAGATCCTGGCCAAGCTCAACATCGCCGAGCGCCGCGTCGCGCAGGACGGCCGCATCCGCCTCGCAGTGCGCGGCAAGGACATCGATTTCCGCGTCTCGATGATGCCGACCATCCACGGCGAATGCGCCGTGCTGCGTATCCTCGACCGCGGTTCGTTGAAGCTCGACTTCGTCGCACTCGGATTCGACGAAGAGACCGTCGCCGCGATCCGCCACTTGCTGGCGCAGCCGCACGGCATCCTGCTCGCGACCGGCCCGACCGGCAGCGGCAAGACCACGACGCTCTATGCCGGCCTTTCCGAACTCAACACCAAGGACCGCAAGATCCTCACCATCGAGGACCCGGTCGAATACCAGCTCGCCGGCGTCAACCAGGTGCAGGTCAAGCCGCAGGTCGGCCTTACCTTCGCGAGCGCGATGCGCGCCTTCCTGCGCCAGGACCCCGACATCATGATGGTCGGCGAAATCCGCGATCTGGAAACCGCGCAGACCGCCGTGCAAGCCGCCCTCACCGGCCATCTCGTGCTCTCGACGCTGCACACCAACGACGCGCCCAGCGCTGTGACCCGCCTGCTCGACATGGGCATCGAGGACTATCTCCTGACCTCGACGATCGGCGGCGTCATCGCCCAGCGCCTCGTGCGCACGCTGTGCCCCGCCTGCCGCAAGCCTTACGAGGCCGATCCGGCCTTGCTCGAACGCCTGCAGATCGCGCCGCGCGGCGGCACCACCGTATTCTATGCGGCCCAAGGCTGCAGCGCCTGCAACGGCACCGGCTATGCCGGCCGCTCTTCCATCGTCGAAGTCCTCGTGATGTCCGACGCGCTGCGCCACCAGGTCCTCGCCCATGCCGAAGCCGGCGCGCTGCGCAAGCAGGCGGCATCCGAAGGGATGCGCTCGATGCACGCGCACGGCATGGCGAAGGTGCTGGCCGGCGAGACCAGCGTCGAGGAAGTCCTGCGCGCGACGCGGGCCGTCTGACGATGCCGAGTTTCCGCTACCGCGCCATGACCGCATCCGGCGCTATCGTCACCGGCGTGCTCGACGCCGCGTCCGAGCCGGCGGCGATCGCGGAGATCCGCGCCCAAGGCCACTACCCCATCGACGCGAAGAGCGGCGAAGCCGGCGCGGCGCGCGCCGCCTGGCTCGATCGCCTCCGCGCCGACATCATGCCGCGCAAGCGCTTCTCGCCGCGCGGTCTCGTCGTCGCGACGCAGGAGCTGGCGGCGCTGCTGCGCGCCGGGCTCGAGCTCGACCGCGCTCTCGAAATCCTCGTCAACCTCGACGACAGCAAGCCGATGGCCGACACGTTCAACACCGTGCTCGAGGAGGTGCGCGGCGGGTCGAGCTTCGCCGATGCGCTCAACGCCATGCCGGTGTTCCCGAAATTCTACGTCAACATCGTGCGCGCCGGCGAACAGGGCGGCGACCTGCAGGCGGCGCTCGAACAGCTCGGTGAATATCTCGGCCGCTCCCTCGCGGTGCGCGAGTCGGTGATATCGGCGCTGATCTATCCCAGCCTGCTGCTCGCCACGACCGGCGTCTCGATCATCGTCATCCTCGTCTTCGTGCTGCCCTCCTTCGAGCCGCTCTTCGCCGAAGCCGGCAAGTCGTTGCCGCCCGCGACGCGCTTCGTGATGGACACCGGCGATTTCATCACCAACTGGTCCTGGGCGATCTTCCTCGCCGGCGCGATCCTGGTGACCGCGATCCGCCGCGCCCTCAAGCGCCCCGCCTTCCGCCTCTCCTGGGACGCCGCGATGCTGCGCCTGCCGCTTGTCGGCGGCCTGCTCGCCAAGATCGACGTCGAGCGCTTCAGCCGCACCCTGGGAACCCTGCTGAAAAACGGCGTCTCCCTGCCCCCGGCGCTCGTCATCACCGCCGACGCCCTCTCCAACGCGGTGATCGCGCGCGATGTGCGCGGCGCCGCGACCAGCCTCAAGGAAGGCGACCAGCTTTCGCGCTACCTCAAGGGCGCCCGCGCCTTCCCCCGCCTTGCGCTCGACATGATGCGCGTGGGAGAGGAGAGCGGCCAGCTCGACACCATGCTGCTGCGCCAGGCCGAGTTGTACGAACGCGAGATCAAGCACACCATCGACCGGCTGGTCGGCTTGCTGGTGCCGTGCCTGACCATATTCATGGGCTTGATCGTGGCCGGGCTGATCGGTTCGATCCTGGTCGCGATCCTGAGCGTGAACGATCTGGCGATGTAATGGAGCATAAGATGAAGACCTGGAAACTGCGCCGCGCCGAAGAGGGCTACACACTCGTCGAGCTCCTCGTCGTGCTCGCGATCCTCGGCCTGCTCGCGACCATCGCGACGACGCAGGTGCTGCGCTATTTCGCCAGCGCCAAGGTGAGCACGGCACACGCGCAGCTCGAAAGCTTCTCTTCCGCGCTCGACCTCTACAAGCTCGACGTGGGGCATTACCCGACCAGCCAGGAAGGCCTCGCCGCGCTCAAGGTCAAGCCGCCCAGCGCCGACAATTGGAACGGGCCCTACGTCAAGGCGACCACCAGCCTCAACGATCCCTGGGGCCACCCTTACGACTATGCCGCGCCGGGACGGCACGGCGAGTTCGACCTGTCCAGCAATGGACCCGATGGAACGACGGCCAATGGCACCGACCCGCCCGTGCGCAATTGGTGACGCCCGCGAGGCGGGCTTCACCCTGACGGAGCTTCTCGTCGTGCTGGCGATCATCGGCCTGATCGTCGCGGCGATCCCCGTCCTGCTGCAGACCGCGCTGCCCGGCGCGCGCGCCCGCGCCGCGACGCAAGCACTGGCGCAGGATCTGCGCACATTGCGCGGCCAGGCCATCGCCGGTGGCGGCGCCACATCGATCCGCTTCGATGCCGCACGGCAGGTTTACCTGCTCGAACCCGGCGACCATAAGCACAAGCTGCCCAACGCCGTGCCGTTCTCGCTGCCCCGCGCCGGGGCGTCTCAGATCGGCTTCTACGCCGACGGCAGTTCCACGGGCGGCACCGTCTATGTCGGCGACGGCGCCTTGCGCCACCGCATCTCGATCGATTGGCTCAGCGGCCGCGTGGCCGTCGATGACTAGCCCGAACCAACGCGGCTTCACGCTGGTCGAATTGCTGGTGTCGCTGGCGATCCTGTCGATCGCGCTCGCCGTGCTGTTCAGCGCGATTTCCGCGTCGCTCGACCGGGTGCGCATCGGCCGCGACGAGGCGCTCGCCTCCGCGCTGGTGCAGTCCCTGCTCGCGCGCGCCGGCACCGACCGCCCGCTCAGCATCGGCGAGACCTCGGGCACCTATTCCAACGGCTATCGCTGGGACGTCGTCATCCGGCCCTATGGCACGAACGCCGACAGCAAAGCCTGGCGCATGACGGCCTACCAGGTCATCGCCACCGTCTCGTGGCGCGACGGCGGCCAGGACCGCGCCCGCCGCCTCAGCGCGCTCAAGCTCGTGGCGCCGAAGAAGCCGTCATGAAGACACAGGCCGGCTTCACCTTGCTCGAACTTCTGGTGTCAATGACGCTCCTCGCGCTTCTGTTCATGCTGCTGTTCGGCGGCTTGCGCTTCGGCATGCGCGCCTGGGAGCACGGTTCGACAACGGCCGACGGCACCCAATCCATCCGCATCGTCCAGGACCTGGTCCGCGGCGAGGTCGAGCGCACCTGTCCGCGCCGCAAGCCTGCCCAGCCGCAAGACACGCCGCGCGTCGATTTCTCCGGTGAGCGTTCCGGGCTCGGCTTCCTCGCCCCGGCGCCCAGTTCCGCCGGCGGTGCGCGTTGCGTCGGCGTCACGCTGACGGTAAAGCCCGACGGCACCTTGGAGCGCCTCGTTCTCGGCGTCGGTGTTAACCGTCAGGAGACCGACCTGCTGCGCCATGCCCAAGCCATCGAACTCTCTTATCTCGGCACGGATGGCATCTGGCAGAGCAGCTGGCGCGGCCAGACGGAGCTGCCCGCGCTGGTGCGTCTGCGCGTGACCTTTCCGCCGGGCGACACGCGGTTGTGGCCTGAACTTTTCATGGCACCTCGCATTTCGGCGGAAGCCGATTGCACTTATGATGCCGCCACAAAATCCTGCCGAGGCGGTTGATGGAAGGCGTGCGTGCGTTGCTGGAGCGGGTGCTGGCGTTTTGGCGCTGGTGGCTGTCCGAGCTTGCCGCGCTGCTGCCGGCCGGCCTGCGCGCCGCCTTTGCCGGCGGCAACGACGCCATCCTGATCGAGGTGCAGAACGACGAGTTCCTTGTCGCCCGCCGCGCCGGCGCATTCGAGACCGTGATCGCCCGCGTGCCGCGCGACGAATATGCCGGCCGCACCTTGCGCCTTTCGACGAAGGAGAAGACCGGCCTCGCCGCCTGGTTCGCCGATCCGGTGATCCTGCAGATGCCGGCGGCGGATGCGCTTCGCCGCACGTTGCGCCTGCCGCAAGCCGCGCGGCGCAATCTCGACGGCATCCTGCGCCATGAAGTGGTGCGCCAGAGCCCCATCGCCGCGCCCGACATCTATTACGATTATCGCGTCGCCGGTTCCGAAGGCGATGCGCTCGATGTGGATTTGCGCATCATCCGGCGCGAGCCGGTCGATGCCTGCGTCGAACTGTGTCACAGCGCCGGCATCGCGATCTCGGCGATCGAGTTCGTCGGCGACGAACAGCACGCCGCCGGCGGCACCTTCCCGGCCGATGCGCGCGCCGCGCGCCGGCTGCGCCTGCAGCCGCGCCTCGTGCCCGCGCTTGTCGGCCTCGTTTTGCTGCTCGGCGCCGGCCTCGTCACGAGCCTCTATCTGCGCGGCGACGCGGTCGCGGCCGATCTCGATGCCCGCGTCGATGCCGCGCGCGGACAGGCGATGGAAGTCGAGCACCTGCAGCAGCAGCTCGATGCCGCCAACCGGCAGGCCGCATTCCTGGCCCGGCAGAAGAAAAATCCCGCCGCCGTCGCGGTGCTCGCGACCGTCGCGCGCCTCTTGCCCGACAATGCCTGGCTCTACGAATTCGAGCTCAATGGCGGCGAAGTGCGCCTGCACGGCTTCTCCACCCAGGCCGCGTCCCTCATCGCCCTGTTCGATTCCTCGCCGTTCTTCGGCGACGCGCAGCTGCGCAGCCCGTTGATGCAAGGCCCGGGCAACGGCACCCAGCGCTTCGACATCTCGTTCAAGCTCAAAAGGGCCGCGTCGTGACCGCATCGCGCCAGCGCCTGCTTGCCCTCGCATTGCTGCTCGTCGCGGCCGGTTTCGTCTGGCTGCTCGTCATCCAGCCGGTCGCCGATCTGTTCGCCGATCAGCAGGACGATATCACCCGCTCGGCACAGCTGCTCGCGGCCTTCAAGCAGCGCATCGCCATGCGCCCCGTGGTGGAGGCCAGGCTCGCCGACCTGAAGAAACGCGAAACCTCCGCCACCGGCCTGATCGCCGGCGCGAGCGCCGAGTTGGCCGCGGCGAATGTTCAGAACGTCGTCAAGACGCTGGTCGAGAGCCAGTTGGGCCAGGTCCGCAGCGCTCAGAACCTCGCGCCGGTGACCGCCGACGGATTTCAGCGCATCGATGTCCAATACGACGTCTCGCTGCCGATGACGCGGCTCAAGACCATCGCCTACAGCATCGAGACCAGCACGCCATACCTCTTCCTCGACGGCATCGACATGCGCGTCCCGGAGAGCTGGCAGGCGGTGGACGCCACGTCCGATCCGCCCAATGTCGAGGTGCGCTGGACGGTCAGCGCCTATCGCTCGCTGGTGGCCAAATGAGGCTCCTGGTTCCCGCGATCCTGTTCGGCGTGGCGCTGACGCTCGGTGGCGCGCTCGCCTATGAGAGCTTCGCGCCCATCGATCCGGTGGCCGTCGAGACGCCCCGCTTGCCGAGCCACCAGGCACCGGTGGCGCCGCCCCCCGTCTACGCGCCGCCTTCGATGGAGCTGTTCGCCGATATCGACTCCCGTCCGCTGTTCAGCGCAACGCGCACGCCGCTCCAGGATCCCGCCGCGCATGGCGCCGCCGGATCGGCAACCGATTTCGTGCTGGCCGGAATCATCCAGAGCGGCGACCGCGCCGTCATCCTTCTGCGCAACCGCAGCACCTCCACCACCACGAGCGCGGTCGTCGGCGATCTGGTGAATGGCTGGCGCGTGGCGCGGATCGACGCGACCACCGTCGTGCTCAAGGCCAATGGCAGCGAGGTCGTGGTTCCCCTCGACGGCCCCGCCAACCGCCCGCCCAGCGCGCCGCTGGAGCCGCTGCCGCAGCCGGTACCGCCGGCGCCCGTCGCGGCCGCGCCGCAACCGGCACAGCCAGCCACCCAGCCTGCCGCGCCCGGCACCAAGCCGGCCGCCGTTAACGCTCCGGCCAAACCCGGCTTGCCCGCAAACCCGGCCAAGGGAACTATCGATCCGGAAGCCCTGAAAGGCGCCTTCATCGATCCCAAGACCGGTGAGCCAACCCTTTGACAGCGTGGCGGAAATAGCGCCTATGGCGCCGAAGGGACGATATTTTATGCTGTCGACTGCCAGGCGCGCTCTCATTGCCGCGGCCATTACGGCTGTGTCGCTGACGCTCGCCGCCTGCGACACGCTGAACAAACCCGTCACGGCCGGGCCGAGCGCCACCGAACTTGCGGCGCATGCCCGCGACCCCGATGGCAATCCGACATCGTCAGGCGATCCCGCGCCGTCCGGCGATCCCGCGCGGTCCGGCGATCCCGCGCCGCCGACCGCCGCCGCCACCGCGAGCTCGGGCATTCCCGATCCGCCACCGCCCGAGATCGTGCGCGGCACCGGCAACCTCACCGGCCATAGCGTTCCGCACGTCACCGAATCCAGCGTCGGCGAAGACGGCGGCATCACGCTCAACTTCATCAACGCCGATGTCCGCGACGTCGCCAAGGCGGTGTTCGGCGATTTCCTCAATGTGAATTACGCGATCGGCGCCGGCGTGCAGGGCACCATCACGGTGCAGACCAGCAAGCCCGTCTCGCGCGAGGCCGTGCTCGGCGTCTTCGAGCAGATCCTGCGCCTCAACGGCCTTGCCATCGTCAAGAACAGCGGCGTCTACAAGATCGTGCTCAGCGCCGACGCGCCGCGCGAAGTCACCGCGCCCGCCTCGATCGAGACCGGCACCGGCGAAGCGGGCTACGGCTCGCAGGTCGTGCCGCTCCACTACGTCGCCGCCGCGGAGATGCAGCGCCTGCTCGAAGGCATGCAGCCCGCGCAGGCCATCGTGCATGCCGACATCGGCCGTAACCTTCTCATCATCCAGGGCACCCAGGCCGAGCGCGCCGCGATCCTCGACGAGGTCGCGCTGTTCGACGTCGACTGGCTCGCCGGCATGTCGTTCGGCATGTTCACGCCGAAATACACCGACGCCAAGGGCCTGGTGAAGGAGCTGAACCAGGTGCTCGGCGGCGCCGGCGGCCCGCTCGGCGGCATCGTCAAGCTCATCCCCATCGAGCGGCTCAACACCGTGCTCGTGATCTCGCCGCAGCCGCGCTATCTCGACCAGATGCAGCGCTGGATCGCCCGGCTCGACCGCCCCGGCGTCGGCAGCGACCGCCGCATCTTCGTCTATGCGGTGCAGAACGGCCGCGCCAGCGACCTCGCGGCGACGCTGAAGAAGGTTCTCTACGGCGGCAACGGCAAGGCGGACAGCACCGCGCCCACCAATCCGACCGACACGCCCGACACCACCGATCACACCAGCACCGCGCCGCCGCCCGCGACCGGATCGGCCGCGACGCCGCCGCTTCCCGCCGCGCCCTCCGGCAGTTCCAGCCTGGTCGACGACAGCGACAATTCCACTACGCCGGCCGGCGCCGCGACCATCACCGCCGACGAGAGCAACAACGCCGTCGTGATCTACGGCACGCCGCAGGAATACGCGACCATCGAATCCGCCTTGCGCCAGCTCGACGCCGCGCCGCTTCAGGTGCTGCTCGAAGCCGCCATCGCCGAAGTCACGCTGACCAACGACCTCAAATACGGCGTGCAGTATTTCTACCAGCCCAACGGCACCGGCGGCACCAACATCCTGACCGGCGGCCCAGCCAATTCGAGCTCGGTCTCGCTCACCGCCGGGGCCAGCGCCATTCCCTCGCAAGTGTTCCCCGGCTTCTCCTACATGTTCAGCCAGGGCAGCAATATCCGCGTCGTGCTCAACACGCTGTCCCAGGTGACGCGCGTCCAGGTCGTCTCGTCGCCCGAGATCCTCGTGCTCAACAACCACACCGCGACGCTGCAGGTCGGGGACCAGGTGCCGATCGCCACCGCGCAGGCGCAGAGCATCGTCAATGGCCAGTCGCCGATCATCAATTCGATCGAGTACCGCGACACCGGCGTGATCCTGAAGGTCACGCCACGCGTCAACCAGGGCGGCATGGTGACGATGGACATCACCCAGGAGGTCAGCGACGTCAACGGCACCGCGACCAACACGCTGGATTCGCCGACCATCACCCAGCGCAAGATCAACAGCACCATCGCGGTGCAGGACAACGAGACCATCGCGCTCGGCGGCCTGATCAAGGACGACAAGACGGTCGGCAGCAGCGGCCTGCCGATCCTGTCTGAGCTTCCCGTGGTCGGCGCGCTGTTCGGCACCAAGAGCCATTCCACCGACCGCACCGAGCTGATCGTGCTGATCACGCCGCACGTCGTCGACAATCTGCAGAAGGCCCGCGGCATCACCGACGAATTGCGCCGCAAGCTGCCGCTGCTGCAATCGGTGCTCGAGAAGAGATGAGCCGCCAGCGCGGCCTGGCGCTCGTCTCGGTCCTGTGGGGCGTCGCCATCCTGTCGCTGATCGCCGCCGCGATGCTGTCGGCCTCGGTCACCACCGCGCAGCTCGGCCACAATGCCTGGGCTTCGACGCGCGCCGGCGCCGTCGCCGACCAGGCGGTGGGCCGCGCCATTCTTTCGCTGCTCGACACACGCCTCGCGCGTCAGCCGCGCGTCGACGGCGTGCCGTCCGCGTTCACCCTGGACGGCGTTCCCGTCCGGCTCTGGATCCAGAACCAGAGCGGCATGATCAACGTCAATTACGCGACGGCCGATCTGCTGCAAGGCGCCTTCGCGTCGGCCGGCATGGCGAAGGACGCCGCCGCCGCGCTGGCGCAGAACATCGTGTCGCAGCGGCCGCCCTCCGACATCCTCACCTCGCCCGTGGCGTTCCGCGCCTTGGACGAGATGCTCAGCGTGACCGGCATGACGCGCACCGTGCTCGCCCGGGTCGAACCGATCTTCACCGTCTATGGCCGCAATGGCGGCATCAACCGCCAGGTCGCGCCGCGCGAGGTCCTGCGCACGCTCCCCGGCCTGGATGACGACGACGCTCTCGCGCTCTTCCTCAAGGCGCGCGAGGCGAGCCGCCCGGCGCCGCCCGACGACGACAGCACCGGCAGCCGTCTCGGAATCGCCAATTCGGATTTCGCGATCACGGTCGAAGTCCGCCTCGACGGCGTCCGCCTCGTCCGCAGTGCCGTGGTGCAATTCACCGGCGACGACACCAGGCCTTATCTGATCATGGCGTGGCGCTAACCCGGCACCAGCGGCCCATACAGCCATACCAGCCAGGTTGCGGCGGCCAGCGGCGGCCCGAAAGCGAGCGTGTCGGCCGCCTTCAAGGATTGCCCGCGCCGCAACAGCACCAGCGCGAGCCCGAGAAACGCCGCATACAGCACCGTCGTCGGCAATCCGCTCCACGACAGCCACGCGCCCGAGGCCGCCAGCAATTTCGCGTCGCCGAGCCCCAGCCCATCGCGCCCGCGCAAGCGGCGATAACCCTCCGACAGCGCCGCGAACGCGATGAAACCCGCCGCCGCGCCGATGACGTGGCCAAGCAGCACCGACAGCACCGACGGATCGATGGCATAGGCCACGCCCAACCCCGCCGCGATCAGCGGCAGCGTCAGCACGTCAGGCAGATATCCCGTGCGCCAGTCGATCGCCGCCAGCGTCAGCAGCGTCCAGCCGAGCCCGCAGCTCGCCGCGACGATCCAGCCATCCGTCACCAGCGCCGCCCACACCGCGATCACCAGCGCGCCGGCTTCCATCACCGGATGCAAGGGATCGATCTTCGCGCCGCAATGGCGGCAACGCCCGCGCAACGCGGCGAAGCTCACCAGCGGGATCAATTCGAGCGGCCCCAGCGTCGCGCCGCAGGCATCGCACGCCGAACGCCCGAACAGCACCGTGCGCTGCTGCATCAAACGGATCGCAACGACCGCGAGGAAGCTGCCGATGAACGGCGCGGCGACAATGGGCGCGGCCGTGTAGGCGTCGAGTGTCATCGCGCGCGCTTCAATTCGCGTCCGTGGGCACGCGGTGCAGGATCGTCGCCAGCTCGTTGTGCACGCGGCTCATCGGATAGGCATACATGCGCCGCTGCCCGTCCACGTCGTCATAGCCGAACGTAATGCCGACGAGCCGGCCCGTGACGGCATCGACCACCGGTCCGCCGCTGAACCCCGGCCCGGCATCGGCGATATAGACGAACGACGATTGCACCAGGCAGCCCGCGCAGCGCGCCTCCACCGGCATCTCCAGTCCGCGCACCACGCCTTGGGCCTGGCGCAACCCGCCATTGACCGCCATGCCATAGGCGATGACGCGCTGGCCGATATAAGGCGAAACCGAGGGCAACGCCTCCTGACGGTCGACGCGGAAGAACAGCAAGTCGTAATCGTGCGACTTTCCGACGACGGGAACGCCGTGCAGGAATTCGCCGACATGGGCGTTGGTGACCGCGATGCCCGGCTCGACGACCACCGCGGCGCCGACCTCGCCCATCACCACATAGCTCGTGCCGCGGACCGGAATGAAGGCGCGCGCCACCGCGTCGCTGAGAAAGCCGGACGCCGGCTGGCCCGACGGCAGCATGCCGGACGGCAAGACACCGCACCCCGCCAGCGCGAGCATCGCCAAGGCCGCAATCGGAAACCGCATGCGGCGATCAGATCAGAACGGAATCTCGTCGTCCATCTCTTCGCGCTGGAAGCTTGCCGGCGCGTCGCCGCCGCCCATGCGCTCGCGGCCACCGCCGCCGCCACCTTCACCCTTGCCGTCAAGCATCGTCAGCTCGCCGCGGAAATTCTGCAGCACGATCTCGGTCGAATATTTCTCCGCGCCGTCCTTGTCGGTCCATTTGCGCGTCTGCAGCGAGCCTTCGACATAGACCTTCGAGCCCTTGCGCAGATATTTCTCCGCGACATCGGCGAGGTTCTTGTTGAAGATCACGACGCGGTGCCACTCGGTCTTTTCCTTGCGCTCGCCGCTCGATTTGTCGCGCCAGGTCTCGCTGGTGGCGAGCGACAGGTTCACCACCGGATCGCCGCTTTGCATGCGGCGGACTTCCGGGTCCTTGCCCAGATTTCCGACCAGAATGACCTTGTTAACGCTGCCCGCCATGACCGTCTCCTATCTAGCTTTCTTAGCTTGTCGTATCCGCCGCGAACCTAGGCCGCGCCCCGCCAAAGGACCACGGCCAAGCCGGCGCTGTGCACAGGCGCGTTATAGTTCACTTTTTGTTCTCATGACAAGCCCCACTATTCCAGAGGAACAACCCGCGTCACTTCGAGCTCGTGATCGATCGCCGCTTCCACCCGCTCGAGAAACCGCACCGTGTGCGGCAGGTTGGCGTGCACTTGGAACAGCGCCTCATCGACCCAGCGCGAGTGGATGTAGAACAGCCTGGGATCGCGCAGCGCGCGAAAATATTCGATGCCGAGGCATCCCGGCTCGGCGCGCACCGCATCGGCGGCCTCGCGCATCGCCGCCGCGATCTCCTCTTCGTGGCCTTCCTTGGCGTGAAAGCGGACGATGGTGTCGAACGGCATGGCCGGCTTCCGATTTCATGTCTCGCGCATTCCAGGAAAGACGATTGTCAACCGCTGTCAGCAGCAATTTTGGCGTTCTAGGATCGTCCCTCAAAACCGGCGGCGCGCATGATGCTCACCAGACGACATTTCGCCGCCGCGCTGCTTGGCGCGCCTGCGATCCTCAGGGGCGCAAGCGCCGCTGCCACGCTGCCCAAGCTGCCCAACATCGCGCTGCAGGACGCGGCCTTCGTCGCGCCCGGCGATGCGCTCTACGACTCCACCTTGCCGTCCTACAATCTGCGCACCGAGCTCAAGCCGGCCTTGCGCGTGCTCACGAAAACGCCGCGCGGCGTAGCCCAGACGCTCGATTGGCTGCGGACCACCAACACGCCGTTCGCGCTGCGCAGCGGCGGGCATTGCTTTGAAGGTTTCTCGCAAAGCACCAGCGTCGTCGTCGACACGCGGCTGATGAACGACATCACGCTCGACCCGCACACCGGCACGCTGTCGGTCGGCGCCGGCACGACGCTCGGCCAGATCTACAAATTTGTCGCGCCGCGCGGCTTCGCGTTTCCCGGCGGCTCCTGTCCCACCGTCGGCATCACCGGCCACACCATGGGCGGCGGCTTCGGCCTGATCGCGCGCGGCCGCGGCCTCGCCTGCGACGCGCTGGCCGGCATCGATCTGATCGACGCCGATGCCAGGCCGATCCACGCCGACGCGTCGGCCAACCCCGATCTCTTCTGGGCCTGCCGCGGCGGCGGCGGCGGTACGTTCGGCGCCGCCACCGGGCTGCAATTCCGTCTCGAGCCGGTCGGCCTTATCGTCGTCTACGCCGTCACCTGGACGTTGAGCATCGGGCAGGCCGCCGCGCTGTTCAAAACCTGGCAGGATTGGGCGCCCAACGCGCCGGACACGATCACCGGCATCTTCAAACTCTCCAAACGCAGCGACGGCCGCATGACGCTGCACGCCGCCGGTCAATCGACCGGCAGCCTCGCGCAACTGCGCCGCGAACTGCGCGCGCTGACCGACGCCGCCGAACCGGGCAGCGGTCCCACCTTCACGACGATGCCGTTTCTCTCCGCGGTCAATCATTTCGCCGGCGGCTGGGGCTACGAAACGCAGATTTCGAAAGCCAAGTCCGACTACATCACGCGCAAACTCGATGACGCCGGCATCGACGCGCTGATCGGCGGCATCGCCGCACTGCCTGCCAATGAAGTCGTGGCGATCTGCGATGCCTATGGCGGCGCCACCGCCCGCGTCGCCGGCGACGCCACCGCCTTCGCCTATCGCGCGGGGACGCAGTTCTGCATCCAGTACTACACGAGCTGGGCAAGCGCCGCCGTCGGCACGCGCCGCCTCGCCGACATCCGCGCGCTCTATGCCGCGATGCGGCCCTATTCCGGCGGCGCTTATGTGAACTATTGCGATCTCGACCTCGCCGACTGGCAGCAGGCCTATTGGCGCCAGAACCTGCCGCGCCTCAGGGCGATCAAGGCGAAAGCCGATCCCGCCAATGTCTTCCATCACGCACAAAGCGTGCGCTAGAACGCCTTGTCCAGCATCGGCTCGAGCAGCGACGCGCCGAACGTGGTGAGGTGATCGCCGTCGCGGTACAGAAGATGCCCGTTGCGCTTGATGGCGCATTGCCCGCCTGGACACAGGATCGGCGTCGGATCGAGCAGCGTCACCTTTCCGCCGAGCGTCGAGAACTGCGCCAGCACATAACGTTGCCGTTCGCGATATTCGGCGAGAGTCGGCCCGTTTTCCTCCGGCCAGCCCATCAGCATGTCGCGCGCCATCATGTTCGGCACGTCGCGTCCGATTTCCGGCACATCCTGGATCAGCACGATCTTGATGCCGCGCTGCGTCAGCTTGTCGATGGTCCGGTGCAGTAGGCCCGCGAACAGTGCGTGGCGGTCCGCCGCGACCACACGCGGCACCAAATCGTCTTCCTCCGCGAAGGTCCCTTGGTCGTACATCGCCCAGCGCCCCGCCAGGATGAACGTCTTGATCTGCGCCTGCGCGAGCTTTTGCATCACGCGATGGTTGAATTTCTTGCAGGCCGCCGGAACGTTGACCAGCGCGATGTCGCCGAGGAAGGGCGGGCAATCGCCTTTCGCCATGAAGAGGCCGTGGCGCCCGTGCCGGCGCGCGACCGCATCGGCCGCCGCAAACAAGCTCAGCGCATGCGAGTCACCCCACAGCGCGATGCTCGGCGCTGCTTTCAGATCGCCGAACTCGCAGAATTGTCCGCTGCCCGCGCGATCCGGCACGCTCGAAGCAATCGGTTTGTGTGGGGAATTCGCGCGCCGCCGCCAGGATCTCACGAACTTGCGGTGCATAGCGCTGCGGCAAACCCTGGGACACGAACGCGGCAAGTCCCAGACCGATGCAGGCCGCCATCGCGCCGCCCGCGACGGCAAACAAGGTGCGCCGGCTGAAGGTGTGGCGGTTCAGGCGGAACGGCCGCTCGATGAACCGCCAGGACAGCACCGCGATCACGAACGATATTGCGAACAGGGCCAGCCGCAGGCCCCAGCTGGGTGGCGCCATCAGGAAGTAGTTCGTGAACGACCAGATCGGCCAATGCCACAGATAGAGCGAATAGGAGATGACCCCGACGAACACCACCGGCCGCCAGCTGAGTCCATGGCCGACCGCGGTCATGCCGCCTTCGTCGGCCCAGATGATCAGCACCGTCCCCAGGCTCGTCACCGCCAGGGTCACCGCGAGGAACGGGATGTCCGACGGCAGGAACGCGACGGTGCCCGCGATCATCAGGAAGCCCAGCACTGCCAGTCCTTCGCGCAGCCAGCGCGCGTTCAGCTTCGGCAACGTGCCCAGCGCGAGCAGCGCACCGAGCAAAAGCTCCCAGGCGCGCGTGAACGGCAGATAGAACGCCTGCGCCGGATGCACATGCGCCAGATAGATCGTGAGCAGGAATGACAACGCTGCCAAACCCGCGATGATCGGCTTCAGCAGCGAAGGGCGTGTCCGGTGCACCAGATACAGCACGCCCGGGTAGACGATATAGAACTGTTCCTCGACCGCCAGCGACCACGTATGTAGCAGCGGATTGAGGCTGGCCGTCTGGTCGAAATAGCCCGTCTGGCCCAGGAACGCGAAATTCGCGGCGAACAGCGCAACCGCGACGACGTTCTCGCCCATAATTTTGAGCGCGCTGGGGAACAGGATGACCGCGCCGGCCAGCGTCGCCACGAACAGCATCGCGAACAGCGCCGGGAATATCCGCCGCACCCGGCGCTCGTAAAACCCGCCGAGCGAGAACCGCCCGGCCGCCAATTCGCCGATCAGCAGCTGGGTGATCAGATAGCCCGAGATCACGAAGAAGATCTCGATCCCGACGAAGCCGCCGCTGAACCCCGGAACCCGGTAGTGGAACAGCAGCGCCGGCAGCACGGCGAGTGCGCGCAGACCGTCGATGTCGGCGCGGTAGCGGACGGCGCCGGGAGAGGAAACTTGCGGCTGGGGCATGACCCGAACCTAGAAGATCAGCGCCGCCGCGCACAATCGGCTGCTGACAAAATCGGGGCGCCTGCTCCGCTAAGCTCGGCGGCGCGTTGCCCCTTCAGCACGTTCCTGTTATGTTCCAACCGAATCCCCATGGCTCGGACGCTTGCGGTTTGCGGGTTTCATCACCATGTAGGTCTCGCCGCGAAGCCATGAGGCAGGCCGGCAATTTCCGGGGATCATGACAGGCGTGCGGTTGCGGGTGTGGGACCCGCCAGCCACAGTACGCGTTTCGCCAAGGGTTTCACTCGTCCAATGCTCAAGAACATCTCCATCCGCGGCGCCCGCGAGCACAACCTCAAGAATGTCGACGTCGAGATTCCGCGCGACACGCTGACGGTGCTGACGGGCCTGTCCGGCTCGGGCAAATCCAGCCTCGCCTTCGACACGATCTATGCCGAGGGCCAGCGCCGCTATGTCGAATCGCTCTCCGCCTATGCCCGCCAGTTCCTCGAGCTGATGCAGAAGCCCGATGTCGACCATATCGAAGGCCTCTCCCCCGCGATCTCCATCGAGCAGAAGACCACCTCGCGCAACCCGCGCTCGACCGTCGGCACCGTCACCGAAATCTACGACTATCTGCGCCTGCTGTTCGCGCGCGTCGGCGTGCCCTATTCGCCCGCCACGGGCCTCCCCATCGAGAGCCAGACCGTCAGCCAGATGGCCGACCGCATCCTCGCGCTGCCGGAAGGCACGCGCCTGTTCCTGCTCGCCCCGATGATCCGCGGCCGCAAGGGCGAATACCGCAAGGAATTCGCCGAGCTGCAGAAGAAGGGCTTCCAGCGCGTCAAGGTCGACGGCAAATACTATGAGATCGCCAACGTCCCCGCGCTCGACAAAAAACTGAAACACGACATCGAGGTCGTGGTCGATCGCATCGCGGTGAAGAAGGACCTCGGCAACCGCCTGCCCGACTCGATCGAGACCGCGCTCGGCATCGCCGACGGCCTCGTCATCGCCGAATATGCCGACGAGAAGGAAAAGGATGGCTCGCCCAGGCAGCTTCTGATGTCGTCGAAGTTCGCCTGCCCCGTCTCCGGCTTCACCATTCCGGAGATCGAGCCGCGCCTGTTCTCGTTCAACAACCCGCACGGCGCGTGCCCGGCCTGCGACGGCCTCGGCACCCAGCTCTATTTCGACCCCGCCCTCGTCGTACCCGACGGCTCGCTCACCTTGCGTAAGGGCGCCATCGCGCCGTGGTCGAAGGGCTCCTCGCCCTATTACATGCAGACGCTGGAGGCGCTCGGCCGCCACTACAAATTCTCGCTCAACGAGGCATGGGACGACCTGCCCAAGAAGGCGAAAGAGATCATCCTGCACGGCTCGGGCGAGGATGAGGTCAAGTTCATCTACGACGACGGCCTGCGCCGCTACGAGACCAAGAAGACCTTCGAAGGCGTCATCCCCAACATGCAGCGCCGCTTCAAGGAGAGCGACTCCGCCTGGGTGCGCGAGGAGCTCGAACGGTTCCAGGACACCAGCCCGTGCGACGTCTGCAAAGGCTATCGCCTGAAGCCCGAAGCGCTCGCCGTAAAAATCGGCGGTCGCCACATCAGCGAAGTGTGCGACCAGTCGATCCGCCACGCCGACGCCTGGTTCCGCGACATCGACAAGAAGCTCAACAAGCAGCAGACCGAGATCGCCGCCCGCATCCTGAAGGAAATCCGCGAGCGCCTGAAATTCCTCAACAATGTCGGCCTCGACTACCTGACGCTGGCGCGCAATTCCGGCACGCTGTCGGGCGGCGAGAGCCAGCGCATCCGCCTCGCCTCGCAGATCGGCTCCGGCCTCACCGGCGTGCTCTACGTGCTCGACGAGCCCAGCATCGGCCTGCACCAGCGCGACAACGAGAAGCTGCTCGAATCGCTCAAGGGCCTGCGCGACATGGGCAACACCGTCATCGTGGTCGAGCATGACGAGGAAGCGATCCGCACCGCCGACTACGTGATCGACATGGGTCCCGGCGCCGGCATCCATGGCGGCCACATCGTCGCAGAAGGCACGCCGTCGCAGATCATGGCGAACCCCAAGAGCCTCACCGGCAAATACCTCACCGGCATCGAGCAGATCACGGTCCCCGCCAAGCGCCGCAAGCCGGCGCACGACCGCTGGCTGAAGGTCGTCGGCGCCAAAGGCAACAATCTCAAGAACGTCAGCGCGTCGTTCCCGCTCGGCACCCTGACCTGCGTCACCGGCGTCAGCGGCGGCGGCAAGTCGACGCTCACCATCGAGACGCTGTTCAAAGCCGCCTCGCGCAAGCTCAACCAGGGCCGCGAGCATCCCGCGCCGCACGACCGCATCGAGGGCCTGGAATATCTCGACAAGGTGATCGACATCGACCAGTCGCCGATCGGCCGCACCCCGCGCTCCAACCCCGCGACCTACACCGGCGCCTTCACCCCGATCCGCGACTGGTTCACCGAGCTGCCCGAAAGCAAGGCGCGCGGCTACCAGCCGGGCCGCTTCTCGTTCAACGTCAAGGGCGGCCGCTGCGAAGCGTGCCAGGGCGACGGCGTCATCAAGATCGAGATGCACTTCCTGCCCGACGTCTACGTCCAGTGCGACGTCTGCAAGGGCAAGCGCTACAACCGCGAGACGCTGGAGGTGAAATTCCGCGACCACTCCATCGCCGACGTGCTCGACATGACCGTCGAAGCCGCCGCCGACCTGTTCAAGGCCGTCCCGTCGATCGCCGAGAAAATGGAAACGCTCAAGCGCGTCGGCCTCGGCTACATCAATGTCGGCCAGCAGGCGACGACGCTCTCCGGCGGCGAAGCCCAGCGCGTGAAACTCTCCAAGGAGCTATCGCGCCGCGCCACCGGCCGCACGCTCTACATCCTTGACGAGCCGACCACCGGCCTGCACTTCCACGACGTGAAGAAGCTGCTCGAGGTGCTGCACGAGCTGGTCGACAACGGCAACACCGTGGTGGTGATCGAGCACAATCTGGAGGTCATCAAGACCGCCGACTGGATCGTCGACCTCGGCCCCGAAGGCGGCGACGGCGGCGGTGAGCTCGTCGCGGCCGGCACGCCGGAGGACGTGGCGAAAGTGGCGCGGAGCTATACCGGTCAGTACCTGAAACCTCTGCTCAAGAACCGCGCACCGGAGAGGATCGCCACGAAGAAGCTCAAGGCGGCCGAGTAGTCGCGCCGCCTGCCTGATTCTGTATTTCACTTCGACTGCAAACATTGCGGCGAATACAGAATCATGCCCCTAATCGCGCCATTGGAATCGAAGTTCATTTCGAAAGCCCATGGCCGAACCCTATCGCTTCATCGGCGTCGACCAATGCCTGGCCGATATCGGACGCGGCCTCGGGCAAGCCAGCCGCGAGCTGTTCCTGAAATCCCAGACCATGGTCGGCACCCTCGCGATGAAGAGCGCGGACGTCGTCCTGTCGTTCGAGATGACGAGCAACGCCGCGCGCCAGACCGACGACGTCTCCGCCGGCCTTCCGCTGCTCGGCGCCAAGACGCTGTCGCTGTCCCAGGCCACCGCCGACGCGCAACAGGTCAACCGCTGCACCATCACCTTGTCGGTGGTGCCGGTGCTGGCCGCGCCGGACGCCGCCGCGCCCCCGCCGGCATCGACGCCGGCACCCGCCCCCGCAACTCTATCGGTCTCCGACGCACAGCTCACCGCGCTGGCCGCCGCGTTGCGCACCGCCGCCGCGCATTCACCGGGCGATGCGCCGGCCTTTGCGCGGACGCAGGCGGCGCTCGACCGCATCGACGGTCTCTTGCGCGCCAGGGACTTCACCGCCGCGCGCGCCGCGCTCACCGCCTTCGCCGAAGAGCATCTGCCGCAAGCCAAAACGCCGTCCTGAGGGATCCGACGATGACCGTCTCGCTGTCGCCGCCGCCGCCGCCACCCGATCCGGCGCAATTGGCGAATGCCGCGAGCACGATGCTGTCGGCCGGCGCCGCTGCGATCACCGCCGCGGTCGGGCAGATCGGCAAGCTCGATGCCGACGCGCAGGCGCGGCTCAACGCGCTGCTCGCCGTGATCGACGGCCAGTTCGACCGGCTGAACGCCCAGATCGCCGACATGCTCGGCAAGATCACGGCGCAGCGCCCGCCGGCACCGGTCGATGCCGTCGCCGCCCTCGACCAGATCGGCCAGGCCATCGCCCGGGCCGAGACCGTACTGAACGGCCAGAGCCTCGTGATCGCCAAAGGCACCGTCGAGGCACTCATGGACATCAAGCTGCCCAAGGCCCAGCCCGGCGACCCGGCCGCCTCGGTCCGCATCGCCTTCGAGATCGCCCCCAAACCCATCGCCTAGGAGGTTCACATGGCTTTTTCCGCCGCGGTTTCCGTCGCTTCGTTTTCCGTCGTGCTCGCCGAGACCTTCGCCGCCGTCGGCCTGTCGACCGTGGTGCCCGCCGCCGCGGTGACGCTGGCGCGGATCGCCGCCAACCAGAGCAACGCCAACGATCTGGCGACGAAGCTCGGCAACACGCCGGCGGCAGGGATGACCGACCTGATCCGCGCGTTGCCAGGCGCGATGACCAGCCTCGATATGTTGCTGCCCAAAACGGCGAAGATCCACGCCGAATTCGCGTTCGAGGGCAGCGAGGCGGTGTCCGGCACCGGAGCTGCCGGCGGCGGCGCCACCATCGACAGCCTCGCCGCGGTCTCGGTCGGGGTCGGCTACTCGGCGCTGTACCAGGCGCAATCGAGCAACAAGATCACGCTCGACATCGAGTTCGTGAGCGTCAACGTCCCGATCGCGCCGGCCGCGCCATCGCCGATGCCGCCCGTCATTCCGGCAAATCCCACGCCGTAAGCCCCGCGTCCCGGGCCAGCGCCCGGCAAAAGCGGCGTTTTGAGTTGGCTCGGACATCGCTGTAATATCGGCGCCCGCGGAACGCCGGATGCGCCGATGAACAAGTCCCTGATCGATCTGCTGGAGCGGGCCCAGTCATGGCCCGAATATGCGCGCGAGCAGCTCGAGGACGTGGCCCTCGAGATCGAAGCCGAACTCGCGAAAGGCACCTGGCGCGCGACGAAGGAAGAGTTGGCTGGCATCGATCGGGGCCTTCGTGCGGTTGCCGAAGGCCGCCTCGCCACGGACGAAGACGTCGAAGCCGTCTTCGCCAAATATCCCGGAGCATGAAACTCGTATGGTCAGATCCGGCGCTTGCTGATCTCGACGAGCTTCTCGCTTTCACCCAAAAACATTATCCGCATGTGGTTGTCGCGCTTAAGGATCGCATTCGCACCGTCTTGGATCGCATAGGCAAACATCCACGAAGCGCACAAGCGCTCGTTGGGAGGCCTTCAATCCGCGTTGTCCCGCTGCTGCGCTATCCTTATCGAATGTACTATCGCATCGACGGCGATGTGCTTTACATTTTGCATATTCATCACACATCACGGAAAATGTTGTGACCACCCCTACCCAGCAATCCCTTCTCGACGCCATCGTCCGCGTTCTCTCCGCCGACGGCCGTATTCAATCCGCATGGCTCACCGGCAGCCTCGGCAGCGGCCGCGGCGATGCGTTCAGCGATGTCGATGTCACCGCCGTGGTGCCGGATGCGGAATTCGACGCGGTGCTGAAGGACTACAAAGCCGATCTCTCCGCCATCGCGCCGGTCGTCCATTCCTATGTCCACGGCTTCGACCGCGTCGTCAGTTCGGTGACAGAAGATTGGCGGCGCTTCGATCTCACCTTCCTCAAGCCGGCGGAGTTCGCCGCCATGCCGATGGGCGAGATCAAGCCGCTGTTCAATCGCGGCACGCCGGAAAAGCCTGTTCCTGCCGCGCCGCCGCCCTATGTGCCCAAAGCCGCCCGGATCGAGCAGATCGTGCGCGAATTCCTCCGCGTGCTCGGCCTCGCGCCGGTGGCGATGGGGCGCGGTGAATATCTCGCCAGCCTCGACGGCGTCGGCCTGCTGCGCCGCATGATCATCGACCTGATGCAGGAGAAGAACGGCATCGGCCCGGTGCGTGGCAGCGCGCTGCACGTCAACGCCCATCTGACGCCCGAACAGCGGCACGCTCTCGAAGCGTTGCCGCCGTTGAGCGCCGATCGTGAAAGCCTGCTTGCGATGAACCGGGCGCTGTGGCGAATCTTCCGCCCTTTGGCGCAAGAGCTTTGCGTGCAAACCGCCGCGCCCTGGCCGTCGGCGTTCGAGGATGCGACCCGCCGCCACCTCGCCCGCGCGATCGGCCTCGAAATCTAGCCGCCCGGCATCAGCTCGGCGCGCCAGGCCTCGAGCCCGTAATAGTCGAACAGCAGCCGCGCGATCCGCGCCCGCTGCGCCGCCGTCAGCCGCGTCGCGCCGCGCCCTTCCTCGCCGCGGTTGAAACGGTTTTCGTGCCGTTCGGCCCACGCCGCCTCGAGCGACAATTCGCAGACCTTGGCCGAGCGCGGCAAGCCCGAATGGTCGAGCAACGTCTGCAGCACATAGAGCGGGTCGCGCACCACATCGCCGTAGCGCAGCACGCAGACGCGCTCCGGCGCCGTGTGCACATAATCGGCCCAGGTCGCGAAATAGCTCGCATACCACGGCATGATCGTCTCGATCAGGAAGTCGGCGCGCGCCGCGTCGTCCATCTGCGCGAAATGCGGCGGGATCGCCGCGTTCAGCCAGTGGCTGGGCGACGCGGGCTCCGCCGCGAGCATGTCGAGATAGGAGACCAGCATGTCCGGCACGCTGCGCAGCATGATGACCGGCCGCAAATCGAGCGCCTCGATGAAGCGGCGGTTCGACGGCAGCGCCTGCATGTGCAGATGCGTCACCAATGTGCTGTCGGGAAAGCCGGCCGCGAGATAGAGCAGATAGGTCGGCAGATAGGGCGTCGCATCGCGTCCGCCCTGGGCGTGGATGACGCGGGTCAATTGCCCGTCGACCGCGTAGATCGCGGCGGTGCGCAGGAACGTGCCCGCCGCCTTGGGCGCGAAGGCCAGCATGATCGAGCGGCGGCGCCGGCTGAGATTGTGCAGATAGCTGGCAGTATCTTCGTCGAACGCGCCGTCGACATGCGGCAGGGTGAATACCGCCGCCGTCGTCTGGATATCGAGCTCGAATGCCATGGCGATCGCCTCGCAATGCAGGCGAGTTAGACGCCGATCTCGGGCAATCTTTTAGTTAAGCCTCGGCAATCTGTCGCAAAACCGCGCGCGGAACCCCGGCGGAGACAAGCTTCGACGCGCATTACCGAAAGGTAAACGCCTTCGTCTCCGACTCGGCAGACGCGCCGCAGGCCGCAACTGGCCGGCAAACGCCTCACGCCGGTCGGCCGGCCCTAGGCTGCGTGCGCGTGATGCCCGTGGTCGCCATGGCCGCCATGCCCGTGATCGCCATGGCCGTGGTTATCGTGGCCATGGTTGTCATGGCCACCATGCCCATGATCGTCATGGCTTTTGTGGGCATGGCCGTGATCATCGTCGTCATGGCTGTCGTCGTCGTCGGACTCGTCATCATCCGAGTCATCGTCGTCATGACCATGTGCGTCTTCGTGGTGGCCATGATCGCCGTGGCCGTGCGAATCTCCATGCCCCCCATGACCGTGGCTGTCTTCATGGCCATGACCTTTGTGGCCATGTCCCTCGCCGTGGCCATCATGGCCGCCGTGACCGTGATCCTCGTGCCCGCCATGGCCGTGATCGTCGTGGCCATGCCCGTGATCCGGCACCGCCGGCAGCGGCTCTTCCTCGTGCACGGCGGCGGGTATGACGGCTGGCGCCAGCAGCGGCGCGACCAGGGCGTCGTCATCGGCGGGCTCCGGCTCTTCATGACCGGTGACGGTGCGATAGGCGGCCGCCGTCGCGCCTGCAAGCAGTGCACTGCCGATCACCGTGGTGATGCCGGCGATGATCGCGATCGCCGCCGCGTTGTCGGCATAGAATTGCAGCAGCGCGTGCATGCGCGTCATGCCTGGCGCGGCATGCGCCACGCCGGCGAGGCCCGCGCCGAACATGACATACATCACGCCCCAGGCGATCAGGGCGACCGGCAGGCCCACGCTCAACAGCACGATCAGGATGCGCCAGCCGCTGCCGCGCGTCAGATGCCAGCCGCGCCGGATGCTGGCATGCCGCTCGACGGAGGCGACGGCGTTGATCAGGAAGCTCAGCTTCAGGACGGTCAGCACGAACGCAATATAGAGAAGAACCGCGGCGATGGCGGCGCCGATGACGGCCAGCGACGTTCCGCCGACCATCGGCACATGCGGAATTTTCGTGCCGTACTTTATCGCCGCGCCAAGGCCGAGCACGATCACCGCGATCGTGACGGCGTAGAGAACCAGCATGAGCAGGATCAGCCGGATCTGCGCGAAGATCAGGCGAATCTCGCGCGGCCCGACCACGAAATGCGCGAACTGGATGTCGTGGCGGATGCCGAGCGCTTCCTGGGTCAGCGAGATGCCCAGGACCGCCCGCGTCACCAGCGCCAGCGCCGCGAACCCCGCCGTCGCCGCGATGCCGCGCGTCAGCGTGGCCTGGTCGTGGGTGAGCGGCGCCATCCAGGTGACGGCGTTCTGCATCCAGAAATACGTTCCAGCGGCATAGAGCAGCGCGGGTAACCACGCGGTGCCGATGATCTGGAAGACGCGCCCGAAGAGAAACTCATAGGCGTGCGAAATGCTTCTGCCGACCGGCACTTTTTCCATGACAAGCCCCCACCCAACCCAACGTTAGGTGAATCTTTACCTGAAAAAGCGCCGCAACGCATGTGAAACCACCGCGACAATCATGCAACATCCGGTTGTCCGAATTCGGTGGCGAATTCCCAGCGGACCGCCACCAGGGCCGCCAGGAGAAACACCGCGCCCGCGACGTAGAACGTCACGCCCGGCAGCAGGAAGGGTGCGGCGGGACTGATCCAGTAACCAAACAAACCCGTCCAAATCACGGGTCCGGCGATGCTCGTCAGGTTCGTGATGCTGGCCAGGGCTCCCTGCAGCAGGCCCTGCTCGCTCGCCGGAACGGCGCGCGACATCAGGCCCTGGGTCGCCGGTTGTGCCACCGACCAGCCGAAAATCACCAGTGGCATGACGCAGTAGAACTGCCAGCCTTTTTCGGCCGCGCCATACAGGATGCAGATCAGCACGCTGACGCCGAGGCCGAGCAGGATGGCACGCCGCTCCCCGATCCGCGGGATCAGGACGCGCGTGAACCCGCCCTGGCCGATCACGAAGATCACGCCGATCAGGGTCAGCGAGATGCCGATCTGCGCCGTGCTCCAGTGAAACCGGTAGGTCGTGTAGAGCACCCAGATCATCTCCGCCGCGCGATTGGCGAAGGATGCGAGCACGAACACCATCAGCAGCGTGGCGATCGAAGGATAGCGCGTGATGGCGCGCAGCGCGCCGGCCGGATTGGCATGCGCCAACTGGAATTCCCGGCGGTTTTCCGGCGCCAGCGATTCCGGCAGCGCGAAATACCCGAAGACGAGATTGGCGCTGCACAATACACCCGCCGCGAGGAACGGCAGATGCAGGTCGATACCGCCCAGCAATCCGCCCAGCGCCGGCCCGGTGATGAACCCGAACCCGAACGCGGCGCCGATCAGGCCGAAGGTTTCGGCGCGCTTGGCCGGCGGCGTGATGTCGGCGAGATAGGCGCTCGCCGCGGTGAACGAGCCGCCCATCATCCCCGCCAGCAGCCGCGACACCGTCAGCAATGCAAGTCCCGGCGCGGCGGCCATCAGGAAGTAGGACACCGCCGACCCGCCCAGCGCCAGCAGGATCACCGGGCGCCGCCCGTACCGGTCGGACAGCGCACCGAACAGCGGCGCGAACAGGAATTGCGCGAGCGAATAGGCCGACGACAGCAGGCCGTAGACATAGGACGCGTGCACGACATCGTCGTGCTGCAGCTGTTGGATGAACCGGGGCAGGATCGGAAGCGCCAGCCCTATCCCCAGCATGTCGATATAGACGACCGCCAAGACCAGCATCAGTCGGAAGTTGCGCACATCCTTGCCTTTCAGCAGGTACGGCAACTCCGCCGGTATGTTTCAGGCCTTGGACTCCACCAACGCTTTACCCGACAGCGCACGATACGCGAACGCTGCGGGCGAAAACAACAGGCTCTGCATGATCGGGCCCAGGATCAGTCCCATCCCGAGCAAAAGCGGCAGCCGCGCCCCGACGATCTGCGCCTCCTGCACCGAATACCGCGCCGCGTGGGCCGGGTCGCGCACCGAATCGGCGAATGCCGCGAAATAATCCGGCCCGAGAATGAAATATTCCGCGATCCCCTGCACCAGGAACAGCGGCACCAGCACCGCCAACCCGATTCCGAGGATGCGCCAGAAATTCCCCTTGGTCAGTTCCCAGCTGCGCGTCAACCCGAACTGGCCCTCGCTCACCGCCGACGGCACGAACAGGAAGCTCAGCCGCACGAAGATGTAGATCAGCGCACAAAACCCGGCCATGCCGAGCACGAACACCACGACGCCGACGCCGGCCGCCACCGCTTGACTGCCCTTGGCCGCCATCCCGCCCGCGACCGCCGCCAGCACCACCACGATCGCGAAGATCAGGATGAACAGGATCAGCAGCATGTAGAGCCCGAAGAATCCGCCGAGCACCCGCCACTCCGCGCCGCCCAGCGAGACATGCGCGAACACCGGTCCCTGGCGCAGGCCCAGCACCTGGCGCGTGATCGCCACCGCCATCATCGCCATCAACACGAACGCCACGAAGAAATAGAGGAAGGTCAGCGCCAGTTGCGGTCCCGCCATCGCCGGCATGCCGTTGGCGTCCGTCACCATCGAAGCCCCGTAATTGCGCAGCACCAGGAAGCTGCCGACCGCGTTGAGCGCGATCGGGATCCAGGTGAGGCCGATGACGGTGCCGATCTCTCCGAACGTAAAGGCGTAGGCGGCGCGGACGATATGGCCTACGGGTAATTTGTTCATGCCGGGACCTTTGCTGGCGGCGGCGCGATCTCAGCGCCGCCGGTGACGAGATTATATGCATTGGCCGAAGCGCCGGCCGTGAGCCCCGCCTGGAGAATAAAGTTGAGGAACTGCAGCGCCGCATAATACGGCCACAACTGGCCCATGGCATGCAGCATCATCCCAAGGATCTTCTGGCTCTCCGCCGGTGTCGCGGCCGCCATGTTGCCCATTTGCGGCCCCAGGGCCATTTGCAGCATCGACGAGGTGACCGTGCTCACCGCCATGCTGAGCGGCAGCGTGACGATCAGGATGATGCCCAGGATGCGCCAGAAATTCCCGCCGCCCAGATGCCAGGACCGCCGCAGCCCGATGTGGTTCTCCGCCACCACGACGGCGGGGATGAAGAACGACACCCGCACCATGGCGTAGATGAGGCCCAGGATGGCGAACAGGCACAGGAAGAAGGTTGCGAGTCCCTGCGCCGGTCCGGAAACCTTCGACAGGCCTATGGATATCGCCGCGATCGCCGCCACCGTGACCACGACGCCGCCGAAGAACAGCAGGAAGAGCAGCAGATAGGATCCGATCAGGCGCCACACCTGGCTGCCCAGCGAGAAGAAGAAGAACACCGGGCCGGGATGCTGGCCGAGCGCCTTGCGCATCAGCCCGACATTGACCATCGCCTGCACCACCAGTGCCGTCAGGAGGACCAGGAAATAGCTTCCGAACGCCGGCCCAAGCAGGGCCAGGAACCGGGCCTGGTCGAACGGCGGCGGCTTGGCGGCGGGACCGGCCGCAGCGGCCGCGGTGACCATCGACCAGAACGCGGCGAACTGCGGCATCCACAGATAGATCAGGCCGCCCACCACCGCCCCGAGCAGCAGAAACGGAAACCAGCCGATGCCGATGACCGACAGGATGTTGGTGAAAGCGAAACGATAGGCACCCGCGATGGTGCGCTCGAACGGAATCTTCATGGCAGGTCCCCCAGCGGCATCGGCCTCACATAGCGAAGCGGTAGGCCAACGACAGCCTCATACAGCGAAGCGGTAGGCCAACAAATACTTCGTCACGCGACGGTATCTTAGGTTGCGCCTTGCCGCACGGCAATCGATCACAGCCTTTGCTGCAGCGCCGCGAGAACGCCGTGACATATTCGCGACGCGTCGGTTAAGCTTGCTGCAAACAAGCGGGGGCGCCCATGGGATTCGACCAATATAGTTCCTATGACGCGCTCGGCCTCGCCGCACTGATCAAAGGCAAGAAGATCGAGCCCGCCGAAGCGATGGACGCCGCCATCGCCAAGGCCGCGGCGCTCAATCCCAAACTCAACGCCATTGTCTTTGCCGACTTCGACGATGCGCGCGCCCGCGCCAAAGGCAAACTGCCCAAAGGCCCTTTCACCGGCGTGCCGATGCTGCTCAAGGACATGCGCGCCAATGTCGCCGGCTGGCCGACGCGCTCCGGCTCGCGCTTCGTACCCGCGACACCGTCGGCGTTCGAAGCCACCATCGTCACGCGTTTCCGCGCCGCCGGGCTCATCCCGTTCGGCAAGACCAATGTCCCCGAGTTCGGCATCCTGCCGACCACCGAGTGCAAGCTGTACGGCCCGGCGCACAACCCCTGGAATCTCGCGCACTCGCCCGGCGGCTCTTCGGGCGGATCGGCGGCGGCGGTCGCCGCCGGAATCGTTCCCATCGCGCACGCCACCGATGGCGGCGGCTCGATACGCATCCCGGCAAGTGCCTGCGGCCTCGTCGGCCTGAAAGCGACGCGCGGCCGCGTCACCCAAGGCCCCGAAGCCGGCGACGCCACCAGCGGCCTGTCGATGGACGGCGTCGTGACCAAGAGCGTGCGCGACACCGCCGCCGCGCTCGATGCGATCTGCGGCATCGATTACGGCGATCCCTATTTCGCGCCGCCACCCGAGGGCTCCTATCTCGAAGGCATCAAGCGCAAGCCCAAGCGGCTGCGCATCGCCGTCAGTCTCAAGATGATGAACGGCACCGAACACGACGCCGAAGTCGCCGCCGCGGTGAAGGCCACCGCCAAGCTGTGCGAGAGCCTCGGCCACACGATCGAGATCACCGATCCGCCGCTCGATGCGGGCGCGCTGGTCGGCGCGTTCTCCACCATGTGGTGCGCCAACGTCGCCTATCAGCTCGATATGCTGCACCAGCAGACCGGCATCGCGCCGTCGCTCGACGTCGTCGAAGGCCTGACGATGGGTCTCTACGAGTTGGGCAAGCGCGTCTCGGCGGTCGATCTCACCGTGGCGCGCCAGACCATGATGCGCGCCGGCCGCCAGGTCGCGAAATGGCACGAGACCTATGATTGCTGGCTCACCGCGACGCTCGGCCGGCCGCCGATGAAACTCGGCACGCTCGCTATCGACGAGACCGACGTGCAGAAGGGCTTCGCGCCGAATTTCGGCTATGTCCCGTTCACCTCGATGCAGAATTCCACCGGCACGCCCGGCATCAACCTGCCGCTCAACTGGAGCAAGTCCGGCCTGCCGCTCGGCGTGCAGTTCACCGCCCGCGCCGGCGGCGAGATGACCCTGCTCAAGCTTGCCGCCGAGCTCGAAAAAGCGTCCCCTTGGGCGCACCGCTACGCGCAGATAAGGATCTGACCATGGCCTTCTCCGAATATGCCGATTTCGACGGCCTCGGCCTCGCCCACCTGGTGCGGCGCGGCGAGGTGACGCCGCTCGAACTTCTCGAAGAGGCCATCGCGCGGATCGAGAAGAACAATCCCAAGCTCAACGCCATCGTCTACAAGGCCTATGACGAGGCGCGCGCCGTCGCAAAAGGCAAGCTGCCCGACGGTCCGTTCAAGGGCGTGCCGTTCCTGATCAAGGACATCAACCTCGACGTCGCCGGCTGGCCGATGACCAACGGCAGCGCGCTGGTCGCGGGCTATGTCTCGCCGGAGGACGCCGAGCTCACCAGGCGCTACCGCAGCGCCGGCATGGTGCTTGCGGCCAAGACCAACACGCCGGAGTTCGGCATTCCCGGCACGACCGAAGGCCGCCATCTGGGCAATTGCCACAATCCCTGGAACATCGAGCACAGCAGCGGCGGCTCGTCCGGCGGCGCGGCCTCGGCCGTCGCGGCCGGCATCGTGCCGATGGCGCATGCCTCGGACGGTCTCGGCTCGATCCGCATCCCCGCCGCGCAATGTGGCCTGTTCGGCATCAAGCCGACGCAATTCCGCAATCCCGGCGGCCCCGACGACCGCGGCCGCGCCCACGGCATGATCTGCGACCATGTCGTGACGCGCACCGTGCGCGACAGCGCCGCGATGCTCGACTGGACCGGCACGCCGGAAGACGACGCGCCCTACGCCGCGCCGGCCAAGACGCGGCCTTACATGGACGAGATCGCGACGCCGCCCGGCAAGCTGCGCATCGCCTATTGCGCCGAGACGGTGCAGGGCGTGACGCTGCATCCCGACGTGCAGAAGACCTACGAGGGGACGATCAAGCTGCTCGGCGAGCTCGGCCACACGATGATCGACCTGCCCTCGCTCGGCGTGAACCTGCGCAAGCTCTACAAGGCGCAGGGCTTCGTCTCCGGCTCGGTCGCCGTGGTCGGCTATGAGGAATGGGCCGAGAAGATGGGCCGCCCGCTCGACGAGAGCACGCTCGAATGGCTGGCGCTGATCGGCTATCGCGGCGCCAAGGAGATACTGCCGCGCGATGTCGCCTGGGGCCTGCAGACCATCCGGCTGATCAGCCGCGAGATCCTGGCGCTCTATCGCAATTTCGACGTGCTGCTGCAGCCGATCCAGATTTCGCCGGCGCCCAAGCTCGGCTTCCTCGATCCCACCCATGTCCGCGCCCGCGAGTTCAACCGCCGCCAGGGCCAGATCTTCGGCCTGACGCCGGTCGCCAATCTGACCGGCCAGCCGTCGATGGCGGTGCCGATGGCGCTGTCGAGCGACGGCCTGCCCATCGCGATGATGTTCAGCGGCCGCTACGCCGACGACGCCACCCTGTTCCGCCTCGCCGCCCAGCTCGAACAGGCGCAGCCCTGGATCGACCGCAAGCCGCCGGTGTGGAATTGATGATGCGTACGATGCGAAGTGTTTATCGTATCGCTGCGCTGGCAGTGTCAGGCATCTGCGCGATGCCGTTCGTCGCCTCCGCAGCGCCCGCCAAGCCGCCGGCGCTGGACGTCGCGCGCCACGCATTGGTCAAGGCTATCGCCGCGCATGATTGGACCGGCGTCGCGAACCTGACGGGCTTCCCGCTCGCCGTCGAGGTCTATGGCACGCCACCGCATCTGACCAAGGCGCAATACCTGAAAGACCACAAGAAGCTCACCGTCTTCTTCGGCGACGGCGACAAGGGCGTGCTCGATTGCGTCGGGACGGGCCAGCTCGCCTTCCAGGTCGACCAGACCCAGTTCGGAGGCCGCGCCTGGTATGCCGACTGCAACGGCAACGAGTTCTACTTCGCGCAGCGCGGCGGCAAATGGCTGTTCATGGCATATCAGAACATCAACGAGTAGCGCGGCGAACTCATGCCGCGAGCGGATTGAGCCACTTCAGGCCGGGATAGCGCGCAAAGCCGTTATCGGCACTGCACAGCGTCAGATCATGCTCAATCGCCAAAGCCGCCAGATGGACATCCATGACGGAACGGCTGCCGACATGTCCTGATTCCATCAAGGCACCAATCACGTCTGCATGTCGCTCGGTGGGCTGCGGTATCCAAACATTATCGGCACTGAGCCAACTTCGAACCGTCAGCCATGCCTCTGCCACGGAAATGGTTCGCGGCGACAAGGTTGGATTGGATGCAAGACGGACAAAACCCAACATGCTGTGCCACGGCAATCCGACACGCGAACCGCTCGATATCTGTTCGTCGAGCCATCGCGTTGTGCTCTCGTGATCGGTCGCTTGCTTGACTCCGGCATCGAGAAGCAGGTTTGTGTCGACGAGGATCACGCGAGACCGGACCGCCGCAGCTTCTCCAAATCGTCCTCGTCTTCGATCTGTCTAATCAACGCCCGGAATTCTTCACGGCTTTTGAAAGCCGGTCTGCCCAAATCGATTACCGGCGTCTTGAACGGCTCGCGCCGGAACGGCCGCTCGGCCTCGTCGAGGCCGCGGCGGATCACCGTGTTCACGGCATCCTTCCAGCTCAGGTCGCGCTCCTTCTGCAGCCGCGCCAGCCGGCGGGCATTGTCGGCATCGAGCGTCATCGTCGTGCGCTTCTTCATGCATCAAAGCATCAAACTTTTGATGTTTTGATGTCAAGAATATTTACTGTCCTTCCCTTGAAGATAGGTAATATATCCCTACATCCAGAGATTGCAGAGATGCCCGGATTGCATCGATCGGACGCGTACGGGTGGGGGGAGGGGGGGTAGGTTTTTTCGAGGAACAATTATGTTGCGGAAGCCGCAGACCTTTTTGCCGCTATCGAAAACAGTACGTTGTGTTTCAGACGTTGACTGGCACTACATGTGGACATCCCGGCAGGTCGCACCTTTTCCCTTCCCCTGCTCGGCCATGCTATCGACCGGCCCATGACCAACGAACTCCACATCATCGGCGGCGGCCTCGCCGGCAGCGAAGCCGCCTGGCAGGCAGCCGAAGCCGGCACCAAGGTCGTCCTCCACGAGATGCGCCCGGTGCGTGGCACCGAGGCCCATATCACCGACGGTCTGGCGGAACTCGTCTGCTCCAATTCCTTCCGTTCCGATGATTGGGAGAACAACGCCGTCGGCCTGCTGCACGAGGAAATGCGCCGCGCCGGCTCGCTGATCATGCGCACCGCCGACGCCCACCGCCTCCCCGCCGGCGGCGCCCTCGCGGTCGACCGCGTGCCGTTCTCGCAGACCATCACCCGCGCTCTTGAAACGCACCCCAACATCGCCATCGCACGCGAGGAGATCACCGGCCTGCCACCCACCGACTGGCGCGCCACCATCATCGCCACCGGCCCTCTCACCTCGCCCGCCCTCGCCGAAGCGGTACGCGGCCTGACCGGTGAGGAATCGCTGTCCTTCTTCGACGCCATCGCGCCGATCGTGAACCGCGACAGCATCGATTTCGACATCTGCTGGATGCAGTCGCGCTACGACAAGGGCGAAGGCGCGGACTACATCAACTGCCCGATGAACGCGGAGCAGTATGAAGCTTTCATCGCCGCGCTGCTCGCCGGCGAAAAGACCGATTTCAAGGAATGGGAGAAGTCGACGCCCTATTTCGAGGGCTGCCTGCCCATTGAAGTCATGGCTTCGCGCGGACCACAGACCCTCAGCTTCGGCCCGATGAAACCCGTCGGGCTCAGCGACCCGCGCCGCAAGGACGCGCGTTTGCACGCCGTGGTGCAGCTGCGCCAGGACAATGCGCTTGGCACGCTGTGGAACATGGTCGGCTTCCAGACCAAGCTGAAGCATGGCGAGCAGACACGCATCTTCAAGATGATCCCCGGGCTTCAGAACGCGACCTTCGCGCGACTCGGCGGCTTGCACCGCAACACCTTCATCAATTCGCCGCGTCTGCTGGATGCGCAACTGCGCCTGAAGGCGCGGCCCGATCTGCGGTTCGCCGGCCAGGTCACCGGCGTCGAAGGCTATGTCGAAAGCGCCAGCATCGGCCTGCTCGCCGGACGCTTCGCCGCCGCCGAGCTTGCTGGCCACCAGGTCGTGACGCCGCCGCCCACCACCGCGCTGGGTGCCCTGCTCGGCCACATCACCGGTGGCGCGGATGCCAGGACCTTCCAGCCGATGAACGTCAATTTCGGACTCTTCTCCGACCCGCCGGCCAAGACGCGCGGCAAGGACCGCAAGAAGGCGCAATCGCACCGCGCCCTCGCCGATCTGGACGCATGGCTCGGCGTGCGCAAGGCCGCGGCCGAATGATCAGATCCGCCGCCGCATCGACGCACCGAGCAGGCGCATTTGGCGGCTGTGGATCGGCACGTCGCTGGACGATTTCAGCGGGTCGAACCAGCCGCGCGTGACGCGCCGCAGGTAGAGCGGCACCAAGGTCGCGGGCAGGAACGCCGGCAACAGGTCGCGCGGCACGCGTTTGGCGCGGGCGTTTTTCAAATGCTCGAGCGCCCACAACGCGATCTGGTTCACCGCCGCTTTCGTTTTTTTTCCGTCATTGCCGTGAAAGATTTCCTGCGGCGTCAGATGCAGCGGCGCCAGCAAATCCAGCGGCAGGAACAATTTGTGCCGCAACGCGTAATGCGGCAACGCGCGCAGCATGCCCGCCAGCGCATAGGCGATGCCCGCCTCGCGCGCGACATCGTCCGCTTCGCCGCCGAGGATGCGCGCCGCGAGCCGCATGAGATTTCCCGAGGTCGCGTCGCAATAGGCTTCCGCCGCCGCGCGATCCGCGAAGGCTTCGGACGAGGAGTCGAAGCTGCGCGCGGCGATCATCGCCTCGAACCGCTCGACAGGCAGGTCGACCGTCGTCAAAAGCTCGGTCAGCGCGCGCGCCACGTCGTGATTGCGCGGCATGCCTTGCCGCGCGCCGGCGAGCGTCTCGCGCCACCACTCGAGACGTATCTCGCCCATCATCGGCTCGCGCACCGTGTCGGCGACGCGGGCGATCTCGACGTTGAAGGCATAGAGCGCGAGCAGCAGCGGCCGCTTCTGCGCCGGCGCGAACAAATGCGAGAAATAGCGGTCGGGATCGGCGCGCCGCATCAGGTCTTCGAGTGGGTTCATGCCACCTCCAACGAAAGAGCCGCCGGATCGCTCCGGCGGCTCGCCCGTGTCCGTCGGCCCGGATCGCTCAGGGCCAATGCGTCGCGGAGACCATGCAGAACAGCATGGGGATCGACAGCAGCGTGTTGACGCGGCTGAACTGCCCCGCCGTCGCGGCAGCAGCGGCCTTCGTCGGGGCATCGAGCGTCGCGTAGCGGTCGCCGATGTTCAGGGCCTTCTGCTGGTTCGGCCAGATCACGAACCACACGTTGAACCACATGATCGTGCCCAGCCACATGCCGATGCCGATCATGAGATAGCTCGTGTTCGAGAACGCGCCGTTGGCGTCCACGATGTCGAGCGTGTAGGCCTGCACGATGTAACGGTTGATGCCGGCGAGCAGGATGCCCAGCACGATGGTGCCCATCGCGCCCCAGCGGAACCAGAACAGCGCCGCGGGCGTGATGTATTTGCCGAGCGCCGGGCGAAGCTCCGTCGGGATGGTCGGCATGGTCGGCGTCGAGACGAAGTTGAAGTACCACAACAGGCCGATCCACATCACGCCGCAGATCACGTGCAGCCAGCGCAGCAGGAACATCGTCAGCGTCTCGGCGTCATAGGCCCAGCCACTGCGCTGCAAATGGATGACGAAGATGATGAGCGCCAGCACGAAGCCGGCAATCACGACGTTGCGTAGATTTCCCAAAAAGGCCGCCATGGCCACCCTCCCGTTATGAGTCAGGCGGCGACTTTACCCTATTCGGCGGCCAAAACAGCCCTTTTATCTATATGGCCAATCGCTTGGGACGGCGGATGTTCAGCCACATCAGGACGATGAGACGGGTCACCATCGTGGCGGTGAAGAACGAGGTCAGCACGCCGATCGCCAGCGTCACGGCGAAGCCGCGCACCGGTCCCGAGCCGAGCTCGAACAGGATCACCGAAGCGATCAAATGTGTCATGTTGGCGTCGAAAATCGTCGCCCGGGCGCGCTGGAAGCCCTGGTCGATGGAGGCCAGCATGGAGCGGCCGTTGCGCTGCTCCTCGCGTATGCGCTCATAGATCAGAACGTTGGCATCGACCGCCATGCCCATGGTGAGCACGATGCCGGCGATGCCGGGCAAGGTCAGCGTGGCGCCGAACAGCGTCAGCGCCGCCATCAGCAGGATGACGTTCAGGGCCAGCGCGATGTCGGCGAAGAGGCCGAACAGGCCGTAGCGCGCGATCATGAACAGCGCGACGAGGATGAGACCGGCGAGCGCCGAATAGCGGCCGGCCTTCACCGAGTCTGCGCCGAGCTCGGCGCCCACGGTGCGCTCCTCGATGACCTTCAGCGGCGCCGGCAACGCACCGGCGCGCAGCAGCGTCGCAAGATCGTTGGCGCTCTGGGTCGTGAACGTACCCTGGATCTGGCCGGAGCCGCCCAGAATGGGCTCGTCGATCATCGGCGCGGTGATGACCTGCTTGTCGAGGACGACGGCGAAGCGCTGGGTCTTGCTCGGATAAGCCTTGGTGATGTCGCCGAATTCCTTGGCGCCGACGCTGTCGAAACGGAACGATACGATGGGCTCGCCATTTCGCTGGTCGAAGCCGGGCTGGGCATCGACCAGACGGTCGCCCGCCACCACGATCCGCTTTTCGACGACGACGGTGGGCGGCTGGCCGGGAAGCGGCTTCTGATAGGGCAGGATTTCGTCGCCGATCGGCGCGACGGGATGCAGCGCCGCGCCGGCACGGTCGGCGGCTTCATCGACCAGCTGGAAGCTCATCTTCGCGGTCTTGCCGAGGATTTCCTTCAGATGCTCGGGATTCGCCAGACCCGGCACCTGCACGACGATGCGGTCGTCGCCCTGGCGCTCGATCGTCGGCTCGCGGGTGCCCATCTCGTCGATGCGCTTGCGCACGACTTCGATCGATTGGCCGACAATCTCCTGCTGCGTCTGCTTCTTGTAATCGTCGGTCATGCGCAGCGTGTACAGGCCGTGCCCGTTATCGCTGAACTCATAAGCCTTGGCGCCGGCACCGAAGACACCGCTCGTCATCGCGGGGTTGAGCGCCTGGATCAGCCCATGCGCTTCTTCGAAGCGCGAGGGGTCCTTGACCTGGACCGAGACGACATCGCCCGGCGCGTTGACGAAATTGTACAGGATCGCGGGATGCGCCTTGCGCAAGGCGCGGCGGATGTCGCCGGTAAGCGATTCCAGCTTGTCCTTGGTCACGGTCGGGAGTTCGACCTCCAGGAGGAGATAGGAACCGCCTTGCAGGTCGAGACCGAGCGCGACCGTCTGGCTGGGCAGCCAGGACGGGATTTTCGCGCGCACCGAATCGGGCAGGACATTGGGCAACGCGATCACGAAGCCCGCGAGCAGGACGATGGCGACGAGACTACGGACCCAGTTCGAAACCTGCAGCATCGGCGGTCAGCTCTTGTCGGACTTGGTGTCGACGGGCTGGGTCTTGGCGCGGATCTCGGAGAGCGTGCCCTTGACGACCTTGACCTGGACATTGTCGGCAATCTCGATCGTAACCTCGGCGTCTTCCTTGACGGGGGCCTTGGTCACGCGTCCGATGAGCCCGCCGGCCGTCACCACCGTGTCGCCGCGGCGCAGATTGTCGATGGCCTTGCGGTGATCGTTGGCACGCTGCTGTTGCGGACGCATCACGAGAAAATAGAAGATCAACCCGATCGGCAGGAAGATGAACAGCGGATTGGAAACGATGTCTTGCAGATTCATCAGGAGGTCCGAAGGGCTGGCGCGCCGCAACCAAAGGGTGCGGCTTTTCGGGCGCGAATATAGCGGCGAAGCCCGCCTTTGCAACTATGGAAAAACAAGGGTTTAGCGATGGCAAAGGGCTTGAAAAACGTATCCGGAGACACCACCGGGGCGGTGTTGAAGCGGATCGCAGCGGCGCTGGAGCGCTTGGCGCCGGGTGCCTCCAAGGCGGCCGCGCCAGCGGGCGGCGACGCCTTCGTGTGGGAGCCGGCACAGGGTGGGCTCCTGCCGGTGAAGGCTGTGGCGCGGGTCCCACTGGCGCTGCTGCGTGGCGTCGATGCGGCGCGCGACACGCTGCTGGAGAACACACGGCGGTTCGCGGAAGGACTGCCGGCGAACAACGCGCTTTTATGGGGCGCGCGCGGGATGGGCAAGAGTTCGCTGGTCAAGGCGGTGCATGACGCGGTCAACCGCGGCGCCAAGGGCAAGGCCAGGCTGGCGCTGGTCGAGATCCACCGCGAGGAGATCGCGAGCCTGCCGCAGCTATTGCGCCTGCTGCGCGGCGATGGGCGGCGCTGGCTGCTCTATTGCGACGACCTTTCGTTCGACAAGGACGACACGAGCTACAAGTCGCTCAAGGCGGCGCTGGAGGGCGGGCTCGAGGGGCGGCCGGAGAACGTGCTGTTCTACGCCACCTCGAACCGGCGCCACCTGATGCCGCGCGACATGATGGAGAACGAACGCTCCACCGCGATCAATCCGTCGGAAGCGGTGGAGGAGAAGGTCTCGCTGTCGGACCGCTTCGGCCTGTGGCTCGGCTTCCACAATTGCAGCCAGGACGATTATCTCGCGATGATCGACGGCTATGCCGCGCATTACGGTCTGATGGTCGAAAAGAACGAACTCTATCGCCGCGCCTTGGCCTGGGCCGCCGGACGCGGCGCGCGGTCGGGGCGCGTCGCGTGGCAGTTCATTCAGGACCTCAGCGGCGAACTTGGCAAAAAAATCTAATCAGCTCGCGCGCGATGCCACAAGAAGCGAGTGCGGGTTCACCGGCTGCACGCCCTTGCGGATTTCGAAGTGGAGCTGCGGGCTCGTCACGTCGCCGGTCTGGCCGGCATAGCCGATGACCTGGCCCTTGGCGACATAGTCGCCGCGGTTGACGACGATGCGCTCGGCATGGGCGTAAGCGGTGACGTAGCCGTCGTCATGCTTGATCAAAACCAGATTGCCGTAGCCGCGCAATTCGTTGCCGGCATAGCTGATCTCGCCGGCGGCGGCGGCGTGGATCGGCGTGCCGTAGGGCGTGGCGATATTGATGCCGGCGTTGCGTTCGCCGCTGATGCTGGCGCCGTAGTCGGAGATCACCGGGCCGGCAACCGGCCAGGCGAAGGCGAGACCGCCGGCGGGCGGCGCGTAGGTCGCGGGTTGCGTCACCGGCGCGGCAGGCGGCGGAAGATCGGTCGTGGTGTACCAGCCCGGCTTGGCGCGCGGCGTCGGGCAATCGAGCGACGCGGTCTGGACCGGCGGGGTGTGCGGGGCGCGATGATGCGCGGCGGGCGGATGCGACGGCGGCGTGTTGGCGGCGACGCGCGGATGATGCGGCGCGGTGTCGGAGGCCGGGTACCATTCGAGCTGGGTACGCGAATCCTCGGCGACGCAGCCGCTCAGCAGGATCGAGCAAAACACGGCCGAGGCCAGGAAGGCGGCGGCGCGCTGCAACTCATATTTCCAAGCCATCGTCGTTCTCGCTACGGCAGGCCCGAGATCATCGGGACGAACAGAACCGGGATCAGGACCTCTTCCGTCACGCCGGTATCGGTTCGGACTATCTTGGTTAATCGTTGAGAAAAGCTTTCCAACGGCGAGAAAGAGTCCTGTTTTGGCACAGAACCGACCGGGGCAATGAGGCAGCCGCCCGGTTTTAACTGTTCGATAAGGATTGGCGGCACGGTTTCGACCGCGCAGGACAGGATGATGCGGTCGAACGGCGCCTGCTCCGGCCAGCCCTTGAAGCCATCGCCCAGTTTGCTGACCACATTGTGGAGCTTCAGCTTGTCGAACCGGGCGCGGGCCTGATCGAGCAGCGGACGGTGGCGCTCCACGGTGTAAACACGGCGGCAGAGCGGGCTCAGGATCGCGGCCTGGTAGCCGGAGCCGGTGCCGATCTCGAGCACGCGATGGTTCGGCTGCGCGTCCAGATGCTGCGTCATGTAGGCAACGACGAAAGGCTGGCTGATCGTCTGGCCGCAGGCGATCGGCAGCGCGCTGTTGTCCCAGGCATGCGATGCGAACGGCGCTTCGACGAAAACGTCGCGCGGCGTGCGCTCGACGGCATCGAGCACGCGCTGGTCGCCGATGCCCTGCCCGCGCAGGTCCATGATGAGCTGGATCTGGCGCGGGTCCTTGCTCATGTCACGCCAGCGCGATGGTCCCGAGCTTTGCGCGCAGCGTTTCCACGACCTTGAACTCGGTGAGGTTCAGGTGCAGCGGCGTCACCGCGATGCGCTTGTTGTAGATCGCGTGCAGGTCGGTGCCGGCGGGCGGGTTGGAGCGCACGCGCTTGAAGCCGATCCAGAAATAGGGATTGCCGCGCGCGTCGATGCGCCGTTCGAGATTGGCGGTCTGCAGATCGCGCTTGCCCTGCGCGGCGATGTCGATGCCTTTGACCTCGCCCGGCGCCGCGTCGGGGAAGTTGATGTTCATCAGCACGTCGTCGGGCCAACCGGCTTCGACCAGCTTCCTGATCAGCGGCGGGCCCTGGACGACGCCGCAGTCCCACGGGATCTGCGTCTCGGACTCTTCGGTCCAGCCATAGGACTGGCTGAGCGCGATGGACGGGATGCCCAGCGCGCAGCCTTCCATCGCGCCGGCGATGGTGCCGGAATAGGTGACGTCGTCGGCGATGTTGGAGCCGCGATTGACGCCGGAGAGGATCAGGGTCGGCGCCTTGTCTTTCAGGATGTGGGCGCAGGCCATCATCACGCAGTCGGTCGGGGTGCCGGTGACGGCGAAGCGCTGCTTCTCGATCTCGCGCAGGCGCAACGGGAGCGTCAGGGTCAGGGAGTGGGAAGCGCCGGACTGCTCGGTCTCGGGCGCGACGACCCAGACATCGTCGGTCAGGGCCCGGGCGATCTTCTCGGCGGCGACCAGGCCGGGGGCGTGAATGCCGTCGTCATTGGTGACCAGGATACGCATGGGAGAAGCCATCTTCTAAATCTCGTGTCTCGTTTGAACCAACCACAAGGGTTTGATCATTGTTTTTCGGAATTGGCGATCAGGACTGCCTGGCTTCGGCAAGATAATTGTTCGTCGGAAATTCGAGGGGGGGGGTACCCCGATGGACTAATTCTACAGTTGGCATTCGTATTTAGGATTTGCGGACCCCTCCCCAAGTGCCAGCGACCCTTGGCGGCAAGGCGAGAACGAAAAGTGGACAAGGCTGGCGGATATTCAAGTCAGGAAAGCGCCTGCCTGCAAAAAAATCTGCCGTCAGAGGGCCAAGCCGAACGAGGCGAGCATGGCTACGATCAGACCACACCCCATGAAAGCACCCAGGGCGTAGGCAACGCCGATCGACGAGACGCGCAACCAGCGCGGACCTTTCCAGATTCCAAGCGCCAGCAACAGCGAAAGCGGCAGGATAGCCGTCAGCATGAAAAAGCGGCCGGCATTTGCAGGACCGGTTGAGCCGTCATGGGAATGGTCGACCGACCAGCCCCGCGGCTTCATACAGTAGTCCGCGTCCGGCGACGGCTCCGTCATATGACAGACATCCGCGAGTTCAGCTTCGGCTTGCGCCTGGGTGCGCCCCTTGCCGGTATCGTCATGCCAGACAAGAGCGTAGGGGTCGTCGAACACCGCCGCATAGATGCACAGAGCGGCAATGGCGGCGAGAATGCTCAGTGCGATTCTGGCAGGAAGGCTCACCGCGTCTCGATCTTCGTCATCCCACCCATATACGGCTTGAGCACATCCGGGATCGCGATGCTGCCGTCGGCCTCCTGGTAGTTCTCCAGGATCGCGATCAGGGTGCGGCCGATGGCGAGGCCGGAGCCGTTGAGCGTGTGGATCGTGCCCTTCACCTTGTTGTCGGCGCCGCGATAGCGCGTGTTCATACGGCGCCCCTGGAAGTCGCCGCAGTTCGAGCACGAGCTGATCTCGCGGTAGCGGTTCTGGCCGGGGAGCCAGACCTCGATGTCGTAGGTCTTGCGCGCGCTGAACCCCATGTCGCCGGTGCACAGCGTGACGACGCGGTGCTGCAGGTCGAGCGCCTTGAGGATCGCCTGCGCCGCATCGGTCATGCGCTCGTGCTCGGCGTTGGACTGCTCGGGCGTGGTGATGGAGACGAGCTCGACCTTGTCGAACTGGTGCATACGGATCATGCCGCGCGTGTCCTTGCCGGCGGCGCCGGCCTCGGCGCGGAAGCAGGGCGTATAAGCGGTGAAGCGGATCGGCAGTTCGGCTTCGGCGAGGATTTCGCCGTTGACGTAATTGGTGAGCGGGACTTCGGCGGTGGGGACTAAACCCAATCTGTGGCCCTTCAATCGCTGCTGCACATTCGTGTGAGCCATTTGTTGAGCCAAAACGTCGGTAGTGGATCCGATAACGTCGAGCTCCGCTTCGTCATAAGGTAGAAAGAACTCTCCGCTCACCGCCCAAAATTGATCAAATTCAAATTTGGGCAATTGTCCCGTTCCAAAGAACGCTTCATCGCGCGCTAGAATAGGCGGCACGACTTCGGTGTAGCCGAATTTCTCCGTGTGGCTGTCGAGCATGAAGCTCGCCAGCGCGCGGTTGAGGCGCGCGAGCGCGCCTTTGAGGTAGACGAAGCGGGCGCCGGAGACTTTGGCGGCGCGTTCGAAATCCATCAGGCCGAGGGTTTCGCCGAGGGTGAAGTGCTCCTTCGGCGCGTTCATGCCGGCGGCGGGGATGCGGCTCGATTTGTAATCGCGCGCGGCGACCGGGACGTTGTCGTCCTCGCTGGCGCCTTGCGGCACGTCGTCGGCGGGGATGTTGGGGATCACGGCGAGCGCGGCTTTGAGCTCGTCCTGCAGGCGGCGCTCGTCGGCTTCGCCTTGCGCGATGGCGTCTTTCAGGCCCGCGACCTCGGCCATCAGCGCGGCGGCGCCGGCTTCGTCCTTCTTGGCCTTGGCCTGGCCGATGAGCTTGGAGGCTTCGTTGCGGCGGGCCTGCTTCTGCTGGAGCGCGACGAGGACGCCGCGCAGTTCTTCGTCCAGCTTGAGCAGCTGGTTGGCGATCGCGCCGCCGTCTCCGCCGCCGCGCCGGTCGAGGCCGGCGACGAAGGCGTCGGTGTTATCGCGGATGGATTTGATGTCGTGCATGGCGGGCGCTCCGTATTGGGGCGTAATGGCATGGGGCGGGATTTGCGTCAAAACTCCGCTGTCATCCCCGGCCGAGCGCAGCGAGGGGAAGGGGACCCAGGTGGGAAATACCGTGACGGTGGTTGGCACCTGGGTCCCCTTCCGTTCGCGATGCTACGCATCGCTCAGCCGGGGATGACAGCGGAGCTCAGGTGCCGGTAGCTTCAGCCGCGTCCTTCTTGCTGCGGTCGCGCTCGATCAGCCAGACGATCAGGACGCTCACCTCGTACAGGAGGACCAGCGGGACGAGGAGACTCATCATCGAGAAGATGTCGGGCGGAGTCAGGACCGCTGCCAAGGCCGTCATGCCGACGATGGCGTAGCGGCGCATCGAACGCAGCTGCTTCGAACTGATGATCCCGACGCGGCCGAGCAGCGCGAGCAGAACCGGCAACTGGAAGCACAGGCCGAAGGCGAAGATCAGGGCGGTGACGAAATCGAGATACTCGCTGACCCGCGCCTGGAGCTGGATGCCGAGCGCGGCGCCGTGGCTGGGCGTGTTGAAGCTGTCGAAGAAGCGCAGCGCGTTGGGCAGCATGACGTAGAACACGAAGGCGAAGCCGAGCGCGAACATGAAGGGCGTCGCGGCGATGAAGGGCAGGAACGCGTTGCGCTCGTGGCGATAGAGGCCGGGCGCGATGAAGAGCCAGAGCTGCGCCGCGATGATCGGGAACGCCAGGCACAGGCCGGCAAACATGCCGACGCGGACATAGACGAAGAAGGTCTCGGTCACGCCGGTGGCGATGAGGTGCTTGCTCGCGGGATCGTGGATCGCGAGCGACAGAGGGCGCGTCAGAAAGCCGTAGATCGGCTGGGCGAAATAGAAGCAGACGAGGAAGCAGGCGATGAACGCGATGATCGACCAGATCAGGCGGCGGCGCAGCTCGATCAGATGATCCATCAGCGGCGCCTTGGTCGCGTCGATGGCGGCCTCGTCGGCTTCGGTCGGCTTGTTCATGGCGAGGGCGGCGTGTAGCCGTCGGCGGGGACGGGTTCAGGTTGCGCGGCAGCGCCGTCCTGCGGCTCGGGGAAATCGAATTCGCCGGCGCGGGGTGCCGGCACTGGTTCGATTTCGCCGCTCCGCGGCGAGGGGGGCGGGTTCTCCACTTCCACGAATGGTGCAGTGGATGTCATCACGGGCTCGGGCGGCGCCGGCGTCGACTTCATGTCGTCGGGGACGATCGATGTGTTCAGCTCGCGCTCGATGTCGGCGAGCGGGCGCTGGTGGCGCAGATTGTCGATCTCCTTGCGCAGCTCCTCGAGCTCGGACTGGCGCGCCATGTCGTCGAAGCTGCGCTTGAACTCGTCGGCCATCGACCGGGCCTTGCCCATCCACTGGCCGACGATGCGCATCAGGCGCGGCAAATCCTTCGGGCCCACCACGACGAGGGCCACGATCAGAAGGATGAGGATATGGCTCCAGCTGAAGTCGAGCATCAATTACCGCCCGACGGTGGTCGTGTCCTTGTTGGGCGTGGACGACGGGTCGCTGTTCGCCGAGCCGGGGATGGTCTTGGCGTCCTCCGGGTCGTTGAGACCCTGGCGGAAGCTCTTGATGCCCTTGGCGACGTCGCCCATCAGGTCGGAAATCTTGCCGCGGCCGCCGAACAGCAGCAGGACGATCACCGCCAGCGCCAGAATGTGCCAGATGCTGAACGCACCCATGGAATGCTCCTTGTTCCCGCCTGTCGCGGGCCGCCGTGTGTCCGGCCTCGCACCTTAAAGACCTTTCAGGGGCCGGAAAGCAAGGTGCGGCATATTATAGCGTTAGTGGTTGCGGCTTTTATCCTCGCCCGCACTTCGCGGGAGAGGACGGCGAGCGGAGCGAGCCAGGTGAGGGGCCGTCGCCCAGTCGGTGCCCCTCACCCAGCAAAAACTAAGGCTTGCTCCGCGAAGTGCTACGCAAACCTAAGTTTTTGCGTCGTCCGTACGCTGCCGCTACGGACCCCGCTCGCGGGAGAGGTTAGGTCAGCCGATCAGGATTTCGCCCTTGCGGCCGAAGGCGGCGGCGAGGGCGCCGAGGCGCTTTTGTACCGGCTCGCCGGCGATGGCTTCGTGGCGGCGGGGGACCTCGAGCACCAGCTTGGCGGGGGTGACGCGCAGGCGGTAATGCGGCAGCACGCCGACCGACGAGGCCGACAGCGCGAAGGCGAAACGGCAGGCCAGGCCCATCAGGAGGGCGCGATGCTCGTCGTCCTTGCTGAGGAGCTCGGCGTTGGCGATGTCGCGCGGGAAATCCTCGTCGCCGGAATAGCGGTGGAACACCGAGGTCGCGATCAAGGCGCGGACGCGGTGGTCGGCGCCGGCGAAGGGGGCGCTCAGCACCTGGCCGAAGCTGCCCAGCGCGCGGTCGTCCGGGTGGCGGCGCCAGGCGACGTCGGAGAACAGGCAGACGGCGTGGCGGACGCGGCGCAAATCGGGCGTGTCGTCGGCGAAGAGCGGCGCCATCCACTCGAACATCTCTTGCGCGTGTCCGGCGGAGCGGGCCTGGCGGGAATTGTAGCCGTCGGCGAAATCGATCAGCGGATCGAGGGCGCGTTCTTCCGGCGGCAGGCGGGCGTAGAGCACGCCCTCGCGCAGGCCGTAGGCGGAGATCACGACGGATTTGAGATCGCAGGCGAGCAGCAGGCGTTCGAGCACGATGGCGCCATAGGGCAGCGACTCGGCGCGGCGGCGCGAGACGACCTTCATGCGCTCGACCGATTTGCGGGAGAGGTTCGAGAGGACTTCGCACAGGCGCAGGGCGCGGCGGCGCGGGATCTCGTACTCCTGCAGGACGTGGAGCGGGTAGCCGGTCTCCTCCATGTCGACGCGCGCGAAGCTGCGCCAGATGCCGCCGACAGCGTAGAGCGAACGATCCTTGAAGCCGCGCAAATTGAGCTTTTCGAGGCTTTCGTCGACCAGCCTGCGCGCCTTGTCGGCGTCGCCCTTGGCGGCGTCCATCAGGCGCAAGGGGCCGAGGGGGAGCGTGTAGGCGTCGCCCGTCTTGCCGGCGCGGACGCTGACCATGTCGAGGCTGCCGCCGCCGAGGTCGGCGACGAGACCGTCCGCATACGGAATACCGGCGACGACGCCCTCGGCTGCGATGTGGGCCTCTTCCTCGCCCGAGAGCACGCGGACCGGGCCGCCCCAGGCGGCTTCGGCGCGGCGGACGAAATCGGCGCCGTTGGAGGCGTCGCGCGCCGCGGCGGTGGCGACGGCCTCGCGCACCGTGACGCCGAGGCTGTCGGCGAGCATCTTGAACCGCGCCAGCGCTTCCAAGGCCATGGCGCAGCCTTCGGCATGGAGGCGGCCGGTCGAGACCATGTCGCGGCCGATGGCGCAGATCGATTTTTCGTTGTGCAGCGTCGCGGCGGCGCGGGTCTCCGCCTCATAGATGACGAGGCGCACCGAGTTGGAGCCGATGTCGACGACGGCGATGGGGCCGCGCGAACGGACGCGGGCGCGCGGCGGCAGCGGCGCGCGAGTCTCCGCCGGCGGGGCCTGGATGCCGCTCATGTCAGTCGCGCCGCGTGACGACTGCGACGGGACGGGGATGCGCCATCTTCAGGGCCCGGCCGCGGCCGGACAGCGAGGGATTCGTCATGAAGTAAGTATGCGCCGAAAAGGCATCCGGCGACGAGGCCTCGGCGTCGCGGGTGTAGGCGCCGTCGGCGCTCATGTGCCAGCTCTGCGCCTGGTCTTTGAGCAGCGCGACCATGATCTGGTCGAGAACCTGTTGATGCACCGTGGGATTTTCGATGGGAACCAGGGCCTCGACACGGCGGTCGAGGTTGCGCGGCATCCAGTCGGCGGAGGAAATGAAGACCTTGGCCTGCGGCGACGGCAGCCCGTGGCCGGCGCCGAAGCAGACGATGCGGCCATGTTCCAGGAACCGGCCGACGATGGATTTGACGCGGATGTTGTCCGACAGGCCCGGCACGCCGGGGCGCAGGCAGCAGATGCCGCGCACCACGAGCTCGACCCGCACGCCGGCCTGGCTCGCCTTGTAGAGCGCGTCGATCATGTGCGGATCGACCAGGCTGTTGAGCTTGATCCAGATCGCGGCGGGCCGGCCGGCCTGGGCGTGGACCATCTCCTGCTGGATCGAGTCGATCAGCTTGCCGCGCAGGCTGATCGGCGAGATCGCGATCTTCTCGAGGCTGGTCGGCTCGGCATAGCCGGTGATGAAATTGAAGAGCTGCGCCGCGTCGCGCCCGAGCGCCGGTTCGGCGCTGAACAGCGACAGGTCGGTGTAGATGCGCGCCGTGTTGGGGTGGTAGTTGCCGGTGCCGAAATGGACGTAGGTGTGCAGCGCCCCGCTCTCGCGGCGCACGACGAGGCTCACCTTGGCGTGGGTCTTCAGCTCGATGAAGCCGTAGACGACCTGGACGCCGGCGCGTTCGAGGTCGCGGGCCCATTTGATGTTCGCGGCCTCGTCGAAGCGGGCTTTCAGCTCGACCAGCGCGGTGACGGATTTGCCGAGTTCGGCGGCGGCGATCAGCGCGGCGACGATCGGGCTGTCGGCGGAGGTGCGGTAGAGCGTCTGCTTGATCGCGACGACGTTGGGGTCCTCGGCGGCCTGGCGGATGAACTGCACCACGGCGTCGAAGCTCTCGAACGGGTGGTGGACGATGATGTCTTTCTCGCGGATCGCGGCGAAGCAGTCGCCGCCGTGATCGCGGATGCGCTCGGGAAAGCGCGCCACATAGGGCTTGAACTGCAGGTCGCGGCGCTCGTCGAGGATCAGCTTCTGCAGGTCGGAGAGGCCGAGCATGCGGTCGATGACGACGAGGTCGGGGCCGTCCAGGTCGAGCTGGTCGGTGATGAAGGCGCGCAGATCGTCCGGCATCGAGGCCGAGCATTTCATGTGGATGACGCTGCCGCGGCGGCGCTGTTTCAGCAGCGTCTCGAACAGCAGCATGAGGTCTTCGGCCTCTTCCTCGACCTCGACGTCGCTGTCGCGCAGCACGCGGAAGACGCCCGAGCCGCTCACCTCGTGGCCGGGGAACAGCTTGTGCAGGAAGAGCGTGACGACCTTCTCGAGCGGCAGGAAGCGCACGCCTTTGCCGTCGTCGGGCAGGCGGATGAAGCGCTGCAGCTGCGGCGGGATGGGCACGAGCGCGGTGACGGTCTTGCCGTCCCTGGCGCGGATCAGGCGCGCGGCGAGCGTGAAGCCGAGATTGGGGATGAAGGGAAAGGGATGCGCCGGATCGATCGCGAGCGGCGTCAGGACCGGGAAGATCTGGGCGCGGAAATGGGCGTCGAGCCATTCGCGGTCGGCCGTGGTGATCTCGTCGCATTCGATGACGGCGATGCCGGCCTCGCGCAGCTCCCTGGCCATCGGGGTCCAGATCGCCTGCTGGTCGGCGATCAGCGTCTTGGCCATGGCGTCGACCTGGGCGAGCTGCTGCGCCGGGGTCAGGCCGTCGGCGCTGACGGTGGCGACGCCCTCATTGACCATGCCCTTGAGGCCGGCGACGCGGACCATGAAGAACTCGTCGAGGTTCGAGGCCGAGATCGACAGGAAGCGCAGGCGCTCGAGCAGCGGATGGCGGCGGTTGCGCGCCTCGTCCAGGACGCGGCGGTTGAAGGCGAGCCAGGAGAGTTCCCGGTTGACGAAGCGGGCGGGAGACTGGGGATCGATGGCGGGGGCTGGCGGCTCCGCAGCGGCCACGGTCACGGCGTCGGGCGCAACGGTCGCGAGCGCGTCATTCGAGGGGATTGGGTTTGACATCAAAGACTTACCGCCTGGGGCCTTTCAGGGTAACGCATGTGGATAACTCTGTCATGACAGAGTTTCCCCGCCTTCCGCCAGCAAATCTCCCACCAGGGTTACGGTCACCGGGCGCTTCTCGGCCAGCGCGCGGGCGTCGGCCCGGGCGACGAAGTCGCGGACCGCGGCAGGGGAGCGTTCGACGGAGCGCAGGATTCGCATGACCACAGGATCGGGCACCGCCAGTTGCCGGTCCGTGAACAATTTGCGGATTAGTGCGGCCAAAAGCGCGTCGTCCGGGGCCCAGAGCGGGAAGGCGAGCAGCGCGGCGAAGCGGGATTTGAGATCGGGCAGTGTCGCGGCCCAGGCGGAGGGCGGCTCGCGGCCGGTCAGGAGCAGCGGACCGGGGTGCTGGAACAGGGCGAACAGGGCAGCGTCGCCCTGCTCGACATCCTCGACCGCGACGGCGCGGCCGGGTTCGAGGGCGGCGACGAAAGCGGCGTCGAGGCGGGCGGCGGGAATGACCAGCGCGCCGGCAACCTTGGCCCAGACGCCGACGAGGTGCGACTTGCCCGAACCCGGCGGGCCGTAGAGCGCGCCGGCGGGCGCGGTCCAGCGCGGGAAAGAGTCGATGAACGCGACCGCCTGCGCATTGGCCGGCGCGACGATGAAATCGGAACGGCCCAATGCGGGCGTCGTCGACAGGGGAAGGGGAAGCTGGGACGCCACGGTGTTGGTCAGGCCGGCCGGCGGCCCAGCACGATGGCTTTGACGAAGAGCTGGCCGTAGGAGAACCACGACATCAGCGTGAAGCCGGCGGCGATCAGCCCGGCAGCCTCGGCGAGTACCGGCATGCCGACGTCGAAGGTGAGGAGCAGCATGCTGAGGCCGAGATAGCCGACCTGCACCACCGTCGAAGCCTTGCCGACGACGAGCGGCTCGATCTTCACCGGCAGCGAGAACAGCCGCGCGATGCCGACACCGAGCACGATCGCGACGTCGCGGCCGATCACCAGCGCGGCGAGCCACAGCGGCGTCACGTTCATGTAGGTGAGCGTGATGAAGCAGGCGAGCATCAGAAGCTTGTCGGCGGCGGGGTCGAGATATTCGCCGAAGCGCGAAACAAGGCCGAAGCGCCGCGCCAAAAATCCATCCAAGGCATCCGTTGCGCCGGCGCATGCGAAGACCAGCAGCGCGTCGAGATCATGGCCGTGCAGCAACAGCCACGCGGTCAGCGGCGCCAGCACGATGCGGATCGCGGTGAGGATATTGGGGATCTGGCGCAGGACCCTGGTCACGGCGTCGACGCCGTGCTGCTGGGCTTGACCGGCGTCGCATAAGCCATCGACCAGCCATCCGGTCCCTTGTTCAGCGCCACCCCGGCGGGCGCCAGCGCGTCGTGCAGCTGGTCGGTCGAACCCTGATAGGTCAGCGAAATGCGCACCAGGCCGATGTCCATCGCCTGGGTCTGGACCGAGACGACGTTCGGCACCGACGCCATCGCGGTCTGCAGCATCGCCCATTGCGCCAGCGAGTCGATCTGGACGTCGGCGGTCAGGCTGTTGCGCGGACCGAAATCGATCGGCGGCTTCTGCTGGAACATCACCTCGATGGCGTGCACCGCCGCGTCGGCGGCGAGCGGATAGGTCTGCACCACGTTCTTGACCAGCGGCACGTCGACCGAGGTCTTCATCGGCGCCTCGGAGATGCCGATGCGCTTGAGCCAGATCTGCACCTTGCCGGTCATCTTGTCGGTCATCGAGGTGCCGCCCTGGGTCAGCGGAATGGCGAGGGCGAGGATGGCTTCGCTGGCATGGATGCGGGCGGCGACGCGCTGGACGTCCACCCAGGTGGTGGCGTCGAAATCGAGATGCTCCAGCCCGACGACGTCGGGCGCGCCGCCGGTCGGCACGGCGAATTGCACCGAGCTGGCGCCGAAGCGCGGGCTGGAGAACGCGTTGGCCCAGCCGGAGCCGGGGCTGAAGTTCGGCGACATCGGGATCAGCAGGATCTTGCGGCCGGCGGTGAGGCGATAGGCCGTCGAGATGCCGGACATGACGCGCGCCACCGCTTCCGGGCTGAAGACATAGGTGACGTCGGCGACGTAGCGGGTCGTCGAGCGCTTCTCGTTGTTGACGGTGAAGCCGCGCGCGATGCGGCGCAGCCCGTCATTGTCGAGCTTGGGCTCCTTGGGCCAGTCGGCCTGCTTGGCCAGGCGCTTGTAGAGGATGTCCCAGGCGCGCGGGCGGCCCTGGTCGATGGCAATGGCCTGGGCGGCGCTGGCCGAGGGACCGCTGGCGTCGACATGGATACCGCTGACCGAATAGGTCAGGTCGGCCGGGCCGGCGGCGGCCGGCATAGGCGACAGACAGACAAGGGCGAGCGCCAGAAGCGCGGCCAGCCGGGAAAAAACCTGTGACATCGAAACCCTTGGATGAACGCGCCGACTATAAGGTGCGCAGCCTGCCGGTGAAAGCGGCTGCGGCGTTATCCTCCCCCGTTTACGGGGGAGGTGCCGAGCGAATGCGAGGCGGAGGGGGAGCCGTCCCGCGCCGGTGCGGGGCGGCTCCCCCCTCCGTCACGTCCGCGGAAGTGCGGACGTGCCACCTCCCCCGTAAACGGGGGAGGATAAGTCAGGTGCTTCCTTGCGCCCCTCCCGGCACCTGCTTAAACGACAGTGAAATCCGGGCGGCAGCCGATTCCCATGAGCGACAAGACCCGCAACGGCCTCACCTACAAGGATGCCGGCGTCGATATCGATGCGGGCGAGGAACTCGTGACGCGAATCGCGCCCCTGGCCCGGGCGACGCGGCGGTCCGGGGCGGATGCGGATCTTGGCGGCTTCGGCGGGCTGTTCGACCTCAAGGCCGCCGGATTCAAGGACCCGATCATCGTCGCGGCGACCGACGGCGTCGGCACCAAGCTCAAGATCGCGATCGACACCGGGCTGTTCGCGGGCATCGGCCAGGACCTCGTGGCGATGTGCGTCAACGACCTCGTCGTGCAGGGCGCCGAGCCGCTGTTCTTCCTCGACTATTATGCCAGCGGCAAGCTCGACGTCGATGCGGCGGCGATCGTGATCGGCGGCATCGCGAGCGCTTGCCAGGAGTCGGGCTGTGCCCTGATCGGCGGCGAGACGGCGGAGATGCCGGGGCTCTATGCCAAGGGCGATTTCGATCTCGCGGGATTTTCCGTCGGCGCGGTGGAGCGCGGCCATGTGCTGCCCAACACCCGCGCGATGAAGCCGGGCGACGTCGTGATCGGCGTCGCGTCGAGCGGGGTGCATTCCAACGGATACTCGCTGGTGCGCCGCGTGGTGGCGGAGACGGGACTCGGTTACGACGCGCCGGCACCGTTCGACGCGGCGCGCACGCTGGGCGAGGCGCTGCTGGCGCCGACGCGGCTCTATATCAAGAGCGGACTGGCCGCGCTGCGGGCCGGCGGCGTGAAAGGCTTCGCGCATATCACGGGCGGCGGGATCACCGAAAATCTGCCGCGCGCGCTGCCCGATGGGCTGAACGCGCAGATCGATCTGTCGTGCTGGACGCCGCCGCCGGTGTTCGGCTGGCTGTCGCGGGCGGCCGGGATCGCGGAGCGCGAGATGCTGCGGACGTTCAATTGCGGCCTCGGCTTCATGGCCATCGTCGCAGCGGAGCATTCGGGCCATGTCATCGATGCGTTCCAGGAAGCCGGCGAGAAGGCCTGGCGCGTCGGCGCGCTGGTGGCGGGCGATGGCGAGGCCAAGGTGACCTATACGGGCGCACTGAAGCTGTGACGAAGCTGCGTATCGGCATCCTGATCTCGGGGCGCGGCTCCAACATGTCGGCGCTGATCGACGCGTGCCGCGCGGCGGATTTTCCGGCGCAGGTGGCGCTGGTGTTCTCCAATGTCGAGACCGCAGCAGGTTTGGCGCTGGCGGCGCAGGCCGGGATCGCGACGAAGACGGTCTCGCACAAGGGCTTCGCGTCGCGTGATGCGTTCGACGCGCAGATCGACGCGGCGCTGACCGCGGCGGGCGTCGAGTTGATCTGCGAGGCGGGCTTCATGCGCATCCATTCCGAAGGCTTCGTGCGCAAATGGGGGGGGCGGATGCTGAACATCCATCCCTCGCTGCTGCCGTCGTTCAAGGGCGTGAAGGTGCAGCAGCAGGCGCTCGATGCGGGCGTGAAGATCAGCGGCTGCACGGTGCATTTCATGGTGCCCGAGCTCGACTCGGGCCCGATCATCGCGCAGGCGGCGGTGCCGGTGCTGGAAGGCGACACCGCCGAGACGCTGGCGGCGCGAATCCTGGTGGAAGAGCACAAGCTCTATCCCGCGGCGCTGCGGCTGGTTGCGGACGGCAAGGTGCGGCTCGCGGGCGGCAAAGCAGTCTTCCGCTGACGCCCGCATTTGCCGGCGTTGGGAAAACAGCCCCTGCGAAGTAATCCGTTACTCAGTTTGAGTAGTCGCGGTGTTGTCCGCGCGTTGCCGCCTGCTTTTACTGGCCCCGTCGCAAAGCGAAGGGGCAGAACATGGTCAGCAAGGGCGTACAATACTACACGTTCATGTCGGGCACACAGTTCCTGGTGAAGTTCGGAGCGCCCGGCTACAGCGGTTTGCAGAACACGTTCTCCGACAATTACGTCCAGAACGGCCTGCAGATCGATTCCGCCAACATGTCCGGCTTTACCGGCGACTTCGCGTGGGAGGCCCTGCTCAACAACGGGCCGATCGGCGCGGGCAACGAATTGATCAGCTCGCTCACCGGCAACATCGAAGGCGGCACGATGGGCTACATGATGAACACGCCGTCCACCGTCGCACCGAACTTCGCGCTGTCCTACGGCTTCTACGACTCCGGCTCGGCGGACGGGACGCCGCTGACCAACCAGGATCAGTTCTACTGCTATCTCAGCGACAATTACTCGAACTGGATGGGCGATCTGGCCGCGGCGTTTTCCACCACGGTGAACGGCAGCACCTTGAACCAGTTCGCGCTGCCTGGAGCCCACGATTCGGGCATGTGCACGATGTCGACGTCGCTCGACATTCTCGCCTCGCCCTATGGCGCGGCGCTGATCAGCTCGCTGATGATCGTCCCGGGGGTCGGCGAGGCCGTTTCGGTGATCGCCGCGTCGCAGGCGCCGTTCGCGATCCAGAACCTGGCGATCACGCAGAAGGATTCGATCACGACGATGCTGAATCTCGGCATCCGCTATTTCGATTTTCGTCCCGGCACGCTCTATGGGCCGCTCGCGGGCTACAGCCCCGGCGTGCGCTATCACGAGCATGCGGTGATCCCGGGCTATCCCTACATCCAGTTCCTCGAGGACGTGCTCAACTGGCTGGCGGCGCATCCGGGCGAGATCGTGGTGGTGAGCGCCAACGTGCAGGGCATGGATGGGCCATTGCCCTCGCCGTCGGACCTGACAAACGATCTGGCTGCGGCGTTTAAGAACGTCAATCTGACACCAGAAATCAATATCGGAAATTGGACGTTTTTGACACAGACCTACAAGGAACTCATCGCGTCGAACACGCGGCTGATCTTCCTGAACCAGATCGTCAACAACAGCAGCGACCCATTCTATGCGCCGAAGAACGATTCCTATTTTGCGTCCGGCGCCAATTACAACTCGACCGGATATGCCGGCATCATCACGGCTTTCCAGAACACGCCGGCCAGCGGCAACGGCGTCTATACCGTGCTGCAGATGCAGGGCACGGCGACCGGCGCGTCATGGACGGTGATCGCCACCGCGATCGCGACCACGAGCCATGCCTATTCGCCGCTGATGTCGACCAAGCCGAACAACGACACCCAGACCAACCAATGGCTGCAGAAGAACGTCGCGAACAATTTCGCCAAGGATCAGCTGATCGTGTTCCTCAACGATTTCGCGGACAATTGCATGACCAGCACGGCGATCGTCTGCACCAAGCAGCGCATGGGGATTCTTCCCAGCTAGAGCGGAGGCTCAGAAGCCGGCGATCTGCGCCGAGACGTCCCATAGCCGCTTCGCCGCCGCGTCGTCCTGCGCGGCGGGCGTGGGGTCGATCACCTTGCACTTGTAGAAATATTCGCCGCTGATCGCCGCGACGTCGGGCGAGGAGGCGAGATGGATGATCGTTTTCGCGCCATCCTCGGGCCTCAGGCCGAACGCCATGATGAGGCCGGCGAGGCCCTTGAGGAAGATGTTGGTCGCGTTGTTCTGGCCGAAGCGGGTGCCGACGAAGCCGGGGTGCAGGCAATTGGCGGTGACGCCCGTCCCGTCGAGGCGTTTCGCCAGCTCGCGGGTGAACAGGATGTTGCACAGCTTGGACGTGCCGTAGGCGCGGAACGAGCCGTAGCTCCTGGTGCTTTGCAGATCGTCGAAGTCGAGGCGGCCGGCCTTGTGCGCGTCGGAGGCGGTGGAGACGATGCGCGCCCCGGGCGTGGCTTTGAGGTTAGGCAGCAGGATGTTCGTCACCACGAAATACGCCATGTGGTTGGTGGCGAAGGTCATCTCGAGGCCGTCGGCGCTGGTCTGACGCGACAGGAAGACGGCGCCGGCATTGTTGACCAGCACGTCGATGCGCGGCTCCACCGCCGCGATCTGCGCCGCCACGCGCTTCATATCGGAGATGACCGAAAGGTCGGCGAGATGCACGGCGTGCGCCGCCGACGGGTTGGCGGCGTTGAGCCTGGCAAGGGTCGCGTCGGCGCGAGCGCGGTCGCGCGCGATCAGGACGATGCGGGCGCCCTGCCCGGCGAGGTTCACCGCCGCGACCTCGCCGATGCCGGAGGTGCCGCCGGTGACGACGACGGTCTTGCCTTGCATCACGGGCAGATGTCGAGGCCGCTGAAGAAGAACGCGATTTCCTGCGCGGCGGTCTCCGGCGCGTCGGAGCCGTGGACGGAGTTGGCTTCGATGCTCTCGGCGAAGTCCTTGCGGATCGTGCCGGCGGCGGCGTTGGCCGGGTTGGTGGCGCCCATCACTTCGCGGTTCCTGGCGATGGCGTTCTCGCCTTCCAGGGCCTGCACGACGACCGGGCCGGAGGTCATGAAGCTGACCAGGCTGGCGAAGAAGGGACGCTCTTTGTGCACGGCGTAGAACGCTTCGGCCTGGGCCTGGGAGAGGCGGATGCGGCGCGAGGCGACGACTTTCAGGCCGGCCTTCTCGAAGCGGTCGACGATGGCGCCGGTCAGGTTGCGGCGCGTCGCGTCCGGCTTGATGATGGAAAGGGTGCGTTCGACGGCCATGGGAGTCTCCAACAAAGTGCGAAAAGTGCGCGGGTTATAGCGGAGGAAAGGGAAAGAGCAAGATTGCCCATCTTTTCACCTCCCCCTTTGTGGGGAGGTCGAAATTCGCTTTTCGCGAATTTCGGGTGGGGGGCCGCTCTATCCGGCGTGCACCGCCCCCCACCCGAAAAATCTCCGCTGCGCTCCGATTTTTCGACCTCCCCACAAAGAGGGAGGTAAAATAAATCGAGCGTGCTATACGCCCGCGCCATGTTGGTCATCGACAACCTCATCGTCCGCATTGCGGGCCGCGAAATCCTGGACGGGGCGAGCGCCAGCCTGCCCGCGAACCGGCGCGTCGGGCTGGTGGGGCGCAATGGCGCGGGCAAATCGACGCTGCTCAAGGTGATCCTGAATCAGCTCAAGCCGGACGACGGCAGCGTGGCATGGCCGAGTTCCTGGCGGATCGGCGCCGTGGCGCAGGAAGCGCCGGGCACCGAGGTCAGCCTGCTCGACACCGTGCTGGAAGCCGATCCGGAGCGCGTGCGGCTTCTGGCGGAAGCCGAGCATGAGACGGACGGGCACAAGCTGGGCGACATCTATGCGCGGCTGGATGCGATCGACGCGTACACGGCGCCGGCGCGGGCGGCGGAAATTCTGGCGGGTCTCGGATTTTCCGCCGAAGACCAGCTGCGGCCGTGCTCGGAATTCTCCGGCGGCTGGCGCATGCGCGTCGCGCTGGCGGCGATCCTGTTCGCGGCGCCGGACCTGCTCTTGCTCGACGAGCCGACCAACTATCTCGACCTCGAAGGCGTGATGTGGCTGGAGAACTTCCTGCAGCGCTATCGCGGCACCGTCCTCATCGTCAGCCATGACCGTGACCTGCTCAACACCGCAGCCGAGTTCATCCTGCATCTCGAGCACGGCAGACTGACGCTCTACACGGGCAATTACGACACTTTCGTGGAGACGCGCGCGGCGCGGCGGGCGCTCGACGCCGCCTTCGCCAAGAAGCAGGAGCTGGCGCGCAAGCACATGCAGGCGTTCGTCGACCGCTTCAAGGCCAAGGCCTCGAAGGCGCGCCAGGCGCAGAGCCGCATGAAGGCGCTGGCCAAGATGCAGACGGTGGAGCTGCCCGTCGACGAGCATGTCGCGCCGATCCGGCTGCCCAAGGCGGTGGGCGCGAGCCCGCCGCTGGTGACGATGGATCGGGTGTCGGTCGGCTATGAGCCGGGCAAGCCGATCCTGACCAAGATGTCGTTCCGCTTCGATCCCGACGACCGCATCGCGCTGCTCGGCAAGAACGGCAACGGCAAGTCGACGCTGGCGAAACTGCTGGCCGGCAAGCTCCAGCCGATGGGCGGCGACATGCAGCTGGCGCGCAAGCTGGTGCCGGGATATTTCGCGCAGCATCAGCTCGACGAGCTCGACGGTTCGCTGACGCCGATCGAGTCGCTGGCGCATATGCGGCCCAAGATGACGGTGCAGGAGGTGCGCACGCAGCTCGGCGGCTTCGGCTTCTCGGCCGACAAGCAGCTGACGCGGGTGCGCAACCTGTCGGGCGGCGAGCGGGCGCGGCTGCAGCTGGCGCTGGCGACGCTGGACAAGCCGAACCTGCTCATCCTCGACGAGCCGACCAACCATCTCGATATCGACGCGCGCGGCGAGTTGCTGACAGCGCTCAACGAGTTCGACGGCGCGGTGGTGCTGGTGAGCCATGACCGGCGCCTGATCGAGGCGACCGCCGACCGGCTGATGCTGGTGGCGAATGGCGAGGTGCAGCCGTTCGATGGCGACCTCGACGACTACCGCAAATTCCTGCTCAGCGGCGACAACACGCCGACGCGGCGCATCGAGGACGAGGCCGAGCCCGCCAAGCCGAAGGACAAGGAGACCGCGCGGCGCGAAACCGCCGAGCGCCGCCGCCAGCTCAAGCCGCTGAAGGACAAGATCGAGGGCGCCGAGCACCAGATCGCCGAGCTCAACGCCGAGATCGCCAAATGCGACAAGTCGCTGAGCGATCCCTTGCTGTTCAGCAAGGACCCGGCGCGCGGCAAGGCGGTGTCGAAGAAGCGCGCCGACGCGGCGAAGAAGCTCGCGACCATCGAGGCCAATTGGCTCAAGATGCAGGAAGAGTACGAGACCGCGATGGCGGAGGGGTGAGACGCATTCGAACGGCGTGGGTGTCGCGTCGCCATTGAGATCATCAAGCAGTCTCGTCAGACACGAGCCTTACCAGTTCTTTAAGCCGCGCCAGAGGCTTTGCTGGTATATTCCGACTTTCATAGACAACTTTGGCGCTGTTGCCGAACGCCTCGAATCCAGCAGACAGCTCAAGCTTGAACCCGCCATTTTCCTCTCGGGATTTGGCCAGTTCCCGACGAAGCGCCTTCAGATTCTTGAGCAATTCATCGGTATCACGAGTGCGGTCAATCCCCGCCAAATCAGTTCGAATCTGATTGAGCAATTTGTATAGCTCATCAAGTTTCTGACGCCCCTCTTCCACGACGGGTTCTAGAAGTCTTGCGGTCTCGACAAAAATGCAGTTGCCATGCAGATGGCACCTAAGCCCGGTTATATTCCGCAGCTCTTCGTTTAACGTCTCATACCGTTCCTCATCAACGAGCGCGCCTGGCCGACCAGTTTCGATATACCGCGCTAGCGCACCGATTGTCGGTGTCGGCTTATCCTCTCTAGGAACAAAGACGATGCAAGTCTGCGCCAAATTTCCAAAGTCCCGTGCCGGCTGATCCCCTGTCATGACCCGTTTCAGAAAGGAAATGCCTTTGTATGCACCAAGAAACTGCGACGCTGTTTTGCGAGACGGACAAATCACCAAAATCGTCGAGTACCAAATAGCGTGAGGCGTATAACCAACCGGAAGGCAGTGCATAAACATCCAGTCGACGTCATTCACACCCGACGTGACCGAGACAGCGCCAGGCCCAATCGCCTCGGCGAATTTCTGAATTCCAGTATTGTCCTGTGTAAAGAAGAACAGGTACGTTTTGTGCTCGCCCACAGCATCAATTTCGAACTTCGCCAGGTCGTAAGTGTGATAACCCACAAAATCGCACACCCTTAATTCCACGGCAAAAGCTATAATCCGTAGCGCCGATCGTCCAGCTATAAGCGTCCCCCTCCCGCGTCGAGCGTGACGAGAAGCGCTTCCAGTTCCGCGAACTGCTCGGCAAACGCGCTGGTGCTGCCGGAGGCGATGGCTTCGTCGAGGGCTTCCTTCGTGGGATAGAGGTCGCGCAGGACGACAAGGGTCTGCGCGCCGTGTTCTTCGAACGTCACCGTGGTGACGGCGCCGGCTTCGCCACCTTCCTCGTTGGTCCAGACCATGCGGGTGGGCGACGTCACCTCGGTGTAGCGGCCGAAGAACGTCATGGGCTCCTTCGAGACAGGATGGCTGAACACCAGCTTGTAGGTGCCGCCGGTGCGGATATCCATCTCACAGGAGAGGACGGTCATGCCGAACGATTTGGGCACCCACCAGCGGATGAACAATTCGGGCGTGGTCCACGCCTTGAACACGAGGCGCGCCGGCCCGTTGAAGGTTCGCGTGGCGACGAGCTCACGCTCGGACTTCCGATCCACTGCCGTGACGTTCGTCATGGTTTCACTCGCTCCTTTTGCGGCCATCGGCCTTCTCTTTGCGTTTCAGGTCCTCGACAATCTTGTCCAGCTCGTCGAAGCGCGCGCTCCACAGCCGGCGGTAGCTCTCTATCCACGCCGCCTCTTCCTCCAGCCGGCGCAGGCCGAGCTTGCAGGTCCGCACGCGCCCGACCTTCCGCGTGGTGACGAGCCCCGCCTGCTCCAGGACGCCGACATGCTTCTTCATGCCCGTGAGGGTCATGTGGAATTTCTCGGCAAGGTCGGTGATCGAAGCGTCCGAACGTCCGAGCTGCTCCAGAACGCCCCGCCTTGTGGCGTCCGAGAGCGCGGCAAACGAGGCATTGAAGCGGGTCTGCAGATACTGAACCATCTGGTTCAGTATCTAGCATAGGGATCGCGGCTTGCAAAGGGGCCAATGCGGGCTGCGTTGCGCTGCGCGGCGCGGCTTGTGTAGCCTGCGTCTTGGCGAGGAGACGGCGATGCCGCAAAGCGGAGCGGGGCTGACGATCGAAGCGGTGCAGCGCGATCTGCTGCGCGTGTTTCCGCTGAAGGCGACGAGCACGGGACGGTCCTGGGAAGGCATCCAGATCAACGAATATGACGCGGTCTTCCTCGATGACCTGCGCTCGCCGCCGCGCGATCACGTGAAACTCTCGCTCAACACCGGAACGGCGGCGTCGATCCGCCGGGAAGCCTGCGGGAGGACCTTCGTCAGTCCGTCGCGCATCGGGGACATCGCGATCCTGCCGGTGGCGCGGAAGTCGCGCTGGCAGGGTTGGGCGCCGGCCCATCTCGACATCCGGCTGTCCCCCGGCAAGATCGACGAGATGGCCTTCGCGTTGCGCAAAACCGGGCACGGGCGGTTCGAGTTCACCGACGTTCAACAGGCGCGCGATCCGGTCGTCGAGCATATCGGAGCAATCTTCCGGATCGAGCTGAACCGCGCGCCGCATCCGGCGCAGGACATCCTCATCGACTCGCTCGCCGTCGCGCTGAGCGCGCACTTGCTGCGCAACTATACCAATGCGACAGGCATCGAGGTCCGCCCGACCGGGCCGGTCGACGTCGCGGCGGTCGGACGGGCGATCGCCTATATCGACGATCATCCGCATCGGGCCATCTCGCTTGCCGAACTGGCCGGCGCGGCGGGACTGAGCCGGTTTCATTTCGGCCGCGTGTTCAAACGCCATCTCGGCGTGTCGCCGGCGCGCTATGTGGAGCAGACCCGGATCGCGCAGGCCAAGCGGCTGATCGCCGAGGCGCGGATGTCGCTGGCCGCCATCGCGCAGGCGGTGGGGTTCGCCGACCAGAGCCATTTCTCGCGGCGCTTCCGCCTCCATGAAGGCTGCACCCCGGCGCAATTCGCGCGCGAACGGGCCAGGGGCATTCTGCCGCCGCAATAACCGGCGCGCGCAAAAGGCGCGGGCGGCAGCACAAAACATCCAGGCACAGCACAATCAGGCCAGACGCGGGCCGGGCGGCGCGGTTTTAATCAACGAAATTCAAAGAGGAGTCCAAAGCGATGGGCACGGTCACGACCGCGGACGGAACGGAAATCTTCTACAAGGACTGGGGCAAGGGACAGCCGCTGTTCTTCCATCACGGCTGGCCGCTCAGCGCCGACGACTGGGACAGCCAGATGATGTTCTTTCTGGCGCAGGGCTATCGCGTGATCGCGCATGATCGCCGCGGCCATGGCCGCTCGACCCAGACCGCGAACGGCCACGACATGGACACCTATGCCGCCGATGCGTTCGAGGTCGTCAAGAAACTCGACCTGAAGGATGCGATCCATATCGGGCATTCGACCGGCGGCGGCGAGGTGGCGCGCTATGTCGCCAAATACGGCAAGGGCCGGGTGAAGAAGGCGGTGCTGATCAGCGCCATTCCGCCGACCTTCATGCAGTCGGCGCGCAACCCGGACGGTGTGCCCAAGGCGGTGGTCGACGGCATCCGCGACGGGACCGCGAACCACCGTTCGCAGTTCTACCAGGACATCACGATTCCGTTTTACGGCTTCAACCGCCCGGGCGCGGCGGTGAGCCAAGGCATTCGCGACAATTGGTGGCGGCAGGGCATGATGGGCGCCGCGATCGCGCAATGGGAATGCGTTCGCGTGCTGTCGGAGACCGAATTCTACGACGACCTCGCGGCGATCGACGTGCCGGTGCTCGTGATGCATGGCGAGGACGACCAGATCTGCCCGTTCCCCACGACGGGCGCGCGGTCGGTGAAGCTCCTCAAGCACGGGACGCTGAAATCCTATCCCGGGCTGCCGCACGGCATGCCGACGACGCATGCCGACACGATCAACGCCGATCTGCTGGCGTTCATTCGGGCGTGATGATGGTTTTAACTTCTCCCGCCCTTCGCGGGAGAGGTTAACAAGGCGCTCAGCGCAACGCGCGCTTGGCCAGCGTGCCCCATTCGCGCTGGTCGCGGCGGTAGCGCGACGGGGCGCCGTCGAGCAGCGCGACGATCTGCTTGTAGACCTCGCGCGCCTCGTCGCGGTGGCCGGTCTTCTCCAGCAGCATGGCGAGGCGGGCGCGCGCTTCCTCGCCCGAGTAATAGGGCACGAGACGGCGGTATTCGGTGAGCGCCTCGTCGATCTTGCCCTGCCCTTCGAGGGCGCGGGCGTAGAGCAGATGCGCGTCGGCGGAGACGAAGCTGGGATCGGCGGCCTGCAGCGCGTCGAGCGCTTCCTGCGTGCCGGCGGGATTGCCGGCGAGGAACTGGGCGCGGGCAAGGCCGAGGAGCAGCGCGGGATCGTCCTTGAACTGGCCTTGCGCGGCGGAACTGTAGATCTCCACCGCTTCGGCATAGCGGCCGCGGGTGATGTATTCGTCGGCCAGCGCGCGCTTGGCATCGACCGAGCCGACCATGCCGGCGTCGCGATGCGCCTGGCGGAACGATTTGTTGGGATCGACGAGATTGCGCACGCCGGTGTGGAGGCGCGAGGCGGTGCGGCTGCGCAGGAATTCGGGCAGGATCACGCCCAGGACATAGGCGATGGCGCCGATCCCGGGCAGGAAGATGATGATGTAGACCCACGGGAAGACGTTGCCGCTGCGCGCCGCGTGGATGACGCAGAGCAGCAGCAGTCCGATGGGTAGAAGGGCAACGAGATCGATCGCCACGGGTTTCGCCAGCCTGTCCGCAAAGAGGTCTTATGGCGGGCGGGGGCGGCGAATTCAACCGCAAGGCGCCTTGCGGGCCGTTTCCTCCGTTAACGCAGCCCGGCGGCGCAATTTGGCGAAGCGGTGGGGCGGCTGTAGAATGGCGTCGCAAATCCGACGAACCGGCCCCTTCGCATGACGGACGACCGTTTTTTCCAACGCGCCGGGCCCTTCGCCCTTGGCGAGATCGCGCGTCACGTGGGCGGCGAGATCGACAACCATTCCTCGGCCGATTTCCTGGTGCGCGACGTGAATGCGCTGGAGAGCGCCGCGGCCGGCGACATCTCGGTGTTCAGCGACGCGAAGTTCGCGCCCGCCTTCGCCCATACCGGCGCCAGCGTGGTGATCACCGACCGCAAGCTCGCCAGCCATGAGCATAACGGGACCTGGCTGCTCTATGCGCCCAATCCGCGGCTCGCCTTCGCGCAGGTCGGGCACATGTTCTATCCGCCGGACAAGCTGGTCGAGGGCGTGCATCCGCTGACGCCGGTGCATCCCACCGCGACGGTGGGCGCGGGAACGCAGATCTCCTCCGGCGCGGTGATCGGCGCGGGCGCGAAGATCGGCAATCGCTGCTTCATCGGCTCGAACGTGGTGATCGGGCATGGCGTGACCATCGGCGACGATTGCACGATCGGCGCCAATTGCGTCATCAACTATGCGCTGATCGGGGCGCGCGTGACGTTTGCGCCGAACGTGACCATCGGCAGCGCGGGCTTCTCCTTCGTGCCGAGCGGCAAGGGCCTGCTGCGCGTGCCGCAGCTCGGGCGCGTGGTGATCGAGGACGACGTCGAGTTCGGCGCCAATTGCGCGATAGACCGCGGCGCGATCGGCGACACGGTGATCGGCCACGGCACGATGTTCGACAACCTCGTGCACATCGCGCACAACGTGAAGATCGGGCATCACTGCCTGATCGCGGGCCAGGTCGGCATCGCGGGGTCGAGCGTGATCGGACCGTTCGTGATGATGGGCGGCCAGGTCGGCGTCAGCGACCATCTCACCGTCGGCGCCGGGGCGCGGCTCGCGGCCAAGGCGGGCGTGACGCGCGACGTGGCGGCGGGCGAGACGGTCGGCGGCTATCCGGCGATGCCGGTGCGCGAATGGCACCGCCAGACTGTGGCGCTCAAGAAGCTGGCGCAGCACAAGACGGGCAAATCCCAGGACTGAGCGCCGGCGGCGCGGTTGCGGCGCCGTCGTGTTTGCCGGGCAGCGGCGTCGGCGGCGCAGCCGCGCCCGCGGGCCGATGCGCGCCGCAGCGTGACACGGGAACGTGATTTGACGGTTAGCAAATTTGCTAATTTGATGATTGCGCGGCGGCTGCGCGATGCGACGGCGATAGCGGACGCGCGTGGGCGCATCTTTGCGCCGTGCGGAGGAGAAATGCGATGAGCGGGCAACCCGATTTTCCCTATGTCACCGACCTCGCCGTGCGATTCCAGCCGCTGGAGCTGATCGACGAGAAAGCCATCGCCGATGCCTGCCCGCACAAATGGTTCAACCAGACCCTGTGCGAGGTCAACGATTCGGTGGTGCGGATCGGCGTCGTCGAGGGCGAATATCACTGGCACAAGCACGACGATGACGACGAGTTCTTCTATGTCGTCGAGGGGCATTTCCTGATCGATCTCGAAGACCGCACCATCGACCTGAAGCCGCGCCAGGGCGTGGTGATCCCCAAGGGCGTGATGCACCGCCCGCGTGCGCCGATGCGCACCGTGGTGCTGATGTCGGAGACGCGCGCGATCGTGCCGACGGGAAGCTGACACGCGTGCCGGACCGGGTGCTGAAACAGCTCAAGGCGGCGGCGTCGGTCCACCGGCTGCAATTGCTGCACTGGCTGAAGGATCCGGTGGCGCATTTCCCGCCGCAGCGCGACGGCGATCTGGTGTTGGACGGCGTCTGCTCGGTGTTCATCGCGCGCAAGTGGAAGGTCACCGCGGCGACCGCGTCGCGGCATTTGAAGGTGATGACCGATGCGCGCCTGCTGCTGCCGCGGCGCAAGAAGGGCTGGACGTTCTATCGCCGCAATGAGGCGGAGCTGGCGGCGCTCAAGCGCTGGATGTCCGACGATCTTTGAGACCGGTCAGCCCTGCTTCTCGAACTTGCCGCTCGGGCTTTCCTTCCAATAGGTGACGTCGTGGCCCGCGGCCTTCGCGTCTTTCCACGCCGCGCGCGCGGCGGCGAGCATCGCGTCGTCGCGGCCGTCGAACATCAGGACCACGCGGGTGAGCCCGCCGACCTCGTTCCACGACGGCGTCGCGCCGCCGACGCAGAACAGAACGTTGGCATCGTTCGGATTGATGTCCTCGACGGTGATGAGCACGGGCTGGCGCCTGGGATCGCCGTCGCCGGCTTGCGCGTGGGCGAGGAAGGTCTGGTCGTTGTAGGTCCACAGCAGATTGTCGATGGCGTCGGAGCGCTCCGACGAATCCGTGCGCACCACGGCGCGCCAGCCGCGCTCGAGCGTCTTCTCGAGCAAGCCCGGCAGCACGTCGTCGAGGCTGCGGCGTTCGAGGTGGTAGAACAGCGTCTCGGTCATCAGTTGACGATCCGCAAATTCGGGCGCGGGCGTTTTTTCGGCTCCTTGCTGAGGCCGGTGGCGACGGCGAGCTCGCGGAACGAGGCGAGCGCCAAGCCGAGGCCGGCGAGCACGACCCAGAGCACGCCGATATTGCCGCCGATGCCGGTGAACCAGCAGGCGAGCGCGGCGAGCAGCACGATGGCGCCGGCGGCCTCGACATATTCGGCGCGCGTCTCGATCTTCTTGGCGCGCTCGCCGGCGCCGAGGTTCATGAAGAACTGGCCGCGCCGCCACGCCGCCGCCTCCTGGCCGCCGCGCGAGCCGATCACCAAAGCGGCGCCGATGGCGACGACGAGGACCGGCTCGATCGTCACGCCGTGATGCGGCAGGTTGCCGAGGAACATCGCGGCGCCGATCACGCAGACGGCGACACCGGCCAGCAAGCGCGGTTGCAGGATCATGGCGTCATCTCACGGCGTCGTCGCGGGTGCAGGCGCCGTCGCCGGCGGGGAGCAGAAGGTGACGCCGGGGATCGGGGTGCCGAAGGTCCGCGCCTTCGGATCGTAGAAGATCGCGAAGTTCTCCGGCGCATCGCACACCGGCCCCGTATCCTTGAGCAGGATCATGCCGACCATGATCATCTGCTGGCCGTTCTCGACCGAGCCGCAGAAGCGGTACTTGTAGCGGTGGTCCGGTGTGTTGAACTTCTGCGCGCCGATGTCCTGGATGATCTGCATCGGCAGGGCCGGGTCCATCTCCCAGCGGCCCTCCGGCCGGTCGGCAGGCACGGCGCAGTTATAGCCGCGCGCCTGCGCCCCGCTCGCGATCAGCAGGGCGACGGCGAACGCCGCAAGACCACGAAGCATCACGGCTCACTCCTCGTAATGCGCCTCGACCAACTCGTTGAGGATGCGCACGCCCCAGCCGGTGCCCCAGCTGGGGGCGAGGGCCTTGTGCTCGCCGTCCTGCCAGGCGACGCCGGCGATATCGAGATGCGCCCAGGGCGTCTTGTCCTCGATGAAACGCTGCAGGAACTGCGCCGCGGTGATCGAGCCGGCATTGGGGCCGCCGATGTTCTTCATGTCGGCGATCTTGGAGCGCAGCAGCTTGTCGTAGTTGGGGCCCATCGGCAGGCGCCACACCGGCTCGCCCACCGCCTTGCCGGCGTCGGCGATGCGGCCAGCGAGCTTGTCGTCGTTGGAGAACAGGCCGGCATGCTCCGGGCCGAGCGCCATGATGATCGCGCCGGTCAGCGTGGCGAGGTCGATGACGAATTTCGGCTTGAAGTTGCGTTGCGTGTAGGTGAGCGCGTCGGCGAGGACGAGGCGGCCTTCGGCGTCGGTGTTGAGGACCTCGATGGTCTGGCCCGACATGGATTTGACCACGTCGTCGGGGCGCATCGCGGTGCCGTCCGGCATGTTCTCGACGAGGCCGATGACGCCGACGGCGTTGACGCGCGCCTTGCGCGCCGCCAGCGCCTGCATCGTGCCGACGACGGCGGCGGCGCCGCCCATGTCGCCCTTCATGCCCATCATGCCAGGGCCGGTCTTGAGCGACAGGCCGCCGGAATCGAAGCACACGCCCTTGCCGACGAAGGCGACCGGCGGCTCCTTCTTCTTGCGCGCGCCGTCCCAGCGCATGACGACGAGCTGGCTTTCCTTCTCGCTGCCCTGGCCGACGCCGAGCAGCGAGCCCATGCCGAGCTTCTTCATCTCGTTCTCGCCGAGCACCTCGACCTTGACGCCGAGCTTGCCCAGATTGGTGCGGACGCGGCGCGCGAACTCCGCCGGATAGAGGACGTTCGGCGGCTCGTTGACGAGGTCGCGGGCGAAGAACATGCCGCCGGCGATGGCTTCGAGCGCGGCCCAGTCCTTCTTCGCGTCGCCCGGCGTGGGCGTCGCGATCGTGACGGTTTTCAGGTGCTGCTCGTACTCGTCGAGATTCCGGGTGCGGTAGTGGTTGAAGGCGTAGCTCTTCAGCCGCGCGCCGAGCGCGAGATGGGCGGCGAGCGCGCCGGGCTTGAGCTTGGAACCCTTGGGCGTGTCGATCTCGTAGGTCACCGCGCTCTCGCCCGCGCCGCCCAGGCGGCCGTTGATCGCGGCGGCGAGGTTCTCGGCGGCGGCGCCGTCGAACGCGGCGGGCTTGCCGAGGCCGACGAGCAGGATGCGCGAGGCGGCGAGCCCGGCGGGGGCGAGGACTTCGAGCACCTGGCCGGACTTGCCGGTGAACTTGCTGAATTTCAGGCCGCGCGACAGGGCGCCGCCGCACGCGGCATCGGCCTTCTGGGCCGCCGCGGTCAGGACGTTGCCGTCGAGCGCACCCACAACCCAGGCCCCGGCGCCGATCTTGCCCGGCGCGGCAAAGGACAATTGCATCTCATTAATCTCCCAATGGAATCTGGCGCTGACCCGTCATTAAGGGGTATTGAGGCCATATGCGAGGCAGGCACGGCCCGAGTTGCCGGACCGCCGCGATTGGATGCTAGTCTAAAGCGAATCACTGAAGGGGCGAAAGGGCTTAGCGGCCCGCGCCGTGATGGCTGCAAGCGTGAGACTGCCGCGACTGTCGATCTATGTGCTGGGCCAGATGATCGGGCCGACGGCGCTGTTCACCTTCCTGCTGACGGCCGTGATCTGGCTGACGCAGGCGCTGCGGCTGCTCGACCTGGTGATCAACCGCGGCCAGTCGGCGCCGACCTTCGTCTACCTCACGCTTTTGGTCTTGCCGAGCCTCTTGGTCATCATCCTGCCCATCGCGTTTTTTGCCGGGACGCTGTTCGCGCTCAACAAGCTCAATTCCGACAGCGAGCTCGTCGTGATGTCGGCTGCGGGATTCAGCCGGGCGCAGATCGCGGTGCCGGTGTTCATCTCGGCCGCCATCGTGATGGCGCTGACCTATTTGTGCGGGCTGTACCTGATGCCGGCGGGGCAGCGGGCGCTCAACGACAAGGGGGTCGACATCCGGGCCGACATCGGCACGGCGCTGCTCAACGAGGGCGAGTTCAACACCCCTGCGCTCGGGTTGACGGTGTTCATCCGGGCACTGAGCTCGGACGGCAAGATCAGCGGCGTGCTGGTGCACGACAACCGCAACACCAAGCATCCCATCACCTATCTCGCCGAGAGCGGCCAGCTGGCGCAGACGGCGGGCGGCGCGCGCCTGATCATGACCGACGGCACGGTCGAGGAAAGCAGCAATGGCGGCAGCCAGCTCTCGGTTCTGCGCTTCCAAAGCTATGTCTTCGACCTCGACCAGTTCGCCAACCAGACGCGCGGCAGCGAACGGGCGACCAGCGAGCGCTACTTAAGCGAATTGTTCTGGCCGAGCGACAAGCTGACGCCGAAGGTGCGCAACGCCTATATCGCGGAGGGGCATAACCGGCTGTCGCAGCCGCTCTATTGCATCGCCTTCGCGCTGATCGCGCTGGCGGCGGTGCTGCGCGGGCGGCGGGCGCGCGGCGCCAATGCGATGCGCCTGACGGCGGCGATCGCGGCGGCGGTGGCGATCCGCATCGCGGGCTATGGCGTGCAGGGCCTGGCGATCCGCGACCCGTCGCTGGGCATATTGTTCTATCTGATCCCGCTGATCGGCGCGGCGCTGGCGTTCATGAACCTGATCGGCATCGATCCCCTTGCCTGGTTCCGCCGCAAGCCGGAACCGATCGAGGCATCGGCATGAGCTGGTCGTGGACGCTCTACCGCTATCTCGGCGTGCAGTTCCTGGCCGGCATCGCCATCGTCTATGCGAGCTTCCTGGTGCTGGCGTTCTCCATCGACCTCGTCGATCTCACCAACCGCACGGCGGGGCACGGCGTCTCGACGCTGGTGGTGATCGGCATGGCGATCCTGCAATTGCCCGATCTCGGGCAGAAGATGCTGCCGTTCGCGGTGCTGCTGGGCGGGGTGTTCGCGTTCGCGCGGCTGTCGCGCAACCAGGAGCTGGTCGCGATCCGCGCCGCGGGGATGTCGGCGTGGGACTTCCTCGCGCCGCCGCTGGCGGTGGCGGCAGGGCTGGGCTTCGTCGTGGTGCTGCTGATCACGCCCTTGTCGGCGCGCATGCTGGGGCAGTTCTCGGCGCTGGAGGCGAAATACGTCAAGGGCGAGGCGTCGCAGCTTTCGGTGTCGCGCAACGGGCCGTGGCTGCGCCAGGGCGACGAGCACCAGCAATCGGTGATCCATGCGCTGCGCGTGACCAACCAGGGCGTCCATCTCGAGGACGTCATCGTGTTCCGCTACAGCGGCAAGGACCGCTTCGTCGGCCGGGTCGATGCCAAGACCGCCGATCTCAGCGCCGGCGCCTGGATGCTGCACGATGCGTGGGTGAGCGACGCGACGGGCTCGCCGCGGCACTATGCCGATTACCGGCTGCCGACGACGCTGACGCCGGCGCAGATCCAGGAGAGCTTCGCGCCGCCGGACACGCTGTCGTTCTGGGAATTGCCCGGCTTCATCCGCGCGGCGCAGAACGCCGGATTCTCCGCCCTGCGCTATGAGCTTTATCTCTACACGCTGCTCGCGATGCCGGCACTGTTCGCGGCGATGGTGTTCATGGCGGCGAGCTTCTCGGTGCGGCTCGGGCGCAGCGGCGGCCTGTTGCGCGTGGTGCTGATCAGCGCGCTGGCCGGGTTCGGCATCTATTTCTTCAGCGAGTTCGCCCGCGCGCTCGGCCAAAGCGGCATCCTGCCGGTGGTGCTGGCCGCGACGGCGCCGGCGACGGCGGCGATCCTGATCGGCATGACGCTGGTGTTCAACCAGGAGGACGGATGAGCCCGCGCCGCGCCCTCCTCTGCCTCGCGCTGCCGCTGCTGCTCGCCGGCGCGCCCGCACATGCCGCATCGCCGCTGCAGATCAAGGGCGACGTGCTGCTGCAGGCCGACGAGATGGATTACGACGTCGACAACAAGGTCGTCACGGCACGCGGCCATGTCGAGATCGACAATGACGGCCGCGTGCTGCTGGCCGACCAGGTCTCCTACGACCAGGTCAAGGACGTCACGGTCGCGAGCGGGCATGTCAGCCTGACCGACGAGAAGGGCAATGTGGCGTTCTCCGACCACGTCGTGCTGACCGACAAGATGCGCGACGGCGTGCTGCGCAGCTTTGCCGCCCTGCTCGGCAAGAACGGCCGGCTGGTCGCCGCCAATGCGACGCGCACGGATGGACACGTCCTGGAGGCGTTCGACGCCGCCTATACGCCTTGTAAAATCTGCAACCAGCCGGGCCAGCGCACGCCGACCTGGAAGATCTCCGCCGATCACGTCGTCTACGACCAGCTGCAGCACCGCATCGTGTTCCACGACGCGGTGTTCTCACTGCTCGGCGTGCCGGTGCTCTACACGCCGTACCTGACGCAGCCCGATCCCAGCGTGCGCTATGCCACCGGCATCCTGGTGCCCGACGTCGGAAATTCGACCTCGATCGGTTATTTCCTGCGCGTGCCGGTCTATATCGCGCTGTCGCCGACCAACGACGCGACGATCACGCCGACGGTCTCGACCCACGGCGGCGAGGTGCTGGCCGGCGAATACCGCGAGCGCTGGCAGGACGGCGGCATGTGGCTGCAGGCGAGCGTCGCGGACAATCCCTATGGCGGGCTCGCCGGCAACCAGAACCAGTTCTACGCCAGCCTGTTCGGCCAGGGGCGCATTCCGATCAACAGCACCTGGCACATCGGCTATGACGCACAGCTGACGAGCAACGACACCTACCTCAAGCGCTACGATTTCTCGCAGCTCGACCGTCTCGTCAACGACCTTTACATCGAGGGCGCCGGCGGGCGCACGCGCTTTGCCGTCACCGGCTATTTCTTCCAGGGCCTGCGCGCCACCGACAATTCGAGCGTCATCCCCTTCGTGCTGCCGATGGTCGAGTTCAACTACCAGCCGACGCATGACTGGCTGGACGGCCAGTTCCGCTTCGACTTCAACGAGGTGGCGCTGACGCGCAGCAGCGGCGTCGACGGCCAGCGCATCACCGCCGAGGCGCGCATGCGCTGGCCGACCGTGCTGCCCGGCGGGCAGCTGCTGACGTTCCAGGTGGATGTGCGCGGCGACACCTATCGCATCGTCAACGACGATCCCACCGCGGTCGATTCGCTCGGCGATCCCATTCCGCTCAAGACGCGCTTCATCTCGCGCGGCGTGCCCTATGCCGCGCTCGACTGGCGCTGGCCGTTCATCGCCAACACCGGCAAGGGCCGTGCCTTCATCATCGAGCCCATCGTGCAATTCATTGCGCAGCCTTATGGCGGCAACCCCGCCGGCATCCCCAACGAGGACAGCGCCGCCTTCGAGCTCGACGAGAACAACGTGCTGAGCTTCGACCAGGTGCCGGGCTACGACCTGGTCGAGAGCGGGCCGCGCGCCAATGTCGGGCTGCATGCGCAGGCGGTGTTCCCGTCGGGCTCGATCGATGCGGTGCTGGGGCAGACCTATCGGCTGAAGCCCGATCCGATCTTCGGTGCCGATTCGGGGCAGCACGGCACGTCGTCGGACGTCGTCGGGCGCGTCAGCGTCAAGTTCCTGCCTTATATCGACCTCACCGACCGCATCGACATCGACCGCGACAACGGCACGCTGCGCCGCCATGAAGTGTACCTGACGGGGACCTATGGCCGCTCGTCGCTGCAGGTCGCCTATGTCCAGCTGCCGGCGGAACAGGTCACGCTCGGCCTCGGCGAGCGCAAGGAAATCGACGCCCAGGCCGACCTCAATTTCTACCAGAACTGGCAGGCGTTCGGCGCGCTCAGGCGCGACCTGGAGGCCGGCCAGATGCTCGATACGGAACTCGGGCTGGGATACGAGGACGACTGCATCGGCGTCTCGGTCGCCTATCGCCGCAAGTTCACCACCGACCGCGACCTGCCGCCCTCGACCTCGGTGATCCTGCGCTTCAGCCTGAAAACCGGGGACCAGCCGATCCTGCCGTTCAGCTTGTTCCCACAAGACGTCTTTTCTCATCCCTGAGTTTTTGTATGGTCGCGCCTTCCCCTGCGAAGGCCGGATTGCGCTTGCTACATTTTTGCGTATTCTCCCGGCCGGTTCGGGGGCGAGCGCGTAAACCATTGAGATTGCTGCCGAAGGACCGAGCTTTGTCCAAGAAATCCCTGCAAATCGCGTTTTTCGGCGGCCTGCTGGCGCTTCTCGCCGCGCCGTCGCTCGGCCAGGACGCCGCCGGACCGCCGCCGGGAACCCAGCCGCCCACCGCAGCGTCCGCACCGGCCAAACCGCCTGCCGCCGCTCCGGCCAAGCCGTCCGGCGCCGCGCCGACCATTCCCGGCCCAGGCGATAACCCGCCCCCCAATCCGCCGCCCGGCGCCGCGCTCCAGTCCGACGCCGGACCCAGCGACGGCGTGGCCGCCGTGGTCAACGACGCGATCATCACCGAATACGACCTGCGCCAGCGCATCCTTTTGTTCGTCGCGACGTCCGGCCTGCAGCAGACGCCCGACGTGATGGCCAAGCTGCGCACCCAGGTGCTGGCCCAGCTCGAGACCGAGCAGCTGCAGATCCAGGAAGCGCGGCGCAAGAGCATCACCGTGTCGCCGACCGACGTCGACAAGCAGATCGAGCGCATCACCGCCGACAACCACATGGACAAGGCGCAGCTCGCCGATCTGCTCAAGAAGAACGACGTCGACATGGCGACGCTGCGCGCCCAGATCGCGGTGCAGATCGCCTGGCAGAAGGCGGTGCAGGACGAGTTCCAGGACCGCGTCAACATCACGCCCGCCGACGTCGACGCCGAAATGGCGCGTCTCAGCGAAGGCAAGGAGAAGACGCATTATCTCGTCGCCTCGATCTTCCTCGCGGTCGACAATCCCGACGTCGACGCCAAGGTCCTGAAGGACGCGCAGGACATCTATGCCCAGCTGCAATCGGGCGCGACCTTCGGCACGGTGGCGCGCCAGTTCAGCCAGAGCCCGACGGCGGCGGCCGGCGGCGATCTCGGCTGGGTGCATGAGGGCCAGCTTCCGCCCGAGCTCGATGCCACGCTCAAGCAGATGACGCCAGGCTCGGTATCGCAGCCGATCCGCTCGGCCGGCGGCTATTACATCCTGGGCCTGCGCGAGCGCCAGGAGGGCTACGGCACGCACATTCCCGATCCCGCGACGGTCCGTCCGGCGGGGCCGCTGACGGTGGACCGCATCCTGCTGCCGATCGGGCCCAAGCCGGCCAAGGCGCTGTACGACAACGTCGTCAAGCTGGCGATGCAGATCCACGATCACGTCAATGGCTGCGATACGCTGCCCAAGATGGCGGAGCAGGTGCACGGCATGATCCTGCAGGACATCGCCAAGATGGGCCTGAAGATCACCGACCTCAGCCCCGAGATCCAGCAGGCGATCGCGAAGCTGGGTCCGGGCGAGGCGACGATGCCGTTCTCCTCGCCGGCGGGCGTCGAGATGATGGTGCGTTGCGACAAGCGCGCGCCGACGACGGTCGCGTTCCAGCTTCCGGAGCGCCAGCAGGTCGAGGAAAGCCTGTTCGACGCGCAGATCACGATGCTGTCGCGGCGCTATCTGCGCGACCTGCGGCGCAGCGCCAATGTCGAAGTCAAATAGCGCAGCGATCCTGATCACGATGGGCGAGCCGGCCGGCATCGGGCCGGAGGTCGCGGTCGCGGCGTACAAGGCGCTGGGCGGGATGGCAGGCGCGCATCCCCTGAAGCTGATCGGCGATCCGGCCGTCTTCCATGACTGCGGGTTCGATGGCGAGGTGATCGCGACGCAGGCCAAGGCGGTGCGCGCGCCAGGCCGGGGCGATCCACAGAACACAGCGGCGGTGACCGAAGCGATCGAGACAGCCGTGGCGATGGCCTCAGCCGATGGCGGCGCGGTCGTGACGGCGCCGATCCACAAGGCGGTGCTTTCGGAAGGCGGCTTCGGCTATCCGGGACATACCGAATTCCTGCAAGCGCTCACAAACGCGCCGCGTGCGGTGATGATGCTGGCGAGCGAGACGCTGCGCGTCGTGCCGCTGACCATCCACATGCCGGTGGCGCAGGTCCCGGGCGTCATCACGGTGGACGCGATCACCGAGACGGGCGAGATCATCCTGGCGGCGCTGAAGCGCGATTTCGGGATCGACGCACCGCGGCTTGCGGTAGCAGGGCTCAATCCGCATGCCGGCGAGGCCGGCGTCCTGGGCGGCGAAGAAGGCGCGATCATCGAGCCGGCGGTGCTGATGCTCCAGGCGCGCGGGCACGACGTGCGCGGGCCGCTCGCCGCCGACACGCTGTTCCATGCCGAGGCGCGGGCGGGCTATGACGCGGCGCTGTGCATGTATCACGACCAGGCGCTGATCCCGATCAAGACGCTGTCGTTCTGGGACGGGGTGAACGTGACGCTGGGCCTGCCCATCGTGCGCACCTCGCCCGATCACGGCACCGCGTTCGACATCGCCGGCACCGGCAAGGCGGATGCGCGCAGCATGATCGCCGCGATCCGCATGGCTGCGGCGATGGCGGACGCACGGGCGCGGGCGTGAGCGCGGACGGATTGCCGCCGCTGCGCGAGGTGATCGCGGCGCATGGCCTGCAGGCGAAAAAGGCGCTGGGGCAGAATTTCCTGCTCGATCTCAACCTCACCGGACGCATCGCGCGGGCCGCGGGCGCGGAGGGCGGTGGGACGTTCTACGAGATCGGACCGGGACCGGGCGGGCTGACACGGGCGCTGCTTGCGGAAGGCGCGGAACGGGTGATCGCGGTCGAGCGCGACGAACGTTGCCTGCCGGCACTGGCTGAGATCGCGGCGGCGTATCCGGGCAAGCTGGATGTCGTCTCCGCCGATGCGATGACGGTCGATGAGGCGGCGCTGTTCGCGGAGCGCAGCGTTGCCGGTCCGGTGCGGATCGCGGCCAACCTTCCCTACAACATCGGCACGGCGCTGCTGGTGAAGTGGCTCACGGCGCCGACGTGGCCGCCGGCCTGGGCGAGCCTCACATTGATGTTCCAGCGCGAAGTCGCCGAACGCATCGTCGCCAAGCCGGACACCGAGGCCTATGGCCGATTGTCGGTGCTGGCGCAGTGGCGGACCACGGCGAAAATCCTGTTCGACGTGTCGCGCAACGCGTTCGTGCCACCACCCAAGATCACCTCGAGCATCGTGCGGCTGGAGCCACTGGCGCAGCCGGTGGCGCCCTGCGCCCTGCGCGACCTGGAGCGGGTGACGGCGGCGGCGTTCGGGCAGCGGCGCAAGATGCTGCGGCAGAGTCTGAAATCGATCGCACCCGATGCCGAGGCGCTGGTGCGCCGGGCCGGCCTCGATCCGACGGCGCGGCCGGAGGAGCTGTCGGTGGCGGATTTCGCGGCGCTGGCGAGGGGGTTGTCATAGCCACCCTGTCATAGAACTCTGCTGTCATCCCCGGCGAGAACCGCGAAGCGGTTCGAGGGAAGGGGACCCAGGATCACCAGCATCTCAGATGCGGGTCATCCTGGGTCCCCTTCCCTCGCGCTGCGCGCTCGCCGGGGATGACAGGGGAGTTTGAATTTGATGCAATCCGATCGCCGCTCTTTCCTGAAGCTCAGCGCTGCCGCGATGGCAGTGCTTCCTCTGTCGCTGCAGAAAGCGCTCGCCCTGCCCGCGGCGCCGCGCACCGGCACGATCAAGGACGTCGAGCATGTCGTCATCCTGATGCAGGAGAACCGCTCGTTCGATCATTACTTCGGGACGCTGCGCGGGGTGCGCGGGTTCGGCGATCCGCGCGCCATCACCCTGCCGGGCGGCAAATCGGTGTGGCACCAGCCCAAGACGCCCGGCGATGCCGACGCCGTGACGCCGTTCCATCTCGACACCAAGACGACCTACGCCCAGGGCATGCAGAGCCTCGACCATTCGTGGAAGAAATCGCACCGCTTGTGGCAGCACCACGACGCCTGGATCCCGGTGAAGGGCGAGATGACGATGGGTTATTTCCAGCGCGGCGACCTGCCGTTCTATCACGCGCTGGCCGATGCGTTCACGATCTGCGACGCCTATCACTGCTCGATCTTCGGACCGACGACGCCCAACCGGATGTTCCTGTTCACCGGGACCAGCGGCCTCAGCGTGGGCGACGACGGCAACCAGGTCGCGATCAATCCGCCGGAAGAGAACGAGACCGCCGACATGGCTGCCGATACCAAATCGCTGCGCAGCTTCGGGTGGACGACCTATGCCGAGCGGCTGCAGAAGGCCGGGATCGACTGGCGCGTCTATCAGGAGTTCGACAATTACGGCGACAACGCGCTGGCGCTGTTCACGAACTTCCGGGGCACGGTGCCGCCGAGCGATCTGCACAGCCGCGCGCGCAGCTGGGTCGCGGGATCGAACGCGCAGAACGCCAAGACCGCGCGCGGCGAGCCGCTGGTCGCGGCGTTCGCCGCCGACGTGGCCGCGGACCGGCTGCCGCAAGTGTCGTGGATCGTGGCGCCCTACATTATGTGCGAGCACCCGACGGCGACGCCGGGCTATGGCGAGTCGCTGGTGTCGCGGCTGCTGGAGGCCTTGGCGGCCAACCCGGCGGTGTGGGCCAAGACGGCATTCATCCTGAACTACGACGAGAATGACGGGTTCTTCGACCACGTGCCGCCGCTGGTGCCGGCGATCCATCCGTCCATCGGGCTCAGCACCGCCGACACGGCGGGAGAAAATTATTTCTGGGAGCCGGTCGGGTTCGGGCCGCGCGTGCCGCTGATCGTCGTCTCACCGTGGACGCGAGGCGGCTTCGTCAATTCGCAATTGTCGGATCATACGTCGGTGATCCGTTTCCTGGAGCAGCGCTTCGGTGTGATGGAGCCGAACATCACGCCGTGGCGGCGCGCGGTGTCGGGCGATCTGACCTCGATGTTCGATTTCAGCCAGGGGCAGGCATGGCCGGGGTTGATGGACGGCGCGGGCGCGCTGGCGCAGGCCGATGCGCAAGCCAAATTGCCGGCGGCCACGCGCGTGGCGGCGGCGGCGCTGCCGCGGCAGGAGCCGGGACAGCGTCCGGCGCGGCCGCTGCCTTACGATTTCGACATGACGCTGACGCCGGCGGCCGGCGGCGCGACGCTGCGCTTCGACAATCGCGGGACGGCGGGCGCCGGGTTCATCGTCTATTCCGCGGCGGCGGGCGAAGGGCCGTGGTTCTACACCGTCGAGGCCGGCAAGTCGCTGAGCCAGACGCTGACCTTAGCCGGCACGTTCGATCTATCCGTACACGGATCGAATGGCTTTTATCGGCGCTTTGTCGGCGCCGGAGCGGTGGTGGCCGCGCGCTACGACCGCGGCTCGCAGCAGCTGGTCCTGACGCTGCGCAACGACGCGAAGGCGCCGGTCACGCTCGATATCCATGACGGGTATTCCGGCAAGGTCACGTCCCATGCCGTTGCCGCCGGCGCGAACGTCGAGCACGCCCAAGACCTCGCGGCCAACCATCACTGGTACGACCTGACGGTGACGGCCAAGGGCAACGCCGCGTTCCGCCGCCAGCTTGCGGGGCATATCGAGACCGGACGGCCGAGCTTCAGCGATCCGCTGATCGGGAGAGCGTGATTTGTCCTCCCCCGTTTACGGGGGAGGTGCCGAGCGAATGCGAGGCGGAAGGGGGGAGCAGTCCCGCACCGGTGCGGGGCGGCCCCCCTCCGTCACGCCCGCGGAAGTGCGGGCGCGCCACCTCCCCCGCAAGCGGGGGAGGATAAGAAATTGCAGCGGTTGAGAGCCCCGTGCTCCCATGCCAGACTGACAACAAGTCATAATAAAACCTCCCGGGAGACGCGTATGCACAGCCAGGTCATCACCGAATTCGGCAAGCCGTTGCAGGCCCTCGAAACGCCCACGCCGGTGCCGACGGGCACCGAGGTGCTGCTCAAGGTGCACAATGCCGGCGTCTGCCATTCCGACGTGCATATCCATGACGGCTATTTCGACCTCGGCGGCGGCAACAAGACCTCGATGGCGAACATGAAGCTGCCGCACACGCTGGGCCATGAGATCGAGGGCGAAGTCGTCGCGGTCGGGCCGGAGGTCAAGGACATCAAGGTCGGCGCGCGCTATGCCGCGTTCCCGTGGATCGGCTGCGGCAAGTGCCCGGCCTGCCAGCGCGGCGAGGAGAACATCTGCGTCGGCGGTCCGCGCCAGCTCGGCTGCTCCTCCGGCATTGCGGGCGGCTATTCCACCCATGTGCTCGTGCCGCATCCCAAATACCTGATCGATTACGGCAAGACCGATCCGGCGCTCGGCGCGGCCTATATGTGCTCGGGTCTCACGGCGTTCTCGGCGATGAAGAAGGTCGGCACGCTGGGGCCGAAGGACCAGGTGCTGGTGCTGGGCGTCGGCGGCGTCGGCATGATGGGCGTGCAGTTCGCCAAGGCGATGTTCGGCAAGGAGCCGCTCGCCGCCGATATCGACGACGAGAAGCTGGCCGCCGCCAAGAAGGCCGGCGCCGGCGCGGTCTACAACACCAAGGATCCGGAAGCCGCCAAGAAGCTGATGGCCGACACCGGCGGCGGCGCCTATGCCGTGGTCGATTTCGTCGGCTCGGAGAAGACCTTCGCCTTCGCCAGCCAGACGGTGCGGCGCGGCGGCAAGGTGATCATCGTCGGCCTGTTCGGCGGCGCGATGGCGATGCCGATCCCGATGTTCCCGTTCCGCGCGCTGTCGATCAGCGGCTCGATGGTGGGTTCGCTGCCCGACACGCTGGAGATGATGGAGCTGGTGCGCGCCGGCAAGGTCGATCCGATCCCCTACGCCAAGCGTCCGCTCAGCGCCGCCAACCAGACGCTCGACGATCTGCGCGAAGGCAAGATCACGGGCCGCGTGGTGCTGACGCCGTAGCCGAACACGGGCCTCAACCTGTCATGCCCGCGAAGGCGGGCATCCAGGCTTGCCGCACGACTGGATGCCCGCCTTCGCGGGCATGACAATTGAGAGGTTGCCATGACCGAAGCCATTCTCGAACCCGAGCTGCCGATCGTCGATCCGCATCATCATCTGTGGGACCGGCCGACTGCGATCCTGCAGAACCTGCCGCCGTCGGATCACGGCTTCATGGACATCATCCGCAACACGCCGCGCTATCTGTTCGACGAGCTGCTGAAGGATCTCAAGAGCGGGCACAATGTCCGCGGCACCGTCTACATGGAGTGCGGCGCGATGTACCGCGCCGACGGGCCGGACGCGCTCAAATGCGTCGGCGAGACCGAGTTCGTCAACGGCGTCGCGGCGATGTCGGCGAGCGGGATCTATGGCGAGGTGCGGGCGTGTGCCGGCATCGTGGGGCATGTCGATCTGCGCCTCGGCGCAGCAACGGTGGAAGACACGCTGCGGGCGCATATCGCGGCGGGGCATGGCCGCTTCCGCGGCATCCGGCACAGCGCGTCGTATGACGCCGATGCCGGCGTGCTGGGGCCGCTGGCGGGGCGCAATACGGCAGGGCTCTATCTCGATCCGAAATTCCGTGAAGGCTTCGCGGTGCTGCACAAGCTCGGCCTTTCGTTCGACGCGTGGCTGCTGGAGCCGCAGCTGCCCGATCTGATCAGCCTGGCGCGGGCGTTTCCGCAGACGACCATCGTGCTCGACCATGTCGGCACGCCGCTGGGCATCGGCGCCTATGCCGGCAAGCGCGAGGAGCGCTTCGGCGCGTGGAAAAGCGCGATCCAGACGCTGGCGACCTGCCCGAACGTGGTGGTGAAGGTCGGCGGCCTGCCGATGCCGTTCGCCGGCTGGAAGATGCGCATGGCCGAGGCGGACCCGACGTCCGAGGTTCTCGCGGCGCAGTGGAAACCTTACGTCGAGACGACCATCGAGGCGTTCGGCGCCAGCCGCTGCATGTTCGAGAGCAATTTCCCGGTCGACCGCTTCGGCTGCGACTATGCGAGCCTGTGGAACGCGTTCAAGCGGATCGCAAAGGACGCGTCCCCCGCCGACAAGACCGCGCTGTTCAGCGGCACGGCGAAGCGGGTGTATCGGGTGAATATCGAATAGCTATTTCTTCCGCGCGATCTTGCCCGCCACCTTGTCCTTCTTGCCTTGCGGCAGGAGCTTCATCGTCAGGATGAAGGCGGCGAGGACGAGGCAGATGCCGTTCGCGGCGATCAGCGGCCATTGGCGTTGCAACGCGCCATAGGCGAGCCACGCGGCGAAGCCCGCCACGGTGAACAGGTACATCCCGGTGGAGATGTCCTTGGTCTCGCGCGTCCTGATGATCTTCCACGCCTGCGGCGCGAAGCTGATCGTCGAACACAGCGCGGCGAAGGTGCCGATGATGGGGATGAGCGGCATGGAGAGGTAACTGGGGGCGCACGGAGAGGTTCCGAAAACACCGCTGTCATCCCCGGCCGAGCGAAGCGAGTGGAAGGGGACCCAGGTGGATAGACCAGACTCGGTCTTTCCACCTGGGTCCCCTTCCCTCGCCGCTTCGCGGCTCGCCGGGGATGACAGTTGTGCTTTTACCGCGTCAACTCCGCCACGAACTCGCCGACGCCGACCAGTCTCGTGCGGCGGGCGCGTTCGGCTTCGAGGATCGCCTTGATCTGCTCCAGCGCGCGGCGCACGTCGCGATTGACGACGACATAGTCGTATTCCGGCCAGTGACTGATCTCCGCGGCGGCCTTCGACATGCGCTTGGCGACGACCTCGTCGCTGTCCTGGGCCCGCGCCTTGAGGCGGCGCTCCAGCTCGTCATGGCTGGGCGGCAGGATGAAGACGCTGACGAGATCCTCGCGCGCCTGCTCCTTGAGCTGCTGCGTGCCCTGCCAGTCGATGTCGAACAGCACGTCGCGGCCGGCGTGCAGCGCGTCCTGCACCGGCTGCTTGGGCGTGCCGTAGCGGTGCTCGAACACCACCGCGTGCTCATAGAACGCGCCGGCTTTGGCCATGTCCTCGAAGCCTTCGGGCGTCACGAAGAAATAGTCCTTGCCCTCGGTCTCGCCGGGACGGCGGGCGCGGGTGGTGGCGGAGACCGACATGTGGACGTTGTTGTCGTCGCCGAGCAGGGCCTTGGCGAGCGTGCTCTTGCCGGCGCCGGACGGCGACGACAATACGAGCATCAACCCCCGCCGTTTGATGTCTTGCGTCATTCGACGTTTTGCGCCTGCTCGCGGAACTGGTCGATCACGGCCTTGAGCGCGAGGCCGGTGCGCGTCAGCGCGATATCGGTCGATTTGCTGCACAGCGTGTTGGCTTCGCGGTTGAATTCCTGGCTCAGAAAATCGAGCTTGCGGCCCACCGCCTCGCCCGACGCCAGCAGGCGGCGCGCCTCGTGGACATGCGCGGCGAGGCGGTCGAGCTCCTCGCGGACGTCGGCCTTGACCGCGAGCAGCGCGACCTCCTGCGTCAGGCGGTCTTCGTTGAGCGAGATGCCCTGCAGCACCTCCTTGATCTGGGCCGACAGCTTCTCGCGCAATGCCGCGGGCTGGGCGGCGGCCAGCATCGCCGCGGCGTTGGTGAGAGTCTCGATCTCGTCCATCTGGGACGTGAGCACCGCGAGGATCTTGTTGCCCTCGTTGCCGCGCGCGCGCGCCAGCGCATCGAGCGCCGTGGCGCAAGTCTCCAGGATCGCGGCATCGCGGGCGCCGCGCTCGCGCTCGTCGAGCGGCGCGACCTCGTCCTGGACGATGACGCCCTTGAGGGCGAGAAGGCCATCGATGCGGGCCGGAGCGAGGCCGGTCTCGGCGGCGACCTCGCGTGCGATGCGCACCGCGGCGGCGAGCGCGGCGGGATCGACGCGCAGGCCGCGCGCGGAATCGGTGGACTCGAAGGTCAGCGCCGCCTGCAGCGAGCCGCGCTTGAACCGCTCATTGGCGAGCATGCGGGCGGCGGGCTCCAGCGTGTCGAAGCCGGGCGGCGTGCGCAGGCGCAAATCGAGGCCCTTGCCGTTGACGCTCTTGATCTCCCAGCGCCAGCGGGCGCCGTCACGGCTGCCATGTGCCTCGGCGAATCCGGTCATGCTTACGATGGTCATGGGCGAAAGATAGACCTGCGGTGGCGCGAGGCAAAGGGTTGAAGGTTCCTTCGGAACCCTTCACTCACAGATGTGGCGTCGGCTGCGGCGGAATCGTGACCTTGGTGGTCTTCTCGATCCGCTCGCGCAGGCGCAACTCTTCGACGTGTTTGGTCTGGTCGGCGATGGTGGCGGAGAAGTAATGCCCGCCGGTCCCGCTGGCGACGAAATAAAGGTCCTTGGTCTCGCCCGGATTGAGCACCGCGGCGATGGCATCCTTGCCGGGGTTGCAGATCGGGGTCGGCGGCAGGCCGGCGACGGCGTAGGAGTTGTAGGGCGTCACGCGCGCCAGCTCGCTGGCGCGGATGCCGCGGCCGAGCGGATAGCCGCCGGTGATCGAGTAGATGATCGTCGGGTCCGATTGCAGCTTCATGCCCGTGCGCAACCGGTTGACGAAGATCGCCGCGATGTGGCGCCGCTCGGAGGGAAGCGAGGTTTCCTTCTCGACAATGGAGGCGAGCGTGATCGCCTGCGCAATCGTCGTGTAAGGCAGGTTCGCGTCGCGTTTGGGCCAGAGCTTCGCGATCAGCTGCGCCTGCGCCTTCTTCATGCGCGCGACGATGCTGGCGCGGGTGTCGCCGCGCATGAAGAGATAGGTCTCGGGCAGGAGCGCGCCTTCGCGCGGCACGGCGACGGGATCGCCCTTGAGCACATCGTCCTTGTTGATCAGCTTGGCGATCATGTCGCTGGTCAGGCCTTCGGCGGCGGTGATCTTGTGTTCGATCGACTTGCCGGCGACCAGGATGTCCATGATGTCGTGCAGGCTGGCGCGGGAGGGAATCGCGTATTCGCCGGCCTTGAGCTTGTCGGACGTGTGGCGCACCCGCAGGCCGATCAGGAAGATGTCGGGCTGCGGCACGACACCGGCGGTGTGAAGCGCCTCCGCGATGCCCTTGAGGCCCATGCCGGGCTTGATCAGCACGACGGTCTCGACGGCGCCGTTCGCCGCGGCGGGACCGGGCGCCACGAAGTTGTAGCTCTCCCACTCGATCACGCCCGCGACGATCGCCGCCAACGCTACGAGGATGGCGATGAAGCGGACCATGGTGTGGCGCTCAACCGGCCTGGGCGAAGATCAGTGCAGCGTTGGTGCCGCCGAAGCCGAAGGAGTTGGACATCGTCGCCTTCACTTCGCGCTTCTTGGCGATCAGCGGGACGAGGTCGAGCTGGGTCTCCTGGGCCTGGTTCTCCAGATTGATGGTCGGCGGCACGATCTGGTCGCGCAGCGCGAGCAGGCAGAAGATCGCCTCCACCGCGCCGGCGGCGCCCAGAAGATGGCCGATCGACGATTTGGTCGAGGACATCGACGCCTTGGCCGCGGCATTGCCGAGGAAGCGCTCGACCGCGCCGGCCTCGATGAAGTCGGCCATGGTCGAGGTGCCGTGGGCATTCACGTAATCGATGTCGGACGGGCTGAGGCCCGAGCGCTTGAGCGCCATGGTCATGGCGCGGAAACCGCCATCGCCGTCTTCCGACGGGGCGGTGATGTGATAGGCGTCGCCCGACAGGCCGTAACCCTTCACTTCGCCGTAGATCTTCGCGCCGCGCGCCTTGGCATGCTCGTATTCCTCGAGCATGACGCAGCCGGCGCCTTCGCCCATCACGAAGCCGTCGCGGTCCTTGTCGTAAGGGCGTGAAGCTTTTTCCGGGGTGTCGTTGAACGCGGTGCCGAGGGCGCGGCAGGCGTTGAAGCCGGCGATGCCGAGCCGGCAGATCGCCGCTTCGGCGCCGCCCGCCAGCATGACATCGGCATCGTCGAACGCGATGAGACGCGCCGCGTCGCCGATGGCATGCGCGCCGGTGGCGCAGGCCGTGACCACGGAATGATTGGGGCCCTTGTAGCCGTGCTCGATCGAAGCATAGCCGGAGATCAGATTGATCAGGCGGCCCGGGATGAAGAACGGCGACAGGCGGCGCGGGCCCTTGCTTTCGATCAGCAGGGCGCCTTCCTCGATGCCGGGAAGGCCGCCGATGCCGGAGCCGATCAGGACGCCGGTGCGGTAACGGTCTTCCTCGGTCTTGGGCACCCAGCCGGAATCGGCCACCGCCTGCTTGGCGGCGGCGAGGCCGAAGACGATGAAATCGTCCATCCGGCGCTGTTCCTTGGGGTCGACCCAGTGGTCGGGATTGAACGTCCCGTCCGTGCCGTCGCCCCTGGGAACATCGCAGGCGATCTTGGTGCCCAGATCCTCGGTCTTGAACTTGGTGATGGCGCGCGCGCCCGACTTGCCGGCGAGCAGGCGCGACCACGTTTCCTCGACGCCGCAAGCCAGCGGCGTGACGAGGCCAAGACCCGTTACGACAACCCTACGCATAGAGGGCTCGTATTAGGCCGTGGCGGCTTTGTCGATGTACTTCACGGCGTCGCCGACGGTGACGATGGATTCCGCCGCGTCGTCGGGGATTTCAATGCCGAACTCTTCCTCGAACGCCATGACCAGCTCGACGGTGTCGAGGCTGTCCGCGCCGAGATCTTCGATGAAGGACGCGCCTTCCACGACCTTGTCGGCATCCACGTTCAGGTGCTCGACAACGATCTTCTTCACGCGTTCCGCCGTATCGCTCATGGTATTGAAAGCCTCTCCTTAGGTTCCTGCCGGGGTTGGGTTGGATTGGCCCGCAGGTGGGCCCGCACTGGTAATGCTTCGTGTGGGGCGCGGGTTTCGTAACACAAACCCTCGGGCCCCGCTACAACAGGGTTAAGCCCCTGATGTTGCTGTCAAATCATCGACATTCCGCCGTTGATCTGGATCGTTTCGCCGGTCACATAGGCTGCTTCGTCGCTGGCGAGATAGACCACCGCGGCGGCGATCTCTGCCGGAGTTCCCATCCGGCCGGCGGGAATGCGCTCGCTGATCTGGGTCTTTTGCGCGTCGGTCAGGACGTCTGTCATCGGCGTGGCGATGAAGCCGGGCGCCACCGCGTTGACGGTGATGTTGCGCGAGGCGACCTCGGCAGCGAGCGATTTGCTCATGCCGACCAGGCCGGCCTTGGCGGCGGCATAGTTGCCCTGCCCCGGATTGCCGGTTTCGCCGACGACGGAGGTGATCTGGATGATGCGGCCCCAGCGCTTCTTCATCATGCCGCGCAGCACGGCGCGCGACAGGCGGAAGGCAGCGGTGAGATTGACCGCGATGACCTGGTCCCACTCGTCGTCCTTCATGCGCATGAAGAGGTTGTCGCGGGTGATGCCGGCATTGTTGACGAGGATGTCGATGGGTGCGCCGGCCGCGGCTTCCGCGGTCTTGACCAGGGCCTCGACCGATTCCTTGTCGCCCAGATTGCAGGTCGCGATGAAGGCGCGGCTGCCCAGCTCCGCCTTGACCGATTCGAGGGCTTCGGCCCGGGTGCCGGACAGCACGACAGTGGCGCCCTGCGCGTGCAGCGCCTTGGCGATGGCGCCGCCGATGCCGCCGGACGCGCCCGTCACCAATGCCGTCTTGCCTGTGAGGTCGAACATCGCGGGGCCTCTTAGAGAGTCTTCACGAACGCTTCGATGTCGGCGGGCGTGTCCAGGGTGATGTTCGCCAGTTCCTTGTCGATGCGCTTGACCATGCCGGTGAGAACCTTGCTGCCGCCGGCCTCGACGGTCGTCGTGACACCGTAGCCGCGGAACGCCAGCACGCTTTCGCGCCAGCGCACGCGGCCCGTCACCTGTTCAACGAGCAGGCGGCGGATTGTTTCCGGCTCGGCGGTCTCGGCCGCCGTCACATTGGCGACGACGGGGACAGCGAGCGGGCGGATGGTCACGGCGGCGAGGGCTTCCGCCATCTTGTCGGCGGCGGGCTGCATCAGCGGGCAATGGAACGGCGCGGAGACGTTGAGCGCCATGGCGCGCTTGATGCCCTTGGCCTTGGCGATCTCGGGCGCCTTGTCGATCGCGGCTTTGCTGCCGGAGATCACGACCTGGCCCGGCGCATTGTCGTTGGCGACGACGCAGACGCCGCCCGTCGCTTCGGCGCATTCCTTGGCGAGGGCTTCGGCCTGGTCGATCTCGGCGCCGAGCAGCGCACTCATGCCACCTTCGCCGACCGGCACGGCAGACTGCATCGCCTGGCCGCGCGCCTTGAGCAGACGCGCCGTGTCGCTGAGCGTGAAGGCGCCGGCGGCGCACAGCGCGGTGTATTCGCCGAGCGAATGGCCGGCGACGAGCCGGGCGTGTTTGGCGAGATCGAAGCCGGCGTCCTTCTGCAGGATGCGGATGATGGCGAGGCTGGCCGCCATGATCGCGGGCTGGGCGTTTTCGGTGAGGACGAGATCGCTTTCCGGCCCTTCCCACATCAGCTTCGACAGCTTCTGGTTCAGCGCGTCGTCGACTTCCTGGAAGACTTCGCGCGCCGGGGCGAATGCCTCGGCGAGGGCCTTGCCCATGCCGACGGCCTGGCTGCCCTGCCCGGGAAAGATGAAGGCTCGAGTCATGGATCGGCGGTTTATAGGGGCCGGGCGGGTGACGCAAGACGGGGAGTTTTTGCGCTAAGGTGACGTGTCAAAGGGGATGACCATGAGCCGAACCGATATCGTTCATGCCGGGATGCTGGTGGCGGCGCTGGTGCTCGCCTATGTCCTGCCGTTCGAGCTGTTGCTGCTGTCCTATGCGATCCTCGGGCCGGCGCATTATTTCACCGAGATCTCGTGGCTGCACGATCGCGGCTACTTCCTGCCCCATCGCGCGTTCGCCGCCGTACTGGCGCTCGCGGCGCTCGGCGCGATGTTCCTGGCGAACGGCTATTGGCTGGGCCTGATCCTGTGGTGCCTGTTCCTGCTCAGCGCGATTCTGGCGACCACGCCGTCGCCACGGCGCGCCGCATTGTACGGCGTCATCGGGCTGGCGCTGACCGGCATCCTGATCGCGTCCGACACGCCGTTCGGGCTGGCGTGGGTGCTGCTCCCGACCTTCATCCATGTCTGCGTCTTCACGCTGATCTTCATGACGCTGGGCGCGGTGCGGGCGCGCAGCACGGTGCAGTTCGGCCTCGTCGGCGTCTATCTGGCGATGATCGCGCTGATCCTCGCCGTGCCGCCGGGCGAGCACACGGTGATCCCGGCGCTGGCGCGGCTGGGGCAGACCTATTTCGGCGACGTGGCGCCGGCGCTGGGTTCGCTGTTCGGCAGGCCCGATCTTCAATTCGGCGGACGCATCACGGGGCTGCTATCCTTCGTCTACACCTATCACTACCTCAACTGGTTCATCAAAGCCGACGTGATCAAGTGGGCGCAGATCCCTCGCGCGCGGCTCGCCGCCATCGCGCTGCTGAGCGCGGCGTCGACCGGGCTCTATTTCTACAATTACGAGATCGGGCTGACGGTGCTGCTGGTGATCAGCCTGTTGCACGTGCTGCTGGAATTCCCGCTCAACGGGCTCGCCATCCGCCAGCTCGCCGGCGCCGCGTTCGGCAAGATGCCGGGACGCGCCGCCGCCTAGTGCAGAGCCACGCCGGCGACGGTGATGCGGTGCATCAGGCGCTCCTCGCCGTGATAGTCGTTGAGCGCGAAGTGCCAGCTGGCGCGGTTGTCCCAGAACGCGATGGAGCCGGGGCGCCACTGGAAGCGGCTGGTGAACTGCGGCTGCATCGCGTGCGCGAACAGCTTGTGCAGCAGCGGACGGCTTTCGTCGGGCGATTTGCCCTCGAAGCGGATCGCGAAGCCGGGATTGACGTAGAGCGATTTCTTGCCCGACAGCGGGTGCGTGATCACGACGGGATGCAGCGCCTTGCTCACGGCGCCGTCATTGGCGAATTCGGTGCGCTCGGGATTGTTGTAATACGCTTTCGAGCCGAAGACGTGGGCGTTGGAGTGCACGGCTTTCAGATCGGCGATCTGCGCCTTGGTGTCGTCGTCGAGCGCGTCATAGGCGGCATACATGTTGGCAAACAGCGTGTCGCCGCCGGCTGACGGCAGCACGCGCGCGACGAGGATCGAGCCCATCGCGGGGATCTGGTCGTAGGAATGATCGGTGTGCCAGCCGCCGCCGATATTGGTCTTCTGTTCTTTTTCCTTGCCGACTTTCGCGATCTGCGGGTAGCCGTCGATGTGCGGAAAGAACTTGTTGATGTCGATCTCGCCCCAGCGGCGCGCGAAGGCGATGTGATCGTCTTCGCTGAGCGTCTGGTCGCGGAAGAAGATCACGCCATGCTCGGCGAACGCAGCACGCAGCACCGCCATGTCGTCTTCCGTCGCATGACGCAGGTCGACGCCGAGGACCTCCGCGCCGCAGCCGCCCGGGTGGCGCCGCACTTCGATGTCGTTGCGGACGATCTTGTCCATGGATGGTCTCTCCGTAAAAAATGGCATGCGATGAAAACAGCTTGCGAAGCTAGTTGGCCTTCGCGACGAGTGGATCAGAATCCGCCTATCCGGCAAGAATTGCGTTCACTCACTGCCAGCATCGGCAGGCTCCGCTTCTTGTTTAACCCAAGCTGCAAAAAACGAGCTATCACCATACTCAGGATCGTATTCAAGAAGGCGCGTGATACTTCCTTCGTTGAACTCCGCGACGCCCGACGGCAGAAAATCGTGCTTCATCGCGCGCTTTGACGCCAACTCGGACGTATCGCTGTCGAATCTTATCCTGCCTTCCTTTTTATCGGCAAACCCAGATACGAGCACGGAAAGCGCTTTCCACCATTTGTAATTTGGGGTGGGATTTTTTCCCGGCTGCCGCAGAACAAGGCCCACCGTAAAAAGCCGCTCGCCTGTATAAAAATGCTCCGCCGAATAGCACTCAGCTCTACCGGTAAAACCTTTCTGTTGCAGAGCTTCAAACACACAAATCGCACCTTCAAGAATGTAACCAAACCCCACGCTTTCGGAATATTCGAAACCGAACGCATAGCCGTACATGTCGTCGGTGATGGGCTCGTAAATCTTCAGATAATCGCGAACGAGACGCCGCAAATGCCTCAAGTCTTTGTAAACCCGATATCTGTACTGCCGGTAATTGAACGGAATGTCGGGGTCTGAGCTCAAAAGCAGAGTTTTTCGGGGAGAACGACCGATCCCGTGGCAATACCCAATTTCGTACGAAACATTCGGAGAATTTCCGCTGCTGTCGATCACAACAAGATCCGCCTCTTTCAGAAGGCGGCAAACCTCGTCCACCGCGTATCCGGATGTGTTGATCTCGTCGGCGCGGACGCAACTGAAACCGGCATTTTCAAGCTCTTCCCGAATGGCGAGATATCGCTTGTCTCGCCAATGGTCATTGTCGAATTTCATGGCAACGAATGCGACTGGCCGCTCTTTGTCATCCATGATCTTCATCCATTTGAGATGAAGATTGGAGCTTAGCACACAACCGGCAACAAGAATTCTCAGGCGTTCAGCCGGGTGAATTTTTCCAGGGCGTGGGCGCGGCCGGCGAAGGTCAGCGTGCGGCCGATTCCGACGACGAGAATGGCGGACAGGATCAGGCCCGCCGCGAGCACGCCCTCGCCCGCCGCATAGCCGCCGGTGTGCTGCTTCAGCCAGCCCATCATGGCCGGCCCGAAGAAGCCGCCGAGATTGGAGAAGGAATTGATCAGCGCGATGCCGCCGGCCGCGGCGGGGCCGCCGAGAAACGAAGTCGGCAGCGTCCAGAACACGCTGAGCGCGGAATAGAGGCCGACGCTGGCGATGCAGAGCGCCACGAGCACCGCGGCCGGCGCGTGCAGGAAGGCGGCAGCGGTGAAGCCGGCGGCCCCGAACAAGGCGGCGGCGGCGGTGTGCCAGATGCGCTCGCCCCGCCGGTCGCTCGACATGCCCCACAGCACCATCGCGATCACGCTGACGATATAGAGTCCCGAGACGACGAAGCCGGTCTCGAGATTGCTGTAGCCCATCGCCTTGACGATCTGCGGCAGCCACAGATTGAGGCCGTACAGGCTGAGCACGATGCCGAAATCGGGCACGGTCAGCAGCCAGATGCGCGGATCGCGCAGCATCGGCCAGAACGCGGTGTGGACGCGCGGCGGCTCGGCGGCGAGCGCGGTCTCGATGACGCATTTCTCGTCGTCGGTCAGCCAGCGCGCCTTGGCCGGCTTGTCCGGCAGGAATGCGAGCACCGCGAGACCGAGCAGCACCGAGGGCGCGCCCTCCAGCACGAACATCCATTGCCAGCCATGCAGATGCAGATGGCCTTCGAAACCCAGGATGTAGCCGGAGGCCGGTGCGCCGAGCACATTGGCGAGCGGCACGCCGGCAAGAAACAGCGCGATGAAGCGCGCCCGCGTCGCCTGCGGAAACCAGTAGGTGAGGTAGAGTACCATTCCGGGAAAGAACCCCGCCTCGGCGACCCCGAGCGCGAAGCGCAGGATCAGCAGCGTCGTGAGGTTGTTGGCGAACGCGGTCGCCATCGAGACGGCGCCCCAGGTCAGCATGATGCGGCAGATCCAGATGCGCGCGCCGACGCGCTCGAGGATCACGTTCGACGGCACCTCGAACACGAAATAGCCGAAGAAGAAGATGCCGCCGGCCCAGCCGAACATCGACGCGTCGAGCGCGAGGTCCTTGTTCATGGTCAGCGCCGCGAAGCCGACATTCACGCGGTCGAGATAGGCGACCACGTAAAGCAGCACCATGAAGGGAATCAGCCGCCACGCCGCCTTCGCAAAAACTGTGTTGTCAGTGGTCACTGAATGCCCTGCCCCGCCATCGCCGCCCGGCAGCGACTATGCCGGAGCCGTGCGGCGCCGCAAACATCCACGCGAACTGAATGACGGTCGCGTCATTCATCCTCCATTCAGACAACGGGGATGAAACTTCACTATCAGGGACTGGGAACTCGGAGTACAAACTGGCGTTAACGTTGTGTCGTTTACGCGCATTCCAACCAAGAGGGTTCAAGCATGAAGAAGATCATCGCAGCCACCGCGCTGGCCATCGGCCTCGTCGGTGTTTCGATGTCGGCGGCGCAAGCCTGGCCGCATCACCACGGCCATCGCCATTGCACCGGTTGGGGCTGGCACCATCATCACGAGCGTTTCTGCCGCAGCTGGGGCTGGTAACAGCACCCTTTTCTCCTAGAAAGGAATTGTTCGCATGAAAACCTTGTTCGCGTCCGTCATCGCCCTCGGCCTGCTGGCGTCCGCCGTGCCGGCCAGCGCGCTGACCATCCATCTGGGTGGCGGCCATCATCATTGGCACCACTGGCATCATTGGCATCACCACCACCACTGGCACTAAGGCCGGCGGCGGATTTCCGCCAAAGGTTTTTGCCGAAGTTTAACGGCGCGGATGACGAAAAACGTCGCCCGCGCCGTTTGCTTTTGGGCCGCGCTCAACGCCTGGGCTTGATGCCCATCTGGTCGAACAGGAAGGTCAGCTCGTCGGTGCGCTCGGCGATGCGTTCGTCCAGCGAGCTTCCGATGCCGTGACCGGAATTGGCGCTGGTGCGCAGCAGGACCGGCCGGCCGGAACCGGTGGCGGCCTGCAAGGCGGCGGCGAATTTGCGCGAATGCATCGGGTTGACGCGGCCGTCGGTGGCGCCGGTCATCAGCAGCACCGCGGGATAGTCCGCGCCCTGCGTCACATGATGATAGGGCGAGTAGCCGTAAAGCACCTTGAACTGCGCCGGGTCCTTGATCGTGCCGAACTCCGGCACGTTGAACGAGCCGTTCGGATCGTTCTCCCAGCGCACCATGTCGTAGATGCCGACGGCGGAGATCACGGTGTGCGCGAGTTCGGGATGCTGGGTGATCTGTGCCCCCATCAGGAGCCCGCCATTGGAGCCGCCGAGCAGCGCGAGCCGCGCCGGCGAGGTGTACTTCCTGTCCTCCAGATAGCGCGCTACGGCGGCGAAGTCGTCGAACACGTTCTGCTTGTTCAGCAGCATGCCCTGCTTGTGCCAGCGCTCGCCATATTCGGCGCCGCCGCGGATGTTGGCGTCGGCATAGATGCCGCCGGCATCGAGCCACAGCCGCCACATCGCGCCGAGGAAGTAGGGCGTCAAGCTGATGCCGTAGCCGCCATAGCCGTAGAGCAGCGTCGGATTGGTGCCGTCGAGCTTGGTGTCCTTGCGCTTGATGATGCTGACCGGAATCTGCGTGCCGTCCTTCGACGTCGCGAAGCCGCGCACGACTTCGGCGTCGGCGAAGGAGACCGGCGAGGTGACCTTGAGCTTGGTCTCGTCCGAGGTGCCGGTCGCGGCATGCCACAGCGCGTAATAGACGGGACGCGTGAAGGTCGAGACATTGTAGAGCACGTCGCCATTGGCGAGCGGCGCGATGTCGTCATTGCCGGAGATTTCGGGCATCGGCAGCTTGCCCAGCGGCTTGCCGTTGAGATCGAAGACGCGCACCTGGATCGGGCCGCCGACGATGTCGCGCACGAAGAGGCGGTTGCCGCTCAGCGTGAGGTCGACGCGCTGCTCTTCGGCGCCGCCCGACAGGATGGCGACGTCGCTTTCCGGCACGATGGTCGGGGCGGTGTCGAGCGCCTCGGTGGCGAAGGGCGGTTTCAGCTTGACGATGCGGCCGTTCGGCGCGTGGCAGCGGCAGATGCCATAGATCGCGCCGTCGGGGCCGAGCGTCGCGAAGTCGATCTTGTCGGCATAGGTCGCGACCTCGATCGGCGTGCCGCCTTGCGCGGGCAGGATGTAATAGGCGAATTCGTTGCCGTCGCCGCGCTGCACGGCGGCGAAGCCGTCGGTATTGCCGTAGCGCGTGTCGAGGAAGATTTCCGAGACGCGCTCCAGCCCGTCCTTCGCGCCGAGCGCGAGCGTGTCCGATGCCGCGTCGGCGCCGAGCTTGTGGAAATAGACCTGCTGGAAGAAGTGACGGTCCGCCTCGGCGCGCTCAGATCCGGGATAGCGCGTGTACCAGAAGCCGGTGGCGTCGCGCGTCCACGCCATGCTGCCGCCGGCGGTGGGGAACTGCACGCCGGGGATCGGCTTGTCGATCTCCTTGCCCGTCGCGACGTCGTAGAGATGCAGCGTGCCGTCCTCGCTGCCGCTTTGCGACAGCGACACGGCGACCTTGGTGCCGTCGAAGGACGGCGTGAACCAGTCCATCGAAGTCAGCCCCTTGGCGTCGAGCTTGTTGGGATCGAGCACGGTCTTGCGCGTCGCGGGATCGGCCGCCGCATTCATCGTCACCAGCATCGGCTGCTGGAAGGCGGGATCGGAATAGATCGCGAAGACCTTGTCGCCGCGCGCGATGAGCTTGGTATAGGCAGGCGACGCCGCCTTGATCAGCTTGGCGAGGCGGGCCGCGACGGCACGGCGGCCCTTCAGATGGCCGAGATAGGCACGGGTGCGGGCGTTCTGGGCATTGCTCCAGGCCTGGACTTTCGGGTCGTTCCAGTTCTCCAGCCAGCGATAGGGATCGGCGACCGGCGTGCCCTGGATGGTGTCGACATCGGTGCCCGTGGCGGTCGGCGGCGCCGGCGGGACGGTGGCGGCCAGTGCCGCGGTCGAAAGGAGCGAAAGGGCGATGAGCAGCCTGGACACGGTTTTCATGGCAATCCCCCGAAAAGCGCCACATTTCAGCGCCGGGCACGGGCCGGAAACAAGGGGGCGGACGGGCTAACGCCCTCCTTTCGGCGAGCTATTGCCCTCCCCCACCCCATCCCCTATAAGCCCCGCCTTCATGGCGGCTGCGGTCGCTGGGGCCTGCTTTGCAGGTTTGCCCATGGTGGGCGTCCCAGGCGATCCGAAGCGGTGACGGGTGTCCGCCCCGATCTGCTCCGCAGCCCAGGAAAGGACGGACATGGCTCTCTACGAGCATCTCCTGATCGCGCGCCAGGACATCAGCGCGCAGCAGGTCGACGCACTCGCGACCCACCTCAAAACCATCGTCGAAGGCGAAGGCGGCAAGGTCGAGAAGCAGGAATATTGGGGCCTGCGCGGCCTCGCTTACCGCATCAAGAAGAACCGCAAGGGTCACTTCGTGCTGCTCAACATCAACGCGCCGTCCAAGGCCGTCGTCGAGCTCGAGCGCCAGCTCAAGATCAACGAAGACGTGCTGCGCTATATGACCGTCAAGGTCGACCAGTTCGACGTCTCGTCCAACAAGAACCGTCGCGACGACCGCCCCGAGGGCGAGCGTAAGCCCGACGACGCAAACGCGGAGGCCGCATAATGTCTTACGGTGGTGATCGTTCCGGCGGCGGCAGCCGCGAAGGCGGACGTGGCGGCGAGCGCGGCGGCGAAGGCGGCGGCCGTGGTGGCGAAGGCGGCCAGCGCCGTCCCTTCTTCCGCCGCAAGAAGACCTGCCCGTTCAGCGGCGCCAACGCGCCCAAGATCGACTACAAGGACGTGAAGCTGCTGCAGCGCTTCATCTCCGAGCGCGGCAAGATCGTGCCCAGCCGCATCACGGCGGTGTCGAACAAGAAGCAGCGTCTGCTCGCCAACGCGATCAAGCGCGCGCGCTTCATGGCGCTGCTTCCCTACGTGCTGAATTAAGGGAGCAAACGACCATGCAAGTCATTCTGCTCGAACGCGTCGAGAAGCTCGGCCAGATGGGCGACGAAGTCCGCGTCAAGGACGGCTTCGCCCGCAACTTCCTTCTGCCCAAGAAGAAGGCCCTGCGCGCCAACAAGACCAACCGCGAGTATTTCCAGGGCCAGAAGGCCCAGCTGGAAGCCCGCAACCTGGAACAGAAGAAGGAAGCCGAGGCCGTCGGCAAGAAGCTGGACGGCAAGACCTTCACGCTGATCCGCCAGGCCGGCGACCGCGGCCAGCTCTACGGCTCCGTCAGCCCGCGCGACATCGCCATGGCGATCAGCGAAGGCGGCGTGTCGGTGAACCGCGGCCAGGTGCCGCTCGACACCGCGATCAAGGCGATCGGCCTGGTGAAGGTCAACGTCGTGCTGCACCCGGAAGTCCGCGTCGGCGTGACGATCAACGTCGCCCGCAGCGAGGATGAAGCCGAGCGTCAGCTGCGCGGCGAAGACGTCCTGGCCGAGAAGACCGACGCCGAGGAAGCCCTGGTGGCCGCCGAAGCGCTGTTCGAAGATGGCGCCGGCCCCAAGGCCGAAGAGAGCGAAGAGGCGGACGCCGAGTAGGCCCCTTCAGCCCAACGACATCGAAAACGGCCGGTCCGCGAGGATCGGCCGTTTTTGTTTGCGCCGATCGGGCGGATGGACTAAGCTTAGTCCACTGAATGAGGTTTGCCATGGCGCCTATCAATATCCACGCCGCCAAGACCAATTTCTCCCAGCTGGTCGATAAGGCTGCTGCCGGTGAGGAGATCATCATCGCCAAGGCCGGCGTACCCGTGGCGCGCCTGATGCCGCTCGCGACGCCCGTGAAGGCCAAGCGCCGATTGGGTCTGCTTACAGGAAAAATTCCGAAGGAATTTTACGAACCCCTGCCCGAAGACATCGTCGACCTCATGTATAACGGCCCGATATTTCCCGACGAAAAGCCTTGATGCGGTTGCTTCTGGACTCGAATGTCCTGATGTGGGCGCTCGCCGAGCCGCATCGCTTGAACGCGAAGGTGAGAGGCGATCTCGAAGATCGCGACAACGAGGTTTTGTTCAGCGCCGCCAGTATCTGGGAATTCGCGATCAAAAGCGCCGCCAGGCCCGGATCGCTTCCGCGCAATGCGGAAGAAATCTTCGCCATCGCGCTCGAGACCGGCTTTCGCGAACTGCAGGTGACGGGCGCCGTCGCACGACATGTCGCCAATCTTCCGCTGCATCATCGCGATCCGTTCGACCGGATTCTCATCGCGCAGGCCATGTGCGAGCCGGCGATCCTCTACACGTCCGACGCGCAGCTCGAAATCTATTCGGACCTGGTTCGCCGCGTCTGACTATTTCACCGCCGTCGCGAGCAGGCTGGTGCGCTGGTTCCACTGGAACTGGCTTTGCACCAATTGCAGGCCGACCAGCGCGGTCGCGCCCAGTGCCTTCGCCTTCTCTTTCAGCTCGTGCAGGCACTCGTCATAGGATTTCTCGTTCACGCCTTCGACGCTGGCATAGACGACGCCAAGTTCGGTTTCACCGCTCGCGAGGATGGGCAATGTGCTGACGCGCATGGCTAGTTTCCTCCGTCGACGGCTTTGTAGACCGACAGCGAATGCTCGAAGGGTCCCGGCTCGAGCGCCAGCGCGCCCTGGAACGGCTTGGCGAGGATGACGGTGATGAACAGCAGCATGCCGATCATCAGCGACAGCACGCCGGACATGATCATGTGCGGCCACCACGTATCCATGTAGAGCAGGCAGCTCATCGCGATGACGATTGTCGCGCCGCCGACCAGGCCGAACCACAGCACCCAAGGCACCTCTTCGCTCGCCTGCAAGGTGCGCTTGTTGCGCGCCGCGGTGACGGCGGAGAATTGCTGGAGGAACTCGCGGTTGATCGACGAATTGCCGACCTCGCCCAAGTGGGAAAACTCGCGATAGATCTCGGCGATCTGGCGCCGCGCTTCCGGCGCCGCGCCGCCGGTCCTGGCCTGGATCTCCCATTCCTTGCCGACCACGGCCTCGGTGTAGGCGCGGATGTGCTCGCGCATCGCCTTGAGTTCGTCGGCATCCATGCCGTTGGTCATGCGGTACATCGTGGTCAAGGTCGACGCCTCCAGCGCGACATTGCCCTTGGCATCGCCATAGGCCTCCCACACCACGACGACGAGGAAGCCGAGCATCACGGCGTAGATCGTGCCGGCGGTCAGGAACAGCGGCACCAGCACGTCGTTGTGCCCCTCGCGCACCCGCTCGTGCAGGAAGCGGCGCGCCAGCAGCACGCACAGTCCGGTCAGGACCGCGGGCGCGAGGATGATCAGGACGGCAAGCGCGAATGTGTTCAATTCGAATCCCCCAGGCGCATGGCGATGCGCGTGGCGGACGCTACGGTGAGTCGCTCGTAGGCATCATTGCATTGCGTTCATGTGACAGGTTCGATCAGGTCCCAGTGGTTGCCGTAGAAGTCTTCGAACACCGCGACAGTGCCATAGGATTCCGTGCGCGGAGCTTCGAGGAATTTCACGCCCCGCGCCGCCATCGCGGCATGGTCGCGCGCAAAATCGTCCGTCTGCAGAAACAGGAAGACGCGGCCGCCGGTCTGGTCGCCGATGCGCGATACCTGTTCCGGCGACGCCGCCTCGGCGAGCAGCAACCGCGTCTCGCGCGCACCGGGCGGCGCGACCAGCACCCAGCGCTTGCCGTCGCCGAGATCGGTATCCTCGATCAGGTCGAAGCCAAGCATGCGCGTGTACCACGCGACGGCTTCGTCATAGTCGTGAACGACGACGGCGAACTGGGCGATGTGCGGCATGGCCGCAACCTATCACGCCGCGCGCGGCAGCGAATAGCGGCGGCAGTGTTCGAGATAGGCGGCCTCGTGCGTCGCGACGAGCTCGACGATGCTGGTCCACAGCCAGGACGGTGCATCGAGCTTTTTGGAGCGCTGCTGCGCCAGCATGGCGTGCCAGCCGCGCCGCGTGGCGCGGTCCATCTGCCGGGCATGCGCCTCGCCGACCACCATGGCGAGGAAGCGCGCGGCGCTGACGGCCTCGGCCTGGGTCAGCTGATCCATCTCCAGCTTCAGGTCCTGCGGCATCAATTCGCGCACCACCACCGACGTGCCGTCGAGCCTGGCCGCCAGCATCCGGTTGCCGAGATTGGGCGCGAGGTGGTGGGCGCCCTGCACCACGCGTTCGGCATGATCGCGCGGCATCGAGACGTCCGGCGCGCGCGGCGCGGCGGCGGCGGTCGCCTCTTTCACGTCGAGAAAGCAGACTTGCCGGGCCTGCGATTTCGTGCCGCCGATGCCGACCAACGCGGCATAGCGCAACCGCCCGAGCGAGCTACAGCCTTTCACCCAATAGGCGGCGTCGAGCAGTTCGATGTCCGCGCCGTCGTCGCGGCTTTTGAGCGCGGTGACCAGCGAGCGCAACTCGTCGGAAGCAATGAGCGTCTTCAGCTGCTTCCATTCGAGCTTGGTCAATTCCCAGAATTTGTCACCGCGCGGGATAGTGGGGCGCACATCCTCGATCCGCTCCTTGGCGAGGTTCTTCCAGCGCCGGCGCAGCGCCAATTGCATGACGCGGTGGACGGCTTTTGCTTCCCGGTCGGGCTTGCGCTTGGCGCGGTGACCGTCCTGCAGCGCGGCGCCGTAGCCGATCATCATCTCCTCAACCATCCGCGCGGTCGTAACGCCGGGCAGGTCGGAACTGCGCGCCGCGGTCGCCAGCGACAATCCAAGCCGGATCAAATCATGCGCCGGATTGCCGATCACGGTCTGGTCGAGATCGCGGATCTGGATGTCCACCCGCCCCGACAGGTCGGCGACCGGTCCCAGATTGCCGACATGGCAGTCGCCGCAAATCCAAACGGACGGTCCTGCCGGCAAAGACTTGCCCGCCGCCGTCTCCAACCACTCGTAGAACTTGATCGTGTTGCCGCGCATGTAAGCGTGCGCCGAGCGCGCCATCTTGGCGTTGCGACGCTCGGCCAGCACGATGGGGCGCTCCTTAAGCGACGCACCCGGCGTTTTGTCGTTGCTCATCCCCTCGCCCCCTCGTTTGCGTCAGGCAAGCCTGGTGCCGGTGAAGGACGGGGTCGGCGGCTTGGGCAAGCCGTTCGCCTTGTATTGCGCGACCAGCGTCTTCTTTTCCTGCGCCATGCGAGCGCCGAGCGCATCGACGTCGAGGCCAGCATCGCGCGCCTGTGCGAACATGCCTTCGGCGCGTTTTTCCTCTTCCTTGACATGATGTTTGATCATCTCCGACAGCACCTTGACCTTGGCGTCGTAGAAATCGTCGCCCGGCTTGCCGCGCTCGATCTCGGCGATCATCACCTTGGCGCCGTCGTGTTCGACATAGGCTTCGTCGAGCAGGTCGTCCTCGATCTCGCCCTTGCAGGCGGGATAGAACACGTCTTCCTCGATCTTGGTGTGCACGGTGAGTTCGAGGCAGATCTGGTCGGCCAGCGCCTTCTTGCGGCCGTCGGCCTTGGCGGCCTCATATTGCTCGAACAGGCCCTCGACCCTGCGATGGTCGGCTTTGAGCAGTGCGATCGCGTCCGGCTGTTCTTTGGAGGCTGCCATGGAAATTCCTTTGTGTGTCCAGGAACAACAAGGCGCGACGGATTAAGTTCCGGACTGGCTTACAGGGTACGAAATCGCACCTCCAAGCGACTCGTCTCGACCGCACGGTTGGGCTATAATGCATTCACGGATCAAGGATCCGGCCAACCGCCTGGCGCCCAGCGTCGCGGACAGGCCCTATTCCCGAAGACACAGCCAGCGAGGAATCGCGTCCATGTCCGTTGTCACCACGACGAAGCGCGTCACCGTTCCGGAAATCCGCGCCCACAGGAATGCCAAGCCGGTCGTGTGCCTCACCTGCTACCACGCCCACACCGCGCGCCTGCTCGACAGCCACGTCGATCTGATGCTGGTCGGCGACAGCCTGGGCATGGTGATGCACGGCATGGAGAACACGCTCGGCGTCACGCTCGACATGATGATCACGCACGGCAAGGCGGTGATGCGCGGCAGCAAGCATGCGCTCGTCGTCGTCGACATGCCGTTCGGCTCCTATGAGGAAAGCCCGCAGATCGCGTTCCGCAACGCGGCGCGCGTCATCCAGGAGACCGGCTGCACCGCGGTGAAAATGGAGGGCGGCGTGCGCCTTGCCGAGACCGTCGCCTATCTCGTGCAGCGCGGCATCCCGGTGATGGGTCACATCGGCCTGACCCCGCAGGCGTCGAACGTCATGGGCGGATTCAAGACCCAGGGCCGCACCGAAGCCGAATGGCCGGCGATCGAAGCGGACGCCAAGGCCATCGCCGAGGCCGGCGCTTTCGCCATCGTGCTCGAAGGCATGGCCGAGCCGCTCGCCGCCAAGATCACCCGCCAGATCGCGATCCCGACCGTCGGCATCGGCGCCTCGGCGGAGTGCGACGGACAGATCCTGGTCATGGAGGACATGCTGGGGCTCAACCCCAATCCGCCCAAATTCGTCCGGCAATACGCCAATCTCGGCCCCGCCATCGAGCAGGCGGTCCAGGCCTATGCCCATGACGTGCGCGAGCGCCGGTTCCCGGGGACCGAGAACGTCTACAGCATGAAAAAGGTCAGCTGAGGCAGGTTCGTCATGGCGCCGGCTTGGCGGGCGGCACGTAACCGGGGTCGCCGGGACCGACGCAATAGCCCGTCACCATGACCGTCTTGTCGTAGACGAGATTGTTGTTGTCCGAGACGTTCGTGGTGCCCGGCAGGAACTGTTTTCCCTCGGAAAGACAGTGTTCCCGTGCCTGGGCAGTGGCCTGCGCCGTAACCGTGGCCACGTCGGCGCATCCGGTCAAAGCCAGTACCCCGAACAAGGCTGCAACTGCGTAGGCGGCGCGCACCGTCGTATCCCGTTTTTTGGCCGATGGACGCTAGCAAAGGGCTGGGCCGGCGCAAGGTCGGGGCCTGATTGCGGTCCATCGCCGCCCCGTTTTGGGCGGTTAACAACTAAAATAACGGCAAGTTGCCAGCCTGCCCGCGAGCGGCTAAATCATCCCGCGCGGTCAATGCCTTGGGCTGGACCCCGGGACGTCATGGCCGCCCCCGGAACGAGGATATTCCATTGAGCGACATCTTCCACGAAGTCGAGGAGGAAGTCCGCCGCGAACGCTTCGAGCAGATCTGGAAGCAATACGGCGACTACATCATCGCGGGCTTCGCGCTCGTCATCATCGCCATCGCCGGATGGCAGCTGTGGCAGCGCTATGAGACCAGCCAGCGGCTCAAGGCGTCCGAGACGCTGATCGCGGCACAGCAGCTCGCCGACACCAACGACATCGCCAAGGCGACGGCCGCCTTTGCCGTCGTCGCCAAGGACGCGCCCCACGGCTATGCCGAGATGGCGCGGCTATCCCAGGCCGGCGTGTTGATGAGCGCGGGCCGGCGCGGCGAAGCGATCGAGATCCTCAAATCCATCACCGCCGAGGACGACGGCGTCATCGGCAAGGTCGCGCTGGTGCGGACCGCCTGGGCGCTCGCCGACAGCGCGCCGCGGAGCGAGATCGAGACCCTGCTGGCGCCGCTGACCGATCCGAACAGCCCCTGGCGTCATGTGGCGCATGAGATCCTCGCTTATGCGGATTTCCATGCCGGGCTTGCCGCCAAGGCGCAGAGCGAATTCCAGGCCATCGCCAACGACAAGGACGCGCCCGACGCGATGCGCCGCCGCGCCGCTGCGATGGCGGCCTTTCTGAAGAATGGCGGGCTTGCCAATTTCGGCACCGTGCCGCCGCCGGCGCCCGCCACGCCACCCGGTGCGGCGCCCGCGCCAGCCGGTTCCACGCCGCCGCCAACAGGTACGCCTCCGCAATGAGCACGCGTCAGCTTCGTCACGCCGCCCTCGTCCTGGCGCTCGCCTTCGGCACGGCCGGGTGCAGCAACGGCATCACCGACATGTTCAGCGGCTGGTTCACCGGCACCACCAAATCCAAGCTGCGCGGCGAGCGCATCTCGGTGATGAGCGCCGACGAGACGCTGCGGATCGACGACAGCCTGCGCAATGTCGCGGTGGTCCTGCCGCCGCCCTATCGCAATTCCGAATGGCCCGAGCCCGGCGGCTATGCGTCCAACGCGATGTATCACCTCGAAGCCTCCGGCCCGCTGCAGCAAGTGTGGCAGCAGGATGCCGGCAAGGGCTCCGACACCTCGTCGCGCCTGACCGCGGCGCCGGTCGTCGCGGGCGGGCGCATCTTCGTGCTGGATTCAGCGGCGCATGTCTTCGTGTTCGACGCCGGCAGCGGCAGCCCCCTGTGGGACAAGAGCTTGGCACCGGACGGCAAGGACAACTCCTATTTCCTCGGCCTGCTCGGCGACGACGGCAAGATCGACCCGACCAAGGGCTATGGCGGCGGCGTCGCCACCGACGACGGCAAGCTGTTCGTCACCAGCGGTTTCGGCCAGGTCGTTGCGTTCGACGCGCGCACCGGCAAGCGGCTGTGGGTGCAGGACCTCGGCGTGCCGATCGTCAACGCGCCGACCGCCAATGGCGGCCGCGTCTTCGTCTCGACCCAGGAGAACCATCTCTACACTTTGGCCGAGGCCGACGGCCGCCGGCTGTGGGACCATCAGGGCATCTCCGAATCCGCCGGCCTGATGGAGAGCACCAGCGCCGCGGTGTCGGGCGAATACGTCATGGCGCCCTACTCCTCCGGCGAGATCTATGCGCTGCGCGTGCAGAACGGGCGGCCGGCGTGGAACGACCTGCTCACCCATTCGGGCGTCGCCACCGCCCTCTCCGAGCTCGACGACATCGCCGGGCGGCCGGTGGTCGACCGCGACATCGTCTTCGTCATCAGCCATTCGGGCGTGATGGCGGCGATCAGCATCAACACCGGCGAGCGGCTGTGGTCGCGCGACATCGGCGGCATCCAGACGCCTTGGGCGGCGGGCGACTACATCTATGTGCTGACCACCGACCAGCAGATCATCTGCCTGACCCGCAAGGAGGGTAAGGTGAAGTGGATCCACCAGCTGCAGCGCTGGGACGATCCGGACGCCAAGAGCGGCGCCATCGTGTGGGCCGGGCCGGTGCTGGTCTCCGACCGGCTGGTGGTGGTCTCGTCGCGGGGCATGGCGGCGGCGATCTCGCCCTATACCGGCGAGCTGATCGGCAAGATGGAGATCCCGACGGGCACCTTCATCGCGCCCGTGGTGGCCAACGGCACGATGTACCTCTACACCAGCGACGCGCAATTGGTGGCGTTGCGGTAGGACGGTGGCGTTGCGCGGGGGCGTGGGCTACAAGCTCCCATGCCCTTCGTTCTCGCCATCGTCGGCCGGCCCAATGTCGGCAAGTCCACGCTGTTCAACAAGCTGGTGGGCCGCAAGATCGCGCTGGTGCACGACACGCCGGGCGTGACGCGCGACCGCTTCGAGGCCGACGCGTCGCTCGGCAACCTCGCCTTCCGCATCATCGACACCGCCGGCTTCGAGAACGACACGCCGGACAGCCTGGCCGGCCGCATGACGGCGCAGACCATGACCGCCATCGCCGAAGCGGATGCCTGCCTGTTCGTGATGGATGCACGCGCCGGCGTGACGGCGGGCGACGAGATCATCGCCGCGGCGCTGCGCAAATCCGGCAAGACCGTGATCCTCGCCGCCAACAAATGCGAAAGCCGCGCGGGACAATCGGGCGTCGGCGAGGCCTATGCCTTGGGCTTCGGCGAACCGATTGCGATCTCCGCCGAACACAGCCTCGGCTTCGCCGATCTAGAAGACGCGCTATCGCAATTCATCGAACCGGCGATCCTGCCCGAGGCGATCGACGAGGAAACCGGCGAACCGGTGCCGGACGAAGACGGCTTCATCGACGAACCGCGCGAGGACCGGCCGATCCGGCTTGCCATCGTCGGGCGCCCCAATGTCGGCAAGTCGAGCCTGTTCAACCGGCTGCTCGGCGAGGAGCGCACGCTGACCGGCCCCGAGGCGGGCATCACGCGCGACACGATCGCGGCGCCGTGGAGCGCGGGCGGCCGCGACTTCCTGCTGCACGACACGGCCGGCCTGCGGCGCAAGGCGCGCACCGCCGGCCACACGCTGGAGGAGATGTCGGTCGGCAGCACGCTGGAGGCGATCCGCTATGCCGATTGCGTGCTGGTGGTGATCGACGCGACGCAGGCGTTCGAGAAGCAGGACCTCACCATCGCCGACATGATCGCGCGCGAGGGCCGCGCCGTGGTGTTCATCGCCAACAAGTGGGACCTGATCGCCAACCGCGCCGGCGCGGTCGGCGACCTGCGCGACCGGCTCGACAAATCGCTGCCGCAGGTGATCGGCGCGCCGCTGGTCGGCATCTCGGCGCTGACCGGCGAGGGGTTGGACCGCATCGTCGCGGCCATAGTCGCGGCGGACGCGGCGTGGAACAAACGCGTCGGCACGCATGCGCTCAACCGCTTCCTCGAAGCGGCGCTGGAGCGCCACGCCCCGCCGGCGGTGAGCGGCCGCCGCGTCCGCATCCGCTACATGACACAGGTCAAGGCGCGGCCGCCGACCTTCGCGCTGTTCGGCAACCAGCTCGACGCCCTGCCGGAGGATTACATCCGGTATCTGACGAACGGCTTGCGCAAGAATTTCGAACTGATCGGCACGCCGCTGCGCTTCCTGATGCGCACGCAGAAGAACCCGTACGCGAAAAAGTAAAGCGATACGCTACCCACCCTCACCATGGCCGGACTTGACCCGGCCACCCAGCGGCGCGCGTCCGCGCGAATGACTTTTGTCCGTGTGGACGGATGGATGGGTGGCCGGGTCAAGCCCGGCCATGGTGAATTGGAGGTTTGGGATTATGCTTGGCAAAAATATCAGGGAGACGCTCATGCCCAACCCCGAAGTTCTCTCCACCTATATCGCCGACGGCGTCGCTGTCGTGACGCTGGGCTCCGCATCGCGCATCTATTTCGATCCGGAGATGTCGGATGCGCTGTTCGAAGCATTGACTGCGCTCGCCGCCGACGACGCGGTGCGCGCGGTCGTCGTCACCGGCGGTGCGCCGGGGTATTTCGTGCGGCATTATTCCGTCGCGGCGCTGGTTGAACTCGGCGAGCGGCTTAAAGGACAGCCCTGGCCCGAGGACGCGCCGTATCAGGCCGGCAGCTTCGACAGGGCGATGACGCTCGCAGAGAGCATGGACAAGCCGGTGATCGCGGCGATCAGCGGCTCAGCGATGGGCGGCGGGTTCGAGTTCACGCTCGCTTGCGACATCCGCATCGCGCAGGACGGCGACTACCGGATCGGTCTGCCGGAGATCAACATCGGCATCCTGCCGGGCGGCGGCGGCACGCAGCGCCTGCCGCGCACCATCGGCACGCCGAACGCGCTGCTGCACATCCTGATGGGCGAGACGCTGACGCCGCGCCAGGCCGCCGCGCAGGGCTTCGTGCAGGAATGCGTTGAGGGCAAGGCGCTCGACCGCGCGATGCAGATCGCGCGGCGCATCGCGACACATACGCCGGAAAGTGTCCGCGCCATCAAGCGCCTGGTGCGCGGCGCGGCGGCGACGCCGCTGGCGCAAGGCCTCGCATTGGAGCGCAATCTGTTCATGCAGCTGTGCATCGGCGAACCGGCGATCGCGCGGATGAAGGCGTATGAAGCGCAGAACCTGACGGCGCCGTCGCAGTCGCTCTGACTATTTGCGGAACGAGACCAGCTCGCCGTTCTTCTCGTTCGCCGGCGACAGCAGTTCGACGATCAGCGGCGCGACGTCTTCGGGCTTGGGCAGAGTCTCGGGGTCTTCGCCGGGCATGGCGCGGGCGCGCATCGCGGTGCGGACGGGGCCGGGATTGAACAGGTTCACCTTCACCTTTGTGCCCTCGCATTCGGCAGCGTAGGTGAGCGCCAGCGACTCGAGCGCGGCCTTCGCCATGCCGTAGCCGCCCCAGAACGGCGTGTGCTTGCGCGCGGCGCCGGAGCTGACGAACAGCGCGCGGCCGGCATCGGACTGCTTCAGCAGATGATCGAGCGAGCGGATCAGGCGCCAATTGGCGATCACGTTGGTCTCGAGCAGCTCCTGGAAAATCTTGGGCTGCATGTGCGTCAGCGGCGTCAGCACGCCCAGCGAGCCGGCATTGCCGAGGAACGCATCGAGCTTGCCCCAGCGGTCGAAGATCGACTTGCCGAGCCGGTCCAGCGCATCGAAGTCGCGCAGATTGAGCGGCACCAAAGTCGCGGCGCCGCCGGCGGCGCGGATCGCGTCGTCGGTCTCTTCCAGCGCGCCGGTGTTGCGCGACACCGCGATGACGTGCGCACCGGCGGCACCCAAAGCGACGGCGGCGGCGCGGCCGATGCCGCGCGACGCGCCGGTGACGAGCGCGATCTTGTTTTCGAGAGGCTTGGTCATCAGCGATCTATCCAAACACCCGCATGACTGTCATGGCCCGCAAATGCGGGCCATCCAGTTTGGACAGGCGAGTTATCGAAAAAGAAAAAGAACATCGGCGACAGATATTCCAACATCAAAAATATGTCACCTGGGTGGCCCGCATTCGCGGGCCATGACAACAGAGCTGATCAGGCGACGTCGGCGAGGAGGGAGAGCTGCCCGTCCTTGCGGCCGCCGGTCTTGTCGGTCAGCTCGATCGGATAGGCGCCGGAGAAACAGGCGTCGCAGAATTGCGGGTTCGACGCGTCGCGCTTGCCCTCGCCCATGGCGCGGTACATGCCGTCCATCGAGATGAAGGCCAGGCTGTCGGCGCCGATCAGCTGGCGCATCGCCTCGACGTCCATCTTGTGCGCGAGCAGGTCGTCGGTGTTGGGGGTGTCGACGCCATAGAAGCACGAATGCGCCCAGGGTGGGCTGGCGACGCGAAAATGCACCTCGGCGGCGCCGGCGTCGCGCACCATCTGCACGATCTTCTTGGATGTGGTGCCGCGCACGATGGAATCGTCGACCAGCACGACGCGCTTGCCCTTGAGCGTGGCGCTGTTGGGATTGTGCTTCTTGCGCACCGCGAAATTGCGGATGCCGTCGGTCGGCTCGATGAAGGTGCGGCCGACATAATGGTTGCGGATGATGCCGAGCTCGAACGGCAGTCCGGCCTCGGCGGCGTAGCCGAGCGCCGCGGGAATCGACGAGTCCGGCACCGGCACCACGATGTCGGCGGCGGCGGGGGCCTCGCGCGCCAGCTCGACGCCGGTCAGCTTGCGGTGCTCGTAGACGTTGCGCCCTTCCAGGATCGAATCCGGACGGGAGAAATAGACATATTCGAAAACGCAGAGCCGGTGCGGCTGCTGCGCGAAGGGATGATAGGTCTCGACGCCGTCCTGGGTGATGACGATCATCTCGCCGGGCTCGATGTCGCGCTCATACTCGGCGCCGATGATGTCGAGGGCGCAGGTTTCGGACGCGAGGATCCAGGCGCCGTCGAGCTTGCCGAGCACCAGCGGGCGCACGCCCCACGGGTCGCGCACGCCGATCATCTTCTTGGAGGTCAGCGCCACGAGCGAGTAAGCGCCCTGCACTTTCTTCAGCGAGTCGATCAGCTTGTCGACGATGTGGCGATAGGTGCTGCGCGCCGCGAGATGGATGATGACCTCGGTGTCGGAGGTCGACTGGAAGATGCGGCCCTCGGCGACCAGCTCGTTGCGCAGCGCCAGCGCGTTGGTGAGGTTGCCGTTGTGCGCCAGCGCCAGCCCGCCGCCGACGAGGTCGGCGAACATCGGCTGGATGTTGCGATTGCCCGAGCCGCCGGCGGTCGAATAGCGGTTGTGGCCGATGGCGAACGAGCCCTTCAGATTGAGCACGCGGTCGCTGTTCTTGCCGCCGAAGATATCGCCGACCAGGCCGGCATGACGCTCCGAGGTGAACTGGCCGTCGTGGAACGCGACGATGCCGGCGGCTTCCTGGCCGCGATGCTGCAAGGCGTGGAGGCCGAGCACCGTCAAACGGGCCGAATCCGGGTGCCCGAATACGCCGAACACGCCGCACTCGTCGTGCGGCTTATCATCTTGAAACTCTTCGCCTTTTGGAAGGTCGATCATGGCTTTTTGGGGCCGCCGCTGCCTGTCGCCTCGAAAAGTCTGTCTAGCGCGCGGCGGTCGCCGGCGCCAGTGTGCTTTTTGGGGTGTTTTTGTGGCTTCGCCGGATGCGTCACAGGTGCGGGTGGCGGCAAAAGATCCTCGATCCGTTGCGGGTGCGGCGTCGCGGCCGGCGGCGCGGATGTATCGGGCGGCGCGGCATCGTGATGGCCGCCCTGATCGGGCACGAGCGCGAGCAGCACTTCGGCGGAACTCTGGATCATCGGCAGCGTGCGCGCCTCGCGCAACCATTGCGGCTGGCTGCGGATCGGCACGATGGCGGTGAAGATCAGATAGGCGATACCGAGGATCGCAAGCCCGCGCACGATGCCGAAGGTCGCGCCGAGCACGCGGTCGAGCGGGCCGACGGCGGAGCGCTTCACGCTCTCGGCGAAGCGGTGGCTGGCGATGGAGAGCGGGATGAACACGACGATGAACACCGCGCCATAGCCGATCAGCATCGCGATCCAGCCGGTGGCGACGATCGCGTGCGCCATGCGCGCGACCCAAGGGCCCAGATAAAGCGCGGCGAAGGCGGCGGCGGCCCAGGCGACGATGGAGAGCGTCTCGGAGACGAAGCCGCGCCAGATCGCGTAGCCCATCGATCCCAGGATCACCAGGACCACGAACAGATCGAACAAGCCGAACGCCAGACTCATGCCGGGATTGTACCACGGCGCGGCGCCGGTGCGTCGGCGCCGATCAGCGCAACCAGATCCGTAACATCCCTTACCGGCTGCAGCTCGAGGCCGGGCGCCTCGATCTTGGTGCCGGTGGGCACGATGGCGCGGGCGAAGCCGAGCTTGGCGGCCTCTTTGAGGCGCAGCTCCGCCTGCGGCGCGGGGCGGACATCGCCCGACAGGCTGATCTCCCCGAAAAACACGGTTTCCCGCGGCAGCGCCCGGCCGGCGAAGGACGAGATCAGCGCCGCCGCCGCCGCGAGGTCGGCGGCCGGCTCGCCGACTTTCAAGCCGCCGGCCACATTGAGGTAGACGTCCGACGCGCTGATGCCGAGCCCGCCGCGCGCGTCGAGCACCGCCAGGATCATCGCGAGGCGCCCGGTATCCCAGCCGACCACGGCGCGGCGGGGCGAGCCGTAACCGGCAGCAGCGACCAGCGCCTGGATTTCCACCAGCAGCGGCCGCGTGCCTTCCAGGCCGGCAAACACCGCGGTGCCCGGCGAGGTCGAGTTGCGGTCGCCAAGGAACAGCGCCGAAGGATTGGCGACTTCGGCGAGGCCTTTGCCCGTCATCTCGAACACGCCGATCTCGTCGGTCGGACCGAAGCGGTTCTTCACCGCGCGCAGGACGCGGAAGTGATGGCCGCGCTCGCCCTCGAAATAGAGCACCGCGTCGACGAGATGCTCGACTGCTTTGGGTCCCGCGATCTGGCCCTCCTTGGTGACGTGGCCGACGAGGATGACGGCGGCGCCGGAGGATTTGGCGTAGCGCACCAGATCGAACGACGCGGTGCGCACTTGCGCGATGGTACCGGGCGCCGCTTCCAGCGCACCGGTCCAGATCGTCTGGATGGAATCGATGGCGACGATGTCAGGGCGCTTGCCGCCTTCGAGGGTCGAGAGGATATCCTCGATATTCGTCGCGGCACCGAGCGCGACGGGTGCGTTCGACACCTCCATCCGCGCGGCGCGCAGGCGGACCTGTGCCATCGCCTCTTCGCCGGAGATGTAGACCGCGTTGCCGCCCTTGCTTGCGAAGCTCGCGAGCGCTTGCAGGATGAGCGTCGACTTGCCGACGCCCGGATCGCCGCCGATCAACAGCGCCGAGCCCGGCACGATGCCGCCGCCCGTGACGCGGTCGAACTCGGCGACGCCGGTGACGCGGCGCGGCGGCGCCTCATCCTCGGTCTTGAGGTCTTCGAGCGCGAATTTGCGTCCCTTCACCCGCTTGGTCGCGCCGGCGCCGATGGGAGCCGGCGCACCCTCCTCTGTGATCGTGTTCCACCCGCCGCAGGATTCGCACTTCCCCGCCCATTTGGACGAGGTGGTGCCGCAGGACTGGCAGACGAAGGAGGACGTGGAGCGGGCCATGGATTCGTTCTAGCATGACACCTGGTGCTGGCGAGAACAAAAAGACAACAAATGACCAAGACGAACTGGCGATGGGCGGTGGCCGCACTGCTGGCCTTTCAGGGTGCCATGCTGGTCATGCACCTGTTCGCGCCCGGGCGTGACAGGTTCGACTACTGGATCGCGGCAATCTACGCGGTGCTGATGCTGGGCACGCTGGCGTATTTGGGATTGCGCGGCGGCAAGGTTGGCGTTGGCGAATATCTCGACCGGCAGGCCGCGCCGCCACCGGCGTTTTCAGAGCGCCGCGGCGGATATCTGTTCCTGTTGGTGCTGTGGATCGTGGCCGGCGTCGGGTTCTCTTATTACGTCGCGCTCGGGCACCATTAAGCGGACACCCACACAACGGCGCCGGTAAATCTCTCCCACGCACAAAGACACCCGCTCACGCGCCTGTCAGAAACGTCCATGGCGTTTCGTAGCAGCCCAAATCGTCGACCTGCCCCTTGTCGCAGGAGTTGAGCCCCGAATTGAACCGCCACCCATGGTCGGTCATGCAACGCGAAATCTGCTGGCCTTTGCCAGTTGTCTCGCATCGCGCGAGTTGCGCCTGCATCCGGGGTTCGACGGACTCAAACCATCCGATAAAAACGATCCCGGCCGCCAAAGCGCACAACAGGATCGCGCGACGCTTCATCCGCGGACTTCCATCTTGATCGGGCCTTCCGCGCGGCCGTGGATGAACTGGTCGACGAAGGGGTTGCCGCTGTTGTCGATGTCCTTCACCGGGCCGTGCCAGATGATCTTGCCCTTGTAGAGCATCGCGATCTTGTCGGCGATCTTGCGGGCGCTGACCATGTCATGCGTGATCGACAGCGTCGTGGCGCCGACGTCCTTCACCGTGGTGACGATCAGATCGTTGATGATATCGGCCATGATGGGATCGAGGCCGGTGGTCGGCTCGTCGAAAAAGATGATCTGCGGGTCCGCCGCGATGGCGCGCGCGAGGCCGACGCGTTTCTGCATGCCGCCGGAGAGCTCGGACGGCGACAGCATCGCCACCTCGCTGCCGAGGCCGACCTTGGCGAGTTTCTGGATCGCGATCTCTTTCGCCTGTTTGCGCGCCATGCCGCGGCCCTGGATCAGGCCGAACGCGACGTTCTCCCAGACGGTGAGCGAGTCGAACAGCGCGGCGCCCTGGAACAGCATGCCGAACTGGCGCAGCACGCGATCGCGGGCGCGGCCGCTGATATGCGTGACCTCCTCGCCATCGACGAAGATCTGGCCGGCGTCGGGGCGCAGGATGCCGAGCACGGATTTGATCGTCACCGACTTGCCGGTGCCCGAGCCGCCGATCACGACGAGGGATTCGCCCTTCTCGATCTTCAGATCGACGCCGTCGAGCACGACTTTTGGCCCAAACCTTTTCTTCACGCCGCGCAGTTCGATCTTCGGAGTGGCCATGACCGTCACTTCGCGAACAGGATGGAGGTGAGCAGGTAGTTCGCCGCCAGGATCAGGATCGAGGACGACACCACCGCATTGGTGGTCGCGGCGCCCACGCCTTGCGCGCCGCCCTTGGAATGGAAGCCGTTGTAGCAACCCATGATCGCGATAATGAAGCCGAAGAACGCCGCCTTGATCAGGCCGGAGTTCACGTCGCCATGCGTCATGAAGTCGACGGTGTTCTTGAGGTAGATGCCCGACGAGAAGCCGAGGCTCTGCGTCGCCACGACATAGCCGCCGAACACGCCGATCGAGTCGCCGATGCCGACCAGGATCGGCATGGTGACCACCGCCGCGATCAGGCGCGGCACGACGAGGTATTTGATCGGGTTGGTGGCGAGCGTGGTCAGCGCGTCGATCTGCTCGGTGACGCGCATCGTGCCGATCTCGGCGGCGATGGCGGCGGCGACGCGGCCGGCGACCATCAGGCCGGCGATCACGGGGCCGAGCTCGCGCGTGATGCCGAGCACCACGATCTGCGGCACGATGGCCTCGGCGCCATAGCGGTTGCCGCCGAGATAAATCTGCAGCGCCAGCGCACCGCCGGTGAAGAACGCCGTGAGGCCGACGACCGGCAGTGAGAAATAGCCGATGCGCATGATCTGCTGGCCGATGTGGAACCAGTAGATCGGCGGGCGGAAGCAGCTCGACACCGCGCTCGCGAGGAACATCGCGAGGCGGCCGATCTGGGCGAGGAAGCCGAGGAAAGCGCGTCCGACGGGCGCGAAAATGTTCATGCAGCGGCGCCCTGGTAGTGCCGCGGCACGCGCGGCGTCAGCGAGGTGAGGATTTCATAGGCCGCGGTGTCGGCAGCCTTGGCGACCTCTTCGAGAGAGATCGTGTCGCCAAAGAATTCCGCCATCGCATCGGTCGAGAGCGCCGCCGTCGGCACGTCGGTGACGTCGAGCGTCACGAGGTCCATCGAGACGCGGCCCGCGATGGGGGCGCGCACGCCTGCGATGGCGGCGTGGCCGCGATTGCCGATGGCGCGCATCAATCCGTCCGCATACCCCAAAGCCACGGTGGCGATCACCGTGGGCCGCTTCGCCCGGAAGCTGGCTCCGTATCCAACGCTCTCGCCCCTGTCAATTCGGCGCAATTGCAGGACCCGCGCGGTCAGGACGGCGGCGACTTTAAACGGGTTTTCTGCCGCGTTCTGGACATTGCCGCCATAGAGGCCAATGCCGGGCCGGACGAGATCGAACGCATATTCCTTGCCGAGCAGGACGCCGCCCGACGACGCGAAGCTCGCCGGCGCCGGCGGCAGCATCGCGAGCGCGGTCTTGAAGCGGTCGAGCTGGATGCGGTTCATTTTCGCTGCCGGATCGTCGGCGCAGGCGAGATGGCTCATCCACAGCACGACGCGCAATCCGTCGAGACGTTTCTTCGCGTCGGAGGCGAGCGCCGACAATTCCTCGCCCGGCAGGCCGAGACGGTTCATCCCGGTGTCGATATGGATCGCGGCTTCCAGCTCGCTGCGGATCGCCTGCGCTGCCGCGGCCCAGCCGGCGATCTCGCCCAGCGAGTTGAGCACCGGCGTCAGCCGGTTTGTGATCAGCGCGTCGACCGTGTCGGGCGCGGCGCCGTCGAGCACGAAGATGCGCGCGGTGGCGTTGGCGGCGCGCAGGGCAATGCCCTCCTCCAGCCTCGCCACAAAGAACGTGTCGCAGCCGGCCGAGGCGAGCGCGCCCGCGACCTCACGCAGGCCGCAGCCATAGCCGTCGGCCTTGACCACGCCGGCCACGGCGGCGGGTCCGGCCTGGCGCTGGCACAGGCGATAATTGGCCGCAATCGCGTCCAACCGCACGGTCAGGCGCGCCGCCTCGAAGTCGCTGGGTTTCATCACCGGACAATGCCGGGGGGTGAGCGCAAGGTCAAAGCGCCCGATTGCCTCTTCAACCTCCCCCTTTGTGGGGAGGTCGGAGAGCGAAGCGATCCGGGTGGGGGGCCGCTCTATCAATCAAACACCGCCCCCCACCCGAAATTCGCGAAGTGCGAATTTCGACCTCCCCACAAAGGGGGAGGTGAAAAAGAGTCAGAACGGCTGCGGCTGTCCGCCCAGCGGGTCACCGTGCATCACTTTGCCCAGGCACGGCACGTTGTTGAGGATCGGGCATGGCGGCGCGGTCTGCTGCTCGTGGCGCATGATGTCCATGGTGGTCGGCGGCGGCTCGACCGGCTTGGGCGGCGTCATCAGCACGATCGTGCCGTCGGGCCGTTTCACCCACGCCCAAGGATGACGCAGACATTGTTCGCGCTGCAACGGTGAAAGATTCTCGTAGCTCGACGCGCCGCAGGCGAGCGAGCGGCCGATGCCGAGCAATCCCCCGCTCTCCGGCCGGACCAGCCCCGGATTGCGCACCTGAGGCAGCGTGATGGGCGCGGTGACTTGCGGCAAAGGCTGTTCTTCCGGGTGCTCCGCCGGCTGGGGTTGCACAGGGCGAGGTTTGGTCGACGGAATCTGCGGCGTCAGCACCCAGATCGCCTCCGGCATCGTGGTGCGGATGCGCACGATTTTCGGCAGCTTGTTGCTGAAGATGAAAACCGCGAGCGCCAGGACATGGACGAGCAGCACCGCGGCCGCCGCGACGCCGCGGCGGATGTTGCGCTGGCGCTCCGCCTCCAGGACATGGTTGCGCTCGGCCAGGATTCCCGAGAAGTCCGCAGGTTCGACCGAAATGTCCGTCACACAAAATCCTGCTTACAACCGGTAGGCGGCGGCGTTTGGTGCCTTGCGGGCGCCGGCATTTCCTAGCCCGCGGTGAGCCGCGCGCGCGCCCTTCTTACCTTAGCAGAATTCCATAACACCATCGTAGCGTCGAACCGCTTTTCCCAGCCCGGCCGGTCGGGCCGCGCGCCTTGCCGCAGCGGCGTGCCCTGTTGTGAATCTTCTTTCATGGTTGCCGCCACCGCGCCCGGATCGATGCCGTGGCCAAGGAACCCGCCCAGCGCCGCCATCGTGCCGGGCGGATCGGCCTGGAGGTCCTCATAGCGCACCAGATGGCAGTCGCTGTTCCGGCGGAGCCAGGCATAACCTTTCATCGCGCTCAGATATTTGCCGACCGATTTGTGCGGCCCGTTGCGGAAGGCGCGGCCGTTCGAGCGCGCCCAGCCTTCGAAATCGCGGGTGAGAAAAATCGTGCGGCGCTCCTGGCGCTGCACCAGCAGATCGGGCGCGCGGCAAGACTCGGCGCGCAGCTTGACGATGGGCGATCGATCCGGCGACAGCGCACAAGCGAGATCGGCACCCATGCCGGCGATCGCGTCGCCGATGGTGGCGCGAAACGGATTGAGCGGGCTCGCGCACAGCGCCGATGTCGCCTGCGTGTAGAAATCCGGCTCCGACACATTCGCCATGCCGGCGGCGGACAGGATGCGGCTGAGCAAGGTCGAGCCGCAGCGCCCGGGCGAGAACAGGAAGACCGGCGCGCGTGCCGCGCCTTGCGCCAGCGGCAAGGCTTCCCACGGCACCGACACGACGCGGCGTGCGGCGCGGCGCAGATACAGATAATAGAACGGCGCGGCCTGCGCCCCGGCGCTGCCGACGCCTCCGACATAGATCGCGCGGCGGTTCATGAAATCGAGACAATAGGGCAGCAGGCCTTGTTGCGCCGCAGCGCTGTGCGGCAGGGCTTCCCGCGCTTCCAGCGCAAAATCGCCGGGTGCGGAAATGCTGATGCGCTCGGTATGCCGCGCGGCGCGAATCGCAGCGCCCAGAATCAGCCGGCCACCGGTCATCGCGATGGCGCCGCGGCGCAAAGAGCGGATTTCATGGGCATTCTTGCATATTTCGCTTTTCGCTCATGCGATGGACGTATCCTGTAAAATCTCGACCCTCTCTGTGTGCGGCGCATCCTCGCGATTCTTGCGAAATTTTCCTCTCAAATTGTCGCAAGAGCATTACGAAGCAAACAATGTCGCAATCCCGTCGAAGGGGCGAGGCAACCGTCTGCGCTGAATCCGCTTTAGGCCATCAAGGGCCATAGGGCACATTCATATGCAGGCATACCTGATCAATCTCGCGCGCCGGCCCGACCGGCTGCGCGCCATGACCGAACAGCTCGATACCCTGAAAATTCCGTTCCAGATCGTCGACGCCATCGATGCCCGCAACATGCCCGACGATGTCGCGGACCGGAACTTCGCCGCCGACGGCCCGCTTGGCCCGCTGCCCAAGGGCGACAAGTGCTGCACCCTAAGTCATATGCGCGCCTGGAGCATGTTCCTGTCGAGCGGCGACAGCCACGGCCTGATCCTGGAAGACGATGTGGCGCTCGACGCCGCCGCGGCCGACCTGCTGCGCGATTCCGCGTGGCTGCCGGACGGGGTCGGCCTCCTGAAGATTGAGCATTTCGGGCCGGACAATCAGCGGGTGCTGCTGGAAGACCTCGTCGAGGCCGGCAATGGCCGCCAGATCGGCCGCCTGCTGTCGCGCCACACAGGCGCCGCCGCCTATATCCTGACGCGCGAGGTCGCGGGGCTGCTGCTGTCCTGGCCGCAACTGTGGTCGCTGCCGGTCGACCACATGCTGTTCAATCCCAACAACTCGCCGCTGGCGGGGGCGCTGCGGCCCTATCAGCTGACGCCGGCGGTGGCGCGCCAGTCGACCGCCATCGGCGGCAAGACCGATATCGAGGAATGGCGCACGGAAATGCGCTGCATGAGCGGGCGCTATCTCAAGCGCGAGCTGGTGCGGGCCTATTACGAGGTGCGCCTGCTGCCGCGCCAGGTGGGCAAGTTCCTGCGCCGCGACTGCGATCTGGTGCGGGTCGAAGCCGCCGCGCGCGGCTTCGCGCCACAGCGTTAACCAGACCTTAAGAAGCGCAACCGCGCCGCGCCGTTCTGCGCCATAATCGCGCCTGCATTCAGACCGCGGCACCGGCGCCGCGAAGAGAGCGGGCATGCGCATCCTCCTGGCGGCAGCGGCGACCCTCGCGGTGGTGACGGTTTCGGGCTGCGATATCAACACCGGCCCCGCGCGGACGGACAAGGCCGCTTGCAACTGCACGCAGCCCGCGCCGCCGCCGGCGGGCATGCGCCCGGCGGACTACGCACCGCCTCCGGCCGAGCCCACGGAATATCGCCGGCACTGGCATCATGCCTGGCACGACGGCGACGGCACGGCGCACGGGACCGGCGGACACAATTATTATTGGCGCCGCGCATACGCCGAGAGATCGGTCATCACCTACGACTACCACTCGACCAGCCACAGCTATTACACCGACGGCAACGGCGACCACGGCGACGGCTATGCCGGTGGCGGTGCGTATGCCGGTGGCGGTGCTTATGCCGGCGGCGGCGCGCATGGCGGCGAAGACGGCTACCACGTTGTGGCGCATGGCTGGGTCGACGGCTATGGCCGCGCCCATGACGGCGGAGATGCCGCTGTGGACGTGCCGGTGCACGGCGAAACGCATGACGGGCATCGCGGCGACGCCTGGCACGGCTACGACGTCGATTGTCCGAACGCGCACTAACACAAATCGCGTTGAGTAGAGGCGCGGGACTGCCATCCTTCGACAAGCTCAGGATGCGGTCCAGGCTCAATCCTCATCCTGAGCTTGTCGAAGGATGGGGCTGGTGCTTCTGCTCTACCCCCTGCCCCCGTCCTCCGCGGCGAGGTTCGAGAAGCGCGTGAAGCGGTCGTCGAAGAACAGCTCGATCTTGTTGGTCGCGCCGTGGCGGTGCTTTTCCACCATCACTTCGGCGCGGCGATGCGCGCGCTCGCACTTCTCCAGCCATTTGGCGTGATCGGGCGACGACGGATCGGGCTCGCGCGATTTGAGGTAGTACTCCTCGCGGTAGACGAACATCACGACGTCGGCGTCCTGCTCGATCGAACCGGATTCGCGAAGGTCGGACAGCACGGGGCGCTTGTCGTCGCGGCTGTCGACCGAACGGCTGAGCTGCGACAGCGCAATCACCGGCACGTCGAGCTCTTTCGCGAGCACCTTGAGGCTCTTGGAAATCTCGGTGATCTCCTGCACCCGGTTTTCGGCGCGGCCCGAGCCTTCGACCAGCTGGATATGGTCGATGATCACGCAGCCGATCTTCTTCTCGCGCTTCATGCGCCGCGAGCGCGCCGCGATCTGGGCGATGGAAATGCCGCCGGTGTCGTCGAAATAGAGCGGCAGGGTCGAGAGGTTCTGCATGCAGAGCACGAACTGCTCCCACTCGTTCTCCGAGAACTTGCCGTTGCGGATCTTCCACATCTCGATCTCGGTCTGCTCGGACAAAATACGTGCGGCGAGCTGCTGCGCCGCCATTTCGAGCGAGAAGAACAGGACCGGCGCGCCGCGCGGCACCTCGGCGCCCGACTCCATGTCCTCGACATAGGCGCGGGCGCAGTGGAACGCCATGTTGGTGGCGAGCGAGCTTTTGCCCATGCCGGGACGGCCGGCGAGGATGATCAGATCCGACGGCTGCAGGCCGCCGAGCAGCGAATCGATGTCGGTGAAGCCGGTGGCGAGGCCCGAGATGCGGCCGCCCCGCGCCTGCGCCTTCTCGGCGAGCTCGACGGTGCGGCGCAGGCTCTCGGCGAAGTCGATCGGACCGGTGCCGTATTTCGCGGTCTCGCTGACGCGATAGAGCGCCTTCTCGGCTTCCTCGATCAGCTTGTTCGGCGGCCGGTCGATGTCGGTCTCGAACGAGGCATTGGCGAGATCCTCGCCGATGCGCAGCAATTCGCGCCGCACCGCCGCCTCGCGGATGATGCGCGCCAGCTCCTTGACGTTGGTGATGGCGGGCGCCGCTTCCGACAGCACGCCGAAATAATCGAGGTTGAGGCTCGCGAGACCCGGATCGGCGCGCATGATCGCCGACAGCGTGAGCGGCGTGATCGCGCGGCCCTGCTCCCACACCTTGAGCATGGTCTCGAAAGTGCGCTGGTGCAGCGGGTCGGAGAAATCGTCCGCCTTCAGGATGCTGGTGAGCGTCTCGAGCCGGCGATTGTCGACCAGGACGGCGCCGAGAACGGCCTGCTCCAGTTCGACCTCGGCCGGTGCGTGTCTGAAAGTCTGAACATCCATGGCGAAACGGTCTGCGATCTTCGTTCGAATTGCCCGGCACACTCATCCGAATTCGCGGCGACCGGAAGGCGCGGCGCGATGCGGCGGGGAGTTATCCCAAAGAACGAATCACCCGCGCGGACAAGACCGATATCCAGTATCGCATGCCTGGAACGTAAAGTGAACACCTGTTTGATTTCGCGCGGCCATGTGCATGAAACGGTGGATAGTCACATACACTTTGTCGGAACATGCGCCGCTCGCACATCCTTGGGCCGGAACTTGATGAAGGGAACACGAAGATGACCGATTCGAACCACGAATTGTCGCTCACCCGACTGATCGATGCGCCGCGCGCGAATGTCTATCGCTGCTGGACCGACGCCGAACTGCTCAAGCAATGGTTCGCGCCCAAACCCTTCACGACGCCCTATGCGAAGATGGACGTGCGTCCCGGCGGCGGCAATGTGATCACGATGCGCTCGCCCGAGGGCCAGGACATGCCGAACGCGGGCCAGTATCTCGAAGTCGTGCCGAACGAGCGTCTCGTCTTCACCGACGCCTACACCGGCGATTGGCAGCCCAAAAACGGCAAGCCGTTCATGACCGTGATCCTCACCTTCGCCGACGAAGGCGGCAAGACGCGCTACACCGCGCGCGTGCGTCACTGGACCGCCGAAGACAAGGCGCAGCACGAGCAGATGGGCTTCGAAACCGGTTGGGGCCTCTGCGCCGATCAATTGGCGGCGCTGGCGAAAACGCTTTAGGCGAAGGCCTTCTCGTAAACCTCCGGCTTGAAGCCGACGAGCAGCTTGCCGGCGCCCTCGATCACCGGGCGCTTGATCATCGAGGGCTGCGCCAGCATCAGCGCGATGGCCTTCTTCTCCGTCACGCCGGCGCGCTCGGCCTCCGGAAGCTTCTTGAACGTCAGCCCGGCGCGGTTGAGCACCGTTTCCCAGCCCGCCTCTTTCACCCAGGCCTCGAGCTTGGCCTTGTCGATGCCCTCGGTCTTGTAGTCGTGGAAGGTGTAGGCGACGCCATGCGCCGCCAGCCAGGCGCGCGCCTTCTTCATCGTGTCGCAGTTCTTGATGCCGTAAACCGTGACCGGCTTCGCCATCGGCGAATCTCCGCTTGAACTTCGATAGACATCTAATTAGATATCTGTGGAAGTATCAAGCCCAGACCGCACCATGACCGAGACCCTGCTCGAATTCTTCAAGGCGATGGCGCATGACAGCCGCCTGCGCATCGTCGGCCTTTTGGCGCAGGGCGAGCGTAGCGTGCAGGATCTCGCGCTGGCGCTCGATCTCAAGGAGCCGACGGTGTCGCACCACCTCGCGATCCTCAAGGCGCAAGGCATCGTCACGGCGCGCGCCGAAGGCACCACGCGCTGGCACGCGCTCGACCGCGACGCGATGGAGCGGCTTGCCCGGCGCGTGCTGCAGCAGGCGCCGCTGCCGAACGCGTCCGGGGCCGGCATCCCGGCCTGGGAAGCCAAGGTGCTGCAGAGCTTCGTCGCCGAAGACGGCACGCTGAAGACGATTCCCGCCAGCCGCAAGAAGCGCGGCGCGGTGCTGCGCTGGCTGATGCGCGATTTCGCCGAAGGCCGGCGCTATCCCGAAGCCGAAATCAACGCCGCGATCCAGGCGCACCATTGGGACAGCGCGACGCTGCGCCGCGAGCTCGTCGGCCACAAGATGCTCGCGCGCAAGGATCGCATCTATTGGCGCCTGCCGCAGGCCGAGTGGAAGGCGGGCGGCGAGGCATAGGGCTCAGGCTATCTGCGCGCGGCGAGCAATGCGTCCAGTTTGCGCATCTGGCTCTCGTGCCCGGCGCGCGCGCGCTCCGTCCAGACATCGTCATGCATGGCATCGAAGGTGATGGTGACGGTTACGCCCCCGGCCGCCGCCTTCAGCTCGACCACTGTCGCGACGTCGTAGGGCGCGACGCCCGGCACGAAATCGGTCAAGGTCTTGTAGGCCAAGCGGTGCGGCGGCGAGACCTCGGTGTAGGTGACCTTGCACGGTGTGCTGAGCGGCATGCCGGCCTGCTTCATGAAGGCCACCTGCTCCGGCGCGACGGCGGTCATCAGATAGACCAGATCGCCGCCGGGGCGCAGGTTGAGCGCGGTGACGGTCACCGCGAAGCCCTCCGGCCCCCACCAGGATTCGATGCCGGCCTTGGTGGTCCACAACGCCCAGGCCTCGTCGAGCGAGGCGGAATAGGTGCGCGCAATCGAAAACCGCGCGCGTGTTGCAGGGGTGGCTGTCATCGCGATGTCTCCCGAGGGGCGCGCTTGGCTAGTTTCCGGTTGCGTTCGAGGGCGGCGCCGAACCGGTCGAGCCGTCCCTCCCAGTGACGGCGATACCCCGCCGCCCAGGCCTCGAGCTGACCGAACGCCTCCTTGCGCAGCGAGTAGAGGCGCTTTTGTCCGTCGGGGCGCATCTGCACGATCCCGGCCTCGGTCAGGATGCGCAGATGCCGCGAAACGCCGGATTGATGGATGTCCATCCGCGCGACGATGTCGCCGACGGCGCACTCGCCCGCCTTCATCGCCTCGACGATGCGAAAGCGGGCCGGATCGGCGAGACCGTGGAAGACGTTTATTTGCGCATTCATGTATATACATTAATACGCATATATCGAACGGTCAAGCCACGCCTTCGCGGCGCCGGCACGCCTCAGCCGGTCAGCGGCCAGCGTCCCAGATGGATATGCGTCGTCTTGCCGAGCAGGCTGTGGATCAGCACGAAGTCGCGCACCGTCCAGGCAATGGGCGGAGCGACTGCGGCGGCTTTGGCGCGTTTGGCGTCGCGCAGCAGCGTGACATGCGGCTTGAAATCGTCTTCGGCATGCACCGCCCCGCCGAGACCGGCGCTTTTCAACGCGGCGCCCAGCGCCTCGCGCAGCGGCCGCCACGGCGCCGCGTCGCCGCTGAGCACGAAAGGATAGATTTCCGTGCGGTTGCGAAAGCTCTCGGCGCGCTTGAAGGTCACCGCGAACGGCGCCGCCGCGACCCGCGCCGCGGCCTCGGAGGCGATCCGCACGATCTCGAGCGGCAATTCGTGCCAGTCGCCCAGGTGGAACAGCGTGACGTGCAGATGCTCCGGCAGGATCAGCGTGCCGGTGAAGCCGTTGCCGGCTTTCAGCTCTTGCGCCAACGCCGTGATGCGCGCCGCGGTGTCGGCGTCCGGCAGCGCGGCGAAGAAGATGCGGTCCTTCTGCGAAGCCCCGAACCTGCGCCGCCCGCCCGCTTTGGCCATGGCACTCAGCCCCGCTTGGGAATGTCCAGGCCGCGCTGCACCGCCGGCCGCGCCAGACCGCGCTCCAGCCACGCCGGCACATGCTTCAGCGCATCGAATTCGACGAGTTCGCGCGCGCCATAGAACCCGATCAGGTTGCGCACCCAGCCGAGCGTCGCGATGTCGGCGATGGAATACGCGTCGCCCATGAGCCAGTCGCGGCCGGCGAGCCGCGCCTCCAGAACGCCGAGCAAGCGTTTCGACTCGTCGCGGTAGCGGTTCAGCGGCCGTTTGTCCTCGTATTCGCGGCCGGCGAATTTGTGGAAGAAACCGACCTGCCCGAACATCGGGCCGACCGCCGCCATCTGGAAGAACACCCAGGCGAGCGCCTCATAGCGCCGCGCCGGATCGGCCGGCAGGAACTTGCCCGTCTTGTCGGCGAGATAGACGAGGATCGCGCCGGACTCGAACAGCCCGAACGGCTTGCCGCCCGGGCCGTCGGGATCGAGGATCGCCGGGATCTTGCCGTTGGGATTGAGCGAGACGAACTCCGGCGTCGCACTCTCGTTCTTCATGATGTCGACGAGATGCGGCTCGTAGGGCAGCCCGGTCTCCTCCAGCATGATCGACACCTTCACGCCGTTCGGCGTCGGCAGCGAATAGAGCTGCAGCCGGTCGGGATGCCGCGCCGGCCAGCGGGCGGTGATGGGGAAGTCGGCAAGGGATGTCATCTTGGGGCTCGCATGAGATCGCGCGACGTTCGGCGTTATCCCACATTCCCGCCGCCAAGCCGAGCCGCGGCGATGCCCGATTCAGCCCAGTGCCCGGGCAAGCCAGGCCTTCGTGCCGTGACAGGCATCCAGGGCGCGCTTGTAGCCGTCGCGGGCCGTGGTGCGCGTCCAATAGGCCTGCTCGGCATCGCCGAGGCTCAGGCCACCCGCGGCGCGGGCGAAGGTCAGCGCATAGGTCACCGAAATGTCGGCGGCGGTGAACGCATCGCCGGCCATGTAGGGCGCGCGCGCGAGCTGGCGCGTCACCAGCTTCAACCGGTTGCGGAATATCTCCACGGAGGCGCGGGCGGTCCAGTTGTCGCGCTCTGCCTCGGGCGCGATATTCCTGGTGATGACGTGGAAGTACAGCATCGCCGCGAGACCGGCCTCGCCGAGGTGCAGGAACTGCTGGTAGAGGGCGAAGGCGGGATCGTGCGGCGCGGGCGCGAGCGGCGCGCCGTTCTTCGCCTCATGCCCATGGCGCGCGATCAGGTACTCCATGATCGCAATCGACTCGACCATGGTGACGTCGCCGTCCTGGATCGCCGGAATGAAGCCGGACGGATTGACGGCGAGAAACTCCGCATCGTTCTCAGCGCCCGCGAGCAGATCCACCGGCCGCAGCCGATACGGCAGCCCCATCTCCTCGAGCAGCCAGACAACCCGGAAGCCGCGGCCTTCGCCGAAGACGGTGATCATTGTGCGATCCTCAAGGTCCCAATTTTACGCAGATGCGTCACCTAAACCCAGCCACGGTTATATCGGAGCCGTAGTCACGCGCGGCTCGGAAAATCTTCAAGTCGAAATTCCCTAATTAATATACGCCGCAATTCCGCCATAATTACACATATACTATTTTCGGCGCGATGAGCAGGTTCTGACATGCCATTAAATCTCTCCAATACCGAAGCATTGGGTCGCACTTATGCAGCTGCACGAATGATGGCTGGCTTGGACCAAGCAAGTCTTGCTGTTGAGGCCGGCATTTCCGCCGGGACCGTCTCAAACGTTGAGCGCGGCCGTGAAGCTCGCCCCGATACTCTGAAGACCGTTAGGCGAGCGCTCGCGCGTAAAGGCGTCGTGATCGCATTCAGCAGAAACAACGGTCTGGCAACAGTCTCAATCTCGTTCGCGGCTGACGATGACGAGGATGAATAACAATGAAGCGTTATTTTTGCGAGTTTAATCGCGTTGTCCAGGATAGCATCCGCATCGCAGCCGCGAGGCTTCAGCGGCAGAGTTTACGAGTTACGCTCCTGCCTCATAGAACATCTCTTTGCATCGAGCGCCCGGCTAACATGACCTGGCCGAGTTTCAAGCAAGCGATACGTTCGGTGCTTCAGCCGCAGCGCGGTTCCGTGATCCTATCCAGCGAAGAAACTGGACGAACATTCATCTGCCATAACGGCGGCAACCGGCCATGTCAGTTCAAACTCCAGTCATGTCAGTTCAAACTCCAGTAAAGCAACCAATTTCGGGAATCACGCCTCACTCCCACTCAATCGTCCCCGGCGGCTTGCTCGTGATGTCGTAGACGACGCGGTTGATGCCGCGGACCTCGTTGACGATCCGCGTGCTCACGCGCGCCAGGAAGGAATGCTCGAACGGGTAGTAATCCGCCGTCATGCCGTCGCTGCTCGTCACGGCGCGTAGGGCGCAGACGCTGTCGTATGTTCGCGCGTCGCCCATCACGCCCACCGTACGCACCGGCAACAGCACGGCAAACGCTTGCCAGATCGTGTCGTACAATCCGGCCTTTCGGATCTCGTCGAGATAGATCGTGTCGGCCTGGCGCAGGATGTCGAGCTTCTCGCGCGTGATGTCGCCGGGGACGCGGATCGCGAGGCCCGGGCCGGGGAACGGGTGACGCCCGACGAAGCTCGGCGGCAGGCCGAGCTCGCGGCCCAGCGCCCGCACCTCGTCCTTGAAGAGCTCGCGCAACGGCTCGACCAGCTTCATCTTCATCCGCGCCGGCAGGCCGCCCACATTGTGGTGGCTCTTGATCGTCACCGACGGGCCGCCGCTGACCGAGACGCTCTCGATCACGTCGGGATAGAGCGTACCTTGCGCAAGGAATTCGGCGCCGCCGATCTTCGCGGCTTCCGCGTCGAACACGTCGATGAAGGTCGAGCCGATGATCTTGCGCTTCTGCTCCGGATCGCTGACGCCCGCGAGGCGGCCGAGGAAAAGATCCTGCGCCTCCGCGTGCACCAGCGGGATGTTGTAGTGGCCGCGGAACAGCGAGACGACCTCCTCGCTTTCGCCCGCGCGCATCAGGCCGGTGTCGACGAAGATGCAGGTGAGCTGATCGCCGATCGCTTCATGGATCAGCACGGCAGCAACCGAAGAGTCGACACCACCCGACAGGCCGCAGATCACGCGCGACGTGCCGACCTGGGCGCGGATCTTCGCGATCTCGTGCTCGCGGAACGCATGCATGTTCCATTCGGGCTTGATGCCCGCGATGCGCAGCACGAAGTTCCTGTAGATCTCCGCGCCGCGCGGTGTGTGCACCACCTCGGGATGGAACTGGATGCCGTAGAGCTTGCGCGCCTCATCCGCGATCACGGCATAGGGCGAATGCTCGCTCGTCGCGACGACCGCGAAGCCCGGCGGCATCGCGGTGATCTTGTCGCCGTGGTTCATCCACACCGGCTCCGTCGCGCCGATGTCGCCAAGGCCGGCGAGCAGCGGCGAGGCTTTCTCGATCCGGATGTCGGAGCGGCCGAACTCGCGGTGATGGCCGCCCTCGACCTTGCCGCCGAGCTGCTGCGCCATCGCCATCTCGCCATAGCAGATGCCGAGCACCGGCACGCCGGCGTCGAACACCGCCTGCGGCGCGCGCGGCGCACCGTCTTCCATCACCGAGGCCGGACCGCCCGACAGGATGATCGCCTGCGGCGTGGCGGCGGCAAGCGCGGCCTCCGCTTTCTGGAACGGGACGATCTCGCAATAAACGCCCGCTTCGCGCACGCGCCGCGCGATCAGTTGCGTCACCTGAGAGCCGAAATCGATAACGAGGACGGGAGCTGCCATGACCGGATTTAGTGGAGGGGGCCAAGGCCTGTCCAGCGAAACAACGCCGCGCGCCCGTCTATCCACGCGGGACTGCTATTCGCGGCGCAAAACCGCGGCGAAGAAGCCGTCCGTGCCGGTCGTGAACGGGCTGGCGCGGAAGAACGCGCTCATCCCGGGCGGCGGTTCGGCAGCAGCCGATTCGCGCCAGGCCGCGTCAGCGCGCAGTGCCCGGAACACCGGGTTGCGGGCGAGGAACGCCGCGACCCGCGCCTCGTTCTCGCGCGGCAGGATCGAGCAGGTGGCATAGACCAGCCGGCCGCCCGGCTTCACATGCGCCGCCGCCTGCGCGAGCAACCGGTCCTGCAGCGGCACCAGCTCGGCGAGGCGCTCCGGCGTGGTGCGCCAGCGCAATTCCGGCTGCCGCCGCCAGGTGCCGCTGCCGCTGCACGGCGCGTCGAGCAGCACGGTGTCGAATACGCCGGGCGGCGGGTTTTCGGCGCTCAGCAGATGCGTCTTGATGTTGGTGGCGCCGGCGCGCTTGGCGCGCACCGCCAATTCCTGCAGCGCCGGCTGGCGGATATCGCAGGCGACGATCTCGCCTTGGTTGCGCATGTCGGCGGCGAGCGCCAGCGACTTGCCGCCGGCGCCGGCCGCGAGATCGAGAATGCGCATGTCGGGCCGCGCGCGGCACAGCAGCGCCGCGATCTGCGCCGCCTCGTCCTGGAATTCGAACGCGCCGCTCTCGAACATCGCCGAGCGGCCGAGCGCCGCCGAGCCTTCCGCGACACGGATGCCGTGCGGCGCATAGGGCGTCGCCTCCGCCGCGAAGCCTTGCGCGCGGATCGCCGCCAACACTTCGCCGCGCTCGCGCCGGATCGTGTTGACGCGCAGATCGGCCGGCGCGCGCGCCTGAAGCGCGATCATCTCGTCGAGCGCCGCGTCGCCGAACGCACGGGTGAGTTCGGGTTCGAGGAAGGCTGGAAACTCGCCGCGCACAGGCAACGGCGCATCGCCCGCCGGCGGCGCGGCGATGGCGGCACGCTCGGCCTCGCTCAGCGCGGCGGGGCCATAGCCATCGCCGGTGAACAACGCGTCGGGATTTTCACGCGCCGCCAGCACGGATGCGAGCGCCAGCGCGCGCGGCCCCTCCCCACCCATGCGCCACGCAAACGCGGCACGGTGGCGCTGCACCGTGAAGACGCGCTCGGCAATGGCGGCGCGATCTTTCGAGCCCGCGAAACGCCGCGTGCGAAACCAATCCTTGAGCAGCCGGTCGAGCGGCTGCTGTGTCTCCTCCAGGGCATCGAGGATATCGATCGCCATTTGCAGGCGTGCGGCAGGTGTCATGCAAGAGGGGCTAAGGCCTTGCGCGCCGGGCGCCAAGAAAATTCGTCGCGCCTTCTGGCATCGCGCATTTGTTCCTGTTATGTTCTCATCATGCCTTCCACCCTTCCCGATGCCGATGCGCGCGTGCGTGTCGGCCTGTTTTTCGCGATCTTCCCGCCGCCCTCCGTGGCGGCGCGCATCGCCGAACTCGGTCGGCAATTGCAGAGCGTGCATCGCCTCAGGGGCGCGCTCACGGCGCCGGATCGTCTGCACGTCACGCTCTATCCCATCGATCTGCGCAAGCGCGCGCTTCGCGCCGCGGTGACGCGCGCACGCGACGCGGCGCTGCGCATCAAGGCGGAGCCGTTCGATGTCCTCTTCAATCACACGCAGAGCTTTGAGGGTGGTTATCCCTTCGTGCTGATGGGCGACCGCGGCCTCGTGCGGCTTGCCGACCTGCGCCGTGCGCTCGGCGCCGCGCTCTATCATGTCGAGCTGCGCGACGGCGCGAGCAGTTTCACGCCGCATGTCACCCTGCTCTATGGCGGCGACCGGCTGATCGGCCCGCACCCGGTCTCGCCGATCCGCTGGCGGGTGGAGGACTTCCGCCTGATCTTGAGTGAGCACGGCGTCGGTCACCGCATAATGGGGCAGTGGCCGTTGGGCACATGACAGTCCTTCGACAAGCTCAGGATGAGGTCTTAGTCTCGTTGCTCATCCTGAGTGCTGAGCCTGCCGAAGCACCGAAGGATGCAGCGCCAAGGACTCGCCATGCAGATTCTGCTCTCGCAAACCGCACACGCCCGCATCGCGCATCGCCTCGCCGCGCTTGGGCCCGATCTCGATGTCGTGACGATGGATACGGGCGGCGTCTTCCGCCGCGGCGACGCCGTCATCGACGGTGCCGAGGTCGATGCGGAGGTCTTCTGGGTGAGCCTCGACCAATTCCGCTCCGGGCAATTGCCGGCGTTCTTCGGCCGCATCCTGCAAGGCACCAAGGGCAAGTGGGCCCAGCTGTTCTCCGCCGGCATCGACAATCCGGCGTTCAAGATGGTGATGGGCAAGGGTATCCGCCTCAGCAAGAGCAGCGCGCAAGCCCCCGCCATCGCGGAATATGTGATGTGTCATGCGCTCAGCCTGCTCAGCCCCATCGCGGAGTACCGCCGCGCCCAGGACGCGCATGACTGGAAGACCGTGTCCTATCGCGAGATCGCCTCGACGCGCTGGCTGATGCTCGGCTTCGGCGCCATCGGCAAAGAGATCGCGCGAAGGCTGCAGCCGTTCGGCGCCCCGCTCACGGTCGTGCGCCGCCACGCCGCGCCCGAACCGCTGGCCGCGCAGGTGCGCCCGACCGCCGATCTGCTCGGCCTGCTGCCGGAGGCGGATGTCGTGGTGCTCGCCAGCGCCCTCAACGACGCGACGCGCGGGATCGCGGGGGCGGATTTCTTCGCCGCGATGAAGCCCGGCGGCATCCTGATCAACATCGGCCGCGGCGGCCTCGTCGACGAAGCGGCCTTGAAAGCCGGCCTCGACCGCGATCGGCCGGCGCATGCCGTGCTCGACGTGTTCGAGACCGAGCCCCTGCCCGCGGAGTCGTGGTTCTGGGACCATCCCAAGGTGCGCGTCACCGGCCATTGCGCCGGCGCGGGCGACGGCGTGCCGGGCCGTGGCGACGCGCTGTTCCTCGAAAATCTGCGCCGTTACCGCGCCGGCGAAGCGTTGCTCAACGAAGCGAGCAAGAGCGAAGTCGGGCTCTAGGCGGGGCGGTGGCGCATCAGCCGGCGGGTCGAGAAGCGGATGCTCCAGACCAGCATGTCCGCGGAAGCTGATCGCCCGGCGAAAGGGGGCCCATTTACGCAGTGCGGTACACATGGTTCAATTTTGTGGGGTGCGTGTGCGTGTTGAGCCCGTTCAACATATGGCTTGAAATCGGAAACGCGCTACCTGGCTCGTCAACCGCGCCGCATTCTGCTCGCGCCGATCAGGCCCCTTGGTGAACGGAAACGTTACCTCACAACGGGGGCGAGCCATGACAAAACACCGAAAGTACGATGAAAGCGATTTGCTGGACAACGACCTGCGCCATCGCAACTTCAATCACCTCGATCTTGCCGAGATCCGTTTTGGCAAAGCCAATCTGTTCGGCGCATCATTCATCGGCGCTGATCTGCGGGGCTCTGATCTCTCGCAGGTCGCGGGTCTTACGCCGGCCATGCTAGCGGGCGCTAATCTGGCTGGCGCCAAACTGCCCGATAAAGATTTCGATTTTCCGGAACTCAGTTACGCGAAGGACACGGCCGAGCAAACGCAGACAGTCTTTCTCGCCGTGCTCGCGGCCTGCATTTATTCAGCGCTGACCGTCGCAACCACGACTGACGCGAGCCTTTTCGGCAACGCAGCCACGCCGCTCCCTATCGTTCAAACGCCGGTGCCCATTTTCCTCTTCTTCGCAATTGCGCCACCTACCCTCCTCATCGTCTTCATATATTTGCACCTTTATCTGCAGCAGATGTGCGATTCTGTGGCGACGTTGCCGTCCGTTTTTCCCGAGGGGCATCCGGCAGACAGAGCTACTGCGCCATGGCTGCTAAGCAGCATGGCGGTCCAGTGGCGGACGTCCCGCCAGAAGATTGCATATTCACAAATCCGCTTTGCCCTCTCCGTGCTCACGGCTTGGGTCTTGGTTCCCGCAACCATCGCGATCCTATGGCTGCGGTTTCTGCCGCGGCACGATGCATTCTGGTCGGCGTTTCAGCTGGTCAATTTTACGGCCAGCGTCGGCGTCGGCGTTGTTTCCTTCATCATGATGCGACGTACGTTGCGACATCAGCCGCAGACCATCGGCCGTTTCGGGCTCAGCGCGATTTCGGCAGCGCTCCTTGTCATTCTTGGTATCGGGGCTCTGACAATCGTCGAAAGCCAGCAAGGCATCTATCTGAACCGGTGGAATTTTGACAATCGTGGAGTTCTTGCTGCGACAGGCTGGATGGCCGGCACTCCTGACGCACCTGAAGAATGGGCTTGGTTCGATGAGATGACACGGGCAAGCCTATTCAATGCAAAATTCGGTACACCGGCCAAAGACACTACGACGTTGATACCTCTGACTGGTGCTTGCCCCGCGCCGCCGGACGTAGCCCTCATCGATCGAATAGGGCCCCGCGCCGACGGTCAAAACATGTCCGGTTCGAATCTCGCGCGGGCCGATGCGCGCAGAGCCCTTCTTGCGGGCGTCGACCTTACTGGATCTAATCTTGCCCGGATCAACCTTAGCCAAGCCAACCTCGACAACGCCGAGATGTCAGATACAAATCTCGACCATGCAGTGCTCGCAGGTGCTCATTTTCGAAATGCAAACCTAACGGGCGCGACACTCACGGGAATTAGAGCGTCGGACGGTCTCGGCTTTGTGGCGCCGGCAGACTTTATGGGCGCCCGCTTCACAGGCGCACATCTTGAAGGCGCCGATCTGTTCGGTACGAACCTATCCGGAGCTGACTTTTACAACAGCAATCTCAATGGCGCCAACCTTGAGGATGCCGATGTCAGGTGTGCCCGCTTTGACCAAGCGCAGCTTCGCGATGCCAATTTGTCCGACGTCAAGAATGCCACGCAAGAACAATTCTATGGTTCTTGTGGCGATGAGCGAACCACGCCGCCCCCGAAAATTAGCATACCGATGTGTCGTGACGTCGAACTTATAATATCGGCCCGCGCCGACCGCGAGCGTGAGGCCGCCGCGCGAAAGGCAGAGTTGAAATGGATCACAGACTTTCTCGCTGAGGCGCAACGCTTCGCAAAGGCTCATCCGTATTCGCCCCGCGCCCAGGAACGCGGACTGGCCCATCAGTTGGCGGGACAAAATGTCCTCGTGATCTTTTCTGACCCTCGGCGCGCCGATGCGATAGCAATCGCCGCGCGGCTAACTCAATTGGGGATGGCGGTTCGACCTCGCACCTTCCCGGCAGACGCGAAGTCTGATCGCGGCGGATCGGTCTATCTAGCCGATAGGCTCTTTCTCGCCGCAGCAAACGGTATTCGCGGCGTTGTCTCCGACATCGAGCAGCTCCGCGAACCGGCTGTGGCCGACAACACGTCCAAGCCCAGGGCCAAAACTGAACATCTGGCAGTGGCGCTTTGGCTGCTCACGAAAGATAACAGTCGCCCCGGCACCCCATCATCGAAGTAGACCCGTGTGCGGTACCACGAAAGCCGCTCGAGCCCGCACCCGTACGGTGCCACGCCCTGCGCTCCGCTGATTTCTCGCGGCGCGCCCTCCCGTGCGCAAGCCACAAATATTGCGAAAAAGGTTGAGTTCGCCCTTCTTGATGCGCTGGCCCATCCTGTGGAGGTGTCCAAGGTGTGACTCGTTTTCGCGATAGCATTATCCCCCCGTTTACGGGAGGATGATAAGGAGTCCTCTACTGCCCGCCCGGATAGTTCGGCGCTTCGCGGGTCACCACGATGTCGTGGACGTGGCTTTCGCGCAGGCCGGCGCCGGTGATGCGGACGAACTCCGCCTTGGCGTGGAAATCCTCGATGGTCTTGCACCCCGTGTAGCCCATCGCGGCGCGCAAGCCGCCGACGATCTGGTGCACGACATTCGACACCGGGCCCTTGTACGGCACCTGGCCCTCGACGCCTTCGGGCACCAGCTTGAGCGTGTCCGAGACCTCCGCCTGGAAGTAGCGGTCGGCCGAGCCCCGCGCCATCGCGCCGAGGCTGCCCATGCCGCGATAACCCTTGTAGGAGCGGCCCTGATAGAGGAACACCTCGCCCGGCGCCTCTTCCGTGCCGGCGAGCAGCGAGCCCACCATCGCGACGTCGGCACCCGCCGCGATCGCCTTGGCGAGGTCGCCCGAATATTTGATGCCGCCATCGGCGATCACCGGCACGCCGGCTTTGCGCGCCGCGCTCACCGCATCCATGATCGCCGTCAGCTGCGGCACGCCGACGCCGGCGACGATGCGCGTGGTGCAGATCGAGCCCGGCCCGATTCCGACCTTGACGCAATCGGCGCCCGCATCGATCAGCGCCTGCGCGCCTTGCGCCGTCGCGACATTGCCGGCCGCGACCTGAATGTAGTTCGACAGTTTCTTGATGCGCGTGATGGAATCGAGCACGCCCTTGGAATGACCATGCGCGGTGTCGACCACGATGAGATCGCATTCCGCATCGACCAGCGCGTTGGCGCGGGCGTAACCGTCCTCGCCGACGCCGGTCGCCGCCGCGACACGCAGCCGGCCGAGGCTGTCCTTGCACGCATTGGGAAATTTCTGCGCCTTCTCGATGTCCTTGACCGTGATCAGCCCGACGCAGCGATAGGCGTCGTCGACCACCAGGATCTTCTCGATGCGGCGCTGGTGCAGCAGGCGCTTGGCCTCGTCCGGTTTCACGCCCTCGCGCACCGTCACGAGGTTGTCCTTCGTCATCAGCTCGTGCACCGGCTGGCGCATGTCGTCGGCGAAGCGCACGTCGCGGTTGGTCAGGATGCCGACCAGCTTGCCGGCGCCGCGCTCCGTCGCGCCCTCGACCACCGGAATGCCCGAGATGCGGTGACGCTCCATCAGGCCGAGCGCGTCGGCCAGCGTCGCATCCGGCGCGATGGTGACGGGGTTCACCACCATGCCGCTCTCGAAGCGCTTGACCCGGCGCACCTGCTCGGCCTGCTCGCCGACTTTGAGGTTCTTGTGAATGACGCCCATGCCGCCGGCCTGCGCCATGGCGATGGCGAGGCCCGCCTCGGTCACCGTGTCCATGGCCGAGGAGATGAGCGGAATGCCGAGCTCGACGGTCTTGGTCAGGCGGGTCCGCGTATCAACCTGGGCGGGAAGGACCTCCGACGCGGCGGGCACCAGCAGGACATCGTCGAAGGTTAATGCTTCGCGGATGCTCATGTGCGGCGCCCCATCGTTAGGAGCGCCGAGCCTTTACCAGCGCCCGAACGATTCGGCAAGCCGTTGAATTCCCAGAAAAACGTAAGATTTGTAACCAAACCGCCCTGCCAAACCGGGAACGGTTCCGTAGAATAGCCGTTTCAAGGGACGGCGGGCATGGTATGCCCTTCGCCCCTAGGAAGGGCTATTCCAAGCAATGCATAGGAGAGATCACAACATGACGAAGACATTTCGCCTGATGATGGGTGCGGCCGTTATCGCCGCCGGTGCGCTCGCTTTCGGCGGCGCGGCTGACGCGGCGCCGCACGGCGTCAAGGTCGGCACGCTGACCTGCAACGTGTCCAGCGGCTGGGGCTTCGTGTTCGGGTCGAGCAAGGACCTGCGCTGCACGTTCCGCGGCAACCGCAGCCACGGTGAGCACTACACCGGCACGATCTCCAAGTTCGGCGTCGATATCGGCTACACCGAAGGCGGCGTGCTGGTCTGGGGCGTGTTCGCGCCTTCGTCCGACATCCGTCAGGGCGCCCTGGAAGGCGACTATGCCGGTGCGACGGCGAGCGCCACGGTCGGCGTCGGCCTCGGCGCCAACGTCCTGATCGGCGGCCTCGACAAGTCGATCGCCCTTCAGCCGCTCAGCGTCGAAGGCAACAAGGGTTTGAACGTCGCGGCCGGCGTCGGCGCGATCACGCTCAAATCCGCGCCGTAATCCGGCGTCGCTTACGAAATAGCGAAAGCCCCGCCGGCAACGGCGGGGCTTTTGTTTTTCACGTGATGGAAAGAAACCCGAACGAGACGAAGGTCGCTTCGCCCGAAGCGTTGACGTCGAAGCGGATATCGAGCGTGTTGAGATAGGCGCTGCAGAGTTCATCTTCGCCTGCCGCTGTCTCGCTGCATCGGACGGTGTCGACCGGCAAATGCCCATCGAAGACATAACGCCGGGCCTCTGCGAGGACACCGGCGGGATCGTCATAGGGCTTCGCGTCATAGGGATTGCGCGACGGCACTGCGGCAAAAACCCGGTCGAAATCCTGCGGTATCGCGGCCGCAGCACGCCAGGCCGCGAAAAACGCCTTGAGCGTCGCCGTGTTCGCCCTGACCGGGATATAGCGCCGATCGTCGCCGGGCGGGCACGGCGCTCCGTCGGGCATCGCTGCGGCATATGTCTGGTCGGGGCGAGAATAATCCCTCTTACGCCATGCTGCCGGCATACGCTTGGTCCATCCGGGCAGCGCGAATGCGGTGTCCGCCATCGCCGGATCGTCGAGCACGTCGACCTCAACCACATCGCCGTCGCGGCCGGGAAAAATCTCGGTCTCGACAAAGCGGCAGATGCCGTCGCGGCGGGGGCGCGGCGCGCGCAGCAGATAATGGATATTGTTTTCCATGTCGCGACACAGCCGGAAGGCCAGCACCTTGCCGTTGCCCTGCAAGCTCGCGGCGATCTGCGCCGGCGGATCGGGCGTGTCCGCGGCATATCTTTCGCTATGCTGGCAATCGCGCAAAAGGGCCGGATCGTTCTCCCGGTAGATGACTTGCCCAGCGGCAGGTCGCGCGACCAGTGTAGCGAGCGTCAGAAAAAATCCAGCCATTGCCGCAAGACGCTTGCGCATGATCCATCCTTCGACACGCACCCTATCACCTTCCCGGCGGCGCATCTAAGGCTCCGGCGGATCGCCCGCCTTCTGGCGCTTGGCGTGCTCGTCTTCCTCGCGCGCTTCGCCGATCTTTTCGGCGTTGGGATTGTACAGGCCGAACGACAGGAACAGGGCCGAGGCGATGGCGAACGCCTTCCTGTTGCGCCGGATGCCCGCCGTCGCCCAGATCGACAGCGGCAGGCCGACGGCGCAGGCGCCGAGCACGCAGGCAATGGCGATCAGGACGGACATGGCACTCCCCTGTCGGAAAGATGGGAGCGACGCGCGCGGATTTCCAGCCCCGCGTCTACGTCCCGCCGCGAAACCCCGTCGCGACGAGATACAGCTCCACCGATTGCGCCCGACTGGCCGGCGGCTTGACGTGCTTGACCACGGCGAAACTCTTCTTGAGCCGCTGCAGCAATTCCCCCGCCGCGCCGCCCTGGAACGCCTTGCCGACGAAAATGCCGCCGGGGCGCAGCGTGTCGTCCGCCATGTCGAGCGCGGCTTCGAGCAGCGCGGTGGTGCGCAGATGATCGGTCGGGCGATGCCCGGTGGTCGGCGCCGCCATGTCGGTCAGCACGACATCCGCCGGCCCGCCCAGCGCTGCGATCAGCAGCTCCGGCGTGCCCGCCTCGAGCAGGTCGGCATGGATGAACGTCACGCCGTCCAGCGGCTCCATCTCCAGGATGTCGGTGGCGACGACCTGGCCCTTCGGTCCGACGCGTTCCACCGCGATCTGGCTCCAGCCGCCGGGCGCCGCGCCGAGATCGAGCACCCGCGCGCCGGTCTTCAGGAAATGAAACTGCGCATCGAGCTCGATGATCTTGAACGCGGCGCGGCTGCGATAGCCCTTGGTCTTGGCGGCATGCACATAAGGATCGTTGAGCTGGCGCTCCAGCCAGCGCTTGGACGACACCGTGCGGTCCTTGCGATCCTTGATCTTGGCGCGGACCTGGCCGCGGCCGGAATGGCCGGGTGGCTTGGTCATCGCAAGCCCAGCAATTCGCGCAGCATGCCTTCGCGCAGGCCGCGGTCGGCGACGCGCAGCCGAGCGCACGGCCACAGCGTGTAAATCGCCGCGAACAAGGCGCAGCCCGGCACGATGAGATCGGCGCGATCGGCGCCCACGGGGCCCATGGCGGCGCGTCCTTTGAGGTCGGTATCCACCAGCCGGTCTATTACGGCGAGGATGGCGCTGCAATCGTGCCAGCTCGCATCGACCTTGGCGCGGTCGTAGCGCGGCAGGTTCATCGCCAGCGCCGCCAGCGTCGTCACCGTGCCCGAGGTGCCGAGCAGATGATGCGCGCCGGCGTCGAACGCGCCCAGCGCCGCCATGCGCCGGTGCACCGGCTCGAACCGCGCGATCATCGCGGCGCGCATCGCCTCGAAGCCGGCGCGATCCGCCGCGCCGCCCGACTCCGCCAGGCTCACGACGCCGACCGGCTCCGACGCCGAGGCGATGGCGCGCGGCGGCGCGCCGGCGCCGCCGCGCCGCATCCAGATGACCTCGGTCGAGCCGCCGCCGATGTCGAAGATCAGCGCGCCGGCGGCGTGCGGATCGATCAGCGGCGCGCAGCCGACCGAGGCCAGCCGCGCTTCCTCCTCGGCGCTGATGATTTCCAGGGCGATGCCGGCCTCGGCACGGGCGCGGTCGACCAGCACCTGCGCATTGCCGGCCTGGCGGCAGGCCTGGGTCGCGACCGCGCGCAGACGGCCGACCTTCTTGGCGGCGAGATGTTCGGCGCAGATCTTCAGCGCCGCGACGGTGCGCTCGATGGCCGCGTCGGACAGCATGCCGCTCTGCGCCAGGCCCTCGCCCAGGCGCACGATGCGCGAGAAGGAATCGACGATGCGCAGCGTGCCGCCCGCGCCGCGCGCTGGCGCCGCGATCAAGAGCCGGCAATTGTTGGTGCCGAGGTCGAGCGCCGCAACCGGCGCCGCCGGCCCGCGACGCCGCCGCCCGCGCCTTGCTGCCAAAACCAAGCCCTCCCGGTCGACGCCCGGCGCGCCGCGCGCGCCTTGGCCGTCGGCCAGCCTCCCCATGAGCCGGCGCGGCGATGTTAGCACGGGCCGCACGGGCCGCGGGAAGTCCGGAAAACGTCCGGTTCCCTTTGCCGGTCAGGGACTTCCCCGCGCTTGCAAGCGCCGGGGCCGTCCGTTAAACGGACGCCCACCATTGGGGGATCGTCTAATGGTAGGACTGCAGACTCTGACTCTGCCTGTCTAGGTTCGAATCCTAGTCCCCCAACCACCTAGCTCGGTGTTATGGCGCAAACACCCCCAACCTAGCCCTAGGCGTTCGCAAACCAAGCCTCTCCATCGCGTGGCATGATTGATCGCAGCCACCGATTCGGAGCCAGCCATGCCCAATTGGATTAAGTGCCACAATCACTACGGTGATCCGATTTACTACAACGCCGACCTTTTCCTTAGCGTCCAAGTCGATATCGCTGGCCGTTCGATAATTGAGCTAGCGATTCCTGAACCTGATCTGGAAAGTTCGCGTAGCTTCAAGCAGGCCTACGTAAAAGAAAGCCCTGAGCAGCTAATTGCTCTTTGCGGTGAACCTGGGCGCGTGCGGAGACTCCCAAGGATCGCTCAGCAGATTCGTCGCCGACGCAGTGCGGCCTAAGGACGTCTTGCCCCGTCGCTTCCCTGCTTATTTTGCGAGCTTAAAACAAAAGGCCCGCCGGACTCCGCCGGCGGGCCTTCGTTCATCCGGCGGCGAAGACTAGTCCGCGTCTTCCATGCCCTGCTCGACTTCGTGGATCGCCTGGTCGACCAGGCCGATCGCGGTCACGCGGTGGCCGCCCTTGTTGTGCGTGGCGGCGTTCAGCTCGCTGCGCGCGGCGCGCAGATCGTCGAGCGCGGCATGCATGTGCGGCTGGGCGGCGAGCGCCTCGCCGATGAAAATGCCGGCTGCCATCGTCACGGCCAGCGCGGACACGGCCAATCCCGTCTTCAGTCTGCTGTTCATAATCCCTCTCCTCGGCAAATATTGGCGGCAGCGGCGCTGCAGCGGCAGCAGGGTATCCACGCATAGCTGGCGGGCGAGTGAACTCTTTTTTATGCGGCAGCGCAGCGATGTAAGCGGTGGCCAAATCGCAGCGCCGTCACCCGCCGCTCGAAACCTTGAGTTGCGCCAGCAGCGAAAGCGTATCGGAGCTCAACCAGTATTCGACGATCTGTCCGCCGCGCACGCGCAGGATGTCGGTGCCGTCGAAGGTGACGGCGGTGCCGGGCGCCACTTTGGCGCCGGGCATGCCGCCCCGATAGACGCCCGTCACGCGCCAGCGCCCGGCGACATAATCGCCATCGGCCAGCGGTCCGACCATGCCGGTGAACTGCATCGCCTGGAACGGCGCGCGCGCTTGCTTGATCCACGCGATGAACGCCTCGCGGCCGGCAATCGCGGTGTCGGGCCGCCCGTCGAGCAGCACGGCATGCAGGCGGAAGTCCGGCGCGATGATGCTCTGCTGGCTGTAATCGCCGTTCCACAGCGCGGCCCAGTGCGACCACAAGGTGTGCGACGCATCGGCGGCTGGCGCCGATACGGTGGCGGTGTCCGCGGCGTGCGCCGTTGCGGCCCCGAGTGAAACGAAGGCCGCGAGCGCGGCGCCGGCCAGAATGTTCGAAAGCGTCTTGATCGTCATGGCGGTTCTCTCCAGGTCAGGATTTGCGAAACGAAAGCGCGGTGGCGCGCGCGCTGTCGGCGAGCGGCGTCACCGCAAAGCCAAAGCGCTGCGTGAACTTCGTGCCGTCGACCACGTAAGGCCGGTCCCAGGTGAAACCGACATCGGCGACCTCGCGCATGAAGCGTGCGCCGATCCCGAGCACCGGCAGCAGCCACAGCGGCACGGCGCGGATGCGCAGCTTGACGCCCAAGGCCTGCGCGCCCATGGCGAGGATCTCGCGCGGCGTCTGCGTCGGCGCGCACGGCATGTTCCACACCTGGTTATAGGCATCGTCCGGCGCATCCAGCAGCGTCGCCACCGCGCGCGCGATGTCGGGCACATAGGCGAAGTCGTGCGGCGTGTCGGGCGGCGCCAGCAGCAGCGCGGGCTTGCCTTGGGCCAGCGCGCCGAACCCCGTCGACCCGACATGCGACACCGGCACGTCCGGTCCATAGAAATCGGTGCAGCGCAGCGCCGCGAGACGCACACGGCCCGCCGTCGCCGCCACCGACCAGATGCGCGTCACCTCCGAGAGGATCGCCGCCTTCTCGCTTTTGTCGCTGAGCGGCATGTCCTCGCGCCGCGGCGCGTCCTGCGGCCCCAGCATGTAGAGATTGTCGATGAACACGATACGCGCGCCGGTTTGCGCGCAGGCATCGATGACGTTGGTGATCGTCTTCGGCCAGACGCGGCGCCACACGCGCGAGTCATAAGGAAAGCCGACCGACAGCACGGCCTGACGCGCGCCCTCGATGGCGCGCCGGACCGAAGCCGCGTCGAGCACATCGCACGAGACGAAGTCCGCGCCCGCCGGCAGATCGTTCGGCCGGCTGCGCTGCGCCACGCGAACCGCGTCCCCTCGCGCCAGCAGAAACTGCACCGTCGCGCGTCCCACCGCGCCGTATCCCAGAACCACCGTCACATCGCTCATGGCCATCTCCTGTCTTGCGGAGACGATGGCCCCGGCCTGGCCATATTGGAAATGCATAGTTATGATCCTGACTATGCGTGATGTGAATATAGCAGGCCTGGATCTCAATCTCGTGCCGGCGCTGGACGCCTTGCTGCGCCACCGCAACGTGACGCGGGCCGCCGACGAGGTCGGCCTCAGCCAGCCGGCGATGAGCCGGGCCCTGTCACGCCTGCGCGACCTGCAGGGCGATCCGCTGCTGGTGCGCACCAAGAGCGGCTATGTGCTCACGCCCCGCGCCCGCGCGCTGCAGCCGCTGCTCGCCTCGGCGGTGCGCGATCTGCGCGCGATGTTCGAGCGCAAGGCGTTCGATCCCGGCGCCGAGCGGCGCACCCTGCGCCTCGCCGCCACGGATGCGCAGGCGGTTCTCGTCATGCCGGCGGTGATGGCGCGGCTGCGTGCCGAGGCGCCGGGCGTCGATTTGCGCGTCGAGCGCTACGACGCCGCGATGCACCAGCGCCTCGAAAGCGGCGCGCTCGATCTCGCTTTCGCGCTGTCGAGCACGCCGCTGCCGCCCGGCGCGCACAGCGAGATCGTGCTGCAGGATTCGCTCGCGTTGATCATGCGCAAGGGGCATCCCGCCGCGAACCGCAAATGGAGCGTCGCCGACTATGCGAAATACGATCACGTCGGCGTGGCGGTGATCGGCGACGGCCAGACCGAGATCGACGCCATCCTCGCCGCCAAGGGCGTGACGCGGCGCGTCGCGTTGACGACGCCCTATTTCATGGCGGCGCTGACCGCGGTCGCGGACAGCGACATGGTGACGACCTTGTCCGCCAGTCTCGCGCGCCGCTTCGCGCCGGCGCTCGGCCTCATGCTGAAGACGCCACCGTTCGGCGAGACCAAGCTCGAGATGACGCTGGTCAGCTCGCACATCCGCGCCGGCGATCCGTTTCTCGCCTGGTTCCGCAACGTGGTGCGCGAGGCCGGCCGCACGGCGGCCTAGCGGAATTCCAGTCCGTCGAACGTCCCGGCTTTGCGCCAGCCGTCGAGATAGCGGAAATACGCCGAGGCGCCCGCCGGATAGCCCACCGCGTATTTCGCGTTGGGCGAAGGCTTGCCCTCGTTGTTGTAATAGCCCGGCGTGCAATCGGGCGAACCCATCATGCGGCCCGGACCCGTGAGCAGAAGCTCGACCCACGATTTCTGCGCCTCTTCCGTCACCTCGACTTCCTGCGCGCCGCGGTCAAGCGCCGCGCGCACGACGCCGGCGATGGTGCGGCCGCATTCGGTGAGGTTGTGCGGCACGTTGGAGATCAAATTCGCGCCCTGCGTCGGCTGGCTGAAGAACAAATTTGGGAAGCCGTGCACGTGAATGCCGTGCTTGCTGCGCATGCCGTCCGCCCACGCCTCAGACAACGTCAGCCCGTCCCGCCCCGTCACCTGGAAGCCGGCGCGGCTGGTGTATTCCGTGCCGACCTCGAAGCCCGACGCATAGATGATGCAGTCGACCTCGTATTCCTTGCCGGCGACGACGAAGCCCCTTTCGGTGATGCGCTCGACGCCCGCGCCGTCCGTATCGACCAGCGTGGTGCGCGGCTGGTTGAACGCCTCGAGATATTCGTCGTGGAAGCACGGCCGCTTGCAGAACTGGCGGTACCATGCTTTCAGCTTCTCGGCGGTGTCGCCGTCGCGCACCACGTTCTGCGCCCGGGCGCGGATCTCTTCCATCTTCTGGAAATCCATATCCTCGAACGCCGCGAGCATGATCTGCATGGTCAGCTGCTCGCGCGGGATGTGCTGCAGCTTGGCGCGGATGCGGCGCGAGATATCGGTCCAGCCATCCATCACGAGGTCTTCCTCGGCATTGCCGCCCGCCTGGTTGGCGGTGAAGTTCTCCAGCCAGCGCTGCTGCCAGCCCGGCGTGGCAATCTCCGCGAACCATTCCGGATCGATCGGCTTGTTGTCGCGCACATCGACCGAGGACGGCGTGCGCTGCACGACATAGAGCTGCCGGCACTTCCCCGCGAGATGCGGCACCGCCTGCACCGACGTCGCGCCGGTGCCGATGATCGCGACGCGCTTGTCCGCCAGCTTGTCGAGCGGCGCGCCCTTCGGATCGCCGCCGGTATAGGCGTAGTCCCACCGGCTGGTGTGGAAGGCGTGACCCTTGAACGTCTCGATCCCCGGAATGCCCGGCAGCTTGGCGACGTGCAGCGGCCCGGTGCCCAGCCCGATGAACTGCGCCGTGAACGCGTCGCCGCGATTGGTCTTGATCAGCCAGCGATGCGTGTCGGCCTGCCAGGCGACGTCCGTAACTTCGGTATGGAACAGCGCGTTGTCGTAGAGCCCGAACTGGCGGCCGATGCGCTGGCATTGCTCCAGGATCTCCGGCGCGTGGGCATATTTCTCGCTCGGCCGATGCCCCGTCTCCTCGAGCAGCGGCATGTAGACCATCGAGGCGGTGTCGCACTGCGCGCCGGGATAGCGGTTCCAATACCAGGTGCCGCCGAAATCGCCGCCCTTCTCGACGATGCGCACGTCTTTCACGCCCGCCTCGACCAGCCGCGCCCCCGTCACAAGGCCGCCAAAGCCGCCGCCGACGAAGGCGAAGGTCACGTGATCGGTCTTCGGCGCGCGTTCCTGGAACGGCGTATAGGGATCCTCCGCGGTGACCGCGAGATGGCCTTCGAGCCGCAGATATTGCGCGGCGCCGTCCGCCCGCAGCCGCTTGTCGCGCTCCGCACGGTACTTCTTGAGCAAGGTTTCCTTGTCGATGGCGGGGCGAGTGCTGGCTTCGGCGGAACTCATGGCGGCGCGTCTCTTCGAATAATGGGTATGGCGGTGTAGCAAACCGTCCGCCGGATCACCAGAGCCGCCGCCGGCCGGAGCGACAATCGCGGCACGTGACGCTTTCGCAATGAAACGCGCGAAATCTCCGTTTCCCATTGTGGAACATCTGTTTGATTTGACGGGGCTTTCTGCTTCTTTACTAATATCGGCGTGCCGGCCAATGGGAGCGTTTGATGGCGTATCGGATCGATCTATCCGGCGACAGTCTCGACAACAGCACCGGTCTCGACGGCGCCGCGGCCCGCGTGCCGGCGCATCGCTATTCCACGCTGCTGTTTTTCGGCGCGCCGTTCGCCCGGAGCGCGGCGTCGCTCGCCGCCGGAGCGCGTTTCGTCTCCGCCGAGACGGCGCACGGCACCGCGCCGCTTGTGGGCACGCCCGGCAATTTCGGCATGAGCGACGAGGTCGCCTTCATCGCCGGCGTCTATCCCGACGGCACGCTGCCGCTCTACGCCTTCTCCGCCTGGAACAGCGACACGCCGGCGACCTATACCGGCGGCTTCACCGACACCGCCAAATGGGGCGCCCCGACCGCGGGCACGGCGGGCGGCACGATAAAATATTTCTTCAACCCGAGTTCGAACTGGACTCCGACGGAAGAGCAATTCATCGCCGCCGGCCTGGCGCTGTGGTCCGACGTCGCCAACATTTCCTTCGTGCCCACCGCCAACGTGTCCCAGGCGCAGATCGTCTTCACGCGCGGCAGCGATGGCGGCGCGGCGACCAGTCCGACGACGACCGCCGGCGACGGCGCCGGCGTGACCGGCGGCTCGGTGCTGCTGACCCTGACCAAGGCGACGGTCTCGATCGACACCAGCGTCGCCGGCTTCGGCCCGATCAACGGTTCCTTCACGGCCGATGGCGGCTATCCGATCATGACCTTCCTGCACGAGGAAGGGCATGCCATCGGCCTTGGCCATGCCGGCCCCTACGACGGCGACGTCAACGAATCGACGCAGCAATTCAGTCCCTACGACACGCGGCTGTGGAGCATCATGTCGTATATCGAGCCGCGCACCACTTCGGCGCAGTATTTCAGCCAGTATCCCGTCACCGGCACCAATTGGGGCAGCTCCGGCGGCTTCCACAACGATCCGACCGGCCTGATGCCGCTCGACATCCTGGCCGCGCAGCAGCTTTACGGCGCGCCCGTCTCCACGCCGCTGTCGGGCGGCCAGACCTTCGGCTTCAACAGCAACATCGCCGGTCCCTCGGGGATGTTCTTCGACTTCACCCAGAACACCAATCCGATCCTCACCATCTGGGACGCCGGCACGGGCAACACGCTCGACCTCAGCGGCTTCAACACCGCCTCCACCATCAACCTCAATCCCGGCACCTTCAGCAGCGCCGACGGCATGACCAACAATCTGGCCGTCGCCTTCAACACCTCGCTCGACACGCTGATCCTCGGCAGCGGCAACGACATCGCGATCGCCAACAATGACGGCGACACGATCAAGGGCGGGCTCGGCGCCGACACGCTGACCGGCGGCACGGGCAACGACACGCTGAACGGCGGCGCCGGCAACGACACGTTGAACGGCGGCGCCGGGGTCGACACGGCCGTGTTCTCCGGCAGTCGCTCCGCCTACACCGTGACGCGGTCCGGACTGACGACGACGGTCACGGGACCCGACGGCACCGACGTCCTGACCAGCATCGAATTCCTGAAGTTCGACGATATGACCGTGTCGACGCCGGCGGCGCCCGCCGACGCGAATGGCGATGGCTTCTCCGACATCGTCTGGCAGAACAATTCGGGCCAGGCGGCGATCTGGACGGTGAACGGCCTCAGCCAGACCGGCGGCGCGACGGTCGGCGGCAATCCCGGCACGGCCTGGCACCTGAAAGCGAGCGCCGATTTCGACGGCGACGGCAAGGCCGATTTGTTGTGGCAGAACGATTCCGGCCAGGCCGCGATCTGGACGATGGACGGTCTCACCCAGACCGGCGGCGCCACGGTCGGCGGCAATCCCGGTCCGACGTGGCATGTGAAGGCGGCGGCCGATTTCAACGGCGACGGCAAGGCCGACATCCTGTGGCAGAACGACAATGGCCAGGTCGCGATCTGGACGATGAACGGCCTGACCCAGATCGGCGGCGCCACGGTCGGCGGCAATCCCGGCCCGAGCTGGCACGTGGTCGGCACCGGCGACTTCAACGGCGACGGCAAGGCCGACATTCTCTGGCAGAACGACAATGGCCAGGCGGCGATCTGGCTGATGGATGGCCTGACCCAGATCGGCGGCGCGACGATCGGCGGCAATCCCGGACCCACCTGGCACGTCGTCGGCGCCGGTGACTTCAACGGCGACGGCAAGCCCGACATCCTCTGGCAAAATGACTCCGGCCAGGTGGCGATCTGGACGATGGACGGTCTGACACAGACCGGCGGCGCGACGGTCGGCGGCAATCCCGGTCCGACCTGGCATGTGATCGGCGCGGGCGATTACAACGGCGACGGCAAGGCCGACATTCTGTGGCAGAACGACAGCGGCCAGGTCGCGATCTGGACGATGGACGGCTTCACGCAACTCGGCGGCGCCACCATCGGCGGCAATCCGGGAACCGCTTGGCATGCCATCGGGCGGAGCGGATAGTCGCCGCGTTCCGCCGATCCCCCGCTAGCGCCCGTCGCTCTCGATCAGCTTGGCCATCGCTTCGAGATAGCCAGCGAAAGCCTTGCGCCCCGCCGGCATCAGGCGCGCCCGGGTCAGCGGCTTGCGCGCCAGGAAGCTCTTCTCGATCGCGATATAGCCGGCATCCTCCAGCTTGCGCAGGTGGATGGAGAGATTGCCCTGCGTCGCCTGCAGCGCGGCCTTCAGCTCGTTGAAATCGGCGACCTCGGCATTGGCGAGATAGGCCATGATCCCCAGCCGCAAGCGGCCGTGGATGACATCGTCGATCCGTCCGATGTCGAAATCGCTCATCGCCGGCTCAGGCCGCCGACTTGCTGGCGCGCAGCAGCACCCAGCCCGGCAGCGCCATGCACAGCCACAGCCCAAGGCCGGCGAACAGGATGAACCAGCCGACCGTGGCGATCGACACCGCCATCGCGACCGCGCAGACGAACCAGCCCGCCGCCACCGCGGCGAACCAGACGCGCCGCCGCATCACGAACGCGAACTGCCATGCCAGGCCCTGGAGCACGAAGACGCAGCACGGATAGATCAACCAGGTCTGCACGCTGTGCTGACGCCAGGCCACCGATCCGATCACCACGATGAGGAAGAGATTGGCGAGTCCCACCGCGCCGAACACGCCGCCGACCGCGCGGCTGACCGCGCCGCTGAGACGCTCCTTGCGGTGGCGCCAGATGATCGCCGCCAGCACCGGCGCGAACAGCACCGACGGGCCCAGCCCGACGGCAAGCCCCCACAACGAATCCCCACGCAGAAAACCCATCGCCTGCGCCGCGTGCAGCAGCATCTGGCCGCCATAGATCAGGCCCGCGGCGAAATAGGCCTCGCCGAAGGTCCGCATCTGGACGGTCTCGTCGCCGCCGGCGATGGCGCGCAGGAAGGCGAGGTCGTCGCGGGCGGATTGTGCGTCGGGACTCATTGCGCAGGCTCCATCGGAACGAGGGGCGTCGCGGCGCGCCGCCGCGGCGATTCGCGCCGTCCATTCAGGATGGCGCCAATGAAGCTGTAGCGCACGAGGAGATGGTAGCTCGCGAACATCAGCGGGAAAGCGATGGCGAGAATCAGCGGGAATTTCACCCACCACGGCCAGGCGAGCTGCGACACCGCGACCTGCAGCGCCATGACCAGCGGCACATGGATCAGATACAGCCAGTAGGACGCGTCGGCGATATAGCGGCGCACCGCGCTATGGCCCGACAGGAAGCGCACCGCCATGCCGATGCCGGCGAAGGTCCAGCTCCAGATCGCGAGCGTGTAGCAGGCGGCATAGAGCGCCGTCGTCGCGTCATGCGGCGCCGGCGTCACCAACGGCGCGACACCGGTGATCGCGAGCCCCGCCGCCGTGAAGCCGATGGCGAGCGCCAGGTTGAGCAGCCAGCGCCGCTTCCACACCTCGAGCAATCCACGCTGGCGCTCGACCAGAAAGCCGAAGCCGAACGCCGTGAAGAAGCCGACCGCCGCGCCGGCATTGGGCACCAGCGACATGTCCGGCGTCGCGATCCCGAACCATTGCAGCCATTGCGGCAGCAAATAGAGCGTCACCGCGGTCGGCGCCGCGAGCAGCACGATGCCGAACGGGCTCTCGGCCAGGCGGCGCACCGCGCCGTCGACGCGCCGGCGCAAGCCGCCCGAGCGGTCCACCAGCGCCACCGCGCCGCGCACGATCAGCGTCGATGCGTAGAGCAGCAGCAGCACATAGAGAAACCACAGATGCGTCAGCGGGAACGCCGGGAAGCCCGGATAGGCCGGCGGCTTGGGCAGCGGCCCGCCATGCGCCATGGTGAGCGCGCCCCAATAGGACGCCGCGACGATCGCCGCGAACAGGATCGGCCAGCCGGCCACCAGCGGCACGGCGATGCGCTTCAGCCGGTCGCGCACGAAGCCGCCGAGCCCCTTCTTGTGGAAGCTCATATGCGCGAAGAAGCCCGCGACGACGAAGAACAGCGTCATGCGGAAGATGTGCAGCGTGTAGAACACCGCCGCGAGCACGACGCTGCGCTGGTTGTCCATTACGATCCACAAGGGGACGCCGTGCGGCGTCGGCAGGAACGACAGCGTCGCGTGAAACACGATGCCGAGCATCAGCGCAAAGCCGCGCGCCGCATCCAAGGCATGAAGCCGTTCCGAACCCGCATCGTTCATGGCGAACCTCCCAAAACAGCGGCGCATGCCGCGTCACGATTTCCAGGCTTCGTACGCCAACAAGTTTGAAATGTAAACTGGTTTTCCGTAACGGTGCTGACCAACGACTTAGCAGCTTGAATTCACAAGGGTTTCTTGGAGCCAACGCTCCGCTCAGAACTTCTCCCTCGCCCCCTTCAGAGGGAGAGGGCGGGGTGAGGGGGTGCTGCCGTCAAGCAAAACGAACGCCGATGTTCGCGCCGAAGTCGATACAAAGTGCCAAGATTTTCGAGATCCTCTCTCTACGATCTCCCTCTCACCCTGCCCTCTCCCCCGGAGGGGGAGAGGGTGAAAGGCGGACGCATCTCGCGATGTGATATTCGTCTCGCCACGCGCTCCAAAAATTTATTCGCGCCAAAAAAACTTTTCACCCCGTTGCCATGCAAACGTTCTCTATCCCGCATGCGCGGAAATTTTCGCCGCGTCCTCCGCGGCTCCGCGCGATCGTCGCGCGGGATAAGCTCAGCGAATCATTCGCAAAGATAAATTCCCGGCGCCCCTTGAACCGAGTCGGTCCAAACGCCATCTCCCGTATCTCCCCACAAAAGTGTTCCGGCCGCCGCCGCGATTTATTCCGGCACCGGCGCGTCGGCGTGGATGAGACCTTCCGACTTCAGATCGCGCCAGAACGCGGTCGGCGTCGCCGCTTCGAGCAGCGCGACATTCGCATCGATCTCCGCAGGGCTCACCGCGCCCGGAATGACGCTGACGACCAAGGGATGCGCCGCCACGAATTGCAGCGCCGCCTGGCGCAGCGCGACGCCATGCGCATCGCACACCGCTTGCAGCGCCGCGACGCGTGCCACGACATCCGGCGGGATCGCCGCGTAGTTGAACGTCGCCTTGCCGGCCAGCACGCCGGAATTGTACGGCCCGCCGAGCACGATGCCCGCGCCGGCTTTGGCGCATTGCGGAAACAGAGCCTCGAGCGGCGCCTGCTCCAGCAGCGTGTAGCGCCCCGCGAGCAGGAAAAGATCGGGATCGGCCAGTTCGAGCATCCGCGCGCAAGGCTGCCATTCGTTGACGCCGAGCCCGATCGCCGCCACGGCGCCGCCGGCGCGCAATGCGTCGAGCGCGCGCCAGCCGCCCTCGCGCAGCAATTCCTGGATGCGCGCCTCGGATTGCGCGCGCCCGCCATGGGTGAACCCGTCCACGTCATGGACCAGCAGAATGTCGACCGCGTCGAGGCCGAGCCGCTTCAGGCTCGCCTCGAACGAGCGCATCACACCGTCATAGGAGTAGTCGTAGATGTATTTCAGCTCCGGCGAGACGACGAACGCGCCCGCATTGGATTCGCCCGGCGCACAAGGTTCGATCAGCCGCCCAACCTTGGTCGAGAGCAGATAATCGCCACGCCGCTGCGGCCGCAGGATGCGTCCGACCCGCGCCTCCGACAGACCAAGTCCGTAAAGCGGTGCGGTGTCGAAGTACCGTGCCCCGCGTTCCCAGGCGCGGGCAACGGTCGCGTCGCATTCCTCTTCGCTGAACGCCTGACCCAGATTGCCCAGCGTCGCCGAGCCGAACCCGAGCAACGAAAACGGCAGCGTCCGGCCACGGCGCGTCGTGAAGCTGCGGAAGGCGGAAGCATCGAACATGAGAACCCCGAACGGCGCCGCGTTGACCGGCCCGGACCCCGATCCTAGCATGCCGCATGAGCTATCCTTGCGCCTCCGCCGGGCAGATCGCGTTCTTCGACGCGCATGGCTGGCTGGTGGTGGAAGACGCGATCCCGCAGGGCGATCTCGACGAGCTCGAACGCTATTGCGACCTGATTTTGGAACAGAAGGACAAGCTCGCCTTCGACTGGGCATGGGACGCGAAGGAGGCGCGCGACGAACGCTCCTTCCGCATCGTGCAATCCTCGCCGTCCTTCGTCTGGAAGGAAGCCAGGGATGCCGCCTACCGCAAATGGCTGGTGGAATTCGGCGCGGCCTTGACCGGGCTCAAGCTGGAATTCTGGTATGACCAATTCCTCGGCAAGCCGCCGGGCAAAAGCGCGCCGACCAACTGGCACCAGGACGAAGGCTATTGGGGCCGCAATCTGCGCAACAAGGGTGCGACCTGCTGGATCCCGCTGATCGACGTCGATGTGCAAAACGGCTGCATGCATTTCATCGACGGCGCGCACAAGGGCGACGTGCTCACCCATCGCCCGGTCGAAGGCATGGCGAGCGATCTTCTGACCTGCGAGCCCGATGAAACCCATCTCGTGATCTGCCCCATCCGGCGGGGCAGCGTGACGTTCCACCACTCCAACATGCCGCACATGACGACGGCGAACCTCTCGACGAAATGGCGCAAAGCGGTCTCGAACCACATGCAGGCTGAGGGCGCCGGCGGCGAAGGCGACCACTATCCGTGGAAATTCTACGTCAACCAGCGCACCGGCGAGAAAATCGTGCCCCAGTCCCGCGCCGACGGCGTCCCCCGGGCGTTGATAAAGCGGCCCTAAGTCCCCATTTCCCGGGGCCTACGAAAATGATCCAGGACACTGCCATGCTGAAACTCAAAGACGAATCCCTGTTGCGTGCCGATGCTTACATCGACGGCGCCTGGCGTGGCGCCGCGTCGGGCGCGCGCTTCGCGGTGCGCGACAAGGCGACCGGCGAAGTGCTCGCGGAAGTCGCCGACCTGGATGCCGCCGACACAAACGTCGCCATCGCCGCCGCCAACACCGCCTGGCCGGCCTGGCGCGCCAGGACCGCCAAGGAACGCGCCGGCCTGATGCGCAAATGGTTCGATCTCATCATGGCCAACCAGGAAGACCTCGCGCGCCTGATGACCGCCGAGCAGGGCAAGCCGCTCGCCGAGTCGCGCGGCGAGATCGCCTATGGCGCCAGCTTCATCGAATGGTTCGCGGAAGAGGGAAAGCGCGTCTATGGCGACGTCATCCCCACCTTCGCCGCCGGCAAGCGCATCCTGGTGCAGAAGGAGCCGATCGGCGTCGTCGCCGCGATCACGCCGTGGAATTTCCCCACGGCGATGATCACCCGCAAATGCGCCCCCGCCTTGGCTGCGGGCTGCACCTTCCTGATCAAGCCGGCGGCGGAAACACCGCTCTCGGCCACCGCCCTCGCGGAGCTCGCGCATCGCGCCGGCATCCCCAAGGGCGTGTTCAACGTCGTGCCCTCGACCCGCGCGCCGGAAGTCGGTCGGGAGATGACCACCAGCCCGCTGGTTCGCAAGTTCAGCTTCACCGGCTCGACGAAAACCGGAAAGCTGCTGATGGCGCAATGCGCCTCGACGGTGAAGAAAATCAGTCTCGAACTTGGCGGCAACGCGCCGTTCATCGTGTTCGACGACGCCGATCTCGACGCCGCGGCCGACGGCGCGATGATCTCCAAGTACCGCAACATGGGGCAGACCTGCGTCTGCGCCAATCGCATCCTGGTGCAGGACAAGGTCCACGACGCCTTCGCCGCCAAGCTCGCCGAACGTGTCGCCAAGCTGAAGGTCGGCAACGGCATGGCGGACGGCGTGACGCAAGGCCCGCTGATCGGTCCCGCCGCCATCGACAAGGTCGAGCGCCTGCTCGCCGACGCCGCCGCCAAGGGCGCGAAAATCGCCGCGGGCGGCAAGCGCCATGCGCTGGGCGGCACCTTCTTCGAGCCGACCATCCTCACCGGCGCGACGCCCCAGATGGAGATCGCGCGCGAGGAGATCTTCGGACCCGTCGCGGCGCTGTTCCGCTTTGCCGACGAAGCCGAGGCGATCCGCATGGCCAACGACACCGAATACGGCCTCGCCGCCTATTTCTACACCCGCGACATCGGCCGCGTGATGCGCGTCGCCGAGGCGCTGGAATACGGCATCGTCGGCATCAACGAGGGCATCATCTCGACCGAAATCGCCCCGTTCGGCGGCATCAAGGAATCCGGCGTCGGCCGCGAAGGCAGCAAATACGGGATCGAGGATTTCCTGGAGATCAAATACCTGCTGCTCGGCGGACTTTCACCCTCCCCTTGAGGGAGGGTCGAACAAATTCGAGCAGAGCGAGAATTTTTCGGGGAGGGGTCCGGGCGTAAAGCTCTGTGCCCGACCCCTCCCCGAAATTTGCTCCGCAAATTTCGACCCTCCCTCAAGGGGAGGGTGGTAGAGTAGAAATACCGCCTTCTGAGGTTTCTCTTGTCCGACACCGCACTCACCGCCGAAGCCGTCCGGCTCCATCCCGACGACAACATCGTCGTCGCGCCGGCGCGCATTGCCAAGGGCGCGCGCATCGCGCGCGAGGGCGTGACCGCGCTCGACGCCGTCGGCATGGGTCACAAGATCGCGACGCAGGCCATCGCCAAGGGCGACCTAGTGCGCAAATACGGCCAGGTGATCGGCGTCGCCACCGCCGGCATCGCGCCCGGCGCCCTCGTCCACGTCCACAATATCGCGATGTCGACGCAGCGCGCCGCCGCAGGCCATCAGGCGAACGCCTGGGCCCGCGCCGAGCCGCCGCGCAGCTTCATGGGCTATCGCCGCGCCGATGGCCGCGCCGGGGTGCGCAACTATATCGGCGTGCTGACCAGCGTAAACTGCTCCGCCACCGTGGCGCGCCACATCGCGCAAGCCGCCGAGCGCAGCGGATTGCTCGATGGCTTCGACAACATCGACGGCATCGTGCCGATCACCCACACCAGCGGCTGCGGCATGGCCGGCAGCGGCGAAGGCTACGACATCCTGCGCCGCACCTTGTGGGGCACCGCCGCCAATCCGAATTTCGGCGCCATCCTGCTGGTCGGCCTCGGCTGCGAGGTGCTGCAGATCGACCGGCTCAAGGACGAGCATTTCAGCGACGGACGCAGCTTCCATTCCTACACGATCCAGGACGTCGGCGGCACGCGCCGCGCCGTCGAGGAAGGCCTCGCGCATCTGAAAGCCTTGCTGCCCGAGGTGAACAACATCCGCCGCAGCGAAATCCCGGCCAGCGAGCTCGTGCTCGGCCTGCAATGCGGCGGCTCGGACGGCTGGTCCGGCGTGTCGTCGAACCCCGCGCTGGGCAACGCCTCGGACCGCCTCGTCGCGCTCGGCGGCACGGTGCTGCTGTCGGAAACGCCGGAAATCTATGGCGCCGAGCACCTGCTCCAGGCCCGCGCCGTTTCGCCGGAGGTCTCCGACAAGCTCGCGGCGCGAATGGCGTGGTGGGAACGCTACACGCGCCTGCACGGCGCCGAGATGAACAACAACCCGTCGCCCGGAAACAAGGCCGGCGGGCTGACGACGATCCTCGAGAAATCGCTCGGCGCCGTCGCCAAGGCCGGCACCTCGCCGCTCACCGACGTCATCGAATACGCCGCGCCGCTCAAGACCCGCGGCCTCGTCTTCATGGACAGCCCCGGCTTCGATCCGTGCAGCGCCACCGGTCAGGTCGCCTCCGGCGCCACGATGATCGCGTTCACCACGGGCCGCGGTTCGGCCTTCGGCTGCAAGCCGTCGCCCTCGATCAAGCTCGCCTCGAACAGCGCGATCTACGAGAAGATGAAGGACGACATCGACATCGATTGCGGCACCATCGTCAGCGGCGCCGCGACCATCGAGGAGAAGGGCGGCGAGATTCTCGATTACCTGCTCGCCGTCGCGTCCGGCCAGCAGAGCAAAAGCGAAGCGCTCGGCTATGGCGGCGTCGAATTCGTCCCCTGGCAGATCGGCGCGGTGATGTAGCGCAAATGTGGGTCGATCCCACGCTTACGCTTTGAGCAACGACGCGCCGACAAGTTCCTGCATGCGTGCCGAGCGCGGATAGGGCGTGCCGGTGTATTGCCGGAAGCCTTCGGCATAGGCGACGCCGAACGGCTTGCCGCGCTTGGCGGCGACGCGCTCCATCGCCTGCGTGAAATCGCTGATGCCATGCTGCTTGTCGACCCAGCGGTGCTGGCTGGCATGCGATTCGAGCATCGCCCGCTTGACCGCGAATTGCGCGGTGATATCGACCGCGAAGTGCGGCGCGACCTTGTTGCCGTCGCGGTCGCGGCCCTCGATCGGGTCCATGAAATACAGATGCGGGATGTGCCGCAGCACCGGCGACGAACCGGTCGTGTAGTTGACGATCGGTGCCGCGAAACAGGCATCGCGTACCAGGATGCTGGTCGCTTCGTGATCGGGATGGTAGTCCGCCGGCGATCCGGTGATCACGATGTCCGGCTGCACCGCGCGGATCAACTCCACCGTGCGCCGCCGCGTCGCGTCGTCGTTGAACACGGACAGGTCGCCGACGCCGGCGCACAGATAATCCGCGCCGATCATCGCGGCCGCCGCCGCGGCTTCCGCGCGGCGGATGCGCGCCGTCTCCACGGCATCGGTGTCGATGGAACCGCAATCGCCCGCCGTCATCGTCGCGATGGTGATGCGATGCCCGTTCGCCGCGAGCAGCGCCAGCGTGCCGGCGGCCAGGGTCTCGGTATCGTCGGGATGGGCGTGGAAAGAGAGGATATGGGTCATGCGCCGATCTTATGCAGGATCGCCCGCGCCGCGAAAGCGCCGGTCGCGAAACAGGCTTGCAGCAGATACCCGCCGGTCGGCGCCTCCCAGTCGAGCATTTCGCCCACGGCGTACACGTTCGGCAGCGCCTTCAGCATCAGGTCGCCGTCCAGCGCCGCGAACGCGACGCCGCCGGCGGTCGAAATCGCGCGCTCGATCTTTTGCGTGTTGGCCAGGGTCACGGGAACGTGCTTGACGTGCTTCGCCAGGATCGCCGGATCGGGCACGAACGCCGCGCCGTGGATCTCGCGCAGGAGATTGATCTCCTGCGGCGACAGATTCAGCGTCTTGCGCAGATGGTTGGTCAACGAGTCCTTGCCGCGCGGCTTGCGCAACCGCTGCTCGAGCTGTGCCGCCGACAGATCGGGCCGCAGATCGATGTCCAGGACCGCATCGCCGTCGAACGCAATCGTCTCGCGGATGGCGGCCGACAACGCATAGATCGGGCCGCCTTCGATGCCATAGCGCGTGATGACGGCATCGCCGCGGGCGGATCGCTCGTCCAAGCGAAACACGGCGTTCTTCAGCGGCTGCCCCGCGAAGCGTTCGCGAAAGACGTCGCTCCACGGCACCGTAAATCCACAATTGGCCGAACGCAGCGGCGAGATCGCAACGTGCTTCCTTTCGAGGACGCGCACCCAGTCGCCGCTGGAGCCTAGCTTGGGCCAACTCGCGCCACCCAGCGCCAGCACCGTCGCGTCGGGTTTCACCCGGACGATCTCATCGCCCGGCCCGCAAAAGCGCAGCAAATTGTCATCGACCCAACCGAGCCAATCGTGCCGCAACCGGAACTGCACGCCCCGTTCGTTCAGCCGCGCGAGCCACGCGCGCAACAACGGCGATGCCTTCATCGCCTTGGGAAACACGCGGCCGCTCGATCCGACAAAGGTCTCCTGTCCCAACCCGTTTGCCCAAGCCACCAGGGCTTGCGGCGCAAACGCTTCGAGCATCGGGCGCAACGCCTCTGCCGCCTTGCCGTAGCGCGCGACGAACGCCTCGAACGGCTCGCCATGCGTCAGGTTGAGCCCACCACGGCCCGCCATCAGGAACTTGCGGCCCGCAGACGGCATACGGTCATAGACCGTCACCGCCGCGCCGCCGGCGCTGAGCACCTCGGCGGCCATCAGGCCGGCGGGGCCGGCGCCGATCACGGCGACATGGGAAGCGGAACGTGTCATCCCGCCTGTATCGGCAGTGGCGGCGCGGACCGCAAGCACCCTTCACTTTCGCGCCGCCCTCGCCTATTGCTCGCCCATGCTGCGCCTGACGGAAATCAAGCTGCCGCTCGACCACGGGCCGGACGCGCTGAAGCCTGCGATCTTGAAGCGCCTGGGCATTGCGGCGGGCGACCTGGAGAGCTTTACGGTCTTTAAGCGCGGCGCCGACGCGCGCAAGAAGAACGCGATCCTGTTCGTCTATTCGCTCGACGTCGCGGTGAAGAACGAGGCGGCGGTGCTGAAGCGTTTCGCCCGCGATCCCCATGTCCAGGCCGCGCCGGACACCAGCTACCGCTTCGTCGCCAAGGCGCCGGCGTCGCCGTTCCAGCGGCCCGTGGTGATCGGCGCCGGCCCCTGCGGCCTGTTCGCCGGGCTCATCCTGGCGCAGATGGGCTTTCGCCCGATCATCCTGGACCGCGGCAAAGTGGTGCGCGAACGGACGAAGGATACCTGGGGCTTGTGGCGCAAATCGGTGCTCGATCCGGAGTCGAACGTCCAGTTCGGCGAGGGCGGCGCCGGCACCTTCTCGGACGGCAAGCTCTACAGCCAGATCAAGGATCCGCGTCATCTCGGCCGCAAGGTGCTGACCGAATTCGTCAAGGCCGGCGCACCGGAGGAAATCCTCATCGAGGCGCATCCCCATATCGGCACCTTCCGGCTGGTGACGATGGTCGAGAGCCTGCGCGCCACGATCGAGAGCCTCGGCGGCGAATACCGCTTCCGCCACCGCGTCACCGATCTGGATCTGGACGACGAACGCCGCGTGCGCGGCGTCGTGCTCTCGGATGGCAGCCGTATCGAAACCGGCCGCGTCGTCCTCGCCGTCGGCCACAGCGCCCGCGACACCTTCGCGATGCTCAACGCCCGCGGCGTCGACATGGAGGCCAAGCCGTTCTCCATCGGCTTCCGCATCGAGCACCCGCAATCGCTGATCGACAAAGCACGCTATGGCCGCAGCATCAAGGAATTGGGCGCCGCCGAATACCGCCTGGTGCATCACGCCGCCAATGGCCGCTCGGTCTACAGCTTTTGCATGTGCCCCGGCGGCACGGTGGTGGCGGCGACCAGCGAGGAAGGCCGCGTCGCGACCAACGGCATGAGCCAGTATTCGCGCAACGAGCGCAACGCCAATTCCGGCATCGTCGTCGGCATCACGCCGGCGGATTATCCCGAACACGTGCTGGCCGGCGTCGATCTGCAGCGCCGTTGGGAGTCGAAAGCCTTCGAAGCCGGCGGCGGCACCTACCAGGCACCGGGCCAGAAGGTCGGCGACTTCCTCGCCGGCCGGCCTTCGACCGAGCTCGGCGCGGTGACGCCGTCCTATCGTCCCGGCGTGCACCTGACCGATCTGTCGGACTGCCTGCCCGATTACGCGATCGCCGCGATCCGCGAGGCCCTGCCCGCCTTCGGCCGGCAAATCCCGGGCTTTGCGATGGACGATGCGATGCTGACCGGTGTCGAGACGCGCACCTCGTCGCCGATCCGCATCCGGCGCGGCGCCGATTTCGAGAGCCTGAACACAAAAGGTCTTTACCCCGCCGGCGAAGGCGCCGGCTTCGCAGGCGGCATCCTGTCGGCCGCGGTCGACGGCATCAAGGTCGCCGAAGCTCTCGCGCTCAGCCTGGCAGCGTGATCACGCGACCAGCGCGACCAGCGCCGGACGGCCCTCGTAGTCCTCGATGAACAGCAGCACGCGATAGCCCGGCGTCAGCACCGGCTTACCATCGGTATCGCGCAGCACGCGGCCGTTGCCGTCGGTGCGGCGCTCGCTCGCGTCATAGGCGAATACGGGCACCATGCCCTGCTCTTCGGCGTGGAAGCGCTCGAACAGCTCTGCCGCCTTCTCGGGCGGCAGGCGCACGCAGCCGCCCGAGGCGCGGCTGCCGAGCTGCGCGGTGTGTACCGACGCGGAATGCAGTGCAACGCCGGTCTGGCGGCCATGGATCATCGCGTTGAGGAACATCGCATACGGCATCGCCGCACCGTTCCAGGTGTGGGAATAGTGCACGCGCTCGAACCGGTTGGGATCGAGTTCGAACAGGCCGGCGGGAGTCGAGGTGAAATATTTCTCGTGCCGCTCGCGCCCCGTCGACACCGGGAAGCTTTGCTCGAAGACGAGATTGTTCGACGAATCCTTGTGGAACATGAAGAGATGCTGCGCCAGCGAGCCCGACGCCGCCTTGCTGACATAGAGATAGACGTCGAAATAGGCGAACAGCTCGCTCGGAATCTTTCCGCGCAACCGGTCCGCGGCATCGGCTTGCGCCGATTGCGCCGGATCGGGCGCGGCGAAGGGCTGCGGCTGCTTTTGCGGCAATGGCGCGGGCGCCGTGCCGCCCATCGCGTAGTGCAGTGCCGCGTCGGCCTGGGCCGATGCGAGCCGGATCGTCTCGCCGGCATATTCCGGATGAAATGTGACGCTGACCGTCCGCATCGTCGGCCAGGCGGCAAGCGCCGCCATGGCCAGCATCGCAACGCCGGCCGCGCCGGCGAATTCCCGCAATCGAAGCATTCTGCTCCACCCCGTTTTGTGCAGCTTAGCAGGAATTTCGCCCGGCGCCGCCGACCGGACGTTGAATTGTGTGACCAATTTGCGCCATGTCGGCTGCCTGGAGTGCTAACCATGTCCGCCTTTCCGCCACGCCGCCTGATCTGCCTGACCGAAGAGACGGTCGAGACGCTCTATCTGATGGGCGAGCAGGATCGCATCGTCGGCGTCTCCGGCTATGCCGTGCGCCCGCCGCAGGTGCGCAAGGAAAAGCCGCGCATCTCAGCCTTCACCTCGGCCAACATCTCCAGGATCCTCGAACTGGCGCCCGACCTCGTCCTGGCGTTCAGCGATCTTCAGGCCGACATCCTCGCCGAGCTGGCGCGCGCCGGCCTGGCCGTGCACCTCTTCAACCAGCGCGACGTGGCCGGCATCTTCGCGATGATCCGCACGCTGGGCGGCCTGATCGGCGAGCCGACCAAAGCCGAAGCGCTGGCGTCCCGTCTCGAACGCCACATCGCAACCGTCGCCGCGTCGGCGCGCGGCCCCAAACCGCGAGTCTATTTCGAGGAATGGGACGAGCCGCTGATCACCAGCATCGGCTGGGTGTCCGAACTGATCGAGATCGCCGGCGGCACGGATTGTTTCGCGCATCTGCGCGGCCGCAAAGCCGCCAAGGATCGCATCGTGACATCCGGCGATGTCATCGCCGCGCAACCCGACGTGATCGTCGCGTCCTGGTGCGGCAAGCGCGTGTCGCGTGAGAAGATCAAGGCACGGCCCGGCTGGGCAGCCATCCCCGCCGTCGCCGACAACCGCATCGTGGAGATCAAGTCGCCGTTGATCCTGCAACCGGGACCGGCCGCGCTGACCGACGGCCTCGACGCGTTGCGCGCCGCGATCGCTCAGAACTGACGGAAGACGATGCAGACATCCGTCTTGTCGAGCAGCGCGAACTCCTTGGCGCCCCACGGCTTCAGCTTGATGGTCTTGCCATTGGGATGCAGCAGGTCGGGGCGGCGCGCGGTGATCTCGCTGTACCAATCCTCGATCCGATCGGTCTCGATGGCGATCTCGGGCCGGTCCTTGGCGGCGAATTCGGGGCTCTGAACGATGTAGGCCTTGACGCCGCCGCGCTCGACGACGGCCATATCCGCATCCTGGTGGCGGATCGTGAAGCCCATGCCGTCGACGAACAGATCGAGCCCGTCCGCCATACGGTCGTAGAATATCTTGGGGATCAGCTTGTCGGGCATGAAAGGGCCTTTCACGTGACGCGCGCCCGCGCATGGTACTCCGGTCTATCCCAGCTTCGTGTCGCCATGATGTCGCGCAGGATCGCAATAGCATCCCACAATTCGGTGAAGCCCTGATAGAGCGGCGTGAAGCCGAACCGCAGAATAGCCGGCGCCCGGAAATCGCCGATCACGTTGCGCGCGATCAGCGCCCGCATGATCGGCCAGCCGCTCTCATGTTCGTAGCAAAGCTGGCTGCCGCGCTGCGCCGGATCGGCCGGCGAGGCGGCATGGAACCCGAAGCCGGACACCTGCTGCACCATCAGCGTGGCGAAGAGTTCGGCCTGCTTCAGCGACTTGGCGCGCAACGCATCGATGGACGCTTCCAACATCAGGTCGACGCCGGCCTCGAGCGCCGCAAGGCTTATGATCGGCGGCGTGCCGACCGCCATCTTCACAATACCGTCGGCGGGGCGATAGGACGACTCGAACGCAAACTGCGCGCTGTGCCCGAACCACCCGGACAGCACCGGCTCCATCGCCGCGTGATGCCGCCGGGCGGCATACAGAAACGCCGGCGCACCCGGTCCGCCATTGAGGAATTTGTAACCGCAGCCGATGGCGAAATCGGCGACGGCGCCCGACAGATCAACCGGGACGGCGCCCGCGGAGTGGGCAAGATCCCACAGCATCAGCGCGCCCTTGGCATGCGCCGCCGTGGTGACCCTGTCCATGTCGTACATCCGCCCGGTGCGGTAGTTCACATGCGTCAGCATCACGACCGCGACGTCGTCGGCGATTGCGTCGGCCATCTCGTCCGGCGCGGCGAGGCGCAATTCGTGGCCCTGCCCCAGATGACGGATCAGGCCCTCGGCCATGTAGAGATCGGTCGGAAAATTGTCGCGCTCCGACAGGATGACGCGGCGCTCAGGGTTCAATCGGAGCGCCGCGGCCAGGACCTTGAACAGATTGATGGAGGTGGAATCGCCTGCGATGGTCTCGCCATCACCGGCACCGATCAGTCTGCCGATCTTGGCGCCGACGCGCTCATGAAGGTCGATCCAGCTGTGGATGTTCCAGCCGGAGATGAGGTCGGTGCCCCATTGCTCCATCACCTCGGCGACGCGCGACCGCGCCACGATGGGCATGGCGCCGAGAGAATTACCGTCGAGATAGATCGTACCGGGCGGCAATACGAAGCGGCCGCGGAACGGACGCAGTGGATCGGCGCGGTCGAGCGCCTCGCAATCGGCGCGGGTCAGCGTCAAATCTGCTTTTCCTTCGGGACGCGGCTTTGCGCCGCCGCGATGGCATCATAAGTCTCGCGGATGACGCGTCCGGCGATGGGATCGTTCGGGATCGCCTTCCAATAGGCCGACAGTTTCGGCAAATCCGCTTGCGGGCTCGGCCGGTCGAACAGCTTGGGTGCCCACTCGAAAGCCAGCATCAGTTGCGGCGCCAGCGCGCCGTCCGCCTGGGTCAGCGACTTGCCGACCGCGTAGCCATCGGTGCCGATATAATGCTCGAGATAATCGAGCGATTTCTTCACCTCGGCGAGCGCGTGATCGAGGCGGGCCATGTCCCATTTCTTGCGCGGCATCGCCGCAGCGTTGAACAGCGGCACCATCGCAAAGACGAGGTAGAAATCGCACAGCCGCGAGATCAGTCGCACTTGCGCCAACTCCCAGGGATCGGCAGGGCGCAGCGTCGGCGTCGGATACATGTCTTCGAGATATTCGCAGATGACTTCCGACTCCGGCAGCGTCCGGCCGTCGTCGAGTTCCAGTGTCGGCACGCGGCCGAGCGGATTGAGCTTGAGGTAATCGCCCTTGGCGCTGCCATCATGGATGCCCGACGGCTCAACGAACGGGATGTCGAGCCCCTTGGCATACATCACGAGCCGCACCCGCGTCGGGAACGGCGAAAGAAAGGTCTGGTGCAGCTTCATGTCCGCCTCACAATCCCAATACGAGCCGCGCGATGATATCGCGCTGGATTTCGTTGGAGCCGCCATAGATCGACGCAGCCCGGTTGTTCAAATACCGCGCCATCGCAAGCAGGCCGTCCGGCGGCCCGATGGGCGCAACATTGGACCCGGGCGCCCGCGCCTCCGGCTGGTCGACCGTCGCATAGATGCCGACCGCTTCCACCGCGAGCTCGTCGAGCTTTTGCATCGCCTCGGTGCCCTGCATCTTGAGCATCGACGACGCCGGTCCCGGATTCTTGCCGGAGGACAGCGCGCTCATCACGCGATGCTCGGTCATCTCGATCGCTTCGACCGCGATGGACGCGGCGGCGAGGCGCGCTGCGAAGGTCTCGTCGTCGATCAGGCGCTCGCCGTCATCGCCGATCCGGCGCGACGCCAGTTCGCGGATGCGGCCGAGCGAAATCTTCAGTCCCGCGCCGGAGCCGCCGCCGCGCTCGAACTCCAGGAGGTACTTGGCGACCGTCCAGCCGTCATTCTCCTCGCCGAGCCGGCCCGTCTTGGGCACGCGGACATCGTCGAAGAACACCTGGTTCACTTCGTGTTCGCCGGCCAGCGTGATGATCGGCTTCACCGTGATGCCGGGTGTCGCCATGTCGAGCAGCAGGAACGTGATGCCCGCCTGGTTCTTGCCGTCCGACCGCGTCCGCACGAGGCAGAACATGCGGTTCGCCCAATGGGCATGCGTCGTCCAGATCTTGGAGCCGTTCAGGACATAGTCCTCGCCGTCGCTGACCGCCTTCAGCTGCAACGATGCGAGGTCGGACCCGGAGCCCGGCTCGGAATAGCCCTGGCACCAATAATCCTCGCCCGATAGGATGCGTGGCAGGTAATGCGCCTTTTGCGCCTCAGTGCCGTAGCGCATGATGCAGGGCCCGACCATGCGCAAGCCCATCGGCGCCAGGCTCGGTGCGCCGGCGCGGGCGCACTCGGCAGCGAAGATGTAGCGCTGCATGTCGCTCCAGCCGGTGCCGCCGTATGGACGCGGCCAGCTCGGCGCCACCCAGCCTTTTGCGTGGAGGATTTTCTGCCAGGCGAGGCTGTAACGCTTGTCCATGAACACGCTGGTCGCGCGCTGTCCCGCCTCACGCAGCTCGAGCGTCAGCGCCGCGTTGAGAAACGTGCGCACCTCGTCGCGAAAGGCGCATTCCTCTGGGGAAAGTTCGAGATTCATCGTGACGCACGCTAGCCCGGCGGCGTGCGACCCGCAAAGGCACGCTTGATGGACTGGATTTCATTCTCGAGGGCGCCGAGAAACCGCGAGCGGTCCTGCTTGGTGAAACCGGCGTTGAACGTCTGGCCGCCCGCCGTCGACTCGCGCAGGTGGCGGTGCAGCTCGCGCATGCCCAGCGCCATGCCGATCGTGTCTTCGGTGAAGACCTTCCCCGCCGGGCCGAGAACGCGGGCCTGCTTTTGAAGAGCGCGCGAGGCGAGCGGGATGTCCGCCGTCACCACCAGGTCGCCTGCCCCGGCGTGCGCCACGATCCAGTCGTCAGCGACGTCCGCGCCGGAATCGACCGTGACGTGCCGCACCAGCGGATTGCGGCTCGGCCGCAGCCCGCCATTGCTGACGATGACGGTGAGCCAGCCGTGCCGGCCTGCGACTTGCTCGACTTCGGCCTTCACCGGGCAGGCGTCGCCATCGACATAAATCGCAAACACGGTTTGGCCTCATCGCGCGCTGCTTCTATAACGGGGCGGACGAGCGGAGGAAACCGTGGCGCTCAAGCCCGAAGACATGGACTTCATCTCGAACTTCAACACGCTGTGGGCGGTGTTCCTCGGCGCGCTGTTGGCCACGATCGGCGGCTTCGGTGCGACACAGTTGGAGTGGGTGCTGGAGCGGCGGCGGCGGGAGCGCAACGCCGCGATTTTCTTCGGCGAGTTGCTGACCACGCTCAACATCATCCTCACCATCTGCGGCGAGACGCGCGGGATCGGAGACCCGTACGGTCCGATCACGCTGCGCATGCTGCGCTCGGCGGTCAAGGAAGTCGACATCTACAACCGCAACCGCGAGACGCTGTTCGATCTGCGCGATGCGGAGATGCGGGCGCGCATCCATACCCTGGTGCTGCGCATCGTGATGCCCGCCGACGGAGTCTTCGACGCGACCAACGAGATCGTCAATGTGCAGACGCAGTTGAAGTCGCCCACCCTGAGCGATGGCGACCGCGCCGAGCTGGGGGCACGGCTGGTGAAGCTGCAAGAGACCCGTGTTTCCGCCTTCGACACGGTACTGGAGAGCTCGCAATCGCTGAAAGCCGTCGTCAAACAGCTCGAACCGATCGCGAAATATTCCTATGAGAACATCGACAAGGTCGTGCGCGATGCGTAGAGCCCTGGCCGCTCTTGCCGGCCTCCTGCTGCTGGCCGGCTGCGAGTCGTTCGGCGACCTGACCTCGGACGCGTTCGATCCCGGCAACATGCCGCAATCGCGCTTCCGGCAGGACAACGCCTATTGCGCCGCCAAGGCGGAGCTCAAGCGCAGCTATGATTTGCAGGGCATCTACGGCACGCACGCCGAGCGCCACGAAGCGTTCAATCGCGCCTATGCCGCCTGCATGCGGGAGAACGGCTATGCCCTGCGCGGCTGGTCGCCGGACATAGCGTTTCCTTATGACATTGACCCCACGCCGGGCTGACGGGCTGTTGCCGTGCAATTTACGGGTGAAGCGAGCGTGCTTCACCCGATTGCGCTTTACGCCGCGCGGCGATTGCCGCCGCCGCGCTGCCCGCCGCGCGGATTGAAGCGACGCTTGGGGTTCTTGTAGTTGCGCTCGCGCGGCCCCTGCGGGCGGCGTTCCTCGCCCTGTGCAGCCGGCGCCAGGGCGCTGGCCGGCAGGTCGTGCGTCACCACCGGGATCTGGCGCTTCACCAGACGCTCGATGTCGCGCAGATAGGTCCGCTCGGACTGGTCGCAGAACGAGATCGCGATGCCGTCCGTGCCGGCACGCGCGGTGCGGCCGATGCGATGGACATAGCTCTCCGGCTCGTTGGGCAGCTCGAAATTGATGACATGGCTGATGTCGTCGACGTCGACACCACGGGCCGCGATGTCGGTCGCGACCAGCACGCGCACCGCGCCCGACTTGAAGTTGTCGAGGGCGCGCTGCCGCGCGTTCTGCGACTTGTTGCCGTGAATGGCGTCCGACTTGAAGCCGTTCTTCTCAAGATGCTCGCTGACGCGGTTGGCGATGTGCTTTGTGCGCGTGAACACGATGACGCGCTTGAACGCCTCGTCCTTCAGAAGGTGGCTGAGCAGCGCCCGCTTGTCCTTCTGCTCGATATGGATGACGCGCTGCTCGATCTTGTCGGCCGTCTTGGTCGGCGGCGACACTTCGATACGCTCCGGGTTCTTGAGCATGTCGCCGACCAGCTTGACGATGTCGTCCGGCATGGTGGCCGAGAACAGCATCGACTGGCGCTGGCGCGGCAGGAGCGAGACGATCTTGCGCACATCGCGGATGAAGCCCATGTCGAGCATGCGGTCGGCTTCGTCGACGATCAGGTGGCTGACGCCGTCGAGTCGGATGTGGTTCTGCTTGACGAGATCGAGCAGGCGGCCGGGCGTGGCGACGAGGATGTCGACGCCGTGCTTCATCGCGTTGACCTGGCCGTGCTGGCTGACGCCGCCAAGAATGACGGTGCTGCGCAGGCCCAGATGCTTGCCATAGGTCTTGAGGCTGACATCGATCTGCACCGCGAGCTCGCGGGTCGGCGCCAGGATCAGCGCGCGGGTGCCGCGATGCTCGACGCGGGTCGAGGCGGCGGCCAGGCGCTGGAGCAGCGGCAGGCCGAATGCGGCCGTCTTGCCGGTACCGGTCTGAGCGATGCCGAGCAGGTCGCGGCCGGCGAGCAGCGCCGGGATGGCGCGTAGCTGGATCGGCGTCGGCTGGGTGTAGTTCTCCGCGGCGAGGGCACGCAGAATCGGCTCGGAAAGGCCGAGGCAGGCGAAAGGTGAATGAGTCACAAGTAGTCCTTAACCGCGCCAACGGCCATGCAGGCACGCGCGCTACGGCTTGTTGCCGTGTTCCACGCACATCTGGAGCAGGGGAGTTTTTCGATAGAGCCTGCGGTGGGAACGCGCCAATTTCCCGGCGCGCCTCGTGCGACCGCGAGGTGATGGGGCAGCGTATAGGCGCCCGGGTAACAAAATGTCAAGCGCGGACGATTGTTCGCGGGAACCGCGGGGCTTTAAGAAGGCGGCATGGTCGATCTTCCTGCACTGAATTTCACGCGCCGCGCCTGCAACGGCGTGACGCTCAACGTTGCCGAAGCCGGCCCATCGGACGGCGCTCTCGTCATTCTGCTGCATGGCTTTCCGGAATTCTGGTTCGGCTGGCGCCATCAGATCGGCGCGCTGGCGGCAGCGGGCTATCGCGTCGTGGTGCCGGATCAGCGCGGTTACAATCTTTCCGACAAGCCCAAGGGCGTCGCGCAATACGATGTCGACCGGATCGCGGCAGACGTCGTTGCGCTCGCGGCACACTATACGGACCGGCCGTTCCGCCTCGTCGGTCATGACTGGGGCGCAGTGGCGGCGTGGTGGACCGCGACGCGGACGCCGGAGAGGCTGCACAAGCTCGCGGTGCTCAACTGTCCGCATCCGGCGGTGTGGCGCCACGCGATGAAGCACGATCCGGTGCAGCGCAAGGCGAGCCGTTATGTCGGCACGTTCCAGATCCCGTGGTTGCCCGAGGCGCTGATGCGCGCCGGCAATTTCCGCGCCCTGATCGCCGCTTTGCGCGAATCCACCACGCCGCTCTCCGATCCGGAGGCCGAGCGCTACCGCGAGGCCTGGCGACAGCCCGGCGCGCTGACCGGCATGCTCAACTGGTATCGCGCGATCCTGCGCCACGACTTCGCGATGCCGGCGCCGGGCAGTTTCAAAATGCCCGTGCAGATCATCTGGGGCCGGAAAGACCGCTACGCCCTGCCCGCGTTGGCTGAGACCAGCAAGGCGTTATGCGCCGACGCGCGGCTCACCTTCCTGGACGACGCGACGCATTGGGTTGCACAAGACGCGCCGGAACGGGTCAATGCGATCCTTCTGGATTTTCTTCGAAACTGACCGGCATCGAAGAGAAAAAGCCAATAGGCGCAATCGCTTCGCAGTATTCACTGTCTGATAAAACCTGCCGTCACGATCCGTCATAGCGTTTGGCGCCGGCCGTGACGTCCTGTTCGGCAGCCAGCCGGATGCGCCGCGCGGCGGCGGCGTTCACAAGGTTCCGGCACCCCGTTGCGGATTCACCCTGATTTTGCGCATGATAGTTGGGACGCGCCCGCCCGATGCCGGACGAGCGGGCGTCGATCTGGGTGTATTCGGCACGGCGGCGGCATTCGACAGCACATGGCAAATTACGACAACAGCGGCTCGCGCGGCGGTCTTGCGCAAGCGTCGGTCAAGGGTACGGTCAAGTGGTTCAACGGGACCAAGGGCTACGGTTTCATCACGCTTGAAAATGGCGGCGACGCCTTCTGTCACGCTTCGGCGTTGCAGGCGGCGGGACATGCGGAGCTGCCGCAAGGCGCAAGCATCGTCTGCGACCTGCAGGACTCGCCGCGCGGCCTTCAGGTCGTGGCGGTGCACAGCGTCGATCTGAGCACGGCAGAGTCCGGAGGCGGCGGCGGTGGAGCGCGCGGCCCGCGCCGCGACTTCGGCGGCGACAGCGGCGGTGGACGCCGCGGCGGCGGCGGTGGTCCGCGGGGCGGCTTCGGGGGCGGCGATCGCTTCGGCGGTGGCGGCGATCGGTTCGGCGGCGGTGGTGATCGCTTCGGCGGTGGCGATCGGTTCGGCGGTGGCGGCGATCGCTTCGGCGGCGGGGACCGTTTTGGCGGCGGCGGTGACCGCTTCGGCGGCCATCGCGACTCCGGCCCCAGCGGCCCGATGGTCGAGGGCAAGGTGAAGTTCTTCAACGACCAGAAGGGCTTCGGCTTTGTCATGCCGGACAGCGGCAGCGGCGACGTCTATGTCCACGCCAGCGCGCTCCGGCGCTCCGGCGTTCAGGTCCTGGAACCGGAGCAGCGCATCCGCTACTCCACCCGCCAGGGCCAAAAAGGCGTCGAAGTCGACCGCGTCGAGGTCATCTAAGCCTTTCTCGGCAATAGATAATTTACTAGTTGCAACGGTTGCGCCAAATGCAAAGCCGTGTCGCAAGGTAAATTTGCGTTGTCAGCTTGAATTTCGCACCTGCGAACATATATAGCGTCGATCTATATCGGACCTATATAGATCGCAGGGGCCTTGGTTCATGGATGTTCGCACGATTTGCCTGGGCATCCTGACCCGTGGTGACGCCACGGGTTATGAGATCAAGAAGCTGTTCGAGGACGACGGCTACCAGCACTTCGTCGAGGCCAGCTTCGGTTCGATCTATCCCGCGCTCAACCGGCTGACCGACGAAGGCTATGTCTCCGTCCGCTCGGAGGCCCAGGAGAAGCGTCCCGACCGCAAGGTCTACTCGATCACGCCGACCGGTCGCAGCCAGTTCATCGCCTCGCTTCTGAAGCCGCTGCCCGAGGACCGGCACCGCTCGCCGTTCGTGTTTGCGATGCTTTTCGCCGATCTGTTGCCGCAAAGCCGCGTCAGCACGATGCTAGACACCTATATCGGCCACATCGACGAGAAGCTGGCGCATCTGAACCAGCATCAGGACGCATCTCAATCGGACGGCGAGAAGTTCGTCAGTGGCTTCGGCCGGGCGGTCTATGTCGCGATCCTCGACTTCCTGCGCAGCCATCGCGCCGAGGTCGAGAAACAACAATTGGCCCAGGCGGCCGAATAGCAGGGATTTCATGTCAGACGACGGCGAACGCAACAGATTTGTCCCGGCCTTCTGGTCGCGCCTCAAGCCGCGCTACCAGTGGGCTATCGGCATCGCGCTGGTCGTCGGCATCTGGATCGCGACAGGTCTTTTCAGTCACCGCACCGCCCCGGTTACCGATGACACCTCGACAAAGGCAGCCGGCATTCCGCGTGTCAGCGTCAGCACCCTCGTCGCCAGCGAGCGCGATGCGACCATCACCGTGCGCGGCCGCACCCAGGCCAAGCAGGAAGTCGACGTGAAGGCCGAGGTCGAAGGCGTGGTCCAGGCGATCCCCTTCGACAAGGGCGATCACGTGCGCAAGGGCGACGTACTGTGCGAGATCAAGAACAACGACCGCGGCGCCAAGGTCCAGCAGGCCCAGGCGCTCGTCTCGCAGATGCAGAAGGAGCTGCAGGTCGCGCAGGATCTGTTCAAACAGGGCTTCCGCTCCAAGACCCAGCTCGCGCAGGCCGAGGCGAACTACGCGCAGGCGCAGGCCGCGCTCGCGACGATGAACATCGCACTCGATAACACCCGCGTCCGCGCGCCCTTCGCGGGCTTCGTCGACGACCGCTATGTCAGTGTCGGCGACTACCTGCGCGCGGGCGACAAATGCGAGATGGTGATCGCGCCGGAGCCGTTCCTGGCCACCGGCACCGTGTCCGAGCAGGACGTGGGCGGCATCAGCCTCGGCGATCCGGCCCAGGTGACGCTCGTCACCGGCGAGACGGTCGCCGGCAAGGTCAGTTTCGTCGCCGACCGCGCCGATCAGCTGACGCGCGCCTTCCGCATCGAGGTCGAGCTTCCCAATCCCGACGCCAAGCTGCGCGACGGCGTGAGCGCGGAAATCCACATCGCGGTCAAGAAGGTCAAGACGCAGCATATCTCGGCCGGCATCCTGGTGCTGAGCGACAAGGGCGCCGTGGGCGTGCGCGTTGTGCAGAACGGCACCGTGGCCTTCATCCCGGTGCGCGTGCTGAGCGACGATCCCGATGGGTCGTGGGTCACCGGACTGCCTGACCGCGTCAACGTGATTACGGTTGGCCAGGAGTTCGTCAGCGACGGCCAACGCGTGGTTCCTGTGTTCGAGAAGAACGGAAAAGCCTCATGACCAAGATCGTCGAATGGGCTGTCAACAACACCCGCGTGGTGCTCGCGATGATGGCGGTGGTCATCGTCGCGGGCGTCGTCGCGTTCATCAATATCCCGAAGGAAGCGCAGCCCGACATCCCGATCCCGGTGCTGACGGTGCAGGTGACCTATCCCGGCATCAGCCCGGAGGACAGCGAGCGCCTCCTGGTCAAGCCGCTGGAAACGGCGCTGCGCAACGTCGAGGGCATCAAGACGATGACCGCCCGCGCCTATTCGGGCGTGGCGGTGATCATTCTGGAGTTCGACGTCAACTTCAACAAGCAGAAGGCCCTGGAAGACGTTCGCGCCCAGGTCGATGAGGCGCGTTCGCGCCTGCCGCAGGAAGCCGATCCGCCGGCGGTGCAGGAAGTGAACGTCGCGCTGCAGCCGGTGATCTCCGTCGCCTTGTGGGGTGACGTGCCGGAACGCACGTTGCTGCATCTGGCGCGCGATCTGAAAGACCAGATCCGGTTGGTTCCGAGCGTGCTGGACGTCGACATCGGCGGCGAGCGCGACGAGATGCTGCTGATCGAGATCGATCCGGCGAAGCTCGAAGCCTACGGCATCAGCCAGCAGGAATTGTACGCCGCGGTGTCAAACAACAACCGCCTGGTCGCGGCCGGCCTGATCGACACCGGTCACGGCAGCTTCGCCGTCAAGGTGCCGGGTGTCATCGAGAACGCCTCCGATCTGCTGACCCTGCCGATTCGCTCCAACACCACCGCCACGGTCACGCTGGCCGATGTCGCATCGGTGCGGCGCACCTTCGCCGACCCCGTGACCTACTCCCGCCTGAACGGCAAGCCAACGCTGTCGCTCAACATCTCCAAGCGCATCGGCTCCAACATCATCGCCAACAACGCCCAGGTGCGCGCGATCGTCGACAAAGCGGCCAAGAGCTGGCCCGCCGGCATCCACGTCACCTACCTGTTCGACGAGTCGACGGACATCCGTGACCAGCTGAGCTCGCTGACCGACTCGATCCTCCTGGCCATCGTGCTGGTGATGATCATCGTCGTCGCTGCGCTCGGCCTCAGGTCGGGTCTGCTGGTCGGCGTCTCGATCCCGACCTCGTTCCTGATGGCGTTCATGGTGTTGCACAGCGTCGGCTACACGCTGAACATGATGATCATGTTCGGCCTGCTGCTGGCCGTGGGCATCCTGGTCGACGGCGCGATCATCGTGGTCGAATACGCCGACCGCAAAATGACCGAGGGTCACAAGCCCAAGCAGGCCTTCGCGGAAGCCGCGCTGCGCATGTTCTGGCCGGTGCTCAGTTCCACCGCGACGATGATCGGCGCCTTCCTGCCGATGCTGTTGTGGCCCGGCGTCGCGGGCAAGTTCATGAGCTACTTCCCGATCACCCTGATCGTCATCCTGGGCGGATCGGTCGTGGTCGCGCTGATCTTCATGCCTGTGCTGGGCGGCATCTTCGGCAAGGCGCCGCCGCATGACGAGCAGCACGAGCGTGCGATCGAAGCATCCGAAACCGGCGACTGGCGCGAAATCCCGGGCATCACCGGCTGGTACGCCAAATGGGCCGAGCGGCTGACGCGCTATCCGGGCCGCGTGATGGCTGGCGCCGCCGGTATCGTGTTCACCGTGCTCGCGCTGTTCATCGTTTTCAATCACGGCGTGATCTTCTTCGCCGACGAGGATCCCGACTTCACCCAGGTGCTGATCTCGGCGCGCGGCAATCTGTCGGCCGATGAAAAGCGCGATATCGTGATGAAGATCGCCAATATCGTGCAGACGATTCCCGGCATCCGCGACATCAACGCGGGATCGGGCGGCCAGTCCAACAGCCTGAACAGCCAGGGCGGCCTGCCGGTCGATAACATCGGACGGCTCAGCATCGAGCTGAAGGGCTACCGCGAACGGCACCCGGCCAAGTGGATCGAAGAGCAGATCCGCGAGAAGACGGCGAACGTGCCGGGCGTGCATGTCGAGGTGCGTCCGCCGCAGCAGGGCCCGCCGACCGGCAAGGACGTCATGATCGACGTCAACTCCGACGACTACGCGGAGTTGGCGCAGGTCACGGCGGCGATCCGCGCGCATATGGACAAGCTGCCGGAACTGCGTGACGTGGAAGACACGCGGCCATTGCCCGGCATCGAGATGGATCTGGTGATCAACCGCGAGATCGCCAGCCGTTTCGGCGCCAATGCGCAGACCATCGGCACGGCGGTCCAGCTTGTGACCAACGGTATCCTGGTCGGCAAGTACCGGCCGGACGACAGCCAGGACGAGATCGACATCCGCGTGCGCTATCCCAGCGAGGCGCGCGGCATCCACGCGCTCGACAATCTGCGCATCACGACGGCAGACGGATCGATGGTGCCGATCAGCAACTTCGTCCAGCTGAAGCCGGCGCAGCAGGTCAGCTCGATCGAGCGTGTCGATGCACATCGCGTGTATCACGTGCGTGCGAACGTCATGCCCGGCGTCAATGCCACGGCCGAGATCAACAAGATCAAGCAGTGGCTGACGACGCAGACCTTCCCGGCAGACGTGCATGTCTCGTTCAAGGGCGGCAGCGAGCAGCAGGACGAGTCAGGCGCGTTCCTGGTGGTCGCGGCAGGTCTGGCACTGTTCCTGATCGCGATCGTGCTGCTGGCGCTGTTCAACAGCTTCTACCACACGGGCCTGATCCTGCTGGCGGTGGTGCTCGCCATGATCGGCGCGTTGCTCGGCATGGTGGTGATGGGGCAACCCTTCTCGATCATCATGACAGGCACCGGTTTGCTGGCGCTGGCCGGCATCGTGGTGAACCACAACATCGTGCTGATCGACACCTTCCACCGCCTGCGCGACAGCGGCATGGATCCGATCGAAGCGGTGATCCGTTCCAGCGCGCAGCGGTTGCGCCCGGTGTTCCTGACCACGATCACCGCCATCGGCGGCTTGCTGCCGATGATGTTCGCGGTCGAGATCAACTTCTGGACCCGCGAAGTGACGATCGGCGGCCCGAACGAACTGATATGGGTGAGCCTGTCCACCGCGATCGTGTTCGGTCTGGGGTTCTCGAAGCTGATCACGCTCGGCCTGGTGCCGGCAATGCTGGCGGTGCCCTACCGCATCCGCGAGCATGGCGGCGTCTTCGCAGCGCTCAACAGCATCGGGCGCAAGGGCGTCGGCGCGATCGGCACGCGGCGTTACGGCGACGCCGATATGGACACGGGCGCACGCCCGCGGCCGCAGCCGGCGGAGTAATTGATCAATCGGCGGAAACCGGCGTGGCGCGCGCCACGCCGGGCGCCACTTCGGGATCGTCCTGCACGGCCTTGAGGATTTCCATCGCTTCGGCGGCCTGCTTCTGCTTGTTCCACATCGACGAGTAGGCGCCACCCCGTGCGATCAACTCGGCGTGGCGGCCGCGCTCGACGATCTCGCCATGATCGAGCACCAGTATCTCGTCGGCATCGATCACGGTGGAGAGCCGGTGGGCGATGACGAGCGAGGTGCGGTTGCGCGAGACTTCGGCCAGGGCGCCCTGGATTTCGCGTTCAGTGTGGGTGTCGAGCGCCGACGTCGCCTCGTCCAGCAGAAGGATCGGCGGGTTCTTGAGGATGGTGCGGGCGATGGCGACGCGCTGCTTCTCGCCGCCGGAGAGCTTGAGGCCGCGCTCACCGACCATCGCGTCATAGCCGAGCGGCAATTCCGTGATGAACTTGTCGATCTGGGCGTGGCGCGCCGCTTCCTTGATCTCGGCCTCGGTGGCGCCGATCCGGCCATAAGCGATGTTGTAGCGGACGGTGTCGTTGAACAGCACGGTGTCCTGCGGGACGATGCCGATGGCGGCGCGCAGGCTCGCCTGCGTCACGTCGCGGATGTCCTGGCCGTCTATGGTCACGCTGCCGGATTTGATGTCGTAAAAACGGTAGAGAATGCGCGAAATGGTCGACTTGCCGGCGCCGGATGGGCCGACCACGGCGACCGTCTTGCCAGCGGGCACGGTGAAGCTGATGCCTTTCAGGACGGTTCGCGCAGGCTCATAAGCGAACACGACGTTGTCGAATTTGATCTCGCCGCCGGTCACTTTGAGGTCCGGCGCACCGGGCTTGTCCGTAACCTCTTGCGGCTGGTTGAGGAGGCGGAACATCGCGTCCATATCGACCATCGCCTGGGTGATCTCGCGATAGACGGTGCCGAGCAGGTTCAAGGGCTGGTAGAGCTGGATCAGGATGCCATTGGCGGCGGTGAAGACGCCGACCGTGATCAAGCCTTGCTTAATTCCGTTGGCGCCCAGCCACAGCACGGCGCCGAGGCCCAGCGCCATGATCACGGCCTGGCCGGTATTGAGCAGCGCCAGGGAGATCTGCGCCTGGATCGAGGCGCGGGAGTACTTTTCCATCGAGCGGTCGAAGCGCCGCGTCTCGTGGCCCTCATTGTTGAAATATTTGACGGTCTCGTAATTCAGCAGGCTGTCGACCGCCTTGGTGTTGGCATCCTGGTCGCTCTGGTTCATGTCGCGGCGGAACTGGATGCGCCAGCGCGTGATCGCGAAGGTGAACCAAACATAGGCGACCGTCATCACCAGCGTGGCGATCGCGACCCAGGGGTTCAGCTTCTTCAAGAGGATGAACGTGTAGAATGCCAGCAGCAGGATCGTCGGGAAGATGCTGAACAGAGCGAAGGACAGCAGCGTGTCGATGCCCTTGGTACCCCGCTCGATCACGCGGCTGAGGCCGCCGGTCTTGCGCTCCAGATGGAAGCGCAGCGACAGACGATGGACATGGGCGAAGGTCGAGACCGCAACCTCGCGCATCGCCTGGTACTGCACCTTGGCGAAGATGCCGTCGCGCAATTGCGCCAGCGCCGCCATCAGGATGCGCGAGATGACATAAGCCGCGATCATCGCGAGGGCGTAGCCGAGCAGGATGGGAACGATGACCATCTTGCCGTGGACCATTTTGCTCGACGTCAGCGCGTCGACAGCTTCGCCGAGATAAAGCGGCGAGACGCTGGTCGCGGCGGTCGCCATGACCATGAACACCAACGCGACGACGACGCGCAAATGCAGCTCCGGCTGACCCTTCGGCCACAGATGCGGCAGCAACATCCACAAGGGACGGAAGGACGGCGCGCCGTCGCCCTCCTCGACGATCGGTCGTACCATCAGTGCCCCATATTGCCGCCGCCGAAGGCGAGGAACCCCGCGATCAGGGCGATCAATGCGATGATGGCGATAATGACGAGTCCGCGCGGCACGGCTAACCTCTTCCCGTTCCGATTCTGTTTAGAAACTGGCGCGCGCGGGCGCAACCCTTGGGCTGACATGGACAAGAAGAGTGCTGCCATTTGCGTGTTCTGCGGCTCGTCGCCGGGCGGCAAACCGGCCTATGGCGCGGCGGCGGCGCGGCTGGGGACGCTGATCGGCGAGCGCGGACATTCCATGGTGTTCGGCGGCGGGCGCAACGGGCTGATGGGGGTGGCCGCCAACGCGGCGCATGCCGCAGGTGCGAAGGTGCTGGGCGTGCTGCCCGATTTCCTGCGCCGGATCGAAGTTCCGCTGGCGGCGGAGTCCGAGGAGCTGATCATCGTGCCCGACATGCAGGTGCGCAAGCAGATCATGCTGAACCGGTCCGATGCCTTCGTCGTGCTGGCAGGCGGGCTGGGCACGCTGGACGAGTTGTTCGAGGTGCTGTCGATCTCGCAGCTCAAGGCGCACGACAAGCCGATCGTGATCGTCGACACCGAAAAGTTCTACGAGCCGCTGTGGCCGCTGCTGGCGCGGGTGGTGCGCGAGGGATTTGCGGTGCGCAGCATCGAGACGCTGTATCATGTCGTCGCGACGCCGGACGAGGCGATGGACACGCTCGCCAAATTACTCGGCCACGCGGCGTGACAGGAAGCCGAAGCGGCCTTCCAAGCTGACCAGCGCCAGCGCGCTCCAGATGCAGCCGAACGCGATCGTATTGGTGCGGGTAAACGGCTCGTGGAGGATCAGCGTCGCGACGAGCAACGTGATGGTCGGCGAGAGATACTGCAGGAAGCCGAGCGTGGTGAGGCGCAATTGGCGCGCGCCGGCGGCGAACAGGACGAGCGGCAGGGCGGTCAGCGGGCCGGTGAGGATCAGCAGCGCATTGCGCGACAGCGTCGCGGCAGGGAATGCGCCGGTGCCGTTCAGCGCCCACAGCACGACGAAGACCAAAGTGATCGGCAGCAGGAGACTGGTCTCGATGGTCAAGCCGTCGAGCGCGTCGACCGGCGTCAGCTTGCGGACATAGCCGTAGAACCCGAAGCTCAACGCCAGCGCCGGCGCGACCCACGGGATGTGGCCGATCGACCAGGCCTGCACGCCGACCGCGATGGTGGCCAGCACCAAGGCGACAAGACGCATCGGCGAAATCTTCTCACCCAGCAGTGCGACGCCGAGACCGATGGAGACCAGCGGCGTCAGGTAGTAGCCGAGCGCGGCTTCGACGAGCTGGTGTGTCGTCACCGTGTACATGTAGAGCGTCCAGTTGGCGCTGATCAGCAGGCTGCTGGCAGCGAGCGCGCCCAGCAGGCGCGGGGTGCGCAGCACCAGGATGAAATGCGAGATGCGGCGGCGGCCGAAGGTCACGGCGAGGCCGAACAGCGAACACCACAGGATGCGGTGCAGCGTGATCTCGACCGGCGTGATACCGGCGAGCAGCGTCCAGTAGAGCGGGACGAGACCCCAGACGAAATAAGCGCCGCCGGCGAGGAAGATGCCGCGGGTTTCGTTGGGGTGCTCGGGCGTTTCCGCGGTGTCGCTCATCCGCGGGCGTGGCCGCGGAAGAGTTTGTAGCGGATCGAGTCCGCCAGGGCTTCGAACGAGGCGTCGACCAGGTTCGGGGAGACGCCGACCGTGGACCAGCGGTTGCCTTTGCCGTCGGCGCTTTCGACCATCACGCGGGTCACGGCCTCGGAGCCGCTGGTGAGGATGCGCACCTTGTAATCCACCAGGCGCAGATCCGAGAGCCAGGACGAGTATTTTCCCAGATCCTTGCGCAGCGCTTCGTCGAGCGCGTTCACCGGGCCGTTGCGGCTTTCGGTGACGCTCATCAGCGTCTCGCCGTCGACCGTCACTTTCACCACCGCTTCCGACACCGTGACGAGCTCGCCCAGCGCGTTGTGCCGGCGCTCGACGATGACGCGGAAGCTCTGCACGTCGAAGAAATCCGGCACCTGTCCCAGCGCGCGGCGGGCGAGAAGCTCGAACGAGGCTTCGGCACCGTCATAGGCGTAGCCGAGGAATTCGCGCTGCTTCAAATCTTCCAAAAGACGCGCGATGCGCGCATCCCTGGCGTCGAGGTCGATGCCGATCTCCGCCAGGCGCGCCAGAAGGTTGGAGCGGCCGGCCTGATCCGACACCAGGATCTTGCGCGCGTTGCCAACGGCTTCCGGCGCGACGTGCTCGTAGGTGCGCGGGTCTTTCGCCACCGCCGACGAATGCAGCCCGCCTTTGTGCGCAAAAGCCGAGGGGCCGACATAGGCGGCGTGGCGGTTCGGCGCGCGATTCAAAATCTCATCCAACAAACGCGAAACGCGCGTGAGCTGCGCCAGTTGCGCCAGCGCCACGCCCGTTTCGAACGCCGACGCATAGGGCTCTTTCAGCAGCAGCGTCGGCAGCAACGCGCAGAGATTGGCGTTGCCGCAGCGCTCCCCCAAGCCGTTCAGCGTGCCCTGGATCTGGCGCGCGCCGCCGCGCACCGCGGCGAGGCTCACGGCCACGGCCTGCTCCGTGTCGTTATGGGCGTGGATGCCGAGCGCGGCATCCGGCAATTTCCCCTTCACCTCCGATACGATGCGGTAGACATCCTCCGGCAGCGTGCCGCCATTGGTGTCGCACAGCACCAGCCAGCGGGCGCCCGCATCGTGCGCCGCCGTGATGCAGGCGAGCGCGTAATCCGGATTCGCCTTGTAGCCGTCGAAGAAATGTTCGGCGTCGAACAGCGCCTCGCGCTTTTTCGCGACGACCGCGGCGATGGATTGCGAAATCCCCTCCACATTATCGGCGCGCGGAATCTCCAGCGCGACGTCGACATGGAAGTCCCAGCTCTTGCCGACGAGGCACGCCGCATCGGCTGCCGCGTCCAGGATCATGGACAGACCGGGGTCGTTGGCGGCGCTGCGCCCCGCCCGTTTCGTCATGCCGAACGCCGTGAAGCGCGCGCGGGTCAGCGGCGGACGCTCGGCGAAAAACGCGGTGTCGGTCGGGTTGGCCCCCGGCCAGCCGCCTTCGATGTAGTCGATGCCGAGCGTGTCGAGCGCGAGCGCGATCTGGCGCTTGTCCTCCACCGAGAAGTCCACGCCCTGGGTCTGGGCGCCGTCGCGCAGCGTCGTGTCGAACAGATAGAGGCGTTCGCGGGTCATCGGCAGGCGCTTTCGGCGGTTCGGCACGCAGGGGCGGCGGCTTGAGCGATGCCCAGTCGGCCGGTGAGGGCTGGACCGCCAGCAACAAAGCCATGTGCCGGGCGGGATCGATGCCCGACCGGATCATGGCGGAGAACAGCGCGGCGAAATCCTCGATCTTTCGGCAGACCAGCCGGGTGGCGGCGTCGAAGGCCTGCCATTCCGCCGAAAAGCGCCCGTGCTTGCGGGCATTGCGGTTTCCGGGCTTGGCTCCTGCCTTCGCCCTTCGGGCTTCCGCAATATAATTGTTCCGAGAAAAATTGGCCCCCCCTCCCCCCCGGGCCGGTTTGCGGCGCGGCGGGCGTGCCTTGGCGACCGCCAAAATGGCGGGCAGCGGTGCAGGTGTGGGATCGGAACAATACATCCTGTGGATGTAGGAATGATGTCTTGGGCGACAAGGGGTGGCCGAGAACTTTTTTTCGTAGGAGCGCGGCGGGGCGGCCCCCCTCCGACCCCGCGCCGCTTCGCGGCTTGGGGCCACCTCCCCCGCAAGCGGGGGAGGATAAGTAGAAGCAAGGTGCCGAGCGTAACGAGGCGGGGGGAGCCAGCGCTTTCACCGCTTGATCTCCCAGGTCGTGCCCTGCGGACCGTCCTTGAGGACGATGCCTTGGGCGAGGAGGTCGTCGCGGATGCGGTCGCTTTCCTTGAAGTCCTTGCGCGCGCGGGCGGCCTTACGGGCTTCGATGGCGGCGGCGATGGCGGCTTCGTCGACCTGCTTCTTGGCGGCGAGCTTGAGCTGCACGTTCGAGAAGCCGAGCAGGCCGAGGCCGCCCGCAAGCTCGTGGTCGCTGCCCTTGTGCAGCTCGGCGATCGCCTGCGGCGTGTTGAGATCGTCGGACAGCGCTTCGAGGAACGCGGCGCCGACGGGCGGATCGGCCAGCGGCTCGGTCACCGCGTACCATTTCTCCAGCGTCTTCCAGCTCTCGGTCATGCCGGCGACGGTCCAGTCCATCGGCTGGCGGTAGTGGCTGCGCAGCATGTTGAAGCGCAGGACCTCGCCGGGCCAGTCCTTGAGCAGCTCGTTGATCGTGACGAAATTGCCCAGGCTCTTGGACATCTTCTCGCCTTCGACGTTCAGGAAGCCGTTGTGCATCCAGACATTGGCGAGCGGATGATCGTGATGCGCGCCTTCGCTCTGCGCGATTTCGTTCTCGTGGTGCGGGAAGACGAGGTCGATGCCGCCGCCATGAATGTCGATGGTCTCGCCCATCGTCGCCTCGATCATCGCGGAGCATTCGAGATGCCAGCCGGGGCGGCCATAGCCCCAGGGCGAATCCCAGCCGGGCTGTTCGGCAACGGACGGTTTCCACAGCACGAAATCCATCGCGTCTTCCTTGTAGGGCGCGACGTCGACGCGGGCGCCGGCGAGCATGTCGTCGAGGCTGCGGCGCGCCAGCTTGCCGTAATCGGCCTTGCGCTTGACGCGGAACAGGACGTGGCCTTCGGCGGCATAGGCGAAGCCGGCGGCGATCAGCGCCTGCGTCATCGCGATCATCGGCGCGACGTATTCTGTGGCGCGCGGCATGTGGGTCGGCGGCAGGCAGCCCAGCGCCGTCACGTCGTCGCGATAGACGGCGTAGGTCTGTTCGGTGATCTCGCGCAGAACCTGGAGGATGGGGACGTTGCGCTTGTCCGTCGCGGCGCGCTCGGCGGCGCGCGCGTTGATCTTGTCGTCGATGTCCGTGATGTTGCGGACATAAGTGACGTGGTCCGCACCATAGGTGTGGCGGAGCAGGCGGAACAGCACGTCGAACACGATCGCGGGCCGCGCATTGCCGATATGGGCGAAGTCGTAGACCGTCGGGCCGCAGACATACATCCGCACGTTTGTGGGATCGATGGGCGCGAAAGCGTCCTTCGATTTGGTCAGCGTGTTGTAGAGGCGGATGGTCATGGTGATTTTCTACCGCGATTTGCCAGATTTGGCCCTCGCAAACCTTTCCAGATCTGCAAGGACGCCACCTGGGTGGCCCGCATTCGCGGACCAAGACAACTGAGTTTAACGGTGAGGGTCAGGCACAGGGGTTCGTTTGCGGCTTAGCCGCAAATCAACGTCTTACAAATATGGCGAGCGATGCTCACGCCGTGTCCCCGTTGAGGCGCGCAAGCGATCTCGCGCGCCCGATCAGGGGTAGCAGCTTTTTGAGCTCGGGTCCATCGCCGCGGCCGGTCAGCGCCTCGCGCAAGGGATGAAACAGCGCGCGGCCCTTGGCGCCGGTGGCTTCGGCGACGGCCCTAGTGAAGGCCCCCCAGGTGGTTTCGTCCCAAGGTTCGGGCGGCAGGAGCGTGGCGGCCTTGGCGGCGAGATCGGCGTTTTCGATCACGGGTGTGACGGGGCCGGTGACGACCTGCCACCAGATTTGCGCGTCGGCGAGGCGGGCGAGGTTCGGCTTCACCGCATCCCAGAACGGCGCCCCGCCGGCGATGCCGAGCATGGCGAGGCGCGGTGCAGCGACGTCGTACGGCAGAAGATGCAGCAGCTTGCCGTTGAGCAGTGCGAGTTCGGCGGTGTCGAACAGCGCCATGGCGCGGCCGAATTTCTCGAAGGCGAACTCGGCGGCGAGCGCACCCAGGCTGAGGCGCGGCTCGACGGCATCGGAGGTGCCGATCTTGGCGAGGTAGGCGGCGAGCGCGAGCGGTTCGATCCCGTCCTCGCGCAGGGCGCGCAAGGCGAGCGCGCCGGCGCGCTTGGAGAGCTTGCCGCCCTCGGCGGCGCCGAACAGCGCGTAATGCGCGAAGGCCGGCGGCGCCGCGCCAAGGGCCTCGAAGATCTCGATCTGCGGCGCGGTGTTGGTGACGTGGTCTTCGCCGCGGATGACATGGGTGATGGCGAAGTCGACGTCGTCGACCACGCTGGGCAGCGTGTAGAGGAAGCTGCCGTCCTCGCGGATCAGAACGGGATCGGAGAGTGTGGACGTGTCGATGTCGACGGGGCCGCGGATGAGATCGGTCCAGGTGACGTGCGCGTGGCTGAGCCTGAAGCGCCAATGGGGCTTGCGGCCTTGCGCTTCGAGACGCGCACGGTCCTCGGCGGTCAAAGCGAGCGCGGCGCGGTCGTAGACCGGCGGCTTGTGCGCCGCCATCTGGCGCTTGCGGCGGCGTTCGAGCTCGTCGGCAGTCTCGTAGGCCGGGTAAAGCCGGCCGGCGGCTTTGAGCTTCTCCGCCGCCGCCCGGTAGAGCGCGACGCGGTCGGACTGGCGCGCGAAGATATCGGGGGCGATGCCGAGCCAGGCGATGTCCTCGACGATGGCGGCTTCGAATTCCCCGGTCGAGCGCACGGTGTCGGTGTCGTCGATGCGGAGCATGAACTTGCCGCCGGTCTTCCTGGCGAACAATGCGTTGAGGATGGCGGCACGGCCATTGCCGGCCTGGAGCAGGCCGGTGGGCGATGGGGCGACGCGGACGATGGGGGTCATTTGAAATAGGTGGCAATAAGCCTACCCAAAGCGGCTGCAGTCGCAGTCGCTACAGCCCCCAAAGCAACTTCAATCTGCTTTTCAGCTGCGCTTTCTGCAACCCGTTTTAAAGACGACAACAAGCTCGATAAAAATGGTTTGTTCACTAGAGGCGCCTTCAAATGCAAAATTGCGGTCTCCAGGATATTAAGCAGTTCCGTACGATCGCTTTCAGAAAGTAGCGATTGGCTTTGATTTTTCCCATCCGCCAGCAAGTGAAGTTGAGCTAGAAGAGCGCGAACTTCTTCTATTGCTCGTTTCGCGGTTAACGGCGCTCTTACCCAGCCGCCATATTCAATCCCCGAGAGCAAAATTGCCTCGCGCGCGGCAATGTTGCGTTGCAGATTTTGCAGAAACCTTGTGGCAGTGCTTCTGCTCACACCGTCACCGTTTCGTATTCGGCGCAAAGTACTCACTGAAACTCCGCTAAGCTCGACAAGCGATTCTAGACTTCTCGCTTTGACTTCCAGTCGCTGCACAATATATCGTAGTCTGCCTGTGAACGTGGAATGGGGTGGGTCGGTATCGTACCCAATGCGAAACATTTGGGGCTTAGCGGCGAAAATGTCGCTAAGTAGCCTGCTTACTTCAATTCCAATTTCGGCCAAATCATCGCTAGCAACGTAGGTCATGCGTCAGTCACGCGCATCTCGGAACGCATTGGTGATCGGGTAGCGGCGGTCGCGGCCGAAATTGCGCGCGCTGATCTTCACGCCGGGCGGGGCCTGGCGGCGCTTGTATTCGCTGACGTAGAGCAGCTGCTCGATGCGCTTCACCGTGGCGGGGTGGTAGCCGCGGGCGCAGGTGTCCTCGAAGGTCATCTCGTTTTCGACCAGGCACTCCAATATGCCGTCGAGGATCTCGTAGGGCGGCAGGCTGTCCTCGTCCTTCTGGTTGTCGCGCAGCTCGGCGCTCGGCGGCTTCGTGATGATGCGTTCGGGGATGACGCGGCCCGTGGGTCCCAATGCGCCGCGCGGCACGTTCTGATTGCGCCAGGACGCGAGGCGGAAGACCTCCATCTTGTAGACGTCCTTGAGCACATTGTAGCCGCCGCACATGTCGCCGTAGAGCGTGGCGTAGCCGACGCTCATCTCCGACTTGTTGCCGGTGGTCAGCACCATGGGGCCGAACTTGTTGGAGATCGCCATCAGGATCACGCCGCGGGCGCGGGATTGGAGGTTCTCCTCCGTCGTGTCGGCGCGCTTGCCGGCGAAAGTCGGGGCGAGCGCGGCGGTGAAGGCGGCGATGGTGTCTTCGATGGCGACGGTGTCGTAATGCACGCCGAGCAATGCGGAACATTCGGCGGCGTCGTACAGGCTGTCGGCGCTGGTGTATTTGCTCGGCAGCATGACGCAGCGGACGCGGTCCTTGCCGAGCGCGTCGACCGCGACGGCGGCGCTGAGCGCGCTGTCGATGCCGCCCGACATGCCGAGCACCACGCCGGGGAAGCGGTTCTTGTTCACATAGTCGCGCAAGCCCAGCATCATCGCGTGGTAGACCGATTGCGAGCGGTCGTCTTCGGGCGCCCGTTCGCCGGGCAGGCAGGTCCAGCCGGCTGAACCGTGCTCCCACTGCGTGACGACGAGGCTTTCCTGCCAGGCGGGGAGCGAGACGGGGATCGAACAATCGGCATTGGCGACGAAGGAATTGCCGTCGAACACCAGCTCGTCCTGGCCGCCGATCTGGTTGAGATAAATGAGCGGCAGCTTCGTCTCGCTGACGCGCGCGGCGACGAGGTTGAGGCGGACGTCCTCCTTGCCGGCCTCGAAGGGCGAGCCGTTGGGCACGGCGAGGATCTCGGCGCCGGTCTCGGCCAAGCATTCGACGACGTCCTGGGTCCAGATGTCTTCGCAGATCGGCACGCCGATGCGCACGCCGCGGATGGCGAACGGACCGGGCAGCGGGCCGGGGACGAAGACGCGCTTCTCGTCGAACACGCCATAGTTTGGCAGATCGTGCTTGAACGTCTTGCCGGCGACCTTGCCGTCGTCGAGCAGCACGAAGGCGTTGTAGAGCTTGCCGTCCTCGACCCAGGGGCTGCCGACGAGAACGGCCGGGCCGCCATCGGCGGTGTCGCGCGCGAATTTCTCGATGGCTTCCATCGCGTCGGACTGGAGCGCGGGCTTGAGGACGAGGTCCTCGGGCGGATAGCCGACGATGTAGAGCTCGGGGAACAGGATGAGGTCGGCGCCCTGCCCGGCGGCATCGGCGCGCGCGGCGCGGGCGCGGATGAGGTTGCCGTGGATGTCGCCCATGACGGGATTGAGCTGGGCCAGCGCGATGCGAAAACGGTCGGTCATTCATGGTGTGTAGCGCCCTCGCGGGGCGCGTGCAAAATCATGCCTTCTATGCACAATGGCCGGCGTCGATGCGGGCGGATCAGGGGCGGTCGGGTGAACAGATTGGCATGCGCGGGCGGCGTGGCTGCCCTGCTGATGACGGCACACGCTTTGGCCGAGGAACCCGCGGCACCGGCGACCGCGCCGGCGACACAAGACACGGCGGCACCGCCGGCAGGCCTGCCGGCCGAGCCGCCTCCTCCTCCGCCGCCGCCGACGCCGGCCAGCCCGTTCCAAGGCGCGACGCTGACCTCGGTGACCTATGAGCGCGCCGACATGGCCGCGCTGACGGCGGGCAAGGCGGCGCTGGGGATGCTCGGCGGCATGATGATGGTCGGCGACGGCGATACGATCGTGAAGGAGTTCGGCATCGCCGATCCGGCGGTGGCGATCTCGGCCAGGCTGACGCCAATGGTCGCGGCGCGCTACCAGACCTCGAGCACGGTCAATCTCGCGGACCGGGATTCGTCGGACGATTCCGTCAGCGACCTGACGCATGCGGCGGGCGGCAAGGGGCTGGTGGTCGATGTCGAGACGCGGTCGTGGCTACTCGGCTATTTCCCGTTCGACTGGAGCCATTACCGGGTCATGTACAGCGCCCGCGCCAGGCTGATCGACGCGACGACGGGCAAGCAGATCGCGCGCGAGACCTGCGATTACTCCTCCGGCGACGACGTGCCGTCGCCGACCTATGACGAGGTCCTGGCGAACAGCGCGGCGCTGCTCAAGGCCAAGCTGGATGCGGCGACGGCGTCCTGCGTCGATACGCTGGCGAAGAAGCTGCTGGGGCCTTAGCGGGCGGCGGCGAGCGCCGCGAAAGTGTCGGGCGCCGCGGCATCGCGGTCGGCGGCGTCGTCGATCATCAGCGCGGTTTGCAGCGCGCGGCGGGCTTCTTCCGGGCGGACCAGCGTGGTGGCGCCGTCGCGCACCGAGGCGACGAAGGACGCGACCGACATGCCGAGCGGGTCGCCCTGCTCCAGGGCCTTGAGCGCGCGCGGCGTGGTGTTGACGATCTTGCGGCTGACGAAATCGATCTCGATGACGCCGTCCCTGTACTCGGCGCGCATGCCGCGGCGGCGGGCGTCGGAGATGCGGCTGGTCTCGAGATGCGCGACGGTGCCGTTGGCGAAGGTCACGTCGGCGTTCACCTCGTCGGCGAGGCGGCTGTGCAGGGCGCGGCTGCGGGCCTTCACGTCGGTCACGGCGGATGGCACCAATTGATGCACGAGGTCGAGATCGTGGATCATCAGGTCGAGCACGACCGAGACGTCGGCGCCGCGGCCGCTCCACGGCCCCATGCGCCAGGTCGACACGGAGAGCGGGACTTCCTTGTGCTCGAGCAGGCCGGTGGCCGCGAACACGAAACGCTCCTGGTGGCCGACGGTGAGCGTGAGGCCGGAGCCCGCGGCGAGCGCGATCAGCGCGTCGGCTTCGTCGAGCGCGGTGGCGATGGGCTTCTCGACCAGGACATGGGCGCCGGCATTCAAGAAGGCGCGCACGATCTCGGCATGGGTGACGGCGGGGGTGCAGACGCTGACGAGGTCGACGACGCCGAGCAGCTCGCGCCAGTCGGCAACGGCCGGCACGCCATAGGTCGCGAGCGAGGTCTTGCGCACCTCGGCGGACGGATCGGCGATGGCGACCAACTCGACGCCATCGATATGGCGATATTTGGACGCGTGATGGCGGCCGAACGCACCGGCGCCGATGACGGCAGCCTTGAGTGGACCTCTGGGACGCAGGCGGAAGGGCGACACGCGGAATCCAGCCGAGATTTCAGGGACATAAGGTCAGCCGAGGGCGGCCAGAGCGACTCATAAAATGTTTCGTCTTGTTACACGGGGCCGCCCTGATAGGGTCGCAACCCTCGCTATTTCCCCCTTTCGACCGTTAAGGAGACGACCTTGGACAACCAGAAAAACCACGAAATCCGCCTGAAATCCCGCCCGACCGGGCTGCCGACCAGCGACAACTTCGAGCTCGCTGAGACGGCCGTTCCCACCCCGGGCGCCGGCCAGGTGCTGGTGCGCAACTCCTATATCTCGGTCGATCCGTACATGCGCGGCCGGATGGTGGACCGCAAAAGCTACGTCCCGCCGTTCCAGCTCGGCGAGGCGCTGCAGGGCCACGCGGTCGGCCAGGTCGTGGCGTCGAACAGCGACGCGGTGAAGGTCGGCGATTTCGTGCAGAGCATGAACGGCTGGCGCGAGTGGTATGTCGCCGACGGCGCGGCGGTGCAGAAATTCGATCCGGCGGTGCCGATCCAATCCTATCTCGGGGCGCTCGGCATGCCGGGGATGACGGCCTATGCCGGGCTGCTGCGCGTCGGTGCACTGAAGGACGGCGAGCGGGTGTTCGTCTCGGCGGCGTCGGGCGCAGTGGGCTCGGTGGTGTGCCAGATCGCCAAGGCGAAAGGCTGTTACGTTGTCGGCTCGGTGGGGTCGGATGAGAAGGCGGACTATCTGAAGTCGCTCGGCGTCGACGGCACGATCAACTACAAGACTTGCGGCGACCTCAACGCTGCGGTGGCGGCGGCGTTCCCACAGGGCATCGACGTCTATTTTGAGAACGTCGGCGGCGCGCATCTGGAAGCGGCGATCAACAACATGCGGCCGGGCGGGCGGATTCCGCTGTGCGGGATGATCGACATGTACAACGCGACGGAGCTGCCGTCGGGGCCGCGCAATCTGGCGATCGCGATCGGGCTCGGCCTGACGCTCAAGGGCTTCGTGGTGTCGAGCCATTACGACATGCTGGCCGATTTCCACCGCGACATGGCGATGTGGGCGAAAGAGGGCAAGATGAAATGGCGCGAGACGGTGGTCGACGGCGTCGCCAACGCGCCGTCGGCGTTCATCGGGCTCTTCAAGGGCGAGAACGTCGGCAAGATGGTCGTGCGGGTCGGGCCGGACAAGGCAGTTTGACGGGCAAGCACCTCAGATATATATTCTGGCTAGAAATTCTAGCCAGAATATATCATGACCAGCTGGTCCGTCCAGGATGCGAAGAATCGCTTCAGTGAGGTGATGACCGCAGCACGCAAAGCGCCACAAACCGTCACCAAGCACGGCAAGGCTGCCGTCGTCATCGTCGATGCCGACGAATATGAGCGTCAGCAAAAGCAGCTCAACGGCAAAGCGCCCGATCTTGTCGACCTGCTGCTGTCTATGCCGACAAAGAAAGGCTTTGAATTCGATCGCCGCAAACCGAAGCATCGCGACATCGATTTCTGATGTATCTGCTGGATACCGTCTTCCTGTCGGAACTGCGACGGCGCGCGCAAAACGATCCCGCAGTGCTGTGGATGCGGCGCCAGAAGCGAGAAAGCCTTTTTATGAGCGTCGTGACGATCATGGAGATCGAACGCGGCATCGAAAAGCAACGTCGCCGCGATCCGCCGTTTGCGGCGACACTCGAAGTCTGGCTCCGCGATATACGCGCCGCGTTTGGCGATCGCGCACTCCACATCACGGATGATATTGCCCAGCGATGGGGGCGGATGCAGATTCAGCTCAAGCGAAGCGATGACGATCTCGCAATCGCAGCTACGGCGCTTGAATACGGCTTTCAGGTCGTGACGCGAAACACTCGTGATTTCGCACCGATGGGCGTGACAGTCATCAATCCGTTTAACGCGCCGCCGTAAGAAGCAGGGACAAAACTTCGACGCCGTAGACTCAGTCCTTGCCCGGCTCCGGCCCGCTCGCGCGCAGCGTCGCGAGCGCGGCGACGATGAGGTAGGCGAGCATCAAGGGCGCGAGGCCGGAGAGGAGCGCGCCGTCGATGTCCGCGAAGGCGAGGCAGCCGAGCCAGGGATAGAGCGAGCCGACGGCGAGAAGCTGGATCGCGACGATGGCGACGGCGCCGTAGAGCGCGGCGAGAAAGGTCAATCCGAACGCCGCCGGTTGCAGCGTCCGCTCGAGCCGCAAAATGCCGGCGGTGAGGCCGATGCGCGAGACCGCGGACGCGACATAGATCGCGCCGAGCAGCCAGGCAAAAGCGGAGGCCAAGGTCTCGGCGAAGACGCGGTCGCGCGGGAACGGGCAGGCGAGCAGCGCATCGGCCAGCGCATGCTGGCCGGGCACGACGTGATACATCGTGTTCTGCAACGGATCGATCAGCGCGGCGCCGACATAGAGGCGCACCGGCAAGACCTGAATCGCGAAGATCAGCACGACGAAGACGAGAAAGACGGTGTCGTTGAAGCTCGGCACGATGTGGTGCGGCCGCAGGCGCGCGAGGAACGGCATGCCGCGCGCCGAATAGGACGCGCCGAAGCCGGCGACGAACAGAAGGCCCATCGCGGCGAACAGCAACACGCAAACGCCGATCGACTGGATCGCCTCGAGGGGTGCGACGCCGCGGCCGAGCAGCAGGTTCAGCCCGTGCGCGCCCGCGAACAGGCAGAACACGACCCAACCTTTGGCGAGAAGCCGGGCCACCCCCATTGCGTCAGCGTCTCCTGCGGGTGGGTTATGCCGAAGCGGCGAAGCGGTCGGACTTCATGCGTTCGGCGCGAATGCCCTCGGCCATCAGGAACGCAAGCTCGAGCGCCTGGCTGGCGTTGAGGCGCGGATCGCAGGCGGTCTGGTAACGGTCGAACAGGTCGATCTCCTTGATCGCCTGGGCGCCGCCGAGGCATTCGGTGACGTCCTGACCGGTCATTTCGAAATGGACGCCGCCGGCATGGGTGCCTTCGGCGCGGTGCACTTCGAAGAAGCTGCGCACTTCGGCGAGGATGCGGTCGACGGGACGCGTCTTGTAGCCCGACTGCAGCTTGATCGTGTTGCCGTGCATCGGATCGCAGGACCACACGACGCTCATGCCCTCGCGCTTCACGGCGCGGACCAGCGGCGGCAGCGCGGACGCGACCTTGTCGGAGCCGAAGCGCGCGATCAGCGTCAAGCGACCGGGCTTGTTCTCCGGGTTGAGCGCCGCGATCAGCTTGAGCAGGTCGTCCTCGCCCAGGCTCGGACCGCATTTGAGGCCGATGGGGTTCTTGATGCCGCGGCAGAACTCGACATGCGCGCCGTCGAGCTGGCGCGTGCGGTCGCCGATCCACACCATATGGGCGGAGGTGTCGTACCAATCGCCCGTGGTGCTGTCGACGCGGGTCATCGCCTGCTCGAAGTTGAGCAGCAGCGCTTCGTGGCTGGTGTAGAAATCGGTGGCGCGCAGCTGCGGCACCGATTCCGGCGTGATGCCGCACGCCGCCATGAATTCCAGCGTTTCGGAGATGCGCGCGGCGAGGCCCTTGTATTGCTCGCCGGCCGGCGATCCCGCGATGAAGCTCAGCATCCAACGGTGGACGTTGTTGAGATCGGCATAACCGCCGCTCGCGAAGGCGCGCAAGAGGTTGAGGGTGGCGGCGGACTGCGCCACGGACTCGATCAGGCGCTGCGGGTTGGGAGTGCGCGCCTCGGCGGTGAACTCGCCGCCATTGATGTTGTCGCCGCGATAGGACGGCAGCGTGACGCCGTCGCGGGTCTCGAAATCGTCGGAGCGCGGCTTCGCGAACTGACCGGCGATGCGGCCGACCTTCACCACCGGCACACCGGCCGCGAAGGTAAGGACGATCGCCATCTGCAGCAGGACGCGGAACATGTCTCGGATGTTGTCAGGGTGAAATTCGGCGAAGCTCTCGGCGCAGTCGCCGCCCTGAAGCAGGAACGCCCTGCCCTCCGCCACGTTGGCGAGGCCGGCCATGAGGCTGCGCGCCTCGCCGGCGAAGACCAGCGGGGGGTGGGTCTTGAGCTTGGCCTCGACCGCCTCCAGCGCCGCCAGATCCGGGTAGACCGGGGCCTGACGGACGGGGCGGGAACGCCAGCTTTGCGGGGTCCAGGGCTGGGCCACGCGCAATTCCTCCTAACAATTCGGCCTGTGGATATATGGGAAGCGGCGCCGGTTTGCCAGCAGGGGCAAGCCGGCTGGTGAACGAGACCGTTACTTGCCGAAGGGCGGCAGGGCGCTGGCGGCGACGTTGGCGAGGGTCACGGCGCAGGCATGGCGACGCAGCAGGCCGTAGCGCACGTCCATCCGCTTGCGCAGGTTCCAGTCGGGGTGGTTGAGCCTGGCCCAGGCCTGGTAGTGCAGCGCCTCGTCGATCTGGGCGTCGCGGTCGGTGATGGTTTCGGGGCACTGGAACTGGCTGTCGAAGGTCGCGTCGTCGGTCGCGGCGACGGCGGGCGTGTCGGTGTCGGAGGCGCCGTCATCGTTAACGGCGGCAAGAGAGGGCCCACTCAGCAGCAGCAGCGCGGCAATGGCGGCAAGAATTCGCATCGGTCCAACCCCTCAGACGGCATACAGCCTAGCGCGAGAGGCGGATGATTTGAAGACCGGCTTGGGCGTGGCTCTAGACGGTCTCCATCGTCTGGCGCAGGGCGTTGAAGACCTGCGCGGGAACGCGCAGGCCGGAATCGCCGCCGTAAAGCGCACGCATTTCGGCGACGTGTTCGTCGGGTGCCCGCGTAAGTGTGGCGAGCGTGTCGAACCGCGCGAAGGTCTGCGGCGCGATGGTGTCCTCGGGTTTGGGCATGTCGCCCCACATGTCCCAGGGCAGCATCTCGACATTGTTCAGCGCCGCGACGTCGCGCAGGAGGTTGCCGGCGATGAACCACCAGCACCACATATCGAAGATGCCGAACGTGCCGGGATCGGCCTCGCCGGCGCGGCATCGCGCCCAGGCGTCGCCGGCGGTGAGGAACTGATCGCGCGGAACGTTCAGGGGATCGAATTCGAGGCGCAGCATCGCGCGCTGAGCGGCGTCGATCTGGGCGTCGAGCAATTGCCACGCGGCGCCGTTCCAATATTCGATCACCCAGTGATCGGCGCCCTTGCCGGATTCGAAATACATCCCGAAGCCGCAGCGGGCGCGCGCCGGAATGCCGGCGCGGCGGAACAGCGCGACGCCGAGCGTCGAGAAATGCCGGCAATTGCCGACCATGCGCTGATAGAGCGTGCGCACGAAAGCGAGCGGGCGCGGATCGTGCTTATGCATGAGCGCCAGCATGTCGTGGACGGAGCGGGTGTGGACTTCGGCCTGGCGCGCCTCGCTGAGGCGCATGCGATAGGCCGGTGCCCAATGAACGTGCAGGATGAGGTTCTGGATATACGCCACCATGCCGGGAATGTCGGTGGGCGCATCGGCGAGCAGCGCATCGAGCGCGCCGGAGGCGGTCATGGGCGCAAGGCGGGTGTAGAAGGCGGCGATGTCGGACGTCATGGGGACCTCAAACGATTTGGCCAACGCTACACCGGACGCGTGCGCATTTCCTGACCGGGCTTGCGCTTGCCCGCGACATTCTGGGCCGGCGGGGAAGAGCGTGGTTTTCGCAAGCGTTGCGCGCTAGCGTCACGCATGCGCGCGAAACGGCCGGGACAGGCCGCGCGCCGGGAGGCTTACGATGGCGACCAACACCGACGATCCGCGATTCCTCGAAGCGCTGACGGCGCATGCCGGCGTGGGGATGGTGAGCGCGTTCTGGGCGCAGCAGAAGCCCGAGGCGACCGCGATCTGGGACCGCTTCGGGGCGCATTCCTATGCCAAGATCAATGCGAACTCGAACCGGCTGGCGCGGGTGCTGCGCGGCGCGGGGCTGATGCCGGGGGACGCGGTGGCGCTGTTCTGCACCAACCGCGCCGAGTTCGTCGAGACGCTGAATGCGTGCCGCCGTTCGGGGCTGCGGGTGACGCCGGTGAACTGGCACCTGGCGGCAGACGAGATCGCCTACATCCTGAACGACTGCGAGGCCAAGGCGCTGGTCGCGGAGACGAAGTTCGAGACGATCCGCACGGCGGTGGCGCAGGCGCCGGGGATCGTGCTGAAACTGTCCGTAGGCGGATTGTTGGACGGGTTCGAGGACTATGAGAGCGCGATGGCCGGCGTCGATGATCGCGATCTGCCCGATCCGCAGCTCGGCAGCCAGATGCTCTACACGTCGGGCACGACGGGGCGGCCCAAGGGCGTGCACCGGCCGCATGGCGTGGCGACGCCGCCGCAATTCGCGGGCTCCAATTCGAACTACGATCCCGACCACGACGTGCAGATGTGCGCCGGGCCCGGCTATCACGCGGCGCCGCTGGCGTTCGACATCGCGATCCCGCAGGCGTCGGGCGTGCCGATCGCGTTCATCGGCGAGCGCTGGGATACGGAGGAGGTGTTCCGCACCATCCAGACGCGGCGCGTGACGCATGCGCATCTGGTGCCGATCATGATGCAGCGCATGCTGGCGGCGCCGGCGGAGCTCAAGGCGAAATACGACCTGTCGAGCCTCAAGATGATCGTGCACGGCGCGGCGCCCTGCCCGCCCGAGGTCAAGCACGCGATGATGGAATGGCTGGGGCCGATCCTGTTCGAGTACTACGCGGGCAGCGAGGGCGGCGCCGGCTTCACGATCCGCGCCGACGAGTGGCTGAAGAAGCCGGGCAGCGTGGGGAAACGGCCTGTGCTGCTGCGCGTGAAGATCATGGACGACGAGGGCAACGAGCTGCCCCAGGGCCAGGCGGGGCTGATCTATCACGAGACGCAGAAGCTCAACCCGTTCCAGTACTACAAGGACGAGAAGAAGACCGCGGCGTCGCATCGCGGCGAGTTCTTCACGCTGGGCGACATCGGCTATTTCGACGCGGACGATTATCTGTTCCTCACCGGGCGCTCGGCGGAGATCATCATCTCGGGCGGCGTGAACATCTATCCGCAGGAAGTCGACAACGAGATCATCAAGCATCCGGCGGTCGAGGATGTCTGCACCATCGGCGTGCCGAACAAGGAATGGGGCGAGGAGGTCAAGAGCGTGATCCTGCTCAAGCAGGGCCACGCGCCGGGCGACGAATTGAAGCGCGAGATCATCGAATTCGTGCGGCCGAAGCTGGCGGGGTTCAAGGTGCCGCGCTCGATCGACTTCGTGCCGGAGCTGCCGCGCAGCGCCGCGGGCAAGATCAAGCGCGGCGAAGTGCGCAAGCCGTTCTGGGAAGGCCGCAAGGTGCAGATCTGAGCGGAGCGCGCGACGAACGAATCGAACGCTATCTCTATGCCTTCGATTGGGACGTCGAAGCCATCTGGAAGCTGCCGCTCGCGGTCGAGCTGCGCGATATCTCGGACCTCGACTGGATGCTGGCGCTGCCGGTGTGGCCCGGGCGCAAGGGGCCGTATACGCTGACGCCGCTGGAGGTGCTGGCCGATCCCAAGCTGCACGCGGCGGAGTTCGTGCGGCTGGCGCGCGCTGAGACGGATTATCCCATCGACATCACGTTCCATAACGGCCGCTGGGTCGTGCTGGATGGGTTGCACCGGCTGGCGAAACTGCATCGCGAGGGCGCGAAGACGGTTCGGGTGCGCGTCGTGCCGCAGGATGCGCTGCTGCGGAGATAGCCTAGCGTACCAAGGCATGCGCTCCGGTGAACGGATTGAACCGCTGGGCCGCCAGCGCGGCCCAGGCGAGGGCCGCGAGATGGGCGATGTGGAAGTATTCGCGCGCTTTGGTCGGATCGGTATCGAGCATGAAACCGGTGGGAAGTGCGGACCTGTCGGATGCGTAATACCCGCTGCCGTCCTTGGTGCGCATGCCGGTTATGACGGCGCGCAGAGCGGCGGCTTCTTGTTCGCGGCCGGAAAGCGCGGCGAGGAGTGCGACTTGCGCGGTGCCTTCGGTCCACAGGCCATCGCGGGCTTCGCTGTAGGCGTAGCCGCCGGATTGGCTGAGTTCGGTGTGAACGGTTGCGAGGACCGGGGCGTAGCGCGCGGTGTCGGGGAGCGCGAGCAACGGCCAGATCTGGGCGTCCAAGGCCAGTAGCGGATTGTGCGTCACACCGTCCGTGGCCGTGCCGACGGCGAAGCGGTCTTTGGTCCACATGGCGCGGACGAACGACTCGGCGGCGCGTGCGGGTGTCAGCCATGTCTTGTCGCCGGTGGTCTGCGCCAGCGCGCGATAGGCGGCTGCGAGGTCGGTGTTGTGCTCGGTGGATTTCCATCGGAGCGTATCCGGCGACGGCTCGTGGCCGAAGGCGCCGCCGGTGAAGCCGCCGGGGCCTTTGCCGTCGCGCCAGCGTTCGAGCCAGGCGGCGAGACGGACGGCGCCGGCGCGGTAGCGCGGGTCGTTGGTGACGCGGTCGAGCGCAAGGAGCGCGAGCATCGCCCACGCCATGTTTCCGGTGTCGCTGCCGACCTGGTAGCGGTCCTCGAACCAGCGGTTCTGATGAGGGTCCCACCAGCCGGAGAGCTTGATCGGGCGCGCTGGCGTGCCGGCGAGATAGGCGTTGCGCAAGCGGCCGTCGTGCCAGGCGCGATCGTGATCTTGCGCGAACAGGATCGCGTCGCCGATGCGGCGGGCGGCGGGGATGTCGTTGCACCCGGCCAGCGCTATCGCGGCGGCGGCGTTGTCGTAAAGGAACGCGGTGTCCTGGAGCGGGCCGGGGCCGGCGGTGGGATAGCTCGCGAGGAAGACGGGACCGATGGGGGCGGCGGCGATCTGGGCTTGGAGGGTGGCGCAGGGGGATGGAGCGGCGATGGCGGAGGATATCATCGCTAGTGCTGCGATGGCGCCAGCAACGAGCGCCGACCTCCACCCTCCCCTTGAGGGAGGGTCGAAACGCGTAGCGTTTCGGGGAGGGGTCATGGCGCCGCTCTCAGATGGTGCCAGATGCCGTCCAGCACGATTTCGATGTCTTTTAGAACGTCTACATTCGAAAAGCGGATCACGCGATAGCCGCGTCCCGCGAGCCAACGCGATCGACGCTCATCATAGAGCAGATTGGCGGGCATCGTGTGTTGGCCGCCGTCCAATTCGACGATCAGCTTTTCGGTGGAGCAATAAAAATCTGCTATGAACGGCCCTATCGGTTGCTGCCGGCGAAATTTGAAGCGGCCAAACCTCTTGGCGCGCAGATAGAACCAGAGCTTGCGCTCCGCGTCTGTCGGCGTTCGGCGCAGTTCGCGTGCGAAGGTTTTATGGAATTCCTTTCGGCGAGACCGGTCAAACTTCGATTTCAGCACCATGACCCCTCCCCGAAATTCGCAAGTGCGAATTTCGACCCTCCCTCAAGGGGAGGGTGGGCTATGGTGCCTTACTGTAGCTTTTGGTCCGCATCGTCACCAGTTCTTCGGCGGCGCTGGGGTGCAACGCGATCGTCGAGTCGAACTGCTTCTTCGTCGCGCCCATCTTCAGGCAGACGCCGACGATCTGGATGATCTCGGCGGCGTGGTCGCCGAAGATGTGGACGCCGAGGACCTTGTCCGTCTTGCTGTCGACGATCATCTTGAAGGTCGTGCGCGCCTCGCGGTTGCTCAGCGTATGTTTGAGCGGGCGGAACACGCTCTTGTAGACGTCGATGTGGTGGCCGAGGCCCAGCGCCTTCATTTCGGTCATGCCGACGACACCGATCTCGGGCGTGGTGAAGACGGCGGTCGGGATGCTTTCGTGGTCGGCGGCGGTCGGGTTGTCGTGGAACGCCGTCTGGACGAAGCACATCGCCTCGTGGATCGCGACCGGCGTTAGTTGCACGCGGTCGGTGACGTCGCCGATCGCGTAGATGTGATCTGCGCTGGTCTTCGAGTAGCGGTCGACCAGGACTTCGCCGCGCTTGCCCAGCTCGACGCCGGCCTTCTCGACGTGCAGCGCTTCGGTATTCGGGGCGCGGCCGATGGCGAGCATGATCTGGTCGCACTCGATCACGTCGCCCTTGTTGGTCTCGGCGTGCAGGCAGTCGCCGCGCTTCTCGATCTTGGTGAACTCGCAGCCGAGCGCGACGTGGAGGCCGGCCTTGACCATGTTCTCGTGCAAGGCGTCGCGGATGTCTTCGTCGAAGCCGCGCAGCACCTTTTCGCCGCGGTAGAGCACCGAGACGTGGCTGCCGAGGCCGTGGAAGATGTGGGCGAATTCGAGCGCGATGTAGCCGCCGCCGGCGATCAGGATGCGGCCGGGCAGCTTGTCGAGGTGGAACGCCTCGTTGGACGTGATGCACAGCTCGGCGCCGGGGATCATGTGCGTCGTGCCAAGCTCACGGGTCGGGCGGTTGCCGGTGGCGATCAGAATCTTGTCGGCGGTGACGACGCGGTCTTCGTTGAGCAGGCGCAAAGCGTGCGGGCCTTCGAACACGGCGCGGTCGGCGAAGATCTCGACGCCGGCGGCCTTGACGTTCTTCGTATACATGCCTTCGAGGCGGGCGATCTCCTTGTCCTTGTTGGCGATCAGGGTTGGCCAGTCGAATTTGCTCTCGCCGACCGTCCAGCCGAAGCCCTTGGCGTCCTCGAAATCCTCGGCGAACTGGCTGGCGTAGACGAACAGCTTCTTGGGGATGCAGCCGCGGATCACGCAGGTGCCGCCCATGCGCCATTCCTCGGCCAGCGCGACGCGCTTGCCGGCCAGCGCCGCCATGCGGCTGGCGCGCACCCCGCCCGAGCCGCCGCCGATGACGAAAAGATCGTAGTCGTATTGGGCCATGTTCCGTGCCTGTCCGATGTCGCTTAAGATGGCGCCTTATTAAGTGGGGCCGAACCTAGCATGCAACAGGGGTGGATACGCGGCGCATTGCTGCTATGCGCAGGCGCCGTTTTGGCGGGCTGCACGCTGTCCGATTCGCTGCGGCATGACGACATCCGCTCGGTCTGGAGCCGGCCGGACAATGCGGCGACGGTGGAGACGGTGTTCTTCGCGACCGACCGTGAGGCCGACAACAGCGCGCTAGGCTATGGCCTGCACTGGGATTCGGCGGCGCATTGCGGCGTGACGCAGGTGACGATCCCGACCGCGTTCCGCGCCGGCGCCATGCCGCGCTGGGCCGCGGCGGAGAAGCCCCGCACCATCGACTGCGACAACGGCAAGGGCGAGATGGCGGCGTTCGCCGCCGCCGTGGCCGACGCGGCGAAGGCGGCGCATTGCACGCGCGTGCTCCTGTTCGTGCATGGTTACAACCAGACTTTCCAGACGGCCCTGATGCGCAGCGCGCAACTGGCGACGGATACGCAATGGTCCTGCGTCAGCGCCGCATTCAGCTGGAGCAGCGAAGGCAAATACGACCGCTATGCCGCCGATATCGAGCGCAGCGGCTATGCGGTTCCGGTGCTGATCGACGTGCTGCGCGCGCTGGCCGCGACAGGGCTGGAAGTGAATGTCGTGGCGCACAGCATGGGCAATAGGCTGACGATGACGGCGCTGGCCTCGCTGTGCGCGCACCACGCGTCGCATCTGGTGAACCAGCTTTTGCTGGTGGCGCCGGACGTCAGCGCGGAGCACGACAATGACGATTTCGGGCATCTGCTGGAGCACAGCGCGACCTGCGTGCATCGCACGACGGTGTATGCGTCGCAGAACGATCTGCTGCTGATCACCTCGGAAGGAGTGCATGGCGGCGTGCCGCGCGCGGGACGCGTGCCGGACAAGGACCTGCAATATGTCGAAGGGCCGTATGGCCTGACCGACGTGATCGACGCCAGCGGGGCGCCGGGCGATCCGTTCGGGCACGGCTATTTCGTCCTCTCCTACGAGATGATGGACGACATGATGCTCACGCTGGCCGGCGTGGCGGTGGAGAACCGCGCGGGGGCGAGCCTGCCGGGCGGGCCGACGCTGGTCTGCGCCAACGCCGACGGCCTGCCCTGTCTCGGCGACGACCGGCATTTCGTGCTGAAGGTTTCGCCGGAGCGCGGGCCGGATTTCCAGACGCGGATGCTGCGCCGGCTGTGGCCGCTTATTTTCCGCGTTCAATGATCTCGACTTCGCCGGGATGGGCGATGAGGAGCGTGGTGGCGATGCCGGTGAACAGGCCGTGCTCGACCACGCCGGGGATGGCGGAGATCGCCTGGGCGAGCTTGGACGCGGAGGCGATGGCGCCGAAGGCGCAGTCGTAGATCAGGTTGCCGGAATCGCTTTTGAAGGTGGCGCCGCCCTGCGTGCGTAGGGTGATCGCGACGTCGTTGTAGCCCAGTGCTTTCGCGGCGGCGGCGAGGCGCGCGGCGGTGGATTTGTGGCCGAACTCCAGCACCTCGACAGGCAGCGCGAACTTGCCGAGGCGGGCGACGAGCTTGCTCTCGTCGGCGATGACGATCATGCGTTTGGACGAAGCGGCGACGATCTTCTCACGCAGCAGGGCGCCGCCGCCGCCCTTGATCAGGGTGAGCTCGCGGTCGGCCTCGTCGGCACCGTCGACGGTGAGATCGAGGGGGGCAAGATCGTCGAGCGAGGCCAGCGACAGGCCGAGGGCGCGGGCCTTCTGCGCCGTGCGCTCCGAGGTGGGAACGCAGAGCAGATTGAGGCCGCCGCGGACGCGGGGCGAGAGCTGCTCGAGGAAAATCTCGGCCGTGCTGCCGGTGCCGAGGCCGAGCTTCATGCCTTCGGTGACGTAATCGAGCGCCTTGGCGGCGGCGGCGCGTTTGAGGGTGCTGGAGTCGGTGACCATGGGGTGAGCTTACAGGCGATTTGCGCCGGTTTCACAAACGTATTTTTCGGACGCGAACGGTGGCAAGCTCGCCGTCATGGCGGATCGGAGCACATTCGACGTTGCGGTGGTCGGGCTGGGGGCGGCGGGGAGCGCGGCCCTGCAGGCGCTGGCCAGGAGCGGGAAGCGGGTCGTGGGGATCGACCAGTACGATCCGCCGCACGCGCTGGGCAGCTCGCATGGCGAGACGCGGCTATTGCGCACCGCTTATTTCGAGGGTGCGTTCTATATCCCGCTGGTCAAGCGCGCGATCACGTTGTGGAAGAGGCTGGAGCGCGAGACGGGGGCGAAGCTTTTCGAGCAGACGGGCGTGACTTACGCCGGGCCGGCCGCGGGGCCGTTCATGGCGGGGACGCTGGCGTCGGCGCGCAAGAAGCAGGTCGCGCTGCGGCCGGCGCGCGGGATGGCGCGGTGGTTCGAGATCGGGGAGCGCTGGCCGGCCGTCACCGACGTGGCGGGCGGATATGTCTATCCGGAGCGCGCGATCGGCGCGTTTCTCGGCAGTGCGTTTCGAAATGGCGCGACGATCCATGCGGATTGCCGCTGCGACGCGATAGACACAAGCGGCAAGGCCATCGTCTTGCACACCGCGCACGGTCCGACCGCGGCGAAGGCCTTGGTGGTGACGACGGGCGCGTGGATCACGGAGTTGATACCGGAGCTGGCGCCGCTTGCAACGGTGGAACGCCGGGTGCTGCACTGGTTCGCCGATCCAAAACGCAAATTCACGCGCAAGGCCGGGTTCCTGCCATTCGCGATTTCGAACGCGGAGGGCAAGTTCCTCTATGGCTTTCCCGCGAACGCAAAGGGCGAGGTGAAGGTCGCCGAGCATTTGTCGGTCGAGGTCATCGCGTCGCCGGATCGCCTGAACCGCAAGGTCAACCGGGCGGATAAAGCGGCGATCGACATGCTGGTGGCGCAGATGATGCCGAATCTGGGCAAGCGGCTGCGCTCGGCGGTTTGCATGTATCCGATGATGCCCGATGAGCGTTTCCTGCTGGCGCGCTATCCGCGCGACCGGCGCATCGTGATCGGCGCGGGGCTGTCCGGCCACGGGTTCAAGTTCGCGCCGGCGATCGGCGAGGTGCTGGCCAATCTCGCCTTGCGCAGGAAACAGGCCGTGCCGATCGGCAAGTTCGGCTGGCCTTTGAAAGGAGACGGCGCATGACCCTGAAGCATCACACGGCGAGCTGTCATTGCGGCAAGGTGCGCATCGAGGCGGAGCTCGATCTGATGGCGGGGACGGGGCGGTGCAATTGCTCGATCTGCGCCAAGTCGCGTTGGTGGGGGATCAGCGTCAAGCCGGCGGCGGTGCGCGCGATCCATGGCGAGGAGCACACCACGGTCTACAGCTTCGGCACGAAATCGATCGCGCTGCATTTCTGTTCGACGTGCGGGCTACGGGTGTACGGCAAGGGCGATATTCCGCAGGTCGGCGGCGCGTTCGTCGCGATCAACGTCGCGTGCCTGGATGACGTGACGCCGGAGGAGCTGGCGGCGGCGCCGATTCACTATTCCAACGGTCTCGACAACGACTGGATGCACCCGCCGAAGGTGACGAGTTATCTGTAGTCAGATCGGGGCGATCGACAGGCCGAGGGAGCGGGCGCAATCGGCCATGCGGATGTCGAAGGTGGCGAGCTCGGCGCCGAGGCGTTGGGCGATGGCGAGGTGAATCGCATCGGGTGTTCGCAGGTTCAGATTCAGGCGGCGCAATGTTGCCTCCGCCTGACGCACATCTGCAGACATGGTGTCGGCACCCACGGTAACCGCGCGAATCCAATTGTCCAAATTGGCAAGAGCCTTTCGCGCCTCGGTTTCCGGGGTTATCCGTGATCGCACCCTTATCCCCAGCACCGAAACAAACTCCGCAGAGACAAAATCGCTTATTATCGGCGATATGCCGGTTGCGAGAAATTGCCTGGCGCGCTGGTTAAAAACATCCGGCAGAAAGAGCGGGATGACGACACTCGTGTCGAGGTAAACGCTCAAAAGCGGTCCCATTCCTCGTCCCGCATGCGCGAGACGAACGTGTCGGCGTCTTCTTCAGGCATTACACCCCCAACCATATGCCGTTCGAGCCAGTCGATATCGTCCTGGGTAATGCGGCGTGGAGCAGCCGCTTGCGGCAGCCCACTGATCTTCGCCACGGGCTGGCCGAGATGCGTCAGGATGATGTCTTCGCCCTTGCGGGCGCGCTCGACCAGCTCCAGAAGCTGGTCCTTGGCTTCGATGGTGTTGGGCGCGTTCATGAAGCGATCATAACCCCATCGCGGACGCTATTCCACCGTCACGCTTTTCGCCAAATTGCGCGGCTGGTCGACGTCGGTGCCTTTGGCGATGGCGGCATAATAAGCGAGGAGCTGGACCGGGACCGAGTAGAGGATCGGCGCGATCAGCGGGTCGGCGTCGGGGACTTCGATCGTGTGCCACAGCTTGTCGCCGGCCTTGGCGATGCCGTTCGCATCCGAGATCAGCAGCACCTTGCCGCCGCGCGCCATGCTTTCCTGCATGTTGGAGATCGTCTTCTCGTACACCGAATCGTGCGGCGCGATGACGATGATCGGGACGTTCTCGTCGATCAGCGCGATGGGGCCATGCTTCATCTCGCCGGCGGCATAGCCTTCGGCGTGGACGTAGGAGATCTCCTTGAGCTTCAGCGCGCCTTCCAGCGCGATGGGGAAGCTGGCGCCACGGCCGAGATAGAGGACGTCGCGGGCCTTGGCGATCTCCTGGCCGAGCTCCTCGAATTTCGGCTCGAGCTTCAGCATCTCGACGATGTGGCGTGGGGTTTCGAGCAAGGCGGTGCAGAGGCGCTTTTCCTCATCGGCCGAGATCGTGCCGCGGGCGCGGCCGGCCGCGATGGCGAGCGATGCGAGCGCCGCGAGTTGGCAGGTGAACGCCTTGGTGGAAGCGACGCCGATCTCGGGGCCGGCGAAGGTCGGCACCACGATCTGCGCTTCGCGCGCGATGGAGCTTTCGGCGACGTTGACCATCGCGAGCGTGGTCTGGCCGTGCGCCTTGGCATGGCGCAGCGCGGCAAGCGTGTCGGCGGTCTCGCCCGATTGCGAGATGAACAGCGCGGCGCCGTTCTTCTCGTAGACCGGATCGCGGTAGCGCAGCTCCGACGCGACATCGACCTCGACCGACAGGCGCGCGATCTTCTCGAACCAGTATTTGCCGACGAGGGCCGCGTAATAGGAGGTGCCGCAGGCGGAGATCAGGAGGCGCGGCGCGGCGGCGAGCGCGGCGCTGAGGCCCTTCTCGTGCAATGCGACATTGGGACCGACGGGATCGACGTAATGCGCCAGCGTGTGGCCGATGACTTCGGGCTGCTCGGCGATTTCCTTGGCCATGAAGTGGCGCTTGCCGCCCTTGTCGACGATGGCGGCGGACGCCGAAGTGGTCGTGACCTCGCGGTTGGCGGGGCGGCCTTCCTCGTCGTAGATCGAAATGTGCGGGCCTTCGACGATGACGACGTCGCCATCCTCGAGATAGGCGACCTTGTTGGTGAAGGGCGCCAAGGCAAACGCGTCGGAGCCGAGATAGCCTTCGGTCTCGCCATAGCCGACGGCGAGCGGCGCGCCCTTGCGGGCGCCGATCAGCAGGTTCTCGTGATCGGTGAAGATCATCGCGAGCGAATAGGCGCCGGTGAGACGGCGCGTCGCCTGCATCGCGGCCTCCTTGGGCGACAGGCCCTGGTCGAGATAATCGGTGACGAGGTGGACGGCGACCTCGCTGTCGGTCTCGGACGCGAAGACGTGGCCCTTGGCGATCAGCTCTTCGCGCAGCTCGCGGAAATTCTCGATGATGCCGTTGTGGACGACGGCGACCTTGGCGCTGGCGTGGGGATGGGCGTTGGTCTCGGTCGGGGCGCCATGCGTCGCCCAGCGGGTGTGGCCGATGCCGGTGTGGCCGCTGAGCGGATTGCCGCTCAGGACTTCGCCGAGCTTGCCGAGCTTGCCGGGCGAGCGGCGGCGGGAGATCGCGCCACCGACCAGCGTGGCGATGCCGGCGCTGTCATAGCCGCGATATTCCAGGCGCTTCAGCGCGTCGAGGATGACCGGCGCAACGTCGCGGGTGCCCGCGATTCCGACAATGCCACACATGCTATTTGCCCTTTGTCTTCGCGGCCTTTTCGGCCTTCTTGCGGCTGCGGAAGCGGTCTGCCCAGCCGGGGATTTCCTGCTGTTCGGTGCGCGTCACCACGAGGCTGTTTTTGTCCATCGGCTTGGTGATGACCGAGCCGGCGCCGACGATGACCCCATCGGCGATCGCCACCGGGGCGACCAGCGCGGAGTTGGAGCCGATGAAGGCGCCGGCGCCAATGTCGGTGTGATGCTTGTCGAAGCCGTCGTAATTGCAGGTGATGGTGCCGGCCCCAATATTGGCGCCCGCCCCGACGCGCGCGTCGCCGAGATAGGTCAGATGGTTGGCCTTGGCGCCCTTTTCAATGCTGGCGTTCTTCACCTCGACGAAATTGCCGATATGGGCGTCCTCGCCGATGCGGGCGCCTGGGCGCAGGCGGGCATAGGGGCCGACGAGCGCGCCCTTCTCGACCACCGCGCCTTCGAGATGGGAGTGCGATTTGATCTGGGCGCCGCCCTTCACGGTGACGCCGGGTCCGAACACGACATAGGGGCCGATATGGGCGTCGGGCTCCAGCACCGTGTCGTGGGAGAGGAACACCGTCTCGGGCGCCGTCATGCCGACGCCGGCAGCGAGGGCGCGGGCGCGCAGGCGCTTCTGCATCTGGGCTTCCGCATCGGCGAGCTCGGCGCGGGAGTTGACACCCATGACGGTGATCTCGTCGGCCAGCGTGATGGCGCAGGGCACGCCGTCGCCCTTGGCGATCAGCGGGACTTCGGGAAGGTAGTATTCGTTCTGGGCGTTGTCGTTCTTGAGGCGCGCGGCCCAGGCGAAGAACTTTTGCGCGCTGGCGGCGGCATAGGTGCCGGCGCAGCACAGACGTATGGCGCGCTGTTCGGGGGTCGCGTCCTTGAACTCGACGATGCGGTCGAGGGTGCCGTCGGGATTGCGCAGCACGCGGCCGTATTGCGCGGGATCGGCAGGCTCGAACGCGACGAGCGACAGGCCGACCGCCTCGGCGGAGGCGAGCGACTCTTCCATCATCGCGGCCTCAGCCATCGGCATGTCGCCATTGTTGACGAGCAGCGCGCCGTCGAAATCGTGCAGCGCCGCGCGCGCCGCAAGCGCGGCATGGCCGGTGCCGAGCGGCTTGTCCTGGATCGCATTGAGGGCGCCTTGCGCCGTCACATAGGCGCGCAGGCCTTCCATGTTGGGGGCGCTGACGACGACGATGCGCTCGGCGCCGGCGCCCCGCGCCGCGGCGATGACGTGGCCGAGCATCGGCAGGCCCGCAACGGCGTGCAGGACCTTGGGCAGAGCGGATTTCATCCGCGTGCCCTGCCCCGCCGCCAGAATGACGCACGCTCTTGCCATGGTTTCCCCTAACCTAGTGCAGAAAAAGGATAAAGTGACGAATTGCGACGCTATGTTGCCTGCCTTTTGAAGGGGATTCGCTCGTGGTGCAACGCCTGCCCGGCCTGATCTTCGACCTCGACGGAACCCTGGTGGACACCGCGCCGGACCTTCTGGGCGCGACCAATGCGGTGCTGCGCTCGGAAGGGCGCCGCGAGGTCGATCCCGCCACGCTGCGCCATATGGTCGGGTTCGGGGCGCGCTCGCTGATCCAGCAGGCGATGGCGGCGACCGGGCCGCAAATCGAGGACGCGCGGCTGGGGGAATTGGTGGACCGGTTCATCGTGCATTACCGGGCGCATATCGCGGACAGCTCGGTACCGTTCGAGGGCGTGGAGGAGACACTGGCGGCGTTGCAGGCGCAGGATCGGCACCTGGCGGTGCTGACCAACAAGCCGCAGGAACTGGCGGACCTTCTGCTCAAAGCCTTGAAGCTCGACCGGTTCTTTCCGGTGATCTATGGCGCGGGGCGGATGAGCTACGTCAAGCCGGACGCGCGCATCTTCCACGACGTGGTGCGGGACCTCGATTGCGGCACCGGAATCATGATCGGCGACAGCGTCACCGATCTGGCGACGGGCCGCGCGGCCGGCGCGCCCGTGATCCTCGTATCCTACGGCTACACGCCCGAGCCGGCCGCGAGCCTCGGCGCGGATGCGGTGACGGACAGCTTCCGCGAGATTCCCGCGCTGGCGCAGGCGTTGCAGCGCTAAGCGTCGGACGATCTGTTCAACAGCGAGAAGACGAAACCGAGGATTGTCGCGGCGAGAAGGCCGAGGCCTATGAGCGAGCCGATCCCGGCCGTCGGCATGCCATTGCCGGAAACGGGGTGCATGAACGCGACCGCTTTGGCGATGATCTGCTGAAGAAGAAGGAGAAGGAAGTAGAGCGGAATCATGGCGCGGTAGCGGATCAGAACCACGGCACCGAGCAGCGCGAAGAGCAGCAGGTAGATGCCCAGCAGCGCGAACATGCCCATGACGGCCTGGGCGCCAGCCGGGTCGAAACTGTCGAGCTTGATGCCGTCGGCGCCCGTCGCGACGAGATGGGTGAAGACGATGGAGTTGAAGCCCATCACCGCGCGCAGCAGAACGATCGGCACGAGAAAGACGATGCCCAGCCAATGGCCGCGATAGGCGTTGTCGATCTGTTTCGGAAAAATGCGTTTCAGCATGGATGCCCCTCCACTGCCCCTGCCGGGAATATGGGGATGGCTTCGCCCGCCGCACAGGGCGCGCCCCGACAAAATATGACGTAAACGGCGATTTATCGCATAAGGGCTTGACGTCCTCTTTCATGTGTAATAAATAACTTACACATGAATGCTGAGACTGTTGCTGGCCATAAGCGCGGACCAAAAACTGGCGGCGCCAGCCAGTCCGGCGGTCGAGAAAATCCTGAAAGGGGTGGAATGATGTCGGTTTCCCTGAATGCCAATGCGGCGTTTGCCGCGCCCGCTCCCAAGCGCGAGGTCTCGCTGTTTCACCTCTATGCGCTGCGGGCGACCTATCTGATAATCGCCACACTGATGGGCGGGCAGATCTGGCCGCTGATGTTCCATCACCGGCCCTGGGACCTGATGCACGGCGTGGCCAATGCGATGCTCGCGGCGATGACGGCGCTGGCGCTGCTGGGTGTGCGCTATCCGCTCAAGATGCTGCCGCTGCTGTACTTCGAGATGGCGTGGAAGACGATCTGGCTGACGATGATCGCCCTGCCCTTGTGGCGGGCCGGGCACATGGATGCCGATACCGCGGAGACGGTGAAAGCGTGCCTGATGATCGTGGTCTTTCCGCTGCTGATTCCGTGGCGCTATGTGTGGCGGCAGTTCGCGGCGGCGCCGGGCGACCGCTGGCGGTAATGTACGGTATGGAACTTTTCGTCCCTTCCAGCATTCTGGTGTCAGGGCTGGAAGGGGAAATGCGTGGGGTCGCCCGGCGACAATAGCGATAAACTGACATTTTTGGCGGGCGGCGGCGAAATGGGCGCGCTGATGCGCCGCCACGACTGGTCCGGCTCGCCGCTGGGAGCACCGGCCGATTGGCCCGAGGGGCTCAAAATCCCGCTGCGGATGATGCTCGGCTCGCGGTTCGAGATGTGGCTCGGCTGGGGGCCGGAGCTCAGCTTTTTCTACAACGACGCTTACCGCCCCACGCTGGGCATCAAGCATCCGTCGGCGCTCGGAGAGCCGATGCGCGAGGTGTGGAAGGAGGTCTTCGCCGACGTCGAGGACCGCATCCGCTCGGTGATGCAGGACGGGGTGCCGACCTGGGACAAGGCGCTGCTGCTGCTGCTCGAGCGCAGCGGCTACACCGAGGAGACCTATCACACCTTCTCCTACAGCCCGCTCTACGGCGATACCGGCCGCGTCGAAGGCCTGATGTGCGTGGTGACGGAGGAGACCGAGCGCGTCATCAGCGAACGGCGGCTGGATACGCTTCGGACTCTGGCGAGCGCGCTGGTCGGGGTGCGGTCGCGCGACGATGTCGCCCAGGCGGCGCTGCGGGCGTTGGGCAGCAACACCAAGGATTTTCCGTTCAGCATCCTCTATCTGCTCGATGAGAGCGGCGAGCGGACGATGCGCTATAGCGAGGGCGAAGCGGGCTCGGTGCTGCCGCCGATCGCGATGCTGAAGGTGCCGGGCACGAAGATTCACCGCGTGCCCCTCGACCCCGCCACGACGAACATACGCAAAGGCTATTGGACCGTCGCGCCGCGGATGACGATGTTCGTGCCGCTGGGCAAGGCGGGACAGGACATGCCGGTCGGCATGCTGGCGCTCGGGATGAATCCCTATCGCCCCGACGATCCGGAAATCGAGGCGTTCGCCGAGCTCGTCGCGGCGCAGATCGCGGGCGCGCTGGCCAGCGTCGACGCTTACGAAGCCGAGCGCGGCGAGATCGACCGCCTCAAGGAGATGTTCGCGCAGTCGCCGAGCTTCATGGCGCTGCTGCGCGGGCCGGAGCACCGCTTCGAGCTGACCAATCCGGGCTATCTCCAGCTGATCGGCCATCGCGCCGTCATCGGCAAGACCATCGCCGAAGCGCTGCCGGAGGTGACGGAACAAGGCTTTGTCGAGCTGCTCGACCGCGTCTATCGCAGCGGCGAGCCGTTCGTGGGGCGCGGCGTGGCGGTGTCGCTGATGCGCACGCCGGGCGCGCCGCCGGAGCAGCGGATCGTCGATTTCGTCTACCAGCCGATCCGCGACGCCAACGGCGCGGTGCGCGGCATCTTCGTCGAGGGCATCGACGTCACCACGGCGCACGAAGCCGATGCCGCGCTGCAGGAGAGCCAGGCGCAGTTCGCGACCTTCGCCCAGGTGATGCCCAACCATGTGTGGGCGGCGACGCCGGACGGCCAGCTCGACTGGTTCAACGAACAGGCACTCGCCTATAGCGGGCTGACCTTCGAAGACGTCGAAGGCACGCGCTGGACGCGGATCGTGCATCCGGACGACGTGCCGGCGGCGGGCGCGGCATGGGCGCATGCGCTGACGACGGGCGAGAACTACGAGACGCAGTTCCGCATCAGGCGCGCCGACGGCGCCTATCGCTGGCATATGGTGCGGGCGCTGCCGATCCGCGACGAGGCCGGCGCGATCACGCGCTGGGTCGGCACCAACACCGACATCCAGGACCAGCGCGAGGTCGAGGCGGCGCTGCGCGAGCTCAACGCCAATCTCGAATCCAAGGTGATCGCGCAATCGCTGGCGCGGGGGCGGACCTGGCAGCTCAGCCCCGACATCATCGGCGTGGCGAACCCGGAGGGGTTTTTCGAGGCCTCCAATCCCGCCTGGCAGACGGTGCTGGGCTGGACGGAGCGCGAAATCGCGACGACGCCGTTCTTCGATCTCGTCCATCCCGATGACCAGGAACGGACGCTGGCGGCCTGGGAGGGCATGGTCCAGCGCGGCGAGCCCGCGCTGCGGTTCGAGAACCGCTATCGCCACAAGGACGGCCATTATCGCTGGCTGTCCTGGGTCGCGGTGCCGGACGAGAACAAATTCTATTGCAGCGCGCGCGACGTCACGGCGGAGAAGGAGAAAGAGTATCAGCTGGCGGCGACCGAAGAGGCGCTGCGCCAGGCGCAGAAGATGGAGGCGGTGGGCCAGCTCACCGGCGGCATCGCGCACGACTTCAACAATCTGCTGCAGGGCATCACCGGTTCGCTCGACCGGGTGCAGCAGCGCATCGCGGCGGGACGCCATGGCGATGTCGACCGGTTCCTGACGGCGGCCGTCGAGTCGGCGCATCGCGCGGCGTCGCTGACGCACCGGCTGCTGGCGTTCTCGCGGCGCCAGACGCTCGATCCGCGCGCAGTGGACGCCAACCGGCTGATCGGCGGGATGGAAGAGCTGATCCGCCGCACCATGGGGCCGAACATCGCGATCGAGGTGGTGGGCGCCGGCGGGCTGTGGCCGATCCGGGTCGACCCGCCGCAGCTCGAAAACTCGCTGCTCAATCTGTGCATCAATGCACGCGATGCGATGCCGGGGGGCGGCAAGCTGACGATCGAGACCGCCAACAAATGGCTCGACGAGCGCGCCGCGCGGGAGCGCGAGCTGCCGCCGGGACAATATGTTTCGGTATGCGTCACCGACACGGGCACCGGCATGGCGCCGGAGGTGATCGCGCGCGCCTTCGATCCGTTCTTCACGACCAAGCCGCTCGGCAAGGGGACGGGGCTGGGGCTTTCGATGATCTACGGCTTCGTGCGCCAGTCGGGCGGACAGGTGCGGATCTATTCGGAGATCGAGAAAGGCACCACGATGTGCCTGTATTTCCCGCGCCACATGGGGGCGGTGGAGGACGATGCGCCGCAAAGCGAGCGCGACGCGGCGGAGGACGGCTTCGGCGAGACGGTGCTGGTGGTCGACGACGAGCACACGGTGCGGATGCTGATCGCCGAGGTGCTGTCGGAGAGCAATTACCGGATCGTGGAGGCCGAGGACGGGCCTTCGGCGCTCAAGATACTGCAGAGCGGCCGGCGCCTCGACCTGATGATCACCGATGTCGGGCTGCCCGGCGGGATGAACGGGCGCCAGGTCGCCGACGCGGCGCGCGTGGCGCGCAAGGATCTGAAGATCCTGTTCATCACCGGCTACGCGGAGAATGCCGCCGTCGGCAACGGGCATCTCGATCCCGGAATGGAGATCCTCGCCAAGCCGTTCGCGATGTCGACGCTGGCGAAGAAAGTCCGCGAGATGATCGACGGATAGACGTCAATCGAGCTTCGGCTTGTGGCGCCTGGGGTTGCGCTCGTCGGCGACGATGTCGGGCGCGGCTTTCAGGAGGTCGCCGAGAAAGGCGATTTCGGCTTCGAGGCGGTATTCGGTGTGGCGCAAGACCCAGAACTTGGCGAGGTTGACGTGCGCTTTGGCGTTCTGCGCAACGCGCTGGCGCTCCGCCAGCACGGCGCGCAACGCTTCGAGGCGTTTGGTGAGAACCGCCGGCAATTGCTTGAGCGTTTTCGGATCGAGCCGCGTGAAGGCGAGATCGAAGGGATCGGGCTTGAACACGACCTCGCTGAGACCGTCGCGGCGCAAATCGGCGAGGACGCCGCGGCCTTCTTCGGTGATCTCGAAGACCTGGCGGGTGGGGCGGTTGCCCTCCTGCTCGCTGCGGGTCTCGCGCAGCAGGCCTTCGGATTCGAGCCGTTTCATCGCGCCGTAAACGGCGCCGACCGAGATGTCGGTCCATAGCGGCACCTGCATCTTCTCGGCGACCAGCCGCAGCCGGTGGCCGTGCATCGGGCCGAAATCGTCGAGCGACGACAGGATGAACAGGCGAATGGACGACATATTGCTCTCGCGAGAGTATTCGTGCTAGAGTGTTCTTGCAGGAACGCTCAAACCTACCATGCCACGGACCAGCGGCGCATGACGAAGAAAATTCTTGTCATCGGGGCATCGGGCTTCACCGGCGGAGCACTCGCCAGGGCGCTTCTGGCGGATGGACACGCGGTGCGGTGTCTGGCGCGCAAGCCGGCGGGCGTCGCGGAACTGGCGGCGCTGGGCTGCGAGATCGTGCCGGGCGATATCTGCGATGCGGCATCGGTACAGCGCGCACTGGCCGGAATGGATGCGGTCTATGTGACAATCCACACGCTGTCGCCGCAGCCGGGCAGCGCGGCGGATGCGGGCTTTATGGATGTCGAGACGGCCGGCATGCGCAACGTCGTGGCGGGGTGCCGCGCGAACGGGGTGCGGCGGATCCTCTACATCACGTCGTTCGGCGTGGCGCCGAACGCGAAGAGCCTGTGGCTGCGCGCGCGCTGGCAGATCGAGCAGATGCTGATCCATAGCGGCGTCGATTCGACGGTGCTGCGGCCCGGACAGATCGTTGGCCGCGGCGGACGCGGCTTCGAGATGATGATCGGTCAAGCCAGGAGCCGCTTCGCCATCGTGATGGGCGACGGCAAGTCGAAGATGCGCAACATCGCGCTCAGCGACCTGCTCTATTACCTGATCGGCGCGCTCGACGAACCGGGCACCTATAACAAGTGCTACGACGTGGGTGACAGCGAGGCGCTCACGGTCAACGCCATGATCGATATCGTGGCCGAGGCGCTGGGCCGGCCGCATCCCGCCAAGATCCACATTCCGGCCGGGCTGCTTGGCGTGCTCGCGCCGCTGATCGAGCGCCTGGCGAAGCTGCCCAACGGGGCGGTCAAAGGCTTCGTCGACGGCATGAAGGACGACGACGCGGGCGATCCGCTGCCGATCCGGGCGGTGCTGACGCGCCCGCCCCTTCCCTATCGCGCGGCGGTGGCCGCCGCGCTCAAGACACCTTCAAAGGAGACATAACGATGCGTGTATTCGTCACCGGTGCCACCGGCTTCATCGGCTCGGCGGTCGTTTCGGAATTGATCGGCGCGGGGCACAGCGTGCTCGGCCTGGCGCGCTCGGACGCGGGCGCCACGGCGCTCGCCAAGGCGGGCGCGCAGGTGCAGCGCGGCGATCTGGAAGACCTGGACGCGTTGCGCGCCGGCGCGAAAGCGACGGACGGGACGATCCACACCGCGTTCATCCACGACTTCTCCAAATTCATGGAGAACGGCCAGATCGACAAGCGCGCCATCGCGGCGATGGGCGAGGTCATGGCGGGCACCAACAAGCCTTTGATCGTGAGTTCAGGCACCGCCGGGATCGCGGTCGGCAGCGTGGCGACGGAGGACATCGTGATGCCGGATTCCGGAATGTCGCCGCGGCTTTCGGAGCAGACGGTGTTTTCGTTCACGGACAAGGGCGTGCGCACGATGGCGATCCGGCTGGCGCCCAGCACGCATGGCGAGAGCGACCAGGGCTTCAAGGCGGGGTTCGTGTCCTATCAGATCGAGGTCGCGCGGCAGAAGGGCGTGTCGGCCTATGTCGGCGACGGCATGAATCGCTGGACGGCAGGGCATCGCATCGACGCGGCGAAGCTTTACCGGATGGCGCTGGAGAAAGGCCGCGCGGGCGCGGCGTATCACGCGATCGGCGAGGAAGGCATCACGATCAAGGACATCGCGACCGCGATCGGCAGGAAGCTGAACCTGCCGATGACGTCCATCGGGGCGGAACAGGCGGGCGAGCATTTCGGATTTTTGGGGATGTTCCTGGGGCTCGACATTCCGGCGTCGAGCGCCAAGACGCAGGCCGAACTGGGCTGGAAGCCGGTGGGGCCGAAGCTGATCGCGGATATCGACGCGCATTACAAGGCAGCTTGAGCGATGGCGAACCGGGCCTTGTGGCTGCCCAAGCAGAACGGCACGTTCGAAGTCGGGCCCGCGCCCGATCCCGTGCCGGGGACGAAGCAGATGGTGGTGCGGCCGCGCGCGGTGGCGGTCAATCCGATCGACCGGATGCTGCCGGCGCTGGGCGCGTTCATCACGCCGTGGCTGGTCTATCCGGCGATCGTCGGCACCGACGTGGCGGGCGAGGTGATCGCGGTCGGCAGCGGCGTGACGCGGTTCAAGGCCGGCGACCGCGTCGTCGCCTTCGCGGCGAGCGGCGACAAGGGCCATACCGCGGCGGAAGGGGCGTTCCAGGAACAGGTGGTGATCCAGGAGCACATGGCGTCGCCGATCCCGGATGCATTGTCGTTCGCGGCGGCGGCGGTGCTGCCGCTGGGCATCTGCACCGCGGCAAGCGGGCTGTTCCAGAAGGATTATCTGGGCCTAAGGCACCCATCGGCGAACGCGGCGCCGGTGGGCGAGACGGTCATCATCTGGGGCGGCTCGACCAGTGTGGGCAGCAATGCGATCCAGCTCACCAAGGCCGCGGGCTATGACGTGGTCACGACGTGCTCGCCGCGCAATTTCGAATTCGTCAAGCAGCTCGGCGCCAACGCGGCGTTCGACTACAACAGCAAGACCGTGGTCACGGACATGATCGCGGCGTTGCGCGGCCGGACGGTGGCCGGCGCCTATGCGCTCGGCGCCGGCGCGGAAGGGATGTGCATCGACATCCTCGGCGCGAGCCAGGGCGGTAAGTTCGTCGCGTCGGCGTCGCAGCCGATCTCGTTCGACGTGCCGCCGTCGGGGCGCGTCAGCCGGCTCGCCATGCTGCCGGCGTTGATCCGGATGTGGCTCGCGACGCGGGCGCTGACGCGCAAGAAAAAGCGCGCCGGCGTCACCTCCAAATTCATCTGGGGCAGCACCTTGCAGGACAATGAGGTCGGGCCGATGATCTTCGCGGATTTCCTGCCGGGGGCGCTCGCCGACGGCCGCTATCGCGCCGCGCCGGAACCGACGGTGGTCGGGCACGGGCTCGAAGCGATCCCCAAGGCGCTGGAGCAGCTCGGGCGCGGCGTCTCGGCGAGCAAGCTGGTGGTGACGCTGTAGAGGACCAGACATGTTTGCCGTGCGGCTTTGGTTGGTGGCTTGCGTCTTCCTGCTCGGCGTGAGCGCCGCCGGCGCGGAAGACCTGGCCGGCGTTCCGATCGTGGCCGGCACGTCCTACACGCTGCATTCGAAAATCCTCGGCGACGACCGCGAGGTGAATGTCTGGCTGCCGGCGGGCTACGGCAAAAGCACCACGCGGTATACGGTGCTGTACGTCCTCGACGGCGCGCGCGATCAGGATTTCGGGCATATCGCCGGCCTCGCGCAGCTCGGCGAACTCAGCGCGACGTATGAGACATTGATCGTCGTCGGCGTGCAGACGCGCAAGCGCATCTTCGAGCTGACGCCGACGGCGCACGATCCGCGCTATCTCAAGGCGTTTCCGGAGAACGGCGGGGCGCCGCTGTTCCGGCGTTTCCTGAGCGACGAAGTCGTGCCGTTCGTCGAGAGCCATTTCCGCGCCGGCACACGGCGCGCGATCATGGGCGAGTCGTTGGCCGGCCTGTTCGTCGCCGACACCTTCCTCGAAAGCCCGCGCGGGTTCGACGACTACATCTCGGTGAGTCCGAGCCTGTGGTGGGACGACCGCGCGCTGACGCGGGCCGCGCCTGTCCTGCCCGCTGCGAAAGATCTGGCGGGCCGGAGGCTCTATCTGACGATGGGCGACGAAGGCGGCACGTCGCGCAAAGGCATGGATGAGCTGGTCGCCGCGCTGCGCGCGCATCCGCTGCCGGGCCTGACATGGACGTTCGTCGACCGCAGCACGAGCGAAAGTCACGCGACGATCTATCATGGAGCGGCGCTCGATGCGCTGCGGACGTTCTACAAGCTGCCGCCTTACGATACGGGGCCGGCGCCGTGGTGGAACGTCGAGGGCGGGACGCCGCCGTGAGTGACGGGAGGGTGGATGGCCTGCCACCCGAAGCGGCGCGAACCTTGGCGCAGTCCTCCTACGCTAAAGCTTCGGAGGACACCCTTCTCGGCTCCGCCGCGAAGGGTGGTGGGCGCGACAGGGATTGAACCTGTGACCCCTCCCGTGTGAAGGGAGTGCTCTCCCGCTGAGCTACGCGCCCCAACCGATGGGGTCGTTCGATTGCCCGATACGGCCTTCTGGGTCAACGGATTTCGGCGCTTTGGCGCGATTTTGTGGCTGGGGCCACCTTATATACGCGCGCTCGGGATCGGCTTGACAAAATTACTGCCTAGGCAGATATTGCCTTGGCAGGCACTGGGCCAGGTTCATGAGCAAGGCGTTCTATCGAGTTGAAACGTTCGAAGGGCGCAAATCGCTCGGCTACCTGAACCGCCGGCTGCACAATCTTGTGACGCCGCGCGCCGAGGCGCTGTTCGCGGACGCCGATTTCTCGTTCACCCAATGGGTCGTGCTGATGGCGGTGCGCGACGGGATCGCGACGACCTGCAGCGAGATCGCGCGGCACCTGAACCACGACACCGGCGCGACGACGCGGCTGGTCGATCAGCTCGAGGCGCGCGGCCTGCTCGAACGGCAGCGGAGCACCGAGGATCGCCGCGTGGTGAATCTCGCCCTCACGCCGGCAGGGATCGCGCTGGCCAAGACGCTGACGCCGCGCATCGTGGATTTCTGGAATGTCGCGCTCGACGGATTCACCCTGGAGGAGTTTACCCAGCTGCAGTCGCTGATGACGCGGCTGATGGGGAGGCTTGAATCCATGCCGGTCGTGCCGGCGAAGACGGAGACGGCGCCATGAAGAGGCTGCTGGGCGTTCTGTTGCTGGGTTCGATGCTGGCGGGGTGCGTGTCGACGCCTTCGACCACGCCGAGCGAAGTCGCGTTGAAGCCGGCGGCGCTTGGGCTTGCCGGCGGCGCGCCGGCGCCGGCCATCGCGGAACACTGGTGGACGGCGTTCGGCGATCCGCAGCTCGATGCATTGGTCGACAAGGCGTTGAGCGGCAGCCCGACCTTGGCGGCGGCGCTGGCGCGGCTGCGTGCGGCGCAATCGCAGCTCGCGGCGAGCACGGCGGCGACCTATCCGCAAGTCACGCTGGACGGCAACGAGACGCGCGAGCGCTTCAGCAAGAACTATATCATCCCGCCGCCCTATGGCGGCACGACGCAGTGGATCGGCACGGTGCAGGCAAACGTGTCGTGGTCGCTGGATTTCTTCGGCAAGGAGCAGGCGCAGATCGACCGCGCCAAGGCGAACGCGCATGCGGCGGCGCTCGATGCGGCGGCGGCGCAGCTGCTGCTCGCGGGATCGGTGACGCAGGCCTATATCGCGCTGGGGCGCGCCGAGGTGCTGATCGACGTGGCGCAGGAGGCGGTGAACCAGCGCAATGCGGTGCTGACGCTGACCGGCGGGCGCGTGAAAGCGGGGCTCGATACGGTGGCGTCGCAGAAGCAAGCGGAAGCGTTGCTGGCGATGGCGCGCGAGGATCTGATCCTAGCCAAGGCCAATCGCGAGATGGCGATCCATCAGATCGCGGCGCTGACGGGACACGGCGCCGATGCATACGAGATCGCGCGGCCGCATCTGAGCGAGACGGCGCTGGCGTTGCCGGCCACCCTGCCCGCCGATCTTCTGGCGCGGCGCGCCGACATCGCGGCGGCGCAGGCGCGGATCGACACCGCGTTCCAGGGCCGCGAGATCGCGCGGCTGGCCTATTATCCCGACATCAACCTGCTCGGCCTCGCCGGCTGGGCGGCGATCGGGCTGGGGCCGATGTTCTCGGCCTCGGCGCTGCAGTACGGCGCGGGCGCGGCGATCCATCTGCCGATCTTCGATGCCGGCAAGCTGGATGCGGAGTATGCCGGCGCGACCGCGGGGCTCGACGAGGCGGTGGCAAACTACAACGCAACGGTGGTGGGCGCGGTGAAGCAGGCGGCGGATGCCGTGACGCAGTTGCGTAGCGTGCAGGACGAGGCGACGCAGCAGCGCGTGGCGCTGGCGGCGGCGGAGGCGAGCTTCGACCTGGCGACGCGGCGCTATCGCAGCGGGCTGAATCCGCAGCTCAATGTGCTGGATGCCGAGACGGTGCTGATCCAGGCGCGCCGGCAATCGGCGGCGCTGGCGTCGGACGACGCGGCGGCGCGCGTGACGCTTTTGATGGCAATGGGCGGCGGCTTCGTGCCGGAGCCCGCCACTGCCGAGACTTCGACTTCGAACGATCAGGATACCCACCATGAGTGACGCAACGCCGGTCGGCCGGCACCGCAACGAAACGCGCAACCGCCTGCTGCTCATCCTGGGCGTCGTGGTGGCCGTCGCCCTGCTCGCCTGGCTGCTCTACTGGTTCTTCGTGTCGCGGCATTACGAGGGCACCGACGATGCCTATGTCGGCGGCGACGTGGTGTCGATCACCAGCCGCGAGAACGGCACCATCCTGGTGCTGCATGCCGACAACACGCAGGGCGTGCGGCGCGGGCAAGTTCTGGTCGAGCTCGATCCGATCAAGGCGCAGGTCGCTATGGAGGCGGCGGAGGCCGATCTGGCGCACACGGTGCGCGGGGTGCGGACGGATTTCTCCAAGGTCAATCAGGCCCGGGCGCAGCTGAACGCGGCGCGCGTGGCGCTGGCGCAGGCGCAGAGCGATTACCGCCGGCGCGCTTCGGCGGGCAATGCGGTGTCGGGCGAAGAGCTGGCGCATGCGCGCGACGGCGTGGCGGGCGCGCAAGCGGCGGTGACGGTGGCGGAGAGCGGTCTGGCGCAGGCGCAGGCGACCGTGCAGGGCACGGCGGTGGCGAGCAATCCGGACGTGCTGGCGTCGATCGCGCGGCTGCGCGCAGCGGCGATCGTGCTGGAGCATATGAAGCTCTACGCGCCGGTCGACGGCGTGGTGGCGCAGCGCACGGCGCAGCTCGGCCAGCAGATCGCGCCGGGCACGCCGCTGATGGCGGTGGTGCCGCTGGAATCCGTGTGGATCGATGCGAACTTCAAGGAGGGCCAGCTTTCCGACATGCGGATCGGCCAGCCGGTGACGGTGACCGCCGACATCTATGGCGGCGGCGTGACCTATCACGGCAAGATCGCCGGCCTCGGTGCCGGCAGCGGCAGCGCCTTCGCGCTGCTGCCGCCGCAGAACGCCTCGGGCAACTGGATCAAGATCGTGCAGCGCGTGCCGGTGCGCATCGCGCTCGATCCGAAGGAGCTGCGCGACCATCCGCTGCGCCTGGGGCTTTCGGTCGACGTCAGCGTCGACATCAGCGACACATCGGGGCCGACCATGGCATCGACCGTGCCGGCGCGCGAGATGCGCGGCGATGCGGGCAATGACGGCGGCGCCAAGACCGAAGCGCTGATCCGCCGTATCCTGTCGCAGAACGGGGCCTGAGCGCATGAGCGGGCACGGCGCGCAGCTGCCGCCGCTGAAAGGCGGGCAACTGGCGATCACCGCGATCGCGCTGGCGCTCGGCACCTTCATGCAGGTGCTCGACACGACCATCGCCAACGTCTCGCTGCCGACCATCGCGGGCAATCTGGGCGCCTCGACCGATCAGGGGACGTGGGTGATCACGTCGTTCGCGGTGTCGAACGGCGTCGCGGTGCCGCTGACCGGCTGGCTGATGGGCCGCTACGGCGTGGTGCGGACCTTCGTGGCCGCGGTGGCGATGTTCACCATCGCCTCGTTCCTGTGCGGCATCGCGTGGAGCCTCAACTCCCTCATCATGTTCCGCATCATGCAGGGCGCGGTTTCGGGGCCGATGATCCCGGGTTCGCAGGCGCTGCTGATCTCGATCTTCCCGCCGGACAAGCGCGCCACGGCGCTGGGCATCTGGTCGATCACGACGCTGGTCGCGCCCATCGTGGGGCCGATCCTGGGCGGCTATATCTCCGACAACATCCATTGGAGCTGGATCTTCCTGATCAACGTGCCGGTGGGCATTTTGTGCGCCTTCCTGTGCTGGACGAACCTGTCGAACCGCGAGACGCCGACGCGGCAATTGCCCATCGACACGGTGGGCCTCGGCCTGCTGGTGATCTGGGTCGGGTCGCTGCAGATCCTGCTCGACACCGGCAAGGATGCGGACTGGTTCGGCTCGCCGGCCATCGTGGCCGAGGCCATCGTGTCGGCGGTGGCGTTCTGCGCCTTCCTGATCTGGGAGCTGACCGCGGAATATCCGGTGGTCGACCTGTCCTTGTTCAAGCATCGCAATTTCGCGCTCGGCACCATCGCGTTCTGCCTCGGCTATGCCGTGTTCTTCGCCAACGTCCTTTTGCTGCCGCTGTGGCTGCAGACCAATGTCGGCTACACCGCGACCTGGGCGGGCCTGGTGGCGGCGCCGAGCGGCGTGGTCGCGGTGCTGCTGACGCCGATCGCGGCGCGCTTCATGGGGCGGACCGATGCACGGATTTTGGCGACCGTGGCGTTCGCCGCCTTCGCGGTCTCGTATTTCATGCGCGCGAACTACACAGGCGATGCCGGATTCTGGGATTTCGTGTGGCCGCTGATGGTGCAAGGCATCGCGATGAGCACCTTCTTCGTCGCGATGCTGACGATCTCGCTCGACGGCATCCGGCCGGAACGGATCCCGTCGGCCTCGGGCATCTCCAACTTCACCCGCATCACCGCCGGCGGCTTCGCGGCGTCGATCACCACGACGATGTGGGACCGGCGCGAGGCGCTGCACCAGAGCCGGCTCGCGGATTCGTCGAGCGCCTACAGCCCGGCGATGCAGGCGGCGCTCGATCACCTGCACCATCTGGGTTTCAGCGATCTGCAGGCCTATGGCGTGCTGGCGCGCAGCCTGGCGACCCAGGCCTATACGATGGCGTCGGACGACCTGTTCTGGATCTCCGGCTGGCTCAGCATCGCGATGATCGCGGTGGTCTGGCTGGCGCGACGTTCGGTCAGCCAAGGCGGTCCATCGGTCGCCGCGGATTAAGCGGCCGGCTTGGGCGGTGGAGCCTCGGGCGCCGGCGGCGCGGTGTCCGCCGCGGCCTTGCGGACTGCCGCCTTGACCTGCTGCTGCGGCGCCGCAACTCGCGTGTTGACGGCAGCGACCTCGACCTGCTCTTCCAGTGCCGCCGGCGCCTGGGCTTGAACGCCAGCGGTGGCGACCTCGGCCTGCTGGGGCAGCGCCGCGGCCAAGGCATTGGCACCCACGATCCCGTCGATCCGGCGAAAGGCGAAGGTGTTCATGTCGACCAGCGCGGTGAATTGCGACTGGCAAGACGACACGGTGATCCCACCCCCCGCATTGCCCACCAGTATGGTCGCCAGCGGCGCATAGCGATGCACCGTGCCCATCGGCAGGAGCGCGACGCGGTCGGGCGTGCCCTGCGCGACGGAATCGAACGGCCACTCGACATCGCCCGTAGCGACGCTCGCACGGACCAGCCAGTAATCGCCGGGCCGGTAGACGGTGACGGCGGGATCGCTGAACTGCACCTGCACGCCGTCCTCGAGCTCGAGCCAGGTGCCGGCGTTCGGCTTGCCGGCCGGAACCTCCGCAGCGTTGTCGGCAGCGAGCGTCAGGCCGCCTTGCGCGGCGTCGCCCTCCTTCTGGTCCCAGCGGCGCAGATAGGGATGCCTGGAAGGGTCCTTGCCGACGCCGGCATCCGGCGTGCCTTCGAGGACGACGGTCATGGTGGTGCGGTCGAGCGATTGCACCGTGAGCAGCGGCAGCGCGCGGTCGGCCATCATGTAATCGTCGTCGAGCACCTCCACGAAATCCCCCTCGCGCAAGCCGAAGCGGCCGTCGCGGCCGAAGCTCTCCAGCGTGAGCACGTTGGTGCCGCCGCCGCCGCGGATGGCGAATTTGGCGCTGCCGTTGTCGCGCGACCATTTGAAGGTCGGCACCGCGTCTTTCCGGATGGCGCCCGTTTCGTCGACGTTTCCGTCATGCACTTCGACGCGATAGAGCTGGTTCTCCGGCCCCGTATAGAGCGCGTCGGGTGAAATGGTGCAGGGATCGTCGGAGGTCTGGGTCGGCTGGGCCCGCGCCTTGAGCCGCGCGAGGTTGGCGGGCTGGAACATGTCGGTGAGGCCCTGCGGCGTCAGGCACTGCAGCGGCGGATTGGCCTTCAGCAATTTCACCTGCCACACCACCTTGGCGCGCGCCGCGGTATCGGGACCGCCGAGCGCCACATCGCGGATGGAGTCGTCGCCGATGTAATCGACGAGGCGCTCCGAGACGTCGAGATAGACATGGTAGTTGCCCGCCGCCGGCGCCGCCGCCGCGAGGTCGGGCTGGGTGAGATAGGTCGTGATCCGGCGCACGCAGGGCAGCTTGGGATGGCCGTTGTTGAAGGCGCTGACATCGCCGACGCTCAAGACGCCATTGGTGTAGTCGATATCGGTGATCTGCACGGTCAACGGGTCCGGCCGCGGCGTGCCGTCGTCGGGCGCGGCATCGAACAGTTCCAGATATTGCCCCTTTGCGAAGGAGACGCCGTCGACGGTCCACAACCCGACCGAGATCTTGTTGACGTTCTTGGCGTCGAACCCGGTGACGGGGACGGGTGTCGCGCCAAGCTCGCACAGGACCCCGTCGACATAATAATGGCCCCAGCTCAGCTGGAAATCGGCGGCGTTGAGCTTGAGATCGGCGATCGGGGCGACGGTGAAGCCGAGATTGGCCGCCGGGCCGCCGCAGGGACCGATCACGTCCGCCGCAAGCCGGCGCAGGTAATGGTGGTGGATCGCGACCTGCTCGTTCCAGTCGGCATCGATGATCATGCGGCCCTGCTGCATGAGCACGCGGCTGTAATGCTTGGTGGCGTTGAACGTCCTGCGGGTGAAATCGGCTTTCATGGCGCCCTCTAGCTTTCGAAGATGATGCCGGCGTCGCAGCCGGCCGGCGTGTATTCGCCCAGGCGCGTGCGCAGATTGGCGGTGCGCTGCGGCTGGTAGAGATCGTGGAAGACGCCCATTTCGGATTCGTCCTCCGCGCCGCGGACGATCTCCACGGCGCAGGTGTCGGAAAGCTGGCAATAGTCCGGCTTGCCGAAACGCGTGCTGTTGAATTCGGGCTCGACCCTGAGGCGCTCGGCTTCGAGCAGCAGGTCGCGCGCGTCGGGCGTGAGATCGCCGGCGTTGTACGAGTCGGTCACGGCCTTTTCGACCATGTCGGGCTGGCATTCGAAGCGGCGCGGGGTGCGCGAGCCGGGCGCGATGTAGCAGAAGCGGACGCAGCCCTGCTGGCGGCGGCAGGCGCGGACCTGGCCCATGAAGATGGTGTTCTGCGCAAGCGCGAGCTGGTCGACCTGGACCTGGCCGAACACGGTGCTGCGGGCGATGACGAGCGTGACGTCGGCACACAGCGAATCCGCGGTGCCGAGCGCGACCGATTCATTGCTGGTGGCATCGAGGATGCTGTCCGAGATGCGGATCTGCAGCGGCTCCTGGCGGGCCTGGTTGCGCTCGACCTGGATGGCGCCGACGATGCTGTGCTCGATGGTGACGCAGCGCGGCGCGTCGACCAGCGTCAGGCTGGCCTCGCCGGAGCGGGCCGGCTCGCAGTCGCAATCGAGACCCCAGCCGGGCACCAGCGTGCAATGGCGGATTGCGACGCCGGAGACGTCGCCGTCGACCTGGAGGCCGCGGCCGGAGACGGCGATGCCGTCGAGCACGAACCAGCAATCGCCGGCGCCGGTGATGCCGAGGCTGTCGGGCGCGGCATTGTGCCAGTCGAGCATGAAGATCACGGGGCGGCAGCGGTTGGCGGCGCGCAATTGCAGCGTCTGGCCCTTGGCGAGCGCGATCTGGAGCGGCTCGGTGTAGACGCCGCTGTCGACGATCTCGATCACCGCATCGATCGGCGCATCGGCGGTCCAGCGCGCCAGCGCGTCGGCAATCTTGGCGAAGGTGGCGCCGGCACCGACGCTGTAGACGACGGCGTCGGCGGCCTGGCGGATCGGGCGCTCATATTCGCCGCCGCCGATGTCGGCGCTGAAGCCATAGGAATACGATACCCAGACATACTGGCGGCGCGACGGACCGGGCGGGAACATCAGGCGACCACGCTCGGGATCGACGGCGACCGTGCCCGGCAGCGGGCGATAAGACCAATCCTTGAGATCGGCGGCGACGATCTGCTCGGCCGGCACCGGATCGCGCTGGAGACCGGTCCAGATCATCAGGCTGCGGTCCTCGCCATAGTAGTACGGGATTCCGGAGACGAGCTTGCCCGTGGTGTCGCCGGGATCGCGGGTTTCGAAGATGCGGCGGCGGATCGGAATGGGCAGCGCAAGATCGGGCGCCGCGGCGGCGACGTTCGATTGCGGATCGACGTAAAGCGGCGTGTCGGCGCCGAGCGGATTGAACACATAGCAATTCGGCGCATGCGCTTCGTAGCAATAGGCCGATGTCTGCGTCAGCGTGTAGGACTTCAGCCGCCAGGCATAGAGACCAAGGCCCGCGATATTGCCGGTGCCGCGCTCGCGGCGGGAACCCGAGCGGCGGACGTCGACACTGCGCGCCATCTCGTCGAAGGCGCCGCCGATCCGCTGGAGCGCATCGTAGTCGCGCAGCTCTGCCGTGCGGCCGCGGTCCGGATGGAGCGCGTTGATGTTCTGGCTGACCGCCATCTGGCGGTAGAACTCGACCGCCTTGACCGGCCAGCCGGAAACGGCGCGCGCGACGTCCTCGACGGCGCTCAGCGTGCCCTTGCGGCGGCGGGTGGCGATGGTTTCGGCGACGTCGCGGCGCGGCGCGGCGATGCCGAGGGCGGCGGTGCTTGCGTCCGGCGTCACGGCGGGGCCGCTCAGCATCTCATAGCCGACGAGGCCGCCGATATAGGGCACGACCCAGTCGTCGCAGGTCTCGATGAACCAGTTTTCGTAAAGCTGCGCGATGTCGGCCTCGACGACATCGTACTGCTCCGCCATCACGCGCAGCAGCGCGCGCAAGGCGAAGCCCTGCTCCGCGTCGCGCAGGCGGTAGACGACGGGGACGAGGTCGTAGAAGCGATCCGGATTGCCGCTCACATCAGCCTCCCACATTCTTCAGGATCAGGGTGTCGGGGATCGCGGGCGTGAGGATCGCAAGCTCGGCCGGCAGGAAGCGATCGGCGGCGAGCGGGTCGGGGTTGGCGCGCGCCGGTTGTGCGGTCACATATTGATGCGGCGCCAGCTTGCTGGCGAGGCTGGCGAGGGTCGCCGCCGTCGCGTCTTCCGCAACGCTGTCGAAGACGCTGAAATCGATCCACGAGACGCCCTTGACGTGCTGGGCGACGGCGACCGCCTCGCTGAGGAAGGCCGCCTGGCCGAGGGCGCGCGCGGCGAAGCTGAAATGGTTCAACAGCGCGGTGCGGATCGCCGGTTCAACCGCTTCCCACGCATAGTCGGGCAGGAGCTGCACTGCGGCGCTCATCACCAGGACCTTCAGCTTGCGCGGTGCGATCTGGACCGGCAGCGAAGGATCGCCATAGTCCTCGAAGGCGGCGAGCAGGTTGCGGGCAAGATCGGAATTCATGTCGATCGGGATGTCGCGCGCGCCGGCGATGGTGACGTAGACGATCTGGCGGCGGCCATCGGACAGCTTGACGGCGTTCGACTTGCCGATGCCGGCGGAGGTGCGCGCGAAATCGGCGTAGTCCTTGACCGAGACGAGACGGTCGAGCGCCATCACGGCGATCGGCGTGTTCTCGCGCGCCTCGTCGGCGCTGTCGCGGTCGGCGCCGCCGCTGGCGCGCAGCGGATTGATGACGCTTTTGACGCCGAGCGGCTGGGTCGCGAGCTGGCTGATCTGCTCGGCCGCGACGTTGCCGACGGCGCCGATGCCGTAGCGATAGCTCGCCTTCACATTGGCCACGCCGCTGGGCAGGCGCGCGCCATGCTTGCCATTGCCGAAAGTGATCGAGAGCTTGTCGTCGTCGTCCGCCGCGGTGGCGAAGACCCGGTCGCGCGGGCCGGCAAAAGCGAGGCCGGCGCGCTCGTGCCATTCGATCTCGTTGACGCGGACCTGGAGCGTGCTCTGCACCCCCTCCGGCGTCGCGGCGGAAACATAGGTGACGGGCGCCTGGTGCAGGCCGAAGGTCTGGAACGCCGTCGCGCCCGCGCCGTTGCCGAGCACCTCGCCGGTGCTCTGGCCATGGGTCGCCTTCACGACGTTGCCGTACACGCTGACGCTGGCGCTGTCGTAGACATAGGCCAGTCCGTTGGCGAGCTTCAGGATGGTGTGCAGCTTGGGCGTCGAGATGCGCCAGGCATAGAAGGTCGGCGCCTGGGCCAGGACGCCGTTCAGATCGGTCCCCATGCCCTTGTACGTATCGTTGAACAGCGACGCCGGCGGCACGCCGCCGAATCCGCCGCGGGTGAGCGGGACACCGGTGACGGGATTGACAAGCAGGTTCATGAAATCGGCGAAGTCGCCTTTGCGCTCCTGCGGGCTGGGCACGTAGGCGTTGACGAAGAAGCCCGGCGCCAGCTCGATCTGGCCGCAATATTGCTGGTTGAGCACGCCGGGCACCGCGAGCGCGTTCAGGCTGGCGAAGAAGGTCTTGGGATCGATCGAGCCCACGACCAGGCGGTCGCCGGCGGCGTTGGCGGGCGTGGTGTAGAAAATCTCGCCGAACGGCGTGAATTTCGGCAGGAAGGCGGCGCACATCGGCGCCTCGGCGCCCTGGCTGACCCCGGCGATCATGGCGAGCTCGCTCGCCTTCACGCCGGATGCGTTCGCGACGTCGGTGCGGTTGCCCGAGACGATGACCCAGCGCCCGGGATCGAGGCCGTCATAGACGCCGTCGAGCGACAGCGTGTCGCTCTGCACCTCGGTATCGAGCGGCTCTTCCGCCAGGTCCAGCGGTTCGGCCTGGGCGTAGACGATCGTGTCGCGGAACACGCCGACATTGGTCAGAAGATTGGCGATGTCCTCGCCGGAAACGACGTTCTGCAGCCATTTCGGCGTCACCGACAGCACGGTCGACTTGGCGGCATAGCCGGTCGTGGTGTCGAGGCTCACGGTATGCACGGCATCGACGCGATGGTAGCTGACATAGCGCGCGCCATTGGCGTTGGTGTCGATGCGCGGCCGGTCGATGGCGATCCAGCTGCCGGGCTTGATCTCGTCATAAGTGCCGTCGAGCGCCACACCGGTGGGGATGGCGCCCTTGATCACCAGGGTCGGCCAGGCGGTGGTGAGGTTGGGCGCCGTGTAGCCGACGGTACCGCCGGCGCGCGGGATCTTGGCCTCGCCGGCAAAGCGGCTGGCGAACAGGCCGGTGGTGACGCGCGCGGCATAGACCTCGACCCAGTCATAGGGCTTGGCGACGCTCTTCCAGGCGGGATAGAGCGTGCGCGCGACCTGCGGCTTGAACTCGGTCAACAGGCGCGCGGCGATGTCGGACTGGGGCGAGAAGCTGCGTGCGACGGTGCGGCTCAGCCGCGTCGCATTGGCCGGTTGGACCGACGGCGCCAGCGCCAGCGCAGACGACATCGCAACGAGGTTGCCGAGCGGCGAAGCCTCAAAGGACGATTTGGCGAAATTCGGATCGTAGACGACCGTGGTGCCGCCGCTGCCCGCGGCGGTGACGGCCGGCAGCAATTGGATGACGTGGGTAAGCCACGCGGTCAGGCGCGTGAAGTTGCGGCGGCGGGCGACACTGAGCGTCTCCTGCAGCCGCGCGATCGCCAGCGGGACGAGCGCGGTGGAGAGGTTGGCGTTCAGCGTGGTCAGCGTGTCGGCGGCCTGGGCGGCCAGCGTGCTGCCCTGGAAAAGATATTTCGCCTCCTCGATGAACAGTTTGAGGATCTGCGCGGCCTGCAAGGAGTCGAAGGTCTGCGCCAGCACGATCTGGGTGCGCTTGTCGTCGGGCTGGGCCGTGACGGATTCGACGCGGCGTAGCGCGGGGCCGCTGTCATGCGAGCCGAAGATGAAGATGAGCCCGTTGCCCGCCTTCACATTGGTCGCGATGCCGTCGAGATAGATCGTGTCGATCACCGTCACGTCGGTGGGCGCGGGATCGAGGGTCAAGGGCGCGCGCGCGGGGCTGATTACCTGCGGCCGCGTCAGGCGCGGCTTCATCGCGTTCCATTCGGCGCGGGCGGCGAGCTTCTCGCCGGTCTCGAAGAATTGCGGACGCTCGCCGGGGCCGGGAATGCTCTGGGCCCGCGTCCCGGCGGGGATGTCGCCGCGGAAATCCTGCGCCGCGGTGAAGGCGAGGTAGACGCTGGCGGCGACGCCGGGGCGCAAGCGATAACCCACCAGACGCGCGAGCTCGAGGATCGAGCGGCGTTCCCGCGCGGTGGCGAGATAGCCTTCGTTGGCGATGCGCTCCTGATAGAAGGTGAGGACGTCGGCGATCACCGCCCAGGCGTCGAGCAGCGCGATCGCGGCGTCGGAGGTCTCGCGGCTCTTGAGGGCGCGAAGCGGATAGAGCCGGTCGGTGCCGGTGCCCTTGGCGGACGGCACGTCGATGAAGAGCGTGGTGAGACGCGCCAGCATCGTCTCGTAGAACGCGGCCTGGGTTCCGGCGCGATAGTCGAGCGCGCGGCGGCCCGGCGGATTGAATTCGGAGAGCGGCGTGACGGCCTCGATGCCGTCGCAGCAGCCGCAGGTGCAGGTGGTGGTGGCGCAGCCGCAGCTCATCGTCCGCCCCTCATCAAAAGCGTCAACCTTCCGTTCTCCGGCAGGCTGCGATCGCCATCCAGCCGCGCAATTTCATAGGGGGCGAGCGCGAACACGCCGGACGGCGGAACCTGCGACGTGTTCGCCGTCGCGGCCGGTGCGCCGGGCCGCAGCCGCGCGAGGCGCAGCACGCTGACCTCCATCACGCCGGGCACGGATTGTGCCGCGGCGACGATACGGCTGGCGAAGATGCCGCCGCCGAATTTCAAGCGGTCGGGATGGAAGAAGCCGAGCTTGCCGCCGGGCAGCACGCGGTTGCTGAACGCCGCGAGGAGATCGGTCTCCACCTGGCCGCGCAGCGCCTGCGGCTGGACGCAGACCGACAGCGCGAGATCGAGCGGCGCATAGGCGGCGAGCTTTACGCTGAGATCGTGGCCAACGCGGCGGTAGGGCTCGAGATACCCCTCGACCTCCTCCAGCAATTCGGCGTCGGCGGTTTCCGCGCCGAAAGGATCGATTGCGACTTGCGCCTCGTACCAGCTGCCGGTCCAGCGCAACGTGCCCTTGGCGCCTTGCAAGCGCCGGAACGGCGTGAAGCAGCCGGCCGAGACCAACGGCGAAACCGTGTCGTCTTCCTCGTCGAGCGCAGCGCGCGGGTCGTCGGTGATCGGACCGTCGAGGACCGGGGCCGGCGTCAGCGGCGGCGCGACGGCGGCGAACACCGCGGCACGCTCGGCGAGACGGCGCGCATTGTCGGCGGCGAGCGTGGCGTAGTCGTCGGCGGTAATGGCGCGCTCCAGCACGGTGCGGAAGGCTTGCGGCGCGAACATCCGGGCCTCGGCGATCGGCTCCGGCGCGGTGCCGCCGCGCGCGGCGAGCGGGTTGCGGGGGGCAAGATTACCGATGCCCTCGGTGACTTCGCGGAACGCGATGCACAGAATCGTGTCGGGACCGACATTGCCGGCGGGACCGTTGCCGAGACGGTAATGCGCGTCAAACGACATGCCGGCGCGGGGCTGGACGCCGGCACGGCCATTGCCGAACCGCAGATGCGCGGCGCCGCCATCGTCGATCTCCACCACGAAGTCGCGGTCGGAGGCGCCGCTGCGCAGGAGATCGCCCTTGACCTGCCAGACGGATTTGTCGGTGAAATCGACGTCTTCGGGGATTTGCGCCACAGACGAGATCTTCGTGCCGGCCGCGGCGGAATCCTGGAGCGCGATGCGCGGCAGCGCCTGATGCGGGTCCTGTTCGAGCAGGCGGCTGGCGCAGACGCAGGACAGCAGCGGCACGCTGTAGGTGAGCGGTTGCTGGCCGAGCGTGGGGCGGAACGGCGCGGGCAGGATCGTGCTCTCGCGCGGCGCGCAATCGGTGGGGCAGTTCTGCGCCGTGTGCAGCGTGCCGACCGGGCCGAGCGGCTCTTCGAATGGCACGCCGTGATCGACCAGGATGACGTTGCCCCGCGCCACGGAAATGCCGGCGCGGCAGTCGCAATCCGGCGCCGGCATCGCGGCGGAGATGCAGAGGGGGAAGGTTAGCGCGTCCTCGGAGCACCATTCGATCTCGACCACTGGCTGGCCATACTCCGCCGTGTACGGATGATAGAGCGGATCGACGCTCCGGGTGACCTTGGTCAGGCGCACCGCCTGGCGGTGTTTGGGATCGGCGTCGACGGGATTGCCGGTCTTGGGGCCGACGACCTCCTCGAAGATCAGGACGTCGCCGACCTTGAGGTTGAGCAGGCGTGTCGCGTCCGGTGGATCGGCCAGCGAGACGGTCGGCGGGGGCGGTGCAATTGGAATGACTTTGCGGGGCGCCTTCTCCACCACCGCTTTGGCGGCAACGGGTTTCGGCGGTGTCGTGGGGTTGGGCGGCGTTGTGGGATTTGGCGGCGTTGTCGGATTGGGCGGCGGTGGCGGTGGCTCCGGCAGCAACCATTTGTCGGTCAGCGTCGCCGAGGTCGCGCCCTTGGGGAGACAGCAGGCGCAATCGCCCCAGGTGTAGAACTGGATCGTGCTGTGGAAGGCGTAGATATCGATCTTCTTCCCAGGATCGTCGAGCAGCGGCGAGAAGCATTCGTAGCTGCCCGGCACGGCTTTGAGGATGTCCGCGGGCTGGAGCATGCGCGCCGACGGCAGCGTGGGCAGCGGGGTGCAGAAATAGAACTGTGCCGGGTCGAGCTTGGCGTCCTTGTCGGTTTCGACGGCGACGAAGGCCCGCGCGTTGCAGCCTTCGTGCAAGGTGTAATCGACCAGCTTGCAATGACGGCTCACCGAGGTGCGATGCCGGGCGGTGCCGAGATAGGCTTCGGTCGCGACGGCGTCCTGGTAATAGCTGAGCTGGTCGCCGGCATAGGCGAGGAGCTCCACCAGCATGATGCCGATATCGGGGATATGGCTCTCGCGCCAATCGGGGAAGGTCAGCGCGAGGCGGTCGAGCAGCAATTGGCGGAAGCTGCCGTAATCCTTGGCGAGATAGTTGATCTCCGGCTCGGTGCGCTGTTCCGGCGGGCAATCGTCCTGCGGCTTGCAATCCTGATCGTTGGGACAATCGACCTTGAAGCTGAAATCGACCGAGGCGTAGCGCGGGTCGAAACCGTGCAGCGGATTTTCGGTCGGACGGCCCTTGTCGTCGAGCGCGACGAGGCTGAGCGTGTAGGTGGAGAAATCGCCGTATTTGTCGAGGTCGACTTCCATGTAGTCGTCGAGCGAGAAATCGCGCTGGCGCGTGACGGTGATGCCGGTGACGCCGACGTCGCGGATCTTGCGGCCGCCGCTGATGCGGACATTGGCCTTCTCGATGCCGGCGGGGGCGCGGCCGAGGAAGAAAACCTCCAGAGTGCGCTGCTTCTCGTCGACCTCGACGTAATCGAGGCCGTAGAGCGATGCGTTGCGCACGTCCTGGCGGCGGTGGCGGTCGGTGCAGGCGATGTCGCTCATCGGTCCCCTCCCCTCACGATGCCGGCCGGACGAAGGTTTCGGTTTGCGCGGTCTGCGTGCTGCGAACGACGTACTTCACGGTCACGCTCAGCACATTATCGACGGCCGTCACTTCGAGGCCCTGCAGATCGATGAGATCGCCGAGATAGCGCTGCAGCGCGGCCTGGGTGGTGAATTGCAGCGCCGAGGCGAGCTCGGCGCTGTTGGGCGCGAACACCATCTGGAGCAGGCCGCTGCCGAAATCGGGGCGGTTGACGCGCTCGCCGGGGCTGGTGAACAGCAATTGCTCGATCATGTCGCGAATGTGGTCGTTGTCGTCGGTCGCCTGGGTGCGGCCGCGTCCGTCGAACTGGAAGGGGAAGTCGATGTTGATCGTCATCGCGGTCTCACGTGGCGGTGACGCGCGTCTGCGTCACGGTGATGAGGAGCGGCGTGCCGGTCGGCGCGCAGATCGCCTGGCTGTCGAGCAGGAGCAGCGGCTGGCCGTTCGAGGTGACGCGCGTGGCGCCCGTGGTCCATGTCGCGGTGACGCAAGGGCCGTTGCCGGCGGTCGGCGGCGGCATGGCGCAGCCGGCGACGGTGTAGGGACCGGTCATCGCCACGGTCGGCTGGCCCGACACGGTGACGCGCGGATTGGGCACGGTGGGCTGGGCCTGGCCGCCATGGGCGCACATCACGGTCGCTCCGACATGCAGCATGAAACCCGGCATGGCTCAGTGTTCCTCCGCTAGACGACGACGAGCGCGCCGTTGTTGATGGTGACGGTGGGGCCGGTCATGACGATGCTCGCGCCCTTGCCGTTCTGGATGTAGATGCCGGTGTCGTTGACGATGATCGTCGCGCCGGTGGTGCTCTTGAGCATGATGCCGCCGGTGGGACCGGGCAGATCGCTGACCACGATCGCGTTCTGCAGCGTCGATTGGATGACGATGTTGGGATCGGCGGGCACGCCGGCGAGCGCCAGCGCCGGCACGTCGGAGGCATTGGCCCACCAGCCGCCCATCCACACCGGCTTGTCGGGATTGCCGCCCTCGAACTGGATCCAGACGCCCGAGCCGATCTGCGGCACCATATAGACGCCCATCTGGATACCGGTCACCGGCGCGCAGGGCGTGACCCAGGTCGAGGCCACGAGCGCGCCGACTGCGGGCGCCATCACCGTGATGCGGCCCATCTGCATCGGATCGATGTTGTTGACCACCGTCGCGCGATAGATGCCGAAATACTGGATACTCATGGACGCGTCCTCATACCGTCGATCCCGTGCCGCCACGGGCGAGCGAGAAGCTCTGCTTGTATTCGCCGTTCTTGATGTTGTGGGTGACGCTCTTCACGTAGTACTTGCCGTCATAGTAGTCGCCGGCGCCCTGCACGACGGCCTGCTTGCGCGCCTTGAAGACCTGGCCGTAGCGCACGACGTCGAGCTGGCCGCTCGCGGTGACGGCCTCGGAGGTCGCGAACAGCTTCTTGACGCCCCAGATCAGCGCATCGACGACGGAGTTGCTGCTGCTCTTGTCGTCGTTCTCGGGCTTGGGGCCCTGCTCGCTTTTCAGCGGCGTCGCCGCGTTGCGGGCGTTGGCGCCCTTGAGGAACGCGATGTTGGGGACCGGCACGGGAATGGGAATCGCGGGATCGGTCTCGTCCTCCAGGATCACCATCAGGTATTGCGTTGCGAGCATGCCGTCATAGGAAAAGCTGATGGAATCGATGTTGGTAGCGCTGCCCATGTCGATCAGCAGCGGCGGCGACTGGGTGCCGCCGAACATCGAACTGAGATCGGGCCCCCAATAGGCCATGCTGGTGCCGGGGCTGGGGCCGGGGTCGAGATAGAAGGTCCAGCCCGTGGTCTGCCCCAGTTCCTGGATATAGGCGTAGTCGGTGCCGCGCTGGGTGACCCAGCCATCGAGCGGATTTTTCAGCTCCGGAATGGCATTGGGAATCGCCACCGGATAGACGCCGAGCGGCGCGTATTTCGCCAGGATCGCATCGACAATCAGGAAGGGCGGCAGCGCCGGATAGGGGATGCCGGACAGGTCGATGAAATCCATCAGCGCGGTGAGGTCGAGGCCGGTCACCGACAGAGTCGATTTGCCGGCCTGGCTGCTCGGCACCATGTCCTGCTTGGTGACGATGCCGTCGATCAGGACCTCGGTCGCGCCGTTCACGGTGACGCAGATGATCACGCGCTGGCGCGGATCGAAGAAGCCGGAATTGTGCAACTGCGCGAGCGCGGAATTCTTGCCGATGCTGAATTTGAGCTGGAAGCCGCCTTGCGCGCCCACCGTCGAGGTGACCTGCACCTCCTGCAGGGCATCGATCACCGCCTGGGGCACGGGGCTCGCATTGAACCCGCCCATCATCAGCGTGAGATAGAAGCCCTGGTTCATACGGCGCTTCCGCCGACGCCCGCGGGCATGGTGATGCGCAGCTTTGCGCCGATCGTGGCGGTAAGATCCTCGGGGCGCATCGCGTTGTTGGCGTCGCAGATGCGCCAGAACAAGGTGGGGTCGCCGAGATATTTCGCGGTGATGTTGTCGAGACGCTGACCCTGGATGACGGTGTGCTCCTGCAGGAGCTGGAAATTTTCCGCGGGCGGCAGGAAGCGGCGGCGCAGATAACCGGTGGGCTGGCCGTTCACCGCGATCGTCGCGACATCGATGCCGTAGTAGCGGCTGGTGGCGGTGAACAGCGTGGTCTTGAGCGTGACCTGCGCCAGCATCGCCTGGACGGGATCGGGAGGTGTCGTGCCGCTGCCGCTCATGGGAGCCCCGAGATGCCGAGTGCCGCCTGGGTGCCGTATTGATAAAGCTGCGCCAGGCTTTCCTTCTGCCGCTGATAGGCCATGTAGAGCGCTCCGCCGGGGTCGCTGAAATAGAGATCGTCGATCGACAGCACCTGCATGCCGAGGCTGACCTTGGCGCGCAGCGGATTGAGCGACGGATCGAACGCTTCCTCGGTGACGCTCAGCTCGGTGATGCGCACCGGCGCCATGCGCGCCGGTCCGAACACGAACAGGCTGAGCGGCGACAAGGTCGGCATCACCTGGAAGATGCCCTGCTGGGTCAGCGCGAAATTGGCCTGCAGCGTCGCGCTGTCGGGATAGATCAGCGTCTCCAGCGCCGCGAGCTGCGGGGAAATGCCGTAGCGCACCGTGGCCTGGTTGGAATCGGGGAATTCGAGCTGGTCGGTGGCGTCGATCTCGGCATCGAGCTTGATGGTTTCGACCGGCGGGCCGGTGAGACGCAGCGCCTCGGAGCGGTCGCCACCTTCGGTAATGCCCTTGACCTTGAACGAACGGGTCAGCGTGTCGGGATTGTATTGCAGCACGATGATGCCGTTGGTCCTGACGGCGAAGGTCACGGAGTCGAGCAGCACGAGGCCGCCCTTCAGCACGCGCGGCGAGCCGGGAAACGTGCTCATGGCGGCGCCGCGCCCCGCGCCGCCGCGTCAGGCCGCGCGGCCGCGATTGCGAGATACCGATAAGCTGTCATGGAGACTTCCATGCCGCGCGCTCCGCCCCGTGGCAGCGAATACAAAAATCACCAATACCCAGTCCCAGTTTCGAAAATGGAACTCACAATCTAAACATAAATTCCACGATCTAGCACGACCTCTTTTGAACTTGTTTCCACAGTTCTTTCCAGTTTCAAATATTTGACCGTTTAACCGAAATCGATATAGCATCGTTCAAATATGAAATTTATTGTATCCTTCTCAATCTCGAACAAATTCTATCGCAATTGGAAGGTGTTGAGAAAATTCACAGAATCCGGACTCACCGCACCCGAAGTATTTGCACCAATTTCTTCGCAACCGCGAAACTTCATGGCTTCGAGGGAATCGTGTCGGGGATGGGCTGGTCGACCGTGAATTTCTTCGCGGCGTCGCCGAAATATTGCTCCCGGTTGGCCTGACACTCGTCCATCGTGGTCTCGTCGGCTCGCTTGGCCTGGCCGCTTTTGCGGAAGTAATCCTGCGTGCCCGCGTTGTGGGCGCTCCACCATTGCGGCGAGCCGCCGGGCGCCGACTTGTCGCGCATGAAGGATTCGCCGCAATACGGATCGCGCAGCTTGAAGCCGCGCGCTTCCAGGCCGTGCTCCTGGCGCAGGAGATTCTCGCGCTCGACGGTCTTGTGGTGCCTGCTGTCCTCGCCGAGTTTCCTCCCTTCATCCTCGCCGTGCATCTCGAGCCAGGCGTGGCCGCACAGTTCATGGCCGAGCACGAGCCACGGTTCGTAGTTGTCCAGCTTGCCGCTGACCGTGGGCGCGCCGGCCAGCTTGGGACTGTTGGGCGACGGCACTTTCACGAGGCCGGTGACGGTGTTGGGATGCGTGGTGGAATCCATGGTCGACAGGAATTCGACGCTCCAGGTCTGCTTGTCCTCATTGACGAAGTCGCAAATGCAGCTGGAGCCCGTCGGCGTATTGGTCGGGCCGGTGTTGGAGCGATCCTCGAACAGGCCCTTGAAGCCGCCGACGATGCCGCCGATCAGCGCGCCCGGTATCGCGCCGACGCCGGCGACATAGGCGCCGTATTCCAGGCCTTTGAGTGCGCCCGCCTTGATGCCCTGCGCAACGCGGTGGGAACGGCTTGGGCAGAAATCCGGGTCCATGCTGACCTTGCCGGAGGCGGGATCGACGCGGGCGTTCCCCTGCGGCGACAGCTTTTGCAAATATTGTTCGAGCGTCTCAGCATTGGTCTGGTCCAGGCCCTTGCCGTCCGGGTTTGCAATCTTGTCCGCCGGATTGGCCGCCACCAAGGTACGCATCACCGCCGGACGGGCGCGGCGCAAGGCCGGCGCGTGCGGCGTGGCCGCGGCGTGCTCGGCATCGGTTTCGGCGGCGGCATCGGGCGCGCCGATCTCCAGCGGCGACGGGATCGCAGCGCCGCGCTGCTGCACGACATGGCCAAGCTCATGCGCCAGAAGATGGCGGCCGGCCGGCGTGTGCGGCGCGTAGCGGCCCGGCGCGAAGACGACGTCGCGCCCAACGGTATAGGCCGCAGCGTCGACGGCAAGCGCGGAACGGCCGGCGCGTTCGTCGGTGTGGACGCGGACATCGCTGAAGTCGTGACGGAAGTGAGCCTGCGCAAAACGGCGCGAAGCGAGGTCGAGCGGCTGGCCGGACATGCGCAAGGTCTCCGCGACCGAGGGCGGCGCGAGGGGGCGACCGGCGCTGCATTGCGAACACCCGCAATTGGCACCGCACGGGCTGCGCCGCAGCAATGCGGTCCCCTGCTCGGCCTTGGCCTGCGGACGCTGTGCGGTGGCTTTGGCGCAGCAGCTCATTTTTTGCCCTTGGACGCGGCGTAAGCGATGCTGCCGATGATGCCGGCAGTCGCCGCCACGGAACCGCCGATGATAAGCGCAATCCATCCGGCTCCCAGGCCGCCGGAGACCTGCCACTCGCATCCCGTCGCGGCCTTCATGCCGGTGAGGAACGGCGCCTGGTCTTCCTTGCTCTTATCGGCACCCTTGCCCATCACATTGTGTTGCTCACCGAGCGTGCGGCCATAGCATTCGTCGCCGCCGGTATCCTTGTCGGGCTCGCAGCTGACATGCGGCCGGCCGAGCATATGCCCCGTTTCATGCGCCGCACCGCCCGCGTGCCAGCCATAGCGCTCATCGTGTCCCTGAGGCTTGGGTGTGTTGAGCGGCTGGACGTCTTCCTTGAAGAGCGTCCCGGTCCCCGTCGCGACGGCGCTGCGTTTGCCGATGGGACGACTTTCATAAACCTTGACGTTGTAGTGCGCCTGGTTCGTCATTCCGGGCACGCTGACGGCCTGGCCGTCGGAATCCTTCATCGTATCGGCATCGATCACGCGCAGGCGGCCGATCGCGTTCTTGCACGGCTCGGACGGGCAATCCTTGGCCGGCGTAAGCGGCGCCTCGGTGTGCCACATCGACTGCGCGATCTGCATGTATTGCGCCTTCCAGGCGTTTGCCTGAGGCGCGGGCCAGGGGCCGCCGTCTGCCGACGCACCGCCATCCGGTCCGTTCACACGCGTCCCCTCCGGCGGGCCGGCGTGGAAATCGAACGCGATTTTGAGATAGAGCGTCAGCCCGCATTGCGGCTGCTCGCCGGCCTTGTCCTTGGCGGGGCGATAGAGGAGCGCATCGGCATAGCCATGGTGACCGTTGCCCATGTTGCCGAGATCGACGCCGGCGACGAATGTCGGACCGGATCGCACGGCAGCGGCGGGCGCGCCGGTTTGCGCGGCGGCTGGCTGCGGCGCGGCGGCAGGTTGCGGTGCTGCGCCGGGGGCAGGATCGCGCTGCAGAACGGCAGCCTGCGCCGACGGCGCGGCAAAGGCTGCGCCGCGCAGGACGGAGTCGGCGACGGCATCGGCTTCGCGCTCTGCCGGGTCGGCGGCGCCGCCGATCTCGAGAGCGTCCATGCGGTTCAATACGGCAGGCGCAGCACCGCGCTGCTGCACGACATGGGTGAGTTCGTGAGCAAAGAGGCGGCGCTCGTCGGCGGGGCTGCGCGCTGCGCCGTCCAGCACGATGTCGCGGCCGACCGTATAGGCGCGCGCGCCGACGGCGGCTGCCGAAGCGGCGGCGCGCGAATCCGAATGCACCCGCACATCGCTGAAATCGCGGCCGAAGCGCGGCTCCATGAACGCGCGCAGTCCCGGATCGAGCGGACGGCCCGGCGTGCTCAGCACATCGTGCACCACGGACGGCGCCGAAGCCGGCGCGGCGTCGTGGCCGGCGCGGCGCACGACCTGCTTTTTCTTCGCGCACCCGCCGCATTCGCCGCCCGCAGCGTGCTGGCCGCAGGCGCATTGACGCTGCAACAGGCTTCCGCGCACAGCCGAGATATTCGCCGCCTGGGGCGAGAGGCGCTGCGCCTGGCTCATCTTGGGCTCCCGCGCGTCATCACGGAGCTTCCTTCGCGATCGGCGATGGCGTCGGCCTGCCGCGCATGGGCATCGCCCGCACGGCCGACGCCACCGGGCACGAAGACGCCGGCGCGCTGCTGAACCGCGTGCGCCGCTTCATGCGCCGCCATGTGCAGGCTGGGCGCACCGGTGAACGCGATGCGGTCGCCGAAGGTATAGGCCGCAGCGCCGACAGATCGTGGCCGCCGCCGAACGAGCGCTGGATCGCGTCCCGATGCGGCAGCGCGGCGCCGGGACCGGATACGCCGTGCGCGGCGACGTCGCGCACGCGCTGCAAACTGTTCGCCGAAGAGCCTGCCGAGGCGGGCGGCCGTGCCAGTGTGCGCCGTGTCGGGCTCATTTGAACGGCCCCATGGTTTTTTGACCGGGCGCGTTGGGCGCCGCGCCGGCTGCCTGGACGTTCCAGCTCGCGATGGCGTCGGCGAACTGCGAGCTCGGACTGCCGCTCTCCGAGGTCTTGTGCGAGGTCAGGTGATTGGCGCCGTCGACGTCGAAACCCCAATGGAAAGCGCTGTAGACCTTGCCGGCATCGGTACCCGCCTTGCAGATGGCGCAGGTCTCGAAATCGTAGCTGCAGCTGGACACGCCCTGGATCACCCGATCATGCATCGTCGCGGGGATGAGGATGGTGGGCGCCGAGCCGGGGCTGACGCTGCCGCCCGGCGTGCCGTTGTTGTTGTAGCCGTACCAGCCTTCCGCATTGCCGAATTTGCGGTCGACGGTCCAGTTGGCCTTCGTCATGCGGCCGGTATAGCCCTGCGTGGTGTTGAGCGAGGCGCCGCCCTGGGCCGCGACATGGCGAACCGCCTGGACGAATCCGATCTCGCCGCAATTCATCTCGGTCGTCGGCGTGAAGGTGAGACGGATGTCGCTGTTGTAAGGGGTGCCGTCGGTGTTGGTCTGGGCGGCTGTGAAATATTTTTTCGAACTGAACGCGCCGAGACCGGCGGCGATGGCGAGGCCGATGCCGGCGGCGCCCGCGATGCCGAGGCCGACGCCGAGTCCGATCAGGCCCGCGTCGCGCTGCACGATCGGACCGGCGGACTTTCCGACCGCGAGCGGCCCGGCGCTGCGTTCGGAATTGGCGACGGCTTCGCGCTCGGCGGCGTCCTGCGGATGGCTGACCGCCGTCGGCAGCAATTGCGGCGCGTGCCCGGCGGCGGCGCCCTGCTGCACGACATGGGTGAGCTCATGGGTCAGGAGCTTGCGGCCCTGCGGCGAACCCGGCGCGTAGGCGCCGGCGCGGAATACGACGTCGCGGCCGACCGTGTAGGCTTGCGCGTTCAACGCTTTTGCAGAGCGGTCCGCGTCGGCGCCGGTGTGGATCCGCACGGCGCTGAAATCGGTGGCGAAGCGATTTTCCATATGGGCGCGCTCGGCGCGGTCGAGCGGCTGGCCGGAGCCGCCCAGTACGCCGCGAACCGCCGCGACGACACCATGTCCGCCGGCAGGCTGCTTCCCCGCGCAGGCCGAGCACGCCTTGTGCTCACCGCAGGCGCACTGCCGTTGCAGCAGGCCGGGCATGACAGCGGCTTGCGGAGCATAGGATCGCTTTGGCGTCCGAAGCGCCATCGTGGCAAAACTCCTCAGCGCTTGCCGATTCCTCCGTAGACGGATTGTGCGATGCGGCCGCCCAGCGCGTCGGGGCGCTCCTGCGGACGCAGCGTCAGCTGCGGCGCGGCGAGGCGGGGCTGCGCGCCGCCACCGGCCAGCGCCGGCGCGATGCCGCCCTGCGCCAGGAGGCGCGTCAGCTCGCGCTGCACAGCGCGGCGCAGGCGCGGGCCTTGCGCCGTGTTCACCGGCAGGCCGTTCAGCACCAGACGTTCGATATGGACGACGATCTTCATGATGGCCTCACGCGATCCGGACCGGTGTGGGCGGCCAGCGGAAATCGGGCTCGTGGACCGCGCGCTCCAGCTTGCGGAATTCGATCCGCGCGGCGTCGAGAACGATCGGCATCGTCACAGCGGAGCCCTGGTTGGCGGCGATGAAGGCGGCGTTGAGCGCGATCAGCGCGATGTGGCCGCCGGTGAGGTTGAACTTGCCGAGGCGGTCGAAATCGAGGCCCTCGGTCGGCGTCTGAGCCGGGAAGGCGCGCTGCCAGATCGCCTTGCGCTCGGCGGCGCCGGGGAACGGGAAGCTCACCACGAAACGCAGCCGGCGCATGAAGGCCTCGTCGAGCGCGCTTTTCTGGTTGGTGGCGAGGATCGCGAGGCCGCCGAACGATTCCATGCGCTGCAGCAGGTAATTCGTCTCGATATTGGCGTAGCGGTCGTGGCTGTCCTTGACCTCGCTGCGCTTGCCGAACAGCGCGTCGGCCTCGTCGAAGAACAGCATGGCGCCGCCGTCCTCGGCGGCATCGAACAGCTTGCGCAAATTCTTCTCGGTCTCGCCGATATATTTGCTGACCACGGCGGACAGATCGATGCGGTAGAGGTTGAGCCGCAGATGGTTGGCGATGACCTCGGCCGCCATCGTCTTGCCGGTGCCGCTGTCGCCGGCGAACAGGGCATTGATGCCGAGGCCGCGATTGGCTTTGCGGTCGAAACCCCAGTCCTGATAGACCTGCGCGCGCTTGCCGACCTGATCGGCGATCTGGTGCAGCAGCTTGGACTCGGCGGGTGGCAGCACGATGTCGTCCCAGGTGACCTTCGGCGCGATGCGTTGCGCCAGCGTGTCGAGCCGTGGGCGGGTGACGGCAAGGCAGGCGTCCCACAGCCGGTCCGCCAGCGGCGCGCTGTCCGGCACGGTGTCGTCCTGCACCGTCTGTGCGATCTCCTCGATCTCATCGAGATTGAGATTGAACTGCGCCGTCAGTGCCGGCGCGGCGTCGGCGCCGGCGACGCCGGTGGCGCCGAGCCAAGCGGCCTTCTGCTCCGCCGCCGTCGGCTTGGCGACGTCGACGGTCAGCGACGGATGCGGCAGGCCCGGCCATGGCTCGCAGCTGTCGACCATCACAAGGCCGTCGAGCTGGGCGAGCAGGCGGTTGACCGCCGAGGATTGCGCGCTCTGAACGGACTCGCCTTCCATGCCTTGCAGGTCGACATAGAGCGACACCGGCACCAAGCGGCTCTGGCGGCGCCACAGCCGGGTGAAGGTTTCGAGATCGGGCGGCGCCGACGGCACCAGATTCCAGGCGAGACGCCACGGCTCGACGCCGATCGTGGCGCAGACAAGGCCGCAGACGCGGCGCTTGCTGGTGGTGTCGATGCCGGCGAGCTGTATGACGGGCAACGGACCGCTGGCCGGCGCGCGTTGCAGGCGCTCGAGTATCGTATGCGCCGCCTGGTGCTGCGAGGGCGGCATGGCGGCGGCGGTCGAACCCTCGATCCGCGTCAGCAGCGGCGCGACGCGATCGTCGATATAGGTCAGCCCTTTGAGGTAGTTCAGCACCCATTCGTCGATGCGCAGCGCGCTCACCGTCAGGGGCAGGCCGCTGGGCTGGCTGATCTCGAGCAGCCGCCACTCGCGCAAGGGCCGGTTGGGCGAGAGCGCATCCCATGCGGCGGAGGGAAAGAGCGACAGCGCCAGCGCGAAGGTCGGATAGGGCCGCGAGGCCTCGCCTTGCGCCTGGGCGCAGAGGCTGGCGATCGAGGTGTCCAGCTCCATCGCGGCGCAGAGGACGAGGATGTCGACCTCGAACGGACTGAGCCCGAGCTTCTGCGCCAGCATGGTCAAGGCGGGCGGCGCCGTCTTTTCCTCGGGGGGCGGCGCGGGATCGGGGGCGCGGGCGGTTTTCGGGGCGGCGTCGGATTCGTCGGGGAGAAGGAAGACCTCCGGCTGCTGCGGGAAGCGCGCTTCCATGGTCCAGCCGAGCCAACGGGTGCGATTCGGCTTCTTCGGCTCCGACGCCGCGCTCGGTGGAAGGGATGCACGGCCGGCATTGGCGCGCTTCTCGAGCAGCGCGCGCACCGCCGCGATGGCGGCGGACAGCGCACGGGTGTTCTGCTCGTGCCAATCGCCGCTCATAGGACGTTGACCTGTTGCGAAGCGAGATAGGCCGGCGGCGTGGCCTCGTAGTCGATCAGGATGCTGTCGACGCCATCGACCCGAAGGCGCGCATTGTAGAGACCGGTCGTGAGCGCGACCGGCGGGAAGGTCAGCATGGCGGTCTGCACCGTATGCGGACCGGCCTGGACCTCGGTGTCGTTGAGGAACAGCGAGACGCGCTGCTGCGGCCAGATCTCGGGCGCGCTCGTCACCGTGAAGACGATGGTGCCGGCGGCGGGCGTGGGCGGCGCGACCGCGATCGACGGCGCCAGCGTCAGCGGCATCAGGTTGGTCGTCCGGCGGAACAGCTCGCCGGGACGCTGCACGAGGACCGCGACCTGATAGAAACCGGCCGGCCAGACCGCCGGCAGATTGGGCAACGTGACGTCGAGCGTCTTGTCGGTGCCGCCCGGATTGGGCGCGATCTCGACCGGGGCGGCGAAAGCGGGATGGGAGAACTGCACGCCGACATTGGTGCCGTCGAAGTGATAGCCGCTCAGCGTCAGGGTGTCGTTCAGCATCGCGCTGGGGCGCTTGTGCGGCACGGCGACCGCCGTCAGCGTCGGCACGATGGGCGTCAGGTCGGGCTGCGACGCGATGCCGGAATCGGCGGGGCCGCGGGTCAGGATGGGCAGCGGCGCCGCCGAGCGGCGCTGCGATTCGACCAGCGTGACGCCGACTTCATAGGCGGCGGACAGACGGTATTGCGTCGCGAAGCCGGTCCACAGTTTCGACATCTCGTCGACCGGCATCGGATGCAGCGTCAGGCGCACGCGTTCGATCTGCAGGTCGAGATCGGCGTCGGGCATCAGCACCGAGGTCGCGGCCTTGATGTCCTCGGGATTGATGACGGGATAGTCGTGCAGCAGGCTCATCGCCTTGCCGAGGAGTTCGTGGGTGAAAGGCTTGGCGACGTCGTCGTCGCGGCCGAAGGCGGTGAGGATGTAATAGAGATTGAGCGGCAGCGGTGGATAGGCGATCTCGCCCGGCTTGCTCTGGCGCGGCAGATCGGCGTTCGACCACGCGGGATTGCGCGATACCTGGTAGAGGAAAAGGTTGAGCTGGTTGGCCGTCAGCTTGCCCCGCGCCTTGTCGGGCGGAAGGATCGTCACCTTGGTGTCGTTGAGGTCGGTGTCCACCGTGACGTTGTTCTGCAGCAGCGACTGCAGCGTCGCCGTCACCGCCGCGATCGCCAGCGAATTGCTCATGGCTTGGCCCGGCTGCGCAGATAATCATCGAGACTCATCACCGGCGAGGTCTCGCGCGCCTTGCGCGGCGCCGGCGCGGCGGACGACGCCTGGATGTCGATCCGGCCGATCGTGACGTGGATGGTCGGCTCCGCGGCTTCACGCGGCGGGGCTTGCATCTGCGGACGGCGCGGCGACGGCTGAACGGGCGCCGGCAGCGGGGCGAAAGGCGGCGGCGCTGGCGCAAGACGCGGCAGGGCCGGCGTGTCGGGCACTGCCTGCGGCGCGGCAGAGGCCAGCGTCGCCGACGTTTCGCGCGCCGCGAGCGGTGCGGTCTTCACGGGAGGGGTAGCAGCAAAGGGCGCGCGAGACGGGGGCGGCGCGGATTCATCTGCGATCTGGGGCGCGCGCTGCCGCGTGGTGCGCCGCTGCGGCCTGGCGGGCGGTGGCGCGATGTCCGGAAGATCGGCAGCGACATCCGGCGCGCGTTCCGCAGCGAAGGGCGCTCGCGAAGACGCCGTCACCGGCTCTTCAACATCGCCAGATGCGATCTGTGGCGTGCGACGGCGCTGAAGCTTGCGTGGCGACGGTGCGGTATCGGGAAGGTCGACCGGGTCGTCCGCGGGAGGCGCCGCAGACGTGTCGAACGGCGCGCGCGGCGGCGGCGGTTGAGGCACGAGCGGCGGCGGGTTCGCAATGCTCGCCGGCTTTGGCGAAGCCGCGGGTTCGAACGGGTCGGCAGCACGTTCCACCGGCGCGGCTTGCGCGCGCGGCGGTGGCTGCGACGGTCTTTGTTGCGGCGGGGCAGGACGCGAGGGCACCGCCGGAGCTTCGTGCGCAACGCTTTCGACGGTGAACCCTTCATCCGGCTCGGCTTGCCGGCGCGGCGCAGGGAGGCCGGCTTCGGCGGCCGGCGTCTCGAACAGCGCGGGCAAGCGCGGCCGCAGCACGGGTGCGGTGCCGTCGAGCCGCGCGGCCAGGTCGCCGAGAAAGTCGCTCATGCGCTGGCAAACTCCAGATAGCGGCGGCGGCGCGCCGGGCTGAGCGCGAGGATGTCGCGCTCGGACCAGCCGTAATAGCTCGCCAGCGTGTGGATCTCGCGCAGCAGACGGCCGGCCCAGGCGTCGATCTCCTCCCAGAGATAGGAGGCGATGTCGAAGGCGACGCGGGTGCGATGGCCGCAGGCAGCGCAAGCGATCGACAGACTGAGATCGGCCTGGGGATCGGCTTGTGCCAGTGTCCGCACCGCGGCGTCGACGACGCCTGCGGGCAGAGTCTCGACCGCGACCGGCGCGCCGCCCTGCGCGGCATCGAGCACGACACGGCCGAGCAGGAGACGCGCGCGCGCGCCGCGCTCGGTGACCTTGCTCGCGGCGAGGAGATCGCGGCTGCTGACGACGCGCAGATGCAGATCGTAACCGTCCTGCGAGAGCGGCAGGGCGCCGTCCGGCGGCGCGGCAGGCAACAGCAGATCGCGCAGATCCAGATTGGTCTCCTGCGGATCGCCGCAGGCGGCGCAGGCGAGACGCCCGGTCAGTTCCGGCCCGAACATCGCCTCGCGCAACGCGATCAGCGCCGCGTCGCGTTCGCCGACGCTCAAATCGGCGAGCGCTTCGCGCGATACATCCGGACGGGCCAGCGCGAACAGCGACAGGCTCCGCTCCACGCCGTTCTGCGCCATCCCGCGTTCCCAAGCCTCCAATGCCTCAGCAACGGTCGGGGCCTGCATGGCATGCTAGCTCGGCGGCATGGTGAAGCTTGGTTCGGTCGGTTCGGTGACCGTCGTGTCGCGCTCCCAGCCCTCGTTCTCCAGCTTGATGTGCTGGATGGCCACGGCGTTGGCATTGGCGTCGAGATCGGGCATCGCCTGGAATTCCGACACCCAGCAACGATAGATCTTGTAGGCGATCGCGAGCTGGCCGGCCTCGTTGTAGAGCTCTACGATGATGTCCTTGCGGAAATCCTTGAGCGACACTTCAGAGCCGAGCCCGGCGCCGAGATTCCACACCTTGTTGGCCCATTGCTCGAAATCGACGTCGTGCGTCACGCCGCGATCCAGCGAGATCGCGTCGTATTCGGTGCGGCCCGGCGATTTGCGGCTGCTCGACGGATCGCCGCCTTCGCGGTGCTTGACGACTTCGGTGGTGCGCTTGAGCGGACCCATCTTGCTGATGCCGGCGACGTAGCGCCCGTCCCATTTCACGCGGAACTTGAAGTTCTTGTAGGGATCGAAACGCTGCGCGTTGACGGTGAATTCGGCCATGATCCTCTCCCCTAGCTCGCGATATCGCCAGCGATCTGCTGGATCTGGATGACGACGAACTCAGCCGGCTTCAGCGGCGCGAAACCCACGGCGATGTTGAGGATGCCGAGGTTGATCGTGTTCTGCGGATTGTTGGTCGCGTCGCATTGCACGAAATAGGCCTGCCCCGGCGTGGTGCCGAAGAAGGCACCCTGGCGGAACAGGTTCTGCATGAAGGCGCCGACATTGAGCCGCACCTGGGCCCAGAGCGGCGCGGCGTTGGGCTCGAACACCACCCACTGCGTGCCGCGGAACAAGGTTTCCTCGATGAACAGCGCGAGGCGCTTGACCGGAACGTATTTGTAGTCGTCGGCCAGCTGGTCGGCGCCGAACAGCGTGCGGGCGCCCCAGCATACCGGACCGTAGACGGGGAAGTTGCGCAGGCAGTTGATCGCGAGCGGATTGAGCACACCGTTCTCGGGATCGGTGAGCTTGTATTCCAGCTTCTGCACGCCGGAGAGACTTGCCTCGGTGCCCGCCGGCGCTTTCCAGACGCCGCGATTGCCGTCGGTGCGTGCGTAAAGTCCCGCGACCGTGCCGCTGGGCGGCACCGAGCGCAGGCGGAAGCCGTTGAGCGGATCGGCGATGTCCACGCGCGGGAAGTACAGCGCCGCGTTGCTGCTGCGCAGCGACGCCTCGCCATCGAGCCAGGTCATGATGCCGGTGACGGTATCGCGATCGTGGTCGGCCTGCGGCGCGTCGAGCAGATAGAAGGCGCGCCGGTCGGCGCACAGCTTGATCGCGTCGGCCGAAACCTGCGCGGCGGCGGTGTCCGGCAGGTTGGCGGTCGCCGGGATGCACAGAAGGTTGAACAGATCGGTGTCGAGCAGGGCATACATGCCCGTCTTGGCCGCGGGACTGCCGATCAGGCCGAGCGCGATGCCGGATGCATCGGTGGACGGGTTCCAGACGCCGTCGCCGCCGGCGACCGGCGTGGTGCCGGCGCGCGCCGCGCCGCCGCCCAGCGAGTATTGCTGCAGGTTCGAGGTCGCGGCGGTGATGCCGAGCTTGGTGGCCGCGTTGCCGGGACCGACATCCGTCAGGATCACCCAGGTGGTGGGATCGGCGGCGCCGGCCTCGATCACGAAGCTGCGCGAGGTGCCGCTGCCGACCATCGAAACCGTGGCGTTGGGCAGGCCGGGCGGGTTGGTGCCGACTTTCGTCTTGGTGATGAGCGCCTGAAGCGCGGCGGCGAACGCGCCGGGCGTGGCGAGGTCCGCGGCGACGAGCGTGTCGGACTGGCCGATCGAGGTCAGCGCCAGGGTCGCGCTTTGGATGGAGATGTCGAACTTGCCGGGCACGATGCCGAGGCCGGTGATGTCGCCGAACGCCGTCGTCGTGCCGGTCGCGGCCGGACGCTTGCCGGAGCCGCCGCCGGTCATCACGAGCTGGATCAGCTGCGAGCTGCCGTTGACGACCTTGACCGCGTCGTTGGGCTTGGTGGGATCGACGAGGAGATTGCGGAAGACCTCGGTGGCGGCCACCTGGGTCTTGCCGTTGACGGTCGCGAGCTGCGTCACCGTAAGGTTGAACAGTGTGGCGGGATTGGTGGTGTCGTAATCGACATCGAGCCGCAGGCCGTTGCCCCAGCTTCCCGGCGTCGCGGCCGTCGCGGTGAGCACGTTGGCGCCGCCGGTGGCGGCATCCTGCAGCGTGATCTGGGCCGAGGCCGCGGCATTGCCGGCGGTGCCCGAGGTCACGCGCACGACATAGGCCTGGCTGCCGCCGTTCAGGAAGAATTGCTGGATGCCGTAGCTCGCTTCGCTTTTCGCATCGAGCCCGCCGAAGGCGCGCTGGAAATCGGCGTAGCTGAAAATCTGGACGGGTGTGTCGAGCGGGCCTTGCGGGAAGTAATCGACGAAGGCGCCAATCGAGGTCGAGACGCCGGTAATCGTTCGAACGCCGCTTGGAATCTCTTCAATATAAACACCGGGATACGTGCCCGTGAAAGGCATGGTGCCTCCTTCGCTGTTGCCAGCTCTAGTAATCTCGATTTTGCCGGGACCGGCTATGGAACAAAAACTATACTTGGAAACGCGAGGATGACTATAGAAAACCGAGAAAATATTTGTTTCTACTTCGCAGTCGCGACATAGAATCAAGTGTACTCAATATTATTGCGTCAAATTTTTCTCGATATTTGCTTGTTTCAATGACATGCGTGTCCGAAGACTCCGGAATATCGGAATTGACCATTGATTCCGCTCGCCGATTCTTCGCAGCATCTTGGCGAAGCTGCCAGGCGCGCGCGAACCGGCACATAGGGTGCGCCAGCTTTTGCTGTCCTTTTGGCGCGACACCGCTAAAGAGGGGCGCGCGCGCCGCGCCCCATCAAAAAGGATCGCCTCTTGCCCTTCCGCAAAACGCCGCCGACCATCGCCCGCGCCCTGGCGGAGCGGGATTATAAAGAGGCGACGCCGGTGCAGGCCGCAGTGCTGGAGCACGAGGCCGACGGACGCGACCTGCTGGTCTCGGCGCAGACCGGCTCCGGCAAGACGGTGGCATACGGGCTGGCGCTGGCCGAGACGCTACTCGACGGCGCGGACACGATGGGTCCCGCGGGCGCGCCGGCGGCCCTGATCGTCGCACCGACGCGCGAGCTGGCACTGCAAGTCCAGCGCGAATTGAATTGGCTTTATAGATATGCCGGGGCGCGGGTGATCGCCTGCGTCGGCGGCATGGATCCGATGCGCGAGCGGCGCCAGCTCGCCGACGGTGCGCATGTCGTGGTCGGGACGCCGGGGCGGCTGCGCGATCACCTGGAGCGGCGGGCGCTGAACGTGTCGAGCCTCAAGGCAGTGGTGCTAGACGAGGCCGACGAGATGCTCGATCTCGGCTTCCGCGAGGATCTGGAGTTCATCCTGGAAACCACGCCGGCGGGGCGGCGCACCCTGCTGTTCTCCGCCACGCTGCCCAAGGCGATCGTGACGCTGGCGCAGCACTATCAGCGCGATGCCTTGCGCATCCGCACGGTCGGCGAGACGCGCGGCCATGCCGACATCGAATACCGCGCCATCCGCATCGCGCCGCACAAGGCGGAAAGCGCGGTGGTCAACCTGCTGCGCTATCTCGACCCGCCGAGCGCGCTGGTGTTCTGCGCCACGCGCAACGCCGTGCGGCACCTGGAGGCGATCTTGCGCGAGCGCGGCTTCGCGGCGGTGGCGCTGTCGGGCGAGCTCAGCCAGAGCGAGCGCAACCACGCCTTGCAGGCGTTGCGCGACGGGCGGGCGCGGGTGTGCGTCGCGACCGACGTCGCGGCGCGCGGCATCGACCTGCCCAATCTCGGCCTCGTCATCCATGCCGACCTGCCGCACGACGCCGAGGTGCTGCAGCATCGCAGCGGGCGCACCGGGCGTGCCGGACGCAAGGGGATCAGCATCCTGCTGGTGCCGAATGCGCGGCGGCGGCGCGCCGAGGAGATGCTGGGGCGCGCGGGCGTGACCTATACGTGGAGCGAGCCGCCCTCGGCGGACGACATCCGCAAGCTCGACCAGGACCGCTTGCTGCAAAATCCGATCCTGACGGAGGCCGGCAGCGACGACGATCTCGCCATGGCCGATGCCCTGCTTGGCGCGCATGACGCGCGCGCCGTCGCGGCGGCGTTCGTCAAGCTCTATCGCGCGCAATTGCCGGCGCCGGAGGAAATCGCCGAGGTTTACGAGACGCGGCACGAGGCGCGCGCGCATCGAGAACCGCGTCGCGGCGACAAGGCCGGCCGAGCGGATCGCGCGCCGGCCAAAGAACGGGCGGCGCATCCCAACGCCATCGCCAACGGGGTGTGGTTCAAGATCACCGTCGGGCGCGAGCGCAACGCCGATCCCAAATGGCTGCTGCCGGAAATCTGCCGCCAGGGCGAGATCGCCAAGCAGGACATCGGCGCGATCCGCGTGTTCGACACCGAGACGCGGTTCGAAGTGCGCCCGGAAGCCGCGGAAAAATTCGCGGCGCTGGTGGCCGAGCGCAAGAAAGGCGGTGTGCGGATTTTCCCGGCGCCGGATGGATTGGAAGGCTATCGCCATACGCCCGCACCGGATGCCGGCTCAGGCGACAAGCCGAAACGGCCCTTCCACAAGCATCCCAAGCACAAAGGGAAGAAGCGGCCATAGCGCGCCGCGCGGCCCTGCCCTAACCTTCCGGCAAAACACATCGGGAGATTTGCATGCCTCGTTCAGCGGATTACATCGGCGCCACGGGAATCGGGGTCAGCGATCTGGAGCGGTCGGCTGACTTCTATTCGAAGGTGCTCGGCATGAAGCGGATGCAAACCTTCAAACTCGACTATATGGACGAGATCGTGCTCGGCCATGAAGGACGCAACGCCGTCGTGTTGATGCATTACACCGATGGCTCGGTGCGCAACTACAAGGACAATCCGGTCAAGCTGGTGTTCTACGTCACCGATCCGAAAGCGGTGGCCGAACGCATCAAAGCGGAGGGCTGCGAAATCATCCGCGAGCCGGCACCGATCGCGACGCTGGGCGGCGCGGTGGTGGGGCTCGCGAAGGATCCTGACGGCTATGTCGTCGAATTGCTGCAGGCGCCGCCGCCGAAAGCGGCTTAGCCCTTTGTCGCGGCGCCGGGCGGGACGTTCTTGCCGGGTTCCGGGCGCACCAGTTTCAGATTGCCGTTCTCCGGATCGACGGATGCGGGCTCTGCGCCGGCGAGGCGTTCGTCGGTGTTCGTGACAGTGGTGCGCGGCGCGTAGATATCGTCGCGCAGATCGTGCGGCTTCGGTTTGGCGGCCATGGTGGTTCTCCCGGTGTTCGCGCAGGAGATAACGGCTCCGCGCGCCAATCGTTGCCGGATCAGCCGACCGCGACTTTGCCTTGGCGGTAGCGCTGCATGCCGAGGCGGAAGATGGCCGCGGCGATGGCTGCGTAGCCCAGCGCCGACGCGGCGAGAATCGCGAGCATCTGCCAGGACGGCGCGCGCAGGAACGCCACCGGCGTGAGCACGACGAACCCCGCCGGCAGGAACGTGTAGGCGACGACTTTCGTCGCACCGGTGTAGATCGAGCCCGGATAGCTGGAGAACAGCAGCATGAAATCCGTCAGGTCGCGGGCGAAGCTGCGCGCACCGGCGAACCAGAAGGCGAGGCTCGCATAAACGACCGCCGATGCGATGTAGACCGCCGTGCCGCAAGCGATGCCGATCAGCACCAGCGGGATATCGCGCCACGACAGCGCCGCGAAGGTGAACAGCATCCAGATGCCCATGACGAGGTCGCCCCAGGCAGTGGCGATGCTCTCGCGCGCGAGCAGGCGCGGCAGCACCAGCTTGGGCTGGGTCAGGAGCGCGTCGATCTCGCCGCGCAGGATGGTCGCCGCCATGTCGCGATAGCCGCCGAAAAACACGCCGCTGATCGCGACGACGCACATGGTGATGCCGAGCAGCAGCGCGACGTCGTGCAGGCCCCAGCCGCCGACCTGACGGAAGCCGGCGAAGAACATGTACCAGAGAGCCAAGAAGAAGACGTCGTTCAGCACCATGCCGCCGGCCTGGAGGGCGAAATTCGTGCGGTCCATCAGCGAGGTGCGGATCGCGACGGCGGCGTTGGCGGCATAGGTCGAGAGCGTGTGCATCTAGAGGCCCTCCCGCAGGATTTTCCGCAGGGCGGCGCGCCACATCAGCGCGATCAACGCGGCGAGGATGGCGATCCAGGCCAGCTGTGCCAGCAGCGCCTCACCGAAGCTCGATGCGGAGGGCGCGATCATCTGCTGTCCGGCGAGGAACAGGTTGGCGGCAAAGGGCGAGACGACTGCCGCCTTGTAGAGCCACAGCGGATAGAGGCTGATCGGGGCGAACAGACCGCCGAGCAGGAATATCGACTTCTGCATGATCAGATAGGGCGGCAGCACGCGCCGCACCCAGAAGGCGCAGAGGCCGACGATGGTCAGAAGCAGCACGCCGACCGCGGCGCCGAGCGGGCCAAGGATCGCCAGATAGGCGAATGCCATCGGCGGCGGCAACGCGCGGCCCGACAACAGCAGCGCGACGAACGCGGCGGCGCCGATGCCGATCAGCCGGCCCAGCGTGTCGCCGAGCGACTCGGCGATCTTCTGCAGCAGATAGGGCTTGGGGCGCAACAGATGCGGCTCCAGAAGGCCGAAGCGGATATCGTCCTCGAGGCGCAGATGGATCGCGGCGCCCGAGAGCGTGATCCACTCGGTGGCGCCGAAATAGAGCGTGAGGCCACCGGGCGGGAGAGCCGAAGCGAGCGTGCCGGGCAGATGCTGCGCCGCGACCTTGTCCCACAAGCCGGTCAGCACGACGACCGCGACGAGATAGAACAGCGCCCGGCCCATCAGGATCGGCCAGTTGGCGAGGTTGCGGCGGACGCCCAGCGTGAAAGCGCTGAACGCGGCGGCGAAGGCGCCGGAGACCTCAGCGCGCGCTGTTGGCGTCGTAGATGGCACGGACCACCTCCTCCATCGGCGGGTCTTCGATGGTGATGTCCTCGATGCCGCCGAGCGCCAGCGCCGCCGTCACCACGGCGTCGACGCGGGTGACGCGGGTGTCGACCTCGAAGATCGACAGATGCGGCTCGCTGGCGCGGCGCGTCACGCCGGGGAGCGCGAGATCGATGGCGGGCGCGACGGAGCGCAAGGTCACCAGGCGGTGGCCGAGGAATTGGCGGCGCAACTGGTCGGTCGGCTGGTCGACGACGATGCGGCCCTCATTGATCACGATGACGCGGTCGCAGACGAGCTCGATGTCGCGCGTGTCGTGCGAGGTGAGCACCACGGTCTGGCCCTCGGCGCCGGCATGTTCGCGGATGAAGTCGCGGATCGCGGCCTTGGCCGTGATGTCGAGGCCGATTGTGGGCTCGTCGAGGAACAGCAGCGCGGGGCCATGCAACAGGCTGGCGACGATCTCGCAGCGCATGCGCTGGCCGAGCGACAAGCGCTGCACCGGCTGGTCCATCAGCGCGCCGAGGCCGAAGCGCTCGACGAGCTGGCTTTGGCGGCGCTGGAAGGTGGCGCGGTCGACATCGTAGATGCGGCGCAGCAGCGCGAAGGAATCGCGCGCCGGCAATTCGGCCCAGAGCTGCGAGCGCTGGCCGAACACGACGCCGATGCGATAGGCGAGCTGGCGGCGCTGCTTCCACGGCACGAAGCCTAGAACCTGCGCGGTGCCGGCGGTCGGCTCCAGGATGCCGGACAGCATCTTCAGCGTGGTGGACTTGCCCGCGCCATTGGGTCCGATGATCGCGACGCGCTCGCGCTCGGCAATGGCGAAGGAGATGCCGGAAACGGCCGCAATGGTGCGGATATCGCGGTCGAAAAGCCCCGTCAGGCCCGGTTTGCGCCGGACGTAGCGGTAGTCTTTGCGGAGGTTTTCGACGGAGACGATGGCCATGACACGAGATCGGTGCGGGAGGAGACGAGGCAAAGCATGTGCGGATAAGAGCACATAAGTTGCGGTCGCATCGTCATCGCTTGCCTCCCTGTTCGATCCACGTCTCGATATCCTGCCAGATCGCGGGGCCGTCGAGATCGCGCAAAAGCATATGGTAGCCATGCTCGTAGCGGTGGACCTGCGCCTTGGCGCCGAGGGCTGCGGCCACCGCCTCGGTGGGCGGCGCCGGTATGACCTGGTCGTTCTTGCCGTAAAGCAGGAGGATCGGCGGCGTGGCGCCGATATGCTCGGGCGCGTGGCGCGCCTCGTCCATCAGGTTGACGAGGCCATAGACCGCGTCGGAGCGCGTGTCCTTCTGCACCAGCGGATCGCGCGAATAAGCGCGCAGCATCGGGATGTTGTCCGACGGCCAGATGTGCACGACGCCGTTGCCGGAGACATGCAGACCGGGCGCGATATGCGCGGCGAGCCACAGCGTGATGCGGTAGGAGAGCGGCATGTCGGAGCGCGACCAGACGGCCGGCGCGACCAGGATGATGCCGTCGGGCTTGGGCGGGTCCGTGGCGGCGAGGGCCGAGAGGACGACGGCGCCACCCATGCTCTCGCCCAGGACATAGACCGGCACGCCGGGATATTTCGCGCGCGCCGCGGCGAGCGCATCTGCGAGATCGTTCCGCATCGTATCGCCGCCGGACCACAAGCCCGGGCCGGGCGCGGCGCCGAAGCCGCGCTGGTCGAAGGCAAGCGTCGCGATGCCGTGTTCCGCCCAGCGCGCGGCGGGCAGCGCGATGAAGTTGGAGTAATCGCCCATGCCGTGCAGCGCGACGATGACGGCCTTGGGGTGGTCCGGCCCCCAGACGCGGCTTGGCAATTTCACGCCGTCGCGGGCGAGCAGATAGCCGTCGGCGAAGAGCGGCGTGTCGTTCTCCAGGCCGCGCGGCGCCAGGAGCGGCGCGCAGGCGGCGATCAGGAGGACAGCACCTGCCGCACACGCTTTCGCAAATAGGGCAGCAATTCGGTTTCGAACCATGGGTTCTGCTTCAACCAGCCATTGTTGCGCCACGACGGGTGCGGCAGAGGGATGAGGGCTGGAGCATAGTCGCGCCACGCCTTCACGGTCTCCGTCATATTGGATTTCGCCGTGTCGCCCAAATGCCAGGTCATGGCGTAGGAGCCGACCGGTAGGAGCAGCTTTGGAGGCGGGAGCGCCGCCATCAGCCGTCTGCGCCAGTGCTGGGCGCAGATCCGCGGCGGCGGCAAATCGCCCCCCTTGTCGTCGTAACCCGGAAAGCAGAACGCCATTCCGGTGATCGCGATGCGGGATTTGTCGTAGAAGGTTTCGCGGTCGACGCCCATCCAGTCGCGCAACCGGTCGCCGGATGCGTCGTTGAACGAAATCCCGGTCTTGTGCACCCGAAGCCCCGGCGCCTGGCTGGCGATCAGAAGCCGGGCGGTGGCGCTGACGTGGACGACCGGGTTTGGTTCCAGGATATCGGCGCAGATTCGGCAGGCGCGTATTTCCTTGACGAGCCGTGCGAGTTCGCGCGGAGGGGCGGTCATCAGTCTCCCCGCAGAAGCCCGCGCGCGATGACGATCTGCTGGATCTGGCTGGTGCCCTCGTACAGCCGGAAGATGCGGACATCGCGGTAGAAGCGCTCGATGCCGTAATCGGCGACATACCCTGCCCCGCCGAAAATCTGCACCGCCTTGTCAGCGACGCGGCCGACCATCTCGGACGCGAAGTATTTGGTGCAGGCCGCTTCCATCGTGATGCTCATCCCGCTGTCGCGTTTGCGGGCGGCGTCCATCACCATGCATCTGGCGGCGTAAGCCTCGGTTTTGCAGTCGGCGAGCATGCCCTGGATGAGTTGGAATTCGGCGATCTTCTGGCCGAACTGCTCGCGCTCGCGGGCGTAGTTGACGCTTTCTGTGATGAGACGCTCGGCGACGCCGACGCAGACGCCGGAGATGTGCAGCCGGCCGCGGTCGAGGACCTGCATCGCGATCTTGAAGCCCTCGCCTTCCGCGCCGAGCCGCAAGGATGCCGGCACGCGGGCGTTGTCGAAATTGACGTCGCAGATATGGGCGCCTTGCTGGCCCATCTTCTTCTCGGGCTTGCCCACCGAAATGCCGGGGATGTTCGAGGGCACGATGAAGGCGGAGATGCCGCCGGCGCCCTTGCGGTCCGGGTTGCTGCGCGCCATCAGCGTGAACATGCCGGCGCGGTTGGCGTTGGTGATGAAGCGCTTGGTGCCGTTGACGACGTAATGATCGCCGTCGCGGATCGCGGTGGTGCGCACCGAGGCGGCGTCGGAGCCGGCGCCGGGCTCGGTGAGCGCGAAGCTGGCGATGACCTCGCCGCTCGCCAGTTTCGGCAGCCATTCGGACTTCTGCGCTTCGTTGCCGAACATCACGACGCCCTGGCTGCCGATGCCGACATTGGTGCCGATCACCGAGCGGAAAGCCGGCGAGGTGTGGCCGAGCTCCATGGCGACGAGGACTTCCTCCTCCATGGTGAGGCCGAGGCCGCCATATTCGACGGGAATCGAAAGCCCGAACAGGCCGAGCTCGCGCATCTCGGCGATGACGTGATCGGGCACGCGGTCGTCCTCGGCGACCTTGGCCTCGATGGGCACGCATTTCTCGCGCACGAAGCGGCGTACGGTGTCCAGAAGCTGGTCGCGGGTTTCGATGTCGAGCGGCATGGCGGTCTCCCTGTCGGCGGGAGCTTAGCCAGTGCCAAGGCGAGCGCGCTAGTCGGCTGCCTTGGGCACGTAGAAACTGGCGACCAGGATGTGATCGACGGTCCCGCCGTCGCTGCCCAGGGGCAGCAGGACACTCTCGTGATAGACGAAGCGGCTGTTCGCGATCTCGCGGCCGACCCAGCCGCGCAAGGCGAGCGGCTCGGCATTGGTGCGGACATGCTCGTAGAGATTGCGCATCCGGGCGCCATGCTCGGGCGCGGCGGCTTCGATCTGCGTGAGAAACTTGTCGCGGAATTGCACGCCATAGGCCCAGACGAAGAGCTCGCCAACGATGCGGTATTCGTAGTCGCGGCCACCGTCGATCACGCGCAGCAGCACGACGTTGCGCAGGAAGCCCTTCATGTCGCGCGGCGACAGTTCGGCGCGCGCCGGAAGCCCGCGCCCGCCGCGCAGCATGCGCCAATAGGCGTAGGCCGCACGCCCGGCGGCATTCTCGATGTCCTCGGGCGCGATGAGGTTGGTGATCGACCGCTCCGGCGCCTGGTGATGCTCGAATGTGTGTGGAACGTTCATGCCCCCGGCCTCCCGCGCGCTCAGTTGTCGAAACTGTCGCGCGGCGTATAGACCGAGAAATTGAGCACGTGATCGATGGTCGCATCGTCGGGACCGAGCGGCATGAAGACGCTCTCGCTGTAGATGTATTTCATCTTGCTCTCGCCGCGCTCCATCCAGCCGCGGAAGGCGTAGACGTCGCGGCGGCGCACGGCACGATCGTAAAGGCTTTTCAGCACCGCACCGTAGCCGGGCGAATATTTGTCGATATCGCTGACGCGCAGGCCCTGCATCGAAAAGCCGTGGCTGATGACGTGCGCGTCGCCGACGATGCGGTACTCATAGTCCTCGCCGTCCTCGACGAGACGGATCAGCGCGATGTGCCGCAGTAGCGGCGCCATTTCGCGCGGCATCATGTCCTGGCGCGAGGGATAGCGGCGCTCGCCGCGCAGCCGGTTCCAATAGTCCAGACCCTGGCGCAGGATCGGGCTGCCGATCGCCTCCAGCGGAATGACGCCGGACGCGCTCTCGGGCACGCTCTTGGACAGAGTGACGATATGCGGCTGGGCGGGCACGGAGAGCTTCTTGAAGAGTCTGGCCATAGGCTGCGCCTTAGTGGTTAATGGATCGCGAAGAGACGCCCGGAAATTCGCCAGAACGGTGGCCACACGATGCTTTTGTCGGTCCTCGACCAGTCGCCGATACGCAAGGACGGCACCGCGGCCGACGCGGTGGCGGAGACCATCGCACTGGCAAAAGCCTGCGACCGGCTGGGGTTCCACCGCTATTGGCTCGCGGAACACCACAACAGCACGTCCTTCGCGGGTTCCTGTCCCGAGATCCTGATCGGCCGCGTCGCTCAGGAAACGAGCCGCATCCGGGTCGGTTCCGGCGGGGTCATGCTGAGCCATTACAGCCCGCTGAAGGTCGCCGAGCAGTTCCGCATGCTGGACGTGCTGACGCCGGGGCGCATCGACCTGGGCATGGGACGCGCTCCGGGTACGGATCAAATGACGGCGCGGGCGCTGCAGGCGGGGCCGCAAGCCTGGCCGATCGATGCGTTTCCGAGCCAGGTGCAGTTGCTGCGGCAATTTCTCGACGATTCGTCGGGCAAGGCGCCGATGCCGGCGGACCACCCCTATCGCGGCATCCACGCGATGCCGCGCGCGCCGACGCCGGGGCCGGAATTGTGGATGCTGGGCTCCGGAATACACGGCGCGATCTATGCCGCGGAGCTCGGGCTGCCGTTCAGCCATGCGTATTTCATCACCAGCGAGGGCAGCGAGGACGCGGTCGCGGAATACCGCGCCCGCTTCAAGCCAAGCGCGGCGTGCCCGGTGCCGCGCGTGTCGCTCGGCGTCGCGGCACTGGTCGGCGAGACGGAGGCTGAGGCGGCAAGACTCGCAGCCTCGCGCAATCTTTGGGTGGTGCGGCTTCTGAGCGGGCGGCCGATTCCGTTTCCCTCGCCGGAAGAGGCGCTGGCACAGCCCCTGACCGAGCAGGAGGAGAAGCTGCTGGCCTCGGTGGCGAAACGCTCCATCGTCGGTACCGGGGACATGGTGCGCGAGCGCCTGACGGCGCTCGCCGCGGCGCATGGCGCGGATGAGCTGGTGGTGTTGACGATCACCTATGATTTCGCGTCGCGGCTCAGGTCGTACGAACTGCTTGCCGAGGCGTTCGGGCTGTCAGCGCCATAGCGCGATCAGCACGAAGCAGATCGCGTATTCGACGACGTCGCTGACGTTGTGGCCGACGATCGGGGCGACGACGCTGCGCGATTTCTCGAACCAGTAGGCATAAAGGATGCCGAGCGCGAAGGCGTAGAGCTGCTGGCCGGCGGCGGCAAAGGAGGGGCGGGTAAAAAAGCTCGCGATGTGGGCGAACGCGAAGACCGCCGCGACGATTATACCGGCCCAGCTCATGCTGTAACGCCCGAGGCGCAACTGCGCCGGCATCGCGGCGATGAGGTAACCGACCAGCAGCGAACGGAACAGGATTTCCTCGGTCGGGCCGACATAGACGCCTTCGAAGAATGTCCAGCCGACGATGTTGGGCGTCGTGATCGGGAAGCCGAGATCCATCGGACGGTGGGCGATGAGGTCGGGTGCGTAGTCCACCACGGTCATCAGCACGCCGAAGAAGATGCCCCACAGAATTGGGGGCCGGAGGTAGGTCTTGGCGGGTGGCCAGCGCAGGCCGGCGTCGAACGGCATGACAAGCTTGATCAGGAAGATCGCGATCAGGGCGGCGAGGGTCTGGAACAGATGCTGGGAATAGAGCCACGGCAACGTCGGGCCGGTCATCGACGGCATCGGCGAGACACGGCTCAGCATCTCGGCGGCATAGGCGCCTACGTAAGGCAGGCCGAGGCCGAGCACGATGACGAACAGGATCGCCAGCACGGCGAACAGGATGCGGGTGGCGGGATTTCGGGCGGTCGCGGTCATGCGCCGAGTAGAGCGGCTCAGATGGGCGCGGTCTTGAACGGATTTGACGTCCGCCATTGGCGGGGTGCGGCGCCGGTCAGGGCTTTGACGGCGCGGGTCATGTGCGGCTGGTCGGCATGGCCGGTGGCGAGGGCGATCTCGGCGAGCGGTGCGGCGGTGTGAAGTATGCGGCGCAAAGCGCGGCGAGCGCGGGCCTCGGCGCGGAAGCCGGCGGGCGTCACGCCATAGAGCTTGCCGAAACCGCGTGACAGTGTCTCGGCGGCGAGGCCATGAGCATCCGCCCAATCGTCAAGGCGCAATTCTGGGTCTTCAAGCAGGTCGGCGGCAAGAAGGTCGGGCCAGTCGGTGGCAGCGAGGGGCGCGGCGCGGACCTGGTCGAACAGGCATGCAAGCGCGGCGGCGTTGTCGGAAGCCGCGAGCCGCACGAGCGTGTCGGCATCGCTGACGCGGCCGGCGACGGCTTTGGGCGGCGCAGGCAGTGTGAGGTTCAGGATTTCCGCGCCGCCGGTGCCGAAGCGGTCGAGATGGGCGTCGAAGGCATCGTGGAACAGCACGTCGCCGGGGCCGACGCGGTAGCGGCCGCCGCTGCCGCTCTCCTCATAGCCGCCGGCGAGCACGATGGCGGCATAGGCGTGGTCGTGGCGGTGGCGCGGAGCGCTGCTGCCCGCGGCGCGGCGTTCGCGCCCGCTGTCGATGTGGACGAGGCGTTCCACTCACGTCACCGGCAGCAGGCCGATCATGCAGGCGGTCAGGCCGCTCGCCATCGTGCCGGAGACGATGGCGCGCATCGCCAGCGGCACGATCTCGGCACGGCGCTCGGGGATCAGCGTGCCGAAACCGGCGATCAGGATGCCGACCGAGGCGAAGTTCGCGAAGCCACACAAGGCATAGACCATGATCTGGGTCGAACGCGGGTCGAGCGTTCCCGGCGGCAGCACGGCGAGCTGCGAATAGGCGATGAACTCGTTGAGGATCGTCTTGATGCCGAGGAGACTGCCGGCCTGCACCGCTTCGTTCCACGGCACGCCATAGAGCCAGACCAGCGGCGCGAACAGCCAGCCCAGAATCTCCTGAAGCGTAAGCGGCTGGGCTGGGAACGCGATGCCCAGATGCATCTTGGCATCGAGCAGGTACCACGCGCCGTATTGCAGGCCGGCCAGCATGGTGTTGACGATGGCGACCAGCGCCGTGGTGACGATCAGCATCGCGATGATCTGCAGGTAGATCTTGAGGCCGTCCTCGGTGCCCCGCGCCATGGCGTCCATGGTGGACTGGTATTTGTGCGCCTCGTCGACCTGGCTGACGTCGGTAACGGCGTCGCCCGGGACCATGATGCAAGCCACGATGATGGCGCCGGGTAGCGACATCATCGACGCGACGAGGATGTGACCGAGCGCGCCGGGCAGGACATGCGCCAGCATGTTGGCGTAGACGACGAACACCGTGCCGGCGACGACGGCGAGGCCGGTCGTCATCAGGATGAAGAGCTCGGTGCGCGTGATCTTGGCGAGGTAGGGGCGCACCACCAGCGAGCCCTCGATATTGCCGAGGAACACCGTCGCCGCGGCGCCGAGGCCGACCGCGCCGCCGATGCCGAGCGTGCGGCGCAGGACGAAGGCCATGGCGCCGACGATGAGCGGCAGGATGCGCCAGTACCACAGGATGGCCGACAGCGCCGAGATGATGATCACGAGCGGCAGGATGCCGAAGGCGAAGGTCGAAAGCGCGTGCGGGTCGACGATGCTGGCGGGGAACGGCGACGGGCCGCCGCCGAGGAAGCCGTAGACGAAGCCGGTGCCGGCGCGCGTCGCATCGGTCAGGACGCCGACCACGCCGTTGAGGCCGAACAGGGCGTCGCGCGCGACCTCGACCTTCAGGAGCAGGAGCGCGATGCCGGCCTGGAGCGCGAGGCCGACGAGCACGATGCGCCAGGGGAAGGCGTTTCGCTTCTCCGAGAAGATCCACGCCACGGTGAGGATCACCAGGATACCCAATGCGGATTGCAAATGCGGCAGCATAGACGCCATGAAGTCCCCCGGCTCGGATGGCTTACTCTAAGGCATTTCCGGCGCGCCGGAAGCCCTAAGGCCAGATCATGACAGCGTGAACTCCAGCCGGTAATGTCCGGCGCGAAGCGGGGGTTGGCTTGAGCAGCATCGAGATCATTGCGGCCATACTGGGCCTGGCGAACATCGTCCTGCTGGTCCGGCGCAGCATCTGGAACTATCCGTTCGGCATCGCGATGGTCGTGCTGTATGGCGTGGTGTTCTACCAGGCGCGGCTTTACTCCGACGCCGGGTTGCAGGTCTTCTTTTTCGTCGTGCAGCTTTACGGCTGGTGGGTCTGGTATCACGCCCGGGGCGGCGACGGGCTGGTGCGGGTCGAAACGCTGAGCGGCTGGGGCCGGCTTGCGTGGTGCGCGGTGATCGCGGCGGTGACGGTGCTCGAGGGTTGGTATCTCACGCATTACACCAGCGACGCGGCGCCGTGGATGGACGCCAATACGACGGCGATGAGCGTGGTGGCGCAATACCTGCTCTCGGTGCGCAAGGTCGAGAACTGGATCCTGTGGATCGTGACCGACGTCGTGCAGATCGGGCTCTATTACTGGAAGGGGCTGTATCCCACGACAGTGCTTTATGCGCTGTTCCTGGTCATTTCGCTGGTCGGGCTGTGGGAATGGCGGCGGCAATTGCCGCCGGCGCAGGGCGCCGCGGCATGACGCGCGGCTTTCTGCTGGGCAAATTCATGCCGCCGCATGAAGGCCACGTCATGCTGTGCGATTTCGCGCGCGCCTACTGCGACGAGCTGACGGTGCTGGTGTGCACGCGCGACGTCGAGCCGATCGACGGAGCGCTGCGCCTTGCGTGGATGCGCGAGCTGTGCCCTGGGGCGCGTGTGGTGCATTACGACAAGGACGTGCCGCAGGAGCCGTCGGAGCATCCCGATTTTTGGACGATCTGGCGGGGCATCGCGAAAGAGGCGCATCCCGAGCCCGTCGATTTCGTGTTCGCCTCGGAAGACTATGGTCAGCGGCTGGCGCAGGAATTGGGCGCGAAGTATGTGCCGTTCGATCCGGCGCGCGACGCGGTACCGGTGTCGGGGACGGACATCCGCAACGCGCCGTTCGCGCATTGGCGGTTCCTGCCGCCGCCGGTGCGAGCGCATTACGCCAAATCGGTGTGCCTGCATGGGCCGGAGAGCACCGGCAAGAGCACGCTGTCGAAGGCACTGGCGGCACATTTCGGGACCGTGGCGGCGCCGGAATATGGGCGGACCTATTGCGAGGTGTTCGGCAGCGAATGCGACGCCGACGATCTGCGCGCCATCGTGCGCGGTCACGACGCACAGGACTTCGCGGCGCGGCGGCAGGCCAACCGGATATTGATCCAAGACACCGACGCGGTGATGACGGCGGTGTGGGCAGATATGCTGCTGGGGCACCGGCCCGACGACCTCGATCATGTCGCGCGCACGGCGGACCTTTATATCCTGTGCGATATCGACATCCCCTGGAAATTCGACGGCACCCGCTATACCCAGTTGTCGGCCGACGAGACCCGCCGGCGCTTCTTCGATCTGTGCCGTGCGGAGCTCGAGCGCCGCCAACTTCCCTATGTGTTCGTCAGCGGCGGCCACGAAGCCCGCTTGCGCACCGCCGTAGATGCCATTCTCAAGAGATTTCCGGAGCTCAGAACACCATGACCGCGCAGCCGTCACGTCCCGGCGAGATCAAGGCGCTGGCCGGCGCCCGCGCCATCCCGCCGCTGATCCTCGTGCTCTATCACTATTGCGAGGGGCATCATTACCGCAATTTCAAGCCGTTCGATCTGCTGATCGGGCACGGCTATATGTGGGTGGAGTTCTTCTTCGCGCTGTCGGGCTTCATTCTGACTTACGTCTATGGCGCGCGGGTCTACGAGTTCTGGCGCGGCAGCGCCTATCGCGAATTCCTCGTCGCGCGGCTGTCGCGGCTCTATCCGCTGCATCTGGCGATGTTGCTCTACATCCTGCTGATCATGCTGATCCTCAACGGCGTCGCGCATGCCGAAGGGACGCAATCGATCTATGAGGCGAAATATCATCCCGTCGTCACCTTCTGGAGCTTCATCGCCAATCTGTTCCTGGTGCAGGCATGGAACATCTTCCCGTACCTTACGTGGAACGGCGCGAGCTGGTTCGTCAGCGTCGAGTTCTTCCTGTGCCTGATCTTCCCGATCTACCTGGTGCTGGCGCGCGGCGGATGGCTCAGCGCCATCGGGCTGATCGCGGCGGGCGTCGCGGGGTTGGCGTGGCTCTCGCTGACGGGCAAGCACGGGCTCGATATCACCTTCCACAACGGCATCCTGCGCGGCATGAGCGCGTTCGCGGTGGGCGTGGGGATGTGCGTGCTCTACGGCAAGACCAAGGACTTCGCCGACACGCTGCCGGAGATCGCGATCTCCGGCCTGCAGCTCGCGGTGCTGGTGTGGATGTGGTTCGGGATTTTCGACAATGGCTGGTCGCACAATCCGCGCGACATCTACACCGTCGTGCCTATGCTGGTGCTGGTCTATGCGCTGAGCTTCGACCGCGGCTTCGTGGCGCGGTTCCTCCAGACCAGGCCGCTGCTCAAGCTCGGCGAATGGTCGTTCGCGATCTATATCGGGCAGACGGCGTGGCTGCAGCTGATCCGCTTCATCGAGGGCGCCTATCCGCCGGACGACACGCTGATCTTCGGCATCCGGTTCGGCGACTGGATGTGGTGGCCGGAACCGTTCCTGCTGCTGGCGGTGTGCGTCGCGTGGGGCGCGTTCCTGTGCCGCTACGTCGAGATCCCGGCAAACCGCGCGCTGCGCCGGTATTTCGCGCCCAAGAAAGTCGCCGCTTGACCGCTAAACCCGGCTACGCCATCAATCCGCCGCCCTCGCAATTCCAACGGAGTTTCCCGCCATGACCATCGAATTCAAAGGCAAAGTCGCCATCGTCACTGGCGCCGGCGGCGGCCTCGGCCGCGCCCATGCGCTGGACCTCGCCAAGCGCGGCGCCAAGGTCGTGGTCAACGATCTGGGCGGCGCGGTGGACGGCACCGGCGGCAACTCCGCCGCGGCGGAAGCGGTGGTCAAGGAAATCACCGACGCGGGCGGCGAAGCCTTCGCGAACGGCGCCTCGGTCAGCGACGACGCGGGCGTGCAGCACCTGATCCAGCAGACGATGGACAAGTGGGGCCGGGTCGACATTCTGGTCGCCAATGCCGGCATCCTGCGCGACAAAAGCTTCTCCAAGATGGAGATGAAGGATTTCGACGCCGTGATGGCGGTGCACCTGATGGGCACAGTCAAGCCGTGCAAGGCGCTGTGGGAAATCTTCAAGAAGCAGCAATACGGCCGCATTGTGGTGACGACGTCGTCGACCGGCCTGTACGGCAATTTCGGCCAGACCAATTACGGCGCGGCCAAGCTGTCGCTGATCGGCTTCATGAACACGCTGAAGCTGGAAGGCGCCAAGGACAACATCAAGGTCAACGCGATCTGCCCGGTCGCCGGCACGCGCATGACCGAAGGCCTGATGCCGCCGAACATCCTGGAGATGCTGAAGCCGGAATACGTCACGCCGGCAGTGGTCTATCTCGTCAGCGAGGACGCGCCGACCGGCACGATCCTGACCGCGGCGGCCGGCGTGTTCGCGGCGGCGCAGATCGTGGAGACCGATGGCGTCAATCTCGGCCATGCCGCGACCGCCGACGACGTGGCGGCGAACATCGCCAAGATCACCGACTTCACCGGCGCCAAGCACTACAACCAGGGCGGCGAGCAGAGCCAGAAGTTCTTCGCGCGCATCCAGGACAAGCCGGTCGTCGGCTGAGCCTTTCCGCTTCGATCGGACAAAGGCGCGGACATCCATCCGCGCCTTTGTTTTTGCCCGCCCGGCAAATCGGAGTTATGATTCCGCTATGATCATAGGCATCGACCACATCGCCGTCATGGTGCGCGACTTCGACGCGACGGTGGCGGGCTATGAAGCGATTTTCGGGCGGGCGCCGAACTGGCGCGGATTCATGTCGGGCAGCCGGCATGCCTGGTTCCAGTTCGGCAATGCGGCGCTCGACATCATCGGCAGCCATGGCGAGGGCCCCGAAGCGGAAGCGTCGCGCGCCGAGATCGCGCGCTTCGGCGACGCGATCTGGGGGCTAGGGTTTTCGGTGTCGGACCTCGACGCGGCGACGCGGCTGTTCGAGCGGCGCGGCCTCGTCTTCCTGCCGCGGCACACCACGACCACCACGGATGCCGATGGTGCGACGCGCAGCTGGGAGCTGGCCGTCATGAAGCGCAAGAGCGCGAACGGCGTCGCGCTGTTTGTGGTCGAACACCAGCCGGAGGCTGCGACCTGGCCGGTGCCGCCGGCGCTGGATGGCGATGCTTCGGTCGGCGGCCTCGACCATATTGTCGTCAACACGCCGAACCCGGAGCGCGCGGTGGCGCATTATGGCGGGCGGCTCGGACTCGATCTGCGGCTCGACCGGGCCAACGCGCAATGGGGCGCACGGCAATTGTTCTTCCGCTGCGGCGGCACGGTGGTCGAGATCGGCGCCAGCCTGAAGACCCCGGTCAGCGACGCGCCCGACACATTCGGCGGACTCGCATGGCGGGTGCGCGATCCGGACGGCGCGCGGGCACGCATCGCGGCGGCGGGGCTGGATGTTTCGGAGGTGCGCAAGGGCCGCAAGCCCGGCACCTCGGTGTTCACGGTGCGGAGCGGCACCGGCGGCGTGCCGACGCTGATGCTGTCGGGCAACGAATAGGGGAAGCACATGAAGGTCGAGAACCACGTCTATCCGACAAGCGCACGGGTGATGGCGCTGATGGGCGACGCATCTGGCGAGCCGATCGTCATGCTCAATCTGCTCAAGTTCAAGGACAAGGCGGTCTATGAGGACGGCCGCGCCACGACGTTGAGCGGGCGCGAGGCGTATCAGATTTACGGCACCGCCATGCAGAAGGTGGTGGAGAGCCATGGCGGAAAATTCCTGTTCGGCGGACAGATCGCGTCACTGGTGATCGGCGAGGTCGAGGACATGTGGGATTTGTGCGCGCTGGTCGAATATCCGTCCGCCGCGGCTTTCGCCAAGATCGCGACTTCGCCGGAGGTCGGCGAGATCGGCGTGCACCGCGCCGCGGGGCTGGAGGGCCAGCTCCTGATCCGCGTGGCGCAGAGGCCGTTCTGAGATGCGGCGGATTCCACTTCTCGTGCTGGCGCTGTTTGCGGCGATCAATCTGGGGCGCGGCTGCATCCACGCGTTTGCGCTGGACGGTGGGGCGCATTCGATCGCGGGACTCGATCTTTCCAGCAACGCGCAGACGATCCTCAGCCTGTTCGCGGAGCTCGGCTTCCATCAGATCGTGATGGGGTTGTTCCAGATCTTCGTTCTGGCATGGCGCCGCGACCTGGTGGTCATCGCGCTGGCGATTCAGGCGGCGGAGACGGCGCTCGCGATCAGCAATCTGTATTTCTACCGGACGTTTCCGGTCGTCGTGCCGGGCGCGATGTTCAACGCGGGATTGCTTGGTTTGCTGATCGTGACGTTGGGCGTTGCGTGGTTCGGGAGACAAGCAAGGTCCTGAGGCACCCCCTCACCTTACCCTCTCCCCCAGAGGGGAGAGGGTTCTTTAGGTGGGCTTATTCCGGCGACCCGTGCATGTTCAGGGCTTGCTGCGACGCGGCGGTCTTGGCCAGGTCGAGCATGCGGATGAACTCGGCGCGGTAGCCGAACGGGTCGTCGCCGCGCGACGCGGTCGCGATCATCCGGGCGCGGTCGTAGCTGAAGTCCTTGATGTAGGGATCGTGGCGCATCAGCTGGGCGGCGCCGACCACCGAGGCGGCGAAGCGCATGTCGGGCGAGACCGTGTTGAAGTCCGTCGTCACGTCGGCATTGGTGATCGGACGATCGATCAGTTTGGATGCCGTTTCGCCCGGCAGCTTGTAGCGGATTTTCAGGAAGGCCAGCTCGTTGCTGTTCGCCGCCGGCGCGGCGGGCTTTTGATAGCGCGACGGATCGGACATCTGCGCCTTGGAGCCGACCGGGGTGATCTCGTACAGCGCGGTCACCGTGGTGCCCGAGCCGATGTCGCCGGCATCGACATGGTCGTTGTTGAAGTCCGTGCGGTTGAGCATGCGGGTCTCGTAGCCGATCAGGCGGTATTCGGCGACGCGGGCGGGGTTGAACTCGATCTGGATCTTCACGTCGTTGGCGATGGTGAACAGGGTGCCCGAGATCTGGTCGACGAACACCTTGTGCGCCTCGTTGAGCGTGTCGATGAAGGCCGCGTTGCCGTTACCGGCCTGGGCGATCTTCTGCATCATCGCGTCGTTGTAGTTGTCGGTGCCGAAGCCGAGGCAGGTGAGATAGACGCCGCTGGAACGCTCGCGGGTCACGAAATCCTCCAGCGCCTTGGGATCGGTGATGCCGACATTGAAGTCGCCGTCGGTCGCCAGCAGCACGCGGTTGACGCCGCCCTTGACGAAATTCGCCTCCGCCAGCTGGTAGGCCATGCGGATGCCCTCGCCACCCGCGGTCGAGCCGCCGGCATGGAGCTGATCGAGCGCGGCAAGGATTTTCGCCTTGTCGGAGCCGGGAGTCGGCGGCAGCACGACGCCCGCGGCACCGGCATAGGTCACGATGGTGACGCGGTCCCTGGCGTTGAGCTGATCGACCAGCAGATGGAACGAGCGGATCAGCAGCGGCAGCTTGTTGGGCTCGTCCATCGAGCCGGAGCTGTCGATCAGGAAGACGAGATTGGCCGGCGGCCGCTCCTTCTTGGGGATGTCGAAGCCCTTGATGCCGATGTGCAGGATCTGCGTGTCCTTGTTCCACGGCGTGGGATAGACGCGGATGCTGGTGCTGAACGGCACCGCGCGGCTTTCCGGCAGCGGATAGGCGTAGTCGAAGTAGTTGACCATTTCCTCGATACGCACCGCGTCGGCCGGCGGCAAGGCGCCGGCGTTCAGCGCATCGCGCACCACGCCATAAGAGGCGGTGTCGACGTCGATCGAGAAGGTCGAGACCGGCTGCTCCGCCGTCACCATGACCGGGTTCGGCTTGGCGTCGGGGAATTTCGAGGTGTTGTCCGGCTGCCAGTAACCGGGCGGGGGCGGCGGCGCCGGCTCGGCCATGCGCATCACCGGCGACGCGACGGCAGCGCTATCGGTGGGAATATTGATTTCCGGCGGTGGCACGAAGGGCGGTGGCGGCGCGACAGCGTTGGTGGGCGGCGCCGCCTTGGTGCCCGTCGCCACGATGATCTCCCTCTGTACGTCCTTGTCGGTGGTGGGCGAAGGCCCGCCCGTACCGCAAGCCGCGAGGCCAAAGGGCAGCGCCAGACCGAACACGGCAGCGCCAAGCCATGAGATGGTTCTGTGATTGTTTGTCATTTGCGTCCCCTACCTGAAGCAATGACGGCAGGCTCTGCTGCAATCATGCCTTTGGAACGGCGCGATTGGGGCACTTTGGCGGCATGTGATCACGGGCGCGCGAGCAGATGCTAATGAGACGTTACTTCCCGCCAGGCGTAATCCGCTCTTAACCGCGGCTGCCTACATTCGTGCCAAAGAGTGCGGAGACGCTTGCCGTCATCCGCATACGGGGAGTGCGCGTGCCGGAGTCCGGGTATCAGAATCCAGCAGCCGCCGTCGAGATCGTCCTCGACAGTGCCGGGCTTGTGCTGAGCGTCAGCTCGGCGCTGGAAAGCCAGCGCATGGTCAGCGACGTCGCCGAGGGCGAGGCGCTTGTCACCCATATCCATCCGGACGACTACGATTTCTTCCTGTGGTCGGCGCAGTGGATCCTCAACGGCGCGCATCGCGAGCAGACCATCCAGCTGCGCTGGGCCCGTGCGCAGGGCCGCTGGGCCAAGGTCAATGCCACGCTGATCAGCGATGGCGGAGAGACCGTCACCGTCGTGCTGCGCCCCGACGAGGTCGAACAGGCCCGCCGCGCCGAGGCGCAGCTGCGCCGCGTCGTCGAAGGCTCCGAGCAGGGCATCGTGGTGCGCACCAACACCGACGTGCTCTACACCAACGCCGCCTTTGCGCGGCTGCTGGGTTACGCCTCGGTGCACGAGATGAACGAGGTCACCGTCGCGGACGAGCGGGCCGGACGCAGCCGACACGGCCAGATCTCGATCCATCCCGACGACCGCGCGCTGGTCGCCGAGCACATGCGCCGCCGGCTGGCGGGCGAGGAATCCGTCTCGCATTACGAATTCCGCATGCTGCGGCGCGACCACAGCGAGCTGTGGGTCGAGGCGCGCGCCTCGCTCGCCGACTGGGACGGACAGCCGGCGTCGCTGTCCTGGATCATGGACATCAGCGAGCGCAAGGCGATGGAAGCCGAGCTGATCAAGAGCAAGGACGCCGCCGAGTTCGCCAACCGCACCAAGACCGAGTTCCTCGCCAATATGAGTCATGAGCTGCGCACGCCGCTCAACGCCATCATCGGCTTTGCCGAGGTGATCAAGGACGAGATGTTCGGGCCGGTGGGCCTTCGCAAATACGCCGACTATGCCAAGGACATCCACACCAGCGGGCGGCATCTGCTCGATCTGATCAACGACATCCTGGACCTGTCGAAACTCGAAGCCGGCAAGCTGGAACTGCGCGAAGAGGATGTCGTGCTCGGTACGGCGGTCGAGGACTGTCTCACACTGGTGCGCAACCGGGCGCAGAAGAGCGATGTGACGCTGGCGGTGGCCATCGAGCCGAACCTGCCGCCGCTGCGTTGCGACGAGCGGGCGCTGAAGCAGGTGCTGCTCAATTTCCTGTCCAACGCGGTGAAGTTCACGCCGGCCGGCGGCACGGTGACGACCGGCGCATATCGCGCCCCGGGCGGCATCGCGCTGTTCGTCCGCGACACCGGCATCGGCATGAAGGCCGAGGACATCGCGGTGGCGCTGGCCGCGTTCGGCCAGATCGATTCCAAGATCGCGCGCCAGCATCAGGGCACCGGCCTCGGCCTGCCGATCACCAAATCGCTGGTCGAGCTGCATGGCGGCACGCTCAACGTCGAGAGCACGCCCGGCCAGGGCACGACGATGACGGCGATCTTCCCGGCGTCGCGGATCGCAGCGGCGGCGGCTTAACGCCCGCGCGCCAGACGTCCGCCAAGCACGCTGAGAACCACCAGCGAGACGAAGAAGGTCAGGTGGTACCACAGCGGGAACGACGTCCACACCTTGACGCCCTGCATGTCGGCGCCGAACAGGTGATAGGGCACGAAATAGATCAGCAGCAGGATGCCGGCGATGAGCGGCGCGCGCTGGCTGCCGGCGGCGACGCGCGCGGCAACGTAACCGCTCACCAGCGAAGCGAGGAAGCTGACGCCGAGCCGCTCGGCCAGGGCGACGACGGTGTGATGTTCGCGCATCGCGGCGTTCACCGCAGGCGATACGAAGCCGATCAGATACGGCACGATAAAGACCATCGCGAACCACGCGACGACGCCAATGACGATGCCCACTATCAGTCTCAACATGTGCTCCCCCCTGCTTGATGCTGCGGCGAATTTATCAGATGGCCGCTGTTGGCGATTGTAGAAAATTTCCCCGCTTGAAGACTTCTGATTGTCGCTGATTCCTCCGCGTTATCCTGAGGTGCGAGCGGAGCGAGCCTCGAAGGGTGACGGCACCGGCGCGCGTGCTTCGAGGCACCGCTTCGCGGTGCACCTCAGCATGACGAGAGGGGTGGAATTTTCGGTCATTCCTCACCGCCCCTTGAACACCGGTTCGCGCTTTTCGACGAAGGCCTTGGCGGCTTCGCGGTGGTCTTCGGTGGCGGCGGCGTGGACATGGTGGGTCGCTTCGAGGTCCATGCACTCTTCGACGTCGGCGCCGGTGTGGGCGCGGTTGAGATTCTCCTTCATGTAGCGGTAGGCGACGCGCGGGCCCTTGGCGAGGCGATGCGCGAGCTTGAGAGTCTCGGCATGGAGTTGGTCCGGCGGCACGACCCAGTTCACCAGGCCGAGGCGGTGCGCCTCTTTCATGTCGATGCGGTCGGAGAGGTAATAAAGCTCGCGCGCCTTGGCGCTGCCGACCAGCTGGCTGAGGAAATAGGTGCCGCCATAGTCGCCGGAGAAGCCGACCTTGGCGAAGGCGGTGGTCATCACGGCGGTGTCGGCGGCGATGCGCAGGTCGCAGGCCAGCGCGAGCGACAGGCCGGCGCCGGCGGCGGCGCCGGGGATCGACGCGATGGTCGGCTTGGGCATCCGGTAGAGCTTGCCGGCGGTGCTCCGCTGGCTGAGGCGCTGGGCGTGGATGCGGCTGTCGAGATCGGCACCGGCCGTTGCGGTCGAGCCGCCGCCGGTGCCGTCGGCCATGCCCTTGACGTCGCCGCCGGCGCAGAACGCGCCGCCCGCGCCGGTCAGGACGATGCAGGCGACGGCGGGGTCGCTCTCGCAGGACGCAAGCGCGGCGGACATTGCGGTGAGCATGCCGCCGGACAACGCGTTGCGCCGCTCGGGCCGGTTCATGACGATGACGGCGATACCGTCCTCAACATAGCCCGTCAGGTCGTTGGTGCCGGTTTCCAGAGTTTTCTTGCTCATTGTCTCTCCCCGCATTTGTCGTTTCCGGAAGGGTGGCATGCCCCGCCGAACCTCGAAAGGGCGCAAGGAACTTGCCCGGCAGCAGGTTTATTCGACAACATAATTGTTCCGCGAAAAATCGAGGGGGGGTACCCCCTCCCCATTTCCGGCCGTCGACAGCCGCGCGCGTCCGTGCAGACGCCGGGTTGGCCGAAAATCGCGAGGCGCGGACGAATGTCATGAGAGTGAGGTGGGAGCGCCGGCAGGCCATTCAAGCGTGCGGTTCGCGCAGTGCGCGCCGAGGATGAGGGTTATCCTGCGGCGTGGCTGCAAGGGGTCAGGCCGGGCGCGGGTTTGTTCGGCGGGGAGATGGGATAGAGGCGCGGAAATAAATTTTGCGCTCCACCCTTTCACCTCCCCATGCTGGGGAGGTGAAAGCAGGGAGCGCCGATGCCGTAAACCGACCTGTCGGATGCATGTGCTTTTCGCATGGCTTGCATTCGGCGCTATTTGGGATCGCCACTATTGTGGACTCCCCATGCTACCCCATTTGCCAGTCGTGGCCGGTAAGACCGCATAAAGGATGCGGGGCCGGCCGCGAAAATGGAGTGGGTTATGACCAACGAAAACACCAAGTCCCTGGGCACCAATGTGCTCACCTGGACGATGATCGCCGGCGCGGCGCTGATGTTCCTGGAGATCACCGTGGCGTCGCTGGCGCCGGCTCCGGCGCATACCGCCACGGCGCAGACCATCACGATCGCGCATCCGGACCGCGTTGCACGGAATTAATCAGGAAGCACGCTCTTCCAGCTTCACGTCATGGCCCCAGAGGCGCTCGACGTGGGCGAGAACAAGCTCCTTGGTTGGATTGTGCAGGGGGGTGCCGCGATGCATGTCGTGAGACAGGAACAGAGTACGGTTGCCTTTGAGATCGGCGCCGGTGACCTGGATGTTCGGGTCGGCGGCGCCGATGTCGTATTGCCGCGCCAGCTTGCTGCGCACGTCGCGATAGCCGCGGCCGTCGTGGATCGCTGAGACCTTGTAGGCCCCCGCATCGGCCTTGTCGTAGAGCGCGAAGAGACGGAAATCGCGCATCAGCTTCGGCGACAGAAACTGCTCGATGAAGCTTTCGTCGCGGTAATTCGCCCAGGCATCTTTCAGCGTCCCCATCCAGTCGCCGTTGCCGGCGAAGGACGGAAACCAGTCGCGATCCTCCGGCGTCGGCGCCTCGCAGATGCGGCGGATGTCGGCCATCATGCCGTAGCCCAGCGCATACGGATTGAAGCCGCTGTAGCGGCGGTCGCTGAACTCGGGCTGGAACACCACCGAGGTGTGGCTGTGCATGAACTCCATCCACGAGCCTTCGCCGATCAGGCCGCGGTCGTAGAGCGTGTTCATGATCGTGTAGTGCACGAAGGTGGCGCAGCCCTCGTTCATCACCTTGAGCTGGCGCTGCGGATAGAAATACTGCGCCATGTTGCGCACGATGCGCAGGGTCTCGCGCTGCCACGCCTTGAGCGAGGGCGAGTTCTTCTCGATGAAGTAGAGCAAATTCTCTTCGGGCAGCTTCATCTCGCCGCCGAACTCGTCTTCGGGATCGGGGGTCGGCGGGGCGGCGGGCGGCTCGATGCCGGCGGGCAGCGTACGCCAGAGTTCGCTGTAGGCGCCTTCCTCGTATTCGGCGCGCAGGCGGCGCTTCTCCAGCACACGGTCCTTGGAGGGCTTGGGCGGGCGGCGATAGCGGAAGACGCCCTGATCCATCAAGGCGTGCGCGGAATCGAGCGTCGCCTCGACCTCGTCGCGGCCGAAGCGGTCCTCGCAGGCGGCGATGTATTTCTTGGCGAAGGCGAGGTAGTCCATGATGCCTTCGGCATTGGTCCATTGCCGGAAGAGATAGTTGTTCTTGAAGAAGTGATTGTGGCCGAAGGCGGCATGCGCCATCACCAGCGCCTGCATCGTCATCGTGTTCTCTTCGAGGAGATACGAGATGCACGGGCTGGAATTGATCACGACCTCGTAGGCGAGCGCGGAGTAGCCGGCGCGGTACATCGCCTCCTCGCGCGCGAACGACTTGCCGAACGACCAGTGATTGTACATCAGCGGCATGGCGATGGAGGAATAGGCGTCGAGCATCTGCTCGGACGAGATGATCTCGATCTGGTTGGGGTAGACGTCGAGTTTGAGATCGTTGAGCGCGATGTCCTCGATCGCCTTGTAAGTGCGGTCGATGGTGGCGAAGTCCCATTCGGAGGAGGTGAAGAGGGGTTTAGGCATCCTTCGCGGCTCGCTTCGCTCGCACCTCAGGATGACGAGACGTATACGGTATGAGGTGGCTTGTGGGACGAGATGCGGGCGGTTTGTGGCTCGACGGCAATCCGCGCTTCTTGAATTCAGGTGAGTTCTTTGCACCGATAGACTGGGCGACGTAGGAAAGTTCGCGCATCGACACCGGCTTCTTATCTTTTGGCCCTAATCCGGCTCGACGGGCCGAGAGCGCCATCAGTCGCAGCTCGTCTCCGGCAATCAAAGATTCCTTTTTTGCCCGGTTCCAGCCTTTGACGCGCCGCTCCGCTTCGTGCGCGTCTGCCAAATTGTCGAAGTGTAATGCCCAAACGAGCGTTACGGGCCGCCGAAGCGACGTGTAGCTGCCAATGAACTTGCCGTGATTGTGCTCGTTAAGGCGCGTTTGGATATCGGCATGCGATGTCGAGCCGACATAGTAGCTGTCGTCCCTGCAGCGAAGCATATAGGCCCAACCGCTCACGCCAGCCCATCCCGACGAAAAGCCGTCATCCTGAGGTGCGAGCGAAGCGAGCCCCGAAGGATCATTGAGCGCTCTCCGTCTTTTTGAACAGCTCGTGGAACACCGGGAAGATGTCGCCGGGCTTGGCGATGCGCTTGGTCGCGAAGTTGTCCCACTCCGCCGCGACCGTGCGATAGGCGCGCCACAGCTCGGCGCCGCTGTCGTCGCTGGCGAAGACCTCCATCTCGCGCTCGTCGAGGATCTCGATATAGGCGTAGTACTGGCACAGCGGCATCACCAGCTGGTTCAGCATGTCGACGCAGTGGCGCGCGTCGCCGCTCTGGGTGTAGCCGTCGGACGCCTGAGCCGCGTAGATATTCCAGTCGGCCGTCGCATAGCGCGCGCGCTGGATCTCCAGCATCTTGTCGAGCGCGGTCGAGACGATGGTGCCGCCGGACTGGCGCGAATAGAAGAATTCCTGCTCGTTCACCTCCTGCGCGTCGTGGGTGTGGCGGATGAAGACGACGTCGACTTTTTTGTAGCGCCGCTTCAGGAACAGGTGCAGCAGCATGTAGAAGCGCTTGGCGAGATCCTTCTCGCGCTCGCCCATCGAGCCGGAGACGTCCATCAGGCAGAACATCACCGCCTGGCTGGTCGGTGTCGGCTGCTCGGTGAACGAGTTGAAGCGCACGTCGATGGGATCGATGAAGCCGACCCATTTGCGCTTGGCGTTCGCCTTGGCGAGCTGTTCCTTGAGGGCGGCAATTCGGTCGGCGGCGGGCGGCGTTTCGCGCTCGGCGGCGTCGAGCGCGGCTTCCAGCGCGGCGATATCGGGCAGGCTCGGACGCCTGAGCGCGAGACGGCGGCCATAGGAATTGCGCATGGTGCGCACCAGGTTGATCTGGGTCGGAGAGCCCGACGTCGTGATGCCGGCGCGCTTCCAGACCTTGTTTGGAGTCTCCTTCAGCGTGGTGCGGACGAGGTTGGGCAGCTCGAGATCCTCGAAGAAGATGTCGAGCACCTCGTCCTGGGTCATGGTGAATTCGAAATCGTCCTCGCCCTCGCCGGAGTCCGATGCCTCCTTGCCGGCGCCGCCGACGCCGGATTTGGGCTTGTCGATGGCGTCGCCGGGCATGAAGTCGCGGTTGCCGGGCAACACGAAATCGCGCTCGCCACTGGCGCGCGGGTCGAGGCGGAAGCGCGGTTCCTTGGTGCCCTTGGTCGAGATCTTGATCTTGCGGTTCTTGTCGAGATCGGCGACGGCGGAATCCTTGAGCGATTTCTGCACCGCCTCGCGGATCTGGACGCGGGCGCGGCGCAGGAAGCGCTGGCGGTTGCCGAGGCTCTTGCCTTTGGGATTGAGACGCCGGTCGACGAAGTGGGTCATCGCGTCACAGATACATATGCGTCAGGGAGGCGTTGCCGAGCCACAACGCCACCGCCCCGAATGTGGCGCAGAACACCACGGCGGACGCGGCGACGGCCCATTCGCGCTGCATGCGCCACACCATCACGACAAGCGCGATGGTTTCGAGCACGATCGCGCCCTGCTCGAGCGCGCGGATTTCATCCGCCGGCACGGTGGGCGGCGGGAAGCCCTCGCCCGAGACCAAGCTGGTAACGAACACGAAGACGAACGGAAGGAGGAGCGGCGGCAGGAGCCAGACGAGACGCCAGCTTCTGTGGCGGATGCCGAGCCAGACGCTTGCAATGAACGCGTTGATCGAAACGGCGCCGAACAGGAATTCGAAGGCGCCCTTGAACTGACCGCCGACCATCAGCATGACGCCATCGATCATGCTCCAAACAACCGCGGCCGCATACCAGAACAGCAGCAAGGGCATATTCCACAGCGCGTTCTCGATCGTCATCGGATCGTTTCCGCTAGCCCGCCTTGTTCACGCGCATGTACCACTCGACGAGGCGGCGGACCTGGCGGGGGGTGTAGCCGCGCGCCAGCATGCGCTTGATGAACTCGTTGTGCTTGTTGGCGGTGTCGTTGTCCTTCTTGGATTCGAAGCTGATCACCGGCAGCAGGTCCTCGACCTGGGTGAACATGCGCTTTTCGATGACCGAGCGGATCTTCTCATAGGCCGTCCAGGCCGGGTTGCGGCCGTCGTGCTGGGCGCGGTAGCGCAGCGCGAACTTCACCACCTCGTTGCGGAAATCCTTCGGGTTGGCGATGCCGGCGGGCTTTTCGATCTTGCTGAGCTCGTTGTCGAGCGCGGCGCGGTCGAGGAGCTGGCCGGTGTCGGCGTCCTTGTAGTCCTGGTCCTCGATCCAGGCGTCGGCATAGGCGATGTAGCGGTCGAACAGGTTCTGGCCGTACTCGCCGTAGGATTCGAGATAGGCCTTCTGGATTTCCTTGCCGATGAACTCGGCATAGCGCGGCGCGAGCTCGGCCTTGATGAATTCGAGATATTTCTTTTCCGTGTCGTCGGAGAACTGCTCGCGCTTGATGGCCTGTTCGAGGACATACATCATGTGGACGGGATCGGCGGCGACCTCGGTGTGGTCGTAGTTGAAGGTCTCCGACAGCGTCTTGTAGGCGAAGCGGGTCGAGATGCCGGTCATGCCCTCGTCGACGCCGGCCATGTCTTTGTATTCCTGCAGCGTCTTGGCCTTCGGGTCGGTGTCCTTGAGCTTCTCGCCGTCATAGACGCGCATCTTGGAGATGACGTTGGAGTTCTCGTGCTCTTTCAGGCGCGTGGCGACGCAGAACTTCGCCAGCATCTCCAGCGTCTCGGGCGCGGTCGGCGTGCCGCCGAGGTTGGAGGCGTCGAGCAGCTTCTTGTAGATCGCGGTCTCTTCCGTCACGCGCAGGCAATAGGGCACGGTGACGACGCAGATGCGGTCGAGGAAGGCTTCGTTGTTGCGGTTGGCCTTGAACACCGTCCATTCCGCCTCGTTGGAGTGGGCGAGGATGGTGCCGTTGAACGGGATGGGGCCGAGGGTTTCGGTGCCGGTGTAATTGCCTTCCTGCGTTGCGGTGAGCAGCGGGTGCAGCACCTTGATCGGCGCCTTGAACATCTCGACGAATTCGAGGAGGCCCTGGTTGGCGTGGCAGAGGCCGCCGGAGAATGAGTAGGCGTCGGGATCGTTCTGGCTGAAATGTTCCAGCTTGCGGATGTCGACCTTGCCGACGAGAGAGGAGATGTCCTGGTTGTTCTCGTCGCCCGGCTCGGTCTTGGCGATGGCGAACTGGCGCAGCTTGGAGGGGTAGAGCTTCACGACCTCGAATTTGGAGATGTCGCCGCCGAATTCGTCGAGGCGCTTGACGGCCCAGGGGCTCATGATGCCGCCGACGCGGTGGCGTTCGATGCCGTAGCGCTCGGCGAGGAGGTTGCCGAGTTCGGCGGAGCGGAACAGACCGAGCGGGCTCTCGAACACCGGGCTGATCGTGTCGCCGGCTTTCAGCACATAGATCGGATGGACCTCCATCAGGTCCTTGAGGCGTTCGGCGAGGGAGGATTTGCCGCCGCCGACGGGGCCGAGCAAATAGAGGATCTGGCGCTTCTCCTCGAGGCCCTGCGCCGCGTGCTTGAAGTAGCCGACGATGCGCTCGATCGTGTCTTCCATCCCGTAGAAGCCGTCGAACGCCTTGTAGGTCTTGATGGTGCGGTTGGCGAAGAGGCGGGCGAGGCGCGCGTCCTGCGCGGTGTCGACCAGCTCGGCTTCGCCGATGGCGGCGACCATGCGTTCGGGCGGGGTGGCGTAGAGCATCTTGTCGTCGCGGGCGGCGAGGAGCCAGTCGCGCAAGGACATGGTCTCGAACCGTTCCCGCGCATAGTCGCGGGTGAAGATGTCAAAGACGTCGAGCGAACTCATACCCCTGACTCCTTTGTCGTGCCGGCTTCCGCGCGTCCTGTTGGATCGTCGTCAGAAGCTGCGGCGAAAGCTGTTCAGTTCCGGCCCACCTTCAAGATCGTCATGTCTCCCGATACGCTCATTTTCTTCTTTTACCGCGTTCTTCCTGTACGGATGCCTAACGGGCATCATTGGCTTTCGTTCATCCGCCATGCCTCAGCGCCGCCCGCGCCCCTCTCGGCACGGCCGCCTTCCCTTGCGTTTCCTCTGTTCATTTTTTGGCACAGCCCACCGCTAACTCCAGCGCCAGCTTGGCTGATTTGATTCGAGTGTACGCCGCTTCGTGCGTTTCGCAATGCGGTCTCGTGCAATTGTCCGGCGCCGCGGCAATCTCATCACATCCATCGCCGCCGTCCGGTTTCGCCACAAAGATGAACGAAGCCGAAGGACGCGCATTGCGATAGCGCAAAGGTGCAGAAGAATTTTGCTTGCCGGAATTTGGAGAGTGCGCGAAGCTTCGCGCATGGACGACCTCGCGCTCAACGTTCGGGTAGCGCGGCCAGCAGACGCGGCCGAGGTCGCACGCATTTACATAGAGTCATGGCACGATACCTATCCCGGCGTTCTGTCGGCGGCGCTGCTTTGCGCGATGACGCCGAAGGGCCAGACGGCGCGCTGGCTGGCGGCGATCCGGGCACAGAAGCATGAGAACGTGCTGGTGGCGGAGGACGCGAAAGCCGGGATCGTGGCGATGTCGAGCCTCGGGCCGTCGCGCGACCGCGCCTTCGGCTATGACGGCGAAGTCTATACGCTCTATGTCGACCCGAATTATTTCGGACGCGGCGCCGGGCGCACGCTGCTGACCGGCGCTTTCGCGGTGCTGCGGGCGCGCGGCTTCACGTCCTGCGTGATCTGGGCGCATGCGCAGAACAATGCGCGGTTCTTCTACGAAACGATGGGCGGGCGCACCGTCGCCGAGCGCAAGGCGCGGATGATGGGCGACATGGTGCCGGAGGTCGCGTTCGGCTGGAAGAAACTGGCGCTTCCCGTGCGCAGCCACGCGCGATGACGGGTTCTCCGGTCGCGAAGAACGCGATCGTCATCCTGCTCGACAGTCTCAACCGGCATATGCTCGGCGCCTATGGCGGCACGGAGTTCGCGACGCCGAACCTCGACCGGCTGGCGCAGCGTTCGCTGCGCTTCACCAAACACTATGCCGCCTCCCTGCCCTGCATGCCGGCGCGGCACGACATCTTGTGCGGGGCGTGGGACTTCTTGTGGCGGCCCTGGGGCTCGGTGGAACTTTGGGAAGACGCGATCACCTATCCGCTGCGCAAGGCGGGCGTCGTGTCGCAGCTGATCAGCGATCATCCGCATCTGTTCGAGACCGGCGGCGAGAATTATCACGTCGATTTCACGGCGTGGGACTATCAGCGCGGGCATGAGGGCGATGCGTGGAAGACGCGCGGCGATCCGAGCTGGGCGGGCTCGCCGCATATCGGCATGCAGCGCGACATGCCGTACGACAAGTCGCGCGGCTATTTCAAAAGCGAGGCGGATTTTCCCGGGCCGCGCACCATGGCGGCGGCGGCGCGCTGGATCGAGGACAATGCGGGGGTGCATGACCGGTTTTTCCTGTTCGTCGACGAGTTCGATCCGCACGAGCCGTTCGACACACCGGACGCATATATCCAGCGCTACGATCCGGATTGGGATGGGCCGCCGCTGATCTGGCCGCCTTATGGCGCCGGTCTCGTGAAGCGCGGCGTGATGACGGCGCGCGAGGGCCAGCAGATCCGGGCGCGCTATGGCGCCAAGCTGACGATGATCGATCACTGGCTCGGCAAGGTGCTGGACCGGATCGACGAGAAAAAGCTGTGGGACGACACGGTCGTCATCCTGTGCACCGATCACGGGCATTACCTCGGCGAAAAGGATGTGTGGGGCAAGCCGGGCGTGCCGCTGTACGAGACGCTGGGACATATCCCGTTCCTGATCGCGGCGCCGGGCGTGGCGCCCGGGGTTTGCGACGCACTGACCACCAGCGTCGATATCTTCGCGACGCTGAGCGATCTGTTCGGCGTCGGCGATGCGGTGCGCCAGCGTACGCATGGCAAGTCGCTGCTGCCGCTGCTGTCGGGCAAGACGCGTTCGGTGCGCGAGTGGCTGCTGGCGGGCGTGTGGGGGCGCGAGGTGCATTATATCGACGGCGTGCACAAATATGCCCGTGCGCCGGCGGCGAAGAACCGGCCGCTCGGCGCGTGGTCGAACCGCTGGTCGACCATGCCGACGCATTTCCTGACGCGCGAACAGGAGATGCCGCTGCCCGACGAACGCGCCCGGCTGGATCGCATGCCGGGTTCGAAGGTGCCGGTGATCCGGCAGACCTGGGACGAGAGCGACCCCGTGCCGTTCTGGGCGGCGGCGCGGTTCTCGGGCAATCATCTCTATAATCTGGGACAGGACCCGGGCGAGGAGAACAATCTGGCAGGGACTGCGGTTGAGGCCGACCTTGCGGCGCGGTTGCGCGAGGCGCTGAAGGCGGTGGATGCGCCGGAGGAGCAGTTTGTGCGGTTGGGATTGGAATAGGAGTTTGCAAACAAAATAAAGGTGTCATCCCCGACCGAGCGAAGCGAGGGGAAGGGGACCCAGGATATGAAGAGCTACTATGTTTACATGCTCGCGAGCCGCCGAAACGGCACCCTCTACACCGGCGTCAGCAACAACGTTTTGAACCGCACTTGGCAGCACAAAAACGATCTCGTTGAAGGGTTCACGAAGAAGTACGGCGTGCATCGGCTGGTGTGGTTCGAAACGCACGAGGACATCAATATTGCGATCGCGCGCGAAAAGCAGATCAAAGGCTGGAATCGTGCCTGGAAAATCCGGTTGATCGAAAAGGATAACCCGAACTGGTCGGACCTGTATTGGAAGATCACGCATAACCGTTGAACGGGCGTGGCTCGGCTTATCCTGGGTCCCCTTCCCCTCGCTTCGCTCGGCCGGGGATGACAATGGGTTTTAAGTTTAGAGATCCCGCGGCCGCACGAAGTCTTTCAGCGCGCCCTGCCCCAGCGCGACGTCGCGCCAGCGTGTGATGTCGAAATCCAGCACCGCGAGCGCGGCAGTGGGGAATTTCTCCTCGATCAGGTCGAAGCGGTCGCGTTCCTTGCGCTTGACGGGCTCGCGCGCCAAGGCCGCCGCGACCAGCTCCAGGCCCGGGTTGTGGCCGACCACCAAGACGGTTTTCATCTTGTCGGGCGCCAGGCGCACGATCGACAGGACGATCTCCGGCTCGGCGAGATAAAGCGCTTCCATGTAGTCGATGCGCTGCGTGCCGCTGAACGCCTCGGTCACCAGCTCGACCGTCTCCACCGTGCGGCGCGCGGTCGACGACAGGATGAGATCGGGCGTGTAACCCTCGGCATGGATGTAGCGCCCAAGCCTCGGCGCGTCCTCGCGGCCGCGCGGCAGCAATTCGCGTTCGTGATCGTCGGCTCCCGGACCCGCCGGCACCGTCTTGGCGTGGCGCAGCAGCAGGAGCCGCTTCACGCGACCTGGTACTTCGCGCGCGCGCCGCGCTCGATCGCGGCGGCGGTCAGCTTGTCGATGTCGAGGGTGCGGCGGATCGCGTCCAGCATGCGCACCTCTTCCAGCGCGATGCGGCGGTCGGCGAGCGCGACCTCGAGCGCCACCCAATAGGCGGTCTCGTGCAGCACGTCGGGGAGGCCTTCCTTGACGAGGCCCAGCACGGCATCGATGCCGTCCGGCTCCTGCAGGATCTGGGCGCATTCCTGGCAGATCGCGAGCAGGCGGCTGTGGTCGAAGTTCTTGAAGGACGGCAGCCCCTTGGTCAGCTCGCCGATCACCTTGAGCTCGACCTCGCTCATGGAACCGTCGGAGGCGGAAATGATCACCATCACATAGATGAGCGCGGTGTGGTGATTGATGGTCTTCATTTGAATCATAGCTGCCTTCGATGCGGCGCGACCTTATGAAACTTGACCCATCCTGCCAAGCGCGCAACAAAAGTGCATGGCAACGAACAAAAAGCCCGGAAAATGGCGCGCACGGACGCTGGCGGTGCGCGGCGGCACGCAGCGGACGGCGTTTCAGGAGACCTCCGAAGCGCTGTTCATGACGTCGGGTTATGCCTATGAGGCGCCGGAAGAGGCCGAGGCGCGCTTCAAGGGCGAGATCGACGGCTATCAGTACAGCCGCTTCGGCAATCCCACGGTCACCATGTTCGAGCAGCGCATGGCGGCGCTGGAGGGTGCGCCGGTGGCGCGCGCCACGGCCAGCGGCATGGCGGCGGTGACGACGACGTTCCTGAGCAGCTTGCGCAGCGGCGACCACGTCGTCGCGGCCAAGGCGATGTTCGGCTCGTGCCGGCATGTGGTGGAAGAAATCTTGCCGCGCTTCGGCATCGCCTCGACGCTGGTCGATGGCGGCGATGTTCAGCAATGGGCCGAAGCGGTGCGGCCTGAGACGAAGATGCTGTTCCTGGAGACGCCGTCGAATCCGACGCTGGCGATCTGCGACATGAAGGCCATTGCGGCGGTGGCGCACAAGGCGGGGGCGCGGCTGGTGGTCGACAACGCGTTCGCGACGCCGTGTTTGCAGCGGCCGTTCGAATTCGGTGCCGACATCGTGGTGCATTCCTCGACCAAATATATCGACGGCCAGGGCCGCGCGCTGGGCGGCGTGATCCTGTGCAAGGAGGATTTCCTCAAAGATCATCTGCAGAGCTTCATCCGCAACACCGGGCCGTCGATCAGCCCGTTCAATGCGTGGATTCACCTGAAGAGCCTGGAGACGCTCGACCTGCGGATGCGGGCGCATTCCGATGCGGCGCGGGCGGTGGCGGATTTCCTGGCGAGCCAGAAAAGCGTGACGCGGGTGCTCTATCCCTTCCGGCCCGACCATCCGCAGCACAATCTGGCGCGGGCGCAAATGGACAGCGGCGGCGGCGTGGTGGCGTTCGAGGTCGCGGGCGGCAAGAAGGCGGCGTTCAAGATGGCCAATGCGCTGGGCATCATCGACATCTCCAACAATCTGGGCGACGCCAAGAGCCTGCTGACGCATCCGGAGACCACGACGCATCAGAAGCTGACGCCGGCGGCGCGGGCGGAGCTCGGCGTCACGTCGGGGATGCTGCGGCTGTCGGTGGGGCTCGAAGACCCTGCCGATCTTTGCGAAGACCTGGCGCAGGCGCTGGCGGCGGCGTGACGTTCGCCGATCCGCTCGTCGGCACGATGGCCGCGTTCCTGACGGAGATCGGGCTGACGGTTCGGGCCGGCGCGATCGCGGGCGAAACGGCGTTGCCGGGCATCGATATCGAGGGCGGCGGGCTGGTCGTCGACGAGGCCAAGCTGCGATACCCCGGCGACTTGTTGCACGAGGCGGGGCATCTCGCGGTGGCGCTGCCGGCGCAGCGGGCGGCGTTTCATCACGACGTCGGTCACCATCCGGGCGACGAGATGGCGGCGATCGCCTGGTCCTATGCCGCCGCGCTGCATCTGAAGATCGATCCCAAGATCGTGCTCCACGACGAGGGCTATGGCGAAGGCGAAGACGGCGACCTGGGCAACAATCTCGCGGAGAATTTCGCCGCCGGCCATTATGTCGGCGTGCCGATGCTGGCGTGGTACGGCATGGCGCAGGAGCCGCATCGCGCAAAAGACGGCGAGGCAGCCTACCCGCATATGCGGCGCTGGTTGCGCGCGGCATAGGGGCCGTGCGCCGCGCGCGGATCGACCGTTTGGGCGGCGCGCATTAAATTGCCCTGCGTTCACGCGGAGCCTTGCCATGTCAGAACATCACGCCGGCGTCCGCTGGACGCGCACCTCGCCCGACTTCACCTACGACAGCTACAACCGCGCGCATGACGTGACGTTCAAGCATGGCGCCATCGTCTTGCCGGGGTCTTCGAACCCGATGTTCCGGGGTGATGCGGAGCGCGTCGATCCGGAGGAGGCCTACGTCGCGTCGCTGTCGGCGTGCCACATGCTGACATTCCTGGCGATCTGCGCGCGCAAGCGGATCGTCGTCGAATCGTATGACGACGACGCGGTCGGGTTCATGGAGAAAGGTTCCAACGGCAAATTGTGGGTGTCGCGCGTCGTGCTGAATCCCAGGATCGCGTTCTCGGCCAACGCGCCGGATGCCGCGGCTTTGGCCGAACTTCACCATATGAGTCACGGCGAATGCTTCATCGCCAACTCGGTAAAGACCGACGTGTCGGTGGCGCCACACCTTTAGAGTACATGTGCCGGTGTGACCGCGCGGTCTTGCTTCGGCCAAAATCGCTGCCGATAATCCGCGCATGTACGAGACCCAGACCCGCAACATCCGCGTCGCCGTCCAGCCGGCGTTCCTCGACGATCAATCCGATCCGGGCGAGCAGCGCTATCTGTGGTCGTACACCGTCACGATCGAGAACAAGGGCGCCGATACGGTGCAGCTTCTCTCGCGCCACTGGCACATCACCGACGGTCACGGCCAGGTGAAGGAAGTCAAAGGCCCCGGCGTCGTCGGCGCGCAGCCGGTGATCGCGCCGGGACAGACGTTCCAGTACACCAGCGGCTGCCCGCTGCCGACCGCGTCGGGTTACATGAGCGGCAGCTACGAGATGCGCAACAGCTCGGGCGAGAAGTTCGAGGCCGAGATTCCGGCGTTTCTTCTGGAAAGCCCGCACGAGCAGCGGCAGATCCATTGATCCGCCGCGCGGCCGTCACCGTCGCGCTTTTGTTCGGCGCCCTTACGCCAGCCTTGGCCGAGCCGCCGCCGCTGCCCGGCGTCTATGAGTGCATGGGGCAGAACGGCATGGCCAATCCGATATTCATGTTCGGGCTGCTCGACGGTTCGACCTATGCCAATTGGGACGGCAAGACGGGGCATTACGTCTACGATCCCGCGAGCCGCGTCGTGACGATGGTGGACGGGCCGTTCCAGGGCGAACGCTATCGGCGCGGACCCAGCCCCGATCCGGCGCGCGGGGCGGACAATCTGCGTCTGCTGGACAATGCGGGGCAGCTCACGGCGATGAATTGCCCGCACAACCACGTCAAGGACGCGCACAAGCACCCGTGGTAGGCGCGGCGCGCAGGCAAGCCCCTACCCGCCCGCGGGTTGATCTGAGGACGTGAAGGGCGCGTAATTGGTGCTCCACCTCCCCACGAGATCGTTCATGTCGCAGTCCAAAACTCCCACCGTTCGTCCGTCGCGTGACGAGGCCGAAGCGGCCGTGCGCACCCTGCTGCAATGGGCCGGCGACGATCCGACGCGCGAGGGGCTGATCGACACGCCGGCGCGGGTGGCGCGGGCGTTCGAGGACTGGTTCTCCGGCTACAACCAGGACCCGGAGGAATACATGCGGCGCACCTTCGAGGAGGTCGAGGGTTATGACGACATGATCGTGCTGAAGGACATCCGCTTCGAGTCGCATTGCGAGCATCACCTGGCGCCGATCATCGGGCGGGCGCATGTCGGCTACCTGCCGAACAACAAGGTCGTGGGCATCTCCAAGCTGGCGCGGGTGGTGGAGGCATACGCCCGGCGCCTGCAGGTCCAGGAGAAGCTGAACGCGCAGATCGCGCACACCATCCAGAAGATCCTGGAGCCCAAGGGCGTTGCGGTGGTGATCGAGGCGAGCCATCAATGCATGACGACGCGCGGCGTGCACAAGACGGGCGTGAACATGGTGACGTCGACCATGCTGGGCGATTTCCGCGCCAACGAGATCACGCGGCGCGAATTCCTCGCGGTGATCGGCAATCCGTCGTCCAGCCATGGCGGCTGACGCGATGGCGGCGAGCGCGCTCGATCTGACCAAGACGCTGATCGGATTCGATACGACGAGCCGCGGCTCGAACCTGGCGCTGATCGACCATGTGCAGGAGATGCTGGAAGCAGCGGGCGCGCGCTGCCGCCGGACGTTCGACGCGAGCGGCATCAAGGCCAATCTGTTCGCGACGTTCGGGCCGGAGGCGCCGGGCGGCTATGTGCTGTCGGGGCACACCGACGTCGTGCCGGTGGATGGACAGGACTGGTCTTCCGATCCGTTTGCGGCGGAAGTGCGCGGCGACAAGCTGTTCGGGCGCGGCGCGTGCGACATGAAAGGGTTCATCGGCGTGGCGCTGGCGCTGGTGCCGCAGATCGCGCGCGCGAAGCTGACGCGGCCGATCCATTTCGCGCTGTCCTATGACGAGGAAGTCGGCTGTGCTGGGGTGCGCGGCTTGCTGGACGATCTGAAGGCGGCGGACATCAAGCCGGCGCTGGCCATCGTCGGGGAGCCAACGCTGATGCAGGTGGTCGGCGCGCACAAGGCGGGCGCGGTGCTGCACACCCATTGCCATGGCCGCGAGGGCCATTCGAGCGCGCCGGAGAAGGGCGCCAACGCGGTGATGATGGCCGGCGAATTCGTCACGCTGCTGGACGAGGTGTGGAACGACCTGCGCGCCGACGCGGATCACCGCTTCGACCCGCCGCACACGACGGTTCAAGCCAACATGATCAGCGGCGGCTCCGCCGTGAACATATTGGGCCGCGATGCGCTGGTGACGTGGGAATACCGCGCGCTGCCGGACCGCGATGCGAGCAAGGTGGTCGAGACGGTGCGCGCGCGCGCCGCGGCCGAGGTGCTGCCGAAATATCGCGCCCGCGCGGCGGAGGCGGCGATCGAGACCACGCTGCACGCCGCGTATCCGGGCCTTGTCATGGACGAAGGCTCGCCGGCGGTGGCGCTGGCGCGCGAGATCACCGGCGCCAACCGCGTCGAAGCCGTCGCCTACGGCACCGAGGCGGGACATTTCCAGCGCGCCGGCATCCCGGCGGTGATCTGCGGGCCGGGCTCGATCGAGCAGGCGCACAAGGCGGACGAGTTCGTGGCGCTGAGCGAGCTGACAGCCTGCGAGGCATTCCTGCGCAAGGTGATCGCGCGGGCGGAAGCATGAGCGACCTGTTGCCCGAGCGCGTCGAGGTCGTCGGCCTCGATCATCTGTATCTGACCGTGACGGATGTCGCGGCGTCGGAGGCGTTCTACGACACGGTGTTCGCCCTGCTCGATTTCCGCAAGACCGATACGGCGATCGCCGGCGATCCGCATCGGCATTATTTCAACCGCATCATGCAGATCAGCATCCGGCAGGCGAAGTCGGCGGCGCCGCACGACCCTTATGCGCCGGGGCTGCACCATGTCTGCCTGCAGGTCTCCGACACTGCGGCGGTGGATCGTTTCCAAGCGCTGGCCGCGGCCCAAGGCATCGCGGCGACGGCGCCGGCGTTCTATCCGCAATATGCCGACGATTACTATGCGACGTTCTTCAGCGATCCGGACGGGTTGCGGTTCGAGATCGTGGCGCGGCGGGCGCGGCGCAAGCTTTACGCCGAGCGCTGGAGCGAGCTGACCAGCTGGCTCAATCCGATCCAGAAACTGAAGCTGTAGCGAGCGCGGCGCGCAGATCTTCGGCATCGCGGAACTGCGTCGCGCGCCAGCCGAACGCGTTGGCGGCATCGACGTTGCGCTGCACGTCGTCGAGGAAGATGACGTCGCCGGGCGCCGTGGCAGGGAGTTTGGCATGCAGCCGCTCGTAGAACGCGGGTTCCGGCTTCCAGGCGCCGAGCGCGGCGGAGTAGTGGATGGCATCGAAGTGGCGCGAGAGGGCGAGCGTGTCCCACAGATAGCGGGCGCGGTTGTGCTCCTGGACGGTGCCGAGACAGGCCTTGCCGCCCCGCGCTCGCCATTTGGCCACCTGGTCCAACACATCCGCGTCGAGGGTTGCGTCGTTGGCGAACCAATAGTCGACGAAATCGCGCGGGCGGGCGGCGCAGCCGAGTTCGGGCCAGACCCGTTCGAGAACGTCCATCATGTCGGCTTCGCCCAGCGAGATGGCTCTCCAATGCGGCTTGAAGAAACGGTCCTGCAACGCCTGCGTGTCGAGACCGAGGTCGCGCGCGAGATGCTTGTCCCAGCGCCCGCCCTCGGCATGGCCGCGCACCACGACGCCGTCGCAATCGAGCACCAGGACGGTCACGGCTTCGACGCCATGTCGATAATGAGCGGCAACAACGCGCCGGCATTTGTGAGCACCGGGCCGCCGATGGGATCGCGCTGAAGATCGGCGAAGGCGCCCTGTCCGAAATAGAGGCCGTCGGATGCCAGGAACGTCATGCGCACCGCGCCCTTGGGCGGCGGCGGCAGGCGCGGCTTGTCCCACGGGCCGATGCGGTCGACGACGGCCTGCGCCGCGGCGAGCAGCGCGCCGGCCTTGGGCTTCAGCTGTGGCGGCAGGTCCTCGAACACCACGATCTTGCCGCTCTGGTTGATGTAGCGGATGCGGCCGTCGGCGAACACGGCCAGCGTGTCGAGGCCGCCGTCGAGCGGCACCTCGACGATCACGCCCAGCAGTTGCCTGGCGGGCACGGGCTGGCCATGCGCGCGCAGCCAGTTGTAGGCGAGGACGCGGATGCGGCTTTCCTTGCGCGCGTCGTCCGCGATCGCACGCACGGCGGCCGCATCGGCCGTATCGGACAGCACGAGCGCCACGTCCGGCGGCGGAGCGCCGGATGCGCCTTGTGCGAACAGCTGCGGCTGGTCGCAGAACAACAGATTGTAGATGAGATTGGTGCTGTCCGATGGGTAAGGCGCCGGCAAGGGCGCCGCCGTAGCGCTCATGCCGCCCGCCAATACCAGCGCCGCAACCCAGCCCGCGAACCGCATGTCATCTCGCCACCCATTGCAGGCAGCAGACTACGGTTCGGGTTTCGCCGCCGCAATCGTCTCGGGCCGCAGCTCGTGCACCGTTCCGCAGAATTCGCAGCGCGCGCGGATCACGCCGTCGGGATCGGCGAGGCCTTGCCGCGCCTCGGGCGTGTAGGATTTCAGCACCGAGGTGATGCGCGAGGCGTCGCAGCCGCAGCGGAATTCGACGCGCTGGAACGGCAGCACGCGGGTCTCATCCTCGTGGAACAGGCGCCACAGCAATTGCTCGGCAGGCAGCGCGGTGTCGAGCAGCTCGATATCCTCGACGGTGGCGAGGAAGGCGGCGAGGCGCTCCCAATCGTCGTCGGCGCCCAGACCGTCGGGCGTCGCCTGCAGCATGATGCCGCCGGCGCGCCAGGTCGGCTCCGCCTTGCCGGGCAGATAGAGCGGCGCGGCGGCGAGGCGCAGCACGGTGGGAAGCTGTTCGGACTGCGCGAAATAGGTCTCGGCCGAAGCGGCAACGCCGGCCGGGCTGAGCTCGACGATGCCCTGATAGGTCTGGCCGCCGCGCTGCGGCTCGATGGTGATGACGAGCGAGCCGTCGCCGGCCAGCGTGCCGAAATCGACCGGCGCGGGGAGTTCGGCGAAGCGCTCCTTGTCGAGGCGGCCATAGGCGCGCAGGCCGATCGGCGCGTCGTCGGACGCGCCGTAATAATCGGCCGTCATCAGGTCGAGCGCGCCGTCGGATTTGGTCTGAACCGTCAGGCGGCCGTCGAGCTTGAGCGAGGTGCCGAGGATCGCGGCGAGCGCCAGGGTCTCGCCGACCGCGCGTGCGGCGGGTTCCGGCAACGCATGGGCCGCGAGCGCCTGGGTCGCGGTGAGATCGAGCCGCACGAGGCGGCCGCGCAGGTTCACGTCCGGCAGATCGAACGGAAGAACGAAATCCGCCGCGGGGGCGTGGGTGTAAGTCTCGGTTTTGGCCATGGGGAGGTATATGGCCCCTCACCTATGATTATTCAACCGGGCGGCATCCGCGGTGGCGCGCTCTTCGCTGGAGAGCATATGCGGCGCCACGATAGGGGCGCCCGTGGCGCGGTCGAACAGGGGCGTGTTGCGATAATCGCCAGAAACCCGCGCCGAAATCTGGCGACCGAAAAGACGCCAAAGAATGGCGAACAGATTTGCGTTTTTCCGGCCGCTCACATCGCCGAGGGCGAACTTGCGCCAGATGATCCCGGTTGACGGTCCCACGATCCGGTCGCGGTCCGCAGGCGCGACATTGGCAAGGACCAGGCTGAACAGCGAGCGCCTCGACGTGTCATAGGTGCTGAACAGCGGCGATTTGCAGGTCCGGCAATACCACCGCAGCAGCGGCCGCGTCCCAATCCGCGCAACCCTAAGCGTCGCGAGGCGGTCGAGACCGTCGGCGATATCCAGCCGTGACGAGTCCGCATGATAGGAGTCCGTTCCGCCATTGGCGTCGAGGATATCGCCTCGGCCCAGGTGACATGCGGACACCTGGCAATCGTCACAGCAACAGGTGAAGCGGATGCCGTGACCAGACAGCGGGCCACGCAAACGGCCACGGACGGCACCGCACGCGCAGTGAAAATGAATGTCACCGGTATGCGGCATGGCTCCTTGTGCCCTTGCGTGACAACGGCGCCTTTACAGCCGCGCGATCACCGCTCCGGTCACGACTGTAGCATGGACGGGAGCGCGGCTTCGATTTCGGTGGCTTTGGCTTCGAGCACGCGCGCGGCGTTCAGCATCTTGGTGCGGTAGTCTCGCGACGCGGTCGCCGACGCCGCGTGGCGGAAGTGACCGGCCTGGGTTAGCAGGACGTTAATTTCGTTGTCCGTGTGCGCTTCCATGACGTGGAAGCGGATGTTGGCGGAAATTGTTCCGTGTACGGCGGGAGTGATACTTCACGCCAGTGCCCTCATCGAGCAAAAAACAAGGCTTAGCTTCGCGAAGGGCTTCGCCAAACCCAAGTTTTTGCTTCGTCCGTACGCTGTCGCTACGGACCCCGCTCGCGGGAGAGGTCAGGAACCCAGCGCCCAAACCAGCACGGCCTTCTGCGCGTGCAGGCGGTTCTCAGCCTCGTCGAAGACCACGCTGTGCACGCCGTCGAGCACCTCATCCGTCACTTCCTCGCCGCGGTGCGCGGGGAGGCAGTGCATGAAGACGGCGTCCTGGGCGGCGTGGGACATCAGGCGCTCGTTCGCCTGGTAGGGCTTGAGCAGATTGTGGCGCTGGCGCGTGGTGTCCTCGTCGCCCATCGACACCCAGGTGTCGGCGACGACGCAATCGGCGCCGGAAACCGCGGCCTCGGGACTTTCGAGGAATTGCACCTTGGCGCCCGCCTCCTGCGCCCATTGGCGCAGGCTTTCGCGCGGCATCAGCTCCTTGGGCGTGGCGATGCGCAGCGTGAAGCCGAACTTCGCCGCGGCGTGCACCCAGCTTGCCTGCACGTTGTTGCTGTCGCCCGTCCAGGCGACGGTGCGGCCGGCGATCGGGCCCTTCTTCTCCTCGAACGTCATCACGTCGGCGAGGACCTGGCAGGGATGGCTGAGCTTGGTCATGCCGTTGATCACCGGCACCGAGGCATTGTCGGCCAGCTCGTGCAGCATGTCCTGGTCCAGGGTGCGGATCATGATCGCGTCGGCATAGCGCGACAGCACGCGCGCGGTGTCGGCCATGGTCTCGCCGCGGCCAAGCTGCATCTCGGCGCCGGTCAGCATGATGGTCTTGCCGCCGAGCTGCTGCATGCCGACGTCGAAAGAGATGCGCGTGCGGGTCGACGGCTTGTCGAAGATCAGCGCCAGCATCTTGCCGGCGAGCGGCCTGTCCGCGTCTTCCTCGCCCTTCGAGAGGCCGGCGCGGGCCGCTTTGCGCGCGCGGGCGGCGGCGATGAAGCCGTTCAGCGCGGTGGCGTCGAAATCGCTGAGGTCGAGAAAATGTTTGGGCGGGCTCATGCCGCGGCCGTCTTGCCGGCGGTTTCGAAATCGCCCGCGGCGGCGGAGAGCAGCGCGATGCCGTCGCGGACCTGGTCCTCGGTGATGACCAGCGGCGGCAGGAGGCGCACGACGTTCTCGCCGGCGCCGACGATGAGCAGGCCGCGCTTGCGTGCGGCGGCGACGAATTCGGTGTTCGGCACGCGCATCTTGAGGCCGAGCATCAGGCCCTGGCCGCGCAATTCCTCGAACACGGATGGATGCGCCGCGATCAAGCCGGCGAGCTGCTGGCGCATGTAATTGCCGACGCTGCGGACGTGCTCGAGGAAGCCGGGCTCCAGCACCATGTCGACGGCGGTGTTGCCGACCGCCATGCCGAGCGGGTTGCCGCCATAGGTCGAGCCGTGCGTGCCCGCGGTCATGCCCTTGGCCGCCTCGGCGGTGGCGAGGCAGGCGCCGAGCGGGAAGCCGCCGCCGATGCCCTTGGCCACGCACATGATGTCGGGCGTGATGCCGACCTGCTCATGCGCGAAGAAGGTGCCGGTGCGGCCGACGCCGCACTGGATCTCGTCGAAGATCAGGAGCAGGCCGTGCTCGTCGCACAGGCGGCGCAAGGCGCGCAGGAATTCCGGCGGCATCGGCTGCAGGCCGCCCTCGCCCTGGATCGGCTCGATCATCAGCGCGGCGGTCGCGGGCGTGATCGTGGCTTCGAGGGCTTTGAGATCGTTCGGCGGCACCTGGTCGAAGCCCTGGACCTTGGGGCCGAAGCCTTCGAGGTATTTCTCCTGCCCGCCCGCCGCGATGCCCGCCATGGTGCGGCCGTGGAAGGCGCCGGTGAAGGTGATGATGTGGAAGCGCTCGGGATGGCCGTTCACGAAGTGATAGCGCCGCGCCATCTTGAAGGCGCATTCGCACGCTTCCGCGCCGGAATTGGTGAAGAACACGGTGTCGGCGAAGGTCGAATCGACCAGCTTCCTGCTCAGCGATTCCTGGCCGGGGACACGGTAGAGGTTGGAGGTGTGCCACAGGCGATTCGCCTGCTCGGTCAGTGCCGCGACGAGGCGGGGGTTGGCGTGGCCGAAGGCGTTGACGGCGATGCCGGCGCCGAAGTCCAGATATCGCTTGCCATCCTCGGCGAAAAGGTAGGGACCTTCGCCGCGGACGAACGCGACGTCCGCCCGATTGTAGGTTGGCAAAACCGAGGGAAACACGGGACTCTCCATGGCTCGAGGGCTGCGGGCGCCTGTGGACAAGGCCACAGGGCGCGGTCGGGTTTATCTATTCATTAGGTGACGGGCAAGCGAATGGCTCCCATGCATGCGACTCGGCATGTTGTGGACAAGGGGTAGCGGCACGCCCGCAAGCCTTGTACGTTGTAATCCGGGGGGTACGATATCTTGTGGCCTTAGCCATGAGGGAGCCCGTCTTATGACCCAATTGCTGAACTGGTCCGACGACCGAGTCGAGCAGCTCAAGAATCTCTGGACCGAGGGCCTGTCGGCCAGCCAGATCGCCCGCGCCCTTGGCGGCGTCACCCGCAACGCGGTGATCGGCAAGGTGCATCGCCTCGGCCTCGCCGGCCGCGCCAGCCCATCGCGCTCCGAGCGCCCGCGTTTGCCGATGGCGCCGAAGGTCTCGATGCGCACGCATACCCCGCCGGCGCCGGTGGTGGAGGAAGATCCGCTGACGCTGAACGACGGCAGCCACGCCACGGTGCTGACGATCAACGACCGCATGTGCCGCTGGCCGATCGGCGATCCCAGCGCGGACGAGTTCCACTTCTGCGGCCACTCGCCGAAGTCGGGCTCGCCCTATTGCGAGGCGCATGCCCGCAAGGCGTATCAGCCGCAGCAGGCGCGGCGCGACCGCGGGCGGATGGCGGGGTAAAGGCACAACTGTCATCCCCGGCCGAGCGTAGCGAGGGGAAGGGGACCCAGGTGGGATACACCGTGATGGTGTTTCCGACCTGGGTCCCCTTCCCTCGTTTTGCGCTTCGCGCAAAACTCGCCGGGGATGACAATTGTTGTGAAGGCGGACAATGACGACCATTTACGATTTTTCGGCCAAGACCCTTCAGGGCAAGGACGTCTCGCTGTCCGAGTATCGCGGCAAGCCGATGCTGATCGTCAACACGGCGAGCAAATGCGGGTTCACGCCGCAATATGAGGGGCTGGAGACGCTCTACAAGGCGCATCGGGACCAGGGGCTCGTGGTGCTCGGCTTTCCCTGCAACCAGTTCGGGGCGCAGGAACCGGGCAACGAGGAGGAGATCGGCGCGTTCTGCCAGGCCAATTACGGCGTCAGCTTTCCCATGTTCGCCAAGATCGACGTCAACGGGCCGGGCGCCCACCCGCTCTACGAATTCCTGAAAAGCGAGAAGGCCGGCATCCTGGGCAGCAAGCGCATCAAATGGAATTTCACCAAATTCCTCGTGGGCCGCGACGGCAAGGTGGCCGGACGCTTCGCGCCGACGACCAAGCCCGAAGATATCGAGAGCGCCATCGCCAAGGTGATGTGACGCGGCCGGCGTGGCGCGGCGCGGTCAGCTGGCCTTGTGGAACCAGCAATTGATCGCGAAGCGCGAATCCAGGAAGCGGCGCGACGGGCAGCTGACCTTGCGCACCTCGTGCGGCATCCAGGACGGGAAGAACACCAGCGTGTTGTCGGCGGGCTCGATGTCGACGAAGCCGCGGCTTTCCGAGAGATTGCCGATCTCGAGCAGGCGCAGCGCGCCGCCCTCGAACGCCTTGGGCCGGGCATGGAAATAATAGACGCCGCTGAGCACGCGCATGGTCGCCTGCGGCCCGATGCTCTGCACCAGGTCGATATGCGGGTTGTAGAACGCGCCGTCATTGTGGGCGACGAGTTCCAGCTCCATCGCCGCGGTCTCGAACGGCTTGACCTTCAGTTCGGCGGCGAGCTCGCCGGCCAGCGGACGCACGCGCCGCGCCACCTCGCCGCGCAGCGGATCGAATTTGCGGATGCGGCTCGAGATGCGCACCGCGGGGTTGACGGCCTGCTCCTCGCGGGAGCCGACCTTGGCGGGTTCGAACTCCGCTTCATGCGCCTCAGCGAAGGCGAGCAGGACCGCGACCAGTTGCGGCGGCAGGAAATCGCGGCGCACGCTGTAGGGCGGCAGGATGCGCCGGCGTTGGTCGGCAGTGGCTTCGGTCACGGACGCGCATGTCCCATCGTTCGGCGGAACGATGCCACAAACGGCGCCTAGTTGGCGACCGCGTCGTCGAGCGAGTAGCCGGCGGAGCGCACGGTACGGATCGGGTCGCGCACGCCTTCGACGTTGAGCGCCTTGCGCAAACGGCCGACATGGACGTCCACGGTGCGGGCCTCGACGTAAACGTCCGAGCCCCATACGGCGTCGAGCAACTGTTCGCGGCTGAAGACGCGGCCGGGGTGCTGGATCAGGTGGTCGAGCAGCTTGTACTCGGTGGGCCCCAGATGGACTTCCTTGCCGGCGCGGCGGACGCGGTGGGCGGCGCGGTCCATCTCGATGTCGCCGATGGCGATCGTGTCCGGCGCGAGGCTGGGGCGGATGCGGCGCATCACGGCGCGCAGGCGCGCAAGCAGCTCGGTCATCGAGAACGGCTTGGTGAGATAATCGTCGGCGCCGGTGTCGAGGCCGCGGATGCGGTCGGTTTCCTCGCCGCGCGCCGTCAGCATGATGATCGGGACGTTGCGGGTTTCCTGGCGGCCGCGCAGGCGGCGGCAGACCTCGATGCCGGAAAGCTGCGGCAGCATCCAGTCGAGCAGGACGAGATCGGGCTTCTCCTCGGCGGCGACGAGCAGCGCTTCCTCGCCGTCCTGGGCCTCGAGGACGCGGTAGCCTTCGCGCTCGAGATTGTAGCGCAGCAGGGTGATCAGGGCGCCTTCGTCTTCGGCGACGAGAACACTGGGCTTGAGGCTCATGATTTGCGCTCGAACGGTACGTTGGTTTCGCTGGTGGTGTCGGCCTTGGGCCGGTCGATGGCGAGATGGTCGGCGCGCACCATGTGGTAGACGACCTCGGCGATGTTGGTCGCGTGGTCGCCGCTGCGCTCGATGTTCTTGGCGATGAAGAGCAGATGGGTGGACGAGCCGATCGTGCGCGGGTCTTCCATCATGTAGGTGAGCAGCTCGCGGAACAGGCTGTTGTAGAGCTCGTCGATCTCGCCGTCCTGGCGCCACACGGCCTCGGCAGCCTCGGCGTTGCGGTCGGAATAGGCGTCGAGCACCTGCTTGAGCTGCGACAACGCCACCTTGCCCATGCGGGCGAGCGAGGCGGTAAGGCGGATCGGCGGCTCGCGGTTGAGCACGATGGCGCGCTTGGCGATGTTCTTGGCGAGGTCGCCGATGCGCTCGAGCTCGGATGCGATCTTGATCGCGGCGAGCGTCTCGCGCAGGTCGACCGCCATCGGCTGGCGCAGCGCGAGGAGCTTCAGGGCACGGTCCTCGATGTCGATCTGCAGCGCGTCGATGCGCTTGTCGCCGCCGACGGCGGCCTCGGCCAGGGTCGTGTCGCGCTTGGCGATGGCATCGACCGCGCCGGCGAATTGCGCCTCGGCAAGGCCGCCCATCTGGGCGATGGACGCCGACAGCGCCTCGAGTTTCTCGCTGAAAGCTTTAACGGTGTGATCGTTCATCTGTATCTGTCCGACTCTGCGCCAATGCGGGCACGCTGGTCATAGACGCCCCGGCCGCATGGATATGCGACAGATATATAACACTTATGTGACAGCGTTAGGCATCTGTCTGGGCGTTGGGCGCAATGGGCAAAAGGATGGTGAACGTGCTGCCCTCTCCGGCTTTGCTTTCGATGCTGAGCCGGCCCTGGTGGCGGTTGACGATGTGCTTGACGATGGCAAGGCCGAGGCCGGTGCCGCCCTTTTCCCGGCTGCGCTTGACGTCGACGCGGTAGAATCGCTCGGTGAGTCGTGGAATGGCGTCGGGCGCGATGCCTTCGCCATCGTCGCGGACGACGATCTTGAGCATGGAATCGCTGCCGCGTCCGCCCGGGGCCGCGACAGGGGCGATGCTCACCCAGACATGGCCGCCGGTGCGGCCGTATTTGATGGCGTTGTGGATCAGGTTCTGGAACAGCTGGATCAACTCGTCGCGCTCCCCCATCACCGGCGGCAGATCCGGCGCGGCGGTCAATTCCAGTGATATCTTGTCGATCTGCGCCAGAGGGCTGAGCACCGCGAAGGCTTCACGCACGATGACGTCGAGCGCGACCTTGCCGGAGGGACGGACATGCTCGTTGAGCTCGATCCGGGTCAGCGACAGCAGATCCTCAATCAGCCGCCGCATGCGGCCCGCCTCGACGGACATGATGTCGAGGAAGCGGTCGCGCGCCTGGGCGTCGTCGCGGGCATGGCCCTTGAGCGTGTCGATGAAGCCGGACACCGCGGCCAGCGGCGTGCGCAACTCGTGGCTGGCATTGGCGACGAAATCGACCCGCATCTGCTCGGTGCGCTTGACGGTCGTCAGATCGTGCAGAAGGAGCGTCGTGACCGGCGGCTGCGTCGTGGTCCGCGAGAGATAGGCCTGGTAATGCCGTTCGACCGGCACGGGGATGGTGAACTCGATCGTCGAGGCGCCGCCGCTTGCTGTGGTTCGGTCGATCGCTTCGAGCACCGCGGGCGTCCGCAGCAGCGACGAGACATGCTTGCGCTCGGCGCCGACGCCCACGACGGTGCGCATGGCACTGTTGGCGAAGAGGACGCGGCCGTCGCGGTCTACGAGCATCAAGGGATCGGGCAATTGCTCCAGCACTTCGCGCGACAGCGGCGGCAGGCCGGGGTCGTTGGCGTCCGCGGCCGCAGTGGCCTGCGCGCGCACCGGAGACAGCGCACGGCGCAGGGAGGTCCAGACGGTTGGGGTGTCGCTCATGCGGCCGTTCGCTCGAATCCGCAGGCATCATACAACCATTCGTGACGTTTTAGCGCTTGCGCAACATTCCGTTGATATCGGGATTGGTCAGCGCGCCTTCGTTGAAGGGTTCCGACTTTCCGTCGGCCAGGAATGCCTTCGCCATTTCTTGGGTACGACTGAGGACGACTTTACCGATACCCGAACCGGCGCTGAGGCGGCGGACACCGATCTTCTCCAGTGTGGCGCCGTCCGGCAGGCCCGGCCAGGCGAGGCAGTTGAGCGGCAGGACGACGTCCTTCACCAGCCGTGTCAGGCCGGCAAGATCGGTCAGGCCTGGGGCGAAGATCGAATCCGCGCCAGCTTCGCGGTAGAGGCGCGCGCGGGCGACGGTCTCGTCATAGGCCTGCTCAGCGGGCACCAGTTTGCGCAGATAGGTGTCGATGCGGGCGTTGACCCACAGATCGCCGCCGGCCTTGCGCGCGGCGGCTTTCAGGTTCTCGATCTTCTTCGCGAGGAGATCCGGCGCGTCGTTGCCGTCCTCGATGTTGATGCCGACGGCGCCGGCGTCCATCACCTGGGCGACGGTCTTGGCGGCGGTCGCCGCGTCGTGGGCATAGGCGGCTTCGATGTCGGCGGAGACGGGCACCGACACGGTCTTGACGATCTCGCACACCGTGGCCAGCAGAGTCTCGAAGGGCAGGAATTGGCCGTCGGCATAGCCGTGCGCCCAGGCGACCGCGGCGCTTGAGGTCGCGATGGCCTTGGCGCCGGCGTGTTCGATGACGCAGGCGCTGCCGGCGTCCCAGGCGTTGGGGAGGATCAGGAGCTTGGGGCCGGCGTGCAGCGCGGCGAAATTCGAATAGGCACTCATGTGTGTTTCCTCTCGTGATCGAGCAGCCAGTGCTTGCGCTCCAAGCCGCCGCCGTAACCCGTCAGCGAACCATCGCTGCCGACGACGCGGTGACAAGGCACGACAATGGCGATCGGGTTTGCGCCGTTCGCAAGGCCGACGGCGCGCATCGCGGCCGGCTTGCCCATCTTCTTGGCCAAGGCACCGTAGGTGGTCGTGGTGCCGGCGGGGATCTTGCGCAGGTTCTTCCAGCAGGCGCGCTGGAAGTCGGTGCCATCTACCGCAGTCTCGATCTCCTCCAGGGCTGCGACGTCGCCGGCAAAGTAGCGCTTGAGCGTCGCCGATAGGCCGGCGGGGTTGCGCTTTTCGGTGAATTGCGTGGCGGCGAAGCGGCGTTTGAAATCCTTGCGCCAGCGCTCGGGCTTGTCGTGAAATTCGAGCGCGCACAGCGCGCCTTTGGCGTTTGCGACCAAGAGAATTTCGCCAATCGGCGTTTTCACGCGATCGAGAAAGAGGGCGTCAGACACGGTCGCCATCCGCGGTCCACAGATGCTGGGCGGCATAGGCGCGCCACGGGCGCCAGCTTTCGGCGCGGGCCAGGAGTGCTTTTGGCGAAGGACGCTTGCCGTCTTCGGCGACCAACGGACTGCGCAGCAGCGCGACATCGGCGGCGGGGAACGCATCGCTGTCGCGCAAGGCGCGGAGTGCCCAATACTGCGCCGTCCACGGGCCGAAGCCGGGGAGCGCGAGGAGCTTGGCGATGGTCTCTTCGTAGGAGCCGGCCGGCTCGATCAGTTTGGGATCGGCGGCAACGGCCTGCGCGAGCGCGAGCAGCGCCGCGATGCGCGCCTTGGGCATGCCGAGGGTCGACAGATCGGTGCGGGCCATGCGCGCGGCGGAGGGGAAGACGCGCGACAGGCGCTCGTCGCCGCTGAGCTCGGGCGCGATGTCGGTGCCGGCGCGCGCGACGAGCTTCACTGCGAGCTGGCGCGCGCCGACGACCGTGATCTGCTGGCCGAGGATGGCGCGCACTGCGAGCTCGAAGCCGTCCCAGGCGCCGGGCGTGCGCAGCCCGGGGCGGCGCGCGACCAGCGGCGCCAGCGCCGCATCGCCGGAGAGATGCGCGCCGATGGTCTGGATGTCGGCGTCGAGGTCGAACAGGCGGCGCAGCCGCGCCACGATGGCGAGCAAAGCGGTGACGCGCGGGAAGCGGATCGTCGCTTCGAGATGGGTTTTCACCGGCGAGACGGCGATGCTGCCGAAGGCGCCGTCGATCTCGATGGTGCGGCGATAGGTGTTCTTCTCGATCAGCTCGACGCCCGCGATGGAACGGGCCTCGAGGAAGGCGAGGATCGCATCCCAGTCATAGGGCGCGCGATAACCTAGGCGCAGCGTCACGGTGGACGGCGCCGGCGCGCCGCTGCTCTGGCGGCGCAAATCGCGCGGGCTGCGGCGGTAGAGTTTTTTGAACGCGTCGTTGAAGCGGCGGATGCTGCCGAAACCGGCGGCGTCGGCAACGGCGGCCATCGGCAGGCGGGTCTCCTGGATCAATTGCTTGGCGAAGAGGACGCGGCGGGTCTGGGCGACGGCGATGGGCGGGGCGCCCAGATGCTTGTCGAACAGGCGGCGCAATTGGCGCTCGCCGACGCCGAGTCTTTCGCACAGTGCCGTGAGCGAGGCGTCGTCGCCGTCGAGGCCGCCTTCGGCGATCAGCGCCAGCGCGCGGCTGACCGTATTGGACGTGCCGCGCCAGGCGGCGGCGTCGGGCGAGATCTCCGGCCGGCAGCGCAGGCAGGGGCGGAAGCCGGCGTCCTGTGCCGCGGCGGCGCTGGGCCAGAAGGTGACGTTCTCACGCTTGGGCGTGCGCGCCGGACAGATCGGGCGGCAATAGATTCCGGTCGTCTTCACGCCGATGAAGAGGCGGCCGTCGAAGCGCGCGTCGCGGGTGGCGATGGCGCGGTAGCAGACGTCGTGCGGAGGCATGTCCATGGTGCCGGTATAGCCGGTTTGCCGGCGCGCGAATGGCCATTTTCGGACGCCGACGTCCAAACCTGTCAGCAGTGTTCGAGGGCCCGCAGGAACTTCGGAAGACGGCATACCGGGCCTTCGAAATGCTCAAATTCCCGGCATTGGGCGACGCCGATATTCCGGATTGTGACGCTATTTTCGGGCCTTGCGGCCGGTGCACGGCTCGGGGTGGCGATACCGGATTTCCTTATTTGTTTGACAAGACACCGCGCCGGGCGGTCATCATGGCGGCGGGCGACCAGGGCCCGGCCGCCATCCAACGAGACGGCGGCGCAAGACGACAAACCGGACCACGCGAGGGGCCCGGCGGGAGAGAAACGATGGCGGACGCGGCGGCCGGCGGCATTCCGGCTCCACGCTTGGGCACCAAGCTTGTCTACGGGCTGGGCTCGGTCGCATTCGGCACCAAGGATTTCGGGTTCTCCGCGTTCCTGCTGATCTTCTACAATCAGGTCCTCGGCCTGCCGGCGACGCTGGTCAGCTTCGCGATCATGGTGGCGCTGGTCGCCGACGCGGTGTTCGATCCTTTGATCGGCGAGATTTCCGACAATTGGCGCTCGCGGCTCGGACGCCGCCACCCCTTCATGTACGGCGCGGCGCTGCCGATCGGCATCTTCTATTTCCTGTTGTGGAATCCGCCGCATTGGCAGGGCACGGCGCTGTTCGCCTATCTCTTCGTCACAGCCATTCTGGTGCGCGTCGCCATCGCCTGTTACGAGATCCCGAGCGCCGCGCTGGCGCCGGAGCTCAGCCCCGATTACGACCAGCGCACCTCGCTGATGGCCTATCGCTTCCTGTTCGGCACGGTCGGCGGCGGAGCGACGCTGGGCATCGCGCTGACGTTCTTCATGGTGGCGACGAAACTTCAGCCGACCGGCATCCTCAACCGCAGCGGCTATCTCTCCTACAGCATCATGGCCGCGCTGGTCATGATGGCCAGCATTCTGCTCTCCGCATGGGGCACGCATTCGCGCATCCAATACATGAAGCAGCTGCCGGTGCGGCATCGTCCGACCCTGGGCCAGATGGCGCGCGAGATGTATGAGAGCCTGTCGCACCGCTCGCTGCTGATGGTGACGCTGGCCAGCCTGTTCGGCGGCATGGCGCTGGGCCTGGGCTCGGTGCTCAACACCTATTTCGGCACCTATTTCTGGCGCTTCACGCCGCAGCAGCTTTCCGTCATCGCCGCCGCCGCCCTGCTCGCGGCGATCATCGCCGTGCCGCTGGCTCCGTTCGCCTCGCGCCTGTTCGACAAGAAGCGCGCCTATATCGTGACGGCGGTGGCCTCGCTGTTCGTCAACAACATCGCCATGACGCTGAAACTGCTCGGGCTGCTGCCGGCGGACGGCTCGACGGCGCTGCTCCTGATCTTCTTCAGCACGATCACCATCGGCATCGCGTTCGCGCTGGCCTCGGGCATCCTGGTCGCCTCGATGATCACCGACGTCGTCGAGGACAGCGAGATCAGGACCGGGCGGCGCTCGGAAGGGCTGTTTTCCGCCTCGCTGAGCTTCGTCGGCAAGGCGACGGGCGGCCTCGGCATCCTGCTCGCCGGCCTGCTGATCGATTTCGTCCATTTCCCGCAGCATGCCGCGCCGGCGACCATCGACACCATCGCACCGCATGCGGTGCGCAACCTGGTGCTGATCTACATGCCGGTACAGCTCACGCTGTGGATCGTCGCCATCGCGATGGTCGGCGGCTATCGCATCGACCGCAAGACCCATGAGCACAACCTGCAGCGCCTTGCCGAGGCGGCGGCGCTGGCCGAGGCTGCCGTGCCGGGCAGCAGCGCCGGCGTCGACGAAGACGCCCTGCTGCATGGAGCGGCCATGGCGGATTCGCGATCTTCGACGGGGGCCTGATTTGAGCGACGACGCCGGGCGGGCGCAACTGGGCGGTATCCGGACCAAGCTGTTCTACGGCTTCGGCTCGGTCGCCTATGGCGTGAAGGATGCGGGCTTCGGCACCTTCCTGCTGCTCTATTACAACCAGATCGTCGGCCTGCCGGCGCAGCTCGTCGGCACCGCGATCATGATCGCGCTGGTGTTCGACGCCTTCGCCGATCCCATCGTCGGGCAGATCTCGGACAATCTGCGCACGCGCTGGGGCCGGCGGCATCCCTTCATGTACGCCTCGGCGATTCCGGTCGCGGTGTCGTATTTCTTCCTGTGGTGCCCGCCGCATCTGCCGCAGGGCCTGATGTTCTACTACCTGATCGTCATGGCGATCGTGGTGCGCACCTTCATCACCATGTTCGAGATTCCCAATTCGGCGCTGATCGCCGAGATGACGACCGACTACGACCAGCGCACCAGCTTTTTGTCCTACCGCTTCTTCTTCGGCGTGTTCGCCGGCGCGCTGATCACCTATATCGCGTTCAAATACATCCTGACGCCCGACGCGGCGCATCCCAACGGCCAGCTCAATCCGCAAGGCTATGTCCGTTACGGCCTCGTGGCGGCGCTGGTGATGGTCGGCTCCATCCTGATCTCGTCGCTCGGCACCCATCGCAACATCAAATATTTCCGCGTGCCGCCGCAGCGGCGCATCACGCTGCGCCAGACGCTGGGCGAGATGGCGGTGAGCCTATCGAACCCCTCCTTCGCGGTGCTGATGGGCGCGGCGCTGTGCGGCACGGTGGCGATCGGCGTGTCTACCGCGATGCTGATCTATTTCAACACTTATTTCTGGGGCCTGTCGGCGGCGCAGATCGCGATCTTCCAGATCGCCGGGCTGATCTCGGCCTTTGTCAGCGTCGCCGTCGCGACGCCGCTGTCGCGGGTGTTCGGCAAACGGCGGCTCGCCATCGGCTTGTTCATCGCCTTCATCCTGGTAGCCGGACTGCCGATCGGCCTGCGCCTGCTGGGACTGTTCCCGGTCAACGGCTCGCCCTGGCTCGTGCCGATCCTGTTCGCCGACCGGCTGCTGGTGACCATATTGGCCATCATCGTGCTGATCATGTTCTCGTCGATGCTGACCGACGTGGTCGAGGACAATGAGCTGCGCACCAAAAGGCGCTCCGAAGGGCTGTTCTTCGCGGCCTCCAGCTTTGTCGCCAAGGCCGTATCGGGCGCCGGCGCGTTCATCGCCGGGCTGATGCTGGCGGCGGTCCATTTTCCGCAACATGCCAATCCGGCGACGCTCGACCCGCATATCGTGCGCGATCTCGCCTATGTCTACCTGCCGGTGGTGATCGGCATGTACACGCTGGGGATGATCCTGCTGTCGCGCTACCGCATCACGCGCGAGTCGCATGAAGACAATCTGCGCAAGCTCGAGCAGAGCGCCGAACTGGCGCATGCGCCGGTGGCGCTGGAAGCCGAGCTGACCGACGGCCTGCCGAATCCGGCGCCGGGCGAATGACATCAACGCGATTCGAATGATGGAGACGGTGCATGGACGCTGAAGCCCTCAAGCGCGACGTCGGCACGTTGCGCACCAAGCTGTTCTACGGCTTCGGCTCGATCGCGTTCGGCATCAAGGACAACGGCTTCCAGACCGTCCTGCTGCTGTTCTACAACCAGGTCATGCATCTGCCGCCGGCGAGCGTCGCCGCGATCCTGTTCGCGGCGATGTGCGCCGATGCGGTGTTCGACCCGATCATCGGGCAGTTCTCCGACAATCTGCATTCGCGCTGGGGCCGGCGCCATCCGCTCATCTATTTGTCCGCACTGCCGGTGGCAGTGAGCTATCTGCTGCTGTGGAACCCGCCGCATTGGAGTTCCGGCGCGCTGCTGATCTATCTGTTCGTCGTCGCGGTGGTGGTGCGCACCTTCATCAGCTTTTACGAGATCCCGAGTTCGGCGCTCAACCCCGAACTCACCGAGGATTACGACCAGCGCACCGCGCTTTCGAGCTATCGCGTGTTCTTCGGCTGGACCGGCGGCATGACGATGTACCTGCTGGCGCTGGGCGTCTTCCTCAAGCCGGACAAGACGCATGCGGTCGGGCAGCTCAACGAGACGGGCTATGCCCATTACGGCATCCTCGCGGCGGTCCTGATGTTCGCCGCCATACTGATCTCGGCGCTGGGGACGCACAAATTCATTCCCATCCTGCGCCAGCCGCCGGCGCGCGCGCCGTCCCTCCTGCAATACGTCAAGCAGATGGCGGCGACCGCGAACAACCGCGCGTTCCTCATCCTGATGCTGGCGCAGATCGCGTTCGGCGCCGCGACCGGCCTGGTCTTCGCCATGGCGATCTATCTGGGCACCTATTTCTGGGAGCTTTCCAGCGCGCAGATCGTGACGCTGGGCTTCGGCACGGTCGTCGCCTTCGTCCTGGCGTTCCTGATCGCCTTGCCGGTCGGCAAGCGGCTGGGCAAGCGGATGGGCGCCGTGACGCTTTTCGCGTCGGGCCTGTTCGTCTCGATCTTTCCGGTCCTGCTGCGCATCCTGGGCGTCTTTTTGCCCAATGGCTCGCATTTCCTGGTGCCGGTGTTGTTCGTGTTCGCCGCGATCTCCGGCGCGATGACGATCGGCAGCTCCATCCTGATGACCGCCATGCTGGCCGACGTCGTCGAGGACAGCGAGCTGAAGACCGGGCGCCGCTCGGAGGGCCTGTTCTTCGCGGGCAGCAGCTTCATGGCCAAGGCGGTGTCGGGCCTGGGCATCCTGCTCTCGGGCCTGCTGCTCGGGGCGGTCGGGTTTCCCGACAATGCGGTGCCGGGGCACGTCGATCCCATGGTCATCCGCAACATGGCGCTCGTTTATCTGCCGTCGGTGGTGGTATTGTACGGCATCGGCATCTTCATCATCTCGCGCTTTCCCATCGACCGGAAGGATCATGAGGAAAACCTGCGCAAGCTGGTGGCGGAGGCCGCCTACGTCCCCGCCTCCGAGCATCCGTGAGCCACAGCACCGACCGCTACAACAAGAAGAAGGAAGCGATCATCGCGGCCGCCGCCGGCATCCTGAACCGGCGCGGGGTGCGCGGCATGACGCTGGCCGACGTCGCGGCGAGCGTCGACCTGATCACGACCAGCGTCACCTATTACTTCAAGAAGAAGGAAGACCTGGCGGTCGCCTGCTACCTGCGCGGCATCGAACGGTTCGACGCGCTGATCTCGACCGCACTGGAGGAGGCCGAACCGCCGCAGCGGCTGCTGAAATTCCTCGGTGCCTATCTCGCCCTGCACCGCCGCATCCGCGAGGGCGAGGAGGCGCCGATCGCGGTGTTCAACGACATCCGCGCGCTCAAGGAGCCGCATCTGCCGATCGTGGCCAAGGCGTACGGCCAGTTCTTCCGCAAGGTGCGCTCGCTGTTCCGCAGCCCCGGCTACGAGTGGCTCGACCGGCGGATGTCGACGGCGCGGACGCATATGCTGATGGAGCAGCTCTACTGGTCGGTGACGTGGCTGCCGCGCTACGACCTCGACGATTACGGGCGGGTGCGCGACCGGATGTTCGACATCATGGCGCACGGCGTGGCGCCGGACGGCGCGGCGTGGCGCCCGGCGCGGCTGCCCGAACTGCCGCCGCCCGGCGACGCGCAGGAGAGCCAGCGCGAGACGTTCCTCACCGCCGCGACGCGGCTGATCAACCAGCGCGGCTATCGCGGCGCGTCGGTCGAGAAGATCTCCGAGCAGCTCAACGTGACCAAGGGCTCGTTCTACCACCACAACGACGCCAAGGATGAGCTCGTGGTCGAATGCTTCGAGCGCACCTTCGCGGTGATGCGCCGGGTGCAGTCGGCGGCGCTGGCGGAAAGCGGCGACTATTGGCAGAAGATCGCCTCGGCGGCGGCGACGCTGGTGGAATTCCAGCTGTCGGAGCGCGGGCCCTTGCTGCGTTCCTCGGCGCTCAGCGCCCTGCCCGAGCCGATGCGCATCGCGATGGTGGAGCGCGCCAACCGCGTGTCGGAGCGCTTCGCGGCGATGATCTCAGACGGCGTGGCGGACGGCTCGATCCGCGCGGTCGATCCCTATATCGCGGCGCAGATGCTGAACGCGACGCTCAACGCGGCGTCGGACCTGCCGTTCACGATTCCCGACGTCGCGGCGGAGGGTGCGCCGGCGCTCTATGCCAAGCCCATGCTGATGGGCGTTTTTTCACAGTAACGAGGAGAATGTTGTGGATCGCCTGAAAGACAAGATCGCCGTCGTCACCGGAGCCGCGTCCGGCATCGGGCTGGGCACCGTGGAGCTGTTCGTCGCGGAGGGTGCGCGCGTGCTCGCCGCGGATATCCAGGACGACAAGGGCCGCGAGCTGGAGCGGCGCTTCAACGGCCAGGTGAAGTATCACCACTGCGACGTCATGCAGGAGGACGACATCAAGGCGACGATGCAGGCGGCGAGCGATGCGTTCGGCGGGCTCGACATCGTGTTCAACAATGCCGGCGCGGGCGGCAGCCCGAACACGATCGAGGACATGACGGGCGAGGCGTGGGACCGCTCGATGAACCTCTTGCTGCGCTCGGTGGCGCTCGGCATCCGCTACGCGGTGCCGTTCATGAAAGCGCGCGGCGGCGGCTCGATCATCAACACCGCCTCGGTCGCGGCGCTGCAGGCCGGCGCGGGGCCGGTGGCGTATTCGGTCGCCAAGGCGGGCGTGATCCATCTGACGACGGTCAGCGCGGCACAACTGGGGCGGGCGAAGATCCGCGTCAACGCGATCTGTCCGGGGCTGATCCTCACCGACATCTTCGCGGCAGGCGCCAAGGCGATGGGCGCGCCGGATGCGATGCTGACACAGATCAAAGCGGGCATGACGCAGATGGCGCCGGACGCGCAGCCGATCCCCAAGGGCGGACTGCCGGCGGACATCGCCAAGGCGTGCCTCTATTTCGCCAGCGACGATTCCGAATTCGTCACCGGCACCCACATCGTGGTCGATGGCGGCATGACGACCGGGCCGCGCCATGCCTGGGATCCGGAAGAGCAGGCACGGCGGATGCAGCAGCGCGCCGCGATGCAGGCTGCCGCGGCGGCGCAGACCTGATCCTCAGAACGCAGGCGCCTTCTTCATCTGCTCGGCGCCGCCGGTGGCTTCGAAGTTCTTGATCAGGTCGTAGATCTCTTTCGGCGCGTCCAGCGGCGCTTTCTCGGGGAAAGGCGGCGCGGGATAGTACTCGATGCCGAGCTGGAGCGCCTTGGCGACGAACTCGCCGGCGATCAGCGTTGCGAGGAACAGGCCGGCGTCGATGCTGGCCGAAACGCCGGCGCTCGTGACGTATTTGCCATCGCGGTGGTAGCGCGCCGGCGTGAAGGCTGCGCCGTGGGCGGCGAGGCGCTCCTGGTAGAACCAGTTGGTGGCCGCCGTCTTGCCCTCGAGCAGTCCGGCCGCGCCGAGGATGCCGACGCCGTTGCAGACGCCGAACGTCCAGGTCGAGGTTGCATCGAGTTCGCGGACCTTGGCGAGGAAGGTTGCGTCCTTCTCCATGAGAAAGCCGCCGGGGCCGCCGGGAACGTAGAGGATATCGGTCGCGGAGACTTCGGCGAAGCTCTTGTAGGCGAGGAGGCCCAGCGCGCGGGTGTCGGAGGCGACGATGCCGCGCTCAGCGGCGACGAATTCGGTTTCCATGCCGGGGATGCGGGAGAGGACCTCGTAGCCGCCGACCGCGTCGAGAGTCGTGAAGCCGTCATAGATCAGGATGGACAAGCGCATGGCGGGTCTCCGGCGAAGGCGACGCAATCTTGCGCGCCAAGGTAACGGGCGGAAACGACAATTGGCCCACCTTTTCGGTCACGCCAAATCGCGCCAGTCCCTCCGCGTCATCCTGAGGTGCGAGCGCAGCGAGCCTCGAAGGATGACGGCGCGCGCGTGCGTGCTTCGAGGCTCGCTGCGCTCGCACCTCAGCATGACGAGATGGGAAATGCGGTGGCAATCACTCAATCATCGTAGCGTTTCGACCGCTGCTGCTTCGTCCGCGCGTCGCGCTTCTTAGAGTCGATGCGGCGCTCCTTGCTGGCGCGGGTCGGCTTGGTGGGGCGGCGTTTTTTCTGGACGCGGGTCGCGGCGCGGATCAGCTCGGCGAGTTTTTCGCGGGCGGTTTCGCGGTTGCGGACCTGGTCGCGACTTTCGCGCGCGGTGACGATGATCACCCCGTCCTTGGTCAATCGATGGCCGGCGAGACGCAGCAGGCGGATGCGGACATCGTCCGGCAGGCTCGGGCTGTGCAGCGCGTCGAAACGCAGCTGCACCGCGCTCGCCACCTTGTTGACGTTCTGGCCGCCGGCGCCGGAGGAGAGGATGAAGCTCTCCGACAACTCGGCTTCGGCGATGACGATCGAAGATGTGACGCGCAGGTCCGGCATGGCGCCGGTTTACACTATAGCTTGTTCGCCGCGATAGCCTTGAACAGCGACGCCACCACGTCGAAATCGATCGCGTCGATCTTCTTGTAGCGGATGCAGCCCTTGCCGCAGTCGATGCCGGCCAGCGCCTTCTTGTGCGCGGCAATCGCGGCCTGGCCGGCATAGAACGCGATGTAGCCCTTCTGGTTGGCGAAGGCGGTGACCATCTCGCCGCCGCTTTTGTAGACCGCCATGCCGTAATCCATCACCTCGTCGCAGCCGGCCAAGCTTTCGCGCGCCAGCTTGCGGAATTTGGTCAGCGCCGGTCGGCGCGTGGCATCGGCTTCCTTCAGGTAGTCGGCAACCGTGGCGGCTTTGGATTGCACCATGGTCAGGCCGCGAAGATCTTCTTCAGCTCGGTCTTCAGGATCTTGCCGTTGGCGTTGCGCGGCAGGGTTTCGGGCCAGAACACGACCTTCACCGGGACCTTGAACGCGGCGAGCTTGCCGGCGACGAACTGGCGAAGCTCGTCCTCCGTCGTGTGCATGCCGGGCTTCAGATGCACCACGGCGCCGGGCTCCTCGCCCAAGGTCTTGTGCGGCACCGGCACCAGGGCTGCGTCCATCACGGCGGGATGGTCGTAGAGGACGTTCTCGACCTCGATGCAGTAGATGTTCTCGCCGCCGCGGATCAGCATGTCCTTGGCGCGGTCGATGATGAAGCAGAAGCCTTCGCTGTCGAGGCGCGCCAGATCGCCGGTGCGGACCCAGCCGTCGATGAAGGTCGCGGCGGTCGCCTCGGGCTTGTTCCAGTAGCCCTTCACGATGTTGGGGCCCCGCGCCCACAGCTCGCCGACTTCGCCGACGGGGAGCTCGCGGGTGCCTTCGACGTCCATGATCTTGAGCTCGCAAGCCGCGACCGGCGGACCGCACGACGTCGGACGGTTCTCGTAGTCCTCGCCGGAGTGGGTGGTGCAGGTGGCCGAGGTCTCGGTCATGCCCCAACCATTGCCGGGCGCGGATTTGGGCCAGTTCTGCTTGATCTGCTTGACCAGCTCGGGCGCCGAGGGCGCGCCGCCATAGGCGACGGCTTCGAGCGACGACAAATCGTATTTGTGGCGGTTGGGATGTTCGAGGATCTGCCAGGCGATGGTGGGGACGCCGCCGGCGCTGTTGATCTTCTCCTTCTCGATCAGCGCCATCGCCTTCTCGGCTTCGAATTTGCGCATCAGCACGATCTTGCCGCCGGAGACGACGGTGGGGCCGAGCACCGCGAAGCAGCCGGTGGCGTGGAAGAACGGCACCGAGAGCAGCGTCGAACGCTGCGGCGCGTCGAGCGGGTTGGCGACGACCGGCACGGGCTCGCCCCGGCGCAGGAAGTTGCGCGCGGCGGAGAAGCCGGCGGCCATGATGTTCGAGGTCATGTTGCGGTGGGTGCCGAGCGCGCCCTTGGGCCGGCCGGTGGTGCCGGAGGTGTAGAGGATGGTGGCGTCGTCGTCGGGATGCAGATCGACGGCCGGCATCTCGCCCGGCGGCAGCGACGGCCAGTCGTTGACCTTGCCGATCACGTCTTCGAGGCGGTGGACGATGGGGCTGGGCAGGTCGGCGTCGGCGTAGCGGCTGACATAGATGCGCTTGAGCGCCGGGCAGTTGACGAGATGCTCGTTGATGCGCTCGAGCCGCTCGGCGTCGACGAAGGCGATCTTGGTGCCGGAATCGACCAGGCCGTATTCCAGCTCGGGGCCGGTCCACCACGCGTTGAGCGGGGTGAGGATCGCGCCGACGAGTTCGGCGGCATAGAACGCGACCACCCATTCGGGGAGGTTGCGCATGATGATGGCGATGCGGTCGCCTTTCTGGACGCCGTCGGCTTGGAGCTGAGCGGCGAGCTTGAGCGTGGCGCGGGAGAAGCTTTCGAAGGTGGCGCGGTCGTCTTCGTAGATCAGGAATTCGCGGTCGCCGAACTGGCGGCCGGCGAGGAACACCTCGCGGTTGGTCGGCGGGGCGTTCTTCCAGATTTTCGTGGGCACGCCGCGGATGACCGCCGTGTCGAGTTCCAGCCGTTGGCCGGGCGCGGTGAGCAGCGCGGTCGCCTCGGCGATGGACATGGCGGGCCAGTTGGACGGAAGGGTCATGGCGTTTCCTGGGTTTTTCTGAAATAGCGGTGGGGAATTAATGGCATGCCCGGCGCGTGACGGGCAACATTCGGCTTGGCGCATGCGCGAGCGGACGGCGGCCCGACTGTGGCGCGAAAACTTTGCCGGGCCGCAATCGGAAAAGGGTCGCCAAGCCCGCACTGGCTTCGCTTTGCAGGTTCTGCGAGAAACGCTGCGGGCAGGGTTTGGGGGGCATTTTTGAACACTCGGCATCGCGCAGCCGCGCTCGCGGCGGCGCTTTTTCTCGGCACGGCAAGCTCTGCCCTGGCAGGCGCCACGTCGGAGCAATATCGCGGCTGCGACGGCTATGGCGCCGCCTCGCTCGAAGGCGACGGCATGACGAGCTATGCCACGGTGCTGCTCATCTTCAGTCCGCCGAACTGGGGCAACACGGCGCAGTCAGCGGCGCAGATCGGCGCAACCGGCATCGCCGATTGCACGGCCGCATTGTCGGATCTTTCGGATCGGTTCTGGATGCGCCGGGTCAGCCTGCTGCGCGCCCGCGCCATCCACCGGCTGGAAACCCAGGACGTTGCGGGCGCGCTGGCCGACCTCGACGTCGCGGCGGCGGCGGCGCATGACGACGATGCGTTCTACACGCGCAGCCTGGGGCTCGGCCTCAAGCTGACGCAGGCCTACGCGTTGCGGCTGAAAGGCGACCAGGCGCAGGCCGATGCGATCGCCGCCGCGGCGCTGCAGGCGCGGCCCTACAACCGCCAAGTCAGCCTCAGCGCCCTGATCGCGATCGGACCGGCAGGCAATGTGGATGTGCGCCGCACGGCGCTGCACAGCCTGATCCGGCTGTCGCCGGTGACGGCGGAGCTGGTCTACGAGCAATCGTTCGACGCGATGATGTTCGACGACGTCGTGGCGCTTTATCCGGTGTTTCTGGATCCGTCCACGATAGGACACGGGGAAACCGGCGGGCGCAGCGGCGCCGCGCGGCGCGCCGGCATGTACGCCTATGCGCTCGCGGCGCTCGGACGCAACGCAGAGGCGCGCGCCGCGATCGCGGCGGCGCGCCAGCGGCTCGCGACGGTCCCTGTCGAGTCGGCATCCACGGCGGCGGATGGCGAGGACACGTCGCAAGGACCTTCGCACCCGCCGGCGCAAAATACCGGCGCGCCCGTCAACGATCCCATCCTCACGGCGTGGCAGATGGCGGTGGAATGGCGCATCCAGATCGCCGAAGGCCGCTATGCCGACGTGCTGAAGGTCCTGCACGCGGCAAACTTCCCCAAGGGCGCGATGGCCATGGACCTCGTCAAGGCGCTGGCCGCCGCGGTGCCGCCGAAGCTCAAATCGTCGGTGCCGGCGCTGGACGCGTTCCGCCCCGCCCTGCCCGCGGACGAGACGGCGATGATGCTCGCCACCTTCTTCAAGAGCCTTCCGGGGCCGGAGACCGCGCACAATCTGCCGTCGTTCTCGGACTCGAACTGGCTGGACAGCAACGGGGCGAGCGTCGAGACCGAAGGCGACCGGATCAAGATCAAGTTCCGCGGCGGCGACGGCACGCTCACCGTCATGGAGGAGATGGCGCTGCTCAAGGCCGCCGAGATGGCGCGCGCCGCCGGCAAGACGGGCATCATGGTCCTCGCGCGCCACGACACGCGCTACACTTTGACCACGACCTATTACGGCAACCCGCTACGCACCGATCCCAACGGCTTCAGCACCGAGTTGACGGTCGTGTTCGTCGACCCCGCGACGCAGTCCGATGCCGACAAGGCGGTGCCGTGGCGGACGATCGACGCCGGCGACGTCATCACCCAGCTGGAGCCGGTCTACCGGCCGGGACGCAAGGCGCATTGAGGCGGGCGTGGGCGTGCAGGGCGCTCAGGCCCTAGAGGCTGTGCCTAGGTTTTCCACGTCCACAGCGGGTTGATCATTGTTTTCAGGATTTGGGGGCCGCGCCCCAAGCACAAAGCTTGGGGCGGCGACCGGCGTCTATAACGCGTCGATGCTCTGCGCCCGCTGCGCCCACTCTTCCTTGAGCTCCGCGACCAGGTCGGCGTGTTTCTCGCGGGCGCGTTCGCGGACCTTGGGGATGTGGTAGCTCGGGAACAGATCGTTGTCGGGGCGGTAGTCCTTCAAGAGCTGCTTGGCGACCGTGACCTTGTGCACCTCGGTGGGACCATCTGCGATGCCCATCACGAAGGACGAGGTCACCATGCCCATGAACGGCATCTCGTTGGAGACGCCGAGCGCGCCGTGGATGTGCAGGGCGTTGGCCGCGATGTCGTGATAGACCTTGGGCATCGCGACCTTCACGGCGGCGATGTCCTTGCGCACCTTCTTGTAGTCCTTGTGCTTGTCGATCAGCCAGGCGACGTGCAGCACCATCAGGCGGAACTGCTGCAGCTGGATGTAGCTGTCGGCGATCTGCTCCTGCACCATCTGGTAGTCGCCGAGCTTGCCGTCGCGCGTGCTGCGCGACACGGCGCGCTGACACATCAGGTCGAGCGCCTTCTGGCACTGGCCGACGGTGCGCATCGCGTGATGGACGCGGCCGCCGCCGAGGCGGACCTGGCCGAGCTCGAACGCGGCGCCGCGCGGCCCCAGCAGCGCGTCATAGGGCACGTGAACGTCCGTGTACTGAACATATCCCTCGTTGCCGCCCTGCTGGCCGCCGACGCCGACATTGCGCAGGATCTTCACGCCCGGCGTCTTCTTGGGCACCAGGAACATCGACATGCGCTTGTAGGGATCCTTGTGCTCCGGATCGGTGACGGCGTAGACGACGAGGACCTCGGCGTTGCGCGCGCCGGTCGAGAACCACTTCTCGCCGTTGATCACCCATTCGTTGCCGTGCAGCTCGGCCCTGGTCTTGAAATAGAGCGGGTCGGAGCCGCCGGTCGGCTCGGACATCGAGAACGCGCTGGTGATCTCGTTGTTGAGCAGCGGCCAGAGGTATTTTTTCTTCTGCTCCGGCGTGCCGTAATGGGCGATGATCTCGGCATTGCCGGTGTCGGGCGCCTGGCAGCCGAACACGACGGGCGCGAGGCCGACGCGGCCGAGCCGCTCGTTGAGCAGCGCGAGCTTGACCTGGCCATAGCCCTGGCCGCCGAGATCGGGCGTCAGGTGACAGGCCCACAGCCCCATCTCCTTGACCTTGGCCTGGAGCGGGCGGACGGCTTTTTGATAGGTCTTCGACTTCACGCCGCCGAGGCCGACGCCGATGTGAGTCAGCGGCTCGACTTCGGTCTCGATGAACTCGGTCACCCAGTCGAGCTTCTTCTGGTATTCCGGGTCGGTCTCGAAATCCCAAGCCATGCGCGTTCTCCCGTGTTGTTCTTGGGACGATTATCCCGCCGCGCGGAGCCTGCCGCAACGGAAAAGATACCGGTTTTTCGAAAAAGGAAGGCCGTTGCCGTGGGACGGAATTGTCGCGGATGCGCGCACCAAAACCGCTGTCATCCCCGGCCGAACGCCGCGCAGCGGCGTGAGGGGAAGGGGACCCAGGTGCCAATCACCGTCACGGTGTTGACACCTGGGTCCCCTTCCCTCGCACGGCTTCGCCGTGCTCGCCGGGGATGACAATAGTGTGCGATGCGGCCAATCTGCGGCCAGTCCAATCGGGAGAGCGTCATGAGCAAAGCAGAATCCGCCGGCATGTCGGCCAAGCGTCTCAAGCTGGTCGATAGCGTGATGAAGGAGCGCTATGTCGACAGCGGGCTGCTGGGCGGCATCCAGACCCAGGTGTGGCGGCGCGGCGAGCTGGTGCACCACGGCATGTCGGGCCTGATGGACATCGCCCGCAACAAGCCGTGGCGCGACGACACCATCGTGCGCATCTATTCGATGACCAAGCCGATCACCGCCGTGGCGCTGATGATGCTGGCCGAGGAAGGCAAGATCGGGCTCGACGACGCGGTCGCGACCTATATCCCGTCGTGGAAGAACCTGCGCGTCTATGCCAGCGGCATGCCGAGCCTGGTCGCCGACACCTCGGGCCAGTTCATCACCGTGCCGTGCGAGCGGCCGATGAAGGTGGTCGATCTCGTCACGCACACCTCGGGCCTCTCCTACGGCTTCATGTCGCGCACCGCGGTGGATGCGGAGTATCGCCGCGTGAAGCTGGGCGATTTCCAGACGCCGGGCGGGCTCGATGCGTTCATCGAGCAGCTCTCCAAGATCCCGCTCGACTTCTCGCCGGGCAAGAACTGGAACTATTCAGTATCGATCGACGTGATGGGCTATCTCGTCCAGAAGCTGTCGGGACAGACCTTCGGCGAATTCCTCCGTACACGGTTGTTCGAGCCGCTGGGCATGGTGGACACGGCGTTCAGCGTGCCGGCGTCGAAGCTGGACCGCTTCGCCTCCTGCTACATGCCGGACGGCAAGGGCGGGCTGCGCATCCAGGACGATGCGGGCAAATCGACCTATGCCGAGCCGCCCAAGCTGGAATCGGGCGGCGGCGGCCTCGTCTCCACGGCGCACGATTACATGCGGTTCTGCCGCATGATGCTGGGCGGCGGCACGCTGGACGGCGTGCAGATCCTGTCGCCCAAGACGGTGGAGATGTTCAGCCTGAACTACCTGCCCGACGGCAAGCTGCTCAGCGATTTGTCGGCGGCGATCACGTTCAGCGAGGCCGGCTATAACGGCATCGGCTTCTCGATCGGCTGCGGCGTGACGATGGACCCGACGCTGACCCGCATCCCGGGCACGCCGGGCGAGTTCTTCTGGGGCGGCGCGGCATCGACCGCGTTCTGGATCGATCCCATCGAGGACCTCGCGGTGGTGTTCATGACGCAGGTCATGGGCACCGATGCGCGGCTGACGCTGCGCCGCGACCTGCGCACGCTGGTCTATTCGGCGATGACGGAGTCCAACTACTAGGCGCGGCGCGTGTCAGCCCCCGATCCGCGTGCGCTCGAAATCTTCCGCGCGGTTGCCGAGACGGGCTCGGCGACCTCCGCGGCGGCGCTGCTCAACTCGACCCAGCCGACGGTGACGCGCGCCATCGCGGAGCTGGAGCGGCGCTGCGGCTTCGCGCTGTTCGAGCGCGTGCGGCTGGGCATGAAGCTGACGCCGGAAGGGCAGATCCTGCTCGAGACGGTGCGGCGCAATTTCGAGGGGCTGCGCGCGGTCCAGACCGCGATCGACGCGATCCGCCACGGCGCGCAGGGCAGCCTATCGGCGAGCGCGATGCCCGTGGTCGGCGAGGGCGTGCTGATGGAGCTGGTCGGCGGCTTCCTGCGCGAGCATCCGGCGGTGCAGGTGAAGATCACGGCCTCGGCGCCGCATCTGATGCTCGATCTGCTGGCATCGGACCGGCTCGATTTCGGCGTGATCCTGGGTCCCGTGCCCGATCCCGCGCATTACGAAACGATTGCGATCAGCCGCAGCAGCCTGATGCTGGCGGTGGCGGCGAACCACCGGCTGGCGGGCGCGAAAAAGGTGCGGTTCGATGCGCTCGGCGGCGAGAAGTTCGTCCAGCTGGTCGCGCCGCACAACATCCGCGCCGCCGTCGACATGATGATCCTCAACACCGGCATCCGTCCCACGCTGACGCACGAGACCACGACGCAGCGCGCCGCGATGCGCCTCGTCGAGCACACCGACAGCGTCACCTTCGTGGATTCCCATGCCGCGGCGGACATCGCCTCGCCCGCCATCGTCACCGTGCCGCTGGAGCCCGCGATCGTGTGGGACATCAATCTGGTCTATCGCCGGGAGCGCAAGCACTCCAAGACGTTTCAGAGCTTCCTGGGCTGGCTGAAACGGCGCGGCGCAGGGCTGCCGGCGGCGCAATCCTTGACCCCTCCGCCTCATCTGTTAATACCGGATGGACGCCAGTAACGGCGCCCGCAGAACAAGGTTTTCGCCCGCAATGCCCCCGAGAAAGCCGCTGGTCATCGTCACGCGCAAGCTTCCGGATGCGATCGAGACCCGCATGCGCGAGCTGTTCGACGCGCGGCTGAACCTCGACGACACGCCGATGACGCAGGCGCAGCTGATCGAGGCGGTGCAGAAGGCCGACGTGCTGGTGCCGACGGTGACCGACCGGATCGATTCCAAGGTCATCGTGCGCGCCGGCGCGAACCTCAAGCTGATCGCCAATTTCGGCACCGGCGTCGACAACATCGACGTCAAGACCGCGCTCGACAAGGGCATCACGGTCACCAACACGCCGGGCGTGCTGACCGAGGACACCGCCGACATGACGATGGCGCTGATCCTGGCGGTGCCGCGCCGGCTGGTCGAAGGCGTCAAGGAGCTGGAGGACGATCACTTCAAGGGCTGGTCGCCGAACTGGATGCTGGGGCACCGGATCTACGGCAAGCGGCTGGGCATCGTCGGGATGGGGCGGATCGGCCAGGCGGTGGCGCGCCGCGCGCGGGCGTTCGGCCTGCAGATCCACTATCACAACAGAAAGCCGGTGCATCCCGACATCGAGCACGAGCTCGAGGCGACCTATTGGGAGAGCCTCGACCAGATGCTGGCGCGGATGGACATCGTGAGCGTGAACTGCCCGCACACGCCGGCGACGTATCACCTGCTGAGCGCGCGGCGTCTCAAGCTGATGAAGCCGAGCGCCTATATCGTGAACACCGCGCGCGGCGAGGTGATCGACGAGAACACGCTGGCGCGCATGCTGGAGGCCGGGCAGCTGTCGGGCGCGGGGCTGGACGTATTCGAGCACGAGCCGGCGGTGAATCCGAAGCTGCTGAAGCTGAAGAACGTGGTGCTGCTGCCGCACATGGGCTCGGCGACGATGGAAGGCCGCATCGACATGGGCGAGAAGGTCATCATCAACATCAAGACGTTCGCCGATGGGCACAAGCCGCCGGACAGAGTCATTCCGGCGATGCTTTAGACGTGGATGGGGAGCGAGGCGAAGGTCCGCTCGCCGCGCAGGACGGATTGAAGCTCGGCGAGTTCTTCATCGCGGCGGTGGTAGCCGCAATCGGAGATGAGCTTGGCGGCGATGTCGAGTTGCTGGGATGCGTAGGTGTTCAGACTCAAGCAGTCGGCTTCACTCAAGATGTCTGGTTTTGGCGGCGAATTGGCAATCATTCCATTTAACGGCGCGAAAGCTTCAATTTGAGCTAACGCCAAGCGCGCGCGCTCCAGCGCCAAATTACAGAGATGCAGCTTCATGGGGCCAAGTCCGGCAATCTCCTCCGCCTCGTCCAGATCGCGTGAGGCACCCACCTCATCGCCGACGCAACGACGAAACGCGGCGCGCGCAAAGAGTCCGCGCGTAAGATCGACCAACCCTCCTGACATGCGAAGAGCCTCGACGGCTTCTTCAAATCTGACGTATGCGGTACGAGCTGCGTCGCGAATGGCAGTCCCCGATGCCGTAGCCGCAATTCCGAAATGTGACCGGGCCAGATTCAAGGTGTCGAGCGCGATGCTGAAAAGCCAACCGTTCCGCTGAGAGATATTCAAAGCCCACTGCGCACGATCGCGAACGGCTGCATAATCTTTTCCAGCCAGCAAGAAATCGCAATATTCAATGCCTCGTCTAGAGTAAAGCATGCGATGCCCCGGCTCGCTCTCACCTTGTCGTCGCTCGGCATCTTCGAAAAGGTGAATCGCCTCGGCAAATCTACCAGCAGTGTGTAACGCGTTAGCGAGTGTTGCACAGCTGGTTACCATCCACCGTGCGTCGGTAGATCGCTCCCCATAGGTTAAAGATGTCTCGCCGCTTTCGATAGCGCCAGCCACATTTCCCGCCAGCAGTAAGGTTTCGCAGAGATTGGCAGACACGATCGCCGCAGCGTTCCACAGCTCCTCGCGCTCGTAAGTGTCCAAGCCTGCACGCATGGCAGACAACGCTTCGGTCAGCCGCACCATGGCGCGCAGACTCATAGCCGCTTCGTTGAGAACCCACGACCGATCGGTTTGCCGTAGCGTGTTAACAGGTGTCTCGTAAGGTTTGTCGAAAAACCAGGAAACGGCTGCCAGGTTGCTGCTGAGCGCGCCAAGCATCTTGGTCGAATATGAAATGATTAGACGATCACTGTCTCGCTTTGATATGCGTCCAATATAAACCTCGTTGAGCACTTCCGGGTGCATATCAGCACGGCAACCATGGGCGATGGCCTGATACAGCGGCATGAGCTGAATCAGGCTCGGCCGATCGCCCTCCTTCGTCATGTCGCGAAGATGTTCGTAGAGGCGGCCATGCGCCGCTTTCCATGCCTCTATGTTCGTCTCTTTCAAGTGCGCGCCGAACCATTCGCGCACGAGTGGATGGGCGTCGAGCGCATCCGGCGCGGAAGGATCAGGCGGTGCGATTAGGCGCACGCCACGCAAGCGAGCGATCGCGCGCTGCCACCGGTCCTCGTCGAGCAGCACGATCGTGTCCGTCAAGTTGAGGATCACCGGTTCAGCACGCAGCGCGTTGAGGCAATCCGCAGTGGCCGGCCTATCGAACAGACCGACGAGGCGCATGATGGCGAGCAATTCCGGCTGATCGGCGAGCCATTCACGTTCGTAGGATTCCATCACGCGCACGGCGTGGTCGTGGCGCGGATTTTTCGGGTCGGCCAGATAAGCGCGGATGTGATCACGGCGGCGCAGGTCGCCCTTTTGCGTCTCGGTCAGAAAGCTGGCGAGCAGGCCAAGACCCAGCGGATGACCGCCGAAGTCGCGGGCCGCGTGCTTGAGTTCCTTTTCCGGGCCCCACACGCCATTGTCGCGCAGCAGGGCCGCGCCCGCATCGTCGGACAGCTCTTCGACGTTGTAGACGGGCGCCGCGCCGTCTTTTCGACCGGCGATATCTGCCACCTCGAGGCGGCTCGTCAGGACGATCAGCCCGTGCGCCTCGGCCGGCGGCGAAGCCGCGAAACGGCGCAGCAAGGCGCGCAGGCCTTGGTCCTTCAGCTGGCCCTGCTGGCCGTCCGGGCCATGCTGCAGCGGCTCCACGCCGTCGAGCACCAAGAGCACACGTCGGCTCATCAGGGCTTCCGCGATGGCGTCGCCTTTGGCGGTTGCGCTGGTCGTGTTGATCGCGACACTGAGCTTTTCCAGCGCCCAATTCAGGAACCCGTCCGCCGAGGTGGCGCGCTCCTTCGTGCCCTGGCTGTAGAACGACCAGCCAAGCACCGCGTCGGCGCCGCGATAGTTTTCGGCCTGCATGCGCGCGAGCCACTCGTTGACCAGCGCCGACTTTCCGGCGCCACCCTCGGCGATCAGGGAGATGATATTGGTTGCTTTGTCTTCCCAGGCTTCGTCGAGGCGCTTCAATTCCGCGTCGCGTCCCACCAAACGCTCATAGGCGGTTTCCGGCAGGCTGCTGATATGCACATAGGTTGGGCGGACGGGCGGCAAGACCGCCGCAGCGGCGCTCTTGCGCTCGCCGATACCGGTCGCGATGGCCGCTATCTCGTCGGCGGCGTCCGACATGTGCTGCATGCGGTCGTGCGGCGCGAATTGCGAAAACGGCTTGGCGTCGCGCGGACGGATATTCTTGTCCTTGACCTTGTCGAGCGCGGCGGCGGGCGTCGGGGTGAGCAGCAGCGGATAGAAATGGACGGGCTCGCCTCGCGCCTGGCGCTCGCGGATGATCGCGATCTCCTTGTCGACAATGATGTCCGATGCCATCGAATGGGCGGAGACCAGCAGGATGAAGATATCGCAGGCGCGAATCTTCGCTTCCGTTTCCGCGTCCCAGTCCGCGCCGCCCGGCAAGTGACGGTCTACAAACAGGTCGAAGACGCCGTGCTTGATCGCCGGCTGCAAATAGGTCCGCACGAAGCTCAGCCAGGCAATCTCGCCGGGCTGCGGGTGCTCCGGCTCGTCCTTGTGGCTGTAGCTGATGAAGATGACCGGCTTGGTCGCTGACATGTCCGCCCCTGCAACTTGCACGAGCGTGACAGCGCGGATGGGCAAGTCAAGACAGGATGCGCAGCCTACTTCAGCGTCGCGTCGAACAGCTCGACCAGCTTGCCGAAGGCGCGGTCCGCCTGCGCTTCGTTGTACGCGCCCACATGCCCCGGGACACACCAGCCGTGCAGGGCGCCTTCGTAGGTTTCGCTTTCGCTCTTGCCGGGCCAGGCCTTGAGCGCGGCTTCGAGCCTGGCGATCGCCTCGGGGGGCATCGAGCGGTCCTGGACGGCGTGGCCGAAATAGAGGCGCGCCTTGATCTTCGGCAACAGCAGATGCGGGCTGTCGGGTTGATCCGTACACAGACCGCCACCGTGGAACGAGGCGGCGGCGGCGATCTTGTCGGGCGCGGCGGCCGCCGTGCGCAGCGTCATGCTGCCGGTGAAGCAATAGCCGACGACGCCGACCCTGGGGCCTTTGACGTTGGGCTGCGCGAGGAGGAAGTCGGCATAGGCGACGCCGTCGGGACCCATCTTGTCGTTGGGCAGGCTGGCGCGCAGCTCGCCCATCCGCTTCATCGTCTTCTCGTCGCCCAGCTGCGGCACGAAATCGAGCACCGGCAGTTTGCTGCCGCGGTAGAAGATGTTGGGCAGCAGGACGACATAGCCCTTGTCCGCCAGGCGCTGCGCCATGCCGTGATAGGCGGGGCGGATGCCCATGATGTCGGTGAGATAGACGACGCCCGGCCACGGCCCGCTGCCGGAGGACGGGGTGAAGAGGAACGCCTCTGAGGTGCCGTCGGCGGTCTTGATGGCGAGCTTGGTCTCGGTCATGGGCGTCTCCCGGGTTTTGCAAAAGAGTGTAGGCGCAGCGTCGCGTTGCGCGAAGTCTGCCGCGACAATGGCGCCTGGCGGCGGCACCCCCTCACCCTGCCCTCTCCCCCGCTTCGCGGGGGCGAGGGTTCTATTTTTTACGGCAGCTCGTAGATCACGGCGTTCCAGTATTTCACGCGGTGCGCGCCGGTCTTGCGGAAGGCGCGGCGGCGCAGCTCGCGGCCGATCATCAGGTTGAAATAGCCGTGCGCCACCAGCGCGGTCGCGCCTTCGGCGGCGGCGCGCTTCATCAGGATGTCGGCGGCCTCGGCGGCGCGGTGCTTGGCCTTGCGGTAGTTCTCGATCTCGGGGTGATAGCCGGCATGCCACAAGATGCGCGCCATCACCGCCCATTTGGGCACCGTCATGCGCAGCAGCGGAATGCGCGGGCTCGCGAGCGGCGCCTCGGCGAACAGCGGGTCGGCGATCAACTCGGCGTTCGACGCCAGGGCGCGAGCGCTGCCGGTCGAGCGCGGCCGGTCGGAGGTGTAGATCGCGCCCAGTTCCTTGACGAGATCCTGCAGCTCCTCCGGCGGGACGCTGGAGGGATCGAGGCCGGCGGCTTCGTAGTCGTCGATGTAGTTGCGGAACTCGTTGTGCGAGGTGCGCGGGTTGGTCGGGATCGCGGGCTTGCCGTGGCGGATCAGGACGATGCGCATCGGCGCCGCCGCATGGGCGTGGCGGCGCGGGCGGCGCGCGGTCACGGGCGAATGGTCGGCGGCGATGCTAATGGCGGCTCCTTGGCGCGGCGCGGCGCGGCACTGTACGATCCGGCGCAATCCTACACCAGAACATGACGGGGACGTGGCAGATGGAACAGGGCGATCTCAAGGGCAAGGTAGCAATTGTCACAGGCTCGGCGACCGGGATCGGGGCCGCGGTGGCGCAGGGACTGGCCCGGCGCGGCGCGGATATCGTCGTCAACTACACCAAGAGCGAGGCCGAGGCGCATGAGACTGCCGCCGCGGTGACGGCGGCAGGGGCGCAGGTGCGGATCGTGCAGGGCGACGTCGCGCGCGACGAGGATTGCCGCCGGCTGGCGCAGGCGGCACAGGAGGCGTGGGGCCGCATCGACATCCTGGTCAACAATGCCGGCACGACGAAATTCGTCACCAACCATGCCGATCTCGATTCCCTCAGCGCCGAGGATTTCGCGCGCATCTATGCCGTCAACGTGATCGGCCCGTTCCAGATGATCCGCGCCTGCATCGACGGCTTGCGCGCCAACAGGAGCGGCAGCGTGGTCAACGTGTCGTCGATCGCGGGCGTCGCGGGGATCGGCTCTTCCGTCGCTTACGCGGCGTCGAAGGGCGCGCTCAACACGATGACCTATTCGCTGGCGCGCGCGCTGGCGCCCGACGTGCGGATCAACGCGGTGTGCCCGGGCTATGTCGACACGCCATGGTTCGTCAAACAATTCGGCGCCGAGATGGCCGAGAAAATCTCGGAAGCCGAGGGCAAGCGCAACCTGCTGCAGCGCGTCGCCGACGGCGCGGAGATCGCCAAGACCGTGATGTTCTTCGCCGGCCCCGAGTCCGGCAACATCACCGGCGAGACGTTGCTCAGCGATGGCGGGATGCATCTGAGCATGGCGGGCGCGCGGCGCTGACGAGTCGGCGCAGCGGCGCAAACCGTCTTTGCCAGAATGCCGCAGGCGCGTGTCGCCCAATGCGGCAGCGGTCTGCCTAAGGGCGAGGCAGTCTGTGTTGCATCGCAACAACGCGGTTTCGAAACCGGTTCCCCAGCGCACGAAACGTGCGTATTTCAAGGGTTTCCGTATTGAATTTATATGCCCCCGTCTGGACAGTCGGCCCGGATGCGGTGCGCCGCCGGTGCGCATGCGAGTTTTGTGACAACGAAAGGGCCGACAATGAAGAATCTGACATGGAAGCTGATGCTGGGCGCCGCGACGGTGGCGAGCGCAATGGCGATGGGCGCGCCGGCCTTTGCCGATGACGCGCCGGCGCCCGCGCCGAGCTGGGGCACGATCTCGGCCTATGTCGCGGTGACGAGCGATTACCGCTTCCGCGGCATCTCGCAGAACAACAGCAACATCAGCCCGCAGGCGTCGATCAACTGGAGCGGCCCGGATGGCTTCTATGCCGGTGTGTGGTCCTCGAAGGTCGACTGGACCGGCCAGGCGTTCTCGCCCATCGATGAATCGACCCCGACCGTCGAGATCGACCTCTATGCCGGCAAGCACTTCGACCTGGGCGGCACCGACCTCAACATCGAGGCCTATTACTACGCCTATCCGGACGCGGACAACGTCGTTCTGGGTCCCAAGAAGGCGAGCTTCTTCGAAGGCATCTTCCAGCTGTCGCACAGCTTCGGCGATCTCGCCTTGACGGCGACCGGCGCGGTCTCGCCCGAGTTCAGCCTGGGCGGCGGCACCGGCGGCTATATCGAGGGCACGGCGTCCTATCCGCTCACCGACTGGCTGTCGATCAGCGGCAATGTCGGCCATCAGTGGGTCGATGCGGCGCCGACCGACTACACCCATTTCGACATCGGCCTGACGGCGACGTGGCGCCACTTCGCGTTCGACGTGCGCGCCAACGGCACCGACCTGAACTCGGCCGGCTGCAATTTCTATATGGGGTCGAGCCTGGTCAACAACACGATCTGCACGACCGGCGTCGTCGGCACGATCACCTACAACATCCCGGACCTGCTCAACCCGTAAGGCTCGGACGTTTCGAATTGCGAAAGCCCGCGCGGAGCGATCCGCGCGGGCTTCTTGCTTCTTGGGCTTTGCGCGGGACGGCCCTGCTCTCCGTCGTGTGGCCCAAATTGGGTGCGCGCGCTCTTTTCGCCGGCGCCGTTTTTCTATCGTCTTCCGCTCGCGTGAATTGCGAGGGGACGACATGGCGACGCCGACGAAGCTGGGCGACATCGAGACGGCCGGCAGCCCGCGCTATCACCGCGGCATGGTGTGGTTCCGCCGCTCCGACGACCGGCTCACGATCATGCCCATCGCCGACCCGTCCAAGGCGGTCAATCCAAACGGCATCAAGACGCTGTCCGATCCGGTGCCGCTGCACACCGGCCCCGTCGTCTTTCGTGGCGAGGGCGACAAGCTGATGATGATGCTGGGCAACCCGCCCTATCTGCACGGCCAGATCGGAAACTGCATCACCGTGTCGGCGCCGGTGCCGTGCGAGCAGTACATCTATTTCCGCAGCACCGACAACAAGCTGCAGCGGGTCAAGCAGGACGGCACCAGGCTCGAGACGCTGTCGACGAGCTGCGAGACGCGCCCGGCGATCTCGAGCGCCGATCCGAACACCGTGTATTACGGGTCGGGAGACCAGATGCGCTGGCTCAACATCGCGTCGGGCAGCGTGACCTCGTCGCCCTGGGGCCGCGTGGACAGCGAGACGCTGTTCAAGAGCCGTGACGGCAACGTCTATTTCACGCGCTGGTCGCATTTGTATCGCGGCGGCTCGTCGACTTCCGACATCCCCGCGGACTCGTTCGCGCCGATGACGCGCGCGCAGGCGGACGACAGCATGGTGTACTACACCGACCGCGGAAAGCTGTGCCGCGTCCCCAACTCGCTGGACAAGAGCAAGATCGAGACGCTGCTCGAAAGCGGCGCGCGTTCGGCGGTGGACGCGCAGGCGGGGTTCGTCCTCTACGCCGGCACCGATCACAAGATCTACAAGCTCGCGGTATCCAGCCCCGTCGTGCAGTAAGCCTAAGGACCCAGCGGCAGGAGAGCAGCATGCCACTCGTCGATACATCCGTTCAGCTCGGGCTGAAGACCTCGCCCAGCGCGCCCAACGCGTTCGGGGACCATGTCTGGTTCCGCGGCGACGACGATCTTCTGTGGAAGATGCCGGTTGCGCATCCGGCCGACGTGGTCAATCCGCAAGGCATGAAGACGCTGTCGACGCCGACGCCGTGCATCGACGGCTATGTCTACTTCCAGGGCGAAGGCAACAAGCTGATCATGATGCAGCAGGAAGCGCCCTATCTGCATGCCAATCTGGGCGACGTCGCGTGCTGGGCGCCGCCGACGGCGCCGGGCGACGGCTATGTCTATGTCCGCGACGGCGCCGGCAAGCTCGTCCGCGTCCAGACCCGCGGCGAGGCCGCCGGGACGATGACGCGCTACGCGGTCTATACGGCGTGGCAGGTCGCGGTGCATATCGGCACCGGCGCGTCGCCGGTCCGCTATGTGTTCTTCGCGGACGGCAGGACCTACAAGCTGAAGCGGCTCGACCTCAACGCGCAGAGCGTGGCCGAATATGGCAGCTTCAAGAAGCTGCTCGACGCGCCGGTCATGGGCAGCAACGGCAAGCTCTATATCGCCGACGAAAGCCATGACGCGCACGAGGTCGATCCGACGACCGCCACGACCACGACGAAGCTGTTCGGCAGCGCCAAGTCGACGCCGGTGACGTCGCAGTTCGGCTTCGACGGCAACATCTACTGGCGCGCGGTGGGCGATGCGCTGAACAAGGCGGCGGTGACGGCACCCGGGACCGCGACGGAGCTCAGCACGACCAGCGCAACGCCCGATCCGGTGGGCGACGGGTATGTCGTGTTCCTGGGCGAGGACAGCCACATCCACCGCGTGGCGGTGACGCCGACGGGGGATACGACGGTGGTGGTGCAGTCGGTGAATCATTAGAGCATCTGCACACTACAACCGTCATTGCCCGGCTCGTCCGGGCAACCCAATTTTCTCACCGCACAAAGAAAATTGGGTCGCCCGCATAAAGCGGGCGATGACGGATAGTGGGGTTAGGGACTAAGCGCCCGACTTCTTCGCGAACACGGCGCGCAGCTTGTTGTCCTGCATCAGTGGGGCGAAACCGGTGATGGTGTCGAAGCCGAGGCCGAGCGGCAGGCCGGTCTCCTCGTCGGCGCCGATGTCGCCATAGGCGACGGACTTGATCTTCTCCCACTTGCCGGCGGGCTTCTTGATCTCGAGCTGGACCACCGTGCCTTTGAGGATCAGGCGCACGATCGCCTCGGACGGCTTCGACGGCTTGGTCAGGCTGAGATGGCCGGCAATCTCCTGCCAGCCGTTCTTCTGCGCCCAGGCGGTGAGTTCGTCGCGTGTCATGGAAGTCACCTGGCTAGGTTGAGTGCGAGTACTCAATCGGAATCGAACACAACTGTCATCCCCGGCCGAGCGAAGCGAGGGGAAGGGGACCCAGGATAAGCAACATCTCAGATGTGGGTCATCCTGGATCCCCTTCCCTCGCCGCGAAGTGCGGCTCGCCGGGGATGACAGTTTTGTTTACGGCAAATCGATTGGGAGTGGCTCTAAACCCCGTCCAGTGCGCGCTTGAGGGCGGCCATGTCGAACGGCTTGGTCAGGGTGATGATTCCGGGTTGCCTGCCGCCGGCCTCGTCTTCCGTGGAGTAGCCGCTGGCGACGATGACCTTGAGGTCGGCGCGCAGGCGCAACGCCTCCTCGATCAGCTGGCGGCCGTTCATGCCGGGCAGGCCGAGGTCGGTCAGCAGGATCGCGACGTCGGGCTCTTTCTCCAGCACGTTCAGCGCCTCGGCGCCGTCGCCGGCCTCGGTGGTGTCGAAGCCGAGCTCCTGCACCATGTCGACCGTCGTCATGCGGATCAGCATCTCGTCTTCGACGATAAGAACCTTGCGGCGCGAGGCGACTTCGCCGGCATCGGCGACAGCCTTCGGCTCGGGCGCGGCGGGCGCCGCGGTGCCGTCGAGCAGGCTGCGCAGCTTCCGCGCCAGCTCGTCCTTGCGATAGGGCTTGCTGAGCAGATAGGCGTCCTCGTCGAGGCGGCCATTGTGCACGATGGCGTTCTGCGTGTAGCCGGAGGTGAACAGAACTTTCAGGCCGGGGCGCAATTCCTGGGCGCCGCGGGCGAATTCGCGGGTGTTGATCGGGCCGGGCATCACGACGTCGGTGAAGAGAAGATCGATGCGCGCGCCGCTGGAGATCACGGCAAGGCCCTGGTCGGCGCTTTCGGCCTTGAGCACGGCGTAGCCGAGGTCGGTGAGGATATCGATCACCGCGGCGCGCACGCCGGCGTCGTCCTCCACCACCAGGATGCTTTCGGTGCCGCCGACGATGCCGGTGGTGACGACGGCGTCGAGGCCTTCCTGCGCCTTGCGGGTGCGCGGCAGATAGATCTTCACCGTCGTGCCCTGCCCCGGCTCGCTGTAGATCTTCACATGGCCGCCGGACTGCTTGACGAAGCCGTAGACCTGGCTGAGGCCAAGGCCGGTGCCCTTGCCTTCCGGCTTGGTCGTGAAGAACGGATCGAACACGCGCGCCACGACGGCGGCGGGCATGCCGGTGCCGGTGTCGCTGACCGCGAGCATGACGTATTGGCCGGCGGTGACCTCGACATGCTGCGCGGCATAGGTGTCGTCGAGGAAGGCGTTGGCGACCTCGATGGTGAGCTTGCCGCCGTCCGGCATCGCGTCGCGCGCATTGATCGCGAGGTTGAGGATCGCGTTCTCCACTTGGGTCGGATCGACCAGCGTGTTCCACAAGCCGCCGGCGGCGATGGTTTCGACCTCGACGCGCTCGCCCAAGGTGCGGCGCAGAAGGTCGGTCATGCCCTGCAGCAGGCGGCCCAGATTGGTCGAGCGCGGATCGAGGGCCTGGCGCCGCGCGAAGGCGAGGAGCTGGCCGGTCAGGCGCGAGCCGCGCTCGACGGCGCTGATCGCGTTCTGCAGGCGCTCGGCGGTCTTGGCGTCGGTGCGCGCGTCGGCGGCGGCGAGGTCGAGATTGGCGCTGATGATCTGGAGCAGATTGTTGAAGTCGTGCGCCACGCCGCCGGTGAGATGGCCGACCGCTTCCATCTTCTGCGCCTGGCGCACCGTCGCCTCGGCCTGGACGCGGGCGGTGACGTCGGCGGCGGAGACGAGGAAGCCGGCGCCGGGCACGGCGGCGCGGTAGATGTCGAGCTCGCGCTGGCCCCGCTTGAAACGCTCGAAGCGGTTCTCGGACTGGGCGGAGAGCGCCATGTCGTCGAACAGGCGGCGGTCCTCGCCCTTGTCGTATTCGCGGAAGGTGTCGAGCGTGGCGCCGATCGCGGCAAGGCGCTCGGGGAAATCCATCAGGCGGAAGAAGACGTTGTTGAACGCGGCGACGCGATCCTGCTCGTCGAAGACGAGGACGCCGTCGCGGATGTTGTCGAGTGTGGCTTGCAGGATGACGGCCTGGCGGCGGCGCACCGCCTCGCTGATCATCAGCCGCGTGTTGTTGCGCACCAGCATGAAGGCGGCGATCAGCAGCACCACGAGCGCGAGCACGACGGCGAGGATCGCGGCGACGATCTCGGCGCGCTCGACCGAGCGCTGCGCGGCGATGCGCTCGTCGAGCAGGCGATGCTCCTCGCCGAGGCCGGCGGCGACGGCGGCGCGCAACGTGTCCATCACGACCTTGCCCTGGTCGAGCAGATCCATCAGCGGCGCGGGCACCGGCGTCGCCAGCGCGCCGGAGGCGAGCGCCTTGTCGAGAACCCGAAGACGGCTCTCCATCAGATAGCGCAGGTTCTGCGCCCGCTTCTGCTGATCGGGATTGTCGCGCGTCAGATCGGTGAATTTGTCGAGATCGCGGCGGATGCGCGACTGCGCCGCGCGGTAGGGAGCGAGAAAGCTGTCCTTGCGGGTGAGGAGGTAGCCGCGCTGGCCGGTCTCGGCGTCGGCGGCGTCGGACAGCAGGGTGCGGAGGGAATCGATCACCTGATAGGTGTGCAGCACCCAGCCCTGCTGGGTGCGCTCGTTCTGCGCGAACGCCACCGTGAGATACACCACGCCGGCCAGCACCAAGAATAACGGCACCGAGGCCAGAAAAATCCAACGATTGGCGGCCAATATTCCCCCCACGCGCAACGCGCCGGGAGAGGAACGCGGGGCGCCCGGATCGGTTCCATAGGTCTGAAGAGATGACACGGCAAACTTCGGTTGGAGGCGGTCAGACACCGGCGGTCGCCCAATGCCCCAGCGCTCCGAACGGCCATGCTGGCGCAAGGGTCGTAGCACTCAAAAGGGATTGGGCCAAATAGCGCGAAACCTGCACCAGCCCACCTACGCTAAAGCTTCGGTGGGCGACCAATTCGCGCGAAGCGCGAATTGGTCGGAGAGAGAGGATTCGAACCTCCGGCCCCTAGCTCCCGAAGCTAGTGCTCTACCAGGCTGAGCTACTCTCCGAACCGTTTGAAAGGCGCCGGGTAGCGCCCTTTTAGGCCGCCGGAACCCTTCGGGCTTCGGCGCGGGAGGCGACCTTATATAGAGGGGTTTGTGACGCCGCAACGGGCGTTGCGCGGGGACCGGCCGGGCCGCAAAATCCGGCCATGATCCTGGTCGGCCAGTACGATTCGCCCTATGTCCGCCGCGTCGCGGTGTCGCTCCGCCTGCTGAATTTACCTTATGAGCACGACACCCGCTCGGTGTTCGGCGATTTCGACTCCATGCGCCGGACCAATCCGCTGGGCCGGATCCCCTCGCTGATCCTGGACGATGGCGAGATCCTGATCGATTCCGCGGCGATCCTGGACCATATCGACGAAACGGTCGGGCCGGAGCGAGCCCTGATCCCGCCACCCGGCGCGGCACGCCGGGCCTGCCTGTTCCGCATCGCGCTGGCGACCGGAGCCATCGACAAGGCGGGGGGCGGAGTCGTCTATGAGCGGCTGGTGAGGCCGTCGCAATACCGATGGCCCGACTGGATCGCGCGGTGCAGCACGCAGGCGCAGACCGCGCTGGCGGCGCTGGACGCGGCCGATTGGCCAGACGCCGAACGCCTCGACCAGTCGCAGATCACGGCCGCCTGCCTGCTGTTCTATTTGAAGGTCAACGCGCCGGAATTCATCCCGGCGGGGCGCTATGCGGCGCTCGATGCCCTGATCGCCCGCTGCGAACCGATGGCGGCATTCCAGGCAACCGCGTTCACGGAATATCGGGTGCCGCGGGCGGATTGATGCAACCACCCTCCCCTTGAGGGAGGGTCGAAATGCGAAGCATTTCGGGGAGGGGTGCGGGCACAGAACTCTAAGGCCGACCCCTCCCCGAAAATTCTTCGCTGCGCTCAGAATTTATCGACCCTCCCTCAAGGGGAGGGTGGAAAGGCGGAGCAACAGGCCCTATGGTCCGCCGCCTTTTCAAATACTGGGGCGTCGCCAAGCGGTAAGGCACTGGATTTTGATTCCAGCATTCGAAGGTTCGATCCCTTCCGCCCCAGCCAGCCTACGCTCGCGCAGCGAGCGGAGCGTCCGCACGCTGGCGCTACGGACCCTCCGAAGCCTTGGCGTAGGAGGACTGTATCAGCCCCGCGAGCTACGGCTGGCAGGCCACCCTTCGCTGCCTCACAGCGGCAAGCCGCTGCGCAGCGTTCACTGCAAATCGTACTGCTTGACGAAGCGCACGATCATGTTGTTCCAGGTCGCAAACTCGTCGTCCAACAGCTCGTAGGTGCCGCCGGGCGTCAGGTCGATGTCGTATTCGACCCAGGGATCGTTCTCCTTGTCGAAATAACCCCGCGCCCAACGCGTGTCGCGGTTCCACTCGTTCATCCGCGACGTGTCGAATTTTCCGTGCGTCGTGAAGCCGGCGGAGAACTGCATCGATCCGCAGCGGTCGCCCTTGCAGTCGAACATGTAGACGCCGAAGTCGTAACCGCCCGACGCGCTCGCGACGTGCACCGCGCCGTCCGACCCGGTGACGAGCTGGGCCTTGTAGCCCTTGCTCTGCAGCCATTGGGCGACGTCGTTGACGGTGAACCCGCCCGCCGGCAAATCCCGCGCCGATGCCGCACCACAAACCAGCGTGAAAACCAGCGCCGCCGCGCCCATCGCTCCGAACCGCATGCCGTGCCCCCTTTTTTCGACTCTACTGCTTTGTCACCCGCCACACCGTGTCGCCGACATCGTCGGCGACGAGCAGTGCGCCCTGCTTGTCGATCACGACGCCGACCGGGCGGCCCTGCGCCTTGCCGTCGGCGTTGAGGAAACCGCTCAGCACGTCGACCGGCGCGCCATTGGGCGCCGCGCCCGAGAACGGCACGAAGATCACCTTGTAGCCGGCGCGCGGATTTCTATTCCACGAACCGTGCTGGCCGATGAAGACACCGCTAGCGAAGGCATCGCCGAGCTTGGCGCCGTCCGAGAAGGCGAGGCCGAGCGAGGCGGTGTGGGTGCCGAGCGCATAATCCGGCGCAATCGCCCTGGCGACGAGGTCGGGACGCTGCGGCTGGATGCGGTCGTCGACATGCTGGCCGTAATAGGAATAGGGCCAGCCGTAGAAACCGCCCGGCTTCACCGACGTCATGTAGTCGGGCACGAGGTCGCTGCCGATCTCGTCGCGCTCGTTCACCGCCACCCACAGCGTGTCGCCGCGCCAGCCCAGGCCGTTGCCGTTGCGGATGCCGAAGGCATAGACGCTGTGCGCGCCGGTCCTGGGGTCGACCTCCCAGATGTCGGCGCGGCCCTCTTCCGCCGCCATGCCGTTCTCGCCGACATTGCTGTTGGAGCCGATGGTGACATAGAGCTTCGCGCCGTCGGCGCTCGCGATGATGTTCTTGGTCCAGTGGTGGTTGATGGTGCCGGCGGGAAGATCGACGATCTTCTTGCCCGGCGCCGTGATCTGCGTGTCGCCATCCTTGTAGGGGAAGGCCAGCACTGCATCCGTATCGGCGACGTAGAGCATGCCGTTCGCCAGCGTCATGCCGAAGGGCGAGTTGAGGCCGGAAAGCAGCGTGAAGGTCTTGTCGGCGACGCCGTCGCCGTCGGTGTCGCGCAGCAGGACGATCTTGTTGGGGCTCTGCGTCGCCGCGCCGGCGCCGCCCATGATGATGCCGGCGACGAAGCCGCGCACGCCCTTCATGTCGTCGGGCTTGGGCGGCGAATTGGTCTCCGCCACCAGCACATCGCCGTTGGGCAGGACATAGAGCCAGCGCGGATGGTCGAGCTTGCCGGCGAAAGCATTGACCGCGAGACCGGGCGCCGGGACCGGCTTGCCGCCGGCCGGCCAGCCCACGGCGCTCGCCTGGTTGATGGTCGGGAGCAACGTCGGATTGGGCGCGGGCAATGTCGGGTGCGGACCGATTCCGGCCTCGAAGGGCAGCTTGGCGGTCTCGCCGCCGGTGTAGAACAGCACGGCGCCGGCGATGACGGCCACGACGACGAGGATACCGATCCATCTGAGCAGGCGCATGGCAATCCTCGTGTTGTGGGCGCGGCGCGGCGAGACGGTGTGCCGCTCCGGGAAGGAACGTCACCTTAGCGCAAATGTTCCGCTGCCCCAATCAGGCCGGGACGCGGGCCTGTTTTGCGATGCGGTCGACCGCGTCGACGACCTGGGCGTGGAGCGGGAGCGGCAAATCGTGCCCCATGCCCGGGATTTCGATCAGCTGCGCGCCGGGGATGATCGCAGCGGTGTCGCGCCCGCCATCGATGGGCACCAGGGGATCGTCGATGCCGTGCACCACCACGGTCGGCGCCGCGATGCCCTTCAGTGCCGCGCGGCGGTCGCCGCTCGCCATGATCGCGGCGAGCTGGCGCGTGAAGCCGACGGGATAGGTCGAGCGCTCGAGATCGGCGATGACATTGGCGCGCAGCACCGCCGCGTCCGCCGGATAGGCCGGGCTGCCGACCACCTGCTGCGACTTGACCGAATGGGCGACGAGCGCCTCGAAGTCGTCCGCGGCCGGGCGCGTCAGCAGCATCGCCATCGCCTCGGGCTTGGCCGGCGGCAGATCGGGATTGCCGGTTGTCGACATGATGGAGGTCAGCGACAGCGTCTTGCCCGGATGCCGCGCCGCGACCATCTGCGCGATCATCCCGCCCATCGAGGCGCCGACGATGTGGGCGCGGGCGATCCCGAGCGCATCCAGCAGGCCGGCGGCATCGTCGGCCATGTCGTCCAGCGTGTAGGCGGCAGGCGGGGTCTGGCCCGCGGCGCGCGCCGCCATGATCGCGGCGACATCGCCCGGACCCGCGGCATCGAATTTGTGGCTGAGGCCGACGTCGCGATTGTCGAAGGTGACGACGCGGTAGCCCTTGGCGACGAACTGCTCGATGAACGGCAACGGCCAGCGCGTCATCTGGGCGCCGAGGCCCATGATGAGCAGGACGGTCTCGCCGCTCGGCGGTCCATAGGATGCGTATTCGAGCGGAATGCCATTGGCGAGGATCTGCGGCATGACGGCGGGGCTCCGGGATGGTTCTGCGGCGAATTCGAGCGGGCGGCGGGCGCTGCGTCAAGCGGCGCTTGGCGGGGCGCCCATTTGGGGTATAGAGCGCCGGCAATCCTGCCGGCGGGCTTTCCCATGCGCGAACTGTTCGTGATCTTTTCCACCGTCTTCCTCGCCGAGCTCGGCGACAAGACGCAGCTCGCCACGCTGCTGTTCGCGAGCGACGAGAAGAATTCGGCCTGGCCGGTGTTTTTCGCCGCCGCCGGGGCGCTGGTGCTGTCGACCGCGATCGCGGTGCTGCTGGGCACGATGGCGGAGCGCTACCTCACGATGATCCCGCTGAAGCTGATCGCGGGGCTGGGCTTCATCGTCATCGGCGTGTGGACCGTGGCGGCGCATTTCCGCGGGGCGTAAGGCTGTTCAGTATTCGGTGAATTCCCGGCTGGCACGGCGCAAGGCTGTGGACAATCGAATATTGCCACTGGTCACCCGATTACCGTCTTCGACAGAATTCCTCAGGGAAACTGGGGAACGACCATGGATATGACCGCCGCGCTGGATGTCGCCGTCGGACTGGTGCTGATGTACCTGGTCCTCAGTCTGCTGTGCACGACGATCAATGAATTCATCGCGAGCCTGTTCCGGTTGCGCGCGAACACATTGGCAAGCGCTCTCGAGCAGCTAATCGATCATGCCCCGCTGAAGGACGCGTTCGACCGCCACGGGCTGATCGACACGAGCAAGGTCGCCGCGAGCGGCGGAAAGAAACAACCCGAGGTTCATCTTTTTCTGTCGAAGGTGCTGGCGAGCGCCACCAACAACGAGCAGCCCAAGGAACCGAGTGCCCTGGCGCGCTGGTGGTACAACATGGAGCCTTCCTATCTATCCGGGCGAAACGTCGCCTTGGCGTTGATCGGGTCGCTCAATACCGGCCAGCCGATCCCGGGCATTGGGGCGATCCAGTCGGCGGTCACGGCGCTGCCAGCCAGCAATATCCGCAGCGTGCTGCTGACCTCGCTTACCGAGGCCGGTACGGACATCGAAAAACTGCGCGACGGCATCGCGGCGTGGTTCGACGGCTCGATGGACCGGCTGTCGGGCGCCTATAAGCGATACCTGCAGTTGATCTCGTTCCTCGTGGGGCTCGTGATCGCCGTCCTGTTCAACGCGGACACCCTGCATGTGGGTCGGGAGCTGTGGCACGACCGCTCGCTCGCGCAGGCGATCGCCCAGACCGCCCCCGACATCATGAAGAAGACCTGCCCCAACGAAAAATGCGACACGGCGGCGGCCGGCGACAAGCCTTTGCCGATCGACACCGTGAAGAAGAATTTCGACGCCGCGGAAGAGGATTTGCGGGCGTTTCCCATCGGCTGGGTCAAGCCGAACGGCTGGCCCGCCGATAGGCAGGGCGAGATCTGGAAAGTTCTCGGGCTGCTGGTGACCGCGCTGGCCCTGATGATGGGCGCGCCGTTCTGGTTCGATGCGCTGCAGAAGATCATGAACATCCGCGGCACCGGCGACAAACCGGCAAAATCGAAGCCGCCGCAGCCGACCACCTGACACAGGAGGTGCCGGGCGGCGGCGCGATGGCGTCGCCGCCGGATGCTAGTGCAGACCCTGCACGATGGCTTCGCCCTTGGCCTGGCGATAGGCGGAGGTGACAACCGGCGTGGTCCAGAAGTCGCCGAACCAGCGGGCGAGCCAGGGATCGTCGCCGATGAAGCCGTGCTTCTGGCGCGACAGGTCGACCTTGGCCTTGACCTGATCCAGCGTCAGTCCCTGCTTCACCAGAGGTGCGACCTGGGCACGGACGTCTTCGAGGGCGGCGCGGATGCGGTCCAGCTGTTTGGCGTCGGTCTGCGGCAGGCCGTGGCCGGGGATGAGAATCTTGAACGGCATCGCGCGCTCTTTCTTCAGCACGCCGATCCAGTCGGAAGGATAGCTGCCGAAGCCGTAGGGAAACGGCGCGATCACGGTTTCACCCGTCACGAGCACGCGCTGCTTCGGCAGCCAGACGACGGCGTCGCCATCGGTATCGGCGCGCCCGAGGAACAGCGCTTCCACAGGCGCGATGCTATCAGGGATGACGAACTTGTCAGTGAAGTTTTCCTTCGTCGTTATCGTGAGCGTGCCGTCCATGTCGAGCGCCCATTGCGCGAAGGCGCGGGACGCTGCTTCGTAGCGCACGCGCAACTCGGGGTCCGATGCCGCGAGCGCCGTCTTGTGCATGTAGTCCACATAGCCGCGCACCTGCGCGAGATAGCGCGCGTTGGCGGCGGCGTCGGATGCGCCGGGCGTGTTCATCGTGTTCGGATCGCGCAGATGCGCCTGGGTCGCGGCGGTCGCGATGGTGCGCGCGTTGGGCCAGGCTTTGAGGATCTCCGTCAGGCCTTGCGGCTTGTCGCCGTGCCACTGGCTGACGATGATGGCCTTGACCGGTTTGGGCGAGAGCCCGCGCACGATCTCCACGATGCGGCGGCCCGAGCCGGCGGAGCCGCCGGCATCGACCAGGACGAGGCCGTCCGATTGCTCGATGACCGTGACGTTGCCGTCGGGCTGGACCTGGAATTTGGGCTGCAGCAGCACCCAGACATGCGGCGCGACCAGCCGGACGATCTGGAAATAGCCGGTATCGGCGGCGGGCGAGCCTTCGCTGCCGGGTGGCGGGCTCGCGACCTGCGCGACGGCCGGGACCGCGAACAACAGAGCGATGGCGAACGGCAGCAGATGCGTTTTCATGAGCCCCTCCGGCGCGCGAACTTACGCGCCGGGCGGCCGCACCGGGATTCACGTTCGCTTGAGACGGCTTACTTGTAGATCAGGCTGATCGTCTCGGCGACGCAGGCGGGACGGGTCTGGCCTTCGATCTCGATCGTCACCTCGTTGGTCAGCTGCATGCCGCCGGCCTTGGGCTCGGCGCTGAGCAGCTTCTGGCGGGCGCGGACCTTCGAGCCGACCGGCACCATGTTGGTGAAGCGCACCTTGTTCGAGCCGTAATTGATGCCGCGCGTCACGCCCTCGATCTGCAGCATGCCGCCGGTCAGGCCGGGGATCAGCGACAGCGTCAGATAGCCATGCGCGATGGTCTTGCCGCCGGGCATCATCTGCTTGGCCATCTCGACGTTGACGTGGATCCACTGATGGTCGCCGGTCGCGTCGGCGAACTGGTTGATGCGGTCCTGGGTGATCTCGAGCCAGTCGGAGACGCCGATCTCCTGGCCGGCGAGCGAGGCGATGGTGTCGAAGGTTGCGGTGGGCATAGAGGGCTCCTGAAGGTTTGGGTTTGAATGACGTCTAACCAACAACCGTCATGGCCGGGCTTGTCCCGGCCATCCATACACACAACTGCAGCAGTCGGGAGTATGGGTCCCCGGGACAAGCCCGGGGATGACGGTGAAAATAGTGCTCAAACTTGCCGCTCCACTTCACCAGCCAGCAGGCGCACCTTGGCTTCGAGGCTGTGCATAGGGCCGTCGTCGACGCCGAGATCGGCCAGATGCCTCACGGTGCGGTAGAGATAATCGCGATTGGTGCCCAGAAGGCCCTGCGCGGACGCGATGCGGCGCGCGGCGTCGTCTTCACGGATCGCGCCTTCATAGCGCGGGTGGTAGCGGTTGATGACGAAGGTCAGGACGCGGGTGCGGCCGTGGCCCTCGATGTCGGCGTTGACCCAGCGCGGCTCGTAGGCGCCGGAGAGCATCTCGCGCATCCACAGAATCGTCAGCTCGCTTTCGACGTCGGCGGCGGCGATGCGGTGCGCGACACCGGTGCAGGAGCCGCCGCGGTCGATGCCGAGCATCAGGCCGGGCTGTTCCGGCGTGGCGCGGCCGACCTGCAAGGTGAGGCAGAACATGCGGTGATAGCCGCGGACATGCGCCTTGGCGCTCTCGGCGACGTTGATCGCCGGATTCCACATCAGCGAGCCATAGCCGAACACCCAGGCATCGGCGCCGGCGGGGACGCTTTCGCGGATCGCTTTCAGCGAGGCGCGGCGCGCCTCCTCCGACATCAGCGGCAGGCGCCCGCCTGCCGCCGCGGCGTCGGCGATGCGGCGGATGCGCTCGGGCGTGAAGTCCTCGCGCCGCAGGTCGCGGCCGAGCGGTGCGATGGGTTCTTCGGGCTTATGCTCTTCGTCAGACAATGCGCGACTCGCGTTTTCCCCAGTAACGGTCCCGGATCAACCTCTTGTAGAGCTTGCCGGTCGGGTGACGCGGCAGCTCCGGGTCGAAATCGACCGTGCGGGGACATTTGATCGGCGAAAGGCGCTCACGGCAATAGGCGATCAGCTCGGCGGCGAATTCGGGCGTCGCGTCCTTCATGTCCAGCGGCTGGACCACGGCCTTCACCTCCTCGCCGAAATCCTCGTTCGGCACGCCGATGACGGCGACGTCAGCGACTTTGGGGTGGGTGATCAGGAGGTTCTCGGCCTCCTGCGGGTAGATGTTCACGCCGCCGGAGATGATCATGAACGCCTTGCGGTCGGTCAGGTACAGATAGCCGTCGGCGTCGAGCTTGCCGACGTCGCCCAGGGTCGACCATTCGGGGTGCTGCGGGTGACGGGATTCGGCGGTCTTCTTGGGATCGTTGTGATAGGTGAACTGCGCGGCGGAGGCGAAGTAGATCGTGCCCTCCTCGCCGGTGGCGACCTCGTTGCCTTCCTCGTCGCAGATATGGACCGGCGAGAGCAGCGACTTGCCGACCGTGCCCGGATGGGTGAGCCAGTCGGCGGAGTTGACGTAGCACATGCCGTTGCCTTCGGTGCCGGCGTAATACTCGTGCAGCACGGGGCCCCACCAGTCGATCATCTTGCGCTTGATGTCGATCGGGATCGGGGCGGCGGCGTGGATCGCCGACTTCATCGACGAGACGTCGTATTTCAGGCGATCGGCCTCCGGCATCTTCAGCATACGGACGAACATGGTCGGCACCCACTGGCTGGCCGACGCCTTGTATTTCTGGATGGCGGCGAGCGCGGCCTCGGCGTCGAAATGCTCCATCACGACGACGGTGCAGCCGAGGCGCTGGACGGTCATCGAATAGTGCAGCGGGGCTGCGTGATAGAGCGGCGCGGGCGACAGATAGATCGAGTCCGGGCCGATGCCGTAGAGCATGGTGACAAGGCCGAGCAGCGGCGCCGGCGCGTCGAGCGGCAGGCCGCTCAGCGGCTGGCGCACGCCTTTGGGGCGGCCGGTGGTGCCGGACGAATAGAGCATCGCGGCGCCGGAAGTCTCTTCGGCGACCGGTGTCGCCGGCATCTTCGCCGTTTCGTCTTCGTAGGAGGCGTAGCCGGGGATCGTACCGCCGACCATCAGCAGGTTCACGCCGGGGATTTGTGGCGCGACTTCGGCGGCGACCTTCGACAGCGTGTGGCCGGCGATCAGCACCTTGGCGCCGGAATCCTTGACGATGTACTCGACCTCGCCGGCGGTGAGGCGCGACGAGACGGCGGTGAAATAGAGGCCCGAGCGCTGTGCCGCCCAGCAGATCTCGAGGAAGCGGGCGTTGTTCTCCATGAAGATGCAGATGCCGTCGCCGGTCTTGAGCCCGAGCTTGCGGAAGAGCTGGGCGCCCTGGTTGGAGCGCGCGTCCATGGTGCCGAAGGTGACGGTCTCGCCCGTGCCGGCCATGATGATGGCGGGCTTGTCGGCAAGCGTTTTGGCGATGATGGACGGATGCATGTGCGTTCTTCCCGGGTCGTTTTTGAATTCTGGTTGGCGAATTTGTAGGGCGCGCGAGGGCTGCGCGTAAAGGACGCTGACGGTGACGTCAGGTTGACAGCGCCCGGCGCGCCCGCCACATCCGAGGCATGGCTGAACCGTTGCGCAAGAATATGACGCTGCCGGATGGCGACGTTTCGTATCTGGAGTGGGAGGCGGATGCGCCGCGCCTGCATTTCACGCATGCCAACGGGTTCAATGCTGAGACCTACCGCGCGTTGTTGACGCCGCTGCAAGGCCGCTTTCGCGTCACGGCGGCGGACATGCGCGGTCACGGTTTCAGCACGCTGACGGCGGTGCCCGGAATGCAGGCAGGCTGGGCGATCTATGGCGAGGACCTCGCGAAGGTGGTGGCGGGGTTGAGCCCCGATGCGCCGATCATCCTTGCCGGGCACTCGATGGGCGCGATCGCCTCGCTGATGGTGGCGGCGCGCTATCCGGAGCGCGTGCGCGGGCTGGTGCTGGTCGAGCCGGTGCTGGTGCCGCGGTTCGCGCGTCAGCTGATGCGGGTGATGCGCCTCCTCGGGCGGACGCCGCCGCCGGGAACGGATCTGGCGAGCATGGCGGCGAAGCGGCGCGCGATCTTTCCTTCGTTCGAGATGGCGCTCAGCGCCTATCGCGGGCGCGGCGCGTTCAAGACCTGGCCGGAGGGCGTGATCGCCGACTATCTGCATGGCGGACTGATCCCGACCGGCAACGGCACCGAGATGCGGCTGGCCTGCGAGCCGGCCTGGGAGTCGGCGAATTTCCAGAACGCGCCACCGGGCATCGCGCGGCTGGCGCGACAGGTGCGCTGTCCGCTGACGCTGATCTATGCCGGCAACGGGACGGCGAAGGAACGCGAGGTGCAGGTCGTGGCGCGCGGGCATCGCGATGCGCGGCTGGTGCAGGTGCCGGGGACGACGCACTTCCTGCCGATGGAACGCCCGGACGTGGTGCAGGACGAGATGGAGCGGATGGGGCGGCTTGCTTAACCTCGCCCGCACTTCGCGGGAGAGGTCGAAAACGCGTAGCGTTTTCGGTTGAGGGGACGTCGGTGCGCCACGCCAGTGCCCCTCACCTAGCAAAAACTAAGGCTTGCTCCGCGAAGTGCTCCGCAAACCTAAGTTTTTGCGTCCTCTCCCGCTCGCGGGAGAGGTTAAATCAGCCTGAAAACTTCGCATCCAAGCGCGCGAGGATTTCATCGGCCGAGAAGCCCAGCGCTTCGAGGCGGCCGGAGCGTGCCAGCAGCGCGAGGCCGGTCACGGCGGCGGCCACCAGCACCACGTCGCACTGGCCCTGGCGGTGGCTCGCGGGATTGCCGGACGCGTCCGACAGCACCTTCAGCGCGGCGATCATGCGGCCGTTGAACAGGCGCTCGGCTTCGCTGGCGCCGGCTTCGGCGGGCATCGCGCACAGCGCCGCGGCGAGCGATTCGGTCTCGCGCAGCGTCGCGAGCGCCGCCGCTGCCGCAGCCGCGAGCCGGCCGGCGCCGTGGCGCAGCGCCGACGCGTCGCGCATCGCACGCGCCAATTGGGTGAGGTCGTCAGCGGCAAGCGCCAGCAGGAGATCGTCCTTGCCGGCGAAATAACCGTAGAGCGCCGCCGGCGCAAAGCCTGCTTCCGCGGCGACGCCGCGCAGCGACAGGTCACGGGCACCGTCGCGCGTGGCGACGCGGCGCGCCGCGTCCAGGATCGCGCCGCGGGTCGCAGCATGCGCCTGGGCGCGCCTCAGCGTTCTCTGTTCGGCAATCGCCGCCTTCGCCATGGCGAAATCATAAACGATTCGCGCCCGGGAAACGAAAAGGGCCGCACCGTGCGGCGCGGCCCTTTCCCAGTTCCGGCAGACGGCCTCAGCCGCCCGGATGCTTGGCCTTGTAGGCGATGACGGCGGCGTTGTACTCGGCGCCGACCTTTTCCTTCAGGGCCTGGTTCGCCTTGATCTTCGAATCCGCCGCCGGGCCGATCGCGGGATCCAGTTCCTTCTTGTCCTTGAGCGCGGCGGCCTGGGCCTCGTGGAACTCGCGCAGCACGCAAACCTGGAAATCGTCCGACTGCTTGAGGAACGTCATGACGTCGTCATGCGCCGCACTCATCTGGGCGGTCGTGGCGGTGTTGCCGTCGAGCGCGGCGGGCGCGATCGGTTCCGCGCATGCGCTATCGGCCAAAGCCGGCACGGCCGAGGCCAGCATCAGCGCCGCAACCAATCCGATTGTCTTCAACATCATTGACGTCCTACTCCCCTTGGGAATTTGCGACCCCTCGCAAAGCGGAGGGATACAAGCACATCATATGGGGCGGAAGGAAGACGGGATGGTACGTTTACCCTATCCCGCGCCTAGCCGGTCAGCCCGCCATAGGGCGGCAGCGGCTCATATTCCATCCGGCGCTGGACGTGGCGGGCGAACGGGATGTCGTGGAGCTGGCCGACCAGCCACAGCGCCATGTCGATCCCCGCCGAAACGCCCGCCGACGTCACGATGTTGCCATCCTGCACATAACGATAGTGTTCCAGGACTTCCGCCGCCTCGCCGCGTTCGCGCAGGGTTCCGATGAAGGCCCAATGGGTGGTGACGCGCTTGCCGCGCGCCGGGCCAGCGGCGGTCAGCAGCATCGCGCCGGTACACACACTCGTGATCCAGCGCGCGGTCTTCGCGGCTGCGGCAATCCAGTCGAGCAGCGGCCGGTTGTCGACCTCGCGCCGCGTGCCCTGCCCGCCCGGCACCAGGATCACGTCGAGCGTGCCGCAATCGGCGAGCGTGGCATGCGGCAACACGCGCATGCCCTTGGCGCAGGTGACGGGCGCGTCGCGCTGCGCGATCAGCAGCACCTCGCTGCTGCCCTCTTTCAGCGCGGCGGCCATGGTGAAGACCTCATAGGGACCGACGAAGTCGAGCTCCTCGGCGCCGTCGAAAATCAGGATGCCGATCCGCAAGGTCATGACGCGTCTCCGCTGGGCTGGAAGCGGGCGCGGAAGGCGCCCGGGCTGGTTTTCAGATTGCGCTGGAAGGCGCGGCGCATGCGCTCCTCGCTGCCGAAGCCGGCGCGCTGCGCGACGAGGCCGACGGGAAGGTCGGAGGCGGTGAGCAAACGCCGCGCGGCGTCGATGCGGGTGCGTTCGAGATAGCGCGCCGGGGTGTCGCCGGTCTCGCGCACGAAATTCCGCGCGAAGCTGCGCTCGGACATGTTGGCCTTGGCGGCGAGCGCGGCGACGTCGAGGCCTTCGCCGGCATGCTCGGGAATCCAGCGCAGCAGGCCGGCGAGCTTGCCCTTCGGATAGGCTTCGGGCGCGAGATGGGCGCTGAACTGCGACTGGCCGCCGGGACGCATCAGGAAGATGACGTGCTGGCGCGCGATCGCGAGCGCGATCTCGTCGCCGAGGTCCTCGCGCAGCAGCGCCAGCGCCAGGTCCATGCCGGCCGTGACGCCGGCGGAGGTCCAGAATTTGCCGTCGCGCACGAAGATCGCGTCGGGCTCGAGCGCGATTTCGGGGAATTCGCGGCGCATCTGCTCGACCCGGCTCCAATGCGTGGTGGCGCGCTTGCCGGCCAGGAGACCCGCTTCCGCCAGCGCGAAGGCGCCGGAGCACACCGAGACCACACGGCGCGCCTTGCCGGCGCCGGCCTTCAGCAGCTTGAGCAGCGCCGTGTCGTGGCGCGCGGCGTCGACGCCCTCGCCGCCGGCGACCATCAGCGTGTCGATGCCTTTGAGCAGGCCCAAGCCGTTCCGCGCATAGCCGGCCTGCGCGACGAGGCTGAGGCCTTCGGTGGTGCGGAACGGGCCGGGCTCGCGCGCGGCGAGCGTGATGTCATAGACCGGGCCGCGGCGGCCGCGATTGGCGGCGCCGAGGATCTGCAACGGCCCCGTGATGTCGAGGATCTGCGCATCCTCGAAGGCGAGCATCAGGATTTTTCTGGGCTTCGTCATGATGCCAGATTAGCCGCGCGGCCGTCTGGCGGAAACGACAATCGGGCCACTTTTTCCGCCAAGGCCGCAGCGCGATTGCGCCGCCGCGGCGCCGTCCTATCATCCGCACCGGCGGCTGAGAGGGGCGGACCTATGGCGGACAACGGAACGAATGATGCGCAATTGTATGCGCGGCGGGTGACGACCGGCCTCGACTGGGAAGACCTCGTGCTCGACGCGGCGACGCGCGCGCAGATCGACATGATCGCGCAATGGGTTCGCCACGAAAGACAGCTGCTCGAAGAGTGGAAGCTGGCGCGTCACCTGAAGCCCGGCTGGCGCGCCGTGTTCCATGGACCGCCGGGCACCGGCAAGACCTTGGCCGCGTGCCTGCTCGGCAAAGCGTTGGGGCGCCATGTCTATCGCATCGATCTCGTGCCGATGCCGGCGCTCGATGCCCTGTTCGTGCGCGCCGAAAAAGAGAACTGGATTCTGCTCGTGGACGGCAACGCGGTCGCAAGGGGGCGGGCGGACAGCGACCAAGCCGCCAACCAGCAGATCGCCTATCTGCTGCAGCGGATCGAGGATTATCCCGGCGTCGTGATCCTGGAGAGTAATCTTGCCGCGCTGCTCGACGAAGCGTTTGCGCGGCGTTTCCAATCGACGATCCGGTTTGCGATTCCCAATGCGGCGGCACGGCTGCGTCTATGGCAAGGCGCGTTCGGCGGTGCCGGCTTTCAGCTGGCCGGCGATATCGACCTGCAGCGCATCGCCAGGGACCATGAGGTCAGCGGCGGCGATATCGTCGACGTGTTGCGGTTTGCCGCTTTGCGCGCCGCGGTGAGCGATACGCGCACCGTCAAGCTCGACGATATCGCCGAAGGCTTGGCGCGCCGCGCGAAGGCTTAGGCGGCCTGCGTCGCCAGGCGGGTTCCGCGCCAGTGCGACAGGCGCCAGTGCGCGACCAAGGCGTCGGTGAAGCGGACCAGGAGCACGCCGACCAGCAGCAGAACGGAGAAGCCGTACCAGCGGTCGGGCAGATGCGGGCCGATCAGATGCTCGATCCCGGTGAGGAAGAAGACCAGCCAGAAATAGGCCGTGGCGACGCGTTGCAGCGTGCGCCAGGCCGGGCCGCCGAGGAAGCGCATCGTGGCGGGATGGGCGCTGGCGAGCAGGACGACCAGGATCAGCGCGGTCAGCGCGCTGTAGGCGACCGCCTCCATGGTCATCGGCTGGCCGGAGAGTTCGGTCGGCGCGGCGACGCAGGCGAGGCCGACGGCGGAGACCACGGCGAAGGACAGCATCAGGCTGCCGCGCTCGCGCCCGATGATCCGGGTGACCTTGGAGGGGATCAGGCGCGACAGCGGCTCGACCAGCATGGTGACGGCGAAGACCAGGAGCGAGAAGCGCGACACCATCTCGGCCGCGACGTGCCAGCTATTGCCGGCGGCGGTGTTCATGCTGAGCGAGGCGGCGGCGACCAGGCCGGCACCGAGCACCGCGAAGAGCAGGATGAAGCCGGTGAACCCCGTCTGGCCGGGGGCGCGGGCGGGAATGTCTCGTGCGCTGTCGATGGCGACCATGGGGCGGAGTTCCGAAATGTGGCGTTCAAGAGCACAACGCGGCGCTCTGAAATTGGTGCCTACACCGGACGGCTTAAAGCGACGGCGAGACCGTCGACGGGCGCATTTGCCTCGGTTCGTGGCGCGCAGGCCACGAGGCCGGCGACGTCGAAGCCCTGCTCCGCCGAAATTTTCCGCAAATACGATTCAGAATGGCACCAACGACGCTTGGGGCCGAGTTCGAAATCGGGACCGGAACTCGCCTCCGCCGTGAACAGGAAGAAGCCGCCGGGCTTCAGGCGCCGCGCGGCGCCGGCGAAGGTCGCGGCGAGGTCGCCGAGATAGACCACGGTGTCGGCGGCGAGAATCAGGTCGTAGTCGGCGCCGTCCTGCGCCAGCGCGGTCTCGATGTCGGCGACGGCGAGGGTGCGATAGACGCGGCGGGCGCGCGCCTTGGCGATCATCGCGGGGCTGAGATCGATGCCGTCGATCGCGGCGGCCATGTCGGCGAACACCTCGGCGGCGAGGCCGGTGCCGCAGCCGAGATCGAGGATGGTCAGACCTTGCGCGCCCGGCATCACGAAGCCGGCGAGCTGGCGCAGGATTTCGGGCGCCTGGTAATTCAGCTGCACCCGCATCCGTGAATCGTAGTCGGCGGAAAACTGGTCGAAGAGATGGCGGACATAGCCGGCGTCGGAACGCGGCTGGGCGCGGACGGCCTTGGCGCGCGCAATGTGCGCGGCGATTTCGGGTGTCTCGTCGAGGGCGGCGAACTGCTCCAGCGCCTTGTCCGCCTCGCCGGCTTCGAGCCAGGCAAGGCCGAGCTTGAGGCGCGCGTCACCCGACGCGGGATCGCTGCGCAATGCGCGCTGGTATTCCGCAATGGCGGTCGGCAGGTGACCGGCGGCGAGCAGCGCATCGCCCAGCGCCACGATGGCGATAGCGACATTGGGGTTGAGTGAGGCGGTCTCGCGCGCCGCGTCCAGCGCAGCATCGCTGTCGCCCGCCGCGAGCCAGGCGCGCACCAGCTCGAGCCTTGCGAGCAAGCCGCCGCGGCCGGCATCGAGCCGGGCCTGGAGGAAGCGGGCGGCCTCAGCGGGCCGCCCGGTCTCGATCAGAGCCGCCGCGTATTCGAGCGGATCGCCGTCAACTGGCAAGCGTGCACTTGCCGTTGTTGAGCACGACCACGTCGCGCTCTTTCAGCTTGGAGCGGAACGACACGGTGCTGCCGTCGACCCACATCTCGGTGACGATGGTCTCGCCGGGGAAGACCGGCGAGGAGAACCGCACGTCGAAGCTGGTGATGATCTTGGGATCGAACTTGGCGATGGTCGAAATCACGGCGCGGCAGGCGGTGCCGTAGGAGCACAGGCCGTGCAGGATCGGGCGCGGGAAGCCGGCCATCTTGGCGACGGCGGGATCGCGGTGCAGCGGGTTGCGATCGCCCGACAGCGCATAGATGAAAGCCTGGTCCGGACGCGTGTCGCAGGCATGCACAAGATCGGGCGCGCGGGTCGGCAACTGGTGCGGCTCGGGCGCGCCGTCCTTGGGGCCGCCGAAGCCGCCATCGCCGCGCGCGAACGTCGTGCCGATCAGCGTGGCGAGCTTGTCGCCGGTCGCCTTCTCCTTGATGACGCGCTCGTTGACGATGATCGCGCCCTTGTCCTTGCCCTTGTCCCACACGCCGATGACGCGCGTGTCGGAGATCACTTCGGCGGCGGGCGGCAGGGGCTTGTGGATCTGCACGCGCTGCTCGCCATGCACCACCATCAGATAGTTGATGCCGGCCATCGGGTTGGCGCCCGGCGTGCTCCCACGCGGCGGACGGCCGGTCGGGATCACGGTGGCGAAGGTCGGCACGACCTGAAGATTCTTCTCATAGGTGAAGGGCAGCTCCTGCTCGTTCATCGGATCGCGCTGGAAGCCGATGCCCAAGGCGTAGAGCATCACCTCGCGGTCGCCATAGCTCGCTTCGAGCCCTTGCGATTTCGACTGCATCATCTGTTCGTAATCGATCGGCATGGCGATCCTCTCCCGTGTTTTATCTGCGAACAGATTAGTCCGGTTTCGGGTTGAGACAACTCACCCTCCCAAGCGTCATGGCCGGGCTTGTCCCGGCCATCCAAGATCACCCATGCGGCAGTTGTGATTATGGGTCCCCGGGACAAGCCCGGGGATGACGCGCGAAAAGCGCGTCACCTTTGCGCCAAGGGCGGTGGTGTGATTTGCTTGGGACCGCGACCTTTGTTGCCTTGGGGGCACCATGACCGACACCGCGCACGCCACGCCCGGACCGCTTCCGCCGCCGCCGCGCCGCAGCCATGGCTGCCTGTGGGGCTGTTTGATCGCGGCGCTGGTCGCGATCGCCGCCATCATCGCGGCGGTCAGCTTCGGCGGTTGGTATCTCTATTCGGGCTTCAAGAACAACGCGACGATCAAGGCCGTCGTCATGACGATCAACCACGATCCGGTCGCCAAGGCCGTGCTCGGCGACAATATCGAGATCACCGGCCTGGGCAGCTCCAACTACACCACCGACACGAACACCGGAACGGTCGAGAACTATATCGCCAATCTCAAGGGCAGCAAGGGCAGCGGCACGCTGGAGATCCACAGCACGACGCCGCCGCACGGCCAGCAGCATATCGACATGCTGAAGCTGACCGGCCCCGACGGGCACCAGTACGATCTTCTGAACGAAGGCAATGGCGACGCCGCGCCGCCCACCAATTCGACCGACACGCCCCAGGGGCAAGGAAACAACCCATGACCTATCGCTGCTTCGACGTTCAGATCGCCGACGGGATCGCGCATGTCCAGCTGAAGCGCGGCGACGAGCTCAACACCATGGTGCCGGAGTTCTGGACCGAGCTACCCGCCATCGTGAAGGACATCGACGACCACGCCAAGGCGCGGGTGATCGTGATCTCGTCGACCGGCAAGCATTTCTCGGGCGGCATGGATCTGTCGGTGTTCACCGGCGGCAATTCGGCCGGCACCGCGGCGGCGCGGGCGCCGCAGGAGAAGGGCCGGGTGCGCGCGAACCTTCGACTCTCGGTGCTCGACATCCAGGAATCGTTCAACGTGCTGGAGAAGGCGCGCGTGCCGGTGCTGATCGCGATCCAGGGCGGCTGCGTCGGCGGCGCGGTCGACATGGCGAGCGCCTGCGACTGCCGCTATGCCACGGAGGACGCGTTCTTCGTGATCCAGGAGATCAATATCGGCATGACGGCGGATGTGGGCACGTTTCCACGCCTGTGCAAGCTGATGCCCGAGGGCATGGTGCGCGAACTCGCCTATAGCGGCCGCCGCATGCCGGCGAAGAAGGCGCTGCAGCTCGGCCTCGTCAACGAGGTGTTCGCGACCCAGGAGGCGATGCTGGCGCACGTCATGGGGCTGGCGAAGGACATCGCCGAGAAATCACCGCTCGCGGTTTATGGGTCGAAGGTGATGATCAACTACGCGCGCGACCACACGATCGCGGATGGGCTCGACTACATCGCGACCTGGCAGGCCGGCATGTACCACCCCGAGGCAGACATGATGGAGGCGTTCAAGGCCAAGTCGGAAAAGCGCCCGGGCAAGTTCGAGGAGATGCTGCCGATACGGCGGCGGGCGTTGTCGGGAGAGTGAACTCACTGTCATCCCCGGCCGAACGCCGCGTAGCGGCGTGAGGGGAAGGGGACCCAGGTGGAAAGATCGAGTCTGGTCTATCCACCTGGGTCCCCTTCCCTCGGATCGCTGCGCGATCCTCGCCGGGGATGACAGCGGAGCTTTTACTCCGCCGCGTGGACGTGGTGTTCGATGGAGACGGCGGGGCCTTCGCTCCACACCTCGGTGAGCGGGACGCCGTGTTGTTCGATCATGCGTAGCGCGTGCTCGTAGCCCTCGGCGATGCAGCGATCGAAGGCGCGCCAGTCGCGCAAGCCGACGCCGGCGAGCGGCGGCTCGAACATGTAGTTGGCCTGCTCGCGCGCGAGACGGCGCTGGACTTCCGAACCTACCGTGCCCGAGCGCATCAGGATCGAGACGATCGACGGCGTGCCCGCCATGCGCTGGCCGATCAGCCACCACCACGGACGCTCGCCATATTTGTCGTCGCGCGCCTTCAGGTCGATCTCGCCCGTGACGTCCGACGCGATGATCGGGCCGGCGGAGCGCTCCGCCATGATGTCGACCGGCAGGTTGTTCATCAGCCCGCCATCGACCAGCAGATGGCCGTTATGCGTGACGGGCGGCAGGATGCCCGGCAGCGAGACGCTGGCGCGCAGCGCCCGCCAGAGCGGGCCGGCGCGATGGACGTGGACGCGGCCGGTGGTGAGGTCGGACGAGACGCAGAAGAAAGGCTTGGCCAGCTCCTCGATCCGCATGTCGCCGAAGCTGTGCTGCAAGAGGCGCGTCACCTTGCGGCCGCGCACCAGCGCGATCAGCGGCAGGGTGAAATCGTTGAGCGGGTTGCCGTTGACGAAGGCATCGCGCATCCGCGTCGTCAGCTCCTCGATGCTCCATTCGCTGGCGAGGCCGGCGGCGATGATGGCGCCCATCGAGGTGCCGCCGATATTGTCGAACGGCACGCCCGCTTCCATCAGCGCTTTGACGATGCCGATATGCGCGAAGCCGCGCGCGCCGCCGCCCGCGAGCACGATGCCGACGGCACGGCCGGAGATGAAGCGCGCCAGGCGCTTGATGTCGTCGGGCTTGCCGGCGCGGACATGGTGGTGCGACTCGTAGAGCCCGCTGCGCACCGCGAAATGCTCGGGCAGGTTCTCGTTCTTGTCGGTGGGATGCAGCAAGAGGAGTTGCGGCAGGCCGCTGGCGCGCTCCTTGAGCGCGGGCAGATCGAGCGCTTGCGACGGCAAGGGCTGGTCGACGCGGGCGAGCAGGAAGATGCGGTCGGCCTGGCGCAGGCATTGGTGCGTCCAGGCGCTGTCGGGCGCGTCGCCGCGATAGAACACGATGTCGTGGCCGGCCTCGAAATTGGCGAACCATTCGCCGGTCTGGTCGGCGCAGGAGGAATCGAGCACCGCGGCCTTGGAGCCCATATTGACCAGCGCGCCGGCAAGGCGATGCGCAATCGGCGCCTGGTCGAGGCCGGGCTGCAGCGGCACGATGGCGAAGGTCTTGGGCCGGCCGGTGTCGACCGCGCTCTTGGTCGTGTCCTGCAGGCGCTTCACCAGGATGCGCATCATGTTGAGCATCACCCGCGGATGGCGGCCGATCAGCGCGTCGAACGCGGCGGGCGGCACGCGCAACAGCTCGCTGTCGCGCATCGCGATGAGCTGGGCGGAATGCTCGGTGCTGCCGGAGATCATCGACATCTCGCCGACGGTCTCGCCGGCGGGGATGTGGGCGACGAGGCGGCGCTTGCCGCGCTCGTCCTCGGCGAAGACGCCGAGGCTGCCGGTGATGACGAGGAACACCGCCTGGTCGTTCTCGCCGTCGCGGCGCAAGAGCATGCCGCCGGGCAGGCCGAACCAATTGGCTTCGGAGAGGAGTTTCTTCAGCGCCGCGTCGCTCACGTCCTCGAGCAACGGAAAACCGCGCAGGCGCTGGCGCAGCGATTCCGGATAGACGGTATCCGGCCCGATCTTGAAGGAGGAAAGGAACGCCATGTTCATCGACTTTAGCCGCCCTTCCTCCGCTTCACCACGCCGTCCAGCCGCCGTCGACGGTCAGGGCGGCGCCGGTCATGAAGCCGGACGCCGGCGAGGCGAGGAACAGGAGCGGCCCCGCGATCTCTTCCGGGCGGCCGAGGCGGCCCAGCATGGTGCGCGCGGCGAGGCGCGCGGCGAAGGCCGGATCGTTCTCCTGCACCTGGGCGCGCGGGAAAGGACCGGGCACCAGTGCATTGACGCGAATGTGTTCGGGACCGAGCTCGGCGGCGAGGTGGCGGGTGAGCTGGAGCAGCGCCGCCTTGGCGGGGCCGTAATGGAACGGGCTCTGCTGTTCGGGCGCATTGTAGAGCCGCGCCTCGGGCGAGACCGCGCCATACATGGACGAAATGTTGACGACGCTCGCCTGCCCGGTCGCGGCGACGGCGGCGCGCAAGCCGGGACGGGCGGCGCGCACCGCTTCGAACGCGGCGGTGACGCTGCTGGCGTAGGTGGCGGCGAAGTCGGAGGCCTCCAGCGCCGCGAAGGGCTTGGGCGTCATCGCGATCGCGTTGTTGACGAGGATGTCGAGGCGCGGGCGCGACGCGAAGAAGGCCCGCGTGGCGGTGACGTCGGCGACGTCGAACGCGGCGCGCTCGACCGACAGGCCTTCGCCGAGCAGCGTGGCTTCGAAATCGGCGAGCTTGGAGTCGTCGCGGGCATTGACGATGACATGGGCGCCGGCTTGCGCGAGAGCGCGGGTCATGGCGCTGCCCAGATGCCCCGGCGCGGCGGAGACGAACGCGACGCGCCCGTCGAGACGAAACATCGCCTGCGACTGGTGCTGTGCATCCGATTGGGTGGCGTCTTGCCGACCCATGTGAAGCGCCTCCGTCCCCCGATGCCCGGACGATAGGCATAGGACGGTAAACGTGGCGTTAGCGTGAATGGTTCGTTAATCGCGCGTTCAACGCCGGCACATGTTCGCGCGTGGGCTGTGGAATATCTGGGCGATTTGATCGTACCCAAATTGGGTGATGCCAGGCCGATATTTCGCAAAGTTTAGCCGGCTCGCGGTTTTCACCGCGCCTTGCCTTGTGCAGTATCGCGATGATTTTCAGCGTAGTTTTATTTCAAGTCCGGGGGGACAGTTATGGGCAGGGGCATCCGCGTCCAAGTCGTCAACAATACCGACCTTCCCATGAAGATCGACGTCGTGGAGCTCGACGACATCAAGCAAGGCGGGGACGGCAGCGATCCCATGGCGCTCCGGGACATGGTGCCCCCGCGCAGCAAGCACCCCTACGAACCGCAATATATCGAGAACTATTCGGCCGTCCGCGACGGCGTGTTCACCGTGGTCGTGCGGACGCCGTATGTCACAGAAGATGTCGGCCGCCTCTGCTTCCGCGGCAGCAATACGGGTTTCCGCAACACCTACCGCACGTTCCATAACGCCGACATCCTCGTCGATGCGCTGATGGCGGACGATCTGATCGAGATCACGATCGACGGCGCACGCACCATCGGCAAGGGCATCCCCTATATGAAGCTCGCCTTCGACGACAAGGCGAAGCTCATTGGCGAGCAGAAGGCGGAAGAAGGCCTGATCCACAGCTTCGTCCGGCGCAACGGCCTCACCGATCTGATGTTCTTCGCGCACGGCTTCAACAATTCGCAGCGCGACGCGCGAAACGTCTATCAAAGCTATTTCGAGAGGTTCGAGCCGCCGGTGGCGGGCAAGAAACTCGGCATCGTCGGCATCAGCTGGCCGTCGCAGGCGGCGGATGCGTCGGCCGGCGCATCGGCGGTCGCCAACGCCGCGGCGGGCGCCCTGAAGTACAAAGCCTTCTACGACATGCACACGCTGGCCGGCGAGGTCGGCAATCATCTGGGCTGGATCGTCAACGTTGTGATGCAGGAAAATCCAGGCGTCGCGGTCCATCTCGCCGGGCACAGCATGGGCGGCCATCTGGCGGCATCGGCGCTGGCGCCGATCAAAGCGCCGGAGCGCGTGAAATCGGTGTTCCTGATCCAGGCGGCGACCTCGGCGCTCATCTTCAGCCCGGCCGGCGATCTGGGCGGCAAGCACAGGACGGTCGGCGGACCGGTCATCGGCACGTTTTCGTCCGAAGACTTGCAGGTTGTTGGCCTTTGGACCTGGGCGCAGACGGCCAAGACGATCGTCAACCTCGGTCGGGGCGCAACCGATGTGCTGGCGATGGGCGGTGCCGGCCCGCTGGCCTGCGGCGCGCATGACGTCAGCATGGGAAACGAGCACGCGGAATACAGCTTTGCGGCAGGCAACGCGTACGCGCTGCATTGCCCCGACCTGAAAAACCACGACGACTACAAGACCGAAGCCTTCGCGCGGGCGCATCAGCGCGCCGCCGGCCTCGTCTGATCCCAGCTCGCTATCGGAGAACCGTGATGACCAGCAAAGGCATCGACGCCTATATCTATCTGTCGGGCGCCCGGCAGTCCGCAACAATTCATGCGCGCAACCACAAAGGCCGCAAATTTGCCGGAGACGCCGCACCGGATGCCGGACGGATGCAAAGCCATTCTTTCGAACTCTCCCGGGGCGACATCAAGATTTGGGAAAAATCCGGCCAGCTCAAGCTGGAGGGATCGGTCGACGGCAAATCGGTCTTCCAGCGTTTCGCGGAAATCAATCCGGTCACGGGAAACATCGCCGACACCGATCTCGGCGACATGCTGAACACCAGATCCGTCGTCAAAAGGGATTACGCGATCAATTACGGCTTCGCCGATGCGGGCAAGGGCAAGCGGCACCAGGCCTGGATTTATATGACCGACAGCCAGGCCAATTGGATGGGGCGCGCCATCGACAAGTTCGGGCTCATGGACCGGTCGTTCGGGACCTTCGTCCTGCCGGGCTCGCATGATGCCGGGATGTTCACCGGGGTGGCCAGCAATTCCGAGGCGGGATCGCTTATGCGCTCGCTCGTGACCGCGAAGATGGACAACAAACTGTCGAAGGCCGGCGCGCTCGCGACGTGGTTGCTGAGCGTACGCGTCGCCGCGGAAGCGGGCTTTCTTGCCGCCGAAAAGCTCGGCACGGTGCGCAAGATCCTGATCGGCCTCACCTACACGCAGAAGGACACTATCGCGACGCAGCTCGCGCTCGGAACGCGCTATTTCGATTTCCGCCCGGGCTACAACGTGCCCAGCTACCGCAAGGACAAGGTGCTGCGGATGCAGCACAACTTCGCGCCCGGCAGCACCTTCGAGTCGTTCCTGTCGGACATCGTCAAATTCCTGAGCCGCCACAAGCGCGAGATCGTGGTCGCGCAGATCAAGTTCGACGGGTTCGCCGATGCCGGCGCGATGACGCCGCCGGCGAAAGAGATCGACAAGCATCTGAAAGACGCGCTGGCCGGCACCGGCATCGTGCAGGGCGGCATCGGCGACCTCGACCGCAAGGTCGGTGACCTCCTGACGGAGAGCAGGCGGTTCATCGTGCTGCGCGACCACGACAAGCCGGCGGATTCCTACAGCGACAAGGCCTATGCCACCGACAATCCCAAGGACGTCGTCGCCGCGCTCGACGAGACTCTGGATGCGCCCAGGCGCAACGCGAAATGGACGGTGCTGCAGCTTCAGGGAACCTATACGAACAAGATCAAGGCGGAGTGGTGGACGGGACCCTCACTGGCATCGATGAGCGATGCGAGCTCGCCGCTGCTGTCGACCAAGGCGAAGTTCGACCACAAGATCTATCCCTGGCTGATGCGCAAGGACACGCGGTTCGCGGAGCGGGCGGGACCCAAGCTCGTCGTCCTGCTCAACGATTTCGTGGACAACGCGCTGTCCGATCACGCCTTCGCCTTGACGGGACAGCGCGCCGCGCGGCCCGCGCGCCGGTGAGGATGCGCCGGACGGGGATCACCGCCCGGCGCTTCGCCTCACAACGACTTCGACAATCCGACAAAGAACCCGCGCCGGGCGCCGAATTGCGGCGCGCCGACGCCGATGCCGGAGCCGTCGCGGATTTCGTATTGCTCGTCGAACAGGTTGATCACGTCGAAGCGCGCCGTGACGCTGCCCGAGTCTCCCAAGTCGAAATCTCGGCTGACGCCGAGATTGACCTGCGTATAGCCCGGCACGGAATCGCCGTTCGGCGTCGCGCCGTCCTTGCGCAAGCCCGAGCCGTGGAGCAGATCGGCGCTGAACCTTATGCCCTGCCATTTGTACGACGCGCCGGCCGAGACCGAGACGATCTGCTGGTGATCGAGCGGGATGTAATGCGTCGCGATGTAGGCGAGGTCGCCCGGATCGAACTGGAACTGGCTCGACACGATGTCCTTGCCGACGGCGCGCTCGTACGACGCGTTGAGATAGGCCGAGAAATCGTCCTTGCGGTAATCGCCGGTGAATTCGAGGCCGTATTGCCGCCCACTCCTGTAGTTGAACGGCGTCAGGATGATCGGCGCGCCGAACTGGCCCTCGTCGATCAGGTTGTGCGAGGCCTTGTAGAAGCTGTCGAGGCCAACCGTGAGGCCGTCCATCACGATCTGGCTGATGCCGACATCGTAGTAATCGGCGCGCTCGGCCTTGGGCGTGTCGTTCAGCGTGCCGGCCGGCGCCGCGGTCGTGTTGGCGAACAGCGCGATGTCCGCGTTGCCGACAAGCTCGATCGGCGGCGGCGAGAAATAGCGCGAATAACCGCCATGCACCGTCGTGGTATCTGTCGGCGTCCAGACGAAATTGACGCGCGGGCTGAGCTGGCTTTCGGCGTCGAAGGCCTGGAACGCGTCGTAGCGCAAGCCGAAATTCAGCACGACGGACGGGATGATCTTCCATTCGTCCTGGAGATAGAGGCTGTAGCTCCAGGCGTGGTTCTTCGAATTGTCCGGGATGACCAGCGGCACGTCGCTGAGCTGGTTGCCGGCGCCGTCGATGGCGAGCACCGCCGAGGTGGTGCGGCTGACGATGTCGTCGGCCTGATAGATCGCGCCGCCGCGGATCGTGTGCGTGTCACCGAGGTGCCAGGCGGCCTCGGCCTGCACGCCATACGCCTCGTCGCGCTTGTAGGCGGTCTGGGCGATGCCGTTGTAGAGCAGGTCGCCGATGGCGTCGGGCGTGAAGAACAGGCTCGAATAACGGCCAAAGCCAGAGATCGAGAAGTCCACGTCGCCCATCGTGTGCAGGTAGCTGAGGATGCCGTAATGGGTGATCTCGCGCTGGTTCTCGTTCAGCGCGTTGCTCGGGAACGCGAACTGGCCGTTGGCGACCAGAACGTTGTTGCCGGTGACGGGGTCGACGGGGCCGAGGCCCGTGATGCCGTCCAGCCCCGAAGGCTGCAGGCCGCGCTGATTCGGGATCTGGAACATGTCGTTCGAGGTGCCGAGGATCGCGGTGAGGCTGCTGTTCGGATCGATGATGTCCTGCAGGAACGCGAAGCCGTGCCATTGCTTGGTGCGGTCGTGCAGCGGATCGGCGCTGCCGTCCGGCGATTCGATGCCGAGCGTGTCGGTCGTGTAGTCGCCCGAGACGAAATAATTGAGACTGCCGGCCGAGCCGCCGTAGTCGATGCTGGGCGTGATCTGGCCGTGGCTGCCGCCATAGATGCCGATTTGGCCGCCCGGCGCGAACAGGCCGGTCTTGGTCTGCACGTCGATGATGCCGGCGGTGCGGTCGCCATATTCGGCCGGCAGCGCGCCGGTGATCAGCCGCACCTGGTCGGCGAAATGCGGGTTGAGCGTCTGGCCGAACACCGAGATGCCCTCGGGGATGATGATGCCGTCGATGCGGTATTGCAGGCCGTTGTGCTCGCCGCGGACGTGCAGCTGGCCGAACGAATCCTGCGCCACGCCGGGCGCCTGGAGCACGACCTGGTTGAGACCGTTGTTCTCGCCGCCCGGCTGGGCGTCGATGGCGGCGGACGTGATCGTGTAGGTCGACGCGCCGGTATCGGGCTGGATGCCGCTGCGCGCATCGGCGAGCTTTTGCGCGGTGACGGTGACGGTTTCGATGGTGTCGGCATGCGCCACGCACGGCGCGGCGATGCTCACCGCCGCGGCGGTGGCAAGAAGGAACGAACGATACATTTGAAAAATCCTCAACGGATTCGTTGCGACGGCCACACGCAGCGGCGCGATCGAAACGAAGACATGGATTGAAGCGACGCTAGGCGAACGGCCAAAGGCCGCGCCGGCGCGTCACGCGCTCAAAATCGCAATGTCAGGCGGAGGGTGGACCGCGGCCGCGCCAGGCGTGCGAGACCGTCTGGACGATGGCGATCGGCGCGGCGGCGAGCGGCGCGACGACCGTGATGGTGCTCGGCAGCGCGAGCGCGGCGGGAACCGGCGTGAGATAGGCACCGGCGTGGAGGAATTCCTGGCACAGCGGGCAGCGCGCGGTGTCGTCGAGCGGCGCCGGCGCGTGATGATCACGTTCGAGTGACGTGCCGATGTTTGCGGCGTGCGACGGCGCCGACGCGGTCAGCGCGCTGTAATCCAGCCCGTTGAGCTCGGGGTGGATATGGGTCTGGACGGCGTAGCTTTGGAAGAGAAACGCCAGCAGCGCCAGCGAGGTCACGAGCCCGCGCAGCGAAAACGCCGGCGCTTTCCGCGTTAACCGTCTCGCAAATGTGCGTACTTGCCGCAAAGCTCTGGCCTGCCTGCGCCTGCCCCTGCGTTACACACGATTTCGCCGCGCATGGCAACTGCGCGTGGAGTGGCGGCTTGCGCCAGGGATGATAGGGTTCGCGCCAATCTTTCCGGAGGCGCATGTGAAATACCGCAAACTCGGTTCCAGCGATCTGAACGTCTCCGAGATTTCGCTGGGCTCCTGGCTCACCTATGGCGTCGGGGTGGAGCGCGACAGCGCCGCAGCCTGCGTCGACCGCGCCTTCGATCTGGGCATCAACTTCATCGACACCGCCAACATCTATGGACGCGGCGCGGCGGAGACGTTCCTCGGCGAAGTCCTCGCAGGGCGCAAGCGCGACTCCTATGTGCTCGCCACCAAGCTGTTCTTTCCCATGACCGAGACCGACAAGGGCTTGTCGCGGGCGCAGGTCGCCAAGCAGATCGACGCCTCGCTGAAGCGGCTGCGCGTCGATCATGTCGATCTCTACCAATGCCACCGCTACGATCCCGAGACGCCGCTCGAAGAGACGATGCAGGCGCTCAGCGACGTCGTGCGGCAAGGCAAGGCGCGCTACATCGGCTTCAGCGAATGGACGGCGGAGCAGATCGCGGCGGCGTTCGCGCTGCCCGGCGTCGAACGCTTCGTCTGCAGCCAGCCGCAATATTCGCTGCTGTGGCGCAAGCCGGAGGAGAAGGTCATCCCGCTGTGCCGCAAGGAACACGTGTCGCAGATCGTGTGGTCGCCGCTGGCGCAGGGCGTGCTCACCGGCAAATATCTTCCGGACGCGCCGCCGCCCGCCGGCTCGCGCGCGACCAGCGAGGCCATGGGCGGCTTCATCAAGCGCTGGACCGGGCGCGACATGCTCGAAGCGGTGCAGAAACTGAAGCCGCTGGCGCAGGAGGCGGGCTGCACGCTGACGCAGTTCGCGCTCGCCTGGGTGCTGCGCGAGCCGAACGTCGCCTCCGCCATCGTCGGCGCCAGCAAGCCGGAGCAGCTCGACGACAATGCCGGCGCATCGGGGCTCGCCATCGATCCGGCGCTGTTTGCCAAGGCGGAAAAGATCGTCGCAGGCGTGGCGCCGGCGGGCTGAGCCGTCAGTCCGCGCCCAGGATCTTCCACACGCTCGACACCGAATAGATCGGGGCGCCGTCGACGGTGAAATCGCCGCGCAGGAAGATCAGCGCGCGCGTGCGGCGCGTCAGCACCGGCGCGACCTCGATCCAGTCGCCTTCGCGCGCGGGGCTGAGGAACTGGCTCTGCATGTTGAGCGTCACGCAGGCCGCGTGATCGCAGGCATCCCACGCAGCCTGGCCGAGCGCGGCATCGGCGAAGGTCATCAGCATGCCGCCATGGATCACGCCGCGCATGTTCACGTGGCGCGTGTCGACGCGGAAGCCGAAGCGGCGCGCGCCCTTCTCGCCCTGCTCCCACACCGGGCCGACATGCATCTCGAACGGATCGACGAGGCGCGTTTCCACGAAGCCGGGCGGAGCGCTGCGCATCGCCGGCTCAGCCGATCTTCCACAGGCCGGTGGCGACGGCGACGGTGCGCGCGCCGCACACGATGTCGGCGGAGAGGAACACCATGGTGCGGGTCTGGCGCGTGACGCGGACACGCGCTTCGAGAATCTCGCCCAGCTTGCCGGGGCCGACGAAGTCGCAGGTCAGCGACACCGTGCTGCAGCTTTTCGCGCCCGTCGCGGCGCGGCTCGTCTGGCTCATCGCGATGTCGGCGAAGGTCATCAGCATGCCGCCATGGATGCTGCCCGAGCCGTTCATGTGCTTGTCGGTCACGGGCAGCGCGAAACGGCGCACCTCGCCCTCCGGCGCGAGCCGCCAGATCGGCCCCGCGTGCAGGTTGAATCCCCCCAGCGAAATGTTCTCCGCCTCGGGCGGAAGCGTGCTCAAAACGTCGCTCATGGCGAAATCTGCATAAGCGGTTCCACGCTGCACTGCAATATTGCATCGCTGCGGATTGGCTTCGCCGCTTCGCCACACTAAAGTTGCAATGCCAAACAAGATGCGCCATGCGAGGGGTCGCTTCAGCGCACGCGCCATTCCAGCCAGATGAGGACTTCCATGACCAAGCGTTACGCCCGGGCCGCCCTTGTGGCCTGCCTGCTCAGCACTGCCGCGGTGTTCGCGGTGACCGTGCCGCTCTCGCCCGCCATCGCCAAATCCGCCGCCGGGACGGTCAGCGCCCCGGTCGGAAAGCTCTTGCAGCCGGCGCAGGCCGCGATGACCGCGAACGATTTCGCGACCGCGCTCGGCCTCGTGAAGCAGGCGCAGGCGCTGCCCGACCAGACGCCGTTCGACACCTACAAGATCAACGAATTCCTCGGCAACATCTACGTCCACATGAACGACCATCCGAACGCCTTCGCCGCCTTCGCCGCGATGGCGGATTCGCCGGCCCTGGCGGACGACACACCGGACCAGCAGGCCAATACGCTGCGCGTCGCCGGCCTGCTCGCGACCGAGCAGAAGGCCTACGACCAGGGCATCAAATACGACACCGCCTATCTCGCGCTGCCCGGCGTCAAGCCGGACCCGACGGTTCTCGCGAGCATGTCGCAGGCCTATTACTACAAGAACGATTTCGCCAATGCCGAGACCTATGCCCACAAGGCGGTCGATGCGACGCCGGCCGGGCAGGCGCCCAATGAAGGCGCGCTGCAGATCCTGTTCGGCGCCCAGCTCAAGGCCAAGAACATGGACGGCGCGATCGCGACGCTGGAGCAGATCGTCACCTATTACGACGATCCGGACGAGTGGGGCCAGCTGATCGATGCCTCGCTCGGCACCAAGGGCATCAAGGATTTCGAGGCGTTGCACATCTATCGCCTGCGCCTGGTGGCCAAGGCGGGCGGCCAGCCGGACGATTACAGCGTGCCGGCGCAGCTGGCGCTTTCGATCGGCTATCCGGTCGAGGCCAAGGCGTTCTTCGATGCCGGCATCGCCGCGGGCAAGATCAGCCATGGCGACAAGGGCGTCGCCGACGCCGACAACCGCGCCGCCGCCGACCACAAGACCATCGCCGGCTTCGCGACCGTGGCCGAGAAGGGCAGCGGCGAGCTCGATCTGAAACTGGCCGAGACCTATTACGGCTATGGCCGCTATGCCGACGCCGAAGCCGCGGCGCGCCGCGCCTTGACCAAGGGCGGCGCCAAGGACGACCCGAACGAGGCCAACATGGTGCTGGGCGAGTCGCTGCTGCTGCAAGGCAAGGCCGCCGATGCCGCCGCCGCGTTCGGCGCGGTGAAGAACGCCTCGGCGGCCATGACGCGCGCCGCGCATCTGTGGACGCTCTACGCCAACCGCAAGCCCGCGGCGCCGGCGGGACAGTAAGCTTTCGGATCGCGCCGGGACGGGTTCGCCCGTTCCGGCGTTTTTCTTTTCCCGCGGGTCGCCCATGAACCTGGTGCTCGGCTTCACGCCGTTCATCCTGTTTGCCGTGCTGATGGGCCTGTCGCCCGACATCGCGCTATGGGTCGCCTTCGCCGCCGCGTTCACGCTCGGCATGCGCTCGTTCCTCGACACCCGCGTGCTCAAGACGCTGGACGCCGGCAACACGGCGCTGTTCGGCCTCCTCGCGCTCTACAAGGGCTTCATCCAGCCGAGCCTATCCTTCGGCGTCGTGCTGCTGGCGGTCGATGGCGGGCTGCTCGCCATCGTCATCGCCTCGCTGCTGCTGCACGAGCCGTTCACCCTGCAATATGCCCGCGAGCAGGTGGCGCCCGCGGAATGGACCTCGAAGATATTCTTGCGCGCCAATTACGTCGTGACCGCGGTGTGGGTCGCGGCGCTGGCGCTGATGACGGCGGCGGACGCCGCGGCGACGCTGCTGGCCCGCATCTCGGTGACGATGGCGGCGGCGGGCGGCCTCGTCGCGCTCGCGGTGGCGCTGACCTTCAGCCTCCGATACCCGGCCTATCTGCGCCGCCACAGCGGCGAGGCGGAGTGACGCAAGCCCGCGCTTGACTCTATTTCGGTATTTTCCTAAATACCGAAATATGAGCGATGTGTTCGATGCCCTGGCGCATCCCGTGCGCCGCAAGATCCTCAAGCTGCTGCGCAAGGGCGCGCTGAGCGCCGGCGACCTCGCGGACAAGTTCGACCTCGCCAAGCCGACGCTGAGCGGCCATTTCGCGGTGCTGAAGGCCGCCGATCTCGTCACCACCGAGCGCCAGGGCACCACCATCCTCTATCGCCTCAACATGAGCGTGCTGGAAGAGGCCGCCGCGGCCGTCCTCGACCTCGCCGGCACGGGCAAGAAGGAGAGCAAGCCATGAACATCCGCCTGCCGCTGTTCGTCACCGTCGTCATCGTCGGCGCCATGCTCGCCGTGAGCCTGTGGGCGTGGCCCCAGTTCCCGGTCGATGCCCGCATCGTGACGCATTGGGATTTCAACGGCCGGCCCAACGGCCATATGGGCAAGACCATGGGCCTGTTTCTCGCCCCCGCGCTGGCTGCCGTGCTCGGCCTGCTGTTCGCGCTGTTTCCCCGGATCGAGCCGCGCAAGCTCAACCTCGCCAGCAGCGCGAAATACTACCGCGCGATGTGGATCGGCGCGCTGTGCGTGCTTGGCGTCGCACACGGCGTCGTGGTGGCGGCGGCCCTGCATGCCGCGGTGAACGTCACGGCGGTGACGATGGGGGCCGTCGGGGTCCTCTACATCGTCATGGGCAATTATCTGGGCAAGACCCGGTCGAACTTCTTCGCCGGCGTGCGCACGCCCTGGACGCTGACCAGCGAGTATTCCTGGGAGCGCACCCACCGGCTGACCGGCAAGCTGTTCATGGTGACCGGCGCGGCGACGCTTGCGGCGCTCGCCGTCTACCCGGCGCGGTTCGCGGTCTTCATCCTGCTGGCGCTGTCGCTCGCGACCGCGGCGACCGCCATCGCGATGTCTTATGTCTACTGGATGCGCGATCCGGGCCGCGACACCGGGCATCTGGTGCACTAGCGCCGGCTTTGCCTGGGGCGCCGCGGCGGGCTAGTTTCGCGCGCCCTTCCCTCGCGGAGCCCGCCATGAAAGACGCCGTCATCGTTTCCACCGCGCGCACGGCGCTGGCCAAGTCGGTCCGCGGCGGCTTCAACCAGACCCATGGCGCGACGTTGGGCGGCCACGCCGTCAAGCACGCCATCGCCAACGCCAAGATCGACCCGGCCGAGGTCGAGGACGTCTATATGGGCTGCGCCCTGCCCGAAGGCGCGACCGGCAACAACATCGCGCGCGCCAGCGCCATCTGGGCCGGCTGCCCGGTGACCACCGCCGGCACGACGGTCAACCGCTTCTGCTCCTCCGGCCTGCAGGCCATCGCGATGGCGGCGCAGCAGATCATGACCGAGGACACGCCACTCGCGATCGGCTCGGGCGTCGAATCCATCAGCCTCGTCCAGATGGGCGGCACGATGAATTTCGGCCATTTCACCGAAGACCATCTGATGCAGGTCAAGCCGGCGCTGTGGATGGGGATGATCGAGACCGCCGAGATCGTCGCCGAGCGTTACCACGTGTCCCGCGACCGCCAGGACGAATATTCGCTGGAGAGCCAGCGCCGCACCGCCGCCGCGCAGCAGGCCGGCAAGTTCAAGGACGAGATCGTCGCGCTGACCACCAAGATGAAGAAGGTCGACCGCGCCACGGGGGCCGAAAGCATGGTCGAGGTCACGGTCGATCACGACGAGGGCAACCGCCCCGACACGACGCTGGAAGGCCTGAAGGCCCTCAAGCCGGTGTTCCAGGGCGGCCAGCAGGTCAAACAGGGCAAGTACGTTACGGCGGGCAACGCCTCGCAGTTCGCCGACGGCGCGGCGGCGGTCGTCGTCATGAGCGGCGCCGAGGCGTCGCGGCGCGGCATAGCGCCACTAGGTATATTTCGGGGTTTCGCGGTCGCGGGCTGCGAACCCGACGAAATGGGGATCGGACCGGTGCTCGCGGTGCCGCGCCTGCTCAAGCGCCACGGCCTTACCGTCGCGGACATCGACCTGTGGGAGCTCAACGAAGCCTTCGCGAGCCAGACGCTCTACTGCATGGACACGCTCGGCATCCCGCATGACAAGTGCAACGTCGATGGCGGCGCGATCTCCATCGGGCATCCTTACGGCATGTCGGGCGCGCGTATGACGGGGCATTTGCTGCTCGAAGGGCGGCGGCGCAAGGCCAAGCTCGGCGTCGTCACGATGTGCATCGGCGGCGGCATGGGCGCGGCCGGCCTGTTCGAGATCCTGCAATAGCCATGCGCGCACTGCTCGCCGCGTCCCTGTTCCTGCTCGTCGCCGGATGTTCGACGATGGAGTCGGTGATGGGTCCACCGGCACCCCCGCCGCCCGATCCGCACACGCTGATGCCGGCGCTCGAGCAGCGCATTGCGGTCCTGATCGCCGATGAGCGCAGCCGCATCGACCCCAAGGCGCGCGCGCTGATGATCGATCCCGAGCTGTCGGACGTCGCGCGCAAGCGCGCCAGCGACATGGCGGCAAAGAATTACATCGCGCACACCGCGCCGAACGGCGATACCTCGGCGAGCATCCTGATGGCGGAAGACGCCCATTTTCAGGGCCTTTTGGGCGAGAACATCGCGGCACAGCATTACACGCCGGCGGCCGGCGTCGATGTCGAAGCCTTCGCGCGCCGCTTCGTCGCGACCTGGCTCGCCAGCGCGCCGCACAAGGAGAATCTCTCCTTCGCCGACTACAACCACACCGGCGTCGGCGCCGCGGTGAACGGCGACACCGTCTATGTCACGCAATTGTTCTCGACCGATCTCGGCCTCGGGCCGCATCCCGACGATCCGCAGCCGCCGGTGATCGTGCCGGTGCCAACCGCGCGCGACGGCAAGGCCGCCATGCCGCCGCCCGATCCCGGCGTCGCGCTGCGCGGCAGCGAAGGGACGCATTGATGAGCGACGCGGCGCCCACCAACCGTGCGATCACCAGCTACGCCGATTTCTGGCCGTACTACCTGCAGGAGCACGCCAAGCCCGACACCCGCAATCTGCACTATGTCGGGACCGGCCTGACGTTGGTCAACGTCGCGGCGGGTATCGTCACCGGCAATGCCTGGCTCTATCTGGCGGCGCTGTTCAGCGGTTACGGCTTCGCCTGGGTGGCGCATTTCTTCGTCGAGCATAACCGCCCCGCGACCTTCACCTACCCGCTGTGGTCGCTGGTCTCCGACTTCCGGATGGCCTGGTTCTGGGTCACCGGGCGCCTCCCCCGCGAGCTCGCCAAGGCCGGGGTCGGCGGCTGAGGCCGCTAACCGGCTATTAACGCTGATGGGCGAAGTATGGGGCTCGCAACGGCCCATCGGAGTGACCGCTGCGAATCGGGTACTGAACCATTCTTTACACAATATCTTGACACCGGTACTTATCGTAGCGGGTGCGGTGCTAAGTGAGTCGAAATGCGGCCTGACATTCCCTGGAACGTGGCGGGTATCCCGTCCGAGGCCCGCGAAGCAGCGAGAGCGGCGGCGCGTCGGGAAGGCTTGTCGGTCGGGGAATGGATGACCCGGAGGATTCTCCGCAGCTTCTCCGACACGCCGGACGACATGACCCCTGCTCGCGAACAATGGACATCTCAAGGTAATTTGGCCAACGGTTTCGGCAACGGTTACAGCAACGGCCATGGGTATCAGCCCGAACCGCCGCGCCCCACGCCCCAGCGCCGCGATACCGAAGCGATGCTCGCCGACGTGGCACGCTCGGAGACGCAGAGCAACGACATCTACCGCCGCATCGAGGAGCAGCTGCGCAACGTGGCGCGCCGCCTCGAGACGACCGAGCGCAACCAGTCCGAAAACAACCGCGCCATGAGCAAGGCGGCGAGCGAGATCAACATCGCGGCGCGCGAGCAGGCGCAATCCTTCGACCAGCTCGGCGGCAGCGTGATGAGCCTGGCCGACCGGCTGGAGCGCGTCGAACGCACCACCGCGAGCGACGGCACGCGCGATGCGGTCAAGGGCCTGCACCAGGGCCTGTCGCGCCTCGCCGAGCAGATCTCCAACACCGCCAACCAGTCGGCCTCGCAGGTCTCGTCGCTCGCGGCGAACCTCGAAAGCCTCGCCGCCCGCCTCGCGCAGGCGCGCCAGGAGACGGAAGCCACGGCGCGGGCGCTGGAGCAGCGCATCACCCAGATCGACCAGCGCACCGCCGCGATCGCCGAGATCGACCACAAGGTGGCGCAGATCGACCAGCGCATGAGCCATGTCGGCGCGATCGACGACCGCCTGCGCCACGTCGAGCGCAACGCTCAGTCTATGGGCGACGCGGTCAGCAGCGCCCTGCAGAGCCTGGAATCGCACAAGGACGACAGCGCCGCGGCGCTGCGCCGCGACGCCGAGACCGCCGGCGCCATCGCGCGGCTCGAAGACAACGTTTCCAAGCTCGAACAGCGCGGCACCGATCCGGCGCTGGACCGCCGCCTCTCCGGCATCGAGCGCAGCCTGTCCGACATCGCCGGCCGCTTCGACTCGCCGGCGGCGCGCGACGGCATCGACGACAATCTCAAGCGCCTGGCGCAGCGCATCGAAGCCGCCGAGAACCGCCAGCGCGAACAGGTCGCCGAGTTGCGCGCCGCGATCAGCGATCCGGCCCGGCATGTCGACGTGCTGCCGCACGCCTTGCAGGCGCCGGCGCCGCTGGCCCAGGCGTTCGACGCCCCGCCCTTCCCCGAGAGCATGCCCGGCGCGCATCAGGGCTTCCAGGTCAGCGCCGATCCGTTCGCCCCGGCGTTCGACGGCGCCGCGTCGCCGTTCGGCGACGATGCCGCGTTCGGCGCCGATCCGTTCGCCGTCGCGCCCCCGCCGCCTCCGCCCCCGCCGGCGGCCGCTCCCGAATCCGATTCCTACATCTCCGCCGCGCGCCGTTCGGCCCGCGCCGCCGCCGCCCAGGCCGAAGCCGAGCGCGGCACGCGCATGGGCGGGTTCAGCTGGGGCGCCGCGAGCGCCGATCCGGCGGCTCCGGCCAAGTCGGGCAAGAAGACCTATCTGTGGATCGGCATCATCGCGCTGATCTTCATCGCCGTGTTCGCGATCGGCGCCTTCCTGAGCCAGAAGCTCTCGGCCAACTCGACCCACACGGTCAGCGTGCTGTTCAACAAACCGCAGGACACCGCCGCCGTGCATCCCGCGCCCGCGATGGCGCCGCCGGCCGACGGCGCCGACGTCACCCTGCCCCTGACGCAGACCCCGGCCACCGTGCCGCCGCTGCACACGACCAACGTCAAGCCCGCGCCGGTGCACACCGTGCCCGGCGCGCCGCGCGCAACGGCGACGACGACGCCCGCCGCCCTGCCGCCGGCCGCCACGACGACTCCGCCGCAGCAGACCGCGGCGCTGACCCCGCTCGACAAGCTCACTGCGCTCGCCAATGCCGGCAACGGCAAGGCCGAGCTGATCGTCGGTCTCAAATATCTCGACGGCGACGGCGTCGCCGCGAGCGAGGCCGACGCCGCCAAATGGCTCGAACGCGCCGCCGAACAGGGCATGCCCGTGGCGCAGTATCGCCTCGGCACGATGTATGAGCGCGGCCACGGTGTCCCCACCGACACCGCCAAGGCGGTGCACTGGTATGAGCTCGCAGCGCAGGCCGGCAACCGCAAGGCGATGCACAATCTCGCGGTCGCCTATGCTTCGGGCAACGGCATCGCGAAGAATCTCGCCGAGGCGGCGCGCTGGTTCTCCAAGGCGGCGGCGCTGGGCCTTTCGGACTCGCAGTTCAATCTCGCGGTGCTCTATGAGCGCGGCCTCGGCGTGCCGCAGAGCCTGCTCGACGCGTTCAAATGGTATTCGATCGCGGCCGCCGGCGGCGACACGGAATCGAAGTCGCGCATCGACGCGCTGGCGACGCAGCTGAGCGCCGACGACAAAGCCGCCGCGCAGCACGCCGCCGACGCCTTCCACGCCCAGCCGCTCGACCCCAAGTCGAACGTGCCGCCGCAGATGAGCGACGTGGCGGGCTGAACTCTGTCTTCCACCCTCCCCTTGAGGGAGGGTCGACAAAATTCGAGCGTAGCGAGAATTTTTCGGGGAGGGGTCCGGCGCAGGCGCTCGCTTCGCTCGCGGACCCCTCCCCGAAATTTGCTCCGCAAATTTCGACCCTCCCTCAAGGGGAGGGTGAAAGACCTTCAAGGTTGACCCCTGCACCTCCCGCGCGCACATTCGCGTGCAGCGTGGGGCTGCGTCCCCTTCATCTCCTGCCGTGATTCAACGCGTACGATGGAAATCTACCTCCCCATCGCCGAGATGTCGGTCCATTGGCTGATCGTGCTGGGCATGGGCGGAGGCATCGGGTTTCTCTCGGGCCTGTTCGGCGTCGGCGGCGGCTTCCTGCTGACGCCGCTGCTGATCTTCTACGGCGTGCCCGCGGAGGTCGCGGTCGCGACGACCTCCAGCCACATCACCGCCTCGTCGATGTCGGGCGCCATCGCGCAATGGCGCAAGCGCGCGCTCGACCTCAAGATGGGCGGCGTGATGGCGGCGGGCGGCCTTGCCGGCACCGCGTTCGGCGTCTGGCTGTTCACCATCATGCGCCGTTACGGCCAGATGGACCTCCTGGTCTCGGCGAGCTACGTGCTGCTGCTCGGCACGGTCGGCGGGCTGATGCTGAACGAGAGCCTCGGCGCCTTGCGCGCGACACGCGGCGGGGCGCCGGCGCCGCGCCGGGCGCCGCATCTGTGGATGCACGGCCTGCCGTTCAAGATGCGCTTTCGCGAGTCGCGGCTCTACATCAGCGTGATCCCGCCGGTGGCGATCGGCTTCTTCGTCGGCGTGCTGTCGGCGATCATGGGCGTCGGCGGCGGCTTCGTCATCGTGCCGGCGATGATCTACCTGCTGCGCATGCCGACCAATGTCGTCATGGGCACCTCGCTGTTCCAGATCATCATCGTCACCGCGGCGACGACGGTGCTGCAGGCGACGACGAACTATTCCGTCGACATCGTGCTGGCGCTGTTCCTGATCCTGGGCGGCGTGGTGGGGGCGCAGTTCGGCGTGCGCATCGGGGCGCGCCTGCGCGGCGAGCAATTGCGCCTGCTGCTGGCGCTGCTGGTGCTGGCGGTGGGCATCCGCCTCTTCATCGGCCTCGTCGTGCGGCCGGACGATCCGTTCTCCGTCACCACGGGGCTGCCATGAGGGCGTGGGCGGCAGCCTTGGCCGTACTCGCCCTGTGCGCGGCGCCGGCGCTGGCGTCGGAAGATCTGGTCTCCGGCCTGTCGCAGGATTCGGTGCAGATCACATCGAACTATGCCGGCACCGAGATCGTGGTGTTCGGCGCGGTCGAGCATCTGGAGGACACCGGCGTCAACGACGTGGTGGTGGTGGTGCGCGGGCCGGACGTCGACATGATCGTGCGCAAGAAGGACCGCGTCGCCGGCATCTTCCTCAACCGCGACCAGGCCAAGCTTTACGACATGCCGTCGTTCTACTATCTCGCGAGCACGCGGCCGGTCGACAAGATCGCACCGAGCTACACGCTGCAGGCGCACAGCATCGGACTCGACAACATCGTGCCGGGCCGCATCGTGAGCCATCACGACCCCGCGCCGTTCCGCGCCGCGCTGATCGCGCATGAGGTGCGCGACGGAATTTACGGCGAGACGCAGAACGGCGTCGAATTCCTCAGCCCCAGCCTGTTCCGCGCCAGCATCCCGATCCCCGCTTCGGTGCCGCGCGGGCAGTACAATGTCGAGGTCTATCTGTTCCGCGACGGGACGGTGATCAGCGCGCAATCGACGCCGTTCTTCATCGACCAGACGGGGCTGGAGCGCCGGCTCTACAATTTCGCGCACGATTCGCCGGTGTCGTACGGCCTGTCGACGGTGCTGATGGCGACGCTGCTGGGCTGGCTGTCGTCGGTGGTGTTCCGAAGGAACGATTGAGTACGGCGGGAAAATGGTACTGGATCATGACGCTGCGAAAAACGATTGAAGTCATCACCAAGCTCGCCGAGCGAAAAATCATTGGAAGCTATGCCATCGCAGGCGCTGTCGCCGCGATCAATTACATCCAGCCCATGCTCACGGAAGACCTGGACATCCTGGTTTCAATCGATGGGTTCGAGAAGCGAGATTCGGGTCTGATTTTGCTGGGGCCGATAGAGAAAGCGCTTGCCGATATGGGGTACACGGAGCGAACCGATCTTGGTTACAAGGTCGAAGGGTGGCCGGTTCAATTCCTTCCCGTCGGTTCGCGGCTTGACGAAGAAGCGCTCGAACAAGCCGTGGAATTGGAAATCTCCGATCCGGGCGAGCCATCGGTAAAAGCTCGCTGCCTGAGTGCACCGCATGTCGTTGCGATTGCCCTTAACCTGGGGCGGTTGAAGGACCTGGCAAGAATCCAGGCATTCCTGGAACAGGGCGCCGTCGATCTGCCGAACTTGAAAAAAGTTTTGGAACGGCACAATTTGATACCGGCTTGGGGAGAGTTTTGCCTCAAAGCCGCGATCAGGAACCCACTGTGACGACGCCCAAAGCCCCGCGCCAGTATCCAGACAACTCCGGCATTCATGCCCGCAAGGCCCAAGGCCGACTGCAACGCGCGACGGCGAGTTTCGCGGAGAAACTGACCGCGCTGGATGAATTGCGCGAACGCGTCGAACCCATTGTACGAGCCCGTGAGGCGCGCAAGCGCGCGCTGTTGGCGGCCAAACCGGTCTAAGCGCGTCTGGCAATCCGCGGCACGCCCCGCGCCGCCACCGCATAGACGCGCCGCCCGCCCAGCATGTAGGCCGCGAAGGCGCCTGGGAACAGGCCGGCAATCGCAACATCACCGACATCCAGGCCGCCGGTGTACGCGCCGAACGCCGGCATCACGAGGCGCATGCCGTCGCCGGCGAAGCATTTGCGGCGCAGGCCGCGGCCGCGCAGGCTGACGGTTGCACAAGGATGCAAGTGACCGGCGATCTCGCCCGGCTGCGGCAACGCTTGCGGCTGGTGACGGAAGACGAGGCCGCCGATCGCGATCTCTTCCGTCACCGAACCGCCGAGCCAGGCGGGCGGATGCGGATCGTGATTGCCCTCGATCCAGATCCATTCGCCGCGACCGGTCAGCGCGAGCAGGAGCGCGCGGTCGTCGGGATCGAGACGATCGGCGGCGTCCTGGTCGTGGAAGGTGTCACCGAGCGCGATGACGCGGGCCGGCTCATATCGCGCGATCAGCGCCGCCATGCGGCGCAGCGTCGTGCGCGTATCGTAAGGCGGCAGCAGCGCGCCCCAGCGCGCCAGCGACGAGCCTTTCTCGAAATGGATGTCGGAGAACACCAGCGTGCGCTCCGCCGGCCACCACGCCGCGCCGGCGCAGTCGAGCAGCAGCGTCTCGCCGTTCACCTCCGCCATCGTTTCGTGCATTTCAATCGACACGCATTGCCTCTTCGATCAAATCTTCCTCGGCGCGGTGCAGGATGTCCTCATGCGCCTCGCCGGCCACCATCTCTTTGCTGATCTCCAGCAGCGCCGGCACCGCCAGCGGCGAGACGCGCTCCAGCCGGCGCACCACGATGTGATTGCGAATCCGTTTCAGCATATCGCCCAGACGGGCGATGTCGAGCAAGCCGGAACCCGCGTCCTCGTAGGTTGCACGCAGGAGAATATGGTCGGGCTCGTGCTCGCGCAGCACGTCATAGATCAGGTCGGACGAGAACGTCACCTGGCGACCGGTCTTCTCGCCGCGCGGGTGGCGCCGCTCGATCAAGCCGGAGATGATCGCGCAATTCCTGAAGGTGCGCTTGTAGAGGCTGGATTCCGCGAGCCAGGCCTCGAGGTCGTCGCCCAGCATGTCTTCGGAGAACAGCGTGTCGAAATCCGCGCCGCCCATGTCGCGCAAGCCCCAGATCGCGAGCGCGTATTCGTTGGCGACAAAGCCCAGCGGGCGCAGGCGCAAGCGCTCGAGCCGCCGCGTCAACAGCATGCCGAGCGTCTGGTGCGCGAGACGCCCCTCGAACGGGTAGCAGACGAGATATTCCTTCGATCCGCGCGGGAAGGTCTCGACCAGAAGCTGGCCGGGCTGCGGTATCACCGAGCGGAATTCCTGGATGTTCAGCCAGTCGCGCACCGGATCGGGCAGCAGGTGCCAGGTTTCCGGCTTCGACACCATCTCGCGCACGCGCTCGGCGAGGAAGGTCGAGAGCGGGAACTTGCCGCCATTGTAGGACGGAATCTGCGCCTCGGCCTCGTGGGTGCGCGAGGTGTAGGCGCCGTCCTCGCGCATGCCTTCGAAGCGCAGCACATGGCCGGAGAAGATGAACGTGTCGCCGGGCGTCAGCTGCTCGACGAAATATTCCTCGAGCTGGCCGAGGACGCGGCCGCCGGCGCCGACCGGCTTGCCATGGCTTTGCAGGCGGATGTCGACCATCGGCTCCTCGACGATGACGCCGACATTCATGCGGTATTGCTGCGCCAGGCGCGGATGCGACAGCCGCCACAGGCCTTCGGGCGTCTGGCGCAGCCGCGCGTAACGATCGTAGCGCTTGAGCGCGTAACCGCCGGTGGCGACGAAATCGACGACCTTGTCGAAATCCTCGCGCGTCAGATGCGTGTAGGGCGAGGCGGAATGCACTTCGGCGAACAATTCGCCGGCATCGAATGGCTTGCTGCACGCCATGCCGAGGACGTGCTGCGCCAGCACGTCGAGGCCGCCGCGTTTCAGCCTCTCGCCGTCGAGCTCGCCGGCCAGCACCGCATCGCGCGCCGCGTTGCATTCGAGGACCTCGAAGCGGTTCGACGGCACCAGCAGCGCCTCCGACGGCTCGTTGAGCCGGTGATTGGAGCGGCCGATGCGCTGCACCAGGCGCGCGGCGCCCTTCGGCGCGCCGACGCAGATCACCTTGTCCACCGCGCCCCAGTCGATGCCGAGGTCGAGCGTCGAGGTGCAGACCACGGCGCGCAAGCTGCCGCGCGTCATCGCGGCCTCGACCTTGCGGCGCTGCGCCGGGGCGAGAGAGCCGTGATGCAACGCGATCGGAAGGTTATCGGAATTGATCCGCCAGAGCTCCTGGAAGGTGCGCTCGGCCTGGCTGCGCGTGTTGACGAAGATCAGCGCGGTCTTCGACGCCTTGATCGCCGCCATGATGTCGCCCATCGCGTGGCGCGCCAGATGGCCGGCCCAGGGGACATATTCGTCGGAGGCGCTGATCGTGATTTGCGGCCTGGCGCCAGCCTGGCCGAGCACCAGCGCCGACAGTGCCTCGCCTTCGGCCGGCTGCGGCATCAGATAGCGCCGCAGCGGGGCGGGATCGGCGACGGTCGCCGACAGGCCGACGCGGCGATGATTGGGTGCCAGTTTTTGCAAACGCGCCAAGCCGAGCGCCAAGAGATCGCCGCGCTTGGAATTGTGCATCGCATGCAGCTCGTCGAGCACCACGGTCTTGAGGCTCGCGAACATCAGGCCTGCGCCGGGATTGGACACCAGCAGCGCGAGCTGCTCGGGTGTGGTGAGCAAGATATCGGGCGGCGCATGGCGCTGGCGCTGGCGCTTGGAGACCGACGTGTCGCCGGTGCGCGTCTCGACACGGATCGGCAGACTCATCTCCGCGACCGGCGTTTCGAGATTGCGCGCGACGTCGACCGCAAGCGCTTTCAGCGGCGAGATGTAGAGCGTGTGCAGCGCGCTGGCGCGGCGGGCGGGAAGCTTCGCCAGATCGATCAGACTGGGCAGGAAACCCGCCAGCGTCTTGCCGCCGCCGGTCGGCGCGACGAGCAGCACCGACTCGCCCCGCGCGGCGTGATCGATCAACGCGGACTGGTGCGGGCGGATGGCCCAGCCGCGGGATGCGAACCAGTTGGAGAAGGTGGGAGGGAGCGCGACACCATCACTATCCTCCCCCGCCAGCGGGGGAGGTGCCGAGCGCAGCGAGACGGAGGGGGGCAGTCCCGCACCGGCGCAGGGCGGCCCCCCTCCGTCTCGCCCGCGAAGTGCGGACGAGCCACCTCCCCCGCTCGCAGGGGAGGATCGGTCGAGCGTTGCGTGTTGAACTGCCTTACGCGCCGTCATTTTTGCCAGAGGTGGTCCTCGACCCTACTGTGCCTCAAAGAAACCGGGAGGAACAGATCATGTACAATTTGATGCTGAAGGATGGCCTTCTCAAGGGCAAGCGCATCCTGGTGACCGGCGGCGGAACCGGGCTCGGCGAAGTGATGAGCGAGGCCTACGCCCAGCTCGGCGCCACGGTCTATATCTGCGGCCGGCGCAAGGCGGTGCTCGACGAGACCGCCAAGAAGATCAGCGGCGACACCGGCTCGGCGGTCAAAGGCATCGCCTGCGACATCCGCGTCGCCGAAGCGGTCGACGACATGATCGCGCAGATCTGGGCCGATGGCGGGGCGCTGACCGGGCTCGTCAACAACGCCGCGGGCAACTTCATCTCGCGCACCAAGGACCTCAGCCCGCGCGGCTTCAATGCCATTGCCGACATCGTGTTCCGCGGCTCGTTCTACGTCACGCTGGCCTGCGGCAAGCGCTGGATCGACGAGGGCGTCAAGGCGAGCGTGATCTCCATTCTCACCACCTGGATCTGGAACGGCGGGCCGTTCACGGTGCCGAGCGCGATGTCCAAGGCCGGGCTCAACATCATGACCAAGTCGCTGGCGCAGGAATGGGGCCCGAACGGCATCCGCCTCAACGCCATTGCACCGGGACCGTTCCCGACCAAGGGCGCCTGGGAGCGTCTCAACCCCGCGGCGTCGGGCAACACCGAAGCCGCGGCGCGGATGACCGCCGGCATGGCGCGCAATGGCGAGATGGTGGAGCTCGCCAATCTTGCCGCGTTCATGATGGCGGATGGCTGCGAGTACCTCACCGGCCAGACCATCGCGATCGACGGCGGCATGCACTTGGCGGCGGGCGGCAATTTCGCGCGGCTGGCAGCGCTCGGCGACAGCGAGTGGGAAGCGATCCGCGGCCAGATCCGCTCGGCCAACGACAAGGACAAGGTGCAGCGCTCAGTCTGACAGCCGTCAGAGCGCCTCGCCGACCAGCCGGCGGAACTCCGCCTCCGGCGTGCCGTAGAAGCTGCCGGCGGTCTTTTCGAGGCCGCCCCGGCTCGCCACGGTGAGTTCGCCGCGCCGTGTCGTGACAAAGCCCTGCCGCTCGAAATCCTTGAGCGCGACCGTGACGCCGGCGCGGCGCACGCCGAGCATGACGGCGAGGAATTCGTGCGTCAGCGGAACGGCGTCGCCGTCCATCCGGTCATGCGCCATCAGCAGCCAGCGCGCGAGACGCTCGTCGAGCTTGGCGCGGCCGTTGGCGAGCGCGGTGTGCGAGGTCTGGGTCATGAACGAGCGCGCGAAGCGCAGCATCAAACCGCGCAGCGACGGACTTTGCGCCAGCGCCGCGCGAAATGCGCCGACCGTGATGCGCTGGCCGTCGCCGCCGATCTGCATATAGGTGGAATTGGTCGAGCGGTCGTCGCCCATGATCACCGGTACGCCGGTCACGCCGTCGAACCCGATGACGCCGACCTCGATGCGGTGATCGTGTGCGTTCACGACCACGACCGAAGCGACGCCGTTCTCAATGAAGTAGATGTGCTCGATCGCCTTGTTGGGCGCTTCGAGGACATGTCCCTGCTTGAGCAGCACACGCTCGAGCGAAGGCTCCAGCAACGCCAGATCGTCTTCCGGCATCGTCGCCAAAAGCCGATTGCGATGTGACTCGCGGCGCGTCGCCAAAGTCATGAATGCGCCTGTTCTCATAGCGAAACAGGCGAGCGCACCGCGTGGCGCCTCATCGTCATTGCCCAACAGCCCGAAACAAACGACGCAACGAACTTACGCATTTGCAGGCGAAATCCCACGGTTTTTTCAGTACGAAAACGTACGCATGCGCGCGCGGTTCCATGATCGGAACATTGCGGAGATCTCTACGCAATAATACGGATACGCCTGCGCCAAACCATTTGTCCGTGTACAGAATAAACCGCCGTCCCGCCCTCTCGAACGCCGCAGCCTCATCGCTTGGCAAACGATCGGCGCGCAACGGCAGCCCCGGAACCCGCGCAGATTCCGTGTTGACTCATGCGCCCAGCGGGCGGAGGATTTTACGACCGCAACGCGGACGCGGCGCTCCGGCAAGGGCCGGCAACGAGACGGCGATCCTCCGCGAACGGCTGACGCAACGCTGACCAGGAGGCTTCGCATGGAAGACACGCCACCGGGTATAAGACCGGGGCTCCGCCCCGCGCGGAGCCAGCGGCCGGTCACGACAAACGCCGGCCGTCAGCCCAAAATCGAATAGGACTCGAACGGGCTTTGCCCGTCATCAAAGGCCGCTTTTGCGGCAATGGAAAAGCCCCGGACCCGCGCCGGGGCTTTTCGACGTTCAGGGCTTCCAGCGCGGACGCGCCGCGGGATCGTAAGCCGGCAGATCGAAATGGGGCCGCGCCGGCTGGTTCGCGAACTTGATCGCGGGGCCGATATGGGGATTGCCGTCCGCGTCGCGCAGCAGGATTTCGCGTGCCGCCGCATTGGCATCGCCGAGGCCGTCCTGCAGCGTGCGCACCGGCGCCCAGCACAGATCGACCGGTTCGAGGAACGCCTCCCATTCGGCGCGCGTCTTGCCGGCGAAGGTGGCCGTGAAGAATTCGATCAGCGGCCGCTGCGCCGGGCCCGGCTCGCCCTTGGCGAGGTCGAGGAAATCGAGTCGCCCGAGCGCGCGCAGCAAATTCTCGCTGAACTTGGCCTCCGATCCGGCGAGCACGATGAACTGGCCGTCGCCGGTCTCGTAGATGCGGTTCATCGCCTGGCCGCCGTAGTTGCGCATCTGCAGCGGCTGCGGTGCCTGACCCTCGCCCAGCACGGCGCCGGTCACGTTGGGCGTCCATGCGAGCAGCGAATCGTACATTGCGATATCGATGTGGTCGCCCTTGCCCGTCTTCTCGCGCGCGAGCATCGCCATCAGGATGGCCGACAGCGCGGTCAGCGACGACGCCATGTCGGCGGCCACAAGGTTGGGCATGTTCGGCCTGCCGTCGGCGAGCCCGCGCGACAAATCGAGCGTGCCGGCGAGGGCCTGGACGCCGAGATCGTGGCTCGGCTTGTCGCGCCATGGGCCGTTCTGGCCGAACGCGCTGATCGAACAATAGACGATGCGCGGATTGCGCGCCGCGACCGCCGCGTAGCCGATGCCGAGGCGCCCCACGACGCCAGGGCGGAACGCCTCCACGATCACGTCGGCCTCGTCCGCGAGCGCGAGGAAAGCCGTGACGTCCGTCTTGTCCTTGAGATCCAGTGCAACGGCGCGCTTGCCGCGCGCGACGTTGCGAAACCACACCGTGGTGCCATCGGTGCTGCGCGTGCCCATGGCGCGCACCGGCTCGCCCACGCCGTTCTTCGGCTCGACCAGGATCACATCGGCGCCGTGATCGGCCATGGTCATCGTCAGATGCGGGCCCGGGAGGAATTGCGAGAGGTCGAGGACCCGTATGTTTTCCAGCTTCATCGCCATTCAACCTTGGACACGGTTGCGATATAGCAGAGCCTTACATTTTGAGGTGAGAAGATATGTCCTCCGAGACCCTGCATGCCCCGCGCGAGCGCCTGAGCAAGGAAACGCTCGAAATGCACCACGCCATCGTTTCTCTGATGGAAGAGCTGGAGGCCGCCGACTGGTACCGCCAGCGCGCCGACGATTGCGACGCCCCGGCGCTCAAGGAAATCCTGCTGCACAACATGCGCGAAGAGATAGAGCACGCCGCGATGCTGATCGAATGGCTGCGCCGCAACAACCCGGTGTTCGCCAAGCAGCTCAAGACCTATCTGTTCACCACCGCAGACATCCTGAACGTCGAGCACGAGGCGGAGGGGCACTGAAGCCTCATTTCGGCTTCCACCGCCCATTGCTGAGATGCTCATGCGCGATGCGCCAGCCTTCGGGCTCGCGGCGGAACAGCGTCGTGCCGCGGCCGCGGCCGCCAGCCTCCTTGCCGCCGGCCAGGCCGGACCAGGAGAAGCTGTAGATGCAACCGGCGGCGCCATCCGCTTGCGCCAGCCAGATGTGGTTGCGCGTCGTGTAGTTGTCGCGGTCGATGGTGTCGAGATTCGCCTGGATCGCGGTGCGGATCGCATCGCGGCCCCAATGCGCAGAGCCGTTGCTGTAGAAGAACGCGACGTCGTCCGTCAGCAGCGCCATTGCCGCATCCAGATCGCGCCGGCCGATCGCCGCCTCGAACGCGGCCATGCAGTCCTGCGGTGTCGCGGTCAATGCCTTCTCTCCACGACGCACCGGAACATCACGCCGGCCCTTGGCTCAGATGCTCGTGCGCGATGCGCCAGCCCAGGCTGCGGCGGAGCCAGCGTGCCGGCTCGCGGCGGAAGATCCGCGTGCCGCGTCCACTGCCGCTGACCGCATTGCCGCCCGCAATGCCCGACCAGGAAAAGCCATAGATCACCGCCGCGCCGGTGTCGGACTGCGCCAGCCAGTTCGCCGCCTCGGTCGTGTATTTGTAGTCGCCTACCAGTTTCCAGTTCGCCGTCATCGTGGTGGCGAAGGCGTCCTTGCCGCGCAGCGTGGTGCCGTTGCTGTAGAAGAACACCACATCGTCGGTGAGCAGCGCGAGCGCCGCCGGCATGTCGCGCGCGATCATCGCCGCGACGAACGCCTTCATGCAGGCCTGTGGCGTCGCTTGCGCCATCAGCTGAACGCCTGGATGCCGGTCTGCGCGCGGCCGAGGATCAGCGCGTGCACGTCGTGGGTTCCCTCATAGGTGTTGACCGCTTCGAGGTTCAGCACGTGGCGGATCACGCCATATTCGTCCGACACACCGTTGCCGCCATGCATGTCGCGGGCCTCGCGCGCGATGGCGAGCGCCTTGCCGCAATTGTTGCGCTTGAGCAGCGAGATCGCGGGCACCGCCGCGTCGCCGCTGTCGATCAGCCGGCCGAGGCGCAGCGCGCCGAGCAGGCCGAGCGTGATCTCCGTCTGCATGTCGGCGAGCTTCTTCTGGATCAGCTGCGTCGCGGCGAGCGGGCGGCCGAACTGCTTGCGGTCGAGCGTGTATTGCCTTGCGGCGTGCCAGCACGCTTCCGCCGCGCCCATCGCGCCCCAGGCGATGCCGTAACGCGCCCGGTTGAGACAGCCGAACGGCCCGCCCAGGCCGCGCGCGTTGGGCAGCAGGTTCGCCTCCGGCACCAGCACGTCCTCCAGCACGATCTCGCCGGTGATGGAGGCGCGCAGCGAGAATTTGCCCTCGATCTTGGGCGTGGAGAAACCCTTCATGCCGCGCTCGACCACGAAGCCGCGGATCACGTCGTCGAGCTTGGCCCACACCACCGCGACGTCGGCGATCGGCGAATTGGTGATCCACATCTTGGCGCCGTTGAGGCGGTAACCGCCCGCCTCCTTCAACGCGCGCGTCTTCATGCCGCCGGGATCGGAGCCGTGGTCCGGCTCGGTGAGGCCGAAACAGCCGACGAATTCGCCGCTGGCGAGCTTGGGCAAATATTTGCGCCGCGTCTCTTCCGAGCCATAGGCATAGATCGGGTGCATGACGAGCGAGGACTGCACGCTCATCGCCGAGCGGTAGCCGCTGTCGACGCGCTCGACCTCGCGCGCCACGAGGCCGTAGCAGACATAGCTGAGACCGGCGCAGCCATACTCTTCCGGCAGGGTCGGCCCGAGCATGCCGAGCGCGCCCATCTCCGTCATGATCGCGCGGTCGAAGGTCTCGTTGCGAAAGCCGAGTTTTACGCGGCTTGCGAGCTTGTCCTGGCAGTAGTCGCGCGCGCTGTCGCGCACCATGCGTTCGTCATCCGACAGATCATGATCGATCAGCAGCGGATCGGCCCAGTCGAACGCGTTCTTCTCCAGCTTGGCGGACGGCTTCTCGTGCTTGTGTTCGGCGGCGCTCATGGTTCAGCTCTTGAGGAATTGGAGGACGGCCTGCTTGTAGACCCTGTCGCCGACCGCCGTCATGTGGTCGCGGCGCGGCACGGTGACGGCCTGGCCGTGTGCGAAGGCGCGCGCCAGCCCGTCCGGGCCGCCGGTGAGATCATCGTTCTCGCCGCAGACCACGAGGGTCGGCATCGCAATGGTCGCGAGTGTCTCGCGCGGCAGGTTCTTCGTCGGCGCCCGCATGCAGGCGGCGAGCGCGAGGCGGTCCTTGCCCGGCTGGTCGGCGAAGGCGCGAAAGGCGCGCGCCGTGGGATTGGTGATGGTCGCGGGATCGGCCGCGGTCATCGCGTCGGCGATCTGCTCGCGCACTTTGGGATCGGCGACGCGGTCGCGCAGATTCTGCGGCGCGTCGAGATAGGATTCGCCGACGCCGCCGATCATCAGCCGCGTCACGCGCTCGGGGAATTTGTGCGCGAGCTGGATCGATATGAACCCGCCCATCGAATAGCCCATCACGAAGCAGGGCTCGAGGCTGGCGTCGTCCATCACCGCGAGCACGTCGTTCTCCATCTCGTCATGGCCGTAGCCCGGCGTGGTGTGCGGCTTGTCGCTCTCGCCATGGCCGCGGCAGTCCATCGCCACGACGCAATATCCGGCATCGTTCAGCGTGGTGTACCAGCCCGTGTCGCGCCAGTTCTGCGCCCGCGACGAGCCGAAGCCGTGCACCAGGAACACCACTTCGGCGCCGTCGCCGACGATCTCGTAAGCGAGGCGGACGCCGTCTTTTGCGGTGGCGAAACTGGTCATGGCAGTCCTGTTTGTGCGTGCTTCGAGGGCCGCTTCGCGGCCACCTCAGCATGACGCGAGGTGGGCTTGGCACCCCTCCCGTCATGCTGAGGTGCGAGCGCAGCGAGCCTCGAAGCACGCACCTTCGCAAAGCCTTCGCGACCTGTCTATGATGCCGTGGCCATCCCGAAGGTTTGCGTTATGTCCCTGGAATCGCTCAAGAAAGACGTTTGCGCCGCGGTCGACGCGATGCGCGACGAGTTGCTGCGTCTCAGCCACGCCATCCATGACGAGCCGGAGCTGGCACTGGAAGAATTCAAGGCGGCCAAGCGCCTGACCGACGGCGTCGCCGGCCACGACGTGCCGGTGCAGCGCGAGGCCTACGGCCTGCCCACCGGCTATGTCTCCGAGTTCGGCAAGGCGAGCGGACCGACCATCGCCATCCTGTCGGAATACGACGCCCTGCCCGGCATCGGCCATGCCTGCGGCCACAACGTGATCGCGACCAGCGGCTACGGCGCCGCGATGGCGCTGGCCAAGCTGAACGGCAAGCTGCCCGGGCGCGTGCGCTATCTCGGCACGCCGGCGGAAGAGCGCTTCGGCGGCAAGGAGATCATGGCGCGAGCGGGCGCGTTCGACGGCTGCGACGCGGCGATGATGATCCATCCCTCGAACGAGAATCTCGTGACGATGCCGTGCATCGCCATCGCCGAAGTCGAGGCGATCTTCCACGGCCGCTCGGCGCATGCCTCGGCGATGCCCTATCGCGGGCTCAACGCGCTCGACGCGGTGGTCACGGCGTACCAGTCCATCGCGCAACTGCGCCAGCACATCCGCAACACCGACCGCATACACGGCATCATCACCGAGGGTGGCCTCGCGCCCAACATCGTGCCGGAGCGCGCCGCGTGCCGCTTCTATGTCCGCGCGGTCGACGCGCATGAACTCGCGCCGCTGAAGGCGCGGGTGCAGAAATGCTTCGAGGCCGGCGCGCTGGCCACCGGTTGCCGCCTGGAGGTGCATTGGGGCGATACCGATTATCTCGACATGAAGACCAATTGGCCGATGGCCGGGCTCTACGAGGCCAACGCGATCAGCATCGGACGCGAATTCTTCCCGGTGAAGGATCTGCCGCCCGGCTATGCCGGCTCGACCGACATGGGCAATGTCAGCCACCGCGTGCCGTCGATCCATCCGATGCTGGGCATCGCGCCGGCCGGCGTGGTGATCCACAATCCCGAGTTCACCCGCTATGCCGCCTCCGACCGCGGCGATGCGGCGGTGCTGGACGGCGCCAAGTCGATGGCGATGACGGCGCTCGATCTGATGATGGACAAGGCGAAGATGGAGATCGTGCGGTCCGACTTCGCGGCGACCGCCGAAATCTCCGCCGCCGCGCTCGCCAAATCGCGCGAGAAGGTCCTGACGCAGGATCATCACGGCCACGACCACCGCGGGCATGGCGGCTGCGGCTGCCGATGAATCCCTGGCTTCTGGTGGCGGCGCTCAACGGCTTTCTTGCCGTTGCGTCAGGCGCGTTCGCGGCGCACGGCCTGCAAGGCCGGCTCGATGCGCATGCGCTGACGATCTTCGAGACCGGCGCGCGCTATCACATGTACCACGCGCTCGCGATCGGGCTTGCCGCGTTCGCGATCCGCGGCGCGGCATCGGGTGCCGCGACAGTAGCGTCCGGATTTTTCCTCGCCGGGATAGTCCTGTTCTGCGGTTCGCTCTATCTTCTGGCGCTGACGGGCGCGAAGGGGTTCGCCTTCGTCACGCCCATTGGCGGTGTCTGTTTTCTTATCGGTTGGGGCGCGTTGGCGGTTGCCGCTGCGCGGTTGAAGGTCTGATGCGCAACGACGAACATATCCTGGTCGCGGGCAGCGGCATTGCCGGGCTCGGCGCCGCGCTGGCGTTCGGCGGCGGCACGCGCCGCGTCACCATCCTCGACCGCGATCCGCCGCCGCCCGAAGGCTCGGCGGAGGACGCGTTCTACAATTGGGAGCGCCGTGGCGCGACGCAGCTGCGCCACAGCCACGCGTTTCTCGGCCGCCTCACCTCGCTGATCCGCGACCGTTATCCCGACCTGATGGCCGAGCTTCTGAAGGAAGGCACGCGCCTGTTCGGCTTCGAGGACGGATTGACGCCGCCGCAGATGAGCCAGTACGCGCCGGCGCAGGGCGATGAGGATCTGAAGCTGCTGTTCAGCCGGCGCACCACGCTGGAGCTGGTGATGCGGCGTTATGCGGCGAAGCTGTCGGGCATCAGCTTCGTCAACGATGCCGGCGTGCGCGGACTGCTGACGCGGCGCGACGGCGAGCCGCTAATCGTCGAAGGCCTCAAAGTCGAGCGCGCCGGCGCGGTGGAAGAGATGCGCGCCGACGTCGTGGTCGATGCGACGGGCCGCAACACCTCGTTTCCCGAATGGCTGCGCGGCGAAGGCATCGCGGTGCGCGAGGAATCGAGCCCGTGCGGCATCCTCTACTACACGCGCCACTACAAGCTGCGCGACGGGCAGGACGAGCCGCCGCGCGATCCCAAGGCCGCCGCCGGCGGCGCCGATCTCGGCTACATCAAGTTCGGCGTGTTCATCGCGGACAACCGGCATTTTTCGGTGACGCTGGCGGTGCCGGAGATCGAGAACGATCTGCGCATGGCCGTCATGAGGCCGGAGAATTTCGACGCGATCTGCATGGCGATGCCCGGCGCGGCGCGCTGGGTCGATCCCGTGCGGTCCGAGCCCGTCTCCAAGGTCTTCGCGATGGGCGAGCTCAACAATGTCTGGCGCCATTACATGAAGGACGGCGCGCCGCAGGTGCTGAACTTCTTCCCGCTGGGCGATGCGGCGATCCGCACCAATCCGCTTTACGGGCGCGGCTGCTCCTCCGGTGTGGTCGAGGCGCATATCCTGCGCGCCGCGCTCGATGCCTCCGCCGATCCCGCCGAGCGCGCCAAGACCTATGAGCGCGAACTCAACACCCAGATCCGGCCCTATTTCGACTCGATGGTGCAGCTCGATCTCAACGCGATCCGCCGCGCCAAGCACGAGCGCGATCCGAACTACAAGCCCAGCCTGCGCGCCCGCATCACCAAGAGCTTCACCGAGGACGGCCTGATGCCGGCGCAGCGCGGCGACGTCGAGGTCGGCCGCGCCCTCTCCCGCGTCTTCCACATGCTCGACGAGCCGACCGCGTTCCTCAAACGCCCCGCCATCGTGGCGCGCATCCTCGCCACCTGGGCGACGCCGGTTTCCAGCAAGAAAGAGCGCGGTCTCTACCCGCCCAAGGCCGGACCGGACCGCGCCGAAATGCTTGCCCTTCTCAACATCGCCGCCTGACGGAGACCCGCATGTCCTTCCCCGAACCCACCATGGTCAAAACCAACGGCATCGACATGGCCGTCTACGAGATGGGCCCGAAGGACGGCGTGCCGGTCGTGCTGTGCCACGGCTTTCCGGAGCTCGCCTATTCCTGGCGTCACCAATTGCCGGCGCTCGCCGCCGCCGGCTTCCGCGCCATCGCGCCGGACCAGCGCGGCTATGGCCGCACCTCGCGGCCCGACGCCGTCACCGATTACGACATGGCGCATCTGACCGGCGATCTCGTCGGCCTGCTCGACGCGCTGAAGCTGAAGGACGCCATCTTCTGCGGCCATGACTGGGGCGGGCTCGTCGTGTGGCAGATGCCGCTGTTCCATGCCAGCCGCGTGCGCGGCGTCATCGGCGTCAACACGCCGTTCCTGGCGCGCGGCCCGTTCGACCCCATCGCCGGCATGCGCGCGGTGTTCGGCGAGGACATGTACATCGTCTATTTCCAGAAGCCCGCCCTCGCCGACGCGGCGCTGGCCAAGGACGTCGGCAAGTCGATGCGCTTCTTCATGCGCAAATCGGGGATGAAAGCGGCGGACTACGCCAAGCTGCCGGCGGAGCAGCGCAACCTCGCCCTCGTCAAGGCGCTGGAGGCCGACGAGACCAGCTGGGGCGGCGCCGGCGCACCGCTGCTCAATGCCGAGGAGCTGAAATACTTCGTCGACACCTTCACCCGCACGGGCTTCACCGGCGGCATCAACTGGTACCGCAACTTCACCCGCAACTGGGAGAAGAGCGAAGGCGTCGAGCAGAAGGTCCACGTCCCCGGCCTGATGATCATGGCGGAGGATGACATCGTGCTGTCGCCCGCGATGGCCGACGGCATGGAGCAATATGTGCCGGACCTCGAGAAGGCCCTGATCAAGGATTGCGGCCACTGGACCCAGCAGGAGCATCCCGATCAGGTCAACACGATCATGATCGATTGGCTGAAGCGCCGCTTCACCTGACCGTTCTGGGATGATGGTGCGGCGGCGGGTGGCGCGTGGCGTCGCGCGCCTTCGCCAGCGCCTGCCCGAGCGGCTCGCGGTTCGACAGCGCGTTGAAGAACACGCGGCCGGGCTCTTCGATGAAGCGGTAGGTCAGCCCCGAGCCGATCACCGCGATCACCACCGTGACCAGCGCCACCGCGTCCATCGCCCACGGCCCGCCCAGCGTCAGCACGTCGTCGTCGCCGATGGTGATCGACGGCTCGCGCCCCATCGCGCTCGCAATCCAGCCGACCGCATCGACCATCGCGAGCAGATAGAGCGAATGCGTCAGGTAGATCGAATAGGAGGCATCGCCGAGCCTGAGGAAAAAGCGCTTCGTCAGCGCGCGCGACGCCGGCCCGGCCTCGAAGGCGAGGATGAACACCGTGGCGGCGAAGATCAGCGGCGGCACGACCTCCGGCAGCGCCGCGAGCCAGGTCACCGTCGCGGCGACCGCGGCCAGCGCGGCGAACTCGGCCAGCGCATGGGGCCGCCATGCCCTGGTCTTCACATACGCATAAAGATCGAACACCAGCAGGCCGAGGAAGAACCCGAACACCGAGCGCCCGACATCGCCCAGCACGTTGAACTCGAAATCCGACACCGGAAGATGCAGCCGGTCCGCGAAGACGACATACGCCGCGCCCAGCGCCGCGACCGCCACCGCGACGACGCGGAAATACCGCCCGCTCAACGCCAGCAGGATGCCAAAGCCGATATTGGTCCACAGCTCGACGCTGATGCTCCAGGCCGGGTAATTCCAGGTCTCCTGCTGCGGCGTGAAACCCTGAATCAGGAAAAGGTGCTGGATAAGGCTGCCGACGCTCTTGTCGTCGACGAAGGCGGGCTGGTGCTGCACCAGCAGCGTCCAGGCCTCCATCACGACGTAGATCGCGAGCACCACGAAATGCAGCGGATAGAGCCGCCCGAAGCGGCGCAGCGAAAACCACGCGACGTCGCCGCCGGTTTTCACCCGCCGGCCATAGGCGCTCGCCAGCACGAAGCCGCTCAGCACGAAGAAGAAGTCGACCGCGACATAGGCGTTGCGCACCACCGGCTGCCAGTAGAAATGCCCCAGCGCATTGGCGTGGAACAGCATCACGGCGACGGCGCACAGCCCGCGGCAGGAGTCGAGGGCCCGGAAGCGCGAGGCCCGGACAGGAAGCGGATCGGAAGGGGCGGGCATGGTTTACGCCTGAATCGACCGCTCGAACCTACACGGTTTGGGGCGTAGCGGGCGCCGGCGCGGCAAAGTTTCGCCGCGATTGACCGCCACAAGAGGCTGTGGCCCGTCCGGGCGGAGCATGACAGAATACGCCCATGGCTGAATCGTCCGGCGACGTCGATACCTTTTCCTATGCCGATCCCTCCGACCCGGCGCTGAAGCGGCTGTTCATCCGCATCATCGAGCGCGTCACCGGCCAGCCCTACCTGAAATATCTCTACGACGAGAACCGCGCCCATCCGGTGCCCGGCGAGGATTTCTGGGACGCGGCGGTGCGCAAACTGGAGCTCAAGCTCCGCTACAACGAGGACGCGCTGGCGCAATGGCCCAAGACCGGGCCGCTGGTCGTCGTCGCCAACCATCCCTTCGGCGTGCTCGACGGCTTGCTGATCTGCCACCTGGTCGCCAAGGTGCGCAAGGATTTCCGCGTCCTGACCAACGCCGTGCTGCTGCGCGCCGAAGAGGTCCGCGAATTCCTGCTGCCGGTCGATTTCGCCGAGACCGAGGAAGCGCTCAAGACCAATCTGCGCACCCGCGCCGAAGCCAAGGCGCATCTCGTCAAGGGCGGCTGCCTGGTGGTGTTTCCGGCCGGCGGCGTTTCGACCACGCCGACCATCTGGCACAAGCGCGCCATCGACGCGGAGTGGAAGAATTTGACGGCGCGCCTGATCGCGCAGGCCAAGGCGCCGGTCGCGCCGGTCTATTTCGCCGGGCAGAACAGCCGCCTGTTCCAGCTCGCCAGCCACATTTCGTCGACGCTGCGCCTGTCGCTGATCTTCAAGGAGGTGCATGACCGCATCGGCAGCGACGTGCAGATCCGCCTGGGCGACCTGATCTCCTACGACCGCCTGTCGGGCATCAACGACCGCCAGTCGGTGATGGACAAGCTGAAGGAGATCACCTACTCGCTCGGCGACGGCGTTCCGGCCAAGCCCACGATGCGCGCGAAGAAGCCGCGCCGCGCCCCCGGTTCGAAGGTCTATCCATGAGCGGCGCCGTGCCGCGCGTCGGCCTGTTCGTCACCTGTCTCGTCGATCTCGTGCGGCCGCAGGTGGGGTTCGCCGCCGTCAAGCTGCTGGAGCAGGCGGGCTGCACGGTGGAAGTGCCGGCGGCGCAAACCTGCTGCGGACAACCGGCGTGGAACGCCGGCGCCGACAAGGATGCGCTGGACATCGCGCGCAACGTCATCGCGGCATTCGAAGGCTTCGACTATGTCGTGGTGCCGTCGGGTTCCTGCGGCGGGATGATCAAGCGGCACTATCCGGAAGTGTTCGAGAAAGACGCGGCGTGGCTGCCCCGCGCCCGCGCCTTGGCGGCCAAGACGCATGAGCTGATGTCGTTCCTCGTCAAGGTGCGCGGCATGACGGGCGTGACGGCGCAGTATGGGCGCAAGGTCTGCTATCACGACTCGTGCTCCTCGGCGCGCGAGATGGGCGTGAAAGGCGAGCCGCGCGCGCTGCTGGGCAGCGTCGGCGGCTTAAGCATCGCCGAGCTTTCCGATCCGCAAGTCTGCTGCGGCTTCGGCGGCCTGTTCAGCGTCAAATATCCGGAGATTTCCGAGCGCATGGCGGACGACAAGATCGCCGATGCCTGCGCCACCGGCGCCGACACGCTGGTCGGCGGCGATCTCGGCTGCCTGCTGCATCTCGCCGGCCGCATGAAGCGCCAGGGCAAGACGCTGGCGGTGCGCCACGCCGCCGAGGTGCTGGCCGACATGGGCGGCGAGCCGGCGCTGGGCGAGACATGAATCTCGATCCGAAGAATTTCCCGCAGAACGCGCGCGCGGCATTGCAGGACCCGCTGCTGCGGCCCGCGCTCGGCCGCCTCAAGACGCATTTCGGCGCCGGACGCGCCCGCGCGGTGCAGCAATACGGCGATTTCGAGCCTCTACGCGAAGCGGGCCGCGACATCCGCGATTATGCGGTGACGCATCTGGACGAATTGCTCGTCACCTTCGAAGCGAGCGTGAACGCGCGCGGCGGCACGGTGCATTGGGCGCGCGACGCCGCCGAGGCACGGCGCCTGATCCTTTCCATCCTGCAGGACGCGGGCGCCAGGACCGTGACCAAGGGCAAATCCATGGTGACGGAGGAGATCGCGCTCAATCCGTTCCTCGTCGCCAACAGCCTCGTGCCGGTGGAGACCGATCTGGGCGAATACATCATCCAGCTGCGCGACGAGCCGCCCAGCCATATCATCGCGCCGGCGTTTCATCTGTCCAAAGAACAGGTCGCAGAGACCTTTCGCGCCTCGCATACCGAACTCGACCCCGCGCGGTCGCTCGACGAGCGCAACGCCCTGGTCCAGGAGGCGCGCGCCATGCTGCGCCGCCAGTTCGAGGCCGCCGATGCCGGCATCACCGGCGCCAATTTCCTCAGCGCCGCCGACGGCGCGGCGATCATCGTCACCAACGAAGGCAATGGCGACCTGACGCGGCTGCTGCCCAAGACGCACATCGTCGTCACCGGTATCGAGAAGGTCGTGCGCGACATGACCGACGTCGCGGTGCTGCTGCGCCTTCTGCCGCGCTCGGCGACCGGCCAGCCGATCTCGACCTATGTCAGCGTGATGGCGGGCAAGCGCGGCGCGGACGAGGCCGACGGGCCGGAGAATTTCCACGTCGTGCTGGTCGACAACGGCCGCTCCAAGCTGATCGGCACCGAGGCGCAGGACGTGCTGCGCTGCATCCGCTGCAGCGCCTGCATCAACCATTGCCCGATCTATGGCGCGGTCGGCGGGCACGCCTATGGCGCGACCTATATGGGACCGATCGGCGCGGCGCTGAATCCCGGCATGATGAGCGTGGCCGAGGCCGGCCATCATGCCAACGCCTCGACCTTCTGCGGCCGCTGCGCCGAGGTGTGTCCGGTGATGATCCCGCTGCCGAAAATCATGCGCCATTGGCGCGCCGCGGAATATGCGCAAGGCCTGGCGCCCAAAGCGATCGTGCGCGGCCTCGGGCTGTGGGCGTTCGCTGCCAAACGCCCGGCGCTCTACCGCCTCGGCGCGTCGGTCATGGCGCGGTTCCTGAAGCTGATCGGCCGCGGCGGCACGGTGCATGCGCTGCCCGTGATGCATGGCTGGTTCGCGGTGCGCGATTTCCCGGCCCCGCAGGGCAAGACTTTTCAAGCGCAGTGGAAGGCGCGCAAATGAGCGGCCGCGAGGACATTCTCGCATCGATCCGCGCGCGACGTCTCGCGCAGGCGCCGGCGCCCGCGCCGTATCGCGCGCCCGCCGCCGATGCCGATCTGCCGGCAGCGTTTGCCAAACGGCTGTCCGCGCAATTCGCCGATGTCCGCATGCTGGGCTCGATGGCTGACGTCCCGGGCGCCATCGCGGACGTCCTGCGCGGCCGCAACATGGCGGCACGCATCCATGTCGCGCCCGATTCCGAACTGGCGGCGCTCGATTTGCCGAACGTGGAGGTTCGCCGCGATCCGCCCGGCGCATTCGACGCCGCGGTGACGCGCGCCCCCTTCGCCATCGCCGCCACCGGCACGCTGGTCTACGCCAGCGGCAAGGGCGCGCCGGCGTCGTGGCATTTCCGCCCGGTGCTGGAGATCGCGATCCTGCGCGCCTGCGACATCGCCGCCGAGTTCGAGGACGTCCTCGCCCATTTCCCGAACGGCCTGCCCGCCACGATGAACCTCGTCAGCGGCCCCTCCCGCACCGGCGACATCGAGCAGACCATGGAGCTCGGCGCGCATGGACCCAAGGCATTGGCCGTGCTGATCGTGAAAGACGCATGAGCGGCGAGCCGCTGAGCTTCGACCACCCGGATTGGGCAACGATGAAGGGCGGCTATCGCATCGTTTACGATCTGCGACCGGCGCTGCGCCGTCTCGAAACAGACACCGATGTCGGGCCGGCTTGGGCAGAACTCTGGAATGAATTGCATCACCAGGGCGATGTCGGCGAAGCCTCTTACGCCGCGGTGCCGCATTTGGTCCGCATCCATGCGGCACGCGGCGTGCCCGACTGGAACACTTACGCCCTGGTGGCCTGCATCGACGACGCGCGGCGCGCCTCGAGCGGCAACCCCGCGCTGCCGCCGCACCTGCAGCCGTCCTATGAGCGCGCTATCGAGCACCTCGGTCAAATGGGGCTCAGCGAGCTCCGCGACGCGACGGACCCCATGCTCGTTCGGCCGATCATCAGCGTCATCGCGATCTGGAAACGCCAGTTCGCGCTCGGCACCCTGGCGTTCCGCTATGACGATGACGAGTTGCAGCAGGTGCTGGAAGACGCCGCGAACCTATGACGGATTTTCCACCGCTCGCGATCGGCGGTATGATCGGTCGTGGCATCCGGGCGCGAACCGATTGAGCGAAAGATCCTGGCTGGGCCAGCCCTGGTTTCACTATTACGCGCGACGCAAATGGGGATGGTTCGGCCGTTATGGCGGCGGCATCGTCATCTGGCCGGTGCGCTGGCAAGGCTGGGCGCTGATCGCCGCCATCTTTGCGCTGCTGCCTGCCACCATGGTCATCGGCCGTCTGGCGCCGTCGCTTCTGCCGGTACTTGTGCCGGTGGTGTTTGCGCTCCTGGTCTTCCTCGGCGCCATGAACACCGAGGAAGTGGAGCGCATCGAGCGCAGGCCCGGCGACATGCGCAATTAGGCGATGCCCAATTCCTTTCGCGCGAACTCGCTCGCGCTCTTGTAATCCGCCTTGCCGTTCGGCGCGCGCAAATTCACGCCGGCCACGATCACACGCTTGGGCGTTTTGTAGCCCGCCAAACTCGAGCGGACATGGGCACGCAACGCCGCCTCGTCGAACGATGCGCCCGGCACGAGCTTGACCACGCCGGTGATCGCCTGGCCCCATTTTTCGTCCGGTACGCCGAGCACCAGCGCGTCCTCGACCGCGGGATGGGTCTTGAGCGTCTCCTCGACCTCCTCGGGAAACACCTTCTCGCCGGCGGTGTTGATGCAGTTGGAGCCGCGGCCCAAAAGCGTGATGCGCCCATCGGCCTCGACGATCGCGTAATCGCCGGGGATCGAGAAGCGCTTGCCGTTCAGCGTCTTGAACAGCCGGTTGGTCTTCTCTTCGTCCTTGTAGTAGCCAACCGGCAGCACGCCGCCGACCGCGAGGCGGCCCGAACGGCCGCTGCCTGGCGGGATCGGCTGGTCGTCCTCGTCGATCACCATCGCGTTCGGGCCCATCAGGAAATCGGCCGTCTTGCTGGGCATGCCCTTCTGCGCCACCGACACGCCCATGCCGAGCGCCTCGGTCGAGGAGAACGCGTCGGTCAGCGCAGCGGCGGGCGGCAGGTGCTCGAGCAGGCCCTGCTTGACCTCGGCGCTCCACATCGCGCCCGAAGAGCCGATGCCGACGACGGTCGACAGATTATATTTGCCCGGCGCCTCGTCCAGCACGCGCAGCAGCGGCTTGGCGAAGGGATCGCCGACGATCGCCAGGTTGGTGACGCCGTTCTTCTCGACCGCGCTCCAGATCGCGTCCGGATCGAGCGAGGCGTTGTCGACGGTGACGACGCAGCCACCCAGCAGCAGGGTCGACATCGTGCCGAAGAAGCCGGTGCCGTGCATCTGCGGGCAGGCCGGCAGATAGCGCACATTCATGTCGCCCGAGGCGCGCACGAAGGACAGGACCTCGTCCATTTCCGTCGGCAGTTTTCCGGTCGCCACGAAGATGCGCGCCAGCAGCGTGTTGGAGAGATCGCCCTGGGCATACATCACGCCCTTGGGCATGCCGGTGGTGCCGCCGGTGTAGACCATCACCTGGTCGTTCGGCGAGCGCGCGATGTCGAGCCTGGCGCCGCTGCCGGTCGTGGCGAGCGTCTCGTACGGCATCGCGAAGGTCGCGACGTCGGACGGCCCGACCTCGACGAACACCTTCACCTTGTCGAGCTGGTTGTGGATCTGCGCCACCGCGTCGCGGAATTCGCGGGCATAGACGACAACCGCCGCGTCCGAATTGTCGACGATGTAGCGAACCTCTTCCGGCTTGTAGCGGTAATTGACGTTGACATGCGTCAGCCGGCCGACGAAGCACGCACCGGTCATCTCGCCATACTCGATGCCGTTGCGCATGTAGAACGCGACCTTGTCGCCGGGCGCCACGCCGCGGGCGTGCAGGTTGCGCGCCAGATTGTTCATCCGCTTGGTGGCATCGCCCCACGCGATGACGCGCTCGCCATGCACGAAGGCCGGCGCCTCCGGCGTCACGATGTCGGAAACCGCGTCGACGATGTCGCCGAAATTGAAGGTGGTCGCCGTGACCGGCGCATCGATGGAAAGTTCGCGCATATCCTGCCCTGTGTGATGTGTTAATTCGGCTTCTGGACGGCCTTGATCCTGCTGACCGATACGTTCTGGCCCCAATGCGAGTGCTCGCGGCGGCGAAAATGGGCCGGGCGGTCGGTCAGATGCCGCGTCGACAGCCACAGCCGCTTCAGGTGCCGCTTGTAGCCGGCCGCGGGATCGTCCTCGTATTCCTGGCGCCCGTGCAGCACATGATAATTGTTGATGAACTGCATCTCGCCCGGCGCCAGGTCCATGTAGACATTGTTGCGCGGATCGCGCGCCATCTCGGTCACGGTCTTGAGCGCTTCGTGCGCCGCCGGGGTGAGACGCGGCGCCTCGGCGTGCTTCTGCGACGCCAGGACATATTGCGGGATGAAGCGGGTGAAGAGGCGCCCGTCATGCTCGGTGAACACCGGCATCAGGTAATAAGGCTTGGCGCCTTTGGCCTGCTCCTGCCGCGCGTCGAACGGCAGCGGCTCGTACAGCGCGGCGATCAACTCGGGCCGGGTCCTGACCAATTCGTTGTAGATGCCCACGACGTTGGCGACGCAGGACAGCCCGCCGCGTTTGGCCTTGCGCAGGCACATCAGCCCGATGATGTCGGCGCCGTCGGTGTGGTAGTCGAGGCCGACGCCGCCGATCTCGTTGCCGCGCAGCGTCGGATCGTCGAGCCGCTTGCCCTGGTCGGTCACGTCGCCCATCACGTGACCGTAATGGTTCTGCGGCCACGGATCGCCCAGATGGATGCCGATGCCCCAATAGAGCATCGTCAGATCGTCGTCGGAGTATTTGCCGGTGTCCAGCGTGCGGATGCGCACGAAGCCGCGCGGCCCGTCGATCAGGTCGCGCGCGACGCCCTCGAGCCTGCGCGCGAGGCCATCGAGCGGAAAGCGGTCCAGCCCGATATCGAGCAGGTTGTCGGAATGCGATTTGGCGACGGCGAGCGCGTGATCGAGCTCGCGCGTGTCGGCGTCGGACAGCTCCAGCGTCCAGGCGCGCGCGTCGGCGACATCGTCATGCGTCCAGGAGACGTGCGTTTCGAGGGGACGAATGTTTGTCATGTGTCTCCCAACTTCGCCGGCGGCGGCGAGAGCGCCGGCTTGATGGGTTCGGCCGGCGCCGCATCGCGAACGAAGCTGCCTTCGCCGCGCATGCCGAATTCGGGCGAGAAGCCCTTGTCCGGCTTCGTCAGGCCGACATTGCGCACCAAGCGGGTGAATTCTATCAGCAGGTGGTCCGGATCCGTAAGGGTCGCGCTGAGTGTCCAACTCTCGATCCAGTAGACGCCGTTGTCGCCCGGCTCACCGCGATTTATCCCGGCGATCACCGCGTTCGCGCCGCGCTGCATGAACGTGCAGGCGTCATGACAGAACTCGAAGTCCTTGCCATCAGCGTCGGTCACGTCGATCAGCACATAGCCGTCATGGATGCTGAGCGCGTAGCTCGCCTTGGCCGGGCCATAGGTCGTGGGCTTGTCGAATACGATCTCGCCCTTCCAGTCGCCGGTGAAATCAAACCCGTCGGCGGCGCGCGCCGCAGGCGCGGCGCAGAGGAGCGCAAGACCGAACAGGGGCGCGGCCAGGCGGCGCAGCATCGCCGCGCTCATACTGCCGGCGCCGCTTGCGGGCCACGCACCAGCTTGCCGGGGAGCGCGCCGGTCGGCTCGCCATGGCGGTAGATCACCTGGCCCGAGACGATGGTCGCATCATAGCCCTTGGCGCCCTGCAGCAGACGCTTGCCGCCCGCCGGAAGGTCATAGGCCATGCCCGGCGCCTCGACCGCGAGCGTGTCCATATCGATCACGTTGAGGTCGGCCTTCATCCCCGGCGCGATCACGCCGCGGTCCAGCAGGCCCACGGCGCGCGCGGTGTCGAGCGTCTGGCGCTTGACGAGATAGCCGAGGTCGAACATCCCCTTGCCCCGGTCGCGGCCCCAATGCGTCAGCAGATAGGTCGCGAAGCTGGCATCCGAGATGATGCCGACATGCGCGCCGCCGTCGCCCAGACCCATCACACAGTCCTTGTGCGCGATCATCTCGCCGCAGCAATCGAGGTTGTAGTTGGCGTAGTTGGCGAAGGGCGAGAACAGGAAAGCGCGGCCCTCGTCTTCGAGCAGCAGGTCGTAGGCGATGTCGGCCGCGGTGCGGTTGGAGCGTTCGGCCATCGCGGCGATGGAGGTATCCTTGGGCGGCTCGTAGTTCGGCGGGTTGCCCAGCGGGAACATGCGCTCGAACGCCATGATGCCGCGTGCCAGCGGATGCGCCTTCTCGCGCTCGGCACTTTCGCTGAGGATCTGCTCGCGGAATTTGGCATCGCGCATCGCGGCGACCTTCTGCGCCAGCGGCTTGTCCTTGATCTCCTGGAACGCCTTGTGCGCGATGAACGGATTGATCGTGCCTTGCAGGCCGAGCAGCACGCCGATGGGGCGCGGCGCGACCTGTGCCTTGATCGGCAGGCCGGCATCGGCGGCGGTCTCGATATTGGTCAGGATGCGGCGCCAGCCCTCGGCCGAGGTCAGGCCCTGCGCCAGCGACATGGTCAGCGGCCGGCCCGACTCTTCCACGAGGCGGCGGATCATGCCGAATTCGGTGTCGAGATCGGGCTGGTTGAAGTCCGAGATCATCTCGATCACGCCCGAGCCGGCGTCCTTCAGGCCCATCGCGATGCCGTGCAGCTCCGCCTCGGTCGCCTTGAGCGACGGCGTCGGATCGCCCTTGACCGTCTTGTGGTTGAGCGTGCGCGAGGTCGAGAAGCCGAGCGCCCCGGCGCGCATCGCGTCCGCCGCGAGGACGCGCATCTGCGCGATGTCTTCATCCGTCGCCGGTTCGAGTTTGGCGCCGCGCTCGCCCATCACATAGACGCGCAGCGCGCCATGCGGCAGCTGTGCCCCGATGTCGATGTCGTGCGGCATTTGCTCGACGGCGTCGAGATACTCGCCGAAGCTCTCCCAATTCCACTTGAGCCCTTCGTGCAGCGCCGCGCCGGGAATGTCTTCCACGCCTTCCATCAGCTCGATGAGCCGGTTGTGGTCGGCCTTGCGCACCGGCGCGAAGCCGACGCCGCAATTGCCCATCACCACCGTCGTCACGCCATGCCAGCTCGACGGATTGAGCCGTGCGTCCCAGGTCGCCTGGCCGTCATAATGGGTGTGGATGTCGACGAAGCCGGGCGTCACCAGCTTGCCGCGCGCATCGATCTCCTCGGCGCCCTTGCCGTCGACCTTGCCGAAGGCAACGATGGTACCGTTGCGCACAGCAACATCGGCGACGACCAGCGGGCCGCCGCGCCCGTCGGCGACGGAGCCGTTGCGGATGACGAGATCATACTCAGCGGACATGGCGTTCCCCGTGCATTCGCTTGTTTTGTTTTGCGAACGGTTTGCCTACACTGACATAAAGTCAAGTTGGCTGGCGGGGGCTTTTGGGAACCGTTGAGCAAGCGTGGCGGAAAGTCCCGCACGCACACGATTTGGGCTATGGTCCGTGGGCTGTGGGCGGCTTTGAGCGCCTGTCGCGGATTCGTAGCGTCCGTCCGTATCGAATGCCGTCACGCCCAAGGGTTTTTGCAAGTGCGAACGACGCCGACCCGTGCCTGGACCTGGCTGCGAGACCGCTATTCCTCCAGCGTGCTCGGCACCACGTCGGAGCGCATGCCGGGCCTTGACGGCGGGTTGTCGCGCCCGGCGCGTCTTGCGATCACCACGGGCAGTTTCGCCCTCGCGCTGCTCGCGGCCGTCGCGATCGGCCGTCCCGGCGGTGCGCTGTTCTTCTATCCGGCCCTGATGGTCGGCGGCATCTTCGGCGGCGCGGAGCTGGCCCTTCCCGCGCTGGTGCTCGCGGTTCTCGCGGCGCGCGCACTTTATCCCGCCCTCGACCTGTGGCTGTTCGGCGGCGTGGCGACGGTGCAGGCGTTCCTCGCGCTCGGCCTGCGCGTCCTGTTCCGCGAGAGCCGGCGCTGGGGCGTGCGCTATCGCCGGCTGCTGAGCGCGATCTCCTCGGCGGTCACCGTGTCCGACGACCAGGGCCGCATCGGCCGGCCGCATCCCGAGCTGGAAAAGCTCATCGGCATGGCGTGGCCGAGCTATCGCGGGCCGCGCTGGCTCGCGGCGGTGAACCCGGAAGACCAGAAGAAGCTCCTGCCCGCCGGTCCCTTCAAGGACGTGACGGTGCAGCGCGCGGAGATCCGCCTGAAAGACCCGCGCAGCGGCGACTGGCGCTGGCACCTGATGCGCGCCGTGCCGCTGATGGACGAAAAAGGCGAGGTCGAGGAATGGATCTCGATCCTCACCGACGTCCACGAGAACAAGCTGGCCGGGGAGCAGCGCGAGGTGATGATCGGCGAGGCGCGGCACCGCCTCAAGAACCTCATCACCATCATCGATTCGCTGGCCAAGAGCTCGCGGCCGCCCGAGCGCGACCCGGCGGTAGAGGCATTTCTGGGAAGGTATCTGGGGCGCCTGCACGCGCTGAGCGCCGCCGGCGACCTCGCGCTGGCCAACAACTACACCACGATGCAGATCGAGGATGTGGCGCGCGCGACGCTGGCGCCGTTCCTCGAGAAGGATTCGCAGCGCATCACCTTCGGCGGCCCGCGGCTCGAGCTCAGCGAGGCGACCGGCGGCGGGCTCGCGATGGGCCTCAACGAGCTGGCGACCAACGCGATCAAATACGGCGCGCTGTCGGTGCCGCAAGGCCGCGTGAGCTTCACCTGGAGCGTCGCGCCCGAAGCGGGCGGCGAGCGCGTCACGATGGAATGGCGCGAAAGCGGCGGCCCGCCGCCGGCGGCGCCGAACAAGAAGGGCTATGGCGCGCGCGTGATCGAGTTCATCGTCTCGCGCGAGAGCCAGGGCGCGGTGGATGTGAGCTACGCGCCCGAGGGCTATGCCTGCCGGATCACGTTCCTCAAGCCGCTCAAGCCGCGCGTGAAGACGCTGGAGGCGGAGTAGAGCGACTACCACTATCTTGCCGGTCCCACCGCGTCACCCTGAGGTGCGAGCGCAGCGAGCCTCGAAGGGCGACGGCGCAACTGTGCGTTCTTCGAGGCTCGCTGCGCTCGCACCTCAGCATGACGGGAGCGGGGAATAGTATTGAAGGCTTATCTTACTTCCGCTTCGCCATCGCCTCGGCGATCTTCGGCGCCAGGATGTCGCCCGTATAGGGCTTGCTGACCACGGGCACGGCCGCGAAGCGGTCGGGGAATGCGATGTTCTTGCCGTAACCGGTCGCGAACACGAACGGCACGTTGAGCGCAAGCAGCCGATCGGCGACCGGAAAACTCGACTCGTTGCCCAGATTGACGTCCAGCACCGCGAAATCCGGTGGCGTCTTTTCCAGCAGGCGCAGCGCCTCGCTCGCATTGGGCGCGATGTCGACGACCCGCGCGCCGAGTTTTTCCAGCGTCGCCTCGGCGTCGAGCGCGATGATCATGTTGTCCTCGACGATCAGCGCCTTGCCGGTAAAGAGCTTGCCGGACGCATCCGCCGGCTTCGGCTCCGCCGCGTCGGCCCGCGCCCCCGTGCCGGGCTGCGCCTTCTGCACATAATTCGCCGGGATCGTGAACTCCGCCTTCACGCCGTCGAGCTCGTAGCGCAATTGCGCGTCGCCGTTGAGGTCGAACGGGATCGAGCGCTCGATGATCGTGCTGCCGAAGCCGCGCCGCGTCGGCGCCCGCACCGGCGGACCGCCCTCCTCCTTCCAGCCGATCTTGAGCTGGCCTTCCGGGGTGCGGTCCCAGTTCACCCGCACGCTGCCGACGCTGTCCGCCAGCGCGCCGTATTTCGCCGAATTGGTCAGGAGTTCGTGCACCACCAGCGCCAATGTCGAGAACGCGCGCGGATCGAGCAGCACGTCCGGACCTTCGAGCTTCACGCGGTCCGACTTGGCATTGAGATAGGCCGCGGTCTCCGCCGTGAACAGCGTGCGCAGCGAAGCGGGGCCCCAATTGTCGATCGTGATCTGGTCGTGCGCGCGCGCCAGCGCCTGGACGCGGCCGCCGATCACCGAGGCGAAATCCTCCAGCGTGCCGGCGCTTTCGCGGCCCTGCGTGATCAGCCCGCGGATGAGGCCCAGGATGTTGCGCACCCGGTGGTTCAGTTCCGCGATCAGCAATTCCTGCCGCTCATTGGCGGATTTGCGCTCCTTGGCCGCGACGTCGGCTAGGCGCAGCACAACCTCCAGCAATGTGATGCGCAGACCTTCCGCGAGGCGCACCTCGAGCGGCGACCAGGGCTTGGACTGGCCGCGCACCGTCTCGGTCCACGCCTCGAAGCTCTTGCGCGGCGTCAGGCGCAGGCCGTTGGGACCGAGCGAGGCCGGCTTGGTCGGATCGCCGCCCCAGGTGACGGCGCGGGCGAACTCCTTGCGGAAGAACAGCACGTAATCGCGCGCCACGCGGCTGATCGGCATCGCCAGCAGGCCGGCCGCGCGCTGCGCGAAATCCGCCGCCGGCGGATGGAACCCCGCCAGCGCATGCGTCGCGAAGATGTGCGGATCGCCCGCCTTCACCAGCGCGCTGACGATCCCCAACGTCTCCTCGCGGGTGGGCGTCATGCCGTGCAGCACAAGCTGGCCGTCCATTGCGATGGCAAGGCCGTCGAACGGGATGAGCTGCGAGAATTCGTTCAGTTCGCGCGCGATGGCCGGAACCGTCAGATCGGCGCCGGCAAGCTTGTTCACCAGCTTCTCCTGCGCCTCGCGGCTGCGCAGCTCATGCTCCGCCTCGTCCTCGCGCTCGCGGCTTTCCAGCAGCAGCGAGAACATCTGACCGAACAGCTCGGACGCCGAGCGGCGCTCGAAACTGATGTGACGGGTGCCCATATGGTGGCACGCGAACAGGCCCCACAATTTGCCGTGGCGCAGGATCGAGACCGACAGCGACGCGCCGACGTCCATGTTCTTGAGATACTCGATATGGATCGGCGATACCGAGCGCAGCATGCTCATCGACAGGTCGACCGGCTCGGTGCCGCGCGACGGCTCGGAGATAATCGCCGCCGGCGTCGCGCCGATGTCGGGAATGATGCGCAGCCAGTTGCGCTCGTAGAGGATGCGCGCCTGTTTGGGGATGTCCGACGCCGGATAATGCAGCCCGAGGAATTTCACGAGATCGGGCCGCGCCGATTCCGCGACCACCTCGCCCGCGCCATCCTGGTCGAAGCGGTAGACCATCACGCGGTCGAAGCCGATCAGCGCCCGCATCTGGCGCGCCGCCTCGGTGAAGAACTTGTCGACCGTCCCGGTGCTTTGCAGCTTGGCGAGCATGGTGCGCACGATGGAGATCGGCTCGACGGTTTCCTGCGGGAAGCTCGGCTCGGCTTCGATGAAGATCGCCTGGCGCGTGCTGTGCACCGCGATATCGAACGGACGGCCGCCGTCCTGCAGCACGAGGCGGAAGATCCGCTCGACCGCGTCGGCACCCGAGAGCAACTGCATCCGCCCGCGGATCGCGTGGATCGCGGTTTCCGACAGGATGCTCGACAAAGGCTGGCCGAGCAGCGCCCGCGCCTCGGTGCCGAGGAAGGCGTGCGCGTTCTCCGACGCGTGGATGATCGTCCATTCGCGGCTGATGCCGAGCAGCACGCCGAAGGGCTGGATGTTGCCGAGCAGATGGATCGGTTCGCGGTCGCAATTGGTCAGGTCGACGGGAGCGTTCATCGCGCGGCGACCGCCAGATCGCGCGCCGAGGCGGAGGTCAGCGCGCGCTCGAACATCGAGAAGGTCGCCAGCGCGCCGGCGCGCGCCTCCTCGGGCCGCGCCCGCACGCTGGCGTTCTCCTCCAGATGACCTAAGAAGCTCGGCCAGAACTTGCGGCCCTCGCCATGGCGCAGGTAACGCGCCGGCCAGTCGGCAACAACCTGCTGGCGGATCACGCTGGCGCCGAGCCGCGAGCCCTCCAGCACATAGGCGGCGCCGAGCACCGCCGCGTCAGAGCCGAGCAGCGGCGGATCGAGCGGATCGAATCCCTGCCCCAGATCGGCGAGATCGGCACGCAGGGCTGCAGTGCGGGTCCGCTCGGACCAGTCCGGCAGCGCAGCGGCGATCCCCGCCTCGCCCAGCTCGCGCTCCAGCGGCAGCAGCGCCGCAGCATGGCCGGCCAGGAAGCGGCGGTAACCCTCCAGCGTGTCGAGCCGCATCAGGGCTGCCGCCAGGTCGAGCCGGCGGTGGATGATGGAGGTGGCGCTGCGCAGGAATTGGCGAACCGACAGAATTTCGGCCGAGGACGTTTTCTCTGAAAGCATGGCGATCCGCAAAATATATGCCCCAGCACACGGAGCCCCACAGTTTGTGAACGCCGTTTAACGCAAACAGTTCCCACCGCGCCTCAACTTCGCCACAGCGCGGCGCTCATCCTGTCGCGGGCGAACGAAGGACGGCAGCATGCGCATCGCGGGACGGATTTGGCTCGTTCTTGGCCTGCTGCTGGCCGGTGCTGCATCGGCCGCTGCCGCTCACCCACTCGCCGCCAAATTCATCCAGGCGACCGCCGCGCTGGAGAACCGCGGCATCGGCTTCGATCAGGGCTACCGCAAGATCGCGTATCCTATGGGCGACGTGCCGGCCAACACCGGCGTTTGCGCTGACGTCGTGGTGCGCGCCTACCGCGCCATCGGCATCGACCTGCAGCAGCGCGTGCATGAGGACATGGCGCGGCATTTCTCGCTCTACCCGAAGAAGTGGGGGCTGCGTGCCCCCGACACCAATATCGATCACCGCCGCGTTTTGAACCTGCGCGTCTTCTTTGCACGCCACGGCACGAGCCTGAAGATCACGCAAGACCCGCGCGACTACAAACCCGGCGACCTCGTCACCTGGAGTCTGAATCCGAATGGCTCGGCGCCGCATATCGGCATCGTGACGCCGCGCCGCTCCGCCGACGGCGTGCGGCCGCTGGTGATGAACAATTTGGGCCAGGGCCAGATCTACGAAGACATCCTGTTCGCCTACAAGATCACCGGCCACTACCGTTACGCGATCGACTAGCCGAGCCGCCCCAGCGCCTGCACCACCTGGTCGGTCTTCTCCAGCGTCACCATGTGCCCGGCCTCGGGGATCGAGACGAGTTCGCTGCCCGCGATGCCCTTCTTGAAGCCGTGCGCATAGGCCGGCGGGATCAGCTTGTCGCTGTCGCCCCAGATCAGCACCGTTTTCGCCTTGATGCGGTAGAGCCGCTGCGACAGGCCGCGCTCGGGGATCGGGAACAGGATCTTGCCGGCCATGCCGAGCTGGCGCGCGTTGGTGACGAGATAGGTCTGCAGGAACTTGGGATCGCTCAGCGTCATGCCCGCGGTGAGCAGCTTGGTGCCCGCCTCCACGTCGTGGAACAGGAGCCTCGGCATCTCGAACGGCAGCGTCGCGAACAGGTCCGGGATCGGATGATCGTCGAGCCACAATCCCGCCGGACAGATCAGACCCAGCCGCGTCACATCATGCGGCGCGATCGCCGCCATCTCGGCCGCGATCATCCCGCCCATCGAATGGCCGACCAGGATCGGGTTCTTCAAGCCCAGCGCCTCGACCACGTCCCAGGTATGGAGCGTGAAATCGAGCATGTCGCGGATCTCGCCGCACTCCTCGCTGTCGCCATAGCCGGGCAGCAGCGGCGCGTAGACGTGATACTTTTCCGCCAGCTTGTTGAGGAACGGATCGCTCACGAGCGCGCCTCCCGCGCCGTGCAGGAAGACGAGCGGCGCGCCGCTGCCACCTTCGAGATAACGGACCGGGACGTGCTGGGTGGCGACGGTCTTGAGTTCGAGTGTCATGTTCGCCGCTCCTACCGCGCCGCCGCGACGACTTCGCGCGCCTTGCCTTCGGTCGGCAGGCTGCCCGCCTTCACCTGCTTGATCGGGTGACACCAGAAGCGCGTGTCGTTCTCGTATTCCGGGAACACGTTGCGCAGCTTGGGCATCACCTTCTCGGCGAACAGCTTGGTCGAGTACATGCACTTCTCGCGCGGCATGTCGCCGACATGCATCAGGCAGAACAGATTGCCGACATGCAGCGTCTTGGCGAGCTCCTCGAGCCGCTGGCGCACCGTCTCTGGCGAGCCGGCGATCACGTGGCCCTGCTCCGTCAGGTCCTTCCAGCTCAGCGTGCTGTAGCCGCCGACCGGCGGGGCGTATTGCGACAGCGCGCCGGTCTGGATCGTCTTGATCGTCCGATACCCCGGTGCATCCGCGAAGCCCGGATAGACGTGCAGGCAGCGATTGTAGAAATAATCGACATGCGGCTTGTAGAGGCGCTCCGCCTCCTCGTCCGTCTCGGCGACGCAGATCGTCTGCGCGAAGCCGGCGCGATAGGGCGAATTGTCGGGCGCGTTGCGCTCGGCAACACGCTTCCAATAGCCGTCCATCAGCGCCTTGGCGCGGATATAGCCGCTGAACGACAGGTAGGAATACGAATAGGTGTTGTCGATGCAGAAATCGTAAGTCTCCACCGAGCCGCCGCCGGGGATATGGATCGGCGGATGCGGCTGCTGGATCGGGCGCGGCCAGATGTTCACATGGCGCAGCTTGTTGTAGCGGCCGTTGAATGCGAAGGGATCGCGAGTCGTCCACGCCTTGATGATGAGGTCGTGCGCTTCCTGGTATTTCTCGCGGGTCAGCGCCGGAATCTGGCCGTAGCAGAAATTGGTGTCCATCGAGGTGCCGACCGGAAAGCCCGCGATCAGCCGCCCGCCCGAGATGCAGTCGAGCATCGCGAACTCTTCCGCGACGCGCACTGGCGGATTGTACAGCGCGATGGAATTGCCCAGCACGACGAGGCCGACATCCTTCGTGCGGCGCGACAGCGCGGCGGCGATGATGTTCGGGCTCGGCATGATGCCGTAGCCGTTCTGGTGATGCTCGTTGACGCCGATCGCGTCGAAGCCGCAATCGGCGGCGTATTCGAGCAGGTCGAGATAAGTGTTGTAGACCTCATGGCTCTTCACCGGATCGAACAGGCGCTGATCGATATCGACCCAGACCGAGCGGTTCTTCTCCCGGAAATCGTCCGGCAGATAGGGCCACGGCATCAGGTTGAACCAGGTGAATTTCATGACGCATCTCCCGGGTGTTTTATATCTGTTGGGAGCAATCCTGACGAAATGTCAGGGCATTGGCAATTTCAATTACGCCGTGTGCAGCGCCACAAACTCCGCTGTCATCCCCGGCGAGCCGCGCAGCGGCGAGGGAAGGGGACCCAGGTGCGAGACACCGTGACGGTCTCCCCCACCTGGGTCCCCTTCCCTTCGCGTTGCTGCGCAACGCTCAGCCGGGGATGACAGCGAGATTTATATTGCGAACTTAAAACAATGCGCCGGCGCCGCTGCGAGCGGCGCTTCCAACATCACCCGCAGGCCGTCGAGATCGCGCTGCGCTGCAACCGGCACGCCGGTGCCAAGCTGCGCCACACGCGTCACATCCGGCAGATCGTTGCCGAGGATCACGAACTCCGCACCCTTCGGCGTGCCCAGCAAATGGGCATAGAGCGCGCCGTCCTTTTGCGTGAAGCGTACCGGCACACCGCATTGCGTCACGCCATCGAACCGCGTCCACGACCGCGTGCCGTAGATGCCCTCGCCGTTCGCCTTGGCCCAGGCGCCGAAGCCTTTCAGCCGCGCGAGTTGTTCCGACGGAATCTGCGCATCCTCGCCGCGCGGGCCGACGTTGAGCAGCAGATTGCCATTCTTCGCGACGGCGTCGATGAAGCTGTGCACCAGCGACTCGACGCTCTCGTAATCGGCTTCCGTGTCGCGGCGGTTGTAGCCGAACGAGTGGCTCATGCCGCGCGTCGCTTCCCACTTCTTCTCCTGGATGCTTTCGAACGCGGCATATTCCGGTGTGCGAAAATCGCAATGCGGCGGCAATTGCGGGATGATGCCCTTGCTCGGCCCCTTCTGCATGCGCGGCTTGAGCATCGCGTCCATCGCGGCACGCGCCTCCTTGCCGCTCAGCGCCGCGCGTTCCGGCGTCATCGGCAGCCAGCGATCGTTCACCACGCCCTCCGGCACCGCATTGTAGTAATCGGCGAACAGCCGCAGCTCCTCGTCCAGATCCGTCGGCCAGGAGATGTCGTTCCACAACACCGCCGGCCGGTAGCGCTCGATCAGCTCGCGCGTCTGCGCGTCGGCATAGGCGGGATAATCGCCGCCCGGGGTCGAGCCCATGAAATCGGCCAGCGTGCGCAAAGGCTCGCGATTGAACGTCCAGTCGATGCCGCCGGAATAATAGAGGCCGTATTTCATGCCCAACGCACGCACCGCGGCGCCGAGCTCGCCGACGATGTCGCGCCCGCTGGTCCAGTCCTTCTGGTGCGGATTGTTCACGCCGCTCGGCCACAGGCAAAAGCCGTCATGGTGCTTGGTGACCAGCACGACATAGCGAACGCCGGCATCCGCGAAAGCCTGCGCCCAGGACGCCGGGTCCCATTGCTCCAGCCCTTTCAGGAAGGCTTCGCGGAAGTGCTCGTAGGGCGCGTTGCCATAGGTCGCAACGTGATGCTTGGCGCTGTCGCTCTCGGGCACCTTGATCGCGTTCCAGTACCACTCGCAATACGGCGTCTGGGCGACCGCGATGTCGTAATTGTCCCGGAACGCATCGGAGATCGAGCCGCTCTTGGCCGCGAAGGCGGGAATCGAGAACAGGCCCCAGTGGATGAAGATGCCGAACTTGGCGTCCTCGAACCATTCCGGCACGGGATGCGCGTTGAGCGAAGCGAGCGTCGGTTCATAAGCCATCCGCCGACTGTAGCAGCGGCCCGCCGCCACTCAACGGTGCCCTAGCGGCAGCGCTCAGTGCGCCACCGCGGCGAGGATCTGCACCAGCACCAGCCCCGCCGCCATCACGGCCGGGAAGACGCCGAAGAACACGATGGTCGAGGCCAGCGCCATGTCGGGGCCGGCGCTGCGGACGGCGCGGGCGGCGGCTTTGCGGGCCAGTTTCTGAGTGCGAAGCATGACGGTCTCCCTCTGAACGGTGAGGAGAGCTTGCGCCACCGCCCCGGAACCGAGCCTGAAGCCGCCATTCATTTTGCGTTCACCGGACGCCACCGCGGACGGGAATAAACCAGGGACAGGGCGGGTCTGTACGGTGCTGCGGCGCCGCGCGTCCTTGACCGCAAAAGTCCGGACCCGCAAAAATAGCCACTCTAGGGGATTCATGCGCCTGTCGTCTGCCCGCGCCGTCGCCGTCAGCCTCGCGCTCTGCGCGATGGTGCTGCGCGCGTTCCTCCCGGACGGCTGGATGCCCGGCGCCGATGCCGCGTCTCTTGTCATCTGCTCCGCCGATGGCATGCATCACACCACCGGCAAGGCGCCGGGTGAGCCCGCGCAGCAGCGCAGCCATGCGCCCTGCGCCTTCGCCGCCGCCGCGCCGCTCGCACCGCCGTCGCTCGAGGCGAACACCATCGCCGCACCGCGCCAGATCGCGCGCGTCGCTTTCACCGCCGCGCAAAACACCATCGCGCGCCAACGCGCCCACCGCCCCAACGCCGCGCGTGCCCCGCCTGCTTTCTCCTGAGTGATGCGTAAAGCCCGTCCGCGCCTCCGCGGACGCTTTCCCATTCTTCGGAGATTCCCATGACCTATCTGTTTTCGCGCTGGACCGCCTTGGCGCTCGCCGCCGTTTGCACCGCATTGCCGCAGCTCGCCCAAGCCCATGGCGTGGTCGGTGACCGCTTCTTCCCCGCCACCATCGCGACCGACGATCCCTTCGCCGCCGACGAGCTCGCGCTGCCCACCATCGGCCTCGGCAACCACGAGGAGGACTACGATTTCGAGTGGTCCAAGACGATCTTTCCCCACGTCGCGATCTCGTTCGCCGGCGGCTACGTCAATGCGCATCCGCCGGGCGGCCCGAACGCCTCGGGCTTCGACAATTTCGAGATCACGCCGGCCTGGCAGTTCTACACCGACCCCGACAGCGAGTTCGTGGCCACCGCGGCGATGAGCTTCGAGATCGGCGGCAGCGGCAGCCACGCGGTGGCCGACACCTTCACCACCTACACGCCGACCCTGCTGCTCGGCAAAGGCTTCGGCGACCTGCCCGATTCGATGGCGCTGCTGCGCCCGCTCGCCGCCACCGCGACGATCGGCTATGCCATTCCCGGTACGAGCACCGAATCCAAGACGCTCGAATGGGGCGGCGCGCTGGAATACAGCCTGCTTTATCTGCAGACCAATGTCCGCGACCAGGGCTTCTCCAACTTCGTCGCGCATCTGACGCCGCTGGTGGAGTTCAGCCTCGAGACCCCGACCGATGCCGGCGGCGGCGGCACCACCGGCACGATCAATCCCGGCCTGCTGTGGTCCGGCCAGTACGTCCAGCTCGGAGTCGAGGCGGCGATTCCGGTCAACCACGCCTCGGGTGACAATGTCGGCGTGCTGATGCAGCTTCACTTCTATATCGACGACATTTTCCCCAATTCGCTGGGCAAGCCGCTGTTCGGAGGCAAATTATGAGACGCATGATCCTCCTCGCCCTCGCCACCGCGCTGGCCACGGCGCCCGCGCTGGCCCACGCCTTCCTGCAGACCGCCAGCCCCACCGCCGGTGAGAATCTGCACGCCAGCCCACCGCGCGTCAGCCTGCATCTGAGCGAGCCGCTCGAACCGGCGCTCAGCAGCGTCGCGGTGACGAGCGTCGCCGGCGCCGACATGAGCGCCGGACCGGTCGCCGTGACCGGCGGCGATATGACCTTGCCGCTGAAGAAGCTGGCGCCCGGCCGCTACCGGGTCGTGTGGCACGCCGTGTCGGTCGATACCCACCGCACCGAGGGCAAATACAACTTCCTGGTCCTGCCGCAATGACGTTGCTGTTCGCCGTCATCCGTGCCTTGCACTTCGCGAGCCTGATGACGGCGTTCGGCGCCAGCGCGTTGCTGTCGCAGACGGCGATCAAGATCGATCTGCGCAAACCTCTCATCGTCGCCGCCGGCGTGGCGTTGGCGACGGCGGTGCTGTGCCTGTGCTTCGCCACTGCCGAGATGACCGGCGATCCCGACGCCTTCTATGACGTCCAATCCCTCTCGATCATCGCGACGCAGACCTTCTACGGCCAGGTCTTCTTCCTGCGGCTGCTGCTCCTGATCGGGCTCGGCCTCGTCTCGTTGGGCGATCGTGCGCACATCTTCAAGGCCGCCATCGCCGGCACGGCGCTCGCCCTTCTGGGCCTCACCAGCCACGCCGCCGCGGCCGGTCCGCCGCAATACGAATATGTTCGCGCCGGGATCGACGCGCTGCACCTGGTCGCCGCCGGTTTCTGGGTCGGCGGCCTCGCGGTGCTGGCACCCGAGGTGCTGGCCAAGCCGCGCGACACAGCCCGCCTCGTCGCGCTGCTGCGCCTGTTCTCGCGCTGGGGCGTCGTTTCGGTCGCGGTGCTGCTGATCGCCGGCACGGCCAATGCCGTCCTGATCCTCGACACCCACGGCATGGCCTGGAACAACACCTATGTGACGCTGCTCGCCATCAAGATCGTTCTGGCAGCCCTGATGGTCGCGCTGGCATTGACCAACCGCTTCAGCGTGTTGCCGGCGCTCGCGCGCGGCGACCAGGAGGCGTCCGACACCATCCCCCTTACCGTCCTCGCGGAACTCGGTGCGGCGCTTCTGATTCTCGCGATTGTCGGGTTCCTCGGCCTCACGGCTCCCATGCAAATGTAGCAATGGCAATTAGTTTCATTTGAAACTATATTCTTAGCTGACATCCAGAATCGCGAGGAGCCCGCCATGCCGCAGCTTTGGGACAACCCGATGGGGACCGACGGCTTCGAGTTCGTCGAATACACCGCGCCCGATGTGACAGAGCTTTATCGCCTGTTCGAGCGCATGGGCTTCCGCGCCGTCGCCAAACACCGCTCCAAGGATGTCACGCTGTTCCGCCAGGGCCAGGTGAACTTCATCGTCAATGCCGAGCCCGACAGCCATGGCAGCCGCTTCGCCAAGGCGCACGGCCCCAGCGCCTGCGCCATGGCGTTCCGCGTCAAGGACGCGGTGAAGGCGTACGAGAAGCTGCTCGCGCTCGGCGCCAAGCCGTTCCACAACACGGTCGGCCCGATGGAGCTCAACATCCCCGCCATCGAGGGCATCGGCGGCAGCGCGATCTATCTCGTCGACCGTTACGGCGACCGCACCATCTACGACGTCGACTTCGTGCCGACCGACAAGGCGCTGGGCTGGGAGCATGAAGGCGCCGGCCTCACCGAGATCGATCACGTCACCCACAACGTCTTCCGCGGCAACATGGACCAGTGGGCCGGCTTCTATGAGAAGTTCTTCAACTTCCGCGAGATCCGCTATTTCGACATCGAGGGCAAGCTGACAGGGCTCAAAAGCCGCGCCATGACGAGCCCTGACGGCATGATCCGCATCCCGATCAACGAAAGCTCCGACGACAAATCGCAGATCGCCGAATATCTGCACGAGTATCACGGCGAGGGCATCCAGCACATCGCGCTCGGCACCAGCGACATCTACGCCTCGGTCGAGACACTGCAGAAGACCCATGTCGCGTTCCAGGACACTCCCGACACCTATTACGAGCGCCTCGACAACCGCATCCAGGGCCATGGCGAGGATGTGCCGCGGCTCAAGAAGGACCGCATCCTGATGGACGGCGCGGTCGAGGACGACACCGGCCTGCTGCTGCAGATCTTCACCCAGAACGCGATCGGCCCGATCTTCTTCGAGCTGATCCAGCGCAAAGGCAATCAGGGCTTCGGCGAAGGCAATTTCAAGGCGCTGTTCGAAAGCATCGAAGCCGACCAGATCAAGCGCGGCGTGCTGAAGGACACCACCGTATGAGCAGCAAGAACTGGATCGAATTCCCGCGCGTCGAGGGCGAGACCTCGCGCCAGGCGCATGCCGACCTCCCCGCCGGCACCTATGAGCGCGAGATCGGGCGCGACGGCTTCTTCGGCCCCGCGACGCACATCTATCACAAGCATCCGCCGACCGGCTGGAGCCAATTCGAAGGCCCGATGCGGCCGCGCGCCTTCGATGCCGTCGGGACGCTGGCCAACGGCGACCCGTACAAATTCGTGCCGCTGCTGAGCAATGCGAGCTGCCGCATCGAGATCTGGCACACGCCCGCTGCGATGCCGATGCTGGCGCGCAACGCCGACGGCGACCTGCTGTTTTTCATCCACGAGGGCGCCGGCGACCTGTTCTGCGATTTCGGCCATTTGCCCTATCGCGACGGCGATTACATCCTGCTGCCGCGCGGCACGATGTGGCGCATCGAGCCCAGTGCGCCGACCACCATCCTGCGCATCGAAGCCACCAACTCCAGTTTCAAATTGCCCGAGCGCGGCATCCTCGGCCCGCATGCGATCTTCGATCCCGCCGCGCTCGACACGCCCAAGCTCGACGACGCCTTCCGTGCCCAGCGCGACGGCGAATGGAAGGTCAGCGTCAAGCGCCGCGGCCAGATCTCGACCATCACCTATCCGTTCAACCCGCTCGATGCCGTGGGCTGGAAGGGCAACCTCACCGTGCTCAAGCTCAACTGGCGCGACATCCGCCCGGTGATGAGCCACCGCTATCACATCCCACCGTCGGTGCATTCCACCTTCGTCGCCGACCGCTTCGTGGTCTGCACCTTCGTGCCGCGCCCGATCGAGAGCGATCCCGGCGCGCTCAAAGTGCCGTTCTTCCACTCCAACGACGATTACGACGAAGTGATCTTCTACCATTCCGGCGAATTCTTCAGCCGCGACAACATCAAGCCCGGCATGGTGACGTTCCATCCCAACGGCTTCACCCACGGCCCGCATCCCAAGGCGTTCGCCGCCGGCGCCCGCGCCGCCAAGACCATGACCGACGAGGTCGCGGTGATGATTGACGCGCGTGATCCGCTCGACATGAGCCCGGCCGCGGAAGCGACCGAGGTCAAGACCTACGCCGAAAGCTGGATCCCGAAATGAAGCTCGCCTCGCTGCGCCATGGCCGCGACGGCCGCCTCGCCGTCGTATCGCGCGACCTGAAAACCTGCGTCGTCGTCCCCGGCATCGCGCCGACGCTGCAGGCCGCGCTGGACGGCTGGGCCGATATCGCGCCGCAGCTCGAAGAGGTCTACGCCCTGCTGAATTCCGGCAAGGCCGATGGCGCGCATCCGTTCGACGCAAAGAACTGCCTGTCGCCGCTGCCCCGCGCCTATCAATGGGCCGACGGCTCGGCCTACGTCACGCATGTCGAATTGGTGCGCAAGGCGCGCGGCGCCGAGATGCCGCCGTCCTTCTGGACCGATCCCTTGATGTACCAGGGCGGCTCGGATTCGTTCATCGGCCCGACCGACGACATCGTCGCCGCCGACGAAGCTTGGGGCATCGATTTCGAGGCCGAGGTCGCGGTGATCACCGACGACGTGCCCTATGGCACCGACGCCGCCAATGCCGCCGGCCACATCAAGCTCCTGATGCTCGTCAACGACGTGTCCTTGCGCAATCTGATCCCGAACGAACTGGCCAAGAACTTCGGCTTCTTCCAGTCCAAACCCGCCAGCGCTTTCTCGCCCGTCGCGGTGACGCCCGACGAGCTCGGTGCTGCGTGGCGCGAGGCCAAGCTGCATCTGCCGCTGCATGTCGCGCTCAACGGCGAGACCTTCGGCGAGCCCGACGCGGGCGTCGATATGACCTTCAGCTTCGCCCAGCTCATCGCCCACGCCGCCAAGACCCGCGCCCTCGTCGCCGGCACCATCGTCGGCTCCGGCACCGTGTCGAACAAGAGCGGCAATGTCGGCTCCTGCTGCATCGCCGAGCGCCGCACGCTGGAGACCATCGAGAGCGGCAAGCCCGTCACGCCTTTCATGAAATTCGGCGACCGCGTCCGCATCGAGATGAAGGACGCCGCCGGCCATTCGATCTTCGGAGCGATAGACCAGCATGTCGTCAGCCACAAAAAGTGAGTTCGCGCTCTACGGCTATTTCCGCTCCTCGGCGGCGTTCCGCGCCCGCATCGCGCTGAATCTCAAGGGCATCAAGCCGGAGCTGCGCTTCATCCATCTGCTGCGCGACGGCGGCGAGCAGCACACCGCCGAATACAAGGCGCTCAACCCGCTCGAGCTGATCCCGGCGCTGGTGCACAACGGCCATCTCATCACGCAGTCGCTCGCGATCATGGAATATCTCGACGAAATCCATCCCGAGCCGCCGATCCTGCCCAGGGACCCACTCGGCCGCGCCCGCGTGCGCGAGATCGCCTATGTCATCGCCTGCGACATCCATCCGGTGAACAATCTGCGCCTCGGCCAATATCTGCGCGGCGAGATCGGCGCCACCGACGAGCAGCAAGTGCAGTGGATGCGCCACTGGATCAAGGTCGGCTTCACCGCCCTGGAGACGATGCTGAGCACCTCGCCGCACACCGGCGCCTTCTGCTACGGCGACATGCCGACCATCGCCGACATCTGCCTGATCCCGCAGATCTTCAACGCCCGCCGCGTGAAGCTGGAGGTCGAGGGCTATTACCCGACCTTGGCGCGGATCGAGAAGCACGCCCTCGCCCATCCCGCCTTCGACGCGGCGCATCCCAAGAACCAGCCCGATGCCGAGTAGCAGCGCCGCGCGCAAGGCCGAGGCGCGGCTCGATTTGGACCGCTTCCTGCCCTATCGCCTGTCGATCCTGTCGAACCGCGTCTCCGTCGCGATCGCCAAGGCCTATTCCGACCGCTTCGGCCTTTCGATCCCTGAGTGGCGCATCATGGCGGTGCTGGGCGGCACCGGCGGCCTGTCGGCGCGCGAAGTCGCACTGCGCACCGCGATGGACAAAGTCCAGGTCAGCCGCGCGATAGACAGCCTGGTCCGCGCCAAACGCGTCGCGCGCAGCGCCGACGCCGAAGACGGCCGCATTCTGCGCCTGTCGCTGACGCCCAAGGGCCGCGCCATCTATGACGAGGTCGTGCCGCTGGCGCTGCACCTCGAAGACGTGTTTCTCTCCGCCCTCAGCCCGGAGGAGCGCCGCCAGTTCGACGCGCTGCTCGGCAAGCTGGCGCGGCAGGCGCACCTGCTCGGAGGAGAGACCAAATGACCATCCGCATCGGCATCCTGGGCGCGGCGAAGATCGCGCCGCCCGTCGTCATCAATCCCAGCCACGACAACAAGGACTTCACCGTCGTCGCCGTCGCGGCGCGCGATCCCGACCGCGCCTTCGCCTATGCCGCCGAGCATCGCATTCCGCACGTCGCCAAGGACTACGACGCGCTGGTGCGCCATCACGACGTCGATCTCGTCTACAACGCCCTGCCGCCCGGCGGGCACATGCTCTGGACCATCGCCGCGCTGAACGCCGGCAAGCACGTCCTGTGCGAGAAACCCTTCGCGATGAACGCGGCCCAGGTCGAACGGATGAACGCCGCTGCGGCGGGCAGCGGCCGCAAGCTGGTCGAGGCGTTCCACTACCGCCACCACGCCGTGATGCAGCGCGCCGTCGCCATCGCGCGCTCCGGCGAGCTCGGCAAATTCCAGTCGGTCGAAGCCTTCTTCGACGTCCCGATCCCCTACCGCGAAGGCGAGCTGCGCTGGACGCGCGAGCAGGGCGGCGGCGCGCTGATGGATCTGGGCTGCTATCCCGTGCACTGCCTGCGCTCGGTGATGGGCGGCGAGCCGGAGGTGTTGAGCGCCGCGTGCGAAATGGAACACGGCGTCGACGTCACAACCAAAGCCGAACTCACTTTCGCCGGTGTGCCGGCGAAACTCACCACCTCGATGAAGCCGGAGAAATTCGGCGCCGCGCTGCGCCTGACCGGCGACAAGGGCACGCTGGAGATTCTCAATTTCGTCGCGCCGCAGATCGGCTGCAAGTTCACCGTGACGGTGGACGGCCAGTCCCGCGCCGAGCCGACCGAGGGCGATCCGACCTATGTCGCGCAGCTCAAGGAGCTGGGCGACGTCCTGCTGCGCGGCAAGAGCCAGTTGATCACCAACGCCGACTCGCTCGGCAACATGCGCGCCATCGACGCGATCTATGCCAAGGCGGGCGTGGAGCGGGTGTTTTAGAAAACTTCGCTGTCATCCCCGGCGAGCGAAGCGAGGGAAGGGGACCCAGGATGACCCGCATCTGAGATGCTGAACATCCTGGGTCCCCTTCCCTCGCCGCTGCGCGGCTCGCCGGGGATGACAATGGAATTCAATCCGCGCACCGCACAACCGCGACAGCCGCCCCGCTCAGTGCGCCGTCGCCGCCAGCAGCGCCGCCAGCTTGTCCTGCCACAACGCCGCCCAGGTGTGCGTGCCGTGGCCGTGCGTCTGGTCGCTGATCGGGATCAGCACGAAGGTCGCGTGCGGGATGTTCTTGACCTGCGCCTCCGCGATCCCCAGCTCCGGCGGGTTGATGAAATCGTCCGCCGAATTCACCCACATCACCGGCGCCTTGATCGAGCCCAGCTTGGCCGACGGGTCGTAGTCGCGCGACGCATCGACCTGATAGAGGAAATCATTGGCGTCGATCGTCTTCAGATACTTGTCGATCGTCGTCTCGACATAGGCATCCACCGCGTCGCGCGTGGGATAGGTCTTCTGCGTCAGCAGCGGCGCCTGCCCCGCCAGCAGCAGGAAATCCACCGCGGTACGCAATCCCGCGACCGGCGGGCTCTTGTACTCGCCGCCAGCCCAAGCCGGATCGTCCTTGATCGCGTCCGTCGTCATCTTGCGCCACATCCGGTTGCGCCCGGCGATCTGCACCGGCAGGCAGGCGAGCGGCATCAGCGCGTCCATGAAATCGGGATAGGTCTCGCCCCACACGAAGGAATGCATGCAGCCCATCGAGGTGCCCATCACGAGCCGCAGATGGTTGACGTGCAGCCCCTTGGTCAGCAGTGCATAATCGGCCGCGACCATGTCGTCGTAATTGTAGTGCGGAAATTTCGCGTGCAGCCCGTCGCTCGGCTTGGACGACTTCCCGTGCCCGATCCCGTCCGGCAGGATGATGAAATACTTGGCAGGATCGAGCAGCCCGCCCGGCACGAACAGCACGCCGGAGAATTGCGGCCGGATGAATTGCTGCCCGTCGCCGCCGGTGCCGTGCATGATCAGGACCGCGTTGTCGATCAGCCCGTGCGCGCCGCGATGCGGCTTGCCCAGTGTCGTGTAGTGCAGCCGCAGCTCCGGCAGCGTCTCGCCCGAGCGGAATTTGAAGTCGTGGACGGTGTAATCGCCCTCCACCGTGGCGGGCGCTGCGGGCGGAGGCGCGGCCTGCGCGGCGCTCAAGCCGAACGCGAGGATCAGGACCGGCAGAAATCGCTTCATCGAAGACCCCATGGCAGGACGGGCGCGACCCTCGTATGCCCCGTCCGGCACGTCAAGAACGGCGCCTCGTTTACACAGTCCCCTTGCTCCGGGTTATGGTCGCGCCATGCAGGGCTGGACCACGTTCTACGAGATGCTCGGCGGTGCCGCGGCGACGCTGCTCGGCCTGCTGTTCGTCTCCGTCTCGCTCAACGCCGAGGCGATCCTCGGCGCAGCGCACCAGCACACCAAGCGCCTCGCCGAACAGGCGTTCCAGAACTATCTGTGCGTCCTCCTGATCTCGCTGCTGGTGTGCTTTCCCGGCATGCGGCCGGTCAGCCTGGGCTATTCGGTGCTGTGGGCCACCGGCATCTGGGCCTTCTGGGTGGTGTCACGCATGTTTCTCGTGCTGACAGGCCCCGAGGCCGGCGAGCCGCGCATCCGCCTGCTGCGGCGCTACATCACGACCTTCCTGGGCTTCGGCGCGCTGATCACCGGCGGTGTCATGCTGCTGCTGGGCCACGGCGATTACACCGACTGCATCGGCATCGGCGGCATCCTGTTGCTGATCTCCGCCACCGTCGTATCGTGGGAGCTGCTGATCCGCATCGCCGAGCGGCGCTACGCCCCGCGCAAAGACGAATAACCCATCGGGAGACCACCCATGATCGCCATGGACGAAGCCCGCGCGCTGGTCGCGGCCGACGACCGCCAGGATTTCGAGTTCGCCGCGCGCGGCTTCATCGCGACGCGCAAGGACCCGGTCATCGCGCGCGCCGACGGCCGCGCCGCGTTCGATCTGTCGTCCTACGACTTCCTCAAAGGCCCCGCCCCCGCCACCGCCAACCCCAGCCTGTGGCGTCAGGCGCAGATCCTCACCCAGCACGGCCTCTTCCAGGTCGCCGAGCGCATCTACCAGGTGCGCGGCTTCGACGTCTCGACGATCTCGTTCATCGACGCCGGCAGCGGCTGGATCGTCGTCGATCCCTTGACGACCGTCGAGGTCGCGCGCGCCGCCTACGACCTCGTCACCGAGCATCTCGGGCACAAGCCGGTCGCCGCGGTGATCTATTCGCACAGCCATGTCGACCACTATGGCGGCGTCGGCGGCGTCGCGACCGCGGCGGAGGCTGCGTCCGGCGCCGTCAAGGTCATCGCGCCCGAAGGCTTCCTTGAGCACGCGGTGTCCGAGAACATCATCGCCGGCCCCGCGATGTCGCGTCGCGCGCGCTTCCAGTTCGGGCTGACGCTGCCGCGCGGCGCGGAGGGCGAGATGACCTCCGGCCTCGGCCCCTGCCCGTCGCTGGGCTCACTGTCGCTGATCGCGCCGAACCTGCTGATCACCCAGACCGGCCAGGAGGTCACCGTCGGCGACGTCACCATGGTGTTCCAGCTCACGCCCGGCACCGAGGCGCCGGCGGAGATGAACTTTTACCTGCCGCAGTTCAACGCCGTGTTCATGGCGGAGAACGCCAACCTCACGATGCACAATCTGCTGCCGGCGCGCGGCGCACTGGTGCGCGATGCCAAGGCGTGGGCCGATTACCTCACCGAGGCGATCCGCCTGTTCGGCGGCAAGTCCGATGTGATGTTTGCCGCACACGGCATCCCGCGCTTCGGCGCCGGCGAGATCGTGCGCTTCCTCGCCAACCACCGCGACGCCTACAAATTCCTGCACGACCAGACGGTTCGGCTGATGAATGCCGGCTTCACGGGGCCGGAGATCGCCGAGGTGCTGAAGCTGCCCGACATCCTGTCGAAGCAATGGTTCAACCGCGGCTATTACGGTACGATGAGCCACAATTCGAAGGCCGTGTATCAGCGTTACATGGGCTGGTACGACGCGAACCCAGCCAACCTCAACCCGCTGCCGCCCGAGCCCGCCGCCAAGCGCTATGTCGAAGCCATGGGCGGCGCCGACGCGGTGCTGGCGCTGGCCGAGAAAGCGGTGAAAGGCGGCGAGCCGCGCTGGGCCGCAACTCTCCTCAACCATCTCGTCTTCGCCGACGAGCACAACAAGCCGGCGCGCGACGCGCTCGCCAAGGTCTATGCCCAGCTCGCCTTCGAATCCGAGGCCGGCACCTGGCGCAACATCTATCTCACCGGCGCGCAGGAGTTGACCACCGGCGTGGTCAAGCTGCCGCCCGCCAGCATGAGCCCCGATGTGCTGTCAGCGACCACCACGCCGATGCTGCTCGATTTCGCCGCCGTGCGCGTCAATCCGCAGAAGGCGGCGGCCACCGCGTTCAAGATCGTCCTCGAACTCACGGACCGCGACGAAAAACACCTCATCACGGTCGAGAACGGCGTCCTGATCCATGAAGCCGGAGTTTCCGATCCCGATGCCGGCGCCACGGTGCGTTTCGCGCGGCCCGCGCTGCTGATGACGTTGTTCGCCGGCGTACCGGCGGCAGGGCTGGTCGCGTCAGGCGCGATCGCGATCGCCGGCGACGCCGCGCTCTACGACGCGCTGATCGGCCTGATCGATCCGATCGTGCAGAATTTTCCCGTCGTCACGCCGTAGCGTCAGACGCAGGCGCTGAGCAGCACGGTGGCTGCCAGCGCCACTGCGCCATAGGCGCCGATCTCGCTCCAACTGCGCAGCGGCTTCAGCCGACGGCCCCAGGGCGCGTCGCGCAGCGTCAGGGACTGCGTTCGGGGAAAATGAAAATCGCTGTGCCGGAAATCGGCATGAGCGCTGATGCAAGGCGAGGCGATTCCGATCGCGGACATGGTGACGTTCCCAATCTCGAAGCCCTCTCCGGTTGCAGAACGTCAATCATGATCGCCGGTTCCGGCGCCGCGCAAATCGCATCGCGCCGTGGCATTCGCGGCACAACGCAAAAACAAAAAAGAGCGGCTTGCGCCACTCTTGTTTCGACGAACGGGAGATTTGGATGGTAGGCCGGGAGGGGATCGAACCCACGACATTTCGATTAAGAGTCGAACGCTCTACCGACTGAGCTACCGGCCCATCCAATCAACACCCCGAAGCGATTTCACTTCGGGAGGCGCGGCTAATAGCAGAGCGGTTTTGGCCTGTAAAGGAAGACCGCCGAACCGTCCACGCTTTGCGAAAAGCCGGGCGATTCGGCGGTTTTTCATTCACCAGCGGGCGTAGCGGTGGCCGTTCCGATAGTAATAGCGGCTGTGATAGTAGTGCCCATGGCGGCAATCCTGGTCGCGCGAGATCGCGTTGCCGGCCAGGCCGCCGATCACCGCGCCACCCAGCACGCCGCCCAAGCTGCCATGGCTGACCGCGCTGCCGATGGCGCCGCCGCCGACCGCGCCGAGCACGGTGCCGGTGTTGTGGTTGTGACCGCTGCAGGAATCGGCCTGCGCCGCGACCGTGCCTGCGCCAAGCGCGATGGCGGCAGCCGCAAGTATACGCGTCGTGCGCGTGAGCATGTGCAACTCCATGAAAATGTCCCGGCCGCCAATCGGCGGCACACAGACAAAACGGAGAGCCTGCGGGATAGTTCCTGGAACTAGATGATGCCGCCCTGGCGCGGGATCTCGACCTGGCGGTGCACATGCACGCTCATCAGCAGGCCGAAGCCGAACATCACCGAGAACATCGCCGAGCCGCCATAGGAGACGAGCGGCAGCGGAATGCCGACCACCGGGATCAGCCCCATCACCATCGACGCGTTGATCATGATGTAGAAGAAGAAATTCAGCGTGATGCCCATCGCCAGCAACCGCCCGAACTGGCTGCGCGCGCTGTTGGCGATCTGGACCCCGAACACGATCACGATGGCGAACAGGATCAGCAGCGCGATGGCGCCGACGAAGCCGAATTCCTCGCAGAAGCTGGTCCAGATGAAATCGGTCTGCTTTTCGGGCAGGAAGTTGAGCCGGCTCTGCGTCCCTTCGAGGAAGCCCTTGCCGGTCACGCCGCCCGAGCCGATCGCGATCTTGGCCTGGGTGATGTTCCAGCCCGCGCCCAGCGCGTCCGATTCCGGGTTGAGGAAGGTCAGCACGCGGCGCTTCTGATAGTCGTGCAGCACGAACTGCCACGCGGTCGGGATCGCCACCGCGACCGCTGCCAGCGTCGGCGCGATCCACCACCACGACAGGCCGGCGAGGAACAGCAGCGATGCGCCGTCCGCCAGGATGATCAGCGTGGTGCCGAGGTTGGGCTGCAGCACCACGAACACCGCCGGCACGCCGATGATGGCGAGCGCGATGCCGAGGTTGATCGGCTTGGAGATGTCCTCGACGCTGAGGCCGTGCAGGAAGCGCGCAAGCGCCAGCACCAGGCTGATCTTCATCAGCTCGGACGGCTGCAGCCCGAGGCCGCCATAGGTCAGCCAGCGCTGTGCCCCCAGCCCGACATGGCCCGCGATGACGACCGCGATCAGCAGGAGCAGCGAGAAGATGTAGGCGGGATAGGCGAGGCTCATCCACACCCGGATATCGATCGTCGCCACCGCGACGAGGATCCCGAGCCCGATAAGGAATTTCCAGATCTGCGGCCAGGCCCACGGCATCAGGCTGCCGCCCGCCACCGAATAGAGCATCGCGAAGCCGGCGCTGGCGATGATGCCGATCAGCAGCACCAGGCCCCAGTTCACCTCATAGAGCTTGTCCGTGAGGCTCAGCGTGCGGCGCGCGGCGGCGTAAGGACGAGTCGTCATCCCTGGCCTCCCAGCGGCGCCGGCGGCGCGGCCATCGCGGCGTTGGACGGATAGGCGGTGCGCAGGCCCAGCACATTGCGCTGTTGCGCGAAACGCAGGATGTCGCGCGCCATCTGGACGTGCGGATGGGCGCCCGTCGCGCCATGCTCCATGATGATCGACAGCGCATAGCGCGGCGCCGCCACCGGCGCGAAGCCGATGAACAGCGCGTGGTCGCGCAAATTCCACGGCAGCGAGGCGTTGCCCTTCACGCCCGTGGCGCGCTCCTGCTTGGTGATGACGCGGACCTGCGCCGTGCCGGTCTTGCCGGCCATCTCCAGCCCCGGCTCGGTGATGCGCCAGGCATAGGCGGTGCCGCCCGGCACGTTGGCGACGGCGTTCATGCCCTCGCGCACCTTGACGAAGGCATCGTCGGAGAACGGCAGCGCATCGGCGAGCGGCCGCGGCTGTGCCGTGGTGCCGACGGTGTGCGCGATGCGCGGCGTCACCGCGCGGCCGCTGGCGATGCGCGACGCCAGCGTCGCGAGCTGGATCGGGGTGGTGAGCACGTAGCCCTGGCCGATACCGGTGACCAGCGTCTCGCCGACCTGCCACGGGATGCCGAAGCGCGCCTCTTTCCACGCCGCGCCGGGAATGAAACCGGAATTCTCGCCCGGCACCTCGATGCCGGTCGCAGCGCCCAGGCCCATGGCGCGCGCCGCCGCTTCCATCTTGTCGATGCCGAGTTGCCGCGCGACCTCGTAGAAGAACACGTCGCACGACACCTGGATGCCGCGCTTCAGATCGACGCCGCCGTGGCCGCCGCGCTTGTAGCAATGGAAGTCGTGATTGCCGATTCGCACCGAGCCGGTGCAGTTGACGTGCAGGTCGCCCAGCCCGTTCTGCACCGCCGCCAGCGCCATCGCCGGCTTGAAGGTCGAGCCCGGCGGATAGGCGCCGCTCAGCGCCTTGTTGAGCAAGGGCTTGTGGTCGTCCGTCGTCATCGCCTTCCACTGATCGGGCGTGACGCCGACATTGAACAGGTTCGGGTCGTAACCCGGCGTCGACGACAGCGCCAGCACATCGCCGGTCTGCGCGTCCAGCACGCAGCACGCCGCGCTCTCGCTGCCCAGCCGCTGGTCGGTGAAGGCCTGCAGCTCGCGGTCGATGGTCAGCCACACGTCCTGGCCCGGCACGCCGCCGTCGCGCGACAGCTCGCGGATGACGCGGCCATAGGCGTTGACCTCGACGCGGCTCGCGCCCGCGGTGCCGCGCACCTCGGCGTCGAACGCCTTCTCGATGCCGCGCTTGCCGATGCGGAAGCCGGGCAGCGCGAGCAAGGGGTCGTCGGAGTTGTTGATGTCGTCCGGGCTCACCGCCGCGACGTAGCCGAGAATGTGCGCCAGCTCGGCGCCATAGGGGTAATCGCGCGTCTGCCCCACGTCCGGCTGCACGCCCGACAGATACGGCAGATGCATGTTGATGCGCGCGAACTCTTCCCAGGAGAGGTTCTCCGCCACGGGCACCGGCACGAATTTCTTGTTGACCTCGATGTCGTGCGCCACGCGCCGCTTCTGCGCGTCGGTCAGCTGGATCACCTTGCTGATTTCGTCGAGCGCCGCCGCGACGCCCTCGGTCGCCTGCTCGGAGACCAGCAGCACGCGGTAATTGCGCCGGTTGTTGGCGAGTTCGACACCAAACCGATCCAAAATGCGACCCCTTGGGGGCGCAATGAGTCGCTGGTTGACGCGATTGTCCTCGGCCTGGACGCGATACTGGTCGCCGTTCTGGATCTGCAGCTGGTAGAGCCGCCCGCCCAGGATCGCGAACACCGCCGCCATGCCGCCGCTGAGCCCCAGGCTGCGCCGCGTGAAGCTCGCGTATCGGCTTTTGTCCTTGCGGTCGAACAGCGGCATCAGAAGTCGCTCCGCAACGGACCGACCAGCCGGCGATGGATGCCGCCCAGCACGGGCACGGCGAAGACATAGACCAGCACCGTCATCGCCAATTCCGCCATCGACGGCGCCAGCGGCAGGATATGCCAGTCATAGACGCAGACGATCAGATAGGCGCTGCCGCACGCCGCCAGCGCGCTCACCGCGAAGCCGACGATGGCGCCGAGCCCCGACAGGCCCGCGAGCATGTCGCGCTGGCGATCGATCAGGAAATAGGCGGCGAGGAACGACGCGGCCCACACGCCCGGCGGCCCGCCCGACAGGAAGTCCTCCAGCACGCCCAGCGCGAACACCCAGAACGGCGTCATCAGATCGGGCCGCACCATCGCCCAGAAATAGAGCGGCATGAACACGAGCAGCGGCGCGGGCAGCAGCCCGCCGAAGAACGACACCGGAAAATTGGCGAACAGCGCGCCCAGGATCGCAAGCCCGACCGGAATGACGGAAGAGAGGACGCGGCCACCCATGATGCTACTCACGCGCTCCACGGCCCGCCTCACTCATTGCCGGCGCCGCCGTCATCGGGCGGCGGCGGCACGGGCTTGGGCGGCGTCGCGAGTGCCGGCTTGGGCGGCGTGGCCTGCAGGTTCGGATGCGCGCCCGCACCCAGCGCGGGAATCGGGCCATTGGTGGGCACATTCACGGCCGGTGCATTCGTGGGCGGCTTGGTGCCCGGCGGCAGGGCGCTGGCGGTCAGCGGCGTCGAGATGATCGGCGGCGACGGCGCGGCCGGCGGCAGGCCGGCGGCGGTGGCGGGAAGATCGCTCGGCGACGCGGCCGGCGGCTGCTCCGCCTTCAGTTTGAAATCGACGACGTTGACGTCCTCGCTCGACGCCGCATCGGCCAGCAGCACGACGCGGAAGCCGCCATTCGGATCGGCCACCACCGTGCCGATGGCCAGACCCGGCGGCAGTAGCCCGCCATCGCCGGAGGTCACGACCTGGTCGCCGGCTTTCAGCCGCACGTTCTGCGCCAGCAGATCGAGCGTCGGCGCCGCAGTGTTGTCGCCCACCATGATCGCCTGGGTGTTGCCGGGCTCGACGGTGACGGGAATGCGGCTGTTGAGGTCGGTGAGCAGGATCACCCACGAGGTGTGATCGCCCGCCAGGAAGATACGCCCGATCATGCCGCGCGCGTCGATCACCGCCTGCCCCGGCTTGACGCTCTGCGCCTTGCCGGCGTCGAGGATCATGGTCTGGAGGAACGGCTTGTTGGAGCGCCCGATCACCTTGGCCAGCACCGAGGACAGCGTCGGGTCCGGCACCGCGTGCAGCAAGAGCTGATAGCGCTTCACCCGCCCGTCGAGCACGATGGCCGCGCTCTGCCACTGCCGCAGCCGCGCGTTCTCGTCCTTGAGCCGCAAATTCTCCTTGTAGACCGAGAAGATCTCGCCGATGGAGGCCATCCAGCGGTCGAGGCCCGAGAACGGCGCCCGCACCGCTTGCAGCGCCGGCGCCGCGAAATCGGTGACGCCCGCCCGCGCCCGGTCGAACAGATTGCTCTGCGCCTTGCCGATCAGGATCAGCGCGATGGCCAGCATGGCAAGCAGCGCGATGGGGAGCTGCGCTCCGCCGCGATTCCGCGCGATCTTCCAGCCGTTGTTCGCCATGACCTACCCGACGCGGCCTCCCGGCCCGGACCTTTAAAGCGAAACCCTTAAAACGCCGTCGACAGCACGTGGCGCATGTTCTTGGCGTTCTCCAGCACTCGCCCGGTGCCCAGCGCCACGCAGGACAGCGGATCGTCGGCGATGGAGACCGGCAGGCCCGTCTCCTCGCGCAGCACCTGGTCGAGATTGGCGAGCAGCGAGCCGCCGCCCGTCAGCACGATACCCTTGTCGACGATGTCGGCCGCCAGCTCCGGCGGCGTCGCCTCGAGCGCGACCTTGACCGCCTCGACGATGGCGCCGACCGGCTCGGACAAGGCCTCTGCGATGTGCCGCTGGGTGATGGTGATTTCCTTCGGCACGCCGTTCAGCAAATCGCGGCCCTTGATGTCCATGGTCACGCCCGAGCCGTCGGCCGGCGGCGCGGCGGAGCCGATCTCCTTCTTGATGCGCTCGGACGACGCCTCGCCGATCAGCAAATTCTGGTGGCGGCGGATGTAAGCGATGATCGCCTCGTCCATCTTGTCGCCGCCGACGCGCACGGAGCGCGAATAGACGATGCCGCCGAGCGACAGCACGGCCACCTCGGTGGTGCCGCCGCCGATGTCGACGACCATCGAGCCGGTCGGCTCGGACACGGGAAGGCCGGCGCCGATCGCGGCGGCCATCGGCTCCTCGATCAGATGCACCCGGCGGGCGCCGGCGGACAAAGCGGATTCCTGGATGGCGCGGCGCTCGACCGCGGTCGAGCCGGACGGCACGCAGACGATGATCATCGGATTGGCGAAGGACCGGCGGTTGTGCACCTTGCGGATGAAGTGCTTGATCATCTCCTCGGCGATCTCGAAATCGGCGATGACGCCGTCGCGCATCGGGCGGATCGCCTCGATGTTGCCGGGCGTGCGGCCCAGCATCATCTTGGCGTCGTTGCCGACGGCGCGGACATGCTTCTTGCCGCCGCGCGAGATGGTGGCGACCACCGACGGCTCGTTCAGCACGATGCCGCGGCCTTTCACATAGACCAGCGTGTTCGCGGTGCCGAGATCGATGGCCATGTCGCTGGAAAGGGCGCCGAGAAGACTGCCGAACATATTTAACCTGTCCAATCCTTGTTAACGCGGGAGTCTTGCAACCCTTGTACCGGCGAAATGGGGCCGGGCGATGACCGCCCGGCCCTTTATTGTCTCATCGTGCGACGGTTAGGGCTTCAGGCGCCTGCTTTTGACGTTTCACCACAAGCTTGTTCAATGCATTCACATAGGCGAAGGCCGCCGCCACCAGCGTGTCGGTGTCGGCGCCGCGACCCGTCACCGTCCGGCCGTTCTCCTCAAGTCGCACGCTCACGGTCGCCTGGGCATCGGTGCCCTCGGTGACGGCGTTGATCTGGAACAGCTGCAGCACGGCGGTGTGGGGATAGAGTTCCCGGATCGCCTTAAAGATCGCGTCGACCGGCCCGTCGCCGGTGGTCTTGATCCGGCGGTCCTCGCCGTCGATCGACAGGGTCAGCTCGCAGCCCGGCAGGACGCCGATCCCGGTCTCGACCCGCAGGCCCTTGACCGACACGGCGTCGTGGCCGCGCACGATCTCGTCGTCGACCAGCGCCACGATGTCCTCGTCGAACACGTGCTTTTTCTTGTCGGCCAGATCCTTGAAGCGCTTGAACGCCTCCAGGAACGCCGCGTCTTCCAGCGTGTAGCCCATGGCTTCGAGCTTGTCGCGGAACGCGTGCCGGCCGCTGAGCTTGCCCAGCACCAGCGACGTCGCGTGCACGCCGACATCCTCGGGCCGCATGATCTCGTAGGTCTCGACGTTCTTGAGCATGCCGTCCTGGTGGATGCCGCTCTCATGGCTGAACGCGTTCTTGCCGACGATCGCCTTGTTGTACTGCACCGGAAAGCCGGTGACGTTGGAGATCATCTTCGACGCCCGCGCCAGCATCTGCGTCTTGACCCGCGTCTCGAACGGCATGAGGTCGCGGCGCACCTTGAGCGCCATCACGATCTCTTCCAGCGCGGCATTGCCGGCGCGCTCGCCGATGCCGTTGATCGTGCACTCGACCTGCCGCGCGCCCGCCAGCACGCCGGCCAGCGAATTGGCGACCGCCAGGCCCAGATCGTTGTGGCAATGGGTCGAGAACACCACCTTGTCGGCGTTCGGCACGCGATTGCGCAGCATCGTGATGATGTCGAAATATTCCTGCGGCGTGGAGTAGCCCACGGTATCGGGCACGTTGATGACCGTCGCACCGGAATGGATCGCGGTCTCCACCGTGCGGCAGAGGAAATCCACCTCCGTGCGCGTCGCGTCTTCCGCCGACCACTGCACGTCGTCGGTGAAGTTGCGCGCCCGCGTCACCGAGGCGCCGACCGCCTCCAGCACCGCATTCTCGCCCATCTGCAGCTTGTGCTTCATGTGCACGGGGCTGGTGGAGATGAAGGTGTGGATGCGCGGCCGCTTGGCGCCCTTGAGCGCTTCGCCCGCGGTGTCGATGTCCTTGAAGCCGGCGCGGGCGAGGCCGCACACCGTGGCGTTCTTCACGACGCGCGTGACTTCGCGCACCGCCTCGAAATCGCCGGGCGAGGAGATCGGGAAACCGGCTTCGATGATGTCGACACCCATCTCGTCGAGCATTTCGGCGATCTGGATTTTTTCGGCCAAGCTCATCGCGGCGCCCGGCGATTGTTCGCCGTCACGCAATGTGGTGTCGAAGATGCTGACCTTCTGTGTTTCGGTGTTCATGGCAATGCATTCCTTCCGTTCGTCGCGAGACGCGACTTCTGTTGGCCTCCTTTCGCTTTCACCCCCTAAGCATGGAGCGCGTGCGCGCCCGCTAACGCTTAGGGGCAGCTAAGAAGGAGCAGAAGCGCTTGCGACGAACCGAGAGGATGACGGGGCGCGAACTCGGAGCGCATGCCGATGCGGGCGGGGACACCGCCTGTCGCATCGTGCAAGGTTGCGCTCGTCGTCATTGCCGGATCGCCGTTCCGCCCGCCGTGTTTACGGTTCGATAACTTTGCCCGAAACGTGGTTAAGCGCTGGTAAAAGCTCTATTTTCCGCTTCGGACGGCGGTATTTACGCTGAATGGCGCGAGCCGCGCAAGGGCGCTCGCGTTTCGCCTGGGGGACTTCTGTTGATAGAATTACAAGCCGTTTCAAAGGCTTACCCGGGCGCCGCCGCGCCGGTCGTCCGCACGCTGAGCTTTACGGCGCAAGACGGCGAGTTCCTCGTCCTGATCGGCGAATCCGGCTCGGGCAAGACCACGACCCTCAACATGATCAACCGGCTGATCGAGCCTTCCGCCGGCCGAATCCTGGTCGGCGGCGAGGACGCCCTGGCACTCGATCCCGTCACCCTGCGCCGCCGCATGGGCTACGTGTTCCAGGGCGCCGGCCTGTTTCCGCACATGACGGTGGCGCAGAACATCGCGGTGACGCCCAAGCTGCTCGGCTGGCCCAAGCCCGATATCGACGCCCGCGTCGACGAACTCCTTGATCTCGTGCGCCTTGACCCCGCGAAGTACCGCACGCGCCTCCCCAAAGAACTCTCCGGCGGACAGCAGCAGCGCGTCGCCCTCGCCCGCGCCCTCGCCGCCAAGCCGAAGATCATGCTGATGGACGAGCCGTTCGGCGCCCTCGATCCCCTGATCCGCGACGACCTCGCCGAGGATTACCGCCAGATCCACGCGGCGCTCGGCCTCACCACCATCTTCGTCACCCACGACATGACCGAGGCGATGCTGCTCGGCGACCGCATCGCGGTGATGAAGGACGGCGCGCTGATCCAGATCGGCACGCCGAACGAATTGCTCGCCAACCCCGCCGACGATTTCGTCAAGGCGCTGGTCGACACGCCAAAGAAGCGCGCCAAGCGCCTCGCCGATGCGCTCAAGGTCTCGGCATGAACAGCTTCGACGAAGCCTGGGGCAACCTTCCCGATTTCCTGAGCTGGCACGTCCTGCTCAGCATCAGCGCGCTGGCGCTCGGCCTCATCATCAGCCTGCCGCTCGCGATCCTCGCCGCGCGTTCGCGCTGGCTGCGCGGCGGCGCGCTGACCTTCGCGAGCCTGATCCAAACGATCCCGAGCCTCGCGCTGCTGGCGCTGTTCTACCCGGTTTTGTTGGCTTTATCGCATTTCACGCAGGACAATTTCGGCTTCGGCTTCCGCGCCCTCGGCTTCCTGCCCGCGCTGCTGGCGCTGACGCTCTATTCGATGCTGCCGGTCCTCCGAAACACGATCACCGCCCTTGCCGGTCTCGATCCCGCGGTGAAGATGGCGGCGCGCGGCGTCGGCATGACGCCGTACCAGTCGCTGTTCCAGGTCGAGCTTCCGCTCGCCGCGCCCATCATCATGGCCGGCATCCGCACCGCCGCCGTGTGGGTGATCGGCACCGCGACCCTCGCCACGCCCATCGGCCAGACCAGCCTTGGCAACTACATCTTCACCGGCCTGCAAACGGAGAACTACGTCTTCGTGCTGTTCGGCGTCGTCTCCGCCGCCGGCCTGACGCTGATCATCGACCGCCTGCTCGCGCTGGCAGAGAACGGCCTCGCCGAGCGCTCGCGCACACAAATCATCGCCGCGCTCGCCGGCCTCGTCGTCGTCATCGTCGCCAGCCTCTATCCGATGCTCGGCTCCGCCGGCCGCGGCGTCGTCATCGGCACCAAGAGCTTCGACGAGCAATACATCCTGGGCAACGTCCTCGCCGACAAGCTGAAAGCCGCCGGCATCGCGACGACGCGGCGCGACGGCCTCGGCTCCACGGTGATCTTCCGTGCCTTGGCCGCCAACGACCTCGACGTCTATGTCGACTACTCCGGCACGATCTGGGCCAACGAGATGAAGCGCGCCGACAGCCCCGGCCGCGCCGCCGTCCTGGCGCAAATGACCGATTGGGCGAAGAAGACTTACGGCATACGCCTCGTCGGCGGCCTCGGCTTCGAGAACACCTATGCCTTCGTCATGCCCCGCGCCAAGGCCGATGCGCTGCACATCAACACGCTGGCCGACCTCGCCGCCTATGCCCCGCGCCTCAAGATCGGCGGCGATTTCGAGATCTTCTCCCGCCCCGAATGGCGCGCGGTGCAGAAGGCCTATGGCCTGAAGTTCGGAGTCCAGCGGCAGTACCAGGCCAACCTGATGTACAACGCCGTCACCGGCGGCGACGTCGACGTCATCTCGGCGTTCTCCAGCGACGGCCGCATCGCGCAATACGATTTGAAGGTCCTCGGCGACCCCAAAGGCGCCCTACCGCCCTACGACGCGATCCTGCTGGTCTCGCCGACGCACGCGAATGATGACGCTTTGTTGACGGCGCTGAGGCCCCTGCTCGGCGCGATCGATCTGAAGACGATGCAGCAGGCAAATTTGATGGTGGACCGACCAGACGACAAACAATCACCGGCGCAAGCCGCGCAGTGGTTGGAGAAACGCATTACACATTAGACATGCGCAGACCTCCACCCTCCCCTTGAGGGAGGGTGGAAATTCGCACTTGCGAATTTCGGGGAGGGGTCCGGCGCAGGCGCTCGCTTCGCTCGCGGACCCCTCCCCGAAAAATTCGCGCGAAGTGCGCGAATTTATTCGACCCTCCCTCAAGGGGAGGGTGAAATCGCTGCGTCATTCACGCCCCATCGCCCCGCCTCTTTTCGCTTTCACACCGCATCCCAAAGTGGTTCTGTCGCCCCGCGTTCCGTGCCCTGCACGGACCGTTCGCCCGCGTTCGTCGTCAACCCATTCGAGGCCTGCCGGATATGAAAATCCTGCCGCCCGTCTCGATCGAGGCACGCCGCCTGCTGCCCAGCAAATGGGACGTGCTGGCGGCCGTCCTCGTGCTCGGCTTCATCGTGCTGTTCGCCGATGCGAGCCGCGCGCTGATCCAGCCGCTGTCCTCGCTGACGCAGAACCCGCTCTCGCTCGACCCGTCGCATCTGCCCGAATACGCCCTGCGCACCGCGCTGCGCATGCTGATCGCGCTCGGCGTCTCGCTGGTGTTCACGCTGACCTACGCGACCTGGGCCGCCAAGAGCCCGCGCGCCGGCGCGCTGCTGGTGCCGCTGCTCGACATCCTGCAATCGGTGCCGATCCTCGGCTTCATCTCGGTGACGGTAGTTTTTTTCTTGAGTCTGGCGCCCGGCCGCATCTTCGGCGCCGAGCTCGCCGCCGTCTTCGCCATCTTCACCAGCCAGGCCTGGAACATGGCGTTCAGCTTCTACCAGTCGCTGCGCACCGTGCCGCCCGAACTGATGGAGGCCGGCGAGATGTTCGGCCTCAACGGCTGGGCCCGCTTCTGGCGCATCGAGGTGCCCTACGGCCTGCCGCCGCTGATCTGGAACATGATGATGTCGATGTCCGGCGGCTGGTTCTTCGTGACCCTGTCCGAGGCGATCAGCGTCGGCCACACCACCATCGCGCTGCCCGGCATCGGCTCCTACATCGCGCTCGCCATCGAGCGGCAGAGCCTGGCCGCGATCTTCTATGCCATCGTCGCGATGCTGATCGTCATCCTGATCTTCGATCAGCTGCTGTTCCGCCCGCTGGTCGCCTGGGCGCACAAATTCCGCATCGACAGCGAGGACAGCGACGAATATCCCGAATCCTGGGTGCTCGACGTGATCCAGCGCTCGACCCTGATGGACCGCCTCGCCGAGCCGTTCCACCTCTTCATGCGCTGGACCTATCGCTGGACGCCACGCGTCCCCAGCGAGGCCATCGCCATCGCGCGCCGCGTGCCGTCGCGCGTGGCGGATATCGTCTGGGGCATCCTGCTCGCCGTGCTAGGCGCGCTGGCGCTCTGGCAAACCTACACGATGATCGGCAGCGCGCTGACCGTCCGCGACGTCGGCGAGGCGCTCGGCCTCGGCGTCCTCACCATGCTGCGCGTCACGATCCTCATCGCACTCGCGAGCGTGATCTGGACGCCGATCGGCGTCTATGTCGGCCTGCGCCCGCATCTGGCGCGCATCATCCAGCCGGTGGCGCAGTTCTTCGCCGCCTTCCCGGCCAATTTGCTCTTCCCCGTCGCCGTCTTCGTCATCGCGCGCTACACGCTGAACCCCGACATCTGGCTGTCGCCGCTGATGGTGCTGGGCACGCAGTGGTACATCCTGTTCAACGTCATCGCCGGCGCCAGCGCCATCCCGCGCGATTTGCGCGACGCGGCGAGCAATTTCGGGCTCAAGGGCTGGCTGTGGTGGCGCAAAGTCGCCTTGCCCGGCGTCTTTCCCTATTACGTCACCGGCGCGATCACCGCCTCGGGCGGCTCGTGGAACGCCGCCATCGTCGCCGAGGTCGCGAGCTGGGGCAGCCACACGCTTCGCGCCCATGGCCTGGGCGCCTACATCGCCGACGCGACCACGGCCGGCGACTTCCACCGCATCGTCCTGGGCATTGCGACGATGAGCTTCTTCGTCGTGATCGTGAACCGGCTGTTCTGGCGCCCCCTCTACTGGTTCGCCGAACGGCGCTACCGTCTGACATAGGAGAGCATGATGGCGGACGAGACCCTCCTCGACGTGCACAATGTGCGGCGCGCCTTCGCCAAGCCTGGCGGCGGCGAGTTGCTCGTGCTCGACGGCGTCGAGATGTCCTTGAAGCGCGGCGAGATCGTCGGCCTGCTCGGCCGCTCGGGCTCGGGCAAGTCGACGCTGCTGCGCCTGATCAGCGGCCTCGCGATGCCGCAGGGCGGCACGCTCTCCTATCTCGGCCATCCCATCGCCGGCCCGGCGCACGGCATCGCGATGGTGTTCCAGAGCTTCGCGCTGTTCCCGTGGCTCACCGTGCTGGAGAACGTGCAGCTCGGCCTCGAAGCCCTCAATTTGCCGCAAGCCGAAATCCGCACCCGCGCCCTCGCCGCGATCGACCTGATCGGCCTCGACGGTTACGAGAGCGCCTATCCGCGCGAGCTCTCCGGCGGCATGCGCCAGCGCGTCGGCTTCGCCCGCGCCATGGTGGTGCATCCCAACATCCTGTTGCTCGACGAGCCGTTCTCCGCCCTCGACGTGCTGACCGCCGAGAATTTGCGCACCGATCTGCTCGAATTGTGGGGTGAGGATCGCCTGCCCATCGGCGGCATGATCCTGGTCACGCACAACATCGAGGAAGCGGTGCTGATGTGCGACCGCGTGCTGCTGTTCTCGACCAATCCCGGCCGCGTCGCCGGCGAGATCAGGATCGACATCCCGCGCCCGCGCGACCGCAACGATCCGCGCTTCGAGGACTACGTCGACCGCATCTACACCGAGATGACGGCGCGCCAGCGCAGCCAGCGCCCCGCGCCCGGCACCGGCCTCGGCACGCTGATGACCCACGCCTCGCCCAACACCATCTCCGGCCTGATCGAGGCCGTCGCGGCGGCGCCCTATAGCGGCAAGGCCGACCTGCCCGACATCGCGTCGGACCTGCAGATGGAGATCGACGAGCTCTTCCCCGTCGCCGAAGCCCTGCAGCTGCTGCGCCTCGGCGACCTCGAAGGCGGCGACCTCAAGCTCTCCCACATGGGCAAGCGCTTCGCCGACGCCGAGCTCAACGAGCGCAAGGAGATCTTCTCCCGCGCCTTGGTCGGCCACGTCCCGCTCGCCGCGCATATCCGCCGCGTCCTCGACGAGCGCACCAGCCACACCGCGCCGCGCCGCCGCTTCGTCGACGAACTCGAGGACCACATGACGGAGGACGCCGCCGACGAGACCCTGCGCACGGTGGTGAGCTGGGCCCGTTTCGGTGAGCTGTTCAGCTACGACGACGAGAGCGAGCAGTTCAGTCTGGAGAATCCGACTTAGAAAAAGAAACTCCCTCGCCCCCGCGAAGCGGGGGAGAGGGTTGGGGTGAGGGGGTGTCGCCGGACAATCGCCGCCGCATCCACGCACTCAGTCCCAAATTTCGCCACCTCGCTCCACGCCAAACGCCCCCTCACCCTGCCCTCTCCCCCACTTCGTGGGGGCGAGGGTTCATGCGGCGCGATACGGCGTCATATCCATCTCCGGATAGCGCGCCTGCACATCGCGCAGCGTCTGCGCGTTCCAGTAATCGCTCCCCACCGGCGGGAAGCCGAACAGGTCGCGCTGGCGCGGGCTCATCTTTGCCATCGCCTCGTTCCACACCTTCTTCTCGGCATGATCCGGCCACGCCAGCTTGCCCTGCCAGCGCCAGGCGCGGGTCTTGAAATCCGTCAGGATCGCGAACCGCGCATGCTCCGGCGCCGTGAAGTTCGAGCCGCGATGGAACACGTCGGTCTTGTAGACCATCAGGCTGCCAGCCGGCGCCTCGATCGATTCTTCCTTGTCGAAGTATGTCCCGAACTTGGTCGCGGCCGTTCCGATCGGCACGTCACGCGTCTCGGACAGCGGCACGACCTTGGTCGGCCCGTCATGCGGCCCGACATCCGACAACAAGATGAACGTCGTCATCTGCGCGTTCTTCTGGTCCTCGCGCGGCACCACGATGGTGTGGTTGCGGTAGTCGCGGTGGTGATACTGATCGTAATTGATTGCGCCGGAATACTTCGCCCACAGCTCCGATTTGTAGAGATCGATTTCCTTGGTGCCGTGGAAGCGCTCGGCCATGTCGATCAGGTCGGGATAGACCGCGAGCCGATTCAGCTCCCACTTGTCGAACGGGAAAAGCTGGATGCCGGCGAACTGCGAATTGGCGTATTTGGGATACTTGTCCGGCTGCGCGAAATATTCTTTCGGCTTCGGATGGATCGTCCACAGCGCCTCGCGCGCCGCCGCCAGCGAGTCGGCGTCGATGAAGTTCTCGACCACGGTGTAACCGCGATCGAAAATCTCGGCTATTTTTCCGTCCGGTACACGCATGCGCCGCTCCCTACTCGCTCAATGCGAATTTTCCGATCGTCCAACTTTCGAGCTTCGGCCGCCCGGCGTCAATGCGCCAGAGCTGGGTCCCGCGCGCGATCGTCGCGCGCGCGCGATAGGCGTCGCCGGTCAACGGCTCGTGCCATTCGCCCCAGGCCACGCCGGTGACGATGACAATCGACGCCCGCGCATCGATGTCGCGCAGGACGAACGAGAAATTGTCGCGGCAGAGCGCGGCCAGGATCGCGCCCGGCGGTCCGGTGACCGCATCTGCGCCGTCGAACCGCACCGTCGCGGACGATGCGATCCGTGCGGACATCCGCGCGGACGCCGGCGCGAAGCAGACATCGTCTGCAAACTCCAGGACGGCAGGCGCCGCTGCCGCAGCAAGCGCCTTGTCGCCGTGGAGCGAGGGGCAGATGCTACGCAGCTCGGGCGCCAGCCGCATGCAATACGGAATCTGGCCATAGAGCAGCGTGGCGATCCGCCGTGCCACCCCTTCGACCGCCGCATTGTGGCAACTATAGGCGTAGATGCGATCGGCGCGCCCGCGCAGAACGGTGTCGATCTGAATCACCGCCCCGTCATCCAGACAAACAGTCTCTATCCCTTTTGCTTTCAGGCGCGCGTCATTGGCCGTGCTTCGCGCTTCCGCCAAGGCATTCTCTGCCGCAAACCGCGCGCGCAGCGCCGCGAGGCTCACCCACAGCGTGCGTGTCACAGGTCGCGTGATCACATTGCCCGGCACGGCCGGATCGCGGATCACCAATTCGAATGCGCCGCTGCGGCTGTGCCGCAACGCCGCCAGAAAGCCGTCGCGCGGACGAGGCGACGCGGACCCTGCAAACCGCATGATTTCATCGCCGCGTGCCGCGATCTCCGCGAGCGAAAGCTCACCCGCCTCGGCCCAAACGCAACGCGAGTCCCATGATGGCGCGCAGGTCTTTGCGGGGGCCGCGGCCCGCACGATGCTGCAACACAGGAAAATCGTGAACGCGATCAGGAACGATTTCGTCAAGGCATATCGGTTCCAGAACGGGCCGATAATTTCAATCACATCCGCCACGGTTTGAACACATCAAGTTCCGGTTTCGCCTTAACCGATGCGTTGTCTCTCTGAAGGGTCCCCACCAGCCGGCCGACCGCCAGAAAGGAGAACGCATGCCCGATTATGAGATTCGCCTGTTCCAATCCGACGGCTCGCTCGCCGTCGTCCATATGAGTCATCACCCATCCGACGAGGAGGCGCTCGCCTATGCCCGCGGCCTGATCGGCGACCATGCGCGCTTCGAGGTTCGCGACAGCACACGCATGGTCGGCGGCGCGAAGCTATGATCGCTATTTCGGCGCGGCCGGCAATGCGCTGCGGTTCAGCAGCGCGAAATTGCCGGTCGAGAACGTCGCGGCGCCCAGCACGCCCTTGTCGGTGAAGATCACCAGCAGCCGCGCGCCGTCGATCTGCGCGACGTGGGAGATGTTGTCAGCGGAGAAGAACTTCTCCGCCGGGCCCCCGCCGACGCGGTAGGCATAGAGCGACTGCCGGTCCTGCGTGGTGAACACGCCGTCCTTGTCGGTGTCGTCGTCGGCGACGGTCATCACCACCGCGGTCACCGTGTCGCTGCCCGGCCCGGCTGCGGGCATCGTTTTCTGGATGTTGGTCTGCGACCAGATCACCTGCCCCGAATGCGGGAACAGCCAGACGCCCGCGGCCGTGTCGCCGCGCACCGCGAGATAATTGGCATCCTGCTCCGCGCGGCCGGACGAATACGAGCCGTGCAAGCCGCCCCGCGACCGCTTCAGCGTGAAGAGGAATTCGCCCGTGCCGGTCAGCGGCTCGTTCGCCGGCTCCAGATTGTATTGCACCTCGTCGTCCGTTGCCTGGACCGGGAGCGGACGCTCGCCGCTGAACAGCTGCAGGCCGCCGAAGATCGTCAGGCCGAAGCCCAGAATGCCGACCAGGGCGATCAGAACCGCGTTGAATCGCCACACGAACCGGAAAAAGCCGCTGTCTTCGCCCATGCGTCCCGCCCCTGCACCGCCGTTCCCCAGCCTAGCACGGCCACAAGGTCAAAGCGCGAAGCTCTCGCCCAACAGGGTTTCCGACAGCGTCCACAGCCGCCGCGCCGCCTCGGGATCGATCGCCCAGGGCCGCACGCCGGCGAAGCTCGCATCGTCCGCCGGCACGGCCTGCGCGACGTTGCAATCCTCGCAATAGACCCCGCCCGCGGTCAGCAGCGGCGAGGTCGCGCACCACAGCGCGGTCGACGCGCCGCCGGCCGGGGTCTTGAAGCCCTCGCGCGGCTTGCCGGTCTTCTCGTCGATCCAGCCCATCGCCTTGATCTCGGCATCGGACATGTCGCGCTGCAGATTGGTCATGATGCCGCCCGGATGCACCGCGAAGGCGAGGATGCCCCTGGGCTCGAGCCGCCGGTTCAGCTCGACCGCGAACAGCGCATTGGCCGTCTTGGACTGGCCATAGGCCTCCCATTTGTCGTACGGCGTCTTCTCGAAATTGGGATCGTCGAACTTGATCGGCGAGCGGCGATGCCCGATCGACGACAGCGCCACCACCCGCGCGCCCTGCGCCAGCGCCGGCGCCAGCCGGCACGCCAGAAGCATGTGCCCCAGATGGTTGGTGCCCAATTGCGATTCGAAATGCCCCATGATGCGCCGCTCCGGCGTCGCCATGATGCCGGCATTGTTGATCAGGATGTCGAGCGGCCGCCCCGTCTTGCGAAAGACATCGGCAAAGGCGCGCACGCCGTGCCAGTCGGCCAGATCCATCTCGGCGACGTCGACGTCCTTGTTGCCGGTCGAGGCGCGGATATCCGCCGCGGCGGTCTCGCCCGCCGCGCGCGAGCGCACCGGCAGGATCACCCGTGCGCCCGCCGAGGCCAGCGCCCGCGCAGTCTCCACCCCGATGCCGGAAGACCCGCCGGTGACGATCGCCGTCTTGCCGTCCAGATCGATGCCTTTGACGACGTCGGCGGCCTGCGTGCCGTGGCCGAAGGGTGAAGCGATGGGAGCTTGTGCGAGCGGCATGGGTGACCTCCGGAAAAGAGCACCACCCTACCCGCCCGGTGGAACCGGCACAAAGCCTCCCACCTGCCAATCGGCTAGGCGCGGCTTGCCATCGGCCCCCGATCGCCACACCTGCACGAACGGCGCGCGGAACGACGCGGTGTGCTGGTCGCTCTGCGCGATGTCCTGGCGCAGCGTGCCGCGCACCACGATCCGTCCCGACGCCGCCACCGCGCTGTCGACACTGTAGCGGTAATGCTCGCCCTCATCGCCCGCCATGGCATGCCAGCGCTGCGCCACCGCATCGCCACCGGACAGCACGGGCTGACCTGCAATCCGCAACTGCGCGTCCGGCGCGATCAAGCCTCGGTCATCGGCCGTCAAATCCCACCGCGCCTGCCACTGGCTGAGCATCTTCGACGCGACGAAGGCGCTGGCCCCGGCCGCGCGGTCGCCGCGTACCCGCACGCAATCGCGCAAGCCGCCGGCATCCCAACCTTCAAACGCGCTGAGCGGCGCACAGGCCGGATCGCGCGCCGCGGCGAATTCCAGGACCGCGTTCACGAACGCATAATCGGGCGTCTCGCAAAACCCGAGCACGGCATCGGCCAGCTTGCCGTCCAGCACGACGTCGACGAGCGCGACGGCGCCATGCAGACAGATCGTCTCGACCTGGCAAGGATGCCCGCTGCCCGCACGCCCGCCATGCAGCACCGCGCCCGCGTCGCGCAGCGCAAGAAGCTGGCTGCGCAGCGTCTCGAACGCCGCCCGTGCGAAGCGATAGGTCCGGCTCACGCCCCGCGCCTGCGGATCGCGCACCACGACTTGCCCATCGCCGGCGCGCGGCAGCACGATCTCGACGATCACGATCTCCGGCCTGATGTAATCGGGCTTGGTGACAAGGACGCGGATCATCTCGTCGCCCCGCGCGGCGTACTGGGCCGCCACCGGTGCGCCCACGCGCTGCAGCACGCATGCCATATGCGCCGCACCGTCTTCGGCATCGCGGCACGTGTTGCCGTCATCGGCCCGCGCCGGCATGCCGGCGAGCAGGCCGGCGGCCAGACACAACATGAGCGACAGACGACGAACCATCGGCGAAGCCTCCGCCCGCATTATAGCATCAAATCCCCGCCCCGAGATCGGCGAAGCTTTCCGCCAGCAGCGGCGCCGGCGGCACGCCGGGCCCGCGCGGGCTGCACAGATCGCGGACGAGACGGTCGATCTGCGCATTGATCTCCGGCACCGCGACGATCTCCCACCAGCTCGGCCGCGTCAGCGGTCCCAGCGCATAGAGCCAGGGCGAAGTATGCCCCGCCGAGCCCAAGGCCGCGCAATCCTGCGTCACGATGCCGAGCCCGAAGGGATCGGGCGCGATCAGCCCGCGCCGCCGCAGATCGGCGAGCAGCGGCACGGCGAGCCGGTCCATGTCGCTGCGCGGCCCGGTGCAGTTGATCACCCGCGCCGCGCGCAGCAATTCCCGCGCGCCGCCGCCGCGCACGATGACCTCCGCCTCCACCCTGTCGTCCACCGCGCGATAGGCCACGACGCGCCCGCCCAGCACGCGCAGCTGCCCACTCGTCATCAGCGCCCCCAGCCGCTCGGCGACGCGCGGCGCCATGCGGTGGCGATGCACGTCCCAGCGCGGGCGCAGATGGCGCAGGAATTGTTCGCGATGCTTCCGCGTCCAGCCGTGCCAGATGCGCGCCACCGCGGGCCGCATCGCGTCCATCACGCGCTGCCACGGAATGCCTGCTGCGTCGGCGCGCCGCGCTTCGCCGCGCAGGTGCCGCATGAGCGTCAAGGGAGAGCTATCGCCCGCGGAATCGCGAAACGCCGGCCAGCTGCCGCCCGCGCGATGCGCCAGCGGCAACAGCCCGCGCCGCGACACCGCCTGCATCGCGCCGCTGTGTCCAAGGCCGGCAAGCTTCAGCGCCACATCGACCATCGTCAGCCCGGTGCCGAGCAGGATCACCGGCGCGTCCTTCGCCAGGCCCTCGAACGCATCGTCGGCCCAGGGGTCGGGCACGAAAAGCTGCGTGTCGTAGAGCCAGCCGTCGCGCGCCGCCGGTGGCCGCGGCGCCAGATTGCCGGTCGCCAGCACCACCAGGTCGGCGGCGATCTCGCGCCCATCGGCCAGCAGCACGCCGCGCGCCGGAAAATCGAGCAGCCGCACCACCTCGCCGCGCACGATATTCAAACCGCGCATGCGATCCGGCGATACCGCCGCCTGCACCCGCTCCTCCAGATAGGCGCCGAACATCTCGCGCGGCACGAAGGCGGCGCTCAGGTCGCCATCGCTTTCCGCCAGCGCCTCGCCGAGCCAGCCGGCGCGCGCCCGCAGCCACTCGGCGAAGCCCGGCGTCAACCCCAGCTCCATCCGCGCCACCGGCACGTTGAGCAGATGCTCCGGCGAACAGGCGCCATAAGCGAGCCCGCGCCCGACGCGCCGCCCGCGCTCGATCAGCACAACCCGCGCATCGGGCCGCGCGTGCGCGAACTTCATCGCGAACACCGCGCCGCTGAACCCGCCGCCGATGACGGCGACGGTGAGCGATGCACCCGAATCCGATGGCGGCACGCGCGCGCGGCTCCTTAAGAGGAGCCGCAAGCCTAATCTAGTTCTTCGCCTGGTCCACCAGCTTGTTCTTGGCGATCCACGGCATCATGGCGCGCAGCTTGGCGCCGACGTCCTCGATGGGATGCGCCGCGCCCCGGGCCCGCGTCGCCTTGAAGCTCGCCTGACCGGCCTTGTTTTCCAGCACCCAGTCGCGCGCGAACTTGCCGGTCTGGATGTCGTCGAGCACGCGCTTCATCTCCTTCTTCGTCTCCGCCGTGATGATGCGCGGCCCGGTGACGTATTCGCCGTACTCGGCGGTGTTGGAGATCGAGTAATTCATGTTCGCGATGCCGCCCTCATAGATCAGGTCGACGATCAGCTTCACCTCGTGCAGGCATTCGAAATAGGCCATCTCCGGCGCATAACCCGCCTCGACCAGCGTCTCGAACCCGGCGCGGATCAGCTCGACGAGGCCGCCGCACAGCACCGACTGCTCGCCGAACAGATCGGTCTCGCATTCCTCGCGGAACGAGGTCTCGATCACGCCGGCACGGCCGCCGCCGATGGCCGACGCGTAGGACAGACCAAGATCATGCGCATTGCCGCTCGCATCCTGGTGGATCGCGATCAGGCACGGCACGCCGCCGCCCTTCTGGTACTCGCTGCGCACGGTATGGCCCGGCCCCTTGGGCGCGACCATCAGCACGTCGAGATCGGCGCGCGGCTCGATCAGCTTGAAATGCACGTTGAAGCCATGCGCGAACAACAGCGCCGCGCCCTGTTTCATGTTGGCGTGCAGGTGATCCTTGTAGATGTCGGCCTGCAGCTCGTCCGGCGTCACCATCATCATGACATCGGCCCATTTGGCGCATTCGGCGACGTCCATCACCTTGAACCCGGCAGCCTCCGCCTTCTTCGCCGAGGCCCCGGGACGGGCCGCGATCGCGACCTCTTTCACACCGGAGTCCCGCATGTTCAGCGCATGTGCATGCCCCTGCGAGCCGAAGCCGATGACGGCCACCTTCTTGTTCTTGATGAAATTCAGATCGGCATCCCGATCGTAGTAGACGCGCATGGGTAGTCCTCAATTGTTAATTGTCATGGCCGAGAAAGTAGTAGGTCGGAAGATCCGCAAAGTGCGCCTTCGCGATTTTGGTCATCGTCCGCGCGAATTTGGGTATCCCCTTGTCGCTGCCGTCGAAGCGGCAATCCTCGCGCGCGATTGCGTGCGCGACACCGGCTTTGAATCCCTCGATGGTTATATCGCCCGAATCCGCACAAAACTGCATCATCACTTTGCCGTTCGGCAACGGCGTCTCCACCGGATAATCGCGCGTCGATGCAAGAGCCCAGAACGAATAGCGATCCGCGTCACGTAGTAGACGGCGGATTTCCGCCGGATGGAGGAAGGAATGCACGGAGAGTGGGGCTTCGTCACCTCTTGTAGACATGCCGTAGGCATGCAGTTCGGCTTCTGTGTCCGAGATCACCTCGATTCGCACAATCACCGTGTTATAAAGCGCCGTGGACCATAAAAGTCGGAAAGACACGCGTGTCTTTCCGAAATGTGTGACGGGCTGGGCCGGCTCGCCCGCGCGCTGATACATGCTGCAGTCTGCGCCTATCCCTTCGATCAGCTTGTGCGGGCCGCACAGTGAGACATCGGTCATAAGTATCGGATCGGACGCCGAGACGCTCGACGAAGCCTGCGCGCAGGTCGCGCCAGCCGCAAGTAACAGAGCCGACAGTGTTGAAGTGTACTTGTTCACATCGCCTCCGGCCCGCGCGCGATGGCGGCGACGCCGGTGCGGCTCACATCCACAAGGCCCAATGGCCGCATCAAATCGACGAACTGGTCGATCTTGGCCGGCGCGCCGGTGATCTCGAAGATGAAGCTGGTATGCGTCGTGTCCACGATGTGAGCGCGGAAGATCTCGCCGATGCGCATCGCCTCGACGCGCTTCTCGCCCGAGCCCACCACCTTGACCAGCGCCATCTCGCGCTCGATCCCCGGCGCCGCCGTCGTCCAGTTGTGCACGCGGTGCACCGCGACCAGGCGGCCGAGCTGCGCCTCGATCTGCTCGATCACCTGCGGCGTGCCGCTGGTCACGATGGTGACGCGCGAGGTGTGCGCCGCGTGGTCGACCTCCGCCACCGTCAGCGATTCGATGTTGTAGCCGCGGCCCGAGAACAGGCCGATGACGCGCGCCAGCACGCCGGCCTCGTTGTCGACCAAGACCGCGATGGTGTGACGCTCGATCCCCGGGGTCTTCATCGCCGCTTCAGCCATTGCCGCTGGAATTCCTCGGCGTCGATGGCTTTGCCCTGGAACTGCGGATCGGCATTCAGTTCGCTGAGCGGCGGCGTCGCCATCTCGCCCAGCCCCGTGCCGCCGAACGACTCGTTGGCATCGGCAAAGCCCTTGCGGCCGTCGGCCCAGATTTCCACCTTGCGCGTCTCATAGCGCTCGGCATCGAGCTCGCTGTAGAGATGCACCGGATCGCGCGGGTCCTTGTGGATCCACTTGACGTAAAGGTAGCTCGTTTTGACGGGCGCCATCAGACCAGCATCTTTCCTTCATCGGACACCTCGGCGGCGTCCTCCGCGCCCGACAATATCATCTCGTTGTGCGCCGCGCCCGAGGGGATCATCGGATAGCAGTTCTCCTTCGGATCGACCCGGCAGTCGAACAGAACCGGCCGGCGCACATCGATCATCTCCAGGATTTTGGCATCGAGCTCGTCCGGCGTCGTCGCGCGCAGGCCGACGCCGCCATAAGCCTCCGCCAGCTTGACGAAATCGGGCAGCGCCTCGGAATAGGAATGCGAATAGCGTCCGCCATGCAGCAATTGCTGCCACTGGCGCACCATCCCCATATATTCGTTGTTCAGGATGAAGATCTTGATCGGCAAATCGTACTGCACCGCCGTCGACATCTCCTGCATCGTCATCTGCACCGACGCCTCGCCGGCGATGTCGATCACCAGGCTGTCCGGATGCGCCATCTGCACGCCGACCGCCGCCGGCAGGCCATAGCCCATCGTGCCCAGCCCGCCCGACGTCATCCAGCGGTTCGGCGCCTGGAAGTGATAGTGCTGCGCCGCCCACATCTGGTGCTGCCCGACTTCGGTCGTGATGTAGGTGTCGCGGTCCTTGGTCAGTTCGTACAGCCGTTGGATCGCCTGCTGCGGCTTGATCACCGTCGCGGATGTCTTGAACGCCAGCGATTTCTTCGCGCGCCAGCCGTCGATCTGCTTCCACCACGCGCTAAGCGCCAGCGCGTCGGCCTTGCGCTTCTGGGTCTTCCAGAAATGCAGCATCTCCTTCAGCGCCTTGGCCGCGTCGGCGACGATCGGCAGGTCGACCCGCACATTCTTGTTGATCTGCGACGCATCGATATCTAGATGGATCTTCTTGCTGCCCGGCGAGAACTTGTCCACCGCGCCCGTCACCCGGTCGTCGAACCGCGCGCCCAGGCAGATCATCAGGTCGCAATCGTGCATCGCGTTGTTGGCTTCGTAGGTCCCGTGCATCCCCAGCATGCCGAGCCATTCCGGCTCCGCCGCCGGATAGCAACCGAGCCCCATCAGCGTGGACGTGATCGGAAAGCCGGTGAGCTTCACCAGCTCGCGCAGCATCGCGCTCGCAGCCGGCCCGGCATTGACGATGCCGCCGCCGGTGTAGAACAGCGGCCGTTTCGCCGCCGCCATCATCTCGACCGCCTTCACGATGGCGCCGAGCTCCGGCTCCGTCTTCGGCTTGTAGGTCCGGTGCCGCACGGCATCGGGCATCACATACGGCCCCTTCTTGAACTGCACGTCCTTGGGAATGTCGACCACCACCGGCCCCGGCCGTCCCGTCGTCGCGATCTGGAATGCCTCGTGCAGCACGCGGCTGAGATCGCCGACATCCTTCACCAGCCAATTGTGCTTGGTGCAGGGCCGCGTGATGCCGACCGTGTCGGCTTCCTGGAACGCGTCATTGCCGATCAGATGCGTCGCGACCTGACCCGTCAGCACGACGAGCGGGATGGAATCCATCAGCGCATCCATCAACCCCGTCACCGCATTGGTCGCGCCCGGCCCGCTGGTCACCAGCACAACGCCCGGCTTGCCGGTCGAGCGCGCGTAGCCCTCCGCCGCATGCACCGCGCCCTGCTCATGCCGCACCAGCACATGAGTGATGCCCTCCGCCGCGAACAGCGCGTCGTAGATCGGCAGCACTGCCCCGCCGGGATAGCCGAAGATGTGCTCGACGCCCTGGTCCTTGAGCGCGCGGATCACCATCTGCGCGCCGGACATCTCGATGGCGCCGTCGCGCGCGGCGGTCAGGGTGCTGGTCTCTTTGTCCATGGCGGACGTCCTTCAAAGTCTGGTCGGGCACAAAAGCAAAAGGGGCGTTGCCGCCCCTCGAGTACAAGCCGCTGCGACGGAAATCCGGGGTCACCCCGGTCCGGTCAGCGGCTTTCCAATAAGTACGAGCAGGCAGGTCATCAAAAATTCCGTTTGGTGCGGCGCAACCTAAGCAAAGCCGATTCCGCCGTCAAGCAATTTCATCATAGGGATTTTAGCATTTCTGCAACAATATTGCGACCATCCGCCCCATCGATCCGCGCCCAATCCGTCAGCTGGTTGCGGAACCAGGTGTCCTGCCGCTTGGCATATTGCCGGGTCGCGATCACCGCCCGCTCGATGGCGCCGGCTTCGTCCAGCGCCCCGTCATGCAGCGCGAGCAGCTCCCGCCGCCCGATGATCCGCGCCGCCGGCAGGTCGGGGTCGAGGTGTTCGAGCGCCAGGGCCTCTTCCATCGCGCCCGCCGCAAGCATGTCGCGAAACCGCGCCTCGATCCGCGCCCTTATCGTCTCGCGCGGCACGTCGAGGACAAACCGCGCCAGCGTCAGCCCATCGAGCACCGGCCGGCCCTCGTTCTGCTGCCAGAACGACAGCGATTTCCCCGACGCCTCCAGCACCTCCCACGCCCGCAGCATCCGCTGCCCGTCACCGGCATGGAGTTGCGCCCCCATCACCGGATCGCGCGCCGCGAGTTCGGCGTGGAACGCCTCATTGCCGATCTCCACGAGCCGCGCCCGCGCCGCGTCGCGCACGCCCGCCGGAACCGTCGGCATGTCCGACAGCCCTTCCGTCAGCGCCGTGAAATACAATCCCGTCCCGCCGACGAAGATCGGCACCCGCCCGGCCGCGCGCACCTCGTGCAGCGCATGGCCGGCATCGCTCTGGTAGCGCCCGGTCGAATACGCCTCGTCCGCCGGCACATGGCCGTAGAGCAGGTGCGGCGCACGCGCCATGTCTTCGTCCGACGGCCGCGCGGTGAGGATACGCGGCTCGCGATAGACCTGCATCGAATCGGCGTTGACGATCACGCCGCCCAGCACGCCGGCAAGCTCCAGCGCGGCGCGCGACTTGCCGCTCGCGGTCGGGCCTGCGATAAGAACGGCGTCGATGGACAAGGTGCGACTCTTTTGAGCGACTCCTCAGAAATGGCACGCTTCGTGGCGCTCGCGGAAGAGGCGACCAGCGCCATCTATGACGCACGCGGCGCCGACGTCCGCTCCTGCCTGGAAGACGCGATGTACAATCTCGACCGAGCCGCCGACATCGCCCGCATCCGCGGCTGGTCGGCCGAGGTCGAGCACCTGATGAAGCGCCGCGAGCGCCTCCAGACCATGTTCGACATCCGCTTCAAGAAAAAGCGCCCGACCGCGCCATGACGGCGCCCCTGCCCTACGTCCTCAGCATCGTCGGCGCCTCGGCCTATGCCGTGAAGATGCCGGCCTTCGAGGTCGGGCGCGAGCATTGGCTGTCGGAGGGCCGCGCCCTCGACATCCCGTTCGACCACGACCCGGCCCAGGTCCTCGCCCGCGCCCGCCACCATTTCGCCGGCCAGCCGGTCGACGTGAACGTGGTGCGCAGCGCCAACCGCCGCAAGAAACTCCTGATCGCCGACATGGATTCGACGATCATCAACGTCGAATGCCTCGACGAACTCGCCGACATGGCGGGCCTGAAACCCGTGATCGCCGCGATCACCGAGCGCGCGATGCGCGGCGAGCTCGACTTCGCCGACGCCTTGCGCGAGCGCGTCGCGATGCTGCGCGGCCTGGAGATCGCGGCGTTGGAGCGCGTCTATGACGAGCGCATCAAGCTGAACCCTGGCGCCAAGACGCTGCTCGCGACGATGCGCAAGCACGGCGCGCACACGCTGCTGGTCTCCGGCGGCTTCACCTATTTCACCGCCCGCGTCGCCAAGGATGCCGGCTTCCACGGCGACCAGGCCAACATTCTGCACGACGACGGCAAGGTCCTGACCGGCCTGGTCGGCGATCCGATCCTCGGCCGCGAAGCCAAGCTCGCCGCGCTGGAGAAGGCCGCCGCTGAGTTGGGCATCGCCCCGGACGACGCGGTCGCGGTCGGCGACGGCGCCAACGACCTCGCGATGATCCAGCGCGCGGGACTGGGCGTGGCGTACTACGCCAAGCCGGTCGTCGCCGCCGCGGCCGGCGCGAGCATCGCGCACGGCGACCTGACCGCGCTGCTGTATTTGCAGGGCTACAGCGACGAAGAGATAGAGCGGCTCGACTAGTTTCCTCCCCCGTTTACGGGGGAGGGGGACCCCGAAGGGGTGGAGGGGGGAGATGCGCGACGACGAAGGAAGAGCACGACGCTTCGCAAAACGTCTTCGCCGCGAAATGACGGATGCCGAGGTCATCCTCTGGTCGCGACTGCGGCAGTGGCCGGGCGTGAAATTCCGGCGTCAGCACCCCATCGGAATCTACATCGCCGATTTTGCCTGCGTCGCCTCGCGGTTGGTGATCGAAGTCGACGGCGCCACGCATTCCACCGAACGAGAACGTGTTTACGACGAAGTACGCAATAAATATATGAGAGAATGCGATTGGCACGTTGTGCGCATACCAAACAACCACGTCTACGATGCGCTGAACGATGTTCTCGAATTTATAGCGAGCTTACTCCCCCCTCCACCCCTTCGGGGTCCCCCTCCCCCGTAAACGGGGGAGGAAAGATTCGGCGCTTCGCCCTCTAATTCAGTTTGATCGCCACGTAATTCGTCTCGCCGCCCCGGCTCACCAGCAGCGCCACGATCGTCTTGCCGACCTTGCGCGCATAGGCGATCGAGTTCGACACCTCGTCCGGCGTGTGCACCGCGTTGCCCTGCACCTGCAGGATGACGTCGCCGGGCCGGATGTTCTTGTCGAACGCCGGGCTGTCGCCCGCGACGTCGACCACCAGCACGCCCTGCACGTTCCCCGGAATGTGATACTGCCCCCGCGCCGCGCCATCGAGCGGCCCGAGCGACAGCCCCAGCAGCGTCACCTTGCCCGGCTTGGCCGGCGGCGCCTTGGGCGGCGGCGCTGCCTGCTTCTCGTCGAGCCGCAGCACGGTGACGTGCACCGTCAGCTTCTGCCCCTTGCGGAACAGCAGCACCGCGACGGTCTTGTTGATCGGCGTGTCGGCGACGACGCGGCTGAGCGCTCTGGAGTCGCCCACCGCCTTGCCGTCGAACGCCAGGATGAAATCGCCGTTCTGGATGCCGCCCCGCGCCGCCGGTCCGCCCGGCGTCACATCGGCGATCAGCGCGCCCGAAATCCCCGGCAGGCCGAGGCCCTGGGCGATGTCTTCCGTCACCTGCTGGATGCGCACGCCGACCCAGCCGCGCCGCGCCTGGCCGAACTGGCGCAGCTGCGCCGTCACCTCTTTCACGAGGTCGGAAGGAATCGAGAACGCGATGCCGACGCTGCCGCCGCTCGGCGAATAGATCGCCGAGTTCACGCCCACGACGTTGCCGTTCATGTCGAACAAGGGGCCGCCGGAATTGCCGCGGTTGATCGGCGCGTCGGTCTGGATGAAATCGTCATACGGCCCGCTCTCGATGTCGCGGTTGCGCGCCGACACGATGCCCGCCGTCACCGTCGAGCCCAGCCCGAACGGATTGCCGATCGCGATCACCCAATCGCCGATCCGCGCCGTGTCGCTGTCGCCGAACTTCGCCGCCGGGAGCGGCTTGGGCGGATTGACCTTGAGCAGCGCCAGGTCGGTCTTCTCGTCGCGCCCGATCAGCTTGGCCGGCAGCGTCCGTCCGTCGTTCAGCGTCACCGAGATCTGGTCGGCGCCTTCGATCACGTGATTGTTGGTGACGATGAAGCCCGTCGGATCGATGATGAAGCCCGAGCCCAGCGAGGTGACGTGGCGCGGCAGGCTCGGCCCTTGCCCCAGGAAATCCTTGAACAGGTCGGCCAGCGGCGAGCCCGGCGGGATGTTGGGCAGGCCCGGCGTGCCGGCGGCGGGTTTGAGCGTCTGGGTCGTCGCGATATTGACCACGGTCGGCAGCAGCCGGTCGGCGAGATCGGCAAAGCTCGCCGGTGCCCCGCGCACCGGCACGACCGGCGCGGGCGCCGCAGCGGGCGGCGCGGCCTGCGCGGCGGTGGCGAAACCGAAAGACAAAGCTGCTGCGATGAGCCAACGACTACGCATGAGAGGGAACCTTGGGAGAAGCGCCGGACGACTGGCCTAATCCTATGCGAAGCGAATGTGAAGCCAATAAGGCGTGGGGTCACGTTCGATGGAGCAGGGTTACACAAGCCCCATCTTCTCCCTCGCCCCAGCGAAGCGGGGGAGAGGGCGGGGTGAGGGGGTGGTGACGAGAAATCTCAGGCGCCCACACGCGCTCAACTCTGCTTTAGAGATGGGCGCTCCACGCCAGACGCCCCCTCACCCTGCCCTCTCCCCCGCTTCGCGGGGGCGAGGGTAAAGACCGGTCACTTCCCGCCGGTCGGCCCCTTGCCGAAATACTTCAGGAAGTCGCTGTCCGGCGACAGCACCACCGTCGTATTGCCCCCCAGCGAGTCCTGATAGGCCTGCATCGTGCGGAAGAACGCGAAGAACTCCGGATCCTGGCTGTAGGCGCTGCCCAAAATCCGCGTCTTCTCCGCGTCGCCCTCGCCGCGCAGGATTTCCGATTCGCGCGTCGCCTCGGCGGTCAGCACCGTCACCTCGCGCGCCGCGCGCGCCTTGATGCGCTGCGCCGTCTCGCTGCCCTCGGCGCGGTATTCCGCCGCCTCGCGCTCGCGCTCCTTCTCCATGCGCTGGAAGATCGCGTCGCTGTTGGCGGGCGGCAGATCGGCATGGCGGATGCGCACGTCGATCACCTCGATCCCGAAACCGGCGGTGTCGCGGTTGATCAGCTCGCGGATGTCGACCATCAACGCCGCGCGCTTGCCCGACAGCATGTCGGCGAAGCTGTGCGAACCCAGAACACCGCGCACGCTGGACGACAGGATCGGCACCAGCTGGATCGACGCGTTGTCGCGGTCGCTGAGCGTCTGGTAGAATTTCAGCGGATCGACGATGCGCCAGCGCGCGAAAGCGTCGACCATCATGCGCTTCTTGTCCGAGGCGATCACCTCCTCGGTCGGCGCGTCGAGCAGCAGCACGCGCTTGTCGAAGAACACCACGTTCTGGGTGAACGGCGTCTTGAAGTGCAAACCCGGCTCGGTGATCACCGATTGCGGCGCGCCGAACTGCAGGACCAGCGCCTCTTCGGTCTGGTTGACGAAATAGAAGCTCGAGAACAGCCCGATGAGAAGCGCCAGCGCGAGCACGCCGGCGGCGATGAGGATGGCGCGGCTCATGGCTGGCCTCCGCCCTGGCTTTGCGTCGCATCCGGCGCCGCCGGCGGGGCGGCGCGCGCCGCGCCATTGCCGAGCATGTTGGGCAGCTGGAAATACGGCACCACGCCCTTGGCCGAATCGTCGACGATCACCTTGTTCATCGGCGCCAGCACGCTCGTCATCGTCTCCAGATAGATGCGCCGCTTGGTGATGTCCGGCGCGGTGCGGTACTGCGCCAGCACCGACAGGAAGCGCCGCGACTGGCCCGAGGCCTCCGCGATCACCTGCTGGCGATAGGCCTCGGCGTCCTGCACGATGCGCGCCGCGTTGCCGCGCGCTTCCGGGATGATCTTGTTGGCGACGCCCTCGGCCTCGTTGCGCATGCGTTCCTGGTCGGCGCGCGCCGCCTGGACGTCGCGATAGGCCCCGATCACCTCATTGGGCGGATCGACCTTCTGCATCGTCACGTTGACGATGGTAACGCCCTGGCCGTAGCTGTCGAGCGTCTTCTGCATCAGCTGGCGCACCTCCAGCCCGATCGTGTCGCGGTCGCGCGTCAGGATGTTCTCGAACTGGCTGCGGCCGACGACTTCGCGCATCGCGCTTTCGGCCACCGCCTTGATCGTCTGGTCCGGCGTGTCCGACGGGTTCTCGACGTTGAACAGGAACGCGCCGGCGTCTTTCACGACCCAATAGACCGTGAAGTTGATGTCGATGATGTTCTCGTCGCCGGTCAGCATGTCGGCTTCGACCGGATTGTCCTGCGGCGCCGCGTTCTCGTCGTCGGCGACGGTGTAGCCGATATTGATCTTGCGCTGGTGCGTGACGTCCAGCGTGTAGTGCGTCTCGAACGGCCAGGGCAGATGCATGTGCACGCCGGGCGGGGTGCGCGCGACATAGCGGCCGAAGCGCAGGACGATGCCCTGCTCATAGGCGCCGACGAAATAGACGCCGGTGAAGACGATCCAGCACACCACGACGACGAGCCCCAGGACGACCAGTCCGCCGGTGCCGAAGCCGGATCCCGGCAGGAGACCGCGCAGCCGGTCCTGGCCGCGGCGCAGCATCTCCTCGAGGTCGGGCGGACCGCCGCCGCCGCCGCCCGAAGACGGCCCACGACTCCACGGCCCCTTCGGGCCGCCCGCGCCATTGCCGCCTGACGAATTGGTCCAAGGCATGTTGGGGTTATTCCTTGGTTTGTGCACTTCCTTGGTTTTGGAAGGCACGGCGTTTATATGTGCAACCCTGCCGGGGCGCAAACGCCCGATCTCAAAGATAAAGCGGCAGCGCAACCGTTCAAGGACTCACACGCAAAATGGCCGAAGCGACACGCGACGAGGTGCTCAGGGCGCTCGACCGGATCATCGATCCTGCCAGCGGCCGCAGCGTCGTGCAGCAGGACATCGTCCAGGGGCTGGTGATCCGCAACGGCAATGTCGGCTTCGCGGTCGAGGTCGACGCCGCGCGCGGCCCCTCCGCCGAGCCGTTGCGCAAGGCCTGCGAAGACGCTGTCGCCGCGCTCCCCGGCGTGCTCTCGGTCACCGCCGTGCTCACCGCGCATCAGACCTCCGCCCCAAAACCGGGCGGCGCACATCAGCACGGCCCCGCGCGCGGAGGCGCGCAATCAAATAATCCCGCGCGTCCGGCGCGTGCCGAACCGCCCGCGCCGATGGGCATCCCCGGCGTCGCGGCCATCGTTGCCGTCGCCAGCGGCAAGGGCGGCGTCGGCAAATCGACCGTCGCCGCGAACCTCGCCATCGCGCTCGGCCAGATGGGCCTCAAAGTCGGCCTGCTCGACGCCGACATCTATGGCCCCTCGGTGCCGCGCCTGTTCGACATCCGCGAGAAGCCCAAGACCGACGGCAAGAAGATCGTCCCCATCGAGAAGCACGGCATCAAGATCATGTCGCTCGGCTTCCTGATCCGCGAGGACGAGGCGGTGGTATGGCGCGGGCCCATGGTGCAGAGCGCCCTGACCCAGATGCTCAACGACTCCACCTGGGCGCCGCTCGACGTCCTCGTCCTCGACATGCCGCCCGGCACCGGCGATGCCCAACTCACCATCTCGCAGCGCGTGCCCTTGCGCGGCGCGGTGATCGTCTCGACGCCGCAGGACATCGCGCTGATCGACGCGCGCAAGGGCATCGCGATGTTCGAGAAGACCAAGGTGCCGGTGCTCGGCATCGTCGAGAACATGTCGACCTTCGTGTGCCCGAACTGCGGCCACGAGAGCCACATCTTCGGCCATGGCGGCGCCCGCGCCGAAGCGCGCAAGATGGGCGTGCCGTTCCTCGGCGAGATTCCGCTGGTGCCGGTCATCCGCGAGACCTCGGACGCCGGCACGCCGATCACGGTGCAGGCGCCGCACAGCAAGGAGGCAGACGCCTTCCGCGCCGTCGCCAAAGAAGTCGCCGCCGGTGTGGCGCAGGCGCAACGCCCGGCGCCCAGAATCGTGCTGGAATAGACGCATGCCGGCCAGCAAGCCCCAGATTCGAAGCCTGTTCGCGACGCCCATCGCGATCCACTATCTGCCCGTCGCGCAAGACGTGAATCTCGCGCTGCGTCCGCTCATTCTCGAGCGCGCCCAACCGGGCACGCGTGGCCAAGGCTGGCGCTCCGATCTCGATTTCGCCAATTGGGGCGGCGAACCGGTGCAGACCCTGTTCCGCGTCGTGCGCGATCTCGCTGACAGCCTCACCTCGACGCGCACCGGCGGCCGCGTCACGCTCGACTGGAAGATCGAGGCTTGCGCCGCCGTGCGCCAGAAGGGCGAATACCGCGAGAGCGCGGCGCGCCCCGGCGCCTATTGGTCGGGCGTCTATTACGTCGACGACGGCTACGCGAAGTCCGATGACGAGGCGCTGGGCGGCGAGTGCGAGCTGGCCGACCCGCGCGGTCCCTTGCCCGCGATGGTCGCGCCGCAATTCGGCTTCCGCATCCCGGGCGGCCTCACCGCCGGCCAGAGCGAGAGCGTCCGCCCGCAAAGCGGCATGATCGTGCTGCATCCCTCATGGCTGGCGCGCGGCGAGCGCCGCTACGACGGCGACCACCAGCGCGTCAGCATCGAGTTCGACGTCTCCGCGCCGTAAATTCCGCGGTGACTTACGACCGTCCCGGCGTGATCGACATCGTCATCGCGTGGCCGTCGGGCGTCGTCTCGGTCCAGGTGTCGCCGACCTTGTGGTCGCCCTTGATCTCGCTGCAATTCGACGCCTTGGACGGGTCGGCCGGCGCCGGATCGGTCAGCGTGAAGCAGACATGCGTGTCGTCCTTCCACGCATAGCTGCCCTTGAGCACCTTGCCGTTGATGTGCTGCTCCCACGTCTTGTCGGGATTGACGTAGATGACGAGCTTCGTCCCGTCGGCGAAGGTTTGCGTCACGGTATTGCCATACGCGACGGCGAACGGATCGGCATGGGCCGCCGCGGGCAGGACAGCCAGCATCGCGGCCGCAAAAAGGATGCGCTTCATCGAAATCCCCTCCGGAAGAATCGCCGCGGCAGACGCCTCGGCCTCCACGATATGGGCGCCGCATCGCGCAGCGGCAAGAGGCCGGCGCTAGTTTGCATCGCGGCGCGCAACGCATAGGCCGCGCGCCGGTTCTGCAAGCGCCTATTCGATGCCGGCCTTGAGCGTCACGTCACGCGTCGCGCCGTTCACCGTGACGGTCCAGCTGTCGCCCGCCTTGTGCGGATCGGCCGGCACGCAGACCGGATTGGTGACGCCCGGCGGCGCCGGATCGTAGGTGCGGCAGACCTGGCCGTCCTTGACCTCCCACGTCCCCTTGCTGGCGAAGCTGCCCGCCGCGGCGGTGAAGGTCGCGTCGAAGCTATGGTCGGCCTTGAAATGCGTCCGGCTTTCGATCCCGCCGCCGGTCGAGATCACGGTGTTGCCGTAGAATCCCGCCATCGGGTCGTCGCCCGCGAAGGCCGGCGCGGCGCAGAGCAGCAGCGCGCCCGCCGCCATGATGAACCTTTTCATGTCGATCCCCTCCCTTTGCCTCTACTGAATCCCCGGCTTCAGCGTGATCGTGCGCGTGCTGCCGTCCTTCTGCGTCATCGTCCAGCTGTCGCCCACCTTGTGCGCCGCGATCGGCGCGCAGGACGGATTGGTCACGCCGGCGGGCGGGTTCTCGATGTCGCGGCACAATTGTCCGCTCGCGTCGATCTTCCAGGTGCCCTTGCCCGACAGGTGCATCACCATCATCGAGGCGGTGAAGTCGAACGTATGGTCCGGCTTGTAGTGGGTGTGCACTTCGAGCGTGCCGCCCGTCGAAACCGCCGTGTTGCCGTAGAACCCGGCCATCACATCGTCGCCGGCAAATGCCGGCGACGCGCACAAGGCCAGCGCGCCCGCGGCCATCATCGCCTTGATCATTCTCGCTCTCCCCTTTGCCGCCCCGCGGGGCCGGCCGAAATTATTGAATCCCCGCCACCAGCTTCAGCGTGCGGGTGCTGCCATTGGCCGTCACGCTCCAGCTGTCGCCAACCTTGTGCGCCGCGATCGGGCCGCAGTTCGGATTGGGCATGCCCATCGGCGCCGTCTCGAAAGTGCGGCAGATGTTGCCCTTGCCGTCCAGCGCCCAGGTGCCCTTGCCGTTGAAGCTCTGGCCCATGCCCGTCGCCGACAGGTCGAAGGTATGATCGGCCCTGTAATGCGTGTGCGCCTCGAACATCCCGCCCGTCGAGATCGCGGTGTTGCCGTAGAAGCCGCTCATCACGTCGTCGTCGCCCGCCAGCGCCGCGCCGCTGCACAGCGCGAATGCCGCCGCAGCCGTCATCAAAATCCTGCGCATATATGTCTCTCCTGATCAGGGCTTGGTGGCGGGCGCCGTGGCGGTCTCGGGCGCGATGCCCTGGACCAGCGTGATGCTGCCGCCGTCCGCCGTGCTCCACTTGTCGCCGACCGCGTGGCTCTCGAACGGCGTGCAGTCGGGATTGGTGATGCCGGGCGGCGCCGGGTTGAAGGTGCGGCACAGCTTGCCGTCCGCCGCGATCTCCCAGGTGCCCTGGTAGTGATAGCTGTAGGCCGGCGCCACGCCGGTGAAATTGTGGTCGGCGGTGTACACGGTGTGTGACTCCAGCCCCTTGCCGTCGATCACGATCAGCGTGTTGCCGTAGTAATTCGCCATCGGATCGTCCGCCGCCGAAGCCGCCGACACGGCGAACGCGAGCGCGGCCGCGCTCACAAGAACCAGACGCATGAAACCCTCCGCAAGTGTGTGATGGAATTTTTTGGCGCCGCGACCTTAACCGAAAACCTCACGCGTTATAAGCCAGCCTTAAGCCGGGCGAGGCCCATTCGCACTGCGCCAGCTTGCCGGTCGACGACATGGTGACGTACGCCGTTCTCATATCCTTGCCGCCCCAGCAGATGTTGGTGCAAAGCAGGTCGGGGAACGCGACATGCTCGAATTTCGCCGGCATCGTGCCGGGCCAGAAGGTCGAAATCCCACCGGCCAGGATGGTCGCAACGCAGACGCCGCCATCGGCCTGCACCCCCAGCGAATCGAAATAGGCGAGCCCCGGATAGGCGCCGACGAAATTGGCCGGCGTGAAGCCCGCCGGAATCGCAGCCTGGCCCGGCGCCGTCAGCGGCAGGTCCCACAATCGCCCCGGCATCGTCTCGGCGTAATAGACATGCATCCCGTCCGGCGACAGGCCCACGCCGTTGGGCGAGGTCAGCTCGCGCAGCACCTTGGTGATCTTCGAGCCGTCGGCCTTGGCGTAGTAGAGCCCGCCATGCATCCGCCGCTCGGAATTGTTCGAGGCGTGGTCGGTGAACCAGAAGCCGCCCGCCGTGTCGAACACCAGGTCGTTCGGCGCCATCAGCTTCACGCCGTCGCACGAATCGTAGAGCACCTCGACCTTGCCGGTGGAGATATTGATCCGCTCGATGCGGCCGCCCTTGTGCTCCGCCGGCGTGTGGCCCGGGATCATCAGCCCGTTGACCATGTTCATCTCGAAATTGCTGCCGTTGTTGCAGCAATAGAGATGCCCATCCGGCCCGACCGCGAGCCCGTTCGGCCCGCCGCCCGGCTTGGCGATGGTTTGTTTGCTGCCATCCGTCTTGATGCGCGTGATCTCGCCCGACCAGATTTCGACCAGGATCACCGAGCCGTCATCCATCGCGACCGGACCTTCGGGAAATTTCAGGTCGCTGGCGATCTCTTTAATGTGCATGGACGTCTCCCCGAAGATGTTTTTGTGTGGCGAGAGGCTAGCCCGCCGGGCCGCCGGCGCAAAGTTGGGGTCCTTATGAAATTTCCGGTGATCGCCGCGTCATTCGCTGCATGGGTCTTCGCCACCGCCGTGCAGGCCGCGCCGGAGCCCTGCCGCGACGCACCCAACGGCAAGGTGCTCGACTTCTGGGTGGGCGACTGGACCGTCGTCGACGTCAAGGACGGCAGCAAGCTGGGCGACAGCCGCATCGAACGCGTGCTCGGCGGCTGCGCCGTCACCGAGGACTGGCACGGCACCGGTGACGACGACGATCAGGGCCGCAGCCTCTTCACCTTCGACGCGCGCAGCGGCTTGTGGGACCAGGTCTGGGTGACGGGCGACACGTCGCGCCCCGGCGGCCTCAAGACCAAGCAGATGATCGCCGCCCGGCCGGACGGCGCGGTGCGTTTCCAGGGCACGCTCTACGTCCGCTCCGGCATCACGCTGCTGGACCGCACCACGCTGACGCTGCAGCCCGATGGCCGCGTCCGGCAGACGATCGAAGACTCGCGACGGCGGCACAAGCTGGAGCGTCGTTTTCGATGCGTATTATCTGAAGAAGAACATCTAATACTCCCACGTCACCATGGCCGGGCTTGACCCGGCCACCCATCCATCCACCTGCACGGAAGGCTTGGTCAGCGCGCAGACGCGCGCTGACTGGGTGGCCGCCTCAGGGGCGGCCATGGTGAAGCGGTGGGATCACCGCACCAGCGTCACATACGAATAGCGCAGCCCATCTGCCGTCGCGTGATCTTCACGCGCCGTCTCGCGCCACCCCGACCGGTCGAACGCGAAATGCGTGTCGCCGGCGACATCGCCGTGCACCTCGGTGAGCTCGATCCGCGTCGCTTGCGGCAGCGCCGCGCGATAAATCTCCGCCCCGCCCGCGATCGTGATCGCAGCCGGATTCTCTGCCGCCGCCCGCGCCAGTGCGTCGTCCAGCGCATGCACCACCACCGCGCCCTCCGCGGCATACGCCTTGTCGCGCGTGATCACGATGTTCGTGCGCCCCGGCAGCGGCCGCTTCGGAAAGCTCTCCCAGGTCTTGCGCCCCACGATCAGCGGCTTGCCGATGGTGAGCGCCTTGAAGCGCTTCATGTCCTCGGGAATGCGCCACGGGATCGCGCCGCGATCCCCGATCACGCCATTGTCGGCCACCGCCAGGACGAGGACGATGTCCACGCTCATCCGCCGCCCAGTTTCTTCAGCGCCTCGCCCTCCAGCCGGTAATCGTACCAGCCGTCATGCGGCCTGGCCCCGAGCGCGTTGTAGAAATCGATCGACGGCTTGTTCCAGTCGAGCACCGACCAGTCGATCCGGTGCGCATCCGCCGCCACCGCCGTCGCCGCCAGATGCTTGAGCAGCGCCAAGCCGTAGCCGCGCCCGCGGCAGGCCGGCCGCACGAACAGATCCTCCAGATAAATCGCTCGCTTCGCCGCGAAGCTCGAATAGATCCAGTACCAGCTCATCACGCCCACCGGCACGCCGTCCTCGAGCGCCAGGTCGCAGTTGATCAGCGGCTGCTGGCTCAGATAATCACGCCGGATCACCTCCAGCGTGATCTTGAAATGCGGCATCAGCTTTTCGTATTCCGCAAGCTCGGCCAGCAGCGCCAGGATGGCCGCCGCGTCGCCGGCCTCTGCCCGCCGGATGGAAAAATCGCTCATGGCCGTCTCCTGAAGATCGGATAGGATTGCCATGGAACTTTACCCTTTGCACGGGGTTAACTGTTCCGAACGAGGAACCCATCATGAAAACGATGTTTCTGTCCGCCACCGCGCTGGCGCTGATCCTGAGCTTGCCGGCTGCGGCCGCCGAAGACGACCATCATGGCCACCAGGGCGGCGGCCATGCCGGCGGCGGCCACACGACCGTCACTCCGCCGCCCGGCGGCGGCGCCGCGCATGCCGCGCCCGATACCGCGCTACGCGATCATCCCGGCCATGGCGACGTCGATCATGGCCATGGCGGCGGCGGCACGGGCGGAACGGCGCACGACACCCACACCGACAACACCACGAACATCATCATCAACAATGGCGGCGCGACGCACGACAGCCACACCCATGCGGGCCGCGGCCATAACAGCGCCTTCGACACCCCGCGCGCTGGCGGCAACACCGGGTCCATCATCTTCGGCATCGGCGGCCACGGCTATCGCAACACCACCAGCTTCGGCCACAGCCGTCACAACAGCGCGTTCGACCGGTTTCGCAAAGCCGTCCACGCCAGCCATCGCTATCACGACGGCACCTACAACCAGCCGTCCGGATGGTATGCCCACACCTGGAACTACGGCGACTTCCTGCCGGCGCTGTTCTTCGCCGACCGCTACCAGATCGACGACTATGCCGATTTCGACCTCTCCGATCCGCCGGACGGCACCGTCTGGGTGCGCTACGGCAACGACGCGCTCCTGGTCGACGACGAAACCGGCGAGATCATCCAGGTGGTCTACGGAATCTTCTACTAAGCCGCTTTTCCGCAAGGAGCGATCCCGCGTCCGGCCACCCAGCCGGGCGCGGTTTTGCATTGCGGCCCATTCATCCCCGGTTCAGGGTGCAGCCATCATCATCGCGCCAGCAAATTCCCGAACGAGGAACGCCCGATGAAACGCATCCTGCTTGCATCCGCCGCGGTGGCCGGCCTGATGATCGCCACGCCCGCCTTTGCCGAGCATCATGATCATGGTGGTGGCGGCAGCAACGCCGCGGCACCGGCCGGCGGCGGCAGCACCGGCGGCGGCTGGAGCGGCGGCGGTCACCACGACCACAGTGGTGGTGGCGGCGGCGGCAGCACTGGCGGCGCCAACCCCTTCGCCAATGGCGGCGGCGGATCGGGCGGCCATCACGACCATAGCGGCGGAAACACTGGGGGCGCCAATCCGTTCGTGAACGGCGGCGGCGACAACACCCGCTTCCACGAGCACGGCGGGGGCGACAACCCCTTCGCCAATTCCGGCGGCGGACGCGATCACGGCAGCCGCGACTCGAATGGCGGCGGCTCGCGCTGGAACGGCGGCGGCGACAACAATGCCAATCCCTTCGCCAATGGCGGCGGTGGGCGCGATCATGGCGACCGCTCGCGCTGGAACGGCGGCGACAACAACGCCAACCCCTTCGCCAATGGCGGCAGCGGACGCGATCACGGCGACCGCTCGCGCTGGAACGGCGGCGACAACAATCACGGCGACCATTGGCGCGGCGGCGGTCATCACGGCAATTGGGACCATTTCCGCGGCAGCTTCCACGCCGACCACCGCTATCACTACGGCCGCTATCGCGCGCCGTCGGGCTGGTACTACCAGCAATGGGCGGTGGGCGCGTTCCTGCCGGAGCTGTTCTGGTCGCAGAACTACTGGATCGACGACTACGAAGAGTTCGGCCTCGACGAGCCGCCCTATGGCACGACCTGGATCCGCTACGGCAACGACGCGCTCCTGATCGACGAGGAGACCGGCGAAGTCATCCAGGTGGTCTACGGGATTTTCTACTGAGCCCGCTTATCCTCTCCCGCACGTCGCGGGAGAGGATGACTACACCGCGATCTCCGCCTTGATGCTCGGATGCGCCTGGTAGTTCTCCAGCGTGAAATCCTCGAACGTGAAGTCGAAGATGTCCTTGACCGCCGGGTTGAGCCGCATCGACGGCAGCGGATAAGGCTTGCGCGACAGCTGCTCGCGCGCCTGGTCGATGTGGTTCAGATACAGATGCGCATCGCCCAGCGTGTGGACGAACTCGCCGGGTTTCAGCCCCGTCACCTGCGCGATCATCATCGTCAACAGGGCATAGCTCGCGATGTTGAACGGCACGCCGAGGAAAATGTCCGCCGAGCGCTGATAGAGCTGGCACGACAGTCTGCCGTTCGCGACGTAGAACTGGAACAGGCAGTGGCAGGGCGGCAGCGCCATCTTCGGCACGTCCGCCGGATTCCACGCCGTCACGATCAGCCGCCGCGAATCCGGATTGGCCTTGATGTCGCGCACGACATTGGCGATCTGATCGATCGTCCCGCCGTCCGCTGCCGGCCACGAGCGCCACTGATGGCCATAGACCGGCCCGAGCTCGCCTTGCGCATCGGCCCACTCGTCCCAGATCGTCACGCCCTGTTCCTGCAGCCAGCGCACATTGGTGTCGCCGCGCAGGAACCATAGAAGCTCGAGCACGATGCCCTTCTTGAACAACTTCTTGGTCGTCAGCATGGGAAAGCCGGCGGCGAGGTCGTAGCGCGCCTGATGCCCGAACACCGACAGCGTGCCGGTGCCGGTGCGGTCGCGCTTCTCCACGCCCGTCTTCAGGACCAATTCGAGCAGATCGTGATACTGGCGCATGGCGGCAACCCAAGATTCGGTCGCCCACTCTAATGCTCTCGCCCGCCCCGTGCCGCAGAATTCGCGCGCAATTTTGCTATCCGGCACCCCCTTGGAACATCGGCGATTTTCGTCCCTTCAATTCTTAACCCACAGCGCCTATATAAGGCCTGTCGGCGATGGCAACTGACCCGACTATGGCGATAAACGACTGCGTAATAAGCGGCCCGGACCCGGGGGCGGTACCCGGCGCCTCCACCACAAGATCACTTCTGAAAGTGGTTTTTTGCTGGGGGCGAAACAGGATCGACGGACGTGTAAAGGCTGCTCTTTTGCCCGGTATGGTTCCGCCGTTATCGGACTACTCGTACAGGTGCCAACGATAACGAAATGGCCCTCGCTGCCTAACTACGGTTAGCCAAGCGCGGTTCGGGGGGCACCGGGCAACAGAAGCCCCCCACTGATTTGGCGGTGCCAACGGCACCTCTCCTCGACACGGCAGTCGCTGAGGCCGATCCGCATGGACGACGACGCGCGAGGATCTGGGCTCAACCACATCTGGCCGACCCTGGCATGGCTCACCAACAAAGTGCTGGCCTTCATCGCCTATTTCGCCGCGACGGCGCTTCTGCTCGCCGCGTATGACGCCCTCGTCTTGTTCGCCATCTCGCTCGGCATCGGCGAATGGCGCACCAAGACCCTGTTCGCGTTTCTCACGCTTCTGGCGGGAATCCCCGCGGCGCTCGCCATCGGCCTGCTTGTCGTCACCCGGCGCCATACGCGGTTCGGCTGGTTCTCCATCACGCTGGCGGTCCTGACACTGGTCGTCGTCCTGTTCCTGAACGCGGCGATCCTCGGGTGCCATCCGATCTGGGAAGGCCGGGGCGCCTGCACCTGACGCCATTGGAATATACTGCCGCCATGACCGGCCCCGAATCCGTTGCCGCAGAGTTGGACGAGCGCCACCGCGCGGCGAACCGCGCCTATGCCGCGCGCGACCTCGCGGCCTACGGCGCGATGTTCTCGCCCACCCTCGTCTACCGCCAAGCCGATGGCCGGACGATCGATCGCGATCGGCTGATGCGCCATGTTGCGGGGCAGTTCCGCAGCCTCAGCCGGGCTGAAAGCTCTTATGCACGCCAAGCCATACGCATCGACGGCGACACGGCAACCGAAACGCTCACGCAGACCGCGACCGGCACCGCTACGGCCTTCGGCTTCATTCATCGCAGCTGGTCGGTCACGCGGCAGGGCGATTACCGCTGGATTCGCCCGCAAGGGCTTTGGATCATCGACAGCGTGATCGTTCACGCCGAAACCTCGGCACCCACGGGCTGGCGGCTCGATATGCGCTGATCAGAGGTCCCCCTCCTCATCCTCCCGCGTCGCCAGGTCCGTCGTGCTCGTCTCGCTCAGCGCCGCCGCCTTCTCCGCCGCGAGCTGCAGCCGCTTCTTGCGCGGCTCCTCGACCAGCGTGACCAGCAGCACCAGCGCGATCGCCTCGCACACCACCGCGACCCAGAACACCGCGAAGTACCCGAAGCTCGCCGCGATGATGCCGCCCAGCAGCGGCCCCGCCGCGCTCATGATGCTCTCCGCCGTGTTGGAGAACGCCAGCCGCATCGCCATGTCGTCGCGATGGCCGAACTCGAACACGATGTTCTGCGCGCTCATCTGGTAGCCCGAATTGCCCGCCCCCAGCCCGAAGAACGCGATGAACATCCACAAGGGCGAGGTGACCTGCATCAAGAGGATCGTGGCGGCGATCCAGAACACCAGCGCGATGATGAAATTGGAGCGGAAGCCGTAGCGGTCGGCGAGATAGCCCCAGATCACGCTCAGCACCGTGTCGGCGCCGAGAAAGGCAAGCGACAGCGAGCCCACGAGGTCGCCCGAGAAACCCAATTTCTTGCCGGCATAGATGATGTAAAACGGCTGCGCCACGCGGCTGGCGATGGCGAAGGTCCGCGCGATCATGAAATACATGAAGCCCGGATTGCCGCGCAGCATCGGCCCCAGATCGCGCATGCGGTCGCGGATCGAGCTCTTGGCGCGGATCGTCGGCGGCTCCGGCTCGCGCACCAGGAAGCGGAACGCGGTGAGGCCCAGGCTCGTCAGGATGAACGCCAGCGCGAAGGTCGTCGAATAGCCGTTGCCGAACACATTGTGCCCGACGAGATATTTGCCCGCCGCCCAGCTCAGCGACGCCGCCACGATCCCGCCGGTCAGGTTGCGCCAACCTTGCAGCTGCCCGCGCCGCTCGATCGGGATCATCTTGGCGAGCAGGAACTGGAACGCGACGCCCTGCGGCCCGCTGAACAGGCCGAGCAGGAACAGGAACAGCAGCACGCTGACCAGCAACGGCGTGCCGCCGAGGAACCAGCCCGCCAGCGCGATGCCCAAAATCTGCACCCGCATCATGGTGCCGAGGAACATCGACACCGGCATGATCTTCTTGCGGTGCTCGATCTGCGCTGCGCCCGCGATGGGCGAGATCACGCCGCCCAATTGCTGCAGGCTGGCGCCGAGGCTGACGAAGAAATCCGATCCCGAGATCAGATGCAGATAGGCCGGTATGAAGGTCGGCGCGTTGACCAGGCGAAAGCCGGTCATCCCCAGCATGCCGTGGACGAAATGCCCGGCATAATTGCGCCGCAGGTTCTTCCACACGAAGCCTTCATACGCGGCCTCGCGCGCGCTTTCGTCGCTCAGCCCGGCATAGATGTCGCTCATTCGGCCGGCGCGTGCTTGAGGGCGAAGCCGCTGGCGCGGCGCAGGTAATATCCGTAGACCGCCGACAGCCCGACGATCACGCCGCCCAGGCTGATCGCGTCCGTCACCCCGAAGCGCGACGCGACCGCGCCCAGCAGCAGCGAGCCCCACGGCATCATCCCCATGAAGCTCTGCGTGTAATGCGAAATGACCCGGCCGCGGAAATTCTCCGCCGCCGCCATCTGGATGATCGTGTTGGTCGTGCCGCCCAGCAGCATCAGGCTCGCCGAGGTCGGCAGCGCGATCAGCACCGACAGCCACAGCACATGCGAATGCGAGAACCCGACCAGCCCGACGCCGAACGCCAGCGCCGCCACCACGGGCAGATAGGCCAGCTGCTTCTCGGTGATGCGCGACAGCAGGAAAGCGCCGGCCAGCGCGCCGGCGCCGATCGACGACATCAGCGTGCCCTGGGTCGTGGAATCTCCGTGCAGCAGGTCGCGCGCCACCGCCGGCATCATGGTCAGGTATGCCGCCCCGAACAGCGACGACACGCCGACCAGGATCAGCGACAGCCTTATCTGCGGATTGGCGAAGCTGTAGCGATAGCCTTCGATCACCTCGCGCAGGGCGTTGTTGTTGACGCGCGGCGGCCGCGCCGCCAGCCGCATCAGGAACAGACTCACCAGCACCGCGCCGAATGACGCGGCGTTGAGCGCAAAGCAGATCCCCTCGCCCACCAGCGCGATCAGCGCGCCGGCCAGCGTCGGCCCCACCACCCGCGCGGCGTTGAACATCATCGAATTGAGCGAGATCGCATGGCGCAGATCCTCGCGTCCCACCATGTCCAGCGTCATCGATTGCCGCGTCGGCACGTCGAACGCGTTGATCAGCCCCATGGTCAGCGCCAGGCAGATGATCTCCCACACCTGCACCAGATGCAGCAGCGTCAGCGTCGCCAGCACCGCCGCCTGCAGCATCGCGGCGCTCTGCGTCACCAGCAGGAATCTGCGCCGGTCGACACGGTCGGCGACCATGCCGCCGAACGGCGTGATGAAGAACACCGGCACGGTCGAGCAGAACGACACGACGCCGAGCAGCAGCTTGGAATGGGTCAGGTCGTAGACCAGCCAGGGCTGCGCCGTGTTCTGCATCCACGAGCCCATCAGCGAGACGAGCTGCCCGGTGAAGAACAGCCGGTAATTGCGGTGGCGGAACACACTGAGCAGGCCGGAGCGGCGCGGCTCGGCAATATCGGCGATCTCCTGCTCGGCGAGCGGCTCTTCCGGCGGCGTGCCCAGCAGGTTTTCGGGTGCGGTGGCGTCTACGGTTCCGCTCCCGGCGTCGGCGGCGAACGCACTTCCGTCTGCGGCAATATTGTTGTTCTGGCCGGAACCACTCATCACGCTATGGGGGTACTCCCGCACCCCGCCCGGCTCAAGGGTTTATTGCCCCGCGCGGCACCATGGCTTAGCGGCTCTGCGGTGGCGTCACGTCGCCCCGGCGCAGGGGCCGGAATCCCTTGGCTTCATACGCGGCAACGCACGCATCCATCTGCGCCAATTGCTCCCGGCTCGGCCCGCCGCGCTGCGCGCCCGGCCCGCACATCGCCTGCGCATGCGTAGTGGGATTGTAAAGATCGACCGAGGTGAAGCTTTCGCCCAGCAGCAACCCACAGCCGCAGAGCGACAGCGCGGCGGCGACCGGACCGGCAAGTCGAAATCTAGTGTGCATCCAGCCATCCCCGCATCTTCGCCATGAACGCCCCGTCCCGCGCCGCATCGAACCGCCGCGCCGCCGCCCAGTCATACGCCCGGAACGCCAGGTCGCGGCGCAGCGCCTCCGGCTCCTCCGCATAACGCGGAATGATGTGGGTGTGCAGCGACGGCTCCAGATTGCACAGCGTCTCGTAATTGATGCGATACGCCCCCGTCACTGCCAGCAGTGCGTCGCCGATCCGCGCCATGTCGGCGAGATACTGCGCCCGCGCCGCGCCGGTGAGCGCGTTGAGACTCGCCACCACCGGATCGGCGAGCAAGAGGCAATAGCCGGCCAGCGGCTGCACGTCCCCGATTACCAGCCAGCCCGACTCCATTTTACAAATGACAGTGGGATTTTCCCCGCGCCGCGCCGCCGCAACGCGCTCTTCGATCAAGTTCGCCATCGCCCGACTCGCTCCAAAGCTCCGCCATCTTGCCAGCCCGCCGCCCGCCGTGCTGACTTCCGCCAACCGCTATCCCCTATCCAAAAGGAATCCCCATGTCCGGCACCGACGTCCTGTTCAAGCCGTTCAGCCTCAAATCCCTGAACCTGCCCAACCGCATCGTGATGGCGCCGATGACGCGCTCCAAGTCGCCGCAGCAGATCCCGGACGACGCCGTCGCCGCCTATTACACCGCGCGCGCCAAGGGCGGCACCGGCCTCATCCTCACCGAAGGCACCGCGCCCGAGCACAAGGGCGCCACCAACGACGTCAACATCCCGCATTTCTACGGCGCCGATTCGCTCGCCGGCTGGCGCAAGGTGGTGCGCGACGTGAAGGCCGCCGGCGGCCACATCATGCCGCAGCTCTGGCACCAGGGCGTGGTGCGCCATCCCGGCACCGGCCCGCATCCCGAGGCGCCCAGCATGGCGCCCTCCGGCCTCGCCAAGAAGGACAAGAAGGTCGCCGAGCCGATGAGCGACAGCGACATCGCCGACGTCATCGCCGGCTTCGCCGCCAGCGCGCGCTACGCCAAGCAGCTCGGCTTCGACGGCGTCGAGCTGCACGGCGCGCATGGCTACCTGATCGACCAGTTCTTCTGGGAGGGCACCAACGCACGCGACGACCGCCATGGCGGCTCCCTCGAGAAGCGCTCGAACTTCGCCGCCGACATCGCCCGCGCCGTGCGCGAGGCGACCGGTCCCGATTTCCCGATCCTGCTGCGCTTCTCGCAGTGGAAGCAGCAGGACTTCACCGCCCGCCTCGCGCAAACGCCCGCCGAGCTCGAGACCTTCCTGAAGCCGCTGATCGACGCCGGCGTCGACATCTTCCACTGCTCGACGCGCCGCTTCTGGGAGCCGGAGTTCGACGGCTCCGACCTCAACCTCGCCGGCTGGACCAAGAAGATCAGCGGTAAGCCGACCATCAGCGTGGGTTCGGTGAGCCTCAACATGGATTTCATCACCGCCTTCCGCCAGGCCGGCGCCGAGATCTCCGGCATCGACAAGCTGATCGAGATGATGGAGCGCGGCGACTTCGACCTCATCGCCGTCGGCCGCGCCCTGATCGCCAACCCCGATTGGGCGAACAAGGTGAAGGACGGCAAGCTCAACGAGCTGACGCCCTACAGCCCGGAGATTCTGGCGACGCTGGTGTGACCATGTCGCCATGGCTGCGCGAATTCCTCGCCGGCGCGATCCTGAAGCTCTTCATCGTGGGGGCGATTGGGTTTGTCGTTGGCGCCGTGATGTTCGTGGTCAACGGCATTGCCATGACATATGACATGACGGACGAGACGAAGAATTCCATAGGCGGGCGCGGCTTTCCGCTCTTCTTGCGAGACGATCAACTCTGCAGCGACCAAGGCCGCCAGGCGCGCGACCGGATGCAACGCTGGATTGCTTTCTTGCTCGCATGCTGGCTCGCGTGTGCCGCGCTGCTTCTCATCCGCTTCTACGGCTTGCACTGCGCCGGATGGGACTGCGCCACGCCGCCGCCTTAACCTCTCCCGCGAGCGGGAGAAGTTAACTGCGCTTTTCCACCCGCATCTTGATCCCGAACTCCGGCCGCAGCGTCAGCCGCGCCAGCGGCATCACCTTGGCGCCCGGCGCCAGCGTCAGCCGGTAGCGCGATACGATCGCGCTCAAGCAGATCAGCGCCTCCTGCATCGCGAACCCCATCCCGATGCAGATGTGCGGCCCCGCGCCGAACGGAATGTAGGCGAAGCGGTGGATTTTCTCCCGCCGCCCCGGCGCGAAACGCTCGGGATCGAAATAGTCCGGCGCCTCCCACAATTCGCGATGCCGGTGCAGGATCCATGGCGAGATCAGCACCGCCGTGCCGCCGCGGATTTCGATCCCCGCGATGGTATCCGGCGCCACCGAATCCCGGCTCACGAACGGCGCCGGCGGATAGAGCCTGAGCGCCTCCTCGATCACCATCCGCGAATAGGCCAGCTTCGTGATGTCGCCATTCGCGGCCCGCACCTCCTCCGCCACCCGCGCATCCACATCCGGAAACTGCGACAGCAGATACAGCGTCCAGGCCAGCGCGTTCGCCGTCGTCTCGTGGCCGGCGAAGATGAACGTCATCGCGTTGTCGTAGACCTCGCTCGGCCCGAACAGCGCCCCGCCCTCCGGATCGCGCGCCATGATCAGCAGCGTCAGCAGGTCCTTCGGCGCCGCCGCAGGATCGCGCGCGACCTCTTTCGCGCGCCGTTCGATAAGCGCCCCGATATGCTTGCGGAAAAAGCGCAGCGTCGCGCCCGCCCGGATCCGCTTGGGCGTCGGCGCCCAATGCGGCACACCCAGCGTCGACAGCAGGTCGACCCGCCCCAGCGTATCGAGATAGGTCACGAAATGCCCGGCCAGCGCGCCGTAATCGATCTTCACGTCGTTGGAGAACATCGTGTCGGTGATGATCGCATAGGTCAGCCGCATCATCGCGTCGGCGGCGTCGATCGTCTCGCCCTCGGACGCGTTCCAGGCCGCCAGTTCGCGTTCCGCGACGCGCGCCATCGGCGCGGCGAAATCGGTGATGTGCCGCATCGAGAACATCGGCGCCGTGGTGCGCCGCTGGAACTTCCAGCTCTCGCCGTTCGCGTTGAACAGCCCATTGCCCAGCGCCGGCCCGGTGGTGCGCTGCACCTGGCGGCCTTTGACGTAATTGTTCACATTGTCGAGCAGGACGTGCTTGATGCCTTCGGGATCGTTGACCAGCAGGAAATCCTGCATCCAGTTGCGGTCATAGATCATCCGTTCGCGATAGGCGCGCTCGCCGAACGCGGCGACCGCGTTGCGTCCGATCTCCTGCACGACCTGGATGCGGTTGAGGTTCTTGTTGTGCGGCACCGGCGCGGCGGGCCGTATGCGTGATTCGGGTATCGGGGCGGCGCTCATGCCGGCAAGATTAGCATTGCGACGCAAGGGTTTCCTACCCTGCGGATTGACTCCCAAGGGCGGGCGCTTAGTCTGAAAAGCCTCAATCGGGATCGCGCATGGCAAGGGATTTCATCGGCTATCAGGCATTGCAGGACGCGGCGCTGCGCGGCGTCGTGCGCGACGCGTTGCGCCGCATCGAGAAGCAGGGCCTGATCGGCTCGCATCATTTCTACCTGACCTTCAAGACGAAATTCGCCGGCGTCGACATCCCCGATTTCCTGCGCGAGCAATATCCGGAGGAGATGACGATCATCCTCCAGCACCAGTTCTGGGGCCTCAAGATCGGCGAAGAGCGCTTCGAGGTCACGCTGACCTTCAAGAAGCTGCCCGCGACGCTCGTCATCCCGTTCGCCGCGCTGACCGCTTTCTTCGACCCCGGGGTGAATTTCGGCTTGCAGTTCCGCGGCCCCGAAGGCGACGTCAAGCAGCCAGGCCTCGCGCCCACGATGCTGCCGCAGCCCGCCACCGAGCAGAACCGCGAGAAGACCGCCGAGCCGGTCAAGCCCGCCGCCGAACCGGCGCCGGAGAAACCCGCTGCGCCGGGCGAGGTGGTGAGCCTGGACTCGTTCCGGAAGAAGTAGTCTGGCAACTTCTGGTTGATCTACGCCGTTTCCACCGGTTGTCAGCAATGCAATCAATGACTACGCTTGCCCAATGGCCAGCATCACGATCCGCAACCTGAAAGACGAGACAAAAAAGAAGCTGCGTATGCGGGCCGCCGAAAACGGCCGCTCGCTCGAAGCCGAAGCGCGCGACATCCTCGACCGCAGCGCCGCCGCACCGAAGCCCGTGAAGCCGATGAACGGTCTCGAAATCTTCAAGCCTCTGCGTGACCTTGTCGAAAAATATGGCGGCTTCGAACTCGAATTGCCGCCACGCACACCCGTTCGAGACCCTCACCTTGGAAGCCGCGGTAGTTTGCAGGAAGAGGCGCCGCCCTTTCGTATGCCCGAAAAACCGCGTCGCAAGCGGAAATGATCGTTCTCGATACGAACGTCTTCTCGGAGTTCAGCAGACCGCAGCCCTCCGAACGCGTTCAAGCCTGGTTTCGGCTTCAAGACGCAGCCGACCTCGCGACCACAACTGTTACAGAGGGCGAACTGTTCTACGGCGTTCAGCTTTATCCCGATGGCCGTCGAAAGATTGAGACAGAGCTGGTCTATGCGACCATGTTGCGTCTCCTGGGCGGCGGCATCCATCCCTTTGACCGCGCCGCCGCGCGGGAGTTTGCGTCGATCGCGGCGCAACGCAGGCGCGCCGGACTGAAGGCCGACATTGCCGATTGCCAGATCGCCGCCATCGCCCGCGTGCTCGGGGCCTCAGTCGCCACGCGCAATCTCGCCGATTTCGCCCACACCGGCGTGACCGTCATCAACCCGTGGACGGCCTAGAACAAATTGCCTAGAAGCCTCCGCAGCACATTGCCGAGGCCGCCATGACTGCCAAAACCCGTACCGAAACCGACACCTTCGGACCCATCGAGGTCGATGCTTCCCGCTATTGGGGCGCGCAAGCCGAACGCTCGCTGCACAACTTCAAGATCGGCTGGGAGAAGCAGCCCGCCTCGATCGTCCGCGCGCTGGGCATCGTCAAGCGCGCCGCGGCGGAGACCAACATGGCACTCGGCCATCTCGATTCCAAGCTCGGCGAAACCATCGTCAAGGCGGCGCAGGAGGTTATCGACGGCCAGCTCGATGACCACTTCCCGCTCAGCGTCTGGCAGACCGGCTCGGGCACCCAGTCGAACATGAACGCCAACGAGGTGATCTCCAACCGCGCCATCGAGATGTTGGGCGGCACGATGGGCTCCAAGAAGCCGGTCCATCCCAACGATCACGTCAACATGTCCCAGTCGTCCAACGACACCTATCCCACCGCGATGCACATCGCCTGCGCCGAGGAGATCCACCACCATCTGATCCCCGCGCTGCGCACCCTGCGCGACGCGCTGCACGCCAAGGCCGAGGCTTGGAAGGACATCATCAAGATCGGTCGCACCCACACCCAGGATGCGACGCCGCTGACCCTCGGCCAGGAATTCTCCGGCTACACGCAGCAGGTCGCCAACGGCATCGGCCGTATCGAGCAGACCATGCCCGCGCTGATGCAGCTCGCCCAGGGCGGCACCGCCGTCGGCACCGGCCTCAACGCGCCCATCGGCTTCGACAAACTGGTGGCCGAACACATCGCCAAGATCACCGGCATGGCCTTCACCACCGCGCCCAACAAGTTCGAGGCGCTCGCGGCGCATGACGCGATGGTGTTCAGCCACGGCGCCATCGCCACCGTCGCCGCCTCGCTGTTCAAGATCGCCAACGACATCCGCCTGCTCGGCTCCGGCCCGCGCTCCGGCCTCGGCGAATTGTCGCTGCCCGAGAACGAGCCCGGCTCCTCGATCATGCCCGGCAAGGTCAACCCGACGCAGTGCGAGGCGCTCACCCAGGTCTGCACCCGCGTGTTCGGCAACAACGCGACGATCACCTTCGCCGGCAGCCAGGGCCATTTCGAGCTCAACGTCTACAACCCCACGATGGCCTACAGCTTCCTGCAATCGGTCAAGCTGATGGCCGACGCGGCGCGCTCCTTCACCGAGCATTGCGTCGTCGGCATCGAGCCGCGCCGCGACAACATCAAGGCCGGCCTCGACCGCTCGCTGATGCTGGTCACCGCGCTGGCGCCCAAGATCGGCTACGACGCCGCCGCCAAGATCGCCAAGACCGCGCACAAGAACGGCACCACGCTGAAGGAGGAAGCGCTGAAAACCGGCCTCGTCACCGCCGCCGAGTTCGACGCCATCGTCCGCCCCGAAGACATGATCGGGCCGAAATGAATTTTGACCTCCCCCTTGTGGGGAGGTCGACGCGCGGAGCGAAGCGAGCACGTCGGGTGGGGGGCCGCTCCCTCCATCGGACACCGTCCCCCACCCGAAATTCGCGAACAGCGAATTTCGACCTCCCCACAAAGGGGGAGGTGATAGAAGTTGCCTATGCCCCGCCCCTCCGCCCCCGTCATCGTCCAGGACAATGCCACCGGCGGCGTCTCCTATTGGGATGGCCGCACCAACCAGTCCGAGGCCGACGAAAACGGCGTCAGCCTCGCCGACTATATCCACGCGATGTTCGGCTTCATCCTCGCCGTGAAGGCGCGCGACGTGCTGATGATCGGCTGCGGCGGCGGCACGCTCGCCACCATGCTGCGCCGCGCCGGCATCGGCGTGACGATCGTCGACATCTCCGCGCGCTCCTTCACCATCGCGCGGCGCTATTTCCACCTGCCTGCCGAGGTCGAAACCCATGTCGCGGAGGGTGCCGCCTTCCTGCGCCGTCACACCCACCGCTACGACGCCATCGTGCTCGACGCCTATGACGACGAGGAGATTCCCGAACACTTCCTCACCCGCGCCTTCTTCGATCTCGCCAAATTGCGCATGGCGCCGCGCGGCGCATTGTTCCTGCTGAACATTATCGTCGCCGATGACGATGACCGCACGCCGGATGACATCGCCCGCCTGATGGGTAAAACCTGGCGCAACGTCCGCCTGCTCGATTCCGACGGCTGGCTCGACCGCAATTGCGTCGCCGCCGCCGGCGCCGTGACCGGCCTCAAGCGCCCCACGCTCCTGATGCCGCCTGCCCGCGGCGCCAAGAAATTCGCCGAGGGCCTGAAGACCATGAAATTCCGCAAGCTGCGCCGCTGATCAACTTTCCGTAGGCCCCGCCCGGCCCCGCCCAGCGTCGTGCTTGAATGGCCGCTCCGACGGAGGACGCGATGACATTCCGAACCTGGTACGCGGCACTCGCGCTATCCGCCCTCGCGCTGTCGTCCGCCGACGCCGCGACGCCGCTGAGCATCCCCTACCAGGTCACCTATTCGCAGAACCTCGACATCTCGCCGTCGCCCGACGGCAAGCGCCGCGTGATCATCACCCTGGTCGCCGGCGTCGAGCAGCTCTTCGTCACCGACACCGACGGCGGCCATCCCGTCCAGATCACGCAAGGCCCCGACAACCACGAAGACCCCGCCTGGTCGCCCGACGGCCAATCCATCGCCTATGTCCTGATCGGAAAAGACAGCGAACGCATCTACACGATGCGTCCCGACGGCACAGGTGCCGCGCCGCTGTCGCCCGAGAACCGCCACGCCATCCATCCGAGCTGGTCGTCCGACAGCCGCCGCGTCGTCTATTGCAGCGACGACGATCTCGCGCCGCCACGCAAGAACGATTCCGACATCCTCGCCACCGACGTCGCGACCAAGGTGACGACCACGATCGTCACCGGCGGCATCAACACCTATCCCGCCTGGTCGCCCGACATGAAGCATCTGGCGTTCCGCCGCATCCTGGGAGAGACCAATTCGGAGGTCTTCATCGCCGACGCCGACGGCGCCAACCCGCGCAACCTCACCGACAATCCGGCGTTCGACGGCTGGCCGGCGTGGTCGCCCGACGGCAAGCGCATTGCTTTCGGTTCCAACCGGCGCTCCAATTACCAGATCTTCGTGATGGATGCCGATGGCACGAATGTTCAGCTTGTCGCCAACACCAACGGACGCGCCACCGCGCCGCGCTGGTCGCCCGACGGGAAGACGATCTACTTCACCGATTGCCACAACATCGATTACGGCACCGCCTGCGAGATCATGGCCGCGAAGCCCTGACGCGGGCATGCGATGACGTTGAAGAAGCGCTCCTTCTCGCTCTCCGGCCACCGCACCTCCGTCGCGCTGGAGCCGGAATTCTGGTCCGTGCTCGAAGCCGAGGCCGCGAAATCTGGAACGAGCTTCGCCGCCTTCATCGCCGCCATCGACCGCACCCGCGGCCCCCGCCCGCTGGCCAGCGCGCTCCGGCTGCACGCATTGGCGGCGGCGAAAACCTAATCACCTCCCCCTTTGTGGGGAGGTGATGCCATTCTCACTCCTGCCACACCCCTGTCAGCAGCCTGGCAGTAGAACGCTCCCGCATCCCACGAGGCCCGCCATGATCACGCTCTACCACAAGCCCAAGACCCGCTCCGACCGCTTCGTCTTCCTGCTCGAGGAGCTCGGCGTGCCCTACGAGATTCACCCGGTCACGCTCAACACCGCCGACGGCGCCAGCAAGGCCGATCCCGCCAACCCGCATCCCCACGGCAAGGTCCCCGCGATCTGCGACGACGGCGTCACCGTGTTCGAATCCAGCGCCATCGCGCTCTACCTCACCGACAAATTCCCCAAGGCAGGCCTCGGCCCCGTCGTCGGTGACGCCAGGCGCGGCGCCTATGTCAGCTGGCTCGCCTATTACGGCGGCGTGCTCGAGCCCGCCTTCATCTCCAAATTCATCAACCTCGAAGTGCCGCGCCCGATGGCCGGCTGGGTCAGCGTCGACGACGCGATGGGCTACGTCGTCAAGACGCTGTCCGCCGGCCCCTATCTGCTGGGCGACGCCTTCTCCGCCGCCGATATCCTCTACGGCACGACCTTCGCGATGTTCGGCCAGAGCCCGCTGATGCCCAAATCGCCGGTCGTCGACGCCTATGTGAAGCGCATCGTCGAGCGCCCCGCCTATGCCCGCGCTGCGGCAAAGGCGGCTTGAGCGTTGTCATGCGCGTGTCGTAAAACTGCCATCTAGCTGCGCGAGCCAAAAGGGAACCCGTCATGATCACGCTCTATCACGCACCGCGCTCGCGTTCGTCGCGCATCATCTGGCTGCTGGAGGAGTTGGGCTGCGATTACAGGATCGAGCTCGTCCCGATTCAGCGCGCCGACGGCTCGGGCGAAGCCGCGCCGGATTCCTATCTCGCGGTCAACCCGCTCAAGAAAGTCCCGGCGATCAAGGTGTTCGACGAGGTGGTCTTCGAGACCGGCGCGATCTGCCTCTACCTCACCGACAGCCACCAGAAACACGCCATCGGCCCGCTGCCCGGCGACAACAACCGCGCCGAATATGTCCGCTGGCTGTTCTTCTTCGCCGGCGTGATGGAGCCGGCGGCGACCGCGCGCTTCCAGGGCTGGGACAAGGACAAGCCGACCGGCTTCGGCAAGTTCGAGGACATCGAAGGCGTCATCTCGGCGCAGCTCGAGAAGACGCCGTATCTTCTCGGCGACGCTTTCAGCGCCGCCGACATCGTCCTGTGCTCGGGTCTTCAGTATTTCAAAGGCACGCTGTTTCCGGCGCGCAAGCATTACGACGACTACGTCGCGCGCCTGACCGCCCGCCCTGCCTTCGCCCGCGCGCAGGCCAAGGACAACGGCTAGTCGGGATGGCGGCTGAGATCGTCAACCTCCGCCGCGCCCGCAAGGGCAAGGCGCGCGACGCCAAGGCGGCGGAGGCCGACGCCAACCGCATCAAGCACGGCGTGGCGAAACCGGTGCGGGCGCTGGCGAAGGCGCGGGCGGAGAAAGACGCAAAGACCGTCGACGCCCACAAGCTCGACAACGACAACTAAAAAAGAACCTCCCTCGCCCCCGCGAAGCGGGGGAGAGGGCTGGGGTGAGGGGGTGCTGACGTCAAGCACCACTGCAACGGAGGCATTTCGACCTCGATACCAATCTCGTTCTTCAACAGCCTCCTTCATGGCGACACCCCCTCACCCTGCCCTCTCCCCCGCTTCGCGGGGGCGAGGGAAAACGTGTATGGAGTGGCGATGTCCACCGCACCCACCGGCCCCCTCTCAGGCCTCCTCGTCATCGACCTCACCCGCGTCCTCGCCGGCCCTTACGCCGCGCTGATGCTGAACGAGCTCGGCGCCCGCATCATCAAGGTCGAGCCGCCGCGCACCGGCGACGACAGCCGCCACATCGGCCCCTTCGTCAAAACACCCGACGGCCGCACCAAGTCCGGCTATTTCATGAGCGTCAACCGCGCCAAGGAATCCATCGCCCTCGATCTCAAAGCCGACGGCGACCGCAAGATCTTCGAGGCCCTGCTCGCCCGCGCCGACATCCTGATCGAGAACTATCGCGGCGGGACGATGGAAAAGCTCGGCTACGGCTATGAGCAGATCAAGGACAAGTACCCCCGCCTGATCTATTGCGGCGTTTCCGGCTTCGGCCACACCGGGCCTTACGCCAAACGCCCCGCCTACGACATGGTGGTCCAGGCGATGGGCGGCGTGATGAGCCTGACCGGCCATCCCGACTCCCCGCCGACCCGCGTCGGCACCTCGACCGGCGATCTTTCCGCCGGCCTCTTCGCCACCATCGGCATGGTCACCGCGCTCTACGACCGCCAGACCACCGGCAAGGGCCAGAAGGTCGACATCTCGATGCTCGACAGCCAGGTCGCGCTCCTGGAGAACGCAATCTCCCGCTACGTCGCGACCGGCGACGTCCCCGGCCGCCTCGGCAGCCGCCATCCCTCCATCGCGCCCTTCGCCGCCTTCGCGACCAGGGACGGTCACATCGCCATCGCCGCCGGCAATGACGACCTCTTCGCCCGCGTCGCCCGCGTCATCGGCCGCGAGGACCTCATCGCCGACACCCGCTTCACCAGCAATCCCAAACGCGTCGCCAACTACGAACCGCTGCACGAAGAAATGGAGCTCGCCCTCTCCGCCCGCAGCAGCCGCGAGTGGCTGGATGCGCTCGACGAAGCCGCCGTACCGTGCGGCCCGCTCAACAACGTCGCGCAGGTGATGACGGACCCGCAGATCCTCCACCGCAACATGATCGTCGAGACCCTCGACCCCGATCTCGGCCCCATCCGCATGCAGGGCAACCCGGTGAAGCTCTCCGCCCACCCCGATCCCCGGACCCGCGAGCACGCCCCCGAGCTCGACGAGCACCGCGCTGCCATCCTCAAGGAATTCGGGCTAGAGTAACCCCGCTTGAGGGGGCACCACATGTCTCGACGAAGCCGGATCGTGCCGGCGCTGTTCGCCGCCGCTTTGTCGCTGGCCGGCGCCGCGGCGCAAACCGACACCGCGCGCTCCGACACCGTGACGCCGAGCCGCGCCGTCGGCCGCACGCATGACTGCTCCGGCTATTACCCCGACACCGCGCGGCGCCTGAACCAGTCCGGCGACGTGATGATCCGCTACGACGTCGCCGCCGACGGCACGGTCTCGCATGTCACGCTGACCCGCTCGAGCGGCCATCCCGAGCTCGACGAGGCCGCGATCGTTTGCGTCTTGCAGCACTGGCGCAACACGCCGGCCACCCGCGGCCGCGTCGCGGTCGCCTCGCCGAACCACCAGGCGATCATACGGTTTTTCCTGCACGCAGAGCCTCGTCCGGACATGCCGGACGCAGGCACCGCGGAATCGCCGATAGCCATGCCAACCGCCGCGCAAGCCCCCGCCGCAAATCCGAACGCGCTTTCGCCGCGCACCGCCCTTCTCTGCGGCGGCTTTGTGCTGGCAGTCCTGCTCGCCGCGGCCCTGCGCCTGATCTTGTCCCACCGCGTCTGCCCCAGCTGCGGCGCCAGCAACCGCAGCCCGCTGCTCGGCCCCCATTACTGCAGTGCCTGCGGCACGAAATTCGCGCCGCGCAGCTGACCTGTCCGGAAAAGTGGGCTCGCCGTCCTTCGCGCCGCGCCCCGCCGCGGCTATGCTCGCTTCAGGGAGACATCGCCATGCTCGAATTGCGCCCCAGCTGCGAATGCTGCGACAAGGACCTGCCGCCGGCCTCGGCTGAGGCGCGCATCTGCACCTATGAGTGCACCTTCTGCGCCGCCTGCGCCGAGCACACCCTCAAAGGCACCTGCCCGAACTGCGGCGGCAACCTCGTCCCCCGCCCCATCCGTCCGGCGGCAATGCTGGCCAAGCATCCCGCCTCGACGAAGCGCGTGCTGAAAGCGCAGGGCTGCAAGGCGGCGTAGTTTCGACGCCCCTAAAACCCTCTCGTCATGGCCCGCGAATGCGGGCCACCCAGGTGACACCGGCGCAATGCCTCCGGAAATGCACCGCTCAAATTTCGTGAGTTCCTCCGCTTTCACCTGGATCGCCCGCATTCGCGGGCGATGACATTTGGAGGTGGGAGTTCTACATTGGTTCATGCTTCCAGAATCGAGTTCCATCCCATGAGCGGCGACCGCTATCGCGACCCGCTGGACGCCGCCTTCGGCGAGGACGACGCGCCGGATCCGGCCGCCTCCGAACCCGCGCGCGCCCCCATCCCGCGCGACCCGCCCTACCTCTCCGGCCTCAACAAGGAGCAGCGCGAAGCCGTCGAGGCCACCGACGGCCCCGTCCTCGTCCTCGCCGGCGCCGGCACCGGCAAGACGCGCGTGCTGACCACCCGCCTCGCCCACATCCTCGCCACCCGCAAGGCGTGGCCCGGCCAGATCCTCTCCGTCACCTTCACCAACAAGGCGGCGCGCGAGATGAAGGAGCGCATCGGCGCCCTGATCGGCGGCGTGGTCGAGGGCATGCAGTGGCTCGGCACCTTCCACTCGATCGGCGCCAAGATGCTGCGGCGCCACGCCGAGCTCGTCGGCCTCAAGTCCAACTTCACCATCCTCGACACCGACGACCAGCTGCGCCTGATGAAGCAGCTGATCGAGGCCGCCAACATCGACGAGAAGCGCTGGCCGGCGCGCAGCCTCGCCAGCGCCATCGACGACTGGAAGAACCGCGGCCTCTCCCCGCAGGACGTCCCGCCCGGCGAGGGCCACGGCTACGCCTTCGGCAAGGGCGTCGAGCTTTACGCGCAATACCAGCAGCGCCTGAAGGACCTCAACGCCGCCGATTTCGGCGACCTCCTGCTGCACGTCCTCAACATCCTCAAGGCCCATCCCGACATCCTCGCCGACTACCGCGAGCGCTTCCGCTACATGCTGGTCGACGAGTACCAGGACACCAATGTCGTCCAGTATCTCTGGCTCAAGCTTCTCGCCACGAGTCACGGCAATGTCTGCGTCGTCGGCGACGACGACCAGTCGATCTATGGCTGGCGCGGCGCCGAGGTGGAAAACATCCTGCGCTTCGAGAAGGATTTCCCCGGCGCCAAGATCATCCGCCTCGAGCGCAACTACCGCTCGACGCCGGCGATCCTCGGCGCCGCCTCCGGCCTGATCACGGCGAACAAGGGCCGCCTCGGCAAGACGCTGTGGACCGAGGGCGACCCCGGCGAGAAGATCAAGGTGCAAGGCGTCTGGGACGCCGAGGAAGAAGCCCGCAACATCGCCAGCGACGCCGAAGACCTCCACCGCCGCGAGCAGCCGTTCCGCGAGATGGCGATCCTGGTGCGCGCCTCGTTCCAGATGCGCGAATTCGAAGACCGCTTCATCGCGCTCGGCCTGCCCTATCGCGTGATCGGCGGCCCGCGCTTCTACGAGCGCGCCGAAGTGCGCGACGCCATGGCCTATCTGCGCCTGATCGCGCAGGGCGACGACGACCTCGCCTTCGAGCGCATCGTCAACAAGCCCAAGCGCGGCATCGGCGATGCCAGCGTGCAGTCGCTGCACCAGTTCGCCCGCGCCCGCCAGCTCCCGCTCCTGACCGCCGCGCGCCAGATCGCTGAGACGGACGAGCTGCCGCCCAAGGCGCGAAAGGCCCTGACCGAACTCGCCGCCAATTTCAGCCGCTGGACCCAGACCGCGCAGGTTATTCCGCATACGGAGCTTGCCGAGATGGTGCTCGACGAGTCCGGCTACACCGACATGCTCAAGGCCGACAAATCCGCCGAAGCCCCGGGCCGGCTTGAGAACCTGAAGGAATTCGTCCGCTCGATGGAGTCGTTCGAGAGCCTCGCCTCGTTCCTCGAACACGTCTCCCTCGTGATGGAAATCGCGCAGGACGAAAGCGGCGACCGCATCAATTTGATGACGCTGCACGCCGCCAAGGGCCTGGAGTTCAACACCGTCTTCCTGCCCGGCTGGGAGGAAGGCCTGTTCCCGTCGCAACGGACGATGGACGAAAACGGCCTCGCCGGCCTCGAAGAAGAGCGCCGCCTCGCGTATGTCGGCCTGACCCGCGCCAAGCAGCGCATTCGCGTCAGCTTCGCCGCCAACCGCCGCGTCCACGGCTCCTGGCAGAGCGCCCTCCCCTCGCGCTTTATCACCGAGCTGCCCGAAGAACACGTCGACACGGTGGTCGACGAAGGTTTCTACGGCGGCAATGTCGGCTTCCGCGACAACATGAACGCCGGCGGCTTCGCGAGCACTTACGATTCACCGGGTTGGCGCCGCGCCCAAGCCAACCGCGCCGGCGGCATGCCGAGAGCGCGCGCGCCCCTGATCGAGATGCAAGCCCACACGATCCAGACGAGTGACCCGGCATCGTCGCAATACGCCAGAGGCGACCGCGTCTTCCACCAGAAATTCGGCTACGGCATCGTGACCGCGGTGGAAGGCAACAAGCTCAGCGTGAGCTTCGACAAAGCTGGCGACAAAAAGGTGATCGATACGTTCGTGACGCGGGGGTGAACCGGTAGCCCACCGAATGCGCCGTCCCTTTCCTCCCCCGTTCACGGGGGAGGGGGACCCCGAAGGGGTGGAGGGGGAATGCTCCGACGCCGCAGAAAGGAACGCCGGATATGCGCGACGACGAAGGCCGCTCCCGCCGCTTCGCCAGAAAACTTCGCCGCAAGATGACCGACGCCGAGGTCATCCTCTGGTCCCGCCTCCGCGACTGGCTCGACGCCAAATTCCGCCGCCAGCATCCCATCGGAATCTATATCGCGGACTTTGCCTGCGTCGCATCCAAGCTCGTTATAGAAGTCGATGGCGCGACGCATTCCACAGAAACGGAACGCGAGTACGACGCAGCACGCGACAACTACATGCAACAACGCGGCTGGCGCGTCGTCCGCATCCCGAACCATCAGATTTACGACAACCTGAACGACGTCCTGGATTTCGTTGGGAGCTTACTCCCCCCTCCACCCCTTCGGGGTCCCCCTCCCCCGTAAACGGGGGAGGAAAATCACAGCCCAAACCGCTCCACCACCGCCCGCGCGCAGTTCTCCACCGTCGCAGTCCCCGTATCGATCTCGAAGTCATACCGCACCCCCGCATGCACGCGCGGAAACTGCCAGCGCGCGAGACCAATCGCGCGGTCGCCGCGCGCCCGCTCGCGCGCCTCCAGCACCTCCAGCGGCGCATGCACGCCCACCACGAACAGAAGATGCGCCGCCAGCAGCGCGCGGTAATCGTCCAGCGCCTCGCCGCCGAACATCACCTCGTCCACCACCATGTCGCAGCCGGCGTCCGCCATCGCCGCCACCGAACGGCGCATGCCGCGCAGCGCCCGCTCCTGCGCCGCGCCGGAATGAATGACCACCGATGGATGGCCGTCTTCCTCCACCGTCTCGAAGGTCAGCCCCTCCGGCGTGCCCAGCGTCCGCGCCGGCATCATCTCCAGCCAGCTGTCCATCTGCACATGCAGGAACACGTCCCGCGCCTGCGCCTGGATCGCCCGCGCCAGCGAGGATTTTCCGGCACTGCCGGCACCGTTCAGGATCACGATCCGCGCCATGCACCAGCCCCAAAAATTATTTTGCGTCCTCTATCCCCGCTCTATCCCACACCCCGCCGCAAACCTGCCAGCGCTTTCAACGCCCTCGCCGCGCGCGCACGGGGATAGACGCGGGATAGAGCCCGGCAGCGCGATTCCGCGCCCCTTGAACACGCCCCGCCCGCGCCCACCTCACCTCCATGACGAACGCCAGCACCCTCGCCACCGACTCCGCCGTCCTCGCGGCGGCGCGCCTGCGTGCGCCGCGCCAGCGTCCGCTCTCGAAAAAAACGACGAACAATTATGTTGCCGAAGCCGGTCGCCGCGCTGGCGCCGCGCCCGGCAACCGCAACGCCTACCGCCACGGCGGCCGTAGCCAGATATGGATATTGCTCCGCCGCGTCCAGCGCCTCCTCGTCTCGACCATCGAGGCCAACATCAAGCTCGCCAAACTCCTGCGCATCGACCCCGCCAACGCCACGGCCCAAGCCCAGATGCGCGCGAACGCCGCGCTGTGCCGCCGTCTGTATGTCCGCTATATCGAGCTATGGACCGCGCATGACCCAGCCAAATCCGCCGCTCTGGAAAGCCACGCTCACGCTGAAGAAGGAGCTCGCCTCCGACGTGGCTGCCGTGTTCGAGCTCGCCCCGCCGACGCCGCAGGCCGTGCTGATCCACGAAGAGCCGTTCAAGCCCGACGCCACCGTCGAGGCGCTCTACACCGAGCCGCCCGACGCCGACCTGCTCTCCCGACTCGTCGGCCACACGGTCGAGGCCGCGCCGCTGCCCGATCAGGACTGGATCCGCCTCAGCCAGGAGGGCCTGCCCCCCGTCCGCGCCGGCCGCTTCTTCGTCTATGGCGCGCACGACGCCGGCGAGGTCCCGCCCGGCGTGATCCCGATCAAGATCGAGGCCGGCCTCGCCTTCGGCACCGGCCATCACGAGACCACCGCGCTGTGCCTCGCCGCGATGAGCGATCTGGCGCGCCGCCGCCGCTTCACCCGCGTGCTCGATTTGGGCTGCGGCACCGGCCTGCTCGCCATCGGCGCGGCCAAGCTGTGGCGCCGCCCGGTCATCGCCTCCGACATCGATCCCGTCGCGGTCGAGGTGACGCTCGAGAACGCCCGCGCCAACGGCGCCGCGCCGCTGGTTCGCGCCCTCACTGCCGAGGGCCTCACCAACCCCGCGATCTCCGCCGGCGCACCCTACGACCTGATCGTCGCGAACATCCTGGCCAGCCCGCTGACCCAGCTCGCGCCGTCCATCGCCAAAGCGCTGGCCAAGGGCGGCATGCTGGTCTTGTCGGGCCTCCTGACCTGGCAAGAGAATCTTGTTGTGAGTTTCTACACGCCCCATGGCCTGATCTTGCGCACCCGCCGCCGCGACGGCCCCTGGACCGCGCTGGTTTTGGAGAAGCCGGGGTCCTAAACTCAAACCCCAAACCCGTCATGGGCGGGCTTGACCCGCCCATCCAACTTCGGCGGCGCGGGAAGTTGGATGGCCGGGTCAAGCCCGGCCATGACGGATGAGAGAACAGGCGAGATATCATGGACAAGATCGGCCCCTTCCAGACCTACGACAACGAAACCGACGCCGCGACCTGCGCCCCGCGCCTCGCCGCGCTACGCGCCGAGCTGAAGACGCGCGGCCTCGACGGCTTCGTCATCCCGCGCTCCGACGCGCATCAGGGCGAATACGTCCCCAAGCGCGACGAGCGTCTCGCCTGGCTCACCGCCTTCACCGGCTCGGCCGGCGCCGCCGTCGCGCTCGCCGACAAGGCCGCGATCTTCGTCGACGGCCGCTACACGCTGCAAGTCCGCCAGCAGACCGACACGTCGCTGTTCGAGCCGCGCGACCTCGTCGAGGAAGGCCCCTCGGGCTGGATCGCCACCGCGCTGCCCAAGGGTGCGAAGCTCGGTTACGACCCGTGGCTGCACACCGCCGCCGCCGTCGAGGCCCTGCGCGCCGCCGCCGAGAAGGCCGGCGGCACCCTCGTCCCCTGCGACACCAACCCGATCGACGCCGTCTGGCCAGACCAGCCCGACGCGCCGACCGCCAAGGCGATCATCCAGGACATGAACCTCGCCGGCGAAAGCGCCGAGTCCAAACGCACCCGCATCGCCGAAGAGGTGAAGGCCCAGGGCGCCGACGCCGCCGTGATCTCGATGCCGGATTCGATCTGCTGGCTGCTCAACATGCGCGGCAACGACGTGCCGCACACGCCCTTCGCCCTCTCCTTCGCGATCCAGCACGCCGACGGCTCGACCGACCTCTTCATGGACGAGCGCAAATCCTCGCCCGAGCTATTGAAACATCTCGGCAACGCCGTGCGCCTGCGCCGGCCCGACGAGTTCGCCCCGTCGCTCGACGCGCTGAAGGACAAGACCGTCGTCGCCGATCCGGGCACCGCCGCCGCCGCGATCTTCGACCGCCTCAACAAGGCCGGTGCGAAGATCAGGCGCGCCGCCGATCCGGTGCAGCTACCCAAGGCGTGCAAGAACCCAGTCGAGATCGAAGGCAGCCGCAAGGCCCACATCCGCGACGGCGCCGCGCTCAGCAACTTCCTCCACTGGCTTGCGCGCGAGGCCCCGAGCGGCCACCTGACCGAGATCGACGCGTCGAAGACGCTCGAAGGCTTCCGCGCCCGCACCGGCGCACTGCGCGATCTGTCCTTCGACTCGATTTCCGGCGCCGGCTCGAACGGCGCGGTGGTGCATTACCGCGTCAACACCGCAACCAACCGCCCGATCCGCAACGGCGAGATCTTCCTGATCGACTCCGGCGGCCAATACGCCGACGGCACCACCGACGTGACGCGCACCATCATCGTCGGCACCCCGACGGCCGAGATGAAGGACCGCTTCACGCGCGTGCTGAAGGGCCACATCGCGCTCGCCACCGCGCGCTTCCCCGAAGGCACGCCGGGCGCCGCGCTCGACGCTTTCGCCCGCGCCGCGCTGTGGCAGGCCGGTCTCGATTACGACCACGGCACCGGCCACGGCGTCGGCTCGTATCTGTCGGTCCACGAAGGCCCGCAGAACATCTCCAAGCGCTACACCGTCACCCAGCCCTTGAAGCCCGGCATGATCTGCTCCAACGAGCCCGGCTATTACAAGAACGGCGAATACGGCATCCGCATCGAGAACCTGATCGTGGTCAGCGATGCCGCCCCGGTCCCCGGCGGCGATCCCCAGCGCAAATTCATGACCTTCGAGACCGTCACGCTCGCGCCGATCGACCTCAACCTCGTCGACAAGAATATTCTGTCTACGGACGAATTGGCCTGGCTCAACGCCTACCACGCCCGCGTCCGCGAGACCGTCGGCCCGCTGGTGGACGAAGAGACGCGCCCCTGGCTGGAGAATGCGACGCGGGCGATCTGACCGGTCATGGGCTTTCAGCTCACCTGGCTCGCCGTCCACGGCAAGGACAAGGCCGACGTGCTGGACGCGCTGCACCTGCGCGACACCGGCATCGTCGATGAGGCGATGCAGGCGCCGATCACCGGCGCCAGCGTTCCGGACGGCTGGACCATCGTCGTCCTGAATCAGTTCGCCCATCCCTTCGCCGAGGACGCCTCGCTGATGCTGTTCTCGCAAGGCTGCCGCGTCATCGCCTGCCACGTCCATGAAGGCCTGATGTTCTGCGCGGCCCAGCTCTATGAGAACGGCCAGCGCCAGTGGGCCGTCATCCACGACAGCCAGTCCGGCGAATACCATCTCGACGTCGAAGGCGTCCCGCCGCCGAACCTCGTCGACATCGCCGAACGCCAGACCAAACAGCAGCGCGCCAACGGCGACGAAACCGGCATCGACTACATGTTCGACATCCCTCTCGATCTGGCGCAATCGCTGTGCGGCTTCCGCCACGACCTCGCCAGCTACGCCTGGGGCGAACCCCGCTTCACCGAACTCGAAGAGCGATTGGAAAACTGATGAAGAAAGATCCCAAGACGCCGTCCGGCACCGTCCACCGCCTGTCGCTCGACAGCACGGTGCTCAAGACCAACATGCTCGGCGACCCGACCGAGCGCCTGATCGACGTCTACATCCCCCACGGCCACAAGGGCGACGGCCTGCCACTGCTGGTCGATCTCGTGGGCTTCACCGCCGGCGGCCCGGTGCACACCAACTGGAAGAATTTCGGCGAGAACCTGCCCGAGCGCCTCGACCGCCTGATCGCCACCGGCGCGATGCCGCCCACCGCCGTCGCCTTCCCCGATTGCTTCACCAAGCTCGGCGGCAACCAGTATGTGAACTCCAGCGCCGTCGGCCGCTGGGACGATTTCCTGCTGACCGAAGCGGTGCCGCTGGTCGAGAAGACCTTTGGCTGCGGCGGCCCCGGCAAGCGTGGCGTGTTCGGCAAATCGAGCGGCGGCTACGGCGCCATGGTCCACGCCTTGCTGCATCCCGATTTCTGGAGCGCCGCCGCCAGCCACTCCGGCGACATGGGCTTCGAGCTCCTCTACCGCCACGAGTTCGTGCCGGTCCTGCGCGAGCTCACCAAGCTCGATTTCGACTTCAAAAAGTGGGTCGACAAATTCTGGGACGCCAGGAAGACCAAGGACAGCGACGTCCACATCATCATGATCATGGCACAGGCCGCGAGCTTCGATCCCGACCCGTCCGCGCCTTACGGCGTCCGCCTTCCCGTGACGCACGACACTTGCGAGATCATCCCCGAGCGTTGGAACAACTGGCTGTCCTTCGACCCGCTCACGATGGTCGAAAAGCACGGCCCCGGCCTCAAACAACTGAAGGCGCTCTACATCGATTGCGGCGACGTCGACCAGTACAACCTCGTCTACGGCGCCCGTCGCATGCACCGCCATCTCGACAAGATCGGCGTCAAACACACCTACGAAGAATTCCCCGACAACCATTCCAGCGTGGACTACCGCATGGACATCAGCCTGCCGATCCTGGTGAAGGCGCTATCGTCCTAACACCGCGCTCCTTAACCGTCATGGCCCGCGAATGCGGGCCACCCAGGTGATACCGCTTCGCTGTTTGACATTGTGTTTGCATCAACTGGGTCGCCCGCATTCGCGGGCGATGACGATGAGGGTTGCTAAAGCCCCTCGATCATCTTCAACCAGGCATCCTCGTCGATCACCTGCACTTCATATTTCTGCGCGTCTTTCAACTTCGACCCCGCACCAGGCCCCGCGACCACGAGATCGGTCTTCGCTGACACCGAGCCCGACACCTTCGCCCCCAGCGACTCCGCCCGCGCCTTGGCTTCCTGCCGCGTCATCTTCTCGAGGCTGCCGGTGAACACCACCGTCTTGCCCGCGACCGGCGAGCCTTCGATCTTGCGCGCCGCCAGCGGCACGACCTCGACCTCCTTCAGCAGGTTCTTGACGACCTTCTTGTTGTGCGGCTCGCCGAAGAAATCCTTGATCGCCTCCGCCAGCACGTCGCCGACGCCGTCGATCTCCAGCAGTCCGGCAACCGCCTCGTCGCCTTCCATCGCCGTAACGAATTCCGCGATCCCCGGATAATTCCGCGCAATCAGCCGCGCATTGGTCTCGCCGACATGGCGGATGCCGAGCGCATTGATGAATCGGTCCATCGCGATCGTCCGCCGCGCATCGATCGCCGCGACGAGGTTCTCCACCAGCTTGCTCTCGTCGTCGTCCTTCTTGGACGTCTTGACCTCGTCCTTGCCTTCCTTGGCCCGGCGCTCAGCGCTCAGTTCCGCGCGGCGCTCGGCCAATGCTTTGTTCAGCACATCCGGCTTCTTCGCCAGCTTGAAGATGTCTGCCGGCTCCTTGAGCAAGCCCTTGTCGTGCAGCGTCTCGATATACACGCCGCCGAAGCCGTCGATGTCGAACGCCTGGCGCGACACGAAATGGCGCAGCCGCTCCACCGCCTGCGCCGGGCAGATCAGCCCACCGGTGCAGCGCCGGTCGACGTCCTCCTTGCCGGTCTTCTCGTCGACCTCGCGCACCGCATGGCTGCCGCAGGCCGGGCAGACATGCGGGAATTCGTAAGCCTTGCCGCGCCGCTTGCCGCTCTCGACCACGCGCACGATCTGCGGGATCACGTCGCCGGCGCGTTGGATCACCACCGTGTCGCCGATCCGCACGTCGAGCCGTTTGATCTCGTCCTCATTGTGCAGCGTCGCATTGCGCACCACGACACCGCCGACCGTCACCGGTTTCAGCTTCGCCACCGGCGCCAGCTTGCCCGTACGCCCGACCTGGATGTCGATGTCTTCGAGCACCGTCTCGGCCTGCTCTGCCGGAAACTTGTGCGCAATGGCCCAGCGCGGCGAACGCGACACGAAGCCGAGTCGGTCCTGCAAATCGAGCCGGTCGATCTTGTAGACCACGCCGTCGATGTCGTAGCCGAGCGAGGCACGCTTCTTCTCCATGTCGCGGTAAAATTTCAGCACCGCCTCGACCGTCTCGACCCGCCGCACCAGCGGATTGACCTTGAAGCCGTAACCCGCGAACGTCTCCAGCATGCCGGACTGCGTCTTCTCCGGCCGCTCGCTGATCTCGCCCCAGGTATAGGCGAAGAAATGCAGCGGCCGCTGCTTGGTGATCGCCGGATCGAGCTGGCGCACCGCGCCCGCCGCCGTGTTGCGCGGATTGACGAACAGCGGCTTGCCGTCCTTCTCCTGCCGCTTGTTGAGCGCCGCGAAATCCTTGTGCGTCATATAAACTTCGCCGCGCACCTCCAGAACCTTGGGCGGCTTGCCCGAAAGGCGCAGCGGGATGTCGGGAATGGTCTTAAGGTTGGCGGTGATGTCCTCGCCTTCCGCGCCGTCGCCGCGCGTCGCGCCCTGCTTGAACACGCCGTTTTCGTAGCGCAGCGATGCCGACAGCCCGTCGATCTTCGGCTCGCAGGTGATGGCGAGATCGTCGTCTTCCTTCAGGCCCAGGAAGCGCCGCACCCGCACCGCGAACTCATGCACGTCCTCGTCGGTGAACGCATTGTCGAGCGACAGCATCGCCTTGGCGTGGATGACCTTGGCGAACTTCGCCGACACCGCCGCGCCGACGCGATGCGACGGGCTGTCGGCGCGCACCAATAGCGGGAAGCGCTTCTCGATCTCGTCATTGCGCCGGCGCAGCGCATCGTAATCGGCATCCGAGATGCTCGGATTGTCCTCGGCATGATAGCGCCGATCATGCTCGGCGATCTCGGCGGCGAGACGGTCAAGCTCCTTGCTCGCCTCGACCGAGGTCAGCTTGTCGACGGCTTTCTTGCTCATGCCCGTTTGCGCTTCTTTGCCGGCGGCGTCCGCGCTTCGCTCAACAGCCGGCGCGCCGCCGCGCGCGCTTCCTCGGTCACGGCGGCGCCGGACAGCATCCGCGCCACCTCCTCGAGTCGCGCGTCGTCGTCGAGCAGCGTCACCTTGGTCTTGTCGCCGATCCGGCTGATGCGGAAATGTCGCTCCGCCCTTGCGGCGACCTGCGGCGAATGCGTTACCAAAAGGACCTGTGTCGTCTGCGCCAGCCTCTGCAGCCGCTCGCCCACCGCATCGGCGACCGCCCCACCGACGCCGCGATCCACCTCGTCGAACACCAGCGCCGCCGGCGGCGTCGCTTCGGCCAGCGCCACTTTCAGCGCCAGCGAGAACCGCGCCAACTCGCCGCCCGACGCAATCTTGGCCAGCGACCCGAACGCCGCGCCCTCCACCGTCGCAACCTCCAGCGCAACGCGCTCCAGCCCAGTGGCAATGGCGGCATCTTCGCTCAACGGCTCCAGCGCCACGCGGAATTTTGCATGCCCCAACTTCAGCGGCGCCAACTCCCCCGCCACCGCCGCTTCAAGCCGGCGCGCCGCAGCCGCGCGCGATTTGGAAAGCTTGTGCGCCGCCGCCAGGAACGCGGCCCGCGCCGTCGTCACCAGCGCTTCGGCTTCCTTCATCCGCCCGCCGCCGAGCGTCAGCGTATCGCGCTTGAACCGGAAATCCGCCGCGACCCGCGGCAGCGCATCCGGCGTCACGCCATACTTCCGCGCCGCCGCCCGCAGGTCGTGGATGCGGTCATCGACTTTCTCCAATTGCCCCGGCTCGATATCGAGCCGTGTCTGCAGCACCTCCAGCTCGCGCCGCGCTTCCTCCACCGCATTGTACGCCTGATCGAGCGCCGTCTCGGCCGATGCCGCAGCTTTGCGGGCTTCCTCGTTCATCCGCGACAGCCGCTTCAGCGCGCCCGAGATCGCATTTGCCGCGCCACGGTCGCCGGCCAGCAGATCGGCGGCGGCATTGACATCCTCGGCGATCCGCGTCGCGTTGGACAGCAGCGCCCGCTCGGCGGCGAGGCGCGATTCCTCGCCCTCCTCCGTCGCCAGTTCGCTGAGCTCATCGGCGGCGTGCTTGACGAAGTCGGCATCGGCGGCAGCGGCTGCCGCCTCGGCCTTCAGATCGGCCAACGCCTTGCGCGCGCCGTCGAACGCCGCGAACGCCAGCGCCGTCTCGCGCACCAGCGCGTCATGTCCGGCAAAGGTATCGAGCAGCCCGCGATGCGTCGCGACGTCGAACAGGCCGCGGTCGTCAGCCTGGCCGTGCACTTCGAGCAGGGCGCTGCCGACGTCGCGCAGCAACGCCACCCCGATCGGCTCGTCATTGACGAAGGCGCGGGTGCGGCCGTCCTGGGCCAGCGTCCGGCGCAGCACGATCTCGGCCTCGGCCGGGATCGCCTGCTCGGCCAGCAGCGCGAAAGCAGGGTTGTGCTTGGACGGCTCGAACACCGCGGTGGCCGAGCCTTGTGCCGCACCGGGCCGGACGCCGGCGCGCCCACCACCACGTCCGCCGGCCGCCAGGCCCAAGGCATCGAGCAGGATCGACTTGCCCGCGCCGGTCTCGCCGGTGAGCACGTTGAGACCCGCGGCGAACTCGAGCGCCGCGGTTTCGATCAGCACGATGTCCCGGACCGTAAGCGTCGCGAGCATCGAAAAGGCCTTCTAGAGAATCCGCCCGAAAGTCTTGCTCAGCCAGGAGCCTTCGTCCATCTCCGGCTTCATATTGTGGGTCTGCAGGAGGTTATAGGCGTCCTGGTACCACGGGCTGCCGGGGTAATTGGCGCCCAGCACGGCGGCGGCCGACTTGGCCTCGTCATAAAGGCCCATGGCGTAATAGCACTCGGTCAGCCGCTCCAGCGCCTCGGCGATTTGCGAGGTCTTCTGGTATTGCTCCACGACCACGCGGAAGCGGTTGATCGCACCGATGAAATCGCCCTGCTGGAGGTAATAGCGGCCGACCGCCATCTCCTTGCCCGCCAGATGGTCGAGCGTCAGGTCGATCTTCAGCGTCGCGTCGCGGGCATATTCGGTGTCGGGGAAGCGCTGCACCACGTCCTGCAGCGCGGTCAGCGCGTCCTCGGTGTTGGACTGGTCGCGGCCGACATCGACGATCTGCTCGTAGAGCGAGACCGCCTTGAGATAGAAGGCGTAGGCGACTTCCTTGCTGCCGGGATGCAGCGAGATGTACTGGTCCGCGGCGCTGATCGATTCGGTGTAGTGGTTGGCTTTATAGTAGCAATAGGCCGACATCAGCATCGCGCGGCGAGCCCAGATCGAATAGGGATGTTGGCGCTCGACCTCGTCGAACTGCTTGCCGGCGTTGACCCAGTCGCCGTCGCGGATCTTCTTCCAGGCATCGGCATAGATCTGGTCGACCGGGCGGTCGACATATTCCGGCGGCTTGTCGTTGTCGGAGGCGCGGCCCGTCAAATTCGCCAGCGTGTCGCAGCCGGCAAGGCTTAAGCCGGCGGCCAGCACCAGGAAACCCAGGCGCAGATTGCGCGAAGAGAGAGGCAAGCGAAGCGACATCCGTGCTTTTCCGTCCGGCTGATTGTCTCGTTTTTCGTTCTGGACCAAGCCCTTATGCCATTGCCGGCAATCCCGGGTCCAGTGCTATCGGGCGCATCGTTAAGGCCCGCGGGCGGGGGCTTATAGCACGGCTTTTGGCCGCGTCAGCCCGGCTGAAGTCAGCCTAAATTGATTGTCACATAGTTGGCCGGATCGGCGAACAGCGACCGGAGCACGGCATTGTTGGTGCCGTGGCCGGATTTGACGCCCTCGAACCGGGCGATCAGCGGGGCGCCGGCAAGCGCCATGTCGCCGATGGCGTCCAGGATCTTGTGGCGCACGAACTCGTCCGGGAACCGCATCAGGTCCTTGTTGAGAACCTCGTCGCCCTGGATCGCCAGCGTGTTCTCCAGCGAAGCGCCGTGGCCGCGGTCGATGCTCTTGAGATAGTCCAGCTCATGGACGAAGCCGAAGGTTCGGGCCGGGGCGATGTCGCTGGCAAAGCTGTCCGGCGACAGCGTCATCACAAAGCTCTGCTTGCCGATCGCCTTGGTGTTGGAATAGTCGAGCTCGTAGGAATATTCCGGCCGGTCCGACGGCAACAGGCGGATGCGCGCATCCTTGATCGTGACCTCGACCGGCCGCGTCACCTTGATGGCATGCTTCGCCCCCGGCTGATCTTTGGTGCCGGCTTCCTGAAGAAGCTTCAGATAGCTCAGCGCGTCGCCGTCGAGGATCGGCGGCTCGGGGCCGTCGACAGTCACCACCATGTCGTCGATGCCCAGGCCGGCGACCGCGGCCATCAGATGCTCGATGACGCCCACCTTCACGTCGCCGCTGCCGATCACCGTGCCGAGATTGGTCTCGCTCACGGCGTCATAGCGCGCCGGGATCGCCGCATTGCCCTTGTCGGCCCGACGGAACATGACGCCGGTGCCCGTACCGGCCGGCGACAAGGTCATATGGACGGTCTTGCCCGAATGCAGGGCGATGCCGTCGGTCGCGATCTCGCGTGCCAGGGTTCTGCGGGTGCTCATGGGCGCAATATAGAGGCTCGCCGGACAAAAGAAACGCGCGGCAAACCAGCCGCTTTAAGGTCAACCGATCTTAACCAGCAACCCGTTGCCGTCGTTGCTCGTTCTCTTTGCATGGGACGCTTGGACACATCGAAGGCCGGGGAGTTGCGCGTGCTGGCGGAGAAATTCCGCCGCCGCGCGAACGATATGTCGTTGCCCAACTACGTGGAGATGATGCGCAAGGCAGCCGACGATCTCGAAGAGGAAGCGGACGCCCTCGATCAGGAAAAACCGATACCGCTGGGGCGGCATCTGGACATCCGCATCTGAAAACGAAAAGCCCCGCCCGTTGCCGGGCGAGGCTTTCGCATCTCAAGGATTCAATCGCTCAGTTCGACTGGCGCCGCAGGAAGGCCGGGATTTCGAACTGCTCGTCGCGCTTGGTCTCGGGGAACAGGTCGTCGGCGAGCGTCTGCGCCGGCTGGCGCGGCGCCTCGGCGGCAGGCTGCGGACGGGCCATCGGCTGCGCCGTGGCGCGCGGCGCCGGGCGCTGCTGCACCGGTTCCATGCGCGGCTCGTCCTTCTTCTTGCGGCCGAGGAACGAGCCCCACATGCTGGTTTTCTCGGGCTGCGCCGCGGGCGCGCGAAGCGGCTCGATGCGCTGCGGCGCCTGGCGGGTGACGACCGGCGACAGCGCCGAGACGTCCTCATAGATCGCCGGCGCGTCGGCGCCGCCCAGGATCATCTCTTCGGCCGGCGATTCCATGCGCGCCGGCATCTGCGCGCCGAGCTCGTCGGCGAGGGCTTCATGCTGGCGATGCACCGCGTTGCCGGCGGTGAAGGCAGCGGGACGCGGCTCGGCGCGGATCGGCGCCGGCTCGGGCTTGATCTCCGGCTTCAGCGTGACCGGCTTGATCGCGGGACGCAGCGGCTGGACCTTTTCCGCCATGCGAATCTGCTCGGCATCGATGCCGGTGGCGACGACGGAGACGCGGATGCGGCCTTCCATGTCGTCCAGGATCGTGTTGCCGAAGATGATGTTGGCGTCGGGATCGACCTCCGCGCGGATGCGGTTGGCGGCCTGCTCGACCTCGAACAGCATCAAATCCGGCCCGCCGGTGATGTTGATCAGCACGCCGCGCGCGCCCTTCATCGAGACGTCGTCGAGCAGCGGGTTGGAGATCGCCATGTCGGCGGCCTTGGAGGCGCGATCCTCGCCCTCGGCCTCGCCGGTGCCCATCATCGCCTTGCCCATCTCGCTGATTACCGACTTGATGTCGGCGAAGTCGAGATTGATCAGGCCCGGCATCACGATCAGGTCGGTGACGCCGCGCACGCCGGCATGCAGCACTTCGTCGGCCATGGCGAAGGCCTGCGCGAAGGTGGTGCGGTCGTTGGCGACGCGGAACAGGTTCTGGTTCGGGATGACGATCAGGGTGTGCACGAACTGCTGCAGCTCCTGGATGCCGCGCTCGGCGGCGCGCATGCGCTTGTCGCCTTCGAACATGAAGGGCTTGGTCACGACGCCGACGCACAGGATGCCCATCTCGCGCACCGCGCGGGCGATGACGGGGGCCGCCCCGGTGCCGGTGCCGCCACCCATGCCGGCGGTGATGAACACCATGTGGGAGCCGGCGAGCTGCTCCATGATCTCGTCCATCGACTCTTCCGCGCCGGCCCGGCCGACTTCGGGCGAGGCGCCGGCGCCGAGGCCTTCGGTGGTCTTGGAGCCGAGCTGGATGCGCCGTTCGGCGCGCGATTGGGCGAGGGCCTGGGAGTCGGTGTTGGCGACCACGAACTCGACGCCTTCGAGCTTGGCGGCGATCATGTTGTTGACCGCGTTGCCGCCGGCGCCGCCGACGCCGAGCACGGTGATTCGCGGACGCAATTCCGTCAGTGCGGGGGCCTTAAGGTTGATCGCCATCTTGTGTCTCCTTGGCTATTTCTTGTCGTGACGTCGTCACACCAAAGTGCCCAACTGATTCGTGTTGTTATTGTTGAATCACTCGAACAGCCCACCGGTCAACCGTCCGAGCCATCCTTTGCTTCGTGTCTGACGCGGTTCGAGCGCCAATTCGGGGTTCAAAGCCTCCGGCGGCAGCGTTGCCCCCGCCATCAGCAGTCCGATCGCCGTCGCATAGTCGGGACTCGCCGACGCCGCCGGCAGGCCGGGGAAGCTTTGCGGCCGGCCGATGCGGACCTGCTTGTTGAGGATGCGGCCGGCAAGCTCGCGCGTCCCGGCAAGCTGGCAGGCGCCGCCCGTCAGCACCGCGCGGCGGCCGGCGGCGACGTCGAAGCCCGAGGCGCGCAGGCGCGACTGCACCTGGCCGAAAATCTCCTCGAGCCGGGCCTGGATGATGCGGGTGAGCATCGAGCGCGGCACGCGCATCGCGGCGTCGGCATCCTCGCCCATCTGGGCCAGCGGGATGACGTCGGCGCCGGCCTCCATGTCGCCCAGGGCCGCTCCATATAATGTCTTGGCCCGTTCGGCCGCCGACAAAGGCGCCGCCAGCATGCGGGCGAGGTCGGAGGTGACCTGGTAGCCGCCCATCGGCACCACGTCGGCATGAACCAGATGGCCTTCGAGGAAGACGGCGATCGAGGTGACGCCGCCGCCCATGTCGATAACCGTAGCGCCGAGCTGCTTCTCGTCCTCGGTCAGGGTGGCGATGCCGCTGGCATAGGGCGCGAACTGGGTGCCGACGACGTTGAGATGGCAGCGCTCGACCGCGAGCTTAAGGTTGTTGAGCGGCGACGGCTTGACCGCCACGCCGTGCATCGCGACGCCAAGGCGCTGGCAGAACATGCCGAGCGGATGGCGCACGCCGCGGGCCTCGTCGACGACATAAGTCGTCGGGGCACTCTGGATCAGCTCATGATCTTCGAGGCCGCAGCGCGAGCGGCCGTCGGCCAGCAACGCGCGCAGATGGGCGTCGGTCACCAGCTCGCCGTCGAGCGACATCGCGGCTCGGCTGGTCACGCTGACCGGCTGGCCGCAATTGACCGACAGGATGACGTTCTGGATGCGCAGGTCGGCATGGTTCTCGGCGGCGGCGACGGCATCGCGGATCGACTCTTCGGCGTGCTCCATGTGGACGACCGCGCCAGCCTTGATGCCCTGGCTCTCGCGCAACGCCGCACCGACGACGCGCAGCGCACCCGGCTCGGCCCGGCCGATCAGGCACACGGTCTTCGACGAGCCGACATCCAGCACGGCGACCAATCCGGCGCGATAGGCCGGCATTTCCCCTCCGGTGCGCAATTTGACGGTCTCTCCCATTACGCGGCATTCCCTCTCGGTTGGCTCGTCTTCTCGCCGCTCTTCAGCACGAAGAAAATCTGGCTGGCTTCGCGCAGATCGATCTCGATGACGTCGTGCTCCAGGATGCCCTTGTCGATGATAAGGCGCTCCAGCGTGTCCAGTTCCTTCTGCCAGGCGATCTCGGGCAGCTTCACGACGACGCCGTCGTCGAGGATGAGATTCCAGCGGCGTTCGGAGACCCGCTGATAGGCTTTGACGCGGGCCGAGATGGCGCGGTGCTGGGCGACCGCGTCGACGATGTCGGCGGCGCTCGAACCTCCGGCGCCGGCGAGCAGCGGCAGGTGGCGGAATTCCTCGACACCCTCGGTGGTGATCAGGCCGCCGTCGCGCTCGACCACCCAAAGCTTTTGGTCCGGCGCCTGCCAGACCGCGAAGGGCAGCTTCTCGACGATGCGGACGGAGATGTCGTCGGGATAGCGGCGGCGGACATCGGCCTCGGCGACCCAATCGAGCTTCTTCAGCCGCTCGCGCGCCGTCTGGATATCGGCGCCGAAGATCGGCTGGCCGAGCTCGAAGCCGAGCGCCGCGAGGATGGACGCCGTCGGCGTGCGGCTGTTGCCGGCGAGGTGAACCTTGGAAATGCCGAACCCGGCATCGTCGAACACCGCGGTGGTCGCGGTGTTCACGGCGTGGATAGTCCGCCCGACCGTGCCGCCGATGAACAGCGCGGCGATGACGACGGCGACGAGCAGGGCCCCAACAAGGGTCAGCATCGGACGGCGGAACGCGAACCAGGCGCCGACGGCGCGGAAGGTTCGCGCGAAAATGTTGTTCGCTGGCGCCTTGCGGCGGCCGAATGGCTTGCCGGTCGCGGCCGTCGCGCGGCTGGCGCGCGCGGAGCCGCGCCCCGCCTTGGTGCGGGGCTGGGAGGCTTTGCGGTCGATCTTCACCGATCGCACGACGCGTCCTCCACGATCCAGCGGCAAAGCTTCTGATACGACATGCCGTTATGCGCGGCCTGCTCCGGCACCAGCGAGGTCGGCGTCATGCCAGGCTGGGTGTTGGTTTCGAGCAGCACAAGACGGTGCTTGCCCGCGGTATCGTCATAGCGGAAATCGGTGCGCGACACGCCGCGGCAACCGAGAGCAGCATGGGCGCGGACCGCAAGGTCGAGCGCCTGCTTGGTCACGGCCTCCGGGATATTGGCCGGCAAAACATGCTTCGAGCCGCCGTCGGCATATTTGGCTTCGTAGTCGTAGAATTCCAGATTGGTCGTGATCTCTGTGACGCCGAGGCCTTTGTCGCCCATCACCGCGACGGTGAGCTCGCGGCCCGGCACGAACTCCTCGACCATCATCTCGTTGGACAAGGTCCACTTGTCGCTGCCGAGCGCTTCTGGCGGGCGGTTGTCGCCCTTGCGGATGATGAAGACGCCGACCGAGGAGCCTTCGTTCACCGGCTTGACGACATAGGGCGGCTCCATCAGGTGCCGGGCGGCGGCCTCGCGGCGGTCGACGACGATGGAATTCACCACCGGCAGGCCGGCGGCACGGTAGACATCCTTGGTGCGCTGCTTGTGCATCGCGAGCGCCGAGGCGAGCACGCCGGAATGGGTGTAAGGGATGCGCAGGAGTTCGAGCAGGCCCTGCACCGTGCCGTCTTCGCCGAAACGGCCATGCAACGCGTTGAACACGGCGTCTGGTTTGGCGTCGATGAGTTGTTGCGCGAGATTTTCGCCGGGATCGACCTCGACGACGTCGAAACCTTCGGCGCGCAACGCCTTGGCGCAGCCGGCGCCGGACGACAGGCTGACCTCACGTTCCGCGGAACGGCCGCCGAGCAGAACTGCCACTCTCTTATATATTGTCATGCCACGCCCACGCGCTTGATTTCCCATTCCAGCGTGACGCCGGACTTCTCCTTGACCCGCTCGCGGACTTCCTCGCCCAGGGCTTCGATGTCGGCGGCGGTCGCGTCGCCGATATTGATCAGGAAGTTGCAATGCATCGGCGAGACCTGGGCCTGGCCGCGCAGCAAGCCGCGGCAGCCGGCTTCGTCGATCAGTTGCCAGGCTTTCAGACCGGGCGGATTCTTGAAGGTCGAGCCGCCGGTGCGCGTTTTCACAGGCTGCGAGGCCTCGCGGTCGGCGACGAGCTTGTCCATGCGGGCGCGGACCATGGCGGGATCGTCGCGCGTGCCCTCGAACACGGCACTGACAAAAATCAAATCGTCCGGCACCTTGACCTTTCGATACGCGAACCCCATGTCCGATGCTGCCAGCGTGACGATGTTGCCTTTGCCGTCGATGGCGGTGGCCTCGACGGAAATATCCCTGATCTCGCGGCCATAGCAGCCGGCATTCATGCGCAACGCGCCGCCGACCGTGCCCGGGATGCCGCGCAGGAATTCGAGGCCGGCGATGCCGGCGTCGGCGGCCAGCTTGGCGACGTTGGCATCCAGCGCCGCCGCGCCGGCGGTGACGCGGGTGCCTTCGATGCTCGTTTTGCCCATCGCTCCGGGCAGGCGAACGACGACACCGGGGATGCCGCCGTCGCGGATCAGGAGGTTCGAGCCGACGCCGATCACGCTGACGCGGGTATCGGCCGGCTTGGCGGCGAGGAAGGTCGCAAGATCCTCGGCATCTGCGGGGCGGAACAGAATCTCGGCGGGGCCACCGGCGCGGAACCAGACGAGGTCCTTCAGCGGCGCATCGGATGTGTAGGTGCCGCGCACAGGCGGGAGGGCGTCGCAGGGACGGGTCATCATCATGCCCTCCCCTTTTTCAGCGCGTCTTCGAGGCCGTTGGCCCAGGCGGTGATCGAGCCAGCGCCGAGGAACACGATGGCACCATTGGCAAGCGTGCTTTCGAGGCCGCCGAGCAGCGCAGGGAGGTCGGCCTCGCCGTCGATCACGCGGACGTCGCGATGGCCATGGGCGCGCAGGGCTTCGGCATAGGTGTCGCGGTTGATGCCATCGATCGGCTTTTCGCCCGCGGCATAGACCGGCGCGACGATCGCCACGTCGGCGTCGTTGAGGCACTTGGCAAACTGCTCGAACGTGTCGTGCAGGCGGGTGTAGCGGTGCGGCTGAACGATCGCGATCACCGGGCCGGAATAGGCCTGGCGTGCGGCCTTGAGCGCGGCGGCGATCTTGAAGGGGTTGTGGGCGTAGTCGTCGATGATCGCGGCGCCGCCGAATTCGCCGACGCGCGTGAAGCGGCGTCCGACGCCAGCGAACTTGGCGAGCGCGCTGCGGATGGTCTCGTCGGCGATGCCGAGCTCGCGCGCTACGGTGATCGCGGCGAGCGCGTTCTGGACGTTGTGCTCGCCCGGCATCGGCAGGCACATGTCTTCGAGGCGGATTTGCGTGTTCTTGCGGCGGTCGGTGATCACGACGTCGAAATGGGATACGCCCTTGGAGAAGCGGACGTTGCTGGCGCGGACATCGGCCTGCGGGCTGAAGCCGTAGGTGATCAGGCGTCGGTCCTCGATGCGGCCGACCATGGCTTGGACTTCGGGATGGTCGAGGCACAGCACGGCGAAACCGTAGAACGGCACGTTCTCGACGAAGCGCTGGAACGCCATGCGCATGTTGTCGAAGGTGCCATAGAAATCGAGATGGTCGGGATCGGCGTTGGTCACCACCGCGACGGTGGCGGGCAGTTTGAGGAACGTGCCGTCGCTCTCGTCGGCCTCGACCACGACCCATTCGCCGGCGCCGAGCCGGGCATTGGTGCCATAGGCGTTGATCACGCCGCCATTGACCACCGTCGGATCGATGCCGCCGGCGTCGAGCAGCGCCGCGACCATCGTCGTGGTGGTCGTCTTGCCGTTGGTGCCGGCGACGGCGATGCAGGACCGCAGGCGCATGATCTCGGCCAGCATCTCGGCGCGGCGGACCAGCGGCAGGCTTTGGGCGCGGGCGGCGTCGAACTCTGCGTTGCCGGGCTTGACCGCACTGGAATAGACGACGGCGTAGACGTCCTTGAGATTGCTCTCGTGGTGGCCGAGCTTGACCGGGATGCCCATGGCGCGCAGGCGCTTGACGTTGGCGTTGTCCGCCATGTCGGAGCCCTGAACCTTGTAGCCGAGATTGTGCATGATCTCGGCGATGCCACTCATGCCGATGCCGCCGATGCCGATGAAGTGAATCATGCCGACGCTGAGCGGCACGCGGGTCGTGACGCGGGCGCTCATGCCGCCCTCGCAATCTGCTCGACGGCGTCGGCGAAACGCTCGGTGCCGTCAGCCTTGGCGATGCTGCGCGCGGCGGCGGCGTGCTTGGCAAGGTCTTCCGGCGCGGCGAGGATGGAGGTCAGCATCACTGCGAGACGCTCAGGCGTCAGTTCGGCCTGGCGCACGCGCCAGCCGCCGCCGGCATTGGCGAGCGCGTCGGCGTTGGGCGTCTGGTTGTCGTCGAGGGCATGCGGCAGCGGCACGAGGATGGCGGGGCGACCGATCAGCGCGAGCTCGCTGACCGTACCGGCGCCGGAACGCGCGATCACGAGCTGCGCCGCAGCCATACGCTGCGGCAGGTCTTTGAAGAAGGGCGCGAGCTCGGCCTTTACGCCAAGCGCAGCGTAGGCGGCCTTGGCGGCGTCGAGGTCCTCGGCGCGGGCCTGCTGGACGATATCGAGACGGGCGCGCAATTCGGGCGGCAGCAATTTGACGGCGGCGGGGACGAGATCGCTGAACACACGGGCGCCTTGGCTGCCGCCGAACACGAGCAGCTTGAGCGCGCCACCCGCCTGCGGCGCATCATATGGCGCGCCGGCGAGCGCGATCACTTCGGGGCGCATCGGGTTGCCGGTGTAGACGACCTTTTTCATGTCCTTGGGCAGGAAACGCACCAACGGAAAGTTGGCCGCGATGAGTTTTACATGGTTCATCACGAGGCGATTGGCGCGGCCCAGAAGCGCGTCGGGCGAGACGATGGCGGTGGGGATGCGGGTCAGGATCGCGGCGACCATCACGGGCACGCTGGGATAGCCGCCGAAGCCGATGACTGCTGCGGGCTTGATGCGCGCCAGTTTGATCGTCGACATGACGAGGCCGCCAACGATCTCGAACGGCGCCGCGATCAGGCCGAGGATCGAGCGGTCAGAGAAGGCGGCGGACGGCACGGTCTCGATTCGCACGTTCGGAAACGCGGTCGCGTAGTTCTTGAAGCGCGCGTCCGTCATCACAACGACGGTTTTGCCGCGGCGCTGCAACTCGCCGGCCAGCGCCTGGGCGGGATAGAGATGACCGGCGGTGCCGCCGGCGGAAAGCACATAGGTGGTCATGCCCGCGCTCCCAAAGCCTGGAAGAGCGACTGCTCGCGGTGGGAAAGTTGCGGGCGCTGGCGCGTCACCGCGAGCGCGAAGCCCATGGTCAGCGCGACGGCGAACAGCGACGAGCCGCCATAGGAGATGAACGGCAGCGTCATGCCCTTGGCGGGCAAAAGGCTGACTGCCACGCCCATGTTGATGAAAGCCTGCAGCGCGGTGACGGTGGCGAGGCCGGCGCCGGCGAGCTGCGAGAAGCGGTCGCGCTGGTCGGCGGCGCGCAGCAGCAGGCGCACGGTGAGCAGGCAGAACAGGATCGCGATGACGCCGCACAGGATGAGGCCGAACTCCTCGCCTGCGACGGCGAAGACGAAATCGGAGTTTGCTTCGGGGATGCGGTATTTGATCGTGCCGACGCCGGGGCCGACGCCGAGCAGGCCGCCATGCTGGAACGCCTTCAGCGCGAGGCTGGCCTGGCCGCCGGGATCGCTGGGGTTGAAATACTGGTCGATGCGGTGGTGGACGTGCGGGAACAGGATGTAAGCCGCGACGGCGAGGAACGCCATGCCGCCGCCGAGGATACCCATCCAGCGCAGCGGCGCGCCGGAGAAGAACAGCAGCGCGGCCCACAACGCGAGCAGCAGCGTGGTCTGCCCGACGTCCGGCTGGCGCAGCAGGATGGCGATGGCCGGCAGGATCAACAGCAGCGTGATGACCGGCTTGGGCAGCTTGAGGTTCTGCTTGTCGGCGATGATCGCGGCGGCGAGCACCGCGAAACCGGGCTTGAGGAACTCCGACGGCTGCAGCGAGAACAGGCCGAGATCGATCGAACGGGTGGCGCCCAGCACCTCGTTGCCGATCACCAGCACGAGGCCGGACGCGATCAACGCCAGGGCAAAGACGATAGCGGCCGTGACTTTAAGCTGCTGCAGCGACAGCACCGAGGTGCCGCCCAGAATGCCGGCGGCGATGACGGCGTAGACGATCTGCTTGGCGGTGTAGCGGAAATCGCCGGCGAGCATGGTGGTGCCGGTGGCGGCGGGGCTGGCGGCGAAGGCGAGAACGAGGCCGATGGCGATCAGCGCAAGCATCAGCAGCAGCGCGACGCGATCGACGGTCCACCACCAGCTGGCATAGGTGCTGCGATCGGCGCGACTGTTCATGACGCCACCCGTTCCGGATGTGCGCGGAGTGCGGCGACGGCGGCGCGGAAGGCGTCGCCGCGCTGCTCGAAATCGGCGAACTGGTCGAACGAGGCGCAGGCCGGCGACAGCAGAACGACGGGCGACGGCAGGCCGGATTGCGCCGCATCGGCGGCGGCGGCGCGGACGGCGATGTCGAGGTCGCGGGACACGGTGAACGCAACCTTGCCGCCCAGCGTGTAGGCGAAGTCGACAGCGGCCTCACCGATCAGATAGGCCTTGCGGATGCGCGGGAAGAACGGGCGCAGGCTTTCAATGCCGCCTTCCTTGGCGCGGCCGCCGGCGATCCAGAAGATGTCGGAATAGCAGGCCAGCGCGCGCGCCGCGGCGTCGGCGTTGGTCGCCTTGGAGTCGTTGACGAAGCGGACGTTGCCGAGCCGCCCGACATCTTCCATACGATGCGCGAGGCCCGGGAAGTCAGCGATGGCTTCGGCGACGGCGCGGGCATCGCGCGCGAAGGGACGCGTCGCGGCGTAGGCGAGCGCGGCGTTCTGCCAATTGTGTGCGCCGGGAAGATGCGCGGCGGTTGCGAGGTCCATGACCTTGGTCGCGCGCTGGCCCTGTGCATCGTAAAGCGTGCCGTCGACCACGAAAACGCCGCGGCCGAGCACCTTGCCGACCGAAACCGGCACGGCGGGCGGTCCGCCGTTCGAGGCGTGGCGGGTGAAGATCGCGGCGGTGTGCGCGTCGTCGACGCCGATGACGATGGCGCCGGCTTTCGAGGTTTGCTTGAGGAGGCGCGCCTTCACCGCGGCGTAGTTCTCGAGGGTGCCGTGTCGGTCGATGTGGTCGGGCGTGATGTTGGAGAGGATCGCGGTGTCGGGCACGAGGCCGGGCGACAGGTCGATCTGGTAGGACGACAGCTCCAGCACATAGATGGTCTTGGCGCCGGGTGGATCGAGCTCCAGAACGGCCTTGCCGATATTGCCGCCGACCTGCACGTCGAAACCATTCTTCGCGAGGATATGCCCGATCAGCGCGGTGGTGGTCGATTTGCCGTTGGTGCCGGTGACGGCGATCACTGGGCTGCGGCCGGGGATGGCGGGATCCGCGCCGATCTCGCGCGCGAAAACTTCCATGTCGCCGATCACGGCGACGCCGGCGGATTTCGCTTTCACGACGATGGCGTGCGGCGCCGGATGCGTCAGCGGCACGCCGGGCGACAGCACCAGCGCGGTGAGCTTGTCCCACGGCCATTCGGCGAAGGGCACGACGATGGCGCCGTCGGCGATCGCCTGGCGGCGCGAGGCTTCGCGGTCGTCCCAGGCGAAGACGCGCGCGCCGCCCGCGACCAGCGAACGGATCGACGCAAGGCCGGTCCGCGCCAGGCCGAAGACGCCGACGTCTTTGTTCGCGAAGGAGCGGGCCGGGATCATGCGCTACCTGAGCTTCAACGTGGCGAGGCCGACCAGCGCCAGCACCACCGCGACGATCCAGAAGCGGATGACGATGGTGGGCTCTTTCCAGCCGAGCTGTTCGTAGTGATGGTGGATCGGCGCCATGCGGAAGACGCGCTTGCCGGTGGTGCGGAACGAGATGACCTGGACGATCACCGAGATGGTCTCGAACACAAACAGCCCGCCGACGATGGCGAGCACGATCTCATGCTTGACCGCGACCGCGACGGCGCCGAGCGCGCCGCCGAGCGGCAGAGAGCCGGTATCGCCCATGAACACCATGGCGGGCGGGGCGTTGTACCAGAGGAAGCCGAGACCGGCGCCGACCAGCGCCGCCAGGAACACCATCAGCTCACCGGTGCCCGCGACGTAGACCAGCTCGAGATATTTGGAGAAGTTCACGTTGCCGACGAGATAGGCGATCAGCAGGAAGGTCGAGGCCGCTATCATCACCGGCACGATGGCGAGGCCGTCGAGACCGTCGGTGAAATTCACCGCATTGGCGAAACCCGCGATCACGATACCGCCGACCACGATAAAGCCGATGCCGAACGGGATGGCAAAGGATTTGAAGAACGGTACCGACAGCATGCCGACCAGCGAGGTGCCATCGAGCTGCATCACCCACCAGGTCGCGATGAAGGCGACGCCGAACTCGACCGCAAGGCGCAGGTAGCCGCTGACACCGTCGGACGAACGCTTGGTGACCTTCAGGTAGTCGTCGGAGAAGCCGAGCAGGCCGTAGGCGACGGTCACGAACAGCATGATCCAGACGTATTGGTTGGACAGGTTCGCCCAGAGCAGCGTGGAAACGATCCAGGGCAGCAGGATCAGGACGCCGCCCATGGTCGGCGTGCCGGCCTTCTCGATGATATGGCGCTGGGGGCCGTCGGCGCGGATCGGCTGGCCCTTGCCCTGCTTGACCTTGAGCCACTGGATCAGCGAGCCGTTGACGATGAAGCCGAAGATCAGCGCCGTGATCACCGCGCCGCCGGAGCGGAAGGTCAGGTATTTGAACAGCCGGAAGAAGGCGAGCTGATCGGTGTGGGTCAAATGGGAGAGGAAATAGAGCATCGCTACGCACCCCGCGCTTTCAGCGCTTCGACAATCACCGACATCTTGCTGCCGTTCGAACCCTTGACGAGAACCGTGTCGCCCGCTTTCAGCGCAGCGGTCAGCTGCGGCGCGAGCTCGGCGGAGGTTGCGGCCCAGGCGCCGCGGCGCGCGGCCGGCAGGACGTCCCACAACGCTTTCATCTGCGTCCCGTTGAGGAAAACGAGGTCGGCACGCGCCGCTTCGATCGGCGCGGCGAGACTGGCGTGCTGCGCGGCGGCGCCGGCGCCCATCTCCAGCATGTCGCCGAGCACAGCGATGCGGCGGCCCTTGGCGGCGCCGAGCAGCGCCAGCGCGGCGGCCATAGAGGCGGTGTTGGCGTTGTAGCTCTCGTCGATCACATCGACCTCGCCGGCGCGGAAGCGCGCGCCGCGGCCTTTGAGAGCGGTGAAGTTCTTGAGCGCGGCAGCGGCATTGAGGACGTCGCCATCGAGCATCGCGACCATCAGCAGCGCGCCGACAGCGTTGCCGGCAATGTGCTTGCCGGGCGCGCCGATGCGGAAATCGACCGGCGTGCCGCAGATCTCGGCTTTGACGTGACTGCCGTCACCGGATTCTTCATATGAGGTCAGCCGGGCGTCGCTTTTGGCTTTCTCGCCGAAGGTCAGGATGCGCGCGACATGCGCCTGGCGGGCACGAGCGATCAGGCGGTCGGCATACGGGCTGTCGGCGGGGATCAGTCCGGCGCCGCCGGGGACGAGGCCTTCGAAAATCTCCGACTTGGCGTCGGCGATGGCTTCGCAGGTGCCGAAGAATTCCAGATGCGCCGGGGCGATGGTGGTGATCAGCGCGACATGGGGACGGACGAAGCTCACCAGATTCCTGAGTTCGCCAAAATGGTTCATGCCGACTTCGAACACGCCGTATTGCGCGTCGCGCGGCAGCGAAGCGAGGCTGAGCGGCACGCCCCAGTGGTTGTTGTAGGACGCGGCCGAGCAATGCGTAGTGCCGAGCGCGCCGAGGGCGTGGCGCAGGAGTTCTTTGGTCGTCGTCTTGCCGGCGCTGCCGGTGACGGCGGCGATTTTCGCCGAAGAACGGGCGCGGGCGGCCACGGCGAGGTCTTCGAGGCCGCGCTGGGTGTGGGCGACGGTGAGGAGCGCGGCGCCGGCGCTAAGGCCCGGCGGTTCGCGGCTGACGAGCGCGGCACCGGCCTTGGCGTCGAACGCGGCTTTGACAAAGTCGTGGCCATCGCGGCTGTCGCCCTGCAGCGCGACGAAGAGATCGCCGGGCTTGAGCGTGCGGGTGTCGATGGAGAGACCGTTCACCTCGAAGGCGCGGCCGGGCGTGCCCAGTGTGGCGCCTTGAGCTTCTTCGGAGGTCCAGAGCGCGGTCATGCGGCGCGCCCTCCGAGTGCGAGCGCGGCCTTCACGGCTTCTTCGCGGTCCGAGAAATGCAGGGTCTGGGTGCCGACGATCTGGTAGGGCTCGTGGCCCTTGCCGGCGATGATCAGGATGTCGCCGGCGCCGAGGGCGGCGATGCCTTCGTGGATCGCGGTGGCGCGGTCGCCGATCTCGCGTGCGCCGGGGGCGCCAACGAGCGCTTCGCGGCGGATCGTGGCGGGATCTTCGGTGCGCGGGTTGTCGTCGGTGACGATGACGGTGTCGGCGTTCTTTGTCGCGGCCTCGCCCATCAGCGGGCGCTTGCCTTTGTCGCGGTCGCCGCCACAGCCGAAGATAACGTGCAGCTTGCCGGTGACATGCGGACGGATGGCGGTGAGGACCTTCTCCAGCGAATCCGGGGTGTGGGCGTAGTCGACGTAGATCGGGGCGCCGGAGGCGGCAGTGGCGACCTTCTCAAGGCGGCCGGGCGCGCCTTTGATGTGCTCCAGCGCGGCGAAGACTTTCGCGGCGTCGGCGCCAAGGCCGATGACCAAGCCGGCGGCGACGAGGGCGTTGGAGGCCTGGAAGTTGCCGGCGAGCGGCAGGTCGACGGTGTAGTCGTGGTTGGCATGGCGCAGCTTCAGCGTTTGGCCGTCGATGCGGCCTTCGCGGCCCAGCAGCGTGATCGCTTCGCCGGCCTCGCCGACGGTCAGCACGGTCAGGCGGTGGTGACGGGCGGCGGCGATGAAGCGGTCGGCATGCGCGGCGTCGGCGTTGACGACGGCGATGCCGCCTTCGCGGACGACTTCGCTGAACAACCGCAGCTTGGCGCGAAGGTAGTGCTCGAAATCCCCATGGTAGTCCATGTGGTCGCGGGTGATATTGGTGAAGCCGCAGGCCGCGATCTCGACGCCGTCGAGACGGAACTGGTCGAGGCCGTGGCTGGAGGCTTCCAGCGCGAGATGGTCGATGCCGTCTTTCTTCAGCTGCGCCAGCAGGCGGTGGATCTCGATGGGATCGGGCGTGGTGTGCTTGAGCGGGATGTCGCCGCTGGGCGTGACGACGCCGACGGTGCCGAGGCTGGCGGCGGGGGTACCCAGCGCGGTCCAGATCTCGCGCATGAAGGCGACGATGGAGGACTTGCCTTTCGTGCCTGTGACGGCGGCGACGGTTTTGGGCTGGGCGCCGTAAAAGCGGGCAGCGTGGCGCGCCAGGCCGAGGCGCGGGTTCTCGTCGGCGATGAACGGCACGCCGAGCGCGGCGGCGGCGGGCGCAACGTCGGGGCGGCCGAGCACGGCGACGGCGCCGCGCGCGACGGCGTCTTTGACGAACTCGGCGCCATTGGCCTTGGTGCCGGGGAGCGCGGCGAACAGATAGCCGGGCTTGACCTCACGGCTGTCGCTCGCGAGTCCGGTGAATTGTTGCGACGCCTGCATGGCGTTCTTGCCCATATTACCCGTGGCTATTGTTGTGCTCGATTGTGGTCCCATTATGGGGTTTCACGTGCGGCGAATGTGACCGGGATTTGCGCCACGCCCAACAACGGCGCAATGCGCGAAATCACGCGTCCGGCGAGCGGGGCGGCAGTCGAGCCGGCCAGCGCGATCCCGCCGGTTTCCTTGGTGCCGTGCGGCGTGTCGAGCAGCACGAACACGATGTAGCGCGGGTTGTGGATCGGGAACGCGGCGAAAAACGAGGTTACCAGAACGTGTGCCTGGTAGCCGACGCCGTGATCGCGGGGCTTTTCGGCGGAACCGGTCTTGCCGCCCACTTCGTAGCCGGGGATGTCGGCCTTGCGGCCGGTGCCATTGGTGACGACGTAGCGCAGCAGGTCGCGCATCTTGTCGCTGGTTTCGGGTTTCAGGATCTGGGCGCCGCGGGCGTCGCCGGGATGTTTGAGGAAGGTCGGCGTGATGGCGCGGCCGCCATTCACCACCACCGCCGCGGCGGCAATATATGACAGCGGCGCGACGGAGATGCCATGGCCGAAGCCGATGGTGGCGGTTTCGATCGTGCCCCAATGGCCCGGCGCGGGGAAAATCGGGCGCGCGTATTCGGGCAGCTCGGTATGGCGGATCGAGAGGATGCCGAGGCTTTCGAGGAACTCGCGCTGGCGCTCGCCGCCGGAACGCAGCGCAATCTGCGCGGTGCCGATGTTCGACGAATGGGCGAGGATCTCGCGCGCGGTGTAGGTGGCCGGCATGCGCTCGGCCTCGTGGATCGTGAACTTGCCGATCTTGTAGCCATTGCCGATGGGGAAGACCTCGTCCGGCGTGGTGGTGTGGTCTTCCATGGCGAGCGCAAAGGACAGGACCTTGAACACCGAGCCGAGCTCGTAGCGGTCGCCCGCCATGATGTTCTTGTCGCTGTCGTCGCCGGTGAAGTGGCGGTAATTGGGATCGAAGTTCGGCACCGAGACCATGCCGAGGACTTCGCCGCTGTTGACGTCCATCACGACGCCGCCGGCCTTGATGGCGTGGAAGGTCTCGCGCGCCGCTTCGACTTCGCTGGCGAGGATGTATTGCACGCGCATGTCGATGGAGGTCTGCACCGGCTTGGCGGTGGCGGTGCGCAGCGGCTTGTCGAGGCCGCCTTCGAGGCCGGACTGGCCGTTGCCGTCGGGATCGGTGACGCCGAGGAGCTGCGCGGTTTCGCGGCCATGCGGGTAATAGCGCTTGGCGTTGGGTTCGAACTCCAGCCCGGGCAGGCCCAGATGCATGACCTTGTCCTGCACGTCGGGCGTCAGCTGGCGCGCGATGAGGACATAAGGGTCCTTGGCGTTGTGGAAGCCGGCCTTGAGGCGCGTGAGGTTGGCGCCGGTGACGTTGGCGAGATCGGTCGCGGCGCCGTCGAGATCGGAGAGCGCTGCCGGCTTGGCGTAGAGGTCCATCACCGGCAGGTCGCGGGCGAGCAGCTCGCCGTTGCGGTCGACGAGGTCGGCGCGGGCGGCGGCGAGATGCGCGGCGATGACGGAGCCGTGGGCGGAGCGCAGCAGCGTGACCTTCACCAGCTGAACGCCGACGACGACGAAGGCCGCAACGCACATCGCCGCACCGATCACGATGCGCCGCTGATAGATCGTCGGGCCTTCCTGTTTCATGCGTTCAGAGTCCGGGTTGGGCGGGCGCCGTGTCGGGCGCCTGGACGTTGGCCTGGCGGATCGGTGCGCTGGTCAGCGGGGCAGGATCCTCGCCGCGGCGCGGCAGGAGCTCGAAGGAGGAGAGCTGCACCGCCGGCGAACCGGTGAGGCCGAGATGGGCCTGCGCCAGCGCCTGGACCTGCTCGGGGCCGGCGACGCTTTCCCATTCGGTCTGCAGCACGCTCATCGCGGCCTGTTCGTGGGCGATCTGGGTCTGGACCTGGCGCAGCTCGACATTCGCGACACGGGTGCGCTCGGAGACGTGGTAGAGCGCGAGGATCGACAATCCCACGAGAGCGACGCAGAGGGTGTTGAGCACTCGAACCATGACGAACTCCTAGGCCGCGAGACGTTGCGCCGCGCGAAGACGGGCGGACCGCGCGCGGGGATTGGCATGCACTTCAGTGTCGGAGGGGGCTTGCGACGCGAGCAGGCGGAACGCGGCATCCTGCGCGCGGCGCGCGATGGGCGCGTGGCGCGAGCCGGCGGGTGCCGAGGTGCTGCGCGCGCTGAGGAAGCGCTTGACCATGCGGTCTTCGAGGCTGTGGAACGAGACGACGACGAGACGGCCGTCGGCGGCGAGCGCGTTCGACGCGGCAGCGAGGCCGCGCTCGAGCTCGCCGAGTTCGTCGTTCACATGGATGCGCAGCGCCTGGAAGGTGCGGGTCGCGGGATGGATCGGGAAGCGCGCGGCGGCGGGGCCTTGCGCCTCCTTGACGATGGCGGCCAGTTGCGCGGTGCCGGTGACGGGACGCGCGGCGACGATGGCGCGGGCGATGCGGCGCGAATTGCGCTCCTCGCCGAGGCGGAAGATCACATCGGCCAACGTCTTCTCGTCGGCGTTGTTGACGAAGTCGGCGGCGGATTCCCCGTCGCGGCTCATGCGCATGTCGAGCGGGCCGTCCTCGCGGAACGAGAAGCCGCGATGCGGTTCGTCGAACTGGAAGGACGAGACGCCGAGATCGAGCACGATGCCGTCGGTGCGGGCGCCGGCGAGATAGGATTCCAGCTGCGAGAACTCGCCATGGACCAGTGTGAGGCGGCCGGCGAAGTGCTTCACCAAAGCTTCGCCGCGCGCGATCGCGTCGGGGTCGCGGTCGATGCCGAGGACGCGGCAATCAGCGGCTTCGAGGATGGCGCGGGTGTAGCCGCCGCCGCCGAAGGTGCCGTCGACATAGTGCTCGCCGTCGCGCGGCTGCAGGCTGGCGAGGACCTCGGCGAGCATCACGGGGACATGTCCGGTCATGCGTCACCGCCGGCGAGCTTGGCGGCTTCGAACTTCGCCTTCATCCGCGCGACGCTTTGCGCTTCGACGGCGGCGTAGGCTTCGGCGTCCCAGATCTTGAACTTCTGGCCCATGCCGACGAAGGCGACGCGGTCCTTCAGACCGGCATGCGCGATCATCGCATCGGGGAGACGGACGCGGCCGCCATCGTCGGCAGGCAGGAGTTGCGTGCGCGCGACGATCGCCATCGCCATGTCGTCATGCGCCGGCGAGAGAAACGGATCGAGCGCGGCGAGGCGCGCGGTCAGCGCGTCGATCGCGTCCTGGCCGAAGCCTTCCAAGGAGGCGTCGACGAAGGACGGGTAGATGTAGACCCCGGCGGTGTTCTGCGCCGCCAGCACCTGGCGGAACGGCGCGGGAATGCAAACGCGCCCTTTGCTATCGAGCGACCCCAGTACCGTCGAAAGGAACGGCAGGCTGGTCATGAAACGGGCATCCCCCAGTGTCCGGAGGGGGCTTAGGGCGAGACAACCGATATGGCGTCAGACAAGCCCCTGGGACAGTCTGGGATAGCATGGGATGATGCGCCCGGTCAACCAAATAACGTATATATTAGAGGGACTTGGGACATCTACCTATGGAATCGACTCGTCTAGCGGTGGTGGTCGCGGAACAAAGCCGCAACACGTAAAGATTGCGGTTACGGGCGTTAACAGGAGGTTAACGGGGGCGGTTGGAATTTCGTCCTAGTGATTCGGCTAGGACCAAATGCACTCGCCGAGAGGTTGTGAAGATAGCCATGTCCTCCCCCGCGAGCAGGGGAGGTGCCAAGCAATAGCGAGGCGGAGGGGGCAGCAGCCCCGCGCTGGTGCGGGGCGGCTCCCCCCTCCGTCTCGGCCGTGAAGTACGGCCGAGCCACCTCCCCCGCTCGCGGGGGAGGATATCGAGAGCGTATGCGTTGCCGGCTTCCAGCCCATGACGAGAAAGCAGTGGCGCAGGTAAAGACACGAGCGCATGACGCCGCCGAAAACGACAAGGATTCTTCCATGAGCGATGCGATCACCCTCAAGCCCATCGGCTTCGTGCGCGACGGGCGCGCCGAGCCGGTCGATGATGACTGGGACAGCGTGGAGGCGACGATCGAACTCGACGCGGCGCAATTCAACGCCGATGCGACGGCGAGCCTCGACGCGTTCTCGCATATCGAAGTCGTATTCCACTTCAACCAGGTGCCGGACGGCGAGATCAACACCGGGGCGCGGCATCCGCGCGGGCGCAAGGACTGGCCGCTGGTCGGCATCTTCGCGCAACGCGGCAAAGGCCGGCCGAACCGGATCGGCGTGACGGTGTGCAAGCTGCTCGCCGCCGACGGGCTGACGCTCAAGGTGCGCGGGCTCGACGCCATCGCGGGCACGCCGGTGCTCGATATCAAGCCGGTCATGACGGGCTTTCTTCCACGCGGCGACGTGCGCGAGCCGGCGTGGGCGAAGGCGTTGATGGCCGGGTATTGGTGAGCCCCTGGCGCCTGGCGATTTCATCGCCGGCGCTCGTCAGCAGAGCCTTGGCGCGCCGCCGCAGCTGCGCGAGGCGGCGGCGCAGCGATAATGCCTCGGCATCGTGACGGCCAGTTTTGCGGGCGTTGCGATTGCCCTTCGGTGCTCCCACCCTTGGCTGCCATACTTCGTCCGGGCGCAACATCTTGATCATTGATTTTCGGAATTGTCGTCCGGGTCTCCGAGGAGCCGCTTGGTCTCCAGCATGATGGCGATCTTGCGATCCTCATCGAGCGGCACGGCGCGCAGCCGCGCGATGCTGTCGGCGATTTTGGTGCCGGTGAGAGCGCAATCCAGCGCCCGTCCGAGGAATTCGGAACGGTCGGCGGGATCGGACGCCTGCGCGATGCAGCGATAGGCGACCTCGCGCATCAGGAACTGGCAATCGGCGATCATCTCGTTGAGCATGTTCTCGGTATCGTCCTCGAACTTCCGCTCGGGACGAGGCTTGGGCGTCATGCGGGCGGGCAGGTCGAGATCCGCCGGCGCGCGGCGCGGCACGAGATGGGCGTGCAGCAGCGGAGGCGGCGCCTCGGCCGGCGGCAGCACGACGCCGGCGAGCACCAATTCGCAGGTCTCAGCGGGCGTCTGGGCGAAATTTTCGGATTCAGGTTGTATTTCTGTTTGGGACATCATTGAGCCTTTTCAGCGGGTTAATCCCCAAAAATGGGAATTAAAGGCTAGGCTTCAAGGGGTACAACCGGAAATATTTGTGACGGATTGTCAGCGCGTTCGCGCTATAATCCGTATACGGAGTTTTTGCCGTCATCACCATCGCTTGAGCGGTCTTGGATCGCGGCGGTCGGCGCACCACCTTCGGCGGCGACGGACAGGGGGCGTGGGGATGGCACAGCAACAAGTATTTGAAGTGTCGCGGCGCGGATTGATCGGGTCGGCGGCGCTGGCGGGATTGGCGGCGACGGTGCCGGCGCACGCGGCGCCGGGCGCGGCGCCGCACTTCGTGCTGATGCCGCGGCCGACACGCGTGTTCAAGACCGCGGATCGCGGGCATGAGAACACCGAAAGCTGGATCTTCTCGCTGATCGTGCAGAGCACGGCGCCCGAGGCGCTGACGCCGGCGGCGATGACGGTGGAGTTGCTGAAAGCCGGTGCCGTGGTGCGGACGACGCACTATCCGGCGGCCGGTTTTGCGCCGCTGACCTATCACACCGGATTTGCACCGGCGCTGAGCGACGGCAGCGCCTCGCCGGTGCCGATCTTCTGGCCGTTCCTGATCCGGCTGCGCCAGACCGAGCCGGTGGCGCTCGGCGTCGATGCGATGCGGATCGCGGTCACGGCGGACGGCGCAAATAGCGGGCGCGGCACGGCGGCGCTCACCGTACCGATCGAGACCTATGTGCAGAAGACGGCGCTGGTGTTTCCGTTCCGCGGCAAGGGCATCGTGCTGCAGGCCGGCGCGACCAATGGCGGGCACCGCAACCGCAGCGGCGCCTTCGCGCTCGATGCGATGGGGCTCGACGATGCGTGGTCGGTTGAGGCGCCGGGCGACGGAAAGAAGAACACCGACTATCCGGGCTTCGGGCGCACGCTGATCGCGCCGGCGGACGGCATCGTGATGCACGCGCGCGGCGACCGGCCGGACCAGCCGGTGGGCGACGCCAGCGATCCCGCCTTCTTCGCGCCGGAGTTCGTGAAGCTGGGCGGCGGCGATCCGGGCAATCACGTCGTGATCGATCACGGCAACGGCGAGTTCAGCATGATCGCGCATTTCATGGCGGGATCGCTGCTGGTGAAGGCAGGCGATGCGGTGAAGCGGGGCCAGCCGCTCGGCAAGCTCGGCCATTCCGGCGATACGAACGCGCCGCATTGCCATTATCAATTGCAGGCGGGGCCGGACTGGCAGAACGCGGACGCGCTGCCGGCGCGCTTCAGCAATGTCGACCAGGCGATCCTGGATCGCGGGACCTATTTCGAGGCAGCGTAGATCGTTAGGGTCGCGCGATGGACGATCCGTTCGGCCTGCAACGCTTTGTCGACGCGCAAGCGCCGGTGATCGAGCGTGTGCGCGCCGAATTGCGCGATGGGCGCAAGCGCAGCCATTGGATGTGGTTCGTGTTTCCGCAAATCGCGGGCCTGGGATCGAGCGCGATGGCGGCGCGCTACGCGATCGCGTCGCTGGACGAGGCGCGGGCTTACCTGGCGCATCCGGTTCTGGGGGCGCGGCTGCGGGAGATGACGCAGCTGGTGCTTGCGGTCGAAGGGCGTGATGTGCACCGGATATTCGGATCGCCGGACGATATGAAGTTCCATTCGTCGATGACGCTGTTCGATGCGATGGCGGCAGGCGATGTGTTCGACGCGGCGCTGGCGAAATATTTCGGCGGGGCGCGGGATGCCGGGACGCTGGCGCGGATTTCAGATTGAATTGAGTCATCTATCCACGTCATGGCCGGGCTTGTCCCGGCCATGACGGTGGAGAGAGATGCGCTTCCAAAACAACAGCGCGCGAGCGTCGGATTGCCGCCTCGCACAGACACCCCCTCACCCTGCCCTCTCCCCCGCTGCGCGGGGGCGAGGGTTCTGGAGGGAATGCGCCAGATGGCCTGTAAGCCGGGTTCTGTCTTCCGTTGCCGGAAGGATGACCATTCCTCTGGGATGCGTGTCGCCACGCACCTCTCGCGACCTACCCGGACGGCTATCCGGAAACGGATTACGTGCCGTCCCTATTTGGTCTTGCTCCCGGTGGGGCTTGCCTTGCCGCCCCTGTTGCCAGGAACGCGGTGCGCTCTTACCGCACCATTTCAACCTTGCTGCCGCTTGCGCGGGTTAGCGGTTTCATTTCTGTGGCGCTGTCCCTGGGGTCGCCCCCGCCGGCCGTTAGCCGGCACCGTGTCTCCGTGGAGCCCGGACTTTCCTCTTCCGCCTTCGCCAAGGCTTCGGCGGACAGGCCGCCTTAACCTCGCGAAAGAAAAGCGGTCATCCGGCCATCTGACGCGGGGGCGGTATAGCGCATCGCGGGCGCAAAGGACAGGAGCACAGTTTTAGCGATCCGGTTTGCGCGGCGTTAACGCGATTGTCGCGCGGCGCGGAACGCACGGCACGCCTGCGGACTCTCTGCTCGCAACCTGTTGAGAGAGAGGCGACGATGGGCCGTGACGGGCGAGTTCCGAGCAATGACGATCATCCGCTTGCGGCGACGGCGGCCTTGCGCGCCGAGCTTCCGCCGGGCGGAACCATGCGCTGGATGCCGCGGCGCAAGGCGCTGGTGGTGGCGGCGGTGCGCGGCGGCGCGCTCAGCCTCGACGAGGCGTGCGAGCGCTATGCGCTGACGGTGGAGGAGTTCCTGTCGTGGCAGCGGGCGGTCGACATGTTCGGCGTACCCGGGCTGCGCGTGGCGCACCGCCAGGAGCATCGCGCGGAGCTGCGCTAAGGCCGTGCAGGACTTCCCATCCTTCGATGCTTCGACAAGCTCAGCACTCAGGATGAGGATTGAGCTCAATCCTCCCGTTGAAGGATGCGGCAGACGCGCTAATCGGCGAGAGCGAAGTCGACCACCGCCATCGCGTGCAGCGTGGTGGTGTCGAACAGCGGCACGGCGGAATCCTCCGGCTTCACCAGCAGCGGCAATTCGGTGCAGCCGAGCACGATGCCCTCGGCGCCGCGCGCGGCGAGGCGGGCGATGATGCCGCGATAGGCGGCGCGCGAGGATTCGAGGAATTGGCCGCGCACCAGTTCCTCGTAGATCACGCGGCTGGTTTCGGCGGCATCTTCGCCGCCGGGGGTGAGAACCTCGATGCCGTAGGCGTCGCGCAAGCGGCCGCGGATGATGCCGTCCTGCTCCATCGTGTGTTGCGAGCCGAGCAGGCCGATGCGGCGAAGACCGGCGCGCGCGATCGCGGCGCCGAGCGGGTCGGCGATGTGGAGCAGCGGGAGCGGAACGGCCCTGGCGATATCCGGCGTCGCGCAATGCATGGTGTTGCAAGCGATGACAAGAAAATCAGCGCCGGCGCGGGCGAGGTCGGACGCGACGGCGGCCATGCGGGCGTTGGCCTCGTCCCAGCGGCCGGCGCGCTGCAACGCCGCCATCTCGTCGAAGTCGAAGGAGTAGAGCAGCAACCTGGCGGAATGCACGCCGCCGAGGCGCTTCTGCACTTCGCGGTTGAGGAGCTGGTAATAGACGGATGAGGATTCCCAGCTCATGCCGCCGAGGATGCCGATGGTTTTCATGCACGGCAGGCTAGCAGGCGGCGGGCGCGGCGACAGCCCCGGCGGCGCATGGCGGGTCTGCAAGGCTCACGGCTTGGCCGCAGGCTGGAGCTCGACGAACAGGAACGTGGTGCCGGGCGTGCCGCGGGTCGGGATGCGCCCCGTCATGCCGAGCGGCTCCGGCGCGGCGATCATGGCGGCCAAGCCGCTTGTCGCGCAGGACGCTTCGCGGACCGGCGCCGGCGGCAACCTTTCGCGATTTTCCGAGTTAGGGCTTCGACACAGGAGACCCGACGATGAGCAAACTCGGACTGAAGGACATCAGCGACGCGATGCGTCAGGTCGACATCTGCATGCTGACGACGCATGGCGGCGGGCTGGAATCGCGGCCCATGAGCAACAACCGCGACGTCGATTATGACGGCGATTCCTATTTCTTCACCGAGGAGAAGGCGGAACTGGTCGGCGACATCCAGGCGCAGCCGCAAGTGAATCTCGCCTATACGCACACGCCGATGCTGGGCAAATCGCTCTACATCTCGGTGAGCGGGACGGCGGACGTGGTGCGCGACCGCGCGCAGATGGCGAAGCACTGGGTGCCGGATCTCGATGCCTGGTTCAAGGACGGCGTCGATACGCCGGGGCTCGCGATGGTCCATGTGAAGGCGGACCGCGTGAAGTACTGGCAGGGCGAGGATCACGGCGAGGTGAAGGTCTGAGGCGCTTCAGGGCTTGGCGGCGGGCTGCAGCTCGAAGAACCGGAACGTCGTGCCGGGCTTGCCGAAGACGTTGATGTAGCAGCCGGTCCAGCTCGCAGGCACGTTCCAGTCCGCCTTGTCGCTGACCGCCGAGACGATGGAGTGCCGCTCGCAGCGCAGCTCGAAGCGGTCCAGCGCGCCGCCGGCGATGTCGTGGAATTCGAAACTGCGGCGCAGCAAGGCGTGCTGCCACATCGTCGCGGTCCCAGAATCGGGAATGCGCGCCGCCATGTAGAGCGGATCGGGCGCGGCGATCATGGCGTGCAGCTTGTCGGTGAGCTCGGCGACTTCCGCCAGCGGCTTATGGCCCCAGCGGTTGCTCAGGACCTCGCGCCAGGCGAAGGATTCGGAGAATTCCCCGGTCACCGCCTCCAGCTTGATCCGCTCGCGTACGGCGTCTTCCCAGATGTTCTGATCGAGATAGTCGCCGTCGAACATGGTCGCGACGCGGATGGCCTCGCGCGCGTGCGGATAATCCTTGGCCTGGACGTAGAGCAGCGCCTCGTTATAGGCGATCATGCAGCGCTCGTAGAAATTCAGCAGCGGCTGCGCCTCCAGCGCCTTCAGCGCCGCGAGACCTTCGTCGCTCTTGCCATCATGGACGAGCTGCATCGCCTTGGCGAAGCCATCGATGACCTGCGACCTCGCGCGGTGCTGCACCCCTTCGGAGGTGAAACTGATGAGCACGCGATGGTTTTCCTCGACGGGCTTGCCGCCTTCGGTCGCCGGCTTGAATTCCTGCGCATTGACCGCGGCGAGCGCCGAGTCGGCGAAGGCCTGCGGACCCAGCAGCCATTCGACCACGGCATCCTTGATGCTGCCGTCCGCGGCGACCGTGAAATCGACGAAGACCAGGGCTTCGACGCTCACGCCGAAATAGCCGGCGACGGTGCCGCGGTATTCTTTCGGATATACGGCGTCGAGCGTCCCGTGCTGTTTGGCCGGGGTGTAGGGCGGGCAGTCCCTCTCGCAAGTGAGGACCTTGTAGGTGGGGATGTCGTTATGGGTGTCGTCGGCGCGCGCGGCCGGGAGACCGGCCAGGATCGCGCATGCGAATATCGCGTATGGAATTTTCACGACGCCCCCCGGCGCGAAGACACGCAGCGGAATTATCAGGAAATCCTCGCCATTGTCACCCGATAGACACGGTGCGGCGCGCGCCCGCGATTGACAGGCGCGGCGATGCGGCCGCATGTTTGCGCATCGATCTTCGCATCGATCCAGGATGACCCCGATGGGTGGAATTCTCTCGTAGCGGCGTTTGCCGCCTCTCGCAGGACCGGCCGGTCGGCCGGATGCGATTCCATTTCCACACCACATTTCTGTTTCCATCGGGGACTTCATGGCCTTCCTGCGCAACGACGCGATCAATCGCGTCAATCTGCATACCGGTATCGAAGCGCTCGCCCAGAGCGGCGGCGGCGTCTTTCTGCTCGTCTACCTGATCCGTGCCGGCATTTCGGTGCCGCTGACCTTGTGCACGATGGCGGCGATCCTCACGGCGCGGTTCGCGCTGCGCCCGCTGATCCTGCCGCTGGCGCGGCACTGGGGATTGAAGCCGCTGCTGATCGCCGGGACGATCGCGATGGCGGCGCCTTATCCGCTGCTCGCGGAGGTGCGCGGCGTGGGCGGCGCGCTGGCCCTGCTCTGCCTTGCGGGCGCGGTGGGCGGCATTTTCTATTGGCCGGCATACAACGCGTATTTCGCGGCGCTGGGCGATGCGGAGCATCGCGGGCAGCAGATCGCGGCGCGCGAGGCGCTGGTCGCGGGCGCGGCGATCGTCGCACCACTGCTGGGCGCGTGGGCGCTGGTCGCGATGGGGCCGCGGTGGATGTTCGCGTGCGTCGGCATGGTCCAGGCGCTGTCGGCGCTGCCGCTGTTCGGGATGCCGAACGTCGCGGTCGCGCGCACGGCACCCGGCGCGCTGCGCGCGGCGGCGCTGGGCACGGCGCTGGGCGCGGCGGATGGCTGGTTCGATGCGTGCTTTCTCTATGCCTGGCAGATCGCGCTGTTCGTGACGCTGGGCGAGAGCTTCGCGGCCTATGGCGGGGCGATGGCGCTGGCGGGGCTGTTCGGCGCGCTGTTCGGGATGGTGCTCGGACGGCATGTCGATGCCGGGCATGGGCGGCGCGCGGTGGCCATCGCCTATTCCGGGATGGCGGCCATCGTGGTGCTGCGCTCGATGAGTCTGGGTTCGCCGTGGCTCGCGGTGGGCGCGAATGCGTTCGGCGCGCTGCTCGGCTCGCTGATGCTGCCGGCGTCGACGGCGAGCTACAATCTGGCCAAGGCGTCGCCCTGCCCGATGCGCTTTCAACTGGCGGCGGAAGCGGGATGGGACCTGGGCTGCGTGTGCGCGCTGCTGATCGCGGCGGGACTGGCGGCGGAAGGTGTGCCGCTGGCGCGCATCCTGCTGGTCGGGCTGCCGCCGCTCGCCGTCGCGGCGCCGTTGCTGCGGCGCTATTACGGGGCGCGTCATGCCGCTCTCTAGATTGCATGACGGCGAGGTGACGGCCGATGCGGCGTTGGCGCGGCGGCTGGTGGCGGCGCAGTTTCCGCATTGGGCGGATCTGCCGGTCGCGGCGGTGGCGCTGTCGGGGACGGATCATGCGATCTATCGGCTGGGGCGCACGATGTCGGTGCGATTGCCGCGCCGGCCCGAAGCGGCGCAGCAGGTGGAGAAGGAACAGCGCTTCCTGCCGATGCTGGCGCCACGGTTGCCGCTCGCCATTCCGGCGCCGCTGGCGATGGGCGCGCCCGGCGAAGGTTATCCGTGGCCGTGGTCGGTGTATCGTTGGCTGGAGGGCGAGACGCCGGTGCGATGCGCGCAGGATGGCGCACTGGCGCGCGACCTTGCGGGCTTCGTCGCGGCGCTGCGGCGGATCGATGCGCGGGACGGGCCGCGGCCGGGGCTGCACAATTTCGGGCGCGGCGTTCCGCTCGCGGCGCGCGATCGGGCGACACGCGCGGCGATTGCGGCGCTCAGCGATGTGTTCGACGCGGCGGCGCTGACGGCGATCTGGGTGTCGGGCTTGAACGCGCCGGTTTGGGGCGCGGCGCCGGTGTGGATTCACGGCGATCTCAGCGCGGGCAATCTGTTGGTGGCGGGCGGACGGCTGTGCGCGGTGCTCGATTTCGGCGGGCTGGCGGTGGGCGATCCGGCGTGCGACCTGATGGCGGCGTGGAGCCTGTTCGCCGGCGAGGCGCGGGACGCGTTTCGCGCCACGCTGGCGCCGGACGCGGCGAGCTGGGCGCGCGGGCGCGGCTGGGCGCTCTCCAGCGCGGCGATCGGGCTTGCGTATTATCGCGCGGTCGACGCCGCGATCGCGGCCGATATGCGGAAGACGGTCGAAGCCGTGCTCGCCGGCTAGGCTTGCGGCGCCAGCAAGGCGGCGAGCGCGGCGGCGCATTCGCCGTCCCAGATGCCGCTCACCTCGGCGGGACGGAAGTGGCGCTGGAAAGCGGCGATCACGGCACGCAGCGGAACGTCCGTGTGCGGAGGAAGGCCGTAGCCGTAGCGCGCCAAGGCTTCGGGCGGGGCTTCTCTCCCACCCGGCCCTTTCGGCCACAGTCCGATGCCGAACTCGGCGAGCTGTTGCCAGGGGAAGCGTTCGCCGGGGTCCTCCTTGCGCGCCGGGGCGACGTCGGAGTGGCCGAGGACACGGCTTGCGGGAATCGGATGGCGCGAAAGAATGGCTTGCGCGAGGTCGATCAGCGCGGCGATCTGCGGCGGGGCGAAATCGACATAGCCGAATTCGTGGCCGGGGTTGACGAGCTCGATGCCGATGGAGCGCGCGTTGATGTTGCTCTCGCCCGCCCAGTGCGAGACGCCGGCGTGCCAGGCGCGGCGGTCTTCGGGGACATGCACGAAGACGCGGCCGTCACGGCCGATGGTGTAGTGGGCGGAGACTTTCGCCTCCGGGTCACAGAGGCGCGCGAGCGCCTCGTCCGCCGTCTTCATGCCGGTGTAGTGGAGCACCAGGATGTCGACCGGCACGCCCGGGGTGCGTGCGTCGTGATTGGGCGAGGGGCAGGAGACGAATTTCAGCGGCATGGGATGTTCCGGAGAGCTTACGTTCTATGCCCTATCGTCATGGCCGGCCCTGTGCCGGCCACCCAGGATCACAACTGCAGCATGGGTGATCCTGGGTGGCCGGGACAAGCCCGGCCATGACGGTTGAGGATTTACGCGTGATCGTGGCCGCCGACTCTGCCGGGCCGCCAGTAACCTTCGGCCGATGTCTGATCCTTGCCGAGGCCGCGCGCGATGAGACGCTGGCGGATGGCGCGGACGTTGCTCGTCTCGCCGATGACATAGGCGTGGCCGCGGCCAGGCGGGAACGCGAAACCCTCCACCGCATCGTAGAGGATGCGGCTGGGGCCGGCGGCTGCGCCGTCGCGGCTGAGCCATGTCACCTTGGCGTCGGCAGCGATGGATTGGCGTTCGTCATCGGTTGCGATCTCGAGGAAGGCGAAGGCCTTCTCGCCGCGCGGCAAGCCTTCGAGCATCGCAGCAATGCCGGGAATGCAGGTCTCGTCGCCGACGAACAGGTGCCAGTCGGCGTCCTGGATATATGTGTGGCCACGGGGACCCGCGGCGGCGATGGAGTCGCCGGGCGCCGCGCCGCGCACCCAGTCGCCTGCCGGACTCGATCCGTGAAGAACGAAGTCGATGGCGAGAGTCTTCGCTTTGGGATCGAGGTCGCGGATCGTGTAATGGCGCCGCGCGATGGCGCCGCCGGGCTGCGGCAGCTCCAGCACCAGGTCCTGGCCGCGTTTCCAGGCGAGCTCGTTCAGGTCCGATCCGCGAAACGTCACGCGCATCATGTGTGGCGTGACGAGACGCTTGTCGGCGACCGCGAGATTCCAGACGCGGCGGCCCTTGCGCGACAGGAACAGCGCGAGCTGCGCCATGGCGCCAGCCTTCGCTCGCGAAGGGCGAGCTTCGGCTGGCAGGCCGGGCGATTTCTGTTCGTCCAAGCTCATCGCATCCTCACATGAAGATCTTGTAGGCGACGGTTTCGCCGTTCGCGCGCTTCAAGGAAAATTCGGCGCCGGCCTCGTGCTCCTGAACCAGCGCCTCGAAGACGCGCAGGGCGTTGCGGATGACCTCGGCATAGGAAGCCGCTTCGGTCTTGTCCTTGAGGCGCTGCAGGCGCTCCATCGCCTGGGGCGGCATTTCGAGCTGGACGCGGGTGGTGGTGCGTTCGGGCGTTTCCATTGCGTCGGCCGCGGCGCGCATCGCCTCGGCGGCGGCGCCATGGAAGCGGCGGTGTCTGTGTCTGTGCATGGTTATTCTCTTTCTTGTTCTTAGTGCGCGGAGTCGCGCGGAGGTTCGTTGGTCGGCGGCTGCGGACGCGGCGGGTCGCGGTCGTCGCGGTCCCGATGATCGTAGCGGTGCGACGGCAGGTCGAACGGGTCGAAGCCGCGGTGCCAGGCGGCGGCGACCAGCGCCGCGACGACCAGGGCGCCCAGGACGATGTAGATGTGGCTGAACAGGAAGACGATCGCCGCGATCGCCGCCACGACAGCCACGGCACGCCACAGCATGTGCGGGCCGAAGGCGAAGGGATGGCCGAAGCCCATATAGGGCCGGGCGTGGCCGTCGTAATAACTGTCCTTGAAGCGCCCACGGAATTCGCGGCGGCGGGACCGCCATTCGTCGCGCCACTGGCGCTTCCACTCGCGGCGCGCCTCGTGCCATTTGCGGTGGGCTTCGCGGCGGGCCTCATAGTCGGCATCGCTCCAGCCGCCGCGTCCGCGGCCGTCGCGCCCAAAGTTTTCTCGCGACGCGTCTTCGCGGGGGTCGTCGACCGGGAAGTCCTCGCCGATGCCCACTCCAATCTTGCTCATGTGATCTCGCTCCTTGTGTCTCGGGCCTATGAGTGACCCTTGACCTGATAATCATCATGATCTCATCAAATTACAAGATGTCTCATCAAAAAATCATCACTAATTTCATAAGCATATGATTTCGTTCGAATTTATTCGGAGTTTGCGTCTCGTTTGCAGCCGATGCGACTTTCGGTGGTGTGATCGTGTGCGCAACGAACAGGCTTATTCTCGAGTCGGGCTGGCTGGTTGCATGGGCTGCGTAAAATTGCCTGCCCCGGATGCGCGGAACGCTGGGCGTGGTGTTCCGTTTTCTTCAGGCACGAGGAAAGGCGCGATGGCACACTTCTACATCAATGTCCGCGACGGCGAGGATCTGATCCGCGACCCGGAGGCCTATGTCTTCGACACGGCGCAGGATGCGCGCGAGGCGGCGGTGCAATCGGTACGCGATCTTTTGCGCGACAATCCCGATGATCACGAGTTCGACAACAAGCAGATCGAGATCGCCGACGCGACGGGACATGCGATCTCGGTGGTGAGCCTTTACGACGTGGCGCCGACGCGCTGAGAGTCACGGACTGTCGACCGTTTCGAGCAGCTGGCACAGCGGATCGATCGTGATCCTGTTGCCGCTGCGGCCCGGGCCGACACCGGGTTCGAGCGAATCATCCTTTGAGACGGTGATGCATGGCACGGCGAGCGGGGTGTTGCGCTCCGCAACCGCAGCGCGCCAGCGCGCGGCCTCCAGCGCGTGTTCTTGAAACGGCGCATCGATGCGGCCGCCAAACGACGCCATGGCGGGCGCCTCGGTGCAATGCGCGCGCTGCTCGGGCGTGAGGTTGGCGAGATTTTCCGGCGTGCAGCCGAACAGCGACAGCGCGAGGCCCTTGGCATCGGTCGGGACATCGGGCGGCAGCGGCGCGAGGGCGCGGAACACCGGCGCGGCGGGCTTGGTCGGCGGAATGAAGACGGTGCGCGGCGGCGGGGGCCGGTGCGGTGGCGGCGGCGGATGGAACAGGAAGAAGATTTCGCGCTGGGCGGGAAGCTTGAGCGGGCCCGTCGTTATCGACGTGACGATGAAGATAATGGCCACGGCATGAACGGCGGCGACGAGCGCGATGCCGATCCAACGCGGGCTCTGCCACCAAACGCGCCCTGGCGCAGGGGGCGGACGGAAATCCGACAGCACGTCAACCTCCAGCCCCCGCCGGAGATTCGAGTTTAGCGGACGAAATTCATTTCTTCCAGCCGCGCTCCTGCTCGATTTTATCGTAGGCGGCGTTGATCACCGCGAGCTTGTCGGTGGCGAGGCGGATGAATTCCTCAGGGACGCCGCGGGCGATCAGCTTGTCGGGATGGTTCTCGCGCACCAGCATGCGGTAGGTCGCCTTGATCTCGTCATCCGGCGCGTCGAAGGCGACGCCCATGATGACGTAGGGATCGCCCTTGTCGGGGCCGATATGCGCCGCCTTGATGCGGCGGTATTCGGTCTGGGTGAAACCGAAGATGTCGGCGACGCGCTCGAGGAACGCCGCCTCGCCGGGATGGAAGACGCCGTCGGCCTTGGCGATCTCGAACAACCCGTCGAGGATGTCTTCCATCAAGGCCGGATTGCCGCGCAGCATCTGCGCGATCTGGCCGGCATAGGCCTCGTAGCCGGCGGTGTCCTGCTGCGCCAGACGGAAGATGCGGTCGACGCTCGCCTGCTCGTGCGGCGCGACGCGGAACAGGCGGTGGAAGGTCTCGACCTCGTCGTCGGTGACGGTGCCGTCGGCCTTGGCCATCTTGGCGGCGAGCGCGATCATCGCGATGGTGAAGACGACGCCGGGCGCCTCGCCGGGGGCGAGCGACGGCATCTCGCGGTCGATCAGGAAATGGCCCGCCAGCGCGCCGATCAGCGCGCCGACCGGCCCGCCGCCCAGCATGAATCCCGCCGCCGCGCCGCCTAGCTTTCCCAAGATGGACATGGGGCAAAGCAATAGGACAATCTCGGCGCCATGTCAGCCACACCGGGAACGTGGAATTTCTTTATAGATCGCGGCGGCACGTTCACGGATGTCGTGGCGGAGGCGCCGGATGGGACGCTGTCGACCGCGAAGCTGCTGTCGGACAGCGCGCTGTACGACGACGCGGCGCTGGAGGGCATTCGCCGTGCGCTGGGGCTGACAAGCGGAAGCGCGATTCCCGCAGGGCTGGTCGGCGAAGTGCGCATGGGCACCACGGTCGCGACCAATGCGCTGCTGACGCGGAAGGGCGAACGCGTGGCGCTGATCGTGACGCGCGGGTTCCGTGACCAGCTGCGTATCGGCTACCAGAACCGGCCCAAGCTGTTCGCGCTGAACATCGAACTGCCCGACATGCTGTACGCGACGGTGATCGAGGCGGATGAGCGCATGACGGCGGGCGGCGCGATCCTCACCGCGCTCGACGAGGCGGCGCTGCGGCGCGATCTCGAGGCGGCGCGGGCGAGCGGGATCGAGGCGTGCGCCATCGTGTTCCTGCACGGCTATCGCTTTCCGGCGCATGAGGCGCGGGCGGCGCAGATCGCGCACGCGGCGGGGTTCACGCAGATATCTACCAGTCACGAAGCCGTGCCGCTGATGAAGTTCGTATCGCGCGGCGACACCACGGTGGCGGACGCCTATCTGTCGCCGGTGCTGGCGCGCTATACGCGGCGCATCGCGCGTGCCCTGGAGGGCACGCGGCTGTCGTTCATGACGTCGAATGGCGGGCTGGCGGCGCCGGAATTCTTTCGCGGCAAGGATGCGATCGTCTCGGGGCCGGCGGGCGGCGTGGTCGGGATGGCGGAGACGGCGCGCGCGGCGGGGTTCGACCGCGTCATCGGCTTCGACATGGGCGGGACCTCGACCGATGTGGCGCGGTTCGACGGGACGTATGAGCGCGTCTATGAGGCCGAGGTCGCGGGGGTGCGGCTGCGCACGCCGATGCTGGCGATCCATACCGTGGCGGCGGGCGGCGGCTCGATATTGCAATTCGACGGCGCACGGTTTCGCGCCGGGCCGGATTCGGCAGGGGCGCGGCCGGGGCCGATGAGCTATGGCCAGGGCGGGCCGCTGACGGTGACCGACGCCAATGTGATGGCCGGAAAACTGCGCGGCGAATTCTTTCCGAAGATCTTCGGCGCAGGCGGCGACGCGGCGCTCGACGAAGCGGCGGTGCGCGCGGCGTTCGCAGCGCTGGCGGCACGAACCGGGCGCGCTCCCGAAGAGGTCGCGGACGGATTCATCCGCATCGCGGTCGAGAACATGGCCAATGCGATCAAGCGCATCTCGGTCGCCAAGGGCGTGGACGTGCGCGACTACACGCTGGCGTGTTTCGGCGGCGCGGGCGGGCAGCATGCCTGTCTCGTCGCGGATGCGCTCGGCATGACGACGGTGTTCATCCATCCCTTCGCGAGCCTGTTGTCGGCTTATGGCATGAAGCTGGCGGCGCTGCGCAGCGTGCGGCAGCGCGCGGTGGCGATGCCGCTGGCGCGGGCGGAAGGCGCGCTGCGGCGGATCGAGCTGGAGCTGCGGCGCGCGGCGGAGGACGCGCTGATCGCGCAAGGCGCCGGCCTGATCGCGAGCGCGGTGCGGGTGCATGTGCGCTATGAGGGAAGCGATACGACGCTGCCGGTCGCGTATGGGCCGGTCGAGGAAATGGCGGAGAGCTTCGCGGCAGAGCACGCGCGGCAGTTCGGGTTTGGCTTCGAAGGGCGCGGGCTGGTTGCGGAGTCGGTGGAGGTCGAGGCGCATTCGGTGCGGGATGCGCAAGCTTCCGGCGCTACGCCCGTGCCTGCGGCACCCCCTCACCCTGCCCTCTCCCCCAAAAATGGGGGAGAGGGTTCTAGCGGTACGGTGCGGTTCTTCTCGCAGGGTGTTTGGCACGATGCGCCGGTGATGCGGGTCAGCGGCGTTCTGCAGGAGGTCGATGGCCCTGCCCTGATCGTCGAGCCGCATCAGACCGTCGTGGTCGAGGCGGGGTGGCGGGCACAGGTGGATGCGGCGGCGGGCATGGTGCTGCGGCGCGTGTCCTCCACCGCGCTTCGCGCTTCGGAGGACAGGGGCGTCGATCCGGTGCTGCTTGAAGTGTTCGCCAACCTGTTCATGGCCATCGCCGAAGAGATGGGCGTGGTGCTGCAGAACACCGCCACGTCGGTGAACATCAAGGAGCGGCTCGATTTCTCCTGCGCGGTGTTCGATGCGGCGGGCGGGCTGGTCGCCAATGCGCCGCATATGCCGGTGCATCTGGGATCGATGGGCGATTGCGTCACGGCGATCATGAGCAAGCATCCCGACATGCGCGAGGGCGAAGTGTTCGTCACCAACGCGCCTTATGACGGCGGCACGCATCTGCCGGACGTGACGGTGGTCATGCCGGTGTTCGTCGACGGCGTGCGCGCCTTCTTCGTCGCGGCGCGTGGGCATCATGCCGATATCGGCGGCATCACGCCGGGCTCGATGCCGCCGTTCTCGACAGACATTGCCGAGGAAGGCGCGCTGTTCGACGGCATCGTCATGGTGCGGGACGGGGCGTTCGACGAGGCGGGCGTGCGGGCGGTGTTGGCGCAAGATGCGTGGCCGGCGCGCAATCCGGAGCAGAACCTCGCCGATCTGCGGGCCCAGGCGGCGGCGTGCGCGCGCGGCGCGGACGGCTTGCGGCAGGCTTGCGCGGCGCATGGCCTCGGCGTCGTGACCGCCTATATGCGGCACGTGCAGGACAATGCCGAGGAATCGGTGCGGCAGGCGATCGGGCGGCTGTCCGACGGCGCGTTCGAGATGCTGATGGATGGCGGATTGAAAATATCGGTCGCGGTGACGGTGGATCGCGCCAGCCGGTCGGCACGGATCGATTTTGCGGGCACGTCGGCGCAGGCGGCGAGCAATTTCAACGCGCCGGGATCGGTGACCAAGGCGGCCGTGCTGTATGTCTTCCGCTGTCTGGTCGACAGCGACATCCCGATGAACGCGGGATGTTTGAAGCCGTTGGAGATCGTGGTGCCGGACGGATCGCTGCTGAAGCCGCATCCCCCCGGCGCGGTGGCGGCGGGCAATGTCGAGACGTCGCAGGCGGTGGTCGATGCGCTGTTCGGCGCGCTGGGCGTGCTGGCGGCATCGCAAGGCACGATGAACAATCTCACCTTCGGCAATGCGCGGCATCAATATTACGAGACCATCTGCGGCGGCGCAGGCGCGGGCAGCGGGTTCGACGGGCAATCGGCCGTGCACACGCATATGACGAATTCGCGGCTGACCGATCCTGAAGTGCTCGAGGCGCGCTATCCGGTGCTGGTGGAATCGTTCGGCCTGCGCGCCGGCTCCGGCGGGCGCGGGACGTGGCGCGGCGGCGACGGCACGGTGCGGCGTATCCGCTTCCTGGAGCCGATGACGGCGGCGATCTTGTCGACGCGGCGGCAGACCGAGCCGTTCGGGCTCGCCGGCGGCGGCGCGGGCGCGAAGGGGCAGACGAGCGTGGTGCGCAAGGATGGTTCGCGCGTCGTGCTCAAGGGATGCGACGAAGCGGAGCTGGCGGCCGGCGATGCAATCGAGATCGAGACGCCGGGCGGCGGCGGGTTTGGAGCTGTCTAACCTCTCCCGCACTTCGCGGGAGAGGACGGCTTGAGCGGAGCGAAAGCCAGGTGAGGGGGTGTCGCCCAGTCGGGTCCCCTCCTGCTCCGCGTCCATACGCTGTCGCTATGGACCCCAGCAAAATCTAAGGCTTAGCTTCGCGAAGTGCTACGCTAAGCCTAAGATTTTGCGTCCCTCTCCCGCTCGCGGGAGAGGTTATCGAACGGAGACACACCATGACCACCATTCTCATCACCGGCGCCAACCGCGGCATTGGGCTCGAGTTCGTGACGCAATATGCGGCGGAGGGCGCCGATATCATCGCGTGCTGCCGCGAGCCGGCAAAGGCCGAGGCGCTGAGGGCGATCAAGGGGAAGGTGCGCGTCATGGCGCTCGACGTGGCCGATGCCAGATCGGTCGCGGCGCTGAAGGATGCGCTCGGCGACACGCCGATCGACATCCTGATCAACAATGCGGGCGTCGGATCGCGCGACAGCGCCAAGGGGCTGATCGACAGCGACGCGTGGCTCAAGATATTCGCGGTCAACAGCGTCGCGCCGGTCGCGGTGGCTTCGGCGCTGCACGGCAATCTGAAAGCCGGACACGACAAGAAGCTCGTGACGATCACCAGCCAGCTCGGCTCGATCGCCAATCATGGCGGCGGGGCGTTCCCCTATCACGCGTCGAAGGCGGCGGTGAACAGCTTCATGGTGGGACTCGCCAAGGCATGGGCGGCGGACGGCATCGCGGTCGGCATCTTCCATCCCGGCTGGGTGCAGACCGACATGGGCGGCGCGGGCGCACCGGTGACGCCGGCGCAAAGCGTGACGGGATTGCGGGCGCGGATCGCGGAGCTCAACACCGCGAACAGCGGCGCGTTCCGCGATTATGCGGGCAAGGCGCTGCCGTGGTGAAGCACGGCAGCGCCCGCCGGATGACGTGACGTCTTACGTCCAGGTCGGGATTTTCCGGATGGTGCCGTTGTCGTTGATCTCGACCCATTTGGTGGGATTGCCGGCCGATGGCGCATTGGTCAGCGTTCCCGTCGAGGTGCCGGCACCGTCGGTCAGCGTCGTATAGCTGCGCATGAGAATGGTGCTGTTGACCGAGATCGCGCCGTTGACCTGCAGCACTTCGCCGTTGCCGCTGTCGGTCGTGGTGTTGAGCAACAGATGCGGCGTGGTTCCCGTCGCGGTCAGGCGCGCGGCGACCTTGAGGCCGGTGTCGTTAAAGACGCCGAACTCCAGACCGGCATTGACGGCGCCCAGGCTGTAGGACCCGACATAGGGATCGTTGGTCGACCCGACATAGCTGGCGCTGGGCCCGAGCCGGATGCGCGCCGCGTTGCCGTTCGCATCCGCCGCGCCGTTGCGAACGTAGATCGCCGCCACGCCTGCCGACACGCTCTGCGAGACGATGTAGCTCGACGACAGGTTGCCGCTGCCGTCGGTCTGGACGAGGCCGGCGCCATAAGCCGCCATGTTGATCGACTTGTCCGGCTTGATCGTCATCGCGACATTGCTGCCGGCGCCGTAGACGCCGAACTTCAACCCGCTGTGGTTCGTGCCGGTGCCGTCGTCATAGCCGGAGACATAGGGATCGAGGCCCGACGCCACGAACCCGGCGCAGGGACCAAGCTCGAGGCGCATCTCGTTGCCCGCAGCCGTGGTCGCCGTGTTCTGGAAGGTCACGCGCGTGATGCCGCCCGACACCGATTTGCGCGCCTGGAGCACGGTATTGGTGGCGAAATCGACGAGGTCGCCGCCGACGGCGAGGCTTGTGCTGTACTTGCCGACGGTGCCGGTCATGGCGTTGGAGGTGACGCTGTTCGCGACGAAGTCGCTGTCCGTCTTGAGCTGGCTCGCGGCACCGCGATACAGATTGGTATCGTAGTTCGCCGCCGCGTCGCTGGTCGTTTCGGCCTTCCAGCGCAGCTGCGCGCCAAAGGTCGCGTTGTAGCCGATCGTATACAGATAGGTCGCCGAGGCGGACGTCGCGCCATCGCCCGGGCCCAGCGCCGTGAAGAAGCGGCCGTCGGCGATCGACGTAAGCGGCGCGACGCGCGCCTTGATTCCGCACTGGACGTCGTTCCAGACGTCGACCATGCAATTGTTGGCGGCATCGGCCTGGAGAATCACCGTCCGCTCGGTATTGGACGGTGTGGAGGTCACGCCGGAAATCGTCATGAACAGGCGCGTGTAGTACCCGCCTTCCGAGTCGAAATAGGACCCCGCCGCCAGGCTTCCGATGTTGTCGGGACTGAGGAATTGCAACGCGCGCACGCTATGGGCGCGGCTCTGGAGCGTCACCGTCGCGAACTGGTTGTCGCCGCCATTCACCTGCAAGGCGCTGTGGATCACGCCGTCGTCGACCGCCTTGTTGTAACCGTTGACGGTCAGGGTTTCGCTGTCGGCGACCGCGCCGATCGTGGTCGTGTCCATGCCGCCATTCACGGCGAGACCGGCGCTCAGCACCGACCACACCGAGCCGTTGACGATATAGGTCGTCCAGGAGCCCGGCGGCACCGAGAGCGTCGAAGCGCCTTCGATCGTGTCCGAGGTCGAGATCGTCCAGGCGCCGGTTCCGGCGTTGCGGATCGTGCCGCTGTAGCCCTGGGGCAGGCCGGAGAGCGCCGGCAGCGTCAAGGTCGCGCCCGTGCCGGTGGCGATGAAGGTGTTGCCCCAATCGGAGAGGTCCGCGGTGGTGTTCGCACTGATGTCGACGACGGGCCGCGATCCGACCGGCCAGAACGCCGCCACCTGGCGCGTGCCCGCCGGCCAGCTCACCGCGGCGTTGGCGTTGGAGGACAGAAGGATGGTGGTGCGTGCGATCTGCCCGCTGCCGACATTGGAGAGCACGCCGGAGCCGATTTCGAAATTGTTGCCATCGTAAGCACTGTAGGAGACGACGTTGCCGAACGCATAAAAAGAGCTGAAGGCGAGGTGTCCGCCATCGGGCGCGGCGAGCGCATAGGCGCCGGTGCCGGTGGTGGTCGTCGTCTGGAGAACGCGATATGGAGTTTTGTTTGTCATTTCATCCTCTTGTACGCAGTTACGCCACGGGGAGCATATGATGGGGTGGAAAAGAATCGCGATGGAAGTGTTCCCGCATTCCCTACACGGAGCAATTGCGAAATCGCCCACCGCACGTTTGTGTGTGATCGATCGATACGATGCGGGGGACGCGAACATGCCGACCGCAAGTTGCGCCTGTCGACGAAACCGGATCGCGGCGCGAGTGACGTACCGTCAGAAATATTTTCGCGCGGATTCATCGAAGCGATTCAACGAGTCCCGATTCGGGACGCGTTGACGCGGCACCAGTACGCGGCGACTGTCACGGGGCTTCTCGCAATGGAGGGCTCCATGGTGCGCGACCTGCAGATTTTGACGGTCGGTCTGGTGTTTCTGTTCCTGGGGGCGATTGTCGCCGGCGTATTCTGATCCCGTGTACAGGGGAGTTTCGAAAGGCCGCGGGCGCGATCCCGCGGCCTTTTGCGTTTTTCGATCAGGCGGGAAAATCCGCGGCGCCCGGTTCGAGCGGCAAGCGCAGCGCGTTCGTGACGAACGACACCATATGATAGAAGCCGGTCAGCACGATCAACTCGATGCGCTGCTCGTCGCTGAAGGCGCGTTCGAGCGCGTCCCACAAGGCATCGTCGATGCCGGCGGTGTCGTGCAGCGAATCCACCAGGCGGAGCAGCAGTGCCTCGCGCGGCGTCCAGACGGGGTCGTCGGCCGCGCCGTGCACGGTGGCGCGGATCTGTTCCGGGGTCAGGCCGGCGGCTTCGGCGAAGAAAGCGACATGCACGCCCCATTCGTAGGCGCTGCGGCAGCGCGCGGTGGCGCGGCCGATCACGATCTCGCGCTCGCGCAGCGAGATCGTGCCCTTATCGAGCAGGCCGCCGGCCATGAAACGCTGAAAGACGCGCGGGTTGCGGGCGAGGGTGGTGAAGAGGACGAGCGGCGGGACGCCGGGCGGCATGATGGCGTCGAGCGCCTTGCGGATGTCGGGCGCGAAAGGCGGGTCGAGCGGGGCGATGCGGGCGGTCATTCCGGGGCGGCCTCGGGTCTGCTATGATTTCCATAGCATAGAATCGGAGTGCGCGCTATTAAAAACGTAGCAAAGAGCAAATCCGTGCGCGGGTCGCGCGCGTCGAAATCGGTGCGCGGATCGCGCGAGTCGAAATCGGTGCGCGGATCGCGCACGGGGCGGCCGGTGATGGTGCTGCTCGACCTGCTGGGGCGGCGCTGGGCGCTGCGCGTGATCTGGGAATTGCGCGAGGCGCGGCGGCTGAATTTCCGCGACCTGCTGGCGGCGAGCGAGACGAGCCCGAGCGTGCTCAACACGAGGCTGGCGGAGCTGCGCGCGGCGGGAATCGTCGCGCATGGCGCGGCGGGCTATGCGCTGACGGAAACGGGCGCGGACCTGCTGGTCCGGCTGCTGCCGCTGCACGAGTGGGCGGAGCACTGGGCGGCGCGCTGACCGCGCGACAACCGGGCGGCGCCGTGTATGCTCGCCTCTTCCATCGGGGGGTGCGGCATGCGGGTTTTCGGCGCAGTGATCTTCGCCATAGTGGCGACGGCGGCCTTGCTCGGCGTGCCTTACTGGTTCTCGAACGCGGCCCCCGACGTGCGGGCCGTGGTGACCGGCGACGAGCTGCCGCTGGCGGAGCGTTTCATCCGCGACCTGCGCAGCCGCAACTACGGCGACGCGCTCGCCATCACCGAGCCGGCCTACCGGCCGACGGACAACACGATCCTGCCGATGCTGACCGGATTGTTTCCGCCGCGGCCCGAGGACGGCACGCGCGTCACCGCGTGGCACAAGCTCAGCATGAACGGCACCGAGACGACGCAGATCGAGATCTTCTACGAATTCGGCAAGGACGGCGCGGTGCGCGGCACATTCGTCATGTTCCGCGACGCCAAGGGCCTGAAGGTGCGCGGCGCGAACATCGAACGCTTCACGCTGGCGCAACTGCACGGCAACGATTTCCATCTGCCGGCGACGGCGTTCGACATCCGGTGGGGATATCTGGCGGCGGCGGCGGCATTCGACATACTCGCCTTCGCGACCTTCGTGCTGTGCCTGCTCAGCCCGGTGGTGCGCTGGCGCTGGCGCTGGCTGTGGCTGCTGTTCGTGCTGTGCGGCGGGGTGCGCTTCAATCTCGACTGGGCGACGCTGCAATTCAGCTACCAGACGATCAACATCATGGCGCCGCCGGCGCAGTTCGGCACCGCGATCGCCTATGGCGCCTGGGTGCTGTCGCTGGCGCCGCCCTTCGGGGCCCTCATCTATTGGGCCAAGCGCATACAGTGGCGGAACGAGAGCGCGGCGGCGGTGGCGGATATCCGGGCGGCGTGAGCCGCGCTAATTCCACCGCCCGCCGACATTGAAGCCGAGGCGGCCGGCGCCGAGCAGCGCCACCGACAGGCCGCCGAGGAAATAGAAGGCTTCGAGCTCGAGGGCGTAGCCGCCGAAGGCGTTGAGCTGGAACAGGCTGCCCAGGCCGGCGAGCGCGACGGCGGCGATCATGTCGGCGGCGATCAGGAGGCCGCCGATGCGGCTGAACAGGCCGAGGATCACGAGGATGGGGCCGACGATCTCGCCGAGATAGACGCCATAGGCGACCAGTTCGGGCAAATGCGCGGCGGTGACGATCTGCTTGACGTCGGCGATGCCGGTCAGAAGCTTGTGCGCGCCATGGAGCAGCATGAGGCCGCCGACGCCGAGGCGGACGACGAGTTTTCCCAGATCTTCCGGCATGACACTTCCCCTTGCGGCGAGGGGATTATAGCGCGTCGGACAGCTCCAATGGGGCGTATGCGGAACTTTCGCCGGAATCGCTTAACGGCGCGAAATCGAGCAGGCTGTGGCGGCGGATCTGCGGCCGGGGGCTGCGGAATTGGCGCGGCGACGGCAGCGACGGCTTGGGCCGGCGCGCGGCATGCGCGGCGGTGCGTGGCGCAAAGCTCTTGCCCCGCGCGCCGGTTGCCGGCAGCGGCATTGCGAGCGTCACCGGTTCGTCTTGCGGCAGAGCGAGCGGCGGCGCCGCCTTGTGCGCGCGCCAGATGGCGAGGAGGCTGCCGCGCACGCCTTCGAGCGCCATCACCAGGACGAACACCGCGCCGGTCGCAACCATGATCTGCGTGAAGGGCGCCTGGCGCGAAACGATCGCCAGCACCATGTGCCAAACATCCAACCACGTGCTCATGCGACTGCCCCGACGCCACCCCTGGGTGCGATTGTGCATGAAATGAGAGCGCTCTGCCATGCGGCGGAACACGCGCGGCATCGCGCTTTTTCACTATGGTTTATGCCCAGCGCGTGGGCAGCGATTGGTGAAAAGTCAGCCAATCGCATCCTTGAGCGTCGCGAAGCCGTCACGGTCGAGGCAGGCGAGAAGCTCGCGCTTGATGCGCGTGACGAGGCCGGGGCCCTCATAGGCGAGCGCGGAATAGAGCTGCACCAGGCTCGCGCCGGCGCGGATCTTGGCGTAGGCGTCGGCGCCGCTCGCAATGCCGCCGACGCCGATCAGCGTGAGCTTGGTGCGCGCGCGCATCGCGCGCAGGATGCGCGTCGACGGCTCGAGCAGCGGCGCGCCGGAAAGGCCGCCCTGCTCTTTCGCCAGCGGGCTTTTCAGCGACGCTGGACGCGCGATGGTGGTGTTGGAGACGATCAGCCCGTCGATCCCCGATACATTGACGACGGCGGCGATGTCGTCGAGCGCGGCTTCGTCGAGATCGGGCGCGATCTTGAGCAGCAGCGCCATCTTCGAGACGCCCCGCGCCTCGACCAGCGAGGCGAGCAGCGCGGTGAGCTCTTCCTTGCTCTGCAGGCCGCGCAAGCCGGGCGTGTTGGGCGAGGAGACGTTGACCGTGATGTAGTCGGCGACGGGGAACAGCGTCTCGTAGGCGAGGCGATAATCGGCGATGCGGTCGGCACTGTCCTTGTTGGCGCCGATGTTGATGCCGACGACGCTGTGGCGTTTGCATTTCCACAGCCGCGCGGCCGCGGCCTGCATGCCTTCGTTGTTGAAGCCCATGCGGTTGATGACGGCGCGATCCTCGCTAAGACGGAACAGGCGCGGGCGCGGATTGCCGGCCTGCGGCCGCGGCGTGATCGTGCCGCACTCGACGAAGCCGAAGCCGAACTTGCCCATCGCGCCGGGGACCTCCGCGTTCTTGTCGAAGCCGGCGGCGAGGCCGATGGGGTTCGAGAAACTGAGGCCGAGCACGTCGATGGCGAGGCGCGGATCGTCCGCGGCGGGTGTGGGCAGCAACGGTCCACAACTTTTCGTAAGTGCGATGGTGGCGCGATGGGCGGTTTCGGCGGGAAAAAGCCGCAAAAAAGCAGTGGCGGCGGAGAGGATCATGTCACTTTTTCTCTGGACCCGAGGGCACTTGGAGTGGTAATTCCTACCCTAACCTTGTTTCTAGGAACAATTACCCTGATCTGCGGACCGGCTTCTTACGGATAATCAGGATGCTGACCCACACCCAAATCTGGCATGCGATCGACGCGCTGGCGGCGCGCCACGGACTTTCGGCTTCGGGCCTCGCGAAGAACGCGGGACTCGATCCGACGACATTTAACAAGAGCAAGCGCGGCGGCGCCAACGGAAAGCTGCGCTGGCCGTCGACCGAGAGCGTGTCGAAAATCCTGAACGCGACGGGCGCGAGCCTCGATGAGTTCGTGGCGCTGATCGGGCGCGACGGCTCGCTGCGCCGGACCTTCAGCCGCGCCGTGCCGCTGCTCGGCATGGCGCAGGCGGGCAGCCAGGGCTTCTTCGACGATGCGGGATTTCCCGTCGGCCAGGGCTGGGACGAGATCCCGTTTCCGGAAGTGGCGGACGAGCACGCCTATGCGCTGGAGATCGCGGGCGAGTCGATGCTGCCGGTCTATCGCGACGGCGACCGCATCGTGCTGTCGCCGGCGGCGAGCGTGCGGCGCGGCGACCGGGTGGTGGTCAAGACCCATGCCGGCGAGGTGATGGCGAAGATGCTGGCGCGGCAGACGGCGCAGCGCATCGAGCTGAAGTCGTTCAACCCGGCGTTCGAGGACCGCAATTTCGCGCTGTCGGAGGTGGCGTTCATCCACCGGATCATCTGGGCGAGCCAGTAGATCGCACTGCGCCGCCCCATTCTTTGTCATGGCCCGCAACAGCGGGCCATCCAGATGACGGCGACGCGATGTCGAGGCTCTATTACGTTTACATCATGGCGAGTGCGCGGAATGGCACCCTCTATATCGGCGTCACCAATCATATCGGCCGGCGTGTGTGGGAGCATCGCGAAGGTCTGATCGAGGGGTTCACGAAGAAATACGGCGTGACGTTATTGGTCTGGTTCGAAGTCACGAAGACGTTCAAGCCGCCATTCATCGGGAAACGCTTCTCAAAAAATGGAAGCGGCGCTGGAAGATAGAACTGATCGAAAAGACAAATCCGGAATGGCTGGATCTGTACGAAACATTGAACCACTGAGCGTTGTCGGCTGGATGGCCCGCTGTTGCGGGCCATGACAATGAAGGTTTGAGACGCGGTTAGATTTACGGATACCCCTGATACAGGCGCACCTTGGCGTCGAATGCCGCGCGGTCGGGTTTGGCGAGGAGCGCGCTGAGTTCGGCGGCGCGGGTTTTGGCCAGCGCCTCATAGGCCGTCGCCGGTTTCAATTTCGCGATGCGGGCGAAGGCGTCCCTGATCTGCTGCGAAAAACGGTCGGCGTCGTAGCCGCTCAGCGACAGGGCGTATTGGTAGCGGATCGCGAGATTGTCGGGCGCGGCCTTGAACGCAGCGGCGAAGGCGGCAAGGCCCTTGTCGACCGTGGCGTCGTAGAGCCAGTTCGCCAGATAGTCGCCGCCGGTGCGCACGATCTCGACGTTCCAGCCGCCGAGCGCGCCGAGCGCCCACGGATCTTTCGGGTCGAGCGCGAGCGCGGCGTCGAGCTGCTCCTTCGCCTGGCCGGGATAATTGTGGGCGCGCGCCCAGACGGGGCCGACGATGCGCGCCTCATAACCCATCGCGACGGCGAGATAGACATGCGCGTCGGCGAGCTTGGGATCGAGGGCCACGGATTTGCGCGCGAAATCCTCGGCGCGGCGCAAGCAATCGAGGCACGGCTTGGGCCGCGTGGTCGCGTCGGCGAGGACGGCGCGGGCGGCGGTGAGATAGCCGGCGGCGTTGTTGGCGGCGGTACCAGCCTTGATCGCGTCGGCGTAGTGGCCGGCGGCGTAGATGTCGTAGGGGGTGAGCGCGAGCGTGGGGGTGGCGAGGAGCGCAGACACCAACAGCAGCGCTGCTGTCATACCCGGCCGAGTGTCGCGAAGCGACGCGAGGGGAAGGGGACCCAGGTGGTTAGACCGGAGATGGTCCAACCACCTGGGTCCCCTTCCCTCGCCGTGCTTCGCACGGCTCGCCGGGGATGACAGCGGTGTTCTGGCCGCACTGCTCACTTGGCTTCGCCCGCCAGCGCGCGACGGATGAGGGCGGCCGTTTCGCGGCAGCCGAACAGCGCGGCGAACGAGCCGAAGCGCGGGCCGGCGCTTTGGCCGAAGAGGACCTCGTACAACGCCTTGAACCAGTCGCGCAGCGGATCGAAAGCGTGCTCCTTGCCGACGGCGTAGACCTCGTTCTGCACCGTCTCGGCATCGCGCTCGTCGCCGAGCTTTTCGAGACGGTTGGCGAGGTCTTCGAGCGCCACGCGTTCCTTGTCCGTCGGGGCGCGGTATTGCTTGGTCGGCTTCACGAAGTCTTCGTAGTAGCGCAGCGCGAAATCGGCGAGGCGCGCGAGGCCGGGATTCGCTTCCGGCGAGGCATGCGGCGCGTAGGCGCGGATGAAGCCCCACAGCACTTCGTGATTGTGCGCGTTCGACGCCGTCACCAGCGTGAGCAGCAGCGCGAAGCTGACCGGATAGCGCTCCGCCGGCGGATTGCCGGCATGGATGTGCCAGACGGGATTTTCCAGCTTCTCGGCTTCGCTGGTCTCGTTGGAATGATAGGCTTCGAGCAGCGCGATGTAATCGTCGACCGCCTTGGGGATCACGTCGAAGTACAGACGCTTGGCGACGCGCGGCTTCTGGAACATGTAGAGCGCCAGGCTCTCGCGCGGCGCATAGGTCAGCCACTCGTCGATGGTGAGGCCGTTGCCCTTCGACTTGGAGATCTTCTGGCCGGTCTCGTCGAGAAAGAGCTCGTAGACCAGGTGCTCGGGGGGACGGCCGCCGGCGATGGTGCAGATGCGGTCGTAGAGCGGCTGCGACGGCAGATGGTCCTTGCCATACATCTCATAGTCGATGCCGAGCGCGGCCCAGCGCATGCCGAAATCGGGTTTCCATTGCAGCTTGCAGTGGCCGCCGGTGACGGGGACGGTCTCTTCGCTTCCGTCTTCCTCGATGTAGGTGATCGTGCCCCTGGCCGTGTCGTGCGACACGACGCGGGCGAGCAGGATCTTGCCGGAGCGCGGGCTCAAGGGCAGGAACGGCGAATAGGTCTGCTGCCGCTCCTCGCCGAGCGTCGGCAGCATGACCTTCATCACCTCGTCGTACTTCGCCAAGACGTTGAGCAGCGCCTTGTCGTAGGCGCCGGACTTGTACATCTCGGTCGCGCTGCGGAAATCGTAGTCGAATTCGAACCGGTCCAGGAACGCGCGCAGCCGCGCGTTCATGTTGTGGCCGTAGCTCTCATGCGTGCCGAACGGATCGGGCACCGAGGTCAGCGGCTTGCCGAGATTGGCCTCGAGCATCGCCTGGTTCGGCAAATTGTCGGGAACCTTGCGCAGGCCATCCATGTCATCGCTGATCGCGATTAAGCGGGTGTTAATCCCGCTCAGCGTTTTGAGCGCATTGCGCACCCAGGTGGTGCGCGCGACCTCGCCGAACGTGCCGATATGGGGCAGGCCGGAGGGGCCGTAGCCGGTCTCGAACACGATCTCGTCGAACTTTTCCCCGGCGGCGCGCCGTTTTTCCATGCGGGCGACGAGCTTGCGCGCCTCCTCGAAAGGCCAGGCGCGGGCGGCCTCGCCCAGGTCGGGACGCAACTGGATGGGAACGCCGGAAGGCATTGAAAACGCTCATGCTTAATCGTTGGGAAAGGGCGCCGAAGCTAGGCTCTGGGCGGGAAGGCGTCAATGACCGGAAAGCCAGAGGGCGGGCACGACAGGAGTGCGGTTTTCGCAGGCCGCATCGATATCCTGTTCGCGCTCGGCCGCCACTATCTGTCGCTGCCGTTCGCAGCACTGTGCATTCCCGCGACGCTGTTCGCGGGGCGCGAGCCCGGCTGGCTGCCGCTGATGCCGCTGATGCTGCAGATCACGGTGGTGATCGCGGCGGAGCAGCTGACCACCGCGTACCGGAAACGCAACCGCGCCGACGATCCGAGATTCTGGGCGTGGCGTTATACCTTCGTGTCGGCGATCGCGGGCGCGACCTGGGGCGTCGGCGTGCTGTTCTGGTTCGTGCCGAACTCGTTTCCGGCGGAAGCCTATCTGAGCCTCGCGTTTCTCGGCATGACGGCGACGGAGTTCATCGCGCGCTCCGCCTATCGGCCGGCCTATCTGGCGCATGCGCTGTTCTCGCTCGGGCCGCTGGTCGCGGTGCTGCTGATGGCGGGCGGGCTGTACCAGGTGCTGAGCGCGGTGCTGGTGACGCTGTTCGGCGGCGTGCTGTTCACCTATTGCAACGGGATGGGGCGGCTGCTCGACGAGAGCATCTTCCTGCGGCTGGAGAATGTCGGCCTTGTCGCGCGGCTGAGCCGCGAGAAGGTCGAGGTCGAGGCGGCGCGCGACGCGGCGCAGGCGAGCGGACGGGTGAAATCGTCCTTCATCGCGAACATCAGCCATGAGTTGCGCACGCCGCTCAACGCGCTGCTCGGCATGGCGCAATTGCTCGACCGTTCGGAGCTCGACAAGCCGCACCGCGACCATGTGAAGGTGATGCTGGAGGCGGGCAAGGGCTTGCAGATGCTGCTCGACGACGTGATCGCGCTGTCGCGCGACGACGACGGCGAGATCGCGGACGAGGATTGCGACCCGGTGCAGGCGACGCGCGCGGTGGGACGCCTGCTGCAACCGCGGGCGTGGGAGAAGCGGCTGCGCCTGACCGTGACGGCGCCGTCGAACCTGCCGCATGTCGCGATCGACGGGCGGCGGCTGCGCCAGGCGCTGCTCAAGCTGGTCGACAATGCGCTGAAATTCACCGAGCGCGGCGGCGTCGAGATCCGCGCCGAGACGGAAGGCGAAGCGGTGCGCTTCACGGTGAGCGATACGGGACAGGGCGTGCTCGCCGGCGGCGCGGCGACGCTGTTCAAGCCGTTCGCGCCGGGCGACGTGTCCTATGCGCGGCGGCAGCAGGGGATGGGGCTGGGACTCGCGGTGGTCAAGCGCATCGTCGAGTCGGCGAAGGGCGCGGTGGGCTTCGACAGCGTGGCCGGCGAAGGCTCGAGCTTCTGGTTCACGATCCCCTTGTCGAGCGCCGCGGATTTCAACCAGGCTGATGCCGACATGCCGCTGCCGGACGCGGCGGTGCCGCCGTCGCAGCACACCTTCCTCGTGTTCACGCGCGAGGCGGCGATCGATGCGCAGATCGCGCGCTTCCTCGAGCCGTTCGGCAATACGATCCAAAGCGCGGACAACCTCGCCGACGCCATCGCGCGCTCGGCGCGGGCGCCGTTCGACGCGCTGATCGTGAGCGCCACCGACGCCGACAATTGGGCCGCGGCGCCCGGCGTGACGGCGCCGGTGCTCGCGATTCTGACGCGCGGCGAGCGCGCGCCGGCGACGGCGAGCGAAGTGCTGCGTTGGCCGGCGAGCGCGCAGGAGCTTTATTCGGTGCTGGCGGTCTTGCAGGCGCGCAGCAAATCCGATGACGAAACGGACGGCGCGGCGGAGCCGCAAGTGCTGGCGCCGATCGATGCCGACGCGTTCGCGGCGCTGGAGAAATCGCTGGGGCTGAGCTCGCTGCTCAGCATCCTGCAGTCCTATATCGAGAACGCCGAGCTTCTGTGCAGCAGCCTGTCCGAGGCCTGCGCCGCGGAGCGCTGGGACGATGCGAGCCGGCTGGCGCAGGACATCGCGGGCGCGGCCGGCGGGCTGGGGCTGATCGCGGTGACCGCCGCGGCGCGCGGCTTCACGCAGAAGACACGGCAAGGCGAGAGCCGCCATGAACTGCGCAACGCGGCGCAGATGGTGGTCGGCGAACAGGTGCGCGCGCGGCAGGCGCTGGGGAATCTGTATCCGGATCTGGTGGCGTAGGACGCCGGACAGGCACTTGGCCGATCAGAAGAATTTTTTCTTCTTCTTCGCGATTCTTTCGCAGGTGACGATGATCCGATACTCGATCATCAGACCGCAGACCCAGAAACCAGCCCCGAGCTCCGCCGGCCCGTATTCCGTCGCCTTGACGATGCTGTAGCTGCCCTTGGGCTCGCAGGTGCGCGCCTTGGCGAAGGTCGGCTCGCCGCATTGCTCGAGGCTGGCGAATTGATCGGCCGCCGCCTTGGCCTGGCCGTCGCACTGGCTTTTCGCCATCTGGTGCGCCGCGCCCTTCGTCGCGCCAAAACCGAGACCGTAATACAGGAACGTGCCTTCGTCTTTCGTGCCGGGACATTCGATGGGCATATCGGATCCTCCTATATTTTGAATACTCGAAGTCGTTGTCGCCAAAAGGACAACTTTACTTCGAATCAGGACCCGCGGCGAGCGATATAGGCAGTAAAACCAAAATCTATTCTGTATCTCCTGCATCCGGCAGGGCGGTCAACTCGCCGGCCAGGCGGCCCATCAGGCGCACCAGATCGGCGAAATCCTTTTCGCTCCATCTGGCCAGGATCGGCATTGCGAGGCGGCGGCGTGCGGCGTCGAGGGCATCGGTGAGGACGCGGCCCTTGGGCGTGATGACGCATTCGTGGATGCGGCGGTCGGCGGCGCCCGGACGGCGCGCGATCAGGCCGAGCTCGGCGAGCCTGGCGATCTGGCGGCTGACGGTGGTGTGGTCGCGCCCGGCGCGGTCGGCGAGGTCGACGACGCCGATAGGGCCGAAGCGTTCGATGCCCGAAAGCAGCGGGAACAGCGCGCGGTCGAGCGAAACGCCGGCCTCGGCGATCAGGATCGCATCGCGCTGCGGCCGGTTGAGGAAGGCGGCGATGTCGAGCATGGCGCGGTGCAGCTCGCGCAGCTGGGATTTCTTATTCCGTGTATTTTGCACGCGTTTCCTTGACTCCGGAGCGGCCCGCGATTATGTGCATAATGCACGCAATTGGCGAGACCCGTCATGTCCAAGCCTTTTACCACCGATGTGCTGATCGTGGGCGCCGGGGCGGCCGGGCTGACGCTGGGAATCGACCTGGCGCGGCGGGGCGTCGCGTTCCGGCTGATCGACAAGCTGACCGCGCCGTTCGGCGGCTCGCGCGGCAAGGGCATTCAGCCGCGCAGCCAGGAAGTGTTCGAGGATCTCGGCGTGATCGACCGGCTGGTCGCGGTGGGCGGGGTCTACCCGCCGCAGCGCTCCTACAGGGCGGACGGGACCTTCGAAGAGGAAGAGGTTCTGCAGCTCGGCGCGGCGAGCGCGGCCGAGCCCTACAAGATTCCGCTGATGGTGCCGCAGTTCCTGACCGAAGGCGTGCTGCGCGAGCGGCTGGCGGAGTTGGGGGCACGCGCGCAATTCGGTTGCGAATTGCTTTCGTTCAAACAGGAAGACGGTGCGGTCGTCGCGCGGGTGCGCGGCGCGGCAGGCAAAGAGACGATCCGGGCACGCTATCTGATCGGCTGCGACGGCGGGCGCAGTTTCGTGCGGCATGCGCTGGGGATCGCGTTTCCCGGCAAGACGCTGGGCGTCCGCGCCGTGGTGGCCGATATCCTCGTCGAGGGCATCGGGCGCGAGGCGTGGCATCGCTGGAACGAGGGATCGGCAGAGCAGATTTCGCTGTGTCCGTTGGCGGGGACGGAGATGTTCCAGCTGCAGGGGCCGGTACCGCTGGAAGGCGAGATCGATCTGTCGGCAAAGGGGCTGACGCAATTGCTGGGCGCGCGAACGGGACGGGCTGATCTCGTGGTGCGCTCGGTGTCGTGGGCGTCGGCGTTCAACATGAACGCGCGGTTGGCGGCGCGGTATCGAGCGGACCGCGTGTTCCTTGCGGGCGATGCGGCGCATATTCATCCGCCGACCGGCGGACAGGGGCTCAATACCAGCGTGCAGGACGCATACAATCTCGGCTGGAAGCTGGCGGCGGTGCTGCGCGGGGCGCCGGAGAATTTGCTCGATAGCTATGAGGCGGAGCGGCGGCCGGTGGCGGCGGCGATGCTGGGGCTGGCGACCGATCTGCTCGAGGCGGCCAAGCGCGGCTCGATGCGGCGCGGGCGCGAGGTGCATCAGCTCGATATCGGCTATCCGGATACGGCGCTGGCGCTGGAGATGCCGGCGCGGACGGGTGGCGTGCTGGCGGGAGACCGCGCGCCGGACGCGCCGATGCGCGGCGCGGGCGGACTGCCGATGCGGCTGTTCGCGCTGACGCGGGGGCCGCATTGGACGCTGCTGGGCTATGAGGCGGCGCGGGACGCGATCAAGCCGCGTGCGGGATTGCATATCCATGCGATTGGCGCGCGCGGCGATGTCGTCGACGCGCAAGGGCACTTCCGCGACGCCTATGGCGTGGCGCCGGGCGACTGGGTTCTGGTGCGGCCGGATGGGTATGTCGGGGCGATTGTGTCGGGGGAGAATGTGGTCGCGCTGGACAATTATCTGGCGCGTGTCGGGCTGACGGCAGACCATCCCCTGCCCCGGCGGCGCGGCTGGTTCGGGCGGTAGCGCGCGATCATTCCGCTGGCGGCGGACGTTTATGCTCTTCGCGCCAGACAATCCAGACTGCATAGCTGCCCGCAAGCATGACGGGCGGGCTGATGATATAGAGCATAATTTCGAGCGGGCTCATGAGTGCTCTCCGTAGGGCGCAATATAGATTGCGCTCGCCTGCGCCACCAGACCAACTATTGCCGAGCAGATCTGGACGAGTGTGAACCGCCCCGAATTCGAGAGAAGCGGTTGGATCACGGTCCCTCCCAGAAGCGCATAGCCATGTGTCGTCAGGATAGAACTCACCAATTTAATGCGTGCGCGACGCGCAGTGGCTTTGGTGATGGTCATACGGGTCTCATCGCTCCGATGATATTGCTGGGCCCGCAGCATGGAAGACCTTAGGACCGATGAGGCATCTTTAAGTTGCATAATACTTTTGAACGGCCGGCAAGCGTTTGAAGGCCAAATTACGGAGTTTTTTGCGTTTTTTCAGATTTTCGGCAGCGATTTGCGATTGCAGATAAAGTGTCGCGATGGCCTCTTCCCCGATTCCCTTTCGCGAATTGCCCGCGCTGGTGCCTGCGCCCGGTGGCGCGGTCGTGTGCGAGCGGGATGGCGAATGCCGGCGCGTCGGGTTCGAGGAGGCGCGAAGGCTGTTTCGTTCGGGCAATGTCATCATCGCGCATGCGGCGTTCGTTTCGGGGCGGCTGAAGGCGCCGCCGGCGGCGGCGTTGTTCGACGTGCTGGAGCTGTTCGCCTTCGTGCGCCCGGGCATGCCGTTCATTCCGAGCGCGCTGGGACTGGCACGGTCTCTCGGGCTGGCGATGCCGCACACGGCGGAGGAGCAAGCCGCTTCGTTGCGCGAGAGTGCGGGCGCGTTGATCGATCTTCTGCATCATGCGCCCGAAGAGGCGCGTACGGCGATGCGCGGGCTGGCGGCGAATCTGCACCGCGCGGGATGGCGCTGGGCAAGCGCCATTCTGGATGTCATCGGCGAGCCCGACGGCAAGACGGCACCCATCGAAGGATTCGAGACGTGGCGCGGTTTGCCGGAGTGGGAAGACAGCCAGGCGCCCGACAAGCCGGGTTCGCTGCCGGTGTCTTCGGCGGATGCGCGGGCGCGGCTGGCGCAGCTGGTGCACCGGATGGGCGCGCTCAGGCCGGAGCAGGAATCCTACACCGACGCGGCGTCCTATGCCTTTAGCGCGCGCGAGACGGCAGGCGCGCCCAAGGTCGCGCTGGTCGAGGCGGGGACGGGCGTCGGCAAGACGCTGGGCTATCTCGCGCCGGCATCGTTGTGGTCCGAGAAAAATGGTCCGGGACTCTGGATTTCGACCTACACCCGCAATCTGCAGCGCCAGATCGTGCAGGAGATCGGGCATCTCTATCCCGATCCGGAGGAGCGCGCCGAGAAGGCGGTGGTGCGCAAGGGGCGCGAGAATTATCTCTGCCTGCTGAATTTCGAGGAGGCGGCCAAGCGTACGGCGCTGGCGCCGGGGCAGCGCACCGTGGCGCTCGGACTGATCGCGCGCTGGGTCGGTGTCACGCGCGACGGCGACGTGTCGGGCTTCGGCTTTCCCGCGTTCCTCGGCAGCTCGATGGCCTTGAGCGAGATCACCGACCGGCGCGGCGAGTGCATCTATGCGGCCTGCCCGCACTACCGGACCTGCTTCATCGAGCGCGCGATAAGGCGCGCGCGGCATGCGCCGATCGTGGTGGCGAACCATGCGCTCGTCATCGCGCAGGCGGCGCAGGACTGGGCCGCGACCGACGAGACAACGGATGCGCCGCCGGAGCGGCGGGTGCGCTATGTGTTCGACGAAGGGCATCATCTGTTCGACGCGGCGGATTCGGGGTTTGCGCCGCTGGTGTCGGGAATGGAGATGCAGGATCTGCGGCGCTGGATCCGCGGGCCGGAGGGGCGGGCGCGTTCGCGGATGCGCGGACTTCAAGAGAGGCTTCGCGATCTCACGCAGGACGACAAGGAGGCGGAGGATGCCCTGGGCGAATGCCTCAATGCGTCGGGTGTGCTGGCGGCGGAAGGGTGGATGTCGCGGCTGCATGGCGGCGGGCCGCGCGGACCGGCGGAGCTGTTTCTCGCGGCGGCCTTCCAGCATGTGCGGGCGCGCAGCGAGGATGCGGACAGCTTCTATACGCTCGAAGCGGATACGCAGCCGCTCGGCGACGAGCTTCTCGGCGCCGCGCGCGAATTGTCGAAGGGTCTGAAGCGGCTGGCGGCGCCGCTGATGCGGCTGGCGGCGATGCTGCGCAAGCAGATGGATGCCAAGAGCGAGGAGCTCGAGACGTTTTCGCGCGCGCGGATCGAGGCGGCGGTGCGCGGGCTGACCTGGCGCGGGCGCTTCGTGGTGCCGACATGGATTGCGATGCTGGATGAACTGGAGGGGACGCGCGGGGCGGAGTTCGTCGACTGGTTCGAGATCGCACGCGAGGACGGGCGCGACTACGACGTCGGCTTGGAGCGGCATTGGGTCGATCCGACGATCCCGCTGGCGCGCGACGTACTGGCGCCGGCGCATGGCGCGCTGATCACGTCGGCCACCTTGCGTGACATCGGCGAGGGCACCGACGACTGGCTGAGCGCAGAGGTGCGCACCGGCGCGAACCATCTGCCCGAGCCGGCGCGGCGCGCGAGCTTCGGCTCGCCGTTCCGCTATGCCGAGCAATCGCGCATCTACATCGTCAAGGACGTGAACCGGCGCGATGCGGACCAGGTGGCGGCGGCGTTCCGCGAATTGTTTTTGGCGGCGGGCGGCGGCGGGCTTGGGCTATTCACGGCGGTGCGGGCATTGCGCGCGGTGGAGCAGCGGATCTCGGCGCCGCTCGCGGAAGCCGGCATCACGCTTTATGCGCAGCATGTCGACAAGCTCGACACCGGGGCGCTGATCGATTTGTTCCGGGCGGAGGAGAATGCCTGCCTGCTCGGCACCGATGCTTTGCGCGACGGCGTCGACGTGCCGGGGCGGTCGCTGCGGCTCGCGGTGTTCGACAAGGTGCCGTGGCCCAAGCCGACGATCCTGCACAAGGCGCGGCGGGCGCGCTTCGGCAAAGGCTATGACGATCTGCTGACGCGGTTCCGGCTGAAGCAGGCATTCGGGCGGCTGATCCGGGGCGACGGCGACAAGGGCGTGTTCGTGATCCTGGAGCCGGCGACGCCGACGCGGCTGCTGTCGGCGTTTCCGCCCGATGCGCCGGTGAAGCGCTGCGGGCTGGCGGAAACGATTGCGGACATCCGCGACTTTCTGCGTGCGCCGGCGTAGCTGCGCTATTTGCCGGAAGTCTCTTTCACATAAGACGGATTGAGCGTTCCCAGCTGTGCCGCGACCGGCAGCAGCGTGGGATAGAACTGCACGAAGGTCGTGTCGGCGGCGGCGTGCTGCTGGTGGCAGCTGTAACAGCTTTCCGTGTAGGCGATCTGCTCGGCGGGCTTGTCGCCGTCGAAGGCGAAGAAGGCCCAGCCGCCCTTGAAGCGCGCGGTATCCTTGACATGCACTTCGCGGCCCATCACGTCGCCGGTCTGGACCACGCCGCGTTTGGCGATGGAGATATTCGAGGCACCGCCGCGCCCTTCCAGGATCAGCATCGTCTTGTCCGGCCATATGCCGGTCTTGAGGAAGGCTTCGTAGGCGGCGCGCGGCGCGAAGACGTTGTTGAACATGTGGGCGTCCGGCATCGCGGGCGCGTTGCTGTAGCTCATGTCGAGGCCGGAGCTCAGGAAGACCCATTCGCGGTAGCCGGCGGGAAAGATGAGATGGCCGGCCGCGTCGTATTGCGGTGTGCCGGCGGGGGCATCGGTGTCGGCGGCGGCACCGAGCAGCGGAAGCAGGAAGGCGGCGGCGACGGCGGCGAGGATACGCGCGTTCATGGCCCGAGCCTTCGGTAGGTGCAGCACCCGAGCCTAGCGCGGCGGCGAAGCGTCCCAAATGCCAATCCGCCGGCAAATTCCGCCATCCGGTGCTGGGGATATCCGGGGGTTTGAGGACACTGCGGGGTGAGATGGGTGGAATCGCCTCTATAATGGGCCGGATGACCCAACCCGACGACACCCTGTTCGGCGATGCCGAAGACGCGGCCGCCGATTCCTATGGCCGCTATTCCACCGGCATCCTGCCATCCCATGTCCTCAAGCGGCTGATCCGGGCGCGCCGGGAAATCCTCGCGACGGAAGAGTTCGACGAGGCCCAGATCCAGCCGGCCTCGATCGATTTGCGGCTGGGCGCGGTGGCGTGGCGGGTGCGGGCGAGCTTCCTTCCCGGTCCGAACGCGACGGTGGCCGACCGGCTGCCCTCGGTCTTCATGCACGAGATCGACCTGACGGCCGGCGCGGTGCTGGAGACCGGCTGCGTCTATATCGTGCCGCTGCTCGAAGTCGCCGAGTTCTCGGCGCGGGTGTCGGGGACGGCGAATCCGAAGAGTTCGACCGGGCGCATCGACGTGTTCACGCGGCTGATCACCGACCGGGCACAGGCGTTCGACCGGATCGAGCCGGGCTATCGCGGGCCGCTTTATGCGGAGATTTCACCGCGGACGTTTCCGGTGCTGGTGCGCAAGGGTTCCAAGCTGAACCAGCTGCGGGTGCGCAAGGGAACGCCGCAATTCACCGATACGCAGTTGCGGCGGCTGCACGCCGAGAACCCGATCGTCAGCGGCGTCGCGGACATCGACGAAGGGCTGGCGCTGTCCATCGACCTGCGCGGCCAGAGTGGCGGGCGGATCGGCTGGCGCGCCAAGCGCCATACCGGGGTGATCGATGTCGACCGGCGCGACGTGCTCAATCCCTATGAATATTGGGACTCGATCGAGAGCAACGCCTCGGGAACCATCGTGCTCGATCCCGACGAGTTCTACATCCTGGTCAGCCAGGAGGCGGTGGCGATTCCGCCGGACCACGCCGCGGAGATGGTGCCGTTCAATCCGCTGGTCGGCGAGTTCCGCGTCCATTATGCCGGGTTCTTCGATCCCGGCTTCGGCTTCGAAAAGGGCCAGCCGCCGCAGGCGCGGGGCGTGCTGGAGGTGCGCAGCCGGGAGGTGCCGTTCATCCTGGAACACGGCCAGGTCATCGGCCGGCTGGTGTTCGAACGGCTGACCGATCCGCCTCCGGAGATCTACGGATCCGGGATCGGCTCGAACTACGCCCGCCAGGCGTTGCGCCTGTCGAAGCATTTCAAGCTGCCCTGATTTGTGACGGTCCAGTCACGAATATTGTTGCTGCAAATCAACAGCGTTTTCAAATGTGCAATGCAGGCATGCATGACCGTTGCGTCATGCACCCGTCTCGGCACAGTTAGCGCGCCGCGGGTCCGAACGGCTTGGGGGCTAAGCCTCGCGGTTACTAGGGTCCGCATTGAAGGGGGCAGCGTGAGGCGGCTACGGCGTGGGAACGCGCCGGCCGCCTCATGATTTTCTGCTGCACCGCAGCGCACCCTGCCCTTCGTATCCCAATTCCGACGCACTTCGCAGACAGGTTTGGTCTAAAGCTCGGCTTTCGAACCTTTGGTGACACCTGCATGCGCTTTGTCCGGACTTTCCTGATCGCCGCCCTGCTCTGGCCCGTGGCCAGCCTTGCGGGAACTTCGCCGCTCAACCCCGGCTGGGGGACGATCTTTCCCGCGGAGCAAGCGGCGCAGCTGGCGCGGCAGTGCTCGCGCACCGCGCCGCGGGCGGAAGGCGCCTGGCTGCCGGCGCCGGCGGATATCGCCAAGCTGGAGCCGGGGCTGACGCAGACCCTGATCGTGGCCAAGGTCCAGCCCGGCGCCTATTACCGGCAATATGGCGGGCTGATCGTCGGCGGGCGGCACATCATCTATGTCAACGGCATGCGCAACGCCGTCGTCCGGAGCGACTGGCGCACGGCGCCATTCTCGCTGTGCGACGGCGGCGCGCTGGCGTTCGGCGTCGAATACGATCCGGCGACGGGGCGGTTCGAGCATTTCGCGTTCAACGGTTCGCTCTGACGCGATGAACCTTCAGACCCCGCGCCTCCATCTGAGGCCGATCCAGCTGCACGATGCCGCCGATCTGTTCGCAGGGCGCGGCGACGACGAGGTCATGCGCTATTGGGATTGGCCGGCGCAAAAATGCGTCGACCAGGTGCGCGGCATCATCGGCAATCATTTCGAGGAGATCGGCGCGGGACGCGTGCATTGGTGGGTCGTGGCGACCAGTCCGCGCGGGCCGGCGATCGGGGAATGCGATCTCAGCGAGATCGACCTGCAACACCGGCGCGCCGAAGTGGGCTTCCTGTTCCGCCGCGACGCATGGGGACATGGCTATGCGCAAGAGGCGATGGCGCGGGTGATGCGGTTCGGCTTCGAGGAACTGGGACTGGAGCGCCTGGCGGCGCGGGCGCATGCCAGCAATGCGGCGTCGCGGCGGCTGCTGGAGAAGCTCGGCTTTGTTTATGAGGGCACGCTGCGCGGCCATGTGCTGCGCGACGGCGAGCGGCGCGACTGCGTGCTGTACGGACGCGGGCGGGATTGAACGAAAAGCCCCGGCGCTCACGCACCGGGGCTTTCAGATGTCCAGCGGATACTAGTAGCCGCCGCGATAGCCGTCATCGCGGTAATGGTCGCCATCACGATAACCATCGCCGCCGCGATCGTAAGCGCCGTCGGTGCGGTCGCCGCCGCGATCATAGGCACCGTCACGATCATAGCCACGGTCGCGATAGTACGCGTCGCGGTCGCGGTAGCGGTCGTGATCGTGCGCGCTTTCGGCGGCGATGATGCCGAGCGCGAGGATGCCGAGGCCAATGCCGAGCGCCGCGCCGCCATTGCCGTGGTGGCGATAGCCGCCGTGATAGCCGCCGCCCCAATCGCGCGCTTCGGCGGCGGTGGTGCCCAGGAGAGTCAGCGCCAAGGCGGCGCAGGCGATGCGTTTGAACATGGTGTCAGCCCTTCGGTTGCGTTCGTCGGGAAGGACCATGGCGGGATGCGGATGAATGCAGGCTGAACCGATTGGGGTGCCATTGGGGCAGCGCGGCGCAAAGAAAAAGCGCACCGGCTTTCGCCGATGCGCTCTCCCGAACTCAGAGAACCAGACCTTAGGGGTTCAGGTTCCAGACGTAGACCGCGCGGTTGTCCGCGTGGAAGGTCGTGAACTCCTGCGGCTCGCCCTCGGGGCAGGTGGTGTCTTCCGAGGCGGTGAAGAAGTCGTACGGGCCGGGGTATTCGACGCACTGCTTGATGTCGCTACCCCAGTACTGGTCGCTGTTGCCCTTCACTTCGGCGCGCGCATAGAAGGTGTGGTTGGTGGTCTTGAAGATGTCCTCGCAGGAATGCGGGCCAACGCGGGTCCAACCCTTGTTGCGCCAGTCCGAGCCGCCGATCGGGATGAAGCTGGAGGCCACCAGGACGTTGTCGTTGGTGTTGTTGCAGGCGCGCAGCGTGACAGGGCTGGCCGCCGACGCCGGCGAGGCGAACGCGACAGCCGCCAGACCGGCAACGCCGAGCGCGATCGCAAGGCTGTAGTTCCTGGACTTCGAAAGCATGGGAAACCCCCTTGAATTGGCACGTCAGGGACCCGCGTCCCGACAGGTGACAAAAAGTTTAGAACATCGACGCCGTTCACGCTAGGTGCCGTTTGAGGCTGCATTGCGGCGAATCGGGCCAAGTCCGGCGCCGGACCGACGCGGCTGTGATCGACTTATATTTGCTCGAATTGCCGCCCCGGTTTCGCTCGAATTGGCGGGCCGTATAATGGCGGTGCAAAGGGGCAAAGCGATGATCAGACAACTCAGCCTGCTGGTGGCGGCATTTGCGGCGGCGGGAACCATGGCCGAGGCGGGCACGCCCGCTTCGGTGCCGATGACGCGCGACGGCGGCGTCTATGTCGTACCCGTGTCGGTCAACGGCGTCGCGACGCTCGATTGCGTGGTCGACAGCGGGGCGGCGGACGTCAACATCCCGGCGGACGTGTTCCGCAAGCTGGTGCGCGCCGGCACGGTGAAGAAAGAAGATTTCCTCGGCACCACGACCTACACGCTGGCCGACGGAACGGACGAGCCGTCGCGCACCTTCCGCATCCACCAGCTGAAGGTGGGCAACATCGTGCTGACCAACGTCACCGCGAGCATCGGCGGCACGGGGAGCACGGCGCTGCTCGGGCAGAGCTTCCTCGGGCGGTTCCGCTCATGGTCGCTCGACAACACGCACCACACGCTTGCGCTGCTCGATCCCTTGCAGGCACCCGTGATGGCGGACCGCGATCCGCCGGCATCGCACGGCCCCATGCCGAAAGGGCATCCGGGCAGCGAGGGGACCGTGGCGCAGACGGGCGGCAGCCCGCGTGGCGGCGAAGATGACTCGCCGGCGGTGGCGTCGCGCCAGCCGGACCCGGACGACGGGCGGCTGACGGCGCAGCACAGCGATTCGCACTAGGGCAAAGCCGCCATCCCCGGCCGTGCGCCGGGGATGACAGCGAAGGTTACTTCGTCACGAACTGCGTCAGGCCGCGGTGTTCGAGCATCGGTCCCGTGTCGGGGTCCTTGCCGTAGAAGGCGCGGAACATCGGGCCGTACTCCTCGGTGTGGCCCTTGGACAGGATCATGTCGCGGAAGCGCTGGCCGTTGGCGCGGGTCAGGCCGCCATTGTGCTCGAACCAGGAATAGGCGTCGTCGTCCAGCATCACGCTCCACTGATAAGCGTAATAGCCGGCGGCGTAGCCATTGCCCCAGATGTGCAGGAAGTAGGTCGAGCGGTAGCGCGGCGGCACATTGGCGAAATCGGTGTGCGTCGCGGCCAGCGCCTTGGTCTCGAAGGCGTCGACATCGGTCGGCGACTTGCCGGGTGCGATCTCGTGCCACTGCATGTCGAGCTCCGACGCCGCGAGCAGCTCGCCCAGCTCATAGCCCTGGTCCCAGGTCTGCGAGTTGCGCAGCTTGTCGACCAGCGCCTGCGGGATCGGCTGGTGCGTCTGGTAGTTGACCGCATAGTGCTTGAGCACGTCGGGATAGAGCGCCCAGTGCTCGTTGAACTGCGACGGGAATTCGACGTAGTCGCGCGCCACCGATGTGCCGGACAGCGTTTCGTACCGGCTGTTGGCGAACAGCGCGTGCAGCGCGTGGCCGAATTCGTGGAACATCGTGGTCACGTCGTCGAAGCTGATCAGCGCGGGCTGGCCGGCCGCCGGCTTGGCGAAGTTGGCGACGTTGTAGACGACAGGCTTGGTCTTCAGCAGATGCGACTGCGAGACGAAATTGCTCGTCCAGGCGCCGCCCTGTTTGTTGTCGCGCTTGAAGTAATCGAAATACATCAGGCCGAGCTGCGAGCCGTCCTTGTCGATCACGTCGAACACGCGCACGTCGGGCTGGTAGACCGGGATGTCGTGGCGTTCCTTGAAGGTGATGCCGTAGAGCTGCGTCGCGGCGTAGAACACGCCCTGCTCCAGCACGGTGTTGAGCTCGAAATACGGCTTCAACTCGCTTTCGTCGAGGTCGTAGCGCGCCTTGCGCACCTTGTCGGCGTACATCTCCCAATCCCACGGCGCGAGCGCGAAGTGGCTGCCCGACGCATCGATCTGGGCCTGGATCTGCTTGGCCTCGTCCGCGGCCTTGGCGGCCGTCGGGCCGGTGAGCTGGCCGATGAACTTGTCGACCGCCTCGGGTGTGCCGGCCATCTGGTCGTAGAGCGTGTAGGCGGCGAAGCTGGAGTAGCCGAGCAGTGCCGCCTTCTCCGCCCGCACTTCGGCGATACGCGCGATGGTGGCGCGGGTGTCGTTGGCGTCGCCCCTTTCGGTACGGTTGAGGGATGCCTCGAACAGCTTCTGGCGAAGGTCGCGGTTGGTCAGCGAACCGAGCAGCGGTTGCTGCGTCGTGTTGCTGAGGCCGAGGACATACTTGCCCTTGAGGCCGCGGCTTTCGGCGGCGGCGGACGCGGCGGCGATCTGCGCGTCGCTCAGGCCCGCGAGATCGGCCTTGTTGTCGACCACGAGACCGCCGGCCTTGCCGGCGGCGAGCAGTTTCTGCTGGAAGGTGGTGGTGAGGCTCGCCTCCTCCATGTTCAGCGCGCGCAGCTTGTCCTTGTCGGCGTCGGACAGGTTGGCGCCGGAGTGGATGAACTGGTTGTAGTAGATCTTGAGGAGCTGGGCCGATTCCGGATCGAGCTTCAGCGTGTCGCGCGCGTCGTAAAGCGCCTTGATGCGCGCGAACAGCTTGGGATTGAGGTTGATCGAATCCTGGTGCGCGGCGAGGCGCGGCGCCTCGGCGGTCTGCACCGCGTCGAGCGCGTCGTTGGTGTTGGCGCCGGCGACGCCGAAGAAGGTGGAGGCGACGCGGTCGAGCATGCGGCCGGAGCGCTCCATCGCGACGATGGTGTTGTCGAAGGTCGGCTTGGCGCGGTCGTCGGCAATGGCGGCCATTTCGGCCGCCTGCTGCTTCATCGCGGTCTCGAAGGCGGGCTGGTAGTCGGTGTCCTTGATCCGGGCGAAATCGGGGGCCTGGAGCGGCAGCGTGCTCGGCGCGTCGAAGGGGTTGGCGGGCGCGGCATTCTTGGCCGGCGCGGCGCCGAACAGCAGGGTGCTCGCCGCGGTGGCGAGAAGGATCGTGGAAATGCGCTTGGTGGTCATGTCGCCTCTGTTGCGTTCGTTGGGGGCCAGCAAGAGATGCCGGCGCGGCGGCCTTGCGCGGCCGTCTTTCAGGGGCGGGACCATGTCATTTCGCAGGTCTTTTGTCGACGTTCAGAAATTGGTCTGGACCAGCAACCGGTTGAGGTCCGCGGTCTCGAAATCCATCAGGATCGCGCCGAAATGGCCCTTGAGGTTGGCGAGAAAATAGTCCGTCAGGCGCGGGTTGATGAAGGCGGCGCAGGCGCCCGGGGTGGCGAGGCTCCAGGCGCTGCAGAAATCGACATAGAGCGTGTCGTCGTGCGAGAACCTGGCCCTGTCGAGCAGAGTTTTGACGTCATCCCATTTGTTCCAGAGACCGGCGCCGGTCGGCAATTTCCAATGGTCCTGGATTGTCATCCTGGCCGTATTGGCGATCGTGAAGGTGGTGTTGTCCTCCCATGGCTGCGCCTTGAGCCCGAGCACCGGGCGCTGAACGGAGGCGAAGCGGCGGAACAGCACGATCTTGCCGCGCACCGCGTCCAGCGCCGGCATGGTGTCGTCGAGATACCAACTGGTCCAGCAATTGTTCTTCTGAAGATAGTTGAGGAAGGTCTGCTCGAAGGTTTCGGTGTTCTCGGCGGCGTCGTATTCCTCCTTGATCGACATCACGATCGTCTCGCTCGCGTTCGTCTTGAGGAAGGCGAGGCACATCTCCAGCACCTGCTGGAAGGTGATGTCCTGGTAGGCCGAGCCGTGGTGGATCGGGAAGCTGTTCTTGTAGTGGCGGCAGCGGATGTCGATGAAGCGGACGCCATCGTTCAATTGCTCGGAGAGGATGCGGTTCTGCGTCTCGGTCCAGGGGCCGCCGAAACGCGAGCAGGTGTCGTGCGTGCCGGGCAGCGTGACGTTGGCGAGCGAGGTCTTGCCGCCCAGACGCGCCATCCACTTGGCGAGATCGATGTTGCCGGTCTTGGATTGCATCGTGAAGGTGAAATCGGAATGGCCGCCCTTGATGGCGAGCGTGACGGTCGAACCGTCGCTGCCGCCGGTGCCGGCGAGAAGCAGCGCCTTGCCGCCGACGTTGGAGATCGACTCGCGTCCGCCCAGCCACCAGATGTGACGCGATCCCTGGTTGCTCTGGCCGAAATAGACCTGCGCGGTGACCAGGCGGATCGTGGTGCCGTCCGTGAAGCCGAACGTCACCGTCATCTCGAAGCAGAAATTCAGCTCCCTGGGCTCGGCATCGTCGGCTTTGGGCGCGAATTCGTGGCCGGCGCCGCCGCATGCGGTGTTGAACGCCTCGGCATATTCGGATTTGCCCTTCTGGTCGCAGTCCAGGGTCACGACCCATTTGGTCTGGGACTTGTCGGTGGCATAGGCCTTCGGATGCTCGGTGCCCGTCGGCGCGCGCAACGTGCCGAATTTGTACTGAATGTCGGTGATCACGAGGTTGCCGTCGGTCTTCAGATCGACATTGTTGGTGTGCGCCATGGCCGGTGCCCTTGTCCGATCAGGTGTTGCCGCGGAACAGGCGGGCGAGGACGAAGCCGATCACGAGGCCGGCCAGCGCCGCGATCAGGGCGATCTTGAGCACCAGGCCGAGGAGCTTGACGACGACGAAGATCACCAGGGCAAGGATGACGGCGACGATGATCTCGAAGGCGCGCATGGCGGTCTCGTGTCCTATTTTTCGTAGAGATAATAGCAGCCGATCAGCGTGCGGCCAGGTTCGTTGTCGGCGGACATCAGCACGGCGGTGCGTTGGGGCGCGATCTCGAGCTCGCAGGAGTGCATGCCGTCGCTCGCCTCGCAATGCGTCAGCGTCTTGCCGAGCGCCGCTTCGTAGGCCTTGCGCGCCGTGTCGAAATTGGCGGCGACGGTGAGCGAAAAGCCGACGCCCATGCCGACGCTTTGCGGGAAGGCCTGCACGACGCGCAGGCCGGCGACGAAGATGGGGGCTTTGGGCGTGGCGAAAGGGTCGTTGCCGCTGTGGGAGAATTGCGACCGGACGCGGTCGCCGAATGCCTTGAGCGCGGGCGGCGCGGTCTTGCTCCAGTCGAGCCAGGAGTCCTGGCAGGTCGCCATGCGCAGGAGCGCGGTGTCGTCGGCAGCGCGGACCGGTGCGGCGGCGAACGCCAGCGCGAGCAATGCGCCTGCCAGGAATTGACGCTTCATCACGGCTCCTCGGTCCGCAGAGTGACAGAGTTGCGAGTGGGGTCAATCGGATGCGGACGGCTTTCCGGCGCGCGCCGACCTATGCTATCCCTGCCCGCATGCGGGCGTAGTTCAATGGTAGAACGGAAGCTTCCCAAGCTTCATACGAGGGTTCGATTCCCTTCGCCCGCTCCACCCTGCGCTGCGCAGCAGCGGAGGGTGCCTCCCGAAGCCCACTTGGGCGTAGGGAGGCTGCGCCAAGGTTCGCGCAGCTTCGGGTGGCAGGCCACACCCTACACCATAATCGCCGCTCAGCGACCTCGCGGTTTTGCCGTGGCTGCCCGCCGCCACCGTGCCGGGCTGTCGCCGACGATCCGTCCGAATGCACGCGTGAAAGCAGTCTGGTCCGAGAACCCGGACCGCAAGGCGATATCGGCGATCGGAAGCGCACTCGATACGAGCAGCGCTTTCGCGCGGTCGATCCGCCGCTCCAGGAGCCAGCGATACGGCGACACACCGAAGCTGATCCGGAAGGCGCGCGTGAAATGGGTAACCGAAAGGCTGCATTCACGCGCCAGATCGGCGAGATGAATGTCGCCATCGAGGCTTTCGCGGATCATCTCGGCCGCGCGTTTCGCCTGCCAGGGGGCGAGGCCTCCCCTCCTCGGCGCTCTCAAAGGTGGGACACCGGCATAGGTGCGCAGCACATGCGCACCCAGGATCAGGCTGAACTGGTCGAGCGCGAGCGACCCCGTCCAATCGCGCGAACCGATGAAGGGCATTGCATATTGCGTAAGCTGGGCCATGACGATGTCGTGCTCGCAGATCGCGAATTTGTACGCGATGGCTGGTTCGACGCCGTGATCCCGGGCGATCTCGTCGAGCCCGGCTTTCGGCACGTGATAATGGATATAGTCGAAGCCCGTACCGACCCAGCAGACCGGATCGGATTCGAGATCCATCACGCTCGTGCGAAGCGAGGGAATGTGGGGTACGGCGATCGCCTTACCGTCGATCCAAAGTTCGTAAGCGCGCAAAGGCACCGGCAGAATCGAGACCGATATGTGCAGCGCGGGCTCGCTCGGCACGCTGGTCGTCCGGTCGGGAATGCCAATGTCGGATTGCAGCCGCGTGATCGCGAAGTGGCTGTCGCGCGCCCATGCAGTGGAAACCTGCTCGCTCTGCGCGAGATGAAAGTGAGCGGCAAGGTTGCCCCCGAACGCGCCATCGTGGACGGAGGGTCGATCGTGCGAAACGTCTGCCTGAAACGTCATGAGGAAAAGCGCCGCAGTCGTTGAAACATTATTATTGGCGCTGAAGTTCCACGTCTACTGTTTCGAGCGGGATCGAGGCCATCGCCGGAAGCGCAGTCAAGACAAAGTGGTCCGTTCGGCCAATAACTGCAAAATCGGCAAAGACCGGTGTCGCGCGGCCATGGATAATCCCGCACAGCTTGGCGACAGCGCCCGAGCGCACCTGTCTGTCTGCCAGATCGCGAGGCCCAAGATGACCGAACCTATGTTCACGGCTTCGAGGCGCGGCGTGCTCGCCGGCGCCATCGGGCTCGGCCTGAGCGCGGCAGCGCGCGCCGCGGATCACAAACCCCATCACAAAAGCCAGGAGGTTGCGATGAGCACGAAGAAGCCGGGTATCGTTTTCGCACATGGTCTTTGGGCCGACGGCTCGTGTTTCCAGAAACTGATCCCGACGCTTCAGGCGGAGGGGCATGAGGTGATGTGCTCGCAGCACGGTCTGGATTCCCTGAAGACCGACGTCGACTCCGTCATCCGCTGTCTTGGGCGGGTCAGCGGTCCCGTGGTCCTGGTGGGCCATTCCTATGGTGGCACGCTGATCACCCATGCGGGCATGGACGATCGGGTGGCCGCCCTGGTCTACATCTGCGCCCTCGCACCGGACGAGACCGAGACGTCCCAGGGCCAGCAGAACAAGTTTCCCAAGACGCCCGTGTTCGGTCACATCGACGTCGCCGATGGACGGATCTGGCTCAAGCCCGATGGAACGCCGGACTTCTGCGGCGATCTTTCCGAGGCGGACCAGAAGCTGGTCTGGGCCACGCAAGGCGTGCCGGTGCCGGATCTGTTCGATCAGAAGCACGATGGCGTCGCGTGGAAGAAAAAACCGAGCTGGTACATCGTAGGCGCCAAGGACCGCACCGTGCATCCCGATCTCGAACGCGCCGCCGCGAAGCGGATGGGCGCCAAGACCACGGAACTCGATTCGAGCCACGTCCCGATGCTATCGCAGCCGCAAGCCGTGCTCGCCGTGATCCGCGACGCTGCCAAGGCGGTCATGGCATCACGAGGTTAAGAAGAGAGAACCCGAATAATCCGGCCGTGCATCGCCGCCTCGATGGGCGGCGGTGACGGCTGAGACGCGTTCTATACGCCCTCTATATTTCCGCGCCGTTCGCGCGCTCTCGATCCTATACGGCGGTTTGACGATGTTCCGGCATCGAAAGGAGCATTCCCATGCTCGATGCCGTGTTGCTGGTTGCCGGTCTTGTCTCGTTCGCGGTGCTGGGGCTCTACACCCGCGCCTGCGAGCGGTTGTGAGGCCGTCATGTCGCTCGATCTTTGGCTCGGCGCGGCGGTTACCGCTGGACTTCTCTGCTACCTCGTCTATGCCCTGATCCGTCCGGAGCGGTTCTGACATGACCGCGATGGGATGGGTTCAGATCGCGCTGTATTGTGTATTGCTGGTGGCGATGACGGCGCCCTTGGGCGCGTATCTGACGGCGGTGTTCGAGGGCAAGCGGACGTTCCTGTCGCCGGTGCTGCGGCCCTTGGAGCGCGCGCTCTATTGGGTCAGCGGCGTCGACGAGAGCGAGGAGCAGCACTGGACGGGGTACGGCATCGCGATGCTGGCGTTCAGCGTCGTGGGGTTCGTGTCGCTGTATTTGCTGCAGCGGTTCCAGGCGGTGCTGCCGTTTAATCCGCAGCATCTGCCTGCGGTGGGCGAACACCTGGCGTTCAACACCTCGATCAGCTTCGTCACCAACACCAACTGGCAATCCTACGTGCCGGAAACGACCATGAGCTATCTGGTGCAGATGGCCGGGCTGACAGTGCACAATTTCGTCTCGGCCGCGACGGGCATCGCGCTGGCCATCGCGCTGATCCGCGGGTTCGCGCGGCGCTCGGCGAAAACCGTCGGCAATTTCTGGGTCGATATGACCCGCTGCACGCTCTATGTGCTGCTGCCGATCTCCATCGTCGTCGGTCTGTTCTTCGTGTGGCAGGGCATGCCGCAGAATCTGCACGCCTATACCGACGCGGTGACGCTGGAAGGCGTCAAGCAGTCGATCGCGCAGGGCCCGGTGGCGTCGCAGGAAGTCATCAAGATGTTCGGGACGAATGGCGGCGGGTTCTTTAATGCGAACTCGGCGCATCCGTTCGAGAATCCCAACGCGCTGACCAATTTCGTGCAGATGCTGCTGATCTTCTCGCTCGGCGCGGCGCTGACCAATGTGTTTGGGCGCATGGTGGGCGACCAGCGCCAGGGCTGGGCGGTGTTCGCGGTGATGTTCACGCTGTTCATCGCCGGTGTCGTGACGGTCTATGCCGCAGAGGCGCCGGGCAATCCGGCGTTCGCGGCGCTGCATGTCGACCAGGCGGCCGGCGCGCTGCAGGCGGGCGGCAATATGGAGGGCAAGGAGGTGCGGTTCGGCATCGCCAACTCCGCTTTGTTCAGCGTGATCACGACGGATGCGTCGTGCGGCGCGGTCAACACGATGCATGACAGCCTGATGCCCATCGCCGGCATGGTGCCGCTGATCAACATCATGCTGGGCGAGATCATCTTCGGCGGTGTCGGATCGGGGCTCTACGGCATGCTGCTGTTCGCCAGCGTCGCGGTGTTCGTCGCCGGGCTGATGGTCGGGCGCACGCCGGAATATCTCGGCAAGAAGATCGAGGCGCGCGAGGTCAAGATGGCGATGCTCGCGATCCTTGTGCTGCCGGCGTCGATCCTGGGATTCTCGGCGGCGGCGACGGTGCTGCCCGATGGGCTGGCGGGGCCGCTCAATGCGGGGCCGCATGGTTATAGCGAGATTCTCTATGCCTTTACGTCGGCGACCGGCAACAATGGCAGCGCCTTTGCAGGGCTGACGGCGAACACGCTGTTCTACAATGTGACGCTGGCTTTCGCGATGCTGCTGGGACGCTTCGCGTTCATCGTGCCGATGCTGGCGGTGGCGGGATCGCTCGCAGCCAAGAAGATCGTGCCGCCCTCGGCCGGCACCTTCCCGACCCACACCCCGCTGTTCGTCGGCCTCGTGGTCGGCGTGATCCTGATCGTCGGCGGACTGACCTTCTTCCCGGCCCTCGCGCTCGGCCCCCTGGTCGAGCACTTCGCGATGCTGGCCGGCAAGCTCTATTGAGGCACACCCCATGACTGCGACTGCTGTTTCCGGCGACGCGCGCAACCGGTCCGCCGCAACGCTGACCGATCCGAAGATCCTGCTGCCGGCGGTCGGCGAGGCGTTCATCAAGCTCGACCCGCGCAAGATGATCCGCAACCCGGTGATGTTCGTGGTCGAGGTGGTGGCGACGCTCACCACGATCCTGTTCGTGCGCGACATTGTGGCGGGGCATGGCGGGTTCGCGTTCTCGTTCCAGATCAATCTGTGGCTGTGGTTCACCGTGCTGTTCGCCAACTTCGCCGAGGCGGTGGCGGAGGGGCGCGGCAAGGCGCAGGCGGCGAGCCTGCGCAAGACCAAGACCGACCTGATGGCCAAGCGGCTGGCGGACCAGAAGGCGCGGATCTGGTCGAACGTCTCGGCGCAGCTCCTGGAGCGCGGCGACCTGGTGCTGGTCGAGGCCGGCGAGCTCATTCCTTCAGACGGCGAGGTGATCGAGGGCATCGCCTCGGTCGACGAATCGGCGATCACGGGCGAGAGCGCGCCGGTGATCCGCGAATCCGGCGGCGACCGTTCCGCGGTGACCGGCGGTACGCGGGTGCTGTCGGACGAGATCGTGGTGCGCATCTCGGCGACCAAGGGTTCGACCTTTCTCGACCGCATGATCGCGCTGGTCGAGGGGGCGCAACGCCAGAAGACGCCGAACGAGATCGCGCTCAACATATTGCTCGCCGGCATGACGCTGATCTTCGTGTTCGCGGTGGCGACGATCCCGAGCTTCGCGGCTTACGCCGGCGGCTCGATCAGCGTCCTGGTGCTGGTGGCGCTGTTCGTGACGCTGATCCCGACCACCATCGGCGCGCTGCTCTCCGCCATCGGCATCGCGGGGATGGACCGGCTGGTGCGGTTCAACGTGCTGGCGATGTCGGGCCGCGCGGTCGAGGCGGCGGGCGACGTCGACACGCTGCTGCTCGACAAGACCGGCACGATCACGCTGGGCAACCGGCAGGCGACCGAGTTCCTGGCGCTGCCGGGTGTCGATCCGCGCGAGGTCGCCGATGCGGCGCATCTCGCCTCGCTGTCGGACGAGACGCCGGAGGGGCGCTCCATCGTCGTGCTGGCGAAGGAGAAGTACGGAATCCGGGCGCGCGACATGGCGGCGCTGGAGGCGAGCTTCATCCCGTTCACGGCGCAGACGCGGCTGAGCGGCGTCGACGGCAAGGACATGTCGATCCGCAAGGGCGCGGTCGACGCGGTGCTCGATTACATCCGTGCGCTGAACGGGCTGCCGGCGCCGCGGGGCCAGGACGGCGCCGCCGCGGCGGCGATCCAGGCGGTCGGCGCGGATACGGCGCAGCAGATATTGGCGCTGGCCGAGCGCGTGGCGAAATCGGGCGCGACGCCGCTGGCGGTGGCGCGGGACGGCCGGCTGCTCGGCATCATCCATTTGAAGGACATCGTGAAGGGCGGCATCCGCGAGCGCTTCGCGGCGCTGCGCAAGATGGGCATCCGCACGGTGATGATCACCGGCGACAATCCGCTCACCGCGGCGGCGATCGCGGCGGAGTCGGGCGTGGACGATTTCCTGGCGCAGGCCACCCCCGAGACCAAGCTCAAGCTGATCCGCGACGAGCAGGCCAAGGGCAAGCTGGTCGCGATGTGCGGCGACGGCACCAACGACGCGCCGGCGCTGGCGCAGGCGGACGTCGGCGTCGCGATGAACACCGGCACGGTGGCGGCGCGCGAGGCCGGCAATATGGTCGATCTCGACAGCGATCCGACCAAGCTCATCGAGATCGTGGAGATCGGGAAACAGCTTTTGATGACGCGCGGCGCGCTGACCACCTTCTCCATCGCCAACGATGTCGCCAAGTATTTCGCGATCATTCCGGCGATGTTCCTGGCGTTCTATCCGCAGCTGCAGGCGATGAACGTGATGCGGCTGCATTCGCCGCAAAGCGCGATCCTGTCGGCGATCATCTTTAACGCCTTGATCATCGTGGCGTTGATCCCGCTGGCGCTGAAGGGCGTGACCTATCGCGCGGTCGGCGCCGCGAGTCTGTTGCGCCGCAATCTGCTGATCTATGGCCTGGGCGGCATCGTCGTGCCGTTCTTAGGGATCAAGCTGATCGATCTTCTTGTCACCGCTGCAAATCTCGCGTGAGGACGCCATGAAACACATTCGCCCCGCCATCATGATGCTCGTGGTCATGACCCTGCTCACCGGCCTGATCTATCCGCTCGGGATGACAGGATTGGCGCAACTGCTGTTTCCGCATCAGTCGGATGGCAGCCTTATCGTGCGCAACGGCCGCGTTGTCGGCTCGGCGCTGATCGGACAGGGGTTCGCGGCGGACAAATATTTCCACGGACGGCCATCGGCGGCGGGCAATGGCTATGACGCGGCCAATTCGTCGGGGTCCAATTATGGACCCATCTCCAAGAAGCTGGTCGACCGCGTGACGGCGGACGCGGCCAAGCTGCATGCGGAGAATCCGAATGCGCCGGTGCCGGTCGATCTGGTGACAACGTCGGCCAGCGGGCTCGATCCCGACATCACGCCGGCGGCGGCCTATTTCCAGATTCCGCGTGTCGCCAAGGCGCGCGGGATGACGGAAGGCGCGCTACGCCAGCTGGTCGAAGCGCATGTCGAGGGGCGCTTCCTCGGCATCCTCGGCGAGCCGCATGTCAATGTGCTGGCGCTGAATATGGCGCTCGACGCGCTCGCTGCGCCGCGCGCGGCAAAGGCGTAAGATCGGAGGGATGAGCGAAGACCACAGCCGCCCCTCTCCCGACGCCCTGCTGCAGCAGACGGCGCCGGAGGGGCATGGGCGGCTGAAGGTGTTTCTTGGCGCCGCGCCCGGCGTCGGCAAGACCTATGAGATGCTGAGCCAGGCGCGGCAGCGCAAGCTTTCCGGCACCGACGTGGTGATCGGGGTGGTCGAGACGCATGGGCGGGTCGAGACCGATTTGCTGACAAAGGGATTGGAGCGCATCCCGAAGCGGCGTTCGGCGTATAAAGGCCACGTGCTGGCGGAGATGGATCTCGATGCCATCCTGCAGCGACGGCCCAAGCTGGTGCTGGTCGACGAGCTGGCGCACAGCAATATCGAAGGGAGCCGGCATCCCAAGCGCTATCTCGACGTCGAGGAATTGCTCGCCGCGGGGATCGACGTCTACACGACGCTGAACGTGCAGCACCTGGAGAGCCTCAACGACGTGGTGGCCCAGATCACGCGCGTGCGGATCCGCGGGACGGTGCCGGACTCGATCCTCGACCGCGCCGACGACGTCGAGTTGGTCGATTTGACGCCGGAAGATCTGTTGCAGCGGCTGAAGGAGGGCAAGGTCTATTTCGCCGAAGCGGCGGAACGGGCGCAGCAGAATTATTTCGTTGCCGGCAATCTGACCGCGCTGCGCGAGCTGGCGCTGCGGCGCACGGCGCAGCGTGTCGACAACCAGATGCTGTCCTATATGCGGGCGCATGCGATCCAGGGGCCGTGGGAGGCGGGGGAACGGGTGCTGGTGGCGCTCGACGAGCGGCCGGGCGGCGTGGCGCTGGTTCGCTATACGCGGCGATTGTCGGACCGTCTGCGCGCGTCCTGGGCGGCGATCCACGTCGAAACCGCCGGTGCGCGCGGCATGAGCGAAGTGGAGCGCGACCGCGTCGCCGAGGCGCTGCGCGTCGCCGAGCGGCTCGGCGGACAGGCGATCACGGTGCCGGCGAACAGCGCCGCCGACGGCGTGCTGGATTACGCCCGCGCCAACAATTTCACCCATATCGTGACGCAGCCGGCGCACCGGTCCTGGTGGCGCGAGCGGCTGGGCGCCTCGGCAACGCAGGAGATCATCCGCCGCGCCGGCGATATCAGCGTGCATGTCGTGCCGGAGCAGCTGACGCGCGCGATGAAGGGCGCGGAGAAGGCGGAGACCGCGCCGACGTTGGCGGCGGCGTTCCAAACCACCGCGTATCTCGCGAGTTTCGGCATGGTGGTGGCGGCGCTGCTGCTGGGGCTGGCGCTGCGGCAGGTGCATATCACCAATGTCGCGCTGGTGTTCCTCACCGCGATCCTCGCCAGCGCGATGATCTATGGGCTGTGGCCGTCGCTGTTCGCGTGCGTGCTGAGCGCGGCGGCGTATAATTTCTTCTTCCTGCCGCCCTATCACACCTTCACCATCGCCGATCCGGAGAACGTGGTCGCGCTGTTCTTCTTCATGGTCGTGGCGGTGATCACCAGCAACCTGGCGGCGCGGGTGCGGGCGCAGGCGGTGGTGGCGCGCGAGCGGGCGGCGATGACGGAGAACCTCTATCTCTTCAGCCGCAAGCTGGCCGGCGTGTTCTCGCTCGACGATCTGTTGTGGGCGACGGCGTTCCAGTTCGCGCAGATGCTGAGCATGCGGGTGGTGATATTGCTGCCGGAGGGCGAGAGCATCGCGGTGCGCGCCGGCTATCCGCCGGAAGACACGCTGGACGATGCCGACCTCGCGGCGGCGAAATGGGTGTGGGCGCATGGCGCGCCGGCGGGGCGCGGGGCCGACACCCTGCCGGGCGCGCGCCGCCTGTTCCTGCCGATGCGCACGGGGCGCGGGCCGGTGGGCGTGGTGGGGCTCGACACCGACAAGAGCGGCGCGATGCTGTCGCCCGACCAGCGGCGGCTGTTCGACTCGCTGGCGGACCAGGCGGCGCTCGCGATCGAGCGCGTCGGGCTCGCCGCCGACATGGATGCAGCGCGGCTCGCATCGGAGACCGAACGGCTGCGCGCGGCGCTGTTGACGTCGATCAGCCACGATCTGCGCACGCCGCTGGCGTCGATCCTGGGCTCGGCGACCAGCTTGAAGAGCCAGCGCGGCGCGCTCGATGCGGCGTCGGAGGCGGAGCTGGTCGATACCATCCAGGAAGAAGCCGAGCGGCTCAACCGCTTCATCGCCAATCTGCTCGACATGACGCGACTGGAATCAGGCGCGGTCGCGCCGCGGCTGGAGCTCACCGAAGTAAGCGACGTGGTCGGCAGCGCCTTGCGCCGCGCGGGCAAGGTGCTGGCGCGGCATGACATCGAGATCGATCTGGCGCCGGGGCTGCCGCCGCTGAAGCTAGACGCGGTGCTGTTCGAGCAGGTGCTGTTCAATCTGCTCGACAATGCCGCGAAATATGCGCCCGCGGGAACCAAGGTGCGGGTCGCCGGCGCGCTGGCGGGACGCAGCGTGCGGCTGGAGATCAGCGACGAAGGCGGGGGAATTCCGGTGGAAGATTTCGAGCGCATCTTCGACAAGTTCTATCGCGTGCAGGCGGCGGATCGGCGGCGGGCGGGAACGGGGCTGGGTCTTGCGATCGCGCGCGGCTTCGTCGAGGCGATGGGCGGGACGATTACGGCAGGCAACCGCGCGGCGCCGGAGCATGGCGCGGTGTTCACGATGGTGCTTCCCATTCCGGTCGGGGAAGATGCGGCATGACGGCTTTGCGCATCCTCATCGTGGACGACGAGCCGCCGATCCGGCGGTTCCTGCGCACCAGCCTGACGGCGCAGGGTTACGACGTGCTCGAAGCCGAGGACGGGCAGACGGCGCTCGACCTGATGCGGCGCAATGCGGTGGGGCTCATCGTGCTCGATCTCGGGCTGCCGGGGATGGATGGGTTCGAGGTCATTCGCCGGGTGCGCGAGAGCGGGTCGGCGGTGCCGATCGTGGTGCTGTCGGTGCGCGCCGACGAGGCGGGGAAGGTGCAGGCGCTCGATCTGGGCGCCGACGATTACGTCTCCAAGCCGTTCGGGATGGATGAGTTGCTGGCGCGTATCCGCGCCGCGCTGCGCCACCGGCTGCAGGAAGAGGGCGAGAAGCCGGTGTTCAGGAGCGGCGACCTGACGATGGACCTCGTCCGGCGCGTCGTGACGGTGCGCGGGGCGGAGGTGAAGCTGACGCCGCGCGAATACGATCTGCTGCGCCTGCTGGTGGCGCATGCCGGCAAAGTGCTGACGCACAAATTCATCCTGCGCGAGGTCTGGGGCGCGGAGACCGACGTGCAGTATCTGCGCATCTATATCCGCACGCTGCGCCAGAAGCTCGAGGCCGAGCCGGAGCAGCCCAAGCTTATCCTCACCGAACAGGGCGTCGGATACCGGCTGCGCGGCGCCGATTAAGCGCGCAGCGTTCCGTTCTTCGCCCAGACGATGGCGTCTTCCAGACGGTCGTCGCCCCAGAAGATTTCGCCACGGGTGACGAAGCTGGGCGCGCCAAAGAGATTGAGCGAACGCGCGGCGGCGGTGGCGGCTTCGTAAGCGACGGCGATGTCATCGGATGCTTGCGCGGCGATGACACGCGCGGGGTCCTGGCCGATGGCGGTCAGGGTCGCCGAGAGATTGGGCTCGATGGCGGGCTCGAAGCCCTCTTCGAACCAGCGGCGATAGGTTTCGACGGCGTAGGCTTCGCACCACCCCTCTTGCGCGGCGAGGACGGCGATGCGGTTGGCGACGTCCCATTGCGTCAGCGGGTATAGCGCCGGCAGGCGCGGCTGGCGGCCGTAACCTTCGGCGCGGCGTTCGATGTCGCGCCACATGTAGGCGGCCTTCACCGGCTTGTCCCGGAACGGGATGTTGTTCTGCTCGACCATCAGGGTGCGAACGGAAAACGGCCGCCAGGCGACGGCGACGCCCTCGCGCCGCGCCAAGGCGCCGATCCGCATCACCGAGAGATAGGTGTAGGTGCTGCCGATCGAGAACCAGAAATCGATCCCAGCACTCACGCCTTTAGTTCATCCGCTCGATGATGATGGCAGGCGCCATGCCGCCGCCGGCGCACATGGTGATGAGGCCGCGCTTCAGGTCGCGGCGCTCCAGCTCGTCGAGCATCGTGCCGATCAGCATCGAGCCGGTGGCGCCGATGGGATGGCCGAGCGCCATGGCGCCGCCGTTGACGTTGACCTTGTCGCGGTCGAGCTTGAGGTCACGGATGAACTTTTCCGCCACCACGGCGAAGGCCTCGTTGATCTCGAACAGATCGATGTCGGCGAGCGTCAGGCCGGCGCGGGCCAGCACGCGGCGCGCGGCGGGGACCGGCGCGTTGAGCATGAGCGTCGGGCAGTCGCCCTGGTTGGCGGTCGCGACGACGCGGGCGCGGGGCTTGAGGCCGTTCTTCTTCGCGTAATCGGGCGAGGCGAGGAGCAGCGCGGCCGAGCCGTCGACCACGCCGGACGAATTGCCGGCGTGATGGATGTGGGTGATGTTCAGGTCCGGATATTTCTGCAGGATCAGCTTGCGGAAGGTCAGGCCGTCGGCGTTCAGTGGGATGTCGGCGAGCTGCTCGAAGGAGGGCTTGAGGCCGGCGAGGCCCTCCGCCGTTGTCTGCGGGCGCGGGAATTCCTCGCGGTCGAGCGCGACCGAGCCGTCCTCGTTGTGCACAGGCACCAGGCTCTTCTTGAAATGGCCGCCCTTGATCGCGAGATCGGCGCGGCGCTGGCTTTCCAGCGCGAGCGCGTCGACATCGGCGCGGGTGATGCCTTCGATGGTAGCGATGGCGTCGGCGCAGACGCCCTGGTTGGTCTGGGGGTGCAGTTCGCGCAGATGGAGGTTGCCGGTGTCGAACAGCGGCGGGCCGTCCTCGGCGCTGCGGCGGTTCGGCATCGACATCATCTCGGTTCCGCCGGCGACGACGAGATCGGCCATGCCGGCCATGATCGAATTGGAGGCCATGTTCACCGAGGTGATGCCCGAGCCGCAGAAGCGGTCGAGGGTGACGCCGCTGCTGCGCATGTCGTAGCCCGCGTCGAGTGCGGACATGCGGCCGAGGTCGCAGCTTTGCGTGCCACGCTGGGAGCTGGTGCCCCAGATCACGTCGTCGACCTCTTCGGTCTTGATGTCGTTGCGGGCGGCGAGCGCTTTGAGCACCGCGGAGCCGAGGCGCTGCGGATGGATTTGCGAAAGTGCGCCCTTGGGGTGCTTGCCGATGCCGCGCGGCGTGCGGACGGCGTCGATGATCCAGGCGTCGGTCATGGCGGTGGCTCCCGTATTGTTCTGCTGGATTGGGGCGTCATCCGCTCGTGCGCGTCAAGCGTGCCGTGAGGGCACTTTTCCGAAGAAATCGAGCAAAGGACGGTTAAAACGGAACAGACGGCGGCGGCGGCCGGCGGCAGGGTGGCGCGCGTAACACCTGTGCCCCGGAGACCGCGATGAACCGCCGTTTGAAGAGATATCTGTGCCTGGGTACGGCGACGCTGGCGTTGCTGGCGGGACCGGTCGCCGCGGGTGGGCCGACCAAGGAAACGCCGCTCAGCATGGTGGGTGCGCTGCACACCGCGTTCGGCGATCATCATGCGCGCGCCGTGCATACCAAGGGTGTGATGCTGGAAGGCATTTTCACGCCGGCGCCGGAGGCACGAACGATCGTGCGGGAGCCGATTTTCCTCGGCGGGTCCCTGCCCGTGGTCGCACGGTTTTCGGTGTTCGCGGGCGTGCCCAACGTGCCCGACAATGACGACGGCGCCGCGCCAGCCGGGTTCGCCGTGAAGATCAAGGCTCTCAATGGCGACGACTTCGACGTCGAGGCCAACCAGCACAGCAGCTTCATTGTGGCAACCTTCGACGAGTTCGCGGTGTTCCTGCGCGCGGTGGGCGCGACCAGGCCGGACAGCCCGCATCCCAATCCGGTCGAGCAGTTCCTCGGCACGCATCCCAAGGCCAAGATGTTCCTGACGACGCTGACCTATCCGATCTCCTATGCGCAGGCGCGGTATTTCGGGGTGAATTCGGAGAAGTTCACCAATGCCAAGGGCGGCTCGGTGTTCATCCGCTATCAGTTCGTGCCGCGCGCCGGTGAGCACTATCTGACGCCGGAGGAACGCAAGGCGGAGGGCGGCAACTACCTGCAGGACGAGATCGTGGCGCGCGTCGCCAGGGAGCCGATCATGTTCGACTGGTACGCGCAGATCGCGGCCAAGGGCGACGCGGTCGAGGATCCTTCGGTGGCGTGGCCGGACAGCCGCAAGCGGGTGAAGCTCGGCACGTTCACGCTGACGCGGCTGCCGGCCGATCCGGAGACAGCGCAGAAGACGCTGCTGTTCCTGCCGGGGCAGCCGCATCCGGGCGTCGAGCCGGCCGATCCGATGCTCGTCATGCGCAACACGGCCTATCCGATCTCGCTGGGGGAGCGGCAGTAGCGCTAGCTACGGACACGGCGACGCCACTCGCCGGGCGACAGGCCGGCGAGGCGGGTGAAGACGCGGGTGAAGTGGCTCTGGTCGGCGAAGCCGCACGACAGCGCGATGGCGGCGAGCGAGTCCGTGCCGTTGCGCAGGGCCGCCTTGGCGCGTTCGACGCGACGATGGAGCAGCCATTGATGCGGCGCGCGGCCCATCGAGACGCGGAAAGCGCGCGCGAAATGGCTGGGCGACAGGCCACATTGCCGCGCGATCCAGGCATGCGAGAGGTCGCCGGCGATGTTGGCGTCGAGAATCTCCAAGGCCAGGCGCTCCTGCCACGGCGCGAGGCCGCCGCGCTTGGGCACCGCATTGCGCATCGCGCCATAGGTCTGCGCGATATGCGCCGCGACGGCGAGCGTGACGTGATCGACGAACAGCCGGTTGGCCTGGTCCGGGGCGCGGAATGCGGGCAGCAGCGCCATGCCGAGGTGGTGCATGACGCGGTCGTCGATTCCCGTGCCATGCGGATAATCCAGCTCGCCGATCCGCGGCACGCCGGAACTGTCCGCCAGCGCATCCATCGCGGCGCGCGGCAGATGGAAATGCAGGCCGACCAGCGGATTGTTGACGTGGACGACCGGCTGGGCGCGCATGTCGCAGATCGTGATCTCGGGCGCGGTCACGGGCGCGACAGGAAGCGGCTTGCCGTTCTCCCACAGCGTATAGGCCGGAAAGTTCAGCAGCCCCAGGCTGATCAGGTAGACGTCCTGGACGGGCAGCTTCTCGGTCAGTTCGAAGGTGGCCACCTCCTGCCGCACGAAGGTGACCGCGACTTCGGATTTCTGCAGCGTGGTGGTGACGAAGGCCGGCGCCGCTTGCACGCCGAACACCCTGCCGAAATCCTCGCCATACGAAACCATGCCGCCCCCTCGCGCGGGGAGAATAGCCCAGCGCGGGTGCGAAAGCGCGGGCGCTAAACGCGCCCGGATGCCGCTTTCGACGGACGCATCATGTCCGCGACCCACCACGGCGCGTAGAGGATGAAGATGCAGACGATGCCGAGCAGGACCGTCACCGGGATGTAATACGGCCAGGCGGGCAGCAGGTCGTAGAACGTCGCGTGGCCGGGCTTGGCGCGGAAGAAGCCGTAATTGACGTTCAGAGCCCAATCGGTGAACGCGGCCGCGGCAGCGTAGACCAGCGTCCAGATCGTGACGCGGCGGATCGAGGCGGGGACGGGGCGCAATTTGGTGCCGAAGGTCAGATAGATCACGCCGGCGATGATCGTGCCGTGGCCGAGCAGGAAGACGATGAACTGGGGCTCGGGGAAGGCGAAGTTCACGTCGGGCGTGACGAGGCCCTGCATCGTGCCGGCAAGCGCCCAGAAATAGGCAAGCTCGTAGCTGCGCTGCGACGGGCGGATGAGCGCGGCGATCAGCGCGACGGTGGCCCAGTCGCACAGATTCATCGGGTATTCGTTGCCGGAGCCGAGCCAGTTGCGCGCGATGAAGAGGACGTACCAGGCGATCCAGGTAACGATCAGGATGGCGGCAAAGCCATAGCGGATCGGCGCATCGGCGGCGGGCTGGGCGCGGCGCGTTATAAAGGCGAGGACGGCTGGAATGAGAAACGTCAGCGCGATGACGATGAGATGCTGATGCCCGAACAGGACGAACTTGTCTTGCATGGAAACCCCTTCCCTGTGCCGAGGCAGAAGAGTGGGCGGCTATGGCGAATTGGTGGCGCGGCGGCGGTTTGATTTGGACCGGCGGACAGGTAGATTGCCAGCGTAAACTTAAATTCATGTTCGTTGGGGGGACACCATGAGATCGACGCTTTTGCGCCTGGCCGTTGGGCTGGGCTTTTGCGGTTTGCTGGGCGTGGCCGCGCTGGCGGCGCCGGATGCGGCGACCAAGGCGGAGCTCATCAAGGAGCAGACAGGCGCGAGCGATTTCCAGCCGGCCGGACGCTATGACGGCGCGAACATCCTGGCGCAGACGGTCAAGGCCTTCGACGAGCTCAACCTGCCGGCGGGGCCGACGGTGTCGGATGCGACCAATCCCAAGACGCATTTCAAATCGGTCGTCACGGCGCGCGGGCGGGTGACGCGCTCGCTCTATGTCGCGCCGGAAGGACGCTCGACGCTGGAGATCCTGCTCAACCACGAGACCGCGCTGAAGCAGGCCGGTTACACGGTCGCGTTCGAATGCGCCGGCACGGCGTGCGGCGAGGATTTCGGCAAGCTCACCTACAGCAGCGACAATCCCGATACGCGGATCGTGGTCGACAAGGCCGGGCAGATCCGCAGCTATCTGACCGACGCGATGCTCGAATACGTCAAGGACGTGCGCTATGCGCTGCTCAAGAAGACGACGCCGGCGGGCGACTCGTATGTCGGCGTCTATGTCGCGGTGATGACGGGCGGCAGCCGCGGCGACTTCTCCGACGCGGTGAGCGGCCATGAAGGCATCCTGGTCGAGGCGGTCGAGCCCAAGCCGATCGAGCAGAAGATCGTCACCGTCACCGCGAGCGAGATCCAGACCAAGATCGCGGCGGATGGGCGGGCGGTGTTCTATGGCATCTATTTCGACTTCAACAAGGCCGACCTCAAGCCGGAATCCGATCCGCAATTGGCGGAGATGGCGAACTACCTGACGAAGAATCCGGCGGCGAAGATGTTCGTGGTCGGGCACACCGACAATGTCGGCGGGCTCGACTACAACATGGCGCTGTCGCAGAAGCGGGCGCAGGCGGTGGTCGCGGCGCTGACCGGCAAGTACAAGATCGCGGCTGCGCGGCTGGTGGCGCGCGGCGTCGGGCCGCTGTCGCCGATCGCCGAGAACCGCGACGATGCGGGGCGCGCGAAGAACCGGCGAGTCGAGATGGTGGAGATGGCGAACTAGTTCGCCGTTCTGCCAAAGTAGTCCTTCGCCCACAGGAACAGCGCGAGGCCGGCATCCTCGGCGGCGCGCAGATGGTCGGAATTCGTGCCGACCAGGAATGTGCCGCCGGGCGTGACGCCGTTGGCCAGAATGAAGCGATCGATGGCGCCCGCCAGCGCGCGGGACGCGGCGGGCGGATCGATCAGGATCGCGCAATCGGAAATCGCCGCGATGCGCGCGGCGGCGGCGGCGCGCTCCGCGGCGGACAGGCCGCCCAGCAGGAAGATCGCGGCGCCCAGATGCGTGCCGCGGTTCAGCAGCACGCCGGCATAGGATTTGTAGTCGAGGCCGAGGCGCTCGGCGCGCCTCAGGCGATGCAGCGCGATGTCCCGGCGCGGCGGCTTGTGCGCCTGGGCGTGCGCCTTGCGCCAGATCCAGGCCTCCCACGATAGGTCGAGCGTGGGGCCCCCATTGTGGCCGATGCGCGGCGGCGCGCCGGTGTAGGGCGTCAGTTGCGCCGGAAGGCGCTGCCGATGCGACATGGAAACCCGCAAAATCGCGTCGGGCCGAGCATATCAAGACCGTGCAACCGCGAGAGAGGCCGGATCGTCGCAGCGCAGCAATTCCGTTCGCACAGCGGGCACCGGCGGCATTATAAGTGGTCACCGTGCCCGGCGAATCCCTTGCCGGGAGACTCGTTTCATCCGGGTACGGAATATGTCCAACGTCGCGGTTATCGGCGCCCAGTGGGGCGACGAAGGCAAAGGCAAGATCATCGACTGGCTCGCCAACCGGGCCGAGATGGTGGTGCGCTTCCAGGGCGGCAACAATGCCGGCCACACCATCGTGGTGGGCGACAAGACCTACAAGCTCTCCCTCCTCCCGTCCGGCGTGATCCAGGGCAAGCGCTCGATCATCGGCAACGGCGTGGTGGTCGATCCGTGGTCGCTGAGCGAAGAGATCGCGCGGCTTGGCGAGGCGGGCATCCAGGTGACGCCGGACGTGCTGGTGCTGGCGGAGAACGCGGTGCTGGTGCTGCCGATCCATCGCGAGCTCGACGCGGTGCGCGAGATGTCGAACTCGTCCAAGCTCGGCACCACCAAGCGCGGCATCGGCCCGGCCTACGAAGACAAGGTCGGGCGGCGCGCGATTCGGGTGGTCGATTTGAAAGACCTCGCGTCGCTGCCGGCGAAGATCGACCGCCTCTTGGCGCATCACAATGCGCTGCGCCGTGGCGCCGGCGCGGAAGAGATCGACGCGGGCGCGCTGCTCGCGGAGCTGACGGCGATTGCGCCCAAGATATTGCCTTATATCGGCTCGAGCTGGCGCGAGCTCGACGCGGCGCGGCGCGGCGGCAAGCGCGTGCTGTTCGAGGGCGCGCAGGCGGTGCTGCTCGACATCGATCACGGGACCTATCCCTATGTCACCTCGTCGAACACGGTGGCGGGACAGGCGGCGGCGGGATCGGGCATCGGGCCGCGGCAGATCGGCTATGTCCTGGGCATCACCAAGAGCTACACGACGCGGGTCGGCGACGGGCCGTTTCCGACCGAGCAGAGCAACGCGATCGGCGAAATGCTGGGCGCGCGCGGCCACGAATTCGGCACCGTGACGGGACGCAAACGGCGCTGCGGCTGGTTCGACAGCGTGCTGGTGCGCCAGACCGCGATCACCGGCGGGATCGACGGCATCGCGCTGACCAAGCTCGACATCCTCGACACGTTCGAGACGATAGAGGTCTGCGTCGGCTACCGGCTTGGCGACAAAGTGCTCGATTATCTGCCGGCGGATGCCAACGACCAGGCCAAGCTGGTTCCGGTCTACGAGACGCTGGAGGGGTGGCAGAGCTCGACGCGGGGCGCGCGGCGCTGGGCCGACCTGCCGGCCAACGCGATCAAATATGTGCGGCGGATCGAGGAGCTGATCGAGGCGCCGGTCGCCCTGCTCTCCACCAGCCCCGACCGCGACGACACGATCATGGTGCGCGATCCATTCCTGCAATAGCGCGGTGAAGCGCAAGCCGAGGGTCTGCGCCTGCGCGGCGCAGGCTTCGAACAGGCGTGCCGCGGCGGCGCTTGCGGGATCGGCTTTCCACAGCCGCGCGGCGGTCATCATGTCGTTCAGCGCCGCGAAAAAGGCGCGCATCAGGGCCCGCCGTTCGCGGCGCGCGCGGCTGAAGACGCCGTGGCACCAGGCATTGCGGTTGCCGGGCCTGGCGCCCGCCTTCGCCAAAGCTTCGGCGGGCAGGCCCGCCGGCTTTCCTTCGGCAATATAATTGTTCCTCGCGATACGGGGGGAGGGGGTGGGGGTTGCCGGACGCTTGCGCGGCGGGCGTGCGTGGGCAGCCGCCAGGACGGCGGATTCCACGGCGGCAATTTCGGCGCAGGCACTTGTCATGCACGTGAGGTTGGGCGGCGCGCGGGGGTGTTCAAGAGCGGCGTTCGCGCGGTGGTGCGCGGAGTGGTGTTCTATCCCTGCTCTATCCCTCTCGTGATGGAGACGCAGCGGCGGTTCGCGTCGCGAATTGCGCGCGGTGTGCGGGATAGAGCGGGGATAGATCGCAGGAAAATATTTTTCAGCACTCGATGTCATCCCCGGCGAGCGAAGCGAGGGACCCCTTAGCGACAGCGTAAGGGGACCCAGGTGCAAATCACAAGCACCGGCGTTGCGGTGAGGCCTGGGTCCCCTTCCCTCGAACCGCTTCGCGGTTCTCGCCGGGGATGACAGCGGGGTTTGATTTCGACAGTGCTCGCGCACCTCTAAGTTCCGATTGGAATTGCCTCGGTCATACCGTTACGCTGGCAGCAGTCACATCATTTTGGGGAATGCCATGAAGACGAAGATCATCCTGTTCGCGACGGTGGCCACGACGCTGGCGGCGTGCGGCGGCGGCGTATCGACGCCGGACGAAGTGCGCGGCAAATGGGGCGTCGAGTGCAGCGCGCCGACGATCGAGATCGATGCTTCGGCGCTGCACATCCTCTATCCGCAGGCGCAGGATTTCGACCTGACGGCGTCGGAGTTCGACGGCACGACGCTGAAGCTCAGCCTCGTCAATGCGGGCAAGAAGATCACCGACGTCTATACCTATGCGAACGGCACGCTGACGCCGACCAATGTGATCGTGGACGGACAGACGTTCAGCGGGGACAAGGTGCCGCTGCAGAAGTGCGGGAGCTGAGGGAAAGCAACCTTCCCGTTTTCTTATTCGAGAGAGAGCTGCGCAAATGGCAGCGGCGATAGTCTGCGCCATTGATATAGTGCGCGGTGGATGGTAGAATTCTACCATAGAATGGTAGAAAGGCTCAGAATGGGCTTGAATATCAAGAACGACGAAGCGCACAAATTGGCGCAGGAAGTGGCGTCGCTCACGGGCGAAAGCCTGTCGGCGGCCGTGACAGAGGCCTTGCGCGAAAAGCTGACGCGGCTTCGCAGCAGCGGACTGCAGGACCGGCTGATGGATCTCGGCCGGGAGTTCGCGTCCCGGATGAGCAAGGAGACGAAAAACTTCGACGTCGCCGCCGAGCTTTACGATGAACACGGTTTGCCAAAATGATCGTCGACAGCTCGGCCATTTTCGCCGTACTGCGGCGTGAATCCGATGCGCTGAGATTCGCCGCTGCGCTGGCATCGAAGCAGGATTTGAAAATGTCCGCAGCGACCTATGTGGAATGCGGGATCGTCGCAGACCGTGATCGCGACCCGATCATGAGCCGTGTGCTGGATCAGGTCATCCGGGATGCAGAGATCAAAATCATCCCGGTCGATGAAACACAGGCCCGCGTCGCGCGCGAAGCCTATCGCGATTTTGGGAAAGGCAGCGGGCACAAAGCGGCGTTGAATTACGGCGACTGCTTCTCTTACGCGCTGGCGAAGACGACTGGCGAGCCCCTGCTGTACAAGGGCCAGGATTTCGCCCAGACGGACGTAGCGTCAGCTGTCGCCCAGCCACCCCTTGCGCGACCACCCGGAAAGCCTGCACGCTCCCGCAAGCGATAACGAAGGGACAACGCTCATGATCAAGACACGCTTTACCGAGATGTTCGGCGTCGAAGTGCCGATCACCTGCGGCGGGATGACTCGCGTCGGCAAGGCCGAGCTGATCGCCGCCGTCGCCAATGCCGGCGCGCTCGGCTTCCTCACCGCGCTGACGCCGGGCTCGCCCGAGGCGCTGGTCAAGGAGATCAAGAAGACCCGCGACCTCACCAACAAGCCGTTCGGCATCAACCTCACCATCCTGCCGTCGATCAATCCGATCCCCTATGACGAATACCGCCAGGTGATCTGCGAGAGCGGCTGCAAGGTCGTGGAGACCGCGGGCAACAATCCGGCGCCGCATCTGCCGGCGTTCAAGGCGGCGGGCGTCAAGGTGATCCACAAATGCGTCACGGCGCGCCACGCGGTGAAGGCGGAGAGCATCGGCGTCGATTGCGTGTCGATCGACGGCTTCGAATGCGCCGGGCATCCGGGCGAAGAGGACATCGGCGGGCTGGTGCTGTTCCCGGTCACGACGGCGAAGCTGAAGATCCCGGTGATCGCGTCGGGCGGCATCGCGGATGCGCGCGGGCTGGTGGCGGCGCTGGCGCTGGGCTGCGACGGGGCGAACATGGGCACGCGCTTCATGGCGACCAAGGAAGCGCCGATCCACGACAAGGTGAAGGAAGCGCTGGTGAGCAACGACGAGCGCGCCACCGACATGATCTTCCGCACCATGCACAACTCGTCGCGCGTGGCGAAGAACGCGATCAGCCAGCAGGTGGTCGAGATCGAAAAGCGCGGCGGCGCCAAGTTCGAGGACGTGCGCGACCTCGTCGCCGGAACGCGCGGCGGCAAGGTCTACGACACGGGCGACACCGATTACGGCATCTGGTCGGCCGGGCAGACGCAGGGCCTGATCCACGACATCCCGACCTGCAAGGAATTGATGGACCGCATCATCGGCGAGGCGGAGGGGATCATCCGCAAGCGGCTGGAGTCGATGGTGGCATAACGCCTTCGATATCGCAGAAAAACAAACGGCCCGGATCGCTCCGGGCCGTTTTCGTTTTCAGGGGTGCGGCTAGTGCCGCGTGCCGGTCGGCGGCGGGAGCGGGTAATAACCTGCCCAAATGCCGAACACGTGGTTGGGATCGATCGATTGGGTCTTGGGCGCCGGCGGATCGGGCAGGATGGAGATGTTCTTGTCGTCAAGGGTCACCGCACCTCCGACCAATCCGGTCGGATCGCCGGAATACTGGCCGAGGAAGGGATAGCCCGGTGCGCCCGGACTGGTGGCGAACGCCGCCCAGGCCGCGTTCATCGCCGTGGCGAGGTCGAGCTCCGCCTGGGACGGCGCGACCGGCGCGACGTTGGGCAAGGAGTTGAACACATAGGGCAGCTCCGCGCCGTGACAGACATAACCGCCGCCGCCACTCGTTTTGGGGCCACAGGCATTGTTGTCCGTCGTGCCGTAGAAGTCCCACAGCGGCGCCTCGTCGAAGTAATAGGCGTAGACCGCCGCCGCGCTGCTCTGGTTCGCCATCACGATGTTGCCGGCCGCGAAATCGTAGTCAGTGACGGCGTTCGCCGCCGCCTGGCCATAGCTGCTGTAGTAGTTCGCGCCCGGCTGGTAGTTGGGCGGGTCGTTGGCGGCGGCGCCGTTGTAGCGGCTGTTCGCCGCCGCGATGGCCGGGGCGACCGTGTACGAGCCGAACGAGAGGTTGATCGTGTTCTGATAGTCGGTCGGATCCGGCGAGGCGCCCGGGGTGGAGAAGCGTATCTCGGAGAAGATCGAGGCGATCAGCGCGCCGAACACCACGCCCTCGTCCTGGTTGACGCCGAACAACACCGGCTTGGCCGCGATGCCGGTGGCATAGCCCTGATAGGGCTGGCTCACGATCAGGCTGTGATCGATGACCGGCTGCCAGGGCAAGGCGCGCATGCTGATATAGCCGTCGACGTAATCGGTATCGGCCTGGCCCAGACCCGGGAAGGATTTCATCGCGTTGATGACCATGTTGGTGGTCGTGGTCTGGGCATCGCCGAGCACGCCGTTCTTGCAGGAATGAAACAGGGGCAACTTGGTGCACAGCGTGTAGAGGAATTGGTTGCTGATGGTGGCGGCCGGACCGACGCCGCCGGCCAGGACGTCGTGGTAGAGAAGGCCGACCGGGTTGCTCTCCATGATCGCGGCGCGGAAATAGCCGCTGCTGCCCGGGATGCTGTGCAGGTGCAGGCCGACCGACATGGCGCCGGCGCTCTCGCCGAACAGCGTGATGTGGCCGGGATTGCCGTTGAACGCGGAGATGTTCTGCGCCACCCATTTCATCGCCATCTGCTGGTCGAGGATGCCGAAATTGCCGGTGGCGGTGATGCCGTAGTCGGTGGGATAGAGCGTGCTGGTGTAGAGAAAGCCGAGCGGCCCGAGGCGGTAGTTCAGCGTCACCAGGATCACATGGTTGTTCGCGGCGAACGCGGTGCCGTCGAAGGTCGGCAGGGAGCCCGCGCCGCTCATGAAAGCGCCGCCATGGATAAACACCATCACGGGAAACCCGCCGGCCGGCGGCGTGATCGAGGCGGGCGGCGTCCAGACGTTGAGGAACAGGCAATCCTCCGACATGGACGATTCAGGGATATTGGTCGTCGGCGTCTGCGGGCAGGCGCTGCCGAAGGACGAGGGAAGATTGACGCTCGACAGTAGATTGACCACCGGACCTTGCCAGCGCACCGCCGTCGCGTACCGGATTCCGGGATAGACGGTGACGTTCTTGTTGTAGCCGCTCTCGACGCCGCACAGCTTGGCGCTGGTACCGTTGATCCAGTTCGTGTTGGTCAGCGTGACGCAGGCGCCCATCGTCGGGCTCAGCGGACTGGGTTGCGACGCGGCGCCGGCGTTGAGCATCGGCATGTCCGCCGGGAGCACCATGGGGAAGGCGCGCATCGCATGCGCCGCCGGCTTGCCGTGATGCGCGGGTTTGGCCGGCGCGGTGGCGGCGCTGCCAAGCAGCAGCATGCAGGCGGCAAGCGCCGCCACGATCGATCTCGACAGCATTGTGATCCCCCGAAAAGACCGCGGACGCAGCGCCCGCGCTGCGGAAGTATCCGGCAAGGGAAAATTTGTTTCTAGTCTTCGTATACCCGAATTGAGTGGCCTCATTATTTGCCGCCTTACAGTACTCCTGCATCCCGGTTTTCGGCCCGGCTGGACGATCCGGATGTTCGGGGCCATGCGTGTCGCGCAGAGCCTCGGGCCTCACCGTTTCGTGCATTGCGGAGCGCGGTGCGCCGCGTGCTCTGATCGCCGGTGCGGCATGGGGATGCGGTCATGATGCGGTGGGTGTGGGTCTTTGCGTTTTGCGTCGTCGCGGGCGCAGCTTATGCCGCGGAAACGCCTTGGACGCGGCTGACGCTGGACGATCTTAAGGCGATCCACGACACGCTGCGCGACAACCATCCGGCGCCGGTCGATCCGGCGCCGTCGGCGGCGACCTACAAGCGCTGGCTGGATGCGGGATTGGCGCAGGCGCGGCTGCGGGCGCAGGCGGCGCGGTCGTTCGACGACTACCAGCGCACGCTGCAATTCTATGCCAACGGGTTTCGCGACGGGCATGTGTTCGCGGCGATGACCGTCGATGCCGCGGTGCAGAGCTGGACCGGGTTCGAGCTCGGCGGCCTGTCGGCGGACGATGCCAAGGTCGTCATGGCGCTGCCGGATGCGGGCGTGGCGGTGGGCGACCGGCTGGTGTCGTGCGACGGCAAGAGCGTCGACGCGTTGCTCGCCGAGCGCACCGATCCTTTCTTCTGGAACGCCGACATTCCGCATGCGCGGTTCTCGCAAATGTATCGGCTGACCTATCAGAGCGATGCCGATGCGCGGGAGAAGCCGTCGCACTGCGTGTTCGCGTCGGGAGCGGTGACGCTGAACTGGCGGCCGATCCGCACGACCGAGCTGGCGCCGATTTTGCTGGCGGCGCGCGGGCGCGGGCTGCGCGAGCTGCGGATGCAGAAGATCGGCGACGTCTGGCTGATCTCGATCCCGACCTTCAGCTTCATCAACGGCAGCGAGATCGACAAGGCGCGCGCCTTCGTCGCGGCGCTGACGGCGCATGCGGCGGAGCTGCGCGGCGCGACCGTGGTGCTCGACATGCGCGGCAACACCGGTGGCGACAGCACCTGGGGCGAGGAGATCGCCGAAGCGCTGTGGGGCAAGCCCTTGGTCGAGCGGATCGAGAGCCAGTTCGACGGCACGGTGGACTGGCGCGTCTCGCCCGCGAACCTGAAGGCGCTGCAAGCCAATCTGGCGCGGTCGCGCGCGACGGGGCGGAGCGACGCCGCGACCTATTACGCCGATGTGGTCGACCAGATGAAGGCGGCGCAGGCGCGCGGCGAAGTCTACTACCGCAAGACGGAGACGCTCCCGCCGCTCAGCGAACCGGCGCCGGCCAATCCGGTCACGGGGAAGGTGTATTTCTTCACGGACACGGCTTGCGCCAGCGCGTGCCTCGACTTCGCCGATTTGGTGCTGCGGCTGCCGGGGGTGATGCATGTCGGGCTGCCGACCTATGCCGACGCGATCTACATCGACAACACCAACGTCAATCTGCCGAGCGGGCTGGCGCAGCTCAGCTATTCGCTGAAGGTCTACCGCAACCGGGTGCGCGGCAACAACGAATGGTACACGCCGAAGACAGCGTGGCCGGGCGGGCCGATCGACGATGCGGCGATCGCAGCGTGGATCGCGACGCTCAAATAGACTGTAGGTGATCGATCGGGCCGTTGCCGGCGCCGAAACCGGGCGCGCTGCGGATCGCGGCCTGGACGAAATCGTGGGCGCGCTGAATGGCGTCGGCAAGCGCCATGCCCTGCCCTAGTCCGCAAGCGATGGCGGTGGCCAGCGTGCAGCCGGTGCCGTGAGTGTGCACGGTGTCGATGCGCTTGGCGATATAGGCGCGCGGGCTCGCGTCGAGCGTGAACAGCAGGTCGGTGACGGTGTCCGAACCGCCATGGCCGCCCTTGAGCAGCACCGCCTGCGGGCCGAGCGACAGCAGCATGTCGCCGGCGCGGACGAGGTCATCGGGCGTGCGCAAGGCGAAGCCGCACAGGCGCTCGGCTTCGGGCAGGTTCGGCGTGATCAGCGTGGCGCGCGGGAAGAGATCGGCCTTGAGGATCTCGACGACGCCGGGATCGGCGAGCGCGGTGCCGCTGGTGGAGATCATCACGGGATCGACGACGAGCGGGATGCCGCTGGCGGAGGCGGCGAGTTCGGCGGCGACGGCGCGGGCGATGTCGGCGGAGCCCAGCATGCCGGTCTTGACGGCGTCGGCGCCGATGTCGGCGAGGCAGCGCGCGATCTGCTCGCGCACGGTGTCGGCGGGGATGGGATGGACGGCGCCGATGCCGGTGGTGTCCTGCGCGGTGACCGCGGTGACCGCGGTCATGGCATAGGCGCGCAGCGCGCTCGCCGTCTTGATGTCGGCCTGGATGCCCGCGCCGCCGGAGGAGTCCGAGCCGGCGATGGCGAGGATGCGGGTGGGGGTCATCGATGCGATCTCATTCAACCACCCCCCAATATCACCATGGCCGCCCTTGAGGCGGCCAACCAGCGGCGCGTCGGCGCGCCAATGACCCACACGCGTGAGGTTGATGGATGGGTGGCCGGGTCAAGCCCGGCCATGGTGAGTGTGTGGGGCGATAGCGATCAAGCCGCGACTTCCTGGATCGCCGCCACGACGTCGTTCACCACGCTGCGCACCAGCGCCTCGTCGTCGCCTTCGGCCATCACGCGGATGACGGGCTCGGTGCCGGATTTGCGCACCAGGAGGCGGCCGGAGCCGCCCAGGCGATCCTCGCCGTCCTTGATGCAGTCGGTCACGCGCGCATTGGTGAGCGGCGAGCCCTTCTGAAAGCGGACGCTTTCGAGAATCTGCGGCATCGGCTCGAACAGATGCGCCGCCTCGCTGGCGGGCTTGCCCTCCTGCGCCAGGACCGCGAGGACCTGGAGCGCCGCGATCAGGCCGTCGCCGGTGGGCGCGAAATCGCTGAGCACGATGTGGCCGGACTGCTCGCCGCCGATGTTGAAGGCGCCCTTCTGCATCTGCTCGATGACGTAGCGGTCGCCGACCTGGGCGCGCGCCAGCTTGAGATCGAGCGATTTGAGATAGCGGTCGAGGCCGGCATTCGACATCACGGTGCCGACGACGCCGCCGCCCTTGAGGCGCCCCTCCTTCGACCAGGAGCGCGCCAGGAGCGCCAGGATCTGGTCGCCGTCGATGATGCGGCCGTTCTCGTCGCACATCACGACGCGGTCGGCGTCGCCGTCGAGCGCGATGCCGAAATTGGCGCGCATCTCGCGCACCTTGGCCGCCATCAGCTCGGGATGGGTCGAGCCGCAATTGGAATTGATGTTCATGCCGTCGGGCGAAACGCCGATCGGGATCACCTCGGCGCCGAGCTCCCACAGCGCCTCGGGCGCGACCTTGTAGGCGGCGCCGTTGGCGCAATCGATCACGATGCGCAGGCCTTCGAGCGCGAGGCCGCGCGGGAAGGTGCGCTTGGCGAATTCGATGTAGCGCGCCTGGCTGTCGTCGATGCGCTTGGCGCGGCCGAGCTTGGGCGAGGTGGCGAGGCCGGCCTCGAGGCCGCCATCCATCAGGGCCTCGATCGCGGTCTCGTGCTCGTCGGACAGCTTGCGGCCGTCGGGGCCGAAGAACTTGATGCCGTTGTCCTGGTACTGGTTGTGCGAGGCGGTGATCATCACGCCCATGTCGGCGCGCAGGGAGCGCGTGAGCATCGCGACGGCGGGCGTCGGCAGCGGGCCGAACAGGAAGACGTCCATGCCCACGGCGGTGAAGCCGGCGGTCAGCGCGTTCTCGATCATGTAGCCCGACAGGCGCGTATCCTTGCCGATCACGACGCGGTGGCGGTGCTCGCCGCGCGTGAAGATGCGGCCCGCCGCCATGCCGGCGCGCATGGCGATGCCGGGCGTCATGGCGCCCGAATTGACGCGGCCGCGGATGCCGTCGGTGCCGAAATATTTCCGGCTCATGTCTGGTTCCCCCTGATGGGCCTTCAGTCTAGCAGGATTGTGCCACGCCAAACGCCAAGATTTGTTAATGGTTATGACGCGGGTTTCGTCAGCGTTCCAGCGCCTTACCCAGTAAAAGCGCGTCCCGCAGCGCCCCGGGGGCGTGGGTGCGGATATAGTCCGCCCCCTGACGAATGGCAAAGAGCTCGGCGGCGAGGCTGACGGCGCCAGCATCGCCGGCCTCGCGCCCCGTCAGGCGGCGCAGGAAGGATTTGCGCGACACCGAAACCAGCAACGGCAGGCCGTAGCGGGCCTTCAGCGCCGGCAGGCGGCGCAGGACGGTGAGCGAGGTCTGCGGATCGGTCCCGAGGAAGAAGCCCATGCCGGGGTCGAGGACCAGGCGGGCGCGCGCGATGCCGGCGGCCTCCAGCGCCGCGAGGCGGGCGTCGAAGAAGCGGAACAGGCGGTCCATGATCGCGCCGGGCGGAACGTCGACGCGGGTGGCGGCGCCGCGGTCCTGCACCGAATGCATGACGGCGAGCCTTGCGGACGACGCAGCGAGCGCGGGATAGAGCGCCGGATCGGCGAAGCCCTGGATGTCGTTGAGCCAGGCGACGTTCTGCGCCAGCGCCCAACGCTGTACCGGGAGCGAGAACGTGTCGATGGAGAGCGGGATGCCGGCCAGCGCCGGCAGCACGGCGGCGAGACGCGCGATCTCGCGTTCGGGCGGCACGGGTTGGGAGTCAGGATTGGACGAGGCGGCGCCGATGTCGAGGACGTCGGCACCGTCGGTGGCGAGTGCCCTGCCCTGCGCGATGGCGGCCGCGGGATCGAGATATTTGCCGCCGTCCGAGAACGAGTCGGCAGTGATGTTGAGGATGCCGAGGATGGTGGTCATGAAGCGCAATTTGTCATGGCCCGCGACTGCGGGCCACCCAGGTGACGCCCTGCTCGATCGGGGCGTGTTCGAGGATGTCGAGAGCCTTTCGGCAGCTTGCAGAACCCAACTGGGTGGCCCGCAGTCGCGGGCCATGACAGTTGGGGGTGTGCCCAAAACAAATCAGGCGCCCGGGCTTTCGCTCGGACGCCTGACGATTGACTAACGACGGCGCGCTTACCGCCCCGGCTGCGGTTCCGGGATCATGGGGCCGCGGGGGCGGCCGGCGGCGGGAACGCTGGGGCCGGCGCCGCGTTCCGGCGCGGGCTCCTCGTACGGCGTGCGGATCGGCTTGATGCCCTTCATCAGGCCGATGATCTCGTCGCCGGTCAGGGTCTCATATTCGAGCAGGCCCTTGGCGACCGTCTTGAGGTCTTCCGCCTGGGTGGAGAGGATCTTGTAGCAACGCTGGTAGCAGTCATCGATGATGCGGTGGATTTCCGCGTCGATCTTCTGCGCCGTCGCCTCCGAGATGTTCTGGGTGCGCGACACGGAGTGACCGAGGAAAACCTCTTCCTGGTTCTCGGCATAGGCCAAGGGGCCGAGCGAGTCGGACATGCCGTAGCGCGTGACCATGGCGCGGGCCATGCGGGTGGCGACCTCGATGTCGTTGGAGGCGCCGGTGGTGACCATGTCGTGGCCGAAGGTGAGCTCCTCGGCGATGCGGCCGCCGAAGAAGATGGTGATGTCGGCGAGCATCTTCTGGCGCGTCAGCGACAGCCGGTCGCGTTCGGGCAGCTGCATCACCATGCCCAGGGCGCGGCCGCGCGGGATGATCGTCGCCTTGTGGATCGGATCGGAACCCTCCACCGCGATGGCGACGATGGCGTGGCCGGCCTCGTGATAGGCGGTGAGCTTCTTCTCGTCTTCCGACATCGCCATCGACCGGCGCTCGGCGCCCATCATGACCTTGTCCTTGGCGTCCTCGAGCTCGCTCATCGTCACGACGCGCTTGCCGCGGCGGGCCGCCAGCAGAGCCGCTTCGTTGACGAGGTTGGCGAGGTCGGCGCCGGAGAAGCCGGGCGTGCCGCGCGCGATGGTGCGGGGCTCGACGTCGGGCGCCAGCGGCACCTTGCGCAGATGGACGCGCAGGATCTTCTCGCGGCCACCGAGGTCGGGATTGGCGACGACGACGTGACGGTCGAAACGGCCGGGACGCAGCAGCGCCGGATCCAGCACGTCGGGACGGTTGGTGGCGGCGATCAGGATCACGCCTTCGGTGGATTCGAAGCCGTCCATCTCCACGAGGAGCTGGTTCAGCGTCTGCTCGCGCTCGTCATTGCCGCCGCCGAGGCCGGCGCCGCGATGACGGCCGACCGCGTCGATTTCGTCGATGAACACGATGCAGGGCGCGTTCTTCTTGGCCTGCTCGAACATGTCGCGGACGCGGCTGGCGCCGACGCCGACGAACATCTCGACGAAGTCGGAGCCGGAGATCGTGAAGAACGGGACGTTCGCCTCGCCGGCGATGGCGCGGGCGAGCAAGGTCTTGCCGGTGCCCGGCGGGCCGACCAGCAGCACGCCCTTGGGAATGCGGCCGCCGAGGCGCTGGAATTTCTGCGGGTCCTTGAGGAAGTCGACGATCTCTTTCAGATCGTCCTTGGCCTCGTCGACGCCGGCGACGTCCTCGAAGGTGACGCGGCCGGTGCGCTCGGTGAGCATCTTGGCGCGGCTCTTGCCGAAGCCCATCGCCTTGCCGCCGCCCGACTGGAGCTGGCGCATGAAGAAGATCCACACCGCGATCAGCAGCAGCATGGGCAGCGCGTTGAGCAGGACGTTGATCAGGTTGAAGCCGTCATCCGGCGGCGTCACCGTGATGTCGACGTTCTTGGCCGTCATCAGCGGGATGATGCTGGTGTCGGTGCCCGGCACGACGGTGGTGAACTGGGCGCCGTTGTTGAGCTCGCCCTTGATCGAGGAGCCGGTCATGGTGACCGACTTCACCGCGCCTTCGGAGACTTCCTGGCGGAATTTCGTGTAGTTGTGGACGGTGGCATTGGCGTGCTGCGCGGTCCCCTGGAACAGGTTGAACAGGAACACGAGCAGGAGCGCCACGACGATCCACAGCGCCAGATTGCGAAGGTTGTTCAAAGGGCCGTCCTTTCAAGCGGGGGCCGAGGCCTAATTCCCTGCGATGCCACATACGAAACGACACTATACATAGGTCGTCTCAACCGTATTGCCAGCCCGTGAAACGTTAAGAAATTTGGGCCGTCACGGCAATGACAATGGCAGAAGCCGATTAACGCAGTCTGATTGCGGCTGTTCTACGACGGGACGCCGGGGCCGGTTGTTTTGCCGCGGGACGGCTTGATTTCCGCCGCGAGGCTCAAGGTTCCCGGTCCAAAGACCCCTCTCCTGCCGGGGACAAGCGCAATCTTGCAGCCATGCAGGGTACAGCCGCCGCCCAGCGTGCCGGCGGCGAGGCGGTCGTAGAGCCGCTCGAGCCGCTCGAAGCGGGGGCGATAGGCGTGACCCGAGACCCGCATCAGGAGCTGCGCGAGGGCGCGCAGGCCGATCTCGCGCGGCGCGGCGGTGAGTGCGTCGGGATCGACGTGGAGGATGCCGGCATGCGGCACCGCGGCGCGGGCAAGGACGGCCTCGGTGACGATCTCGAGCGAGTCGCGGGCGCGGGCGAGATGGGCCGCGGCGGCGGCGATCCGGGCACGGTCCAGGCCGGCCGCTTCGAGCTGCGGGATCAGCTTGCGCAGGCGGATGCGGGCGAAGCGGTCCTCGCCGTTCATCGGGTCTTCGAGCCAGGTGTGGCCGTTGGCGGTGAGATGGGCGCGCAAGGCATCGCGGCCGAAGGCGAGCAGCGGACGGATCACGCGCAAATTGGGAAAACCGGGCAACGGATACGGTGCGCGCGCGCGCATCGCCGCGAGGCCATCAAGGCCGCTGCCGCGCGCCAGGCGGAGGAGAAACGTCTCGGCCTGATCGTCGCGCGTGTGGCCGACATAGAGCGCGGCGATGTTGTTTTTGGTGGCCCAGTCTCCGATCAGGCGGTAACGGGCTTGCCGCGCGGCGGCTTCGATGTCGGATTTGGGATGCGGGCCGGTCCAGCGCAGCGTGTGGGCTTTCAATTTCGCCGCCTTGGCCCAGCGCATCACGCGCGCGGCGTCGCGCTTCGCATGGGGATGCAGGCCGTGATCGACGGTGACGACGATGGGCGGCGGACGGCGCGTGCGCTTTGCCCAGCGCGCCAGCAGATGCATCAGCGCGATGGAATCGCCGCCGCCGGAGACGGCGACGGCACCGGGCCAGGGTGCACCTTCGGCGAAGAGCAGGTCCATCTGGGCGGCGAACGCCGAGTGCAGAGCAGAGGTTTTTTGCTTAGAGGAGGTCGCGATCATTGCGATTTACCCCCAATCGTCATGGCCGGGCCCTCTTACGCTGTCGCTAATCGACCCGGCCATCCATACGCGCCGTGCGGCATGGGTGATCCTGGGTGGCCGGGACAAGCCCGGCCATGACGGTTGTGGGAGGCGTGCCGCTAATAAAAGAAATTCTGAACCAATGACCTCAAGAATTCCCGCGGCACACCGCTTTGCGGGCGTCGGCGCCCTGGGTGAGGACGGCGCGGGACGCCTTGGGGAATTTTTCCGGGAGCGCGGCAAGGAATGTGCACCCTTCCTTCTTCTGGCCGGCGGCGATCAGCGACTGGCCGAGCTTGAGCATGCTATCGGGGGCGCGCGCGGAAGTGGGATATTTCTTGATCACCTCGGCGAAGGTGCGCTGGGCCGTGGCGTAGTCCTTCTGCACATAGGCTATGTCGCCGACCCAGTAGATCGCCTGGCTGGCATTGTCGTCCTTCGGATTGGTGTCGGCGAAGTTGCGGAACGCGGCGCTCGCCTCGTCGTAGCGCGCCTTGGCGAGCAGGTTCATCGCGTTGGAGAATTGCGCGCTTGTGTCGTTGGTGGCGTTGCCGCGCGGCGGCGGCGCGCTGTCGGCACCGGCGGGCAGCGTGCCGAGCACGCCGGGCTTGGGCGCCAGACCGCCGTTGTCGGCGGCGCGCGGTGCGTCGGGCGGCGGCGGCGTGAAGGCCTGCGGCGGCGCAGATTGCTGCGGCGGGGCGTTGAAAGATGTCGTGCCGCCGCCCGACGCGCCGGGACACGGCACGGCGTTGGGATCGCCGGCGCCGGCCGAGGCGCCGAGCTGCTGCGCCGACAGGGCGCAGAGGCGATATTCGAAATCCTTCTGCTGGCGTTCGATCCTGGCGTTCAGCTCATCGATGCGGTGGCCGAGTTCTTCGTTCTCGCCGGTCAGGTTGCGCACGCTGTCTTCGAGGTCGTGCACCTTGGCATTGAGGCTGGCGATGGCGTCGTCCTGGCTCTGCTCGTGCTGCTCGCGCCGGATGCGCTCGGCCTTTTCCTCATCGGTCTCGCCGAACAGGCCGGCGACGCGGAACTCGCCATCGGAGGCCGGGCCGACATAGCGCGAGACCGGCGCCGCGGAGCCCGTGGCGCCGAGCGTGCCGGCAGCGGCCCAGAGGGCGACGCAGGTCAGGGCGGTCGCGCCCGCGATGCGATAGCGGATCTTGTTCACCGGCGCCTCCTGCACAAAAGGCCATTCATTTGCGAAGACTTAGCCGAAAATGAGGCTCCGCGGGCAAAGAAAAAGGGCGCCCCAGGCGGAGCGCCCTTTCTCAAACGCAAATCGGCGTTACGAGTTCGCGCCGCCGCTGATCGTGGTGACGCCGCGGCGGTTCTGGGCCCAGCAATCCTCGCTCGATTCCGAGCAGACCGGATGTTCCTTGCCGTAGGAGATCGTCTCGACGCGCGCGGCGCTGACGCCGAGGCTGACGAGATATTCCTTCACCGCATTGGCGCGGCGGGCGCCGAGCGCGAGGTTGTATTCGCGCGTGCCGCGCTCGTCGCAATCGCCTTCGACCGTGACGCGGACCGACGGATATTTCGCGAGCCAGGTGGCCTGGCGCTGCAGCGTGGTCTTGTCGTTGTCCTCGATGTTGTACTCGTTGTAGCCGAAATGGACGGTGTCGCCGACATTGACGCGCAGATCCTCGGCGCTGCCGGGCACGATGTTCGAGGTCGATGCGGGCGGCGCCGTGTTGGTCGCCATCGGCGGGGCCGTCGTGGTCTCGGCCTGCTTGGGCGTGGTGCAACCGGCCAGCATCAGCGCGGCGGACAGTGCGGCCAGGCTCGCAAGCGTTGAAAATTTCGTCATCGAATCCAAACTCCTCCAGCAATTGCGGCCCGGCCCGTCGGCACCGAACCATGGGAACTCTAACGATCTAACGCGTTCGTGGCGAAAAAGAGCCAGATTTGGAAATTACGTCGAGCTTACGGTTGGGAACCCTATTGGATCAAGGGCGACCAGGCCGGATCGGAGGCGTCGCCCGGCGTCGGCACCCGGCGCTCGTTGCGGCCGGTGATGTCGATCGACCAGATCGAGGAGCCGCGGCCGCCCTGCGCGGTGCGCCCGAACATGATGACGCGGCCATTGGGCGCCCAGGTCGGGCCTTCATCCTCCCAGCCGGTGGTGATGATGCGGGCGCCGGAGCCGTTGGTGCTCATGACGCCGACGTGAAAGCCGCCGCTCTGGTTGGTAAACGCGATCAGGTCGCCGCGCGGCGACCACACCGGCGTACCGTTGCGGCCGGGCGAGAACGAGATGCGGTGCTGGTTCGAGCCGTCGGCGTTCATGACATAGACCTGCTGGCTGCCGCCGCGGTCGGATTCGAAGGCGATCTGCGTGCCATCGGGCGAGAAGGACGGCGCGGTGTCGATCGACGGATCCGACGTTAACCGTGTCATGGCGCGGGTCCGCAAATCCATCACATAGATGTCGGAATTGCCGCCGGATTCCAGCGTCAAGGCGACCTTGTTGCCGTCCGGCGAGAAGCGTGGCGAAAAGGTCATATTCGGGAAATTTCCGAGCATCTCCTGGCGGCCGCTGTCGAGGTCGAACAGGTACACGCGCGGCTTGGCGCCGATATACGACATGTAGGCGATCATCTGCGCCGTCGGGTTGAAGCGCGGCGTCAGCACCATGTAGCTGCCGGGCGTGAGGAAGATCGGGTTGGCGCCGTCCTGGTCCATGATGGCGAGGCGCTTCTTGCGCGCCAGGGCCGAGCCGGACTCCGAGATGAAGACGATGCGGGTGTCGAAATAGCCCTTCTCGCCGGTGATGCGCTCGTAGATCGAATCCGCGATCTTGTGCGCGATGCGGCGCCAATTGTCGGGCGTGGTGAAATATTGCTGGCCGACCATCTGGGTCTCGCCGAACACGTCCCACAGGCGGAAATCGACGCGCAGGCGGCCGTCGGGCTGCGCCGCGACCTGGCCGGCGACGAGGGCTTGGGCCTGGATGGTGCGCCAGCTGCCGAATTGCGGCGGCGTGTTCACGTTGACGATCTTCTCGATGAAGGATTTGGGATCGAGCGGGCGGAACAGGCCCGAGCGGTCGAGATCGGCGCGCACGACCTTGGCGATGTTCTGCGCCATGATGGTGTCGCCGGCGGCGGGCGCGGCGAAATCGGGGATGGCGATGGGCAGCGGCTGCGGATTGGCCTGGTCGACCGTGACGTGCAGCTCGGCCTGCGCCGGGGCGGCGAGGCACAGCGCGATGCCGATGGCGGCGAGCCAGGCGAGGAGGTGGTTCTGGTTCATCATCTGCTCTTTCGTCACTGGATCATCTTCCGCGGATCGAAGTCGATCGTGAAATCGCCCCAGCTGCTGTATTTGTCGGCAGGCAACTTATACGGCGCGCAGGTGTAGATCGCGCGACGCGCCGCCTCCACCGCCGCGCGCATAAAAGGATCGCTCGCCGCTTGCGCCGCCGAGTCTGCCTGCAATTGTGGCGGCTGTGCGACCGTGCCGTCGCGATTGAGGAATATCCGGAAATACGGGATGTAGCGCTCCGGGTTGGGCGCGCCGGCGGGCGGGCTCCAGCACGGGATGATGGCGTTGCGCAGGGCCTGCGCCAATTCGACGTTCATCGCGCTCATGTCGCCGATGCCTTGGCGGTTGCGGTCCGAAGGACGCGCCTTGTGCGGCGTCGCGGGCGTTGGCGCGGCCAGGATGTTGTTGAGCAGCGCATCGGCGCTGTCGAGCGCGGTCTTTTTCGGCTTGTCGGGGGCCGGTTTGGCCTGCGGCTTGGCTTCGGGCTTGGGCGCGGGCGCGGGCTTGAGCGGTTCGGGCTTCGGCGCGGGCTTGAGTTCCACCGGCTTGGGCGTGGGCGGCGCGGGCGCGACTTCCGCAGCGGCGGGCGGCGGCGGAGTCGGCGTGGGAGCCGGCGGGGTCACGGGCGCCGGCGGCTTTACGTCTTCCTTCGGCGTCGGCTTGACGGTGCGGTCGAAGGTCGGCGCGACATTGGTCTTGTCGGCAATGGTGACGAGGTCGACGGGCACGACCGGCGGAGAATCGTCGGCGAGCTCGATCTTGTGTGCGAAGCTCATCAGCGTCGCGCCGATCACGAGGACGTGCAGCAGCACCGCGATCACGATGCCGCCGACACCCCAGCCGCGCGCCGTGGTCGGCCGGCGGTCGATCAGCGCCGGGTTAAGGCGTGCCGGGCTTAGGCTTTGCGACATCGGTGACAAGCCCAATATGGGTGAAGCCCGCGGCGGAGAGCAGGCCCATCACTTCCATCACGCGGCCGTAATCGACCGCCTTGTCGCCGCGCACGAAGATGCGCTGGTCGTAGCCATTGGCGGAGATGGCGGTGAGCTTGGCGACGAGTTCGTCCTCGGCGATGGGCGTGTTCTGCAGGAAGATGCTGCCGTCGCGCTTGACGGTGACGGAGAGCGGCTCGCGGTCCTGGCCCAGCGTCTGGGCGCGGGTCTTGGGCAGGTCGACCGGCACGCCGACGGTGAGCAGCGGCGCGGTGACGATGAAGACAAGCAGCAGCACCAGCATCACGTCGACGAAGGGCGTGACGTTGATCTCCGCCATCGCATGACGGCGGCGGCGACCCTTTTCATGGCGCTGGAGGGCGGCGGCCATCAGCGCGCCTTCTCGTCGAGCTGGCGCGACAGGATCGCGGAGAACTCGTCGGCGAAGGCGTCGAGGCGGGTACTATAGCGCCCGATCTCGCCGATGAAGCGGTTGTAGAACACGACGGCGGGAATGGCGGCGAGCAGGCCGAGGGCGGTGGAGAACAGCGCCTCGCTCATGCCGGGCGCGACGGTCGCGAGCGTCGCGTTGTGCGCCACGCCGATGGCGGAGAAGGTGTTCATGATGCCCCACACCGTGCCGAACAGGCCGATGAACGGCGCGGTCGAGCCGACGGTGGCGAGGAAACCGAGCTGGCGCTCGAGCCCGTCGGTCTCGCGCATGATGGTGACGCTCATCGCCTTTTCGATGCGGTCCTTGACGCCGGGGACGAGCGCCTCGCGCGGGGCGCCGCCTTCGAAGGCGCGGCGCCATTCGCGCAAGGCGGCGACGAAGGTTGCGGCCATCGGATGATCGGCCTTGGCGGCGAATTGCTGGTAAAGCTCGTCGAGCGACTGGCCGGACCAGAAGATCTTCTCGAACTTGGTGGCGCGGCGGCGCAGCGTGCCGAAGGCAAGCCATTTGTTGACGATGATGGTCCACGACCACAGCGAGGCGATCAGCAGCAGCACCATCACCGCCTTCACGATGATGTCGGCCCGCAGGAAGGTGGAGACGACCGAGAGGCTGCCGGTGCTCGCGGCGTCGGAACCGCCGGTCGGCGTGACCTCGACGGCGGTGGTGGGCGCGGCGGCGGGGGCGTCGAGATCGTGCGTCTCGGCCGGCGTCGTCGCGGTCGCGGGCTGTGCCGCGGCCGGGATCGCCGCGAGCGGCGTCGCCAGGAGAGTCACGAATGCGGCGGCGGCCAGCATGCGGATCAGCGTCATGAACAATCCTCGTTGTACAGAAGCGAAACCTAGGCCCGCGCCGTCACCGGCGCAAAAGCCATCCAAACTTGGCTGAATTTGGGCGTCAAAGGTTAAACGCTTGTTTCCGTTCGTTTTGTCACAGCAGATAGGGCAGCAGCAGATCGCGGATCGCCTGCGGAATCCGGCGCGGCTTGCCGTCCAGCGTCATGATGCACGCTTCGACGGTGCCGTGCACCAGCAACATGCCGTTTGCGGTAATCTTCTGGTCGGCCCGCATGCGCGCGCCGGTCAGCAGCGGACATGTCGTGTGGACCTCGAGCTGGTCTTCGAGGCGCGCCGGGCGGCGGAAATCGAGCGTGGCGTTGCGCAGCGTCCAGGCGGTGGGCTCGGCATCGTCGAGCATGGCCATTTTGGTGATGCCGGCGAGGCGGAAGAACTCGGTGCGGCCGCGCTCCATGTAGCGCAGATAATTGGCGTGATAGACGACGCCGGAGAGGTCGGTGTCCTCGTAATAGATGCGGATCGGCAGGATGTGCGTCTTGCCGTCGAAGCGGCCCATGCCTTGCGGTTCAGTCATCGGCGTCGGCGATCGGCAAGTTCATCTGCGCAGGATCGCGCGGCGGCTGGTTAAGGCCCATATGACCATAGGCCGCGCCGGTCAGGAGGCGGCCGCGCGGGGTGCGCTGGACGAAGCCCTGTTGCAAGAGGAAGGGCTCGACGACGTCCTCGATGGCGTCGCGGGATTCGCCCAGCGCGGCGGCGATGGTCTCGATCCCGACCGGGCCGCCGGAGAAGCTTTCGGCGATGAGGCGCAGATAGCGCATGTCGAAGGCGTCGAGGCCGCGTTTGTCGACTTCGAGGCGGGTCAGCGCGGCGTCGGCGATCTTCGCGTCGACCGTGGCGTGGCCGGCGACGGCGGCGAAGTCGCGCACGCGCTTCAAGAGGCGGCCGGCGATGCGCGGCGTGCCGCGGGCGCGGCCGGCGATCTCGCGCGCGCCGTCGGCGGTGAGGCCGAAGCCCAGCACGCGGGCGCCACGCTCGACGATGGAGAGCAGCTCGTCGGCGGAATAGAAATTGAGCCGCACCGGAATGCCGAAACGGTCGCGCAGCGGCGTGGTGATGAGGCCGGAGCGCGTCGTGGCACCGACCAGCGTGAACGGATTGAGCGTGATCTTGACCGAGCGTGCCGACGGGCCTTCGCCGATCACGAGGTCGAGCTCGTAATCCTCCATCGCGGGATAGAGGATTTCCTCGACCGCGGGATTGAGGCGGTGGATCTCGTCGATGAAGAGGACGTCGCGCGGCTCAAGATTGGTGAGGATCGCCGCAAGGTCGCCGGCCTTGGCCAGCACGGGGCCGGAGGTCGAGCGGAAATTGACGCCGAGCTCGCGCGCCACGATCTGCGCCAGCGTCGTCTTGCCGAGGCCAGGCGGGCCGGAGAACAGGACGTGGTCGAGCGCCTCGGCGCGCGCTTTGGCCGCCTGGATGAAGATGGAGAGATTCTCGCGCGCCTGCTGCTGCCCGACGAAATCGGCGAGCCGCTTGGGACGGAGGGAGGCTTCGAGCGAATCCTCTTCGCTGCGCTCGGGCGCGACGAGGCGGTCGGCGTCGGGTTTGGGTTTCGCGGCCATATTTATTTCTTTTTTCGCCGCGTCACGACTGCAGCTTTCTCCCAATTAGGGATCAGCCGGATTTCCGCTTTATGGACACCATGAACCGTAATTATCTGCGGACTCTTTTCGGCAGCGCGAAGAAAGGCAGCGAAATTGGCTTTGATCTTCGATACCGACCATTCGCCTCCGAAATCTTCAGCTTTCTCCGCCATGCTAGATAACCGTCCTGTCGGTTTTCGTGGCAACCCTGATCGGCTCCAAGCGGATCAAAGCTGGTTTGTCGGACATCGAATGGTACAGATAAAAATATAACCGATGCGAGCGGGACCAGTCTTCAATCCTTTTGTCTTGCGGCACCAAATTCCGAAATTCCTGTCCAGGTGGCAGTTTGAAGGGCAAATCGCAACCTGGGTATTTTGTGGTTATCGCAGCAGCCAAGTCGCTTTTCCGACGCATAAACTGCAACCAATTTGTGTATCCAAAGAAGCCCACACCGGTAACCGTCGTATCCGATTTTCCTCTGTTTGAAATTGTCAGCGACACGTATTTGGTATCGCGTTCAGACCCGTCGAACATTTGCAGGTTGGCCGACGCGTGGCCGACAAGACGCACTCCACTGACCAACCACAAATACACATTCCAAGCAGCGACTAGCGTCGACAGCGCAGCACCGTAGGCCGCAATTATCGGGGCTGACTGCATCTTGTCATCGACCCTGCGCCCGCAAGCTTTCACGGATGAGAGCGTCGACCGGCGCCGCGTGGCCCAAATCGTTGGCGGCGCGGGCGACCATTTCGGCGGCTTGGCTCGCGCCGTAGCCGAGCTTCATCAACGCGGCGACGGCGTCGACTTCGGGGCCGCGGGGCGCCACCGCGACGACGATGCCGTCCTCGCCGTGGCCGCGCAGCATCATGGCGGGGGCCTTGTCCTTCAGCTCGGTGACGATGCGCAGCGCGAGCTTGGGGCCGACGCCTTGCGCCTTGCCGATCGCGGCTTTGTCGGACAGCGCCAAAGCGCGTTCGAGTTCGCGCGTCGACAGCGCCGAGAGCACGTTGAGCGCGACACGGCTGCCGACGTTCTGCACCGTCTGGAGCAGGCGGAACCACTCGCGCTCCTCGGCGGAATGGAAACCGTAGAGGCGGATCGCGTCATCGGAGACTTTCGTCTCGATCATCAGCGAGGCGGGGCTGCCGGCCGTGAGCTTGGCGAGCGTCGCGCTCGGGCATTGCACGAGATAGCCGACGCCGCCGACGTCGAGGATGCAGTGATCCTCGGCAAGGCTGTCGACGATGCCGGTGAGCTTGCCGATCATGACGCCACCGCGACCAACATACGCGCGCGCGTTCCGGCGAGATGGGCGTGGGCGATGGCGCAGGCGAGCGCGTCGGCGGCATCGGCCTGTTCGACACGGCAGGTGGGCAGCAGGCGGCGCACCATCGCCTGGACCTGCTCTTTCTGCGCGTGGCCGACGCCGACGACCGACTTCTTGATGTGGTTGGGGGCGTATTCCGCGATCTCGAGCCCGGCCTGCGCGGCGGCGAGCAGCGCGACGGCGCGGGCATGGCCGATCTTGAGGGCGGCGGAGGGATCCTTGGCGACGAAGGCCTGCTCCACCGCGATGGCGGCGGGGCGCTGTTCGGCGATGACCTCCGCCAGGGTGCGGTGCAGGGCGAGGAGGCGCAGGCCGAGGCCGTCGGCGGCGCGGGTGGCGATGACACCGTGCGCGACATGGTCGAGGCGGCTGCCCGTCACCGCGATCACGCCCCAGCCCATCCGGGCGAGACCCGGATCGAGACCCAAGATGCGAATCGTGCCGGTGCCCATCTTTGCCTTTGTGCCCGTTCCGTTCGCATGGTTCAATGTGTGTTCTCCCAGGAAAAGGCCGCCGCCATGAAAAGACGCAAGCTTGGACGCTCGGGCCCCGAAGTCTCCGCCATCGGGCTGGGCTGCATGGGGATGTCGGATTTCTACGGCGCGGCGGACGAGAGCGAGAGCATCGCGACGATCCATGCCGCGCTCGACGCGGGAATCGACCTGCTCGACACCGGCGATTTCTACGGCATGGGGCACAACGAGATGCTGATCGGCCGGGCGCTGAAAGGGCGGCGCGACAAGGCGATCCTGTCCGTGAAGTTCGGGGCGCAGCGCGGGCCGGACGGCCAGTTCTTCGGCTTCGACGCACGGCCGGTGGCGGTGAAGACGGCGGTCGCCTATTCGCTGAAGCGGCTCGGCGTCGACCATATCGACGTGTACCGGCCGGCGCGGCTCGATCCCAGCGTGCCGATCGAGGAGACGGCGGGCGCGGTCGCCGACCTGATCAAGGCGGGGTATGTCGGCCATCTGGCGCTCAGCGAGGTGTCGCCGGCGACGGTGAAGCGCGCCCACGCGGTGACGCCGGTGTGCGACCTGCAGATCGAATATGCCGTCGTCACGCGCGGGATCGAGAAGACGATCCTGCCGGCGCTGCGCGAGATGGGGATCGGCGTCACCGCCTATGGCGTGCTGTCGCGCGGGCTGATCTCGACCGCGACGGTGGAGGGCAAGGCGCCGCAGCGGCCGCACATGCCGCGCTTCGAGGGCGAGAACCTCACCAGGAACGTCGCGCTGGTGAAGACGCTGGCGCAGATCGCGCACGCGCGCGGCATCACGGTGGCGCAACTCGCCATCGCCTGGGCGTTCGGGCGCGGCGACGACATCGTACCGCTGATCGGGGCGCGCAAGCGCGAGCGGTTGACGGAGGCGTTGGGCGCGCTCGACGTCAAGCTGAGCGATGGCGAGTTGAAGGCGATCGACGCGGCGGCGCCCGAAGGCGCAATCGCCGGCACGCGCTATCACCCGATGCAGATGGCGATGCTGGACAGCGAGAAGGCCTGACATGCGGTGGGGACTCGCGGCGGCCGCGCTGGCGGCGTGCGTGGCCGGGCCGCAGGCGCCGTCCGCCGCGCCGGCGTGCCACGACCTGGTCAACAACGACGCGTTGCGCCACGAAATTCTTGCACCGGCGCTGGCGCGGGAGGTCGGCGCCGATATCGGCCATTACGATCTCAAAACGGCGATCTTCCTGATCGGCGGTCCCGGCTATGTCGTCATCACCGGACCGGATTTCGAGGACGCCGGCGGCCGCCGGCTGTTCGCCTACCGCCTGTATCTGGACGCCTGCACCTTGCGGGTGACGCGCGCGCAGAAGATGGTGGAGTATCGTTGAAACGAAGGGGGTTGTGATGCGGCAGGGGTTGGTGGCGGGGCTTGCGCTGCTCGCGATGACGGCGCCGGCGGGCGCGGTGGTGGTGCGCGATTGCGACAGCGACGCGACGGCGTCGGTGACCAACATCGTCGAGCCGTGGGAGAAGAACACCAAGCTGTTCTACAAGGGCCAGGTGCGCGTCGCGCTGCTCGACACCGGCGGCGAACCGGCGTGCTGCAGCCTGCATCTGTTGATCCTGAGCCCCGGCCTGGCGCAGGACGAGCCGCCGTTCACCGCGTGCCATATCGTCAGCGACCACGACAATTTCGGCTTCGGCAATATCGGCTTCGACAAGATCGCGGCGAGCTACGACCCGAAGGCGGGGCTGTTGATCACATTCCCGATGATCGTGTCGAACGGCGACGACGTGCAGAAGCCGGGCGTGGCGAAGATCCGGCTGAACCTGGGCAAGGGTACGGTGAAGGTGGAGAAGTAACCCTACTCTCACAACCGTCATGGGCGGGCTTGACCCGCCCATGACGGAGTTTGTGTTGGCTATCCGCCAAGCTTCGCCATCAGCGCGTCCGACAATTCGTAATTGCCGTAGACGTGCTGGACGTCGTCGTGGTCGTCGAGGGTTTCGATCAGCTTGATGAGCTGCTCGCCCGAGGCGTCCGGCACCGCGACGCTGTTCTGCGCCCGCCACACGAAGCCAGCGGATGACGGCGCGCCGAGCCTGGCCTCCAGCGCATCGCGCACCGCGATGAAGCTGTCGAGGCCGGTGAGGAATTCGTGGCCCTCCTCGGTCGAGATGCATTCGTCGGCACCGGCGTCGAGCGCGAGCTCGAGCATCGCGTCGTCGCTGCCCTTGTCCTTGGGGTACACGATCTGGCCGACATGGGAGAACATGAAGCTGACCGAATTGGCCGCGCCCATCTCGCCGCCATATTTCGAGAAGGTCGAGCGCACGTCGGCGCTGGTGCGGTTGCGGTTGTCGGTCAGCGCCTCGACGATCAGCGCGACGCCGCCGGGGCCGCGGCCCTCGTAGCGCACCTCGTCGTAGTTCTCGGCGTCGCCGCCCTGGCCCTTCTTGATGGCGCGCTCGATATTGTCCTTGGGCATCGACTCTGCTTTTGCGGCGATGATCGCGGTGCGCAGGCGCGGGTTGTGCGCCGGGTCGGGCAGGCCGGACTTCGAGGCGACGGTGATCTCGCGGCTGAGCTTGGAAAAGAGCTTGGAGCGCTCCTTATCCTGCTTGCCCTTGCGGAACATGATGTTCTTGAACTGGCTATGGCCGGCCATGGTCGATAGGTCTCTGAGTGCGGCGGGTGAGATAGCCGGGGGCGGCGCGGGGGTGCAAGGGGGAACCCGGCTTTGGCCGCTTCGCCCCCTCCCCCAACCCCAAAGCTGTCGTATAAAGGGACCCCAGCGATCAAAAATGGCGTGGACATGAGCGAACTCGACAACCTTTCCGTCACCGGTCCCACCGCCGCAGGCTGGTGCGCCGCCACGCCGCCGAACGAGACGACCGACGAGCATGGCGCGCCCTTCGTGCCGACGCTGGAGTCGCGGCAGGTCGATCCCAGGGCACCGGGGACGCGGCGCTATGACGATCCGGATGTCGAGCGCCTGCGCGCGCGGCTGAAGGACAAGAACGGGATCGTCGGACTCGAGATGGTCGAGCCGCATGAGGTCGAGCGCGCGGCGCGCATCTTCTTCCGCGACGGCTTTGTGGTCGTGAAAAACCTGCTCGATCCCGAGCGGCTCGCGACCTGGCGCGCGGCCAGCGCGCGGGTGCTCAAGCAGATCCTGGAAATCCCCGGGCTGGGCGCGCGCAAATACATCACCGAGACGGGACGGCTGCCGCACCGCTATTCCTATGGCACGGCCTCGGCGTCGCGCGAGATGCTGCACGATCCGGTGTGGGCGTCGATGATCGACCTGCCGACCACGACGCCGATCCTGAAACGGTTGTTCGGCGGCGAATATTACGTGCGCGGCGCGGGCGGCGATCTGTGCCTGCCGGGCGCGGTGGAGTACCAGGCGCTGCATGCCGATGTGAAGGAGACCTTCGCGATGCCGCAGGCGCGGCTTGAAGCGGCCAAGCGCGTCGGCATCGAGTTGCGCACGCGCGAGGGCTCGGACGAGCTCACCTTCCAGACGCAGCAGCTGATCATCGAGCGCACGCCGCCGCATGTGACGATCAACTTCCTGATGAGCGACCTGCATTGGGAGAACGGGCCGATCCGGCAGATCCCCGGCACCGCGGCGCTGGTGACCTCGCCCCCGACGCCGCAGGACGAGCCGGAATGGATGCGGCTGTCGACGCTGGTCGGCGCGCCCGCCGGCGCCGGCGTGATCCGCGACAACCGCGCCTGGCACGGCGCGACGCCGAATTTGAGCCGCGAAATCCGCGCCATGCCGAACGTCGAGTATCACGGGCCGTGGCTGGACGAGCGGGCCTATTGGAAATCGATGCCGCACGACATCTGGAAGGATTTGTCGCCGCATGCCCAGGCGCTGTGCCGGCATATCAAATGCGAGCCGGGCGTGTGGCCGGCCGGCGCCGGGGTGATGCATCCGGTGTCGGGCAAGCGCAAAGAGGCGAAGGAGACGGCGGGCGCCTGACGCCTGCGCTTCGGGATCGGGCAAGGCGGGGGCAGTGCCGTGAGGTGGGTCAGAAGCATTCTTGCGGTGTTCGCGGGCATCCTGGTGATCGGCGCCGGGTCGACGGGCATGGACATGGCGCTGCAGGCGGCGGGCATCTTCCCGCCGTTCGCGGGGCACGCCTTCGCGACGCCCCTGCTCCTGATCGCGACGGCGCAGCGCGCGGTGTGGGCGGTGGTGGCGAGCTTCGTGACCGCGTGGCTCGCGCCGTCGGCGCCGATGACGCATGCGCTGGTGTTCGGCGCGATCGGCGTGGTGCTCAACATCGTTGGCGGAATCGTGATGTGGTCGGCGGGGGCGCACTGGTATCCCGTGGCGCTGGCCGCGATCTCGCTGCCCTGCGCCTGGATCGGCGGGAGGCTGGCACGATGATCACGATCCACAATTTTCCGCGCGGGGCGCGCGGCGTGCGAGTCGCCTGGGTGTGCGAGGAGATGGGCCTCGCCTATAGGAGCGCGGCGGTGAGCTTCCCGCCGAGCGCGGACTACAAGGCGCGCAATCCGCTGGGCACGGTGCCGTTTCTCGAAGACGAAGGCGGCGTCGCCATCGCCGAGTCGGTGGCGATGATGCTGTATCTCGCCGAGCGCTACGGCCCGACGCCGCTGCTGCCGCCCAAGAGCGATCCTGCCTTCGCGCGCGTGCTGGAGCTGACCGCGTTCGGCGAGGCGACGGTGGCCGGGCCGATGAATCCGCTGATCATGACGCGCTTCATGGCGCCGGACGCGGACAAGACGAACTGGACGGCGCAAGCGCTGGAGCGGCGCGTGACGCAGGCTGTGGATCATGTCGCGGTGGTGCTGGGCGGCAAGCCGCATCTTGCGGGCGATGGGTTCACGCTGGCGGACATCTCGGTGAGCTGCGCGCTCGACATGTGGAGCGGCGCGCTGAAGAAGGACGTGCCCGAGGCGCTGGCCGCGTGGCGGGCGCGGGTGAAGGAACGGCCGGCCTATCTGCGGGCGCAGGCGGCGCAGAACGCGCCGGCGTGACTAGGCGCCGATCACACCTTTGAGCTCAACGACATTGCCGTCGGGATCGCGGACATAGACCGAGGGTCCGGTGCCCTGTGCGCCGTAGCGGTCGCCGGCTTCGATCACGGCGACGCCGTGCGCCGAAAGATGCGCCCGGATGGCGGCCTCGTCGAACGGCGTCACCTGCAATGCGAAGTGATCGAGGTTGCGTCCCTCCGCGCCGGGCGCGGCGCCGCCGCGCGCACCGAGCAGGCCGCTCAAGGGAATGAGATCGATCAGCGACGACCCGGCGCGGACCTGCCACAGGCCGATCTTGTCCTGCACATGGTCGAGAGCACAGCCGAGGACGTCGCGGTAGAAATGCAGGCTGGCCTCGAGGTCGGCGACGCGCAGCACGACATGGTCGATCTGGCGCAGGGTGAAGGGCACGGTCATCGGCGCATCCCGGTTCGGCTTGCCTTGAGATAGGCGTTGCGGCACGGCCGTTCAACGCCAGCGCTTGCGGCGACAGCCGGCGTTTCGCAGAGTGGCGCGGGGGACGGCATGATCTTCGAACGCTTGCGCAGGGTTTTGACGCCGCGCGCCGTTGCAGCGGCGATCCTGATCGCCGGGTACGGCGTGATGCTGGCCGTCAACCTGCCGGGGCATTTCGAGTTCGACTCGATCCGCCAGCTGATCGAGGGGCGGCGCGGCGTCTATTCGAACTGGCACCCGCCGGTGATGTCGTGGCTGCTCGGCGTCGCCGATGCGCTGGTGCCGGGTGCTTCGCCCTTCGTGGTGTTCGATGCGAGCCTCGCCTTCGGCGCGATCCTGTCCCTGCTGTGGCTGGCGCCCCGGCCGCGCTGGCCGGCGGTGGCGGCCGCGGCGCTGTGCGTGGCGCTGCCGCAGCTGTTCCTGTTCCAGGCGATCGTGTGGAAGGACATGCTGTTCGCCGATGCGCTCCTGGCCGGCTTCGCGGCGCTGGCGCATGCGGTGATGCAGCGCGGGCGGTGGCGCCTGGCGCTGCTCGGGCTCGCGGCCGTGCTGCTCGCGCTGGCGGCGCTGACGCGGCAGAACGGCGCGACGATATTGCCCTGCGCGGCGCTCGCCATCGGTTGGGTCGTGGCACGCGAGAGCGGGTGGCGGCTGGGCTTGCGCGACGGCGCCGGATTTCTCGTTGCCTGCGCCGTGCTGGCGCTCGGCGGCAATGCGCTGCTGCAATTGCGCGCCTCGCAGGCGCTGGGTGCAACGGAACAGATCGAGGATCTGCAACTCTACGACATCGCGGGGCTGATGGCGCGCGATCCGACCTTGAAGTTGCCGATCCTGGAGGTGCAGGCGCCCGGCATGGCGAAGATCATGCGCGAGAAAGGCGCGGCGCTCTACACGCCGGCGGGCCACGACCGGCTGAGCGACGAGTCGGGTATGGGGCCGTTCATCGTGGAATCGGTCGGCCCGGTGCGGCGGCAATGGTGGGCGCTGGTGACCAGCCGGCCGCTCGCATGGTTCGCGGTGCGGGCGGCGGATTTCGCCTGGCTGTTCACCTCGACGCATCCCGACGAATGCATGACCTATGCGGTGGGGATCGACGGGCCGGCGGAGGACATGAAAGCGGCGGGCCTCGTGCCGCGGCGCGACGCGCGCGACGAATGGCTCGACGATTCCTATGCGACGCCGCTGCTGGAGACGCCGGCGCTGTCGCATCCGGTGTTCGCAGGCCTCGGCGCGCTGTGTCTTGTGCTGCTGTTGCGGCGGCGCCGGCCCGCCGATATCGCGATGGCGGGCCTGCTCATCGCGGCGGCGCTGTATGCGGCGAGCTATTTCATCATCGCGATCGCCTGCGAGTATCGCTATCTTTTCGCCATCGATCTTTCGGCGATCGCGGCGGCGTTCTATGTCGCGATGGATTGGCGAATTCAGGCGAAAGAATAGGCGTCCATGCGCAGCGAGCCGAAGGTCACGCTGCGGTGCAGCCGCTCGGCCGTTCCTCCCGCGCCATAGGCGACGAAGAGCGGCATGAAATGCTCTTCGGTCGGCTGGGCGCGCGCGGCGTCGGGCGCGAGGCGGCGGTAGTCGGCGAGGTCCGCCTCGCGGCCTTCGATGAGCGCGTTGTGCACCCATTCGGCAAAGCCGGCCGACCATTGCGGCTCGGCCGCGCCGGTGCCGTGCCAGTCGAGCTGGCGCAGATTGTGAACGAAGCCGCCGGATCCAAGGATCAACACGCCCTCCTCGCGCAACGGCGCCAGCGCGCGGCCGAGTGCGATGTGCTGCGCCGGCGTGGCGGCGCTCTGCACCGAAAGCTGGAGCACCGGGATATCGGCCTGCGGATACATCAGCATCAGCGGCACCCAGGCACCGTGGTCGAGGCCGCGCTCGGGATCGAGCGTCGCGGCATGGCCGGCGGCATGCAGCAGGCCGGCGACGGCCTGCGCCAGGCGCGGCTCGCCCGGCGCGTCGTAGCGCACGCGATAGAGCTGTTCGGGGAAACCGTGGAAATCGTGGATCGTGGTGTTTGCCGCGGCGGCGTTCAGCACCGGCGCGCTGGTATCCCAATGCGCCGAGACGCACAGGATCGCCTTGGGCCGCCCGATCCTCTGCCCCAAGCCGCGCAGGAAATCGCGCGCCGGCACGTCGTCGAACGGCAGGGTCGGCGCACCATGGGAGACGAAGAGCGCGGGCAGCATGTTCAGGATGTAAGCGCGGGCACGCTCGGCTTCAACCGTCCGCCGACGCGCACCGGCTCGATCCGCGCGGCGAGGCCGCGGGCGTTCGTCTCGACGAACACGCCGCACAGCGTGGCGGGCCCGAGCGCGGGCGTGAAGCGGCCGCTGTTCATCTTGGTTACGAAGCGCTGCACCGGCTGGGATTTGTCCATGCCGATGACGCTGTCGTAATCGGCGCAGGCGCCGGCGTCGGTCTGGTAGGCGGTGCCGTTGGGCAAAATTTGCGCATCGGCGGTCGGGATGTGCTGGTGCGTGCCGACCACGAAGCTGGCGCGGCCATCGCAGAACTGGCCCATCGCCATCTTCTCCGATGTCGCCTCGGCGTGGACGTCGACGACGATCGCGTCCGCCGCCTCGCCGAGCGGACAGGCGGCGAGCTCGGCCTCGACCGAGGCGAAGGGATCGTCGAGCGCGTCCATGAAAACGCGGCCCATGACGTTGACGACCAGCACGCGCTCGCCCTTGCGGGTCTGGTAGAGATTGGCGCCGCGGCCGGGCGTGCCCTTCGGGTAATTGGCGGGACGCAAGACGCGGTCCTCGTCGCCGATGAAGGAGAGAATCTCCTTCTGGTCGGCCCAGTGGTTGCCGGTCGAGATGACGTCGACGCCGAGGGCGAAGAAATCCTGCGCGATGGCGCGGGTGAGGCCGAAGCCGCCGGCGGCGTTCTCGCCGTTCACGATGACGAAATCGAGATCGAGCGTGCCCTTGAGGCGCGGCAATTCCGCCGCCACCACGTCGCGGCCCGGCTTGCCGATGATGTCGCCGAGGAAGAGAATGCGCATGACCGCTGTGTAGCACAAAGCATGGCCTTGCTGGCGCGCCTTTTCGTGCAGACCGTCCTGTGGCTCGGCTTCATGGCCGTGCTGCTGTTCGTGGCGGCGGGGAACTGGCGCTGGATACAGGGCTGGGCGTTCATCGCGATCTTCGCCGGCGGCTCGGCGGTGTTCGGCGCGTGGCTCTACCGTCGCGATCCCGCGCTGCTGGCGGCGCGCATGGGACCATTGGTGCAGCGCGCGCAGCCGCTGTGGGACCAGATTTTCATGTCGGCGGCGATGATCGGCTGGAACGCGTGGCTGATCGCCATGGCGATCGATGCGCAGCGCTGGCACTGGTCGCAGGTGCCGGCATGGCTCGAAGTCGTCGGCGGATTGCTCATCGCGGGCGGCTTCGCGGCGGTGATGCCGGTGTTCGCCGCCAACAGCTTCGCGGCGCCGGTGGTGCGGGTGCAGGACGAGCGCGGGCAGCGCGTGATCGACAGCGGGCCTTATGCACTGGTGCGCCACCCGATGTATGCGGCGGCGATGCTGTACCTGATCGGACTGCCGCTGCTGCTGGGATCGTGGTTCGGGCTGATCGGCACGGTGCTGATAGCGCTCGGCATTGCGTGGCGCGCGGTGCGCGAAGAGCGCACCTTGCGGCGTGAACTGACCGGCTATGGCGATTACATGGCGCGGGTGCGCTGGCGGCTGGTGCCGTACGTGTGGTGAAAGGCGAGGCCGCGCGCCGATTTCACGCGCCCTACATGTGCACGGCCTGCCAGGTGCCGTTGAACGGGCCGATCGACCACGTGCCTGTGACACGCAGAGGGTCGGCGAAGCGGAACGTTCCCGTGCCCGATCCAACGACGACGGCCGACTGCGACAGGTGCATGGTGAGCGTGTTGCCGGACAGTGTTCCGCCGCTGACCACGCCGTTTGCGCGCCCGGTGTCGTAGCTGCCGCGGATGATGCCGCCCGACACGGAGAGTTGCATCGTGTAGCTGTAGCCGTTGTCGACGGTGACCTTCCAGGTGCCGGTGAAGTCGTTCAGCGTGACGCCCGACGCGCCGCTGCCGCCCGCGCCGCCGCCGCCCGAACCGCCGCCGCCCGACCCGCCACCCGCCGAGCCGCCGCCGGCGCTGCCGTAAGCGCTCGCCGGCAGGCAGTGCAGACCGAAGCTCTTCACCGCGCCCGACGCATCGAGCCAGCCATAGATGCCGCGCGCCACGTTCTTGGGTCCGCAGGTGATGACGCCATGGGTCCAGGTTTCCATGGCCGCGGGCGCGCCGCGGCCCATATAGCCGGTGACGTCCGAGCCGCAATGCAGCCGCAGACGCGCGATGCCGCCATAGGAGGACAGATCGCCGTCGATCGCGGTGACGGCGTCGGGCGGCGTGCATTTCAGCATCGTTCCCGACGAAAAGGCGCCAGTTCCAAGCGTGCCGCCCTGGCTCGGAAGCCCCGACCAGGTGCGTCCGGCAAAACGCGCGCATTGCAGGTCGACGCGGTCCATGTTGTTGCCCTTGCCCGAGCCGTAGAGCCCGATCATCGCCTGGCCGGTCGGACAATAAAGATCGATCTGCTTGCCCCCGCCTTGCGGGCCGAGCGGATAGGAGCCGCCGCCGGAGATGTCGATCGGCTGTGTCGGCAGCGGCGGCGGAGGAGGAGGCGGACTGCCGCCGAACGATCCACCCGGATTCAGCGGCGCGCTCGCGCAGACCAGGCCGATGCCATAGACGCCTTCGAATTTGGCTGAATATTCGCTGCCGGCCTCGGCCTGATCCCATGTCCGAATGGCCAGCCCGCGGGCAAACTCGCCGGAGGCGCAAGGTTCTTTGTGAACGAAGCCGGGATTGACATCCGGCCCGACGATGTAGGGCTTGATCGTGTCGGCATCGGCGACCTGCAGCTGGTCGTCACTGACCATGGCGACAAGGGCATCGCTTGGCGCGGCAGCCTTGGACATGATCGGCCGGCACTTGAAAATCACCTCGTCGAGCAGCGTTACGCCATCATGCTTGATGCCGGCCTCGAGCGCGCGCTGCTCGAACTCGGAGAACGATATGTATTCGACGGCCTGGTTGGCCGGGCAGCGTTTCTCCTGCACGCCGCCGCCGGACCCGAAACCATGCGCCTGCGCCGGCGCCATCGGCACAAGCGCGCCGCTGGACGGATCGTATTTCGCGCAGAGCGCGCCGATCATGTTGAACCAGGCGCCGGTGCGCGCGTGGATGCCGATCATGAGGCCGCCGTCGCAGGACGATTGGAAGTCGCGCGACATGCCCTGCCACTCGCCCTCCCAGATGCCCTGCGGCGGATAGGAGGTTGCGGCCATGGATGGCGATGCGGCGCACAGCGCAAGACATGCCAAGGCGATCTTCCAGATGCGCATTGTGCCCCCTCGGCGCCGCAATCATCCGTAGGCGGATGAAGTTCCCCGGCGGCGCGCCTGGATGGCTTTTAGCACAGGGCGGCACCCTGCGAAACATCCTCGCGTTCAGCCGGACACGAACCGCCGCAATCCGGTCTCGTCGAGCACGGCCGCGAGCCGATGGTCGTGCGGCTCTCGCGGCAATGCGGCAACTTCCTGGCCGGCATAGGCAATTCCGATCGCGCGGGCGCCCGGCAGCGCCGCGAGCGTGCGGTCGTAGAAGCCGCCGCCATAGCCCAGCCGCGTGCCGGCAGCGTCGAAGGCGAGCAGCGGGACGAGGAAGATCGCAGGCTGCGCGATCGGCCAGTCCGGCGCGGGCTCGGAGACGCCGAAGGTGCTGCGGATGTGTTCGCGGTCGGGCTGCGCGTGGTGGAAGACGAGCGGCGCGCCTTTCGCGGCGACGCGCGGGAAGGCGAAGGTGCAGCCGCGCGCGGCGAGCGCTTTCAGCAGCAATTGCGGATCGGCCTCGTCGCCCATCGCGACATAGGCGGCGACGAGGGCGCCATCGGAGATGCCGAGCGCATCGGCATGCGCGGCGAGGCGCGCTGCGAAATCCGGCATCGCGCGCGCGAGTTCGGCGCGGCGGGCGCGGGCGGCGGTGCGGAGTTGCTGTTTATCGTTCATCTCATCGCCGTATCTAACATACTCACCATGGCCGGACTTGATCCGGCCACCCAGCGGCGCGCGTCTGCGCGCCAATGACTCTTTTCGCGCATGACGGAAGGATAGGTGGCCGGGTCAAGCCCGGCCATGGTGAGTGTTTTGCTTGCTGGGAAAAGTGGACGGACCGCAAACGCCGTTGGTATTTGGATCCTCACGGGCCTGCAGTGCAGGTGGGCGCCATATAGCCAAGACCACGATCCTGGCCAGGGACAGCTCCCGGTGAGTACATTAAGGCCCCTGGGCATCGCTAACCTGACGCGCGGAGCAGTACCGTCCAAGGCCATCTTAGGCCTTATCGGCCGGGAATGAAATCGCCGTGAAATGGCGCGGAAGCGCGGGACTGCCATCCTTCGACAAGCTCAGGATGAGATTTCAGCTCAATCCTCATCCTGAGCTTGTCGAAGGATGGGACTGGCGCGTCTATCTGCAGCGCTTCAAGCCAGCCGCGCCGCCATGGCTTCCAGCCGCTTTGCCGCGGCATCGAAGGCGTCGGACGCAACCCCTTCCGACTGCGCCAGCTTGCTGCTGACTTCCTCGTGGCTGCCGCTCAGCGTGCCGAGTTCCTGGGTGCGCAGGTGGAGTTGCGTGCTGGCGTCGTGATGCTCGTCGGCGATCAACAGCGCCGCCATCAGCAGTAGGCGCGCCTCGCCGACCTGGCCGACGGAGCCGAGCAGCTCCTTCACCTTGCCGTCGACATGGGCGGCGAGCTCGCGCAGATGCTCTTCCTCGCCCTCGTCGCAGGCGATGGTGTAGGCGCGCGCATTGACCATGACGTTGACGAGCGGCATCGCGGGTTCCTTTTCAGCGGCCGAGCGCGGCGCGGATTTCGCCGATGGCGCCGTCGAGGCGCTCCTCGACCTCCTCGGTGGCGCCGGCCAGCGCGCGGTTCTCGTCTTCCAGTTCGGCGATGCGCGCGAGCAGGCGCTCGCGTTCCTCGCTGAGTTCGGCAATTTTGGCGCGGGATTCTGCGGCGGCGGCTTTGAGGCCCGCGAGCGGCGCGGTTTGCGATTCGAGGGCGGACAGCGCGGCGTCGAAGCGCTGCACGGCGGTATCCAGCCGGCTCATGCGCGACTCTTTGTTCCGTTGCGTCAGGACCTTAGGCCCGGGCGCGCGCGGGGGTCAACGCGGCAGGGCTCCGTCAGCCGCATTTGTCCCCGGCGGCGGGAAGGAGCCAGGCGAAGAAAGGGCGGACGGCCGAATAGATCCACGTGGCGAAGCCGCTGGGTGGGTCCAGGAGAAAATGCTGCGCGCGTCGAGCAGGACTCAAACCCAAATTTCCCGCCGCCAGCCTGTGCAGCGACATGTCGATGAGCCGCTGACAGCGGGGAGGCAGCACCCAGGATTTGGCCCATTCGTCGATCGTCGCATAGATGCGGCTGCCATCCCTGGAAAAACCAGCTGTCGCGACGACAAAAACTGGCAGGGCAATCGTCGCGATTTCCCTGGCGCGCGCGACGTCCCACAACCGGAGCGTTCGATCGCGGCTCACCGTAACAAGCCGCGAATTGTCAGCGGAGAACGCAGCGAACTCGATCTCGCCCTGGTGGCCCCAGAGCGCCGCTAGCTGTCGACCAGTATTCGCATCCAGAACCACTGCGGTTCCGTCATCACGAGCCGTGACGACACGCGCGCCGTCGCCCGAAAAAGCGGCAAAACTATTCAAAGGCTCGGCTTGCACGAATTCGAATTTCGGCTTTTTTGCGCCAACATCCCAAAGCATGGTTCGTCTTCCAGCAACGGCCAGCACCTGACGGCCGTTCGGCGAGAACGCGACAGACGAGATGACGCCCAGACCTTCGAGCCGAGCGGTTTGCACACCGTCGGATGTCCTCCACACGCGAAGCGTTCCGTCCTGTCCGCCAGTGACGACATATTCGCCGTTCGGCGCGAACGCTCCGCCGAAAACGGTACCGTAACCACCGATCAAAGTCTGTTCCAAGATGCCGGATTTCAAATTCCACAACTCGGCAAGACCACTCTCTCCGATCGCCAGGGCGTTGGCGCCATCCGGCGAAAAGATCCCCTTCAGATAGCCCTTGTGCTTGTCGTCCGCGAGGATGCGAGTGCCTCTGCCCTGTATCGACAACGATATGACGTTGCCATCTGCCAAGAGTTCTTGCGTGCCATCGGGCGAATACATGCTGGCGAATCTATAGCCCTCGCGTCTTGGCGGCACGTCCGGATCTTGCCAGATTCGAACTGTCCCATCGCTTGACGATGTCACGATCGTTCGATTGTCCGGCGAATAAGCTGCGAAAAACACGTCTCGATCGTGGCCGCGCAGGACGTGAACTTCGTCAGGCCTGGCGACAGGCCAGACTCGAATGGTGTGATCGCCAAGGGTCGCGGCAATGTGTTTGCCGTCGGGACTGAATATTGCATGCGAGATGATCTGCGGGTGAACATCGAAGGTCGCGGCCAAGCGTCCCGTAATGCTCTCCCAGAGATAGGCCCGATCGCTAGACGTCGCCAACAGATACTCATCGTTCGGCGAGAATTTCACCCCGAACAAATAGTCAGATTTGATCGAAATCACACTTCCGCTTTGCAAGTCGAATATCTGGATCTTGTCGTACATCCTCATCGCGACGCGCGCGCCACTATGGGACCAGATGGCTTCGCTGTAGGTGGGCTGATAGTTCAACTCCGGGGGCGGTCGAAACTCGCGAATCTTTTTTCCGGACGCGACATCCCGGATCTGGACAGAGCCGCCTTTAAGCGTTGCCAGGATGGACTTGCCGTCCGGCGAAAAAGCCGCATCGAGAACAATTTCTCCGCCAGCATCGAATGTCTGAATTGGGAGGAAAGACTTGGCGTCCCAAACGTTGAAGGCCCCGTCATCGGACGCGCCGACGACATATCTGCCGTCCGGCGAATAGTGGGCGAAACGAGCATATCCTTCGAGTAATAACTCATTCGCGAGTGCGCCGGTTTTCACCGACCATAGTCGAATGAACTGATCGGCGGACGCCGTCAGCAAATACTTGCTATCTGGCGAGAACTCGATGGAGGTTATGAAGGATCGGCCAGCGGATTGGCTGCGCAGTGTCGCGCGCAGCCGTCGTTGCACCAGATCCACCAGCAGCAATGTGCCGTCGTCTGCAGTCGTAGCGGCAAACTTTCCGTCTGGGGATATGATTGCGAAGGAAAGATCTCCGCGATGCGTATCCAGAACCGCGCCAGTCCAAGAATTCAGGTTCGCGGCTTCCAGCGCAAACTCCGCGTCCATGACGATCGGCCTGTCCGGATGACTCAAATCGCGCGGCAACGCCGAAAGCGCGAGGGCGAGGCCCGTCGCGCCATCGCCTTGCGCGATCGCGTCCTGCGCATCGCGCGCCAGAAATTGCGACTGCGCGATCAGCGCCGCATTCCGTGTCTCTTCCGATGCGAGCAGAAACACGACGGCGACGGCAAGCAGACCAGCCAGCGACAGCGAAACCGCCGAGGCGACAAGAGCCAATTGCCGGAACCGCCGGCGCTGCGCCTCGTGGTCGCGCTGCTTCAGGTCGTCGTAGCCCACCCCCAGCAGGCCGGCGATCAGCTTGAGCTTGGCGTTCTCCTTGCCGTCGCCCTGGGGGCGGGCGTCGGCGGCGACAGGCTCGGTGCGCTCGGGGCCGAGCGTACCGTCGGTGCCCAAATGATAGCGCAGCGCCTCGGGGAAGCATTCCTCGAGCGGCATGCCGTCGGGACCGAGGATCGGCGGCTTGTCGTCGACATTGGGCTCGCCATCGACGATGACGGCCAGGATCCGGTTGGCGCGGCCCTGGCGCTTGAAGGTCAGGATTTCCTCGTTCACCCAGCGCGAGGCCACCGCGTTGGGCGAGCAGATGACGATCAGATAGGCCGATTGCGCGAGCGCGCTCTGGATCTGCTCCGACAGGTCGGCCGAGGTCGGCGTCTCCTCCCGGTCGCGGTAGACCGGAAACAGCCGTGCCGGGATGGGGCCGTCGCGACCCTCGGTCCCGACCAGGCGCTTGGGCACCCGATAGGATTCGAGCGCCCGGCGCAGCCATTCGCCCCATTTGCGGTCGCGATGGTTGTAGCTGATGAAGGCCCGGTACCTGTATGGCTCGCCCACCACCGTCCCCGCGCGGATGCCCGCAGAAATCCTAGCATAACGCGACGAAACCGGGGGCCGAATCGCGCCGCGGGCCGTTAGTTGAGGATGGTTGCGGCGAGCGTCATTGCGCGCCCTTGACGGGGTCGGCGCCCCCTCGCTAAGGCCTTCACCCCGCGCGGAAGGAACATTCATGGACTCGAAGATCGCTCCGCCGGAGCAGGCACAAACCCGGCGCCTCGCCAATGCCATTCGCGGCCTCGCGATGGATGCGGTCGAGCAGGCCAAGTCGGGCCATCCCGGCCTGCCCATGGGCATGGCCGATGCGGCGACGGTGCTGTTCTCGCATTTCCTCAAATACGACCCGGCCGATCCGCAGTGGCCGGACCGCGACCGCTTCGTGCTGTCGGGCGGGCATGGCTCGATGCTGCTCTATTCCCTGCTCTATCTGACCGGCTATCCAGGGCCGTCGCTCGACCAGATCAAGCGCTTCCGCCAGGTCGACAGCCCCTGCGCCGGGCATCCCGAATACGGCCATCTGGCGGGGATCGAGACCACCACCGGGCCGCTCGGCCAGGGCATCTCCAACGCCGTCGGCATGGCGATGGCGGAGCGGCATCTGAACGCGCGCTTCGGCAAGGACCTCGTCGACCACAAGACCTATGTCATCGCCAGCGACGGCGACCTGATGGAGGGCGTCAGCCATGAGGCGATCAGCCTCGCCGGGCATCTGAAGCTCAAGAACCTGATCGTGCTGTGGGACGACAACAACATCACGATCGATGGCGATACCAAGCTGTCGGACAACTCGAACATGATCGAGCGCTTCGAGGCGGCGGGCTGGCGCACGACGATGTGCGACGGGCATAGCGCGCAGGAAGTCTTCCGCGCGCTGAACGACGCGCAGGAGAGCAACAAGCCCGTGCTGATCGCATGCAAGACGATCATCGGCTTCGGCTTCCCGACCCGCGCCGGCACGCAGAAGGCGCATAGCGACGCGCCGGGCGCCGAGGAGATCGCGGGCGCCAAGAAGGCGCTCGATTTGCCGGCAGAGGCGTTTGCGCTGAACGACGGCGTGCTCGATGCGTGGCGCAAGATCGGCACGCGCGGCGCGGCGGCGCACAGCGACTGGAAGGCGCGGCATGCCGCGTCGGACAAGGCGAAGGATTTCGACGCGACGCTGGCCGACAAGATTCCGGCGGAGCTGACCAAGGCGCTCGGCGCGCTCAAGACCAAGCTCAGCGCCGAGAAGCCGAACGCCGGCACGCGCCGCACCTCGGAGAAGGTGCTGGAGGTGATCAACGGCATCCTGACCACGACCATCGGCGGCTCGGCGGATCTGACGCCGTCCAACAACACCAAGACCAAGAACATCGAGCCGATCACGCCGGACGATTTCAGCGGCCGCTACATCCATTACGGCATCCGCGAGCACGGCATGGCGGCGGCGATGAACGGCATGGCGCTGCACGGCGGGATCATCCCCTATGGCGGGACGTTCCTGGTGTTCTCCGATTACTGCCGGCCGTCGATCCGCCTCGCGGCGCTGATGGGCATCCGCGTCGTGTTCGTCATGACGCACGACTCGATCGGTGTCGGCGAGGACGGGCCGACGCACCAGCCGGTCGAGCATCTGGCGGCGTTGCGCGCCATCCCGAACCTCACCGTGATCCGCCCCGGCGACGCGGTGGAGACGGTGGAGGCGTGGGAATTGGCGCTGTCCAACACCAAGGGCCCGACGCTGCTGGTGTTCTCGCGCCAGGACGTGCCGACGCTGCGCGTCACCGATATCGCCGAGAACCGCACCGCCAAGGGCGGATACGAGATCGCGGGCGCGGAGAGCGCGACGGTGACGTTCCTCGCCACCGGCTCGGAAGTCGGGCTCGCGGTCGAGGCGCAGGCGTTGCTCAAGGCGGACGGGATCGCGGCGCGGGTCGTCTCGCTGCCGTGCTGGAGCCTGTTCGAGAAACAATCGGATTCTTATCGTGATGCGGTGCTGGGCGCCGGTACGGTTAAGATCGCGGTCGAAGCCGCGGTTTCGCAGGGTTGGGAACGCTTTACCGGACCGCATGGCCGTTTTGTCGGAATGCATGGCTTCGGCGCCAGCGGGCCGTATAAAGACGTGTACAAGCATTTCCACATCACGCCGCAGGCCGCGGCAGACGCGGCGAAGGCGGCGTTGAAGGATAGAAACTAGTTGGGTGGCCGGGTCGCGCGTCGCTTCGCTCGCTGCCCGGCCATGACGAGGAGATAAGGAATGGCTATTCGCGTCGCAATCAATGGCTTCGGCCGCATCGGGCGTCTGGTGCTGCGCGCCATCGTCGAGAGCGGGCGGCGCGACATCGAGGTCGTGGCGGTCAACGATCTGGGCCCGGTCGAGACCAACGCGCATCTGCTGCGCTACGACTCGGTGCATGGCCGCTTCCCGGCCAACGTCACGGTCGACGGCGAGTACATCGTCGCGGCGGGCCACAAGATCAAGGTGACGGCGGTGCGTGATCCCGCACAGCTGCCGCACAAGGAGCTCGACGTCGACGTCGCGCTGGAATGCACCGGGCTCTTCACCGCCAAGGACAAGGCGGCGGCGCATATCGCGGCGGGCGCCAAGCGCGTGCTGATCTCGGCGCCGGGCGACGGCGTCGACATGACGGTGGTCTATGGCGTCAACCACGACAAGCTGACCAAGGAGCACATCATCGTCTCCAACGCGTCGTGCACGACCAACTGCCTGGTGCCGATGGCCAAGGTGCTGAACGACGCGATCGGTATCACGCACGGCTTCATGACCACGATCCATTCCTACACCGGCGACCAGCCGACGCTCGACACGATGCACAAGGACCTCTACCGCGCCCGCGCCGCGGCGCTGTCGATGATCCCGACCTCCACCGGCGCGGCCAAGGCGGTCGGCCTGGTGCTGCCGGAGCTCAAGGGCAAGCTCGACGGCGTGTCGGTGCGCGTGCCGACGCCGAACGTGTCGCTGGTCGACCTGAAATTCGTCGCCAAGCGGGCGACGACGGTCGAGGAGGTGAACGGCGCGATCAAGGCCGCCGCCGCGTCCGGTCCGCTCAAAGGCATCCTCGACATCGTCGAGGCGCCGCTGGTGTCGAGCGACTTCAACCACAACCCGGCGTCGTCGTCCTTCGCGCTCGACCAGACCAAGGTGATGGACGGCTCGTTCGTCAGCGTGATGAGCTGGTACGACAACGAATGGGGCTTCTCCAACCGCATGGCGGATACCGCAGTGGCGCTGGGGAAGTTGATTTAAGAAACACTAGTAGCCCTCGCCCCCGCGAAGCGGGGGAGAGGGTTGGGTGAGGGGGTGCTGCCGTCAGGCACGCCTGCCGAAAGCAAAAGCGCTCGGCCTCCACACCGGTTCTTGAATTTCGCGGTCCGACTCGGCCCAATCACCCCCTCACCCTGCCCTCTCCCCCGCTTCGCGGGGGCGAGGGTGAAGTTGGAGGCACCTTTGGCTTTTAAAACGCTTGATGATCTCGACGTGCGCGGCAAGCGCGTGCTCGTGCGCGCCGATCTCAACGTGCCGATGCAGGACGGCGCGGTGTCGGACACGCTACGCATCGAACGGCAGGCGCCGACGATCCGCGAGTTGGCGGAAAAAGGCGCGCGCGTGATCGTGCTGTCGCATTTCGACCGGCCCAAGGGGAAGGTCGTGCCAAGCATGTCGCTGAAGCCGGTCGCGGTGGCGCTGGCGAAGGAATTGGGTAAGCCGGTGGCGTTCGCGCAAGACAGCATCGGCCACGTCGCGAAAGCCGCGGTGGCGAAGCTGAAGGACGGCGACGTCCTGCTGCTGGAGAACACCCGATTCCATGCCGGCGAGGAGAAGAACGATCCGGCGTTTGCGCAAGAGGTCGCGGCGCTGGGCGATATCTTCGTCAACGACGCGTTCAGCGCGGCGCATCGCGCGCATGCAACGACGGAGGCCATCGCGCATCTGCTGCCCAACGCGGCGGGGCGTTCGATGGAGATGGAGCTGCGCCACCTCGACAAGGCGCTGGGCGAGCCGGAGCGGCCGGTGATGGCGGTGATCGGCGGGGCCAAGGTCTCGACCAAGATCGCGCTCTTGGAGAATCTCGTGAAGCGCGTCGAGACGCTGGTGATCGGCGGCGCGATGGCCAACACGTTCCTGGCGGCGGAGGGCATCGATGTCGGCAGATCGCTGTTCGAGCCGGACCATCTGGAGACGGCGCGGCGGGTGATCCACCTGTCGACGGAAAGCGGCGCGGTGATCCTGCTGCCGTCCGATGTCGTGCTGGCGAAAGAGTTCAAGGCGCACGCGGCGCACCGCACGGCGGACATCCGCGGGATGCACAAGGACGAGATGGCGCTGGATGTCGGCCCCGCCAGCATCGCGGCGTTCGAGAAGCGGCTGGCGGCGACGCGGACGCTGGTATGGAACGGGCCGTTCGGCGCCTTCGAGATGGCGCCATTCGACGGCGGCACCAACGCCGCGGCGCGCGCCGTGGCGAAGGCGACGAGGGCGGGGAACCTGCTCTCGGTCGCGGGCGGCGGCGACACGGTCGCGGCGCTCAACCATGCCGGCGTGGCGGGCGATTTTTCCTATGTCTCGACGGCGGGCGGCGCGTTCCTGGAGTGGCTGGAAGGCCAGACCCTGCCGGGTGTTGCGGCGCTGGGCGTCTGATACTAATAAACCCCGGCAAAAACAGGGGTAACACGCTTGGCCCGCATCACGCTGCGACAGCTTCTCGACCACGCCGCCGAACACGATTACGGCCTGCCCGCCTTCAACATCAACAATATGGAGCAGGGCCTCGCGATCCTCGAGGCCGCCGAAGAGGTCAACGCGCCCGTCATCATCCAGGCGAGCCGCGGCGCGCGCTCCTATGCCAACGACATCGTGCTGACGCGCCTGATCGACGCGCTGGTCGAGCTTTATCCGCACATCCCGGTCTGCATGCACCAGGACCACGGCAACGGGCCGGCGACCTGCGCCACCGCGATCCAGTACGGCTTCACCTCCGTGATGATGGACGGCAGCCTGAAGGAAGACGGCAAGACGCCGGCCGACTACGAGTACAACAGCGACGTGACGCGCCGGGTCGTCGACATGGCGCATGCCTGCGGCGTGTCGGTCGAGGGCGAGCTGGGCGTGCTGGGCAGTCTCGAAACCGGGATGGGCGACAAGGAAGACGGCCATGGCGCCGAGGGCAAGCTGGATCACAGCCAGCTGCTCACCGATCCCGACCAGGCGGTCGATTTCGTGCAGAAGACCAAGGTCGATGCGCTGGCCATCGCGATGGGCACCAGCCACGGCGCCTACAAATTCTCGCGCAAGCCGGACGGCGCGGTGCTGGCCATGAACGTGATCGAGGAGATCCACCGCCGCTTGCCGAACACGCATCTGGTGATGCACGGCTCGTCCTCGGTGCCGCAGGATCTGCAGGACATCATCAACCAGTATGGCGGCAAGATGCCCCAGACCTGGGGCGTGCCGGTGGAGGAGATCCAGCGCGGCATCAAGCACGGCGTGCGCAAGATCAACATCGACACCGACAACCGCATGGCGATCACGGGGGCGATCCGCAAGGTGTTCGCCGAGAAGCCGGGCGAGTTCGATCCGCGCGCCTATCTCAAGCCCGCCAAGGAAGCGATGAAGAAGGTCTGCATCCAGCGCTTCAACGAATTTGGCGCCGCGGGCCAGGCCGGCAAGATCAAGCCGCTCTCCACCGCCCAGATGGCCAAGCGCTATGCCAGCGGCGCGCTCGATCCGGTGACATCGGGCGTCCGGCGCGCGGCGGAGTAGCACCATGGATGTCGCCGCGCTGAACGCGATTGCCCGCAAGATGACGGCACCGGGCAAGGGCCTGCTCGCCGCCGACGAGAGCACGGGCACGATCAAGAAGCGCTTCGACGCCATCGGCGTGGCGAACACGGAAGAGAACCGGCGCGATTATCGTGAGTTCATGTTCCGCACGACGGCGGCGATGACCGGCCATATCGGCGGCGTCATCCTGTTCGACGAGACGCTGCGCCAGAAAGGCGCCGACGGCACGCCGCTGGTGAAATTGATCGAGGACGCCGGCGCGGTGCCCGGGATCAAGGTCGATGCCGGGGCCAAGCCGCTCGCCGGCTCGCCGGGCGACACGATCACCGAGGGGCTGGACGGACTGCGCGAGCGCTTCGTGGAGTATCACAAGCTCGGTGCGCGGTTCGCCAAGTGGCGCGCGACCTACGATCCGACGGGCGGCAAGCCGTCCTACAATGCGATCAACGCCAATGCGCATGCCCTGGCGCGCTATGCGGCGCTGGCGCAGGAGAACGGCATCGTCCCGATCGTCGAGCCCGAAGTGCTGATGGACGGCGACAACGACATCGATCACTGCGCCGCCGTGACCGAGTGGGTGCTGAAGGAAGTATTCCAGCAGCTCTATTACGCGAACGTCGCGCTCGAAGGCATCGTGCTGAAGCCGAACATGATCGTGTCCGGCATGAAATGCCCGACGCAAGCCGGCGTGGCGGAAGTCGCCAAGCGCACGTTGGAAGTGCTCAAACGCTGCGTGCCGCCGGCGGTGCCGGGCATCGCGTTCCTGTCGGGCGGCCAGTCCGACATCGACGCCACCGCGCATTTGTCGGCGATGAACGCGGCGGGTCCCCTGCCCTGGGCGCTGACGTTCTCTTATGGCCGCGCCCTGCAGCACGCGCCGCAGAAGGCGTGGAGCGGCAAGAAAGAGAACGTCCCGGCGGCGCAGAAGGCCTTCGCGCACCGTGCGCGGATGAACAGCCTCGCCGCGCTCGGCACATGGACGCCGCAATCGGAGACGGGCGCTGCGTAGCGCGGCGCGCATAGGCGCCTTCGCGCTTCTTGCCGCGGCGCCCGCCCTTGCCGCACCGGGCGAGCCCATTGCGACACTGCACTACGGCGATCCCTTGCCGCCGCTGGCGGACACGCGCATCCGCTTCCACGGGGTGATCGACGAATGCGCCGCCGGTTCGTGCACGATCTGCCCCGATTGGCAGACCTTGGCGAAGAAGCGTTGCTACCAGCTGGCAGCCTGGCATGACGACCGCAACGGCGTGCTGATGGACGAGCTTTACCGCTTCACCGAAGTCACGATCACGGCCACGGTGGTGCGCCACGCCGCACACAGCGTGAACGAAGAGTGCTTCGGCAATTTGCGCGAATGCCTCCCGGATCTTTACGACCCGGTGGTGGAAGAATTGACCGCGCGGCGCCCGGCGACCGAGGTCGCGCTGCCGCCCGAGGATGGCCCTCCGACCGGACCGATGCTCGCCGTGGACAAGCCGACCGCCGCCGCTTTGCGCGCCCTGTTCTGGCAAGACCCGAGCGTTCGGGCGCAAACGGATTTGCAGGATCCGGCCTTTTATCGGTTCTTCGTCTACCGCTACGACGCCGATCTCCTGGATGGTTATCTTTGCACCGTTTCGCGCTCGGATAGCGCGATCGCCACGGACCACCCGGACCCGGTCCCGCCGCAGTGGCCGGCGAAAAGCGCGGACTTCCTGCGCAGTCCGGGCAATCCCTATCTGTGCTGGCGGGCGAGCAAAGACCCCGGCAAACCGTGGCAACTGCGCCCATGGCCGGTGCGCTAAGGCGCAGTTGGAAAAGACCGCCGCTTGATCTATTGACCCTCCATGATGTGGAGAAAACTCAGGCAGCCCAGCGAGCACGCCAAAAGCCTGCGGTTCGAGCGGGCCCCGGCGTGAACACGACTCCACAGCAAGATTATCAGGCGCTGGTCGATCACTGCGTCGGCTTCGCGCAGGTCATGCTGCGGGAGACGGCCGGCTTCCTGCCCTTCGGCGCGAAGATCGGGAGCGACGGGCAGCTCGGTGCGGTGGGCGCCGACAATGGCGAAGAGCATCCGCTTCCGACAGATCTGATAAATCTTTTGACGGAGGGATTTCGCAGAAATGCCGCGGACGGCACCATGCGCGCCTGCTGCCTCTGCTACGATGCGACCCACACGCTCCCGTCCGGGGACAAGACGGATGCGATCGTGCTGGGCGTCGAGCATCGCGACGTGGTGCCGATGCGTCTCATCGTTCCGTATCGGATTTCGAACGGGGTTGCACAGATCGCCGGCGAGATACAGCAGGCAGACATGGTGCCGGCCATATTCCCCGCCAGACCGCTCGCATCATGACCGAACCCTGCCGTCTTTATCTCATTTCGCCGCCGAAGCTCGAGGTGAAGAGCTTTGCCGAGACGCTGCGCCGTACGCTCGGCGCGGGCGATGTCGCGTCGTTTCAACTACGGCTGAAGGACGTGACGGACGATGAGGTGCGCCACGTCACCGAATCCCTGATGCCCATCGTGCAGCGCGCGGGCGTCGCGTTCATCCTCAACGACCGGCCCGATCTGGCGGCGCAGATGGGCTGCGACGGCGTGCATGTCGGGCAGGAAGATGCCAGCGTGCCCGAGGCGCGCGGCATCGTGGGCAAAAATGTCATCGTCGGGGCGACGTGCCATGACTCGCGGCATCTCGCCATCGAGGCGGCGGAAGCCGGCGCGGACTATGTCGCGTTCGGCGCGTTCTTTGCGACCACGACCAAGGATGCCAAGACCGTCGCGGACATCGAGACGCTGCGCTGGTGGGCGGAGATGATGGTGGTGCCGTGCGTCGCCATCGGCGGCATCACGGTGGACAACGCCGCGCCGTTGATCGAGGCGGGGGCCGATTTCCTCGCGGTGTCGTCGGGCGTATGGGCGCATCCGGGCGGTCCCGCCGCCGCGGTGCAGGCGTTCGACGCGCTGTTCGCGAAGGTTGCGCCATGAAGGCGCGCAAGCGGCAGGCCGGCGGGACGTTCATGATGGACGGTGTCGAGTTGCACTGGTCGCTGCTGCGCGAGGCGCAGTACACGACCAATGACGGCTACAAGGGCATGGCGTTCACGGTACGCGCGAAATCCGACCCGGGCAGCAATCGCGTGTTCCGCGAACTGATCCTCGAGTTCCCGTTCCCCAAGCGCAAATACCGCTTCGCGCACCAGGAGAAGGAGCGGATCGAGCCGCGCCGGGTCGAGGCCGCGACGCGCCAGGCGATGGAGGCGGGCTGGGACCCGGTGTCGCGCGGGCGCGTGTTCGCATTCCAGATCGAGCCGGAAGATATGCTGTAGCGTCATTGTCATCCCCGGCCGAACGCCGCAAAGCGGCGTGAGGGGAAGGGGACCCAGGTGGGAAACACCGTGACGGTGGTTGGCACCTGGGTCCCCTTCCCCTCGCGTTGCTGCGCAACGCTCGGCCGGGGATGACAATATGGGTTCGGGTTGCTAGAACCCCCGCGCTCTTTGTCAGTTCGAACCTGAAACCAACGCCGAAGGAGGCGTTTTCCGCACCATGGCCAAGATCACCGGCAACGAAATCTCTCCGGGCACGCTCATCGAGTTCAATGGCGGGCTGTGGGTCGCGGTCAAGACGGCGAAGGTCAAGCCCGGCAAGGGCGGCGCCTACAACCAGGTCGAGCTCAAGGAGATCATCAACGGCACCAAGCTGAACCAGCGCTTCCGCTCCGACGAGGCGGTGGACGAGATCTATCTCGACAAGAAGGACTACAATTTCCTCTACGCCAATGGCGACATGCTGACCTTCATGGACGCGGAGACCTACGACCAGATCGAGCTGCAGTCCGACTGGGTCGGCGACCAGGCGCAATATCTCGTCGACGGCATGAAGGTGATGCTGCAGCTTTACGAAGGCCGCCCGATCAGCATCAAGCTGCCGGCCTCGGTCACGCTGGAGGTCGTCGAGGCCGATGCGGTGATGCGCGGCGGCACGGCGGCGCCGTCCTACAAGGGCGCCAAGCTCGAGAACGGCATGAGCATCCAGGTGCCGCCTTTCGTCAATGCCGGCACCAAGATCGTCGTCTCGACCGAGGACGGCACCTATATGCGCCGCGCCGAGTAACACATATGAAGTACATCTCCCCTGCCCTCACCGTGATGACCGCCGCCGCGCGCAAGGCGGGGCGCGGGCTGATCCGCGATTTCGGCGAGCTGGAAAACCTCCAGGTCTCGATGAAGGGCCCGGCCGACTTTGTCTCGACCGCCGACAAGCGCACCGAGAATTTGCTGGTCGAGGAGCTGACGCGGGTGCGCCCCGGCTACACCTTCCTCGTGGAAGAAGCCGGCATCGTCGAAGGACCGGACAAGACGCACCGCTTCATCATCGATCCGATCGACGGCACGACGAATTTCCTGCACGGCATTCCGCATTTCGCGATCTCGATCGGGCTGGAGCGCGAGGGACAGCTGGTCTCCGCCGTGGTGTTCAATCCCGTCACCGACGAGATGTATGTCGCCGAAAAAGGCGCCGGCGCCTGGCTCAACGACAAGCGGCTGCGCGTCGCGGCGCGCAAGAAGATGAATGAGAGCATCCTCGCGACGGGCATTCCGTTCCTCGGCCACGGCGACACCGCGGTCTTCACGGCGGAACTCAATGCCGCGATGGGCGCGACGGCGGGCGTGCGGCGCTTCGGCGCGGCGAGCCTCGACCTGGCGTACGTCGCGGCGGGGCGGTTCGACGGCTATTGGGAGCGTGGGCTGTCGCCCTGGGACGTGGCGGCAGGGATACTGCTGGTGCGCGAGGCCGGCGGCGTGATCACCGATCTGGACGGCGGCACCAAGGTGCTGGACGGCCAGGTCCTGGCCTCGAACGAGCATCTGCATCCGCAGATCCTGAAACTTTTGAAAGACGCGGCCAAAACGGCCAAGAGTTGAGGCGCAAGGCGCGGGCCATTATGGTCCGCCCCGATGAATGGGCTGAATCGGCGAATGAAACTGAGCTGCGCTCTTTGCGCCTCCCTTCTGCTGTTTGCGGCCGCGCCGGCCGCCGCCGCGTCCTATCCGGGCGAAGAGATCACCGTGAACCCGGGCGCCTTCGGCAACGGCTACCTGCTCTATCCCGGCGGCAAGTATGGCCGCCATGTCGGCCTGCTGCGCCAGCCCGGCGACCGCGGCGGTCCGGTCCATCTGCACATGCCGGTCAAGCACGTCGCGCGGCGGCACACGCCGCGCGTCGCCGCCGCGCCGGACGGCACGATCACGATCCCCGACGCGGTACCGGCGACACCGGCGCCGGAAACACCGCGGCCCCCCAGGCGCGTCGCGCATACCGCGCCACCGCGCCAGGTCGCCGCCGCGACGCCGCCGCCCGCGGCAACGCCGGCGCCGCCCGCCACCGATCCCAATGCGATGCCGGAAGACAGCGCCGCACGCCTGTTCGGCGGCGATACCGCGGCACCGGCCGCGGCGACACCGCCGCCGGCCGCCATCCGGCCGCCCAAGCCGGCGAAGCCTGCCAAGCCGACGCGCACCGCGGCCGCGACGCCGCCGCCGGCCGCCGCGGGCGATGCCGCGATCCCGTTCAGTTTCGACGGCTCGTCCCCGCCCAAACCCGCCAAGCCGGCCCGCACCGCGAGCGCCACGCCGCCGCCCGCCAACACGACGACGCCGCCGGCCACCGCGGCGGGCCTCAAACGGCAAAGCGTGATCCCGTTCGCGGAAGGCTCGAGCAGCCCGGCCGCCGCCGACGTCAACGCGATCCACAGCCTCGCGACAACGCTGAACGCGGCGCTCAACGCCGGCGCGGCGCGGGTGCAGCTCGAAGCCTATGGCGGGCCGCGCGGCGACAAGTCGTCGGACTCGCGGCGGCTGTCGCTCAAGCGCGCGCTGGTCGTGCGCGAATTGCTGATCGAGGACGGCGTGCCGTCCGAGAAGATCGACGTCCGCGCCATGGGCGGCGTCGACGACAGCGGATCGGCGGACCGCGTCGACGTGTTCCTGCGGGCCTGAGCTAGCCCGCCATCCTGATATCGCGCGCTTCGCGGCCGAGCGCGGTGAGGATCGCGATGGCGATGGCCGCCACGACCGCGACGCCGGCCAGCGCCACAGAATAATTCTCATGCGCCTGGGCGGCGATCTTCGTCTGCAGCACCGCGTTGTAGGACGCGATGAAATTGCCGAGCTGGTAGACGACACCGGGGAAGGTGCCGCGCGCGTCGGGCGGCGACAGCTCGTTGAGATGCGCCGGGATCACGCCCCAGGCGCCCTGCACGAAGAACTGCATCAGGAAAGCGCCGACCGTGAGCAGCGCCGCGGTGCTGGAGAACGCCCACAGATAGCTGACCGGAATGGCGAGCAACGCCGCAGCGATGATGGTGCGGCGGCGTCCGAAGGACTGGCTCCACATGCCGAAGGTCCAGCCGCCCAGGATCGCGCCGACATTGTAGATCACGGCGATGGCGCCGGTCGTGTGCGCGTCGAACTTGTGCTGCACCTGCAGGAAGGTCGGGTAGATGTCCTGGGTGCCGTGGCTGAAGAAGTTGAACGCGGTCATCAGGACAATCGCATAGAGCGCGATCTGCCAATGGCTGCGCAGCACATTCCACACCGTGCCGGTCTTCGCATGCTCCGCCGACCAGCCGGGGGATTCGGGCACGTGCCGGCGGATGTAGAGGATCAGCAGCGCCGGGATGACGCCGATCATGAACATGCCGCGCCAGCCCAGATGCGAATAGAGCAGGCCGTAGGCGACCGAGGCCAGCAGGTAGCCGGACGGATATCCCGATTGCAGCAGGCCGGAGACGAAGCCGCGCGCCTCGGGCTTGACGGTCTCCATGGTGAGCGAGGCGCCGATGCCCCACTCGCCGCCCATCGCGATGCCGAACAGCGAGCGGATGATGAGGAACGCGATGAGGTTGGGCGCGAAGGCGGTCGAGAAGCCGAGTACCGAATAGAGCGCGACGTCGGCCATCAGGATCGGGCGGCGGCCGAAGCGGTCGGCAAGGCGGCCGAAGATGAAGGCGCCGACCGGGCGCAGCGCCAGGGTCAGCGTGATCGCCCAGGCGACGTCTTCCTTACCGGCGCCGAATTCGTGCGCCACGTCCTTGATCACGAAGACCATCAGAAAGAAATCGAACGCATCCAGCGTCCAGCCGAGATAGCTCGCGGCCACGACGTGCTTTTGCGCCGGACTCCAGCCTTTCAATGCGTCGAACACCGTGGAACCCCTCGCTTGGCGGACGGTCCTGTTTAGCATGGCGGCGCGCCGGGTCGAGCCGCAGCTTGACCCCATGGAACAGGCGGCCTCTAAAGGGCCGTGGTTTTACAGTGGGTTCGGGGATGATCCGGCGGGCGGCGCAGCTTTGCGCCTTAACATTCGCGGCGGCGCTGTGCGCGGTGCCGGCGGCAGCCAATGGCATCGAAAGCGCGGGTACCGCGGTCGCCATAGCCATGCCGATCGTCGCCGGCGGCATTTCGCTCGCCCACGACCAGGATTGGACCGGCGTGGCGCAGATGGGCGTGGTGACGCTGGCGACGGTCGGCACCGCCTATGGCCTCAACCGCATCACCCATGAGACGCGCCCCGACGGCTCCGACGACCACTCGCTGCCGTCGGACACCGCGGCGCTCGCCTTCGCGCCGGCAGCGTTCCTGTGGGACCGTTACGGCTGGCGGTACGGCGTGCCGGCTTATGCCGCGGCGGCGTTCGTCGGCTACTCCCGCGTCGATGCGAAGAAGCACCATTGGTACGACGTCGCGGCCAGTGCCGGTATCGCCTGGGGCTATAGCCAGATCTTCACGACCGAGTATCACGAGCGCTATCACATCTCGTCCAACCTCTACGCGACGCCGGACGGCGCGTATGTGCATGTGAGCATGAATTTTTAGACTCACCCTCCCCTTGAGGGAGGGTCGAACAAATTCGAGCGCAGCGAGAATTTTTCGGGGAGGGGTCCGGCGCAGGCGCTCGCTTCGCTCGCGGACCCCTCCCCGAAATTTGCTTTGCAAATTTCGACCCTCCCTCAAGGGGAGGGTTGGAGTTCAGTGCTTCTGTCCCGGGCTCATCGCGGCGATGCGGGCCTGGAATTCCTCGGTCGTGTTGTTCTTCGGATACGGCGTGGCCGGCACCGCGACGCCGAGGAATTCGCAGAGCGGCTCCCAGCCATCGGCCGCCTGGAACACCAGCAAACGGTCGGCGGGGATGGTGCGCTTCACCTCTTCGTTGTGGCGCTCATAGACATCGATCATGTGCGCTTCGCTGAAATCGTTGCCGAAGGTCTTCTCGCCGATCAGCAGCGGGCCGAAGATGCCCGGCAGGCGGCCGCCCGCCTTCATCGACGGCATGATCGTGCTCGCGACGCTCTTGTACCAGGACTTAGAGTCGCGCAGCGTCAGGATGATCTTGGCCTGCGGATAGTGATCGGCGAGCTCCCGGTAGAACGAGCAACTCGGCCAGTCGCAGCTTGCCTTGTAGTTCGCGAACAGCGCGTCCCAGTCGACTTTCTCGCCCCGCGCCGCGGCGTCCCACACCGGCACCTCTTCGGGATGGCCGAACACCTCCACCATGTGGTGGCAGGGCGCAAAGCCCAGATCTTCGAGCGCGCCTTTCAGCGACGAGGTTCCGGTGCGGCCGAAGCCGGCGCCGATCACTTGCAAGGCCATGACAATCCCCAGACAGACAGCGCGTGCAGTGTCGCGAAGAACGCTTCAGGCCGCAAGGCTGGGGACGGCGACGTCGGTGAGACGGTCCACGGTGCGCAAGGGCGGGAAGAACAGCATCCAGGCGCCGACCACGGCCAGCGTGCCGATGCCGCCGACCACCACGGCGGGGATCGCGCCCCACCAGGCGGCGGTGATGCCGGATTCGAACTCGCCCAGCTCGTTGGAAGCGCCGATGAACAGCATGCTGACGGCGCTGACGCGGCCGCGCATCTCGTCCGGCGTCGCATATTGGATGAGGGCCGAGCGCACGAAGACGCTGATCATGTCGGTGGCGCCGAGCACGAACAGCGCTGCGAGCGAGAGATAGAAGCTGTGGCTGACGCCGAACACGATGGTCGCGACGCCGAACAGCGCGACGGCGGCGAACATGATGATGCCGGTGTGGCGCTGGATCGGCCAGCGCGCCAGGCTGAACGCCATCACCGCGGCGCCGACCGCCGGGCCGGAGCGCAGCACGCCAAGTCCCTCGGCGCCGATGTGCAGGATGTCCCTGGCGTAAACCGGCAGCAGCGCGGTGGCGCCGCCGAGCAGCACGGCGAAGAGATCGAGCGAGATCGCGCCGAGCACGACAGGGCGATGGCGCACGAAATTCACGCCCTCTACCACACGCTCCAGCCGCGAGGCGCCGGTGTCGACATGCGCCGGGCGGTAGCGGCCGCCGAGCGAGGCCGAGCAGATCGAGGCCAGGAGGAAGCCCGCGATGCAGACGCTGTACGTGGCGACGGGGCCGATGGCGAAGAGAAAGCCGCCGAGCGCAGGGCCCGCGATCACCGCCGTGGTGAAGACCGAGGAACTCAGCGCGATGGATCGGGGCAGCTTCTCCGCCGGCACCAGGAAGGGCAGCAGCGATTGCGCCGAAGGGCCGTAAAAGCCGCGCGCGGCGCCGAACAGGATGAGGATCGCATAATACGGCCACACCGTGTGCGGCTGGAACAGCGACAGCAGGAGGAACAGCGCGCCGCACACGCCCTGCATCATCTGGGTGAGGCTGAGGATCTTGCGCTGGTCGAAGCGGTCGGAGATGTCGCCTGCGGGCAGCGTGAGCAGGAACATCGGTCCGAACTGGCAGAGCCCGACGAGGCCGAGCGCGAAAGCCGAATGGGTGATGTCGTAGATCTGCCAGCCGATCGCGACCGACTGCACCTGCGACGCGACGGTGGCGAGGAAGCGCCCGGACGCGAAGGCATAGAAATCGCGGTCGCGGTAGACGGTAGGGGCCTGGGATTCGGTCATTGCAAAACTTCTCCCACGCCCTCGCGCCGCGGGGGAGAGGTTATTTGTGGGCTTGCCGCTGCCATTCGTCGCGCGTGATCGCCCAGATGTCGACGGGATAGTCCTTTCCCGCGGTGCGGATATGGCGCAATTCGCCCTTGGTCTCGCCGATGCGCCTGGCCACCGCCTGCGACGGAATGTTGTCGGGGTCGATGCAGGAGATCAGGCGGTCGACCTTCTGCGTCAGGAAGGCGAAGCGCACCGCCGCGGCGGCGGCTTCGCTGGCATAGCCCTGGCCCCAATAGGGCTTGCCGAGCGTCCAGCCGATCTCCAGACCCGGCCAGCCTTCGGGGTTGATCATGCCGACGCGGCCCATCAGGGCGCCGTCCGATTTGCGCTCCACCGCCCAGGTGCCATAGCCGCGCAGATGCCAGTGGCCGATGGTGGCGGACAGCGCGCGCCACGCATCGTTGCGCTCCATCACGCCACCGAGGAAGGTCATCACCTCGGGATCGGCGTAGAAGCCGGCGAGCGTGTCGAAATCGCCGGCGCGCCATTCGCGCAAGGTCAGCCGCTCGGTCTCGATTTTGGGGATCATCGGTTCATTCTCCATTCATCGCGGTCGGACGGTTTGGCGAGGCGTCCAAAGCGCGACACTCCGGGACAAAGATCACGGAAACTGTACCGCGTTTCCAGCCGTTCATCCTTGCGAAAGGTGGGGGACAGACCCGATCTCTCGTATGGGCCGGCAAGGCTCGCATAACGGAAGGAAACGGTCATGACGATCAAGACAACAAAGTTGGCGCTGGCATTGATTGGCGCACTCTCGATGGCGGCGCCGCTGGCGCTCAGCGTTTCGCCCGCGGACGCGGCGCCGCATGGCGGCGGCATGATGGGCGGCGGCATGGGCCATATGGATGCGATGCACGACCGCAACCATCGCCCGCCGATGCGCGACGAGCATCGCCCGCGCCAGCCGCACGGGCACTATCGCTGGCGCGCCGGCGCGTGGAGCTGGAATCACGACCAGTGGGTGTGGGGCCCGGGCGTCTGGGTCCGCTTCTAAACCCATCTGAGAACGCAAAGACCTCCGCGCGCAGGGCGCGCGGAGGTTTTCGCTTGTCTGGCGTTACGCGTTGCGCGTGACGCGGAAGAACAGCGTCCACGAGATCGCTGCGATGACTGCGAGGCCGGTGCCGATGGCGGTGAAGGTCTGCGGCGCGGCCAGCGATTCGACGAAGGCGAGCGGCGCGATCTTCGGCTGCAAGAGGCCGGCCGAAACGAAATAGGTGCTGTCGAACACCGCGTGGATGACGATGCCGGGCAGCACCGAATTGGTGCGATGCGCGATGGTGCCGAGCATCGCCGAGACCGTCAGGAAGATGCCGAACCAGATCGCAACGTTGAGCGGCGTGGTGTCGAAATAGGAATGGTTGGTGTGGAACAGCGCCCAGACGAGGCCGCTGATCACGATGGCCGGCACGACGCCGAACGGCTTCTCCAATCGGCCCTGGATGAAACCGCGCACCGAGACCTCTTCGAGCACGCCGGCGACGATCGCGGCCATGGCGAGGCCGGCGACGATGGTGGCTTTCGGTCCGGGCAGGATCGTCATCGGCACCTCGGCGCCGAGGCCGCTGGTCATGCGATAGGCGATGTAGAAGCCCGCGCCGGCGAAGAAGGTCGACCAGCCGGCGGCGAGCGCGAGCAGGAAGCTCCTGAGCGGCACTGCGTTGAGCCGCACGCCCTCGCGGCGGGCGGCGGCGCCGAAGTTCGGCCAGCGTCCCCATTTCATCCAGGCGGCGCTCGCGGCGAGCACCAGCGCCATCGCCGGAACGAACCACGGGAACGGCGTCGGATGCCTGGCGTAGGCCGCGATCATGCCGATCCAGATACCTTCGCCGACGACGATGAGGGCGACGCCGGCGCCGATGGCGGCGGCAAGCGTGCGGAATGCGCCGGGTTTGGGCGCGGCGAGATTGGCTTGGGAAAATGCGAGAGACATGGCGTTTCCTTCCGGTGAATGACGGAGGGAGGATCGCGGACGCCGGCGCGAATGTGTTTGCGCCGAGCTTGGTTCGAGCTTGGGAAAAGCTTGGGACGGTGCCCCCTTGAGGGAGGTCAGCGCAAGGCGCGCGCTCTCAGCGCGATCGATGCAAATCTCGGATCGTTGCGCAGACGATCCAGGTGCGGGAGGTGCGTCAGGAACAGCAGCGTGGGATCGTCGACGCGCAGGGCGTCTTCCAGCGCGGCAAACGCGGCGTCGGGATTGCCGGCATTGGCATGGAGCATCGCCAGATCCATCGGGCGCGGCACGAACATCACGCGCTGCTGCGCGAACAGCGCGGCGCCGGCCGCGCACAGCGCGCCGAAGCCGTCGGCGTCGAAGGTCGCGCGCAATTTGGCGAGCGTCGCGGCGTCGGTGCCGAGCAGACGCAGGCTCTCGATCAGCGCATCGGCGGCATCGCGGTGCGCGCCGAGCAGCGCGTGAGTCCAGCCGAGCGCGCTCCACGCATCGGCGGCGCCCGCGCTGAGCTGGATCGCCTTCCTGGCTTCGGCCAACGCGTGCGAAAAGCGGCGCGCGGCGAGCAGGATCTGGATCAGGTCGATGCGCGCGGCGACGGATAGCGCGTCCAGCGCGATGGCACGGCGGGCCTCGCGCTCGGCTTCGACGAAGTGCCCGGCGGCGGCGAGCGCGAAGCCGCGGCTGCGATGGGCGCGCGCCATGCCGGGATCGAGCGCCAGCGCTTTGAGCAATGCCGCGTCGGCCGCCGCGAAATCACGGTCGGCCAGCAGCGTCGCGGCCCCGAGCAGCGCCCAGCCGGGCGCGAAGTGCGGATCGAGCGCGGTGGCGGCCTGCGCGCTCACCTTGGCGGAGGCGGCGAAGCCGGCGCCCTGCCCCATCGCGTGCTGGGTCAGCATCGCCTCGGCCAGGCCGGCATGCGCCGCGGCCGATCCGGGATCGGCAGTGATAGCGGCCTCGAAGTAGACTCGCGCCTGCGCCAGGCTCTGCGGCAGCGGCACGGCGAGCGCGGCACGGCCCTTGCGCAGCAACGCTGCGACGCCGTCTTCGGCGCCCGATGCCGCATGGAGCACCGCACCCTCCGGCGCGATGACGAGGCGGTAACCGCGCTTGGGCAGCGTTTCGATAAAGCGCTTGTCTTTGGTCTCACCCAGCGCGCTGCGCAGGCGGCTGATCGCGGCGGCCAGCGTGTCGTCGCCGATGGCGCGGCCGTCCCACACCGATGCAATGATCTCGTCCTTCGACACCACACGGTCCGGCGACGCCGCGAACAGCAGCAGCAGGTCCATCAGTTTCGGTTCGAGCCGGGTTTCGGCGCCGTCGCGGCTCAGCGTGCCGCGCGCGGGATCGACGCGCCAGCCGCCGAGGTCGAATGGGCGCTGGCCGGTCAAATCATGCACCATGGCCGCCCTTGAGGCGGCCACCCAGTGGGCGCGCGTCTGCGCGCCAAAGACCGTTGCCGGTGCGTGACGGAGACGTGGGTGGCCGGGTCAAGCCCGGCCATGGTGAAGAGAGAGTGGCGATTGCGACCCAATCCACAATTTACTGCAGGTGTACCGTAATCGTGTTCGCGCCGGGCCGCACTTCGAATTTGGTGGCCGAGAAGGGCGGCTCGCTGAAGGTGGGATGGGCGTCGTTGGAGAAGCCGAACTTCTCCAGCGGCAGGCCGATCCAGTTCATGTCGAACTGGCCGTTGCGGTTGAAATCCTGGAACAGCTTGACGCCGTAAATGCCCGGCTTGATGCCGGTCAGGACGACGATGGTCTCGCCTGTCCGGGCCGGCACGACGCCGTCATTGATGTCCTTGGCGTTGTCGTCGCTCCAGGTCTGCTCGGTGTAGAGCGCGGCGCGGATGTCGCCGCCGCGCGGGCTCACCTTCTCGACCTTGATGGTCAAGGTGGCGAGCCCCGCCGAAGGCGCCGCACAGACGGGGAGCGCTGCGAGCGCGAAAGCGCCCGCGAGCAGAAGCCGAAACACCTGTCGTCCTTTTCCGCCCCCCGCTGTCTTTTTCTAAGCGAGCTTGGGGTCCAGCGTCTTGCAGGCGTCGATCAGGCCCTTCACCGAGTCCGCGGATTTGGCGAGCTGCTCCTTCTCCGAAGCCGTGAGCTCGAGCTCGACGATGCGCTCGATGCCCTTCTCGCCGATCACCGCCGGGACGCCGACATAGAGGTCCTTGATGCCATAGGCACCGTTGACATAGGCGGCGCAGGGCAGCACGCGCTTTTTGTCCTTAAGGTAACTTTCCGCCATCGCCACGGCCGAGGTGGCCGGCGCGTAATAGGCCGAGCCGGTCTTGAGCAGGCCGACGATCTCGGCGCCGCCGTCGCGGGTGCGCTGGGTGATGGCGTCGAGGCGCTCCTGCTTGATCCAGCCCATCTTGACGAGCTCGGGCAGCGGCACGCCGGCGACGGTGGAGAAGCGCGGCATCGGCACCATGGTGTCGCCATGGCCGCCGAGCACGAACGCCGTCACGTCCTGGACCGAGACGTTCATCTCCTCGGCGAGGAAGTGGCGGAAGCGCGCACTGTCGAGCACGCCGGCCATGCCGACCACCATGTTGTGCGGCAGGCCGGAGAACTGGCGCAGCGCCCACACCATCGCGTCGAGCGGGTTGGTGATACAGATCACGAAGGCGTTCGGGCAATTCTCCTTGATGCCGGCACCGACCGCGGCCATCACCTTGAGATTGATGCCGAGCAGGTCGTCGCGGCTCATGCCCGGCTTGCGCGGCACGCCGGCGGTGACGACGACCACGTCGGCACCCTTGATGTCGGAATAGGAGTTGGTGCCCTTCATGCGGGCGTCGAAGCCCTCGACCGGGCCGGACTGGGCGAGGTCGAGCGACTTGCCCTGGGGCAGGCCTTCCATGATGTCGAACAGGACGACGTCGCCCAGTTCCTTCAGGGCAAAGAGATGGGCGAGCGTGCCGCCGATCTGTCCGCCGCCGATGAGCGCGATTTTCTTGCGAGCCATGGAAGGTGTCCTTTTGCGGAAAAAAGCCGGGCGCTAAGTAGCGCGCGGGCGCGGCGGGGGCAAGGAAGCAAAAGCCCCTGGGCGATCACGGACTTTGTGCGGGTATTTCAGCGGTTTTCGGCGCGAAAAAGCGCTGTCCGGGGCGCTCGACGATGCGCCAGGTGAGGGCCGCGACCGCGATGACCGCGGCCAGATAAAGCAGCATCAGGACGTCGTTGGCCGGGGCGGAACCCAACTCCAGGATCGCGCGGCCGTCCTTGAGGTCGATAAGCCAGCGGCGGTGGAATTCGAGCTCGCCGATATGGACCGCCGAGAACAGCACCGCCAGCACCAGCGTGTGGACCATGTAGATCGAATAGGACCAGCGGCCGAGCGCGGCGGCGGGGCGGGAGATGAGGGCACGCGAGACGATCCCGCGCTCGCCGGCGAAAACCAGGACGGCGACGGCGAAGAGCGGCGTCGCGAGATATTCGAGCGTGGCGTGCCCGGGTACGACGGTGATGAAGGCGATGACGGCGGCGAGCGCGGCGATCTCGGCGGCAGTGCCGGCGATGCGCGCTGCCGCGCCGGTCTTCCATAGTTCATATGTCAGGACGCCAGTGAAGAAGCCGTGGAGACAGCGCAGGAAGCCCCAGCCGAAGGTCTCGCGCATGCCGTATTGCGAGAAGCGCGCGAGGATGGCGACGCCTGCGATGGCGAGCAGCAGCGATGCCGCGAGCCGCACCCGGCGCGCCGGCGTGACGAAGCACACCGCGGTGAAGACGAGATAGGTATAGAACTCGGTGCTGATCGACCAGGCGGGACCGTTCCAGGTCTCGGTGGGATGCAGGCCGAGCGACTGGATGAGGAACAGGTTGGTGAGGATCGCATAAGGCGAGCGGTCGGCGGTGAACGCGGCGCGTTCGCCCGCGATCGGATGCCAATGCGCGATGACCAGATGCGCCAGCTCAAGCCCGACCAGCGCCAGCAGCATCGCGGCGTGCAGGGGCCACAGCCGGCCGAAGCGGCGGATCACGAAAGCCTTTATTTCCGGGCCTTTTGCGAGATGCGCGCCATAGGCGTGCGCGATCACGAAGCCCGACAGGACGAAGAAGAAATCGACGAACAGCCAGGCGTTGCGGACCAGCGGCTGCCAATAGAGCGCGCCATGCGCCTCCAGATGATGCGCCGCGACGAGCAGCGCGCAGACGCCGCGCCAGCCGTCCAGGGCGCGAAAGCGTGTCGAGATATGCGCGGCCCCGGACATGGAGAGAGATTAGAACGGTTGAATTGGCTTGCGCCATGCCCGGTGCGTGCTTCGAGGCTCGCTGCGCTCGCACCTCAGCATGACGAGAGTTTTGTAAGCTCCCCTCTCGTCATGCTGAGGCGCGAGGCCGCAGGCCGAGCCTCGAAGCACGCACCAAAAAAAGAAAGCCGGGCCGATGCTTCCGCGCCGGCCCGGCTCTCCAACTCTCACGAAGAAAACGGCTTAGACCGCTTCCTTCAACTCCTTGGCGGCGCGGAAGGCGACCTTCTTGGACGCCTTGATCTTGATCGCTTCGCCGGTGGCCGGGTTGCGGCCCATGCGGGCGGCACGCTTGCGCACCACGAGGATGCCCAGGCCGTTGAGGCGGATGCGGGCGCCCTTCTTGAGGTGCTTCGTGATCAGGCCGATCGTGTCTTCGAGGATCGCGTTCGCGGCCTTGTGGGACATCTCATGCTTCTCGGCCAGCGCGGCGCCAAGCTGGCGGGTGCTCACCGTGTCGACCTTTGCTTTGGCGGCCTTCGGGGCGCCTGCTGCAGCTACTGCCATTGTTATTCTCCTTTTGCGAATCAAACCAACGCCTGATTTTACTGCACTTCTCAGACGCAACGCACGCGCTGTCTGCGGAAAATGCGATAAATACAGGCATTTTCGACGCTCGAACGCATAGGACGGCTGCCGATACCCCGGTTTATCGGCCTCAAACGGACGTCAGCGATGCGCCGCCTTCGCACGTGCGATGCCGTCCAGGATCAGCTGCTCGGCGCCGGCGGCATCGAGCCAGTCGCCGATGCGGGTCCATTTGTTCGGCTCGAGGTCCTTATAGTGCTCGAAGAAGTGCGCGATCTGGGTGAGCAGGATCTCCGGCAGATCGGTGTAGTTGCGCACGTCCTTGTAGAAGGGAAAGAGATCGTCGGTCGGCACCGCGACGATCTTCTCGTCGGCGCCGGCCTGGTCGGTCATGATCAGGGCGCCGACCGGGCGGCAGCGCACCACCGCGCCCGACACCACCGGTACCGCCGACAGCACCAGCACGTCGCAGGGATCGCCGTCCTCCGACAAGGTCTGCGGCACGAAGCCGTAATTGGCGGGATAGAACATCGCGGTGTGCAGGAAGCGGTCGACGAACAGCGCGCCGGATGCCTTGTCGATCTCGTATTTCACCGGCTGGCCGCCGGCGGAGATCTCGATCATCGCATTGATGTCCTTGGGCGGGTTGCGCCCGGCGGGGATTTTGCTGAGGTCCATGGCGGTCTCCGTTGACTTGGCCGCGGCGCGGCGTCAGCGTTTTCCCACATCCGGGAGCGACACGCCATGAAAGCCGAACCGTTCGTCCAGGGCCTCAAATTCGGCGAAGGCTTGCGCTGGCATCAGGGCCGTTTCTGGTACTCCGACTTCTACAATCACCGCATCTCGAGCGCCGCGCCGGACGGCACGGTGCGCATCGAGGTCGCATGCGACGACCAGCCCTCGGGCCTCGGCTGGCTGCCGGACGGGCGGCTGCTGTTCGTGGCGATGACCAGCCAGCGCGTGATGCGGCGCGAGGCGGACGGCAGGATCGTGCAGCACGCCGATCTGTCGAAGCTGGCGACGTTCCACACCAACGACATGGTCGTGGACGCGTACGGCAATGCGTTCGTCGGTTGTTTCGGATTCAATCTCGACGCCTATAGCGCCGAGCACGGACCGGCGGCTTTATTTGCCGCCGACGGGCCGCCCAAAGCGCCGATCATGCGCGTGACGCCGGACGGCACGGCGTCGGTCGCTTCGGCGGGACAGCGGTTTCCCAACGGCATGGCGATCATCGACGGCGGCAAGACGCTGATCGCGGCGGAGACGTTCCTGCCGGGATTGACCGCGTTCGATCTCTCCGCCGACGGCACGCTGTCGAACCGGCGCGTCTGGGCGTCGCTGGCGAGCGATCCGCCGTCGATCGCGCCCGACGGCATCTGCGCCGACAGCAGCGGCGCAATCTGGGTCGCCAACGCGCTGGCGAAGGAATGCGTGCGGGTGGCGCAGGGCGGGAAGATTCTCGAGCGCGTCGAGACGTCGATGAACGCATATGCGTGTGTGCTGGGCGGCGCGGACGGACGGAGCCTCGTCATCGCGACGGCGCAATCGCATGGCGCGGGGAATGAGATCAGCGGCGCGCTCGAAATCGCACGGGTGAGCGTGCCCGCCTAACGCGCGCGTAATCTCGCGAACAGACCGATTTCACAATGCCGGATGACATCGGCGTTAGATGTATCGCGATGTCGCGCCGGAGCGCTTGCCACGGCATGCTGCGACGGTTTTCGCGACAACTCTTCAGCGCCTCTTAAATTCCGCAGCGCATCGTTCGCGCGAGGCAACAAGAGTTTTCGAAAAACTCGCGGAAGGAGAGCATCATGTCCATCGGCAGCATAGCGGCTACGCCGTCTTACGCGGTCAACCCGCAGCAACAGCAAAATCCCTTGAGCCAGCTTTCGCAGGCGCTGCAATCGGGAAATCTTCAGGCGGCGCAGCAGGCTTATGCGTCGTTCACCCAGAACGCGCCCGCATCGCAGTCCGGCCAGAGCAACCCGTTCGGCCAAGCCATCAGCCAGATCGGCACGGCACTGTCGTCCGGCGACATCGCGCAGGCCCAGTCGACCTTGCAGTCGCTGCAATCGCAGATGAAAGCGCATCACGGCGGGCATCATCATCACAAAGCGGGCGGCGCGGCGGCCACACCGACGACATCGGGCACGCCCGCGGCGGATCCCGGTGCAGACGGCACGGGCGTTGCTCCAGCGGGCGACACCGGCGTCGATCTGCTCGCCTAAGCCGCGTCGATAAAGCCGCCCATCTGGCGATTCCACAGCCGCGAATAGGGGCCGTTGTTCGCCAGCAGGACGCGGTGCGGGCCGTCTTCCAGGATCTTGCCATTGTCGAGATAGACCACGCGGTCCATGCCGGCGATGGTGGAGAGACGGTGCGCGATGGCGATCACGGTGCGGCCCTGCACCAGCGTCCAGAGCGCGGACTGGATCAGGTGCTCGCTTTCGCTGTCTAGCGAGCTCGTCGCTTCGTCGAGCACCAGGATGTGGGCGTCCTTGATCAGGGCGCGGGCGATGGCGACGCGTTGGCGCTCGCCGCCGCTGAGCTTGATGCCCTGCTCGCCGACGATCATGTCGTAGCCCTCGTCGCGCTCGGCGATGAAGTCGTGCGCGAAGGCCTGGCGCGCGGCGCCTTCGACCTCCTCGGCGGGCGCGAGCGGCTTGGCGTAGCGGATGTTGTCGCGCACGTTGCGGTGGAACACGCCGGGCATCTGCGGCACCTCGGCGATCGCCTCGTTGAGCGAATCCCAGGTGACGTGGGCGATGTCCTGGCCGTCGATGGTGATGCGGCCGTGCTGCGGCTCGAACTGGCGGCGCAGCAGCCGCACCAGCGTCGACTTGCCGGCGCCGGACGGGCCGACGAGGCCGACGCGCTCGCCCGGCTGGATGTCGAGGTTGAGATTCTCGAACACCTGGTAGCCGTTGGGATGGCGGAAGCAGACATTTTCGAAGCGGATATGGCCGTGCGCCACGATCAGCGGCAGCGCGTCGGGCGCATCGGTGATCTCGTGCGGCGCGCTGACGAGATCGAGCGCTTCGCTGAGCGTGCCGAGCTGCTCGAAGTAATCCAGCATGCGGAACGACAGCTCCTGCACGCCGCGCGAGATTTGCTGCGCCAGCAGGTAGATCATCGTGAAGACGCCGAGCGAGATCGCACCGGCCAGGATGTCCTTGGCCGTCACCCAGACCAGCGCGACGAGCAGCAGCAGCGTCGCGGTCTGCATGAACATGCGCATGGTGAGCAGGAAGAGGCGCAGGCGGCGCGAGGCGTTCATCTCGTCGGCGAGGAAGTAGGAGATGAATTTGCGCTCATACACCGACTTGGCGAAGGCGCGGATGAGGTCGGCGTTGGAGATCGCGTCGATCAGCCGGCCGGTCGAGGTCGAGACCTCTTCCGACAGCGCCTTGGACAGCACGACGCAACGCCGCGCCAGCACGAAGACGATGCCGAGATAGAGCACCGTCCATAGCGCCAGGATCACCGCGTATTTCGGCGCCTGGATCGCCATCAGCACGCCGCCGATGCTCACCAGGCCGATGACGCGCATCAGGTCCATGCAGGCGATGCCGAGGATGCCGATCACCGACTGGCCGGCCTGCTTGACCTTCTGGCCGAGCTTGCCGGCGAAATTGTCCTGGAAGTAGCGCGGGCTGTGACCCAGCAGATAAGTGAAGAGATATTTCTGCGCGAGGCCGCGCATGCGCGGGCCGGTGTTGCGGTCGATCCAGTCGTAGAGGCGGTAGACGCAGGCGCTGCCGAACCACAGGACGGCGAGCAGCAGGATCCAGGGCCGCACCATGTCGAAGCCGCCATGTATTTTCACCGCCGCGGTGATGGCGTTGACGAGGTGCGAGAAGGCGACGGGATAGAACGCTTCAATCGAGGTCGCGAACAGCGAGCAGCCCGCCATGGCGGCGACGCGGCCCGGAAAATGCGCGCGGATCAAGAACCAGATGAAGGCGAAGGGCGTGCCCGGGACGCGCGCCAAGGGCGCCGCTTCATCGAGCAGCTCGGCGTCGTTCAGAACGGCTTCGGTGGCGATCTCACGCGGCACGACTCAAACGCCCTGTTCAAAAGGGCGCGGAGAATAGGCGCGTGAATCGCGATTGGAAGAGGCCGAAACGAATAACGGCCGCGTGTTGCCGAAAAGTGGCTTACGCCTCGGCGGACGCGTGCTCGACGCGCTCGGCGATGCGGGCGCCCTTGCCGCGGCGGCCGCGCAGGTAATAGAGCTTCGCCCGGCGGACGCGGCCCTTGCGCACGACGACGACGCTGTCGACCAGCGGCGAGTAGATCGGGAACACGCGCTCCACGCCCTCGCCATAGGAGATCTTGCGGACGGTGAAGCTCTCGTTCAGGCCGGCGCCCTGGCGCGCGATGCAGACGCCTTCGAAGGCCTGCAGGCGCTCGCGGCGCTTTTCCGCCTTGGCCTTCTCGTCATAGCTGAGCTCGACGACCTTGACGTTGACCTTGAGCGTGTCGCCGGCGCGGAATTCGGGATGCGCCTTGGCCCGGACGGCCTTCATCTGCTCGGCTTCGAGCGTCTGCAAGAGGTTCATTTTGTCAGTCTCCGGGCGGCAAAAGTCGTGAAGCGAGGCGCGCGTATAGCCTAGGTTTTTTTCTTTTCATAGTGGGTCCAGAGGTCGGGACGCCGCGCCCGGGTGAGGCTTTCCGCCTGCGCCAGCCGCCATTTGCCAATTTCCTTGTGATTTCCGTTGTTTAGCACGTCCGGGATGGTCCGGCCTTCGACCTCTTGGGGGCGGGTATATTGCGGATATTCCAGCAGGCCGTGGCTGAAGCTTTCCTCGGTGGGCGAGGCGGCGTCGCCCAGCACCCCGGGCAGGAGCCGGACGGCGGCCTCGACCAGCGCCATCGCGGCGATCTCCCCGCCCGCCAGGACGAAATCGCCGAGGCTGACTTCCTCGATGTCCCGCGCCTCGATCGCGCGCTGATCCAGCCCCTCGAACCGGCCGCACAGCAGCATCGCGCCGGGGCCGGCGGCGAGGCTGGCGACCCGCGCCTGGGTCAGGGCCAAGCCGCGCGGCGACAAGTAGATGAGCGGGCGCCCGGCGCGCGGCACGGCATCGATCGCGGCGAGCGCGACGTCGGCGCGCATCACCATGCCGGGCCCGCCGCCCGACGGCGTGTCGTCGACGGTGCGGTGCTTGCCGACGCCGTGATCGCGGATGTCGCGGACGTCGAGCGACCAGATGTCTTTGGCCAGCGCCTTGCCGAGCAGCGAGATGCCGAGCGGCCCGGGAAACATCTCGGGGAAGAGCGTGAGGACGGTGGCGGACCAAGCGCGGGTATCGGTCATGGGAGCGCCGCTCATCTTATCCTCCCCCGTTTACGGGGGAGGTGGCGCGCACGCACTTCGCGTGCGTGACGGAGGGGGGAGCCGTCCCGCTCGGGTGCGGGACGGCTCCCCCTTCCGCCTCGCTGCGCTCGGCACCTCCCCCGTAAACGGGGGAGGATAAAAAGAGCGTGCACGGCAGCACCCTCATTCCACGTTGCCGTGTTCGTCGCCGGCTTCGACCTCTTCGGGGACGGCGACCTGGATGCGGCCTTGCGCGATCTCGATCTGGGGCACGGTCTCGCGCGTGAACGGCAGGAGCACCGTGTCGCCGTCGGGGCGGGCGATCTCGATCACGTCGCCGGCGCCGTAATTGAGGATCGCGTGCACGGTGCCGAGCACGCGGCCGGTCTCGTCCTCGGCGCGCAGGCCGATCAGGTCGGCGTGATAGAACTCGTCCTCGTCCGTCGGCGGCAGCGCGTCGCGCGTGACGTAGAGCTCGGTACCCTTGAGGCTTTCCGCGGCGGTGCGGTCGGCGATCTCGGCGAAGGCGAGGATCGCCTCGTCCGGCTTGGTGGCGCGCGCCGCCGTGACGGTGAAGCGCCGGCCGTCTTTCGTGTGCAGGCCGCCATAGTTCGCGACGGCCACGGGCTCGGAGGTGAAGGCTTTCACCTTCACCTCGCCTTTCAATCCCTGCGCGCCGATCACGGCGGCAAGCAATACGTCGCGGGAAGACCCCGCCACGGCCTAGCCTTCCGCCGGCGCGGCGGCGGCCTTGGCGGCGGCAGCGGCGCGTTCCTGCGCCTTCTTCTTCGGCTTCGCCTTCTCGGGGTTGTTCTTCGTCAGCGGCTTCACCAGGCCAGCATTGGCCAGGAAGCGGTGGACGCGGTCGGACGCGGTGGCGCCCTTCTTGATCCACTCGCCGGCCTTGGCGGTGTCGAGCTTCACGCGGTCGGCATGGTCCTTGGCGAGCAGCGGGTTGTAGAAGCCGATCTTCTCGATGAAGCGGCCGTCGCGCGGGCTGCGCGAATCCGCGATCACGATGTTGTAGTGCGGGCGCTTCTTGGTGCCGGCGCGCGCCAGTCTGATCTTGAGAGCCATTTCAATTCTTCCTTCTGCGTTGATCCGTTGAAACTGTTAGCGCCGCGGCGGCATGCCGGGCGGCATTCCGCTGCCGCCGAACAGGGCCGAAAGGCCCTGCATGGCGCGGCCGCCTTTGCCCATCTTCTTCATCACGTCGGACATCTGGCGATGCATCTTGAGGAGCTTGTTCACCTCGCTCACCTCGACGCCCGAACCCATCGCGATGCGCTTGCGGCGCGAGCCGTTGATCACGTCGGGCTTGGCGCGCTCTTCCTTCGTCATCGACAGGATGATCGCTTCCTGGCGCGACAGCACCTTGTCGTCCATGCCGCTGGCGTCGAGCTGGTCCTTCACCTTGGCGACGCCGGGCAGCATCGAGAGCACACCCTTCATGCCACCCATCTTCTTCATCTGGCGCAGCTGCTCGGCGAGATCGTCCATGTCGAACTCGCCCTTCTTCATCTTCTTGGCGAGCTTCTCGGCTTTTTCCTTGTCGATGGTCTCGGACGCCTTCTCGACCAACGAGACGACGTCGCCCATGTCGAGGATGCGGCCGGCGACGCGCGCCGGATGGAAGGGCTCGAGCGCGTCGAGCTTTTCGCCCGTCGCCAGGAACTTGATCGGTGCGCCGGTGACGGCGCGCATCGAGAGCGCGGCACCGCCGCGGGCGTCGCCGTCGGCGCGCGACAGGATAATGCCGCTGATGCTGACGCGGTCGTTGAACGACTTGGCGATGTTCACCGCGTCCTGGCCGGTCAGCGAGTCGGCGACCAGCAAAGTCTCGTGCGGCTTGACCTGGTCGCGGATCGCCGCGACCTCGACCATCAGCTGCTCGTCGATGTGCTGGCGGCCGGCGGTGTCGAGGATGACGACGTCATAGCCGCCGACGCGGGCGCTGGCCATGGCGCGGCGCGCGATCTCCACCGGGCCCTGGCCGGCGACGATCGGCAGTGTCGGCACGCCGGCCTGCTCGCCCAGGATGCGCAGCTGCTCCATGGCGGCGGGGCGCGAGGTGTCGAGCGACGCCATCAGCACGCGCTTCTTCTCGCGCGTCTGCAGCATCAGGCCGATCTTGGCCGAGGTCGTGGTCTTGCCCGAGCCCTGCAGACCGACCATCAGGATCGGCGCCGGCGGCGAGCCGAGATTGAGCGTGGAATTTTCCGTGCCGAGGGTTTCCACCAGCACGTCATGGACGATCTTGACGACCTGCTGGCCCGGCGTGACGGAGCGGATCACGTCCTCGCCGATGGCGCGGGGGCGGACCTTGGCGATGAACTCGGTGACGACGGGCAGCGCGACGTCGGCCTCGATCAGCGCGGTGCGCACCTCGGCCAGCGCGGCATCGACATCGGCTTCCGTGAGCGCGCCGCGCCCGCGAAGCTTGTCGAATACGCCGCCGAGGCGGGATGTGAGACTGTCGAACATTCTTTTCCCATCGCACAAAGCATTACGGCCCCAGGGGGCGCCACGCGCTGCCTGAGGGCGATCCTGGGCCGCGCCCAGGACCGGAAAAGCCTGGGGCTTTGCCGGATGGCGCGGGTTTTAGGTCTTAGGGGGTGTCCAAGTCAAATATCGGGACGGAAGGAACAAAGGAACCGCCGGGTAACAGCCCCGTTAGGTAGCTGCAATCATGGGCTAACCCTCTGTGCCACGATATTTTTTCCACATCCGAGACGGCACGGAGTTGATCCGCGACGAGGAGGGTACCGAGCTGCCCGACTCTGACGCCGCACACGAAGAAGCGATGGCCAGCGCCCGCGATCTCGCGGTGGAGGAGTTGCGCAAGCACCATCATATCGACGGCCGCCTGATCGAGGTCATGAGCGAGTTCGGCGACACCATCGACACGGTCGCGATACGCGCGGCTGTCGATTGAAGGTGTCGGCGGCGCCTTGCATGGCCTCGCTTTCATTTTGTTTTGACTAGGCGTCGGGCGGAAGGCTGGCTACAAGCCTCACCCATGAGTGCTGACAGCGATAACACACGCATCCATCGCGACTGCCCGTCCTGCGGGTCGCCGTCGGCGACGGCGACGCGGATGCCGTACGGCGTCGCGGAATGGCCGATCGTGAAGTGCGCCCGCTGCGAACTCATCTATCTCGAATGGGTGCCGGTCTACGACGCGCTCTACGACGCCATCGCCTGGACCAAGCAGCACGAGAAGGAAGAGCAGCGCCGCCTGCAGGAACAGCCGATCCTGGCGCGCATCGACATGGCGACGCGCTGGCGCCTGGGCATTCTGGGCGATGCGACGCCGGCGGGCGGCTTGCAGGCCTGGGCCAGGCCGGGACCGGTGCTCGACGTCGGGTGCAGCTCCGGCAAGGCCTTCGCGCAGTTGCGCGAGGGCTACATTCCGTATGGCGTTGAGATCGATACCGGCGCGGCGGCGATCGCGCGGGCGATCTTCGAGCCGCGCGGCGGCAAGGTGATCAATGCCGACGGCGTCTCCGGCATGGCGCAATTGCCCGCCGACACGTTCATGGGGCTCAGCCTGTGGTCCTATCTGGAGCACGAGGCGCAGCCCAAGGCGGCGCTGGAGCAGGTGCGGCGCCTGCTGAAAAAGGACGGCATCGCGCTGGTGAAGGTGCCCAATTTCGACAGCCTCAACCGCAAGATCCTCGGCAACAAATGGCCGGGCTTCCGCCATCCCGACCACGTGCAGTATTTCACGCCCAAGACGCTGGGCACGCTGGCGCGGTCGTGCGGCTTCTCGGTCAAGATGCGCCTCTACGGCATGATGCCCGGCAACGACAACATGTACGCGATCTTGAGGCCGGCGTGACTCTTATCCTCCCCCGTTTACGGGGGAGGATAATCATTTCAATCCCAGCTTCTGCGCAAGATACGTATAGCTCAACGCCCACATCTCGGCTTGCGCCGCGTTGGTGGCGCCGGGGCCGTGGCCGCCTTCGAAGCTTTCGTTGAACAGCACGTCGTGGTGCTGATCCTCCATCTTCGCCGCCATCATGCGGGCCCAGATCGGCGTGACGCGGTCGTCGCTGGTCTCGGTGATGAACAGGATCGACGGATAGCGCACGCCCGGCTTCACATGCTGATAGGCCGAATATTTCGAGATCCAGGCGCGGTCGGCCGGCTTGTCCGGGTCGCCATACTCGTCGATCCACGAGGCGCCGGCGCCGAAGCGGGTGTAGCGCAGCATGTCGACCAGCGGGCGCTGCGACACGACGGCGTTGAGCAGCTCGGGATGCTGCGTCATCGTCACGGTGGTGAGCACGCCGCCATTCGAGGCGCCGACGATGCCGAGCTGTTTGGGCGTGGTGAGCTTGCGCGTCTCGAGATCGCGCGCCACGGCGGCGAAATCGTCGAAGGCGCGCTGGCGATGCTCCTTCAGCGCCGCCTGGTGCCAGGCAGGGCCGAACTCGCCGCCGCCGCGGATGTTGGCGACCGCGACGGCGCCGCCCTTGGCGATCCACACCTGCGCCGCGTCGAGCGGGCGATGCCCGTCGTTCCAGTACCACGGCGTCAGCGACAGCTCGAAGCCGCCATAGGAATAGAGGATGGTCGGGATGGGGCCGTGCGCGGCCTTCGGACGGATCAGGAAATACGGCACCTTCACGCCGTCGCGCGAGGTCACCCAGAACTGCTCGGCGGTCATGGTCGAGGCGTCGAACAGCGGCGCCTGCGATTTGATCGGCACGGGCGCGGAGGCGCCGTCGGTCGCATAGAGCGTCGGCGGCTTCAGGAAGCTCTCATAGGTGAAATACGCTTCCGGGCCCCAATCATTGGCATCGACCACGGCGGTCGAGCCGCCGGGCGGCAGGCCAAGATTGGTGTCGGACCATGTGCCGTCCGCGCCCGGCTTGAACGCATGGATCGCGCCGGTGACGTTCTGGAAGATCGAGGCGTAGACCGCGTCGCGGCCCGCCGCGACGGTCTCTATCGTGCTGTGCGCGTCGGGTGTGTAGAGCACGGCATAATTTGTCTGGCCGGGGCGGAACGCGACCAGCGAGCCTTGCGGGATCGGCTTGGCGCCGCCCGGCGGCGTCCACGCGTCGCGCAAGGTGAAGATCAGCTGGCCGCCGGTCACGCCTTGCAGGCTGGCGCCGAGCGGTAGCGGGAGTTTGGCCGTGCTGCCATCGGGTTGGACGGCATAGAACTCCGCGGTGAAGAAGGTCAGGCCGCGCTCGATCAGCGCGATGCTGCCGTAAGGCCCGCGATAGACGACGGGCCGGATTTGCGTGTCGTCGACGGTGCCTTCGTAGACAATCTTCGCGGCGCTCAGCGGCGTGCCGCGGTGCCACAACTTGACGATGCGCGGATAGCTCGACTTGGTCAGCGTGCCGGGGCCGAAATCGGTCGCGACCAGCACGGTATCGGCATCGAGATAGGTCGCGTTCTGCTTGGACAGCTTCAGGGTGAAGCCATCGGGCTTGAAGGTCCTCGTCTTGCGGTCGAACTCGCGCACGATGTGCGCGTCGCCGCCGCCGGGCGACAGGCGCACGAGGCACAGATCGCTGCCCGGCGCGCAGTCGGCGCCGGCCCAGACATATTGCGCATGCTCGTCGGCATCGAGCTTGTCGAGGTCGAGCAGCGTCTCCCAGTTCGGCGCCGCGTTCGCATAATCGGCGATGGTGGTGCGGCGCCACAGGCCGCGCACATGCGACGCGTCCTGCCAGAAATTGGTGACATCGCCATGGTCGAGATGCGCCGCCGGGATGCGGTCCTTGACGTCGAGCGACGCGAGCAGCGCGTCATAATCGGCTTTGTAACGTGGGTCGCTCTTGAGGATCGCTTCGCTGTGCGCGTTCTGCGCCTTCACCCAGGCGATCGGTTTGTCGCCATGGATGTCGGAGAGCCAAAGATACGGATCGCTGTCGACGACCGTCGCGGCGGTGGCGGCGAAGGCCGTAAGCGCGAACGCGGCGGCGGCAACGCTTCTTGCGCGCATGATCACTTCAACCCCAGCTTCTGCTTCAGATAGACGAAGCTCAACGCCCACATCTCGGCCGATTGCTTGTGGTTCGCGGCGGCGCCGTGGCCGCCGTCGGTGTTTTCATAGAACAGTACGTCGTGGCCCTGTTCTTCCATCCGCGCCGCCATCTTGCGGGCGTGCACCGGGGTGACGCGGTCGTCGGTCGTCGCGGTGGTGAAAAACACAGGCGGATAGGTCTTGTCCTTGCGCACGTTCTGGTACGGCGAGTACTTCAGGATGTAGTCGCGCTCGGCGGGGATCGCCGGATCGCCATATTCCGCCACCCAGGACGCGCCGGCGCCGATATGGGTGTAGGCCATCATGTCGATCAGCGGCACCTGGCACACCACCGCGCCGAGCAGTTCGGGATGCTGGGTCATCACGGTGGAGACCAGCAGGCCGCCATTCGAACCGCCCATGATGCCGAGCTGTTTGGGCGTGGTGATGCCGCGCTTTTCCAGGTCGGCGGCGACGGCGGCGAAATCGTCGAACGCCTTCTGGCGGTTCTCCTTGACCACGGTGTCGTGCCAGGCGGGGCCGAACTCCGAGCCGCCGCGGATATTGGCGACAACGGCGACGCCGCCCTGCCCCGTCCACACCTTGCCGGCATTGGCCCAGTACCAGGGCAGCTGCGACAGGTAGAACCCGCCATAGCCGTAGAGCAGCGCCGGCGCCGGGCCGGTCACGTCTTTGCGGCGCGTGACAAAATACGGGATTTTGGTGCCGTCGCTCGAGGTCGCCTCGAACTGCTCCGTCACCATGTTCGCGGCGTCGAAGCGCTCGGGCAGCGACTTGATCGGCGCGACATGGCCGTCACCGCTCGTGGCGTAGAGCGTGGTGGGCTTGAGGAAGCTCTCGAAGGTGAAATGCGCCTCGCCGCCCCAATCGTTGCTCGACACGATGTGGGTCGAGCCCGCGCCGGGCAGGTCGAGCTTGCTGTCCGTCCACTTCCCGGCCTTCGCGTCGAAGCGGAAGGCGTGGATGCTGCCGATCACGTTTTCGTAGATCGAGGCATAGACCGCATCGCGGCCGGGCGCGGTTTCCTCCACCGCATCGCGCGGACCGGGCACGTAAAGCTCATGCACCACCGGCTCCTTGCCGGCCAGCACGGGCTTCAGCGCGAACGACACCAGCGCGCCGGCCTTGAAGGTCGCGCCGCCGACCGTCCAATCCTTGCGCAGCGTGAGGATGAGCTGGTCGCCGGTCATGCCTTCGACGTTGACGGTCAGCGGCAGCGGCAGCTTCTGCACCGTGCCGTCGACGCGGATGAACGAATACTCGCTGTCGAAGAAATCGACCCCGCGCACCAGCAGCGCGACATGATGGCCGGTGCCGCGCATGACCTGCGTTTGGACCGCGACATCCTCGACCTTGCCTTCATAGACGGTCTTGGCCTTGTCGATCGCCTCGCCGCGATGCCACAGCTTGACGATGCGCGGATAGCTCGAGGCCGTCATCGAGCCGGGGCCGAAATCGGTGGCGAACAGCACCGCGTCGTCGCCCATCCAGTCGACGCTCGACTTGGCCTCCGGCAGCGTGAAGCCGCCGGCGACGAATGCCTTGGCGCCCAGGTCGAACTCGCGCACGACATGCGCGTCGCCGCCGCCGCGCGACAGGGTGACGAGGCAGTGCTTCAGCGAATCCTGGCACTGCGCGCCCTTCCAGACCCAGTTCTCCTTCTCGTCGGCGGAGAGCTTGTCGATGTCGAGCAGCACCTCCCAATGCGGCGCGGGGTTGGCATAATCCGCCACCGTGGCGCGGCGCCAGATGCCCTTGGGGTTGGTGGCATCCTGCCAGAAATTGAAGACATAGCCGTGGTCCAGCGTGCCCATCGGGATGCGGTCGGTGGCGTCGAGCGTCGCCAGGATCGCGTCGTGATCGGCCTGGTAGCGCAGATCGGATTTCAGCGCCTTGAGCGCGACGTCGTTCTGCGCCGCCACCCAGGCGAGCGGCTTGGCGCCGTGGATATCCTCCAGCCACACATAGGGATCCTGATCGTCGGCCATGGCCACCATTCCGGTTAGCGCCGCGAGGGAAAGGAGGGACGCGGCAAGCAGTGGGTAGCGCATTTTGGGTCTCACGTAAGGCGGGAAATCTCAGGGCCAAGTGACAGCGCCAAATGGCTGGCGGTGCAAGGCCCCAATCCCTATATACAGCCCCATGACGCCGTTCCTGAAAATGCACGGGCTGGGCAATGATTTCGTCGTGTTCGACGCGCGAAAGCAAGGGCTTGCGCTCGATTCCGCCACCGCGCGCGGGGTCGCGGACCGGCATCTGGGGATCGGCTGCGATCAGGTGATTGTGATCCATCCGGGGACGGGCGGCGCCGACGCGATCATGCGGGTGCGGAACTCAGACGGCAGCGAGGTCGAACAGTGCGGCAACGCCACGCGCTGCGTCGCGCGGCTGCTGATGGCGGAGACCGGCCGCGACGCGGTGCGCATCGACACGCTGGGCGGGCCGCTGCTGTGCCGCGACGCCGGCGGCGGCGCCGTCACGGTCGACTGGGGCAAGCCCCGGCTGCTGTGGGACGAGGTGCCGATGGCGTCGGCCACCGATACCAATCTGTTCGAGCTCAATGTCGATGGCGCGAAGCACGAAGCGAGCGCCGTGTCGGTCGGCAATCCGCATGTCGTGCTGTTCGTCGACGACGCGGAAGCTGCGCCGGTCGCGGCGTTGGGTCCGCGCATCGAGACGCATCCGCTGTTCCCCGAGCGCACCAATGTCGAGTTCGTCAGCGTGCACGGCGATAAGCTGCGCATGCGGGTGTGGGAACGCGGCGCCGGCATCACGCTGGCTTGCGGCAGCGGCGCCTGCGCCGTCGCGGCGGCGGCGTTTCGGCGCGGGCTGACGGGCCGCAAGATGGAAATCGTGCTCGACGGCGGCTCGCTGCATCTGGAGGTGCGCGAGAGCGACGACCACATCTTGATGACCGGGCCTGCGACGCTGTCCTTCAAGGGCGAAGCCGATCTCGAGGCGCTGGCGCGGTGAGCAACGACGTCGTCACCTTCGGTTGCCGGCTCAACGCCTATGAGAGCGAGGCGATCCGTGCGCGCGCCGCCGAGGCCGGGCTTGCCGACGCGGTGATCGTCAACACCTGCGCCGTCACCGCCGAAGCGGTGCGCCAGTCGCGCCAGACCATCCGCCGCCTGCGCCGCGAGCGGCCGGACGCGAAGATCGTCGTCACCGGCTGCGCCGCGCAGACGCAACCGCAGACCTATGCCGCGATGGCGGAGGTCGACCTGGTGCTCGGCAATGCCGAGAAACTCGAAACCCGCAGCTACGACTTCGGCGAGCGCGTCCGCGTCAACGACATCATGAGCGTGCGCGAGACCGCCGGCCAGATGGTCGACAGTTTCGAAGGCCACACCCGCGCCTTCCTGCAGGTGCAGAACGGCTGCGACCATCGCTGCACCTTCTGCATCATCCCGTTCGCGCGCGGAAACTCGCGCAGCGTGCCGCTGGGCGCGGTCGTCGCAGAGGCGCGGCGCCTGACGGCGGCGGGTTTTCCCGAGCTGGTGCTGACGGGCGTCGACCTTACGGCCTATGGCGCGGACCTCCCGGGTGCGCCGACGCTGGGCGGGCTGGTGCGCAAAATCCTGAAGCTGGTGCCGGAGGTGAAGCGGCTGCGCCTGTCCTCCATCGACTCCATCGAGGCCGACGCCGAACTGATGGCCGCCATCGCGGAGGAAGAGCGGCTGATGCCGCATTTCCACCTCTCCGTGCAGTCGGGCGACGACATGATCTTGAAGCGCATGAAACGCCGCCACAGCCGCGCCGATACCATCGCGTTCTGCGACGCCGTGCGCCGCCTGCGCCCCAACGCGGCGTTCGGCGCAGACCTGATCGCGGGCTTTCCGACCGAGACCGAAGAAATGTTCCAGCAAACAATGGACCTCGTTGACGAAGCGGGGCTTTCGGTCCTGCACGTCTTTCCGTTCAGCGCCCGTCCCGGCACCCCGGCGGCGCGGATGCCACAACTGGAGAAAGCAATCGCCAAGGATCGCGCGGCACGGCTGCGCGCGCAGGGCGAAGCGGCGCTGGCGGCGCGCTACGCCGCGCTCGCCGGCAGCATGCAGACCCTGCTGGTCGAGAAGAACGGCATCGGCCGCACCGAATGCTTCGCACCGGTGCGCACCGATGCGGCACCTGGGAGCTTTGTGACGGCGCGGCTCACGGCCGCCGGCACGCAATTGATGGCGCGCGCGGCATGAGAGATTTCGGTGAAGCCCCGCCGCCGCCGACCTTCTTCGAGCGGCTCAAATCCGGCCTGTCGCGCTCGACCGCGGGGCTCAGCGACAGCATCGTCGGCATCGTCGCGAAGAAAAAGCTGGACGCCGTCAGCATCGGCGAGCTCGAAGAGGCGCTGATCAAGGGCGACCTCGGCCCCGCGCTCGCGGCGCGTCTGGCGCAGGCGGTCAGCGACAAGGGCTTCGGCAGCGACGTCAGCGACTACGACATCCGCGAGACGCTGCGCGCCGAGCTGCTCAAGGTGCTCGCGCCCATCGAGAAGCCGCTCGTGATCGACGGCAGCCACAAGCCCTTCGTCATCCTGGTCGCGGGCGTCAACGGCGGCGGCAAGACGACCACGATCGGCAAGATGGCCAAGCGCCTCGCGGCCAACGGCGCCAAGATCGTGCTCGCCGCCGGCGATACGTTCCGCGCCGCCGCGATCGAGCAGCTCACCGTGTGGGGCCAGCGCACCGGCGCCGAGGTCATCGCCAAGGCGACCGGCGCCGACGCCGCCGGCCTCTGCTTTGAAGCGCTGGAGCGCGCCAAGGCTTCGGGTGCCGACGTGCTGCTGATCGACACCGCGGGGCGGCTGCAGAACAAGGCCGGGCTGATGGCCGAGCTGGAGAAGATCGTCCGCGTCATCAAGAAGGTCGACCCGACCGCGCCGCATGCGACGCTGCTGGTGCTCGACGCGACCACCGGCCAGAACGCCATCGGCCAGGTCGAGGCGTTCAAGGGCGTCGTGCCGCTGTCGGGCCTCGTGATGACCAAGCTCGACGGCACCGCCAAGGGCGGCATCCTGGCGGCGCTGGCACTGAAATTCGGCCTGCCGGTGCACTACATCGGCGTCGGCGAGGGGGTGGACGACCTCCAGCCCTTCAATGCACAAAATTTCGCCAAAGCGCTCACGGGGGCAAGATGAATCCGCAAATGCGGCGACTGCTGCTGGACCTCGGCCCCCTGGTGGTGTTCTTCGTCGCCAACAAGATCTGGGGCATCTTCGTCGCGACCGCGGTGTTTATGCCGGTCGCCATCGGCACCCTCGTCTTCGGCTGGTTCCGCGAGCGGCGAATCTCGCCCATGGCATTCTTCAACACCGCCATCGTGCTGATCTTCGGCGGCCTGACGCTCTATCTGCAGGACGCGACCTTCCTCAAGATCAAGGTCACCATCACCTATGTCATCCTGGCGGCGGTGCTGCTGGGCGGCCTCGCCTTCAACCAGCTGTTCATCAAATACGTTCTGTCGTTCGAGTTCGAGCTGCCCGACAGCGCCTGGCGCGGCATGACCTGGCGCTGGGCGATCTTCTTCCTCGCCCTCGCCGGCGCCAACGAATATGTCTGGCGGACCTATTCCACGGACACCTGGGTGTTTTTCAAGGTGTGGATCATCATCCCGCTGGTCTTCCTGTTCGCCATGGCGCAAACGCCCTTGCTCTTCAAGCACATGAAGAAGGACGAAACGCCGGCCGCGTGAGTGTCCGCCGCGGACAATTCATCGTGCGATAAAATCTCCGCTTTCGCCCTATAGCTTGGTGGCGCGCGGAGATGATGTTTCGATATTCCGCTGCCGTCCGGCGAGCCAAATGGATTGGGGACTGCAATCTCCGCCCACGGAATATCATCCCACCTTCCGCACCCGCGCCAAACTGCTCCGTGTCAAGACATCTCGTCACGCGACGGTTGCGATAAATCCATTGCACAAGGCGTCATCGCGGAATGGAATGGCGTGCAAGCCTGTGTCGGCGCCATCTCGCGCGATGCGCCGTCTGCAAGCGCACCGTACGCGTTCAGATGACCTGCGGGTAATGTCCGCAAGACGCGCTCCCGTTGCAGAATAGCGCGGTGCACGACGATTTTTCCGATGGACACAATAGATGTGGTCGCAACCGCCGCACACACAACGTTCTATTGTGTCGCCTTTCGACGCATGGCGGGCGAAGCGAAAATTGGGCGCGGCCCGTTCATCTCTCATTCAGCAACCCGTTTGCGCGCAAACGCCGGCGCAAAAAACAAAACACAAAATCGAATCTTTGCGTTGCCAAGCCCCGCGCAAACGCGTTAGAGAACGTTGTGACGGGACACGGGGACGTCTAGTCTTTCCATCACATGCGTATTTCCAACGGGCATCCGGCAGACGGCGGGTAAAAACAATTTGAGAACGGTGGGCAACGCCGTCCGATTGTTTTGCAGGGGTTTTGAATGACGAAAGTGCAGCGCAAGGGAAATGGGAGCTTCGCTTTGTCGGAGTCGCCGTCTCACCTTCTCAAGCGCTGCTCGCAATATTTCGGCGACCTCTACGCGCACGAAGCCGGCTCCAACGAACTCACCAAGCAGCAGTTCACATTGCTCGCCGCGCTCGAACACAATGAGGGCATCAGCCAGACCGCGCTCGTCGACATCACGGGCATCGACCGCTCGACGCTCGCCGAGATGGTGCGCCGCATGCTGGAGCGCGGGCTGCTGTCGCGCGAACGCACCGAAGAGGACCAGCGCGCCAACTCCGTCGCGATCAGCCAGAGCGGGCGCAAGGCGTTGCGCGCCGCGCGCACGGCGTCGGAACGGGCCGAGCGGGCGCTGCTCGACGCGCTGCCCCCGGCCGAGCGGCCGAAATTCGTGAAATTGCTGGCCGCCGTCGCGGTCGCCGCCGAAGCCTATGCCGTGGACGGCCATGCCGCCCCCAAGGCGCGCGGCCGCCGCAAGCGGGCTTAAAACTAGACCCGGATATCCAGATTGCCGCCGATCGGCGACCCGCCGCCATAAGCCGCAGCAGGGGGCTGGGCCGGCGCGGCAGCAGCCTGTTTCGCCGGCGCCGCCTGCTTGAAATCCATCGGCTCGAAGCCGGCGCCCTCCACGCCGTTTTCCTTCGCCAGCGCGGCGGAGAATTGCGCTTGGGCCTGCGGCGACGGCGGCTGCGAACCGCTCGCGAGCTGCTGCGAGGCGATCAGAAGGTTTGCGGCGGAGAGCTGCATGCCTCCACCGTCGCAAAACATGGTTGCCAAAGTCTGAACGCTAGCGTGACGCGGCGTTCGCAATCGCGGGCAGCAGCTCCAGCACGAGATTGTCCGCCGACAGCGGCCCGAAACGCCCCCGCACGATGCCGTGGCCGTCGATCACGAAGGTCTCGGGCACGCCCGAGATCCCCCATTCGATGCCGGCCCGGCCGTCGGCGTCCAGCGCGACCCGATCGAACGGATTGCCGACTTCGTCGAGGAAGGCACGCGCCGCTTCCGGCTTGTCCTTGTAGGCGATGCCGATCAGGCGCACACCGCGGGCGCGCGCGAGTTGGGCGAGTTGCGGCGCCTCCTCGCGGCACGGGATGCACCACGAAGCGAAGATGTTGACCAGGGTGACGCGGCCGGGCTGCGCGAGGTCGGCAGGCCCGATCCCTTGGCCGCGCGCGTCGAGCGGCGGCAGCGTCAGCCGCGGTGCCGGCCGGTCGACCAGCACCGACGGGATTTCCGCCGGCGGCGGGCCCTTCAGGCTGCGCAGCAGGAAGATCGCCAGACCCAGAAACACCAATACCGGCAGGATGTAGAACAGCCGCTTCACGGTTTCTCCAATGCCGCGAGCTGCGCCTTGGCGCGGGCATAGGCGCGCCAGGTGGCCAAGGCGGCGGCGCCGAGCAGCAGAACCGACACGCCATAGGCCGGCCAGACATAGGCGGCGTAACCGCCCATCGCGAGGAGCCCGCTCATGCCGCGCCCGCCAGCAAAATGGCGCGCGCCCGGCGCTCCAGGATTTCCGTCCGTATGCGGACCGTCCACAGCGTGAAGAACAGCAGCGTGTAGCCGAGCCCGCTGAGCAGCAGCGGCCACAGGAACACCGCCGCGATGGCCGGGCCGCCGCTGCGCAGGATGCTCTCGCCCTGGTGCAGCGTCGTCCACCATTCGACCGAAAACTCGATGATCGGCAGGTTGATGACCCCGACCAGCGCCAGGATCGCGGCGGCGCGGGCGGCGCGCACTTCGTCCTCGATCGCGTTCCACAGCGCGATGTAGCCCAGATAGAGGAACAGCAGCAGCAGGAACGAGGTCAGCCGCGCGTCCCACACCCACCAGGTGCCCCACATCGGCCGGCCCCACAGCGAGCCGGTGATCAGACCCAGCGCCGTGAACACCGCGCCGAGCGGCGCCGCGCTCTTGGCCGCGACGTCGGACAAGGGATGGCGCCAGACGAGCCCGAGCAGCGAGCATAGCGCGAGCAACCCATACGCCATCATCGCGGTCCATGCCGCCGGGACGTGGAGGAACATGATCTTGACCGTGTCGCCCTGTTGGTAGTCCGGCGGCACGAGGAAGCCGAGCACCAGGCCGGCGCCGAGCGTCAGCACCGTCGCGCCCACGAGCCACGGCAGCACGGCGGCGCTCAGATCGAGGAAGCGCTTGGGATTGGCGAAGGCGAACAGGCTGGCCATGGCGCGCGATCTAGTCCGTTGCCGGTGGGGCCGCAAGCATGGGCGTCAGCCTGCGAGGTTGAGCCGCACGGCGGCGGCGGCGGCGAAGGGCGACAGCAGGGTCGTGGCCAGCGCGAAGGCGGCGAGCAGCAGGATCGCGCCGTTGGGCAGGCCGTCGAGCGCCGCCTGCACCGCCCCGGCGCCGAAGATCACCGCCGGTGCCAGCAGCGGCAGCACCAAGAGCGGCAGGATCAGCCCGCCGCGCCGGATCGACAACGTCAGCCCGGCGCCGATCGCACCCAACGCGCTCACCGCCGGCGTCCCGATCAGCAGCGACAAAGCAAGCGCCGCGATGGCGCGCGGCGGCAGGCCGAACATCAATCCGAGCAGCGGCGACAGCAGCGTCAGCGGCAATCCGGTGGTCAGCCAATGCGCCGCGATCTTCGCCGCCGCGACGCTCTCCAGCGACAGCGGCGACAGCGCGAGGAGATCGAGCGAGCCGTCGTCGAAATCGGCCTGGAACAATCTGTCGAGCGAGAGCAGCGCGGCGAGCACCGCCGCGACCCACAACACGCCGGCGGCGACGCGCGCCAGCACGCGCAGATCCGCGCCGACGCCCAGCGGCACCAGCGTCGCGACCGCCGCGAAAAACGCCAGCGCCAATGCCGCACTGCCACCGGCACGGGTCGCAAGACGGATGTCGCGGAGGAGGAGGGCGCCGATCACTGCGGCGGCCTCGGCAGTGTCAGGGAGCCGGTGAAAATCCAGGATATGAGATTGTCGCCGAAAAAGAACAGCGCGGCCATCGTGCCGAAACACAGCAAGCCCACCAGGCGCCGCCACAGCGCGATGGGCTGCGGCACCGGTTCCGCGCCGGCGGCGTGCGATTGCGGCTCCGTGCGCTGCAAGAGAACGGATGCGCCAATTCCGGCGGCGCCAGCGAGCCATATGAATGGCAGAATGGTGTCGGCCCAAAAAGCTTGGCTCGCGGTCGCGTAGCAGACGCCCTTAACAGCTTTTAGGAAAATCACATGCCCGCTCGACGGGTCAGGGTGCCGCGGATCGACAGAGCAAAGCCAGTCCGCATAGGAAAAAGCGGTGAACCAGCCGAGCACCGCGAAGGAAGCCACCAACTGTGCGATGCCTTTCAAGATGGTCTTTGTCATCCCGGCGCTCCCAGCATCAGCCGCGCGCTCTCGATGCCCAGCGGTTCATGCGTCGCGGCGATTGCGATGCCGCCATAGAGCGCATGCGCGGCGAGCATCTCCGACGCGCGCTTCTTGCCCTCGGCATCGAGCGCGGCGAGCGGCTCGTCGAGCAGCCAGAGCGGGCGGCCCGACAATTTGAGGCGCGCCAGGGCGAGGCGCTTCTTCTGCCCGGCGGAAAGATACTGACAGGGCAGATCGGCGACCCGCGCCAGACCCATCGCCTCGAGCGCCGCCGCGATGTCGCCGTCGCTGCCGTAGAGCCGCGCGAAGAAGCGCAGCACCTCGCGCGGGCTCATCTGCGGTTTGGCGCCGTCGTGATGGCCGAGCCAGCCGATCTGGCGCGCCCGCGCCTCGGCCTCGTCGAGCACGATGTCCGCGAAGGCGAGCGCGATCTCACCGGCGGCCGGCGTCAGAAATCCCGCGATCATCCGCAGCAGCGAACTCTTGCCGATCCCGTTCGGCCCTTCGAGGCTCAGCACCTGCCCCGCCGCGACGCGGAACGACAGGTCGCGGAACAGCACGCGCTGCCCGCGCACCCCGGTGAGCTTGTCGACGATGAGGCTGTTTAGAGCCCCCGAACCAATCGTTTTACTCGCCACGACTCGAACCATCTGTCAGTCTAAGACCAATGACGAAGGGCATATTCACGACCAAACCTGATAGCGGCTATGACGACATTCGGGAAGAACGATATCACTTTCCGAAACAGTATTTGGCACGCGTTCAGAGGATAGTCGGCGACCAGGTCATCTATTACGAACCACGTCGCGGCAACGGCAGATCGTCCTATATCGCCGTGGCAGTGGTCGATAGCGTCGATCCCGATCCGCATCGCGACGGTTTTTTCTACGCTCGCATGTCACAGTTTTTCAGCTTCGAGATCCCAGTTCCCTTTCGACTGAACGGCCTATTGTTCGAACATGGGCTTCAAAGCGATGGCGCCACCGGCCTCGGTGGCGACTTCCGAAATGCGGTCCGAACGGTATCCGAAGGCGAATTCAACGCCATCCTGGCCGCAGGATTCTCGCAGTTTGATGAAGCGCCCGAACCAGAAGCCGTGGATGGCTTGGTCGATCCGCCAAGCGAATTCCGCCGCCCTATTATCGAACAGATCACGCGAAAGCCATTTCGCGAGGCCGCGTTCGCTCGTCAAGTGAAAGTTGCTTATAAAAGCCAGTGTGCGTTTACCGGTCTTGGCATGCGCAATGGAGGCGGCAGATCGGAGGTCGATGCCGCTCACATCAAGCCGGTAGGAGATGGCCACAACGGATCGGACTCGATCCGGAACGGCTTGGCCCTTAGCAAGACCGTTCATTGGATGTTCGACCGTGGTCTGTTGTCCGTCGACAGCGATCACAAGATCTTGCTGGCGGGGGAGTTGGTCCCCGAGCCCATCAAACGCCTTCTGCATCCTAGCGGATATCTGCTGTTGCCGGAAAAACCGCTAGATCGACCTCATCCAGCGTTTCTCGACTATCATCGCAACTACATCTTCAAGGGCGCCAAATCGGGCGGTTGAAAGTCCTCGAAAGCCGCGCGCGATATATCGCGCGGCGCCTCAATACATGTGCTGGCCGCCATTGATCGACATGGTCGAGCCGGTGACGAAGCCGGCGTCGTCGGCGACGAGGAACAGCACGCCGCGCGCGATCTCCTCGGCCTTGCCCAGGCGCCCGACCGGGATCTTGGCGACGATCTTCTCCAGCACGTTGGCCGGCACCGCCGCGACCATGTCGGTGTCGATATAGCCCGGCGCGATGGCGTTGACCGTGATGCCCTTGGGCGCACCCTCCTGGGAGAGCGCCTTGGTGAAGCCGTGGATGCCCGACTTGGCGGCGGCATAGTTCACCTGGCCGTACTGGCCGGCCTGGCCGTTGATCGAGCCGATGTTCACGACGCGGCCGAAATTGCGCGCCAGCATGCCATCCCACGCCGCCTTGCACATGTTGAAGCAGCCGCCGAGATTGGTATCGACCACCTCGTCCCAGCCGGCGCGGCCCATCTTCTTCATCGTCGCGTCGCGGGTGATGCCGGCATTGTTCACGATGATGTCGACCGGCCCGAGCTCTTCGGCGACCTTGGCGACGCCCGCGACGCAGGCGTCGAAATCGGCGACGTCCCATTTGTATACCGCGATGCCGTTCTTGTCGGCGAACGCCTTGGCGCGCTCGTCATTGCCGGCATAGACGGCGGCTACCTTGTAGCCGGCCTTCTTGAGCCCGATCGAAATCGCCTCGCCGATGCCGCGCGTGCCGCCGGTAACGATTGCCACTCGTGTCATGTCTGATCCCTTGTCCCCGTTGAGAGTCGCGTTTTCTTGTTGTCTAGCACACTTAACGGAAGGTCAGCGTCCGCGCAACAATATGGCCGTGCGACAGAAGGGCGGGATATTTTCGAACAGGACGCATTTCGCCGATCATTGAGAGCCGATCGAGCGGACGCCATTCGACTAGGGTTATCCTGGGTTTATTCGTTTTCAGGATTTGCCGACCCCTCCCCCCTTTTTGAGGGGAGGCGATCTCCGGCGCACGACAAACTCCGCTGTCATCTCCGGCCGAGCGAAGCGAGGGGAAGGGGACCCAGGTGAGCGACACCGTGACGGTGGCACGCACCTGGGTCCCCTTCCCCTCGCATTGCTTCGCAATGCTCAGCCTGGGATGACAGCGGAGTTTATCGCACGAAATTCAGCGCGCGGGATAAGAGTCGAAGCGGCGCACGCAAAACAGCAAGGTTTCCGCGCCACTGGAGTTGCGGCGCCGCGTCTCTATCCCCGCCGCGGCGGACGGTAGCGTGGATCGCTCCGCGCCATCGCCATGTGCGGACCCATCGCCGTCTTCACTTCGCTGACCTTGAACTCCGACTCCGCGATGCCGAGCGAAGCGCAGTAGCGCGCGATGTCCTCGGCGCTGTCGGCGACGACCAGGCTGTACATGTTGCCCTTGTCGGTCGCGACGCCGCCGAGCCACGCGATCCCCGCCGCCTGATAGGCATCCGCCGCCCAACGTGAATGGAGCGCGACAATCTCCGGATCGGCGATGTTGAACGCCGGCGGGATCACGCGCTCCAGCACGAAGGTCGGCACGGCGGTGCTACCGCTCCACGCACATCGCGATGCCCATGCCGCCGCCGATGCACAGCGTGGCGAGGCCCTTGTGCGCGTCGCGGCGCTGCATCTCATGCAGCAGCGTCACCAGCACGCGCGCGCCCGAGGCGCCGATCGGGTGGCCGATGGCGATGGCGCCGCCATTGACGTTCACCTTCGCCGTGTCCCAGCCCATGTCCTTGTTCACCGCGCAAGCCTGCGCCGCGAACGCTTCGTTGGCTTCGACGAGGTCGAGGTCGGAGGCCTTCCAGCCCGCCTTCTCCAGCGCCTTGCGCGACGCCGGGATAGGCCCTGAGCCCATCACCTTCGGATCGACGCCGGCCTGGGCCCACGACTTGATCGTGGCGAGCGGCTTGAGCCCGCGCTTCTTCGCCTCGCTCGCGCTCATCAGGACGAGCGCCGCGGCGCCGTCATTGATGCCGCTGGCGTTCGCCGCCGTGACCGTGCCGTCCTTCTGGAAGGCGGGCTTCAGGCCGGCCATCGCTTCGACCGTCGCGCCGTCGCGGATGTATTCGTCGGTGTCGACGACGGTGTCGCCCTTGCGGCCCTTGATCGTGACCGCGGCGATCTCGTCCTTGAACTTGCCGGCCTTCTTGGCGGCCTCGGCCTTGTTCTGCGACGCCGTCGCGAACGCATCCTGCTGCTCGCGCGTGATCTGCCATTCGCGCGCCACGTTCTCCGCCGTCACGCCCATGTGGTAGCCGTTGAAGGCGTCCCACAAGCCGTCCTTGATCATCGTGTCGACGAAATCGAGATTGCCCATCTTCTGGCCGGCGCGCAGATAGGCGGCGTGCGTCGACTGGCTCATCGATTCCTGGCCGCCGGCGACGACGATGGCGCTGTCGCCCTGGGAGATCGCCTGCGCCCCGAGCGCCACGGCGCGCAGGCCCGAGCCGCACACCATGTTGACCGACCACGCGGGCGCGCCTTGCGGCACGCCGGCGTTCATCGACGCCTGACGCGCCGGGTTCTGGCCCTGCGCCGCGGTGAGCACCTGGCCGAGGATGACTTCGGAAACGTCTTCGGGTTTCACGTCGGCGCGTTCCAGCGCGGCCTTGATCGCGACCCTGCCCAATTCATGGGCCGGCACGGTGGCGAACGCGCCGTTGAAGGCGCCCACCGGCGTACGCGCCGCCGATACGATGACCACTTCTTCCACCGGAACCTCCTGGATCGTTTGCTTTGTTGCGTTCTGCACCCAAAATGCCGCGAATGCGAGCAGCGGTAAACTGCAGCGAAACCTGCTGATATTTCAGCCGCTTAATGCCCATCCGCGCGGCAAGGCGATATTGCGCCTGCTCAAAAGGCACTTTACACGGTGTTTGCAGTGTTGTTGGTTTGTCGCCCATCGAGCGTCCAACAGAGACGCGAAACGCCCCGAAAACCCGTCAGAACAAGAAGAGAAGTGCAGCGTGTCGGAAGAGAGCTCCAAGACCGAAGCCCCCGTCGTCATCAAGAAATATGCGAACCGGCGGCTCTACAACACGCAGACCTCCAGTTACGTGACGCTCGATCACTTGGCCGCGATGGTCAAGGAAGGCACCGAATTCGAAGTGCGCGACGCGCGCACCGGCGAGGACATCACGCGCTCGGTGCTGACCCAGATCATCTTCGAGGAAGAGGCCAAGGGGCAGTCGCTGCTGCCGATCAAGTTCCTGCGCCAGCTCATCCGCTTCTACGGCGACAGCCTGCAGAGCTTCGTGCCCGGCTATCTCGACATGAGCATGGACGGCTTCGCCAAGAACCAGGAGCAGATGCGCAACCGCCTCGCCGAGGCGTTCGGCGGCTCGGGCCAGGTGATCGAGAACCTGACGCGCCAGAACATGGCGATGTTCGAGCGCGCGATGTCGATGTTCTCGCCCTTCGCCGCGACGCGCCGCGCCGGCGAGGACGACGCCAAGCCGAGCGGTGCGCCCGCGCCCAAGGGCAGCGAGGACATCAGCGAGCTCAAAAGCGAGATCGAGGCGATGCGCAGGCAACTCGCCGAGTTGAGCCAGCGGAAGTGATCGGGCCGCGCGAGGTCCTTTTCGCCGGCCTTGCCCTGCTGTGTCTCGCCGCGCCGGCCGCGGCCGCCGACGGCCGCAATGCTACGCTGGCGAAGATGATGATGACGACCAAATTGATCGCGGTACCGGACTGGACGAAGCCGGCAAGCGACTATGTCGAGGACAAGGATCCGGACACGCTGGAAGTCGTTTTCCTGCAAGGCGCCGATGCCGGGCCGAGCCATGTCTCGGACGACGGCGAGGTGATCTTCATCGCCTCGAACGCGACCGACGAAGAGCAGCAGACGCTCACAACCAAGGCGTTCGAAATCCGCCTCGACACGCGAAGCGCGCCGTAGGCCGGCGGCCTTGCCCCAAAACCCGCGCCAAGCGGCCAACCCGCTCTAAATCTGCGCCGCCGCGTCCTGGGCATACCAGCTGGTCAGCCGTACACGGATCATCCAGAACACCAGCACGCCGAGCAGCAGGAATTGCGGCGCGAACAGGACCAGCAGCGGCAGCTTGTAGATGCCCGGGAACACCTTGGGCAGCGCGTTGGTGAAGAACGAGCCCGCCGCCATCGTGAAGGCGAGGCACATGCGCCACAGATGGCGCGCGACGCGCGGCGCGCCGGTTATGCCGCCGGTCCACACCACCTTGGCGTCGAAGACCGCGGCGATGGTGAGCAGCGCCGTGAAGACGAAGATCGCGATGAGCACGGGGCCCTTGAGCGGCACGGCGCTGTGGAAGAACGGTGTCATGCCGGCGGCGAGCTGGAACGACAACAGCGCGAACGGCGCCCACAGGCAGAAGGCCACGACCATCGCCGCCCGCTCGGCAAAGCCGATGGCGCCCTCGCGGCGCCGCACCGTCAGCCACGATGTCAGGATGAGATAGAGCGCGAAAGTGCCGATGAACAGATTGACGGTCTGCCCCGGGATCACCGCCGCGAGATAGAGTGCCGCCGTCGCCATCACCAGCATCGCGGCGAAGAACACCGTGCCGGCGCGGCGATGCAGGTGGTCGCCCTTGCGCGCGCAAATCGCCACGATCCCGGAGGCGAAACCCACCGTTCCGCCGCCGATATGCAGCGTATAAGCAAGCGTCGTCAGCGCCGACGGCAATGTCATGCGTGTCCCTCCCCGGTCCTCGTTCCTACCTAGGGTGGCGATGCGCCGGCGACAAGGACGGCGCCCGCGAAAAACCTAGTAAATGCACGGCGTGGCTAACGGCGCCGGTCCGCATCCTATAGCGGCGACAGGCTGCGCCCTTTGAGCATGTGCATGCGGCGGGCTTCGGTCTTCTCGGCGCGGCGGCGCGCACCGCCCCTGGCGAGGAAGGCGACGATGGCCTCGCTGTCGTCGGACAGGAGTATCGCGCGATCGAACGGCAGCTTGGCCTGCCGCGCCATCGCCGACAGAAGCGGCCAGGCGGGTTTGGCGTCGTCCTTCGCCTTTCTGCCGCGCCCGGGATTCCAGAAATGCGAGCCCAGCAGCACCATCGGCGCCGCCTCCCCGGTGCGATAGAAATTGAACGGCGCGTCCTGAAAAATCTCCTGCACCGTGCCGGCGCTGCCCGGCCCGAAGATGATGCCGCCATCGGCGATGACGAGCAGGCCATCCTCGCGCACGCTGTTGAAGAAATATTTTCCCGAGTGGCTGGCGAACAGATTGGGCGGCTCGTTGCCGTAATACCAGGTCGGGATGCCGAGGCTGAAGCTCTCGCGGCGTTCGCGCCCGTTCCACGTGCCCAGCAATTTCGCGCGAACCGCGGCCGCGCTGGCGATCCAGCCCGGGTGATCGGTGCCGGATGCGTTCGCGCCGAGATGCGCGAGCGCGTCTTTGAATTGCGTGTCGCTGTACGGCGCCATGAACGCGCCGAAATTCGCCGCTTCCATCAGGCCGGGCCCGCCGCCGGTGACGATGGCGAAGCCGAGACGCTGCAGGCGCCGCGCGATCTGCGCCACCTGGCGGAATTCCGGCGCGTCGCGCGCCACGTCGTGACCGCCCATGATGCCGATGACCTTGCAAGCGGCCTTGTCGAGAAAATCCGCCGTCGCCTTGCCGATGGCGGTGTCGTGCAGCCGCTCCGCCACGGCATCGGTCGCATCGAGCTTGCGTGCCTTGCCGTCCGGCCCCAGCGTCCAGCAATAGACCGCGTGATCGAAGGTCCGCGTCCAGCTTTGCGGATCGTGCGGGCGGTAGCCCTTGTAGAGCTCGCCGACGCGATAGAGCCCCGCGCGGTCCACCGCGAACGGCAAATCCTTCGCGCCGGGCATGCGCGCCCGCCAGCGTTTCAGGGTTTGGTCGCGTTTGCTGGGCAAGGCCGCCGGTCCGAATCGTGTGCCCGCGAAATTAGCACGGCGGATTCAGCACGCGTCCTACTTCTTCAGCCAGGCCGGCGCGATTTCCGGCTCGCCGAAGAAGAAGCCCTGGAAATAGTCGACGCCCATCGCTTCAAGCAGCTGGGCGTCCTCTTCCGACTCCACCCACTCCGCGACCGTCTTCAGGTTGAAGTTCTTGGCGAGGCCGACCAGCGTGCGCACGAAGACCTGGTTCTCCGGCGAGCCCGACAGGCCCTTGATATAGGCGCCGTCGATCTTGACCATGTCGATGTGCAGCATCTGCAAATTGCGGAACGAGGTATAGCCGGCGCCGAAATCGTCGATCGCCACGGTGCAGCCGAGCTCGCGCAATTGCGAGACGAATTGCGCGTTCTCCTCGAAATGATGCAGCGCGGCGGTCTCGGTGAGCTCGATGTTGAGGCGCGGCGCCACGTCCTTGTTGGCGCGGACATAGTCGATGAAGCTGTTCAGCCAGGCCGGGTTGCCCGCCGCGGTGCCCGAGACGTTGACGCCGAGATTGACCTGCGGATTGGCGCGCAGGGTCGCGATGGCGATCTCCAGCGCGCGGCGGTCGATCAGGCCGACGATGCCGAGCTGCTCCGCCGCGGGCACGAACTGGCCGGCGCCGGCGATGCTGCCGTCGAGCCGCTGCATGCGCAGCATGCTCTCATACTTGAACACCGTGCGGTCGCCGGCATGGATGATCGGCTGGTAGGCGAGCAGCAGGCGGTCGGCCTTCAGCGCCGCGACGACTTCGTCGGCGATCGCCATCATGCGCAGCCTGGCGCCTTCGCGCTGCGGCGATTTCTCGTAGACGAAAAAGCCGTCGCGCCCGGCGCTGCGCGCCCGCTCCAGCGATTCCTCGGCCCGCAGCATCGCTTCCTGGCTGGAGGCGGCGCCCGAGGGCAGCCACACCGCGCCGACCGAGGTCGTCGCCGAGACCTGGCCGCAGCGCGTGTCGATGACATGGCCGCGCACCGCGGCACGCAGCCGGTCCGCCACGACCGCGATCTCGCGCTCGCTGCAATTCTTCAGGATGACGCCGAACTTGTTGCCGGCGGTGCGGCCGATGATGTCCGACGAGCGCAGGGTGCGCGCGAGGCGCTCGCCCGCCGCGACGATCACCTCGTCGCCCGCGTCGAAGCCGTAGCCGTCATTGATCATCGCGAGGCGGTCGATCGAGGCGACGAGGAAGGCGCAATGCCGCTCCTCGGCGCGGGCGCGGTCGATCGCCTGGGTCAGCTCGGCGCGCAGCGAGTTGCGATTGAGATGGCCGGTGAGTTCGTCGCGGGTGGCGAGATAGTTCAGCCGCTGGGTCTCGCGCTGGGTTTCGGTCGTCACGCGCATCAGGCCGCAGAGCCGTTCGGCGCGGCCGTCGGGCCGCGCGCTGCGCAAGCCCACCAGCGTCAGCCAGATCGAGCCCATGGCGGAGGAGGCTTCGAGCGTGATGTCGAACGGCGCGTCCTGGCCGTTGCGCGTCTCGATCAGCGCGGTGAGGCGGCCGCGCGATTCCGGGCTGAGCCAGCCATGGAACGCGGCGCCCCGCGCCATGCGGATTTCGTCGTGGTGATAGGGAATGATGTCGACCGCGCCGTCCCATACGATGCGATCGTCGGCGATCGTCCAGTCGAAGGCGGTGACCCCCGAACCCAACATCGCAAGGCGTAGCCGTTCGGCTTGCTCGGTTGCGGACAACGCACCCAAACCGTCGGCAGACTTCTTCTGAAGCAGCTGACTCACATCCACCATCCCTGGCCGATTTTTCGGCCTTATGCGCGCCACCATGCGGCGGCGGGACTTAAAAAACCGGAAATTTCAAGGTTCGCCGGGGAACAGAACGGCGCGGCGCGAGGTTTGCCTTAAGAACCGGTTATGAGCCTCGTGCCCGTCCTCGCCGCTGCTGTCTGTGTGAGCGTTTCACGCAAGGCCGAGCGCGTGCACGGCATCGGCGATGCCAATGCCTCCCGCACCTTAGATGGTGAATGCGCCGGCGACGATGCGTTCCGCCGCTCGGCGCGCGGCGACCGGCGCGCGCCGCTTGTGTCCCGCACCGGCACAGAATCCGCCGCCCCGCTTTGGAACGGACCGCGCCTGCGCCCCGCTTTCGTCGCGCAGGTTCTCGGACAAGTGATGATGCCGCAGTCAGTCGGGCCGGCGGCCGCCTATCGCGGCGAGACCGCGCAGATCCCGCGCGGGAGCTTCTTCGACCGCGACGTCTGACCGCGACAGCGCAAGCGTGATCCCAAGAAATCCCGCCGCCGCGAACAGCAGCAGTGCGGCATCCGCGCCGTAAGCCGCGAAGCTCGACACTGCGCCGAGGAAACAGAGCGCCGAAGCCATCCCCTGCACCGACGCCAGCCGCGCCGCATCGAACTGGCGCAGGAAGATCGCGAGCAGCGCCAGGATCGCCACCGCGCAGGGGACGAGCGACAGCACCGCCCATCCGGTGATCGCGGCGGCAAGACCCGCAAGACAGACCAGCGCCAGAAAGAGCGCCGCCGCGCCCGCCGGCAGCGGCCTGGAAAACCCGGCGATCGACGCCAGCGCCAGGATGCTCAGACCCACCGGCAGGACGAGCAGCGTCACCGCCGCGCCCGCCGGCGGCAACACGGCCAGCGCAGGCGCGAGCGCGCCGAACAGCACCGCGGCAAATCGAATCTGCACCCGCGCCGCCGGCCGCGCTCCGCCCGCGACAAACCACGCGGCCAGCGTCGCGGCGAGCAACAACAGCGCGCCCGCGATCACGGCCTGGACCTGAGGTCGAGCAGCAGCGCCTTGATCTCCGCCAACGTCCGCTCGACCCGGCTCAGGCGTTCGTCGAATTGCGCCAGCGCATCGGACGGCGCGGGTTTGGGCACCGGCGTCGACACCCCGGCGCGCGACGCGATCTCCGCCGGTGTCGCGCCCAGCAGCGTCGACAGCATGCGCACGTCGGACACCGACACTTCGCGCTGGTCCTTCCAGACTTCGGCAATCTGCTCGGCGTTGAGTCCGAGCGCCGCGGCGACGTCGGCGCGCGCCAGGCCGGCGGCCTTGAGCCGCGCGTCGAACCACTCCGAATCGAAGAACAGCGCCATGCGGGGCGCAGTTTAGACGCTATTGCTGCGCGTAGTAATCGGGCCGGGTGACATAGGCGGCGCCGATCACATGGCCGTAGCCGTTCTGCTGCACGATCACCGCGACGCCGTCATGCGGCAGGCCGGCCATCGCGGCGCGCGGCAGGGTCAGCGTCATCGCGCGACCCTTGTAGACGCCGATGGCTTTCAGATCGCCGACCACGTTGTGATAGGTGACGGTGTGGCCTTCATTCTCGCCCGCCGGGATGCTCACGCTGACCTGCGAGCGCAGGTGCACCATCCACACCGTCGCGTCATGCGCGCCCGGCGCGGCGCCGAGATCGACATGCATCTCCTGCGGCGACTGGCTGAGCGCGACCGCGACCAGCGGATCGGCCCAATTGGGCATCGCGGGCGGCATCGGCGCCGCCACCGGCAGCGCTGCGGCGACGTCGTTCGGCAGGCGCGCCTGATCCGCGGCATAGCGCGCGGCATCGATCCGCGCCTGCGCCTCGGCCTGGGCGCCGGCGATCATCGCGCGGCGCTGCGCGATCGCCATCTCGACATTGGCGGCGCGGCTGCCGACCACATCGACCGCGCCATCGACCACGATCTGCGGCGTGTAGACGCCGCCATGGCCCATCGCCGCGGCATAGGACTTCTGCCGGCGCGTGTTGGCCTCGCTGGCCAGCGTGTCCTTCCAGCCCAGCATGTCCCAATAGGTGATCGGCAGCGTGATCGCGATGACGCCCGGCCGCTGCGCCAGCTTGCCGAGCAACGCGTCCGCCGGCGGGCAGGAGCTGCAGCCCTGGCTGGTGAAGAGCTCGACGACGACAGGCCGCGACGGCAGGCCGTTGCCCGCGAGCGCGGCGCTGCCGGCGAACAGGAATCCGGCGGCGAGCAGAATCGGCAAGGTGCGGCGCAACGCGATCATGGACCGGACCATAGGGGCAGAGCGCCGGCGTCTCCAGTCACTTCGACTTGAAACCCGGAACCGCCACGCCACGCCGTTTAACCGCCTGACGGCGTTCGGATTTTCGAATGAATTCGTCAGTCCTTACACATCGCGCCCTGTGGCATCGCCGCCGCAATGCATGCCCGAATCCATGCTTTTCGGTGCGCCGCAATTGACCCCGCCGCGGACCAACGATTAGCGTCCGCGCCCATTTTTGACCTGTCGAACGGTGGCGGATTTTTCCGTCCGCCGCGATGGCGTTTTGGGAGGGGTGCTGCGATGGCACAGATAAACGTCGAGAATCTCAGCAAAACCTACCGCATCGCGGCGCGCGATCCCGGCCTCGCCGGCGCGGTCCGTGGCCTGTTCCGGCGGCGGCACAAAGAGATCGTCGCGCTCGACGCCGTGAGCTTCTCGCTGGAGAAAGGGGAGTTGCTCGGCTTCATCGGCCCCAACGGCGCCGGCAAATCGACCACGATCAAGATCCTGTCGGGCATCCTGCGCCCGACGTCCGGCCGCTGCGAGGTCGGCGGGCTGGTGCCGTGGGAAAGCCGCATCGCGCATGTCGCGCGCATCGGCGTGGTGTTCGGCCAGCGCACGCAATTGTGGTGGGACCTGCCCGTCATCGAGAGCTTCGAGCTGTTGCGCGACATCTACCGTGTCGATCCCAGGCGCTTCGCGGCGACCAAGGACCGGCTGGTCGATCTGCTCAAGATCGCGCCGCTCCTCGACACGCCGCTGCGCCAGCTCTCGCTCGGCCAGCGCATGCGCTGCGAGATCGCCGCCGCGCTGCTCCACACGCCGCAGATATTGTTCCTCGACGAGCCGACCATCGGCCTCGACGCGGTGTCGAAGCTGGCGCTGCGCGATTTCATCAAGGACCTCAACCGCCAGGACGGCGTCACCGTGCTTTTGACCACACACGACATGCACGATATCGAGGCGCTGGCGCGCCGCGTCATCATCATCGGCAATGGCAGGCTGCTGCGCGATTCCAGTTTCGAGTCGATGCGCGCCGAGGTGCTGGGCGAGCGCCGCCTGATCGTCGATTTCGCCGGCGACACGCCCGACGCCACGCTCGAAGGCGCCACGATCCGCGCCCGCGACGGCCGCACCGTGGAGTTCGCCTTCGATCCGCAACGGACACCGACCCACACGCTGATCGCGCGCGTCGCGGCGGCGCACGCCGTCGCCGACATCCGCGTCGAGGATCCCAAGATCGAGGAAGTCATCGCGCGGTTCTACGCCCTGCACGGCGCGGTGGACGCATGAGCGCGCTGGCCCTGCCCTATCTCGCCATCCTGCGCGCGCGGTTCGCGCTGATGCTGCAATACCGCGCCGCGGCGTTCGCCGGCTTCGTCACGCAATGCTGGTGGGGCGTGATCAAGATCATGGTGCTGGCCGCCTTCTATGCCGGCCATCCGCAGCAGCCGATCACGCTGGCGCAGGCCATCACCTACACCTGGCTGGGCCAGGGCCTGCTCGGCCTCATGCCGTGGAACGCCGATCCGGAAATCTCCGACGCGGTGGAGAGCGGCAATGTTGCCTATGAGCGGCTGCGCCCCGTCGACACCCATGCGCTGTGGTTCATGCGCGCCATCGCGCAGAAAGCTGGCGCCACGGCGCTGCGCATCGTGCCGATGTTCGCCGCTGCCGCGGTCTTCCTGCCGCTGATCGGGCTTGGCGCATGGTCGTGGCGCCTGCCCGCGACGCCGGAGGCGGCGGCGCTGTTCGCGGTGTCGATCACGCTCGCGCTGCTGCTGTCGTCCGCCACCGTGGTGCTGCTCAACGTGGCGGTGGCAGCACTCAAGACGCGGCGCGCCGCCAATGTCGCGGGAAGCATCGTGAACCCGCTGTCGGGCATGATCATCCCGCTGGCGCTGGCGCCGGCCTGGGCCCAGGGCTTTTTGTTCTGGCAGCCCTTCGCCGGCCTCGTCGACATTCCCTACCGCATCTATTTCGGCAATCTGACCGGCGCCGCCGCGCTGGACGGCATCGCGGCGCAGATCTTGTGGGTCGCAGTCTTCATTCTCGCGGGACGATTCTGGCTGGCGCAGGTGTGGGCCCGCGTCGACACGCAAGGGAGCTGAACCATGGGCGAGTTCGCACTGTTCCTGCGCTATGTCCGCAATTGCCTGCGGGCGCAGATGCTCTATCCGACGGCGTTCCTGCTGCGCATGACGACGCAGTTCACCGTCACCATCGTCGAGTTCGCCGGATTGTGGGCGCTGTTCGCGCGCTTCGGACACGTCAAGGGCTGGACCTTTCCGGAGATCGCGCTGTTCTACGGCGTGGTCAGCACCGCGTTCTCGCTGGTCGACATGTCGACGCGCGGCTTCGACATGTTCGGACCGCAATTCGTCAAGACCGGCGATTTCGACCGCGTCCTGCTGCGCCCGCGACCGGCGACGACGCAGCTCGTCGGTTTCGAGTTCGGCTTCACCTCGCTCGGACGGCTGGCGCAGGGTCTCGTGGCGCTCGCAGTCGCCGTCGCGCTTCTTCATATCGACTGGACGGCAGCAAAGATCGCGCTGTTGCTGTGGGCCGTCGCGGGCGGCACGGCGCTGTTCGGCGGGCTTCTGGTGCTGCAGGCGACGCTCGCCTTCTGGACGGTCGAGAGCCTCGAGATCGTCAACACGCTGACCTATGGCGGCGTCGAGGCGGCGCAATACCCGCTCGACATCTATGCCGCCTGGTTCCGCAAATTCCTGATCTTCATCGTGCCGCTGGGCTGCGTCGTCTATTTCCCGGTCGCGGCCGTGCTCGGGCGCAGCGCGATGACCGGCCTGCCCGCCTGGATCGGCGCCGTGTCGCCGCTCGCCGGCTTCGCGTTCCTCGGTCTCGCCTTCGCCGCCTGGCGCCGCGGCATCGCGCACTACACCAGTACGGGCAGCTGAGGCGCGTGCTATACAAATCCGTATGGCAACGCGCGACGAACCGAACTGGGAGACCTGGCGCTCCTTCCTGGCGGTGATGACCGAGGGAAGCCTGTCGGCGGCGGCGCGCAAGCTCGCGCTGACCCAGCCGACGCTCGGCCGGCACATCGATCAGCTGGAAGCTGATCTCGGTACGGCGCTGTTCAGCCGCTCGCAGACGGGGCTGCTCCCGACCCAGGCGGCGCGCGAACTCCTGCCCCACGCGCAAGCGATGGCGAGCGCGGCCGACGCCGCGGTGCGCGCCGCGTCCGGCACCGGCGCGGAGGAGCGCGGCTCGGTGCGGCTCACCGCCAGCGTGGTGATCGGCGGTGAGGGGCTGCCGCCGCTCCTCACCAGCTTCCACGAAAAGCATCCGCATATCGCGATCGAACTTGTTCTCTCGGATGTCTCCGCCGACCTGCTGCGCCGCGACGCCGACATCGCGGTGCGCATGGTGCGCCCCAAGCAGGATGCGCTTGTCGCCAGGCGCATCGGCCGCATCGGTCTGGGCCTGCATGCCCATCGCCGCTATCTGGAGAAGCACGGCACGCCGCAAAGTCTCGATGACCTCACGCGTCATTCGGTGATGGGCTTCGACAAGGAGACCCAAGTCGCGCAGGCGCTGCGCCGCATGGGCCTGACGCTCGGCCGCGAGATGTTCGCGCTGCGCACCGATGCGGACCTGGCGCTGCTCGCCGCGCTGCGCGCCGGGTATGGGATCAGCATCTGCCAATACGGCATCGCGCGGCGCGATCCCGATCTCGTGCCGGTGCTGCCCGGCGCCATCAAATTCGAGCTCGAGATGTGGCTCGCGATGCACAAGGATCTGCGGGGCACGCGGCGCATGCGTTTGCTGTTCGATCATCTCGCGGAGGGCCTCGCCGCCTATGCCGCGATTTCGAGGCCGCGAGAACGATGACGCAGATCATGATCACGGCGCTGACCGTCGACGCGGCCGATGCTGTCGTCACGCTCTATCGCGCCGCCGCCGCGAAGGGCGGCGGTCTCGCGCGGCGCCCGGACGAGATCGACGCGGACACGGTGCGCCCATTCCTCGAACGCGCCGCGCGCGACGGCGTCAGCCGCGCGGTGTGGACGCCGGACGGCACGCTTGCCGCCGAGATCCACGCGCTGCGCATGGCACCCGCGCAATTCAGCCATGTGCTGACCGACCTGACGGTCGCGGTGCATCCCGACTGGCAGGGCAAGGGTTTGGGCTCGATGCTGTTCCAGGCCCTGATCGGCGCCGCGCGCCAGATGGCGCCGCCGATCTCCCGCATCGAGTTGATGGCCCGCGAAGGCAACACCAGCGCGATCCGGCTCTACGAGCGCCTCGGCTTCAAAATCGAAGGCCGCTTCGCCGCCCGGGTGCACCTGCCGGATGGGACGGTGGAAGATGACATTGCGATGGCGATGCTGTTGTAATACCTGTGAAATATGTATTTTGCGTTTTACGCGTGTTTCGTGCATAATGCAGGAATGCTGAAGATCAAACACACCGCCACCGCCGGCGACCTCGTCCGCCAGTTCTCGCATTATAGCGATCTGGCTCTTATAGAGCCCGTGGTCGTCACCAAGAACGGCCGCGCTCGCCATGTTCTGCTTTCGGTCGATGAATATGAGCGCCTGAAACGACGCGATCGGATCGCGTTCTTTGCGGAGGACACGCCCGAGGAATTCATCCCGCAGCTTGAAGCCATCGCGCGCGGCGAAATTCCTTGATCGGTCCGGCGCCACCGCCCGGGACCGTTTTCCGATTTTCCTATTTATGGGCCGGTGAATCCGATCAAGGTCTTCTCGAAGGCCAGAAAAATCGGCCGGCGCTCGCGATCGCCCTCGCAGTGACAAACGAGAACGGCGTCACCACAGTCATGGCTCTGGCGATAACACATTCACCGCCGGCGAAAGACGATGATGCTGTTGAATTGCCACTCGGCATCAAGCGGCGCCTCGGTCTGGAGGAGCAACGCTCCTGGATCATCACGCGCGAAGCCAATGCTTTCCGCTGGCCGGGACCAGATGTCCGGTTCGTGCCAGGACGCGAACCGGTAACGCCGATCTATGGCAGGGTACCGAACACACTTCTTCAGCAAGCCGTGCAAGCTTACTTAAAGCATCGGCGCAACAGAACCGGACGTCTGGTGCATCGGACGGATTAGCAGCTTAAGCCGCCACCAGGTTCCGCAGCACGTACTGCAGGATCCCGCCGTTCTTGTAGTACGACACCTCGTCGGCGGTCAGGATCATCAGGAACAGCGGCATCGCCGCCGTCTTGCCGTCCGGATAGTGCACCGTCGCGGTGAGCTTCATCTGCGGCTTGATCTCGCCGGACATGCCGGGAATGTCGATCGCCTCGCGGCCCGTCAGCGCGTAGTCGCGGCGCGTCTTGCCCTCGGCGAAGACGAACGGCGCGATGCCCATGCCGATCAGGTTCGAGCGATGGATGCGTTCGAAGCTCTCGGTGATCACGGCGCGCACGCCCAAGAGCTTCGGACCCTTCGCGGCCCAGTCGCGCGACGAGCCGGTGCCGTATTCCTTGCCGGCGACGATCACGGTGTCGACGCCCTCGGCCTTGTACTTCGCCGCGGCGTCGAAGATCGGCATCGGCTCGCCCGACGGCGCGCCTTCGGAATAGTACAGCGTGTTGCCGCCTTCCTTGCCGCCCATCATCTCGTTGCGGATGCGGATGTTGGCGAAGGTGCCGCGCTCCATCAGCTCGAAATTGCCGCGCCGCGCGCCATAGGAGTTGAA